>JAESGI010000003.1_pt1 | contig 1041545 bp, 1068 predicted proteins | sample 9269671 | NCBI WGS metagenome assembly JAESGI01 (sample SAMN14515641, study PRJNA621666) | algae metagenome | isolation source: Nostoc indistinguendum CM1-VF10 and co-occurring heterotrophs from gravelly... | place: USA: Clark Mountains, San Bernardino, California | collected 1998-06-05 | reverse complement strand
GGTGGAGCAGCCCGGTAGCTCGTCAGGCTCATAACCTGAAGGCCGCAGGTTCAAATCCTGCCCCCGCAACCAATTCCTACCAAACATATCAAAGGGCTCCGGGGAAACTCCGAGCCCTTTTTGGCGTTTCTGGACCGCGGAAATTACGATATTCCGTCAAACCGCGATGGTCGGCCAGATCTCCAACCTCTCAATGCCTGAGATTATACAGAAGCTGGATTTGCAGGATCGCAGGGATAGACCGAGACCCGGAAGAACAGCGCGGACGTGATCGTCCTCTGTGCGCTGCAAGAGGGGTAGTCCGGCGCAGCAGCCCCGGCAGCATCAATTGCCTTATGCGCGGCATCGAAGGCCAAGTCTATCTAGTTCTAGTTCTCGTAGAAATAACGTGTCTGAACCCCTGTCGCGACTTGATGTAGGCGCTCCGGAGACCGCGCTATACATCGAGATTCGGCGATAATACGACACGGTTGGGAAGATATCTGCCGGTTTCCAAGATCCTCGTGCGGCATGTATATTTCAGTTCTTTGCCTGTCGTCCTTGTTTTTCCGATCTGCCGGACCGAAAAGCAGATGCCCGTTCGAAGTGACACTGGTCATTTCGAACGGGCACTCACATTCGACGACAGAGTGGCCTGTCAGAGGACAGTCACGTTTTCTGCCTTGGACTTGCCGGTCTTGCGATCCTGTCCCACGTCGTAGCTGACCTTCTGGCCATCCTGCAGGGCGCCGCCAAATCCGACGGCTGAGATATGGACGAAGACGTCAGGGCCACCACTGTCGGGAGTGATGAAGCCGAAGCCTTTATCTTGAGCGAAGAATTTTACGATACCAGTTGCCATGATGTCCTCGTTTTTTGATGTGCGACATCATCGCATAGCGGTTGCGGTGATCCGCATCAAGTCAGCGGTCCCACCTTGGCAATAACAAAGCTGGAAAAAGGCGCGTTTACCGCGTTGCCGCTTGTAGCAAAGAGCATCGCGATGAGCCGTTTTCTTCATGAACGGTCACATGTCTGTCGTTCCGATCTTCTTACGCTTAAGATCGCGAAGAGATTGGATTTGCCCATAAAGACGTTCTCATTTCAAATTCAGGACCAAACGACTGCAGGTCGGAGCGAGGGATCGACCGGCGTTAAAGGCTGAGACCCGGAAGAACAGCGCGGATGTGCTCGCCGAGCGCCCTGGCTGCCGATGACGTCTGCGGATCGGCAAACTCGATTGCGATACCGATCGTCGGCAGGGGTGGCAGTCCGCTTTTGACAATATGAAGGTCCGGTGGAACGGCCGTCCTGGTCAGAACGCTGATGGCAAGGCCGGAACGCGCGATCGCGATGAGGCCGGCAAGGCTGTTGCTGGCAAAGGCGACACGGTAGCGGCGATTGGCGGTTTCCATGGCGTCGCACGCCGCGCGATGATCGAGCGTCACGGGTGCTGAGAGCGCCAGCGGCAGCACATCCTTTGTGATGAGGTCCGGTTCCGGCCTGTTCGTCACCCAGACGAAACTTTCCCTGCGGAGCACGTCGCGGTGTTCAGGATCGGATTGCGAAACCAGCGCCATGTCAATCTGGCGGCGCTGCAGGAGGGGACGTAATTCCGTCGTGGGGGCGCAGACCATGCGCAGATCGACTTTCGGGTAGGTGCTGAAGAAACCTTTCAGGAGTTCCGGCAGGAAGGCGATGGAGTAATCTTCAGGGCAGCCCAGGCTGACGGTTCCCTGCAGGGTCGCCTCGCCCATATCGGCAAGAATTTCATCATGCCGGGCAAGAAGGGCGCTGGCATGGGCGAGCAGCTTCTCGCCCGCCGCGGTTATACGTATTCCCGAACCCGTTCGCTGCAGCAGCGTGTGGCCGACCAGTTCCTCCAGCCGCTGCATCTGCGTGCTGAGCGCGGATTGGGTGCGCCCGATCTGTGTGGCGGCGACGCTGATGGAGCCAGCTCGCGCGACAATGGTAAAGTTCTTCAGGAGCGTAAGGTCGAGCATGGCGATATCAAAATTATCGATATCGGAATAAAATACTATCAATTGGACCGGGGTGGCAATGGGTTGTTATGTTTCGGCAAGATAAACTTTGGGGAACGAGCCATGGACAATCTCGCGAAGAACTTCGCCTCGCTCAACGACGAACCGGCATTCTGGGACGCTGCCAATAAACACCTGACCCGTTACGGACCCGCCTTTGAGGAGATCATCGTCGAGCGGGCCGAGGGAAGTTTCGTTTATGATGCGGATGGCCGCGCCATTCTCGATTTCACCTCCGGCCAGATGAGCGCTTTGCTCGGACATACCCATCCGGATATTGTCGCCACCGTCAACCGGCAGATGGCATCGGTTGCGCATCTGTTTTCCGGCATGTTGTCCCGCCCGGTCGTTGAACTTGCGGCGCGGCTGGCGGCTCTGGCGCCGGGTCTCGATCGCGTGCAATTGCTGACAACAGGCGCTGAATCCAACGAAGCGGCGATCCGCATGGCGAAGCTCGTGACCGGCGGGCATGAGATCGTCGCCTTCGCACAGAGCTGGCACGGCATGACCGGTGCTGCGGCCTCCGCCACCTATAGCGCCGGCCGCCGGGGGTATGGCCCGGCGACGGCCGGCTCACTCGTTATTCCCGCGCCGAATGCCTATCGTCCGCGCTTCAAGAACCCCGATGGATCGAATGACTGGCAGGCGGAGCTTGACGATGCCTTCGAATTGATCGATCGCCAGTCGACGGGCAATCTCGCCGCCTTCATTGCCGAACCGATCCTGTCGAGCGGCGGTATCCTCGAATTGCCCCTCGGTTATCTCGCTGCCCTGAAGAAAAAGTGCGAGGAGCGGGGCATGTTGCTCATCCTCGATGAGGCGCAGACCGGCGTCGGCCGGACCGGACACATGTTCGCCTTTCAGCGCGATGGCGTGACGCCTGATATCATGACGCTGTCGAAGACGCTCGGCGCCGGCCTGCCGCTTGCGGCGGTGATGACGCGTGCGGAGGTCGAGCAGAAGGCTTTCGAGAGGGGTTTTCTGTTCTATACGACCCATGTTTCCGATCCCCTGCCGGCGGCTGTCGGCGTGACGGTTCTCGATGTGGTGGCGCGAGATGGTCTGGTGGAACAGACGATTGCCCGCGGAAATCGTTTGAAGGAGGGGCTGCTCTCGCTGCAGCAACGGTTCGAATGCGTTGGAGATGTGCGCGGGCGCGGGCTTTTGCTCGGACTTGAAGTCGTCGCAGACCGCCACACGAAAGCCTCGGGTTTCGAACTTGGTGCGCGCATCATGCAGGAGGCGATGTTGCGTGGCCTCAGCATGAACATCGTCAAGCTGCCCGGCATGGGCGGCGTTTTCCGCATTGCGCCGGCGCTGACGGTATCGGATTCGGAAATCGACCTTGGGCTGGAGATACTGGCGGATTCTATCGAATCCGCACAGCTTGCCCGCTAGGTGTGGCCGGCATTTGCCGGGAATGTCAGTTCCACCCTTGCGCCTTCGCCGGGTCTGGAACTGATATGCGCTTCACCGCCGCTCTGGCGGACGAACCCGTAGACCATGGCGAGGCCAAGGCCCGCACCGCCATGATCGCCCCGCGTGGTGAAATAGGGCTCGAACGCCTTGTCCACGGCCTCCGGTGTCATGCCGATGCCCTCGTCGGTGACGGTGATCACCAGCGTATCTTTTCCAGAGGCGGCCTCGATCGAAATCAGGCCGCCATCGGGCATGGCGGCTGCGGCATTGAGGCATAGATTGAGAATGGATTGCTCGAAGAGGGCAGGGTCCAGCGGTATCGAGGGAAGATTGTCATCGGTATCAAGCGCGATCCGGCATTTGGGGCCGACGGCGATTTCCAGAATATCGGCCATGCCCCGCAGCAGGCTTGCGACATTGATGACGCTTGGATGGATCGGCTGCTGGCTGCCGATGGTGAGCATGCTGCTGGCCAGAGACCGGCCGCGGTCTGCCGCCTTGCGGATACGGGCGATGTGCCGCTTCTGGCGATCGTTGAAACCGGCTTCCCGTTCCAGAAGGCCGAGGCTGCCGGTGATGATGCCGATCATGTTGCCCACCTCATGGCTGAGCTGGTGGGTCATGCGCATAATGCCATCAAGCCGTTGGGCCTTCACGGCTTCCGCTTCCTGGCGATCGAGAGCGGTCACATCGCGGGCGAGCAGCACGATGCCGCCATCCGGCTGGCGCGACATCGAGACTTCGATCACCCGCTGATCGTCAGTGCGATGGCGCACGACTGCGCGGTCGAGCAACTCCCCCGGCTCTGTATCGAAGGGCAGTAGAGCCGGGTCGATTTCCGGGATGGGTTCGACAAACCGGCGAAGCGGCAGTTTTCGCGACGAGCCGGAGCGTCCGACGAGTTCGATGATGCGGCGGTTCATGGTGATTGGTCTGCCAGCCGGATCGAACAGCGCTATTCCCTCATTCATGTTGCGGAAGGTCGAGCGGATGGTGCGGGCCGCCGCTTCCGCCGTGCGCCTGAGGCGCGAGACGCGATCGACGCTGTCGTGGAAGGCGCGGAATGCATCGAGCAGCCGGATCAACTCCGTCTCGGGACCCGTATAGGAGGGCGGCCCGACGTCCTTTTCCCCCTTGGCGAGGGCATTCATGCCGTTGGAGAGCGTCACGATCCCGCGCGAGACACGCATCACTGAACGGATCGAGAAGATTGCCACGATGAGAACCAGAAGGGAGGCGACGGCGACAATGATCAGCAGCCGGTTGAGAGCATCGGACGTCGAGATCAGGTCTTCGTTCAGGCTTCGCGCAACAGCGTCACCCTGGGTTTCGGTCACATGGGAAAGATCGCGCGAGACGGTGTGAAGCCGGGAGACAGAGGCGCGGATCGCGAACATTTCCAGAAGGTAACGGCTCTGGGCCTCGAATACCCGCTCATAGGGCTGGAGTTCGGCCAAGGGCAGGCGCTCGCCCGGATAACCCTGCTGGCGCGCCGTTGTTTCCGCCACGTAGCGGCGGCGCAGTTCGCCAAGCTGGAAAAGGCTGTCGGATGCGGATGCGGCCTGCACGATGCCGTTCATTCTTCGACGCAGTTCCGGATCGAGGATGCCCTGACCGGTGGCGATTTCGCCGAGCGCTGCTGCCGCTTCCGCCTTGTGCCCCTGCGCCGCGTCGGCATCCTTTGCGAGGTCCAGTGTCTGCGCCCTGATAAGCTGGAGCAGTTCAACGATACGCTCGCTCGCAAAACCGCGTGCGGCCCGTTCGCCGCTGTCTGGACCCGTCATCTGCAACAGCAGGTCGACCTGCTGGACCACGGAGCGGCTTTCGCTGGAAACGCGATAGGGCGAGGCGGCATTCATCAGAAACGGGGCGCTGGAGACGAGATCGGAGACCTGCCGCGAGACCAATGAGGCCTTGGCGAGACTGGAAAAGGCCTGCAAGCCGTAGGCTGCCATTTCATCGCGGGCGCGCTGCAGGCCGTAAATGGCGATGGCGGAAAGGCTGAAGACGAGGATGCAGGTAAAGACGATCGCAAAGGGCAGGCGAAAGGCGATGGAGGAAAGGAAGGAGCGGCTGATCACGGGGAAAGCTCGCCCTCATCGGTATGCAGGACATAACCCTTGCCGCGTCGCGTCTTGATGTGACGTGGAAGATCCGGGTTACGCTCGATCTTGCGCCTGAGCCGCAGCACCAGCACGTCGACATTTCTGTCGATATAACGGTCGCTTTCCGAACCCAGCCTGTCGAGAATCTGGGAGCGGCTGACGGGCTGGTTGGGTGTTTCTGCGAGAATTTCCAGAAGTGCGAATTCGGCGCTGGTGAGCGTGCGGCTGCGGTCAGCGAGGCAGACGGCGCGGCGCGCATCGAGATCGATCGCCCAGTCGCCGAGGCGCAGCGCTGTGCGGCCGTGGTCACGCTCGCTGTCCTTGTCCTGTTTCAGCGACGGGATTGTTCGCCGCAGGACGGCCTTGATCCGCGCCGTGAGTTCAATCGGTTCGAAGGGTTTGACCACATAATCATCGGCGGCGGTTTCAAGACCGAGTACCCTATCGGCAGCACTGCCGGCGGCGGTGACCATGACGATACCGATGTCGATCTGGCTGCGCAGCCGCTGGGCAAAGGTGCGCCCGGATGTGCCGGGCAGATTGTGGTCGACGAGGACGAGCTCCATCCTGTCCTTTGCCAATATCTCGTTCGCCTCCTCGGCGGAGCGCGCGCAGGTGGGCAGCCAGCCCTCCGCCTCGATGAGGTCCGAGATGAGCTCGGCCATATCCGGATCGTCCTCAACGATCAGAATGCGAACCTTCTGATTAAGCACTGCATATTCCTCCCGCTGTCATCATAGGCGCGGCGGCGACGATCTTCAAAGGTTCGCTGGTTATCTCCCCTGTCATAATTGTAATAACTGTAATCTTGTTCGGCGGTGCGGTGAAAGATTGGTAACCATTCTTCGATTGCGGTGCGGGCTGGATGTGACATGCTGTTGGTGGAGACTGGAACGGGGAGGTTCCAGGCAGGGAGGCTTAATTGAAAGCATTGACCGCACTTGCGGCGAGCATGGTCCTATGGCTGTGCGGCGCAGGGCATGGCATGGCCGAGCCGAAGTTGAACGTCCTGTGCGGCGTCGACGAGGCCTGGTGTTTGACCATGAAGCGGGCTTTCGAAGCCAAGGTCGGTCTCGAGATATCAATGGTGCGGAAGAGCACCGGCGAAATCCTCGATCAGATCCGCGCCGAACGATCCCATCCCACGGTTGATGTCTGGTGGGGTGGTACCGGCGACACCCATTTGCAGGCGGATTCGGAAGGGTTGCTGGATGAATACCGGCCCGTCCATCAGCAGGATTTGCTGCCCTGGGCGCAGAATTTCTCCGTGATGTCTGGGTCTCGGTCTGCCGGAATCTATGCCGGCGCGCTGGGTTTTGCCTATAATTCGGAACTGCTTGCGAAGAACAATCTGCCGGCGCCGACCTGCTGGAAGGACTTGGCGAAGGATGTTTATCGCGGCCATATCCTGACTGGCAATCCGAACTACTCCGGTACAGCCTTCACCATGCTGGCCACTCTCGTCCAGCTGTTTGGCGAGGAGGAGGCTTTTGGTTTCATGGCAAAGCTCAACCAGAACGTCGTGAGCTATACCAAGGTTGGTGCAGCGCCGGTCAAGGCGGCGGCGCGGGGCGAGATCTTGATCGGGATTTCCTTCATGCATGATGCCGTGACCCAGAAGATCGAGGGTTTCCCGCTTGTCATCGTCGCGCCGTGCGAGGGCACCGGTTATGAAATCGGGGCCGTCAGCATCGTCAAGGGCAATCGCAATCCTGCCCTTGCGCAAAGCTTCGTGGAATTTGCGCTGAGCCCGCAAGGGCAGGCGACCGGGGCCGCGGCCGGCCAGAACCAGGTGCCTTCCAATGCCCGGGCGACATTGCCGCTGACCGCACCTGACATATCGATGATCAAGATGGTGGATTACGACTTCGCCACCTTCGGCCAGCCTGAAGAGCGAAGTCGGCTATTGAGCCGCTTCGACAGCGAAATCCACCCGACCCAGTAGGGCAGAAAACCAACATCCCAAAAGACAGCGCGCGCGCCGCAGGGTGCCGCGACCGGCAGCGCCATGTCTGCGCGTGGCCCAAGAATTCAGACGCAAGCTACAGGAGGATAACCATGCGACTGACAATACTTTCCACCCTGCTTTTTGCCGGCACGGCGCTCAGTGCCGTATCGGCGCAGGCGGCAGGCGAACTTAACCTGATCTGCTCGGCCGATGTCGTCATCTGCGAACAGATGAAGGGCGATTTCGAAAAGTCACACGACATCAAGGTCAATATGGTGCGCCTGTCTTCGGGCGAGACCTATGCCAAGGTGCGCGCGGAAGCCCGCAACCCGAAGACCGACATCTGGTGGGCCGGCACCGGCGATCCGCACATGCAGGCGGCATCCGAGAACCTGACGCTCGAATACAAATCGCCGATGCTGGATCAGCTGCAGGACTGGGCCGTAAAACAGGCGGAAAGCACCGGTTACAGGACTGTCGGCGTTTATGCCGGCGCGCTGGGCTGGGGCTACAACACTGAAATCTTCAAGTCCAAGGGCTACAAGGAGCCGAAGTGCTGGGCCGATCTGCTGGCGCCGGAGCTGAAGGGCGAAATCCAGATCGCCAATCCGAATTCGTCTGGCACCGCCTATACGGCGCTGGCGTCGCTCGTGCAGATCATGGGCGAGGATCAGGCGATCGACTATCTGAAGAAGCTCAACGCCAATATCTCGCAATATACCAAGTCCGGTTCGGCACCGGTCAAGGCGGCGGCGCGTGGCGAAACCGCGCTCGGCATCGTCTTCATGCATGATGCGGTGGCGCAGACGGCGGAAGGCTTCCCGGTCAAATCAATCGCGCCCTGCGAAGGCACGGGTTACGAGATCGGCTCCATGTCGATCATCAAGGGCGCCCGCAATCTCGACAATGCGAAGGCTTGGTACGACTGGGCGCTGAAGCCGGAAGTGCAGTCGCGCATGAAGGACGCCAAGTCCTTCCAGCTTCCCTCCAACAAGACGGCGGAAGTGCCCAAGGAAGCGCCGAAGTTCGAAGACATCAAGCTCATCGACTACGACTTCAAGACCTATGGCGATCCGGCCAAGCGCAAGGCGCTGCTGGAACGCTGGGACCGTGAGGTCGGTGCGGTCGCGAACTGATCTAAACTCCGGCGATCGGCATCCCGGCTTTTAAAGCCGGGGTGTCCGCCATTCTTTCATCGGCATGAAATAAGCGAGGTCGGCCATGACACGTGGCAATCGCAGGCTGGACATGGTCCTGGCGCTCGGGGCTTTTGCTCTGGTCTTTCTTCCCTGGTATCGCATCGAAGGCGGCTTTTTCAGCTTCCGCTGGCTATCCGGATTTTTCTCGTCGGCCAGCAATGCGCCCGGTGTGCTGCAGATATTGTCCTATGGCAAACCATGGCTTGTCGGCGTGGTTGTCTTTTTCCTCGCCGCATGCCTTGTCCGGCCTATCCGTGATCCGATGCGACGTGGCAGGCTTCTTGCGATTATCGGAGCCATCGGACTTGTTTTCCTCGCCTTGCAGGGGCTGGCCATCGGCTTTACCGGCTGGAGCTGGACGGTGAGCGAAAACCTCTTCGGCATGCTTGCCGATGGCCAGCCGTCCATGGGTGCCGGCACCGTCGTCATGTCGTTCGTCTTCGTGCTTCTTTTTGCCTTCGGCCTTGCCGAACGCGGCGTCATGAAGGGCGACGCCTTCGTCGTCGGCGCCATTTCCGTTCTGGTTTTCCTTGTCACGGTTTTTGTCTTTTATCCGATCGGCAGCATGCTGGTCGCCTCCGTTCAGGATTTCGACGGCTCCTTCAACGCCGATGGCTTCATCCGCAATATCAAGGATCCCGGCATCTGGAGCCTTGGCTGCGTAGTGGGTGAAGAGCGCTGCGGTGTTGCCTGGCGCACGCTGTTTCTGGCGCTGATGACAGCCTTCGGTTCGACCGTGCTCGGCCTTGGCTTTGCGTTGATCGCCACCCGCACGCGCTTTCCCTTTAAGAAAGGCCTGCGGCTTCTGACGGTTCTGCCGATCATCACGCCGCCTTTCGTCATCGGCCTTGCTTTGACGCTGCTTTTCGGTCGCGCCGGCGTCGTCACCGAATGGCTTTCCTATCTCTTCGGTATCGAACCGGGCCGCTGGCTTTATGGCATGACCGGCATCTGGATTGCGCAGGTCCTTTCCTTCACGCCCATCTCGTTTCTGGTGCTGATCGGCGTCGTCGAAGGTGTCAGCCCGTCGATGGAAGAAGCCTCGCAGACGCTGCGTGCCGACCGCTGGCGCACTTTCTGGCGGGTGTCGCTGCCGCTGATGAAGCCCGGTCTCGCCAATGCCTTCCTGATCGGCTTCATCGAGAGCATGGCGGATTTCGGCAATCCGCTGGTGCTCGGCGGCACGCATGGTGTTCTGTCGACGGAAATCTTCTTTGCCGTCGTCGGCTCACAGAATGATCCGTCCCGCGCCGCGGTTCTGGCGATCATCCTGCTGTGCTTCACGCTTTCGGCCTTCCTTGCCCAGCGTTTCTGGCTGGCAGGCAAGAATTTCGCGACGGTGACGGGGAAGGGCGACAGCGGCGCGCATATCGCGCTTCCGCGCGGGCTGTCCATCGGCGTCCACGCCGTCGTCGTGCCATGGATGATCTTCACCATCGTTGTTTATGGCATGATCCTTGTGGGCGGTTTCGTGAAGACCTGGGGTCTCGACAATTCCCTGACCTTCGACCACTACACCCGCGCCTTTTCCGTCAGCTTCTCCAATGGCTCGATCGCCTGGACCGGTGTAGCCTGGAACTCGTTCTGGACGACCATGAAGATCGCGCTGGTTTCTGCGCCGCTGACGGCTGCCGTCGGTCTTTTGACCGCCTATATCATCGTGCGGCAGAAGTTCGCCGGGCGGAACCTCTTCGAATTCGCTCTGATGATGAGCTTTGCCATTCCCGGCACGGTCATCGGCGTCAGCTACATCATGGCCTTCAACCTGCCACCGGTGGAAATGACGGGCTCGGCGCTGATCCTGATCGCCTGCTTCGTGTTCCGCAACATGCCGGTCGGCGTGCGCGGCGGCATCGCGGCGATGAGCCAGCTCGACAAGAGCCTTGACGAGGCCTCGCTGACGCTGCGGGCCAATAGTTTCCGCACCATCCGCAAGGTCATCCTGCCGCTGCTCAGGCCCGCGATCACGGCCGCGCTGGTCTATTCCTTCGTCCGCGCCATCACCTCGATCAGCGCCGTCATCTTCCTCGTCAGCGCCGAATACAACATGGCGACCTCCTACATCGTCGGCCTTGTCGAGAATGGCGAATATGGGGTGGCGATTGCCTATTCCTCCATGCTGATCGTGGTGATGATCACCGTCATTACCGGCTTCCAGCTCATTGTCGGCGAGCGTCGCCTGCGGCGCGAAAACCGCGTCGCCGGCCTGCCCGCCACTTCCTCCGTTCCTCTTGCCCAGGAGAAAACCGCATGATTTCCGTAAAGCCCGGTTCCGTCACCTTCGAGAATGTCCGCAAGACCTTCGGCGCTTTCACCGCCATTCCCGACCTGTCGCTCACCATCGAGCCCGGCACGCTGGTGACGCTGCTCGGCCCCTCCGGTTGCGGCAAGACGACGACGCTGCGCATGCTGGCCGGCCTCGAACATCCGACCAACGGACGCATCCTGATCGGCGACAAGGATGTGACCATGCTGCCCGCCAATGAGCGCGATGTCTCGATGGTCTTCCAGTCCTATGCGCTTTTCCCGCATATGACGGCGCTCGATAACGTCGCCTACGGTCTGCAATCCTCCGGGCTGCGCAAGGCAGAGGCGCGGGAAAAGGCGGAAGAGGGGTTGAAGCTCGTCGGCCTTGCCAGCATGGGGCACCGTCTTCCGGCCGAACTTTCCGGCGGCCAGCAGCAGCGTGTCGCGGTCGCCCGCGCTCTGGTGCTGGAGCCGCAGGTGCTGCTGCTGGATGAACCGCTTTCCAACCTCGATGCCCGCCTTCGCCGCCAGGTCCGCACCGAAATCCGCGAGTTGCAGCAGCGGCTTGGCTTTACTGCCGTCTATGTCACGCATGATCAGGATGAGGCGCTGGCTGTTTCCGACCGGATCATCGTGATGAGGGATGGCGAGATCGCCCAGTCGGGTGCGCCACGCGATCTCTACGAAGCGCCGGCCTCCGCCTTCATCGCCGATTTCATGGGTGAGGCCAATGTCGTCAGTTGCGAGGTCATCGGCGTTGAGGGCGCCGATGCGCTGATCCGTGTCGGCGGGATCGATCATCGGGTCTCGGCCCGCAATGCCCGGCCAGGCCCGGCCAAACTCGCGGTTCGTCCCGGCTCGATTTCCATCGGACAGCCGGGTGGGCAGGGGCTGGCCGGGCGGGTGTTGCACAGCGCCTATCTCGGCGGTCACGTCGAATATGAGGTGGAAACCGATATCGGTACGCTGTTCATCGTCGATCATGCCGTGGAGACCAGCCTGCCGGCGGCGAGCGACGTGACGCTGGGGTTCAGGAACCGGGGTATCGCCTTGATTCAGGCTTGATGCCGCCGGTCCCGCATTCAGGATTTCATTGCGACAGAGGCAGCTTTGGTCTGCCTCTGTGTGTCGGGAACGCCAGCCTCAAATGTCCTTTGCCAGACGAAGCGCATCGTAGATTGCCGCATGGGTATTGCGCGCGGCGACCGCATCGCCGATCCGGAAGAGCCGGTAGGCGCCATCAGGATTGCGCTCGACCGTTTGGGTGGTTCCCGCAAGCAGGGCGTCGTAGGAGATTTCGCCAAGGTTCTTCGAGCCGGGCTTGAGGTCGAAATAAAGGTCATCCAGCGGGATCGTGCCGTGGTTGACGACGATCTGGTCGACGGTCCTCGATTTTGTCACGCCGCCATAATCGCTGCCGACATGGGCAATAAGCTGATTGCCGTTTCTTTCCGCGGCTTCCAGCCGGTAGGTAACGGTGAAGGTGACATCGAGCTTTTGCAGGGAGCGCATATAGGGAACGAGGTTCATGGCCATGACTTCCGGGGCGAAGGCGCGGTCAGGCGTCATGATCTCCACTTTCGCCCCGGCCTTTGCCAGACATTCGGCGGCCTGCAGGCCGGCATGGTCGCCAGCGTCGTCGAAAACCAGCACATTCGTTCCCGGCTTGACGTCGCCGGAAATGATATCCCAGGCCGAGACCACGAGATCGTTGCCTCTGGAAAGCACATCGGTATGCGGCAAGCCGCCGGTGGCGATGATGACCACCTCTGGGTTCTCCGAGAGAACCGTGTCCGCCTCCGCCCAGTTGTTGAAGTGAAAGGTGACGCCCAGTCTTTCGCACTGGCTCATGCGCCAGTCGATGATGCTGATCATCTCACGGCGGCGTTCGCTTTGCGCCGTCAGCCGGATCTGGCCGCCGGGATTGTTGGCGGCCTCGAAAACGACGACTTCATGGCCGCGCTCGGCGCAGACGCGTGCGGCCTCGAGCCCGGCCGGCCCTGCGCCGACAATCACCACCTTCCGGCGTTCTGCCGCTTTGGGTATCTCGTGCGGCATGGTTTCCTCACGGCCCGTTGCCGCATTATGGATGCAGAAGGCGAGACCGCCCTGATAGATGCGGTCGAGACAGTAATTGGCGCCAACACAGGGGCGAATATCGTCCTCCCGTTTTTCCATGATCTTGCGCACGATATGCGGATCGGTCATGTGCGCGCGGGTCATGCCCACCATGTCCACCTTGCCGGCAGCGATGGCGTGGCGGGCGGTGGCGACATCGGGGATCTTGGCGGCGTGGAATGTCGGGAAGCTGGTCGCGGCGCGGATTTCACCGGCGAAATCGAGATGCGGCGCGTTGGCCATGCCCTGAATGGGGATGACGTCGGTCAGGCCCGGGTCGGTGTCGATATGGCCCCTGATGACATTGAGATAATCGATCAGGCCGCTGTCCTTCAATCGTCTGGCGATTTCGATGCCCTCAGCCTTTCCGGTGCCGCCCTCGAGACATTCGTCGGCGGTATAACGGACACCGAGGATGAAATCGTCGCCCACGCGTTCGCGCATCGCCCTGAAAACGTCGAGACAGAAGCGCATGCGGTTTTCAAGCGGGCCGCCATAGGGGCCGTCCAGTTCGTTGGTCAGCGGCGAGACGAACTGGTCGATCAGATGGCCATAGGCTTCCAGCTCCACACCGTCCATCCCACCCGCCTTCATACGCTCCGCGGCGTCGGCGAAGTCCTTGATGATACGCTCGATATCCCAGTCCTCGATCTTCTTCGGAAAAGCCCGATGCGCCGTTTCGCGATGATGGGACGGGGCAAGGATCGGCAGCCAGTCGCCCTTGTCCCAGCGGGTCCGGCGGCCGAGATGCGTGAGCTGGATCATGATCGCCGCGCCCTGTTCATGCACGGCGTCGGTCATTTCCCGGATCCACGGGACGATTTCATCCTTGTAGGCGAGCAGGTTGTTGAAGACGGGCGGGCTGTCCCTGGAGACGGCGGCGGAACCGGCCGTCATTGTGAGCGCAACGCCGCCCTTCGCCCGCTCCACCGTGTAGGCGCGGTAACGCCCCTTCGGCATGCCATCCTCGGGATAGGCGGGTTCGTGCGAGGTGACGATGATGCGGTTGCGCAGGGTGAGGTGTTTTAGCTGGTAGGGCTGAAGAAGGGGATCACTCGACATAGCCTGCTCCAAAAGGGTTTCTGTTCCAAGGCTAAGCGCGAATGTACACTTGTGTCAATTTGCAAAACACAATTGTCTTTCTTTTTGACATGAGTGTACATCCCGCTTGTCGCGCAGAGACCAATTTGCTACGAACTCGTCATGGAAGCGACATTGAACGAAACGGGTTGGCGTGGATCGCAGGAGGGGTGGCTTGAGGCCGCCTATCAGGCTTTGCTGGAATCGGGCGTGGATTCCGTCAAAATCTTGCCATTGGCAAAAAAGCTCAATCTGTCGCGCACGAGCTTCTACTGGTTTTTCAAGGACCGGGAGGAACTGCTGGCCGCGCTCGTCGCCCGCTGGCGGGAAAAAAATACCGGGAACATCGTCAGGCAGTCGGAAGCCTATGCCGAGACGTTGGCCGAAGCCATGCTGAATGTTTTCGATTGCTGGCTGGATTCCTCGCTTTTCGACAGCAGATTTGAATTTGCGGTTCGAAGCTGGGCCCTTCAGTCCGACGAGATTCTTGCGGAGGTTCGCAAGGCTGACGAGATGAGAATGGCGGCGCTTTCCCGCATGTTCGTGCGGTTCGGCCACAATGAAAACACGGCGGATGTGCGTGCCCGGACCACCTATCTGGTGCAGATCGGCTACATTTCCATGCAGTCCGAGGAAGATGTGTCGGTGCGGATGCATAGAATTCCGGACTATATCGCCATCTATACCGGCGAGGCGCCACAGCAGCGTGAGCTTGACCGGTTTTATGCGAGGCATGGGTACCGGCCGGGTTCGTGAACCTGACGCGACGACGTCGCGAAAACACACGCAATGCCGTCGGATTGTGACGGGCAAGGTGATACAAGACGAATTGTCTGCCCGTCCTCCTGCAATGTAGCTGCAACATTCACCGAACAGTGGTGGGAGATGGCAAGGATTCATCTGGGGAACGTCATTGCGAATCTTGCTTCTTGAGGATGAACCCGAAATGGCGCGCGCACTTCTCGAAGCCCTGCGCCGGCGCGATGTGCTTGCTGATCATGTCAGCACAATCAGCGACGCTGACGCCCTTGCGCGGGACGGGTCTTACGATGTTCTGGTTCTGGATCGCCGCCTTCCCGATGGCGAAGGGCTTAACCTCGTGGCTTCGCTTCGCCGGAGCAGACATACCGTGCCCATCCTTGTTTTGACGGCGCTCGGAAGTGTCGATCATCGTGTCGATGGGCTCGATGCCGGGGCGGACGATTATCTTGCCAAACCCTTTGCGATCGAGGAGCTGCTCGCCCGCCTCAGGGCGCTCCACAGACGCGGCCCTTCTCTTTCCGACAAATATGCGCATTTCGGAAATCTGAGCATTGACCCGCGCGCCAATGAAGTCAGCATTGCCGGCTCCATCATCGAGTTGCGGCGTCGGGAATATCTTGTTCTTGAAGCGCTGATGCGGCGTCCGAACCGCATCGTCACGCGGTCGAACCTGATCGAGGCGGTCTATACGCTCGATGACGAGATCGAGTCCAACGCTCTCGATGCGCACATTTCCCGTATCAGGAAGAAACTGGCGCAGGCTGAAGCCACGGTGGAAATAAGAGCCGTGCGCAATATTGGTTACCTCATCCGGTCGAAGACATGAAGAGAGCGCCCGATCGATCCCTGCGATGGGGGCTGATGAAGCGCCTTTTTGCACTGCAGGCATTCCTGCTCGTCCTTTTCGTCATCCTTCTCATCGGCTGGATATGGATCATCGATCCGCGGCTGGAAGGTGCGAATGAAGAGGCCGCCCGCATCGTCGCGGAGAGCGTGACAAAGGATGGACAGGGCAGGCCGCAATTGTCGGCGACGCCGGAGCTGGCGGAGCTGAAACGGCGTTATCCAAATCTCTGGTTTGTGGTGCGCGACGCCGATGACATCGTATTGCAATATGGGGTTGTCCCGCCGCCCGCCCTGTCGGCGGTGTTTCCCCCGAGTTTTGACCGCGCACGCCTGGAGGCGGCCGGAACGCTCCGCGCCACCGTGGAAAACCGCGATACAGCCGCCGGGCGGCTTCAGTTCATTGCCGGGACGGAGGAAGGAATTCCCAACGACGGTCTGAGTATCTGGATCAATGTTCAGCTGGACCTGGAAAAGGATGCCGAGGGCGCCATCCGCTGGCTGACCGTGCTGCCGGCGCTGGGTTTCATCATTCTCATCGCCGTCGTGCCCATGCTGATCCTGACGGGTATCGCGACATTGCTCGTGACCCCGCGGGCGGTCGGGCGCTCCCTAAGCGGGCTGATGGAAACCGTGAAGCAGGCGCAGTCCATTGATTTCGAGAACCGGTCCGAGCGTATCGACCGTTCGAAAGTTCCCCTTGAAATCATCCCGCTGGTGGATGCCTTCAACGTCGCGCTGTCGAGGCTTGATGACGGGTATAATCGCCGTAACCGCTTTCTCGCCGATGCGGCGCATGAGCTCAGGACGCCGATTGCAATTGTACGTACCAGAGCCGACCTCTTGCCCGATGACGCGCTGAGCCATCAGATCAGGGCTGATATCGATCGCCTCACCCGCGTTGCGCATCAGTTGCTGGAGATGCAGGCTGTGGGTGCGGTGGAACTGCCGGCGGAGCCGCGGGATCTCAATAAGCTTGTCGAACGCATCGCAACAGACCTTGCCCCGATTGCAATGGATGCCGGATATGAATTCGATTTCGAGCCAAGCGCGGATGCGGCCATCTTTACGGTGCAGGCATCAATTATCGAGATGGCGGTCGTCAACCTCCTGCGCAATGCAATCGATCATGCGGGCGGCAGAGGCGCAATCACGATCCGGGTCGACCCGGCAGGTGCGATTGAGGTCCGTGATGAAGGGCCGGGCATCCCGGTTTCCGAACGCGAGCAGGTATTCGAGCCGTTTCACCGCATCAACACCAACTCGCCCGGAGCCGGCCTTGGGTTAAATCTGGTCCAGAAGGCAGCGGAGCTTCAGTGCGGCCGTGTCTTGTTCCTCGATCTCGATCCCGGTTTTTGTGTTCGGCTCGAAATTCGCTCGATCTCCTCAAAAGGCATTGCGGCTGGCACCGTTTAGCTGATGAGATTCTCGAGTGCCCGAACGAGCTCCGATGACGAAATTACTTGCGATTTGGTTAAGGAAACTCCTCTAACTTGTTTAAATAAATAAATTATTTTGAATAATGCGCGCTCCATGCAATGCAAGCGCAATTCTCGCGGGGAAAATCCCCTTATCTGCTGAACGCATCCGCACGTCATGTCGGCCGGCGCAGCAGACAAACGGGAGCCGGTTTCCGGTTCTTCAACGCGAACTGAAACTTGGCTGCGCCGGAAGAAGGCGCATCGGTTTCGTCTGGAGTTATTCATGTCGATCATCAAGAAATCGCTTGTCGCCGCGACCGTCGCTGTTGCGGTTGCAGGCAATGCCTATTCCGCCGATCTTACGAACTATAATACGCAGCAGTCCTTCGATTATGGCAGTCAGCCGGCCTTCTCCTGGGGCGGGGCCTATGTCGGTGTGCATGGTGGCGTCGCTTCCCCGAAATTCAACCCATTGGCCAGCGGCCGCGGCCTGACGGGCGGTGTTCAGGCCGGTTATAACTTCCAGTTCGGTTCGGGCGTGGTCGGCGCGGAACTCGAAGGTTCCTATCTCGGAAATGAGGCGCGTGTGCCCAACGGCCGGTTGCGGGAGCGTTTCCGCGGCGCGGCCAAGATGAAGGCCGGCGTGGCGCTTGACCAGACGCTCATTTACGGCACTGCCGGCCTGACCACGACGAAGTTCAAGGACGGCAATGGCGTGACGGGTCCCGATGGCTGGAAACAGGGCTATCTGGTCGGGGCAGGCGTCGAACAGAGCTTCGGCGGCGGCCTGTCGGCAAAGTTTGAATATAATTATGTGAGCACAGGAAATGTGGCCACGACGACTTCAAGCGGCAGGTCGAAGACCGATGTCAGCGATCATGTCATCAAGGCCGGCCTGAACTATCGTTTCTGATCGGCCCGCCCCATGACAGGCCCAGGGAGAATTTTCAAAAGAAACCCGCCGCTTTCAGCGTGAAGGCGGCGGTAGAATAGCATGGACCGCAAAACATGCGGCGCCGGATGAAATCCGGAAATGATCATTCGCATTCAAGCGAAGGCTGCCGGAAGCTTGTTACGTACCACTCGTTGCCGGAACCGCGCGTATAGAACGTATAATAGCAATCGATGCGTTCAACATAACCTGGCGTTTCCGACACTTCATATCGCTCGCCGCGCCGGGTTGTCCGCACCTCGCCACTCGAAGACCCGGCAACGACCTGTGTCTTTTTCTTCCGCCATTGGAAGGCCTGCTGGCCGGGACCCAGGCTGTAAATATTGTCCGGCGGCCCATAGTCCAGCATCACGCTGGTAATCGGCGCGCCGATATAGGTTTTCATGACGGTCGAGGCGCAGGCCGTGAGCAGCATGGACGCGCCGGCGATAAGGATGATTGCTGTCGGGACTGTGAGTGATGCTCTGCTGGACATGGAAATTCCTTTCAGCTGCGGGGACATACCGCAGGGATAGGAACAGCTTGTTGCAAGTACATTGCACGGGAAGATCGTCGGGCGAGCCGTGACTGCCGATCGGTTTCAGCTGATGAGCTAGTTCGCCGGCTATCTGTGTCAGAGGCCGGCGATGTTGCGGCCGATATGGCGCAGGATGCTTTTGAAAAGTTTTGCCTCGGTGGGATCGAGACCTTCGATGGCGGTTTTTTCGAACATGGCGGCGATAGGCATGAGTTCATCGGCCAGTTCCTCACCCTTCGGGGTGAGGGTGATGCGCACGATGCGGGCATTGTCGAGAGGCCGTTCACGGCTGACGAGGTTACGCCGGACCATGAGCCCAACGAGCCGGGACAGTGTGGAAATTTCCACAGACACCATGTCCGAAAGCTCGGTCAGCGTCTTGCTCTCCTGCTGCCGCAGCGTCGCCAGCACGCGGTACATCGGCAGGGTGATGTCATAGGAGGCCAGTCTCACGGAAAAGCGCTCGCCAAGCCGAACGCCCACCCAGTTGAGCAGGTAGGGTACCGAGTCGGTGAATTGATAAGACACGAGCAAATCCCCGTTTGAGAACCATTTGCGCAAATGCTGATGTGCGCCTATCGGCTGTACCGGCACAATCCATCCGTTTCAATAGCTTCGCCCCACAAGACGGGGAATGCGAGGTCCTCGCTCGCTCAATAAATGACGAAAAACATTTGCATTGACAAATGTTGCAAACGCAAATAAATAGGAACGCAGGATTTGGGAGGATCTCATGACATCAGCATTGTTTGGCCTGAGCGGCCTTGCACCCGAAGGCGTCGGCCAGAATTTTCGTTCGACGATGCGCCGTTTTCCAGCCACCGTCACCGTCATTACGGCGTGTGCTTCGGGTGATCAGCGCGACCACGGCATGACGGTGACGGCTGTCACTTCAGTCTCGATGGAGCCGCCGTCTCTGCTGGTTTGCCTGAACAATCGCACCCTGCTGCATGAATTGCTGCTGTGCCGGCCTGATTTCATCGTCAATGTGCTGACGCAGGACCAGATGGCCCTGTCGGATGCCTTTAGCGGCAAGGTGCCGCCGGAAGAGCGTTTCCGCGACGGTCAATGGCAGCGCCATGACAATGGCGTTCTCTATCTGCCGACGGCCCATGCCGCCATCGCCTGCCGTCGGGTTGCTGCCATGCCCTATGGAACCCATACCGTCTTTATCGGCCAGGTGGTTTCGGCCGATGTCAGCGAGACGACGCGGCCGCTGCTTTACGAAAACGCCCAATATTGCGCCGCAAGCCCCGCGAGCCTGCCCGCCTGATCATTACCGCTCAGACAATTCCGGCGGGATAACCGCCGGCCAGCAACGTCCGGCCCCAGTAACGTCCGGAAGGAGACAATCATGAACGATATGAGCCATGCGCCGCTGCCGGCGCAAACGACCCCGCGTGTCCGCCTCGCAAGCCGCGTCGCCGGCATAGCCGATCTTTTCCGGATGAGCGCCAGACAGACGGAGGAGGCCCGGCGTGTTCCCGCAAGCCATATCGAGGCGCTGCGCGGCATTGGATATTTCGATATCGTCAAGCCTCGCGCTTTCGGCGGCAAGGGTGGAGATTTCGCCGAACTGGTCGAGGCTAATATCGAGCTTTCGGCCGCCTGTGCGTCGACCGGTTGGGTCGCCGGCCTGCTGTCGGCCCATCAATGGCTGCTGGCGATGTTTCCGGAAGAGGCGCAGGCCGATGTCTGGGGTGAAAACCCCGATGCGCTTCTGTGCGGTTCCTATGCGCCGGTGAAGATGGCAGAGCTCGCCGATGGCGGTTACCGCCTGAGCGGCAAATGGGCCTTCGCCTCCGGCTGCGAAAACGCACAATGGTCGCTCTGCGCCGCCATACTGCCGCCGCGGGGTGAAGGAAAACCGGTTCCGGCCTTCCTGCTCGTTCCTGCCGGGCAATATGTGGTTGAAGACACCTGGCATGTGGTGGGCCTGGCCGGCACGGGTTCCAAGACGCTCGTTCTCGATGATGTCTTTATTCCCGAACACCGGGTTCTGACCTTTCCCGACGCCACCAGCGGAAAGACGCCCGGCGGGCATTATTATGCGGAGGAAGGCCTGTTCAACATGCCGCTTCTGACCGGCATTCCCTCCTGTCTCGCGGCGGCTGGCGTCGGCGCGGCCAAGGGTGCGCTTGCCGCCTATGTAGATCATGTCGGCGGCCGGGTCACACGCGGCGCGGTGGCGGGCGGCAACAATCGCATGGCCGAATTCCCGACCATCCAGCTGCGCGTTGCGGAAGCTGCGGCGAGCGTCGATGCGGCCTGCGAAATCCTGCTGCGCGATGTTGCCCGGGCACAGGCACTGGCGCAGGCCCGTGTCGAAGGTCGGGCGGAATTTACGGTGGATGACCGGCTTCTCAGCCGTCGCGGCCAGTCCTTTGCGGTGTCTCTGGCACTGCGCGCCGTACAGGCGCTCAACGATTCCACCGGCGGCGTCGGGCTCGATCTTTCCAACCCCGTGCAGCGGGCGTGGCGGGATGCGAATGCGGTCGGTCGCCACATCAGCATGAACTGGGATGCCGTGGGTACGATGATCGGCCAGAGCATGCTCGGGCTGGAACCCAAGGGTCAATATTGATCGCCTCTCGGGCGGCACATCACACAGTGAATTCGGAGGAAACTACATGCAAGGCAAGGTCGCTCTCGAGGAGCATTTCGCAATCCCGGAAACACTTCAGGATTCGGCCGGTTTCGTGCCCGGCGACTACTGGAAGGAATTGCAGCATCGCCTGCTCGACATTCAGGATACGCGCTTGAAGCTGATGGATGCGCACGGCATCGAAACCATGATCCTGTCGCTCAATGCGCCGGCGGTGCAGGCTATTCCTGACAGGAAGAAGGCAATCGAAATCGCGCGACGGGCGAATGACTTTCTCGCCGAAGAATGCGCCAAGCGGCCGGATCGCTTCCTTGCCTTCGCAGCATTGCCTTTGCAGGACCCCGATGCGGCAACCGAGGAATTGCAGCGCTGCGTCAACGATCTCGGCTTCGTCGGCGCGCTCGTCAACGGCTTCAGCCAGGAGGGCGATGGCCAGACGCCGCTTTATTACGATCTGCCACAATATCGCCCGTTCTGGGGTGAAGTCGAAAAGCTCGACGTGCCTTTCTACCTGCATCCGCGCAATCCGCTGCCGCAGGATTCGCGCATCTATGACGGCCATCCCTGGCTGCTCGGCCCCACCTGGGCTTTCGCGCAGGAAACGGCGGTCCATGCGCTGCGTCTCATGGCCTCAGGCCTGTTTGACGAATATCCGCGCCTCAACATCATTCTCGGCCATATGGGCGAAGGCCTGCCTTACATGATGTGGCGCATCGACCATCGTAATGCCTGGGTGAAGCTGCCGCCGCGTTATCCGGCCAAGCGTCGTTTCGTGGATTATTTCAACGAGAATTTCCACATCACCACCTCTGGTAATTTCCGCACCCAGACGCTGATCGACGCCATTCTGGAAATCGGTGCGGATCGCATCCTGTTTTCCACCGACTGGCCCTTCGAGAATATCGACCACGCCTCCGACTGGTTTAATGCGACCACCATTGCCGAGGCCGACCGGGTGAAGATCGGCCGCACCAATGCGCGCCGCCTGTTCAAGCTCGGCGGACACTGAACCATGCAGTCGTTCGTCTATGCGGCCGCTCCCGCCCGTATCGTTTTCGGCACGGGCAGCTCGGCGGGCTTGGTGGAGGAAATCCGCCGCCTTGGCCTGTCGCGGGCACTGGTGCTTTCCACGCCGCAGCAGAAGGGCGACGCGGAGGCGCTTGCGGCCCGGCTCGGCCGGCTTGCTGCCGGTGTCTTCGGCGATGCAACCATGCATACGCCGGTCGAGGTGACGAAAAACGCGGTCGAAGCCTATCGCACCGCCGGTGCGGATTGCGTCGTGGCGCTCGGCGGCGGTTCCACCACCGGCCTCGGCAAGGCCATTGCGCTGCGCACCGATACGGCGCAGATCGTCATTCCGACCACCTATGCCGGTTCCGAGGTGACGCCCATTCTCGGCCAGACGGAAAACGGGGTGAAGACCACCATGCGCGGGCCGGAAATCCTGCCGGAGGTGGTGATTTACGATGCGGAACTGACGCTTGGGCTGCCTGTCGCCATCAGCATGACGAGCGGCCTCAACGCCATGGCCCATGCGGCGGAGGCGCTCTACGCGCGGGATCGCAATCCCATCGCCAGCCTGATGGCGGTCGAGGGGCTGCGGGCGATGATCGAGGCCCTTCCCGGCGTGAAGGCCGAGCCGCGGGATATCAAGGCGCGCGAAACCACGCTTTATGGTGCGTGGCTGTGCGGTTCGGTGCTTGGCGCCGTCGGCATGTCGCTGCATCACAAGCTTTGTCACACGCTGGGCGGCAGTCTCGATCTGCCGCATGCGGAAACCCATGCGGTGCTTCTGCCACACACCATCGCCTATGTGGAACAGGCGGTGCCGGATCTGCTCGCACCGCTCGCCGCTCTTGTCGGCGGCAGGGCAGGGGCCGGGCTCTATGATTTTGCCGCCCGGCTTGGCGCGCCGGCAAGCCTTGCGGCTCTTGGGGTCCGGTCGGACGATCTCGACCCCATGGCAGCGCTGGCGACTGCCAATCCTTACTGGTGCCCGCGGCCAATCGAAAAAACTGCGATCCGCGACCTTTTGCAACGCGCCTTCGAGGGCGCGCGGCCGGAGTGATGGGAGGAGACGATGGATATGAAGATGAGCAATGATGACGGCTATTTCGTCGAGGAACGTTCGGCTGAAACCGTGATTGCGCGGATGCGCGACTGTGACGATCCGCGTCTGAAGGAAATCATGGCGGTGGTGACGCGCAAGCTGCACGAGGCGGTGAAGGAAATCGAACCGACCGAGGAGGAGTGGATGAAGGCCATTCATTTCCTCACCGAGGTCGGCCAGATCTGCAATGAATGGCGGCAGGAATGGATCCTGTTTTCCGATATTCTCGGCGTCTCCATGCTGGTCGACGCCATCAACCATCGCAAGCCGAGCGGCGCGTCGGAATCGACCGTTCTCGGCCCCTTCCATGTCGCAGATGCGCCGGAAATGCCGATGGGTGCGAATATCTGCCTCGATGGCAAGGATGAGGATATGGTGGTCACCGGCCGCATTCTCGATACCGAGGGAGCGCCGGTCGCCGGCGCGCGTATCGATGTCTGGCAGGCCAATGACGAAGGTTTTTATGACGTGCAGCAGAAGGGCATCCAGCCCGATTTCAACCTTCGCGGCGTCTTCATCACCGGCGAGGACGGGCGCTACTGGTTCCGGGCCGCCAAGCCGAAATATTATCCGATCCCCGATGACGGTCCGGTTGGGCAGTTGCTGCGCGCCATGGGGCGGCATCCCTACCGGCCGGCGCATCTGCACTATATCGTTTCGGCGGAAGGCTTTACCACGCTCGTCACCCATATCTTCGATCCCGACGATCCCTATATCCGTTCGGATGCGGTCTTCGGCGTAAAAGAAAGTCTGCTCGCCGATTTCCAGCGGGTGGAGGATGCGCAGAAGGCGCGGGATCTGGGTTTCATCGGCGACTGGTTCTGGTCGGTGAACCACGATTTCGTGCTCGCCCGATGAGAGGCGGGAGCGACCGAACCCGGCTTTACGTGCGTTTCGCCGAAAGCGATCCCGCTGCGGCCGTGCAACGGGCGGCGCAGATAGAGGCTCACAAGGCCCATCTGCGCAATGGCGAGGCGATGGCGGAAGGGTTCAAGATTCTTGTGTCCGGTCCGATGAGTGCGGTTGCCGACGGCCCATCCGCCGCTCTCATTATCGCGCAGGCGCGCTCGATCGAAGACGTCATCGCCTTCAGCGATGCCGATCCATTCGTCATTCACGGTGTTTATAACCGCATTCATATTTTGAGCTGGACGCCGACGCTGTCGACGATTTCCGGGCTGGGGCCCGGCTGAATTTCGTCGGCGCGATGCGCCTGGCATTTGTTAATATTTCATTTGCAATTTTTGCAAATGCAACATTTAATCGAAGGCGGGTGATGCTGGCGATATGTGCTTGACAGGAGCAGGACACATATCAGTGTGGAGCGCGCCGGGCACTCACGGAGGATATCGCAGGAACGGGAGACGCTTATCCATACCGGATGGCGCGTTCATGCGTGAAAGGGAGGAACATGTCCACGAATTATCTGAGCGCCGCGTCAGCGCGGACGAAGAACCCGGCCGGCGTTATCGCGACATGCGGCCTGATGATCATGTTTGACGGTTACGATCTGGTCGTTTACGGCGCCGTCGCACCGGCACTCTTGAAAGAAAGCGCATGGGCGCTCAATCCCGCCATGGTCGGGCGCGCCGCCGCGCTGACGCTGGTGGGCATGCTGCTGGGGGCGCTATTTGCCGGCACCATGGCCGACCGCATCGGCCGCCGCAAAGTGGTTCTTCTCAGCCTCGCCGGCTTTTCGGCGATGATGATCGCCTCGGCCATGACGCCGAATTTTCTCGCCTTCGAAATCACGCGCTTCTTCGCCGGTCTCGGGCTTGGCGCGCTTTTGCCGACGGTCACCGCGCTGGTGCTGGAATTTTCGCCGCCGCATCGCAGGGCGCAGGCCAATTCCCTGTCGTTCCTCGGTTATCTTATCGGCGGCATCATTTCCGGCGTCATGGGCATCCTTCTTCTGGAGACCTATGGCTGGCGGCCCTTGATGCTGATCGGCGGCCTGCCGCTTATTCTTCTGCCTATCTTCATGCGGTTCCTGCCGGAATCGCCCGAATGGCTGGCAAGCAAGGGGCGGCAGGCGGAGGCTGACGGCATTTGCGACAGCTACGGTCTGCAACGCATCATGCCGCATGCGAAAATTCAAAAGGGCGGCGTCGGCGCGCTGTTCTCGGAAGGCCGGCTGCTCTCGACGCTGAATGCCTGGGGCATCCACTTCTGCTCGCTGCTTCTCACCTTCGGCATGGTCAACTGGCTGCCCACCATCATGAACAGGATGGGTTATGACATCAGTTCGGCGCTCAGCTTTTCCGTCATGCTCAATGTCGGGGCCGCGATCGGCATCCTCATCGGCGGGCGATTTGCTGACAAAGGCAACGTCAAGGTGGTCGTGGCGATCCTGTTTGCCATCGGCGCCGCCTCGATCTTTGCCCTGACGGTGAACAAGGGTCCGCTTCTTTATGCCTTCGTCGCCCTTGCGGGTGCGGGCACCATCGGCACGCAGATTCTCGCCAATGTTCTGGTGGGACGGCTTTACCCCGTCCATATTCGCGGTACGGGTCTCGGCTTTTCGCTGGCGGTCGGTCGGCTCGGCGGCATTGCCGGCCCGATGATCGGCGGCCTCGTGCTGCAGCGGGGTCTGGCGCCCGAGTGGAATTTCTACATTTTCGGGTCGGTCGCACTCGTGGGGCTGATGCTGACGGTGTTGACCCTGCTTTACCGCACCTCCGGTGACGCGCGGGTTTGATGAATGAAACGGCTGGCCGCGGAGGACTGAAATCCGCGGCCGGAGCATTTCCGGCAAAGCTGCGGAGCGGTTTTACGCCCGGAGAATACTAGAAAACTCTAACTCATCATGCCTTACGGGAAACCGGTGCGATCGTCGCCATCTGCTGCAACGTCCGTTCGTTCGTGCGTTTGGCCCGTGCCAGCGCATCGTCGCGATCTTCCGGCAGGGTGTAGGTCATATAGGAAAGCGAGGTTTCGAGGTCGTTATTGTTGTGTCCGAGAATGGCGGCGAAATAGCTGTTCTTGGTTACATGGGGCGGCGCGAAATTGTGAAAGGCCACCTCGGCATAGAGGTGCCGGAGGCCATAGGGCTTGGGAAGTTCTTCCTTCGGCCAGAGATCCTCGAACAGGTTAAAAACCGTGTCCCTGAGCAGCAGGCGGGTTTCCGATGAAAAATCATCGATCGACATGCCGTGCCACAATTTTCCCTGCCCGCTTTCGCGCAGGCGCTTATAGGCCGCCAGAATGGTTTCCGAGCGGGCAAGCACCGGGATTTCATAGGTCACCCCGAATTTCGTTCCCTCACCCTGCTTCGTCTTGGCCTGGCCGTTGAACAGGAGGCTCCATTTGGAAACGCCCTTGCCATAGGGGGCAGGTGAAAATTCCGCCTGGGTAAAGACCTCATAGGGGCGGCGTCCGGTCATGCCGATCAGGCCGATGCCGATCATCAGGGGATCGGCGGACAGGAGTTTATCGGCGCAGATCTTCAGAACCTGCCGGTAATTCTCGAAGGTGATCAGTGCGCCGTGCTTTCTGGCGATCTTCTCCATCTTCACCCGGCGTGCATCGTCATACATCGCGGCATCGCCGGTGGCGATCTTCAACATCGGGTGATCGTCGCCGAAGGCCTCGCGGATGGCGTTACGATATTTGGTGATATAGGAGATGATCGTGGTCTGGGCTCTGCCCTTCATGGTGCTGATTTCAGCATTCCACAGGGTCTGCATCTCGTCTTTCGTTCCCATGCCATTCATCGCCGAAATGAAATCCGCGATGCGCAGAAGAACGGTCGGCTTGCGGCCGGCGGTATTGAATTCCGCCCGCTCGATTTTTTCGACAATCGATGTCGCGACGCCGTTTTTCGGATAGTCGGCCCGTTCGATATAGGTTTTCAGCCGCTCGCGCAGCTTCTTCATGTTGCAGATGGCAAGCGGGGTGCTCTTTGCGCCGAATTCAGCCTTCAGGGCATAGCGGTATTTCATGATGTAGAGTTCGAGCGTCTTTTCGGTGCGGCCATTGTCGAAATGGTAGCGGACCTCGGCATCCCACAGATCACGGATTTTTCTGTTTCGCAGCGTCTCATCGCTTTTCATCGCCTCCCTGACCTCACCAACGAATTGATCGATGCGTTCGACGAGGACCGGTGTTTTTGTTTTTCGTTTTAAGGCGGGCATGCGGCGGCTCCCTGAACCGGTCGGGAAATATAAAATCCATCTTTGGCGATCAACAACAGCATGGTTGCGGGAATATGATGAACATTCGCCGCAGGCCGATTTCTTTTGAATAATAGTTTGACCGATTCCGCAAGCATGGCGGTGATTTAGGAAAATATGGGAAACGGTTTCCGAGCGGCGTCGCTCGCCCAGGAAGCTGGAAAATGCTGCCGGCTTCCATGGTTCATACCGGTAAAATCCAGCGGAATTATTCGCGCGGCTTCGGAATGTCTGCCAAGCCTGCCGCGATTGGCCGGCTTACTTCGGCAGTCGGGTCTTCAGCGCTGCCACGATCTTGTTGGCAAGCGCCTCGTAATCCTCGTCGAAATGATGGCCGCCTTCGATGCCGAGCGTTTCCACGCCCTTCGCCTTCAGGCCGGGGCAGGGGTCTTCATCCTCTTCCTCCGTGCCATAGATGCACTGCACCAGTCTCGGATCGATCTTGGCGATATCATCTACGGTCTTGCCGCCCTTGCCCTCTCCGGCAACGCCGAGCCAGCCCTGAACGGAAATTTCGAAATCCACTTCCGTGGACAGGCCCATGAGAGTGAGCTGCACGACATGTGATTTCGCCCGTTCCGGCAGGAGGTTATAGGTGGCGGGAATGATGTCGGCGCCGAAGGAATAGCCGATCAGCACGACGTTGCGAGCCTTCCATTCCTTGCGATAGGTGTCGATGATGCGTGCAAGGTCGCCCGCCACTTCCTGTGGCTGTTTTTCTTTCCAGAAATAACGCAGCGCATCGACGCCGATCACGGGAATACCCTGCTTCTGCAATGCGCCGCCCACTTCTTCATCAAGATCGCGCCAGCCGCCGTCGCCGGAATAGATCACCGCCATGGTGTCCATCACCGGGCTGGTTTCCAGAACCTTGATCGGCAGGCCGAGCGGGCTGTCGGTGTCGCCTGCGGCATCGACCTGATCGGACAGGGTCTGGGTCAGAACCTCGTCCGCCTTGTCATCCACATCCGTCACGTCGATATCGGGATGCAGCTTGACGAGCGCGTTGACGTGGTCGCGGCCCTTCTGGTCCGCAGCCGGCGTGAACAGCACGCTCACGGGGGCGGGCAGCGGGCCATCGGTCAGGCCATAGACCGTTTCGCCATCGGCTTTGTCCTTGGTGGCGGGGGTGCAGAGGATCTTTTCCAGCGGCAGGCCGGCCTTGGGGTCGACGGCTATGGCTTCCCTGATGGTCGAGACCGGGCTCTGCGCAATCATCGCCAGTGCCAGCGTTCCGCCCTTGCCGATGCCGGTGAGAATGGGCTGGCGATAGCTGCTGGTGCCGGCGGTGCGCTGGATCTGCTGCGACAGCGACTCGATGTCCGAGATCATATAGATGCATTCGTCTTCATCGGCCTCGAGCGCCTTCAGATATTCCCTGAAGTCGATGCCGACCACGGCGGCGCCTTTTTCCACGAGCGCCTTGGCGCGGGTCTCGTCGGCGCTCGTCCATCCGTCCGCGTCGGAAATCAGGAAGACGCTGGCGAGAATTTCGCCATCCGGCACCATGATGTGCTCGGCGGGGATCATGCCAGTCTCGTAAGCGGGCTTTTCCTCAGCAAAAACTGCGGTGGAGGCAAACAGGGCGGAGGCGGCAAGGACCGCTTTCAACATGCTGGATTTTCTCATTTTCCGATCACTCCTCGGACGCCGCCGCTAATCAGAACCGTCGCGTCCATCAGCGCCAGAGCGGCGTCTGCGCCGTTCTGCACGGCAAGGTAACGCGGTTCCCATTTCGGGTGGAACTTTGCCTTGAAGGCGCGAAGTCCCTTGAAGTTGTAGAAACGTTCGCCGTGTTCGAACAGCGTGCTGCCGATGCGGTCCCAGACGGGTGCCGCATCGCGCTTCGACATGCCGGACATCGGCGCCATGCCGAGATTGAAGCTCTCATAGCCGGCCTCGCGCAGATATTGCATGATGCTGACGAAGAGAAAATCCATCGAGCCGCGTGGCGCATCCGGCGAAAAACGCATGAGATCGACGGTGGCTTCCTTTTTCGTGGCGGTCACCATCAGATTGGCGAAAGCGGTGATCTTTCCATCCTTGCGCAGCACGGCGACGGGTTGCGACAGGATGTAATCCGGCTCGAAAGCGCCGAGCGAGAAGCGCTTTTCCCGGGTATTGTGGTGGGCGAGCCAGCCGTCGGAGACCTGTTTCAGCTCATCCATAATATCCGCCACCTGCGCTTGCTCGATCACCTCGAAGGTCAGTCCGTCGCGCGCGCCGCGGCTCAGCGACTGGCGAAGATTGGCGAGCTTGCCGCCCTTCAGCTCGAATGCGGTGAGATCGACCAGCGCCAGTTCGCCCAGCTTGAAGGCGCGCAGGCCCGCATCGGCGCAATGGGAGAGGAGGAAAGGTGAAATCTGATAGAAGGCGGCGCGTGCACCAGCAGCGCGGGCGGCTTCCACAAATTGCCAGACCAGATCCGGGAAATCATCCTCATCGCCGACCGGATCGGCAAACGCGATCCAGGAGCGGCCCTGAATGCCGTACATGATGAAGGCGTTGCCGCTTTCGGAAAACATCACATGCTTGTCGCCCATGCGCACCAGATTGGCGTCGGCCGCATCCTGTGTCATGACGATGCCGGTTGCGCTCGTGACGTCGTCGGCCTTGATGGCGTCCGGCCGGAAGGCTACCGGCCGCATCAGGCTGAAGATGGCGATGGTGGAGGAGGCAAGCACGAGGCCCAAAAGGGCGCGCAATCCGCGCGGCGCTTCTCCGGAGAATTCGAACTGCCACCATAATGTCTGGCTGTAATCCGTGTCGCGGTAAACGAAGAGCAGGATTGTCGCTGCGCCGGCAATGATGACGGCCATGGCGGCGAGCCAGCTTGGGCCCAGCGCCTGTTTCACCAGCGAGGCATGACGGTTGAAGCTGCGCATATTGACGGAAAGTGCCGCAATGAAGACGCCGAGAATGGCGGCTTCGAACACGGCAATGGCCTTGAGGAGGGAGAGAACCAGCGCCAGCGAGGCGGCGACCAGCGCAATCCACCAGGCGCCATCCAGCCGCTGCCCGAGGCCGCGCGAGGCGACGACAAGCACGAGGCCGAGAATGCTGGTCAGAAAATGCGCCGCCTCAACGATCGGCAGCGGCACGAAATTGGACAGGAAATCCAGATTGCTGTCGGGTGTCGGCGTCACGCTCGAGAAGATCAGCATGGTGCCGAGGATCATCGCGAAGGTCGATAACAGCGGCGGCGCGAGCCGCACGGCAAGCTGGCTGATATCGGAGACAACAGGCTTTGCCGCGAACTGCTTCATCTCCGAGACGAGCATGACCAGAATGGCCACCACCAGCGGCAGGACGTGATAGATCACGCGGTAGAGAACGAGGCTTCCGAGCAGCTGGTCGACGCTGATGGCGTTGCCAAGCCCCGCGACCATCACGGTTTCGAAGACGCCAAGACCGGCCGGTACATGGCTGAGGACGCCGAGGCCGACCGCGGTGGCGTAGATTGCAAAAAATGTCGGCCAGCCGAGATGCGTGTCGGGCAGGAGGACATAAAGCACGGAGGCGGAGGCGGCTATATCGAAGGCGGAGACGAGGAACTGGCGGGAAGAGGTTCGGCTGTCGGGGAGGCGCAGGCGCCATTTGCCGAGCCGGATCGCGTGCCCGTTACGCCCGACATAGGCCGCCACCGCGAGAACCGCGATGACGGCGAGCGCCGCACCTCTGAGGATGACGGCATCAACGCCGATAATGGCGGCGATGCGCGGCGCAACGATGAAGGTGGAGATGGCGCTGACCGAAAGCAGGCCAAGCCCGAAGGACAGTGTGACGAAGGCGATGACGCGGGCGATTTCGCCGGGCGACAGACCCAGCCGCGAATAGGCGCGAAAGCGGATGGCGCCACCGCTCAAGGGACCGAAACCGGCGGTATTGCCTATGGCATAGGCCGCAAAGGCTGTTGCCGCCATGGGCGGAAAGGGCAGCTTGCGGCCGATATATTCGATCGCATTGGCATCATAGAATATCAGCGCCAGAAAGCTGAGCGCGGTGAAAACGATGGCGAGCAGCACCGCCGAAGCCGAGGTCTGCGTCAGCGCATCGATGACGTCGTCATAACGGACTTCGGAGGTCAGGTGATAGATGGCGAAGGTCATCATCACGAAGACCAGCGTGATGGCAATCGCGGTCAGATAAGGACGGTTTCTGGCAAAAAAGCTTTCAACCGCGGATTCAGTAACATCGGTTTGTGTAATTTCGCTCTTGTCTGCCATTTACTTTGCCCAGCGCCCGTTCCTGTTGGCGAACCATAGGATTGTGTCGCTAATTCGTTTCTGTTGCGGAAATGTGATTAGCAGAAAAGCATGAAGTGTCGATGTGAAGTTTGTGTCCGATCATGCGCGAATTTCAACAAGTCTGGAGTGAGAAATGCAACTATGGAATGCATGGTTTGCGGGATTGTTCCGAAAGGCGGCAAATTGACCGTTGTGGTTGCTTGGTGGTGCCGTTTGATGCGATTACACGCTCCTTTCGATTGAAGGAGATGCCAATGAACATGCCCACAAGAATAGTTGTTTCACTCGTCGTCGCCCTCGTGGCCGGTGGCGGATACATGGCGGTGGACAAGATGCGCGGTGCCGAATGGGTCGTTTCGCCGCAACAGATTGCGGAGGCCAAGGCGAAAGGGCAGATGGGTTATGAATCCCGTCCGGGCACCGTGACCGTTTTGCCGATCCGCAGCGAGACGGCGGATGTGCTGCCGATGAAATGGGCGATGATCGGTGTTGTCGCCGGGCTTCTGGCTTTCCGGGCGAGCGGCAAGAAAAAAGCGGCAAAGGCTTAAGGGCCTGCCGCTTCCTGTCTCCGGCGCTCAGCGCCGGAGATGAATTGCAATTTACGCCTCACGCGCCCCAGGTTTTTTCGAGCACGCGGATCCAGTTGCCGTGGCAGATCTTGGCAAGCGCCTCGTCGTCGTAACCACCGTTTCGCAAGGCCTGGACCAGCAATTGCAGGTCGGCTGCATCCTTCATGGCGGCGGGAATGGTGGTGCCGTCGAAATCCGAGCCGAGTGCGACATGATCGATGCCGATACGGTTGACGATGTAGTCTACATGGCGCACCAGCTCGTTCAGATCGGTATTCGGGTTCTTCACGCCGTCCTGGCGCAGGAACAGAACGCCGAAATTGATGCCGGCGAGACCGCCCGTGTCACGGATGGCGTCCAGCTGACGATCCGTCAGGTTACGGCTGTGATTGCAGAGCGCATAGGCGTTGGAATGGGATGCCACCAGCGGCGCATCCGAAATCTTGGCGATATCCCAGAAACCCTGCTCGTTCATGTGCGACAGGTCGACCATGATTTTCAGTTCGTTGCAGGTCTTTATCAGCCGCTTGCCGGCCTCCGTCAGGCCGGGGCCGATATCCGGCGTCGAGGGGAAACGGAAGGGCACGCCGTAAGCGAAGATGTTCGGGCGGCTCCAGACCGGTCCAAGCGTGCGAAGACCCGCTTCGTAGAGAACGTAAAGCGCATCCAGATCAGCGCCGATCGCTTCCGCGCCCTCGATATGGAAGACGGAGGCGAAAGCGCCTTTCGCCATGGCATCGCGGATATCGGCGACCGTGCGGCAGACCTTGAGCGCGCCTGCTGATTGTTTCTCGGCCCGGAACAAAAGGCCGGCCATGGCGAGCGTCGCCTTCAGCGCGTCCGCCTCGGTGGGTGTCGGATAGTCGCCGTTAGCGTCCTTGTCCATGCTGGGTGAAGGCACATAGGCGGCGCAGAGGCCGCCAGCGAGGCCGCCTTTCTTCGCGCGCGGAAGATCGATGTGGCCGACGGTATCCCCTTCGATGAGGAGCGTTTCGGGAGAGGCATTGCCCGATCGCCATAACCGCAGAAGCACGTCGTTGTGGCCGTCGAAGACGGGTACGGGTTTTTGATCGGTCATGGTCATTCACCTTCGGATAGGGGGAGGGCGCGGGCGCGCACCTATTCAGAGTTTTGAGAATTGGTAGAGGAAAGGTCAAGGCGGGAGCAAATGCAATCCGTGCATAGGCTCTGCCAAATTTGGAATTGGTCGGGCCTCGTTTGCTCGTGGTAATCGCGGGAAAACATAAAAAAAATGACTGGATTGGGGCAAACCCACACCGTTTCTGAAAAATAAGGTCCGAAAGGGGATTTTCGATGATTTCAAGACGCAACCTGCTGATTGCCGGCGCTGCCGTTCCGTTCCTGTCCTATGCGCGCATTCCGGCCTTTGCCGCAACGCCCAAGGATATTCTGGTGGTCGCCCAGCAGCTGGACAATATGACGAGCCTTGATCCGCATGAAGGTTTCGAAGCCGTGGGCGGTGAAATCATCTCCAACATGTACCAGAAGCTGGTGCGTGCAAACCGCGAAGACTCCACCAAGGTCGATCCCGTCATCGCGAAATCCTGGGAAGCCGATGCGGACAGCAAGGTCTTCACCTTCGTGATCGGTGACGAGGCGACCTTCTCGAGCGGTGCGAAAGTCACGGCGGAAGACGTTGCCTTCTCGCTGCAGCGCGCCATCAAGATGAACAAGAGCCCGGCCTTCATCATCAGCCAGTTCGGTTTCACGCCTGAAAATGCCGAGACGACCATCGTTGCCGCCGACGACAAGACGGTGAAGCTGACGACGGCAAAGCCGACCGCCATCTCCTTCCTGCTCTATTGCCTGTCTGCCAATATCGGCGCGATCGTCGAAAAGAAGGCGGTTCTCGCCAATGCTTCGGGCGAAGACCTCGGCAATGGCTGGCTGCAGAAGAACAGCGCCGGTTCCGGCGATTTCGTACTGCAGGCCTGGAAACCTAGCGAAAGCGTAGCACTCACCGTCAACCCGAACGGCCCCTACAAGGGCAACATCAAGCGCGTCATCCTGCGCCACGTCACAGATCCGTCTTCCCAGCTTCTCATGCTGCAGAAGGGCGATATCGACATTGCCCGCGACCTCACCTCGGAACAGCTGCGCAGCGCCCAGAAAGATGCGAACATTGAGCTGGAGCGCAAGAGCATTGCCTCGCTGGTGCTGATCTCGCTCAATCAGGGCAATGAGAACCTTGCCAAGCCGCAGGTCTGGCAGGCGATCAAATGGGCGCTGGACTACAAGGGTATGCAGGAAAACATCGTGCCGCTGTCCCATAAGGTTCACCAGAGCTTCGAGCCGGAAGGTTTCCCCGGCGCCGTCGACGATACGCCGTTCCAGCGCGATGTCGAAAAGGCCAAGGCGCTGATGGCGGAAGCCGGCCTTGCCGATGGTTTCGAGATCACCATGGATCATTATTCCGCCCAGCCTTACCCGGATCTGGCGCAGGCCATTCAGGCGAACCTTGCCGATATCGGCATCAAGGTGCGTCTGCAGTCTGCTGAGAACCGTCAGGTCCTGACCAAGATGCGCGCTCGCGAACACCAGATGGCGCTTTCCGCATGGGGCACGGATTATTTCGATCCGCATTCCAACGCCGATGTCTTCAACATCAACAAGGACAATGGCGACGACGCCAAGTCGAAGCCCTTCCTGTGGCGTTCGCGTTTCAAGAACGATGATTTCGCCGCCAAGGCGGAAGCCGCCCGTGACGAGAAGGACCCGGCAAAGCGCGTGGAGCTTTATGAAGCCCTGCAGCGCGAGCACATGGAAAACAGCCCCTTCGTGTTCATGTTCCAGACCACCAAGACGGCGGCCTTCCGCAAGGGCGTTTCCGGTTTCGAACTGGGCGTTCTCTCCGAGGGCAATTCCTACCACGATGCGAAGAAAGCGTGACATTGAACAAGCGCGTTAAAAGCATATCGTCGATACTGGGCAGCGTCATCCTGACGCTGTTCGGTTTGATGATCATCACCTTCATGATCGGGCGCGTGATGCCCGTCGATCCCGTCATTGCGGCGGTCGGCGACAATGCGCCCGAAGACGTCATCGTGCGGGTGCGGGCCGAAATGGGTCTCGACCAGCCGCTGGTCGTGCAGTTCTTCCATTATGTCTCGCAGGTTCTGCATGGCGATTTCGGCAATTCGATCCTGACCCGCAATCCGGTCTGGATCGACATCAAACGCGTCTTCCCCGCCACTTTCGAACTTGCCACCGCAGCCCTCATCCTTGCTGCGCTGATCGGCATTCCGCTCGGTGTCTGGGCGGCGGTTAAGCAAGGCAAGCTGACCGACCAGGTCATCCGCGTCGTCTGCCTTGCCGGTCACTCCGTGCCGGTCTTCATGCTGGCGCTGATTTCACTGCTCGTCTTTTACGCCACGCTCGGCGTCGCACCGGGACCGGGCCGGCAGGATATCATCTATGACGGCATGATCTCGCCGGTCACCGGCCTGATGACGGTCGACACGCTGCTTGCGGGTGACTGGGACGCCTTTTACGACGCCATCGCCCATATGGTGCAGCCCGTCTGCATTCTCGCCTATTTCAGCATGGCCTATATCACCCGCATGACGCGCGCCTTCATGATCGATGCGCTGAAGGGCGAATATGTCATCACCGCCCGCGCCAAGGGCTTGTCCGCCATGACCGTTATCTGGGGCCATGCCTTCCCCACGGTCGCCGTGCAGCTCATCACGGTTCTCGCGCTCACCTATGCCGGCCTTCTCGAAGGCGCCGTGGTGACGGAAACCGTGTTCAGCTGGCCGGGCCTTGGCCAATATCTCACCGTCTCGCTCATGAACGCGGACATGAACCCGGTCGTCGGAGCAACCCTGTTGATCGGCTTCATCTATGTCGCCCTCAACCTGCTCGCAGACGTGCTTTACAGAGTTATGGATCCTCGCGTTCGATGATGTTAGCTAATTTTAGAAACTGGGCTCTGGATGAGACGCCGCATTCCCGCAGCCAGGCTGCCTGGGGAAACCGGTACCGCATCTGGCTCAACCTCAAGTCCAACCCGCTGGCGGTGGTCGGTCTGACCATCATCGTCCTCTTCATCGCACTGTCGCTGCTGGCGCCATGGCTCGCGCCCTATGATCCGGCGACGCAGAACCTCGGCAACCGCCTCGCCTTTCCGAGTGCCGAGCACTGGTTCGGCACGGATGAGCTGGGTCGCGATATCCTTTCGCGTATCCTCTATGGTGGCCGCGTCACGCTCGGCATGGTCATTGCCGTCGTTGTTCTGGTCGCGCCGATCGGGCTCGCCATCGGCTGTATCGCCGGTTATTTCGGCGGTATCGTCGATACGGTGCTGATGCGGGTGACGGATGTGTTTCTGGCGTTCCCACGCCTTATCCTGGCGCTTGCCTTCGTCGCGGCGCTGAAGCCGGGCGTCGAAAGCGCCGTTCTCGCTATCGCGCTCACCGCTTGGCCGCCCTATGCGCGCCTTGCACGCGCCGAAACCATGACGGTTCGCGGCAGCGATTTCGTCGCGGCCTACCGGCTGACGGGTGCTTCCGCCTGGCGCATCATCGCCCGCCATATCGCGCCGCTCTGCGTGCCGAGCCTTATCGTGCGCATCACGCTCGACATGAGTTCGATCATCATCACCGCCGCCAGCCTCGGCTTCCTCGGCATGGGCGCGCAGCCGCCGTCGCCGGAATGGGGCGCGATGATTGCTACCGCCAAGCGCTTCATCTTCGAACAATGGTGGGTCGCCACCATTCCGGGCATCGCCATCTTCCTCGTTTCGCTCGCCTTCAACTTCCTTGGCGATGGTCTGCGCGACGTGCTCGACCCGAAGGGACATTGAGCCATGCTGGTCGAAATCGAAAATCTGAAGATCGCATTCCAGACCCGTACCAGCCGTTTCGAGGCGGTGCGTGGTGTGTCGATGAAACTGGGCACAGAAAAGCTCGGCATCGTCGGTGAATCCGGTTCGGGCAAGAGCCTCACGGCGCGCGCACTGATGAAGCTTCTGCCTTCCAATGCGGATATCCGCGCCGACAAGCTCTCCTTCGACGGTATCGACGTGCTGTCCGCCAGCGAAAGGCAGATGCGCCAGATCCGTGGCAAGCGGGCGGGTTTCATCCTGCAGGACCCGAAATATTCGCTGAACCCGGTCAAGACCATGGGTGCGCAGATCGCGGAAGCCTGGCGCGCCCACAAGGGTGGCAGCAAGCGTGCGGCCATGGAAGCGGCAATCGCCCTGCTCGATCAGGTGAAGATCCGCAATCCGCGCCAGGTCGCCTCGTCCTACGCGCATGAGGTTTCCGGCGGCATGGGCCAGCGTGTCATGATCGCCATGATGCTGGCGCCCGATCCCGAGCTTCTGATCGCCGACGAACCGACGAGCGCTCTCGACGCCACGGTGCAGGCGGAAATCCTGCGGCTGATCGAGGAACTGGTGTCGGAACGCGGCATGGGCCTTATCCTCATCAGCCACGACCTGCCGCTTGTCTCGCATTTCTGCGACCGCGTGGCTGTCATGTATTCCGGCCGGGTGATGGAGGAACTGAAGGCTTCCGAACTCCTGAAAGCACAGCATCCTTACACGCAGGGTCTCTTGAACTGCATTCCCTCGCTGACGCATCCGCGCGAGCGTCTTCCCGTTCTCAACCGTGATGCAGCGTGGTCCAGCCTATGATCGACGTCGAAAATCTCCGTATCAAGTTCGGCGACCGTGAAGTGGTGAAGGGCGTGTCCTTTTCGGTGGAAAAGGGCGGCAGCTTCGGCATCGTTGGCGAAAGCGGCTCGGGCAAGTCCACCATCCTGCGCGCCATGGCCGGCCTTAATGAAAGCTGGGAAGGCCGCGTCGCCTTTGCCGGCAAGGATGCACCGCTGAAGCGCACGCCGGAATTCTTCCGGCAGGTGCAGATGGTGTTTCAGGACCCCTATGGTTCGCTGCATCCGCGCCAGACCATCGACCGCATTCTCAGCGAATTGCCGTTGGTGCACGGCATGGACAATATCGAAAAACGCATCCAGCAGGCTTTGTCTGACGTGGCCTTGCCGCAGGCGGTGCGCTTCCGGTTTCCACACCAGCTCTCCGGCGGCCAGCGCCAGCGTGTCGCCATCGCGCGCGCCCTGATCGCCGATCCTGAGGTTCTGCTGCTCGATGAGCCGACCTCGGCGCTCGACGTTTCGGTGCAGGCGGAAATCCTGAACCTGTTGCAGGATTTGCGGGCGGCGCGCAACCTCACCTATATCCTCGTCAGCCACAATCTGGCTGTTATCGCGCATCTGTGCCCACAGGTGGGCGTGATGCTGAATGGCGACATGGTCGAGAAACTGAGCGCCGGTGATCTGCGCGAGGGCCGCATCAAACATCCGCATACGGAAGAGCTGCGCAGCCTGAGCATCCGGCTGGAAGAGCCGGCCTGAGATAGGTCTTTGGGGATGATGGAGAGGCAGCACAAGCTTTCCTCCGTCATCCTCGCCCCTGAGGCGAGGATCCATGCACCCGTGAGAGGTGGATCCTCGGGTCAAGCCCGAATATGCCGTGTCGGTTCCTATGTCCGTCCGGCATTCAATGAAGACACAAGAGACCGAACAATGTCACAGCAACTCGACTGGAACGCCGCTTCAACGCTTGCCGAGAGCTTCGTCTCGCAATGGGCGGGCAACGAGCCGGGCGGGGCGGTGATTGGTTTCGATCTCAGCGGCATCCGGTTTGCCCATGCGGGTGGGGTTGAGAGCCTTTCGACCTTTGCGCCGTTCACGCCGAAAAGCGTGGTGCGTTATGCCTCCGTCACTAAACATGCCTTCTGCGCCATGGTGCTTGCCCATTCCGATCTGATCGGTCTTGACGATCCACTCGGCAAGCATCTGCCGGAGCTGCAATCGTCGCTCCGCGAGGTGACGGTCGGGCAGGCGCTGGATATGAGCGGCGGGTTGCCGGATACGCGGGAATGCCTCTCGCTGCTTGGCCTTTCCGTTTACACCGAAACGAAGGCCGGACCGCTTCTCGACTATCTGTCCCGGCTGACCCGACTGAATTTCGATGCCGGCAGTGAGGTGTCCTATTCCAATACCGGTTATCGTCTGGTGGAAGCGGCGCTGGAGCGTCGCGGTTTCCGGTTCGATGATTTCGTGCAGACGCAAATTGCCGGTCCGTTCGGCGTGTTCCTGAAGGCGCCGGATGTCTGGAACGATCCGGTCGACGGCCTTGTGCCGGGTTACTGGAAGTCGGAAGACAACTGGCAGCTGTCGGCGGCCGGTCTGCATATCTCCGCTTCCGGCAGTCTTGCCGGCAGTGCCGAAGCGCTGACCCGCTGGCTGCAGGGGCTGATGCGGGGCGAGGGCAGTTTTGCGGGTGTTCTTGACAGGCTTTCGGCTGAGCGGCCGCTTGCCGACGGGCGGATGAGCAAATATGGCCTCGGCCTGCGCTGGTCGCATTTGGGGGATACGCGTTTCGTCGGTCATGGCGGTTCGCATCCCGGCTACAAAACCTATTTCCTGCTCGATCCTGAAAACGGCACCGGCTTCGTCGTGGTGTCCAATCGCGAGGATACCAACGGCTTCAAGATCGCGCTGGAAAGCATGGCGGCTTTGACCGGTCTGCCGCTGCCCAAGCCCGCCGCCAGCCTGCCTGATGGTCTTTACGTGACAGAAAGCGGGCCGTGGTGGCTGGAGATCAAGGGCAGCACCTCCACTTTCATCGATGGCGACGACACGCTTTATGAAGATGCCGATGGCTGGGTCTCTTCCCGCTCCGCATCCTCTCCGATGCGTCTCAGGCTTGAGGGCGATGCCATTGTCGGCGAGGCCGGTCACGCCGCCCGCTGCTTCCTGCCTGTCGCCGATCATGCCGTGCCGGATGATCTTTCGGGAACGTGGCGTTCCGATGAGGGGGCAGAATTTTCGATCAGCGGTTCGTCGCTGACGATGGGCATCGGTCCGACCCGCCGCAGTATGGCCCTGAAGGCGCTCGGTAACGGCCGTTTTCTCTTCACGCTCACAGATGGCCCCTGGACGAAGCGCGTCTGCCTCAACCGGCTGGGCGATGACCGGATCGAGCTGGTCTCCAGTCGGGCGCGGATGATCGAATATTATCGAAGCCGCTAGGTCGTCAGGCCGATCCGGCGATTGGCCGCAGCCCCGCGCCTTACAAGAGGGTTTCATTCACGCCTCATTGCACCTAATAAAGACGCTTCTGAATAACCGGAAAGATATTTTTGTTGGGAGTGTGAGCCGTGGAAGTCAAATGGCTCGAGGATTTCCTGGCGCTGGCCGGAACGCTCAATTTCTCGAAAGCGGCGGAGGAGCGGCATGTCACGCAATCCGCCTTCAGCCGGCGTATCAAGCAGCTTGAAGCCTGGGTAGGCGCGACGTTGGTCGATCGCGCCTCCTATCCGTCGCGGCTGACCGAGGCGGGCGTGAAGTTCGTGCCGGTGGCGCAGGAAACGCTGAAGCAGCTTTATCATGCGCGGCGCACCCTGCTGCAGGAAGAAGGGGCCGATGCCAGGACTGTTCGGCTGACGGCCCTTCATACCCTGTCCTTCACTTTCTTTCCCGACTGGCTGAAACGGGTGAACGAGACGGCCGGGCCGCTATTTTCAGTATTGCGCCCCGATTCCGGCAGCATGGAGGAAAACCTCAATTCGCTGGTGGACGGGCAAAGCGATTTTCTTCTGACCTATGCCCATCCCGAAGTGCCGATGCTGCTTGATGCGCAGACCTTCGAGTTCCGCGTGCTCGGCGCGGAAAACATCATTCCCGTTTCCGCGCCGGCGAAAGATGGTTCGCCGTTGCATGCGCTGGTGGAAAATGCGCGAAAACCCTTCGCCTATCTCGATTATGAAAAGGCCTCGTTCTTCGGGCCTTTGCTGCGCGATCTCCTGAGCGCGCGCCTGCCGCAATTCGAGCGGGTGCATGAAGGCAGCATGTCGGTGGGGCTGAAAGCCATGGCGATGGCGGGCTGGGGTGTCGCCTGGGTGCCGGAAAGCCTGATGCGGCACGAGCTGGATACCGGCACGCTGGTTCGCGCCGCCGATCCCACCTTCGATATCGCCGTCGATATCAGGCTCTATCGTTCGAAGGAGAACCGCCGGCCCGTGGTCGAGCGCATCTGGGCGGTTCTCGAGGGTTAGAGCATTTCCAGGAAAAGTGGACCCCGATTTTCCGTCCGGAAATGCGACAAACAAAACGCTTTCGATCAGATCGCCGTGCGGCGGGCGTTTTCCAGATAAAGCGCGCGCAGGCGGCTCACCATCGGGCCGGGCTTGCCATCACCCACCGGCTTGCCGTCGATCTTCGTCACGGACACCACGAAGTTGGAGGCGCTGGTCAGGCAGGCTTCATCGGCGTTCATCGCCTCTTCCAGCGTGAAAGGCCGTTCTTCCAGCGTGAAGCCGGCTTCCTTGGCCAGCTGCAGGGCGGCAAGGCGGGTGCAGCCGGGCAGGGTCTTGTTGCTGTTGCCGCGGGTGATGATCTTTTTATCGGCGGTGACGATATAAGCGGTCGAGGAAGCGCCTTCGGTCACGAAATCATCCTCGATCATCCAGGCCTCGTCGCAGCCTTCGGCCTTGGCGATGCGTTTTGCCATGACCTGCGGCAGCAGGCAGACGGTCTTGATGTCGCGGCGTTCCCAGCGCTGGTCGGGAACGGATTTGACGGCGATGCCTGCCTCTTCGACCGGGGTGCCGATGAGCTTCTTGGCCTGCGTGAACATGACAAGCGTCGGCTTGATATCAGCGGAGAACAGGAAGTTGCGGTCTTCCGCACCACGCGTCAGCTGCAGGTAGATCATGCCTTCGACGAGGTTGTTGTCGGCGATCAGGCGGCGTTCGGCCTCGACGATTTCCTTCGTCGTGACCGGCAGGGCCACGTCGATTTCGCGGGCGCTGCGTTCCAGCCGGGCCATATGCAGGTCGCTGTCGATCAGCTTGCCTTCCAGAACCGAGGTGACTTCATAAATGCCGTCGCCGAACAGGAAACCGCGGTCGAAGATGGAAAGGCGGGCGTCCGCTTCGGGCAGGAATTCGCCGTTGACGTATACGATGCGACCGGATGGGCTAGTCATGAAAACTCCGTCTGGAAAAGTCAGGCTAAAAGAAGGGTTTTAAGGGCGTCGATGGAAATGGCTTCGACCGTGGAGGCCTTGCCGGTGCCGGCATTGAAGCCTGATGTCGTTGTGGCCGTGCAGAGTGAGTTGAGGATCGCCTCCTCGGTTGCCTCTATTGCCGCTTCGAAGAGCGGCGAGATCGCATCGTTGGAAAGCTCGGGATAGTCTGTGACGGCCTTGCGGCGTGCAGGCGTGCGGCGAAGGCGCTCGTTGGTGGAAAATGCCAGCGCGTAATCGCCAGATCCATTGCTTAGTGCTGCGCCCGTTCGGGCCAGCCCACCAAAGCTTCTGGCGGCCAGGCGCTTCAGATTGCGGGAAGAGAGCGGCGCATCGGTTGCGACGATGATGACGATGGAGCCATCCTTGTCTTTATGATCAGGGCTGACATAGGGCTTGCCGCAGACCAGCAGATGGCCGCCGTAATTGGATTGCACGAGAACGCCGAGCGTGTAGGCCTCCCCGGCGATGGTGACGATGCGGGATGCAGTTCCGATGCCGCCCTTCATGCCGAAAGCCACCGTGCCGGTTCCGGCTCCAACGCCGCCCTCGGCCACCGGGCCTGTGGCAGCGTTTTTCAGCGCGGTGGAGATTTCCTCGATGGTCGGGCGACCGGCGCGGATGTCGTTGAGGCGGGAATCGTTGGTCTCTCCGACGACCGCATTGATCGACACCACTTTTTCGTTACCCGGCTGCGCCAGTGTGTGGCGGTTGATCGTCTCGATTGCCCGGCCGGTTGCAAGCGTATTGGTGAGGATGACAGGCGTTTCGAGTTCGCCAAGTTCCTCGATCTGTGTCGAGCCGGCAAATTTGCCAAAGCCGTTATAGACCGCAAAACCCGCAGGCACCTTGTCCTGAAAAAGATTGCCGCCATGCGGCAGGATCGCGGTTGCGCCGGTGCGGATCGTGTCGCCTTCGATGACGGTCGAATGGCCGATCGTCACGCCTTCGACATCGGTGATGGCATTGAGTGGGCCGGTCTCGAAATGGCCGGGCGGCAAGCCGATATCGCGCAGTCTCGGGCGGGTCGTCTGATGCATCGGGCGATCACTTTTGCGGAATGCAGGCTCAAGGTGGAACAAGCGCGGCTTGCGAAAAGCTTTGCTCTGACTTGACGTTAGCCTAGTTCGCCGGGAAACGGCATCGCAAAAATGGAATAGTTTTATGCGGGCAATGGATGCGCTCAGAAGGCGCGTAGCGCCGGTCCCCGTTCACGCTCCAGCCATTGCCGCATCGCGTCTTCGGTCTCTGCTCTCGTGGGCGCCCCGATGCGACCACCGAAGACGGTGCATTTCAGGGCAGCCGCAACGGAGGAGAGCCGGATGGCCGCGCGGCTTTCCATGCCTTCGGCTATGGCAAGCGCAAAGGTGCCGTGGAAAATGTCGCCTGCCGCCAGCGTATCCACCGCCTTGACCTGCATCGTTTCCTGAAAATGGACAGTGGGATCGCCAGCTTCCGTCCACCAGCAGCCTGCCGGTCCGGCGGTGACGGCGATGAAGGTTTGCGGGTAGCGGGCGTGCAGCACCGGCAGCATGTCCTCTACCGTCTCAACCCCCGCCAGCCGGGCGGCGGCGGGTTCAGAAAAAACGATGTGGGTCGCGGCGGGTGCGAGCTTTTCGAGGATTTCAACCGGCGCAACGTCGCCGTCGAGAATGGCGTGTTTGCCGAGCGCGCGTGCCACATCAAGAACATCGAGCGCCAGTTCCGGCCAGCGCACATCCACCAGCACGGCGTCGTAAGCGGCGAGGTCCGCTGATGTGCAGGAGCGCTTCTTCTCATGCAGCCTGTGATCATAAAAAGGCACGATCAGCCGCTCGCCGCGATCATCGATAATGATTGTGGAGAGTGCGGAGCGTGCGCCGGCGGCGACTGTCATACCTGTGGTGTCGATACCGCTTTCGGCGAGATCGCGCAGGATACGGGTTCCGGTCTCGTCGTCGCCCACAGCACCCCAAAGGCTGGCGTGCCCGCCCATGCGGTGCACCGCATAGGCTGCGCTGGATGCCATGCCCTCGGCGATCTGCAACATTTCGTAGGGCAGGACCTTGCCTTCGCCCTTTGGCATGTCATGGACGCGAAACAGGGTGTCGAGCACGGCTGCACCCACGCACAGCACATGTTTGCGGCTCTCGTGTTGGCTGTCCATGCCCGTCACCCTATGTCATTGTCTTACGCAATTTTACTCGGCATGCGCCTTAGATGCGCTTGCCGGTTGCCTTGTCGAAAAGGTGAACCATTTCCGGGTCGATGGCGATATGGATCGTATCGCCGAACCGCACGTCCAGCCGCTCACGGAACAGGCAGGCGATCTCGTCGCCCTTGCAGTTCAGCTTGGCATAGATTTCCGAGCCGGTGCCTTCGACCAGTTCGACCCGGCCTTCGATACCGCCGCTTGCTGCACGGATATGTTCCGGGCGCACGCCGTAGACGAGGTCGCGGCCGCCCAGTGCGGCGATGTCGCTGTTGGCGGGCAGGGGGAGGCTTAAACCCTTCACGGTGCGGAACACGCCTTCTTCGACGCGTCCACGAATGAAATTCATCGCAGGCGAACCGATGAAACCGGCAACGAAGAGGTTGGCCGGACGGTCGTAAAGCTCGAGCGGCGCGCCGATCTGCTCGATCACGCCGTCATGCAGCACCACGATCTTGTCGGCCATGGTCATGGCTTCCACCTGGTCGTGCGTGACGTAGATGGTGGTGGTGCCGATGCGCTGGTGCATGGCCTTGATCTCGCCGCGCATCTGCACGCGCAGCTTGGCGTCGAGGTTTGACAGCGGTTCGTCAAACAGGAAGACCTGCGGATCGCGCACCAGCGCGCGTCCCATGGCCACACGCTGGCGCTGGCCGCCGGAAAGCTGGCGCGGATAACGGTCGAGCAGCTTGTCCAGTCCCAGAATGGCGGCAGCCTTGTCGACCTTGGCCTTGGTTTCGTCGGCGCTCACCTTCTTCAGCTTCAGCGCGAAGCCCATATTATCCTTCACCGTCATGTGCGGATAAAGGGCGTAGTTCTGGAAGACCATGGCGATATCGCGGTCGCGGGCGGGCAGGTTGCTCACCTCACGCGCGCCGATGTGGATTTCGCCGTCGCTGACTTCTTCTAGGCCCGCAATCATGCGCAGCAGGGTGGATTTGCCGCAGCCGGACGGGCCGACCAGCACGACGAATTCGCCATCCTTGATATCGATATCGATGCCGTGGATGATATTGACCGCGCCGAAGCGCTTCTGGACGTTTAGAATATTGACCGGTGCCATGTTTTTGGTTCCCGTATTTTTAATTGGTTGATTCAGCCGCCCTTGACGGCGCCGGCGGTGAGGCCCGCCACGATCTGTTTCTGCGCGAACATGGTGAGCAGCAGCACCGGCAGCGTCACGATCAGCGCGGCTGCGGCAAGCGGTCCCCAGCTCACCTGTTCGAAGGACAGCATGTTGTAGACCGCCACCGGCAGGGTGCGCGTTTCACGGCTTGCCAGCACGATGCCGAAGACGAAGTTATTCCACGAGAAGATGACCGCCAGAATGAAGGAGACGACGATGCCGGGCTTGGCAATCGGCAACGCCACCAGCCGGAACACCTGCCAGGAGGATGCGCCATCGATGCTTGCCGCTTCTTCCAGTTCCTTCGGCGTGGTTTCGAAATAACCGATCATGATCCAGACCACGATCGGAACCGTCACCACGAGATGGATGATGATCTGCGGCCAGAGCGTGCCGAGCAGGTTCAGCCATTGGAACAGCAGGAATAGCGGAATGAGGAAAGAGAGGCCGGGCGTCATGCGGGCGATCATGATGACGACAGCCGACTTTTCCGCCTTCAGCCGGGCGATGCCGTAACCGGCGGGCACGCCGATCACCAGCGCCAGAATGGTGGCCGCACCGGTGACGAGCACCGAATTCCAGAAATAGAGGAAGAAATTATTCTCCTCGAACACCTTCACATAGTTCGACCATGCGAAACGCTCGGGGATGAGGATCGGCGGATAAGCGCCGTTGTCGATTTCATATTTCAGCGACAGCGAGATCATCCAGATGAAGAACAGGATAACAGGCGAAATCATCACCAGCGCCACGAAAAACAGGCCGATGCGGTCGAGGTTTTTACGTTTGAGCAATTGGCGAGCCATCAGCGATCCTCCATCTCGTTCCATTGCGCACGCTGGCGCACCATCAACAGCACAAAGGACAGCGCCACGATGATGATGAAGAAGACGACGGCCATGGCCGAGCCGTAACCGATATCGTAGTAGGAAAACGCCGTGTTGTAGAGGTAGATGTTGATGGTTTCCGAGGCCGTGCCAGGGCCGCCCTGCGTCATCGCGTAGATGATGTCGAAGCTTTTGACGGCATCGATGGAACGGATGATGACGGCGATCATCAGGAACGGCGCGATCATCGGCATGGTCAGGTAACGAAACTTCTGCCAGGCGTTGGCACCATCGATTTCGGCGCTCTCATAGGGTTCGCGGGGTACTGCAGCCAGTCCGCCGAGCACGATCAGCATGACGAGCGGCGTCCATTGCCAGGTTTCCACCAGCACCAGCGAGGGGATGACGGTGGACTGGTTGTAGATCCATTCCAGCGGTCCGATATGGATGAAGGACAAGAGATAGTTCAGAACGCCGAGCTGCGGGTGGAACATCATGGTCCAGACGAGCGCGATGGCGACCGGGGTCGCCATCATCGGCATCACGAACACGCCGCGCAGAAAACCGCGCAGCGGAAACTGCGCATCGAAAACCAGCGCCGCCAATGTTCCCAGAAACAGCGGAGCGACGACCGACAGCACGGTATAGATGAGGGTGTGCCAGAGCGATTCCCAGAACCTCACGTCGCTTGCGAGCCTTATATAGTTATCGAAACCGATAAAGCTCTGCTCCTGTCCGAGCGTCCAGCGATGGACGCTCATCCACAGGGTGAAGACCCACGGAAAAACGATAACCGCCGAGATGACGACAAGTGCCGGTATGACGAAAGGCCAGTAGTTGGGAGCAAGCCTTGCGGGCCTGCTCCCTTCTTTCCGGCTGACGCTTGTTTTGGTGTTTTCGATGCTCACGGAGGCCATTATCCCTCGCTACGCGCCAGAACGGGTGCGAACTGTTCCGTCGCTTTTTTCAGCTCAGCTGCCGGGTCCGCGCCGCCGATCATGTTGGTGAGGCCGACGCCGTAGATGTCGCGGAATTCCGTGACTGGAATGATGACCGGCAGGGCAAGCTGCGAGACCTTGCCGGAACCGACGACCGCATCCAGCCAGGCGGCCGGCATCTTCACGCCTTCCCGCACCTTCTGGTCTTCGAGGATGGACTGGCGGAATGGAACACCCGCACCTGCCTGCAGCAGGCGCGCACCCATGTCGTGCGAAATCGCCCATTGGCAGAAGAGGTAGGCCGCTTCCTTCTTGCTGCTGGCTTCGACGACACCGAGGCCATCGCCGAAGGTGCCGGCCGCCTGTGCTGCCGGGCCCTTCGGCATGACACCGTAACCGACCTTGCCGACAACGCGGGATTTTTCCGGGTTTTCGATCGGCGGTGCAAAACCGACGCCATCGAACCACATGCCGATCTTGCCCTGAAGGAAGGCAGACTGCGCTTCGGCCCAGTTGAAGCCGGAAACGCCGGGAGGGGCGGCTTTGGTCATCAAGCGTTGATAGAGTTTCGCTGCCTCGACCGCTTCCTTGGATTCGGTGTCGACCTTTCCGTCCGCGCCGATCGGCTTTGCGCCGTAACCCAGCATCAACGAAGTCCAGACCGGGGTATTGGCATTTTTCAGACCGCGGGCGACGAAACCGTAGGTGTTGGTTGCGGGATCGGTGATCTTTTCCGCTGCCGTCACCAGTTCCTCGAAGGTCTCAGGGTATTTCAGGCCCTTGGCTTCGAAGAGTTCCTTGTTCCAGTAGACGATCCAGTAATCCACCGAGAATGGCAGCGAGCGCAGCACGCCGTCGCTATCCTTGGCAAACAGCATGCCGGCTTCGGCAAAATCCTTTTCGACGAGGGACGGATCGGTCAGCGACGGGTCCTTCAGGAAGCCGCTGATATCGGCCAGCCACTTGCCCTTTTCGAACTGTCTCTTCTGCACGTGGTAGCTCAGATGAACGACGTCGAAGCTCGGCTTGCCGGAGGAAAGCTCGATTACCACCTTCTGGCGCTGCTGCTGTTCAGGTGTTGCTTCGGCATTGACCTTGATGCCGGTCAGTTCCTCGAATTCGCCCAGATATTTGATCAGCGTTTCGCTGCGCGGGCTTTTGACCAGGTTGACTTCAAGCGTGGTGCCGGCGTGTTTTTTCCAGTTCACCGCCGCCGATGCGGGGCGGATGCCGAGCACCGCGCTGCCACCGATCGCTGCCGTGCCTGCCAGAAAGGCGCGACGCGTGGGGTTGAGCAATGAATGCGTCATGTCAGTTCTCCTCCAGTTAGCCGGAAATTCTCCTCACCTCCGGCTTGTTGCTTATTTTCATGCAATTCCGGGCAGGACCTTTCTTCTGCCCTACCGGAATTGCCCTATACTGCCAGCGCCCTGTCCCTTGCGTTGCGGATATGGGCGGTCAGCCGCTCCACGGCGTCTTCGACGGATCGCTTCTCAATGGCTTCGAGAATGGCGAGGTGTTCTTTCATCACCGATTTGACATGGCCTGCGATGCGAAAGCGCTCCTGATTGATGAGGCGCATCTTGATGGAATTGACCCTGTAGGCGTTCGAGATGATCGAATTGCCGAGACTATCGATGAAGGCGTCGTGCATGCCCCAGTCCACCTGCTGCGCGTGCTGGTCCAGCTCCGGCGATTCCCCACCGTTTTCCGTCGCCTCGACGATATCGCGGTGCTGTTTCAACAGCTTGGCGATGGTCTCGTCCGAGGCCGAACGCGTAAAGAGCGCCACGGCCTCCTTCTCGAGAAAGATCCGGAACTGGAACGCCTCGCGGATGAGGTTGATGTCGATATGGGCGACCTGCAATCCCCGCTGCGGCACGGTCTTGATCAGACCTTCCGCCTCCAGCCGTGGAATTGCTTCCCGGATCGCGCCCAGCGGCAGACCCGTCAATTCCACGAGGCGGCGTTGCGAGATGAATTGCCCAGGGCGAACGTCGCGCGAGAGAAGGTGATGCGTAAAGCTTTCATACGCCCGTTCCCGCAATGTCTGTTCGCCGGTATGTCCATGCTCAACCTTTCAAGGTCTGTTCAGGCGGCCTGTTTGCGAAACAGCGCGTCGAAAGCGCCTTCGATCTGCCGCCGGCCCTCCGGTGAAATGGCAACGAGCGGCGCGCGCACGTCAGACCAGATATTTTCCCCTGTCGTGTGTGATACCAGCACCTTGACGGCGGGCGTAACCGGAAATTTCAGAAGTTCCACAACAAGATCGACGATGCGCGCATCGTCCTTGCCGTCAACGGCCATGGCGCGGACTTCCTGCGTCAGGAAATTGGCAACGCCGGAGATGGCTCCCTGACCGCCCAGGCGAACGCCCTTGGCCAGATCACGCTCATCGCCGATCAGAATGGCGAGATCGCCGTGTTCTTTCAGCAGGCGCTCTGTGTGGCTCCAGTTGCCTGAGGAGTCCTTCACGCCGGTGACGATGCCCGGAAACGCTTGTCTCAGCCGCCCCACCAGTTCGACCGACAGTGTTACCATGGTCACGGAAGGGATGTTATAGACGAGAATGTCGCGCGCGCCCTTGCCGATCTTTTCGAAAACCGCCGAGAACCAGGCAAACAGGCCGTCATCGCTGACATTCTTGAAATAGGATGGTGGGGCGAGAAGAATATTGCGGGCACCTGCGTTCAGGGCCTCGGCGGACTGGTCGGCTGCATCCTCGATGGAATCCACGAGAACGCCGGTGACCAGACGGGAAGGCGCAATGCCTGCCTCAATGAAGCGGGAGAGAATGACCTGCCGTTCGCGGCTGCCGACGGAGCATCCCTCGCCGGTGGTGCCGAAGAGTGTCACGCTGTCGCAACCATTTGCAAGGCAACGGCGGGCATGCGCGATCATGGCGTCTGTATCGACGGTTCCGTCAGTTTTGAAAGGGGTCGTCAGTGCTGCCGAAAGGCCGAATTTCTGGGTCAATTAAGATGCTCCTCCAAGATGGCTGCAGATTGATGGCACACTGACATGTTAGTTGTAAAGCGGTAATTGCAAGATGATTGTTCGGTAGGCTGGAATGGTGGGCGGATTGGTTCCGGAGGCTGCTTGATGGGGTGTGTTGCGTCCGGTGGGGCATGGTATGTTTGCGGCGGTTTTCGCAGATGCCATTTTTCCGCGGAACACCAAAAAATGCGAAAATAAAATTTGACTGTTTCAGTAAAGATTTTTATCAGGCAATCTGTTTGTGGGATAAAGGGAAGTATCATGACCGTTGTGGAGCCGTCAGCGCCTGTGGAAGAGATCGAGCAGAGCCGAGTGAAGCGCCTGAGGGCTGCAACGCGCGGCGCGCATGGCGGTCTCGATACCTTCATCATGGCAGCCAAGCCGTTCGAGAGCCGGGAGAACTTCGGCAAATTCGTGGAAACGCAATATCTTTTCCATCGCGACCTCGATGCCTTCTTCTCCAACGCAACGCTCGATGGCCTGCTGCCTGATCTCAAAGGCCGCCGCCGTCTCTCCATGATCGAGCAGGACCTTGCCGATCTCGGTCACGCTATTCCCGAAACGGAAGCCCCACGCTTTACTGACGAAACGCCGTTCGATCTGCCGGAGGCCATGGGCTGGCTTTACGTGGTCGAAGGTTCCAATCTCGGTGCGGCTTTCCTCCTGAAAGATGCGGCGAAGCTTGGCCTCAGCGAAGAATTCGGCGCGCGCCATCTGGCCGGCGCTCCGGAAGGGCGTGGCCTGCACTGGCGCACCTTCACCGCCGCGCTCGATGAAATTTCGCTGACGGTCGAAGAGGAAGAGCGTGTTGTCGCAGGCGCCGAGGCTGCCTTCCGCGCCGTGCATGCCTATGCGCAGCAGCGTCTCGTCTGAGGTTTTGGCATAGCTCCGTGATTGAAAATGGCGGCCGGTAGGTTAGCTAAAATTTGCCGACAGAACTCGCTCAGCATTCGACGTCATCCTCGGGCTTGACCCGAGGATCCATTGATTTCAGTGGGTTATGGATCCTCGGGTCAAGCCCGAGGATGACGGCGGAGAGGTTGGAGCTTTTTCGTCGCGTATATTGGGGACGGCTCGAGGGCCGTCCTTTTTCTATTTATAACTGCCGAATAAACAGGCAAATATTTTGACCAAATGATAAATTTTTTATCTTTTGGTCAAGGCTCAATGTGTCCCAAAATTTTATCCATTTGATAAAATTATTTTATTTGGTCTGGCACAGAACCTGCTACTCTTTTGTCAAGTCAGGAGACACCTGACGCTAAAAAGGGAACAGCAAAATGGAAGTTGGTGTTTTTATACCGATCGGAAACAATGGGTGGCTCCTCTCCGAAAACGCGCCGCAATACAAGCCGAGCTTCGACTTGAACAAGGCGATCACGCTGAAGGCGGAGCAATATGGTTTCGACTTCGCGCTATCGATGATCAAGCTGCGCGGCTTCGGCGGCAAGACCGAATTCTGGGACTATAATCTGGAATCCTTCACGCTGATGGCGGGCCTTGCCGCCGTCACCTCCAAGATCAAGCTGTTCGGCACGGCCGCCACGTTGGTCATGCCGCCGGCCATCGTTGCCCGCATGGCGACAACGATCGACTCCATTTCCGGCGGCCGCTTTGGCATCAACCTGATTACCGGCTGGCAGCGTCCTGAATACAGCCAGATGGGGCTTTGGCCGGGCGATGATTATTTCGGTGATCGCTACGAATATCTCGGCGAGTACACCACCGTTCTGAAAGAGCTTCTGGCCGACGGCCAATCGGATTTCAACGGCAAGTTCTTCAAGATGGAGGATTGCCGCATGAAGCCAGTGCCGCAGGGGGATGTAAAACTCATCTGCGCCGGCTCCTCCAATTCGGGCATGGCGTTCTCGGCCAAGTTCGCCGATTACAGCTTCTGCTTCGGCGTCGGCGTCAATACGCCCAAGGCTTTTGCGCCCACCAATGAGCGACTTCTGGCGGCAACCGAAAAGACCGGCCGCGACGTCAAATCCGTGGTGCTGACCATGATCCTTGCCGAGGAAAAATCCGAGGATGCCTGGGCGAAGTGGGAGCACTACAAGGCGGGCGCGGATGAGGAGGCGATCAAGTGGCTCGGCCTGCAAAGTTCTGTCGACACCAAATCCGGCTCCGACACCAATGTCCGGCACATGTCCAACCCCGTCTCGGCGGTCAACATCAACATGGGAACGCTGATCGGCTCCTATGAGGAGGTGGCGGCCATGCTGGACGAGATGAGCGAAGTGCCGGGAACGGGCGGCGTGATGCTGACCTTTGACGACTTCCTCGAAGGCGTCGAAAAATTCGGCAAATATGTGCAGCCGCTGATGAAGAGTAGGGCGCATGTTCAGGCCGAACTGGAGGCTGCGGAATGAGCGAAGCCGTCGTGGCGGGTTACAAGGGGCCGGAAAGCCGTTCGGAAAGCGTGACGCTTCCCGCAAGGCCTGAGCCGATTACCCTGAAGCCCAGCGAGACCGCCGTTGTCGTGGTCGACATGCAGAACGCCTATTCGACCGAGGGCGGTTATGTCGACCTTGCCGGGTTCGATATTTCCGGGGCCAAGGGCACCATCGCCAACATCAAGAAGACGCTGGATGCGGCGCGGGCGGCGGGCGTTCAGGTCATCTATTTCCAGAACGGCTGGGACAAGGATTATGTCGAGGCGGGCGGGCCGGGTTCGCCCAACTGGCACAAGTCCAATGCGCTGAAGACGATGCGCAAAAGGCCGGAACTGCAGGGCCAGCTGCTGGCCAAGGGAACGTGGGACTATGCCATCGTCGATGAGTTGCAGCCGCAGCCCGGCGATATTCTGGTGCCGAAGACACGTTACAGCGGTTTCTTCAACACCAATATGGACAGCGTGTTGCGTGCCCGCGGCATCCGCAATCTGGTGTTCGTCGGCATCGCCACCAATGTCTGCGTCGAAAGCTCGCTGCGCGACGCCTTCCATCTCGAATATTTCGGGGTGATGCTGGAGGATGCCACGCATCATCTGGGGCCGGACTATATCCAGCAGGCGACGGTCTACAATGTCGAGAAATTTTTCGGCTGGGTGGCAACCGTCAATGATTTCTGCGGCGTGATTTCGCAGGCCGCACCCGTCACCGATTGATTGAGAAACACAAAGAGGAGAATGAAATGCCGAAGAAGATCGTGGTGCCTGCCGGTACCAGCAAACCCATCGCTCCCTTTTCGCCGGGAACCCTTGCCGATGGCGTGGTTTATGTTTCCGGCACGCTGCCCTTCGACAAGGACAATAATGTTGTGCATGTGGGTGATGCCAGTGCGCAGACCCGCCATGTTCTTGAAACCATCAAGTCGGTCATCGAAACTGCCGGCGGCACGATGGAAGACGTGACGATGAACCACATCTTCATCACCGACTGGGCGAATTATCAGGCCGTCAACGCCGTCTATGCCGAATATTTCCCCGGCGACAAGCCGGCGCGCTATTGCATCCAGTGCGGGCTGGTAAAGCCCGATGCGCTGGTGGAAATCGCCACCGTCGCCCATATCGGCAAATAGGGCGAAACGGCAGATGATGCATTTCAAGGTTCATGGCCGGACCGACGTCGAGGCGCCGACTATCCTGCTGTCTTCGGGGCTGGGTGGATCGGGCACCTATTGGACGCCGCAGATCGAGGCTCTTTCCGATCATTTCCGGATCGTCACCTATGACCATCGCGGAACCGGCAGGACCGGCGGCGAAGTGCCGGCGGATGGCGGTATATCGGCGATGGCGGATGATGTGCTGGAGATCGTCTCGGCTCTGAAGCTCGAAAAGTTTCATTTCATGGGCCATGCGCTCGGCGGTCTGATCGGCCTCGATATCGCGCTGCGCAAGCCTAATCTGATCGACCGGCTTGTTCTTATCAATGCCTGGAGCAAGGCCGATCCGCATTCGGGGCGTTGTTTCGATGTGCGGATCGAGCTTCTGGAAAAATCCGGCGTCGAGGCTTTCGTGAAAGCCCAGCCGCTGTTTCTTTATCCGGCGGCGTGGATGTCGGACCATCAGGAGAGGCTGGCGCGGGACGACGCGCATGGTGTCGCGCATTTTCAGGGCAAGGCAAATGTGCTTCGGCGCATCGCGGCGCTCAGGGCCTTCGATATCGATACCCATCTTGGCGAGATCGACAATCCGGTGCTGTTGGTGGCGACGAAGGACGATCTTCTGGTGCCCTACACCCGGTCGTTGCGTCTTGCGGAGGGTTTGCCGCAAAGCGAACTTTGCCTCCTCGATTTCGGGGCGCATGCGGTCAATATCACCGAGACTGACCTTTTCAACACGCGGCTTTTGCGGTTTCTGCTGCCGGCAACACGGCCATTCTGACAGGATTTTTAAGACGATGACGACAGCACTCGACGACAAGGCACTTGCAGCACTTTTCACCGCGGCACGCACCCATAATGGCTGGGCTGACAAGCCGGTCGGCGACGAGACACTGAGAGCACTTTACGATCTGACGAAGATGGGGCCGACCTCGGCCAATTGCTCGCCGGCGCGTTTCGTGTTCGTGCGCAGCCCGGAAGCCAAGGAAAAGCTGAGGCCCGCGCTTTCTTCGGGCAATCTCGAAAAGACCATGGCTGCACCGGTGACGGTGATCGCTGCTATCGACCGCGAATTTTACGAGAAACTGCCGGTGCTGTTTCCACATGCTGACGCGCGTTCGTGGTTTACCTCCAGCCCGGCCGTCGCCGAGGAAACGGCCTTCCGCAATGCCACTTTGCAGGCGGGTTATCTCATTATTGCGGCCCGCTCGTTGGGACTGGATACCGGGGCGATGTCCGGTTTTGACAAAGGCAAAGTGGATACGGCGTTTTTCGCGGGCACGACGTGGAAATCCAATTTCCTGATCAATCTCGGCTACGGCGATCCGTCCAAGCTCTTTGGCCGCCTGCCACGCCTTGGCTTTGAAGACGCCTGTGTACTGGCTTGATGGCCTGTTAAGGAAGGATGGGTTAGATGCGGATGATGTCTCTTGAAAAGGAAGCGGAAATGGAGACGAAGACTGCTGAGCAGCGCAGCCTCGAATACAGAAACGCCATGGCGCGGCTCGGTGCGGCGGTCAACATCGTCACCACTGATGGTGTGGCTGGACGTGCGGGTTTTGCAGCGACGGCCGTTTGCAGCGTTTCCGACAATCCGCCTACCTTGCTCGTCTGCCTCAATCGCAATGCTTCCGCCTACAGGGTGGTGAAGAGCAACGGCGTCATCTGCGTCAACACGCTTGCCTCGAAGCACGAGGCGCTGAGCACCCTGTTCGGCGGCAAGACGCCGGTGGAAGAACGTTTCGCCGCCGGGCGCTGGGGCGTGCTCGAAACCGGCGCTCCGGTTCTGGAAGACGCGCTCGTTTCCTTCGATTGCCGCATCCGCGAGGCGCATGATGGCGGCACGCACGATATCCTGATCTGCGATGTCGTCGATATGAAGATCAATGAGGGCGAAGAAGCGCTGCTGTATTTCAACCGGCGTTACCGGGTGCTTTGAGGCGACCGTTTTGGCTGATTACCAGCCCGAACCCCACCGTCGTATCCTCGGGCCTGACCCGAGGATCCACAACCCGACGCGCGATGGATCCTCGGGTCAAGCCCGAGGATGACGTCAAGGTGGAATGCGTTCTCAGAATTCGAAAGGGCGTTTCCGGTCTCCCGGAAACGCCCTTTCCGTTACTTGATCAGCGGCAGAAGATCGTTGATCGACTTCTTGGCGTCGCCGTAGAACATGCGGGTATTGTCCTTGTAGAACAGCGGGTTCTCGATGCCGGAATAACCCGTTCCCTGACCGCGCTTGGAGACGATGACCAGCTTGGACTTCCACACTTCCAGAACCGGCATGCCGGCGATGGGTGAGTTCGGATCGTCCTGTGCCGCCGGGTTGACGATGTCGTTGGAGCCGATGACGATAACGACGTCGGTATTGGGGAAGTCGTCGTTGATCTCGTCCATTTCCAGCACGATGTCGTAAGGCACCTTTGCTTCGGCCAGCAGCACGTTCATGTGGCCGGGAAGGCGGCCCGCCACCGGGTGGATGGCGAAACGCACGGTCTTGCCGTCAGCGCGCAGCTTGCGGGTCAGTTCGGAGACCGCGCTCTGTGCCTGTGCCACCGCCATGCCGTAACCGGGCACGATGATAACGCTGTCGGCATCGTTCAGCGCCGAAGCAACGCCTTCGGCATCGATCGCTACCTGTTCGCCATCGATTTCCATCGCCGGACCCGTCGTGCCGCCGAAGCCGCCGAGGATGACAGAGACGAAGGAGCGGTTCATGGCCTTGCACATGATGTAGGACAGGATCGCACCCGAGGAACCGACCAGCGCGCCTGTCACGATCAGGAGATCGTTGCCGAGCGTGAAGCCGATGGCGGCGGCTGCCCAGCCGGAATAGCTGTTCAGCATCGAGACGACGACAGGCATGTCGGCGCCGCCGATGCCCATGATCAGGTGATAGCCGATGAAGAAGGCGGCCAGCGTCATCAGCACCAGCGTCCATGCGCCGGCACCGTTGCAATACATGAGGAGCAGCACGAGCGACAGGATCGCAGCGCTTGCATTGAGGACATGTCCGCCCGGCAGCTTCTTCGCCTTGCCGTCCACCTTGCCGGCAAGCTTGCCGAAGGCAACGACCGAACCGGTGAAGGTGACGGCACCGATGAAGACGCCGAGGAAGACCTCGACCTTCATGATGGCCAGTTCTACCGGCGTCTTGTGGGCGAGGAGGGCGGAAAAGCCGGTCAACAACGAACGCGCCGTCTCATCGAGCGAAGCGACATGCGCTTCTTCGATATGGGCATTGAAGCCGATGAAGACGGCGGCAAGACCGACGAAGGAGTGGAGTGCGGCAACAAGCTGCGGCATCTCGGTCATCTGCACGCGGTTTGCGACGAAGTAACCGAGAACGGAGCCACCCGCCAGCATCAGAAGCACGATGAACCAGTTGCCGACGTCAGGTCCGAAGACGGTGGCGACAATGGCGAGACCCATGCCTGTTATGCCGTACCAGACGGCGCGTTTGGCGCTTTCCTGTCCGGAAAGGCCGCCGAGGGAAAGGATGAAAAGAACGGCTGCGGCAACATAGGCCGCGGAAACGATACCAATGGTCATAAAGTGTCCCCTACACGGCTCAGGACTTCTGGAACATGGCGAGCATGCGCCGTGTCACGAGGAAACCGCCGACGATGTTGATCGTCGCGATCAGGACGGAAAGCGAGGCAAGGAGCACCACCAGCCAGTTGCCGGAACCGATCTGCAGCAGCGCGCCGATAATGACGATGCCGGAAATCGCGTTTGTCACCGCCATCAACGGCGTGTGCAGCGAGTGGCTGACATTCCAGATGACAGAGAAGCCGATAAAGCAGGCGAGCACGAAGACGATGAAATGGCTCATGAAGCTTGCCGGCGCATAGAGGCCGACAAGAAGCAGAACCGCCGTGCCGATGACCAGCAGGCCGACCTGACTTTTCGTCTGCGCCTTGAACTCGGCGCGTTCCTTGGCGTGCTTTTCCTCAGGCGTAAGCTCTTTTGCTCTTTCCTTGGGTTTCTGCGCGGCAATGGCCTGGATCTTCGGCGGCGGCGGCGGGAAAGTGATCTCGCCCTGATAGGTGACGGTCGCGCCGCGGATGACGTCGTCTTCCATGTTGTGAACCGGCTTGCCGTCCTTTGCGGGCGTCAGGTCGGTCATCATGTGACGGATGTTGGTGGAATAGAGCGTCGAGGCCTGCGTCGCCATGCGGCTCGGGAAATCCGTGTAGCCGATGACGATGACACCGTTGTCGGAAACGACGCGCTGGTCGGGAACCGTCAGGTCGCAATTGCCGCCGCGCTCGGCAGCAAGGTCGATGATGACCGAACCCGGCTTCATTGCCGCCACCATGTCGGCCAGCCACAGCTTCGGGGCGTCGCGGCCCGGAATGAGCGCGGTGGTGATGACGATATCGATCTGCGGAGCGAGTTCGCGGAACTTTTCGAGCTGCTTCTCGCGGAATTCCGGCGAGGAGGGGGCGGCATAACCGCCGGTGGCGGCACCATCCTGGCTCTGTTCGGCGAAATCGAGATAGACGAATTCAGCGCCCATGCTTTCGATCTGTTCGGCTACTTCCGGGCGCACGTCGAAGGCATAGGTGATGGCGCCGAGCGAGGTGGCCGTGCCGATGGCGGCAAGACCGGCAACGCCAGCGCCGATGACCAGCACCTTGGCGGGCGGCACCTTGCCGGCGGCGGTCACCTGACCGGTGAAGAAGCGGCCGAAATTATTGCCCGCCTCGATGACGGCGCGATAACCGGCGATGTTGGCCATGGAGGACAGCGCGTCCATCTTCTGGGCGCGGGAAATGCGCGGCACCATGTCCATGGCGATGACATTTGCGCCCTTTTCCTTGGCCTGCTCCAGAAGGTCCTTGTTCTGGGCGGGATAGAAGAACGAGATCAGCGTCTTGTCCGAAGACAGGCGATCAATCTCCGACGTTTCCGGCGGGCGAACCTTGGCGATGATATCAGCGCCGGCGTAAAGCGCTTCGGCGCTATCGACGATGGTGACACCGGCTGCGCGATAGGCGTCGTCGGAAAATCCCGCCGCCTTGCCTGCACCGGTTTCGAGGATGCAATCATATCCGAGTTTCTGCAATGCCTGGGCGCTGTCGGGCGTCATGCCGACGCGCGCTTCGCCCTCATATAATTCCTTAGGCGTCCCGATCTTCAAAATGGCTCTCCCTCTGCCTGAAAATACAGGGGGGTCATAACCCATTCAGGGGGGCTTTGTCTCCATATTGATTTTGTCTTGCCTGCGACGGAATGACAGCCCCCTGCGACAGGCTCGTTCGATATGCTGGCCCGTGGCGCAATAAAAAAACCCGGCGCCTGCGCGCCGGGTTCCGAAAATGTCCTTCAGGTTGTCGCTCAATCCATGGTGTGGATGTCGCGATCCTTGGTTTCCGGCAGGAACAGCAGGCCGACGACGAGCGTGATGCCTGCGAAAACGATCGGATACCAGAGGCCGTAATAGATGTCGCCTTTCGCCGCGCTCATCGCGAAGGCGGTGGCAGGCAGAAGGCCGCCAAACCAGCCGTTGCCGATGTGATAGGGCAGCGACATGCCGGAGTAGCGGATGCGGGTCGGGAACAGTTCGACCAGCAGGGCCGCGATCGGGCCATAGACCATCGTCACATAGATGACGAGCACGGTCAGGACCGCGATGATGACGACCCAGTTCACGGCGGCCGGATCGGCCACCATGGCGAAGGCGCCGCCGCCGGCAATGGTGTAGACGGCCATCTCAGTCGCTCCGGCGGTCTCGGCCGGCGTCAGCAGCTTGTCCGCCACCAGCTTGTCGGTTGCGACCATCTTCTTGTCGGCGGCACGAACGGCTACCGCATTGAGGTTGAGCTCCGGGTTGGCTGCGATGAAGGCGTCCAGTTTCGCATCCGGCACCTGTGCCGCACCGCGCACCAGCGGGTAGCCGCCGTTGTGCAACGCGGTGTTGACCTGCTTCTGGAAGGCCTTGTCCTTTGCAGATGCATCCGCGCCGGCTGCGATGGCGTCGTAGCTGGCGATGGTGGCGTCGCCGATCTTGACGCTCGCCGGTTCGCCGGCCGCTCCCGCAACGACGTCATAGGGAACGGAGTTGCGCGTCAGGAACGAGGTGGCGATATCGCAGGATGTGGTGAATTTCGCCGTGCCTGTCGGATTGAACTGGAATTTGCAGTCGCCCGGAGCTGCGGTCACGGTGGCGCGAACGCTGGCCTGCGCTTGCGCAAGTGCCGGGTTGCCCGCCCAGGTGAGCGCCTTGAACAGCGGGAAGTAGGTCAGCATTGCGAGAACGAGACCGGCCATGATGATCGGCTTGCGGCCGATCTTGTCGGAAAGCCAGCCGAAGATCACGAAGAAGCTGGTGCCGAGGATGAGCGCTGCCGCGACCATGATGTTGGCCGATTGCCCGTCCACCTTCAGAATGCTCTGCAGGAAGAACAGCGCGTAGAACTGGCCGGTGTACCAGACGACGGCCTGGCCAATGACGGCGCCGACGAGGGCAAGCAGGGCGATCTTGGCGTTTTTCCACTGGCCGAAGGCTTCGCTGAGCGGGGCCTTGGAGGTCTTGCCCTCTTCCTTCATCTTCTTGAAGGCGGGGGATTCGTTCATTTTCAGACGGATCCAGACGGATACGCCGAGCAGCAGAACGGAAACGAGGAAGGGAATGCGCCAGCCCCAGGCGGCGAAGGCTTCCTTGCCGAGTGCGAACTGCACACCGAGGATGACCACCAGCGAGAGGAACAGGCCGAGCGTCGCCGTCGTCTGGATCCACGAGGTGTAATAGCCCCTGCGGCCGTTGGGCGCGTGTTCGGCCACGTAAGTTGCAGCACCGCCATATTCACCGCCAAGCGCCAGACCCTGCAGCATGCGCAGCGCGATCAGGATGATCGGAGCGGCAATGCCGATCTGCGATGCGCTGGGCAGCACGCCGACGAGGAAGGTCGAGACGCCCATGATGAGGATCGTGACCAGAAAGGTATATTTGCGGCCGACGATATCGCCCAGACGCCCGAATACCAGCGCGCCGAAGGGGCGCACGAGGAAGCCGGCGGCAAAAGCCAGAAGCGCGAAGATGTTACGTGTCGTTTCCGGATATTGGCTGAAGAAGTTCGCGCCGATATAGATCGCGAGCGAGCCGTATAGATAGAAGTCATACCATTCGAAGACCGTTCCGAGAGAAGAGGCGAAAATCACCTTCTTCTCTTCACCCGTCATCGGACGGGCTGCGCCGCTTACGGCTGCAACATTTGCCATTGTCTGTCCTCCACAGATGTCCCAATCGGCGCATTGCGGAGCCCATCTCTCTCCTCCGGGCAAACCTTGCGGCTGCAATGCGCGTGATGTCAGAGTGACAGAAAATTAACCCCAATAAGAGCGATGCTTTCGGATTATGACTTTAGTCTAATGTATAATGTGCAAAAATGTCGCAGGGCGGTTTTGGCCTGCCCGCACCGGATGGCCTGAAACGCGCCTTTTTTCTTGACACAAACAAGAAACCTTCTAATAGCTTCTGGCGAAGAAGGAGCATCACCTTGCGCATGCATGTTGCAGACATGTTCGTCATGGAAGGACCGGCACAATCCGCCGGCGATGATCCGCGCCTTTCTTATTCTATCCGAATTACGGCCAAAACGACGATTAAAACCGTCTGACGTCTCTGGCCACCGCTCTCTCCCCGGTTTGGCCGGGGATCGTGGAAGCCGCGATCTAATGCGGGTTCCCACCTCACCAAAAAGAGGAGAGACAGAAAGAGAGCTTGATCATGGGTTTCAAAGTTGCAATTGCAGGCGCCACCGGCAACGTCGGTCGCGAAATGCTCAATATCCTGGCCGAACGCGGTTTTCCCGCCGATGAAGTCGTGCCTCTTGCTTCCGCCCGTTCGCAGGGCACGGAAGTCTCCTATGGCGATCGCACGCTGAAGGTCTCGAACCTCGAAAACTACGATTTTTCCGACACCGATATTTGCCTGATGTCTGCCGGCGGTGATGTGTCCAAGAAGTGGTCGCCGAAGATCGGCCAGCAGGGCTGCGTCGTCATCGATAACTCGTCCGCATGGCGCTACGATCAGGACGTTCCGCTGATCGTTCCCGAAGTCAACGCTGATGCGGTAGCGGGCTTCACCAAGAAGAACATCATTGCCAACCCGAATTGCTCCACGGCACAGCTCGTCGTCGCGCTGAAGCCGCTGCATGACTTCGCCAAGATCAAGCGCGTCGTTGTCTCCACCTACCAGTCCGTTTCCGGCGCCGGCAAGGAAGGCATGGACGAGCTGTTCCAGCAGACCCGCGCCGTCTTCGTGGCCGATCCGGTCGAAACCAAGAAGTTCACCAAGCGTATCGCCTTCAACGTCATTCCGCATATCGATGTCTTCATGGAAGACGGCTATACAAAGGAAGAGTGGAAGGTTCTGGCGGAAACCAAGAAGATGCTCGATCCGAAGATCAAGGTAACCTGCACGGCTGTGCGCGTTCCGGTCTTCATCGGTCATTCGGAATCTGTCAACATCGAGTTCGAAAACGAGATCACCGCCGATCAGGCGCGTGACATCCTGCGCGAAGCGCCGGGTTGCCTCGTCATCGACAAGCATGAAGATGGCGGCTACATCACCCCGGTCGAATCCGCCGGTGAGGACGCAACCTACATCTCGCGTATCCGCGAAGATGCGACGGTTGAAAACGGCCTCAACATCTGGGTTGTTTCGGACAATCTGCGCAAGGGCGCTGCCCTCAATGCCATCCAGATCGCCGAACTCCTGGTCAATCGTGGTCTCATCAAGCCCCGCAAGGCGGCTGCCTGATCTACGATACGATTTTTTAAGGTTCGTTAAGTATAACCCGTCTGTTCTGTGTGGGGCAGGCGGGTTTTATAATTGGCGAGATCACGGCCAGTTTATTTGCAGGCCTTGCTGTCGAAAGGCAATTTAGGCCGCCAAAAGACAGTTTTGGCACCTGAATCATACAGTATTGACGGTTTGGTTCTCGGGAAAAATTCCCCAAAGGATATCGAAGGCAGATTTTGATGCGGGCAATGAAGGTAATTCTGGCTGGTGTGGCCATGGTTTCGGTTCTGGCAGCGACGCCGGTTATGGCTGCACAATGCAGCAACACCTCGGCGGGCTTTGATGCCTGGGTCGGCGCCTTCAAGCAGGAAGCCGCGGGCCGCGGCGTCAGCGCCTCGGTGCTTGACCGTGCCTTCTCCGGCGTCTCCTACAACCAGGCGACGATCCGCGCCGATCGCGGTCAGCACAGCTTCAAGCTGTCCTTCGAACAGTTCATGCAGAAGCGCGGTGGTCAGACGATCATTTCACGCGGCAAGACCATGAAGAAGAACAATGCAGCTCTGTTTGCGTCCATCGAACGCGCTTACGGCGTGCCGGCTGGTCCGCTGCTCGCCATCTGGGGCATGGAAACCGGTTTTGGCGGCTTCATGGGCAACCAGCATACGCTTTCCGCCGTTGCGACGCTTTCCTTCGACTGCCGTCGTTCGGATTATTTCACCGAGCAGCTTTATGCGGCGCTGAAGCTCGTTGGCAGCGGCTCGCTGAACGTCAACGCCAAGGGCGCTGCCCATGGTGAAATCGGCCAGACGCAGTTCCTGCCGCTGAACGTCGTGCGCTATGGCGTGGATTTCGACCGCGACGGCCGTATCGATCTCGTCGGCTCGCGCGCCGATGCGCTGGCTTCCACCGCGAACTTCCTCGTCGGCCATGGCTGGCAGCGTGGTGCGGGCTATCAGCAGGGTCAGGCGAACTATGCCGCCATTCAGGGCTGGAACGCTGCAAGCGTCTACCAGCAGGCCATTGCGTTCATCGGCAAGGCGATCGACGGCCAATAAGGCTGTTTCTGCGGACTAAAATTTCGCTTTCGTCATGCCGGACTTGATCCGGCATCCGGCGACGTAGCGTCCGACAGAGGTTTCCCGCATAACCGACGTCATCCTCGGGTCAAGCCCGAGGATGACGAAGGAGAGGTTTGATTGCCGGGCAGATTAATGGCCACCCAGGACGTCTCGCTCTCTCAATCCGCTTCAATCACAGGTCCGGGCGGCGAAAGTCGCCCGTTTTGCTGTCCATCACCCACAATTCTCCGGTCGAAATATCGAACCATGCGCCGTGCAGCTTCACCTTGCCGGCGGTTTCCTGCGCCTTGACGAAGGGGAAGCCGCGCAGATTGGCGATGGAGTTGCGGATGGAAACGCGCTCCAGTGCCGTCTGACGCTCGGAGGCGGTCATGATGTCGTTGCTCTGGATCTGTTCGGCCGCCGACTTGACCATGTTCATCCATTTACCGATGAAATCGCCGGGTGACAGTGGCTCGAGATTGGGATCGAGTGCTGCCTGAATGCCGCCGCAGCGGCCGTGGCCCATGACGACGATGTCCTTCACCTTCAGAACCTGCACGGCATATTCGATGGCGGCGGAGGTGGCGTGGTACTGTCCATCCGGCTCATAGGGCGGCACCATGTTGGCGACGTTCCGCATGACGAAAAGCTCTCCCGGTCCGCAGTCGAAAATGGTTTCCGGCGCCGAACGGGAGTCACAACAGGCAATGAACAGGGTCTGCGGTTTCTGTCCGGTCTCGGCCAGAACGCGATATCTTTCGCGTTCGTCGACATAACGACCGCTCATGAAGTTCTTGTAGCCGTTGAGAAGGTTTTCCGGAAAATCTTTCATCTATCGCAGTACCGTTGTGCTTGGACCAAGATCAAGAGAAGAACTCGGTGCGTTGAAGACCAATCCTTTGGAGCATTTTCGCTTTTCTTCGAACCGCGAAGCCGCTCCAACTCCTTGTTTCCGCATTTCCAGCCGGAAAACCGGGGGCCACTTTTCCTGGAAATGCTCTAGTCGCTATTTGCGCTTGCTGCGCGAAGGATGCAAGAGATGACGCATCTGCACCATGGCCATGGGTGTGGAGAGACTTGAAGAGTCGGTCTCCAGCGTCAGTTCGTTCATGTCGCGTTTTTTGGTGCGGGCCAGAATTTCGAAGACGCTGGCGGTTGCCAGCTGCAGCGCCTTTTCATCATCGAGACCTTCCAGCAGGCGGGCGAGGAACAGCGCCGACATCAGGTCGCCGAGACCGTTCGGCGCATTTTCGATGGCGCGATGTTCGGCAAGCAGTGCGTGGCGGCCGCTGAGGTAGAGGTTGCCGGTGCCGCCCGTCATCATCGGCACGGCTGAGGTGACCAGCATTTTCGGCGGGCCGAGGGAAAGTGCGGCATCCATGATGGCATTGTTGGTCTCAAGCTCGGCGCCGCTCATCCAGGCCAGTTCATAACGGTTTGGCGTGGCGACCGTGGCAAGCGGGATGAGGTGATCACGGATGGCTTCGGCAGTCTCAAGGGGAATGTAAAGCCCGCCCAGATCGCCCATGACCGGGTCACAGGCATAAATCAGCGACGGGTTCTTTTCCTTCAGATTGCGGATCAGCCTTGCGACGGAGCGCACCTGCGCCGCGCTGCCGAAATAACCGGTCAGGACAGCCTTGACCTCGCCGATCCATTTGGCGTTTTCGAGGTCGGTCATTGCCTTGTCGAAATCGTCGTCCTGAAAGCGCATGCGGGTGGACGGGCCGTGGCCGGGATGCCAGGGCATGACGATGGTGGGCACCGCCCAGACCGGATAACCCAGCGTCTCAAGCGCAAAGACCGCCGCGCGGTTGCCGACGGAGCCACGCATGACATGGCTGGAAATGACGATGACAGCGCCCTGTGTATTTTCCTGCATCACGGCCTTCTTGCTTTCAAACGAGGCAGAAAGCCCGCAAGTGCACCTCGCCCTGCCACTGCCAAAGATCAAGATGCGCTCTCATGACATATCGCAAGCCCGGTTTCCACCGTTAATCCCGCAAGGGTCTGTCCCGCAAAAGCATGGCGCGGTCAGGTTCTTTGTCTCTGCCAGCGTCACCTGCGTGTCATTGCGGGATTGCCGAAGTACTCTATAGTTGTACCATGCTTGATCTCGTCATTGCCTATTGGCCGCATATCCTTGCCGTTCTCTCGATTTTGATGGGAACCGTGGCGGCCGTGCATGCCACGATGACGAAGGAGGAGGTCCGCTCCGCGCTTGGCTGGGTCGGTGTTATCGTGCTGTCGCCCATCGTCGGCGCGGTCATCTATGCGATTGCCGGCATCAACCGCATCCGCCGGTCCAATATCACGCAGAAGCGGTCCTTCATGCTGGACGAGATCATGGATCGCGTGGCGCGTCTGGATGCGAGCGGGGACATGATCGCCGCGCGCTTCGGACGGCGTTTCGAGGCTATGAAGACGCTGGGCGACCGGGTGACGCGCCATGCGTTGACGACCGGCAACGGTATCGAGCCGCTTGTGACCGGAGACGCGGCCTATGCCGCCATGCTGGAGGCGATCGGGGAGGCGAAGCGGTCGATCATTCTCGAAACATATATTTTCGACAATGACCGGATCGGCGCCCGTTTTGTCGCGGCGCTCGAAAGAGCGAAGTTTCGCGGCGTGGAGGTGCGTGTGCTGGTGGATGCGGTGGGCGCGCGTTATTCCGTGCCGAGCATCCTGCCGACGCTCAGGGAAAAGGGCATCGTCTGCGATGTCTTCAACGGCAATGTCATCATGGGGCTGCGGCTGCCCTATGCCAATCTGCGCACCCACCGCAAAATCCTCGTGGTGGACGGGCGCATTGCATTTAGCGGCGGCATGAATATCCGCGAGGGGTTCACGCTGGAATTTGGCGGCGAAAGCCAGTCGCACGACACGCATTTCAAGATCACCGGACCGGTGGTATCGGATTTTTTCTCCATCGCGGCGGAGGACTGGCGCTTCACGACAAAGGAGCTTCTGGATGCGCCGGTCTGGGATATCGCCATTCCCGACGGCGTGCCGGGCTCGCAGATCGTCGCCCGCGTCTGCTCCTCGGGGCCGGACAGGAGCATCGAGACCAGTCACAAGATGCTGATGGGGGCATTTTCCGTCGCCCGTTCCTCCATTCTCATCATGTCGCCCTATTTTCTCCCCGATCGGGAGCTTATTTCGGCGCTCATTACCGCAGCGAGGCGGGGGGTCGTGGTGGATATCATCGTGCCGAAAAGCAACAATCTGGTGCTTGTGGACAGGGCGATGACGGCGCAATTCGACCAGATGCTGAAGAATTATTGCCGCATCTGGCGGGCGACGGGGGCTTTCAACCATTCCAAGCTTCTGGTGATCGACGGGCGCTGGAGCTACATCGGTTCTTCCAATCTCGATCCGCGTTCTTTGCGGTTGAACTTTGAGATCGATCTCGAAGTTATGGATGAGGAATTCGCAGCAACGATCGGGAAGCGCATCCGGGATGCACGTGCGACCGCCTTGCCCGTGCGGCTCAGCGAACTGAATGCGCGGCCATTCGTTGTCCGTTTTGTGGAGCGTGTCCTGTGGCTCGCTTCGCCTTATCTTTAGAGTGCGGTGCGTCCGACAGGGCGCAGCGCGAGACCGGAGGCATAAACGCGTGAAAAAGAACGGTTTGCTGGAGGATGAAAAAACGGCTTTGACGAAAAACACCAGCCTGTCCGCTTTCGTCATGCAGTCGCTGCGCGACCGCCGTCAGCGGCAGAGTGCGGCACCGGCGACGAAAGATCACTCCTTTCCGGTGATCGCCTCCTACAATGTGCATAAATGCGTTGGCCGTGACCGCAAGTTCGATCCCGATCGCACCAGCCGCGTCATTCAGGAAATCGGTGCTGACATCATCGCGCTTCAGGAGGCGGATAGCCGTTTCGGCGAACGCACCGGCCTGCTTGATCTCGCCCGGCTGGAGCGGGAAAGCGGCCTCATCCCAGTGCCGGTGCTGGCCGGTGTGAAGGCCCATGGCTGGCACGGCAATGTCGTCCTGTTCAAGGAAGGCGCCGTCAGGGATGTGCATACGCTGAAATTGCCGGGGCTGGAGCCGCGCGGCGCGCTCGTCGTGGAACTGGATCTGAAAAGCGGCGGCACGCTGCGGGTCATCGCCGCCCATTTCGGCCTTCTCAGGCATTCCCGCGCCCAGCAGGCGAAAGCGCTGATCGGCCTTCTGGAAGCGCGCAACGAATGCGCGACCATTCTCATGGGAGACCTGAATGAATGGCGTCTCGGCAACGGTTCGTCGCTCAATACGTTCCGGGATGCTTTCGGCGCCCTGCCTCCGGCGGTGCCGAGTTTTCCGTCCAACCTGCCGGTGTTGGCGCTCGACAGGATCATCGCCAATCGAAAAGGGCTGATCGAGCAGGTGGAGGCGCATGACAGCGCGCTGGCGCGTATCGCCTCGGACCATCTGCCGCTGAAGGCCGCGGTTCGGACCGACTTGCTTCCGATCTGATCTTGCCACGGCAAGCTATGCCGCAGGCAAAGTCCGGAGCCAGGCCGGCGTTAAATCCGCTGCACCGCCGTCAAGTGGCTACGCGAGCGCGCTTCCAGCAAGGATGTGCGAATGGCTTCCATCAACCGCTCGCGATTGTTTCTGGTCTTGCCTCTGTCGAGATTTTGCGCGGAAAGCGCGAGATCAAGACCCTCATGCATCACTATCGAATAGGCAACGGTCGTTGCCCAGCTTTCGTAGTCCTGCTCCATCATGTAGCCCCTGAACTAAATCATTTAGTCCGAATCACCCTGTTCTTGGAAATTACCACAAAATACAAAGCATAAAATAGCGCTGTTTCTTGCGGTTCTCTTCGTGTGATGGCGCTATATTGATTTTTGACGGTTTTAAAGTGGGACAATATAGGCGTATTTGTCACTTAAGCATTTGAATCTGATTCTATTTCAGGATGGTTGCATAGACGTTCCCGCCCATGAAAAACGCCGCGCATCCGGGGGGATGCGCGGCGGGCTTGCGTCGAAGGTGGCGGTGGATGGGAGTATGGTCTCAGCCGGCCTTTTCGAGCTTGTAGTCCGAATTGGCCGGTTCTTCCTGCTTGTGCTGGATGAGCGGGCGGTTGCCCGACAGCTTGCGCACCAGCACGTAGAAGACCGGTGTCATGAAGATGCCGAAGAACGTCACGCCGATCATGCCGGAGAAGACAGCGACACCCATGGCCGCGCGCATTTCGGCACCCGCACCTGTCGAGACGACCAGCGGCACCACGCCCATGATGAAGGCGAGCGAGGTCATCAGGATCGGGCGAAGGCGAAGCCGGCTTGCCTCGACCGCCGCCTGAAGCGGCGTTCGTCCCTCGAATTCCAGCTCGCGGGCGAATTCCACGATCAGGATCGCGTTCTTCGCCGACAAGCCCACAAGGACGACAAGGCCGATCTGCGTAAAGATGTTGTTATCCCCTCCCGTCAGCCAGACGCCGGTCAGGGCCGCGAGCACACCGAGTGGCACGATCAGAATGATCGCGATCGGCAATGTGAGGCTTTCATATTGCGCAGCCAGCACGAGGTAAACCAAGAGCAGCGCCAGCGGGAAGACCACGATGCTGGAGTTGCCGGCCAGAATCTGCTGGTAGGTCAGGTCCGTCCATTCGTAGTCAATCCCGGCCGGCAGGTTCTCCGCGAGGATTTTCTCCATCGCCGCCTGCGCCTGTCCAGAGGAATAGCCCGGTGCCGGACCGCCGTTGATATCGGCTGCAAGGAAGCCGTTATAACGGTTGGTGCGTTCCGGTCCCGTCGTCGCATCCACCTTCAGCAGCGTCGAAAGCGGGATCATCTGACCCGTTGCGGAGCGAACCTTCAGGCGGCCGATATCTTCCGCATGGGCGCGGAACTGCGCATCCGCCTGCACACGCACGCTGTATGTCCGCCCGAAGGCGTTGAAGTCGTTGACATAGAGCGAACCCAGATAGATCTGCAGCGTCTGGAAGACGTCGCTGACCGAAACGCCCAGCTGCTCGGCCTTGGCGCGATCGAGATCGGCGAAGAGCTGCGGCACGTTGATCTGGAAGCTGGAGAAGATGCCCGCCAGCTCCGGCGTCTGGTATGCCTTGGCGATCACGGCTTTCGCCGCTTCGTCAAGCGTCTGGTAGCCGTAACCGGCGCGGTCCTCGATCTGCAGCTTGAAGCCGCCCGTCTGGCCGAGACCGTTGACCGGCGGCGGCGGGAACATGGCGATGAAGGCATCCTGAATGCCCGCATATTTCTGGTTCAGCTGCATGGCGATGGCGCCGCCGGACAGTTCCGGCGTCTTGCGCTTTTCGAAGTCATCGAGAATCGCGAAGACGATGCCGGAGTTGGAGCCGATGGTGAAGCCGTTGATCGACAGGCCCGGGAAGGCGATGGCGTGGCTGACGCCGGGCGTTTCCATGGCGATATCGCTCATCCGCTTGATGACGCTTTCCGTCCGGTCGAGTGTTGCGCCATCAGGAAGCTGGGCAAAGCCGATCAGGTACTGCTTGTCCTGCGCCGGCACGAAGCCGCTCGGAACGGTCGTGAACATGCCGTAGGTTGCAGCCACCAGCGCCATATAGACCAGCATCACCAGGCTCTTGCGCGTCACCAGCCCGCCCACGGTCTTGCCATAGCCGTTTGAGGCGGCGCCGAAGGCGCGGTTGAAGCCGCGGAAGAACCAGCCGAAAATCCGGTCCATGAAGCGGGTCAGCCAGTCTTTCGGTGCACCGTGCTCTTTGAGCAGCAGTGCCGCGAGAGCGGGTGACAGCGTCAGCGAATTGATCGCCGAAATGACGGTGGAGATGGCGATGGTCAGTGCGAACTGCCGGTAGAACTGGCCTGAGAGGCCGGAGATAAAGGCAAGAGGCACGAAGACCGCAACCAGAACCAGCGCGATTGCGATGATTGGTCCGGACACTTCACGCATCGCCTTATAGGTGGCGTCACGCGGCGAGAGCCCGTTTTCGATGTTTCGTTCGACGTTTTCGACGACCACGATCGCGTCATCCACCACGATGCCGATGGCGAGCACCAGCCCGAACAGCGTTAGCGCGTTGATGGAAAACCCGAAAGCATACATGACGGCGAAGGTGCCGATGATCGAGACCGGAACGGCGATCAGCGGAATGATCGATGCGCGCCATGTCTGCAGGAAGAGGATGACGACCAGCACCACGAGGCCAACGGCCTCGAGGAGTGTATCAACGACCTTTTCGATGGAGGAGCGCACGAATTTCGTCGTGTCGTAGACGATCTCGTATTTCACGCCGTCAGGCATTGCCAGCTGCAGATTGTCCATCGTGGCGCGGACATTGTCGGCGATTTCGATGGCGTTGGAGCCGGGGGCCTGGAGAACTGCCACAGCCACGGCGGGTTCACCGTCGAGCAGCGAGCGCAGCGTGTAATCGGCAGCACCGAGTTCAATGCGGGCGACATCGCGCAGGCGGGTGATTTCGCCGTTGGCGCCGCTCTTGACGATGATGTTGCCGAATTCTTCCGGCGTCGTCAGACGGCCCTGGGCATTGACGTTGAGCTGCAGGTCGACGCCGTTGGGGCTCGGCGAAGCGCCGATGACACCGGCTGCCGCCTGTACGTTCTGCTGGCGGATGGCGTCGGAGACGTCGCTGGCAGCCAGATCGTGTTCGGCGACCTTCTGCGGATCGAGCCAGACGCGCATGGAATAGTCACCTGCGCCGAAGACCTGCACCTGGCCCACGCCTTCGATGCGGGCGAGGCGATCCTTGACGTTCAGCGTTGCGTAGTTACGCAGGTAGGTGATGTCATAGGCGTCGGTTTTCGACACCAGATTGACGACCATGATGAAGTCGGGTGAGCTCTTGACCGTCGTGATGCCGAGTGCGCGGACTTCCGCCGGCAGGCGCGGTTCGGCCTGCGAAACGCGGTTCTGCACCAGCTGCTGCGCCTTGTCGGGGTCGGTACCGAGCTTGAAGGTCACGGTCAGCGTCAGCACGCCGTCGGATGTCGCCTGACTGCCCATATAGAGCATGCCTTCGACACCGTTGATCTGTTCTTCAAGCGGCGTGGCGACGGTTTCAGCGATAACGGCCGGGTTCGCACCCGGATAGGTGGCGCGGACGACGACGGATGGCGGAACGACTTCCGGATATTCGGAAATCGGCAGGGCGCGCATGCCAAGAAGGCCTGCCACCACAATCAGGATCGACAGAACGCCGGCGAATACCGGCCTGTCGACAAAAAATCTGGAAATATTCATATCCAGTCCCTCTCCGGGTATATTTTGGAATGCAAAGGCCGTTCCGGCGGCTTTTCTGCCGCCGGTGAAGGCCGGTTCTGTCTGAAGGGGCGTCTCGCGGGAGGGCGGGACGCTTATTGATCAAAAAGGCGGTTACTTACTGCGAGGCAGCAACCTTGTCCTCCGCCTGTGGTGCGATGGTTGCACCGGGGCGAATGCGCTGCAGGCCGTTGACGACGATCGTATCACCGGCGGCAAGGCCGCTGTCGATGATGCGCTGGCCATCAGCCGGTGCACCCGGCTTGATCTGGCGGTAGCTCACCTTGTTTTCGGCATCGACCACGAAGACGAAACGCTTGTCCTGATCCGTGCCGATGGCGCGGTCGCTGATGACGATGCGGTTTTCCGGCTTCGGTTCGCCCATGCGCACCCGCACGAACTGGCCCGGAATGAGCCTGCCGTCCGGATTGTCGAAGATGGCGCGGACACCGATGGTGCCGCTTGCCGAATCCACCTGGTTGTCGATCAGGTGCAGGGTGCCCTTGATCGGCGTGCCCTCATCCGAAAGCGTGCCGATTTCGACAGGGATCTGTTCGAGAGCGGGCAGGGCGCCATCGGTTTTCGGCAGTTCGGCAAGCGCCTTCGCAACCGTGCCTTCGCTGGCGTTGAAGCTGGCATAGATCGGGTTGACCGATACCAGCGTCGTCAGTGCAGGCGAGGTCGAGCCGGCGGCGACGAGGTTGCCGGCGGTGATTTCGATGCGGCCGACCCTGCCGGAAACCGGTGCGATGATTTCGGTATAACCGAGATCAAGCTGGGCCGTGGTCAGTGCTGCGCGGGCGGCGCGAAGCTGGGCTTCGGCATCCGCAAACGAGCTCTGGCGCTGGTCGAGATCGCTCTGGGAGATGGTGCGGTTGTCGGAAAGCCTGCGGCCACGGTCGAGTTCCGTCTTCGCCAGGCTGACCTTGGCTTCGGCGGAAGCGACCTGTCCTTCAGCGCCTGCAACGGCAGCCTGATAGGGGGCCGGATCGATGGTGAAGAGGGGATCGCCTTCCTTCACCAGCGCGCCTTCGCGGAAATGCACGGCCTTGATCTGGCCGGCGACGCGGGAGCGGATCTGCACCCGGTCAACGGCTTCGAGACGGCCGGAAAATTCTTCCCAGCGCATCACGTCACGGCTTTCCACCTTGGCGACGGTAACCGGGATCGCTGGTGTTTCAGCCGGGGTGGAAGCGGCCGTTGCATCGCGGCTGGTGGGGAGGTCGAAAAACAATGCTGCGGCTGCAACGGACATAGCCAGCCCGATACCGGCACCCGTCAGGGCCCGGCGCTTGGTGTTCAGCGTCATGGGTTTCTCCTTGGCTCGGATCAGGAGCCGGTCAGTTTCTCAATAAATGCGGTATTCAGTGTTTCAACTGGTCAACGAAGGTCTTGAATTCCGAACAGACGGATGAGACCCATCCGCCGCCCTCTCCTTGATAGAGCCCCGTCCAGCCGACGCCGGCGGGAAAAACATGCTGCCGGACGCTGACGCCTGAGGCGATGAGGCGGTCTGCATAATTGACCGTTTCGTCGCGCAGAGGGTCGTCCTCGGCCGTAAAGATCAGCGCCGGCGCCACCCGGTTCAGCCGCGTGCACTGGCAGGGCGCGGCATAGGGGTGGAAGAACCCGCACGCCTTGGCAAGGTAATGGCTCCAGCCATCGGCCCAACGCTGGCGCATGCCGATCCTGTCCGCGTCGCGGAAGGATTCCGTCGTCATCATCGGGTCGATCATGGGCGACAGAAGAATCTGGCCTGCGAGCTTGCCCGGCATGCGGTCACGGGCCTTCAAGGCAAGCCCCGCCGCCACATTGCCGCCTGCTTCTTCGCCGGCCACAAACAGCAGCGATTTCGCGCCGCCATAGTGCTTGCGATCCCGGCTCAGATGATCGAGCGCCTCATAGGCGCAGTCGATCACCATCGGAAACTCGTTGCCGGACGGCTTGCTGTAATCGGCTTCCACGACCACTGCACCGCTTTCCGCAAGCGCGCGGGCCACCGGAAGCTCGGGGCAATTGCCGCCCGGCTCGAGGCCGGGTTCCAGAAAGGATCCGCCGCGCAGATAAAGCACGACAGGCGGATGGCTGCAGAGGCAGGAACCTTCATAACGGCGCACGGAGAGCTTCGGCGCGGACGCTTCGCTGCTGCCGATGTTTTCCCAATGCGCGTTCATGACTCCAGATCCTTTGCGCCGCCACCAATAGGCGGATCGTATTGCAAAATCTGAAATCCATATTATTGTTCGGATCGAAACGATCAAGCATGCAAATTTGAAAACACTATTCCGAAATCACGGATAATCATATCTCCGAGGCAGTGAATGGATCAGCTCTCCGCCATGCGGGTTTTTACGCGAGTTGTGGAAACCGGCAATTTCAGCCGCGCCGCCACCGCGCTGAACATGCCGAAAACCACTGTCACCAACATGGTGCAGGCGCTTGAGGCGCATTTGCACACCACACTTCTCAACCGCACCACGCGCCGGGTGATGCTGACAACGGACGGCGCTCTCTATTATGAGCGGGCCTCACAGATTTTATCGGAAATCGAAGAACTTGACGGCAGCATGTCCAGCGCACAAGTGCAGCCATCCGGCCGGTTGCGGGTGGAAATGGCCGGTGTCTTCGCGGACCTGGTGGTTATCCCACATCTTTGCGAATTTTACCAGCGTTATCCGCATATCCGTCTCGATCTCGGTGTCGGCGACCGTCTGGTCGATTACATCGCGGAGAATGTCGACTGCGCACTCCGGGTCGGCGTGCTGCGCGATCAGTCGCTGATTGCCCGAAAAGTGGGCGAACTCCGGTTCGAAACATTCGCCTCGCCATCCTACATCGAAAACTTCGGCATGCCGCGAGAACCGGAGGATCTGGAGAAGGATCATTATTCGGTGGGCTACCTCAATGCCACCACCGGCCAGATCATGCCGGCCTCCTTCGACAATGGTGTGCGCAGCGTTGAACTGACCCCGAACTATGTCGTCTCGGTCAATGACAGCCGTACCTATCTCAACGCGGCACTGGCCGGCATGGGCATCGTGCAGCTTCCCGTCTTCATGGTGAGGGATGCGCTTTCGCGGGGTGAACTGGTGCCGGTGCTTTCCGAATGGCGGCGCGAAGCCATGCCGATCTATGTGGTCTATCCACAAACCCGGCATGTGACCAACAAGGTCCGCGTTTTCGTCGACTGGCTGGCAAAGCTCGTTCACGGCCTGGTGTGAGGCGGCCAATCACCTTCCGGCCCAATCAGCGCCCGACCCTTGTGGCGAGGAAATCGATGAAGGCGCGCACGCGGGCGGCGAGATGCTCGTGGCCGGCATAAACCGCGTGGATTACCTCCATGTCCTCGGCATTATAGTCCTCAAGGACAGGGATGAGCAGGCCGGCCTTGATATCGGGTTCGATATGAAATTCCCCGACCCTTCCTAGTCCGAGACCCGTGAGGCAGAGCCTGCGCATCGCCATGCCGCTATTGACCGATGCATTGCCGGTGATGGGGAAGCGATACACCTCCGTCGATCCGGGATCGCGGAAGGGCCATTCGTTGAGGCTGCGGCTGAAATTGAAGCTCAGGCAATTGTGCTGCGCCAGATCCTGCGGTTTTTCCGGCATGCCGTGTTTTTCGATATAGGCAGGGGAGGCGACGATGACGCGGCGGACTTCTTTCAGCTTTCTTGCCTTCAGGGATGAATCGCCCATGGCGCCGGAGCGGATCGCAATATCGGTGCGTTCCTCGATCAGGCTGATGACGCCATCGGTCAGCGAGATATCCAGCTCGATCTCCGGATAAAGCGACAGAAATTCCGGTGCAAGCGGCAGGAGATAACGTTCCCCGAAGCCCAGCGTCGCATTGACGCGCAGCAGGCCGCGCGGCACCACCTTGCCGCCGCTCGCCACGATCTGCTCCGTTTCAGTGATGTCGGCGAGAATGCGCCTTGCCCGCGCCAGATAGACTTCGCCCTCCGGTGTGAGCGTGACAAGCCGGGTGGAGCGGGCCAGCAGTCGCGTGCCGAGGCGGTCTTCGATGCGTGTGACAAGCTTGCTCACCGCCGAGGGAGAAAGCTTCAGCCTGCGCCCGGCCGCGGAAAAGCTGCCGAGTTCCGCCGCTGCCACGAAGACTTCCATTTCTCCGGCCCTGTTGTCCATCGCCTCACCATCTGTGAAATCAATTCAAAGGCGTTTATCCGATCTTGCCGATTATCATGCAAGTCCCCTTCGCCCATATTGCATCCATAGATTTGATCCAACCGGACAGCGCCGCTGTCCAAATGATCCAAACCGACAGTCCTGCTGTCCAGAACGCCCGCGATCCCGCTCCGGGCGGAGAGGTAGTCATCATGCCATTGGCCATATTTGCCCTGACGATCGCGGCCTATGCGATCGGAACAACGGAATTTGTCATCGTCGGCCTGCTGCCGACGGTTGCCAACGATCTTCACATCACCCTGCCGCTGGCCGGTCTCATCGTCAGCGTCTACGCGCTTGGCGTCACCTTCGGCGCGCCGATCCTGACAGCGCTGACCGGCCGGATCGAAAGAAAGCCGCTGCTGCTCGGCCTCATGGCCCTGTTCATCGTCGGCAACAGCGCTGCGGCCCTGTCGCCGAGCTATGAGATGCTGCTCGTCGCCCGGGTCATTGCCGCCTTCGCCCATGGCGTCTTCTTCTCGGTCGGCTCCACCATCGCCGCCGATCTCGTGCCGGAAAACCGCCGCGCCTCGGCCATCGCCATGATGTTCATGGGGCTGACGGTCGCCATCGTCACCGGGGTTCCGCTCGGCACCTATATCGGGCAGGTCTTCGGCTGGCGCGCAACCTTCTGGGCTGTTGCCGCCCTTGGCGTGATTGCCTTCCTGGGCATCGCCACGCTTCTGCCGAACACGCTCAAGAAAGCGCCGCCGGCAAGCCTCTTCGATCAGGTCTGCGTTCTCGGTTCCGGCCGCCTGCTCATCGTTTTCGCCATGACCGCGCTCGGTTACGGCGGCACCTTCGTCGCCTTCACCTTCCTTGCGCCGATCCTGCAGGATGTGACCGGCTTTTCGGAAAAGAGCGTCAGCCTGATCCTCGTGCTCTATGGCATCGCCATTGCGGCCGGCAATATTGGCGGCGGCAGGATCGCCAACCATAACCCGGCCAAGGCGCTGATCGGTCTCTTCCTCGCGCAAGCCATCGTGCTGCTCGTCTTCTCCTTTACGGCCGTTTCGCCGGTGTTGACGCTTATCACGCTTGCCGCGCTCGGTTTCCTGTCCTTCGCCAATGTTCCCGGCCTGCAGCTTTATGTCGTGCAGCTTGCCAAGGAACACCGTCCCGGCGCGGTCGATGTCGCCTCGGCGCTCAATATCGCCGCCTTCAATCTCGGCATCGCGATTGGCGCATGGCTCGGCGGTCTGGTGGTGGAATCGCCGATGGGCCTTGCTGCAACGCCCTGGGTCGGCGCCATCCTCGTCGCCATCGCCCTGCTTTTGACCCTCTGGAGCAGCGCGCTCGACCGCCGTGCCGCGCTGACGCTGAAAACCGCCTGAGCTTTTCGCAAAATTCCCGGCCATGTCCCAGGCTGGCCGGGCAACCTCAAAGGAGAAAATATATGTTTGATGTCACCGCAAATGGCGCTTCGATCCCGGCGCTCGGCTTCGGCACCTTCCGCATTCCCGGCCCCGATGTCCTGCGCATCGTTCCGCATGCGCTGAAGGCCGGTTTCCGTCATATCGATACCGCCCAGATCTATGGCAACGAAGCCGAGGTCGGCGAAGCCATTGCTGCTTCGGGCATTGCACGCGGCGAGGTGTTTCTCACCACCAAGGTCTGGGTCGAGAACTACAAGCACGAGGCCTTCCTCGCCTCCGTCGACGAGAGCCTGAAAAAGCTGAAGACCGATTATGTCGACCTGCTGCTGCTGCATTGGCCGAACGACGCGGTCTCGCTTGCCGAACAGATCGGAGCGCTGAACGAGGTGAGGCAAGCCGGCAAGGTGCGCCATATCGGCGTCTCCAACTTCAATACGGCGCTGATGGCCGAGGCGGTGAAGCTTTCCAAGGCTCCGATCGTGACCAACCAGATCGAATACCACCCCTATATCGATCAGGACGTGGTTATCGCTGCCGCCAAGGCTGCCGGCATGTCGGTAACGGGCTATTACGGCATGGCCGATGGCAAGGTGTTTGCCGACCCGGTGCTGAAGGAGATCGCCGCAAGCCGGGGCAAGTCTGTGGCGCAGGTGGTGCTGCGCTGGCTCGTGCAGCAGCAGGGTGTCGTCGCCCTGTCGAAAACGGTCAGCGAAGCCCGTGTCGATGAAAATCTCGCCATCTTCGATTTCGAGCTTTCGGCCGATGAAATGGCGACGATCCATGCGCTCGCCAAGCAGGATGGCCGTATTGTCTCGCCGGATGGGCTCGCGCCTGAGTGGGACGAGGTTGCCTGATTATCAGGGCGGGCATGGGACGTCACCCCGGACTTGATCCGGGGTCCAGTGCGATCAAGTCATTGATCGCGGAAGATTCCTTTCATGGCGCCGACGCGCCATGGCTGGATGCCGGGTCAAGCCCGGCATGACGGAGGAGAGATTTTCAACCTTTGTCACCAACTTCACGACACCCGGATAGTGATCCGGGTGTCTTTTGAGTGGATGGTATTAGAATTCCGCCCAGCTCTGCTCTTTTGACGCGGTGGATACGCCGAGTGCCGCGGCCACCTGGCCCATCATGCGCCGTGCCGGCGATGGTCTCGGCTGGGCATTGTCCGCAACGCGCAGCTGCGTCGATGGCTGATGGGCGTTTCGGGTTTTGCGGGCGGTTGCGGCGGTGCCGTCGAGCCTGAACTGGCCGATGATTTCGCGGAGCGTCTCGGCATCGCCGGCAAGCGATGTGCTGGAGGCCTTGGCCCTTTCGACCATCGCGGCATTCTGCTGCGTCACCTGATCCATCTGGTTGACCGCGCTGTTGACCTCGGCCAGGCCGACCGACTGCTCCCTTGCGGAGGTTGCGATGGCGTCGAGCTGCGTATTGATGGCGATGACGTGGCCTTCAATAACCTTCAGGGCATCGCCCGTGGCGGTCACGAGTTTGACGCCGTTTTGAACCTCGTCGGCGGAGTTGCGGATAAGCTCCTTGATTTCCTTGGCTGCCTGCGCCGAACGCTGCGCCAGCTCACGCACTTCCTGCGCGACAACCGCAAAACCTTTGCCCGCCTCACCCGCACGGGCCGCCTCGACCCCTGCATTGAGCGCCAGAAGGTTGGTCTGGAAGGCAATCTCGTCGATGACGCCGATGATGTTGGAAATCTGGCTTGAGGAGCTCTCGATGCGCTTCATGGCGTCAACCGCATTTGCGACGACCTGACCGGAGGTTTGCGCCGATCGGTTCGCCTCCACCGCCACGCTTCGCGCCTCTTCCGTGCGCTTCGTCGAATTGCTGACGTTGCTGGTGATCTGGTCGAGCGCGGCGGCTGTTTCCTCCAGCGAAGCGGCCTGTGTTTCGGTACGGTGCGACAGGTCTCCCGCACTCGAATTCAGTTCCTGCGAGCCGCCATCGATCGTCGCCGTGACCTCGGCAACCGAGAGCAATGTCTTGTTCAACTGACCGACGGCCATATTGAAGTCCGCCCGCAGGCTTTCGAAATCCGCCGCGAAAGGCGTCGTCAGCTGATAGGAGAGGTCGCCGTCGGCCATATGCTTCAGGCCGCCTGCCAGACCGCTTGTCGCCTCCGCCATTTCCGCCGCGCGCCTGCGGTCTATATCGGCGGCCCTTTGACGGTCCGCTTCGGACTGGTCGCGCACCTGGGCCGCATCCGCTTCCAGCCGGCGGGCCTTCAGCTCGTTGTCCTTGAAGATCTGCACGGCCTTGGCCATGGTGCCGACCTCATCGCGCCGGTCCGTTCCGTCGATGTTGGCGGAAAGGTCGCCATTGGCAAGCCTCTGCATGGTGCCGGCAAGCCCCTGCATCGGCGTGACAAGCCAGGTGCGGATCGCGAAATATCCGGCGACGACCACCGTAAGGAAACCGAGGATGACCGCTACGACGGTAATCAGCGCGGTCTGGTCGCTCGTCTCCGTCAGAGCGCCGCTCTCCGTGTCGTTGCGGGTTGTGATTTCCGTGGCGATCTGCGTCAGTTTCGCGCCGATCCTGGCGAAGACCGGCTGGCATTCCATGCCGAATGCCTTTTGCGATGCCAGTGCCTCCTCCACGTTCGATGCGGTGCGGCCCAGATTCCAGGCATTCTTGCACGTAACATTGTAGAGTCTCAGCGCTTCGTCCTTGAGTGCGGGCAGACGGCTGTCACCGGGGACCGAGGCGATGGCCTTATCCATCAACTGGGCAAATTCCCCACGCGTGGCCTTTGCCTCGACTTCGGCGGCGGCATTGCCCTCTTCCGTAAAGGCAATCATCATATCGGCCAAAGCGGCGCGTCCGTTCAACAAGGCATGGTTTGCCAGTGCCAGGTTGAGGGCTGCCGCGCTGTCATGCTCGATAAGGTCGCTATAGCTCTTGTCGATTGTCTTGATCTGCACTGCGGAATAAGCCGCGATCAAGATTGCGCAAATGCCGAACAGCGCAAATACCGTCAGGAATTTTCCAACGACAGGAATATTTCTCATGGCAACAACTCCGATAGGAAATTGATCCCTTCATGGGTTCTGTGTCGGCATCATGCACTTTGATGGGGAATTATATACTTGGCAAATTAAGAAATAATTATGTATTATTAGCGGATATGCATTTAATATTCATTTTTACTTTGAATAAATTATGTAAAAGTAATGAATAATACTTTGATGGAGTGAGGTGATCAGTGGCATCTTCCGGCCTCTGTTCAACGCGCAATGCGGCTGAACGCCATGCCTGTGGCACAGCCAATCATGGTGCAGAGCTGAAATTCTTTTTTGATAGTTCTGTATCTGCTGGGAAAACTGGAGCGGGCGAAGGGATTTGAACCCTCGACCCCAACCTTGGCAAGGTTGTGCTCTACCCCTGAGCTACACCCGCTCAAATCCACCGGTCCGGGGTAGTTCGCTGAACCGTGGGCCACCGAAGCGGCGACGGGTGCTATATCGCTCAATCGTTTTTGGAATGCAACAGTTTCTTTTGCGGTTTCGGTGGAAATCCACGCGGCTGCACGTTTTTCCGCAGTGCAAGGGCGGCCGGGAACCGAAACAAGAGCGCGCCAGGGAGAAGATGTTGTTTCGATTGGGTTTTATCTCCTTCCTACGGAATATGGCGGTGGAGGAGGCCAGAAAATAACCTATTTACATTTGGTTAAAATCTGATTCGACAAGTGATTCGTTCGGGTGTACAAATTTGATGTCCACGAAAAAAAAGAAACGATACTTGGCATATCATCAGGAGGATGAGCCTTGTCGTACGCAGCTTTTGAACGGGTTGGCGCACAATTGTCGCCGGAGCAGATTACCGATCTGCAGAATATTTTCGATGGCGTATGTTTCGAGTGTTTTCAAGATCGCAGTAGCCACGTTGCCAATGAGTGCGCAGCGGTTCTTATCCGCAGCGCCCAGCGGGGCATTCTCGATCACGAGATGCTGCGGGACATCGGGCTTGCCGTTCTGCGGCGCCACTGACGCTTGAATACGAGAAAAAAGCGCCCGGATCATCCGGGCGCTTTGTTGTTGGGGTGGCGGATTTTTCCGCTCAGCTCTTTTCCTGCACATGCGCTTCCAGGAACCAAAGCGACTTGTCGAGATCGCGCGAGGCGGCGGTGAAGATGTCGGCCGTCGTCGGATCACCGGCCTCGTCGGAATCGTCGATGGCCTTGCGGATCATGTTCGCCACGTCGCCATAACGCTCGATCAGCGCATCCAGATGGTCGTGGATTTTGTAGATATCGGTCGGATAGGCCTTGAGCTTGGTCGTCGAGGAGACGGATTGCAGGCTGCCAAGCGCCGTGCCGCCAAGCTGGACGACGCGCTCGGCAATCGTGTCGCCGTGATTGTCGAGTTGTGTGCGGAACGTATCGAGAAGTTCATGGACGGCGATGAATTGCGGGCCCTTGAGGTTCCAGTGCGCCTGCTTGGTGATGAGCGCAAGGTCGATGACGGAAGCGAGCGATTCATTCAGAATGCCGATTACGGTCGACTTGGCGTTGGAAGGCAGGTCGTTCTTCGTCTTGTGCGTCTTCATCGATGTCTCCTGAAGTTGCGGACGGAATGCCGCTTTGGAAAAGTCCGTCGTTTAACGTCCGGGCCTGTGGCCCTGTTCCATGCTAAGCACTGGGACAGTAAAAATCCTGCACAATCATCATGTCATTCGTAAAACAGGCAGATGCGCCGGCCGTCTATCTCATTGACGCGGATCGGCATGTCGTAGATTTCCTGGAGAATCTCGGGGCGGATGATCTCTTCTGCAGGTCCGTGATGGCAGATGCGGCCCTCGCGCATGGCGATGATGGTGTCGGAATACCAGGAGGCGAAGTTGATGTCGTGCAGCACCAGAACCACGGTCTTTTTCAGCTCGTCGGCGGCCTTGCGCATGATCTTCATCATGCTGGAGGCGTGTTTCATGTCGAGATTGTTGAGCGGTTCGTCGAGCAGCACATAATCCGTATCCTGACACAGCACCATGGCCACGAAGGCGCGCTGGCGCTGGCCGCCGGAAAGCTCATCCAGAAACCGGCCGGCAAGGGGTTCGAGATGCAGATATTCCAACGCCCGGTCGATATGGACCTTGTCCTCGATGGTGGGGCGGCCCTTTGAATAGGGGTAGCGGCCGAAATCGACGAGGTCGCGCACCGTCAGGCGCGAGGAGATGTGGTTGTCCTGCCGCAGGATAGAAAGCCGCTTCGCCAGCGTGTCGGAAGCGGTTTTCGTAACATCGAGCCCGTCGACCGTGACGGTCCCGGCATCCATCGACATCAGCCGCGCCACGATGGAAAGCAGCGTCGATTTTCCCGCCCCGTTCGGCCCGATGATGGAGGTGACGCCGCCTGCCGGAATGGAGACGGAGACGCCGTCTATCACAACCGTGTCGCCATAGGATTTGCTGATCTGATTGGCGATGATCATCGCGCACCTCGTTTCAGAATAAGACCGATAAAGACGATGCCGCCCAGAAATTCGATGATGATCGAGAGCGCCGTATCGAAGGCGAATATCCGCTCCAGCACCACCTGACCGCCCACGAGGCAGATCACGGCGATGAGGATCGCGGCCGGCAGCACATATGCGTGCTTGCCATTGCCGGTGAGATAATGGGCAAGGGCCGCAACCAGCAGCCCGAAGAACATGACCGGGCCGACAAGCGCGGTGGAGACGGCAACGAGCACGGAGACCAGAACGAGGATGATGGTGACCGTGCGCTTGTATTCGACGCCGAGGCTGATGGCCGTCGCACGGCCGAGCGAGAGGACATCGAGCGTGTGCATGAGCCTCAGCCCGATGATGGTCACCACGCCGATGATGACGGCGGAGACCATGAGAAGGGTTGGATCGATGGAATTGAAGCTGGCGAACAGCACATCCTGCAGCACCGTATATTCATTGGGGTCGAGCACGCGCTGCATGAAGCCCGAGAGGCTGCGGAAAAACACGCCGAAGACGATGCCGACCAGTACGAGAAGATGCAGGCTGCGTTCCGCGCCGACGAACAGCCAGCGATAGAGCAGGGCGGAAAAGGCGACGAGCAGCCCGGTTTCGACGAGAAACTTCAGTTGCGGATCGATCATCACGACGGTTGCCGAGCCGAAGACGAAAATCAGCCCCGTCTGCATCAGCACGTAAAGCGAATCGAAGCCCATGACCGAAGGGGTGAGGATACGATTGTTGGTGACCGTCTGGAACAGCACGGTGGAGACCGCGATGGCATAGGCCACCAGCAAAAGCGACAGAAGCTTGATGCCGCGAAACGGCAGCACGAAGCTCCAGCTTCCCTTTGCGCCGAGCGTCATGAAGGCGGCCATGGAGAGGAGCGCGAATGCCGCAAGCACGAGCAGAACGGTTTTTGCGCGCCTTTCGGGGTTTCTCTCACGCATGGTGGCGTTTCCGCAGCAGGAGATAAAGGAACAGCACGCTGCCGATGACGCCGACCACGGTTCCGATCGGTATTTCATAAGGCGCGCGCACGGTTCGGCCGATGATGTCGCAGGAGAGAACGAAGACTGCGCCAAGCGTCGCCACCCATGGAACCGAGCGGCGCATATTGTCGCCGATCATCAGGCTGACGACGTTCGGCACGATCAGCCCGAGAAAGGGGATCATGCCGACGGTGACGACGACAACGGCGCTGACCAGCGAGACGATGGTGAGGCCGAGCGCCATCACCCGGCGATAGTTGAGGCCGAGATTGGTGGTGAAGTCGCGCCCCATGCCAGCCACCGTAAACCGGTCCGCGGCGAGATAGGCGGCAATGGCGAAGAGGAAACCGACCCAGAGCAATTCATAGCGGCCGCGCAGCACGCCGGAAAAATCCCCCGTCATCCATGCGCCGAGCGATTGCAAGAGATCGAAACGATAGGCGAAGAAGGTGGTGACGGCGGAGATGACGCCGCCCAGCATGATGCCGATCAGCGGCACCAGCAGCACGTCCCGCAATGGCACTTGTCTCAGGATACGCAGGAACAGCGCGGTGCCGGCGAGCGCGAAAACGGCGGCCACCAGCATCTTGCCGAAGATCGGCGTGTCGGGTGCAATCAGGGTGACGGTGAGCAGGCCGAGACCGGCGGATTCGGTGGTGCCCGCCGTCGAAGGCTCCACGAAACGGTTGCGCACCAGCATCTGCATGATGAGACCGGCAATCGCCATCGAGCTTCCGGCCAGTATCAGCGCCAGCGTGCGCGGAATGCGGCTGACGAGCAGCACGCGCAGTGCATCCGTGCTTGTGTCAGGTGCAAAAAGCGTGGCCAGAGAAACGTTGCTCACACCGACGAACAGGCTGACGATTGCGAGTGTCAGCGCCAGAAGAAGGGCAAGGATGAGAGACAGGGATTTCACGTTGGTGGTATTTCGAAAATAGCGAAAGCTCCCGGTGGCTTGGCAGGCTGCCGAAACAGGCGTCCGACCTCTCCTTGGTCCTCCTCGGGTCAAGCCCGAGGATGACTGGGAGTGTGGAGCAGCCTTCAGGAGCGAGTGCCCAGCAGTTTTTACGACTTCTTCTCGGAAACGGCCTTGTAGACCTGATCGAGCAGGGTGGTGAGCGCCGTATAACCGCTGCTGACGATATAGGCCGCCTGCGGGTCGAGATAGACGATCTGCTTTTTCTTCCAGGCATTGGTCTGGTGCACCAGCTCGTTATCCAGCACCTGCGCGGCTGCCTTGCCCGGATCGGTGGCGCGGCCGATGCCGGCATCGCGGTCGATCACGAACAGCCATTCGGGGTTGACCTCGGCCAGATATTCGAAGGACACGACGTCGCCGCGGTCGAAGCGGTCGTCAATATCGGCGGCAACGGGCTTGAAGCCGATTTCGGTGTGCAGCCAGCCGGTGCGCGAGCTTGGACCGTAAACGCCGACCTTGCCGGCATTGGTGACGAGGATCATCGCCGTGCCGGAGTTGGGAGCGATCTCCTTCAGCTTCGCGACCTTCTCATCGATGACGGCATCCAGCTTCTTTGCTTCTTCCTGCTTGCCGAAGATATCGCCGAGCTTGGTGATGTTGCCTTTGACGCTGTTGATGAATTCCTTGGAATCGATCGACATGTCGATGGCGGGCGTGATCTTCGCAACGTCAGGATATTTCGCCCGCGAACGGCCGCCGACGATGACGAGATCGGCTTCCGCCGCATTGATAGCCTCGTAGTCGGGTTCGAACAGCGTGCCGACCTTCAGATATTTGCCGTCGGCATATTTCTGCAGGTAGGTCGGCAGGTTGGAGCCGACGACGCCTGTTGGCTCGACGCCGAGCGCATCGAGATTGTCGAGCGAGGGAATATCGAGAACCAGAACCTTCTTCGGTGCCGCCTTCAGCACGGTCTCGCCCTGCGCGTGCTTGATCGTCATTTCCTCAGCGCCCGCAGTCATCGCGCCAAGGCTGAAGGCCGCTGCCGCCAGCAGCCGAACGGGGAAGGTGAAGTTGATGGCCACTTATATGTCCCTTGCAATATGGTTCTGAACCGGCGGAAGTGCTCCCGCAGGGTTAACTTGACGTTCGCTATCAGCTTTATTGGCAAGGTATGCGGAAATCAAAAATATGTTTTAGAACGGTTCTGAATTGCGGTGAGCGGGAAATGTGGGGACAGTGAAACATTTGCTCAAACCTCTTCCCGGTCATCCTCGGGCTTGACCCGAGGATCCACTGTGCTGGGGTGATGGATCCTCGGGTCAAGCCCGAGGATGACGTTGAGGGTGAGGAGAGGCCGGGGCCAATGTCGTGGGTGCCCTTTTATCCGTCTGTTTTACCCGTCACGACAGCCGCGCTCACTCCGGCGGCCAGTCACCAACGATTTCGCGTCTCTCCAGCTTCAGGGAGCGGTCTGGCTGTATTCGGTAGGTCTCAATCGCCAGCCGTCCGTCGCCCATGACGAATTCATTACTGAGCGTGCTGCCGATGGGAGATTTGGTCAATTTGGTGCGGGGCTGTCCGCCATAGGTGATGCTGCCGGGAATGGGCTCCACGTCGGGTGCGGCGGTGGCGCAGCCGACGAGGGCCAGAACCATCAAGATCGCGATCTTGCGCATGTTTTTCTCCTGCGTTTGGAGCGGAATCATATCATGGCCGCGTCTGCGCCACACATCCCGTTGGCGTGAATAAAAAAGCCCCGCATCCGAAGATACGGGGCCAGTTGCCCTGGGAGGTTTCCGGTTTATCAGTCCTCGTTGGCGGCAAGCTGCGTCAGCACCTCGCCGCGGCCGCGAATACGCATGATCAGCGGAATGATGAAGGCGGCTGCCGCGACAAGGAACAGGCCAACGGCAATCGGTGAGGTGAACAGCACCGTCGGGTCGCCCTGGCCGATGGCGAGCGCGCGGCGCAGCTGCTGTTCCGCAAGCGGGCCGAGGATGAGACCGACCACCGCAGGTGCAATCGGATAACCGAAGATGCGCATGATGTAACCGAGGATACCGAAGGCGAGCAGCATGCCGAGTTCGAACACGGACGGGTTGGCGCCGATGGTGCCGAGCGTCGCGAACAACAGAATACCCGCATAGAGCCATGGCTTCGGAATGGTCAGCAGCTTCACCCACAGGCCGACCAGCGGCAGGTTGAGCACCAGCAGCATCAGGTTGGCGATGAACAGGCTGGCGATCAGGCCCCAGACCAGCTGCGGATTGGTGGCGAACAGCAGCGGGCCGGGCTGCAGGCCGTATTGCTGGAAACCGGCGAGCATGATGGCGGCGGTCGCCGTCGTCGGCAGGCCGAGCGTCAGCAGCGGCACCAGCGTACCGGCGGCGGACGCGTTGTTGGCGGCTTCCGGACCAGCCACGCCTTCAATGGCGCCATGGCCGAATTCTTCCGGATATTTGGTCAGCTTCTTTTCGGTGGCATAGGACAGGAAGGTGCCGATTTCAGCACCGCCCGCTGGCATGGCGCCGATAGGAAAGCCGATCAGCGTGCCGCGCAGCCAGGCTTTCCAGGAACGCGCCCAGTCCTGCGCGCTCATCCAGACCGAACCCTTGACGGCCTCGACCTTGTCCGGGCCGGTGCTGCCCTGCGCGACGATGAACAGTGTTTCGCCGATGGCGAACATGGCCACCGCAAGCGTCGTTACTTCCACGCCGTCAAGCAGATCGGGAATGCCGAAGCTCATGCGGGTCTGGCCGGTCAGCTGGTCGATGCCGACGATGGCAAGGGCAAAGCCGATGAACAGCGAGGTGAGGCCGCGCAACGCCGAATCTCCGAAAGCGGAGGAAACGGTCACGAAGGCCAGCACCATCAGCGCGAAATATTCACGCGGGCCGAAGACCAACGCCAGCTTGACGATGTATGGCGCGATAAACGCGAGCGCGATGGTGGCGATGAGGCCGGCGACGAAGGAGCCGATGGCGGCGGTGGCCAAGGCCGGGCCGCCTCTGCCCTTGCGGGCCATCTTGTTGCCTTCGAGCGCGGTGACGATCGAGGCGCTTTCGCCCGGCGTGTTGAGCAGGATCGAGGTGGTCGATCCGCCATACATGCCGCCGTAATAGATGCCGGCGAACATGATGAGCGAGCCAGCGGGATCGAGCCTGTAGGTGACGGGCAGAAGCAGCGCGACGGTCAGCGCCGGCCCGATGCCGGGCAGAACGCCGACGGCGGTGCCGAGTGTGACGCCGATCAGCGCATAGAGCAGGTTCATGGGTTGGGCGGCAACCTCAAGACCGTGCAGCAGGAATTCAAAGGTACTCATGGACAGATGTCCCCCTGTCGGGCGGAACGGCTGGCGTATGCGTCATCGCGCGCCTGCGGTTTCCTGTGATCTCGAATTTTGGTCGGAATGGCCGTCAGAAGAACAGCCGTTCCAGAGGCCCGGCGGGCAGTGAAAGCTGCAGCAGCCGCGCGAAAATAAACCAGATGACGAAGCTGAGGGCGATGCCGATGGGGATCGAATACCAGAGCTTGCGTTTGCCGAAGGCGCGCGCCGTGAAGGCAAAAAGCAGGCCGGTGGCAATGGAGAAACCCGCCACCTTCAGCAGCAGCATCTGCGCGGCAAGACCGGCGACAACCCAGATAACAGGGGCAATTTCCTGTCTGTCGCGTTCGGGAAAATCGCCGCGCCATGCTTCGATGGCCGTCCAGAGCGCCAGGCCGATGAGACAGAAGCCGATGGCGTAAGGCACGGTTGCCGGGCCGACCGGCGAATAACCGGTGACGCTGGCGAGACGGGCGCTGTCCCAGAAGATCACGCTTGCGATGAGGACGAGGAAGACGGCGATCGCCAGCGCCGCCCAGTCAGGGCGGCGCTTTTGATGCTCAGAAGGGTTGGAACCCTGGCTCATTTTACCAGTCCGATGTCTTTGAGGATGGCGGCGGTGGCGTCGGTATCCTTGGCGAGCTGCGCCTTGAATTCGTCACCGGCAAGATAGGTGTCCATCCAGCTCTTGGTCTTCAGGGTTTCCTGCCACTTGGCGGATTTCACCAACTTCTCGATGTCCGCATTAACGGCCTTTTCCTGTTCCGGCGTCAGGCCGGGAGGAGCGGCGACCATGCGCCAGTTCTGGACGACGACATCAAGGCCGCTTTCCTTCAAGGTCGGTGCGTCGACACCTTCCAGCTTCTCTTCGCTGGAAACCGCGAGCAGGCGCAGCGTGCCGGCCTTCACCTGGCTTTCGAATTCACCGTAGCTCGAAATGCCGGCCGTTACCTGCGAACCGAGGATCGAGGCAAGCGCTTCGCCGCCGCCGGAGTAAGCGATGTAGTTGATCTTGGTCGGATCGACGCCGGCCGCCTTGGCGATCAGGCCAACGGCGATATGGTCGGTGCCGCCGGCGGAACCGCCGCCCCAGGAAACGCTGCCCGGGTCCTTCTTGAGCTGGTCGACGAGGTCGCCGATGGTCTTCAGCGGCGAGGATGCCGGAACGACGATGGCTTCATATTCGCCGGTCAGACGGGCGATCGGCGTTACTTCCTTAAGCGTGACGGGCGCATTGTTGGTGAGGATGGCGCCGACCATCACGTAACCGCCGACGATGAGGGCGTTCGGGTTGCCCTTCTGCTGGCTGGCGAACTGCGCAAGACCGATGGTGCCGCCGGCGCCCGGTACGTTCTGTACCTGAACGCTCTTGGAAATGCCTTCTTCCTGCAGCACGCTCTGCAGGGAACGCGCGGTCTGGTCCCAGCCGCCGCCGGGATTGGCCGGGGCAATGATGGTGTAATCCGCTGCAGCGGCCGGAAGAGCGATCATGCCCGCCAGAAATGTGCCGATAAGAAAATGTTTCACGTAGAAAACCCTCCTCAGGATGCCCTTTTTGGGCGTCGTTTTTCGTTTATGCGGGGGGCTTTCAGGACGCGTCTGTGCCGGCGCTGAATAGTCAGCGTGGTGCTTGGCAATCGTCCTGGATTTCCTCCCGCATCTTCTTCCGCCTCCACGGAATGAAGAAGGATTGCAGAGCATCACAAAAAGCTGTCATCTAACTGACGCTACGCAAGTCCTTGCTCATTTACTCTCTATTAATTTCCGTCGGACGTCTACTGTGGCGTGTGTGGGCGACTTTGTTTTGCGCTTTTGAAGCTTGCTCCACCCTCATTCCCGTGCCTGTCACGGGAATCCAGCCGATGCGCGCCGGCGCGGCGGAAGGACTCCTTTCAACCCAAGGACTTGGGCTGGCTGGATCCCTGTGACAAGCCCAGGGATGAGGGAGGTGAGCGCACCCGGCATCCTCGAACTACTGTGAGCGAAGCGCCTCGTTCCAGCGCTCGATCAGGCGGCTGCGTTTCACCTGATCCAGATAGACCATCAGGCCGGGGCTGACGGGTACGGGGCGCAATTGTGCGCCGTGGATGGCCTGCATGGTGTTGGCGGTGTTTTCGCCCGCCACCTCAGGGCTGACGGCGGGAATCTGCAATTGCCGGGCCATGATCGTCTGGCCCTCCTTGGACATGAAGAACTCGAGATAACGACGCCCGAGCGCCGGGTTGGCGGCGGCTTCCGGCACCAGCCCGATACGCGACATGACCACGGTATAGTCTTTCGGCAGCACGATGCCGACATCGGGGTGGCGCGAGGCCCAGTCGGCCGCATAAGAGCCAAGAATGTTGTATCCCAGCACGAAGCGGCCGTCGGAGACCCGCTCCAGAATGGCGGAGGAGGTGGAGTAGACCTTCACGCCCGCCGCGCCCATGGCCTTGATGACGTTCCATATATCGCCGAACTGCTCCTGATCGCGTGACATGAACAGGAAGCCGACACCGGAGCGTTCGATGTCGTAAGTTGCGATGCGGCCATGCACTTGCCTGGCGTGGCGTTCGAGATAATCGACAAATTCGGCGCGGGTGGCGGGCGGCTTTTCCGTGGTGAAGCTCGGCTTGTGATAGACGAAAACAGCCGGCTCGAAGGTCAGCGCATAGGCGGTGTTGCGCCAGTTCGCCCAGGCGGGCCAGCGGGCGCTCATGGCAAGATCGGAGCGCTGCGCATAACCGTCATTGCTCAGCTTCACCTGCAGATCCATGGCGGAGGAAAAGGCGAAATCGGCGGTCTTCTTGCCCGCATCGGTTTCTTTCACGATGCGGTCGTAGATTTCGCCGGTTAGCATATCCTCGTAGTGGACGGCGATATCGGGATTGGCCTTCTGGAAACCCTCGATCATCGGCGTCGCCAGCGGCTCATCCAGCGAGGAATAGACCACCAGCGTTTCCGCACCCGCCTTGCCTGATGGGGCGGGAAAAATGGCGACCTGCGCAAGCGCGGGCGAGGCCATGCAAAGACAGAGGCAGAGAAAAAGGCAGATACGCATGGAAAAGATCATGCCGCACGCGCTTGCCATTCACAAGCGGCAAGGGCTTGGTTAAATTCGGCGGATTGCGGGAGGAAGATTTGCGTATTTTGCTGGTCGAGGACAATCAGGTGCTGTCGGAAGGGCTTTCCGCACTTCTGCGCGGCAGCGGTTATGCGGTGGACGTGGTTTCCGATGGCGCTTCCGCCGATGCGGCGATTGCAGCGGAAAGTTTCGACCTCGTCATTCTCGATCTCAACCTGCCGGAAATGGATGGCATCGAGGTGCTGCGCTCCATGCGCTCGCGTCAGGACAAGGCGGCGGTGCTGATACTGACGGCGCGCGGCACGCCGGAAGAAAAGGTCAAGGGGCTCGATCTCGGCGCCGACGACTACATGATCAAGCCGTTCGACATCACGGAATTCGAGGCCCGTGTGCGGGTGCTGCTGCGCCGCAATGCCGGCTTGCGTTCCTCCGCCCTCAGTTTCGGCAAGGTGCTTTTCGATCTCAATTCCCGCACCTTTTCCGCAGATGGGCGCCCGCTCGATATTCCGGCGCGCGAGGTGGCGCTGCTTGAGGTGCTGTTCATGCGGGCCGGCAAGGTTGTCGCCAAGGAGGCGATCGTGCAGTCGCTGACCGGCTTCGACGACGATATTTCCGCCAATGCCATCGAGCAATATGTCAGCCGCCTGCGCAAGCGGCTCGCGCCCCACGGGCTGACGGTCAAGACGGCGCGCGGTATCGGTTATTATCTCGAAAAGCTGCCGGAGATGGCTGAATGATACAGGCCGCCTATTCGCTCAGGCGGCGACTTCTAGGCTGGCTTCTCATCTCCACCGCCATTATCGGCTGCGTTGCGCTCACCGATACCTGGCGGGAGGCGGTCAACACCGCCAATGTCGTCTCCGACCGGGTGCTCTCAGGTTCGGCGCTGGCCATTGCCGAACGCGTGGTGGTTGCCGAGGACGGGTCACTGGAAGTGGATATTCCCTATGTCGCGCTGGAGATGTTGACATCGGCGGCGCAGGACCGGGTATTCTACCGCGTCGATGGGCCGAACGGGCAATTCCTCACGGGTTACCAGAACCTGCCGACGGTTGCGAACCCGGCGGGTGATACGCCCGCCTATCGCGATACCGTGTTCCGCGATGAACCGATCCGCATCGCCGCTATCAGGCGTTTCGCTTCCACCGGCATCAATTCCGTGCCCTTTTCCGTCACCGTTGCCGAAACCACGATTGCCCGCAGCCAGCTGGCGCAGGCGATCATCCTGCGGTCCGCGCTTCGCCTGCTTCTGATGATCGTGGGGGCTGCGATCATCGTCTGGATCGCGGTGACGATTTCGCTCCGGCCGCTTTACCGGCTCAGCGAAGCCATTGCCGAGCGCAGCCCGAACGACCTGCACCCCATCCGCCAATCCGTGCCGGTGGAGGTGGAAAATCTGGTTGAGACGGTCAATTCCTTCATGGTGCGGCTGCAATCGGCGCTCGATGCGCTCCGGCATTTCACCGGCAATGCCAGCCATCAGCTGCGCACGCCGCTCGCCATCATCAGCACCCAGCTGGCCCTTTCCGCCCGCGCCGCAAGCCTTGAAGAGGCGCAGGCGGCGGCGCTGAAGGGCGGCGCTTCGGTGGCCCATGCCGAACATATCCTCGCCCAGCTGCTGCGCATGGCCAATATCGATGCCGCCGGTTCGAGCGAAAAACATGATTTTTCCGCGATAGACCTGGTGGCCGTCGCGCAGAACGTAACCGCCGATTTCGTGCCGCGCGCGGCCGACGCCGGCATCGATCTCGGTTTCGAAGGTGAAGGCGAAGCGACAATTCCCGCCGAGCCGCTCCTAATCGGCGAACTGATCGGCAATCTCGTTTCCAATGCCATCAATTATGCCGGGCGCGGGGCGGAAGTCACCGTGCGCGTCGGCAGGCAAGCGGGCGCTGTCTGGCTGGAAGTGGAAGATAACGGCCCCGGCATACCCCCGGAAAAACGCGCCATGGTGCGCCAGCGCTTCGCCCGCGGCGAAGCCAACGCCGCCCCCGGCGCCGGCCTCGGCCTTGCGATCATCGAGGAGATCGCCGGGCTTTTTGGCGGGCGACTGATGCTGGAGGACGGCGCGGGCGGGCGCGGTTTGAGGGCGCGGGTGGTGTTTGGTGGCGTGGAAAAGGCGCCGTAGCCCGCCGGGTTTATCAGGCGGCCGTGTCTGCAGGCGGTTTCGCCACCAGCGAGAGCCTGTAGCCCAGCGCGTCGGCGACCTTGGCAATCGTCGCCAGTTCCGGATTTCCCTCGCCGCTCAGCGCCTTGTACAAGGTCTGGCGGGGAAGGCCGGTTTGTCTCGAAAGGTCAGTCATACCCTTGGCCCGCGCCACGACGCCCAGCGCATGGGCGAGCTCCTGTGCATCGCCGCTCTCTGTGGCGTCGGCGATGTAAGCGGCAAGCGATTCGTCACTATCAAGGTAGCGGGCAGCATCGTAATCGCGTGTCACAAGTGGCATGGTCTCACTCCTTGAGCGCTCTGGCCAGTTTCTTGGCTCTGGCGATGTCGCGGGGTTGCGATGCCTTGTCGCCGCCACACAGCAATATGATGACGACATCGCCGTGCCGGACAAAATAGACCCGATATCCGGGTCCAAGGTCGATCCTGAGTTCGCTGACGCCTTCGCCAACCGGTTTCACGTCTCCGGGATTGCCGTCCGCCAGCCGGTAAATGCGGCGTGCGATGCGGGCGCGCGCCTGCACATCGCGCAGACCCGCCAGCCAGTCGGCAAACTCGCTTGTTTCCCGGATCGTGAGCATGGTGCAATGTAAACTGTGGTTGTCATTTCGTCAATGACGAAGGTTTCACCCCATCCGCTCGGAAGCATAGCTGCCGGGGCTCGGCGGGAAGACGACCGTGCGGTTGCCGTTGATGAAGGTGCGGTGGTGGATATGGGCGTGGATGGCGCGAGCCAGCACCTGGCTTTCCACGTCGCGGCCAAGCGAGACATAGTCGTCGGCCGATTGTGCATGGGTGATGCGCACCGTGTCCTGCTCGATGATCGGGCCTTCGTCGAGATCGGCGGTGACGTAATGCGCCGTTGCGCCGATAAGCTTCACGCCGCGCTCATAGGCCTGCTTGTAGGGGTTTGCGCCCTTGAAGCTCGGCAGGAAGGAGTGGTGGATGTTGATGATCTTGCCCGACATCTTGCGGCAGAGGTCATCGGACAGAACCTGCATGTAACGGGCCAGCACCACGAGTTCCGTGCCGCTCGTTTCGACCAGGTCCATCAGCTGCGCTTCGGCCTTCGGCTTGTTCTCCTTCGTCACCTTGATGTGGTGGAAGGGAATGTCGTGGTTGACCACCACTTTCTGGTAATCGAAATGGTTGGAGACGACGCCGACGATATCGATCGGCAGCGCGCCGATCTTCCAGCGATAGAGGAGGTCATTGAGGCAATGGCCGAAACGCGACACCATCAGCATTGCCTTCATGCGCTGGCCGTCCGGATAGATATCCGCTTCCATGCCGAATTTTTTCGCCACCGGCTGAAAGCCTTCGGTGATGGCTTCAAGGGAAGCGCCTTCTTCCGAAATGAAGGAGACGCGCATGAAGAACTTGCCGGTCTCGAGGTCGTCGAACTGCGAACTGTCGACGATGTTGCAGCCCTTTTCCGCCAGATAACCGGAAATCGCGGCGACGATGCCACGGGTCGATTTGCAGGCTACGGTCAGAACATAGGATGTCATTCGTTTTCCCTCAAAGACTTCACGCCGGCATCGGCCGGCACAGTTCGGCGCGTTCCATAGCGCAGCTTGGCGGCGGAGCAAAGCGCCAAGGCGACGTAGCCAAAGTCATAGGGCGGGAAACGGGCGCGCGCCGTGCCGGAAGCGACATGGAATGTTCCATGGCCAGCACGGCGGCGCCGGCATTCTGAGGGGGAGGGCTGCGCCGGTTAGGCGCGGCGCAGACGCATGGCCGGGCGGCCGCGGCCGTCGATCAGTTCCAGCGTGCCGCGACGCGGTTCCAGCCGGAAGGAGCGCGCGCCTTCCAGAGCTTCGATGAACTGCCGCTCCTGGCGCATGATGTCGGGCGCGCAGGCCATCTGGGTGGAGATCATCCGGCCGAAATCGACGCGGTTGCGGCTGATCTTCACCTCGCCGCCGATGCCGTTACAGCCGGCATTGCCGGAAACGCGGCCCTCGCGGGTAATTTCCAGTGTCGCCTGGCGGCGGCCGCGAATCCGTTCGCCGCGGATCTCCTGCACCAGCCAGCGTCCATCGATGCCGGCTTCCGGCTCCGGTCTGCCCGGACCCGCGCCGACACGCTCCAGCACGAGATCGGTATCGTCGCGACCGCCGGTCAGGACGGAGTAACGGCGGGTGGTGGTGAAGAGCAGACGGTCGCGGTCGCGGATTTCGGCGCTCAGCGCATAGGAACGGCGGCCACGAATGTCGCGGTCGTCATAACGCAGTACAAAAGGCACCGGCACCTGGCCACGCGGGCGGATGGTGGTTTCGGCAATCGTCTGCGACGGCGCATCCGCCAGCGAAACATCGATCAGGCGCACGGTGACGGTCGCGCCCGGCGGCAGGGCGATGCGCTCGCGATAGGAGACGCTGCCACGCAGGCTTGCCGGCGCGGCGACCGCACCACTTGCCGCAAAAAGCGGCGCAAGCGCGACAAGCCCGGCGAAACTGCGGCGCGAAAGAAGAGGTCGGTGGTCGGTCATGGTGCTTGCTCCGTGCTGGTTCCGTTCGAATTTCAACGGATGATAGAAAACGGCACTGAACGGGCGATGAACCGACGGGACTGCCCGTCGCTTTCAGGTTTCGTCCGTCACCTCCTCGGTGACGACAGAGGGGCCGTGCCTGTATTCGAGAAGGTCTCCGGGCTGGCAGTCCAGCGCCTCGCAGATCTTTTCGAGGGTTTCGAAGCGCACGCCTTTCGCCCTGCCGGATTTCAGGATTGAAAGATTCTGTTCGGTAATGCCGATACGGGCCGCGAGCTCCTTTGATCGCATCTTCCGTTTTGCAAGCATGACATCCAGATTGACGATGATCGGCACGGTCGTTTCCTAGATGAATTCGCGGTTTTCGTCGGCGATGCGCGTCGCTTCCCCCAGCACCCAGCCAACGACAATCATCAACCCGCCGGCAAAGCCCACAAGCATCTGCGTGCTCTCAAAAGAAAAGGAGATGCTCGGAACGGGATTGCCCACCGTCAGCAGAAAGGAAGCAGAGCCGGTCATGACGATCTGTGCCGGCAGCAATGCGGCAAGCGCGACACCGACCTGGATCAGCCTTTTGCCTGACGTCTGCGTAAAGACCTCGCCCCTTTCGAAAAGCCGGAAAAGAAGGACGGCAAACCAGAGCCCGCTAAGCACGGCCAGAAGCGGCAGAAGCCCGACGACAAAACCGGTGACACGCACGGTGTCGGTGAGCAGGTAAGGTGTGGCAGGCGGCAGGATCTGCCCTTCAATCACCGTCCGCAGGGTTTCCGTATCGGCCCATATGGCGACATAAGCGGCGATGAGGGTGCCTGCAAAAACGAAGGAAAGCCATATCAGGATACGGCTGACACGGGCGATGCGGCGGCTGATGGATGGGTCTGTCATCAGGTGATCCGGTGGTTTTTTGTCCTTTAATTCCTGTAAGACGATAAATTTATAACGTCAATCGAGACCGCAGGCCATCTTGCTGGGCTGATGATGCCGCTCATGCCTGCCGGCGGGCGCGCTTTGCATCCCACCGGCACACGAAAAAGGGGTCAGGGGGCTTCCATGTCGATATTGGCGATCTGGCCGCGCGTGTTGAGAATGAGCGACCAGCGCATCTGGCCCTTTTCGAAGGTGACCTTGAATCTGTGAAGATCACCCGCCTCGGTCGCCTGTCTTCCGAGATATTGCATGGCCGTCACCTTGCCACGGCGTCTGATTTCATCCGAAACCGCGCCCGCATTGGCCCGGACATCGGCGACGATGTCATCTTCGAAGCGCGAGAGGTTGAGGTTGCCGCTGCGTGCTTCCTCGAGAACGGTTCTGAGTGTGCGTTCCGCGGAGGCCGGGTCCTGACCACCCGCTGCCTGCGCGGGGAGTGAGACAAGGCAGGCCTGCAGCACCACGCTCACCACGGCGGCGGTGAATAATTTCTTCATCATCGAGATTCCTTTTTTCAAATGACGGCTGGATCGGCCGACGGCGGCCAATCTCAATCAGGAACATCGATTTTTCAACATTTTTTATTGTAAAACGATAATTATTTATTTTGAGGCAGTGTCCTTCCGTCGGTGGATAATCGATCTCGGAAGAGGCTGCTACTTTGCCGTGGCAGCCCTGCGCCTGCTCAGCCGCGGAAACCGTTCCGCAGCGCTTCGAACTTCGCGAGTTGCCCGGCCAGCAGTTCCTTGTTCTCGTCGCGGCGGACGAAAATCTTGAACATGGCGCCGCCGGCGGCGTTCATGAACCAGACGGAACAGGAGCGACGACCGTGGAAGCCGCGATCGACGAAGGTGATGCCGGCGCAATTGTCCTTCTTGATGTGACCACCGATGGGGCTGTCGCCGTGGATGTTGAACCAGCCATGGCTTTCGCTGCCTTCCGGCAGGTGGCCGGGCACTTCCAGCACGATGTCGCCGGTCTGCACGATCATCAGGACTTCGCCCCATCCGCGCATCTCGTTCCAGATGGCGTCGAACTGGTCGGCGGCGGCGGAAACGGCCGCACCTTCGGGCAGGATCGCCAGGATTTCGGCAGGCGTCACCTCGGCCTTGGCGGCAATGGCCTCCACGATGCCATCGGGCTTTTCGGCAAGGGCTGATGCGGCGCGGGCCTGCCTGTCGTCATCGGTCTTCTGGGCTGCAATGCTCATCGGACGGCCTCAGGCGGCAATCGAACGGCGCTCGCCATTCTTGTCTTCATGGATGATGACGTCGAAGCCTTCGAAATGCGGGCCGGAAAGATATTCCACCTTGCCGCGGTTTTCGCCGGCCTTGGCGTGGGCGGCGCGGAACTGTTCGGATTTCGTCCAGGCAAGGAAGTCGTCCTTGGTGGCCCAGACGGTGTGCGAGGCGTAAAGCGTATGGTCGTCCGCCTTCGGGCCTTTCAGCATGTGAAATTCGATATAGCCCGGCAATTCGCTCAGGTGCGATTTGCGCTCGCGCCAGATGGATTCGAAGGTGTCTTCATAACCCGGCACGACACGAAAGCGGTTCATTGCGATAAACATGAAAGTCTCCCTTTAAGTTTCCTGTTTCAGTCAGGATATCCGGCCCGGATGGGGTTGGGAAGGGGTTCACGACAAAGCGAACAAATTTACTCCACTTATCGATTGCGCGGTGTATAAACATGTGTAAAGAACTCAAGATTAGTGGCGCGGGCAAACCGGCGCCGGGTCGTGTTTCAGGATAACGCCATGTTGAATTCCCGCCTTCGTTCCTTCGTTCTCGCCGCCCTCGTGCCCGCCGCAATCACCTTTGCCGCGCCGGCTGCCATGGCTTCGGACAAGGGTAATCCGGAGGCGAAACGCATCGTCGCAGTGGGCGGCACGGTGACGGAAATCCTTTATGCGCTGGGTGCAGGAGATCGTATCGTGGCGCGCGATAGCACCAGCAGCTATCCGGCCGATGCGCTCGCCAAGCCTGACATCGGTTACATGCGAGCGCTGTCGTCGGAAGGCATCCTGTCGCAGAAGCCGGATCTCATTCTTTCGGAAGACGGCTCCGGCCCGGCCGATGTCATCGCCATCCTGAAGGCAAGTGCGGTGCCTTTCGTCACCGTCGATACGCCGCCGAGCGGCGACGCCATTCCCAAGAAGATCGAGGATGTCGGCGCGGCCGTGGGTCTCTCGGACAAGGCGAAGGCGCTGGCTGCCGAGACCAGGGCTGGGCTCGATGCACTCGCCAAGGATGTCTCCGCCATCCCGGAAAAGGGCAGGAAGCGTGTTCTCTTCGTGCTCTCCACCGCCGGCGGCCGCATCATGGCGGCGGGCAAGGATACCGAAGCGGCGGCGATCATCGAAATGGCGGGCGGCATCAATGCGGCTCAGGAGATCACGGGTTACAAGCCGCTGACGGATGAGGCGGTCATTGCTGCGGCACCCGACGTGGTGCTGACCATGGCGCGCGGCGACCACGCCGCCAAGGCGGATGAGACTTTCGCGCTTCCCGCTTTCCAGTCCACGCCTGCTGCCGCAAGCAAGACGCTCATCAGCATGGATGGGCTTTATCTCATCGGTTTCGGCCCGCGCACGCCTGCCGCCGGTCGCGAGTTGGCAAACAAGCTCTACCCTGACGTGGTGAAGCCGTGAGCCTTGCGATCTTGAGTTCCACCGAGGGCGGCGTTGCCGGCGACAGATCCCGCCAGGGGGTTGTCGCCCTTGCCGTGCTCGTCGGCATCCTGCTGTTTGCCTGTGGCGTGTCGCTTGTCAGCGGACCCACGGGCGTCGGCATTTCAGAGCTCATTGCCTATCTTACCGGCGGCGCGGATCAGCTCGATGCGCGCGACAGGATCATTCTCGAGGCCGTGCGCCTGCCGCGCACCGCGCTCGGCATGTTGATCGGCGCCGGGCTTGCCGTTTCAGGGGCGATGATGCAGGGCCTGTTCCGCAATCCATTGGCCGATCCCGGCATTGTCGGCGTCACCTCGGGTGCGGCGCTGTTTGCGGTCGCGGCGATTTCCCTTGGGGAAGGCGCGCTTGCCACGGTGGCGGTGTTTTTCGGCCCGCATTTCCTGCCCATCATGGCATTCTTCGGCGGGCTGCTGAACACCTGGGTGCTTTACCTGATCGCCACCAAGGACGGCGCGACCTCCACCACCACGCTCATTCTGGCCGGCATTGCGGTGGCGGCAATCAGCGGCGCGCTGACCGGGTTGATGATTTTCGTGGCGGATGACCGGGCGCTGCGCGACATCACCTTCTGGTCGCTCGGTTCGCTCGGCGGTGCAACGCCCGCCAAGGTGCTCGCGACCCTGCCTTTCATCATCGTCGTTCTCGCCATCATTCCCTTCGTTGCCCGCGGGCTCGATGCGCTGATCCTCGGGGATGCGGCTGCCTTTCACATGGGCATTCCGGTGCAGCGGCTAAAACGGATCGTCATTCTGGCCGTTGCCGCCGCCTGCGGGGCGAGTGTGGCGGCGGCCGGTTCCATCGGCTTCGTCGGCATCGTCGTGCCGCATCTGCTTCGCCTTGCCATTGGCCCGTCGCACCGCTTTTTGCTGCCGGCGTCGGCACTTGGCGGGGCGGCGCTTCTGCTGCTGGCCGACAGTTTCGCCCGCACGGTGGCCGCACCTGCGGAACTGCCGATCGGCGTCGTCACGGCGCTCATCGGCGCGCCGGTCTTCCTGTTCCTGCTCTTGGGACGCGGCGGCTTTTCCATGCGGAACATGTCATGATCCGGGCCGAAAACCTCACCCTCATCCGCTCCGGCCGCCGGCTGCTCGACACGGTCAGCGTCGATCTGAAGCCCGGCAAGGTCAATGTCATCATCGGCCCCAACGGTGCCGGCAAATCCACGCTGATGAAGGTTCTCTCGGGCGAGATGCGCGCCGAGAGCGGCTCGGTGGCCTATAATGACATCGACCTGCCGGCCTTCACACCGGTCCAGCTTGCGCGTCTCAGGGCCGTGCTGCCGCAGAGCACCCAGCTTGCGTTTCCTTTCACGGCGCTCGAAATCGTGCGCATGGGGGCTGTCGCACAGGGGTCGCGCGCGCCGGAAGAGCAGGCCCGCCGGGCGCTTGCCAAGGCCGGGCTGCGCGGTTTCGAGCAGCGGTCCTACAACATGCTCTCAGGCGGCGAGCAGCAGCGGGTGCAGTTTGCCCGGGCGCTGGCGCAGGTGCCTTTTCCGGTGGAAAATGGTGAGGCGCGGGCGCTCTTCCTCGACGAGCCGACGGCCAGCCTCGATATCGGCCACCAGATCGCCGTGCTGGAAACGGCGCGCGACTTTGCAAGCGGCGGTGGGTTGGTGCTCGCCATCCTCCACGATCTCAATCTTGCGGCGGAATTTGCCGATCAACTTATCGTCATGCATGGCGGCCGGGTGACGGCGAGCGGTCCTTCGCTGGAAACGATCAACGACGAGACCATCGCCAGGGTTTATGGCATTGGCGGCGTCGTCGGCCGGTTGCCCGCGCGGCGTATTCCCTACGTGCTGCCGCAGTCGCGGCATCGTTAGGAGCGCTCTTAGCTTTCCGGGCGCGTGGCGATGAAGAGCGCAGAGCCCAGCATGACGGCGGCGACGATGGCTGCCCGTAGCGGCGGCGGCTCGCTCAGGAACCAGAAAGCGGCGTAGCTGACGGACATGGCCGAAAGCGCCGCGATCTTGGCGTTGCGGGCGATTGCGCCGCGTTCGCGCCATCGCTGCAGGGAAGGGCCGAATCTGGGGTGGGCCAGCAGCCACGCCTCGAGTTTTGGTGAAGAGCGCGAAAAACACCAGAGCGCCAGAAGCAGGAACGGCGTGGTGGGCAAAACGGGAAGAAACGCGCCGACAATGCCGGTCGCGACCATTAGCCAGCCAAGACAGAGGTATAAAAGGCGCATGCCTAGCCGGTATCATGAGTTCAGCACTCAGGATAGAGCGGCGGGCCCAAAACCATGCGGTCCCGTTGCCGCAGGTTCCGGCCGCACCTGAAAAACCAAGGGTTTTTTGCCATCACATTTGCCGTGATCGGGCCGCTACGTCCTGTCGCAGAGTGCCTTTAGGGTTGAAAGCGCGACGCTCAGTCTTTATCCCCTTGGGCCGCGATGCCCGGAGCATAACCGGGCCGTCAACAGGAAGAAGAAGGAAAACACCATGGCCAAGCTGATCCACTCGATGGTCCGGGTGCTGGACGAAAAGCGTTCGGTGGAATTTTACAAACAGGCTTTCGGCCTTGAAATTGCGGAACGCGCCGAGTTCGAGAATTTCACGCTGATCTATCTCAGCAATGCCGAGGGCGATTTCGAGCTGGAACTGACCGTCAACCGTGGCCGCGAAGTGCCCTATGCGCTGGGCGACGGTTATGGCCACCTTGCCGTCAGCGTTGCCGATGTGGACGCCGAACACCAGCGCTTCATCGAGGTCGGCCTTTCTCCCGGCAAGATCATCGAGGCCGATTATAAGGGCCAGCCTTTCGCAAAATACTTTTTCATCTGCGATCCCGATGGTTACAAGATCGAAGTGCTGCAGCGCGGCAACCGGTTCAAATAAGCTCTGATGGAGGCAGGCATGGCAGAGGCAGGCGTCAAACTCGAAGACAGCTGGAAGCGCGTTCTTTCCGGCGAATTCGCCAGCCCCTACATGCTCAAGCTGAAAGAGTTCCTGCTTGCCGAAAAGACCGCCGGCAAGCGCATCTTCCCGAAGGGCGCGGAATATTTCCGCGCTCTCGATCTCACGCCTCTCGATGAGGTGAAGGTCGTCATTTTAGGCCAGGATCCCTATCACGGGCTTGGCCAGGCGCATGGGCTGTGCTTTTCCGTCCAGCCAGGCGTGCGCATTCCGCCTTCGCTCGTCAATATCTACAAGGAATTGCAGGCCGATCTCGGCATTCGCCCGGTGGGTCACGGCTTTCTGGAAAGCTGGGCGAAACAGGGCGTGCTTCTGCTCAATAGCGTGCTGACAGTGGAAGAGTCCCGCGCCGCCTCGCATCAGGGGCAGGGCTGGGAAAAATTCACCGACGCCGTCATCCGCGCTGTCAACGACGAATGCGACCATGTCGTCTTCCTGCTCTGGGGCTCCTATGCCCAGAAGAAGGCGGCCTTCGTGGACCAGCGCAAGCACCTCGTGCTGCGCTCGCCGCATCCGTCCCCGCTTTCGGCCCATAACGGCTTTTTCGGCAATGGCCATTTTTCCAAGGCAAACGCCTTTCTCGTCTCCCATGGCCGCCAGCCGATCGACTGGCAATTGCCTGAAACGGCGGGCAGTGACAAAAACCTTCTCTAGATACTCATAAAATGTCTTTACGCTTTGCGGTTGTCGGGATTAAAGATAACCGGACTACAAAGTGAAGGATTATGCCCGTGTCTCTCCTGTCTGCCGAAACCTCTGTCTCGCTGTCCGATCCGCTGTCGATCGTCGATGCTTTTGAGGATCATTTTTCCGAGCATATGGAGATGGAACGCGACGGTGCGACAGTGCGGTTCAAGACCGAATATGGCCATGGCAGCTTCAGCGCCGAAGGCGGCCATTTCGCTGCAAGGGTCAGCTGCATTTCCGAACATATATTGATGTCGGTAAAGGCCATGGTGGCCGAGCATATCGTCGAATTCTCCGGCGAGACGGGGCTGGATTTCCGCTGGAGCGGCCATGGCGCGCAGCAGCGTGAACTGCCCAATCTTTTCGTCGGCAAGGTCGCCCGCGCCTATAATCTGACACCGCATATGCGCCGGCTGGTGGTATCGGTCGAAAGCGGCATCGAAAGGCTGCTGACCGGCGGCATGCATGTGCGCCTGCTTCTGGTGCCGGATCAGGCCCGCGCACCGGTCTGGCCTTATCTTGCGCCCACCGGGGCGATCGTCTGGCCGGCGGGCGATGATCTTCTCACACGGCGCGTCTACACCATCCGTTCTGGCGATATCGCGCGTGGTGAAGTCGATATCGACTTCGTCATGCATGAGGGCGACCACATGCCGGGCGCGACCTTCGGTGCGACGGCGAAGCCCGGCGATGTTCTCGGCATCATCGGCCCGAGCGGTGTTTGCCCGGAAGCCGGGCGTTATGTCTTCGCCGGTGACGAGACGGCGCTGCCGGTGATGCTGCGCATGGCAGCCGAAATGCCGGCTGGGAAAAAGCTCAACGTCTATGCTGAAGTCGATGACGAAGCCGAGCGGCAGGAGATCGTCTGCGCGGCGAATGTCGAGTGGACATGGCTTTATCGCCGCGGCAAGCCCGCCGGCACCGCCGGCCTCATTGAAAAGGCGTTGCGCGACCATGCCTGGAGCGCGGATCATGAAGGCCTGCACGTCTTTGTCGCCTGCGAAAAATCCGAGGCGAGGGCGGCAAAATCCTTCCTCACCGACGAGATTTCTTTCCCGAAAGCGTCGCTGCGCGCCGTCGGCTACTGGACCCTGGGCGTCGCTGACGATCATTGAACTGCCCCATCGGGCTCGTTGAACAGTCGGTTTTATCGTTCACCATTCGGGAACAATCCGTTCCCGTTGTCCACTCTATGCCTGAGAGCGCTGTTACCCCATCTTTACGCCATGAACAGGGCAGGCCCAACCATGAGGCTCGCCAGGCAAAAAGGGGTTTATCATGCTCAACCAGATCAAGGGCCTGCACCACGTCACGTCGATGGCGGCGAGCGCGCGTCAGAACAACAGTTTTTTCACCGATACGCTCGGCCTGCGCCGGGTGAAGAAGACGGTCAATTTCGACGCGCCTGACGTCTATCACCTGTATTATGGTGATGAAGTCGGCACGCCCGGCTCCGTCATGACCTATTTCCCGTTCCCGCATATCGCTCGTGGCCGTCCCGGCACCGGCGAAGTGGGCACGACGCTGTTTTCCGTTCCCGAGGGATCGCTCGGCTACTGGCAGGACCGTCTTTCCAAGGCCGGCGTGGATGGCCTGAAGGCCGATGAAGCCTTTGGCAACAAGCGCCTGCATTTCGCAGGTCCCGATGGAGACGGTTTTGCGCTGGTTGAAGTCAGGGACGACAATCGTGCGCAGTGGATCGGCAACGGCGTCGGCGCGGATCAGGCGATCCACGGCTTTCAGGGTGCCTCGTTGCGACTTCGCGATGAAGGTGCGACGGCCGAGCTCTTGAAATTCATGGGCTATCAGGAAGTGGATCGCCAGGACGGCGTTCTGCGCCTCGGTATGCCCGGCGGTAACGGTGCTGACTTTATCGACATCGAAACCATGCCGAATATCTCTGGCGCGCGGTTGGGTGCAGGGTCCGTGCACCACATCGCCTTTGCGGTCGAAAACCGCGAAAAGCAGCTGGAGGTGCGCAAAGCGCTGATGGATACCGGCTATCAGGTGACGCCTGTCATCGACCGCGATTATTTCTGGGCGATCTATTTCCGCACCCCGGGCGGCGTGCTGTTCGAGGTGGCCACCAACGAGCCCGGTTTCGACCGCGACGAGGACACCGCCCATCTCGGCGAGGCGCTGAAGCTGCCGACCCAGCATGCGCATCTGCGCTCCGTGCTGGAAGAGCATCTGGAGCCGCTGGGCGACGAGAAGGCGGTTTAACCGCTCGATAGCGTTTGGCAGGACATTGCCACGTATTTCTTCTCCCCGTTTGGGGAGAAGGTGGCCCGAAGGGTCGGATGAGGGGGCAACGTCAGCTATAGATCGCACCCGTGCCCCCTTCATCCCGCTGCCGCGACCTTCTCCCCGGCGGGGAGAAGAAACAAGCCGCATCCGTTTGCTCCATCTGATCGCCCCGCCTGGCCGAAGAGGCCGCGCGGAAGCCGTTGAATCTCCTCCTTTCAGAAAGGATTCTCCCATGACCAAGGACAGCTATTTCCACAAATCCCGCGCCGGCGTTGCGGGTGCTCCGCTTTTCGTCTTGCTGCACGGCACCGGCGGTGATGAAAACCAGTTCTTCGATTTCGGCTCGCGTCTGTTGCCTGAGGCCACCATTCTCTCGCCGGTCGGCGATGTTTCCGAACACGGCGCGGCGCGGTTTTTCCGGCGTACGGGCGAGGGCGTCTACGACATGGCCGACCTTCAGCGCGCAACCGAAAAGCTCGCCGATTTCGTCAAGGCGAACCGGGAGCATTATCAGGCCGGTCCGGTCATCGGCCTCGGTTTTTCCAATGGCGCGAATATTCTTGCTAATGTGCTGATCGAACAGCCCGAGCTTTTCGATGCTGCGGTGCTGATGCATCCGCTCATCCCGTTCGAGCCGAAGACCTCCCCCGCCAAAGCCACGCGCCGGGTGCTGATCACCGCCGGTGAGCGCGATCCGATCTGCCCCGTACCGCTGACCAAGGCGCTGGAACAGAACCTCAAGGCGCAGGGCGGCACGGTGGAAACCGTGTGGCACCCGGGTGGGCATGAAATCCGCTCCGGCGAGATCGATGCGGTCAGGGGTTTTCTGGCGGCTTATGGGGCGTAAAGTGCGCCGCTACTATCGGCTTTCTCCCTCAGGTGGGGAACTCAGGCGCATGTCAGTTCCTGACAAAGCGTCACACAAACTCGACGTCATCCTCGGGCTTGATCCGAGGACGACGGAGGAGAGGTTTGGGCACTAGCAACCGCAGACTAGGCTATTCCCGCCCCAGCCTCAGCGATATCCACATTGCTGCAGCTGCGCCTCGTAACGCATCGCCATGTTGGCGGAGCGGCGGGCGGCCTTCTGGACCGCGGAATTGTTGCGCCAGCTGCCCTTCGCATAACCGCCATGGCCGGAATAATAAGCGAGGTAGAGATTGTAGGGGTCGTTCAGCGAAATGCCGTTTTCGCGCCGGCTCTTGGCGTGATACCAGCCGACGAAGTGGATGGCGTCGGTGAAATCGGTGCGGCTCGCCGACCAGCGGCCTGTTTCACGCTGGTAAACACTCCATGTGCCATCAAGCGCCTGCGCATAACCATAGGCCGTCGACTGGCGTTTCCACGGAATGAAGCCCAGAAGCTTGGTGCGGGGCGGCCGTGCATAGGGGCGGAAGGCGGATTCGGTGTAGATCGTCGCCATCATGACAGGCACGGGCACGCCGAACTCGCGCTCGGCCGCTTTTGCATCGCGCCGCCAATTGTTGAAGATGCCGTTCCGCTGCTCGAAAATCGCACAGGCATTGGTCACCTGCGACGGTGCGGTGGCGCAGCCGGCGAGAACGAGCATCAGGAAAACAACGGCAGATACGCCACGCATAACGGAACCCTTTCGTTCCGCTATTCTTAAATTGCTAACCATTAACGTCGGGTTTTAAGACAAGGTTAATTCAAATGCCGCCGATCAAGGGCCTGTTAACCCGCTGAAAATTCCTGTGTCCGGGATGGGGCGAAACCGCCTCCCGAGCGCCTTTTTCAAGATGCGTTTATCCCCGCGCATCCCCGGTCCCGCCGGCCCGGCTATACTCGGCCCATCCCGGTCATCAGGCGTGCGCGCGGCGCAGGATGGGCGGGGCAGGCGGCCGAAACCGGGGAGTTTCCCGATGTCACGGTTGAGGCGGCCGGCATATGCCCATCCTCCAAACAGGAACCGGTTTGGCGGGCGGGTCATATGTGAAGCCGGGGCCGCATCGTCTGCAAACCCTGCACTACCCTTTGATACCCCCGCAGCGATGCGGCCCCTTTATCGCTTCCCGACGTTGCCCCGGAATTCGCGGCAACGATACCGGCGCATATTCGAAAAAAGCGTTCTCTGTACAAAAATGAAAACCGATAAAATTGTAGCAATCGGCTTAAAGCGGCTGAAAACAGTCGTGTGCCATTGTGGGATCACAGACGGGGAGCGGCCTTTGAAAGAGACGCTTCCACGAAACAGAAATCGAGACCGGCACAAGCCGGCGGATCGCAAAACGGGGTATGAAATGCTGAAGAAGATTATTGCTGCCGCCATCTGCGGAATTGCCGTTGCTTCCATGTCCACCCATGCCGATGCGGCCGGTGCTGCCGGTTTTGCCCGTGGTTTTGCCGCCGTCGAGAAGTCCGCCGTGACACAGATCGGCATTTCCGCGCAGGGCGGTTTTGATGGCTGCGTTCTTTCCGCCGGCCAATGCGTTTCCACCATCGCCGCGCCGCTGACGGGCGAGCGTCGCGAGGAACTGCTGCGCGTCAACCGCGATGTGAACGCCACAATGGGTGCGCTCGATGATTATTTTTCCGGTTTTGCAGCCGATGTTCCGGCAACGCCGTCGTTAAGCCTTGGCGATTGCGGTGATTGCGCCGCGATCAAGCGTGCTGCGCTCGCCGGCGCCGGCTGGTCTTCGAGCGCCCTGCGCCTTGCCTTTTCGCTGAACAATGACGGATCGCTCGAAAAAGTGCTGATCGTTACCACCGACAAGGGCGATATCGTCCTCGGCAACGCCGTCCTTTCTCCGGCTGAGCGCGAAACCGCGCTCTGACCTTTGGTTTGAGCATCGGAAACAGTTTTCGATCCGATGCTCCATTCTTTCATGCCTGCCAGACTACGCCGGTTTTCCTGACCCGTATGGGTTCAGGAAGCCGGCGATTTTTTTCGTTCCGCCACGGCAATGCCGGCCAGCGCCATGATGAGCGCCATGATCTGATAGGTGTGCAGGGTTTCACTGAGCACGAAGACGGACAGCAGCGTGCCGAAGACGGGCACGAGGTTGATGAAGAGGCCGGCGCGGTTGGCGCCGATCTGTTCCACACCCTTGATGTAGAGGATCTGCGCGATGAGGGACGCAAAAATGGCGGCATAGACCACCAGCACCCATCCCTTTTGATCCGGCCAGATGACGCTGTCGCGCGACATTTCCCAGAAAACCAGCGGGACGGAGGTGAGAAGGGCAAAAAAGGCGGGGATGGCCATCAGCGTGCGCCAGTCAACCGTGGGTTTCCAGCGCAGAATGACGGTGTAGATGGCATAGACCAGAACCGCGAGCAGCATGACGGCGTCGCCGACATTCATTTCCAGCTGCAGCAGCGAGACCGGATCGCCATGCGACGCGAGCAGCGCCACGCCTGAAATGGTGAGGCAGAAACCGGCGATCTGGCCGAACAGCACGCGGGTGCGGAACAGGATGAAGTTCAGCACGAAGATAACCATGGGAATACCGGCCTGGATGACGGCGGCGTTGATGGCCGAGGTGTGCTGCAGGGCCGTGTAGAGAAACACGTTGAAGGCTGTGTAACCGACGCTGCCGAGCACGAGGAAATAGGGCAGGCGCTTTTTCACCACCGGCCAGTCCTTGATGAGCTGCGGCACGGAAATGGCGAAGATGATGGCGACGGCAAAGACCCAGCGCAGGAAGGTGAAGGCCATGGGGCTGATGTGGCCGACGGCGAGCTTGCCGGCAACGGTGTTGCCGCCCCAGCAGAGCGTGGCGATGATGAGGGCGATATAGGCTTTGGAGGGCACGCTGATGTTTCGCTTCTTCACGGGGCGGGAAAACGGCTAAGGGGTGAATGGCGGTCTTGCGCCCGCGCTTGGCCCCCACGGGGCGAGATAATGCGGGAAATCCGCGCCTTGTCACGGAAAAAGCAAAATTCTCCATAAGAAACAGGGTCGCTTTCCGTAAAACAACACAGTATACATTCGCGGGTTTGGGTTTCCCATCGGGTTATCGGGCGCGCAAGCGCCATGAGCAGGAAAGCAAGAAATGACGAATGTTGTGGTGGTCGGCTCGCAATGGGGCGACGAAGGCAAAGGCAAGATTGTCGACTGGCTGTCCGAGCGGGCAGATGTCGTCGTGCGGTATCAGGGCGGTCATAATGCCGGCCATACACTTGTCATCGACGGTGTCAGCTACAAGCTTTCGCTTCTGCCGTCCGGCGTCGTGCGTCCCGGCAAGCTTGCCGTCATCGGCAATGGCGTCGTGGTCGATCCGCATGCGCTGATCGCCGAAATCGGCCGTCTGGAAGCGCAGGGCGTGAAGGTGACACCGGAAAACCTGCGTATCGCTGACAATGCCACGCTCATTCTTTCGCTGCACCGCGAACTGGACGGCATGCGCGAAGACGCCGCCTCCAACAGCGGCACCAAGATCGGCACCACCCGCCGCGGCATCGGCCCGGCCTATGAAGACAAGGTTGGCCGTCGCGCCATCCGCGTCATGGATCTCGCCGACATGGAGGCGCTTTCCGCCAAGGTCGATCGTATCCTGACGCATCACAATGCGCTTCGTCGTGGTTTCGGCGCCGCTGAAGTGTCGCATGAAACCATCATGGAAGAGTTGAGCTCGATTGCCGATCGCATCCTGCCGTTCAGCGAAACCGTGTGGCTGCTGCTCGACAAGAAGCGCCGCGCCGGTGCGCGCATCCTGTTTGAAGGTGCGCAGGGCTCGCTGCTCGATATCGACCATGGCACATACCCTTATGTGACCTCTTCCAACACGGTTGCCGGCCAGGCCGCTGCCGGTTCGGGCATGGGGCCGGGTTCGCTGGGTTACATTCTCGGCATCACCAAGGCTTACACCACCCGTGTTGGCGAAGGCCCGTTCCCGACCGAACTGAATGACGAGATCGGCCAGTTCCTGGGCGAAAAGGGTCATGAATTCGGCACCGTCACCGGCCGCAAGCGCCGCTGCGGCTGGTTCGACGCCGCACTGGTGCGCCAGTCGGTCGCCACCAATGGTATTACCGGCATCGCACTCACCAAGCTTGACGTGCTTGACGGTCTCGATGAGCTGAAAATCTGCGTCGGCTACAAGCTGGACGGGCAGGAAATCGATCATCTTCCGGCCAGCCAGGGCGCGCAGGCGCGCGTCGAGCCGATCTACGTCACGCTGGAAGGCTGGAAGGAATCTACCGTCGGTGCCCGAAAATGGGCGGATTTGCCTGCTCAGGCAATCAAATATGTCCGTCAGGTCGAGGAATTGATCGGGGCGCCTGTCGCGCTTCTGTCGACAAGTCCGGAGCGTGACGACACCATACTTGTGACTGATCCGTTTGAGGATTAATGTCCTCGGCGATCTAGATTCATAAACCATATCGGGCCGGTACGTCGCCGGTCACGACGAGAAAGTGCTTATGGCGGATTTTGTAGCAGTCATTCGCAAGGCCGTGGATGGCTTGGCGAACAATACTCCCGAAAACCGGGCGAAGGTTTACGACAAGGCGCGCAGTGCGGTTGTGCGCCAACTCGAGAATATGAAGCCACGTCCGCCGGAAGAATTGTTGCGCCGGCAGATCGCCAAGCTGGACGCCGCCATCGCCGAGGTGGACAGCGAATATGCCGAGGCGCTTCCCGCGCTTGAGGATGATGACGCTATCTCCCCGGCAGCCGAAGAGACGGCGGCATCCTACTACCAGCAGGATGCTGCCGACGCAGACGAGGCCCGCGCTGCCGAACCTGTGGAACAGGCTGAGCAGGAAGAGGAACGGCACGAGCCGGTCTATGAAGAGCCCGCGCCTGCACAGCCGGAGCCGGTTTACGAAGAACCGGCTGAAGAGGAAGAGCCCCGGCACGTCGAAGCCGTTGCCGATGAGGAGCAGCGTCACGGCGAACACGAGCCGGAAGAGCTTTATGATGCGCCGGAAACGGTTCATGCCGCTCCGGCCCCGGTACACGTTTCCGACGAGGCCGTTGGCACCTATTTCACGCGGGCGGATGAAGAGCCGGCTCAACAGCCGGAGCCTGAAACGGCGCCCGGCCCCGCCGATGATTCCGTTCCTTCCCATTGGGCACAGCCGGTGGATGAGGATGACTGGCGCAAGCTCGATGAAGCGCGGGATGACGATCTGCGTCCGGCCGCCGAGGAATATGAAGAGGTTCGCAACGAGACCGACGAACGTCCGCTCGTTGCCGGTTACGCTGCGCAGCATTATCAGGAACCGGAAGTAAGCTTCGAGCCGGCCCCTTACGAAGACGATGAGCGTCGCGAGGCGGACGACCATTTGGGCCCTGCCGCCGTGGAGCACGCGCCCGCCTTTGGTGGCCGGCACGATTTTGACGAACATCGCCAGACGGAAGAGCAGGCTCCGAAAAAGGCAGCCGTGGTCGAGGATTTCTCGTCCTATTTCCAGGATGCGGATATTGCCATTCCCGCCAAGGACGCGCCGGCGCTGCCGCGCGCGGATAACGATCCCTTCGGTGATCAGGCCGCGGCAAAGGACAATAAGGAACGCACACCCTGGGACGATCTGGACGAGCTGATCGGTTATGACGGCGCGTCGCCGTCCACCCGTCAGGCTTCGGACGAAACGAATGGCGTGGGCGCTGCCGCCGCGACGCCCGCCTATATGGTCAAGAAGAAGCCGCGTCGCAACTATGCGTCGCTGGTGCTTGCCCTTGTCGGCGTGGCGCTGCTTGCCGGCGGCGGTTATGCCGTGTGGATGAACCGCGATGCGCTGAACGATATGGTCGGCGGGCTGGTCAGTTCCGCACAGAACGGCGGCAACACTCAGACCTCTTCGAACGGCACGGGTGAGGCGCAGACGCCGACACCGCCGGCGACCCAGCAGCCGCCCGCCACCGGGCAGCAGCCGACAACCCCGACCAACCATCAGACCCCGACCCATGGCGATGACGGCTCCGTCACCGGCACCAAGTTTACCCAGCGGCTTCTGGCCGATGGCACCGAGCGTGACGAGGGACCTGCCGCCGGTGCGAACGGCCAGCCGGTGACGGCCGAAGGCCAGTCGGTCTATGAGCAGAATGTCGCGCCGCCGCCCGCGGGCGAGGCTCCGGCCAATAATGCCGGCGTACCCGCCGGAACCCCAGCGGGTACGCCGCCGGCACAGCAGCCTGCCGCTGCCGCCACCGGTGACCGCATGTTCCTTTATGAGGAAGTGCTGGGCCAGACGGTGCCGACCGCCATTCAGGGCAGCGTTTCCTGGTCGCTGCAGCAGGAAAGTGACGGCGAAGGCAAACCTTCGCCCACCGTGCAGGGCCAGATCACGGTTCCTGGCCGTGGCCTCAGCGCGCTCATCACCTTCAAGCGCAATACCGATCCGTCGCTGCCGGCGAGCCATCTGATCGAGATCGTCTTCTCGGTTTCGCCCGGCTTCGAAGGTGGGGCCATCGACAGTGTCCAGCGCATTGCGATGAAGAGCACCGAGCAGGATCGCGGCAACGCGCTGATCGCGGTTCCGGCCAAGATCACCGACGATTTCCACATGATCGCGCTCAACGACTTCCCGGATGCGATGAAGACCAATCTGGAGCTGCTGAAGAGCCGCAACTGGATCGACATTCCGGTGTCGTACCGCAATGGCCGGCGTGCGCTGCTGACCCTGCAAAAGGGCAATGACGGCATCGCCGCCTTCGACAAGGCGCTCAGCGAATGGGCGGCGGCAGCGCCGGCGACCGGACAGTGATGATTTAAGGGCGGCTCAGGCCGCCCTTAACATTTCAACATATCCAAGCACTGGCTTATTGCCCGGCGAGATTCCCTCTTCCGTCATACCGGCCTTGAGCCGGTATCCAGCCAGCCCTAGCCCTTGGGCTGAAAGGACTCTTCTCGCCGCGTAGACGCGCGTCGGCTGGATTCCGGCTCAAGGCCGGTATGACGGTCGATGGGTTGTCATGGTGAGGACTCAACGGTTGGCAACGGGCGTTGCCGGACATTTATCCCCGTTTGGCTTTCACACATAAAAAATCCTCGGCCGAGGGCCGAGGATGATGTCGTTCGTGGATGGCGTGCTCTCCTTAAGAGAGTGCCGCCTTAAGCATCCACCACGCGTAAAGCACGCGCGGCTTCCAGCGCTTCCTTCTGCACCGCTTCCTGCACCTTCTCGAAGGCGCGAACCTCGATCTGGCGCACGCGTTCGCGGCTGATGTCGAACTCGGAGGAGAGTTCTTCCAGCGTCACCGGGTCTTCGGCAAGCCGGCGGGCCTCGAAGATGCGGCGTTCGCGGTCGTTCAGCACGCCCATGGCCTTGGCCAGCATGCGGCGGCGGGTTTCCAGTTCGTCCTGCTCGATCAGCACGGCTTCCTGGCTTTCATGGTCATCCACCAGCCAATCCTGCCATTGGCCGGATTCGCCCTCGGACGCCTTGATCGGCGCATTCAGCGACGCGTCGCCGTGCAGGCGGCGGTTCATCGAGATGACTTCTTCCTCGGAAACCTGCAGCTTGGTGGCGATTTCCTTGACGTGCTCCGGCTTCAGATCGCCGTCGTCGATCGCCTGGATGCGGCCTTTCAGCCGGCGCAGGTTGAAGAACAGGCGTTTCTGATTGGCCGTCGTGCCCATCTTCACCAGCGACCACGAGCGCAGGATATATTCCTGGATCGAAGCCTTGATCCACCACATGGCATAGGTGGCCAGACGGAAACCACGTTCCGGATCGAACTTCTTGACCGCCTGCATCAGACCGACATTGCCTTCGGAGACGACTTCGCCGATCGGCAGGCCGTAACCGCGGTAACCCATGGCGATCTTGGCGACGAGACGCAGATGGCTGGTGACGAGCTTATGGGCGGCGTCGCGGTCGCCATGCTCGGCGTAACGCTTGCCAAGCATGTACTCTTCCTGCGGCTCCAGCATCGGGAATTTGCGGATTTCGTCGAGATATCTATTGAGACCGGCTTCGCCGGCCGTAATCGTAGGCAAACTATTGCGGGCCATAAAGCACCCCCTTATCTATGGTCTGGAACGGCACCCTCATGGATTGGCGATTACTCGCCCAAGGCACACCGCTAGTGGCGGGTCGTTACCGACCCCGCACGAACCCATGTGACAGATATGTACGCGTCCGCCGCGTTTCAAGCGAACGCTGCGTTCACACATGCGTTATGTTGGGGCGACACCCTCTTTGACCTGTTTAACTTTCGAACGGTAGATTCGTTCCGAAAAACCGCCAAGGCCGGAGCGCACCATCAGCTCATACATGACCCGCCGGCGCATGGGATTATGAAGGCGAACCACCTTCGAGCCGAGGAACTGCGTCTCGACATGGCCCAACCCCTGCAGATCGGGATCGGCGGCAATCGCGCCGGCATAGGTCGCGTGAAATTCCCGCCGGCAGACATAGGTCTTGTATTTGGTCATGCCGAAGCAGACGAGGTTATGGCCATGGGTGCGAAGGAAATCGGCGACGCCCACCGTCACCTCCGGCCAGGCGGGGTTGAAGGTGTCGTCGAAGACGATGACGCCGTGCGGCGCGATCACCTCCATCGCCAGTTTTGCATCGGCCAGCACATGGTGCAGGTGGTGGCCGCCATCGATGCTGAAGAAACGGGCCGGGCCGATCTTCGAGGTGATGTCGGCGGGTGCCAGCCGGGTGCTGTCACCCCTGATGATCAGTTCCTTATCCATCGCAAAACCCAGCCGGCGGCCGTTTTCCATCAGGCGCTCATATTGATCGAGGCTGCCATCTTCGGGCGGGTCGAGATCGAACAGGTCGACGCCCAGTACCTTTTCCTGTGCCTGGGCGAATTTGCGCAGCAGGAAATAGGAGCGGCCATAATAAACGCCGATTTCCGCCATGCCGCCATCGAGCCCCCGGCTCGTCTGCGCCTGCAACAGCGCCTTGAAGACAAGCGCATCGGGCGGATCGATATAGCCTTCGACGCTGCGCAACTCCTGAAATATAAACCGGCGGTCTTCGATATTCATTCGCGAGAGATCCCGTCATCATGCCGGTTCCGTTCGAGGGAGGCGAATTGAACGTTCGGCGTTTCCTGCGGCGTCAGTGGTCGCCAAGCTCTTGTGCGGCCACGGTTTTCACGGCGGCGGTTTCAAGCTTTGCGGGGCCGAGGAGGTGTGACGATTGAAGCGAAATTGGGGCGGTCTATAAAAAGGACCGACTGCGGAATATCGCTATCCGCTAATCTTTTTTTATTATCCGGGGCTTCCGGCGAAATACATGGCGCAGTTTTTTTGACCGCGCCATGCAGGTTTTTCAGCCGCGCAATGCGGCGAGCAGCGCTTCCATGTCATCCGGCAGGTCGGTTTCGAACTCCATCACCTCGCCTGTACGGGGATGTTCGAAGGCGAGCAGATAGGCATGCAGCGCCTGGCGCGGAAAGCGGCCAACGGTGCTTTTTGCCGGTTCTTCGAGCAGGTTCGCCTTGGTGCGGAAGGCGGCGCCATATTCGGGATCACCGATCAGCGGATTGCCGATATGGGCCATATGCACGCGGATCTGGTGGGTGCGGCCGGTTTCCAGGCGGCATTCCACCATCGAGGCGAGGCAGGTGGCGTCCGGTCGTTCATGGTAACGCTCCATCACCTCATAATGGGTGATCGCCTCGCGGGCGTCATCCGAATCCTCGTGTTTGACGGCGCGTTTGGTGCGGTCGGCACTGCGGCCGAGTGCTGCGTCGATGGTGCCGCGCAGGGTGCGCGGGCGGCCCCAGACGATGGCCTTGTAGGCCCGCTCCAAAGGTCCGGTGCGGCCGTGATCGGCAAATTGCGCGGCGAGATGCCGGTGGGCATTGTCGTTCTTCGCCACGACCATGACGCCTGACGTTTCCTTGTCCAGCCGGTGCACGATGCCCGGCCGCTTGACGCCGCCAATGCCGGAGAGGCTGTCGCCGCAATGGTGGATGAGGGCGTTGACCAGCGTTCCCGTCCAGTTGCCGGCGCCCGGATGCACGACGAGCCCGGCGGGCTTGATGAGCACGATCAGGTCTTCATCCTCATATTCCACGTCGAGCGGAATGTCCTCGCCCTTGGGTTCCGGGTCTTCCGGTTCCGGCATCACGATCTCGATGCGATCGCCGGGATGCACCTTCTTTTTCGGCTCCGTCACCGGCTGGCCGTTGAGAGAAACCGCGCCCTGCTCGATCAGGGCCTTCAGGCGGCTGCGGGAGAAGTCGCCGCTCACCTCGCCCGCCAGCCAGGAATCGAGGCGGCCTTCGGCGTCTTCCCCGGCAATCAGGACTTTCCTTGCGTCTCCGCCTTGTTTAAAGGGGTCGTTCATTCTTATTTTTCCGATCCATCAGCATTTCAGGGAACCCGATGACGCAGATCGAGCAAGACGAACAGGAAGACAAGCCGCTTGATCCGGCCATGGAAAAAGTTCGCCGCAAGATGATCCGTTTGCAGATCGTGTCGGGCTCCGTGATGTTTATCAGCCTTATGGCCGTCTTCGGTGCGGTTGTCTACAAGGCGATGGGGCCGTCGAAAGCGGTTCAGACCCAGAACGAAGCGCCAAACCTTGCCGTCCCGACCGGTAATGGCCCGCTTGCCGTCACCGCGAGCCTGCCGCAAGGCTTTGTGATCGACAATGTCAGCTATTCCGGCGGCGACATGCTGTTTTACGGCCGGCTGGCCAATGGCACCCGCAAGGCGCTGGTCTTCAACGTCGCGGCCGGCCGGTTCCTTGCCGATGTGACTGTTGATGGCCAGTGAGGGCGCTGACCGGCTGGATGGGCGGGCGCTGATCCCGGTCGAAGATCCCGCCGATCCGCGCATCGCCGCCTTTCGCGATATTCGCGAGCGCGACCTCACCGGCCGGCAGGGCCGTTTCATTGCCGAAGGCACGGTGGTGCTGCGCATGCTGGCCGCCGCCCACAAAGCGGGCGGTGCCTTTGCGGCGGAAAGCATCCTCATCCTGCGCAACCGGCTGTCCGGTGTTGCGGATATTCTTGCCGATTTCCCTGATGATGTGCCTGTTTACGTGGCTGAAGCGCCGGTGCTTGACGGCATTGTCGGTTTTCACCTGCATCGCGGCATTCTGGCGCTCGGCCGCCGGGTTCAGGATCGCGGGCTCACCGAAATGACGGCGGCGCTTCCTCCGTCTTCGCTGGTGCTCGTGGGCTGCGGCATTTCCAATCACGATAATCTCGGGGCGATGTTCCGCAATGCGGCGGCCTTTTATGCCGATGCGGTGTTTCTCGACGAGACCTGCTGCGATCCGCTCTATCGCAAGGCGCTGCGTGTTTCCGTCGGATCAGTTCTTTCGGTTCCCTATCATCGCGGCGGCGGTGCGGTGGAGATGCTGGAGCGGCTTTCTGAGGCCGGGTTTGCGATCTGGAGCCTTTCGCCTGGTGGCGAGACCGAGATCCGCAATATCCCCCGCTCCGAGCGCATGGCGCTTGTCATCGGCACGGAAGGCGAGGGGTTGCCGCAATCGGTGCTCTCGCGGTTTCATACGGCACGGATCGCGCAGTCGCCGCAGCTGGATAGCTTGAATGCGGGGACGGCTTCGGGGCTGGCGCTTTATCAGATGGCGGGGGTGATCGGGCGGGTTTAGGCCATCGGTGGGTGTGGTTTACCCCCCTCTGCCCTGCCGGGCATCTCCCCCTCAAGGGGGGAGATCGACAAGCGGCCAGGTTTCGGCCATCTCGACGTTTGAGAATGAAGTGATGTTAGTGCTTCTTGCCGATCTCCCCCCCGAGGGGGAGATGCCCGGCAGGGCAGAGGGGGGTAAAACCACACCCTCAGTGTTTCCGCTTCTCCATCACCACCTTCGCCCGCTTCGCAAGGCTGTCCCGCCCCGATGAGCCGGAGGCCTTGGCAAGCAGCCCTGGAATGGGCGATGTCTCGCCCTCCTGCGCCGCCGTGAGCGCGATCATCTCAGCGGCGATGCGGGCGATTTCGCGGCGGATCGGTTCGTCATTGCCGGTGCCGCGCACATTCAGCAGGCGCTCGGTGAGCGCGGTGCCCTGATTGCGGATATCCTCGATTTCCTGTTCCAGACCTTCTGACGCCGGCGCCGTTGTCTTCTCAACCGGTGAGATGGCTGCCTCCTCGGCGGCGACCGCCGGTGTCGCCTCTGCTTCGGCGACGGGTGCGACTTCAAGCGCGGCGGCTGGGGCCGGCTGTGGCGGCGGGTTTACCGCCTTCTCAACCGGCACGGCAGGGTTCGGCAGACGAATGATCATGTCGTTGGCGCGGCCGCCGGTTGCGGCAAGCTGTTCCTTGAGACGGGCGGCTTCCTGGTTGCGCAGCGTCAGCATCGTGTCGAGATCGGCGTTTTTCGCCATGAGCGTAGCGACCTGTTCTTCCAGCCGGGTGACCTTGCGGCTTTCGCGCGCAACCGCCGTCATGGCTTCCTTGTTACGGGCCGCCACGTCCTGCAGTTCACGGGTCGCCGTCTCGCCTTCCTTGCGGAAGCGCGTGGCGCTCTGCTTGGCCTGTTCTGCCTCCAGATCGCGGGTGGCAGCGAGGATTTTCGAATCATCCAGTTCGCGCGTCAGATTGGTGAGGCGGGCGGTGAGATCGGACATCTGGCTGGCGCGCTCGTTGGCGGCCTGCTCCTGTTGTGCGAGGTTCGCCTGTATGATGCCGGCGCGTTCTTCGCTGGCATCAAGCGCTGCGCGCAATTCGCCGATTTCCAGCGTCAGCTCCTCGATTTTCAGGGAGAAGCTGCGATTCTGCTCGCCAAGGCGATAGGCATCGCTGGAAGCGGCTTCGTTGGCGAGGCGCAGCGAGGTGTTCTTTTCCCGTTCCGTATCCAGTTCCTGGCGGACCTTGGCGTTTTCGGCGGCGTAGAGCGCACGCGCCATGTCCTTCTGGGCGCGGACTTCCTGCGGGCTGATGGGCATTGTCGCGCGTATGCGGTTTTCCGTATAGGCGACGATGCGGCGATGGATCGCGGGTGCGATCAGCAGGGCCAGCAGGGTTGCGGTGAGAAAACCCAATCCGAAGAGAATGGCATATTCGATCACGCGGGACAGTCTCCGAAACTCAGATACGCGCGCATTCGGAAAGAGGGGCGCGAAAGCACGTTACGCTATTATTGCAACCGTGGGGAGGGGTGTCGCACCGTCAAAACCGGCCCGTTATTTCCTCCCGCCCCGGCTTTAGCGAATCAGAAGGGGTTCCAGGTCGGCTGCTGGGTGAGCTTCAGGTAGCCGACATTGATGCCGAGGCGCGCGCCGATGCCGGTGCGGATGGGCGCGAGGGTCACGTCGCTGCTCTTCAGATAGGTCATGCCGACGCCGGCGACGATGAAGGCGGAGCCGCTCACACCGCCGTAACGGCGGTAAAGCGCATCGACGGAGGGCAGGTTATAGACCAGCATCATGGCGCGGGTGCCCTGGCCGCCGTAATCGAGGCCGAGCGACGGGCCCTGCCAGAAGACGGGGTGCTGGCCGGCGTTCTTGGTGTAAAGCGTGCCTTCGCCATAGGTGAGGCCCGCGACGAAAGCGCCGGAGCCTTCCTGCCCGAGAATGTAACCGTTTGGAAGACCGTATTGCTGGAAGGCGCGCTCCACCACCTTGGCAAGACCGCCGGTGGTTTCACCGAAGAATCCGTGGCCTGCATCCACGACTTCCTGGAACGAATATTGATCGCTGTTCTGGGCCGAGGCCGGTGCGACCCACATCAAGAGGCTCGCAAGGAGCGCGACAATCTTTCCCAGTCCGAGGCGTGCAATGGTGCGGGTTTTCGTAAGGCGCATCGTCATGTCCGTCCGTCTGTTTCGTTAGCGCATAAGCCCGAAAATCCGAATCGGTTTTCGAAAGGGCCGGTCGCGCAGAGTCAAAGTTCTACAGCATGTTTCGCGCATCCTTGCGGATACACGGGGCTCCAGTGTGGCCTGTTAAGGCATTTGGCATTTTGAAACCATCCTATTAACAATCGGTTTACCAAATATGGTGTCATTATGGCTTAACAATTTCCACACCGTCCGCGCCTCCCTTGCGCAGGAGAGAATTTTATGACCAGCAAACTCAATATCACGCTGTCCGGTCCCGATCTGGCGGCTCTTCTGTGCAGCCGTGTGTGCCATGACGTTATTTCTCCTGTCGGCGCCATCAATAACGGCCTCGAACTTCTGGACGAGGGCGGCACGGATGACGATGCGCTCGATCTCATCCGCACGTCAGCCCTTAACGCATCCGTGCGGTTGAAGTTCGCCCGCCTTGCTTTCGGTGCTTCCGGCTCCGCCGGCGCGTCCATCGACACCGGTGAGGCCGAAAAGGCTGCCCAGGATTTCGCTGCCGCCGAAAAGAAGGCGGAAGTGAGCTGGAACGGCCCGCGCGCCATCGTTGCGAAGAATCGTGTCAAACTTCTGCTCAACCTTTTCCTCGTGGCTTACGGCGCCATTCCGCGTGGCGGCAATGTGGATGTGCTGCTGGAAAGCCCCGACGGCGACGCCAGGTTCGAAATCACCGTCAAGGGCCGGATGATGCGCGTGCCGGCCAAGTTCGCGGAAATTTATGAAGGCAGGCTGGAAGAGGCGGTCGACGCCCATTCCGTCCAGCCCTATTACACGCTGCTTCTGGCCGAAGAGGCCAATATGGCGGTGGAATACAAGGTGCATGACGATCGCATCGTGTTTACGGCGAAGACGATTACGGAGTGATCGTTTCGATGCGACAGTGACGCCATCAGGGGTCGGGCCGGCTTTTGCCAGTGCCCGGCCTTTTTCTTTTCAGAGGAGGAGGTCTCATGATCCGTGTCGAAACCGCGCGTCTCCTGCTGCGGCCGCATGCCATCGAGGACGAAGCACGTTATTGCTCCTTCTGGAGCGCGGATGTTCATCCGATCCCGGGCGTGAGCTCGATCGCGCCGCTCGATCCCGAACTCGCCTTCGCGCGGCTTCTGCGTTTCATCGGCCACTGGTCCGTCTTCGGTTTCGGCCCCTTCGTGGTGGAGGAAACCGCCACGGGACGAATCGTCGGCGAGGTGGGGCTGGCCCATATGCGCCGTGGACATGGCGCGGATTTCGACACCGCGCCGGAGGCCATGTGGAAGATTGACAGGGATCTGACCGGCAAGGGTGTGGCCAGCGAAGCGGTACAGGCCGCCCTTGGCTGGTTTGATGCCAAGGGCATATCGAACCGGATCGTCTGCATGATCGATCCGCTGAATGCGCCGTCGCTCGCGATCGCCGCCCGTTTCGGCTTCTGTCCTTTCCGGGAAACGACCTTCCGCGACAGTCCCGTGCGGCTTTTCGAGCGGATCGCGGATATCTAGCGCTCGGCATAACAGGAAGCGTTTGCGAGCGAGCCGCTGTCTCGATTGCGTTTCAGGACGACCTGAAACCTGTTTGAGGTCTCGGCAGGCGGCGGTTTGAACCAAGGGTTGGTCCATATCAACTCCTGGAGCATCCCATGCGCTATTTCATTCTGGCGATACTCGTCATCTTTTCCACTGCTCAGGCCGCAAGGGCGGAAAGCGGTATCGGCTTTAAACAGATCGAATTGCCGGATGAGGGGGGCGCGAGAACGCTTGCCGTTTCATTATGGTACCCGGCCGCGCCCTCGGGCAAAAGCGAGATCGTCGGCGAAAATGCCGCATTTTACGGTCTTGAGGTTCAACCGGGTGCCTCTTTTCTTAAGGATTCTCGTCCGCTCGTGCTGCTGTCGCACGGTTTTGGCGGTAGCTGGCGCAACCTGAACTGGATTGCCGGCGAGCTTGTTCGGGAAGGTTATGTCGTGGCCGCTCCGGATCACGGCGGCGAATCATTTACCGAAGAAAATGCGACCGAGATCGTTCCATTGTGGGAACGGCCGCGCGACATCAGCAGAACGCTGACGGCCTTGCTTGGCGATGATCGATTCGCCGGCAGGATCGATGGGACGCGCATCGCGGTTATCGGCCATTCCCTCGGCGGCTGGACCGCGATGGAACTGGTTGGCGCGCGATACAGCGCCGATCTTGCCCTGAGGGATTGCGGCGCAGAGAAGCGCCCGCCGCAATGCAAGGCTCCCCGGCTGCTAGCCAAAGTCGGGGTTGTCGGTGACGGCAAGGCCGATCCGCGGCTTTCGATGGATTTGAAGGATGCCCGCATCCGCGCTGCCATCGCGCTGGATCTCGGGCCGGCCGCGGGTTTCCTGCCGGAAACGCTGCAGGCCGTCAGCGTACCGGTTCTGGTTCTGGCGGCAGGTGTGGAGACACCAGAGATCGCCGCTATCAAGGCCGATTCCGAATATATCGCCCGGCATCTGCCAAAGGCGACGACGGTTTATCGGGACATACCGGATGCCAGCCATTTCAGCTTCATGCAGATTTGCAAGCCGAACGGCGAAAAGATCGTGGAGGAACTTTCACCGGGTGAGGGTTTCGTCTGCCGGGATGGCGGCGGCAGGGACCGCGTGGCCATCCATGCGCAGATCGCGGAGGCAATCCTCGGCTTTCTGAAAGTGGAAATGCGCTAAGTTGGATTTTCGGGACGCCTCGCGACCGTAATGGCCGCAAGGCGTCCCTCTTTCAAACAGCGTTTACCTGATAGTGCCGATAAACGAGGTCTTCGGGATCGGAACGAGGTGCTGCCGGATCGAGCCTTCCGCCGATTCGTTCGGCGACGGCCGCTGATTTGCGGTTTTGCGGCGAGACGTAGCTAACAAGCGTGGGCAGGCTCAGGGTCCTGAAGGCCCAGTCGCGCAGCGCCGAGGCGGCTTCAGCGGCATAACCGCGCCCCTCATGGCCTTCGTAAAGCAGCCAGCCAAGTTCCTTTTCCGGAAACAGCGGACCGTGATTGATGCCGACCTGGCCGATACATTCCCCCGTTTCGCCAAGCTCGATCATTAGCGCGCCATGGCCGAAAAAGTACCAGTTGGCGAGATCGTGGCAGAACACGCCCCATGTTGAGGGCAGGTCGTATGGTCCGCCGACACCGATGGAGCGCGGCGACGTCATGAAGTTCCGATAGGCGGGGAAATGCGCCATGGTCAGCGGGCGCAGCGTCAGGCGATCCGTCTTGAGGGTTGGGATGGCGTGGTTCATGTACCGGCGTCCTTTGGCGATGCGTGGCCAGGTCTTTCTCTCCTCATTGCTGTGCTTGTCACAGGAATCCGGTCGACGCGTCTGCGCGGCGGAGAGTCCTTTCAACCCAAGGACTTGGGATGGCTGGATTCCTGTGACAGGCACAGCAATGAGGGAGAGAAAATCGCAACAAAAAACCCGCCGTTTCCAGCGGGTCTTTTAAAAACTGTCCTGTTCCGGATTGGATCAGGCGGTTTCGAGGAATTCCGTGGCGCCGTCAGGCTCGCGCAGAACATAGCCGCGGCCCCAGACGGTTTCGATGTAGTTTGCGCCGCCGGCGGCGTTTGCGAGCTTCTTGCGCAGCTTGCAGATGAAGACGTCGATGATCTTCAGTTCCGGTTCGTCCATGCCGCCATAGAGGTGGTTCAGGAACATTTCCTTGGTCAGCGTCGTGCCCTTGCGCAGCGAAAGCAGCTCAAGCATCTGATATTCCTTGCCGGTCAGGTGAACGCGCTGGCCGCCCACTTCAACCGTCTTGGCATCGAGATTGACGATAAGCTCGCCGGTGGCGATGACCGACTGCGCATGGCCCTTGGAACGGCGGACGATGGCATGAATGCGGGCAACAAGTTCGTCCTTGTGGAACGGCTTCGTCATGTAATCGTCTGCGCCGAAGCCGAGGCCGCGAACCTTATCCTCGATGCCGGCCATGCCGGACAGGATGAGGATCGGCGTCTTGACCTTGGAGAGGCGAAGCGTTCTCAGAACCTCGTAACCCGACATGTCGGGCAGGTTGAGGTCGAGAAGAATAATATCGTAATCGTAGAGCTTGCCGAGGTCCACGCCTTCCTCGCCGAGGTCGGTCGTGTAGACGTTAAAGCTTTCCGACTTGAGCATCAGTTCAATGCTCTGCGCTGTTGCGCTGTCGTCTTCAATAAGTAGAACCCGCATAATTATCCCCTTTGCCGCCCGCGAACCGGTAAATCATTGCCTCGCGCGATGCGGATCCAGACGTTGCCTGATTTGCAGGCTGCCACCAAATGGTTAACAAATTCTAATTGCCTTTGGCAAGGTGTATCGAATTTATTAAGCAAAGAAGGCATTTCGCTGTTTTTGCACGTGAATCCACCATCGCCAAAATTGAAGCTCAACGTGAGGATTTCCCGCTAAGTGATTCAATCGACTCTTACATCGTCTGGCCCGTTTTTTTGGACCTGGCATTTACCGACCCTTAAATGATCGTGTTTATCATTAACGATGCCCGTAAACGAAAGGTTAACGACGGCGGTTTTTTATTAACGTCGGGTAACTTTTGGGAATCATTCCGGGACAGGGGTCAACCCTTACGGAAAAACGGGCGGGTTAAACGGGCCGGTCAGGGGGCATAGTGCCTTTTTTGATCCGGGTCTCGCTATCCATGGAGTATTGCGTATGAAGTCGCGTGACAGCCTGGTTCGCCTGAAGGAATTTCAGGTCAATGAAAAACGCCGGCAGCTTAACCAGCTGCAGCAGATGATGTCCGAGTTTGAGCGGATGGCAAAGGAACTGGTGCATCAGATCTCTCTGGAAGAGAGCAAGTCGGGCATTACCGATCCGACACATTTCGCCTATCCGACCTTCGCCAAGGCCGCGCGCCAGCGGGCGGATAATCTTCAGGTCTCGATCCGGGAGCTGAAGGCCCAGCAGGAGGCCGCCGAGGCTTCGCTGGAAGAGGTGCAGGCCGAATATGAAAAGGCCGCCGCACTGGAAAACCGCGACGGAGCCATCCGCGCCCGCGCCTGACCACAGGCGCAAAAGCTGACGAATGATCGTCCTCATTGACGGCTGCCGGTGGATCAGGAGGCGGCTTTCAATGACGGGACGCCATGCATTTTTTTAAAAGGCCGCTCCTTAAGGGCGGCCTTTTGTTTTGCGGCGTCGCCGGTGTTTCCCGCCGGGACGGTCATGCCCGATTTCGATTGTCCGGAAGTTGGGAAAGGCGTATTTTACGGGGGTTCCGACCGTGAGCCGGAGGCTTTTACGCGCACGCGCCCCGTGCAGGCGCGGGCGGCTATTGCAGGGAGGAAAAAATGGCCCGCCAATATATCGATTGCCGTGAATTCCCCAGTGACAGCAGATGCACCGTTGCCATTTCCGCCGATTCTCAAGAAGAGCTTATGGAAGCGGCCGTGCAACATGCCGTGGCGGTGCATGGCGCAGAGGATACGCTGGAATTCCGTGAAGAAGTCCGCCGGAGCATGCATGCCGGGACGCCGCCGTTGAAGGTGGCGTGATTGCTGGCACACCTGAAAATCTCTCCGCCGTCATGCCGGACTTGATCCGGCATCCAGCCGACGCGCGCCTGCGCAACGAGAAGAGTCTTTTCAGCTCAATGACTGAGCTTGCTGGACCCCGGCTCAAGGCCGGGGTGACGGAGTGTGGATGCTCCGTTTTGGCCAAAACACCCGTAGATAGCTGCCATTACGCTCTTTATGTCTGCCATTTTACCCCTGGATCACATCCGCCCATTCGGCATGGCGCAATGTCTGGGCCTTGAAGAAGGGGCAGAGCGGAATGATCTTCCAGCCGCCCTTGCGGGCTTCATCAATCGCATGGGCGGCGAGCGCCTGGCCGACACCCTTGCCGCGCAGCGCATCGGGCACACCGGTATGGTCGATGATGATGAGGGAAGGGGAGGTGCGCGAATAGGTCATCTCCGCCTTGTGGCCGTCGATTGTCGCCGAATATTCGCCGTGCGATCCGGTTTCGGTGGTCTTGATGTCCATGGTCTCTGCCTCCGCATTGCTGTTCGTTTTCGCCACTCTAACGGCTTGCGCCTGAATTGAAACAGCGCGATAGCGAACGCAGCGGACACAAACCGGCGACAATCACCGGTTCTGTCGGGCAGTTTTCAGGAGAAATCCGAAATCAAACCGAAAGCCCCGTCGATGATCCGGCGGGGCGTTCTGGAATTCGGTTTGGGGCGCGTTACCGCGCCGGCGCACTGTTTAGTGGCGATATTGCTGAATGCGCGTGGTGCGCAGACCGGCGAGGCCATGATCGGAGATCGAGGACTGCCAGGACAGGAATTCTTCAACGGTGAGCGTATAACGCTCGCAGGCTTCCTCGAGGCTCAGCAGTCCTCCGCGTACCGCGGCAACCACCTCCGCCTTTCTGCGAATGACCCAGCGACGGGTATTGGCAGGCGGAAGATCCGCAATCGTCAGAGGGCTGCCATCGGGGCCGATGACATATTTAACTCGTGGGCGTATCATTTCGGTCATTGGACACTCTATACAAACTCAAGACCATATGACGGGAACTCTATCCCGGTACCTTTAAAAATTGCCTAAGCAGCTCGTGACAATTTATTAAGAATTTGAACGGTTTCGCCTGATTTGTTCGAGTCGCCTTATTTTGCCGGGAAAAAATTTTTCCAAAAATCGCAATTTTTCTCTCTCATCGGTTGTTTCCGTCAGAGTGCCGCAAGCGAAAGGCACGTTTTCCCGCTGCCCTGGGTAAATTCCGCCGTTCCCTCATGCTGCAGCCGCAGGCGGTCGCCGGCATCGAGCGGAAGGATCGATGTTGCCGACTGCTGTGTGCCTGAGGTCGATGCATTTCCTGTCATGCCGAAACTGGCCGCCGCACCGTTGATGAAAAGCGTCACCCGGTGGCCGGAGGAGGAGGCCACGGCGAGCGACAATGCTGCCAGATAAAGGCCCTTTGCCGGAACGACGAGTTCACGCCCGCCGGTTCCCACGGGTTCCCCGAGCGCAAATCCGCCCTCGGCGATGAAGAGCACGGAAAAACCCGCCGCCGAGCCATTGGCGGGTTTCGTCGTGCCAGAGGGCATGCCGGCGACGGCGAGTGGGCGGTTGGGCATCGAGACCCGGCCATCGCCGCTGCACAGAAGCGCCGTGTGCCAGGAGGTGCCATCCACACTGGTCTTGATCGAAAACCCGTCATGGCCGGCAAGGCCCATTTCCGCCCGGCCGCTCCAGCCGGACTGGAACAGCAGCGTGGCGGTATCGGCTTTTGCCGCCTTGTTGATCGTCATGCGGTGGCTGCCGTCTTCCTCGGCATGGGTAAAGAGGCTGGCGGGGGAGGCAAGCGCCAGCCGGTTGGTGTCATCGGCCTCCGCGCCGATCCCCAGCCGCTCCTGCCGGCCGGTGGCCGGCAGCGGCATGTCGCGCCAGCTTCCGTCTTGCAGCAGGCGATATTTGCTCTCGGTCGCAAACCATGCCGTCCAGCCCGGCTGCGGTACTATAAAGAGCCACGCGCCATCCTGCCGGAACGCGAGCCTGCCGCCCTTGCCGGCCCAGTCGCCGGCGGCGTCCGGCGTCAGCAGGAAACAATCGCCCTCGGCCGCATTTTCGGGCGGGGCGGCAACGGCAGCCTTGATGGTGAGCTGCACGATTGCATCCAGCCTTTGCAGGGCTTCGTTGTGGGTGACGTGTTTTTGGGCCTGTGAGGGCAGGATGTAAGGAAGCCGAAGTCTCGCCGTCTGTTCCGTCATGATGTGCCTTCCGCGTTGTGGTGTTTCCTTGCGGGGCATTGTGACGGGGGGACGTGGGGTGGGGATGAGTGGGGATGGATTATTTTTTGTTGGGCCTTGGTGGGCGCGGCTTACCCCCTCTGCCCTGCCGGGCATCTCCCCCTCAACAGGGGAGATAGACTCGCGGGCAGGCTTCGCCCATCTCAGCATTTGCGAATGAAGTGGTGGTAGTGCCTCCGGCTGATCTCCCTCCTTGAAGGGGAGATGCCCGGCAGGGCAGAGGGGGGTGAAGCCTCATACGCCGAAGCGGAGATCGATCCGCGCTTTGCAAGAGCCGAGGAAACGCGCCGAGCGCCTGTTACCCCGCGTGTTCCACCGCCATCGCCCCCTCGGCAATGAAGTCCGGATTGGCCAGCGCATCCTCGCCATCGCCCCTCACCGCATAGACAAGGGGCCTGCCCTCGCAATCGAGCGTCCTGCCGCCTGCGGCGCGCAGCACGGCGTCGCCGGCGGCCGTGTCCCACATCATGGTACGGCTGAAGCGGGGGTAGATATCGGCAGCGCCTTCCGCCAGCATGCAGAATTTCAGCGAGGAGCCGACGGAAATGCAGTCTTTCAGCCCGTGTTCGGCCACGAAGGCTTCCGTTTTCGCCGTGCAATGCGAGCGGCTGATCAGCGCCACGGGTGAAGCGCCGCGCTGACGCGCCCGGATGGGGTGGCGCGAAAGGATTGCGCCTTCGCCTGATATTGCGAGCTTTTCGGCGGCGTTTTCGTCACCCGTCCACGCCTGTCCACGGCAGGGGGCGTAAACGACGCCGGCCACCGGAACGCCATTGCGGATGAGCGCGATATTGACGGTGAAATCGTCCTTGCCGGCAATGAATTCCTTGGTGCCGTCAAGCGGATCGACGAGAAAGAATTCCGCACCGGTTTCCGGCAGGATGCCGTTTGAGACAGCCTCTTCGGCCACCACGGGGATGTCAGGAAAATGGAGGACCAGCGCCGCAAGGATGATCACCTCGGCACGCTGGTCGGCCTCGGTCACGGGCGAACAGTCGTCCTTGTATGACACATGTGGGCCGGCGCGATGGACCGCCATGATGGCCTGCCCGGCGTCCAGCGCCGCTTTCGTCAATATGTCGATCATCTCTTTGCCAATTGTATCCCGTCTGCGGGATATCGCCGTTCCGATATTCGCTACTCCTTTGCCCGCTGCCCGTCAAATAATGGCATTGGACAATGCTAAAATAAGCATCCAACCGTCATTTTTTCAGCACTTCCTGCCAAAATCATGGCTCTTTTGACCGGGAAAGCGGCAGTCCATGTGGAAATTCCAAATTTTGTGCAGGATCGCCCGTTTTTGACTTCACATTTTTAACGAACACGATATGCATTTTGAGGGTGGGGGTCTGCCTGAAAGGCTTCCCCTATAATTAACATAACGAGGCGTGACCCATTCGAGGTCGTGCCCGGGGGAAAGACATGGAGTATTTTATCCAGCAGCTCATCAACGGGCTGACTCTTGGATCGATCTACGGCCTCATCGCTATCGGCTATACGATGGTTTACGGCATCATCGGCATGATCAACTTCGCCCATGGCGATATTTTCATGCTTGGCGGCTTCGCCGCCCTGATCGTTTTCCTGATCGTGACATCTTTTGTCGCCGGCATTCCGGTGGCGCTTCTTCTGCTTCTGATGATGGTCGTCGCCATGCTGATGACCGGCCTGTGGAACTGGGTGATCGAGCGCGTCGCCTACCGCCCGCTCAGAGGTTCGTTCCGCCTGGCGCCGCTGATCACTGCCATCGGCATGTCGATCGCGCTGTCCAACTTCATCCAGGTCACCCAGGGTCCGCGCAACAAGCCGATCCCGTCCATGGTGACGGAAAGCTATCATTTCGGCGCCATTACCGTCTCGCTGAAGCAGCTGATCATCATGGTCGTCACCTCGGTGCTGCTCTTCGCCTTCTGGTACATTGTCAACAAGACCCCGCTCGGCCGGGCGCAGCGCGCCACCGAACAGGACCGCAAGATGGCCGCATTGCTCGGCGTTGATGTCGACAAGACCATCTCCATCACCTTCATCATGGGTGCGGCGCTGGCTGCGGTCGCGGGCACCATGTATCTGATGTATTATGGCGTTGCCTCGTTCAGCGACGGCTTCATTCCCGGCGTCAAGGCGTTTACCGCGGCCGTTCTCGGCGGCATCGGCTCGCTTCCGGGCGCTGTTCTCGGCGGTCTGCTGATCGGTCTCATTGAATCGCTGTGGTCGGCCTATTTCTCCATCGCCTACAAGGATGTCGCGGCATTCGGCATTCTGGCTTTCGTGCTGATCTTCAAGCCGACCGGTATTCTCGGTCGTCCGGAAGTCGAGAAGGTGTGATCCCATGACCAATATCGCTTCCGAAAACGCCGCTTCCAGCCCGAGCCTGATGGCGACGGCCCTGAAGGAGGGCCTGATTGCGGGCCTCATCTCGTTCGGCATGTTCATTCTTTATGTCGGCATCGTCACCTATCAGGATATCAACAACCAGCTGATCTGGGGCACCCGCTGGGGGCTTCTGGCGATCTTCGTCGGCATTGCCGCGGTCGGCCGCTTTCTCGTGGTCGGCTTCATCAAGCCGTCGCTGGACCGCCGCCGGCTTGCCAAGGCGAAAAGTGGCATTCTGGAAATCTCCGAGGAAAAAGGATTTTTCCACAAGCACTTCCTGAAGCTGGCGCTCGTCCTGCTGCTGCTTTATCCTGTTATCGCCGTGCAATTGTTCGGCTTTCAGGGCTCGCTGAAATTCGTCGACAATTTCGGCATCCAGATCCTGATCTATGTGATGCTGGCCTGGGGCCTGAACATCGTCGTCGGCCTCGCCGGCCTGCTCGATCTCGGTTATGTGGCCTTTTACGCGGTCGGCGCCTATTCCTACGCGCTGCTGTCAAGCCATTTCGGCCTGTCCTTCTGGGTGCTTTTGCCGGTGGCGGGCATTCTCGCCGGCTTCTGGGGCATCATTCTCGGTTTCCCGGTTCTGCGCCTTCGCGGCGACTATCTGGCGATCGTCACGCTGGCCTTCGGTGAGATCATCCGCCTCGTGCTTTTGAACTGGACGGCCGTCACCAAGGGCACCTTCGGCATTTCCGGCATCGCCAAGGCTTCGGTCTTCGGCATCTGGTCCTTCGATGTCGCCGCGCCGAACAATTTCGCCAAGGCCTTCGGCCTGTCGATGTCGTCGGCCTATTACAAGATCTTCCTGTTCTACGTGATCCTGCTTCTGTGCATGCTGACGGCTTACGTCACCATCAAGCTGCGCCGCATGCCGATCGGCCGTGCATGGGAAGCGCTGCGCGAGGACGAAATCGCCTGCCGTTCGCTCGGCATCGACACCGTCATCACCAAGCTCACCGCCTTTGCCACGGGCGCGATGTTCGGCGGTTTCGCCGGTTCGTTCTTCGCCGCGCGGCAGGGTTTCGTTTCGCCGGAAAGCTTCGTGTTCCTGGAATCGGCCGTCATCCTCGCCATCGTCGTACTTGGCGGCATGGGCTCGCTGACAGGTATCGCCATTGCGGCGCTCGTCATGGTCGGCGGCACCGAGCTTCTGCGTGAGATGGAGTTCCTGAAGCATGTCTTCGGGCCTGACTTCACGCCGGAACTTTACCGCATGCTGCTCTTCGGTCTCGCCATGGTCATCGTCATGCTGTTCAAGCCGCGCGGTTTCGTCGGCTCGCGTGAACCCACGGCCTTCCTTAAAGAACGCAAGGCCGTCTCCGGCAGCTTTACCAAGGAAGGTCACGGTTGATGGCTTCCGGAATGACGAACATGACACCAAACACCACTGGCGATACGATCCTCAAGGTCGAACATCTCTCGATGCGCTTCGGCGGCCTGATGGCCATCAACGACTTCTCCTTCGAGGCGAAGCGCGGCGAGATCACGGCGCTGATCGGCCCCAACGGTGCGGGCAAGACCACGGTCTTCAACTGCATCACCGGCTTCTACAAGCCGACCATGGGCATGATCACCATGCGCCAGCAGAGTGGCGAGGCGCATCTTCTCGAGCGCCTGCCGGATTTCGAGATCACCAAGAAGGCGAAGGTGGCGCGCACCTTCCAGAACATCCGCCTGTTTTCGGGTCTGACGGTTCTGGAAAACCTGCTGGTGGCGCAGCACAATGCGCTGATGAAGGCCTCGGGTTACACCATTCTCGGTCTTCTCGGCCTGCCCGCTTACCGGCGGGCGGTGGACGACTCGATCGAAAAGGCCAAATACTGGCTGGACAAGGCCGATCTGACCGACCGCGCCGACGATCCGGCCGGCGATCTGCCCTATGGCGCGCAGCGCCGTCTGGAAATCGCCCGCGCCATGTGCACGGGGCCGGAGCTTCTGTGCCTCGATGAGCCGGCCGCCGGTCTCAATCCGAAGGAATCGCTGGCGCTCAATGCGCTGCTGCGCGGCATTCGCGATGAAGGCACGTCGCTGCTTCTGATCGAGCACGACATGTCCGTGGTCATGCAGATTTCCGACCATGTTGTGGTTCTGGAATATGGCCAGAAGATTTCCGACGGTTCGCCGGACCATGTGAAGAACGACCCGAAGGTCATCGCCGCCTATCTGGGTGTCGAGGATGATGAAGTGGAAGACGTGATTGCGGAAGAACTCGACGGAGGAGCGGCCTGATGCCCGGTGAATCGCTTCTCAAAGTCCAGGGTGTCGAAACCTATTATGGCAATATCCGGGCTCTGGCCGGTGTTGATGTCGAGGTCAACAAGGGTGAGATCGTCAGCCTGATCGGCGCCAATGGCGCCGGCAAGTCGACGCTGATGATGACCATTTGCGGCAGCCCGCAGGCGCGCGCCGGTCAGGTGATCTTCGACGGTGAGGACATTACCCATCTGCCGACGCATCTCATCGCCCGCAAGCGCATCGCCCAGTCTCCCGAAGGCCGCCGGATTTTCCCGCGCATGACAGTGCTGGAAAACCTGCAGATGGGCGCCAATCTCGATAATCTCAAGCATTTCAAAGAGGACGTCGAGAAGATCTTCACGATGTTCCCGCGTCTGAAAGAGCGCCAGAGCCAGCGCGGCGGCACGCTTTCCGGCGGCGAGCAGCAGATGCTCTCCATCGGCCGCGCGCTGATGGCGCGTCCGAAGCTCCTGCTGCTTGATGAACCGTCACTCGGTCTTGCACCGCTGATCGTCAAGGGCATTTTCGAGGCGATCAAGAAACTCAACCAGGAAGAGGGGCTGACCGTCTTCCTCGTGGAGCAGAACGCCTTTGCCGCGCTGAAGCTTTCCGACCGCGCTTATGTGATGGTCAACGGCAAGGTGACGATGAGTGGTTCGGGCAGGGAACTGCTCGCCGATCCGCAGGTGCGCGCCGCCTATCTCGAAGGCGGACGGCACTGAAAGATTTTACTTGCGCCGGAAATCTTGCGGCGCAAGACTGCAAACGGCGGCCTGCCGTCCTTTCGGCCAAACCTTAAGGATCCCTGGCGGGGCGTAAACAATAAAATGCCCGGCGGGAAACGACGGGACGACAGACAAGGCAGGGCCAGGGCGTTTCCGCCCGGCACTGATGGGGAAAGAGATGCAGGGCCTTTTTTTCGAAACCGATAACGGCGTGCGTTATGTTCTGCGCGCACTGGTTGTTCTCTTGGGTTTCTGGACGGCGTGGCGCACGGGCAGATCGGTGGCCGATGGCTGGGGCGGTTATACGCGGGTGGTGATCTATACGCTCGCACTGGGGCTCGTCATGCGGTTTCTGCATTACGCGCTCTTCAACGGGCCGTTCATCAACGGCTTCTATTACGTGTTTGACGTCGTTCTTCTTCTGGTCTTTTCCAGCATCGGTTTCCGCATGCGCAGGACGAGCCAGATGGTCAATAATTACTATTGGCTCTACGACCGGACGTCGGCATTTTCCTACAAGAAGAAAGATTGACAGGCGGATTTTTCCGGCTGCACAATGCTCGTCAGAGTGGAACGGTTTCCTGTTCAGTGAAGGTGGGTACTGAACAGGTCCTTGCAATCAACCCATCCAAAGGAACTGGGAGTAAAGTAATGAAGAAGTCTCTTCTTTCCGCTGTTGCGCTGACCGCCATGGTCGCGTTTGGCGGTTCGGCCTGGGCCGATGTCGTGATCGCTGTCGGCGCACCGCTGACCGGCCCGAATGCTGCTTTTGGCGCTCAGATCCAGAAGGGTGCCGAACAGGCTGCGAAAGACATCAATGCCGCCGGCGGCATCAATGGCGAGCAGATCAAGATCGTGCTGGGCGACGACGTATCCGACCCCAAGCAGGGTATTTCGGTTGCCAACAAATTCGTTGCTGACGGCGTGAAATTCGTTGTCGGTCACTTCAACTCCGGCGTTTCCATTCCGGCCTCTGAAGTTTACGCCGAAAACGGTATTCTCGAAATCACGCCTGCCGCAACCAACCCTGTTTTCACCGAACGCGGCCTGTGGAACACTTTCCGCACCTGCGGCCGTGACGACCAGCAGGGCGGCATCGCCGGCAAGTACCTGGCCGATCATTTCAAGGACGCCAAGGTCGCCATCATTCACGACAAGACACCTTATGGTCAGGGCCTTGCCGATGAAACCAAGAAGGCTGCCAATGCCGCCGGCGTGACTGAGGTCATGTATGAAGGCGTCAACGTCGGCGACAAGGATTTCTCCGCGCTGATCTCCAAGATGAAGGAAGCCGGCGTTTCCATCATCTACTGGGGCGGCCTGCACACCGAAGCCGGTCTCATCATCCGCCAGGCGGCTGACCAGGGCCTGAAGGCGAAGCTCGTTTCGGGAGACGGTATCGTCTCGAACGAACTTGCTTCCATCGCCGGCGACGCCGTTGAAGGCACGCTCAACACCTTCGGCCCCGATCCGACGCTGCGCCCGGAAAACAAGGAGCTGGTAGAGAAGTTCAAGGCCGCCGGCTTCAACCCGGAAGCCTACACGCTCTACTCCTACGCCGCGATGCAGGCGATTGCCGGTGCGGCGAAGGCTGCCGGTTCCGTGGAGCCGGAAAAGGTTGCCGAGGCCCTGAAGTCCGGCACCTTCCCGACCGCGCTTGGCGACATCTCCTTCGACGAGAAGGGCGACCCGAAGCTTCCCGGCTACGTCATGTACGAATGGAAGAAGGGTCCGGACGGCAAGTTCACCTACATCCAGCAGGGCAGCTAAGCTCTTCTGTGACTTCCTATCGAAGCCCGGCAGCGATGCCGGGCTTTTTCTTTTTGTGGTCCGGCTTGCCATACTGGAGACAACAAGGCGGGAAACAAAGCCTCTCGGGAAAACTGCAATGAGGGGTAGCAATGACGATAAAGCGAACCGTGTCTCTATTCCTTGTTCTTGCTGGGCTGGCGGCGGTGCTGATAGGCGTGCATTTCTTCAGCAAATCCCGAACGACGCAATTATTTGGTGGCATCATCGCAAGGGTCGAAACGGAAAGGCCGGTGGTGGCGCTGACCTTCGACGATGGGCCGTCGGTGCGTTTTACGCCTGATGTCCTGACGATCCTGAGGGAGCGCGGGGTAAAAGCGACTTTCTTTTTGACCGGTAAGGAGACCGAAGAAAACCTGCCGCAGGCGCGCATGATCGTGAGCGAGGGGCATCAGCTCGGCAACCATAGCTATACGCATTCCAACATGATGTTCATGGGGCCGGCGCGGATCAGGGAGGAGATCGAGCGCACCGATGCGGCTATTCGCGCTGCGGGCTACGAAGGCGAGATCATGTTCCGGCCGCCCTATGGCAAGAAGCTGCTCACCTTGCCCTGGTATCTTTCACGGCATGACCGGAAAACCATCATGTGGGATGTCGAACCGGAATCGTTTCCCGATGTCGCCGACGATGCGGCCGCCCTCGCCAGTCACGTCATCGAGCAAACGAGAAACGGCTCGATCATCATCATGCATGTCATGTATCGAAGCCGCGAGGTGTCCCGGCAGGCGCTGCCCCTGATCATAGATGGCCTTCGTCAACGCGGGTTCGAGTTTGTTACCGTCGCGCAATTGCTCTGATATCGCTGCCGAACCTGTGGCTGTTCAGCCGATCCGCGCCAGAATAAAGTCGGCACGTTCCTCGATGCCTGATTTTGGAAGCACGACGCTATCGTAGCCAAGCGCTTCATAGTCCCGGACAAGACGTTCATACTCCTCGACCGCCGCGTCGAAATCATGCCGGCGTTCATCGTCGCCCCGATAGATTTCAGGCCAGGGCGGGGTGAGGAAAACCAGACGGTTATAGCGGTGCGTGTTTTTCAGCGTATCGATGAAGCCATCGCCGCCGACATGGCGTAGCGCAGAGGCGGCGTCGATCAGGCCGCGATCGAAAAAGACGAGGCCATCCGCTGGCGCCTTTTGCCGGTCTTCCAGGGCCATGGTGATCGCCCGGCGGGCGAAGGCCTCGATGTCGATCCAGGGCAGGGCGGTGCCGTTATTGCGGGTTTCTTCGATGACGATGCGCCGACCGGGCTCCTCGACGGTTACGAAACCGCGCCGGGCAAGTTCTGCGAGGAGGGTGGATTTTCCGCCGCCGGAGCAGCCGGAAAGGATGATGAAACGGTTCATGGGCGTTTCTCCTGTGTTGGGGATCAGGTGGATCGGGTGGTGATTTTTCGGCAGGCAGGGGTGAGGCAGGTTTCTTCTCCCCGTCGGGGAGAAGGTGGCCCGAAGGGTCGGATGAGGGGGCAAGCTCTCCGAATATCTCGACGCTTGCCCCCTCATCCCGCTGCCGCGGACTTCTCCCCGGTGGGGAGAAGAAACAAGGGGCATCCGCTCGGCCGGAAGCGGATACTCTGCATTCAAGCAGAAAATATATGTTTGCTGAACCTTACCGCACTAATTGTGCTCGTCAGCCCTGATGCAAAATATGCGCCGCCTTGACGGCCGCCGAAGCGCGGTTTTCGACGCCGAGCTTCACATAGATCTGTTCCAGATGTTTGTTCACGGTTCTGGCGGAAAGGCCGAGAATATCGCCGATATCGCGGTTGGATTTGCCTTTGGCAATCCACAGCAGAACTTCCGATTCCCGCGTTGTCAGGGCAAAGTGGTCCTTCAGCAGGTGGTCGTCGGATTTCTCATTGGCGGCTGTCAGACGGAAGAGATATTCGTCCGGTCCCATTGCGCCGAGGAAGGATAGCTGCAAAGCGGGCCGCCCGGCCTCGGTGATCGTCAGCGGTGCATCGCGGGCGGAATCCACCGTTGTCCTGTCGGCCAGCCAGCCGGAAATATGGGCAACGACAATCTCCAGCCCATCATCGCGGCCGGTGGCGGCGTTGACCAGCCGGGTTGCCTGTGGTGTGGACCAGTGGATCGCGCCGTTGGCGCGCACGGCGAGCAGGTGCCGACCGGCGGCATCCAGCGCCACGCGGGCGCTCTGCGCCGAGCGGGCATTGGAGAGATGCACACGGATGCGGGCGCGCAGCTCATCGATGTTGATCGGCTTGGTCAGATAGTCGACACCGCCGGATTCGAGCGCCCGCACCACATGTTCGGTCTCCGTCAGCCCGGTCATGAAGATGACAGGCACCTGGGCCACGGCGGCGTTGGCCTTCAGGCGGCGGCAGGTTTCGAAACCGTCCATGGCCGGCATGACCGCATCGAGCAGGATGATATCGGGCGTGATGCGTTCGGCAATGTTGAGCGCGGCCTGACCGGATGTGGCGATCAGCGCCGAAAAGCCTGACTGTTCCAGCGCATCGGTGAGGAACCCCAGCGCTTCGGGACTGTCATCCACCAGCAATACAATGTCTCTCGGCAGTGCTGCGCCTTGCCCGCTCATGCCTTGCCGTCTCCCCTGTCGTTCTCTTCAAACCGCTTTAGAAAATGGGCGTAACCGGCCAGATCGAAGGCCTGCACATAGGTGCCAAGCTCTTGCGTGAAGGGCAGGTTGTTGGTGTTGCGGGCGAGATCTGCGAGTTTTGCCTCTATGCCGCGTATGTAGCCTATTTCGCCGAGCCTCTGCAAATCCTTGATATGAATTACGCCGGGATGAACGATCTGCGCCGGCGGCTGGGGGATGGGTGCCGGGGGAAGGTCGGTATCGTAAATCCACTTCAGGCCGAGATGCACCGCAAGCCTGTCGCACAGGTGGCGGATATCGACCGGCTTGGCGATGGCGTCGTTGTGATTGTCTTCTCCGGCACCCGCTACGGTGCCGTCACCGATATTGGCCGAGAGCATGATGAGCGGAGCCGTCTGCCCTGCTTCACGCAACTTCGTCACAAGCTGCCAGCCGGACATTCCGGGCATGGAGATATCGATGAGAAAGAGGTCGGGCTGCACGCCTTCGATGAGTGTCAGGCATTCCGGTCCGCTCTGGGCGGTCAGCACCACGAAATCGAGCGGCGAAAGCACCTGCCGCATCAGCTCGCGGTGATCCTCATTGTCATCAACCACCACGATGGTGCGGCGCGGGCCGGAATAGGAGCGGATGGTCTTTTCTGCCGCAGGCGCGGTGCTTGGCCGATGCACGGCAGACAGCATGAGGCGGACGCGAAAGGTGGAGCCGCTGTCCTTCTCGCTGGAGACGGAAATCTCGCCGCCCAGCGTGTTGGTCAGAAGCCTTGTGATTGTCAGCCCAAGGCCGAGGCCCGGCATGGGGCGCACGCTTTCGGCCTCGCCGCGCTGGAAAGGCTCGTAGATGCGGGCGAGGTCTTTTTCGGCAATGCCGCGCCCGGTATCCGACACCGTGAAGCTTGCCACCTGGCTGCGATAGGCGACATCGAAGGTGACGCTGCCCTCATCGGTGAACTTGATGGCGTTGGAGAGCAGGTTGACGAGAATCTGGCGCAGACGCTTTTCATCCGTGCGGACATATTGCGGCAGGGAATGGGCGCGTTCGTGCCGGAATTCCAGCCCCTTGGCCTGCGCCTGCGGGCGGAACATGTCGACGATCTGGTCGAGGAAATCCTGAATATTGATCTCGTTGGAATAGACCTGCAGGCGGCCAGCCTCGATCTTGGAAATATCCAGAAGCCCGTCGATCAGGCCGGAGAGATGGTCGGCGGAACGGCGAATGACCTTGATGGCCGATTGCCGCGGCGCGGGAATGGTCTCATCGCGTTCGAGGATTTGGGCGTAGCCCAAAACAGCGTTGAGCGGCGTGCGCAATTCGTGGCTGAGGCCGACCACGTAGCGGCTCTTGGCGCGGTTGGCGGCCTCAGCCGTTTCCTTGGCGTCCTGAAGGGCGGCGTCGGTCTTCTTGTGGGCGGCGATTTCCTTCAACAGCAGCGTGTTCTGGCGTGAGGATTCCTCTTCCGCAACCACCCGGCTGTCATGGGCAAGAACCAGAAACCAGCAGACGATGCCGGCAATGACGGCAAAGACGAAAAACACGATGAGGATGGTGCGGTTGACCACGTCAGCCGTTGCCGGCGAGGCGGTGCCGACCTGATGGGCGATGAGCGCCAATATGCCGCCAATGGCGGTGACGGCGATGGCCGCCGCCATGCCATAACGTCCGAGCCTTGTGGCGAGTTTTGCAACCAATTGGTGGGGCAGGAAAGATTTTGCGACCGTCGCGACTTGATAGTTGAGCTTGGCCTTCGGCTTGCACATGTCATGGCAGCGGCTGTCCAGCGAGCAGCAGAGCGAACAGATCGGCGCCGCATAGGCTGGACACCATGCCATGTCTTCCGGCTCGAACGGGTGTTCGCAGATGGAGCAGGTGATGGCGCTCAGCTCGCGCCATTTCTGGCGCGGCTTGCGGGCCAGATAGAATTTGCCCTTCGTGCCCCAGGCGATCAGCGGCGAGGCTATGAAGGCGACGATGAGGGTGAGATAGGGCGCAAGCGAGGCAGCGAGTGCGCCGAAGGTGCCGAAATGCGCCATCAGCGCAATGGTGGCCGAAAGCGCCATGGAGCCGACGCCGACGGGATTGATATCGTAGAGATGGGCGCGCTTGAACTCGATGCCCGGTGGGGCAAGGCCGAGCGGCTTGTTGATGAACAGATCGGCCGAGATGGTGCAGAGCCAGGCCATGGCGACGATGGAAAAAATGCCGAGCGTTTCTTCCAGCAGGCGATAGATGCCGAGTTCCATCAACAGCAGCGCGATCACTACGTTGAAGACCAGCCAGACCACGCGGCCGGGGTGGCTGTGGGTGAGGCGGGAAAAGAAGTTGGACCAGGCGAGCGAGCCCGCATAGGCGTTCATGACGTTGATCTTCAGCTGCGAGACCACCACGAAGGCGACCATCAGCAGCATAGCCGCCGTATGGTTGGGGATCATGTAGCCGAAGGCGGTCAGGTACATCTGGGCCGGATCGGCGGCGCGGTCCACCGAGACGCCGGAACTGAAGGTCAAGACCACGAGGAAGGAACCGGCCAGCAGCTTCGGCACGCCGACGACGACCCAGCCGGCACCCGCCAGAAAGACCGCGATGCGATGGCGCAGGCGGCTCTGTCCCTCGGCGGGCAGGAAGCGCAGGAAATCCACCTGTTCGCCGATCTGCGACATCAGCGCGAGGATGACGGCAGACGCCGCGCCGAATTCCACCAGATTGAAATGGGCCACGGTGCCCGGCGGACCGGAGGCGTGATGAATGCCGGAAAAGGCCCGCCACAGATCGTATTTTTCCCAGTCCATCAAAGCGATGAAGATGAAGGGCAATACGTTCAGCACGATCCAGAAGGGCTGGGTGATGATCTGGAAACGGCTGATGAGGCGCACGCCGTGGGTGACGAGCGGAATGACCATGACGGCGGAGATGATGTAGCCGATCCAGAGCGGAATGCCGAGCGCCAGCTCCAGCGCGCCGGACATGATCGACGCCTCTATGGCGAAGAGCATGAAGGTGAAGGCGGCGTAGATCAGCGAGGTGATGGTGGAGCCGATGTAACCGAAGCTCGCGCCGCGTGTCAGGAGATCGATATCGACGCCGTGACGGATGGCGTAACGGCTGATCGGCAGGCCGACGGCAAGCATGGCAATGGCCGCGACGATGATGGCGTAAAAGGCGTTGGTGGTGCCGTATGACAGCGTGATCGCGCCGCCGATGGCTTCGAGTGCCAGAAAGGAAATAGCGCCGATGGCGGTGTGGGAGATGCGGTTGGACGAAAATTGCCGGGCGCTTTTAGCGGTGAAGCGCAGCGCATAATCTTCCAGCGTCTGGTTGGCGACCCAGCGGTTATATTCGCGCCTGACGGGGATGATGCGTTGCCGTGCGGCCATGCCTAGGATCCAGCCCCTTTCCGCAAAAGGTGTTTTGCCATTCTCACAGCCGCACCGACATGCCGCCATCCACCGTCAGCACATGGCCGTTGACGAAGGAGGAGGCGTCGCTGGCCAGAAACAGGGCTGCACCGGCGATTTCATCCGGCCTGCCCCAGCGTTCCAGCGGCACGCGCAGTTTGGCGAATGCGACCATGTCAGGGTTTTCGGCAAGGGCCGCATTGGTTTCCGTGGCGAACATGCCGGGTGCAATGGCGTTGCTGGTGATGCCGCGCGCACCATATTCGACAGCTATTGCGCGCATCAGCCCGGTCAGCCCCTGCTTGGCAACGGGATAGATCGCATCGCCCGGCCTGACGATGTGGCCGAGAATGGAGGTGATGGTGATGATGCGGCCGTAACCGTTGGAATTCATGGCTTGCGCGGCGTCTCGCGACAGCGAGACGGAGGAGGTGAGGTCGGTGCGGATAAGCTCCAGCACGTCCTCGTCGCTGAATTCGGAAAGCGGGCGGCGGTCGCGTGCGCCGACATTGTTGACGAGGATATCGAGATGGCCGAATTCGTCCATGATGCGGTGGACGAGGGCAGTTCCGGCGGCGGTATCGGCAATGTCGAAAGCGGCATAATCGGCTTTTCCGCCGGCTTGCCGAAGTGTGCCTGCTGCCTGTTCCAGCGCCTCGGCGTTACGGCCGGTCAGCCACACATGGGCGCCAGCCTCGGCAAAGGCCCTGGCGATTTCGAAACCGAGGCCGCGGCCGCTGCCTGTGATGATGGCGATGCGGTTTTCGAGAGAGAATTTTTTGAGAATGCCCATCGCTCACCTTCTTGCTTTAGAGCATCGGACCGAAAACCGTGTCGCGGTTTCGGAAAAGCCGATGCGGTTGGTCAAAGCCACGCAACGTCTTCGAGTTTGCGCATAGGCAAGAATATTCCACGCAGGGCAGAGGGCGAAAGGTCGCCTGTCCGGTCCGGCCGTTCGGTGGACATAAAAATGGCGTCGCCCGGTTGCGGGCGACGCCATGTCTTGGGTTATCAGGCAGCAGCCGACTTTGCGAGCGGCACTTCTGCAATCGTCTTCAGAACAACGGAAGCGATCTGGTAAGGGCAGCCCTGCGAGTTCGGACGACGGTCTTCGAGGTAACCACGGTAACCGTTGTTGACGAAGGAGTGCGGAACGCGGATCGAGGCGCCACGGTCGGCAACGCCGTAGGAGAACTTGTTCCACGGAGCGGTTTCGTGCTTGCCGGTCAGGCGCAGGTGGTTGTCCGGACCGTAAACGTCGATATGCTCCTGCCAGTTCTTGGCGAAAGCGGCCATGAGGGCTTCGAAATACTCCTTGCCGCCAACTTCACGCATGAACTTGGTGGAGAAGTTGCAATGCATGCCCGAACCGTTCCAGTCGGTATCGCCGAGCGGCTTGCAATGGAATTCGACGTCGATGCCGTACTGTTCGCAAAGACGCAGCAGCAGGTAACGGGCGATCCAGATCTGGTCGGCGGCGCGCTTGGAGCCCTTGCCGAATACCTGGAATTCCCACTGGCCCTTGGCCACTTCGGCATTGATGCCTTCGTGGTTGATGCCGGCTTCGAGGCAGAGGTCGAGATGTTCTTCAACGATTTCGCGGGCAACCGAGCCGACGTTCTTGAAGCCGACGCCGGTGTAATACGGACCCTGCGGAGCCGGGTAGCCCTGCTCGGGGAAGCCAAGCGGACGGCCGTCCTGGTAGAAGAAATATTCCTGCTCGAAACCGAACCATGCGTCTTCATCATCGAGGATGGTCGCGCGGCTGTTCGATGCATGCGGGGTGACGCCGTCAGGCATCATGACTTCGCACATGACGAGTACGCCGTTGGTGCGGGCCGGATCGGGATAGATCGCAACGGGCTTCAGCACGCAATCCGACGAGTGGCCTTCGGCCTGCTGGGTGGACGAGCCATCAAAACCCCAAAGCGGCAGCTGCTCGAGCGTCGGGAATTCGTCGAATTCCTTGACCTGTGTCTTGCCGCGCAGGTTGGGGACCGGCTTGTATCCGTCCAGCCAGATGTACTCGAGTTTGAACTTAGTCATTACGAACCTCTCATAGGTAACAATGCGAAGCCTTGAGGCCTCCCGTGGCTTTGACCACCGGAAGCGCATTCGCGTTCAAGGGCTGACGGGTTAGATGCATGCCGCGTGCCAGATTGGCGATATCGGGCGAATTCTTCGAAAAATCTTTCAGGGGCCCTGTCATGCAGGGGCTGCGGTATCACCTCGGTCCGCTTCTGCTGCACTGCGGCAGGCAAATTCACCCCTCATGTTTCATCATTGAATCCTGATAGATAGCCGACGTCTGGCGGGGAAATGCCCTGCTGCGGTGCAATGATTTCAATTGCGCGCGAGGGATCGGCATTTGCCCCAAAAACCGGCGCTTTCGGAATGGTTTTTCTTGTATATGAGACGATTAATGCCTATATTTTTCGCAACGTGATTTTTTTTTAATCAAACGGAGCGAATCCGGCGCTTGCGGGTTTGCTCCATACAAAAAGTGCTTCGATGCAAACAAAGTGAGATGATCGAAATGGCAACTGGCATTCATCGCGAGACGGCAACGATCTATCAATTCCCGGTCGGCGGGCGCGCGGGTCTTTCGAAGTTCCGCAGCAGCGGCCTGAACGACCTCGAGCGCCAGGCGCAGGAACCGCATATCGACTTCGGTTCCTGGTATCACGATGATGCGATCCGCGACGAAGAACGGAACGACAAGCCGCATTCCTGATCTGGCTTCTTGTGAAGTTTTACCGATTGCGGTGGGCCTAGCCACGTTTGCGTCTTCAACTCTTCAGGCCCACTCTGCGTCATCCTCGGGCTTGACCCGAGGATCCACGATGGGAGCGCCTATGGATCCTCGCCTCAAGGGCGAGGATGACGTCGAATAGGCGGGACGGTCGAACATAAAAGCCGGCGGATGTTTAGACCGAGCTTTCTCCCAAATCTCCTTCCCTGCATCTTTCGCCACCCCGCCTACGTCAATTGACGTATACGGTTTCGCGTCCGCGAGATCGATAGTCCCTCCCAGCAGCGGCCGCAGATGCCGCTGAGCCTCGATGAGAGGCCAACAAGGAGAGGGGTTCTTCCGATGATGTTCCGCAAGACGCTTAGTGCCGCGCTGCTTGGCGCGATCCTGTCCACCACCGCCTTCCACGGCGCGTTTGCAGCTGATGACACGATCAAGGTCGGCGTGCTGCATTCGCTTTCCGGTACCATGGCGATTTCAGAGACGACGCTGAAGGACGCCATGTTGATGCTCATCGACGAGCAGAACAAGAAGGGCGGCGTTCTCGGCAAGAAGCTCGAAGCCGTCGTGGTCGATCCGGCCTCCGATTGGCCGCTGTTTGCCGAAAAGGCCCGCCAGCTGATTTCGCAGGACAAGGTCGCCGCCGTTTTCGGCTGCTGGACGTCTTCCTCGCGCAAATCCGTGCTGCCGGTTTTCGAGGAACTGAATTCGATCCTGTTCTACCCGGTTCAGTACGAGGGTGAAGAATCCTCGCGCAACATCTTCTATACGGGTGCGGCACCGAACCAGCAGGCCATTCCGGCCGTCGATTATCTCGCCAGCACCGAAGGTGTGGAGCGCTGGGTTCTGGCCGGTACGGACTATGTCTACCCGCAGACCACCAACAAGATCCTGAAGGCCTACCTGATGTCGAAGGGCGTCAAGGAAGAGGACATCATGATCAACTACACGCCGTTCGGTCATTCCGACTGGCAGACGATCGTCTCCGACATCAAGAAGTTCGGCTCGGCCGGCAAGAAGACCGCCGTGGTCTCCACCATCAACGGCGACGCAAACGTGCCCTTCTACAAAGAACTGGCGAACCAGGGCATCAAGGCGGAAGACATTCCGGTCGTCGCCTTCTCTGTTGGCGAAGAAGAGCTTGCCGGTCTCGATACCGCACCGCTCGTCGGCCACCTTGCCGCCTGGAACTACTTCCAGTCTGTCGATGCTCCGGTCAATGCCGAGTTCATCAAGACCTGGCACGCGTTTACGAAAAACGACAAGCGCGTGACCAACGACCCGATGGAAGCGGCCTATATCGGTTTCAACGCCTGGGTAAAGGCCGTCGAATCCGCCGGCACGACCGATACGGACAAGGTTCTGGACTCGATCATCGGCGTTTCGGTGCCGAACCTTTCGGGCGGTTACTCCACCGTCATGCCGAACCACCACATCACCAAGCCGGTGCTGATCGGCGAAATCCAGGCCGATGGGCAGTTTGAGATCGTGCAGCAGACGCCGCAGGTGGTGGGTGATGAATGGTCGGATTACCTGCCGGACTCGAAGGATCTGATCTCGGACTGGAGGAAGCCGATGTCTTGCGGCAACTTCAATGTGGCCAGTGGCAAGTGCGGCGGCAAGGGTAGCTGATAGCGACGGTTGGTTGCCGCCCCCTTGTCGGGGGCGGTGACTTTGCACTCCTATCGCCCGAACTGAACAAGCATGCCCCCCTCTGCCCTGCCGGGCATCTCCCCCACAGGTGGGGAGATCGACTCGCGGCAAGGCGCCCCGCCCTCCTCATCGGTTGAGATAGAGCGATGCAGGCGCCCCTTGCCGATCTCCCCACCTGTGGGGGAGATGCCCGGCAGGGCAGAGGGGGGTGGCGGCACCCACAGACGGCGCTTTTATCGGAAACGCTCCAAGGAACCCGACATGACGATCCGATCTTTTCTCGGAGCCATCTTTCTCTGGCTCACCCTCGGGATCGCGGCGCAATCCTTCGCGCAAAGCGATCCGAAGGCGCTGATCGACCAACTCGGCACGGCGGACTTCAAACAGGCCGAAACGCTGATCGGGCAGATCGCCGCCACCGGCGATGCGCGGGTCGTGCCGGCGCTCGAGGCTTTCGCGGCGGGTGATCTTTACGTGCGCAAGACCGATAATCTGGTGTTCATGACGAAGCCGGCAGGGTCGAGTTTCACACTGATCGATCCGCTTTCGGGAGAAAGCGCCGGCGAAGCGCCCAAGGCCGCCGTCTCTAAGATCAAGATCAACAACAATCTTCGCCGCGTCATCCGTGCCGCTCTCGGCGGTCTGACCCTGCTCAGCCCGGAAAAATCCGTGCGGCTTTCGGCGGCGGATGCCGTCTTGAAAGCGCCGAGCGCCGAAAATCTCGAATTGCTGGAAGCGGCCATCGCCAAGGAAACCGACAGTGAGGTGCGGACCCGGATGGAGGAGGCGCGGGCTGTCTCGCTGCTCTCCTCCGACCGGTCGCTCGCTGAGAAGAAGGATGCGATCGCGACCATCAAGAAGCTGGGAGGGCGCGACGCCATCGGCATTCTGATGGCGGCCTCCGCTTCCGTCGATCAAAGCCTGAAACCCGATATAGACGAGGCCATTTCCAGCATCGAAAGCGCGCTCGCCTTCTGGGATTACGCGCAGAATGTATGGTACGGCCTGTCGCTCGGTTCCGTGCTGCTGCTGGCCGCCATCGGCCTTGCCATCACCTTCGGCGTGATGGGCATCATCAACATGGCCCATGGCGAGATGGTGATGATCGGCGCTTACTCCACCTTCATGGTGCAGGAGGTGATCCGCAGCCATTTCCCCGGCCTGTTCGACTGGTCGCTCGCCATCGCACTGCCAGCTGCTTTTCTGGTGACGGCCTTCGTCGGTCTCATCATGGAGCGTGGCGTCATCCGCTTCCTTTACGGGCGGCCGCTGGAAACGCTGCTGGCCACCTGGGGCATTTCACTCATCCTGCAACAGGGCGTGCGCTCCATCTTCGGCCCGACCAACCGGGAAGTTGGCAGCCCCGGCTGGATGTCCGGCTCCTTCAGCGTCGGTTATCTCAATTTCACCTGGAACCGGGTGTGGATTGTCTGTTTCTCGCTCTCGGTCTTCTTCGCGCTGCTGGTGCTTTTGAAGCGCTCCTCCTTCGGGTTGCAGATTCGTGCCGTGACCCAGAACCGCCGCATGGCCTCTTCCATGGGCATCCGCACACCCTGGGTCGATGCCTTCACTTTCGCGCTCGGTTCGGGTGTTGCAGGTCTTGCCGGCGTGGCGCTGTCGCAGATCGACAATGTCTCGCCCAATCTTGGTCAGAGCTACATCATCGACAGTTTCATGGTGGTGGTGTTCGGCGGTGTCGGCAATCTCTGGGGAACGCTGGTGGGTGCGCTGTCGCTCGGCGTGCTTAACAAGTTCCTTGAGCCGACGGTGGGCGCCGTGCTCGGCAAGATCCTCGTGCTTGTCCTCATCATCCTGTTCATCCAGAAGCGGCCGCGTGGTCTCTTCGCACTCAAGGGAAGGGCGATCGAAGCATGATTACCGGCTTCCTCCTGCGCGCGCTCGATCGCCGCATTTCCATCGCCATCGGCATCATCCTGGCCATCGCCGTGCTGGTGCCCGCCTCCAACCTGCTTTTGCCAGTAGACAGCGCATTCCGCATCCCGACTTACATCATGTCGATGCTCGGCAAATATCTCTCCTATGCGCTGCTTGCGCTGGCGCTTGATCTTGTCTGGGGTTATTGCGGCATTCTCTCGCTCGGCCACGCCGCCTTCTTCGCGCTCGGCGGTTATGCCATGGGCATGTATCTGATGCGGCAGATCGGTACGCGCGGGGTCTATGGCCATCCCGTGCTGCCTGACTTCATGGTCTTCCTCAACTGGAAGGAACTGCCGTGGTTCTGGCACGGCTTCGACATGTTCTGGTTTGCGGCGTTGATGGTGCTTGTCGTACCGGGCCTGCTCGCCTTCGTGTTCGGCTGGTTCGCCTTCCGCTCGCGCGTCAACGGCGTTTATCTCTCGATTATCACCCAGGCCATGACCTATGCCCTGCTGCTTGCCTTCTTCCGCAACGATATGGGTTTCGGCGGCAATAATGGCCTTACCGATTTCAAGGATATCCTCGGCTTTTCCGTGCAGGCGGATGGCACGCGCGCCGTGCTGTTCGCCATGACGGCGGTGATGCTGGCGCTTTCGCTGCTGATTGCCTCCGGCATCGTCAATTCCAAATTCGGCAAGGTGCTGGTGGGCGTGCGTGATGCCGAAAGCCGGGTGCGCTTCCTTGGGTTTAGGGTGGAAAACATCAAGCTCTTCACCTTTGTTGTGTCAGCCATGATGGCGGGCATTGCCGGTGCGCTGTTCGTGCCGCAGGTGGGCATCATCAACCCCGGCGAATTTTCCCCCGCCAACTCCATCGAGGTGGTGGTGTGGACGGCGGTGGGCGGGCGCGGCACGCTGATCGGGCCGATCATCGGCGCGGTTCTGGTCAATGGCGGCAAGAGCTATTTCACCGGTGCTTTCCCCGAATTCTGGCTGTTTGCGCTGGGCGGTCTCTTTATCGCGGTAACGCTGTTCTTCCCGAAGGGCATTGTCGGCACCGTGCAGCATTATCTCGTCGGGCGTCGTGAAAAGCGGGTCGCGCGGGCGGCAAGTGCAGCCGGACAACCGGGTAATGACAGTGCTGCAACAGCGGCGCAACAGGCGGCGGAGTGAGGCTGACATGAACACGGTTTCCGAAAACAGAACCAAAAGCCTGCTTTATCTCGACGGTGTTTCCGTTTCCTTCGACGGGTTCAGGGCGCTCAATTCGCTCTCCTTCGTGGTGGAGCCGGGCGAGCTGCGGGCCATCATCGGCCCGAATGGCGCCGGCAAGACGACGATGATGGATATCATCACCGGCAAGACCCGGCCGGATACCGGCACGGTGCTGTTCGAAGACAGCATCGACCTCACGAAAAAGGATGAGGCGGATATTGCCCAGCTCGGCATCGGGCGTAAATTCCAGAAGCCAACGGTGTTTGAAAGCCATACCGTCTGGGACAATCTGGAACTGGCGCTGAACCGCAAGCGCGGCGTTTTCGCCACGCTGTTCTACCGGCTGACGCAGGAGGACAAGGCGCGCATCGAGGAAATCCTCGCCACCGTGCGTCTCGGCCACCGCCGCGGCGATCTCGCCGCCAACCTTTCGCATGGCCAGAAACAGTGGCTTGAGATCGGCATGCTGCTGGCGCAGGAACCGAAACTGCTGCTGGTGGACGAGCCTGTCGCCGGCATGACGGATGCGGAAACGGCGGAAACCGCCGTGCTTTTGAAGGAGATCGCGAAGACCCGTTCGGTTGTCGTGGTGGAGCACGATATGGGCTTCATCCGCGAGCTGGGCGTGAAGGTGACGTGTCTTGCCGAAGGCTCGGTGCTGGCCGAAGGGTCGATCGATTTTGTGTCCAGCGATCCGAAGGTGATCGAGAATTATCTGGGGCGGTGATGGTGGTGTTTGCGGCGTTACCCCCCTCTGCCCTGCCGGGCATCTCCCCCTCAAGGGGGGAGATCGGCAAGCGGCTAACACCCTGCCTCATGACCAGTAGGCGATGGGACGAGCGGGAACGGCATCTGATCTCCCCCCTTGAGGGGGAGATGCCCGGCAGGGCAGAGGGGGGTAACGCCGCCCACCATACCGCCAATGGAGTTTTATCATGCTGACAGTCGAAAACATCAACCTCCACTATGGCGCGGCGCAGGCCCTGCGCGGCGTGTCGCTGAAAGCGGAGATGGGCAAGATCACCTGTGTTCTCGGCCGCAACGGCGTCGGCAAAAGCTCGTTGCTCCGTGCCGTCACCGGCCAGCAGGCCACCAGCGCCGGCACCATCCGTTTCGGCGATGCGGCGCTCGACGGGCTCGCACCTTACCAGCGGGCTAAGCGCGGGGTGGGTTACGTGCCGCAGGGACGGGAAATCTTTCCGCTGCTCAGCGTGCAGGAAAATCTGGAGAGCGGTTATGCGCCGCTGCCGCGTAGGGAGCGTTTCATCCCGGACGATATTTTCAGCCTGTTTCCAGTGTTGCAAACCATGCTGTCGCGGCGCGGCGGCGATCTCTCGGGCGGCCAGCAGCAGCAGCTTGCGATTGGCCGGGCGCTGGTGACGCGGCCGAAAATCCTTGTTCTCGACGAACCGACCGAGGGCATTCAGCCGTCGATCATCAAGGATATCGGCCGGGCGATCAAATATCTGCGCGACTCCACCGGCATGGCGATCCTGCTGGTCGAGCAATATCTGGATTTCTGCCGCGAGCTTGCCGATTACGTCTACATCATGGACCGCGGTGAAATCGTGCATGAGGGGCTGGCCGAAACGCTGGATACGCCGGAAGCGCGGCGGCATCTGACAGTGTAACGTTGAGCACGCCGATCACGGCATAAAAACGGCCGATTAATATTTTGAAAGTCTATGCGCCTGTGCATGGCTTTCATGCGTAATTTTAGCGTTTCATTAAGTAAAAGCCTATGGTATTGGGCGCATGAAATGCTGCATGCGAGACACAGAAGAAGTCTATTCGCACGCCGCGACTGTTGATCCCTTACATTTCCTGCACGCTCGACGTATCGTCGGGAAACTGTGCCAATAAAGGCGTGTCAATGATTCAAGACTTTGCAGTGGGCCGGGCTTCCCGGTTGGTGCGTTCCGCACGCAGCCTGTTCCTCGGGCTGGTGATCAGCGCAAGCGCAGGGGCCGCAGCGTCGGCATCGACCTGCGGTCAGGGTATTGGCCCCGGCATGGAACCGGGTCGGCACGACTTTTCCATTCTCTCCAACGGTGAAAAACGCGACGGCGTCTATTTTGTTCCATCGGCCTATGATGGAAATAAGCCGCTGCCGGTCGTGTTCGATTTCCATGGTTCCAACAGCAATCCGCATGGTCAGCTGAACCGCAGCGGCTGGGACAAGCTTGCCGAGCGTGACGGTCTCATGGTCGTGGCGCTGGCCGGCAGCCTGAGCGGCGAATTGCCGGGCACCCGTGCCTGGAATGTTCCCGGCGTCACCAAGCGGCCGGGCGGGCTCGATGAAGTCGGTTTCATCCGCGATGCCATCACCATGGTGAAGGGCAAGTTCTGCGTGGATGAGGAGCGTTTTTATGGCTCCGGTTATTCCGGCGGCGGGCGCATGCTGTCGCAATTCATCTGCAGCGGCAACGCGGACTTTAACGCTGCCGGCTTCGTTGCTTCGCTGCGCGCCGGTTATCCGCTGGAGACGGAAGGCAAATGGGGACCGGATGCGGCAAGCTGCCAGCCTGTGCGGCCAATGTCGATCATCGCCTTTGCCGGGCTGAAAGACCCCGCCAATCCCTATCAGGGCGGCGGCAAGTCCTATTGGCAATATGGCGGCGAAACGGCGTTGAAGCGCTGGGCCGAAATGGATGGGTGCAAGGGCGCTGCCAAAAGCAAGGTGGGAGAGAGCTTCACCGTCAATTCCTATGATGTCTGCAAGGCTGGCGCACGCATCCAGTCCTATGTCATCAACGACTGGGACCACGCCTGGCCGCGCGCCACCATGAAGGCCGAGGTTCTGGCCGCTAACGCCGTTGTCACCCGCAAGCCGGGCGGCGAGCAGACACCGAAGGCGGAACCGGCCGTGGAGCGCAAGATGCCCACAGGCGAAGTGACGCGCACGGTTGATGCGGCCGAAAGAATGTGGGATTTCTTCCGCAATACGGAAGGGCAGCTTGTCGTGGATGCCGTCGTCAAGAAGGATTGTGGCGTCAAGACCTCGTCCGCTTCCGCAACTGTTTCGGAGACCGCGTGCAGCAGCAACAGCAAGCCATCGGCCCTTCCGGTCGCCAAGACGCTCAACCTGTCCGGCAGCAACGCGCCCGTGGCAGAGGACGCGTTGTAACAAAGGCTGTTGAGGGCCGCAGCCGGCTGGACGAACTGTTCCAGGAAGGCTGCGCGAAAATCCGCCTGCCGGAAACCTTCTCAAACGAAGCGGAAGCCATCCTCATCAATTCCTCCGGCGGCCTGACCGGCGGAGACGAAATCGAATGGCAGGCCACGGCCGGCGCCGGCACCTCGCTTGTTGTGACCACGCAGGCCTGCGAAAAGGTCTACAAGGCATCATCAGGCACCGCCACCGTGACCGCCCGCGTTTCCGCCGGGCCGGGTGCGAAGCTGCATTGGCTGCCGCAGGAAACCATCCTCTTCGACCGTGCTTCCTTGACCCGCCGGCTGGAAGCCGATCTCGACCAATCCTCCGAATTCATCGCTGTCGAAGCCGTGCTGCTCGGCCGTAAGGCCATGGGCGAGGCGATGACGCATGGTCTCTTTCGTGACCGCTGGCGTATTCGCCATGGAGGCAGGCTGGTGCATGCGGAAGAACTTGTGCTTCAGGGCGAGGTGGCGGCGCTGACGGCGAAACCGGCGGTTCTGGCTGGTCAGGTCGCCTTTGCCACGCTTCTTTATATCGGGCCGCTGGCTGAGGCGCTTCTGCCTAAAATCCGGGCTATTGCCGGTGAAAGCGGCGGCGCCAGCGAATGGCAGGGCAAGCTTGTCGTTCGCGTCTCTGCCGAAGATGGTTTCTCCTTGAGAAAATTGCTTTTTCCGATCATTTCGCTCTTGCGAAACGGCGCGCCAGTGCCGAAAGTCTGGAATCTGTAAACCCTTAAGGTTGCCCCGCGACAGGCGTCCTTCGGGGTCTGTCAATACGTCGGATCTGCCTGCCGCAATCGCGCTGTTTGCGGGGCAGGCGCCAAGCTGCGGGACCACGATGAACCTTAGCCCAAGAGAAAAAGACAAGCTGCTGATTTCCATGGCCGCCATGGTGGCGCGCCGCCGGCTGGAACGCGGCGTGAAGCTCAACTATCCCGAAGCGATTGCGCTGATTAGCGATTTCGTGGTCGAGGGCGCCCGCGATGGTCGCGCTGTGGCCGACCTGATGGAAGCCGGCGCGCATGTCATTACCCGCGATCAGGTGATGGATGGTATCGCCGAGATGATCCATGATGTGCAGGTGGAAGCGACCTTTCCTGACGGCACCAAGCTGGTGACCGTTCACGAACCGATCCGTTGAGGGGTTGATATGGCGCTGGAACTTCGGCCCAATTGCGAATGCTGCGACCGCGATCTTGCGCCCGATAACAGGGATGCGATGATCTGCTCGTTCGAATGCACTTTCTGCGTCGACTGCGTGACCGGCGTGCTTGATGGCGCCTGTCCGAATTGCGGCGGCGAGCTGGTTCGCAGGCCCGTTCGTCCGGCGGCCAGGCTCATCAACAACCCGGCATCGACGAAGCGGGTGCTGAAAGCGGAAGGCTGCGCGGCAGCCACGGCCGCGTGAGAAAGACAAGGGGAGCACCATGAAACCAGGCGAAATCATTGCCGCAGAAGGCACCATCGAACTCAATGCCGGCCAGCCGACCGTGACGATCGAGGTGGCCAATTCGGGCGACCGGCCGGTGCAGGTGGGCAGCCATTATCATTTCTTCGAGACCAATGCGGGTCTCATCTTCGACCGCGACAGGGCGCGCGGCATGCGTCTCGATATTCCCGCGGGCACGGCGGTTCGTTTCGAACCCGGCCAGAAGCGGGAAGTGACGCTGGTGCCGCTTTCCGGCAAGCGTGAGGTTTATGGTTTCCGTCAACAGGTCATGGGGAGGTTATGAAATGGCGACGGCGCATTATCATGGAAGCTGCCAGTGCGGCAGCGTCAGCTTCGAGGTCGATGCCGATCTCGATCACACTGTTGTCTGCAATTGCTCGCGCTGCAAGCGTCTTGGCTCCACGCTCGCTTTCGCGCCGCGTGACAAGTTCACGCTGCTTTCCGGCGAGGACAAGCTGGCGGAATATCTCTTCAACAAACACAAGATCCATCATCTTTTCTGCTCCACCTGCGGCATCGAGAGTTTTGCTTATGCCGACGGGCCGGATGGAACGCCGATGGTGGCAGTGAACGCCAATTGTCTCGATGGTGTTGATCCCCGGGCGCTGAAGCCACAGGCTTTCGATGGCGCGGCGGCCTGAGCGATGGAGATGAGCCGAAACAACGTCTTCATGGCGGCCGTGCTTCTCAGCGCGACCACCGGATTTTCCATGCCGGCCGCAGCGCAGAGCGAGCCGGACTGCAAGGCGCCGCAGACGCAGGCGGACATGACCATCTGCGCCGGCAAGGATTACGAAAAGGCCGACAAGCAGTTGAACGCCGAATATCAGAAGCTGCGCAAGCTGCTCGCGGAGCGCGACAAGACAGCCGATGCGGACGGCAAGGGTGCGACCGACGCTCTGGTGGCTGCCCAGCGCGCCTGGGTGGCGTTTCGTGACGCCAATTGTGCTCTTTCAGGCTTTCAGGCGCGCGGCGGCTCGATGGAACCGATGCTGATTTCTTCCTGCATGGCCGATATGAGCGGCAAGCGGGCGGAAGAACTGCGTCAGCTGTCGGAAGGCTTCTGAACGCATGGGGCGGCGGATCACGATCGTCGGAAACGGGGAACTGCCGCCGGGCGTGGCTGATTTCATCGACCGTTCCGACATCGTCATCCGCTTCAATGATTGCCGGTCGCTGGGGCTGGGTGGCACGCGCACCGATGTGGTGGCCGTGTGCAACACCGGGCGGCCGGGCCTCGAAATGACCGAGGGAACCGAATGGCGCGAGAGTGACGGTGTGCGACAGGCCGCTGCCATCTGGTCCGTGCGGGATCCCGCAAAATTTTCCGAAATGGAACCGGACATACGCGCACGCTGGCCCGAACTGACCGATTTCTGCGCCGATTACACCGAAAGCTTTGCCGCCATCGCCCGCGAGACCGGCAAGAGCCACATCGTCATTCCGCGCGGTGTGCATGAAAGGCTCGATGTTGCGCTCGAAGCCTATGCGCCCGCGCCCTATGTCTGCCCCAGCACAGGCCTTGTCACCATCGCCCATGTTCTTGAGAACGTGAGCGGCGATGGTGACGAAGTGGCGATTGCCGGCTTCGGCCATCAGGGCTGGAGCGGCCATCCATTTGCTGCCGAACAACAGCTGGTAGAAGCCCTTGCGGGCGAGGGCCAGCTCACACGAATTTCTCCCACATCGATTTTCTCCGCGTCCGAAGGAGCCTGAGCCCATGCCTTACAAGATTTCCCGCGCCGCCTATGCCGGCATGTTTGGCCCGACCGTGGGCGACAAGGTGCGCCTTGCCGATACCGAACTCTTCATCGAGATCGAGAAGGACCACACGACCTATGGCGAGGAAGTGAAATTCGGCGGCGGCAAGGTCATTCGCGACGGCATGGGCCAGAGTCAGGCGACGCGGGCCGAAGGGGCGGTCGATACCGTCATCACCAATGTGGTGATCGTCGACCATAGCGGCATCTACAAGGCGGATGTGGGCCTGAAGAACGGCCGCATTCACGCCATCGGCAAGGCGGGAAACCCCGATACGCAGCCGGGCGTGACGATCATCGTCGGTCCCTCGACGGAGGCGATTGCCGGTGAAGGCAAGATCCTGACCGCCGGCGGCATGGATGCGCATATTCACTTCATCTGCCCGCAGCAGATCGAAGAGGCGCTGATGAGCGGCGTCACCTGCATGCTCGGTGGCGGTTCCGGCCCGGCGCACGGCACGCTCGCCACCACCTGCACCGGCGCATGGCATATCGAGCGCATGATCGAGAGCTTCGATGCCTTCCCGATGAATCTCGCGCTCGCCGGCAAGGGCAATGCCTCGCTGCCAGCGCCTCTGGAAGAGATGATCCTTGCCGGCGCTTCCTCGCTGAAATTGCATGAGGACTGGGGCACGACGCCTGCCGCCATCGACAATTGCCTGACGGTGGCCGATGAATACGACGTGCAGGTGATGATCCACACCGATACGCTGAACGAAAGCGGTTTCGTGGAAGACACTGTCGCCGCCATCAGAGGTCGCACCATCCATGCCTTCCATACAGAAGGTGCGGGCGGCGGCCATGCGCCTGATATCATCAAGGTCTGCGGCAACCCGAACGTCATTCCGTCCTCCACCAATCCGACGCGGCCCTATACCGTCAATACGCTGGCCGAACATCTCGACATGCTGATGGTGTGCCACCACCTGTCGCCGTCAATCCCTGAAGACATTGCCTTTGCCGAAAGCCGCATCCGCAAGGAAACCATTGCGGCGGAGGATATTCTCCACGATATCGGCGCGTTTTCGATCATTTCGTCCGACAGTCAGGCCATGGGCCGTGTCGGCGAGGTGGCGATCCGTACCTGGCAGACAGCCGACAAGATGAAGCGCCAGCGCGGCCGCCTGAAGGAAGAGACCGGCGAAAACGACAATTTCCGTGTCCGCCGTTACATCGCCAAATATACCATCAACCCGGCCATCGCCCAGGGCGTCAGCCATGAGATCGGCTCGATCGAAGTCGGCAAGCGCGCCGATCTGGTATTGTGGAACCCGGCCTTTTTCGGCGTGAAGCCGGAGATGGTGCTGCTCGGCGGCTCCATTGCCGCGGCCCCGATGGGCGATCCGAACGCCTCCATTCCCACACCGCAGCCGATGCATTACCGGCCGATGTTTGCCGCCTATGGCAAGCTGCGCACCAATTCCTCGGTCACATTCGTTTCGCAGGCGTCGCTGGATGCCGGCCTTGCCCAACGCCTCGGCGTGGCGAAAAAGCTGCTGCCGGTGAAGAATGTACGCGGCGGCATTTCCAAGGCGTCGATGATCCATAATTCGCTGACGCCGCATATCGAGGTCGATCCGGAAACCTATGAGGTGAGGGCGGATGGCGAGCTTTTGACCTGCGAGCCGGCCACGGTGCTGCCAATGGCGCAGCGTTATTTCCTGTTTTAACGGCATTTCATGGTGAGATTTATCACAAGGTGGATCGGCGGCGGCATGCTGCTGCTCCTCCTGCTCCTTCTGCTCGGTACTGTCCTGCCGCGCCCGTTTTTCGCCGATGAGGTGAGCGGGGGCGTGAAAGACCGCGAAATCCTGCTGTTATCCAACCCGATCCACACCGATATTGCGTTGCCGATCGATGACGATCTGCGGCGGGTCTTTTCCGAATTGCAGGAGGACGGCATTGCCGTCAACCACCCGGCGGCCGCTTATCTGGTGTTCGGCTGGGGCGGCCGGTCGTTTTATACCGAGACACCCACCTGGGCCGATCTGAAGCCCATGCCGGTCTTGCGCTCGCTGACGCTTGACCAGTCGGTGATGCATGTGGATGTGACGGGAGATTTTCCCGCCGATCTTGCCGGGGTAAAGCGCCTTCGCATTTCCGAAGCCGGATATCAGCGCCTCGTGGCGGCCATTCGCGCCAGCTTTTCGCGCGACAATGGCAAGGTGCGGCTGATACCGGGCGTCGCTTATGGCCTGACGGATGCGTTTTTCGAGGCGAATGGCCGGTTCAACGCCCTTGTCGGCTGCAATACATGGTCGGCTGCCATGTTGCGTGAGGCCGGCATTCGCACCGGCTGGTGGACACCATTGCCGCCGTTTCTGCGCTGGTCGGTGGCGCTGCATGATTGATCCTCGCAAGCCGTGGTTTTCCTCTGACAAAGCCTATTTTTATGCTGCACCGCAGCGCGTCTTGCGTTATGGAAACGGCAAAAGAATTATGCAGGGATCGATCCCAAGTGATCCCTGTAAAACGCCAGAACAGGAGACAAGACATGCTCGGCAAAAAAGTGCCCGCCGTTACCTTCCGCACGCGCGTTCGTGATGAGGCCGTTGGTGGCCCGAACCCCTTCCGTTGGCAGGACATGACCTCCGACGATTATTTCAAGGGCAAGAAGGTCGTTCTGTTTTCGCTGCCCGGCGCTTTCACGCCGACATGCTCGACCTACCAGCTCCCCGATTTCGAAAAGCTGGCGCCGGAATTCCGGGCGCTCGGCGTTGATGAAATCTATTGCCTGTCGGTCAACGACGCCTTCGTCATGAATGCCTGGGCCAAGGGCCAGAACCTCGAAAACGTCAAGGTCATCCCTGACGGCTCGGGCGAGTTCACCCGCAAGATGGGCATGCTGGTCGCCAAGGACAATCTCGGTTTCGGCATGCGCTCCTGGCGTTACGCCGCCGTCGTCAATGATGGCGTCGTCGAGCAGTGGTTCGAGGAAGAGGGCTATCAGGACAATTGCGAATCCGACCCCTATGGCGTTTCCGCGCCGCAGAACATTCTGGAAAACCTCAAGAGCCGCGCTGCGGCCTGATTGTGGGTTTGCGCAGGCCCGGCAGCGATGTCGTGTCTTCGGGCTATCGGCAGGAGGCGAAAATCTCTCCTCCGTCATCCTCGCCGTTGAGGCGAGGATCCATAAGCGCCCGAGGCGTGGATCCTCGGGTCAAGCCCGAGGATGACGTCGAAGGCGGAGAAAGGTTTACGCTTGGCCCGGCAGCAATGCCGGGCTTTGTCGTTCTGGCGGCCATGTGTCCCTAAATCGTGCCTTGAAATCCCCCCGTCTATCCGTCAAAAATCAGACCCCAAGACTGTTTCTGAAACGGATCATCCCATGCTGCGCGTCACCTCCTATCATCCGGCCGGAACCCCTGCCGACGAACCTTCCGGTTATGTCACTCTGGCGCATGACCAGCGGCATCTTCGCCGCAAGCTGCTGCATCTGCAGAATGACGAGATGGTGATGCTGGACCTGAAGGAAGCGGTGCTTTTTGCCCATGGCGATCTTCTCGTGGTGGAAAACGGCGACCTGATCGAGGTCCGCGCGGCTGACGAAAAGCTCTTCGAAATCAAGGCGAAGGATCGCCTTCACCTGATCGAGCTTGCCTGGCATCTGGGCAACCGGCATCTTTCCGCGCAGATCGAGGAGGAGCGTATTCTCATCCTGCGTGACCACGTCATCCGCGCCATGCTGGAAGGTCTTGGCGCTACCGTGCGTGATGTCGAAGAGCCTTTCCAGCCGGCCCGTGGCGCTTATCATGCCCATGGCGGGCATTCCCACGGCCATGATCACGGCCACCACCATCACGATCACGGCTGAGCCGTGAGCGAAGATCGCGGCGTTGCCGCGCTGCTGCGGCTCATGGCCTGGATGTCGCCTGCCTTTCCGGTTGGCGGTTTTTCCTATTCCGGTGGACTTGAAAAGGCGGTGGAGGATCGGCGCGTCGGGGATGCAGCGGCTCTGCGCGACTGGCTCGAAACGCTTCTGCGCTGCGGCAGCCTTTGGAACGATGCGGTGTTTCTGGCACATGCCTGGCGCAATGCCGAGGACGCCGCCGTCTTGAGCGAAACGGCCGATCTGGCGCGGGCGCTGGCCGGTTCGGCGGAGCGATACCGCGAGACGGTGCTTCTGGGCGATGCCTTCGTTGCCGCCGCCGGTGCCTGGCCGCATGCGGTTCTGGACGTGTTGCCCAAAGACGTTCCCTATCCCATCGCTGTCGGGGCAGTCGCCGCCGGTCATGCGGTGCCGCTCAGGGACACGATTGCCGCCTTTTTGCATGCCGGCGTCTCGCAGATCGTGTCGGCGGGCATCCGCCTCGGGGTCGCGGGACAGAAGGATGGCGTCGCCATTCTGGCTGCAAGTGAAGCGATCATCGCGGAGATGGCGGCGCGGGCGATGCAGTCCACGCTCGACGATCTCGGCAGTGCGACGATCATCGCTGACACGGCGGCCATGCGGCATGAAACGCAGGGCACCCGGCTTTTCCGGTCCTGACGAGCGAGCGGGTGCCACGAGTTTCTTCTCCCAGGCGGGGAGAAGAAACAAGCGGCACGATCCTTGCATATCTTGAAGCGTCCGGCTGGCGGACTATGGTGAAATAATACCAAAGCATATCGAAGGGAACAGAGCGGTGAAATCGGGCATGAAATCGGGCAATGGCCCGCTGCGCGTCGGTATTGGCGGGCCAGTCGGTTCGGGCAAGACGGCGCTGACGGAAAAGCTCTGCAAGGCGATGAGCGCCGATTATTCCGTCGCCGTCGTCACCAACGATATCTATACCAAGGAAGATGCGGAGGCGCTGGTGCGCATGCAGGCGCTGCCTTCCGAGCGTATCGTCGGCGTTGAAACGGGCGGTTGCCCGCATACGGCCATCCGCGAGGATGCGACGATCAATCTGCAGGCGATTGCCGGGCTTAATGCGCGCTTTCCCGATCTCGACGTGGTCTTCATCGAATCCGGCGGCGACAATCTCGCCGCGACCTTTTCGCCCGACCTTGCCGATATCACCATCTATGTCATCTCCGTCTGTCAGGGCGAGGAAATTCCGCGCAAGGGCGGGCCGGGCATCACCCGCTCGGACCTGCTGGTCATCAACAAGAAGGACCTAGCGCCCTATGTCGGGGCCGATCTGACCGTCATGGACAGCGATGCGACCCGCATGCGCAACGCCATGCCTTTCGTCTTCACCGATATGAAACGCGGCGATGGCGTGGAGCGCATCGTCGGTTTCCTGAAAGAGCAGGGCGGTCTCTGAAATATGGCAATATCCCGCCGTTTCGGCGCTTACGAGGTTTCCCGTTTTGTCGACGGTGTCTACAAGGCGCCGGTCGGCCATCTCATCCACCGTCAGGGTGCCGAAGCGCTGGCCGCTGCCCTTGCCGGCCATCAGGGCGAAACGGTGGATATGGACGTCAACTGCTTCGCATTGTCCGGGCCTGACGGCATCTGGCTGATCGATGCCGGTTGCGGCACCGCCTGGGGTGCTGCCTATGGCCATGCCCGCGCGGCGATGGTAGCCGCCGGTATTCAGCCGGCCGATGTAGGGCGTGTCATCCTCACCCATATTCATGGCGATCATGCGCTTGGCCTCATCGATGGCGACCGGCCTTATTTTCCCAATGCCGATATCTGGGTGCCCGAGGCCGATCTCGGATTTTTCAGCAGTGCGGAGGCGCGCAAGACCCTGCCGCCGGCCCGGCAGGGCGGCTTCGATCTTGCCGCGCGGCTGCTCGACATTTGTGGCCCGATGTTGCGGCCGATCCCGACAGGCAGGATTGCCGAGGACGTGGAAGCCATCGCCATGCCCGGCCATACACCGGGACATGCCGGGTACCTGATCGGCAATGGTGATGAGCGGCTGTTATTATGGGGCGATGTTCTGCATGTGAGCGACTTGCAGGTGAAGGATCCCGGTGTCGGTTTCGTCTACGATATCGATTCTGCGCTTGCTTACCAAACACGCCTTGAGGCGCTGGCCGAGGCCGCCGATCACGGCTGGCTGGTTTCCGGCGGTCATCTCGGTGGATTTTTCCGTGTCGAGCGGCAGGGTGACAGCTTCCGCTTTGTGTCGCAGCCGGACTGATTTTTCGATTTCGGACATGCAGAAGGGCGGAATACCCTAAGGCATCCCGCCCTTCGTCCTCTCCCGGTGTCTTCAGATCTGCTTCAGCGCCGCAACATCATTGACCTGCACGATGCGGCCGCGCACGGTGACGCCAGCTTTCTTCAGTGCCGAGAAGGCGCGTGAGAGTGCTTCCGGTGCAAGGCCAAGCTTGCCGGCAAGCAGGCTTTTCTGGAACGGCAGCCGCAGCGAAAAGGATGTGGCGTCGCGCGGTCCCTGATTGATGAGGTAATGGGCGACACGCTGCGGCGCTGTCTGCAACCGGTCATTGGCGATGCAGTCCATGCTGGCCAGCAGGCTGTTGGACAGGCAGCGCATGACGGCCTTGGCGATTGCCGGTTCCTGATCGATCAGGCTGCGGATTCTTGTGAGTTCGAACCGCGCCACGGTGCAGCTTTCCGCCGCCTGCGCGCTGTAACGATAGGTATCGCTGCCGAAAATCAGGCATTCGTTGAAGGTATCGCCGGGGCCGCTGACGCGCACATCCGCCTCGCGCCCGTGCCTGTCCAGCCGGTAAAGCCTGATGTAACCCGACAGCACGCAGTAGAAATGCTGCGCGGCTTCGCCTTCCTTGAAGAGCACATGGCGGGCATTCACATTGGTGATGGTCGCCGCTTCCATCAGCTTCAGCGCCGCTGCATCATCCGCTATCCCGATCAAGGGCGCGCGCAGCAGAATGTTCCTGTCCCTGTTGCTCAGCTTCACGGTCTTGTTCACGTCCATTCGGCTCCCGCTCAAACCTTTTGCCGGGCTGTCCGAAGCGATACGAAACCGGGGAAGTTCCTTCTCCCTCACGCCTATCTGCACAGAACTCATCGCATTATCCCTCGACCGGCAATTCCCGATGCGAGGGAGATTAGCAGTTCACCTGGAAAGCGAATTGATTTCGATCAAACAGGATTTGAGTTGTCATTTGGGACAGCGGGAATGCTGCGAGACCATTCCTGCTCAAGAATGTGAGGAGGAATATGGAGCGGGCGAGTGCCACATATTTCTTCTCCCCGCCGGGAGAAGTCCGCGGCAGCGGGATGAGGGGGCAAGGGTAGCGATGTCCGGAGAGCTTGCCCACTCATCCGACCCTTCGGGCCACCTTCTCCCCCTCGGCGAGAAGAAACAAGAGGCGGCGCTTTGTCCTTAAACGTCCACCCAAAAAGAAACGCCGGGCACATGGCCCGGCGTCTCAATCGTTACGCTGCAAACTTCACTCCGCAGCAAGCGGCGGCAACCGCAATATATTGCTGCCCTTGTCACCGGCCTTGTCGCCGCTGCCCTTTTCCATGCCGGCCACCCGTGCCTCCAGCGAAGAGAGAGCGAGGCTGTTTTCGCGGGCGATCTCCGAGAGTTTCTCGTTAGAGAGCGCTTCTTCCTCCTCTTCCTTCTTGCCGACGAAGCGGCCGAAGAGGTGGGCGAGCAGGCGCGACAGGTCGTCCATGATCAGGAAGAAGGCCGGGACCACGATCAGGGACAGCACCGTCGAAACGATGATGCCGCCGATCACCGCAATCGCCATCGGCGCGCGGAACGAACCGCCTTCGCCGACGCCGAGCGCCGAGGGCAACATGCCCGCGGACATGGCGATGGAGGTCATGATGATCGGGCGGGCGCGCTTGCGGCCGGCCTCCACCATGGCATGCACCCGTTCCATGCCGTGTCGGCGCATTTCGATGGCGAAATCCACCAGCAGGATGGCGTTCTTCGTCACGATGCCCATCAGCATCAGGATGCCGATGAGAACGGGCATGGAGAGCGCGTTCTGCGTGATGATGAGTGCGACGGCCACGCCGCCGATGGCAAGCGGCAGCGAGAACAGGATGGTGAAGGGCTGGATGACATCCTTGAACAGCAGGATGAGCACGACCAGCACCAGCATCAGGCCAAGCAGCATGGCGTTTACGAAGCCCTGCTGCATTTCGCCCTGCACCTTGGCGTCGCCGCTTTCGGCAAGGCGAACACTTGCCGGCAGGTCGGTTTCCGAGACGATGCGCTTGAACTCAGCCGTCGAGGTATCCAGCGCCGTGCCGAACGGGACGTCGGAGCCGATGGAGACCACGCGGTTGCGGTCGTTGCGCTTGATCGAGCTTGGACCTTCCGAATAGTCGATATCGGCAACGCTGTAGAGCGGCACCAGCGACCCGGAGGCGGTCTTGATCTTCAGCGCGCGGATGGTGGCGAGATCGCGACGTGTATCGAGCGAGGCCTGCACGCGGATCGGGATCTGCCGGTCATCAAGCGAAATCTTCGTCAGCTGGGCGTCGATGTCACCGATGGTGGCGACACGCACCGTCTGCGAAATCTGCTGCGGCGTGATGCCGAGGCGGGCGATTTCGTCCTTGCGCGGGCGGATCTGCAGTTCGGGGCGGGGCAATGCACCTTCCGAGCTGACATTGGCAAGGATGGGCGAGGCGCGCAGGCGGCTTTCGAGAATGCCGACGGCGTCGTTCAGGTCCTTCTCATTGGTGGAGAGGAAGTTGAAGGAGAGTTCGCGTTCCGCACGGTCGTTCAGCTTGATGATGCGGACATCCGGAATGCCGCGAACCTGCGCGAAAATATCCCGTTCCACATCCCATTGCGGACGTACGCGGCCCTTTTCCTCCACCTTCGGCAGATATTGGCCGATGAGCGGAATGGAGCCGAGCCCCTTGTTGACCACCAGCTTGAGCAGCGAATGGTCGATATGCTGCAGAATGACGTTAACGGTGGCGCGGCGAAGCTCCAGGTCCCCCTTGGGCGACGCGCCGCCAAGGATGAAGACGCTTTCCACGCCGTTGATGTCCCGCAGCGCGTGATAGATCTGCGTCGTCGTCCGATCTGTCTCGTCAAGCGTCGCATTGGGCGGCAGTTCCACCGAAAGTGTCACGCGTGAGGCGTCGTCCGGCGGCAGGAAGCTGCCGGGTACCTGGCTCAACAGCATGACGGAGGCGACGAGAAACGCGATCGCGCCGAGCAGCGTCAGATACCGCGCCCACCATTTGCGGGTGGTGGCGGTCACCATGCGCGTATAGGCCTTCATCAGCCGGCTGTCATTATCGTGGTGATCGTCCATCGCGTCTTCGGCGCGCATCAGATAGGCCGCCATCAGCGGCGTGATGAGACGGGCGACCGCGAGCGAGAAGAATACCGAGAAGGCGACCGTCAGACCGAACTGGATGAAGTACTGGCCGGGAATGCCGGGCATGAACGAGACAGGCACGAAGACGGCGATGATGGTGAAGCTGGTGGCGATGACGGCGAGGCCGATTTCGTCCGCCGCTTCCAGTGCCGCGCGATAGGGCGTCTTGCCCATCTTGATGTGGCGGGCAATGTTCTCGATTTCCACGATGGCGTCGTCCACGAGAATACCCGTGGCGAGCGTGAGCGCGAGGAAGCTGACGAGGTTGAGCGAGAAGCCCATGATATCCATGATCCAGAAGGTCGGGATCGCGGAGAGCGGCAGCGCCACGGCGGCAATCAGGGTTGCGCGCCAGTTGCGGAGGAAGAGCAGGACCACGATGACGGCGAGGATAGCGCCTTCGATCAGCGTGTCGAGCGCCGCCTTGTAGTTGCCATAGGTGAAATAGACGGCGTCATCGACCATTTCGATCGAGACATCAGGATGGTTCTTGCGCACCTGATCGAGGCTTGCCGCCACGGTTTCGGCGACCGAGACCTCGCTGGCGCCCTTGGAGCGGAACACCGCGAAGGTGACGGCGGGGTTGCCGTTGAACCGCGAGAAGGACTTCTGCTCCTCATAGGTGTCTGTGACCGTGCCGAGCTCGGAAAGCTTGACGAAACGGCCGTTGGAAAGCGCAATCGTGGTGTTGGCAAGCTGGCTCACATCGCGTGTGTCGCCGAGCGTGCGGATGGTCTGCTCGTTGCCACCGACCTGGCCGCGGCCGGAGCCGAGGTCGATATTGGTGCCGCGCAGCTGGCTGTTCACCTCGGTTGCGGTGATGCCATAGGCGTCGAGCTTTTCGGGGCTCAGCGAAACGCGCACCTCGCGGTCGGCGCCGCCATAGCGGTCGACCTTGCCGATGCCGGACTGGCCCTGCAGCGAGCGTTTGATCGTGTCATCCACAAACCAGGACAGTTCTTCCAGCGTCATGTTCGGTGAGGAGACGGCAAAGGTCTGGATCGCCTGTCCCTCGACGTCGATCTTGCTGACGACGGGCACTTCGATATCGGAAGGCAGATCGCTGCGGATCTTGTCGATGGCGTCCTTGGTGTCCTGAACCGCTTCTTCCGTCGGCTTTTCGATGCGGAAGACAACTGTCGTCGTCGACTGGCCGTCGACCACGGTGGACTGGATTTCGTCGACGCCGCTGATGGCGGCGACGGCATCCTCGATCTCCTTCGTCACCTGCATTTCCAGCTCGGAGGGCGAAGCGCCGCTCTGGGTCACGGTGACGGCCACGACGGGAACGTCGATGTTCGGAAAACGGGTGATCGGCAGGGTGTTGAACGCCTGCATGCCGAGGATCATCAAAAGCGCGAAGCCAAGCAGCGGCGCAATCGGGTTACGGATTGACCATGCGGAGAAGTTCATTTCATTCCCTCAGTCAGTTGGACACAGCCGCAGGGGCTTCCACCGGTCTTATCCGGTCACCATCACGCACGAATGCTCCAGCTTTCTCGACAACCTTGTCTCCAGCAGCAAGACCGCTGACAATCTCGATAAAACCGCCGTCTTCAATGCCGGTCTCGATCTTCACCTGCTTGACGATATCGCCTTCCACCTTGCGGGTGGTCGAGCCTTCGCGCCCGGAGGTGACGGCCGACAGCGGCAAAGCGAGCGCATTCGTCTCCTCGACGATGATCGCCGCGCTGGCATACATGCCCGAGCGCGCCGGGCTGTTTTCGGGCAGAACGACATGCACGGAACCGAGGCGCGTCGTCGGATCGACGGTGGGCGAAACGAGGCGCACCTTGCCCTCTATTTTCTCAGCTCCGCCGGCAACCGTCAAATAAGCTTTCTGGCCGACCTTCACCTTCTGGATATCGGTCTCGGACAGATCGGCGACGAGTTCGATCGCGCCGTCCTTGATGACGGTGAAAAGCGGGTTTCCGGCGCCGCTGGCAATCGCGCCGACCTTGGCGTTCTTGGCCGAGACGATACCGGTGACCGGGGTTTTTACACCGGTGCGCGTCAGCTTCAGATCAATGTCGGCGATCTGGGCGTCAACCACCTTGATGTCGGCTTCGCCGGCGGAGACGGCCTGGCGGGCGGCGTTGAGCTTGGCGGCGGCCACTTCGGCCTGTGCCTGGGTCTGTTCCACCTGCGAAACCGAACCGGAGCCGCTCTGGCCGAGCTTTGCGGCGCGGTCGCGCTGGCGGTTCGCGTCGCTCGCGCTCGCTTCGGCTTCCAGCACCTGCGCCTTGGCCTGGGCGACGGCAGCTTCTGCCTTTGCCTTGTTGGCTTCCAGCTGGCTTTTCTGCAGGATGAGGCTGTCGGAAGAAAGCACGGCCAGAACCGCATTCGCTTCCACCCTGTCGCCGATATCAACGTTCAGCGTGTCGATCGACAGGCCATCGACCAGCGGCTGGACGTAGATTTCGTCCACGGGGCGGATCGTGCCTGTCGCGATGATACGGTCCACGAGATCGCGTTTTGCGGCATGTGCGACGACGATGGAAGGCAGGTTCTGCTGTTTGACCGGTGCCTGCGCCTCTCCCTCGGCTGCTGCGGAAAGGGGGAGCGCCGTTGCGGAAAGAAGAAGGAATACAAAGCGGTTAAACGTGAATTTATGCTGCATGTGTCTTGGCTCGCGCAATATTCGATCGCATGTCCTGCAGCCTTGCGGCGTATATTAGAAGGTCATGCGATAGCGAATGTGAAACAAGGGATCACAATACTTCCTTTTCGATCCTCCCGATTCAAACGCCCCTCAACGCGAATCTCAAGCACCTTTGCCGAGTGCTTTCTTTACAAGATCAAATTTGGCAGTCTTGTGGGCGGGACTGTAATTCTTGTTGTCGTACAAATCAATCCGCATAGCCGCGATGGTTGGTATACATTTTTGTATAGGTCGGGATATTGCAATTCATCAAAAGGGTTACCAGTGAAAAAAACGCGCGGACGGTGCCGCGCGTTCCATGCATCCAGGGTAAATTCGACTACTTCAGCGCCGCATCGGTGATTTCGGTGGTGTAGGCGCCTGTCGGCTCCTTGGTGATGACAGGATCGGAGCCGCCGCCGAGCAGCGTCTTGACGGTGCGCTCGTAATCCGCCTTGTCCAGCGCGCCTTTCGAGCCGGCCGTCAGCTTGGCGACTTCGCCCATCATGCGCTTCTGGTGCTTTTCGGTCTGGGCGCCGGAGGCGTCGTTTTCGAGAACGATATCGGCGGCATCGTCAGGGTTTTCTTCCGCCCATTTCCAGCCCTTCATGGAAGCGCGGACAAATTTGACCATGTCTTCCTTGAACTTGGCGTCCTTGAGCTTGTCTTCGAGAACGTAAAGCCCGTCCTCCAGCGTTGCCACGCCTTCCGCCTCGTATTTGAAGGTGACGAGTTCCTCCGGCTTGATGCCGGCATCGATGACCTGCCAATATTCATTATAGGTCATGGTGGAAATGCAGGCGGCCTGCTTTTGCAGCAGCGGATCGACGTTGAAGCCCTGCTTCAAAACCGTGACGCCATCCGCACTGCCGGTGGTCGGGATTTTCAGGTGCGCCATCCACGACAGGAACGGGTATTCGTTGCCGAAGAACCAGACGCCGAGCGTCTTGCCCTTGAAATCTTCCGGCTTGGTAATGCCGGTTTCTTTCAGGCAGGTCAGCATCATGCCTGACGATTTGAACGGCTGGGCGATGTTGACGAGCGGAACACCCTTTTCGCGGGTGGCAAGTGCCGAGGGCATCCAGTCAACGATGACATCCGCGCCGCCGCCGGCCAGAACCTGCGCCGGCGCAATATCAGGGCCGCCGGGCTTGATATCGACATCGAGGCCCTCTGCTTCATAGAAACCCTTGTCCTTGGCGACGTAATAACCGGCAAATTGCGCCTGGGTCACCCATTTCAGCTGCAGGGTGATCTTGTCGGCGGCCTCGGCGCTCACCGCCGTCAGAAGTGACGCGCCGGCAAGAAGCATGGATGCAAGTTTCATTTTCATCGCTGTTCCCTTTTTCGTTATTTACGTTCGTCCCCCACGGACGGACGGATGCCAGAAGGTGACGGCCCGCTCCGCGAGCGCCACCAGACCGTAAAAGCCTGAACCAGCAAGCGCCGCGACGGCGATTTCGGCCCAGACCATATCGACATTGCTGCGGCCCATTTCCGCCGAGATGCGGAAACCCATGCCGACGATCGGCGTGCCGAAAAATTCCGCGACGATGGCGCCGATCAGCGCCAGCGTGGAATTGATCTTCAGCGCGTTGAAGATGAAAGGCCAGGCGGCGGGCAGGCGCAGTTTTATCAACGTCTGCCCCCAGCCGGCGGCATAGGTGCGCATCAGGTCGCGTTCCATGTGGCTGGAAGCGGCAAGTCCCTGAACCGTGTTCACCAGCATCGGGAAGAAAGTCATGATGACGACGACGGCCACTTTCGACTGCCAGTCGAAACCGAACCACATGACCATGATCGGCGCGATGCCGACAACAGGCAGAGCGGAGACGAAATTGCCGATCGGCAGCAGCCCACGCTGGAGGAAGGGAGACCGGTCGATGAGGATGGCGACGATGAAGCCAAGACCGCAGCCGAGCACATAGCCTGTCAGCACCGATTTGAGGAAGGTCTGGCGGAAATCGGCCCAGAGGATCGGCAGGGATGTGAGAAGGCGGGCAAGAATGGCGCTCGGTGCCGGCAAGAGGATTGGCGGCACGGCAAAACCGCGCACCACGCCTTCCCACAAGGCGAGAATGGCCAGCCCGAAGAGGAGTGGCACTGCCATGCGGCTCATGCGCTTTGCCGCCGGTGACGAGAAGCTGTGGCGCACCAGCCATTCGTTGAAGGCCCAGGCGGCAAGCCAGAACAGGATCGCGCCAAAAAACCAGAAGGGATTCGTCATGGCCGGGCTCCCATTCTCTTGAGGACGGCTGCGTGGGCGATGCCGATGATCGACACCAGCAGGGCCGCGACGCCGGCTGCCATGAACAGCGCCGCCCATATCTGCACCGTCTGGCCGTAATAGGAGCCGGAAAGCAGGCGCGCGCCGAGCCCGGCGACAGCCCCGGTCGGTAATTCGCCGACGATGGCGCCGACCAGCGCAATGGCGATGGCGATCTTCAGCGAGGTGAAGAGATAGGGCAGCGCCGAGGGCCAGCGCAGCTTCCAGAAGATCTGCGCCGGTGAGGCATTATAGGTGTGCATCAGGTCCAGCTGGAGGGTTTCCGGGCTTCGGAGGCCCTTCACCATGCCGACGACGATGGGGAAGAAGGAAAGGTAGGTGGAGATCAGCGCCTTGGGCAAAAGCCCGGAAATGCCGATGGAATTCAGGACGACGATGATCATCGGCGCGATGGCGAGGATCGGGATGGTCTGGCTGGCGATGATCCACGGCATGACGGAGCGGTCCATGGCGCGGTTATGAATGATCGCGACGGCCAAGAGGATGCCGAGGACAGCGCCGATGGCGAAACCCAGCAGGGTGGCGGAGAGCGTGACGCCGGCGTGGTAGATCAGGCTGCGCTTGGAGGTGATGGCCTTGTTGACGGTGGTGTCCCAGAGTTCCGCGACGATCTGGTGCGGGGCGGGAAGGACCGGACGCTCCTGCGCGAAGGTTTGCGGCAGGAGTTCGGAGAAGCTTGGCGTTTGACCGGCGCGGGTGGCCTGGTCGCGGGCGAAGGGCATGTTGAGGTAGATGACGGCGAGGTGCCAGAGGATGAGGATGGCGAGGAGGACGGTGAGGATGGGGAGGATGCGGTGGCGGAGGAGGGTCATTGGGGAGCCCTCTGTGGGTGGGATTTACGCTTACTCCGTGGGTGCGGCTTACCCCCCTCTGCCCTGCCGGGCATCTCCCCCTCAAGGGGGGAGATCGACTCGCGGTTGGGTCTCAACCATCTCAATGTTTGCGAATGAAGCGGTGATCGCGCCTCCTGCCGATCTCCCCCCTTGAGGGGGAGATGCCCGGCAGGGCAGAGGGGGGTAATGCTGGCGCTGACCTCACCCCTCATAGCCATGCCCCGCCTTCAACCCTTCACGCACGCGGTGCGCAATCGCCAGAAACTCCGGCGTCTCCCTGATCTCCAGCGGCCTTTCCCGCGGCAGGGTGGATTCGATCACGTCAGTCACTCTCCCCGGCCGAGGCGACATGACGACGATTTTCGTCGAGAGATAGACCGCTTCGGGAATGGAGTGGGTGACGAAACAGATGGTCTTGCCGGTCCTGTCCCACAGCTTCAGCAGCTGTTCGTTCAGGTGATCGCGGACGATCTCATCCAGCGCCCCGAAAGGCTCGTCCATCAGCAGCAGGTCGGCATCGAAGGCGAGCGCGCGGGCGATGGAGGCGCGCTGCTGCATGCCGCCCGAGAGCTGCCAGGGGTATTTCTTGCCGAAACCGCTGAGGTTGACGAGATCGAGCGTGCGGTCGATGCGCTCGCGCTGTTCCGCCTTGCTGTAACCCATGATTTCAAGCGGCAGGGCGATGTTTTTTTCGATGCTGCGCCAGGGATAAAGCGCGGCGGCCTGAAAGACATAGCCATAGGAGCGGTCCTTGCGGGCGTTTTCCGGTGTCGTGCCGTTGACGGTGATTTCTCCTGACGTGTGTTTTTCAAGATCGGCGATGACCCGCAGGAAAGTGGTCTTGCCGCAGCCGGAAGGGCCGATGAAGGAGACGAAATCGCCCTTTCCCACATCCAGATCGACATCGGACAATGCATGGACCGGGCCATCCCCCGTTTCGAAGGTGAGGCCCAGTTTTCTGGCGGAAACGACGGAATAGGGAGAGGCCTGGTTCATCTTGGCTGATTGTCGCTTTCCGTGAGCGCCGCGCGCGCCAGCGGCAGCATTTGGGTTTCCGTAAGCCTGGCGATCGTCACGCCGGGGTGGCGGTCGAGATCGAGCCAGCGCACTTCCTCTATCTCCGCCTGTGGCGTGACATCGGTATAGAGCCTTGCGATGAAGGTATGGGCGACGACATCGGCGCCGGTTTCATTGGCGGCTTCCTCGCGAAAGACGCCCTCGTAACGCACGGCATTTTCGGGAAGCATCAGGCCGATTTCCTCGGCAAGTTCGCGGTGAAGCGCCTGTTCCGGCGTTTCGCCAGGATCGATCTTGCCGCCCGGCTGCATGAACTGCGTGGTGCCGCGCTTGCGCACGACAAGCATCTGCCGCCGCTCGTTGAGGAGAACGGCTGCGGCGATGACGATTTCGCGTTTCGGCTCAGTGTTCACGGTCATACACCCGATGCCGGAATGCCTGCGCGTTCCACCTTGCGCGGCGAAACGAGTTCCTTCCAGGTGGAAAGCGCCCGGCTGACGGCTGGATAAGCGTCGCGGGCAATGAACTGGCCGTGGCCCGGCTGTGTTTCGATGGTGGCCTCCTCGATGCTGACGAGGCCGCGCGACAGGGTGTAGCGCGGCAGGCCTTTGACCTTCCGCCCTTCGAATACGTTGTAATCGATGGCCGATTGCTGGCTTGCCGCGCTGATGGTCTTTTCCAGCTGCGGATCCCAGACGACTATATCCGCATCGCTGCCGACGAGGATAGCGCCCTTTTTCGGATAGATGTTGAGGATCTTGGCGATGTTGGTGGAGGTGACGGCGACGAATTCGTTCATCGTCAGGCGGCCGGTGGTTACGCCATGGGTCCAGAGCAGCGGCATGCGATCTTCCAGCCCGCCGGTGCCGTTCGGTATCTTGCGGAAATCGCCGAGGCCGAAGCGTTTCTGCTCGGTGGTGAAGGCGCAATGGTCGGTCGCCACGCATTGCAGCGAACCGGAAGCAAGACCCGCCCAGAGGCTGTCCTGATGCTGCCGGTTGCGGAAGGGCGGCGACATCACGCGGCGGGCGGCGTGATCCCAGTCGGGGTTGGCATATTCGCTTTCATCGAGGATCAGATGCTGGATCAGCGGTTCGCCATAGACCCGCATGCCGTTCTGGCGGGCGCGGCGGATCGCTTCATGCGCCTGCTCACAGGATGTGTGGACGACATAAAGCGGCGCACCGGCCATATCGGCAATGATGATGGCGCGGTTGGTGGCCTCGCCCTCCACCGAGGGCGGGCGGGAATAGGCATGCGCCTCCGGTCCGACATTGCCTTCCGCCATCAGCTTTTCCTGCATCTGTGCGACGATATCGCCGTTCTCCGCATGCACGAAAGGAATGGCGCCAAGCTCGGCGCAGCGCGAGAACGAGGCGAACATCTCGTCGTCATTCACCATCAGCGCGCCTTTATAGGCCATGAAGTGTTTGAAGGAGTTTATGCCCTTTTCCCGGACCACCGTCTTCATTTCGTCGAAGACCTGTTCGCCCCACCAGGTGACGGCCATGTGGAAGGAGTAATCGCAATTGGCGCGGGTCGCCTTGTTGTCCCATCGCGCCAGCGCGTCCAGAAGCGACTGGCCGGGCTCGGGCAGGCAGAAATCCACCACCATGGTTGTGCCGCCGGCAAGGGCCGCCCGCGTGCCGCTCTCGAAATCATCGGCGGAATAGGTGCCCATGAAGGGCATTTCCAGATGCACATGCGGATCGATGCCGCCGGGCATGACGTAACATCCCGTGGCATCGAGCACCGTGCCGCCGGTCAGATCGGGCCCGATCTCGGTGATCCTGCCGCCTTCGATCTTCACATCGGCCTTGTAGGTGAGGTCGGCGGTGACGATGATGCCGTTCTTGATGATGGTGGCGGTCATTGGTGGATGTTCCCGGTAACGAGGACTGGCGAATAACGGTCGGGATGATCGGGCAGGAAAGTCTCGGCGTTCAGGACGGCCAGGATGGTATTGAGCATAGAGGAACGCTCTTCAAAAACCTCATGGTTCCAGAACCGCAGCACCGAATAGCCCTGTTTATTCAGCCATAGCGTCCGCTGCCGATCATGTGTGGAAGAGGCGTGTTGCGATCCGTCCAGCTCGACGATCAGCATTTTCTCGCGGCAGACGAAATCCGCGATGTAATGGCCAAGAGGAACTTGCCGGCTGAATTTGAAGCCGTTGAGTCCTCGATTTTTCAGTTCGTACCAGAGGCGGTATTCCGCATCGGTTTCCTCGCGGCGGAGTTTACGGGCTTGCGGGGTTTTGCCGGAATGGCGTTTCGATGCTTTTTTGCCGGTGTGATCGGCCATGATGCTTGCCCCCTCATCCGACCCTTCGGGCCACCTTCTCCCCGGCGGGGAGAAGAAATGGGAGACACCGTTGCAGGTTTTTATGACGTCGGTGGTGGTGGCGAAAACATTGCCGCGCGTTTCTTCTCCCCGCCGGGGAGAAGGTGGCCCGAAGGGCCGGATGAGGGGGCTTGCCATCGTGGGTACGATCATTGCACGATCTCCGCAGTCTCCAGCACCGCATGCAGCAGCACATCGCAGCCGGCGGCTGCCCATTCCGGTGAAATTTCCTCGGCCTCATTGTGGGAAAGCCCGTCCACGCAGGGGCAGAAGATCATGGTGGAGGGGGCGACCCTTGCCGTCCAGCAGGCATCGTGGCCGGCGCCGGAGATGATATCCATGTGGCTGTAGCCCAGTCTTTCGGCGGCGGCGCGCACGCGGCCGACCAGAACGGCGTCGAAAGTGACGGGATCGAAATGGCCGATGGCTTCGATCGAGCAGCCGACGCCGAGTTCTTCGGCGATTGCGGGCACCTCGCGTTCGAAGATGGCGCGCATGCTGTCGAGTTTCGTCTGTGAGGGCGTTCTGAGGTCGATGGTGAAGACCACCTTGCCGGGCAGCACGTTGCGGGAATTGGGCGTGAAGATCATCTGGCCGACGCCGGCGACAGCGCCCGGCTGGTGGGCCATCGCCACTTCCTGCACCTTTTCGAGGATGCGGGCGGCAGCTAGGCCGGCATTGACGCGCATCGCCATCGGCGTCGAGCCGGTATGCGCCTCCTTGCCGGTCAACGTAACTTCCAGCCACCACAGGCCCTGACCATGGGTGACGACACCGATCTGTTTGCCTTCCGCTTCGAGGATAGGCCCCTGTTCAATATGATATTCGAAATAGGCGTGCATCCTGCGTGCGCCCACCTCTTCTTCGCCCAGCCAGCCGATGCGTTTCAGTTCGTTGCCATAGGTCTTGCCGTCGGTATCGGTGCGGCTATAGGCGTAATCGAGATCGTGAATGCCGGCAAAGACGCCGGAGGCCAGCATGGCGGGCGCGAAGCGCGCGCCTTCCTCATTGGACCAGTTGGTGACGACGATCGGGTGTTTGGTCTTGATGTTCAGATCGTTCAGGCTGCGCACCACTTCCAGCCCGGCCAGCACGCCGAGCACGCCGTCGAACTTGCCGCCGGTCGGCTGGGTGTCGAGATGGCTGCCGATATAGACCGGCAAAGCCTCCGGGTCCTCACCGGGGCGCGTGGCGAACATGGTTCCCATGCGGTCGACGCCCATCGTCAGGCCCGCCGCCTCGCACCAGCGCTGGAACAGGCGGCGGCCTTCCGCATCCTCATCCGTCAGCGTGCGGCGATTATTGCCGCCGGCGATGCCGGGGCCGATTTTCGCCATGTCCATCAGACTGTCCCACAGACGGTCGCCATTGACCGTCAAGTTTTTACCCGCCGTCATGCAGTGTCGTCCTCACCTGTTTTGTTTTTTATCGAAGCAAAGCTTGTGCCGTTCCCTTTTTTGCCGGTTAAGATAACAGCCATTGCCTTGTGATGGCGATGGGGGATAAATTGACCGGCTGGTAAACATTGCAAATTCGCCATGGCGTCAGCAAGGGATTTTCGTGACGAATCGCACTAATTTTGCCTAAACTGTACGCGGCGATTATTTTTTAATCATACTGTAGCGGCAATTGCATTGAAAAGAAACAGAGAGCTGAGAATGGCCATACCGCGAGCAGCGAAAACACAGAAGCGGACCCGCATTCAGGAAGAAAAGCAGGAAGCGATTCTTGAAGCCGCGCTCAGTGTTTTTTCCACGAACGGGTTTCGCGGCTCCACCATCGACCAGATTGCCGAGGCCGCCGGCATGTCGAAACCGAACGTGCTTTATTATTTCCGCACCAAGGAGGCGATGCATCGCGCGCTGATCGAGCGGGTGCTGGATACATGGCTTGACCCGCTCAGGGCTTTCGACGCCAAGGGCAATCCCGAAAGCGAGATCCGCTCCTATATTCGCCGCAAACTGGAAATGTCGCGCGATTTTCCGCGTGAGAGCCGCCTGTTCGCCAATGAGATCCTGCAGGGCGCGCCGCATATTGAGGACGAGCTGAAAGGACCGCTGAAACAACTGGTGGATGAGAAGGCCGAGGTCATCCGCGCCTGGGTGAAGGCCGGACGGATGGCCAAATGTGATCCCTACCACCTGATTTTCTCGATCTGGTCGACCACCCAGCATTATGCGGATTTCGACGTGCAGGTGCGGGCGGTGCTGGGTGACAAGAATGGTGGCGAAGGCCGTTTCGAAGATGCGGCCCGGCATCTGGAGCAGCTTTTCATGGGCGGATTGCGGATAAACGGCTGAACGGGACCGTTCTCGCGAATATGTGATCGATTCTTTATGTCAAAACATGAGGAAAATTATCACCTTTATACTTTACTCCAAAACTCATCTTTATTATGGTGCCGGCATCCCGAACGTCCGGGGCATTGAAAAATCAACCGGCAGGTGAGGGAATGGCACGCAAGGAAAAGAAGAAGGCCGAACGCGGCGGCAAGCAGGGCAAGGGCGCGCCACAGACCGAAAAGGACGTGGCCGAACAGCAGCTTTCCGGGCCGAAAAGCTTTCTTTATGTCGGCGGCCGTGACTGTCAGGTTGCGCATCTTCGCCAGATCGCCAGCAATTTCGGTGCGGAACTCATTCATCATGATGGCGGCCTGCGCGAGGCCGTCTCCCGCATCGATACCGTCCTTCCCTCCGTCGACTGCGTTTTCTGCCCGATCGACTGTATCAGCCACGATGCGTGTCTGCGGGTGAAGTCGGGTTGCAAGAAATTCGGCAAGACGTTCATTCCGCTGCGCAATGGCAGCAAATCCAGTCTGGAGCGGGCGCTGCAGACGATGAATGAACGGACCTCCAGCGATGAGCGACGAGCGCAGTAATTTCCACGATGAAGATCCCGCGGTAGCAGAAGCCTGCCGTGTGGAACTGCACAAGATGGCCGAGCAGGCCGGCGACCCCGTCCTGACGGACATCTATGAAATCGTCGGTGAACGGGAGAGACGCAACCGCGTTGCCAGAAGCGGCGGCAATGTTGTGATTTTTCCCCATCTGCTTACCCGCCAGCCGGGTGAAACACCGGCTTTCGAAATAGGCGCGGCGGCTGAAGAGGGCCGCAATATTCTATCGTTTCGCTGGAAGCGGCGTTAGGGCTGAAAGCTAGCCCTTCGGCTTCAGAAACGCTCCCGCGCAGAGTACCAGCCACCCGACGATCATGCCGAGGCCGCCCGTTGGTGCAGCGTAGGGAAACAGGCTGTGGCCGGAAAAATGCCTGACAACGAGATCGCCGACAAAGATCGCCGTGCCGAGGCCGAGGATCAGGCCCGCCGGAATGGCGGTTCTGATGCGACCCGCACCGATATGCAGCGCCACCAGAACCGGCGCATGGGCCAGCGCCATCGCCGAGGCATTGCCGAGCATATAGGTTTCGCCGGTATGGGTGGCTGCGGCTGCAAGCATGACCCCGGCCGCGCCCAGCAGGCCGCCCAGCAACAGAATGAAGGCCCGCAATCTTTCACGGGGAACGCTTGCGATGGTCGCGCTCTGCGTGGTCATTGGCTGTCTGCCTCCTGGTTCTGCATGTGAAAGGCCAGCCGTTCCACCGGCGTCCAGATGATCTCGCGCAGCTTCACGTTCTCGATGGTTTCGTCCATGGCGCGGCGGAAGCAGAGCAACCATTCATCCCGCTCGGCGGGGCCGATGGGGGCGACGAAATGGCGTCGCCGCAACATCGGATGGCCGTGTTTCTCGACATAGACGGGCGGTCCGCCAAGATATCCCGTCAGATAATCGTAGAACTTCGCCTCGCTGCCGGAGAGATCGGCAGGGTGGATGGCGCGGCAGCGCGCTGCCTCCGGCAGGGTATCCATCAATTCGTAGAAGCGCCGGGTGAGCGCCCTGACGGTCGCATCGCCACCGATCGCTTCATAAAGGGTAATGGTCTCGCCGCTCATAATCCGCCTCTTGTGGCCCTCCGGTCCTTATCGCTCCGCAGAGCCGGAAGAGCAACAGGGCACTGGCGGGGTGCGACATTTGCGACAGGTCAAAGAGGACAGATGCCGGGCAAGCCCGGCATCATGCAAAACATCATCCGAAATTACGGATGAGATCGAGCCCCTTGTTCAGAAGCGTTTCGGCCTCATCCTGATTGGCGGCCTCGACGTAGCAGCGCATTTCCGGAGCATTTCCGGAAGGGCGGAAGTGGATGGTGCTGCCGTCGGTGAGCGCCACGCGCAGGCCGTCAATGTCGCTCAGCGCTTTGACGGAGCCGACCGGGGCGAGGAAGGCGTCGAGATTGGTCCGCGAGGCGCGCAGATGCGTCATCAGGGCGGCGCTTTTTTCCTGGGCGAAATTTTCAAGACGGTCGGCGGCGGCCACCGGCAGATTATAGGCGGCGGCGATCTGCGACAGCGGCTTTTTCTGTTCGGCCGAGAGAAGCAGCACGGCGAGGATCGGCAGGAAGCTGTCCCGCGTCGGTAATGGTGAAAGCGGCCTGCCGTTGAGTGTGAAGGCCGAGGCCGTCAGCAGGCCGCCATTGGCTTCAAAACCCATGACGCCGTTCCTGCCGGCGGCGAGCGCCTCAGTCATGCCGGCGATGACGAAAGGCGAGCCGACTTTGGTGCGGATGACCTCGAAGGAGCCGCTTGCCTCGATGCCCGAATTGGAGGTCACGGGGGTGACGACCACGCCGGCATCGAGGAAATTGGCGGTGATCAGGCCGATGAGGTCGCCGCGCAGCGGCACGCCGTTTTCATCGGTCAGCAGCGGGCGGTCGCCGTCGCCGTCTGCGGAAACGATGGCGTCGAGACCGTGCTCCGGCGACCATTTTTTGAGAAGCGCCAGCGTTTCCGGCGAAACCGCTTCGGTATCGACGGGGATGAAGGTTTCGGAGCGGCCGAGCGGAACGACATCCGCACCATAGTGGGCAAGCACATCGACAAAGAGATCGCGCGCCACGGTACTGTGTTGATAAACGCCGATCTTGAGGCCGGCGAGCACTTTTTCAGGCAGCAGCGCGATGTTGCGCTCGTAGAATAGTTCGGCTGCGATGGCGGAATGGTCCTCCGCCGTCGCCGCCTCGGCGCTTACGCCCTCCGCCTCGATTTCAGCAGCGAGAGCGGCAATCGCCGTCTCGTCCTGCTTGTCGATTTCGCCGTCCGGGCGGTAGAACTTGATGCCGTTGCGGTCGGCCGGGATATGCGAGCCTGTTATCATCAGCGCTGCCGCCTTCAGCGAAAGACCATAAAGCGCCAGCGCTGGTGTCGGCACCGCACCGCAATCGAACGGGGTCAGGCCGGCTTTTTTCAGCGCAGCGATGCAGGTGGCGGAAACATCCGGGCTCGAATCGCGGAAATCGCGGCCGACGAGAATGGGATCACCCGCCTTTGCCTGACCCGATGTGAGAAGGTGCCTTGCAAATGCCGTGGCATAGACGGCCGAGGCTTTTCCTTTCAGATCGACAGAGAGGCCGCGAAGGCCGCTCGTTCCAAATTTCAGGCTCATGCCAAACTCCGTTTCGATAAAATCTTTTGAGGGTCAAATGGATAATGCAAAAATATAACGGTTGAAAGAACCGTATCGATCCATTCAAGTCAATCATCCCTTTCATGGCGGCCGCGAATAGGCGATGATGGTGCAAACAAATGCGGGTAACCTAAAATTCACCCGTCATATTTAAACTTGTCTGTCGATAGCGGCTCTGGCGACGATGAGAACCATGTGTTGCCGGCCTTTTTTGTGGTTCGTTCGAGTTGGATTGGCTGATGTACAGGCTTCAAAAGGCGGGACATAAGCAGGCACGTCCGCTCGATGAAAAAACGGCGCCCGCCGCGAAACCCCATGGTTCCCTGCTGGACGATCTGGTGGATGAGGACGAGGTTTTCGAGCGCACGGTGCTGAAGGAGCATCTTGAGCCGAAACCGGCGGCGACTGCTGCCGAGCCGGCTCCGGCCGAGACGCCGGTGAAGACGACTTCGCCGAGCGGCAGTCTGGCGGCTGCGCTGCCCGGTCTGAAATATATCGACAGGATCGGTGTGGATGACGTCATCCTCTGGCTTCGCAAAGGCATCATCTGGGTCGTGCTGGCGATCATTCTCTGCGTCGCCGGCGCACTTACCTACGCCTATATGACGCCGCCGCGCTACAAGGCCTATACGGATATCGTCGTTAATCCCTCCAATCTGAATGTCGTCAATGACGGGGTGTTTTCACCCAACCAGCAGCGCGACACGCAGATCCTCGAGGTGGAAAGCAAGCTGCGCACCATCACCTCACGCAACGTGCTGGCGCGGGTGGTGGACGAGTTGAAGCTCGATCAGGACCGTGAATTCATAACGCCACCACTGCTTGCCCGGTTGAAGGCGATGTTCTCTTCCGCGCCTGACGATGGCGACAACCGGGTCGGTGCGCTTCGCTCGCTTGGCGACAGGGTGGCGGCGGAACGCGATCCGCGTTCCTTTGTCGTGACGCTTTCGGTCTGGACCAATGATGCGGAAAAATCCGTGACGGTTTCCAAGGCCATCGTGAAGGCCTTCGAAAGCGAGTTGTTCCAGACGACCTCGGATAGCAGCCAGCGCGTCGTCGACGATCTCAAGAAGCGGCTCGAGGAAATGCGCGAGAATGTCACCATCGCCGAAAAGCGCGTGGCCGATTTCCGTCGCGAGAACGGCCTGCAGGAAAATAATGGCCAGCTCGTCAGCAATCTCGCATCCGGCGAGCTGAATGCGCAGGTGCTTGCGACCCAGCAGCGCCTCATTCAGGAAGAATCGCGTCTCAAGCAGATGGAGGCGGCGATTGCCCAGAACCGCACCCAGAGCGACGCCATCTTCGACAGCCAGACCATGAACACCATCCGCGCCCAATATAGTACCCTGCAGCAGCAGATCGGCGCGATGACGCTGACCTATGGCGCCCGCCATCCGCGTCTTGCAACCGCGGGTGCGGAGCGGGCGATGCTGGAACGCGGCATGGCGGACGAGGCGCGGCGCATCCTGCAGGCGGCCAAGATCAATGTCGCCGAAGCGCGCTCCTCGCTGGATGCGCTGAGGCTGAAGGCCGTGGCGGAACGCGCCAATGTCTTTACCGACAATGACGCCCAGGTGCGGCTGCGTGATCTTGATCGCGACGCCCGCTCGGCGGCGGCGATCTACGAGACCTATCTGACCCGCTCGCGCCAGCTGGCCGAACAGCAGTCGATCGATTCCACCAATGTGCGGGTGATTTCGCAGCCGGTCGCACCCAATTCCAGAAGCTGGCCGCCCGGCAAGCTGACCTTCCTGATTGCCGGTGGCGTCGGGGGCCTGTTCCTCGGTCTCGGAATTGCCGTGGCTCTCGGCCTCTGGGGTTATCTGCGCCGGGACGATCATGCGGAAGCCGTGGCGCGTTAAGCCGTAAGGCGGCTCGTGCCGAGTTATTCTTCCGAGATAAGACCGTCATAAACTTCGAGCAGGGCGGCGGCGATGGCAGCACCCAGCGCATTGCCGGCATCGCGAATGCCGGCCTCGTCACCGTCGCGAACCGAAATCGCAAGATCGGAGGCCTCGTTGGCCACGATTTCTTTTGCCCGTTCTATCGCCCAGAGGCCGAAATCGCCGCGATTGTCGATCGAGATTGTTTCCATGGCCGGAGCCCTTCCGTGGTTTGATTTCCGCGTCCCTTAACCCATCGGCTGGAAAACCGGAATAGGCAGAAAATGTGGCGCACAACCTTCAGGCGTGTAAAATGCCTGCGGCATACGGGGATTTATAAAAATATTAATGATAGTTCTTCGTAGTGTTTGAAGCCTTATACCCTATGCATAAGCGTGAATATAACAATGAAACGATGCCTATATTGGACACCGGACAGATCATGACAGGGAGAGAGATGCCGGATGCGGAGGGGACTGGTCAGGTCTGGCCGGTTATTCCGCTTGCGGCGTTACCCATCACTGACGCGACCATCGATGAAACGGCGCGGGATTTCATCCTGCGTGCGACGACGGCGCGCGCCGCCGGTGCAAGACCGTTTTATTCGACGTCGGCAAACGGCCAGGTCATTGCGCTCTGCCATCACGATCGGGAATTCGACGCCATGCTGCGGCAGGCGGACCAGATCCACGCCGATGGCATGTCGCTGGTGATCTTCTCCCGCAAATTCTGCCCCAGGGCATTGAGGGAACGAGTCGCGACGACTGATCTCGTCCATGCGGTGGCGAAGCGCGCCGAAGAGACGGGCAGCCGGTTTTATTTCCTCGGCGGCTCCGAAGAGGTGAACCGTGCGGCGGTCGAGGAAATGCAGAGACTTTATCCGCGCCTCGTCTTTTCCGGGCGGCGCAACGGCTATTTCAGCCGGGCCGAGGAAGAGGCGATCCTCGCCGATATCGCCGCATCCGGGACAGATATTCTCTGGGTTGGTTTCGGCATACCGCTGGAGCAGCGTTTCGTTTCGCGCAATCTGGACAGGCTTTCCGGCATCGCTGTCATCAAGACCTGCGGCGGCCTTTTCGATTTTCTCGCCGGCAAGAACAGCCGGGCGCCGCAATGGATGCAGGATATGGGGCTGGAATGGCTCTACCGGGCGATGCTTGAGCCGAAGCGTCTTGGAAAACGTTACCTGCTGACCAATCCGATCGCCATATATTCGCTGCTGAAGTACCGCTTCGGGGCGTCGGGGCAAAATCGCTAGAGCATTGCGCCTCTCCCGCCCGATAATTTGAGATTTCTCTAACATATTGAATCGATGCGCTTCGCCGCCGAAACCCGTTGCAACTGCGAACGGGTGCGCTACACTGCACAAATATTATAAATTTATTCGAATCAGAGATATTTCGAGGCCACCAATGGTGATTACGTCCATTTCTCTTTTCATATATGGAATTGGCACCGTTACCTCTCTCGCCATGACCTATATCGAAGGCGCCCGCCGCGATAAGAGCTGGGATTTTTATCGGGTAACCGGCATTGTCCTTTGTTTCTTCTGGCCGGTGCTCGTGCCGCTGCTCGTCCTTGCGACGGCCTTTTCGTCGTTCGGTTTGCAGAAACGGCTTATAAATACAATCTCGCTCGGCAGGGAAAAGACCCTGAGCTAACCACGGCTGGAGTGATTGGAGACTTCAGGTCTTCTTCGCCGGCGCCTTGTAAGGCGTCAGCGTGATGCCGAGGCTTGCCATCACCCGGCCGATGGACATCAGCGGCGGATGGGTGGCGGGCAGCAGTGCGCCGGTTTTCAACCCGGCGGAAACGGCGCGCACCAGCGACAGGCACAGGCTGACGGCGTTTTTGGCGGCAAGCTGCAGTCCGCCTTTCAGGCCGGGGCGGCGGGCGCGGTCGATGCTGTAATTGATGATGCCGGTGCGGAGCGAGCGCTCCATGATCCAGCGCGGCGCCATGCGGCTTTCCGGCACATATTCGATAATGACGGCTTGCGCATTCCAGGCGAATTTAAAACCGGCCTTGCGGCAGCGGGTAAAGAAGTCCATGTCGCCGCCGCCGAGGAAGTTGAACTGCACGTCGAATTCCGGTTTCGGCAGGGTTTCGAACACCCGCCGGGAGATCAGGCAATTGCCCGATCCGTGGATTTGCTCGACCCGGCCGGTCGGCGCTTCGATGGAGCCGAACAGTGGATGCGATAAAACCGCCTTCGAAGCCGGGGCGTCGAATTCGCGGTTGACCGGTCCGCCGACGATATCGACGCCGAAGGACTTTGCAGCCGAAACCATTTCGGCAAGCCATTGGGGGGAGGCGGCCTCGTCGTCATCGATCATCAGCAACCACTCAGCCGAAGGATAAGTCTGCCGGGCGGTACGGAAGGCCGTGTTGATGGCGTAACAATTGCCCTGCGTCGGTTCCACCAGCGCCTGACCGGCCATGCCGCTCTCGGCGAAAAAGGCGCGCGCGACGGCGAGACCCTGCTGGCCTGCGCCATCATTATCGACAACGACGACGGCGAAGGGAAAATCGACCTTCTGGGCTGCGAGCGATGCGAGCGTCTTTTTCAGGCCTTCCGGCCGGCGGAAACTTGGAATGCACACCACCGCTTCCGGCATGATCTCGGACATGGAAACTCCTAAATTCCGGCAAGTGCGGCGGCGGAAAAAACGACGGCCCTGAGGCTCTGGCGCGGGCGGTTGAGGAAGGTATCGGCAAGCGCCGAAAAGGCCTCGCGGTAGCGGCGGGCGCGAAAGGCCTGCGCCACGGTATAGGCATTCATGTGGTTTTCGGACTTGCGGCGAAGCCGTCGCAGTTCCTGCGGGGAGACGGCTGCGATGATGGCGGGATCGGAAAACACGGCTTCGATGGCCGGTTCACAATCCCGGAAGGTCAAAAGCCTGTTCATCATCACGCTCGTCCTGTGCACCCGGTAGTCGAGCACATGGCGGCCGGGCAGATAGGCAAAACGGCCGGCGGCGGCGAGCCTGCACCAGCCGTACCAGTCTTCCGCATAACGCAAGGTCTCGTCGAAACCGCCAAAGTCCTGAAAGATGCGGGTCCTGACCAGCATGATGCCGCCGTTGACGATGAAGTTTCCGCCGAGCAGCGGCTGGAGAATAAAACCGTCAGGCTTTTCCCGGCGGCGAATGAGATTGCGCCGGCCGATCTTGACGCCGTTTTCATCGATGCGCTCGTAATCGCCATAGACGGCGACGACTTCAGGGCCGGAAATGCCGGCGCAAAGCGCTGCGATGGCGCCCGGTTTCAGACGGTCGTCGGCATCGAGAAACATCGTCCATTCGCCGCGCGCCTGCGACAGGCCGAAATTGCGCACGGCGGAAACGCCCTGTCTTCCCTGCGGCCGGGCCAGAAGTTTCACGCGCGGATCGGAAAAACCTTCCACCTTTTGCGCGGTGGTGTCGGTGGAGCCGTCATCGACAACAAGCACTTCGCGGATGGTCTCGCCCTGCAGCAACACGCTTTCGATCGCTTCCACGATGTAACGCTCGCCATTGCGAACGGGAATGACAATCGAAACGGAGACCAAGCTTTTCAACTCCATGAGGGGCGGCCCAAGCATTCTCACAGTGAAGTTACTACCGCATTAAGCGGAGCTCACCAATTATGACGTGGTATAGCGTCGGTTAACCTTGCAAATCTTTAATATCCTTTTGGCATGATTGGAATGTTATGTTTTGAGAATGAAAGCGCGGTGCGTCCTTCCGGACGCCGATGCGCCGGGGTTGCGGAGGCGGGTTGATGCGGATCGGGCGGCGGAATTTTCTGGGTGGTGCGGCAAGCGCTGGCCTGCTGCATGCCGTGGCCGGCCCGGCCTTTGCCGCGCAGAAGAAAGCCACGATCAAAACCGCCCCCTATGGCGCGGCCGTCTACCTGCCTGACCTCACCGCCGATAGCCGCATCGGCGAGGCGGTGGTGAAATATTGCTCGCGCATCACCCCCGTCACCGAAATGAAATGGGAGGTTCTGCGGCCTTCGGCTGAAGCGTTCGATTTCACCGCTGCGGATGCAATCGCCAACTTCGCGCGTCAGCACAAGCTTTCCATGCATGGCCATCCGCTGATCTGGTATGCCTCCAACGCGCCCTGGCTTGCGAGCATCGGCGGCGGCATGAAGGTCGAAAAGCTGATGGAGACCCATATCGTTACCGTGATGGAGCGATACAAGGACGTGATCCACAGCTGGGACGTGGTCAACGAACCGATCCCCGACGTGCCGGGCAATGTGCGTGCGCGGCGTGATGCCTGGTATTATGGCGCGGGGCCTGATGCCATCAAGAAGGCTTTCGAGATCGCCCATGCGGTCGATCCGAAGGCGCAGCTCGTGCTCAACGAATATGACGTCGAATTTGCCGTCGAGAAATCGCCGGCCAAACGCGCCGCTTTCCGCAATCTCATCCTCGAACTGCTCGAAAAGGGCGCGCCGATCAACGCGATCGGCCTCCAGGGGCATTTGCGCGGCGGCTGGCCGATCGCCAAGGACGAGCTTGCCGCCTTCACGACGGAAATGCGCAGTTACGGTCTTGCCGTTCTGGTGACGGAACTTGACGTGATGGACCAGACGCTGCCGGCGCCGGAGGCCGAGCGCGACATGCTGATCACCGGCCAGGTCCGCGAGTTTCTGGAAGCAGCTTCTGCAGGCGGCCCGCTTTCCTCCATCACCACATGGGGCATTTCGGATCAATATAGCTGGATCCGCTGGGCCTATCCGCGTCGCGACGGCACCGCCAACCGGCCGCTGCCGCTCGACTGGAGTTTCAACGAAAAACCCATGATGGCCGTCATCAATGAATTCCGGAACCGTGGTGCATGACTATGAATGCTGAAATGCCGCTTCCTCCCGTGCAAAAGGCGCTGCAAATCAACCTCCATCCCTTCGATGCTCCGCATGCGGCCCTGACCCTGCCGCATCAGCTCAGGGTCTGGGGCGGACAGGTGGATCGCATTCTCCTGACCGTCGATACGGGCCAGGTGGGGGCAGGCCGCTACAAGGGCAACGGTTTTGATGCGGCGCGCCAGCGTCTCTTCGACATGCTGGAGGAAATGCAGACCAACTATCCGCATCTGCATGTGGATATCGTCGATTACAGCGATGCGGCGCGCAGCGCGGTGACGCAGACCTTCTTTTCCCGCTCACCCATTCCCTATCCCGCCAAGGCTTTCGACGGCGGGCCTTTCCATGTCTATTTCCATGGTATCAAACGCGCCAATGCCCGTTATGTGCTGCATATGGACAGCGACATGATGTTCGGCGGCGGCAGCCAGAGCTGGTTCGCCGAGGCGATCGCGCTGCAGAAGGCCAATCCGGATGCGCTGTGCATCACGCCCTTTTCGGGGCCGCCGACGGTGCGCGGCGATCTCGATATTTCCCGCCATGTCGGCATGCCCGGCGTGAAGAACATCCCTGAGCCGCGCAAGTTGCCGTCACGCATTCCCACCTGGCGTTTCGCCACGGTGTCCACCCGCCTTTTCTTGATCGACATGGATCGTTTTGCGAAGCGGATCGGTTCGCTGGAGTTGCTGCGGCCCGATGTCAAACGGCGCATCCGCTCCTATGCCTATAACCAGCAGCCGGTCTCCATGCCCGCCGAGGAAGTGCTGAGCACCAACATGATGCGCAGCGGCGTCCACCGGCTCGATTTTCTCGGCACGGGCAAGGGCATGTATTCGCTGCATCCGCCCTATCGCTCGCCGGAATTTTATGCGGCACTCGCGTCCATCGTCGAGCGCATCGAAAAGGGCGATATTCCCGAGGGACAGCTCGGCGATTTCGATATCAACGGGTCGATGGTGGACTGGACCAGCGCGCTGGCTGCCAAGACGCGCTCCAAACGTTATGCGAAAGCGCTGCGCCATCTCATCTCGGCCAACGTCGGGCGGTTCAGCTAGGCTTGAGGGTGCCCAGTCGGCGCTCCGTCCCGTTGCCGGGTGGAGGCCTCAGTAGTCTGTTATGAGCTTGCTCCAGCTTTCCGAGCACAGCCCGCCAATATAGATATCGCCGGCCAGCGCCTTTTCCCTCAGCTCGTCATCCCGGGTCGCCATGCAGAAATAACCGTCATGGCGGAAGCTCATGTGGTTCTGGCGGTAAAGCGCGTTGATGAGAAACGGCTGCGACATGCCGGTGACATGGGCATAGTTCTCGTCATCGAAATGGCGGAACAGGGTGTTGAGCACATCGTTTTCGCAGCCGGCATCGCAGACGAGATTGAGCACATAGGCCGTTCGTCCCCGCTGGCCGAAAAACAGCGCAGCACCCATGGCATGGCCTTCGGCATTCTCGATCATCACGCCCTTCAGTTCACCGAGGCTTTCATTGGCCCTGCTCATCTCTATCAGCCAGTGGAATTCCTCGTGAGACCATTCCGGGCGAATGGAAAAACGCTCGATCATCGTGAGCGCCCTGCGGCGGAAGGTTTCGTAGTCAACGGTTTTTACCGTGGCGCCGGCCGCCTCCTGCGGTCTCAGACCCTTTTTCCAGCGTCTGAGGATTCCATCCACGAAACCGAGCGTGGTCAGGGCAAGTGTGGTTTTGGCCAGTTTGGAACGGCGCGGCATGCGCAGGGCAATGGTGCAGAAGGGCTTGAGCGCCTTGTGCCATTGCAGGCTTTCAATCGGCAACATGTTGCCCCCGGTCGCCACCCAGTGATCGGCGCTAACGGGTGAAGCCGTGTCCGAGAACAGCATGTCGTGTTTGGATGCCCGCATGCCCCGAGACAGGCGCGCCGCGCCGAGCGCACCCTGTTTCCCATCAGATGCGAAGGCGCAGAGCAGCCTTGCGGTAATGGTTTTCCCGTTCGCGACGAAACGCATGGGCACGGCGAGGATGACGCTTGTGACCCTGTTCTCCCCGGCGTCGTAGACAACGCTGCCGTTCTCCGGGCTGAAGGCGGGACTGCCGAAAAACAGTTTCTCGATATAGGAGCGGAAATTGAAGTTCCGTTCTTGCCCGTTCTTCTTGAAAGCGCTGTTGAGCACGGCCTCGACTGCGGGAACGTCGTCCCTGCGCATGGGGCGAACACCGGAGACACCTGGCTGAACCGGGCGTTGTGGCGACTGCCCACTATCGCCATCGCCCATATTGGTGTGTATCGGAACGTCCACCCTCGGCCTCCAGCTTTCGCGCATTGATGAAATCAACCATAGGAAGCGTATATTTGAATGTATTAATATAGATATAAAACCGGCAATCCACTAGGTCCGGAAATGTTCGTATTAAGATAAAATGTTATTATATCAGCTTGTTACTTTACTGGCCCTGCCTCATTTGAGGTTAACAAAATATACTTAGTTAAGCAACCGAAGGATGAAATATGGACCAATTTTCGCGGACGCTTTTTTGGGTTTTGAAGTTTAACTTTTGGAAATGACTGTCTCGTCCTTTGCCTCCCGCTTTCGGTTTCCTGAGAAAAAAGCGGACGATCGCGGTGCTATTTGCCCGTGCATCACGGATAACTAAAAAATAGGATTTGCGGGGGATATTCGTATTATCGAATATGAGAAGCACGAGTTTTAATGCGGGTGGCTTCAGGAAAGAGGGAGAGAAAAACCCCTTATGGATGCAGCGCATGAAGAACAGCGGCGGGGCTATTGGCGGGACGCGTTGTTTTACGTGACTTTCCTGTATTTCACGGTCGGCTTTTCGCCCTATATCTCGCTCTCATCGACCTATCAGGGCTCCGCCATGGCGGCCGGGTCCAACCTGCTCAACCAGTTGACGGCGATCATCCTGTTTTTCAGTTTCCTGGCCTTCATGGCGAAGGAGCGGTCGTTTTCCATCCTCTTCATGCCGCGCCTGCTGATGGCGGCGATTTTCGGCTGGTTTGTCCTGACTTCGGTGGCGGGCGAAGCGCCGCTGTTTTCGCTCAGGCGGCTTGTCATGTGCGCCATTATCTGTGTGCTTGCCGGCGGTTTCCTGCAATTGCCGCGCACGGAGCGGCATTTCACGACGCTGCTCGCCACATGCGCGCTGATCATATTGTTCCTGTGCTATTTCGGAATCACCGTGTTGCCCTCGCGCTCGATCCACCAGGCAAGCGATGCGCTGGAACCGCTTCTGGCGGGAGACTGGCGCGGGGTTTTCCGCCACAAGAACGAGGCCGCCTCGGTCATGGCGGTGTTGATCATCGTCGGCATTTATCTCAGCAAGCGCTGGTCTTTCATCGGCGGGCTGTCGGTGCTGTTGCTGTCGCTGGTCTTTCTGGTCAAGTCCGGCGGCAAGACCGCGCTTGGGCTGATGCCGATCATCATTGCGACAGGCTGGTTCATCCTGCGCTGGCCTCGCTGGCGCTACCCGGTCGTAACCCTGTTTCTGGCGGTCTTCGCGCTGGTGACCGTCGGTACCACCGTCGATCCTGTCTTTTCGCAGATGCTGACGAAGCTGGGGCTTGATGCCAGCTTTACCGGCAGAAGGGATATCTGGACCGTCGCCATCGACTATATCAGGCAAAGCCCGCTCCTCGGATATGGCTATCAGGCCTTTTGGCGCAGCGACGCCCTGATGTCGAGTTTTACCGAGAACAATACCTGGGCGACGACCGCGCCGGATTCGCACAATGGTTATTTCGACCTTCTGCTGGCCGGCGGCGTGCCGGGTCTGATGCTGGTGATGGTGTGGATCTATCTCCTGCCGCTGCAGTATCTCGGCAAAATGAATGACGCCACGCGCAACAGTCCGCTGACGCGGCTTTATGTCGGTGTATGGCTTTACGTGCTGCTCTACGGCTTTCTGGAAACGCTGTTTTTCCTCAGCACCGGGTTCGTCTGGTTCTTCCTCATCGTGGCGGTGATGGGCCTGCATCTGCAGGCCAATGCCAGCCTCGTGGAGGACGAGGCGGAGGGGGAACCGGACAGAACTGGGGCGGCCCCGATACCCCAACGGCGGCAGGTTTCCCCGGTTGTTCGTTCCAGGTGATATTTTGAAATGATTTTTCGTTGCGAATATGTAAAAGAGCCGATTGTTGCGCGCGTCTGCAGCTATTTTCGCTAAACATGCGCGGCTCAAGTCTTTGTTATTGTGCAAGTCGCATCGCAACCCCCGGGGGGTATCGACGCGGCGGCACTAAAAAACGGATCGGCTAGGTCAATCGATGGCAGATACAGGCGCCTGCGCGCTCGAAGCGGATGACATCCACAAGAGCTTCGGCACGCATGAAGTTTTGAAGGGCGTTTCGTTGCAGGCCCATAAGGGCGATGTCATCTCGATCATCGGGTCTTCCGGTTCCGGCAAAAGCACCTTTCTGCGCTGCATGAATTTTCTCGAAACGCCGGATCGCGGCCGTGTCATCATCAATGGCGAGGAAATCGCCACAAAAACCGGCCGCGACGGCAAGGCCGTGCCGAAAAGCTGGCGGCAGGTGGAAAAATTGCGCACCGGTCTCGGCATGGTGTTCCAGAATTTCAATCTCTGGGCCCATCGCACCGTTCTGGAAAACGTCATCGAGGCGCCCGTTCATGTTCTCGGCGTCAAGCGGCAGGAGGCGGTTGAAAAGGCCGAAGCCCTGCTGAACAAGGTCGGGCTCTACGACAAGAAAAACGCCTATCCGGCATTCCTGTCCGGCGGACAGCAGCAGCGCGCCGCCATTGCGCGTGCTCTCTGCATGGAACCGGCGGTGATGCTGTTCGACGAACCCACCTCGGCGCTTGATCCGGAACTGGTGGGAGAGGTTCTGAAGGTCATCCGCGATCTGGCCGAGGAAGGCCGCACCATGTTGCTCGTCACCCACGAGATGCGCTTTGCGCGCGATGTGTCCTCCCAGGTCGTGTTTCTGCATCAGGGCCGGGTGGAGGAGGTGGGGCCGCCGGCGCAGGTGTTCGGCAACCCCACGAGCGCCCGCTGCCGGGAATTCACCGGCGCGCTGGCCAATTGACCCTTTTGCCTGACAGTCCGTTTTAACAGGAGAGACTTGAATGAAATTCTTCGCCACGCTGCTTGCCGGAACGGCATTTGCGTTTTCCGCCTTCACCGCCAGCGCCGATGTGCGCTTCGGCATCATGAACGAGGCCTATCCGCCCTTCTTCGCCAAGGACGCCAGCGGCAAGTGGCAGGGCTGGGAAATCGACCTCATGGACGCCGTCTGCGCCGAAATGAAGGAAAAATGCTCGATCGTGGAACTGTCCTGGGATGGTCTCATCCCGGCGCTGCAGACGAAGAAATTCGACGTCATCTGGTCCTCCATGTCGAACACGGAAGAGCGTCAGAAGATCATCGATTTCACCGATAAATATTACAACACGCCGAGCAAGCTGATCGGCGCCAAGGGCGAAAAGGCGGGTGCGACGGCCGAGGACGTCAAGGGCAAGACCATCGGCATTCAGGTGGCCACGATCCAGTCTGAATATTACAAGAAGTACTTCGCCGGTGTCGCCGATGAGAAGACCTACCAGACGCTGGACGAGGCGTTTCAGGATCTCGCGGCTGGCCGTATCGACTATGTCTTCGGCGATTCCATCGTCCTCGACGCTTTCGTGAAGAGCGATGCGGGCAAGGATTGCTGCGCCGACATGGGCGATGTCGCCGACGACAAGGAAATCCTCGGTCTCGGCGTTTCGGGTGGCCTGCGCAAGGAAGACACCGAACTCAAGGCCAAGCTGAATGCGGCAATCGCCGCCGTACGCGCCAGCGGCAAATATGACGAGATCAGCAAGAAGTACTTCAGCTTCAATATTTACGGGCAGTAATTCGATCTGATCGGTCACGCATATGGCAAGCCTTGAAACCACGTTGCAACTTCTGTCTCCCTATCCTCCGGGATGGGGCGGCACCCTGTTGAAGGGTGCGGCGTCGACGCTTGCCATTTCCGCCGGCGCCTATCTGATCGGCCTTGCCATCGGCATGGCGGGGGCGCTCGGCAAGCTTTCGGGCAACAGGCCGCTTGGCCTGCTGCTCAGCCTCTACACCACCGCGATCCGCGCAGTTCCCGAGCTGATCCTCATCGTCGGGCTTTATTATGCCGGTACTGACGGTCTCAACCGGCTGCTGCTGCTGGCTGGTATGCCGCCGCTGGAGGTCAACGGTTTCGTTGCCGCCGTTGCGGTTCTGGGCTTCGTGCAGGGCGCCTATATGACCGAGGTGCTGCGCGGTGCGATCCTTGCCATTCCGAGCGGGCAGATCGAGGCGGCGCGCGCCTTCGGCATGTCACCCGCCCTACGGTTCCGCCGGGTGGTCTTGCCGGCGCTTTTGCCCAACGCCTTGCCGGGGCTTGGCAATCTCTGGCTTGCGGTGACCAAGGACAGCGCCTTGGTGGCGGTCGTCGGTTATCAGGAACTGGCGCTCGCGACGCGGCTGGCCGGGGCCAGCACCAAGCAATATTTCCTGTTCTTCCTTGCCGCCGCCCTGCTTTACCTTGCCATCACGCTTGTTTCGAACCTCGTTTTTTCGCTGGTCGAACGCCGCGTGCGGCGCGGCCAGCCGGCCCTGGCCTGAGGAGGGGACGGCATGGATTTTTCATGGGTCGCGAAATATTGGCCGCTTCTTCTTTCGGGTGCATGGCAGACGGTGGCGCTGCTTGTCATCTCCGTCAGCATCGGGTTTCTTCTGGCCATCGGGCTCGCCTTCGCACAGGTGAGCGGCGGGCGGACGACGAAAATCCTGGCGCGGGCTTATTGCACCTTCTTCCGGGGCACGCCGCTGCTCATCCAGCTCTGGCTGCTTTATTACGGCGTCGGCTCGCTTCTGCCGATGATCCCCGGCATCAGGCAAAGCTTCATGTGGCCGGTGCTGCGTGAAGGATTCTTCTTCGCGGCCGTCAGCTTCACGCTGAATTATGCGGCTTATGAGGCGGAAGTTCTGCGCGGCGCGCTGCTGGCCGTGCCGAAAGGCGAGCTGGAGGCGGGCAGGGCTTTCGGCATGGGCCGCTTCACCCTCATTCGCCGCATCTGGCTGCCGCGCGCCATCCGCATCGCGCTGCCGACCATTGCCGGCGAGGTGGTGATGCAGCTGAAGGCGACGCCGCTTGCTTTCACCGTGACTGTCATGGATCTCTACGCCGTCGCCTACAAGGTGCGGCAGGACACGCTGCTCGTCTATGAGCCGCTGATCGTCGTCACCGTCTTTTATCTCATTCTCACCGCCATCATCGCCCGCTGTTTCGGCCTTATCGAACAGCAGGTGCCCGTCCGGCGATAAATATTCAGGGAGTTATGACCATGAGCACAATCCGTATCCTCGACGGCGGCATGAGCCGCGAATTGCAGCGGCTCGGCGCCGTGCTGAAACAGCCGGAATGGTCTGCGCTGGCGCTTATCGACGCGCCTGAGATCGTGCGGCAGGTGCACCAGGAATTCATCGAAGCCGGCGCCGATGTCGTCACCACCAATTCCTATGCGCTGGTGCCCTTCCACATCGGCGAAGAGCGTTTCCAGAAGGACGGCGCATCGCTGATCGCCCTTTCGGGTAAGCTGGCGCGCGAAGCGGTGGATGCCTCCGGCCGCAAGGTGCTGGTGGCGGGTTCGCTGCCGCCGATCTTCGGTTCCTATGAGCCGCAGAATTTCGATGCGGGCCGGGTGCAGGCCTATCTGAAGGTGCTGGTCGATAATCTCGCGCCTCATGTCGACGTCTGGCTCGGCGAGACGCTCAGCCTGATCGCCGAGGGCGAGGCGGTGCGTGAAGCCGTTGCCGCGACTGGCAAACCGTTCTGGATTTCCTTCACGCTCAATGATGATGCGGCTGCGACCGGCGGCGAGCCTGCGCTTCGCTCCGGTGAAACGGTCAAGGCGGCCGCCGAATGGGCGGCGCAATCGGGCGCGGCCGCCCTTCTGTTCAATTGCAGCAAGCCGGAAGTCATGAAAGCCGCGGTTGAGACGGCCGCCGCCGTCTTCGCGGAAAAGGGTGTGTCACTGGAAATCGGCGTTTATGCCAATGCCTTTGAAGGCGAGCAGGGTGATTCCGCCGCCAATGAAGGGCTGCATGACACGCGCGCCGATCTGACAGACGATGTTTATTCCCGTTTTGCCTGCTCCTGGGCGGATGCGGGCGCGACCATGATCGGCGGCTGCTGCGGCATTGGTGCGGCGCATATCCACAAGGTTGCCACAGCGTTGCGGCGCGCGGCGGCCTGAAGCCCGGCGTCGCTTTTCAACGCCACCATCATAAATCAAAGCGGCAGTTTCAAAACCTGCCGCTTTTTTTGTACGCGGCTATTGACCTCAACTATAGTTGAGGAATTATCAGGACATGGAACACTGTTGAAGGACGTTCCATGAGCGATGATACACTTTCCATACGGATCATATTTGGCAGCGCCCGCAACCCGCGCTTCTGCGATGTTGTCGGCCAATGGCTGCTTGACCAGCTGAGGGCTCTGCCGGGACTGGAGCTGGCGGTCATCGACCCGCGCGAACTCGATCTGCCGCAGGACCACGCGCCCGAGCGCGCCTCGGTGCGGCAGCTTCGGCAAAGCCTCGATGGCGCCGATGCCTTCATCGTCGTCACCCCGGAATATAACCGCAGTTACCCCGGCGCGCTGAAGGTGCTGATCGATTCCGCCTATGACGAATGGGGCGCCAAGCCGGTGGCCTTCGTGTCCTATGGCGGGATTTCCGGCGGCCTGCGCGCCACCGAGCAGCTTCGCCCCGTCTTTGCGGAACTGCATGCGGTAACGATCCGCGATGTCGTCAGCTTCGCCAATCCCTGGGATCGTGTCGATGCCGCCGGCCAGCTCGATGCCGGCGCGGCGGCGGCAGGCGCGCTGGAGACGATGATGAACAAGCTTGGCTGGTGGGCGCGGGCGCTGAAACAGGCGCGGTCCGCAACACCTTACAAGGGGGCGTGAGAATGACCGAAAAATCCTTCGCGTTGAAAGTGACGCTCCTGTTCGTCGCCACGCTCACCATCATGGCCGGAACCACGGTCGCACCTTCGCTGCCGGCCATCGAGCAGACTTTCCTGTCGACGCCGCATGTGGATATCATGAGCCGCATGGTGCTGACATTGCCCTCGGTCTTCGTGGCTTTCTGCGCGCCCATTGCCGGTGTGCTGGCGGATCGCTTCGGCCGCAAGCGGCTGCTGCTCGGCGCGATCCTGCTTTACAGCCTTTCCGGCATGTCCGGCCTTTTTGCCGATAGCCTTGTCGGCCTGCTCGTCGGGCGCGCTTTTCTGGGGTTGGCGATCGGCGCCATCATGACGATCGGCACGGCGCTGGTGGGCGATTATTTCGAAGGCCCGGCGCGGGAGCGTTATCTCGGCCTGCAACAGGCCTTCACCCAGATCGGCGGCGTGGTTTTTGTGGTGGCGGGCGGTTTGCTGGCGGATCTGCACTGGCGTGCGCCCTTCGCGGTCTATGCCGTCGCCTTGTTCATTCTGCCGGCGGCCCTGTTCTTTCTGTCGGAACCGGTGAGGAGCGACAGCCGTATAAAAGCCGGCGGCGAACAGGACTTTGCGGTCAACTGGCTACTGGTGGGTGTGCTGGCGCTGGCGGTGTTTCTCGTCAATGCCCTGTTTTACACCATTCCCTCGCAATTGCCGTTCTTCCTGCGGGAGCTCGGAGTGTTTTCCGGCAGCATTGCGGGATACGCCATCGGCATTTTCAATCTGGCCGGGGCGCTGGCGGCGCTCAATTTCGGGCGATTGCGGGCAAGGGTCAGCGTGACCGCCATCATTGCCGCCGGGCTGGTGTCGATGGCGACGGGTTTTGCGCTGCTTGCCATGGCCGAAGGGCTGGTTGCCATGCTGTCATCGCTTGCGGTGGTGGGGTTTGGCCTTGGCGTGGTGATGCCGGGCATCATGTCCACCACCATCATGCTGGCGCCGCTCAGACTGCGCGGGCGTATCGCCGGCATCGTCACCGCTTCGATGTTTCTCGGGCATTTCATCTCGCCGCTGGCAAGCCAGCCATGGATTGCCCGGGTCGGTTTTGCAGGCGCCTATCGCGACATAGCATTGATATTCGCCGCCATGGCCGGGCTTGCCCTTGTCGCCCTGATCTTCCAGCGACGGAGCGACGCACGAAGATCGCGTTCTTTTGCCTCTAGCCGCTGACACCGGTGGTCGTGAAGGAATTATAAAGTTTTTGACTATAATCATTTTTCTGGAAAACAAACGGAAGGTGCACCGGCTGAAGAACCGGTTGATTTCATTCCCTTCCTCGAAATTCGGCGTGGCGTTTCCGCTTTGCTTGCGGAGCCGCCATGCCATCTAGGGCGGCGCGGCCTGTCCGTATTTGAAGGGACAGGCGGCTTTCCCGGCGCATGCATGAAGCAGATGCGTTGAGAGCCGATGATACGGCTAGCGGAGCTTCGATGATCGAGGCGCTTGACGTGCAATGTCAGTCTCGCCGAACACCTCCGGCACGGGGAAGGAGCGGTTTTTCAATGACCTGAGGTTCCCGTGTCTTTTCTTCAAAACGCCAGTATCCGCATCAAAATCCTGTCGCTCATTCTCCCGCTCTGCATTGTCGGCCTTGGCGCCACAGCCTTCATGTCCATGCACTACAAGCGGACGGACACGGCCTATTCGTATTTTATTGCCAACGACAACGCCGCTCTGGTGGAGCTTTCGCGGGCAAACCGCAACCTGCAGGCCATGGCTTATGGCGCCTATCAGGTCATGGCTTACGACACCAACATTCCTGACTTCAAGATCGTCAAGCACGAATACGAGACAGACAAGGTGGCTTTGATATCGCGCCTCAACCATGTCAAAACCATTTTTCCGGAGGAAGCTGCGGGGCTGGACAAGCTGTTGGGCCAGGCTCAGGGCATAATCACCTCGACCGACAAAGCCGTGGAATTCGGTTCGACCGATCGCAACAAGGAATCTGCCGCTGAACTTATGAAGGCCGACGCTTTGATCCGCTCGACCGGGAATGAAATCTCTGCCCTTCTGGACAAGCTTGCCAAGGGTGTTGTCAAGGGAAGCGACGATCTGACCGACAAGACCAATTCGACCATCTTCACTTCCCTGGTGGTTGTCGGCATTGCTTTTGCGATCGGCATCATTCTGGCGCTGTTCGTGGCGTCTCGTGGTATCACAACGCCGATTGCCCGTCTGCGCGAGCGCATGGTGTCGCTTGCCGGCGGTGAAACGGCCTCGGAGATTGACGGCACGGCGCGCCGGGATGAAGTGGGCCAGATGGCGAAAGCCGTTCAGGTGTTCCGCGAAAACGCCGTCGAGCGCATTCGTCTCGAGCAGGAAACCGAAGCCAATCGCAGCCTCTCGGAGAAAGACCGGATCGAGCGGGAGCAGCAGAAGGCAACGGAGGCGGCCGATGTCAAATTCGCCGTCGACAATCTCGCAGCCGGCCTCTCGAAGCTTTCGGAAGGCGATGTTTCCTATCGCATCGGCCAGCCTTTTACCGCGACGCTGGATGGCGTTCGCAACGATTTCAACACGTCCGCCGAAAAGCTGCAGGCGGCATTGACCAAGGTGGCGCAGAACGCCAGCGGCATCGGTGCGGGCGCGGACGAGATCAAGTCTGCCGCCGACGATCTGGCCAAGCGCACCGAGCAGCAGGCCGCAGCCGTGGAGGAAACAGCCGCTGCGCTTGAAGAAATCACCACGACGGTCAGGGATTCCACCAAACGCGCGCAGGAGGCGGGCCAGATCGTCAGCCGCGCCAAGGCGGGCGCCGAACAATCCGGCCAGGTGGTGCGCCGCGCCGTGGTCGCCATGGAGCAGATCGCCAAATCGGCCAATGAGATCAGCAACATCATCGGCGTGATCGACGAGATCGCCTTCCAGACCAACCTGCTTGCGCTGAATGCCGGTGTGGAAGCCGCCCGTGCGGGCGAGGCCGGCAAGGGCTTTGCCGTGGTGGCGCAGGAGGTGCGTGAGCTTGCCCAGCGCTCCGCCAACGCGGCGAAGGAGATCAAGGCCCTGATCACCACATCGAACGACCAGGTGCAGCAGGGCGTGCAGCTGGTCGGTGACACCGGAAAGGCGCTGGAGACCATCGTTTCTGAAGTGCAGGAAATCAACCGGCACGTCGTCTCCATCGTGGAGGCTGCGCAGGAACAATCCTCCGGCCTGCAGCAGATCAATACGGCCGTGAACCAGATGGACCAGGACACGCAGAAGAACGCGGCGATGGTGGAAGAAACCAATGCCGCGAGCCACAGCCTGGCCAAGGAAGTGGCGTCGCTCAACCAGCTGCTCTCCCAGTTCAGGCTCGCCGATGGCGCTTATCAGCAAAAAAGCCAGCCTGCTCCGGTTCGCAGCGCCGCCGGCAACGACAAATATGTGGCATCCCCCGTCCGCGCGCTGGGTCGCAAGATCGCCTCGGCGTTTTCGGGCAACGCCGCTGTCGATACAAAGGGCGACTGGCAGGAGTTCTGATCGCTATTTCAGGGCGCTTCCATGGTCCTGGCGCCGGGTTGTGTATGACTGGGGTTGGCGGGCCTGATATCGCCCGCCCGCCTGAGAACGAAAAATGCCGCACGGGCCTGATCTCCCGCGCGGCATTTTTTGAGCGCTGCATGTCGGAATTATTTACTTTTCCGCAGACCGCCGTTCCTATCCGAAAGATTTGCCGGATCGGAAATTATCTGGCCTGCATGGCGCGAATAAAGGCTGGGCTTCCGCTATCCAAATCGTTGTATGTAATTCGCTTGCTTGCGATGGCGTCGATTAATCGCGTGCAGAAGATCATGTCGACGTTGCTGTTCGGGCTGACATTCATGGCTTCAGCCACGGCAATCTTGGAACTCTTGGACTTTTTCTTGGTTGTTTCATAGCAATTTTGAACCGCCCTGCGTTTGACGGCGGGACTTCCTCCTATGACTTCCTGATCCCTTTCGAAACTGGGGTTCGTCTGGCACCCTGAAAGGATGAGAACTGATACGGATACAGCAATAATTGCCTTGATTTTCATGGATTAACTTTCCCTTTTACCCCGCCAGATGGCTCATGCTGGAGCAACCCAACCAGACCCGTCGATCAGGAGTATTGTAGCCATATTGCGGCAAATACATCCGGGTGATTACAGGAATATGTTCACAGAACCCGCGCCGAAGGGGTTAGTCGCTTTGGAAGACAGGCATAAAGCTCTATGCAGCCTTCTAAGTGGAGGATTGCCATAAACGATGTCAGGGTAAGATAAATGGCGCACCCGACAGGATTCGAACCTGTGACCTTTGGAATCGGAATCCAACACTCTATCCAGCTGAGCTACGGGTGCAGCAGTCACGCTTGAATCGCGTGCAGCGGTTGGTTCATACCTCAGCTTTGTTTCCGCATCAACGTCTAAAAATCAAAGATTTGCGAAAGTTAGCCTGTTTTCGGGCGGGGCCGGGCGTGAGGGCGTGTTGTGAGGTCATCGCACGCTTTTCCGTGGCGGCGGGGCGTTACGTCGTTTGACGTATTGTGTTTTTACCGGAATAGATTTTCCCTTATAAGTAGTATGTTATCGCCGAGCCAGACCGTTGTCCTGCCCTATTATCGAAGTGGCGGCCGGATTGCTGCAATGCCTTTCAAACACGGCGCGGGAGTCGATTTTAGCCCCTCAAAATTGGTGGGTAAATAGTCATACTTTTTCTGTTTTGCCAACCGCGATCCGGAGTCCGTGGTTGCTTCGCCGGCGATTAACTGTCAAATTATTATACAATATTAGTATCATCTACATTTATTTGGGATACAGTTTCGCAACGTTGTCGGTTATGATTTCGGCAAGGTAAAGGAACGAATCAGGCGGGGGATCGGATGGCTTTGCGATTGGCACACAGCAACGGGCCGCGGACGGAAAAGGCCGAAAGCGGCAGCGCGGAAGCGGCGCACCTCACGGCGATCGACTATGGGTTGCTGACGACTGCGATCAGCTATCACTTGCGGCACTCGCAACTTGCCGTGGCAAATGGCTTTGCCGATGTGCTGGCCGAGCAGGGATTGCGGCCCGCCGATTTTTCCGTGCTCGTCATCGTCGGCGGTAATCCGGGCCTCAAACAGAGCGATGTGGCTGAAGCGCTCGGCATACAGCGGGCCAATTTCGTCGCGATCGTCGACAGCATGGAAGAGAAGGGGCTGCTTGTCCGCCGCAAATCGGAAGAGGACAGGCGCGTTCATTTCCTCGACATGACGGAGGAAGGCAGCAGCCTTCTCGACCGGCTTTCCAATACCTGGCGGGACCGTGAGGAAAAGCTCATCGACCGGATCGGCGGCAAGAAGGCGCGCGATCAGCTTCTGGCTCTGCTCGGACGCCTGCGCGACTGACCGTCGAAGAGAGCCTTGGGCAGTCCGGGTGCTGGGCGGCTGCAGGGTGCGGCCTGATGTTCCCGTCTTTCCATGGTTTGCGATATCGGCAACCATCTTCCCGCGCTGGTCTTTCACGTCAGCCTGATCGGCAGCGGGCCGAATTGCGTTGCAATTCTCCCGCGAAACCGCCAAGACGCATAAGCATCTTCACGTCTTGTGGCGTGAAGGCGCAATCATGCGATCGACTGGAAAGGCCCGGGACGGGAACGCCATGCTGAATATCGATACGAGTCATCCGCTTTATCGCCCCCTGTGGGTCCGGTTGCTCATTGTCGGCTTTTGCGCCGCATGGGCCGTCATCGAATTCGTCAATCGCGAGTTTTTCTGGGGAACTATCGTTGCCGGCGTCGGGGCTTATGCGGCCTATGAATTGCTGCTGAAGTTCAAACCCGCAAGCGATGCCGACAAGGGCGGGAATGGCACGGATGAGCCCGCCGCCGAAAGCACGCCCACCGATAAGAACGATGCGGGCTGAAGCGCCGCTCATCTTCCGTTTTATATATTTTCCGAGATAAGGCGACCCGGCATTTTCAGCGGAAATGCTCGCGCGTTCGCAACATCCGGATCGCCTGGTCGATCAGGAGATTGGCCGCCGTCATGCGCAGCGTCGCATTGTGCCGGAATTGCGGCTTCACCCGGTCGGGATGATTGAGGCGGGCAAAAGCGCGCCGCTTTTCCGCAAGCGTTGCGGCCGTGTCGGTTTCGTGGATCGCCAGTTCCGCGGAGACATCGGCAAGCGAGGTCTTTTCGAGATGAGCCGGCATTGCTTCCGGCTCGGGCTCCGGTTGAGGTTCCGGCGGTGGCGCGGGCTCAGCCATGAAGGCGAGATAGGCATCGAGATTGCCGTTCGAGGGCAGCGGCGCTTCGATATGCGTGTCGAGGACGAAACCCGAGCTGAAACCGGCAATGCGGTGACCGGCGGGCGGTGGCGGTTCCACGCCTTCCTCTTCTTTTTCCTGTTTCAGCCTTTCGACGACCGATTGGAAAACGGATTGTCCGAAGAGCATGCGGCTGTTCCCTCGCCGGTCTGACTATCCGGCCTTTATGCACTGTGAAGGTGGTGTCTGGCTTGCCGCCGTTACGGGCCGGTCAGCTTGCGGCTCTCATCCAGAACCAGATCGTAGAGCAGGCGGGCGCTGGGCGGCAAAACCCGGCCCTTGGTGGTGATGATGCTGTAGGGCTTCACAACCAGTTCGAAATCTGTCGGCAATATGCGGGTTCGGCCGATATCGGCCTGCTGGCCGGCAACGAATTCGGCCATGTCCTGGGCGATCGGCGCAATCGCATCGGTGTTGCAGATGAGGGCGAGCGTCAAAAGCATGGAGGGCGTGTTGATGATGTTGCGCGGCATGGTGACGCCGTGGGTCAGAAAGACATCCTCCATGGTTCTGCGCAAAAGCGCGCCGGGCGGCTGGAAAACCCAGTCGTAACCGGAGAGATCCTGCAGGGTCACGGGCTCGCCGCGCAGCAGGGGGTGGCCTTCGCGCACGACAAGACAGGCGCGCTCGATGCCGATTTCATGGATGGAGAAGAGGCCGGGGTCGAAATCATCGGGAATGCGGCCGATGATGAAATCGTGGCGCGCGGCCAGCAGTTCGCGCGCCAGCACGTTGCTGCTTTCCACCTGCACGTTGATTTCAATGCCGGGATAGGTGTCCATGGCGCGCCTTATGGCGGGAACCACGAGGCTGATGGCAGGCGCGGTGACGGCGCCGATATAGACCGAGCCGCCGCTGCCTGACTTCATCTGGTTGAGCTCGCGGCTCGCCTCGCGCAGTTCCAGCAGGATGGTGCGTGCGCGGCGCGCCAGCGCCTCGCCGAATTTCGTCAGCACCACCCCGCGCGAGGCCCGCTGACAAAGGGGTGATTTGACGATCGCCTCCATTTCCGCGAGCATGCGCGAGGCTGCTGGCTGCGTCATGTTCATGGCGGCCGCCGCTGCGCTGACCTGCCCGTGCTCCTCGATCATGACCAGCATGCGCAGGTGGCTCATCTTCAATCCGGCCCGCAGCAAAGGGTTGTCCTCAAAGACGAAAAGGGCCTCTGTTGTTTGCGCCTGCTCATACACTTTTTGGTTGTTCATTCGTGGTTTTATACCCCTCATCGGTTTTTGTATCGATTTAATATATCATAATTGATATATGGAAACTGATTTATTCTATTTGACAGTTATATGGATTCAGAACAATTTGCGGAATGCCGGGGAGGAGCGGCAGCTGTTCCATTTCGCAATTGCGAAATCGGGGTGAGCGCAACGCGGCTTCTTCCTCTGACGGCATGAATTTCATGGTGCACCGCAACATGCGGGCTCCAGAGAAGGGCTCAAGGGAGAGAGTTAATGAAGTCCATTATTTCGCTGATGGCGGCTTGTGCCATCGGTGCTGCTTCTTTCGCAGTGCCGGCTTTTGCACAGGACAAGGGTTCCGTTGGTATCGCCATGCCGACCAAGTCGTCCGCACGCTGGATCGACGACGGCAACAACATCGTGAAGCAGCTTCAGGAAGCCGGTTACACGACCGACCTGCAGTATGCCGATGACGATATTCCGAACCAGCTTTCCCAGATCGAAAACATGGTCACCAAGGGCGTCAAGGTCCTCGTGATCGCATCGATCGACGGCACGACGCTGTCGGACGTCCTGAAGCAGGCTGGCGAGCAGGGCATCAAGGTCATCGCTTATGACCGCCTGATCCGCAACAGCGGCGATGTCAGCTACTACGCAACCTTTGACAACTTCCAGGTTGGCGTTCTGCAGGCGACTTCGATTGTCGACAAGCTTGGCGTGAAGGACGGCAAGGGCCCGTTCAACATCGAGCTGTTCGGCGGCTCTCCTGACGACAACAATGCGTTCTTCTTCTATGACGGCGCAATGTCGGTTCTCCAGCCTTACATCGACAGCGGCAAGCTCGTCGTGAAGTCCGGCCAGACCGGCATGGACAAGGTCGGCACGCTGCGTTGGGATCCGGCAACGGCCCAGGCCCGCATGGACAACCTTCTGTCCGCTTATTACACCGACGCCAAGGTTGACGCCGTTCTGTCGCCTTACGACGGTCTCTCCATCGGCATCATCTCCTCGCTGAAGGGCGTTGGTTATGGCACGAAGGACCAGCCGCTGCCAGTCGTTTCCGGTCAGGACGCTGAAGTTCCCTCCGTCAAGTCGATCATTGCAGGCGAACAGTATTCCACCATCTTCAAGGACACCCGCGAACTCGCCAAGGTGACCGTGAACATGGTCAACGCTGTTCTGCAGGGCAAGGAGCCGGAAGTGAACGACACCAAGACCTATGAAAATGGCGTCAAGGTCGTTCCGTCCTACCTCCTGAAGCCGGTTGCCGTTACCAAGGAGAACTACAAGCAGGTTCTCGTCGATGGCGGTTACTACAAGGAAGACCAGCTGAAATAAGCTGAAGACACATGCGGGGATGACTTGGCGTCATCCCCGTTTTTCCATAAAAATAAAAACGCCGGAATTAATCGGGCGCTGGATTGCGATATGGCCAATACCATTCTCGAAATGCGGAACATCACCAAGACGTTTCCGGGCGTGAAAGCGCTTGAGAACGTCAACCTCAAGGTTAAGGAGGGTGAGATCCACGCACTCGTCGGTGAGAACGGCGCGGGGAAGTCGACCTTGATGAAGGTCCTTTCCGGTGTTTACCCCGCCGGCACCTATGAGGGCGAAATCCACTATGAAGGCGCAGTGCGGAATTTTCGCGCCATCAACGACAGTGAAGATATTGGTATCATCATCATTCACCAGGAGCTGGCGCTCGTGCCGCTTCTGTCGATTGCGGAAAACATCTTCCTTGGTAACGAGGTCGCCTCGAACGGCGTCATCAGCTGGCAGCAGACCTTCAACCGTACCCGCGAACTTCTGAAGAAGGTGGGTCTGAAGGAATCGCCGGAGACGCTGATCACCGATATCGGCGTTGGCAAGCAGCAGCTGGTCGAAATCGCCAAGGCGCTGTCAAAGAGCGTGAAGCTGCTCATCCTCGATGAGCCGACGGCTTCGCTCAACGAAAGCGATTCCGAGGCGCTGCTGAACCTGTTGATGGAATTCCGCAAGCAGGGCATGACCTCGATCATCATCACCCACAAGCTCAACGAAGTGCGCAAGGTGGCCGACCAGATCACCGTGCTGCGCGACGGCATGACGGTGAAGACGCTCGACTGTCACGAGGAAGAAATCAGCGAGGATGTCATCATCCGCAACATGGTGGGGCGCGATCTCGAAGATCGTTATCCGCCGCGCGATGTGCCGATCGGCGAGACCATTCTCGAAGTCAAGAACTGGAACGCCTATCACCAGCAGCATCGCGACCGTCAGGTTCTGCATGATATCAATGTCACCGTGCGCAAGGGCGAAGTGGTTGGCATTGCCGGTCTGATGGGGGCAGGGCGAACCGAATTTGCGATGAGCGTTTTCGGCAAGTCCTATGGCCACAAGATCAGCGGCGAAGTGCTGATCGACGGCAAGCCCGTTGACGTCAGCACCGTGCGCAAGGCGATCGATGCCGGTCTCGCCTATGTGACGGAAGACCGCAAGCATCTCGGTCTCGTGCTCAACGACAACATCCTGCACAATACCACGCTCGCCAATCTGGCCGGCGTGTCGAATGCCAGCATCATCGACGACATCAAGGAAATGACGGTGGCGAGCGATTTCCGCACGCGCCTGCGCATCCGCTCGTCGGGCATCTTCCAGGAAACGGTCAATCTTTCGGGCGGCAACCAGCAGAAGGTTGTGCTCTCCAAGTGGCTGTTCTCCAATCCTGACGTGCTGATCCTCGATGAACCGACCCGCGGTATCGATGTCGGCGCGAAATACGAAATCTACACCATCATCAACCAGCTCGCTGCCGACGGCAAAGGCGTTCTGATGATCTCATCGGAAATGCCCGAACTGCTCGGCAATTGCGACCGCATCTACGTCATGAACGAAGGCCGCATCGTCGCTGAATTGCCGAAGGGAGAGGCGAGCCAGGAAAGCATCATGCGCGCTATCATGCGCTCAGGGGAGAAGAACTCATGAGTTCGGCAAACACCACAAACGAAGAAAGCAACGTCATCTCGGTCGGGTCGTATATTCGCTCCAATATCCGCGAATACGGCATGCTGATCGCGCTCGTCGCTATCATGGTTTTCTTCCAGTTCTACACCGGCGGCATCCTGTTCCGCCCTGTGAACCTGACCAACCTCATCCTGCAGAACTCGTTCATCGTCATCATGGCGCTGGGCATGCTGCTCGTCATCGTGGCCGGGCATATCGACCTTTCGGTCGGCTCCATCGTCGCCTTCGTCGGTGCGATCGCGGCCATATTGACCGTGCAATGGGGCATGAACCCGTTTCTTGCGGCGCTGATTTGTCTCGTCATCGGCGGCATTATCGGTGCTGCCCAGGGTTACTGGATCGCCTATCACCGCATTCCGTCCTTCATCGTGACGCTGGCGGGCATGCTGGTGTTCCGCGGCCTGACGCTGTTCGTGCTGGGTGGCAAGAACATTGGCCCGTTCCCCACCGATTTCCAGATCATCAGCACCGGCTTCCTGCCTGATATCGGTGGTATCGAAGGTCTGAACACCACCTCGATGATCCTGACATTGCTGATTACGGTCGTGCTGTTCTATCTGGCCTGGCGCCGTCGCGTGGTGAACGTGAAGCATGGCATCGACGTCGAGCCGTTCGGTTTCTTCATTGTGCAGAATCTGCTGATCTCAGGTGCTATTCTGTTCCTCGGTTACCAGCTGTCCACCTATCGCGGCCTGCCGAACGTTCTGATCGTGATGCTGGTTCTGATTGCGCTCTACAGCTTCGTGACGCGCCGCACGACCATCGGCCGCCGCGTTTACGCCATGGGCGGCAACGAGAAGGCGACCAAGCTTTCCGGTATCAACACCGAACGCCTGAGCTTCCTGACCTTCGTCAACATGGGCGTGCTGGCCGGTCTTGCCGGCATGATCATCGCGACACGCCTCAATTCGGCAACGCCGAAGGCTGGCGTGGGCTTCGAGCTCGATGTGATCGCGGCCTGCTTCATCGGCGGTGCTTCGGCTTCCGGCGGCGTTGGCAAGATTACCGGCGCGGTTATCGGCGCTTTCATTATGGGCGTCATGAACAACGGCATGTCGATTGTCGGCCTCGGCATCGATTTCCAGCAGATGGTCAAGGGCCTCGTGCTGCTCGCCGCCGTGTTCTTCGACGTCTACAACAAGAACAAGGGCTGATCGGCCCCAACCCTATCGCAGTCAAAAAAGTGGCCGGTTTCCGGCCACTTTCATAAGATGCAGGCGTTATGCGCCGCGTAGAAGAGACAAGGCGCTTTGCGCCGGAGGAAGGAAATCCCGTGCTCATTTCACAGATCAAAGATGCCAGTGGCAAAATCACCGTAGCGGTTCGCGAAGAGGGCGGGCAGGCGCACGCCGTCAAAGGTGCGGAGTCGGTTTACGCACTCGCCATGGAAGCCGCCAATGGCGGCAAGAGCCTTGCCGATGTCATTTCCGCCCATGGTCTGGGCGATGCTGTCGATCTTGAAAAGGCCTACGCCGAAGGTCGCTTCCTGCCGCCGATCACCCATCCCGATCCGGCGCACCTGCATCTGACCGGTACTGGCCTTACCCATCTCGGTTCGGCTGCGACCCGTGACAGCATGCACAAGAAGACCACGGAAGCCGCCGAGGAAAGCCTGACGGATTCCATGAAGATGTTCCGCATGGGTCTCGAAAACGGCAAGCCCAAGGCCGGCGAAAAGGGCGTTCAGCCCGAATGGTTCTACAAGGGCAACGGCCATGTGGCGGCGGCGCCCGGCGCGGCTCTCACCTCTCCGTCCTTTGCGCTCGATGGCGGCGAAGAGCCGGAAATGGCCGGCATCTACGTGATCTCGGACAAGGGTGAGGCGGTGCGCATCGGCTTTGCCGTCTCGAACGAGTTTTCCGATCACGTCACCGAGCGGATCAACTATCTCTACCTCGCCCATTCCAAGCTGCGCCCGGCAAGCTTCGGCCCGGAAATCCGCGTCGGTGCTCCGCCGTCCGATATTCGCGGCACCTCGCGCATCCGCCGCGGCGACAAGGTGATTTTCGAAAAGCCGTTCGTTTCGGGTGAGGACAACATGTCCCACACCTTCGCGAACCTTGAATATCACCACTTCAAATACGGCCTGTTCCGTGCACCGGGCGATGTGCATGTGCACATGTTCGGAACGGCGACGCTCTCCTTCGCAGAAGGCATCAAGCCGGAAGCGGGCGATGTCTTCGAGATCGAGGCCGCCGGTTTCGGCCTGCCGCTGAAGAACCCGCTTGCGGTTGATGCGGAAGAAGAGATCACCGTTCGCCAGATCTGATCTGCGGACTGCGCGTGAAAAATGGTCGGGGGTGGGTCATCCCTCCCTCGACGTCATCCTCGGGCTTGTCCCGAGGATCTGCGACCGATTGATTTTACGCGACGTGGATAGATCCTCGGGACAAGCCCGAGGATGACGCAAGATGATAGCTCTTTCATCCCATTCATTGTCCCTTTCGCGTCGGGTAACTTTCAGGCGCTTGCCTCATCCGAACCCCCACAGTTTGCCTTCCCCAACCTCCACCGAATTACCCGCCGGATCGCGGATATAGACGGAATAGCTGTCATTAGGCCAACGGTGGTAATGTTCGATGGGAATTCCAAGCTTTTCGAAACGAGTCTTCCAGCCGTCCACTTCCGACTTGTCCTTCGCGTAAAAACAGAAATGGCCTTGCCCCACCGCACCGTGGCGCGGGATCGGATTGTCGGGGTCGGCCCGGCGGGATTGCTGCGGGTCGAAGATCAGCAGCATCTGCTGCCCGCATCTGAAGAAGATGAATTGCCCGGGCAGCCTGCGCACCACCTCCAGCCCGAAGACATCCCGATAAAAGGCCTCGGCGGCATCGAGATCATCGGCGTAAATCGCGGTTTCCATAAGGGCGGCTGGTGGGCGCATGGTTTCCTCCGGTAGTCCATGGGCTGTCCGGTGCGGGGACAGACGGCTTTAAATTTTCGCGCTGTAGGTGAGCACCGTCAGATCGTGTTTGCCGACACCACGTTCCAGAACGGTCCAGCCGCAACCGGTGTAATAAGTTTCCAGACCGCGCTGGCAGCAGAGATAGCTGGTCTCGTGGCCGAGTTCGGCGACCCTTTGTGTTGCCGCCTGCATGAGCGCCCGGGCCACGCCTGAGCGCCGGCGATCTTCCTCCACCCAAAGGGCGGCGACCCAGGGAAGATATTGCGGCCGCTCTTCCAGATCGCAATGGATGAGGAAGGCGGAGCCGACATAGTCGTCGCCGTCATGGGCAACGAAACCGGTGGGCAGCGTATGGGGGTTGGTCATGTCTTTCAGGTGCTCGGCGACGTCGCCCACCTGAAGACCGCTATCCTGCCACCATGCCGTCCAGACCCGCTCGGCGATGACGGGTCCATGCGACTGGCAGTCGCGATAGTCGGAAATGCTGTACAAGGCCGTCTCCTGGCCGGCTTTCCTCCCGCGGGCGGAAGCCGGATCATGCTTTCAAATCGATGCGGAGATTAAACCGGGTAGGAAGGGGTTTCGCAACCGCCAACTTGTCGCGCCGGATCAGGATTTCGTTGCCGTCACATGCAGCCATGCGGTCGGGAGATTGTCGTAACCGCTGCCCTGCCGCGCCTCAATCTCCACCGCCGTCCAGTCAAACTGTCCGTAAACGTCTTTCAGCCAAGGCTTCGAAGGATAATTGTAGTAACGGCCGAACATGTCGCGTCCTTCCGTCTCTCCCGCCTTGAAGCTGGCATAAAAAACGCCGCCCTGTTTCAGCGCCGTGTGGATGCGGCCGATAATGCCCGGCAGGGCGGGACGGGGCACATGCAGCAGGCAGGCATTGGCCCAGACACCGTCATATCGCTCACGCTCATCGATATTCTCGAACAGCAATGTCCTGACGGGAATGCCGAGCCGGATTTCCGCCGCTTTCGCGATGTCAGGCGTTCCATCGGTGGGATGAACGTCGAAACCGGCGGCCAGCATGAATTCGCTGTCCTGACCACCGCCGCATCCCAGTTCGAGAATGCTTGCGCCCTCTGGCAAGCGCGCCAGAAATGTCTCCAGATACGGGCGGTCCGCCGCCTGTCCCCGTGATGTATAGGCTGCGGCGTTATCAGTATAAAAGCCGATTGTATCGTCGTCCTTGCCGGCCATCATCTCAGCTCTGTGACTGGCTCTGCGACTGCTGCACGGTGACCGAAACGCTCAGCGTCTCACCCGCCGGGCCGATGCGCATTCCTGATATCGGCGCGCAGTCGCGGTAGCAGAGACCGGATGCGATGCGCACATAACGGTCGTCGGGGCAGATATTGTTGGCGGCGTCGAAGCCCACCCAGCCCAGCCCCTGAAGATGCACCTCGGCCCAGGCGTGGGTGGCGGTCTGTTCCTCCACCTCTTCCATCATCAGATAACCGGAAATATAACGCGCGGGCAGGCCCATCAGCCGGGCGGCGGAAATCAGGATATGGGCATGGTCCTGGCAGACGCCCTTGCCCGCTTCCAGCGCCGTTTCCGCCGTGGTTTCGATGTCGGTCGAGCCGGGAACATAGTCCACCTTGTCGTGAATATTCTCCATGAGGTTATGCAGGCGGGCAAGCTCGGTTTCGCCCACGCTCACCTTCACCAGTTCGCGCACAAGCTTTCCCGGTTTCGTGCGCGGTGTTTCCCGCAGGAACAGCCAGAGCGGTGCATTGCCGATGTGGTGCCCGACAACGCCGGCCTTGTCCTGCGTGCTCACCGTGCCGCTTGCCACGACCTTCACCCGCTTTTGCGGGCCTTCGGTTTCCACCAGCGCGACGCGGTTGCCGAAATGGTCGTCATAGCTCACTTCGACGGTGGCGCCATCGACCGAGACATCCCAGTCTTCGACCGTCTGGCTTGGGCCGGTCTGCGGTGTCAGGCGCAGCCGCTGCAAAGCATAGGGCATCGGCTCGTCATAGACATATTCCGTCGTATGGGTGATTTTCAGACGCATAAGCTGTCCCCGTCCACGCGCTTATTGATAGAAGCGGTAGCCTTCCGTGATTTCCTGTCCCAATTGTCCGTTGCGGTTGACAAATCTCTCCAGAAATTCGTGCAAGCCCTCATCCATCACCCGGCCGATGGTGGTCGTGCGCAGGCTGTCACGAATGCTCTCGGCCGTGTCATGCGCCTTGTGCCTCTCGCTGTAGTCCTCGGCGATGTAGTTGAGGTTGCTGGCGATCTTTTCATAACAATAGGCAAGCGAGCGCGGCATGCGGCCGTTGAGAATGAGGAAGTCGGCAATATTGGACGGCTTGTATTCCGCATCATAGACCCAGCCATAGGAGCGGTGGGCCGAGACCGAGCGCAGGATGGATTCCCACTGCGCATTGTCGAGCGACGACCCCACATGCGCCACCGCCGGCAGCAGCACGTAATATTTGACATCGAGAATGCGGGCGGTGTTGTCGGCGCGCTCGATGAAGGTGCCGATACGGGAGAAATTATAGAGATCGTTGCGCAGCATTGAACCGTGGAAAGCGCCGCGCACCAGACCGGCGCGATGTTTGATGACATCGATGGTCTGCGGCAGCTCGGCGTGGCTGAGCTTGCGGCCGAGGATGTTCTTCAGCTCGATCCAGAATTCGTTGGTGGCTTCCCATGTCTCGCGCGTCAGCGCCGTGCGCACCATGCGGGCATTGTTACGGCCCGCCTCGATGCAGGACATGACGCTGGAAGGGTTGGCCTTGTCCCGCAACAGATAATCGATCGCATTCGCCGCCGTCACCTTCTCGCGCGTTTCGAGAAATTCGTCGTGCACGCCGGCGCTTTGCAACACGCCGTCCCAATCCTCATCGCCGCTGCCGCTGCGTGTCAGTGAAACGCGCAGGCCCGCATCGATCAGCCGGGCGATGTTTTCAGCGCGCTCGATATACCGGAACATCCAGTAGAGCCCGTTTGCCGTTCTGCCCAGCATGGCTTAATCCTCCAGTACCCATGTATCCTTGGTGCCGCCGCCCTGGCTGGAATTGACCACGAGCGAGCCCTGCTTGAGGGCAACACGGGTCAGGCCGCCGGGAATGATCTGCACCTTGTCCGAGACAAGCACATAGGGACGCAGATCGACATGGCGCGGCGCAATGCCGTTTTTCACCATGATCGGCACGGTGGACAGCGACAGCGTCGGCTGCGCAATATAGTTGGAGGGGCGGGCCCTCAGTTTTTCTGCAAACAAAGCGCGCTCGCGTTTCGTCGCGGTTGGGCCAACCAGCATGCCGTAACCGCCCGAACCGTGGACTTCCTTGACAACGAGATCGGCGAGGTTGTCGAGTACGTATTTCAGGCTGTCCGGCTCCGAACAGCGCCAGGTCGGCACGTTTTCGAGAAGCGGCTTGCGGCCGGTATAGAACTCGACGATCTCGGGCATGTAGGAATAGATAGCCTTGTCATCGGAAATGCCGGTGCCGGGCGCATTGGCGATGGTGATGTTGCCGGCGCGATAGACATCCATGATGCCGGGCACGCCGAGCGCCGAATCCGGCCGGAAGGTCAGCGGATCGAGGAAATCATCATCGACGCGGCGGTAGAGCACGTCGATCGCTTCGTAGCCGCGCGTGGTGCGCATCTTGACCTTGCCGTCCATGACGCGCAGGTCGGAGCCTTCCACCAGTTCCACGCCCATCATGTCGGCGAGGAAGGAGTGCTCGTAATAGGCGGAATTATAGATGCCGGGCGTCAGCACCGCGACGCGCGGCTTGCCGGAACAGCCGGGCGGTGCGAGCGAAGCGAGCGACTGGCGCAGCAGATAGGGGTAATCCTCCACCCGGCGCACGCGGTTTTCGTGGAAGAGTTCCGGGAACATCTGCATCATCGTCTCGCGGTTTTCCAGCATGTAGCTGACACCTGAGGGGGTGCGGGCATTGTCTTCCAGAACGTAGAACTGGTCTTCGCCGGTGCGGACAATGTCAGTGCCGACAATATGGGTATAAACGCCGCCGGGCGGAGTGAAGCCGATCATTTCCGGCAGGAAGGCTTCGTTTTTCTCGATGATTTCGCGGGGAATGCGCCCGGCGCGGATGATTTCCTGCTTGTGGTAGATATCGTCGAGGAAAGCATTGAGGGCGAGAACGCGCTGTTCGATGCCCTGGGCCAGTTTGCGCCACTCGCGGCCGGAGATGATGCGCGGGATGATATCGAAGGGGATCAGTTTTTCTGAACTATCGGCATGGCCATAGACTGCGAAAGTAATACCGGTTTTCCGAAAGATGTTTTCCGCGTCTTTTGATTTCTGGATCAGGTGAGCCCTGTCCTGTCGGCTGTACCACTCGTTATAGTTTTCATATGGGCTTCGCGGCGTGTCGTCCGCATTTATCATTTCGTCAAATGCCAACTTCGATGTCCCCTTTTTTGCCATATGAATACAACGCCAAATGCAATGCAAGAACTATGCAGGCCTCCCCGAGAAGATTTTTTACCGCCCTAGAGTTTTAAAAAAGAAGCGTTTTTTCGGTTTCAGCCTATAAATGCGGCATCGGCAAATTGGTTGCGCGGTGACGAGGGGTGTAATGGGGTGGTGTCGCTGTGTGCGCCGTGGGCGAATGCATAAATTTTGTTCGTTCGCTTTCGGTTGATGAATATCCGGCGTCGCATCAGAAAATCTGAAAGATGCGATCACGAAAACGCCTTTGACCTTGGGTCGGGATGCGGATACCGCCATGCTGATACCCGGTTCGATCATTCGCCGGTTTGCGTGAAGCCGCAGAAATATCAATTCGCCGCCTGTCCCGGTTACGGCATCATGCGGCACAGTGGATGTTCCCATGTCACTCGACCGTCTGGCTCCGGCCATCTTCGTCTTTCTCTGGTCGACCGGCTGGGTCACCGCCAAATATGCGGTCTATTATACCGGGCCGCTGACCTTTCTCTGTCTGCGCTATCTTCTGGCGGGAGCGCTGCTGTGGGCGATCTGCCGCTTTTCCTCCATCCAGTGGCCGCAGCGGCGCGTCGACCTTTTCCGGGCGATCCTGTCCGGCGTCTTCCTGCACGGTCTTTATCTTGGCATGATCTGGTGGGCGATCGGGCAGGGCGTGCCGGCGGCGATCGGCGGCATCATCGCCGGTCTGCAGCCGCTGATGACGGCGGTGGCTGCCCGCTACATGATCGGCGAGAAAATCTCGCCCTTGCAGCGCGCGGGCCTATTGCTTGGATTTGTGGGCATCGCCATTGCCGTGCTGCCGAAGGTCATGGCGACGGGCGCATTTGGCCTCTCCGTGCCGCTTTACGCCGTGGCGGTGAATGTGCTGGGCATGACGTCGGTTACCTATGGCACCCTCTACCAGAAGAAATATGTCCATGGCGGAAACATCATGGCGGTGGCAACGCTGCAATATGTCGGTGCGCTGCTGGTGACGGTTCCCTTCGCGCTTTTGCTGGAGGATGGACATGTGGACTGGAGCCTCGGCCTTGCTGCCACGCTCGCCTGGTCCGTGGGTGCGATCTCCATTGGCGCCGTGGCGCTGCTTCTTTATCTGATCCGGCGCGGGCAGGTCTCGCGGGCCGCTTCGCTGATCTATCTCGTGCCGCCGCTTGCGGCCGTGGAAGCTGCGCTGCTTTTCGGCGAAACACTGACACCGGCCATGATTGCCGGCACTGTTTTGGCGGTGACGGGGGTCTATCTCGCCAACCGCAAACCTGCCGCAACGGTTGTTGTACGTTAATTACTACAACCGCATATTAGGGGTTTGTTAACCATAAAATTATACCTCTCGTTAATCCAAAGATTTGGCGGGGGTTACATGTCTATTTCACGTCGTGGTGTTCTGTTCGGATTGCCGCTGTTTCTGGCCGGCTGCGCCAATACGGGTATTGGCCAGCAAAGGCTGAATTATGGGGCAAAGCCGGAAGAGAAATTCCCGCTTCCCGCCATGCATCTCGATAAGGTCAAGCCGGAGCTCCGCCGGCAGGAAGTCACTTACGACACCAGACACCCGGCCGGAACGGTTGTGGTGGATACGCCGGCGCGGCGGCTCTATTACGTTCTGGGCGATGGTCGCGCCATGCGCTACGGCGTCGGTGTCGGTCGTCAGGGCCTTGCGCTGAAGGGCGATGCCTATATCGGCCGCAAGGCGGAATGGCCGTCCTGGACGCCGACCGCCAATATGATGCGCCGTGATCCGCGCAATCTGAAATTCGCAGCCGGCATGCCCGGTGGCCCCAGCAATCCGCTCGGCGCGCGCGCGCTGTACCTCTATCGCGGCGGCAACGACACCATGTTCCGCCTGCATGGCACCAACCAGCCGCAATCCATCGGCCACGCCATGTCGAGCGGCTGCATCCGCATGCTGAACCACGATATCATCGATCTCTACAGCCGCGTGCCGGTGGGTTCGAAGGTCGTCGTCTTGCAGGCGTGACGTAAAGGCGGATTTTTCCGCCTTTTCCACGCAAGAAAATGCCTGTACCCTTGGGTTGATTTTTTCGGCGGAAGGCCAATTTTATGCTGAAGAATCAACCATGTGTAGAATGCCTCCCTTTAGGTATTTAAGGGAGTTCTGCTATATCGGAAACGTGATTTCCGGTGTTCGAGACGTGTATCCATAAAGGCTTAAATGCGCTGTATCGAGCGCGGCATCACTTCAACGGGGACACATGACCATGGCAACTTTCGACTCTCTCTCCCGCTATCGCCCGCAGGCACTCGGAGCGCTGCGCATCATGACGGCGCTGCTTTTCATTGCGCATGGAACGCAGAAGCTGTTCGGTTTTCCGGCATCGCAGATGGATGGCTCCCTGCCGACGATGCTGCTGGTGGCGGCGCTTCTGGAACTCATCGGCGGCATTCTCGTGCTGATCGGCCTGTTCACGCGCCCGGTCGCCTTCATCCTGTCCGGCCAGATGGCGGTCGCCTATTTCATGGCGCACGCGCCGAGCAACTTCTTCCCGGCCCTGAACGGTGGTGATGCCGCCATCCTGTTCTGCTTCATCTTCCTCTATCTGTTCGTTGCCGGTCCGGGCGCCTTCTCGGTGGATGAGCGCCGGGCCTGATCTGCCCGAACTGTCATCGATCTCTTTTGCCGAAGCTCCGCATGGTCACGCCATGCGGAGCTTCTTTTTTTGAAAAGGATTGAAACTTCGGCCGCGGCCGAAGCATAGAAGCTTGTTTTCAGGTTAGAACGCGCCATCCTGAACGCAGTAGGAAAATTGATCCGTGACCCCTCAGAACACTATCACCCGCGAATTGCTGCTTCTCGCCCTGCTGTCCACGCTGTGGGCTGCATCCTACACTTTCATCAAGATCGGGGTGGAGACGATACCGCCCATCACCTTCATCGCATTGCGCACGCTGATTGCCGGTCTGCTGCTCTACGTGGTGATCCGGCTGCGCGGGCTGCGCCTGCCCACGGATTTTGCGACGTGGCGGCTGTTCTTCATTCAAGCCTGTATCAACAGCGTTCTGCCCTTCACGCTGATTGCCTGGGCGGAACAGAGCATCGATGCCGGTCTCGCCGTCATTCTCAATGCGACGACGCCGATCTTCACCTTTCTTCTCACAGCGCTTGTGATCCGGCACGAGCCGGTCAGCGGGCGCAAGCTGTTTGGCACCATCGCCGGCATGACGGGCGTGTGCCTCATCATCGGTGTCGAAGCCTTAAGCGGTGCGGGGGAGGCGATATGGAGCCAGCTCGCCGTGCTGACGGCAGCTTTTTCCTATGCCTGCGCGGCCATTTTCAGTAAAAATTTCAAAGGGCTTGATCCGGTCATGCCGGCCGCCGGTTCACTCATCTGCGGTGCTGTCCTGCTATTGCCCGTGAGCCTGATCGTTGACCGACCCTGGACGTTGTCGCCTTCGGCGGCGTCACTGACCGCACTGGTGTGCCTCAGCGTCTTTTCGACCGCGCTCGCCTTCATGATCTATTTCCGGCTGATGCAGACGCTTGGTTCGGTCGGCACCACCTCGCAGGCCTATCTCAGGGTGCCGGTCGGCGTCGCCATCGGCATGGCGTTTCTGGGGGAGATGCCGACGCCTGCCATGTGGGTCGGTCTTGTCTGCGTCATTGCCGGTGTGCTGGCCATGACCCTGCCGTCAAGGCGTCGTCGGGTCGTGCAGGGTGGGTGAGGGTAAAGCAAAGATCCGCTGGTCGGCTGTGGCTGCGGGGCTAGATTATTGGCGAGTGCGTGCCGCTTGTTTCTTCTCCCCGTCGGGGAGAAGGACGCCCGGCAATGCCGCGCGTCCTCAATCCACTCCGTGCAACTTAGCGGTTGCGGCCGCGATGGCCGTTGCCGGAAGCGCGCTTTTCCTGGCCGTTGCCGCCGGCAGGGGCGTGGCGGTTGGCGCCGCTGCCGCCGGGCTTGCGGGCCGGGCGGCGTTGCTTGCGCGGGCCGGCCGGGCGGCCTGCATCGCCTTCCGCCGTCTTGACGCGCTTGAAGTCGGAGGTGACTTCCAGATCGTTGTCGGCATCGCGCGGTGCATGGTGGCGGGACGGGCGGGACTCGCCATTGTGACGTCCGCCTTCACGCGGGCCGCGCTGCTGGCCACCATTGTTGTTGCGGCCGCCGCGGTTGTTGTTGGGGCGCGTCGGGCTGGCGAGACCGGCCGGACGTTCGCCGGATGCGACCGGAATATCGATCTTCATCAGCTTTTCGATGTCATGCAGCAGACGGGTTTCGTCCGGTGCGCAAAATGCGATGGCGATGCCGTCGCGGCCGGCGCGGGCGGTACGGCCGATGCGGTGGACATAGGCGTCAGGCACTTCCGGCAGGTCATAGTTGAAGACATGCGTTACGGCCGGAATGTCGATGCCGCGGGCAGCGACGTCGGTTGCGACCAGTACCTTGATCTCACCATCCTTGAAGCCCTTCAGTGCCCGCTCGCGCTGGCCCTGGCTCTTGTTGCCGTGGATGGAGGCGACCTTGAAGCCGATATGTTCGAGATGCTTGTAGAGCTTCTCGGCACCGTGCTTGGTGCGCAGGAACACGATGGCGCGGCCATCAGGGTTCTCGTTGAGCGACTTCTTCAGGAGATCGGTCTTGTCGTTCTTGCCGGCCACGAAATGCACGTACTGCTCGACCTTGTCGGCAGCCTTGCCCGGAGGCGTCACTTCGACCTTGACCGGATCGGTCAGGTAGTTATGCGACAGATCGGCGATCGCCTTCGGCATGGTGGCCGAGAACAGAAGCGTCTGGCGCTTGGCCGGGACCATCTTGGAAATCTTGCGGAGGTCGTGGATGAAGCCGAGATCGAGCATCTGGTCCGCTTCATCAAGCACCAGATAGGTGACCTTGGAGAGCGAGATGGCGTTGCGGGCGATGAGATCAAGCAGGCGGCCGGGGGTCGCCACCAGAATGTCCGTGCCCTTTTCGAGCTGGAGCTGCTGCTTGTTGATCGATGCGCCGCCGACCACCTGGTTGATGCGCAGCGGCGTCTTCTTCACGAAGGAGCGCAGGTTTTCACCGATCTGGTTCACCAGCTCGCGCGTCGGGGCGAGGATAAGGGTGCGGCAGGTGCGGTTTGCCGGGCGGTCCGCCTGCTTCATCAGCATTTCGATGATGGGCAGGCCGAAAGCGGCGGTCTTGCCGGTGCCGGTCTGTGCGAGGCCGATCAGGTCGCGGCCTTCGAGCAGCAGCGGAATGGCCTTTGCCTGAATGGGAGTAGGGGTCGTATAGCCAAGCTGGGTAACGCTGGCCACGATCTTTTCGGAGAGGCCGAGTTCGCTAAAACTGGTCAATATAATGCCTTTCGGGGCGCCAAAACAAACTCATCCGGAGCAGGGCTGCTGTCCGGTGGTCTCGGCGTCAAGAACCCCGCGTGAATTGGGAACTTGTGGGTTGGAATAACTTTCTGCGCATCAGTGCGGCACATGCCGTCTTCTGTATTCTTTGCGCTTTTCCTTCATGCGGGCCAGATTCCTTTTTTAAGGAAGTTTTTCTGGTCATACGCTGCAGCTCACGCGGCTGCCAAAGGTGAAAGCTTGAGGGGCATGTGGGCGTTTTGTGCGTCAAAGTCAAGCAATAGTTTTGTAACACGGCCGCAGGAGGGCGCATGGCAGCCATGCATCTCGGTGGCCGGCGAATACCGTGACGGCACAGGCGCAGGCGAAGAATTATGGTTAAAAAAGGGTAACGGCACCGTCGGATACATAGCAAAGATCGATTTTCTCACATAACGTTTTTGCGACGGCGTCCAGAACTATTTGATTCGACAAGAATGGACTGCAGGGTGTGGAGTATCGATTGACCGAAGGCTGCGGGTTGCTGGAAAAGGCTTGCAGGGCTGTGGCCGCCCTGGACCTGCCCGCGTGCATCAAGGACAGCGAGCTGCGCTATGTCGCGGTCAACGCCGCCTATGGCCGGGTCATGGGACGCCCGTCCGGAGCGTTCAAAGGATACACCAGCCTTTCCCTTTCCGCCGATATTCGCGATGCCGAGCGGGAGGACAGGGAGCGCCGCTCGCTGGTCTTCGCCACGGATGAGATGATCGCCTGCCATGGCGCGGATTCGTCCGGGCCATATACGCTTCGTTGCGAACGTTTCACCGGTGACGATGGCAATCTGTTCCTGTTCGAAGTGTTCGAGGACATGCCGTCCGCCGTCGTGGAGATTTTTCCTGACGCCGGCAGCGCTTCGGACCTGCTGTTTGACAGCGGCGTGATCGATCTCGTTGATGCGGGTATCGTCATTTATGACCGCGAAAACCGGCTGGTCTACTGCAACGCCCGGTTCAGGGAGTTCTACAGCGCCCTCGGTGTCGAACTGAAGGCCGGCGTCCCGCTCGAGACGCTGATGAGGGCCATTTATTTTTCGAGCGGCTACCGCGATGCGAAAGAAGACGATCCGGCATTCGAAGGGTGGATGCAGGAGCAGTTGCGGGAGTTTTCCCTGCCCTATCTCGAAAGGGTGGAGCAGTTTGCCGATGGCCGCTGGGTGCGCATGGTCAACAAGCGGCTGGAAAACGGCATGCTTGTCGGGCTGCGGGTGGATGTCACCGAGTTCAAGGCGCATGAGACGCTTCTGAGCACGCAGATCCGCGAGACCTGGCTTCTGCGCGCCGCACTGGAGCAATTGCCGGTCGGCGTGTTCCTGAGGGATCAGGACAGGCGGCTGACCTTTGCCAATGCGGCCTATGAGAAATATCTGGGCGGCAGCCTCGCCGACCATATCGGCAAGACCGAATGCGAGATGTTTCCGGAGGAAGGCCTGCAGTTCCAGCGGGAAAACGAGCATATTCTGCGAACCGGAGAGGCCGTTGAAAAGACGGGAAGCGTTCCGCTTTCGGATGGCAGGGTCGTTCCCGTCATCACAAGGCTCGGCCGGGTGGCGACGCCTGACGATGAATATTATCTGGTGGGCTCGGTCACCGATGCCAGCCTGTTGCAGGACCGGGAAAAGGCGCTGATCGCGGCACAGGCCGAGGCTGAGGCGCTGCACCGCCAGCTCGAAGCGGTTCTCCATGCCCTGCCGGTGGGCGTGCTGCTGCTCAGCGCCGATCTCGTCATCGAATATGTCAATCCGTTCTTCTATGAGGTCTGGGGCGAGATCGGCGGCGAGAAGTCGCTGGTCGGCAAAAGTTATCGCGAATTCATGGAGATGAATTTCGACAGCGGCCTTTATGACTATGGCGACAGACCTTTCGATGAGGTCTATGGCGAGCGGGTGCAGCGGCTTCTGCAGGAGGAGGTTTTTGCGCCACGTGAGGTGCGCAGCAAAAGCGGCAAGGTTACCGTCATTTCGAAAACCCGGCTCGAAGGCGGGAAAATCCTCAGCACCTATGCCGATGTCACCGATGTGCGCATGCGCGATGTTGAGATCAGCAAGGCAAAGGCCGAACTGGAGCGGGTCGGCGAATATATGCAGGGCGCCACGCGCGCCATGGCGCAGGGGCTGGTGCTGGTCGAGCAGGGCACGATCATCATGTCCAACGAGGCGATGGCGCGCATGTTCGACGTGCCGCCGCATCTCCTGGAAAAGGGCTGCAACTGGTCGGGCTTCTTCGCCCATTGCGCCGGGCGCGGGGATTTCGGCACGACTGACGAAGCGGCCGGGACGCTTGCCGCCTGGAGGGAGAATATCGCCGCCAACCGGCCGTTTTCCTGGCTGATCCATGTCGCCGGCAAAAGCTGGCTCAATCTGGAAGCCACCAACAGTTCCGGCAATTACTGGCTCATCATCGTCACCGATGTGACCGAGATGAAGCTGCGTGAAGAGGAGTTGCAGCGGCTGCTGTCGCGCGCGGAGGCGGCCGATCGGGCCAAATCGGAATTCCTGGCCAATATGAGCCATGAAATCCGCACGCCGATGAATGGCGTTCTCGGCATGGCGGAGCTTCTGGCCAAGTCCAATCTCGATACGCGGCAGAAGACCTTTACCGATATCATCGTCAAGTCAGGCAACGCGCTTCTGACGATCATCAACGATATTCTCGATTTCTCGAAGATCGAGGCCGGGCAGATGAGGCTGCGCAGCGTGCCTTTCGATCCGGCGGAGGCGGTCGAGGATGTGGTGTCCCTCCTGTCCTCGGCGGCGCTGGAAAAGGACATCGAGCTGATCGTCCGTATCGATGCTTCGGTTTTCGGCAAGGTCATCGGCGATGCCGGGCGCTTTCGGCAGATCGTGACCAATATCGTTGGAAACGCCGTCAAGTTTACGGAAACGGGGCATGTGCTGGTCGAGCTTTCGGCGCGGTCGGCGGAAGCGTCCGAGGCCATCCTGTCGCTGCGCGTCGAAGACAGCGGCATTGGCATTCCGGCCGACAAGCTCGAAACCATCTTCGACAAGTTCAGCCAGGTCGATGGCTCCGCGACGCGCCGGCACGAGGGAACGGGGCTGGGCCTGGCGATCACGGTCGGCCTCGTCGGTCTGTTTGATGGCGCGATCAATGTCGTCAGCGGCGTCGGCAAGGGATCGACCTTCGAGGTCAATATTCCGTTTCAGGTGATCGAGAGACAGCGCGAGCTTCCGCTTCTTTCCGTGGCGATCGACGATATCCGTGTGCTCGTGATCGACGATAACGATGTCAATCGCCGCATATTGACGGAGCAGCTGAGAAGCTGGGGCGTAGACGGCCATGCGGTGGAAGACGGGCCTTCCGGCATCGCCGTGCTGCAGGAGGCAGCTTCGCTCGGATTTTCCCTCGACGCCATCATTCTCGATTATCATATGCCCGTCATGAACGGGTTGGATGTAGTGGAGCGCATCCGGGCGGATGCGCGCTTTGACGACATCGCCATTGTTTTCCTGACCTCCATGGATGTTGTCGGTGACGAGACGCTCTTTACCGATCTCAACGTGCAGGCGCATCTGATGAAGCCGGCGCGGGCGCGGCTCCTGCGCTCCACTCTGTTCGATGTGGTGCGGGATGTGCGGCTGAAGCGCGCCCGGCAGGCTCCGTCCCCGCGTGAGACAGGCCGCGGTGAGGGCGCCATCCGGCCGGAAAACGGCGCCGTCGAAAGGAAACAGCGGGCTGATATATCACCGGCGGTGCCGGCGCGGCATCGGCCCAGCCTTGTCGATGTGCTGGTGGCCGAGGACAATGACGTCAACCAGATTGTTTTCACCCAGATATTGCAGCAGGCGGGTCTGCGTTTTCTGATCGTCGGTAATGGCAAGAAAGCCGTACAGGCGTGGCAGGAGAAAAATCCTGCCATCATCCTGATGGATGTCTCGATGCCGGTCATGAACGGGCATCAGGCGACGCAGGCCATCCGCGCGGCCGAACAGACCGCCGCCGACGGCAGGCATGTGCCGATCATCGGCGTTACCGCCCATACGCAGGAGGCGGATCGGGAACTATGCCTGGAGGCGGGCATGGATGATTATCTGTCGAAGCCCATCAGCCCGGAAACGCTTGAAGACAAGATCGCGCAATGGCTGGGCGAAAACATGCCGCGCCGCGACGCGCCGGGCGTCTGAGTTTCCGACTAGAATATGCTTCTGCCTGGCGTCAGCCGAAGGGCTTGGTGCCGCAGAGCATCTCGCGCTTCCCGGCAAATCCTTTCCGGCGCTCCAGCTCAAAACTGGCGGCGATGAGGTTGCGGCGAACGAATCCGGCGGCGGCATAGGTGGCGAATGTGCCTCCCGGCATCGTCTTTGCGAAAAGCGCCTGCATGATCTCCAGCGACCACATGTCCGGATTGCGCGCGGGTGCGAAGCCATCGAGAAACCAGGCGTCGAAACTTTCCGCGCTTGCGGAAATGCCGGCGAGCGCCTCGCCGCAAACCACCGTCAGCTGCGTTTCGTCATCGAGCTGGATCTCGACCCGGCCTTTCGGCTCGGCAGGCCAGAGGGCGGTGAGCGCCTTGCGTTCGGCATCCACTTCCGGCCATCGGGAAAGCGCCCGGTCGATTTCCTCCGCCTTCATCGGGTAGAGTTCGAAGGAGATGAAATGCAGCCTGGAGCGGCCGTTGCGGGCCTCTTTCCATTGGCGCCATGTCTCGCAGAGGTTAAGCCCGGTGCCGAAGCCGAGTTCGCCGATGCGGAAGACACCCTCCCGTTCGAGCCAGCGCTCTGGCAGGCCGTTTCCGGACAGGAAGACATGGCCGCATTCCAGCCTGCCGTCCGTCTGGCAATAAAAATGGTCGTCAAAGGCCAGTGAATAGGGCATATCCCCGTCACGCCAGTCGAGCGCGGTGTGGCTTTCTCCGGCCGGTGAACCGGTCGCAGCGCCGGTCTCTGGGCCAGTATCTGTGAAAGTGTCGTTGGAATGTTTCATGGCTAAAGCCGATAATCCCGGTTTCGAACAGGGTCAATCGCCAAGATTGCCGGCTTCCATGCCGCTCCTCATCATCGGCGGCGGCATTATGGGGCTGTGGGCCGCCGTCAAGGCGGAAAGGCTCGGCATCGAGACGTTGCTGGTGGAGGCGGATCGCCCCGGCGGCGGCGCCAGCGGCGGGCTGCTGGGCGCGTTGATGCCGCATATGCCGGATCGCTGGTCGGACAAGAAGCAGTTCCAGTTCGATGCCCTCGTTGCGCTGGAAAAAGAGATCGCCGGGCTGGAGGCGGAGACCGGGCTTTCGGCGGGCTACCGCCGCTCAGGCCGGATCATTCCACTGCCGAAGCCGCATCTGCGCGCCATTGCCGGGCGACACGAACGGGATGCGCTGGAGAACTGGGTGTCGGGTGAGCGCCGGTTCCATTGGCATGTCGGCGACAGCCCTTCGGTCGCGGGCTGGGTGGATGATGCGGCGGGTGAGGCAGGTTTCGTGTTCGATACGCTGGCGGCGCGGGTCTCGCCGCGTGCGATGATCGCCCTTCTTTCGGCTTTTCTTGGCAAGACGCGGCATGTGCGGCTGGCGCAGGGTTGCCGCGTCCTTTCGCTTGACGCGGATGCCGGGCGGGCGGTGCTGTCGTCAGGCGACGAGGTTGCTTTCGGCCATGTCATTGTTGCCAACGGGCATGATTCTTTTCCCTTGATCCGCGATGCTCTCGGTCTGGAGGCGGGCGTTACGCTCGGGCAGGCGGTGAAGGGGCAGGCGGCGCTTCTCGACGCGGCGGTCGACCCGGCGATGCCGGTCGTGTTCCTGAACGGACTTTATATCGTGCCGCATGAAGACGGCACCGTTGCGATCGGCAGTACCAGCGAAGATTGTTTTTCCGATCCCTTAAGTACCGATGAAAAGCTTGAAAAACTGCTTGCCGACGCGTCTGCCGTTGTTCCCTCGCTTGCCGGCGCGCCGGTGCTGGAACGCTGGGCCGGGCTGCGGCCGAAGGCGGTGGGGAGGGACCCGATGGTGGGCGCGATCCCCGGCCATCCGAAGCTCGTTGCGCTGACCGGTGGCTTCAAGGTCAGCTTCGGTCTTGCGCATTTTCTTGCCGATGCGGCATTGCAGACCGTGTGTGGTCACACGCCTGTCATCCCCTCAGGCTTTCACCTTCAACAACACGTGAGTATTGCCGTCGCGGACTTTAGAAAGTTCTGATCAGGCCGCCCACGTCGTTAATCTGTCACGCAAATCACTTATCTGCTGGCCTGCAAAGAGGCCGGTTTGTCCGCATTTGCGGCGAGGTGACAGCGCATGCGATACGCCATTCATTTCACGCCTTCCCCCAATGACCCCCTGACGCAGGCGGCCGCCGCGTGGTTGGGGCGCGATGTCTATTCCGGTCAGGCGGTGGAGCCGCCCGGCACGATCGACCTCGGCATGCAGGAGATTTCCTACCATACGGCCCTGCCGCGCCGGTATGGTTTCCATGGCACGATCAAGGCTCCCTTCCGCCTTGCCGAAGGCCATTCCGAAGCAGCGCTTTTGCGGGACCTGATGTATTTTTCCGGCAGGCAGGATCCTTTCATGTTGCCACAACTGGTGGTGGCAAGGCACGATAATGTCTTCAGTCTTGTTCCCGAGCGTCCCTGCGAAGTGCTGCATTTTTTTGCCGCCCGCGTGGTGCAGGAATTCGACCGCTACCGTGCGCCGCTTTCCGAGGCGGAAATCGAGCGGGCGGATCCCGACCGGCTTTCGGCCTCGCAGCTCACCAATCTGCATCGCTGGGGCAGCCCGCATGTGATGGACGAGTTCCGGTTCCAGATGTCGCTGACGGGCGGAGTGGAAGCTTCCAGCACCCAGAGGATCGAGCGGGCCGTGCGCAAGGTTTTCGAGCCGTTGCTGACCCGGTCCCTGCAGTTCTCCAGCCTTGCGCTTTTCATCGAGGATGAACCGGGCGCGCCTTTCCGCGTACACTCGCTTCACCCCATGGGTCGCGTTTCCGCCCGCAAGATTGCCTGAAGAGCACATCGCCGCAATCGTATACAAAAAAGCATCGGAATGTCGGCAAGATTGATCTCGACATTCCGGATGCGGATGCTACCGTTCGGATATCGCATATCTGAAGCGTCTGTTGTGCCCTTTCCGGGTCGTCGCGTTTTGGAGGTCTGTTTTATGTCTCCCTAATCGGTTTCCGCTTTGGGAGAGATGTTCTGGGTGGCTGCATGATTTCCGAAAATTACTCCCGTAATCTGGTGGGCTACGGCCGCAATGTTCCCGATCCGAAATGGCCGGGCGGTGCGCGCATCGCCGTGCAGTTCGTCATCAATTACGAGGAGGGCGGCGAGAGCTGCATTCTCGATAATGACAAGGCGTCGGAATCGCTGCTGTCGGAAATCGTCGGTGCGCAGCCCTGGCCCGGCCAGCGCAACCTGAACATGGAATCGATCTATGAATATGGCTCGCGCGCCGGCTTCTGGCGGCTGTGGCGCATGTTCACCGGTCTCGGCGTCACCACCACCGTTTATGGCGTGACGGCAGCCATGGCCCGCAACCCCGAAGCCGTTGCGGCGATGAAGGAAGCGGGATGGGAAATCGCCAGCCACGGTTACCGCTGGCTGGAATACAAGGATTTTTCCGAAGAGGAAGAGCGCAAGCATATAGTCGAGGCCGTGCGTCTGCACACGGAGGTTACCGGCGAGCGTCCCTATGGCATGTATCAGGGCAAGCCCTCGGACAACACGCTGCGTCTTGTCATGGAAGATGGCGGTTTCCTCTATTCGTCGGACTCCTATGCCGACGATCTGCCATATTGGGTGAAGGGCGTGAAGGACGAGCCTTTCCTGATCATTCCCTATACGCTTGAAACCAACGATATGCGTTTCGCCACGCCGCAGGGTTTCAATTCCGGCGACCAGTTCTTCACTTATCTGAAAGATGCTTTCGACGTGCTTTATCAGGAAGGTATTGAAGGCGCGCCGAAGATGATGAGCGTCGGCCTGCATTGCCGTCTTGTCGGCCGCCCCGGCCGTGCGGCGGCGCTTCGCCGTTTCATCGAATATGTGCTCGGCCACGAGAAAGTGTGGATCCCGCAGCGCATCGAGATCGCCCGTCACTGGCATGAGCATCACAAGCCGGAGGCGCTCTGATGGTGACCCGTGAGGACTTTGTCGCCCGCTTCGGCGGCGTGTTCGAACATTCGCCCTTCATCGCAGAACGGGCCTATGATGCCGGCGGAGCGGGCCTGGAACTGACGGCGAAGGCGGTTCACGCTGCGCTTAGCGGGCAGTTTCGCGTCGCTTCCGAGGCGGAAAGGCTCGGCGTGTTGCGGGCGCATCCCGATCTTGCCGGCAAGCTGGCGATCGCGGGCGAGTTGACAGCCGACAGCCGCAACGAACAGGCCGGTGCGGGGCTGGACCGTCTTACCCCGGAAGAACATGCCCGTTTTACCGAATTGAACAGCGCCTATACCGAAAAATTCGGCTTTCCCTTCATCATCGCGGTCAAGGGGCTGAACAGGCACGATATTCTCTCGGCGTTCGAGACACGTATCGGCAATGATGCGGCCGAAGAATTTGAGACTGCGACGGCGCAGGTGGAAAAGATCGCCTGGCTGCGTCTTTCCGCGATGCTGCCGGAAGGCTGAATTGGCGAGTTGGGGTCGTTCTGCTAGAATCGCGCTGACTGGAGATGGAGATCATGAGACCTTCCGAGGTGCTGGAAAAGAACAGGGAAGCGATCCGCGAAGCGACAAAGCGCTTCAACGCGGCAAACCCGCGCGTGTTCGGCTCCGTCGCCCGTGGCGAGGACCGGCCGGACAGCGATCTCGATATTCTCGTGGATGCGCTGCCGGGGGCAACCTTGTTCGATCTGGGCGGCCTGTTGGAAGAGCTATCGGCCATCATGCGCGGCACGGAAATTCATCTATTGACGCCGGGGGACTTTCCCGAGCGCGTCCGTGTGAAGGTTCTACAGGAAGCGAAGCCCGTATGAGCGCCGAGCGACTGCATGTTTATCTTCAGGACATCAGACAGATTGCTTCGGAAACCATCGACTTCGTTCGATTGAAGACAAAGGACGAATTTCTGGCTGACCTGGTCCGTCAACGGGCGGTGGCGATGAACCTTCTGATTATCGGCGAAACGACGGCGCGGATAATGGAAGAGTTTCCGGCTTTCGTGGCGGATTTTCCGGATATCCCGTGGGTCAAGATGCGCGGCATGCGGAACAGGATCGCGCACGGATATCTGAGCATCAATCTGGAAACCGTTTGGGATACGACACAGACGGCGATACCGGATCTTCTGGACAGACTCTTACTTCTGCAAAACTGGCATGCCCAAGGTGAATGACATTTGACCGATTTTCTCGACGTAAAACCCCTCACCAAAGAGGCATTCGCATCCTTCGGCGATGTGATCGAAATCACGCCTTCCTCCATGCGGCACATCAATGGCGGCCAGACCGAACGGCATCATGCGCTTGCCGCACCCGAGGCTGCGGGCGAGGGCGCATGCATCATCCTCAACATCTTCCGGGGGCAGCCGCGGGTGTTCCCGCATAACATCGAGATGATGGAGCGGCATCCGCTCGGCAGCCAGAGTTTTTCGCCGCTGTCCAGCAGGCCTTTCCTCGTCGTCGTTGCGGAAGATGACGGAGGCCGTCCGGCGCGGCCGCAGGTATTTCTGGCGCGCGGGGACCAGGGTGTGAATTACCGCCGCAATGTCTGGCATTATCCGCTGATGCCGTTGCAGGCGGTTTCGGATTTTCTGGTTGCCGACCGCGAGGGACCGGGCGACAATCTGGAAGAGTATTTTTTCGATAAGCCCTATATGATCGCGGAGCCCAGCCTATGACCGGTTTGACAACCCATGTCCTCGATGCCGCCCATGGCACACCCGCCGAAGGGCTGACGATCGAGCTCTACCGGCTCTCCGGTGATCGCCGCGAGAAGCTGAAGACGGTTAAGACCAATAGCGACGGCCGTGTCGATGGCGGGCCGCTGCTTGTCGGCGACAGTTTCAAGGCCGGCGAATATGAACTGGTTTTCCATGCCGGTGATTATCTGCGCGGCAAGGGCATCGCGCTTCCGGAACCGGCCTTTCTCGACATTGTCCCGATCCGTTTCGGCATTGCTGATGAGAGCGGCCATTACCATGTGCCGCTTTTGCTTTCGCCCTATAGCTATTCCACCTATCGAGGAAGCTGATCGCCATGATCTTTGCCGCCATTGCCGATATTCACGGAAACTGCGCCGCACTCGAAGCCGTGCTGGAGGATATCGCCAGGCTTGGCATCAAGGACATCGTCAATCTCGGTGATTGTTTCAGCGGTCCGCTGGAAGCGGGATTTACCGGCGATGTGCTTGTTGGCAACTGGATACCCAGCATTCGCGGCAATCATGACCGCGAGCTGATCGAGCGCGCGCCGGAGGAGATGGGGAGCTGGGAACGACCCGCGCATGCGCAGCTGAGCCCAGCCCATATGGACTGGCTGCAAACGCTGCCGTTCAGCATGGTGTTCAAGGACGTCGCCTATTGCTGCCACGGCTCACCGCGCGGCGATCTGGAATATTGGCTCGAGACGCTTTCGCCGGAAGGCGTTTTGAAACTGCGGCCGCTCGCCGAAATCGAAGCCATGGCTGATGGTATCACCCAGCCGCTGATGCTGTGCGGCCACACGCATATTCCCCGTGCCGTGCAGCTTTCCGATGGCCGGCTGATCGTCAATCCCGGCAGCGTCGGCTGCCCCGGCTGGAAGGACGACACGCCTTTCGACCATCACGTCGAGGCCGGCCATCCGCTCGCCACCTATGCCGTGCTGGAAGAGACCGGGCGCGGTTGGCAGGTCTATTTCCGGAATATCCGTTACGACAATCTGGCCATGTCCGAAATGGCGCGGGTCAACGGCATTCCCTATCTGGCTGATGCACTGGAGAACGGCTGGCTGAAGCGCTAGTCATCACCCCTCGCTGGTCATCACCACGCAGGCGTAGGATTGCGCCTTCAGTTCCTTGCAGGCGGAAACGGCCGAAGACTGATCTTCGAAGCCGGTGAACCGGGCGCGGTAGAGCGTCGCCGATCCGCTTTGTACTGCTTCGGTATAGGGAGCGATCCCGGCATAGCTGCCGATGTTGGAACGGGCATTGGCGAGCAGCGAGCGTGCGGCGGCTTCGCTGTCGGTTGCGGCAATCTGCACTTCCCAGCGGCTTCTCTGGCCCGTGGGCTGGCCAATGGCAGCGGCGGGTGCGGGTTTCGGAATGGCGGAGACCTGGATCATGTCGGCCATCTGGTTGTTGGCCGTGGCGATCTGCATGGCGACCGGGTCGGAGCGGCGTTCGGCGAACATGGGGAGCGGCACGGCTGCGGGCGGCACATCGAAGGTGCGGCTGACACTGGCGCTGGCGACGAGCTGTTCGGTATTGCGGCTTCTCGATGCCTGCGGCACGGCCTTGTCGAGAAGGGCGGCCATCTGCGCATCGCGACTGCGCGCGGTCTTGCCGCCCAGCACGACGCCGACGACGCGGCGGCCATTGTGATTGATGGCGCTGACGAGGTTGAAGCCGGAGGCATTGGTATAACCGGTCTTGATGCCGTCCATGCCCTGATAACGATACATCAGATTGTTGTGGCCACGGATGCGTTTTCCCCGGAAACTGAAGGATTCCATGGCGAAGAGGCCATATTCCTTGGGAAAGTCGCGCTGCAGCGCAAGGCCGAGCTTGGCCATGTCGCGCGCGGTCGTCACCTGCGATTTGCTGGGCAGGCCGGAGGCGTTGCGGAACACCGTCTTGGTCATGCCGAGCTGGCGGGCCTTGCGGGTCATCATGTCGGCGAACCGCGCTTCGGAGCCGCCGAGGTGATCGCCCATGCCTTCGGCCATGTCATTGGCGGATTTGACGATCATGCCATAAACAGCCTCGCGCACGGTGAAGGTCTTGCCCTGTCGCACATAGAGCTTCGAGGGGATAACGGCTGCACCATTCTTGGACATCGTTATCTTCTGGTCCCAGCGAAGCCGCCCGGCGTGCAGCGCCTCGAAGGTCATGTAAAGCGTCATCATCTTGGTGAGTGATGCCGGGTGGTTCAGCACATCGGCATTTCGGGAGGCCAGAACCTTGCCGGTATTGGCATCCATGATGAAATGGGCATAGCCGGCCTGCGCAGGGGATGCCTGCAATGAGAGGATCGCGCAAAAGAAGGTGAGTGCGAAAACCCATGCACCCGCCATTCCCCGTTTGACCGTTCCCGACATAATCCACCCCTTTTTGTTCGATCGCCGCGATGGACGAAGTTTTACTGACACTTTCCGGCAACAAAACCGCTAAAACTTTAGAGATCGTTTTCATGCTTAATTAAGTATGAATTTCAACCCGATGGCTGCCCTCACAATTTTCTTGAAAAGAAACCAACCATCCGGTATGTTTACTGTCATGACAAATGCACATGAACGCAAGAAGCAGCCTGAGATCGTGCGCCGCAATCTTCTCGATTGCGCGGCGAAACTTGCTGCTGACCAAGGTGTTGCGGCGCTTTCCGTGCAGGCGGTGGCGGACGCGGCGGGGGTGACGAAGGGTGGGCTGTTTCACCATTTCGCCTCCAAGCAGGCGTTGCTGGAAGCTGTCATGGCGGACCTTCTTTCGGCGCTGGATGCGGAAATCGACGTGCTCATCTCACAGGATCGTGAAGCCCATGGATGCTTCACCCGGGCCTATGTGAACGCGGTTTTTGCCGATCGCGACCGGGAATCGGGCAGGCAGTGGGCTGCGCTATCGGTATCGATGGTCGGTGAACCGTCGCTTCGGCGCATGTGGACCAGCTGGTACGAAGGACGTCTCATCCGTCACAAGGAAACGGATGAGGGGGTGGTATTGGAGCTCGTAAGGCTTGCAGCTGACGGCATCTGGTTTGCCGATCTTCTGGCCGATGACGGCAGGGCAGGTGGCGACAGGGCGGCTCTCAAGGCCCGGATGATCGCCCAGACGAAGAAGGAAATGGAACGATGAACGCGGCAATCTTCACCTATGGGGCGCTCGTCGCGGCCATTGTCTGCGAGGTCATCGCCACCTCTTTCCTGCAGCAGTCGCAGCAATTCACCCGGTTGCTGCCGACAGTGCTGATGGCGCTGTTTTACGGTGCGGCATTTTATCTGCTGTCATTCACGCTGCGGGCGCTGCCGGTCGGTGTGGCCTATGCGATCTGGAGCGGGCTCGGCATCGTGCTGATTTCCGGCATCGGGTATTTTGTTTTCCGGCAGACGCTTGATCTCGCCGCCGTGGTCGGCCTCGGCTTCATCATCACCGGCGTGGTGATTGTGAATGTGTTTTCGAAGACGGTGGGGCATTGAGGGTGGTTATTTGCATGTGGGATTGGTGACAGAGGGCGATATACACACTCCGTCACCCCGGACTTGATCCGGGGTCCAGTGCGGTCAAGTCCTTGATCGCGAAAGGCTGATTTCTCACGGCGCAGACGCGCTGTGGCTGGATGTCGGATCAAGTCCGGCATGACGGAAGAGAGACTACCGCCCTCTGTCACCATCACGCCAGAATACTGCGATCCACATCCGTAATCAGCCGCTTGCCGCAAAGCGCCATGCTGACATCCATCTCCTTGCGGATGATCTCGAGCGCTGTCGTCACGCCCTGTTTGCCATCGGCACCGAGGCCATAAAGGAAAGGCCGGCCGATATAGGTGCCCCTGGCGCCGAGCGCGACCGCTTTCAGCACATCCTGACCCGAGCGGATGCCGCCATCAATATGCACCTCGACCTTATCGCCGACGGCGTCGACGATCTTCGGCAGCATCGCGATGGAGGAATGCGCGCCGTCGAGCTGGCGGCCGCCATGGTTGGAGACGATGATGGCGTCGGCGCCGGTATCGAGAGAGGCGCGCGCATCTTCCTCGTCAAGAATGCCCTTGAGGATCAGTTTGCCGCCCCAGCGCTGCTTGATCCATTCGACATCCTTCCAGGACAGGCGCGGATCGAACTGTTCCGCCGTCCAGGAGGAGAGCGATGACAGGTCGGAGACATTCTTGGCGTGGCCGACGATGTTGCCGAAGCTGCGGCGCTTGGTGCGCAGCATGTCCATGCACCATTTCGGCCGCGTGGCCATCTGCCAGATGTGTTTCGGGGTGAATTTCGGCGGGGCGGACAGGCCGTTGCGCAGATCCTTATGGCGCTGGCCGAGAATCTGCAGGTCGAGGGTCAGCACCAGCGCAGAGCATCCGGCGGCCTTGGCGCGGTCGATCAGATTGTTGACGAAGTCCCGGTCCTTCATCACGTAAAGCTGGAACCAGAAGGGTTTCGAGGTGACGGAGGCGACATCCTCGATGGAGCAGATGCTCATGGTGGAGAGCGTGAAGGGCACGCCGAACTCCTCCGCAGCCTTGGCGGCCAGCATTTCGCCATCGGCATGCTGCATGCCGGTGAGGCCGGTGGGGGAGAGCGCTACCGGCATGGAGACCTTCTGGCCGACCATTTCGGTCGCCAGCGACCGGTCGGTCATGTCAACCAGCACACGCTGGCGCAGCTTTATCTTCGAAAAATCATCCTCATTGGCGCGGTAGGTGCCTTCCGTCCAAGCGCCGCTATCGGCGTAGTCGAAAAACATTTTTGGCACACGGCGCTGAGCCTGTTGCTTCAGGTCCGCTATGGTCAGGATTTTGCCCATGGATAAAGCCTTCACATTTGAATGATGGCTTCACATAACATGAATGGGATGGCTGCAACATCAAAATCGACGGGGTTGATCACCAGAAAGCCCGCAAAAACAGTTCGGCTCCCAATAAAAGCAGGCAGATGAGGAACCAGCGCCGGAATGTCGCAGGGCTGACGATGTTACGGATCTTCTGGCCAAGCCACATACCGAGAAGTGCCGGCAGGATGGCGAGCGCGGACAGCGACAGATGCTCGACATGGAAGGCGCCCTGCGAGGCGAGGCCTGCGGCGAGTGCGACGGTGGAAACAGTGAAGGAAAGGCCGAGCGCCTGCACGAGATCGTCGCGGCTGAAGCCGAGCGACTGGATATAGGGCACGGCGGGAACAACAAAAATGCCGGTGCCGCCGGTCAGCAGGCCGGTCGCCAGTCCAATGGTCGGGGAGAGCTTCGGTTCCAGTCTCGCAGGAATGGCGAAGGGCTTTGCGAAGAGGCTGTAGGCCGCGTACGCCGCAAGGCACAAACCGAGCGCCGACGTGGTCCAGATGCCGGCGCCTGCCGTCATCAGCCGGACGCTGAGAAGCGTGCCGGCGGCGATGGCGATCATCATCGGCCAGAGCCGCGCCACGATAGCCCTGAAATCCGGGCCGGCCAGCAATTGCCAGATATTGGTGATGAAGGAAGGGAGGATGAGCAGCCCTGCGGCAACAACCGGCGGCATGAAGAGGCCGAGCACGCCCATGGCGACGGTGGGCAGCCCCATGCCGGTGACGCCCTTGACGATGCCTGCGACGGTGAAGGTGGCAAAAACCATCAGCATGGTGGTTGTGTCTAAATCCGGCACGGGCGCACTCCAGAGGTCATTCGCATTTTGGCCGGGGGTGCCAGCCAGACATAGAAAGCGAGCGGGTGCGGCACGGTTTCTTCTCCCCGCCGGGGAGAAGGTGGCCCGAAGGGTCGGATGAGGGGGCGACGTTGCCGTATCTCACCACCCTTGCCCCCTCATCCCGCTGCCGCGGACTTCTCCCCGGCGGGGAGAAGAAAGACGCGGCACCCGCTCGATTCAATATGTGACTGTGTAAATGAGTTTGTGGCTAAGTGCTTCGGCCCAAGCCGAACTATGCAAGCGTGCTTTTCATCGCCTTGCCGGCCACGTAGGTTTCGACGACGGTGCGGTCGTCGCCCATGGTGAGCATCAGGAACAGTTCTTCCGTCAGGCTTTTCACTACTTCCATCTTCAGCGCCATGGCGGGGGTGGAAGAGGCGTTGAGCACCGTGATGTCGGCGTCCGTGCCGGCTTCCAGGGTGCCGATGCGGTCGACCATGGAAAGCGCCTCGGCATTGCCGCGCGTCATCAGATACCAGCTTTCCAGCGGGTTCAGGCGTTCGCCCAGCAATTGCTGGATCTTGTAGGCCTCATCCATGGTGCGCAGCATGGAATAGCTCGATCCGCCACCGATATCGGTCGCAACCGCGATCCGCACCGGCTTTTCGCGACGCTGCAGCTTTTTCATCGGGAAGAGGCCGGAGCCGATGAACAGGTTCGAGGTGGGGCAATGCACGGCCACGGCGCCAGTTTCCGAGAGCACGTCCGCTTCGCGCTCGGAGAGGTGGATGGCGTGGCCGAGCAGGGTCTTTTTGCCCATCAGGCCGTAACGCACGTAGATATCGGTATAATCAGTCGCTTCGGGGTAAAGCTCGCAGGTATATTTGATCTCGTCCAGATTTTCCGAGAGATGCGTTTGGATGAAGAGATCGGGAAATTCCTGCGCCAGCGCCTGGGCTGCTTCCATCTGCTTCGGCGTGGAGGTGATGGCGAAGCGGGGCGTGATGGCGACGTGGTTGCGGCCCTTGCCGTGCCAGTCGGCGATGACAGCCCGCGTCTCGTCGTAGGAGGTCTCCGGCGTGTCGAGCAGGCCCTGCGGGGCGTTGCGGTCCATCATCACCTTGCCGCCAACCATCAGCATGTCGCGCTTCATGGCTTCGGCAAAAAAGGCGTCGGCGGAGGTTTTGTGCACGGAGCAATAGGCGGCGGCAGTGGTGGTGCCGTGGCGCAGGAGTTCGTCGTAAAAATGCGTGGCGATGCGCTGGGCATGCGCGGTTTCAACGAAACGGCATTCTTCCGGGAAGGTATAGGTGTTCAGCCATTCCAGCAGATTGGCAGCGTATGAGCCGATGACCTGCATTTGCGGAAAATGCAGGTGCATGTCGATAAGGCCGGGCACGATGAGATGCGGCCGGTGATCCTTTTCCTCGATGTCATCAGGCGCTTGGCTGCGAATATCGGCATAATCGCCGATGGCGGCAATCTTGCCGTTTTCGAGAAGCAGGCCGCCATCTTCGATATAGAGATAGCTTTGCGTATCGTCGATCGAGAGCGGCGCGCGGCGGAAGCTCAGCAGGCGGCCACGCAGCAGAACCATGCTCATTCAGTCTTTCCTTCGGCTTTTCCTGTCCCGGACACCGCGCTTTCATACCAGGCGGTCAGCACCTTGCGCTCATCCGGGGTGATGGCTGTGATGTTGCCGGGAGGCATGGCATGGCTGCGCCCGGCTTGCAAATAGATTTCACGCGCGTGGGCGGCGATCTGTTCGTCGGTTTCGAGCTTCAGGGATTTGGGTGTGAAGGGCACGCCTTCCCACACCGGCTCGGCCGCATGACACATGGAACAGCGGCCCTGAACCACATCACGCGCCTTGGCGAAATGGGCGTCGCTGACGAATTGCTGCTGCATGGGGGAGAGGGTGGCGGCCTTCTGTTCCTCTTCGCCGGTCAGCACTTTCGGCACGGTGGAAAGCCACATGATGACGATGAAGATCAGCGCAGTCAGCAGCCAGGTCCATGTCGGTTTGCCCTTGCGGGCGTGGGTGGTGTTGAACCAGTGGCGGATGGTGACGCCCATGAGGAAGACGAGTGCGGCGATGATCCAGTTGAACTGCGTGGCAAAAGCCAGCGGATAATGGTTCGACAGCATGAAGAAGATGACGGGCAGCGTCAGGTAGTTGTTGTGCAGCGAGCGCTGCTTGGCGATGCGGCCGTATTTCGGGTCCGGCGTGCGCCCGGCGATCAGATCGGCAACCACGATCTTCTGGTTGGGAATGATGATGAAGAACACATTCGCCGACATGATGGTGGCGGTAAACGCACCGAGATGCAGGAAGGCGGCGCGGCCCGTGAAAACCTGAGTATAACCCCACGCCATCGCCACCAGCGCGACATAGAGCACGATCATCAGGCCCCAGGTATTGTTGCCGAGCGGCGATTTGCAGAGGAAATCATAAAACAGCCAGCCGATGGCAAGCGAAGCGAGCGAAAGACAGATGGCCTGGAACTGGGTAAGCGCCAGTACCGAATGATCGATCAGGAAGAGATCCGCGCCGCCGTAATAAACGATGCAGAGCATGGCGAAGCCGGAAAGCCAGGTGACGTAGCTTTCCCATTTGAACCATGTCAGGTGCTCGGGCATCTGGGCGGGGGCGACCAGATATTTCTGGATGTGATAGAAACCGCCGCCATGTACCTGCCATTCCTCGCCATAGGCCCCCGGCGGCAGATGCGGCCGTTTGACCAGCCCGAGATCGAGCGCGATGAAATAAAAGGATGAGCCGATCCAGGCGATGGCGGTGATGACGTGGAGCCAGCGGACGGCAAAAGCCATCCATTCCCACGCAATGGCGTATTCGTACATGCGGTTCCCCTGATCCTTGTGCAGCGCACCTTGCGAGAAATTTGACCGTTAGGAAAGTGAAAAGCAAAGGTTGGAACGTGATTGTTCACAATCCGATGCCTTTGTGTCCGCAATCTCGTTTCGGTTCGCCCATGCACGCGGGCTGGCCCGGTAAAGTTGCAGCCGCTCATTCCTGTCGCAGTTTGTGCTTAGCTGGCTAACGCGACTCAGCTATTATCCTTTGTGCAGTCTGCTGATGTGCTAAAATATAAGGCTGCGGAGCCCGCGGGCGCGCCTCGTCGGAAATCCATTCCGGTTTTACGCCGATGCGCAGGGTTTCAATGACATGTTTCGCTGGCGGTTCTTCCGAAAGCGGGCGCTGCGAACCCTGGGTGGGGCAGATCAGGGGGCAGGTATCGCAGTTCCCGGTGCCGTTGTGTCCGGGTGGGTGTTGATGTGAAATTTGAATAAAGGGACGCAATGATCTTCCGGCGGCCGCCGTTGTTTCAACGGAGACCATGCCGATGCGCCTTGTTCTGACGGTCCTCTTCCTGCTTTTGGCATTCAGCGCCACCGCGCTTGCGCATGAATCCCACAAGGGGTTCAAATATGAAAGCTACTGCTGCAATGGTGACGCCGAAACCGGCGACTGCCAGATGATTCCCACGCGAAGCGTTCGTGTGACGCCTGACGGTTATGAGGTCTCGCTCGCACCCGGCGATCACCGCATGGTCACCCGACGCCACGTTTTCAGCTGGTCGCAGCGCGAGGCAAGACGATCAGAAGATGGCGAATATCATCTCTGCCTGTTTCCGGATGAGGATACGCCGCGCTGTTTCTATGCGCCGGACATGGGGTTTTGAGGCGGTTGTTGCTGCCGGCTTTCCTCGATCCGCTTCAGTATCCAGTCGCGAAACAGCCTTATCTTGCGAATGTTCCTACGGTTTTCAGGGTAGACCAGCCAATAGTTCTTTCCTTCGCTGCTGAGGTGCTCGAAGGGTTGATAAAGTCGACCGAGGGCAATCTCATCGGCGTAGAGTTCAGGGGTGAGCATGGCCACGCCCTGGCTGGCGATTGCCGCGGCGGCTTCGAAGGCCTGCACATTGAGGCGGCTGCGGGGATAACGGTCGAGGCCGGGATTTTCGACGCCCACTTCCTGAAACCACTGGCTCCACCAGACATCGCCGGGATCGATAATGCGCAGGCGCAGCAGGTCTTCCGGTTTGTGCAATCCGCCGATGCTTTCGGCAAGGCTCGGATGCAGCATCGGCGTATAAACGCCGCGCAGCAGTTGATGGTAGATCAGCCCTTTGCCGTTATCTTTGCTCCAGCGAATGGCGACATCGCAGTCTGACTGGGAAAAATCGATCAATGTGCTTGATGTGTCGAGCCGCACGGCGATTGATGGGTGTTCCAGCTGGAAGGCGCCCAGATGCCGCGAAAGCCAGCGCGACGCAAAAGTCGCGGTGGAATGGATTGTCAGGGTCGTGTCGGAGGTGTCGCGCACATTATCGACGGCCTCCCGCAAAGTGTTGAAGGCTTCCGCAACCTTCGGCGCCAGTTTCTGCCCGGCCTCGGTCAGCACAACCTGCCGCGCCTTTCTGATGAAGAGCGGCTCGCCAACATTCTCCTCCAGCAGTTTCACCTGATAGCTGACCGCCGTCTGCGTCATGCCCAGTTCCTCGCCGGCCTTGGTGAAGCTCAGATGCCTCGCTGCGGCTTCGAACACGCGCAGGGCATTCAGGGGGAACTGGCGGGACATTTTCATGGATAAGTTCTCTTTATGTCAGCGGCCAAAGGTTTCATTGGTTTTTATTCGGAAAACAGAGCATTTTTAGCTCAATTCATCAACTGAGCTTCTGACATTTTTGAATGGAGACGAACATGCGCACAGCACTTTTGCGCGCGTGGTCCCGCCTGCGTGCGGGTCTGCGGACAGCGGAACGGTTTACCCTTGAAAGCCTTGCGCCAGACAATCTGGCGGATGAAAGTCTGCCGGATGGGCTCAGGCGTGATCTTGGTCTTGAGGATGGCCGCGTTGATTTTCGTTGCGACGGGTTTCGGCAGCGGAAAATGCTTGCAGTAACTCGGCTGCCACAAGGGCCGCTATGATTGCAGGCCGCTTGTCCCTGACGCCATTGCCACCGATGGGCAGGACGAGTTTTTCAAGGCGGGAAGGGGGTTCTCCCTCCCGTTCCAGCCAATGGGCGAAGGTGGCGCGTTTGGTCTTGGAGCCAATCATGCCGACATAAGCGAGATCGTCGCGGGCCAGCGCTTCCCTGGCGATGAGGAAATCAAGGGCGTGATCGTGGGTGACGATGATCGCAGCCCCGTTTGCCGGAATTCTCGCAACGAGCGCCTCCGGCATGGGGGTCAGCACGGATGTGACCTCCTGCGGAAGACCGTGCAACTCGTTTTCACGGGTTTCCACAACAGTCAGGGTCAAGGGCAGGAGCGACAGAGCCTGCGCCAGTGCCTTGCCGACGTGACCCGCCCCGAAAATGAAGATGGCCGGCTGTTGTGCGGCTTCGCCCTTCAGCCTTGCCTCGAGCGTTGCCGCGAGTTCCGCTGTTACGCGCCGGAACCGGAGCAGGGTGCGCCCGCCGCAGCATTGGCCGATTTCCGGGCCGAGCGGAATATCCATGCGGTCTTCGGCGGCACCGCTCCTCAACATCGCGCGGGCGTGGTCTATCGCCATATATTCAAACTGCCCGCCGCCGATGGTTTCCCACATGCCGTCTTGCGAGACCAGCATGAAGGTGCCAGCCTCACGCGGCGATGAGCCTTTCACAGCCTCGATTTCCACGAGGATTGCGGGGACAAGGCGGGCGAGGAACGCGGACAGGGGGATATCAGGCATTGGCGCTGGCCCCCTCACACCTTCTTCAGCCGTTCCACCGCCATCAGCACCCGTTCGGGCGTTGCCGGCGCGTCAAGCCGTGGGCAGACCTTGTAATCGGCGACGGAGGCGACGGCCATGGAGAGCGCTTCGAGAACCGAGATCGCCAGCATGAAGGGCGGTTCGCCCACGGCCTTGGAGCGGCCGATGGTGGGTTCGGCATTTTCCGACCATTCCGCCAGCTTGACGTTAAAGCTCTTCGGCCGGTCGGAGGCGAGCGGGATCTTGTAGGTCGAGGGAGCGTGGGTGCGCAGCCGCCCCTTGCCGTCCCACCATAATTCCTCGGTCGTCAGCCAGCCCATGCCCTGCACGAAGGCGCCTTCTATCTGGCCGATATCAATGGCCGGGTTCAGCGACTTGCCGACATCGTGGAGAATATCGGCGCGTTCCATCATATATTCGCCGGTCAGCGTATCGATCGACACTTCCGAGCATGCCGCGCCATAGGCGAAATAATAAAACGGCGTACCGCGACCGGCGGCGCGATCCCAGTGGATTTTCGGGGTCTTGTAAAAACCGGCGGCGGAAAGCTGCACGCGGGCGAAGTAGGCCTTTTTGATGAAGTCGTTGAAGGCGATTTCCTCAAGCCCGATCCGCACCCGGTTCGGCAGGAAGACGACTTCTTCTTCCGGCACGTTCCAGTTCTCGGCGGCGAATTTGACGAGCCGCTCGCGGATCTGGCGGGCGGCGTCATAGGCCGCCATGCCGTTGAGATCGGAGCCGGAGGAGGCGGCGGTGGCCGAGGTATTCGGCACCTTGCCCGTGGTCGTGGCCGTTATTTTCACCCGGCCGATATCCACCTGGAAGGCATCGGCCACCACCTGCGCCACCTTGGTATAAAGGCCCTGGCCCATTTCTGTGCCGCCATGGTTCAGGTGGATCGAGCCGTCATTGTAGATATGCACCAAGGCACCCGCCTGATTGAATGCGGTCATGGTGAAGGAGATGCCAAATTTGACAGGGGTGAGCGCGATGCCCTTGCGGATGATCGGGCTCGTCCTGTTGAACTCGACGATTGCCTGCCGGCGCGCACGGTATTCGCTGGAAGCTTCCAGTTCCTCGACGATGCGGGCGATGATGTTGTCTTCGACCTCCTGATGATAGGGCGTCGTGGTGCGCTCGGAGCCGGTCTCTCCGTAGAAATTCAGCTTGCGGACATCAAGCGGGTCCTTGCCGACGGCATAGGCGATTTCCTCGATGAAACGTTCAGCCCCGAGCATGCCCTGCGGACCGCCGAAACCGCGAAAGGCGGTGTTGGAAACCGTATGGGTTTTCAGCGGCCGGGAGGTGAGGTGTACATGCGGATAGAAATAGCTGGAGTCGGCATGGAAGAGCGCGCGGTCGGTTACCGGGCCTGACAGATCGGAGGAAAAACCGCAGCGCGCCGCATAGGTGGCGTCAACGGCGTGGATGCGGCCTTCCTCGTCGAAGCCCAGCTCGTAATCGACGCGGAAATCATGGCGCTTGCCGGTCGCCGTCATGTCCTCGTCGCGATCGGGGCGGATTTTAACGGCTCGGTTCAGCCTCTTGGCGGCAATGGCGCAGAGGGCGGCAAACTGGTTGCCCTGCGTTTCCTTGCCGCCGAAGCCACCGCCCATGCGGCGCACCTGCACCGTGACGGCGTTGGACGGCACCTGAAGCATATGGCTGACGATGTGCTGGATTTCGCTGGGATGCTGGGTGGAGCTCCACAGCGTTACCTCGTCATCCTCACCGGGCACAGCCATGGCAATGTGGCTTTCGAGATAAAAATGCTCCTGCCCGCCGATCCGCATCGTGCCGGTGAGGCGGCGGGGCGCCACATCCATTTCCAGCTTGGCATCGCCGCGTGTCAGCGTCATCGGATCGATGACGAGCGCACCGCCATTTTCAATCGCCGTGTCGATATCGGTGAAATGCGGCAGGTCCTTATAGGTGATCTTCGCCTTGCGGGCCGCCTTTCTGGCGATATCGCGGGTCTCGGCGAAGACTGCGAAAATCGGCTGGCCGTGGAACTCCACCTTTGTTTCGGCCAGCAGCGGTTCGTCGTGACGGCCGCCGGAAGATATATCGTTTTCGCCGGGCACATCCTTGCCAACCATCACCCAGAGCACGCCCGGTGTGGCTTCTACCTCTGACAGGTCCATGGAGACGATTTCGGCATGCGCGCGGTCGGAAAGGCCGAGCGCGCCGTGAACGAGGCCGGCGGGTTCGGGAATATCATCGATATATTCGGCGCTGCCGGTCACATGCTTATGCGCGGAATCGTGCCGGAGCGAGGCATGCATCGGGCCGTCGATTTCGGTCTTCGTCTTGTCGAAGCTTGTGGTGTCCATGGTTCAAGCCTCCTCCAAAGTGAAGCGTGTTAGTTCCTGCTTCTCCCCTGAAGTCTCAAGGAAAAACCGCGTCAGCAGGTTCTTGGCCGTCAGTTGCCGATATTCGGCCGTCGCACGCCAGTCCGTCAGTGGCGTGAAATCCTCATCCAGCGCATCGCGCGCCGCATCGATCGTTTCCTGCGACCACTCTTTGCCGAGAAGCGCTGCCTCCAGATGCGCGGCCCGTTTCGGCGTGCCGGCCATGCCGCCGAAGGCGATGCGGATATCTTCGACCGCGCCATCGGCGTCAAGCGTCAGGTTGAAGGCGGCGCACAGCGCGGAAATATCCTCGTCGCGCCGCTTGGAAATCTTGTAGACGGCGTAACGGCTTTCCGGCTTCCGGAACGGAATGAAGAGTTTTTCGACGAATTCGCCGCTCAGCCGGTCCTGTTTGCCGTAATCGACGAAATAGCTTTCCAGCGGCAGGCTGCGGTTGCCGGAAGACGAGCGCAGGGTGAGCGTCGTGCCGAGTGCGATCAAGGCGGGGGGCGTGTCGCCAATGGGCGAACCGTTGGCGATATTGCCGCCGATCGTGCCCATATTGCGCACCTGCTCGCCGCCGAGCCGGTCAAACAGCCGGGCAAGCGGCGGAAAATGTTCTGCAATGGTCTTGAAGGCCTGGCTGTACGTAACGCCGGCACCGAGCGTGATGCCGTTCTCATCCACAGCGATGGTCTGCAGATCCCCGAGATTGTTGATGAAGATGACAGGGTTCAGCGCCCGCATCTGCTTCGTCACCCATAGGCCGACATCGGTGCAGCCGGCAACGATGGTCGCCTTCGGCTCGGCAGCGTAAATCTCGGTCAGATCGGAAAGCGTTGCCGGAATGATGGTGCGATCCTCGCCTCTGACGACGGTGATCGTCTCGTTTTCGCGGATCGCCCAGAGCCTTGCCATGATGTCGGTGCGGTCGCGCTGCAGCGGGTCGAACAGCGCGCTTGGGCGCGCAGTGGCGATCTTTTCGGCGGCCTTCACGATCGGCTCATAGCCCGTGCATCGACAGAGATTGCCTTGCAGCGCCTTTTCGATATCAGCGCGGCCGGGGTTTTCGCTGGTAAGCCACAGGCCATAAAGCGACATGATGAAACCCGGCGTGCAGAAACCGCATTGCGAGCCGTGAAAATCCACCATGGCCTGCTGCACGGGGTGCAGCGTGCCGTCGCGGGCGGCCAGATGCTCAACGGTCACGATATGGGTGCCGTGCAGCGAGCCCAGAAAGCGGATGCAGGCGTTGACGCTTTCATAACGCAGAGAACCATCAAGCAGCCGCCCGACCAGCACCGTGCAGGCGCCGCAGTCACCTTCCGCGCAGCCTTCCTTGGTCCCGGTCAACCGCTTGCTGATGCGGAGGTAATCGAGAAGCGTGTCCGTCGGTCCGAAATCCTTCAACGAAACCGTTTCGTTGTTGAGGATGAAGCTGATCGCGTCCTTCATGCAATGCCCTGCTGTTTTGACCAGCTGCCGAGCCGGTTTCTTGTGATTATCTTGACGTATCTATGCACGCTCTTGCGCGCATATCGATTTCCGTTTTGGCAATTCATTGTTTCCATAACGGAAAGAAAATCTGGCAATTATTGCGCCGTCCAGCCGCCATCCACGGAAATATGGGTGCCGGTGATGTTGCTTGCGGCGTCGCTGGCCAGAAATATGGCGGCGGCGGCCACGTCATCGACGGTGACGAACTGCTTGGTCGCCTGCAGCTCCAGCATCACGTCGTTCTTCACCGCTTCTTCGCTGATGCCGCGCACCTTGGCCATCTCAGGTATCTGCTTTTCGACGAGCGGCGTGAGTACATAACCGGGACAGATGGCGTTGACGGTAACCCCGGTCTGGGCAAGCTCAAGCGCTGCCGTCTTCGTCAGGCCCATGATACCGTGTTTGGCCGCCACATAGGCCGATTTGAACGGTGAGGCGACGAGACCGTGGGCCGAGGAAATGTTGATGATGCGGCCCTTGCCGGCCTTCTTCATCAGCGGTATCGCGGCGCGCATGGTATGGAAGGAACTGGTCAGATTGATGGCGATGATCCAGTCCCATTTTTCCGTCGGAAACTCCTCGATGGGCGCGATATGCTGGATGCCGGCATTGTTGACGAGCACATCCACCGAGCCGAGTTTTTCGTGCGAGGACTGGATGAGGTCGGCGATCTCGTCCGGTTTCGTCATATCCGCGGGGTGGTAAAGCACACGCCCGCCGCTTTCGGCTTCCAGCAACAGCCGCAGTTTTTCGATCTCGTCTTCGTCGCCGAAGCCGTTCAGTACGATATTGGCGCCCTCCCGCGCAAATCTCTGCGCGATGGCAAGACCGATACCGCTTGTAGAGCCTGTCACGATAACTGTCCGATGCATGCTTTCCCCTTTTTGCATTACTTCGCACATGTTTAAGCAGCGTATGCCCAAAGGGGGCGGGCTGGCAATCGCGATTTCGGGTGAGGGTGACAGAGGGGTGAATCCGGCCACGCCCATCCATTTTTTCGAAGCTAAGCATCCAGATTTTGCGCCAGATTTTGCATTTGCCTGCGGGGGCGTCGGCCCCTATCTCTGAGGCAAGCAAACAGAGGTATCGTTTATGGAACTCGGTCTTTACACATTCGCGGATGTCAATCCCAACCCCGCCGATGGTCGCGGGCCGGAAGGCGCGCGCCGTCTCAAACATCTGCTGGAGGAAATCGAGCTTGCCGATCAGGTCGGGCTCGATGTTTTTGGCCTCGGTGAGCATCACCGTCCGGATTATGTCGTGTCCTCGCCCTCAACTGTGCTGGCGGCAGCCGCCGTGAAGACGAAGAACATTCGCCTGACGAGCGCCGTTTCGGTGCTGAGTTCGGATGATCCGGTGCGGGTGTTCCAACAATTCTCAACCGTCGATCTCCTGTCGAACGGCCGGGCCGAGATTATGGCCGGGCGTGGTTCCTTCATCGAATCCTATCCGCTGTTCGGTTACGATCTCGAAGATTACGACGTGCTCTTCGCTGAAAAGCTCGATCTGCTCTTGGCGCTGCGCGAACAGGAAATCATCACCTGGTCCGGCACCAAGCACCCGGCCATCAATGGGCGTGGGGTTTATCCGCGTCCGTTGCAGGAGCGTCTGCCGGTGTGGATCGCCGTCGGCGGCACGCCGCAATCGGTGGCGCGGGCTGGCGCGATGGGGCTGCCGGTGGCGCTTGCCATCATCGGCGGTGAATATCGTCGCTTTGCGCCGCTGTTCGATCTTTACCATGAGGCTGCGCGCAGGGCGGGTCAGGAAAAGACCAAGCTGCGCACCAGCATCAACGTGCATGGTTTCATTGCCGACACCACCGACAAGGCGGCCGACCAGTTTTACGGCCCGCAGGCGGAGGTGATGAACCGCATCGGTCGCGAACGCGGCTGGGGGCCGACGAACCGTGCCCATTTCGATGCGGCGCGCGGACCGGAGGGCAATCTCTTCCTCGGCGAACCGGAGCTGGTGGCGGAAAAGATCATCAAGGCGCATGGCGTGTTCAGGAATGATCGCTTCCTGCTGCAGATGGCCATCGGCCTGATGCCGCACGACCAGATCATGCGCGGCATCGAGCTTTATGGTACGAAAGTCGCCCCGATCGTCAGAAAAGAATTGACGGGGAGCGCCGATCCGGTGAAAGCCACGGCCTGATTATTACAAGGCGGGCGCTTTCAGACCCGCCAGACAGAACGACGGACAGAGACATGGTCATTTCCACCGAAGAAGAACTGGTTCTGCTCAAGGATATCGGTCGCCTTTGCGCCGTTGCCATGCAGACCATGGCGGACGCGCTGGAACCCGGCATCACCACGGCCGAGCTGGATGCTATCGGCCGCAAGGTGCTGGAGGATAATGGCGCGCAATCGGCGCCGGAGTTCTGCTACAAGTTCCCCGGGGCAACCTGCATCAGCGTTAACGAGGAAGTGGCCCACGGCATTCCGGGACCGCGTATCATCAAGGCGGGTGACCTCGTCAATATCGATGTCTCGGCCGTGAAGAACGGTTTCTTCGGCGATACCGGTTCGTCTTTTGCCGTGCCGCCGGTGAAGAAGGAAATCGAGCGCCTCTGCCGCGATGGCAAACGCGCCATGTGGACGGGTCTTCAGCAGGTGAAGACCGGCAGGCCGTTTGCCGATATCGGCAATGCCATCGGCGCTTTCGCGAAAAAGAACCGCTATACGCTGATCACCAATCTGGCGAGCCACGGCATCGGCCGCTCGCTGCATGAGGAGCCGAAGGAGCTGGCGACCTGGCCGGACAAGGACGAGCGCCGCATCATGCAGGAAGGCATGGTGTTCACCGTCGAGCCATTTCTGTCGACGGGAGCTTATTGGGCCGAGGACGGTGATGACGATCCATGGACGCTCTATAGCGATCCGAGTGCGCCGACGGTGCAGTATGAGCACACGGTTGTGGCGACGAAGAACGGGCCGCTGGTGCTGACGCTGGCCGAGTGAGGGTGGGGCTGTCGGGTTTCCATCTCCTCATCCCTGTGCTTGTCACAGGGATCCAGCCAGCCCAAGTCCTTGGGCTGAAAAGAGCCCTCTCGTCGCGCCGACGCGCGTCGGCTGGATTCCTGTGACAAGCGCAGGAATGAGGGTTGGAGGGCGCGGTGCCGTATCCTTCACCTGAGGTCTCGCACCGATAACGACCGCTTATGACGCCGATCAAAATAACTCGCTTGTCCCTTATCTGCCCCGTTGCGATAAGCCATGCATGAGCATCGACAAGCCACTTTCCGCCAAACATCTGACCGCACTCGGATTTTCCGGGGCGCTGATGATGGCCTCCGCCATGGGTTTCGGCCGTTTTTCCTTCACGCCCATCCTGCCCGGCATGATGGCGGATGTTCCGCTCTCGGCGGGGGATGCGGGGATCGTGGCTGCTGGCAACTTCGCCGGTTATCTGGCGGGTGCGGTTCTGGCCGCCTATTCATGGGGGTCGGGGCGGGAGCGGCTGGTGGCCCTTTGCGGCCTCTTTTCCACCGCTGCGCTGCTTCTTGCCATGGCCGCTTTCAGTTCCGTCGCGGCTTTCACCGTCATCCGGTTTCTTGCCGGTGTCGCCAGTGCAATGACCATGATCTTCACCTCGCAAATCGTTATCGGCCACGCCATGAAGGCGGGCAGGGACACGATCCAGGCGCTGCATTATGGCGGCGTCGGCGCGGGTATCGCGATTTCTTCGCTTGCGGTCTATCTGATCGGCGTCGTTTTTGACGGCGGTGGTTCCTCGTGGAGAGAGGAATGGATTGCGGGCGCGGTCTTTTCCTTCGTCACATTTCTTCTCGTCTTTCGCGTGCTTCCCGCTGGCCCGCCGCGACATGCATCCGCGGTGGCGGAGCCGCCGCTTCGCTGGACACGGCCGCTGGTTCTGACGACGCTCGCCTACGGGCTTTTCGGCTTCGGTTACGTCATCACCGCCACTTTCATCGTGGCGATAGCGCGCATGGCCGCCGCCGGTGCTTTCGTTGAGTTTCTCGCCTGGTTCATCACCGGTTGCGCCGCCGCCATTTCGCTTTTCCTCTGGAAACCGGTGCTGAAATCGCAGGGGCTGAAACGTGCTTTCGTGATCGTGCTGGCGCTGGAAGCCGTCGGCGTCTTCGCTTCGGTGATGCTGCCGCCCGTGCCGGGTGTTCTCGCCGGCGGCCTGCTTCTCGGACTGACCTTCATGGTCATCACCGCCTATGGCCTGCAGCTCGGCCGGGAATTTGCCGGGCCGAGCCCGCGCCGCGCCTTTGCGCTGATGACGGCCGCTTTCGGCACGGGCCAGATTGTCGGGCCGCTTGCCGCCGGCTGGATTGCTGAGGTGACGGGAAGTTTTACCGCGCCCAGCATTCTCGCTTCGGCCGTGCTCGTCGTCAGCATTCTCCTGATGCTGCCGGTGCTCGCCACGGAGCGGCGGAGCTAGGCCACGGGTCGTCTTTTCCTGCCTTTAATCTGGTGTTTCCCTTGGGGATTGTCCGCCGCGCACGCCTTACATCTTGTTAAGGTCAGCGCTTCTTCATTGCTGTGCACAAATTTCTGCCCTAGGTTCGGGCCATCTAGTGCTTCGCCAATAATGGCTGATTTCAAACGCGCGTGAGTTCGAAACGTGTTTCATTCCTTCTTTCCCAAACCGAAAATCTTCTTCACGTCGGCCATTATCTGGGCTTTTTTCGCCATTCTTGGATGGTACTTCATCGTTGAAGGGTTAGGTCGGTCTTGGGGCTATGTAATGCCTGAACAGGAACCCTACGATCTCAGCTACTTCCTGGTCCCGGCGAATCTGTTCTTTTACGGCTATCTCGCCTTGTGCCTGGCGGCGTTCGGCGGCGTGTGGACCGTTATCGCCAAGGATCATCCCTGGAAATACTGGTCCATCTGGGGATCGTTGCTGATTATCGCGGTGACCTATTTCGGCGTTCAGATTTCCGTCGTGATCAACAATTTCCGGCGGCCTTTCGGCGATCTTCTGCAAAATGCCCTTTCGAAACAGCCGGGTATCGAGGTCTGGGATTTCTACAGTCTTCAAATCGTCTTCGCCAAGATCGCCTTTCTCAGCATGGCCGTTTCGATCCTGACGGATTTCTTCACCAGCCATTATATCTTCCGCTGGCGAACCGCGATGAACGACTTCTACATGTCGAAATGGGAAAAGCTGCGTCACATCGAAGGTGCGTCCCAGCGCGTTCAGGAAGATACGATGCGGTTCTCCTCGACGCTCGAAGGGTTGGGCATCACGCTGATCAATTCGGTGATGACGCTCGTTGTGTTCCTGCCGATCCTGTTTGCGCTGTCGTCCTATGTCTCTGAATTGCCGATCCTCGGCGAAGTGCCGCATGCGCTGTTCTGGCTGGCGATTGTCTGGTCGGTGTTCGGTACGGTGCTTCTGGCGACGGTCGGCATCAAACTGCCCGGCCTGAACTTCCGCAACCAGCGTGTGGAAGCGGCTTACCGCAAGGAGCTCGTCTATGGCGAGGACCACGCCGACCGCGCTCAGCCGCCGACAGTCAAGGAACTCTACTCCAATGTGCGGAAGAATTATTTCCGCATGTACTGGCACTATCTCTATTTCAACGTCGCACGATATTTCTACATTCAGGCCGATGCGGTGTTCCTGCTTCTGATGCTCGTTCCGACCATCGTGGCGGGCAAGATCACCTATGGTATCTACCAGCAGATCGCCACGGCCTTCGGTCAGGTCAGCAATTCGTTCCAGTATCTCGTCAATTCCTGGACGACGATCATCGAGCTGCTTTCAATCCACAAGCGTCTTGTGGCCTTTGAGGCTGCGATTGACGACAAGCCCCTGCCGGATATTGATGAGCGTTATCTGAAGCGGGAAGCGGAAGCCGGTGAACTGGCGGCCAACAAGCCCTGAGTAAGAAAAGGCGGCCCCTCGGCCGCCTTTTGCACCTGTTGCTTCGGTCCAAGGAAGAAGCCCGAGGATGATCCGCGGTCGGGTTTAACCTTCGGTCTTCTGCTTCTTGCGCGCCTCGATCATCGGCATGGCTTCGGCATAGCTCACACAGGCGACATCGGTCTTGTGGCAGACCTCGCGCAGCAGCCGCTCATAGGCATTCCAATAGGCGCCGCCATTCATCTTCACGAAGTGAAAGCCCATCTGCAGGGGAATGCGCTCGCCATTATACTGCCTGTCAAAAGCGGTGCGGAAGGCGGCATAGGCGCGTTCCTCGAATTCCTTCGAACGATCCGGCGTCTCGATGCCGATGGAGTGGCGGATGAAGAGATTGTAGTCCATGGCGATGATCGGGCGGTTGCCCGGTCCTTCGGGAACGAGGGGCAGGCCGAAATGTTCGATGCCTTCGCGCTCCACCGGCCATTCCGGTCCCTTGGTGATGCTGGTGGCGTCATAAACGAAGCCGTGTTTTTTCTGCGCGGCGGTCAGCGCCGGGCCCTGTGAGAGATAGGGCGCACGGAAACCGTTGATGTTCTTGACCATCTCGCGCCAGCCTTCGGGCTCTTCGCCCTTCTTGCCGATCATCTGCCAGGCGTTTTCCAGCGTGCTTGTGAAGGTGGTGAATTCGCCATCCCATTGTTCCGCGGTCCACTGGCCGCCATCGAAATGGCCGCAGGTGTGGTTGCCGATCTCGTGACCTTCGCGATAGGCGGCCCAGATGTTTCTAAGCCTTGTCTCCACCTCTTCCGGCGACTGGCCGAAACCGACATTGGAACGGCCGGCCTTCTGGCCGGGACCCTGATAGGTCTTGGCGCTGGTCTTCCTGTCCATCACCAGCGTGCAGGCGAGGAAATAGGTGAAATGCGCGCCGACCTCCTTCGCCGTCGCCCGGCTTCTTTCCCACAGCGTATTGTCGCCCGCACCGTCGAAGGACACGATGACGAGCTGCTTCGGCTTCTGCGCCTCTTCGGCAAATGCGGGAAGGGCGGCGAGAAGCGACAGGGAAAAAGCGGTAAATGGGCGAAACATCAGTTATCCGTCATATGAAACACCGTGGCCTTTTGCGGGTGGAATAAGGCGAAGCTTTGAATAGTCTGGCGTTTTCATGACTTTCGGCCTAATTCCTGTTCTCAACTGCGGTGATAGGGCCGCTTCGTTCCACCGGGGGACCGTGTTCCATGCTTTTTCTCGCACTCTGTCTTGCCTTGTTTTTGCTGACGCATCTTTTGAAGGTGGTCGCGCCGCAATTTCGCGCCCGCATGATCGCGACGATGGGCGAAGGCCCTTTCAAGGGCGTTTATTCCGTCGTCAGCCTCGTCACGCTCGGGCTTGTCATCTATGCCTTCGGCGAAGCAAGGCAGGAGACGGGCATGTTGTGGTATCCGCCGGTCTGGATGAGCCATATCGCCGTGACCCTGATGCTGCCCGCGATGATCTGTCTTATCGCCAGCCTCATACCGGCTGGCCATATTGCGACGAAGACCAAGCATCCGATGGTCCTTTCCGTCAAGATCTGGGCGCTCGCCCATCTTCTGGCGAATGGCGAGACGTCTTCGATCCTCCTCTTCGCATCGTTTCTCGCCTGGGGCGTGGTGATGCGGATTTCGCTGAAGCGCCGGGAACGCGCGGGTGAAAAAGTGGTCCGCGACTTCGTTTCAAGCCGCTATGATCTGGTGGCCGTTGTCGGCGGCATCGTTCTGTGGGGTGCTTTCATCCTGAAACTGCACGAATGGTTGATCGGCGTTCAGCCCATCGCCATGTAGGAAATCAACGTTTCCCCCTTACATATCAGGCAAAATAGGCTAGAAGGCCGACCATGACCCGGTTGGCCTGACTTTCGTTGACCCGGGTAAGCGGCTTGGTATGTCCGCGAACGGATGGATCGGCGACGATCTCCGCGCGGGTAACGGAGAATTTGATGGCAAACGAAAATGATACCTTTATCCGCGAAGTGAACGAGCAGATCCGTTCCGAGCAGCTGTCGCGCTTCTGGGGCCGTTACGGTATCGTGGTCGTCGGCGCCGCCATTCTCGTGGTTGTGGGCGCCGCCGGCGCCGGTATCTACGAATACTGGAACACCAGCCGCGCTTCCAACTCCGGCGACCAGTTCCTCGTGGCGCTGAAACTTGCCTCGGAAAACAAGACGGATGAGGCGCTGAAGGCCTTCGCCGATCTCGAAACCTCCGGTCACGGCAATTACCCTGTTCTGGCGAAGTTCCGCTCGGCCACGCTGCTTTCGCAGAAGGGCGATGCGGCCGGCGCCATCGCCGCCTTCACCGCCATCGGCAACGACACCTCCGCACCGCAGGTCTTCCGCGATACCGCCAAGGTGCGTGCGGCATGGCTGCTGGTGGACAACGGCACCTATGACCAGGTCGTCGCCCTTGCGGAGCCCTTGAGCACCGACGGCCAGACCATGCGGGCGTCTGCCCGTGAGGCTCTGGGTCTTGCCGCCTATAAGGCTGGCGATTTCGCCAAGGCCAAACAATGGTTCGAGCAGATCATCAGCGACACGCAGGCGCCGCGCAACGTGACGAACCGCGCGCAGATCATGCTCGACAACATCACCGCTTCGGGCAAGGCTGCTTAAAGCCGCTTCGCCACGTAAGATCGCTCCGGCATTTCTTCGCATTGCCAAAGCGATCCAACTCTTTATTTTACGCATGTCTTTTGCCCAAAACAGGTAACGTTTTGGGCAGACTTGCTCTAGGGAACCAAGATCAATGAGCTTCACCGTCGCCATAGTCGGGCGCCCCAATGTCGGCAAGTCCACACTTTTCAACCGTCTGGTCGGAAAGAAACTGGCGTTGGTGGACGACACGCCGGGTGTCACCCGTGACCGCCGCCCCGGCGAGGCGAAGCTGGTCGACCTGCGTTTCACCATCATCGATACCGCCGGTCTGGAGCAATCCGGGCCGGAAACGCTTCAGGGCCGCATGTGGGCACAGACCGAAGCGGCGATTGACGAAGCCGATGTGACGCTGTTTGTCGTGGACGCCAAGGCGGGCCTGACACCGGCCGATGAGACGCTGGCCGAAATGCTGCGCCGTCGCGGCAAGCCGGTGGTGCTGGTGGCCAACAAGTCGGAAGCGCGCGGTTCCGACGCCGGTTTCTACGATGCCTTCACGCTGGGTCTCGGTGACCCTTGCCCGATTTCGGCCGAACATGGCCAGGGCATGATCGACCTGCGTGACGCCATTGTCGGGGCAATCGGCGAAGACGCCGCTTTCCCGCCTGAGGTGGATGAGGCGGAGACGGATATCGTTCTGCCACGCGGCGAGCCGGGCAGCGAGGACGAAGAAGACGAAGAGCCGGTTTATGACGAGACCAAGCCGCTGCGCGTCGCCATCATTGGCCGGCCAAATGCAGGCAAGTCGACGCTCATCAACCGTTTCCTCGGTGAAGACCGCCTGTTGACCGGCCCGGAAGCCGGCATTACCCGCGACAGCATCTCGGTCGAATGGGACTGGCGCGGCCGCACCATCAAGATGTTCGATACTGCGGGCATGCGCCGCAAGGCCAAGGTGACGGAGAAACTGGAAAAGCTCTCGGTCGCGGATTCGCTGCGTTCCATCCGCTTTGCGGAAACCGTCGTCATCGTGTTCGACAGCACCATCCCGTTCGAAAAGCAGGATCTGCAGCTGGTTGACCTCGTCATCCGCGAAGGCCGCGCCGCCGTGCTCGCCTTCAACAAGTGGGATCTGGTCGAAGACCCGCAGGCCTATCTTGCCGATCTGCGCGAAAAGACCGAGCGGCTTCTGCCGCAGGCGCGCGGCATCCGCGCCGTGCCGATTTCCGGCCAGACGGGCTATGGCCTCGACCGGCTGATGCAGAATATCATCGATACCGACAAGATCTGGAACCGCCGCATCTCGACCGCCAAGCTGAACCGCTGGCTGGATTCGCAGACGACGCAGCATCCGCCGCCGGCCGTTTCCGGCCGCCGCCTGAAGCTGAAATATATGACGCAGGTAAAGGCCCGCCCGCCGGCCTTCATGATTTCCTGCACGAGGCCGGAAGCCATTCCCGAGAGCTATACGCGTTACCTCGTCAACGGTCTGCGCAAGGATTTCGACATGCCGGGCGTGCCGATCCGGGTGCATTATCGCGGGTCGGACAATCCGTTTGAGAGCAAGGCGAAGAAGAGGCGGTAATCGGCCGCCGCTTTTGAAGCTCGGCGCTGCGGCGTATTTCTTCTCCCCGTGGGGAGAAGATGGCCCGAAGGGTCAGATGAGGGGGCAACCTCTCCGTATATCACGACCGTCGCCCCCTCATCCCACTGCGGCGACCTTCTCCCCGGCGGGGAGAAGAAACAAGGGGCACCAGCTCGCTCCAATTTCACTGTCCGGTTTTGAAGAGTAAAAACCATGTTGATCAAGCAGACCGACTATTTCAGGATTTACCGGGTCATCAACAGCCTGCTCCTCAGCCAGAATGCCGATCCTGCTTCGGCCTCCATGTATTTCAGCACCTTCGGCGCGTTCATCCTGCAGCAGCATTACAAGGTGAAGGCGGTGCCGAAGGGCGGGCTCGCGGCCTATAATCTCGGCGGAACGGTTTTGCTGTTCGCCGATCATCGCGAAGACGGTTATGTGACTGGCGCGGGCGAGAATTTCCACTGCTGGGTGGAGGCGGATGGATGGGCGATCGATTTCATGGCGCCCGCTTTTTCGCAAGGGGCCGATACGCTTGCGGTACCGGCAAAGATGTTCCAGCGGCCGCTCTCGGCCATGGCGGCCTCCATCAACGATCTCGGGCAATCCGGCGATTTCTTTTACCGCTCCGAGCCGGAAGCCACGGCCAAGCGCTTCGCCGACTGGCACAAACAGGCGATGATCGGCGATATGGCGAGCGTTGCCGCCAACTGGTTCCGCAAATCGCCCAAACAGATGGCGGCGTCGCTCTCGGTAACGGATCGGGATGGCAAGGCGCGGACCGTGCCGCTGTCCGGCCAAACGCTTGCCGGAGCATGGTGAAGGCAGGTTACGCGGTACGGCGTCGATCCCGAAGGTTTGGTAGGGAAAGGCCTTTTGATTTATAAGGGCGCCGGTGCTACGCAGACTGAGCTGCAACAGGAACGGGATCGACGTGCTCCTATGGCCGATGACACCATTTCAATAAGCTTCACGCCCGACCCGAAACATGTCCCTTCCTATGTCTACGGCTATCAAAATCAGGCTTATGAAAATTACAGCATGATTTTCGACAAGTCCTGGGCTCGCCATTTTTCCTCAGCGCGAGTCAAGCTGTCGATATTTGCGGGGCTGGCTGCGGCTTTCATCTATTCCATAAGCCTGCCGTGGTTTCCGGGCGTCTGGCCGGTGGTCGGTTATTGGGTGTTCGCCCCCGCACCGATCGTGGCTCTCGCCATCTGGTTTATTATCTGGCAGGGCGCGAGACGGGAGGCGAAATCCTATTATGAGGTTCTCGCTCACTGGAATATCGCCCACGAGCGAATGTATTCACCTCAAACGCAGATCGAGATCGGGCCTCAGGGCTACAAGCAGGTCACACGGCTGGACACCGTGCAACTGAGCTGGGCGCGCTATCATCTCGCAATCACGCCACCGGATAGTCTGGTGCTGGTTTTCCATGGGACGGTGGTCGTGATACCCAGCAGTGCCTTGCCGATCGCGCCAAAGGATGTTGTCGAGAAGATCAATCACTGGTGCGCTGCCCAGCAAAAAGAGCTTCTGCCCTTATCCTGAAGCGGCATCTCGAGGGATGTGGCGGGGTATCATCCGCAAAAAGGACGGCCAGCGTGTTCTCGCGGCAGCCGCCTGACGTCAATCAGCAGCCCGACCCCGTTCTAAAGATAACGGCAGTCGCGTCCTGATCGCCTTGTGACATTCCCGCTCGGTTTCGTCCACTGTTCCCAAAGAAAATCTCGGGGATTGCCTTCATGCAAGTTGGGAACGGGATAACAGCGGCAGCGATTTCCCGGCGGCGTGGATGACATTGTCGAGAAATTGCCTTGAGGCCTTTTCCCAGCTGTAGCTTTTGGAGAGCGCCAGCGCCGCCTGTGGCGAACAATGAAGCGCCGCCAGGCAGGCATCGCGAAGATTGTCGTCCAGCGCGCCGGCGGCGGGGTTGCCGCCAAGAATGTCGATCGGTCCGGTAACGGGGAAGGCGGCCACGGGCACGCCGCTTGCCAGCGCTTCCAGAATGGTGTTGCCGAATGTGTCGGTCTTCGAGGGGAAAACGAAGACATCGGCCTGCGCATAGGCATCGGCGAGGTCCTCACCGGTCTTGACGCCAGTGAACAGCACATCAGGATATTTTTCCTGCAATTCATGGCGGGCCGGGCCGTCACCGATGACGATCTTCGAGCCCGGCAGGTCGAGGTCGAGAAATTCCGGCAGGTTCTTCTCCACCGCCACACGTCCCACCGTCATGAAGATCGGCCTCGGCAGGTCGAAAGGCAGCTTTGCCTTCGGGCGGGGATGGAAAAGCTCGGCGTCGATGCCGCGGCTCCAGCGCTTCAGGTTGCGCACGCCGCGCGCTTCCAGCTCGGTCTCAAGGCTCGGGGTGGCCACCATGCAGGTGTTGCCGCCATTGTGGAACCAGCGCACGAAGGCATAAAGCCAGCTTTCCGGGACGGGGAAACGCGCCGCCACATATTCGGGAAAGCGTGTGTGATAGCTGGTGGAAAAACGCATGCGGTTCTTCACGCACCAGCGCCGCGCCATGAAGCCCAGCGGCCCTTCCGTCGCGATATGCACGAAGGAGGGCTGGCTTTTTTCGATCTCCGCCGCCACACGGCGATAGCCGGCGACGGAGAGGCGAATTTCCGGATAGGTGGGGCAGGGGATGCTGTAAAAACTCTGCGGCGTGACCATGCGCACATCCACACCCAGCCGCGCCAGTTCGGTGTTGGTATTTTCTATCGAGCGAACCACGCCGTTGACCTGCGGGTGCCAGGCATCTGTGACAATCGTGATTCTCGTCATGAAACACTGATCCTGCTCATCTGCGCGCGGGCGAATCCCCATTGCCCGGCTTCTGTCCGTATATGCGGCGTGCGTGTTACAGGATCATGTCAGGGCTTTTGACAGCGGGGAAGCGGCTGAGAGGAGGCTCTCCGCCGCGTAGACGCACGTCGGCCGGTTTCCGGTGACAAGCACAGGAATGAGGGGCAGATAGGGGGCTATCCCACCAGCGGAAGCAGCTCGGGGCTGATCAGCGCGCCGTGGTGACCGATGACGGTTGCCGCCGCCCTTGCGGCGAAGGTGGCCGCTTCCTCCGGGGAACTGCCGGTCACATAACGGGCGAGGAACGCGCCGTTGAAGCTGTCACCGGCGCTTGTCGTATCCACCACGTCCACGGCCTTTTCCGCCGGGGCGTGGCTGCGGCTGCCGCCGAAATCGAGCGTCGCACCCTTGGCGCCGTCCTTGACCACGATGTTTTCGACGCCGAGTGAACGATAGCGGTCGATGGTCGCTTCAACGGAAGCATCGCCGAAATGGCTCGCCTCGTCATCGAAGCTCGGCATGACAAGCTTGGCGGCGCGCGCACCGTTGGAAATGGTCTCGAGCATGTTGTCCTTGTCCGCCCACAGGCGCGGGCGGATGTTGGGGTCGAACACCACGAGCTTGCCCGCCGCCTTGGCGCGGCGCAGTTCCGCCAGAAACGTATCGACATCATGCGCGGAGGCGAGAATGGCGAGCGTGATGCCGGAGAAATAGACAACATCGGCGCTTTCGACCGTTTTGCGCAGATGATCCGCGTCCGCGGCCAGCTGTCTTGCCGCGGCGGCGTTGCGCCAGTAGCTGAAGGTGCGCTCGCCATCCTTCAGGTTGATGAGGTAAAGGCCGGGTGTGCCGCCCTTGATACGGCGGATTTTTTCGGTGCCGATGCCGGCATCGGCAATGAAGGCCAGCATGTCTTCCGAAAGCGGATCGTCGCCGAGTGCGGTGAAATAATCGACCGACCAGTCTTCCGGCAGGCAGGCGCGGGCATACCAGGCGGTATTGAACGTATCGCCCGCAAAACCCTTGCGCAGCAGCCCGTCGCCGGCCTGCGACAGTTCCACCATGCATTCGCCAATCGACAGAAACCGTCCGCCCACGCTGTCATCCTCCCGTTTTTTCCAGCCATGCGGCTTACGACGAGTGCGTGCCGCTGACAAGGGCGGTTTTGGCCGTTTGTGCATGTGCGAAGTTCCGGTTTACGCGGCCGCGTCGGCTTTATATTCTCCGCTCAAACCATCAGGAGATCGCCCATGCCGCTAACCCATGCCCCGGTCCACAAACCCCAAGCGCAATCGGACTGGTGGAAGGGAGCGGTGATCTATCAGGTTTATCCGCGCTCGTTTCAGGATACGACCGGTGACGGATATGGCGATCTTGCCGGGGTGACGAAACGTCTGCCCTATATCGCCTCGCTCGGTGTCGATGCCATCTGGCTCTCGCCCTTCTTCACCTCGCCCATGGCCGATATGGGTTATGACGTTTCCGATTATTGCAATGTCGATCCGATGTTCGGCACGCTTGCCGATTTCGACGCCCTGATGGCCGAGGCGCACCGGCTGGGCTTGAAGGTCATCATCGATCAGGTCATTTCGCACACCTCAGATCAGCATCCCTGGTTCGTGGACAGCCGTGCCAGCCGCACCAACAGCAAGGCCGACTGGTATGTCTGGGCCAATCCCAAGCCGGATGGCACGGCGCCGACAAACTGGCTTTCCGTGTTCGGCGGACCGGCCTGGGAATGGGACGGCGTGCGCAAGCAATATTACATGCACAGCTTCCTCGCCTCGCAGCCGGACCTGAATTTTCACAATCCCGAGGTTCAGGATGCTCTTCTCGAAACCGTGCGCTTCTGGCTGGATCGCGGCGTGGACGGTTTCCGGCTCGATACCGTCAACCACTATTTCCACGACAAGCTTTTGCGCGACAACCCGCCGCTTTTCGACGAGGAAAGTTTTGGTCTCGATGCGTCCGACGTCAATCCCTATGGCATGCAGGATCATCTCTACGACAAGACCCGGCCGGAAAACGTGGCTTTCCTGAAGCGTTTCCGCGCGCTGCTCGATGAATATGAAGGCCGCGCCACGGTGGGCGAGGTGGGTGACGGGGCTCGGTCGCTGAAGACGGTTGCGGCCTATACGTCCGGCAACGACAAGCTTAACATGTGCTACACCTTCGATCTGCTGGGACCGGATTTCAGCGCCAAACACTTACGCGGTTCGGTCGAGACCTTCGGCAAGGTGGTAACGGATGGCTGGGTCTGCTGGGCCTTTTCCAACCATGACGTGGTGCGACACCTCAGCCGGTTTTCTGAAGGTACTGAAGAACAGACACGGGTTGCGAAGCTCGCCATCTGTGTCCTCGCCAGCCTGCGCGGCTCCATCTGCCTTTATCAGGGCGAGGAGCTGGGTTTGACCGAGGCCGAACTTGCCTTCGAGGATTTGCGCGATCCCTACGGCATCCGCTTCTGGCCCGCCTTTAAGGGCCGTGACGGGTGCCGCACGCCGATGGTGTGGGAGACCGGCAAGCCGAATGCCGGCTTTTCAAGCGCTGAAAAGCCCTGGTTGCCGGTGCCCTATGTCCATGCCATGCAGGCCGTGGATGCGCAGGAGCGCAAGCCGGATTCGGTTCTGAACCACTATCGTGCGGTTTTGTCTTTCCGCAAAGGTCACGGCGCGCTGCGCGATGGGGACATGCACTTCATCAAGACCAATCTCGATGTGCTGGCCTTCACGCGCCAGAAGGGCGACGAAAAACTGCTGTTCGTTTTCAACCTGACGCGCGACGCCCTGGAATTTCCGATACCGAAAGGCATGCGGGTCACGGATATCCTGCCGATGCCGGGTTTCGCGCCGCTGTTCGATGCGGGGATTGTCAAGCTCGATGGGCTGGATGTGTTTTGCGGGACAGTTGTATGAGCGGTCCATTCGTCATCGGAAACGCTGCCGACTATCGGGATGACTGGTGTCTTTTGCGACACCGCCTGTGGCCGGATACCACGCCTGACGAACATAGGGCGGAGTTGCAGGACGTCTCCGACGCCGGGGCTGGATTTATTGTCCACGATCCGGCGGGAGCGGCCATTGGTTTTGCCGAGGTCAGTCTGCGGCGGGATTACGTCAACGGCTGCGACACGTCGCCCGTGGCGTTTCTCGAGGGAATTTATGTCGAGGAGACGTTTCGCAGACAGGGCGTTGCCGCAGCGCTCGTGGTCGAAGTAACCCGCTGGGCCATCAGCCAGGGCGTCACCGAACTCGCATCCGATGCCGATATTGCAAATGTCGATTCCCATCGCATGCATGCGGCGCTGGGATTTGAGGAAACGGAGCGGGTGGTTTATTTCCGCAAGCTTCTGCCTTCGGATTGAGGGGCAGAGGCACAGCAGATGCTTCCCTCATTCCTGTGCTTGTCACAGGAATCTAGCCAGCCCAAGTCGTTGGGCTGAAAAGACTCTCTCGCCGCGCAGACGCGCGTCGACTGGATTCCTGCGACAAGCACAGGAATGAGGCTGGCGTTTCATGCGTGTTTCCCGTCTTCCGCCGAGGCATTTTCCGCCAATCAGATCAGCGCAAACCGATCCACATCCACCATGCCCATATCCGAAATCTTCAAATGCGGAATGACGGGTAGCGGCAGGAAGGCCACTTGCAGGAAGGGTTCTTCCAGCGTCGTGCCGAGCGCATAGGCTGCTTTTCTGAGTGTGTGCAGCGTATCGCGAACGGTCTCATAGGGTTCGAGGCTCATCAGCCCGGCCACGGGCAAAGCGATCTCGCCGGTGACCCTGCCGTCTTCCACCACCACGAAACCGCCCTTGATTTCGCCGAGCCGGTTGGCGGCCAGCGCCATGTCGTCCTCGTTGACACCGACGACGCAGATATTGTGGCTGTCATGGCCGACGGTTGAGGCGATCGCGCCCTTCTTCAGGCCGAAGCCCTGAACGAAACCATTGGCGTGGTTGCCGTTCCTGCCATGGCGTTCGATGACGGCAACCTTGATGATGTCGTTCTCAAGATCGACGGTGGTCTGGTTGCCATCCGTCGGCAGCTTGTAGCGGCGGTGCTCGGTAATGATCTTGCCGGGAAGCACGCCCATGACCGGGCTTTCGCCCTCCGTGACCGGCACGCCGAAATGGGCCGCCAGCACCGGCCTTGCCTTGACGCTGTCGAGACCGACGGGTGCAACTGGTTTGCGCGTGGCAAACAGGGCGTCATCGACGATCCGGCCGCCGGAAAGCACCATGCTGGCCTTGCAGTTCTGCAGGCTGTCGACGACCACGAGATCGGCGCGCCAGCCCGGTGCAACGAGACCACGATCGCGTAGACCGAAGGCCTTGGCGGCGGAAATCGAGGCGGCGCGGTAGATGGCGAGCGGCTCGACGCCGCTGGCGATCGCCGTGCGGATCATATAGTCGAGATGGCCCTGTTCGGCGATATCGAGCGGGTTGCGGTCATCGGTGCAGAGCGCCAGATAGGGCGACAGTCGCTCGGTTATGATTGGCATCAGGGCGTGCAGGTCCTTCGAGACCGAGCCTTCGCGCACCAGAATATGCATGCCCTTGCGGATTTTCTCCAGCGCCTCCGGGGCGCTGGTGCATTCATGTTCGGTGCGGATGCCGGCGGCGAGATAACCGTTCAGCGCCGTTCCGGACAGAAGTGGCGCGTGCCCGTCGATATGCTGGCCCTGGAAGGCCTCGAGCTTTGCCATGCACACCGGGTCCTTGTGGATGACGCCGGGAAAATTCATGAATTCGGCAAGGCCGATGACCTTCGGATGATCGCGGAACGGCAGCAGCTTTTCGATCGGCAGATCGGCGCCTGATGTTTCCAGATGGGTCGCGGGCACGCAGGAGGAGAGCTGCACGCGAATGTCCATGATGGTTTCCATGGCGCTGTCGAGGAAGAACTGAAGCCCCTCAACACCGAGAACATTGGCGATCTCGTGCGGGTCGCAGATGGCGGTGGTAACGCCATAGGGCAGAACGCAGCGGTCGAATTCGTGCGGTGTCACCAGTGACGATTCGATGTGGAGATGCGTATCGATGAAACCCGGAACGACGATTTTTCCGGAAATGTCGATTTCCTGTCGGCCCTTGTAGTTCTCGCAGGTGCCGACGATGGTGTCGCCACATATGGCGATATCCGACGCGACGAGTTCTCCGGTAACGAGGTCGAAGAAGCGTCCGCCCTTGAGAACCATGTCCGCCGGTTCACGGCCCGTACCCTGGTCGATGCGCGTTTCAAGTCTGGAATTCATGCGGGTTTCTTCGGCTCCTGGTTTGCGTCGTATGCGATAGTTTTCACTATTTACATTCTAAGGTTGTTTCTTGGTCTATTTGGATTGATTCTTTGGGTTTTAAATATATCCGGAGTAAAAAATTTTCATATTTGTGTTATCTAATCTTTCGAGGTTCAAGTTTAGGCAAATTGGGAAGGCTTGACTTCACCTTTGTAGTTTAACCGGTTACACGCCGGCATTTTTACGAATTACGGTTTCAGGCTATCATTCCCGGGAAGGAAAATAAAAGCATCTGATGCTCAAACGAATTTCCACCCAGCAACTGACGCTTGGCATGTTTATCGAAGCGGTCGAAGGAACGCTTTCGAACCAGGGATTTTTAAAGCGGCACCGCTTTCTTTTGCGGCATGAGGAATTAATGCGTCAATTGAAATTGAGCGGCGCCGAAAGCATCGTCATCAACACGGCCAAGGGGCACGACACCGAAGGCAGCAAGCGTTCTGCAGCCGTTTCACCGCCATTGTGCAATTGCCCGGAAACCGTGGCTGCCGTTACTCATGCCGTACGCTCGGCCGCCGATACCATTGCCGAAACCTTTGCCTCCGCTGAAGCCGGCGGCAGTGTCTCGCTGAAGGGCATGGCTGCGGCGGCGGGCAAGATTTCCGATGCCGTGCAGTCGAACCCGGCGATTTTCATCGGCGTCACCCGCCTGAAATCGAAAGACGAAACGACCTTTGTGCACTCGGTCTCCGTCAGCGGCCTGATGATTCTTTTCGGTAATTATCTCGGGCTCGACAGGGGAACAGTCAATCTGCTCGGCATCAGCGGGTTGCTGCATGATATCGGCAAGGTGGAAATCCCCTCATCGATCCTCAACAAGGCGGAAGGATTGAGCGCCAGCGAGCGGGAGATCATCAATCTTCACCCGGCATTCGGCCGGGATATATTGTCGCGCAACGCGCAGATGCCATCAATGGTGCTTGATGTCTGCTTCAATCATCATGAGCGGATGGATGGCGGCGGTTATCCGAGTGGCCGTGCGGGTGGCGAGATCAGCCTTTACGCCCGTATCGCGGCGGTCTGCGACGTCTATGACGCCGTGACCTCGGTCAGGCCCTACAAGAAGCCGTGGACGGCGAATGAAGCGCTGACATGGATGCTGCGCCGGGAGGGGCATTTCGACATGCAGCTTCTGAAAAAGTTTGCCCTGTGTATTTCGGCCTCGCTGCCGAGGGGTTAGCTGCCGAAGATGATCGCCATGTTGAGGCTGTCGATGTGACGCCCGTCGATCAGGACGGCGTCGCGCGCTCGGCCTTCATGCACAAAACCGATCTTTTCATAAAGCGCAATTGCTCTCGCATTGTCCGCATGTACGCTTAGCTCGACACGATGCAGCCCGCATTGACGGGCGGCATCGAGTGTCCGCCGCATCAGCCGCGCGCCAAGTCCCTTGTCACGATAGGCGGGCAGGATGCCCATGCCGAGCGTGCCGCAATGGGCGCGGGTTGCTCTGCTCTGGCGGCGAATATCGCACCAGCCGGCCACCTCCCCATCCGCAATCGCCACGAATTGCGGATGGTCGTTTTCGATCATGTCGAGAACGAAGGCGCGAACCGAATCGAGCGGCGGCGCCTCCAGGAAGCTCAGATATTTCCGCTCGCGCGATACCGCATCGAGAGCACGGTGAAAGCTTTCAACGTGCTCCGCCCGGATGGGTTCGATGCTGATGGCGTCGGTAGCCACCATCATGCCGCCTTGGTTTTCGCCTTGCGGGTCAGATGCACCACGACATTCTCGATCATGCGCATGCCGGCGTCCTGGCCGAGCGTCATGATCGATTCCGGGTGGAACTGAACGGCGGCAACGGGTTCCTTGGCGTGTTCGATGCCCATGATCGTGCCGTCCTCGCTTTCCGCTGTGATGATGAAATCACGCGGCAGGGTGGCGGGGTCGGCGAAGATCGAGTGGTAACGGCCGACGGTCACTTCCTTGCCGAGACCGGAGAAGACGAGGCCGGGTTCCAGCACGCGGATGCGCGAGGGCTTGCCGTGCATCGGCACCGCAAGCTGGCGAAGCTCGCCGCCATAGGCTTCCGCCAGCGCCTGAAGGCCGAGGCAGACGCCGAAGATCGGCAGGTCACGGGCGCGGGCGGCCTTGATCGTCGCCTTGCAGTCGAAATCCGTCGGGCTGCCCGGTCCGGGCGAGAGCACGACCAGATCGGGCTGGAAGCGATCGAACACATCAGCTGCGACCGGCGATCTGACAGTGGAAACCGTGGCACCCGTCTGGCGGAAATAATTCGCCAGCGTGTGCACGAAACTGTCCTCGTGATCGACGAGCAGGATCTTGACGCCGTTGCCCACCTTGGCCGCATCGCGCTTGGTGGCGGCCGAGTTGGTGCCCTTTGCATCGCGAATGGCTGATATCATGGCGGATGCCTTCAGTTCGGTTTCGGCTTCTTCTTCCTGCGGGTTGGAATCGTTGAGCAGCGTCGCACCGGCGCGCACTTCTGCGATGCCGTCCTTGATGCGGATGGTGCGCAGCGTCAGGCCGGTATTCATGTCGCCGTTGAAGCCGACCATGCCGATCGCGCCGCCATACCAGGCGCGCGGGCTCTTTTCATGGCCTTCGATGAAGCGCATGGCCCACAGCTTGGGCGCACCGGTGACGGTGACGGCCCATGCGTGGCTGAGGAAGCCGTCAAAGGCGTCCATATCGTCGCGCAGGCGACCCTCGATGTGGTCGACCGTGTGGATGAGGCGCGAATACATCTCGATCTGGCGGCGGCCGATGACCTTCACCGAACCTGGCTCGCAGACGCGGCTCTTGTCGTTGCGGTCCACATCCGAGCACATGGTCAGCTCGGATTCGTCCTTTTTCGAGTTGAGCAGTTTCAGGATCTGCTCGCTATCAGCAATCGGATCGTCACCGCGCTTGATGGTGCCTGAGATCGGGCAGGTCTCGATGCGGCGGCCGGAGACGCGCACGAACATTTCCGGCGACGCGCCGACCAGGTATTCCTGATGGCCGAGATTGATGAAGAAGGAATAGGGCGAGGGATTGATCGCCTTCAGGCGGCGCGAAATCGCTGATGGATTGCTTTCGCAGCGTTCCATGAACTTCTGGCCGGGAACGACCTCGAACAGATCGCCGCGGCGGAAGCTTTCCTTGGCCTTCACGACAAGTTCGGAATATTCGCCGGGACGGTGATCGCCCTTGGGCGGGATCGTGTCGGTGGTCTTGAACGGCTCGGGTGTGATTTCGGAGGACTTGCCGTCCGTCGTCACGCCGGCCTTTTCGAAATCGTAGCGGTCGATCCAGGCCTTGGCGGAATAGTGGTCAACGACGAGGATTTCATCGGGCAGGAACAGCACCATGTCGCGCTGGTCTTCCGGCCGCGCCAGCGACAGCTTGATCGCGTCGAACTGGAAAGCGAGATCGTAACCGAAAGCGCCGAACAGGCCGATGGCCGAATCCGCATTCGAATAGAAGAGGTCGACGATGGCGCGCAGTGCGGTGAAGACGGTCGGGATCTTCGAGCGTTCTTCTTCGGTGAAGACGCGGTCCGGCTCGTTGACGGTGAGATCGAGGCGGCGTGTGGTGGAAGCGCCAAGCGTGAGATCGGGCGTCGCCTTCAGCTTTTCGGTGATGAAGCCAAGCAGCACTTCGCCACGGCCATTATAGGCCTCGATCCACATCTTGCGGCCAAAACAGGAGATACCGAGCGGCGGATCGATGATGGCCGTATCCCAGCGGGTGTAACGGCCGGGATATTCATAGTTGGACGAGAATACCGCGCCGCGATGGGAATCGAGCTTTTCGATATAATTATCGATGGCGTTGGCATAGTCGGCGGGCCGGCGTTTTCGGCTGACCTTGATGCCGCCTTTCGTCTCGTAGGTTTCCGCTCCGTCATCCTGAATGATCGTTACCATTTCTTTCGTACTTCCTGTTGTTCAGGCCCGATGACAGGCGGCAAAATAACAAAAAAGCCGCCTGAAAATTCGGGCGGCTTGGACTTTGTCTGAAGACATGACTGGTCAAGGCCGCGAAAAGCTGCCCCACCACCAGTTAGCAATGTTCTTAGACACGATATTCATGGGAAAATTGTTAGCGTGCACGATCCGCCTTGGCAAGCGGATTTCGGCAAGGGAGTGAACCTTACCGGCCGCCGCTGCGTTGCTCTCCTGCCGAAACGGTCAGGAGTGCCCCGAAAAATGCTTCATCGTCTGTGTCTTCTGGTAGCCACCCTCGCATTGATTTCCGCCTCTGAACCGCCGGCGCAGGTACCGGTGCCGCAGCCAAAACCGGGCGAGGGGCAATCCTCCACCCCCTCTGAAAAACCATCGGACGAGATGCCGCAAAGCCCGGCGGAAGCGCCGAAACCGGCCCCTAAACCGCAGCGCCCGGAAGAGCAGAAACCGGACGCGAAGCCGCAGGCTTCGGAGGAGCAGAAATCGGATGATGAAAAGACACCCGCTGATAAAGGTTCCGATGACGCCAGAAAGGAAGGCGAGGGCAAGGACGACGGGGAGCGTAAGAAGCCCGGTGACGAGGCGGCCAAACCCGACGAGAAACCACCGGAGCCGGTGAAACCGGAAGATCCGGCCGCACTTCAGGCATGCCTTGGCGCGTTGAAGGAGATCGGCGCTGAGTTCAAGCAGCTTGAGCCGATCCGCGATGCCGAGCAGGGCTGCGGCATCGAAGCGCCTGTCGAGCTTTCCGTGGTTCTGCCCGGTATCAAGCTGGAACCATCGGGCACCATGCGTTGCGAAACCGCGCTTGCGCTTTCCCGCTGGACCAAGGAGATGATGTTGCCGGCGGCGGCTCTCGCTTTGCCGGAGAAAAAGGTGACGGCCATCGCCAATGCCTCGACCTATATCTGCCGCAACCGCAACAGCGCGGAAAACGGCAAGATTTCCGAACATGCCAAGGGCAATGCCGTGGATATTTCCACCATTTCCTTCGACAAGGGCGAGCCGCTGGTGATGAAGCCGCGGGTCGAGGACGGGACGCCGGAAGGCGCTTTCCAGCGCACGATTACGGCCGCCGCCTGCCTGTTCTTCCGCACGGTTCTTTCGCCCGGCAGCGACGCGACCCATCAGGATCACCTGCATCTCGACGTGCTGGAACGCAAGGGCAGCTATCTCTATTGCCGCTGACAAAAAAGGGGCGACCCGAAGGCCGCCCCGACTGGAGATGATATTTCCGCCCGGATTTAGAATTTCTGGGTCAGGGAGATTTTGAAGGTGCGGCCTGCTTCCGTATAGAAATCGACCGGCTGGTTGACGGTGCTGACGGAATTCGGGTTCACGTCGCGGACGCCGACCCCATTCCAGTATTTCCTGTCGAACAGGTTGTAGATGCCGGCCTGGATGCGCAGGCCCTTGGTCTGTTCCGGCTCCCACCAGCCGGTCAGGTTGAAGACGCCGTAGCCGGGGGCATCGAAGGTGTTGGCCACCCTGTCGTCACGCACGCCGGACGAGAAGACGCCGGTCAGTTCCGTACCCCAGACATCCTGCGCATAACCGACGCCGAGGACGGACTTGAACGGCGCGACCGTGCGAATGAACTCGTTGGTATCGGTGTCCTTGCCATAGGCGTAGGCAAGCGAGGCATGGGCGAAGAAGCCGTTTGCGAGATCCTTGCGGACCTTGGCTTCGACACCGGAGATTTCGACATTGTTGCGGTTGCGATAGGTGAAGAGCGATCCGTTGCCCCTGCCGCCGAAGCCGGGGAACAGGGTGGTCGAGGTCGTGTATTGCTCGATGAAGTTCTTGTACTTGTTGTGGAACAGCGTCAGGCTTCCGGTAAGGTCGCCGGAGGCATAGTTCGCGCCGATTTCGAAACCATTGCTGGTCTCGGGGTTGAGGGCGGAATTGCCGACAACAGCGTAACCGGAGCTGATGTTGGAGAAGTTCAGGTACAGTTCGTTGATCGTCGGGGCACGATAGGCCATCGACCATTGTGCGAAGAGCTGCAGTTCCGGGGTGACGTCGTAAGTTGCAAGAAGCTTCGGCGAGAAGCGCGAGCCGCTGTTGCCGCTCGGCAGGCCGAAGGTTCTGTAGCCGCCATTGCTGGAAACCGAACCGTCAGGGTCGTAGTCGTAGGAATCGAAGCGCAGGCCAGGGGTAAGACGGAAGCCGTTGCCGAAGGCGATTTCGTCATCGAGATAAAGGCCGAGGCTCTTGCCGCTCACGTCAGGCATGTCCGATTGCGAAGACGAGGTCGATCCGGCCGTATTGGCGAACAGTTCCTGGCTGAAATCGGTCGTCATGGCGTTGCCGCCGAAGCGGACTGTGTGCTGCACGCCGCCAAGCTCGAAACCGGATTCGAGGCCGCCGACGATGCCGAATGCGCTATTGCGCATGCTGTCTTCGCGAATATAGAGCGAATTGTTGGTCAGGCGGTCGCCCGCGCCGGACTCCTTGGAAAGGCGCGTCCAGTAAAGCGAGAGATTGGCGGCGTCGATCACGCCGTCGGTCGAGGGCGCCTCGTATTCATAATCGAGCGATACGCGGTCACGCTCGGTGTCCTCGTAGCCCCGGTAGTCGCCGATCCGGTAGGTCGATCCCGATACGCTGACGCCCTGCAGGGTCCTCATGTCGCTGCGGTCTCTCAGCGAATAACGCTCGGCCGTCAGCCCGATGCGGTGACCGCCTTCAAGATCCTGGCGGATCTTGAACATCAGGTTGCTTTCATAGGTATCGGCGGGGTTGGGCTTGGTGCGGCGCGTTCCGTAGACGTCGGCCGTACCCTTGTTGTCCGTCTCGTTGCCGCGCTTGTAGGAACCCTGGAACAGGACCGAGGTGTTCTCGATCTTCTTGGCGACGGCGATCGATCCGCCGACACTTCTGTCTTCGCTGTCATAGGTGGTCTTGGCCACACCACCCCAGTCCCTGCCTTCGCCGATCAGGTTTTCCGGCTCGAGCGTGCGCAGCACGAGCGCGCCGCCGAGAGCACCGGAGCCGATGCGGCTGGAATCGGCGCCGCGCACCACATCAACAGTCGAAAGCGAGGAAAAATCGAAGCTCGAATTCGTATCACTGAGAGTGGTGGTGGCCTGGCCCTGACGGGCGAAATTGTTGAAGTAGGGAACAGGAATATTATCGATCAAAGTGACGACGCGCGCGCCGCCGAGGCCGCGAATGAACAATCCGCCGGGCCTGCCGGGCTTGGCATCCACGTAATCGACGCCCGGTTCCGTGCTGTTGCCGAGGTCCTTGATGCTGGCGATGTCCTTCTTGCGGATGTCTTCCGCTGTGGTCTGGCTTGCCAGCGGCGTGTCGGCGACGGCATTGGCGCTTTTGACACGCTTGCCCTTGACCACGATCTTTTCAAGCGTGGTGGTGCCGTCCGCCTGCGAAGCGGCATCCTGTGCCCGTGCGGGGCCGGCAAGCGGCAGGAGAGAGATGGCAGTGCACAGAAGCAACGCAGACTGCGTGCGCGAAATGGACATGAAGTACCCCCAGGTAGGCGCGCGAATGGGCCACGGCGTGCGAAAGCACGCCGCGTTTGCCGCCGCGGCTGAAACTGTTTTGATTGTTACGGGCGAGCCGATAAGCGAGGACTAAAAAACATGATGATAACTGTCAACATATTATATATGACTTTTTACATCATGTTTTAAAGCATAACGGTATGTTGCAAAAATACGACGCCTATCCTCGGCGGAGTCCGGCTGGTGAATGGGTGCGAAAACGCCGCGATACGGTCAAAGTCCCGACATTGCCGCTTGCTAGGATATTCGCAGCCAGTTTACATGGCGAAACAATAAACAGATTATTAATCGGATACGGAAATGAAGTCTCTTGAACTGCTCGTCGAGCGGATCATTCTCTCCAGCCGCTGGCTGCTTGTGGTCTTTTATCTCGGGCTCGTCGCGGCGCTCGCGGTTTATGCATTTTCCTTCATGCTCAAGTTTCTGAAGGTTGCAAAAAACGTCTTCACTTACGACGAAGCGGATATGATCCTTGCCATGCTCGGGCTGATCGATGCGGCGCTGGTCGCCAGCCTGATCGTCATGGTGATGATCTCCGGTTACGAGAACTTCGTCAGCCGCTTCGACGAGTCGGATGCCGAGGTTTCGTTTCTGGGCAAGCTCGACTCGGGCAGCCTCAAAATCAAGGTCGCGTCGTCGATCGTGGCGATTTCATCGATCCACCTGCTGCAGATATTCCTCAACGCCAGCCAGTATACGGACAGCCAGCTGATGTGGTTCACCATCATTCATCTGGCTTTTGTCGTCTCGGCGGTCATGCTCGGTTTCCTCGAAAAACTGATGGCAAAGCCGAAGGACAAATCCGAAAAGCCGGTGCTTTGATCAGGATGGTCCAGCCGATATGAAGGTCGCAATCCCGTCCTGGCCATGCTGCATGTTTCTCGCTCCGGGCAGCGCGTCCCGGCGCGGCGAGGGCGCGTGAATGGCGAAGACGGAGCGCCAGGCCAGACTTTGTGACGATCTGTCGGCTGCGGCCGACAAATCCCAATGGCTGGAGGCGCTGCGGGAGGTGATGCGCGCCTTCGGTTACGCCTATGTGACCCTGCTGCGGTTACCCGGCGGCCAAAATGTTTATGCCTTGCCCACGGTCGTTGAAAGCAGCCTGCCGATCTGGGTTGTGAATGCGATGACCAAGGATGGCGCACTTGGGGATTGTCCCGTCATCAAGCGCGGCGCGTCATCGATGATGCCGCAATATTGGTCGCTGCAGGACCCGGATATTGCCGGTGGACCGCTGCTGCATGCGGCGGCCTCGCTAAGCAGCATGGGCATTACCTCCGGTCTCATGGTGCCGGTGCACGGCATGTACGGCAACCGGCATCTGATGAATTTCGCAGGCGATCGCGATGTCCTGCCGCAAGCCTCGCTGAACGAGCTGAGCATGATCGTGCTGCATGCGCTGGAGGTTTATGACCGCCTTTGTCGCGCCAATTCCAGGGGTCCCTCGCCACTGACGAAACGGGAACTCGACGTCGTGCGCTGGACGGCGCAGGGAAAGACCTCCGTGGAGATCGCCGAGCTTCTCTCCATCTCGGAACATACCGTCAATGCCTATATGAACAACGCCATCCGCAAGCTCGACTGCGTCAACCGCACCCAGCTCGTGGCCAAGGCCATACGCCTTGGCCTGATAGACTGATCGATCCTGTCGTCCGGGGGAGGCCTCTGCCCTACCGGTCGAGAACCGAGCGAAGCTCGACGAGATTAGAGCGCACCCGCAAAACGTAAAATCCCATGGTGGCGAGGTGCGACGGCATGATCCAGCCGCTTTCCTCACCATTGGAAATGATCGCCGGCTGGATGCGCAGCGCCGCGCGGGTTTGCAACAGCGTGTCGTTCCACAGGTTGGTCAGGTTACGCTCGCGGATGACCTGTGCGAAGTCCGATCCAGCGGCGGAAAGCACGCCATAATAGCCGTAGAGCTGGCCATAAGCGAACCAGAAACGGTCATCGGCGCGGGTGTCAAACCAGCCGCCATTATAGTTTTCCGAACGCTCGCGCAGGATCGCCGATGTCGAACCGATGTCGCCGGCGATACGGTCGATGAACTGGATCAGGTTGTCGGCGCGGGTATCGAAGACCGCCTTGCAGGCCGTGAGTTCGCCGTTGAAGGCCTGGAAGCTGCGGATGGCGGCGCGGTAATAGCTGGGGGTCGGCGTCTTCGGGCCGAAGGGATCGAGACCGAAATACCAGGAATATTCGCTGAACTGCATGTTGCCGCGCGCTTCCTGGAGATTGTTATTGATGCCGGAGGTTCCGCGCACGCGGCCGAGCGTATCCACCAGTTCAACAGAGGTGCGGCGCACGGCCTGGTTTACACCGCGCTGGAACGAGGCCTTGTTGTCCAGAAACGGCGTGCTGTCCCAGTCCATGCCGAAGAGGCCGAGACGATAGAGCAGCATGGAGGAAATCCAGGCGTTCTGGTTGACGTTGAAATCGGTGAGATCCGCGGCGGCGTCGACGATGGCCGAACGCTGGCAAACAGGCGCGGATGTGTTGGCGGCGGCACCCGTTGCGCCGGCGGGCGAAGTCGGGCTGGCGGCCGGCAATTCCTGTCCGGGCGGCACGGTACGTTCGGCAAGCTTGTAGCGGGAAATGTAATCCGGATCGAAATTGCTCCAGACCTGCGTTTGCCAGACGAAATATCCGTAAAAGCCGGCAAGCAGGATGAGAACCAGAGCGATCGGGCCCTTGATGATCCAGTTGCGGCCTTGATACCAGCCATGGGCAGCCATGAAGGGCCACAAAAGCCAGGCGACGAGAAGACCGGCGGCCCTGCCGATGGCGCTGAAGGCTGCCTGAATCCAGGCGGTGATCCGGTCGATCATGTCGTCATAGTCTCCTCTGCCCGTGGGGCTGGACGCCGGAAGAAAGAACCTCGGTCCGGCCGCACCCTTCGGCGCTTCGTATAAACCGCGGTCATTTACTGTCTTCCAGATATGTCCCGGTCAACCGGGATACAACATGATTGCGAAACTTTTCTCAACCTGCGGTCCGCGCCGGCCGTTATGGCTTTCCACACCGATTGTGGAACAACGGCCGCCGCGGAACCGAAGGGATATGCGGTTAGAGGCCGAGCTTGGCGATCTCGTCATTCAGCCGGTCGCGCGCCTTTTTCGGCAGTTTGCCGTTCTTGACGGCGTCCAGATTGGCCGGTGCCGCATCGCCAACGACGACGAGCGCGATCATGCCCATGCCGAGATGCGGTGTGCATTTGACGACGTAGGCGCCTTCCTTCTCGACAGTCACCTTCACCGTCTCGTTCATCTTGCCCTTGAAGTCGGCGACACCCTCAGGGATCATGTCCTTCACGGCTGCCGCATCATGACCCTTGTCGACCGGGACGAAGGTGATGACGTCGCCGATGGCGGCCTTGACGGTCGCGGGTTCGAAAACCATCGCCTGGCCGTCGCTGCCCTTGTTGAGCATCTTCACTTCGATTTCGGCAGAAAGGGCGGGAAAGGCGAAAAGACCTGCGAGAATGGCGAGGCCGGCGAATTTGGCAGTTCTGTTCTGCATAATTTTGCTCCTGAGAGAAAGCACATCCACGCGAATGTGTCGCTGTCGTCTTAGCCCGGGAGCAGGGCAGCCATCTTTGCGGAAAATCAAATGCGGCAACCGGACGCAGATGCTCACTCGCCCTTGAACGTCTCCACCCAGTGGCGGCGGCAGAAGGAAACATATTTCTCGTTGCCGCCGACATCGATCTGCGCGCCTTCGGTCACGACCTTTCCTTCATTGTCGAAGCGGGCCACCATCGTTGCCTTGCGGCCGCAATGGCAGATGGTGCGGATTTCGCGAAGCTCGTCGGCAATGGCGAGGAGTTCTTTCGAGGCAGGAAAAAGCTTTCCCTGGAAATCCGTGCGCAGGCCGTAGGTCATGACCGGAATGTTCAGTTGGTCGACAATCTCGGCAAGCTGCCAGACATGGTGTTCGGAGAGGAAATTGGCCTCATCGACAAAAACGCAGGCGACCGGCCCTTCGGCATTGTGGGCCGATACCTCGGCGAACAGGTCGGTATTTTCATCGAAGGTCAGGGCGTCGGAGGAGAGGCCGATGCGCGAGGCAACGCGACCGACGCCCGCCCGGTCGTCAAAGGCCGCCGTGAAGATCAGCGTGCGCATGCCGCGTTCGTGATAATTATAGGACGCTTGCAGCAGCATGGTCGATTTGCCGGCATTCATCGTCGAATAATTGAAATAGAGTTTTGCCATTATCCACTCCCGGAGCACCCGCGTTTGAATGCTCCAACCTCTTCAATCGGCACACCGCGCCTCACAAACCGGTTCCGGTTCTCCAGCCGATGTTGCATACAGCGTCTTTTGACGAGGAAGACGCGGATTGAAAAGTATGGCCGTGGGAAAAACACAGATTTCTACGGCCTGCCCTTTTTCGACATTGCACCGCTGAATACCGACATTTTCACCATTTTGTCGCAAACGGTGGGCCAAAGCACGCAAATGCACGCGAGTTGATTGTGTCCGGCAGATATTGATAATGGCAAGGGAACGAAAAAACAGGGAGCAAGCGATGTTTGCAAATAGAAGTCGCTGTCTGGTCTTGGCCGCAGCAATCTCCTCCATGACGTTCAGCGCGGCCAGCGCCGCCGAACCGGCAAGTTGCGGCACGGTGCGTTTTTCCGATGTGGGCTGGACCGACATCACCGCCACAACGGCGACAGCCACCGTCCTTCTGAAAAGCCTTGGCTATGAAACGGACGTCAAGCTTCTCTCCGTCCCCGTTACCTACACGTCCCTCAAAAACAAGGACATTGACGTCTTCCTCGGCAACTGGATGCCGACCATGGAAGGCGATATTGCGCCTTATCGCGAAGACAAGTCTGTCGAGACGCTTCGGGAAAACCTGACCGGCGCCAAATACACGCTGGCGACCAACGCCAAGGGCGCCGAACTCGGCATCAAGGATTTCAAGGATATCGCCGCCCACAGTGCTGATCTTGGCGGTAAGATCTATGGCATCGAACCCGGCAATGACGGCAACCGCCTGATTCTCGACATGGTGACCAAGGACAGTTTCGGACTGAAATCATTCGAGGTGGTCGAATCGTCCGAGCAGGGCATGCTCTCCCAGGTGGCCCGCGCGGAAAAATCCGGCGAGCCGATCGTCTTTCTCGGCTGGGAACCGCATCCGATGAATGCGAATTTCAAGCTGACCTATCTGACCGGCGGCGACGAGGTCTTCGGCCCCAACCTCGGCGGCGCGACGATCCATACCAATGTCCGCAAGGGTTACGTCGAGGAATGCCCGAATGTCGGCGCTTTCCTCAAGAACCTGCAATTTTCCCTGCCCATGGAAAACGAGATCATGGGCAAGATCCTGAATGACGGCCTTGAGGGCGAGGCGGCTGCAACCGCCTGGCTGAAGGCCAACCCGGCGGCGATCGAACCCTGGCTCGCCAACGTCAAGACCAAGGACGGCAGCGCCGACGCCCTGCCCACCGTAAAGAAGGCTCTCGGCCTTTAAACCGCAAGACTATGCATGACTGCATCCGGCCTGCATGGCAGGCCGGATCAGCGGGAAATAACGATGCCCATGCATGACCTTGCCTGTGAATTTTCAGACATTGAAGGTCATGCGCCAGCACCGCGTCCGGCAGTTTTATTGCCGGCCGTCATTTCTGCATTGGAGCAATTCCGGTAAAACGGGATGACGATGCTCCATTCCTTTGTTGTCTGCGCAATTCCGGACGCAAAACCGCTACGCATTTTTGCTGGAATTGTTTTAATTCACGAAAGGTCTTTTCTTACCGTGGAATGGCTCAGCGCTCCTGAAAACCGCCTGCCCGTCGGCCGATATGCCAAGGAGGCCATTGACTGGCTGACCGGCAATCTCGCTTTTTTCTTCGATTGGCTTTCCTTCATTTTCCAAAGCGTCATCAACGCCCTGCTTTATGTGCTGCAGGCGCCGCATCCGCTGGTCATCGTCGTGATCTTGACGGCGCTTTCGGCCTGGACGCGCCGCTCCGTCGGCATGCCCATCTTTACCGCGCTCGGGCTGCTGCTCATCATCAATCTCGGCTACTGGAAAGCGACGACGGAAACGCTGGCGCTGGTCATCGCCGCCAGCGCCGTGTGCATGATCATCGGTATACCGCTCGGCATATTGGCGGCCCGACGCAAGTGGATCTATGCCGGCATGCGCCCGGCGCTGGATCTGATGCAGACCATCCCCACTTTCGTCTATCTCATTCCGGCGCTGGTGCTGTTCGGTCTCGGCATGGTTCCGGGCCTCATCGCCACCGTCATCTTCGCCATTCCGGCTCCCGTGCGCCTCACCCGCCTCGGCATCGTCTCGACGCCGCCGTCGCTGGTCGAGGCGGCCGTCGCCTTTGGTGCGACGCCTTCGCAAGTATTGCGCAAGGTGGAGCTTCCCTTCGCCGCACCGCAGATCATGGCCGGCCTCACCCAGACGATCATGCTGTCGCTGTCGATGGTGGTCATTTCCGCGCTGGTGGGCGCCAATGGTCTCGGGGTGCCTGTCGTGCGCGCCTTGAACACCGTCAATATCGCCATGGGCTTCGAAGCGGGACTGTGCATCGTCATCCTGGCGATCGTTCTCGACCGGCTTTTCCGCCTTCCCGGCGCGGAGGATGATCTATGAGTGACGCCATCATCTTCGGAAATGTCGATATCGTTTTCGGCGACCGGCCCGATGCGGCGCTGCCGCTGATCGACAAGGGCAGCACGCGGGACGAGATCAATACCGAAACCGGACTGGTTCTCGGTGTCGCCAATGCCTCGCTCTCGGTCAGCGAAGGCGAGATACTCGTGCTGATGGGGCTTTCCGGCTCCGGCAAATCGACCCTGCTCAGGGCCGTCAACGGGCTTGCGCCCGTGGTGCGCGGCAATGTCGGCGTGAAGACCAAGTCCGGCTATGTCGATCCCTATCGCTGCCCGGCGAAATCGCTCCGCGATCTGCGCATGCACACGGTTTCCATGGTCTTCCAGCAGTTCGGTCTTCTGCCCTGGCGCAATGTGGCCGACAATGTCGGCTTCGGGCTTGAGCTTTCCGGCGTGCCGGAAGCCGAGCGCAAGCGCATGGTGGCCGAGCAGCTGGAACTGGTCAATCTCTCCGCATGGGCCGACCGCAAGGTGGGAGAGCTTTCCGGCGGCATGCAGCAGCGTGTGGGGCTGGCGAGAGCGTTTGCCACCGGCGCGCCGATCCTGTTGATGGACGAGCCGTTCTCGGCGCTTGACCCCCTCATCAGAAGCCGCCTGCAGGACGAGCTTCTGGAATTCCAGAGCAGGCTGAAGAAAACTATCCTCTTCGTCAGCCACGATCTGGACGAGGCCTTCCGTATCGGCAACCGTATCGCCATGATGGAAGGCGGACGCATCATCCAGTGCGGAACGCCGCAGCAGATCGTCAAGCAGCCGGCCACGCAATATGTCGCGGATTTCGTGCAGAACATGAACCCGATTTCCATGCTGACTGCTGCCGATGTGATGAAGCGGGGCGTGGACGAACGCAACGGCCAGATGAACGTCGCCGCCACCGCCCGTCCATCATCGCCGCTGATCGATATTCTCGATGCGCTGTCAAAAAACTCCGGAGCGATCGGCGTCGTCGACAATGGCGCGATCATAGGCACGATTTCCGCAGATGAAGTCGTGGCAGGGCTGACGCGTCACCGCAAAAAATAGTGATTCGCCCGTCTGAAAAAAGAAAGGGCCTTCATGGAGGGCCCTTTTTCTGTTTCTACAAGATCTTTGCAGCGCAAGTTATACCTTCCCACGGTAGCAAAGAATATTTTTGATATCACAAGTTATGCATGAAAATAATTACTAATAAAAATCATATTGCAAACTTAGAGAAAATTGCGCAAAGTTAATCTAGATTCTTTAGCTCGCTGCTAAATTTAAGGTGGTAATAGATTGTCACCCCAAAATCCGGCGCCGGGTGTTAAGATTGAAGCGCTCAAATTTTGATCGTTTATTGCTTATAAATACTGCTGCTAATACATGTTTTTATCCTTAGACTGTGAAAAAACGAGCAAAAAGCTGATAATTTTATCACAATATCTTAAGTAAATAACCGATGAAGAATAGTCTTTGAAAGGGACACGATATAAGCAAGATTTAGGTATATACAACGTATCAACTGAATTATAAAAACACCTTTTGGAACACCTATAATAGCCACCATGACCGTCTTTTTCGACTGTCATCAGGAGACTTGAGCGTATGGATAACCAATCTCTGTCGGAACATAGCATCGCCGCTGCAGACTTGCTCTCAGCTATGGCGAATCCAAAGCGCCTGATGATCTTGTGCACGCTGGTGGATACGGAAGTGCCGGTTGGTGTTCTCGCTTCACAGGTTGGTCTCAGCCAGTCCGCTCTCTCGCAGCATCTTTCGAAGTTGCGTGCCCAGCGACTAGTGAAGACACGACGCGATGCGCAGACCATCTACTATTCCAGCAACTCCGAATCCGTGAAAAAAATCCTCGCCTCCCTCGAGGAAATTTACTGCCAGGCGCAGAAGAGCAGCAAGACCGCAGCCTGATCCCACGGCCGTGTTAAGGTCCGGCAGCATCACTCCATTGAAACCGGCGCACGACGCCGGTTTTTTCTTTTCGTCGGCTTTCGCTGTAGTGCATCCAGGCACAGAGATTGAGGGCTGGTATCGGCGTGGTATTCAGCCCGTCGCAGCAGATTGTATCTGCTGCTTGAGGCGGCTTGCCGCAGCCGCATATCCGCCGTCCGCGCCATCCACGAAATGCATATGGTCCCTGGAAAGCGGGGACGGCACGATACAGGTCATCAAGGCGGCATCCTGTTCGTGCAGGCCGTAATAACAGCTTCCCGATAGGCGACCCTGTTCGAGCCGCGTGCGGATTTTTTCGAGCCGTGAGGCGTCGATATCCACCGTCATCTTCAGTCCGTCATCAAATTTTCTGAAATCAGTATTGCTTGCGACCGAGCGCCGATAGCGCACCGCATTGAACGGTCCGAACGACAGCCCCGTCACGCTGAGAAGATTGACGAGCAGGGACTCGCCGAGAATGCGAAACGAGCGGCGCATCTTGCCCCAGACATCGTGATAGGCAGCCCCGGCCCGGGCTTCCAGACCGAGACCCTCACCCACGAAACCGAGTTTTGGGCCATCCTCCGGCACGGGATGGCCGTGTCTTGCGTCCTGCTCGGCGAGATCGACGAGATCGATGACCAGCTGGCGGAATGCAGGCATGTCCCGCGACGGCCCCGGCACGGCAATGATCGATACCACCTTGCCGCGGGTGGCGGGAATGGGGTTCCAGCGACAGGAAAGTCCCGTCAGGTCCGGGCGCTCGCCTGCTTCGGCTGCGGGCAGGGCATATTGTCCCTCCTTCATCCGGGCTTCCGCCCAGCTGTTACCGCCGCCCGAAAACATGGCGTAGGAAACATCCTCGCTTGCCTGAAAGCGGGCGACGCGAATATCGAAACCATTCTTGCGGATATCTTCGACGGGGACCAGGGCCACGCGCATTGCAAGATCGAGGTCATCCTTCACCCAGCGCTGCACATTCGAAAGTGCTGCACGCGCCACAGGCAGCCCCTGGGGCGGTACGGCAACGGCGGCGCCGTCGCCGCCGAAAACGAAGGGCAGGTCGTGACGTCCGAGACTGTTCGAAACGCCTGAAATGACCGCCGCACCAGCCATGTTGACGGCCTTGTATCGGCCAGTACCGATCGCCGCGGTCGAATCAACGATATCGGCGATGGCCAGCCCCCATCCCGGCGGCAGGGCGCGATAAAGCGCCGGGTCGGCCACGTCTTCAAAATGCCGGAAGACGGGAAGGCCCGCCAGAAATTCTTCATCTGCTGCGATCATGGCGTATTATCCTCCAGCGGCGGCCAAACGCCAAGCGTTTACGGAAGGTCGATTTGTCCGTTCAGACGGCGCAATCACGGCCGATCCGGCGAATGATTTACCGCTAATAGACCTAATCCAGCAAAGTGACTTGCATAAATCATCAAACCTTCCGTATGAGTTGAGTGGAAGGCTCGGAATTCAAAAATGGAACGAGTTTTCGCCGGGAGGCGTCCGATAGTTTCATTCGGTCGGCGCCCATGGCGCTCACCGGGTCCGCGACCCCCTTTAAGGAGACACCAGGATGAAACTGAAGACATTGACCAGCGTGACGCTCGCAGCGTCCTTCGCATTCGCACCCCTTGCTCATGCCGAAATCATCATCGGCCTGATTGCGCCGCTCACCGGTCCTGTCGCCGCCTATGGCGACCAGGTCAAGAACGGCGCCCAGACGGCAGTCAATGAAATCAACAAAAAGGGCGGCATCCTCGGCGAACAGGTCGTGCTGAAGCTCGCTGATGATGGCGGCGAGCCCAAGCAGGGCGTTTCCGCTGCCAACCAGCTTGTTGCCGAAGGCATCCACTTCGTCGTCGGTCCGGTGACGTCGGGCGTCGCCATTCCGGCATCGGATGTCTTTGCCGAAAATGGCGTCCTGATGGTGACGCCGACGGCGACCGCGCCGGGCCTGACCAACCGCGGCCTTGCCAACGTCTTCCGCACCTGCGGCCGTGACGACCAGCAGGCCGAGGTTGCGGCGAAATATGTTCTTTCCAACCTCAAGGACAAGAAGATCGCCATCATTCACGACAAGGGCGCTTACGGCAAAGGTCTGGCAGACTCCTTCAAGGCGACGCTGAATGCCGGTGGCGTGACCGAAGTTCTCTATGATGCGCTGACACCAGGCGAAAAGGATCTCGGCGCGCTGACGGCTCGTCTGAAGTCCGACAATGCCGACATCGTCTATTTCGGCGGTTACCACCCGGAAGCAGGTCTTCTGGTGCGCCAGCTGAAGGACATTGGTTCCAAGGCTGCCGTTATCGGCGGTGACGGCCTGTCCAACAGCGAGTTCTGGAACATCGGTTCGCAGGCTGGCGAAGGCACGATCTTCACCAACGCTTCCGACGCGCTGAAGAACGACGACTCCAAGGCTGCTGCCGAAGCGCTGAAGGCCGCCAACATTCCGGCGGAAGCCTTCACGCTCAACGCTTACGCTGCCGTTGAAGTCCTGAAGGCCGGCATCGAGAAAGCCGGAAGCGCCAAGGATTCCGAAGCGGTCGCCACGGCCCTGAAGAGCGGCGACGCTTTCCCGACGGCAATCGGCAAGGTCACCTATGGCGAAAACGGCGACCTGACGTCGCAGGCCTTCTCGCTGTTCAAGTGGCAGGACGGCAAGATCGTCGCAGCCGAATAAGCTGACTGTACCGGCCGCACCTGTTGCGGCCGGTTTCATTTTATGGGTCCGAAAAGAGGTTGAGGCAGCATGGGTGATGCCGGGACACAAAACGCTGGAGACATCAGCTTCGAGCGGATATTCCCGATCGTCAGGATATTCGACGAAGCCAAGGCGCGGGAGTTCTATGTCGATTTTCTCGGTTTCGAGGTCGATTGGGAACACCGCTTCGGCGATAATTTCCCGCTCTACATGCAGGTTTCACGGGCCGGAATGGGCCTTCATCTCAGCGGTCATCACGGTGATGCGACGCCGGGCTCCAACATTTTCGCTACCATGCGCGGCGTTCACACCTATCAACAGGAACTGGCGGCGAAGGATTATCGCTTCCTGAAACCGGGTGTTGAAGAACTGCCCTGGGGCGATGTGATGGAAGTGACCGATCCATTCGGCAACCGCATTCGTTTCTGCGAGCAGAAGAGCGAAGAGTGATGCTTTTGGCGTGAGCGCAATGCCCTTGACCTTGTGCTCCGTTTGAACGATAGAACGCTCAAATAGCGAACCGCGCGCACGGAGACCCCGTGCGCGCGGTTCGTGCGTTTTGGCAGTCGGTCATGCAATTCGTTCGCATCCGCACGGGGGCAAAAATGAACAGTGAAGGCAATGCGCTGGTAAGGAAGCTCGCATTCTGGAGCATTCCGCTTTCTTTCGGTGTGCTGGGCCTCAAACTCGTGGCCTGGTGGGTCACGGGCTCGGTCGCGCTTTTATCTGACGGTCTGGAATCGACCGTCAATGTGGTCGCGGCCTTCATCGCCTATTTCGTCATTCGCTATGCGCAGAAGCCCGCCGATGACGACCACCAGTTCGGCCACCACAAGGCAGAGTATATTTCTGCCGTCGTGGAGGGTGTGCTGATCGTGGTTGCCGCGCTCCTGATCGTACAGGAGGCCTGGGGTGCTCTTTTCAATCCGAGGCTGCCGGAAGCGCCGGTTCTCGGTCTGGTCATCAATGCGGCGGCGGGTGCGATCAATGCTGTCTGGGCTACGATCCTCATTCGCGTCGGCAAGAAATATGCCTCACCGGCGCTCGCGGCTGACGGCCATCACATCATGTCTGACGTCGTGACCTCGGCAGGCGTTCTCGTCGGCCTCGTTCTGGCGCTTTTTACGGGTTACGCCATTCTCGATCCGCTGCTCGCCATTCTGGTGGCCGTCAACATCCTCTTCCAGGGCTCGAAAGTCATTCTGCATTCGCTTGGCGGCTTGATGGACCGTGCGGTGGAGCCGGAGGAGGACGAGGCGATCAAGAAGGCGATCGCGGAAAATTCCGGCGGCGTCATCGGCGTGCATGATCTTAGAACCCGCCGCGCCGGTTCGGCCGCTTTCATCGATTTTCACGTCGTCGTTCCCGCCGTCATGACGGTGCGGGAGGCGCATGATATTTGCGACCGCCTTGAAGATGCCATAAGGGACGTCATACCGGGCGCCAGCCTTGCCATTCACGTCGAGCCGGAAGGCGAAAAGGCGCATGGCGTCAAAGTGATTGTTTAAATAAACAGGAGTTTTCCATGTCCGTGACGGATGTTTCCGGCCTGTCGCAGCTGGGCACGAAGGTCGATACGCCAGAGAGCCCGGAGAAGGCTGTTCTCGAAAAAGTGCCGAACGGCAATGCCGGCACCGATTATGTCGTGCGCTTCACCGCGCCCGAATTCACCTCGCTTTGCCCGATGACCGGCCAGCCGGATTTCGCCCATATCGTCATCGATTACATTCCGGGCGATTTCCTGGTGGAGTCGAAGTCGCTGAAGCTGTTTTTGCAGTCCTTCCGCAACCACGGCGCATTCCACGAGGATTGCTCGGTCTATATCGCCAAGCGGCTGGTAGAACTGCTGCAGCCGAAATGGCTGCGCATTGGTGCTTACTGGTATCCGCGCGGCGGCATTCCGATTGACGTGTTCTGGCAGACCGGACCGGCGCCTGAAGGCGTGTGGCTGCCGGATCAGGGCGTTGCCACCTATCGCGGCCGCGGCTGATCCGGCTGTTTATGTGATGCAAGGTTCAGGCGAACGAACCGTCGTCGCCTGAATCAGCATCCGCATCATCGGCGCTGTCGTCGTAATCGGCCTGCTGGATATCGTCATCGTCGTTATTCTGCGGGCTTGCGCTGTCGCCGTAATAGTTGTTGACGACGGTTTCCTCGACGGGTGCGTTGCCAGCGGCATTGCCGCCGCTGAAGGGCGAGCCAAGGCCGAGCGACGACATGTGGCTGCCGAAAATGCCGCTCAGCGAATTGGCCAGCAGCATGCCGCCCGCAACACCGGCAGCGGTGCCGAGCGCGCCTTGCAGAAAACCACCGCCTGAACGTCCACCTGCGGCGGCCTGGCTCCATGGGCCACCGGGCTGCTGCTGATTGGCTGCCGCTCCCCAAGGGCCGGCCGTCTGGCCGGCGGTATCGTTGCGCCATGAGCTCGGCGCGGCCGCAGGGGCTGGTGCCGGTGCGGGTGGTTGCGGCTGGCCGGTGCCGAAGATGGAGCTGAGGAAACCGCCCTGCGCCGCCGCCTGAGGGGCGCTATTACCGCTTTCCAGTGCGTGGATGCGGTCTTCGAGCTGTTTGATATGGGCTGCTGCCGCTTCCAGACCTTTTTCCTGAACGATCACCGCCTGGGCGAGATAATAGGGGGCTGCGGGTTGATCGCGCACGGCGTCTGCGATCAAAGTTTCCGCCTCGCGGTCACGCGGGGTGGCGGATGCGGTTTTGGTCCTGTCGAACAGGGCCTTGAGAAGCTGGCTTTCTTCCGGTGACATATGCTGCCTCCTTACCGTGAAGCGTAAATCCACGATAAGGAGGTAGGCCAGAATTCAGGCTTTTCAAAGCGGTCCAAATTTTAAATTTCGGTAATGATCCTCAGCCGCCAAAGGCGAGCGAGAGACCCGCAATCGCCGTCAGCGCGCCGACGGTGCGGCTTGCGGCCGAGCCGAAACGGGCAATGCCGAGGCCGAGCGCGATGCCGGCCGCATGCAGGATGGCGGTGGCGATCATGAAGCCGATGCCGAATTGAAGTGTGCCCGCGCTGCCGAGTTCACCGCCATGGGCATGGCCGTGGAAAAGCGCGAAAGCGCCGACAACGGCCGCTGCCGCTGCCGTGGGAAGCCTTGCCGCCATCGCAACCAGCAGGCCAAGGCCGATGACGGAGGCGAGAATGGCGGGTTCGACGAAGGGAAGGTCAATGCCGTAAACCGCCATCAGGAAGCCTGCGGCCATGGTGCCGACGAAAGCGGCGGGCACGATCCACAGCGCCTTGCGGTCGTTTCGGGCAAAGGCGATCTGCGAGGCCCAGATGCCGACGGCCACCATCGCCAGAATATGGTCCGCACCGAAGAAGGGGTGGGAGACACCGGCCATGAAGGAACCGTGTTCTTCCGGGTTCAGATGGGCGAAAGCGGGCAGGGTGGTGAGGCCGAGCGCGGCGGCGGCGAGGCTTAGTCTTTTCAGCATGGTTCCCTCTTGAAATTGTTGCCGTCAGCGGCGGGATCTTGGGCTTCCCGCGGCGGGCGGCGCTGCAATGAGGCGCTGACGATATCGCGAAGGCCAAGAGGCTGTCCATGCGTCATCTGCCGGGGGTGGTGTTTATTGTTGGCGGGCAAACCTTGCCTTTTTCGCTCATTGCCTTACGTAACAAGTCGCACTATGTCCGAAGGGCATGCATGAATTACGCTGGAGAGCCGTTGATGAACGAAGACGAAGACGACAAGAGCAAGGAACTGCCGATCGGCAAGGAAACGGAAGCGAATCTTTTCAAGTCGCGTTCGATCTTCATCTATGGCGGCATCACGCAGGAACTGGCGCAGAAGGTCTGCACGCAGCTCGTGGCTCTTGCCGCCGCCAGTGACGACGACATTCGCGTTTACGTCAATTCGCCGGGCGGCCATGTCGAATCGGGTGATTCCATCCACGACATGATCAAGTTCATCAAGCCGAAGGTCTACATCATCGGCACGGGCTGGGTCGCCTCCGCCGGTGCGCTGATTTACGTTTCGGTACCGAAGGAACGCCGCCTTTGCCTGCCGAACACCCGCTTCCTGCTGCATCAACCCTCCGGCGGCACGCGCGGCATGGCATCCGACATCGAAATCCAGGCCCGCGAAATCATCAAGATGAACCAGCGCCTGATCAAGATCTTCTCCAAGGCCACCGGCCAGAGCGAAGAAAAGATCGCCAAGGACATCGATCGCGATTACTGGCTCGGAGCGGAAGAGGCCAAGGATTACGGCCTCGTCGGCAAGATCGTCGAAAGCCAGTCGGAACTCTGAGTTTTCGATTTTCATTTGAGAAAGCCCGCATCGGTCAAAACCGGTGCGGGCTTTTTTCGTTCAGGCCGGCCTTACTTCATCATGTCGCAGGCCTTCATCATGTCGGCCTTTTTCATCTTGTCCATTTCCATACCGGCCTTGTCCATGCAGTCCTTCTTGCTGGCCATGGACATGCCATCCTTTTTCATGGTCTCGGCCTTCATGGCGTCGCTATGCATGGTGTCCTTCTTCATCGTATCGGTTTTCATGCTGTCGGCATGGGCGATGCCTGCGAAGGAAAGAGCGGAGAACAGGGAAGCGGCGGCAATGGCGGTAAGAATGCGGGTCATGAAGGGTCTCCTCTGGACGTCGTTGCATGTCCGCCGGCATTGTGCCGGGGCTCACGATTGTCCATTCGGGCGCGACCCGCCGCCCGTTACATCTTCACGCGCTTGTGACGACAAGTTCGGGCGAGATTTTTTTAAAGCCACTATGTAACAATATCCTGCCGACTGCGAATAACCCGATAGTGACGATGACAGGCAGCCTTTCGGAAGAGACATTAAAAATGCTGATGCTGCGTTCCCTCGATGGGGACGAAGGCGCCTACCGGCATTTGCTTCATGCCCTGAGGCGGCTGCTGATCGCCTATTTCAGCCGGCGCATGGCGGCCGCCTCCAGAGGCGATGTCGAAGATCTTGTGCAGGAAACCCTGTTGTCGCTTCACGCCAAGCGGGAGACCTATGACCGTGCAAGACCTTTCACGGCGTGGTTCTTCTCGATAGCGCGCTACAAGCTCATCGATCATTATCGGGGCAGGGGCGCCCGAATGCTGGCGGAAGTCGAACTCGATGAGACGCTGGAGGCGGAACCCTCCGTCGATGCGGTCATGGCCCGCATGGATGTGGAGCGGCTGCTCGACGACCTGCCGGAGCGGCAACGCGATCTCATTCGAAGAGTGAAACTCGAAGGCCAGTCAATTGCCGAAGCGGCGGAAAAATCCGGCCAGACCGAGCTTGCGGCAAGGGTCGGCATTCACAGAACGCTGAAAGTCCTGGCGGCGAAGTTGCGGGGGGACAGGTGAGGAAAACGGAAGACATCATCGAACAACTGGCGGGTGATCTGAAACCTGTCCCCGCTTTCGCGCTGGAGCGCAGGCTGGCATTCGCGGCATTGCCCGCGCTCGGCCTTTCGCTCGTGCTGATGGTCGTCATTCTGGGGCTTCGCGTCGACATGAGCGAGGCCATGACCGAGCCGGGTTTCTGGGTCAAATCCGCCTATAATGCCCTACTGGCCCTCATTGCATTTTTTGCCGTCATGCGTCTTGCGCGGCCGGAAGGCGAGAGGGGTTGCCTGTTTGTGTGGCTTGCGCTGATTTTTGCCGCCATGGCGCTGATCGCGCTCGTCCAGCTTGGATTTGCCGTGCCCAGCACCTACAGCACCCTCATTCTCGGATCGTCGGCGCTGCATTGCCCGTTTTTGATCGTTGCTTTCGCGCTGCCGCTGTTTCTGGCGAATTTCGCGGTTCTCAGGCGGTCGGCCCCCGCTGATCCCACGCTTGCGGGTTTTGCCGCTGGCATCGCCGCAGGTGCGGCCGGGGCGTGGGTCTATTCGTGGTTCTGCACCGAAAACGGCATGGCTTTCGTGTTGATCTGGTATTCCCTGGGCATTCTCTTGACCGGTATCATCGGCGCTTTCGCCGGTTCACGTCTGCTCCGCTGGTAAGGCAGGCATCCGTCTCGGTTGCCGATGCCGGCCCGGACATTGTCCAGAGCCGGCATTCTGTTTCGGTGGATTTCACTGACCCAGATTGGCGGGAATTGCGAATGCCGCAAACTGGGTGAACTGCTTGCCTGTGTTGAAATTGTCGTCGGAGGCGATGACAAAAAGCTGCTTGCCATCCACCACAGGGCCGAAGGCGAAGCTCTCGATATTGTCGATATCGAGGCCGAAATCGCCTTCGTTGATTTCAAACCAGGGTGATTTCGATACGGTAGCCACGGAAGCCGGATCGATCTTGTCCTTGCCGAGAATATTGTCGGCGCGGGACATGTCGACGATGAAGAAGCGGATGTGGTTGCCGACGCCGGAGGCGAAATTGCGCTCGACGGCGACAAAACGGCCATCCGGCAGGGCTGCAATGGCGGAAAGGCCGTTGTCGTTATATTTCGGCTCGGCGGCGGTTGGGGTCTTGGAGATCGCCTCGGTGACATAGACATGCTCGGCGACCGGTTTCAGCGTCGCCGTGTCGATGACGAGGATACGGGCCGGGCTGCCCGCCTGCGGCGTTGCCTTGGGGCCGTCCTGGATGAGAGCGTTTTCGGTGGCGGCGATCAGCCGGCCGGGCATCAGGGCCAGGCCTTCAAAAGCGAGGTTGTTCTGTACGCCCTTGGTCTTCGCGTCGTCGACGAGATAGGCGTCCGGCAGTTCCAGCCGCTTCACATTGCCGCCGTCGATGTCCGAGACGTAAAGCGCCGGCTGGTTCTTCAGGTCGCGTTCGGAGGACCAATAGAGCTTGCCGCCCTTGCGGTCGAGCGCGATGCCTTCCGCATCGATGCTCTTCGGCGCAAAGGCCGCGCCGGTCTCGTCTTTCAATTCATGGATGGCGGCGATGTTGAGCGTGGCGGCGCCTTCCGTTACGGCCAGCTCCAGCTCGTAATAGCGGGCCGGACCTTTTTCCACGCGATCATCGGAAATTGCGAAATAACGGCCCGTTTCGCTGTCAAAGGCGAGATCGGAAATGCCGCCGAAGGTAACGCCATTGATGGAGAGGCCCGAGGGAATGACGATCTGGCCGAGGAAGGCCGGCGCAGGCGGGGTCTGGGCAGTGGCGGGAAGAGCCGCAAAACAGCAGGCGGCAATGGTGACGATGCGGAGCATGGCGAGGGTCCCTCTCGTGGCGGATGACCTGTTGTGATGCGGGCAGGATTAGCGCCTCGCCGCTAAACTTTGATGACGTTTTCCATGCCGCCGTACCTGAAGTCTGGTGGCCCATCTTGCCAAGTCGCGTCTTTTTTGATCCTGAATATAACCACGCTTCATCCAAGGCGTGTCGCCATCCCCGGATTCGCGCATCACGCTTCAATTTTTCTGCCTGTCGCCAATGCAGACCGCTGCGGTTGTTTGCGACAGGCCGCAGGCCGCAGAGTGCTTCATGCTGAAAGATTTTTCCGTCCAGAGCCTGTTCATGGGCTGCCTTACCGCCTTTGTCGGTTTCGCCAGCTCCTTCGCCGTTGTGTTGCAGGGGCTGAAAGCCGTCGGTGCGACGGATTTCGAAGCGGCGTCGGCGCTGATGGCGCTTTCGGTGGCGATGGGGCTTTGCGCCATAGCTCTTTCCGTCACAACCCGGCTTCCCATCAGCATCGCGTGGTCGACGCCGGGCGCCGCGCTGCTTGCCACCACCGGCGTCATTGAGGGTGGCTTCCCGGCAGCCGTTGGCGGGTTCGTCATCTGCGCCATTTTGATCATCATCGCAGGCCTGTTCAGGCCACTTGGAAAGGCGGTCGCCTCCATTCCCGCGCCGCTTGCCAATGCCATGCTGTCAGGCGTCATCATCGGCCTGTGTTTCGCGCCGATCAAGGCAATCGGCTTCAACCCGGCGCTCGGATTACCCATCATTCTCGCCTGGATCGTTGTTGGTGCCTTTAAACGGCTGTTCGCCGTGCCCGCGGCCCTTGCCGCCTTCGTGCTTGTCATGATCTTCGGTGTCGATATTCCCGAGGGCGCGCTCGATAGCGTGGCGCAATCGCTGACACCGCCGATTGAGTGGGTAACGCCCGTCTTCAGCCTGCACGCCGTCGTTTCCATCGCGCTGCCGCTCTTCATCGTCACCATGGCTTCGCAGAATATTCCCGGTATCGCGGTGCTGAAGGTCAATCACTACGACCCGCAGCCCGGCCCGCTTTTCGCGGCGACCGGCTTTTTCTCCCTGCTTTCCGCGCCCTTTGGCGGCCATGCGGTCAATCTTGCCGCCATCACGGCGGCCATGTGCGCGGGCGAGGATGCCCATCCTGATGCGAGACGGCGTTACTGGGCGGCGATCATCGCAGGCGTCGGCTATATCATCTTCGGCCTGCTGGCCGGCGTGGTCACGGCCTTCGTGGCGCTGGCGCCGCCCATCCTCATTCAGGCGGTGGCGGGGTTGGCGCTGGTCGGCGCCTTTTCCGGCTCCGCAGTGGCAGCCTTCAAGGAGCCGGAAACCCGCGAGGCGGCGGCCATCACTTTCCTCATCACAGCCTCCGGCCTCTCCTTCGGCGGCGTTTCCGGGGCCTTCTGGGGGTTGATCGGCGGGGGGCTGATGATGGCGTTGCAGCGGGTGGTGAAGCGCGGTTAGGCAGAAAGGCTTGAGAGCGGCAGGCAGGGAAAATAACCGGCGCACGGCACAAGATCACTTGTCAGACCGCCAGCCGCTGTTTATACACATCGCCATGAGCAACAGCATCGCAACCATTTCCGGCATGAGCGCGCAGATTTCTGCGAACGCCTCTCCGCGCGGTGCACTCTCGCTTCTTAGCCTCGACCTTACACGCGGTTGCCGGGTCCAGTGAGGAGCGCCCGGCGGCCGAAAGCCCGCTGGCGCAAACGCTCCTCATCTCGAAATCTCATTTTATACTGGATTTAGGCCCTTGAGGGCCGCGCATCCGCCGATGGCTCGAGAAGCCCGCGGACTGCGCAAGGAGGAAGCGAAATGGACGGCAAGATCACCAATATTTCCAAGGGCATGTCGGACGCGAGCGTGAAGTATCGCCCTTACCCGACCATCAATATTCCTGACCGTACATGGCCGGGCAAGACCATCGACAAGGCGCCGATCTGGTGTTCGGTGGACCTGCGCGACGGCAACCAGTCGCTGGTCAACCCCATGGGGCACGACCGCAAGGCCCGCATGTTCAAGCTGCTGCTCGAAATGGGCTTCAAGGAAATCGAGATCGGTTTTCCTTCCGCCTCGCAGACGGACTTCGATTTCGCCCGCTGGTGCGTGGAGGAAGGCAATGTGCCTGACGATGTCTCCCTGCAGGTGCTGGTGCAGTGCCGCCCGGAGCTGATTACCCGCACGTTTGAAGCGCTGGAAGGCGCCAACAAGCCGATCATCCATTTCTACAATTCCACCTCGGAATTGCAGCGCCGCGTGGTGTTCGGCAAGGATGTGCATGGCATCAAGCAGATTGCCGTTGATGCCGCCAAGATGATCACCGACATGGCCGCCAAGGCCGGCGGAGGTTTCCGCTTCGAATATTCGCCTGAGAGCTTTACCGGCACCGAGCTGGAAGTGGCGCTGGAAATCTGCAACGCCGTGGTCGAGGTCGTAAAGCCGACGGCCGACAACAAGCTGATCCTGAACCTGCCGTCGACGGTGGAAATGGCGACACCGAACATCTATGCCGACCAGATCGAATGGATGTGCCGCAATATCGACAACCGCGAAAACGTCATCATTTCGCTGCATCCGCATAACGACCGCGGCACGGGCATTGCCGCGACCGAGCTGGCTCTGATGGCCGGTGCGGACCGCGTCGAAGGCACGCTGTTCGGCAACGGCGAGCGCACCGGCAACGTCGACGTCGTGACGTTGGCGCTGAACATGTATACGCAGGGCGTCGACCCCGAGCTGGATTGCCGCGATATCGAACGCATCAAGGCGGTCTATGAATATTCCAACGAGATGACGATCCCCGAGCGCCATCCTTATGTCGGCGAACTGGTCTACACGGCGTTTTCCGGCTCGCATCAGGATGCGATCAACAAGGGCATGAAGGCGATCAAGGTCGCCAATCACCCCGTCTGGGAAGTGCCTTATCTGCCGATCGACCCGAAGGATGTCGGCCGCTCCTATGAGGCGATCATCCGCATCAACTCGCAATCCGGCAAGGGCGGCATCGCCTATATTCTCCAGCAGGATTACGGCATCAACCTGCCGCGCAACCTGCAGGTGGAATTCCGCGAGGACATCCAGCGCATTACCGATGAAGAGGGCGTCGAACTGCCGGCCAAGCGCATCTATGAGCGCTTTATGGAGCGTTATGTGACGCAGCCGAATGCGCGCATCAAGTTCGTCGATCACCACACCTATCCGGCCGGCGATTTCAAGGGCGTGCGCATCGTTGCCGCCGAGATCACCGATAATGGCGAGGTGAAGCGTATCGAGGGCAAGGGCACCGGTCCGATCGACGGGTTCATCAATGCGTTGTCGGTCTATCTCGGCATCGACCTGTCGGTGAACGATTATTCCGAGCATTCGCTGCAGCATGGCTCGAATGCTTCGGCCATTGCCTATGTCGAGATGGAGCATCCGGGCGGCAAGCTGTTTGGCGCCGGGGTTAACACGAATATCGTCGGTGCGTCGCTGGAAGCGATTGTTTCGGCGGCCAACCGGGTGCTGGAAGAGCGGGCTAAGTAAGCTTGCTTTGAGGGTGGGGGAGGCCCCCCTCTGTCCTGCCGGACATCTCCCCCTCAAGGGGGGAGATCGGCAAGACGCTTTCCCGCAGCTTCATTCTCGGGCTTTGATATGGGCAAGACCTAGCCTCAGGTCGATCTCCCCCCTTGAGGGGGAGATGCCCGGCAGGGCAGAGGGGGGTAAAGCCCTCCTCCGCTCCACGCACGCGGGTTTTATTCCCTCGGTAGAGAAAACCCCAGCGGTCGCCCGTTTTCATAAAACACCCGCACATCTTCCAGCGCCACACCCGTCGCCGTCTCATCGAGGCTATGGCGTTCGCAGGCGACATTCCATGTGCCGGGCCCACCGGAAATATGGAAGAGATTATAGGCCGCGCGCGGTTTTTCACCGCCCGGCCCCTGGCTGGCCGAGGAAATGCCGACGACCGGGATGTGGTCTTCCCCGTGGTGGGTATTCAACCAGTAAACCGTGTTGAGATGGGTATGACCGTGCAGCACGAGTTCCGCACCGCCGACGCCGAGTGCGGCCGCGAAACGGCGAATGCCGATCATGCGTTTGTGGGTGGGGGAAGCGCCCCGGATGGGCGGATGATGGATCATCACCACGCGGAACAGCCCCTGTTCACCGGCTTTTTTTAAGAGTTCCGCCGTGGCACGCGCCTGCCGGTTGCCGAAATAGCCGGTGGCCGAAAAGGGTGGTGTCGCAATCGAGGTGGAGCAGCCGATCAGCGCCACGGGGCCGCGCACGCGCATATAGGGGAAAATCTTGCGGTCGTCGTCCCATTCCGCTGGGTCGCCATCGCCACGCACGTATGGATACCAGGCCTGCATGGCCTTGTCGTGCGCGCCGGAAACATAGGCGTCGTGATTGCCTGGGACCACCGAGGTTCTCTCAGGGTCGCCCACTTCCTCAAGCCAGTCGGCGGCGGCGCGGATTTCGATGCCCGTCGCAAGATTGACGAGATCGCCGGTAATAGCCAGATGATCGGGTGATTTTGCCTCGAGATCGTCGAGCAGCTTTTCCAGTGTATCGGTAAAGAGATGCTTGCGGCGGTTGCGGTGCCAGTTGACGAAACCGGTAATCCGTTTCGATGCAAGTTCCCGGAAAGTGAGTTTTGGCAGTGGCCCTAAATGGACGTCTGAAATATGGGCAAGTTTGAACATGGCGGCAGAGATAACCTATGATATGCCGCGCGTCCAATAAAAGCCGGCAGGCGGGGAGAAACCAGGGTGAATGACGAAACAACCGGGCGGCAGGCCCGTCCGTTCCATATGCGTGTCTTCATCCGCTTTCTGCATTTCGTTTTTCTGTTCACGCGCGGCGCAACTCTTGGTGTGCGTGCGGCTTGCTTCGATGAAAAGGGCAGGATTTTTCTCGTGCGGCACACCTATCTTCCGGGCTGGTATCTGCCGGGCGGCGGGGTGGAGCGCGGCGAAACCCTGCTCGCGGCGCTGCACAAGGAAATCCGCGAGGAAGGCAATCTCGAAGCTGCCTCAAAGCCGGAGCTTTTCCACGTTTACCTTAATCTGGAAGGCAGCAATCGCGACCATGTCGCGCTTTATCGGCTTGATGTCACCCAGACCAAACCGAAAAAGCCGGATCATGAGATTGCCGAGAGCGGCTTTTTCGATCTTTCAAATCTGCCCGAAGGGGTGACGGCGGCAACCCGCCGCCGCCTTGCCGAACTTGCCGGCGAAGCGGCGATTGCCGACTACTGGTAGCGGCGTATTTCGTCAGACCAGCGTCTCGCGTCCATGCGCCATGGTCAGGTCCAGCTCCGGACCGACGGGCACGATGCCGGTCGGGTTGATGGTGCGGTGGCTGCGGTAATAATGTTCCTTGATGTGGCGCATGTCGACCGTGTCAGGCACGCCCGGTGTCTGGTAAAGATCGCGCAGGTAACCCGTCAGGTGCGGATAGTCGTGGATGCGGCGGATATTGCACTTGAAATGGCCGACATAAACGGGATCGAACCGCACCAGAGTGGTGAACAGACGCCAGTCCGCTTCCGTCTGCTCCGCGCCGAACAGGAAACGGCGGTCCTTCAGGCGATCTTCCAGCATATCGAGCGTTTCGAAGACCTTCACGGCATTCTGCTGATAGGCGTCCTGTGTCGTGGCGAAGCCGGCCTTGTAGACGCCGTTATTGACGGTGTCATAGATCACGTCGTTCAGCGCATCGATCTCGGCGCGCAACGCTTCGGGATAATAATCCTCCTGCGAGCCGGTGAGGTCATTGAAGGCGGTATTGAACATGCGGATGATTTCCGCGGATTCATTGGAAACGATGGTGCCCCGCTTTTTGTCCCAGAGCACCGGCACGGTGACGCGCCCGGAATATTTGGGGTCCGCTTTGGTATAGACCTGCCAGAGCGTGGAGGAGCCGAACAGGTGATCCTCGGTCGCGCCCGGCGTGCGTTCGCCCGGCGGCTTGAATTCCCAGCCGTTTTCCAGCATCAGCGGATCAACGACGGAGACCGAGATCAGGTCGTCCAGCTTTTTCAGCTTGCGAAAGATCAGGGTGCGGTGCGCCCAGGGGCAGGCGAAGGAGACATAGAGGTGGTAATGATCTTTCTCCGCCTCGAAACCGCCTTCTCCGGAAGGGCCGGGTGCGCCATCCACTGTGATCCAGTTGCGGAATTGCGAGGCGCTGCGCTTGAAATGCCCCTTGGTTTCCTTGGTGTCGTACCAGACGTCCTTCCACACACCTTCCACCAGCATGCCCATGATGATCTCCTTGATTGTTTCCTTGACGGCGATACTACCCGTTTCGCTCAATCCCGCGAACCCGCAAGGCATTGAACAATGCGTTTCCGGTCCCGCACAGGCTGAAAGGAGGAGCGTCGAGATTTGTTCTGGACGGGGGGTGATTTTCCTGATAATTGCGATTTTCACAAATCTGAGGAAATTGCAGGCTATGATCGAACCACGGATGCTCCGACGACGCTGACGCTCCTGAACGCCCTTACCGGCGCAGCCGTCATCTATTGTCGCATCCGCATTCTGGAAGTTTCGGTCTCTTTATGTCCAAGCACGATCTTGTCTACCTCACCGAGGACGCGTCGCACGACGCCATCATCGAAGTCATCAACGAAGAAGCATTTGGTCCCGGCCGGCACACCCGTGCGGCGGCGCGCATCCGTGAGCAGGGTCCGCATGACCGGTCGCTGTCCTTCGTCTGCGCTGATGATGGTGAGACGATCGCTTCGGTGCGCATGACGCCCGTCCTGGCCGGCGGGGTGAAGGGCCATATGCTTGGCCCGCTTGCGGTTCGGCCTTCGCACAAAAACAAGGGCATAGGCCGGGAACTCGTCCGGATCGCCATTGCGGCCGCAAGGCGGAAGGGCTCCGAGGCCGTGATCCTGATCGGCGATCCGCCCTATTACATGCCGCTCGGTTTTGAGAAGGTCGCTTATGCGGCGCTCGATTTTCCGGGACCGGTTGATCCGAACCGGGTGCTGGTGGCGCCGCTTGGCAATGACGTTCATCAGCGGTTGAAGGGCAAGATCGGCTGGCGCAACTGCGAGGCCGTGATGCCTGCCGCAGCTGCGGAAGATGAGGGTTTTGAGGAGCCTCTTCGGGTTTACGGCTGAGGGTCTTTCTGCAAGGCAGCTTTGCCTTTTCTCGCCAGCGCTTCTGTCTTCCCTCATTCCTGTGCTTGTCACAGGAATCCAGCCGACGCGCATCTGCGCGGCGAGAGGACTCTTTTCAGCCCAAGGACTTGGGCTGGCGGGATCCCTGTGACAAGCACAGGGATGAGGGCGGAGGCGCAGGGGTTCGCCTATCGTTGCGCCGAGCATTTCGTTCCAACCGTGCGCACCCCTCCACAGAATTCAATTCCGTTTCCTCCCCCCATGCGATAGCAAGTGAAAGTCGATTTCTGCAGAGGGGCGGGGCATGACGGCAATCACCATGAATGAGGCGCTGGAGCGCGCGGGCGCAGGCGCCTATCAGCGCAGGCTGATGGGCATTTTCGGTCTCGTCTGGGCGGCGGATGCCATGCAGGTTCTGGCCGTCGGCTTCACCGCCGCCTCGATTGCCGCAACCTTCGGCCTGACGGTGCCGCAGGCGCTGCAGACCGGCACGGCGTTCTTTTTCGGCATGCTTCTCGGCGCTGCCGGTTTCGGGCGGCTGGCGGATCGTTACGGGCGTCGCCGGGTGCTGATCGTCACCGTGGCCTGTGATGCGCTGTTCGGTGTGCTTTCGATATTCTCGCCTGATTTCACCATTCTGCTCGTTCTGCGCTTTCTTACCGGGGCTGCCGTGGGCGGCACGCTGCCGGTGGATTATGCGATGATGGCGGAATTCCTGCCCGCCAAAAATCGCGGGCGCTGGCTGGTCTTTCTGGAAGGCTTCTGGGCTGTCGGAACGCTGATCGTGGCGCTTGCGGCCTGGGGCGCCAGCCTTGCCGGTGTCGCCGATGCATGGCGTTATATTTTTGCCGTGACGGCCTTTCCGGCCGTCCTCGGTCTCGGCCTGCGCTTTCTGGTGCCGGAATCGCCGCTTTACCTCTTGCGCAGCGGTCGGTCAGAGGAAGCAAAGGCTGTCGTCAACCGCATGCTGGTGACGAATGGCCGCGCGCCGCTCGATGCCGGAACCGGGCTTTTCCAGCCTGACGTGGCCAAGGGGCAGGGGATATTTTCACCCGCACTCCGGCAGCGCAGCATCATGATCCTTGCCATCTGGTTCCTCGTTTCGGTCTCCTATTACGGTGTCTTCACCTGGATGCCGGCGAAACTGGCGGGTGATGGTTTCGGCTTCGTGCGTGGTTATGGTTTTCTAGTGCTGGTGGCGCTGGCGCAGATCCCCGGTTATGCGCTTGCCGCCTATGGCGTTGAAAAATGGGGCCGCAAGCCGACACTGATCGGCTTCTGCCTGCTCTCCGCGCTCGGATGCCTGCTCTTCACGCTCGCTTCGGCCGGCGCAATGATTGCCGCCTCACTGCTTATTATGAGCTTTGCGCTGCTCGGCACCTGGGGAGCGCTTTATGCCTATACGCCGGAGCTTTATCCAACCGAATCCCGGGCGACCGGCATGGGGGCCGCGGGCGCCATGGCGCGGCTTGGCGGCCTGCTTGCGCCGTCTCTGCTTGGTTATGCCATTGCGCAGGGTTTTGGTGTCGCAATCGGCATATTTGCCGGGCTGCTGGTGCTGGCCGCCATTGCGGCCACGATGATCAATGCGGAAACGCGGCAGGTAGCGCTGACCTGATTGCCGCTCAGGGGTGATGGCCTGATCCGATCCACGATCAGGCCATTCCGCTCTGCAGTTAAAGCGTCGTGTAATTGACCGGAAGCCAATCGTAATTGGTGCTGTCGGTGCGCACATGGCCTATGCCGGGGAAGGCGATATGGGCGCCTGCCACCAGATATTTGCCTTCCACCGCCTGCCGGAATGCCAGATCGCGGGCGGCGACGGCAGCCTCTTGGTCGACGTCGAATTCGATCGCGACATCAGGTTCATCGAACTGGAGGATATCGCCATGGGTGATATCGCCCCAGAAGACGATTTTCTGGCCGTCGCTTTCCAGAACGATGCCGCTGTGGCCCGGCGTATGGCCGGCATAAAGGATAGAGCCGAGGCCGGGAACCGGCGCGGCACTATCACCGAATGTCTCGAACTTGCCGGCATCGATATAGGGCTGGATGCTTTCCTTCGCTTCGGCATAACCCTTCTTCAGCGCTTCGGGCGCCGCCTTGGCCTTTGCCTCATCAAGCCAGAAAGCGGCTTCGCGCTTGTTGACGTGCAGGGTCGCATTGGCAAAGACGCGTTTGCCATCCGCAGACAGCCCGCCGGAGTGGTCGGTATGGATATGGGTGAGGATAACATCGTCTATCTCCCCCGCCTTGTAGCCTGAGGCCTCGATATTGGCGACGAGCCGGCCGAGGCTTGGGCCGAGATAGGTGCCGGTGCCGGCATCAATCAGCACCAGCCTGTCGCCGGTGTTGACGAGAAACGCGTTGACCGAGGTGGGCGTTTCTTCCGGCAGGAAGGCATCCTGCAGCACCTTTGTCGCATGTTCCGGCGTGGTGTTGGTGTAGATTTTGGCAAGCGGCAGCGCGATGACGCCGTCCGAAAGCGCGGTGACTTCCACCTTGCCGACCATCAGCCGGTAAAAGCCGGGTGCCTGTGTGGCGGCGAGCGGCGCCTTGGCGAAGGCGAGGGAGGGTGCAACGAAGGGGGCGGCGATGATGGCGCTGGCGGCGCCTTTGAGAAGTGAGCGACGTGACGGCATTGAGGGCTCCTGGGTTGGGGAACGTCTTGAAACTTTCCGTACTCCAGCTAAGTGTAGAGAGGTCAGCAATCAAATCGATGTGACTTATGCAAACTATCGATCATTTCAATCTTCGTTCTTTCGACCTCAACCTTCTCATCGCCTTCGATGCGATGATGGAGGAAATGAATGTCACGCGCGCCGCGCGGCGGCTGAAAATCCAGCAGCCGGCCATGAGCCATAATCTCTCCACCCTGCGGACCCTGTTTCAAGACGAGCTTTTCATCCGCGTGGGGCAGGAGATGAAGCCGACGGCGCGGGCGCTCAATCTGGCCGGGCCGGTGAGACAGGCGCTCAGGCAGGCGCAGGCGGCGGTGCTGACGGCGGATGTGTTCGATCCGGCAACGGAGCGCCGCACATTCCGGCTGGGCATGTCGAGCGAGGTGGAACTGTTGCTTTTGCCGGATTTGACGGCGCGGCTGCGGGAGATTGCGCCCGGTATCCGTATTCTCGCCCGCAACGGGCAGGAGCAGGAAATCACGGCGATGCTGGATACGGGTGTGATCGACATGGCTGTCGGATGCACCTATTCGAAAGAGCAGCGCCACCATTGCGAACCGCTCTATTCTTCCAGCGTATTCTGCTGTTTCAACCCGGCTCTCCTTGATCTGCCCAATCCCGTGGGACTGGACGCCTATGTGGCGGCCAAACATGCGGTCATATCGCAGACGGACAGCCTGCACGGCTGCATCAAGGACGCGCTGGAGCTGAGCGGATTGGAGATCGACGTCGTTGCCGCCGCGCCGGATTTTCTTTCGGTACTGGCAACGGCGCGATCTTCGGCGGTGCTGGCCACCGTGTCCTCGCGTATCGCGCTGCGTTATGCGCCGTTGCTGGGGCTGGAAATAAGCCCGGTGCCGGTGGCGTTGAATTTCCCACCCGTCGCCATGGTCTGGGCCCTGCAGACCGACGCGGATGCCGGGGCCGTGTGGCTTCGCCAGCAGATTCGCGAGGCTATGGGCCGGACGGTGGATGGTGAGGTATCGGGGATCGCGGCTTAGCAGCTTTATGCAATTTAGAACCGCTTCTCCAGCCAGGTGATCGACTGGCCGCTGGAAAGGGGGCCAAGCGAGCCGATTTTGGTGAAGCCGTAGCGTTCATAGGTTCTCAGGGCATCCGGGTTCATCGTGTCGATATAGGCGCCCATGCAGCCGCGTTTTCTGGCTTCTTCCTCGGCCATTGCAAGCAGCTTGGGGGCCGTGCCCCGACCGCGCATGGTTTCCGGTATGAAAAGAAGCTGCACGTAAAGCCAGCCGCGGGCGGTATGGCCAACCAGACCGCCGGTAACAATGTTTTCGTCGTCACGGATGGTGATGATGAGTTCGCGTTTGTCGCTTTCGCCGAAACGGGCGAGATTATAGGCCACCAGCGGATCGCGGATGGCCTTTTCGGCTTCTGGATCCGCGACGTCGCTCAAAATGAAATTCATGGTTTCTCTCCAGACGCCGGGGTGGCGACCGCTTTCGATTTCCAATCGGAGACGGGAAAGCCCGGCGCTGCCGCCGGGCCGAAACGCCCTTACCGGCCCTCACGCCACCAGAGCGCGGAGAAGGCGAGCAGCAGGGCGGCAAGCCCGGCAAAACCGGCAAAGAGCGGCAGGGTGTTGACGCCTTTCAGCACCGTCTCGTCGGTCATGCGTATCAGCATGCGATCCTCATCGGCAACCCTGATATCGCCGCGGACGGGCAATATATCGGGCAGCGCGATACGGCCGGAACTATCGGCGACACGGTGCACGCTGCCCTTGGTGGCGTCTGCCAGCGGTTTCAGGGTTTCGGTCGTCGAAATCATCGCCTTGAATTCCGGTGCATCCACCGCGCCGACATGGACGAGGGTGGTGAAATCGCCGTTCTTGATTTCGAACAGGCCGGTTTCATCCATGCGGCGCTCGATCCTGTAAAGACCGGGCTCGGCGCTGGTGAAGGCCATATTTTCCGTTTTGCCGGAAGGGAAACGCACGCTCGCCTGACCGGGATCGTCGCCAATGGTCTGGCGGGTGATCTGCAGGGTGCGGCCGTTGGCGCGCGCCGTCAGCGCCTCTTCTTCAAGCTCCGGCTCCTTCATCAGCCAGTGGGCGATGCGGCGGTAAAGCGCCACATGCGGGCCACCACCTTCGTAACCGCGCGCCCACAGCCAGCCCTGATCCGACAGCAGCATGGCGACACGGCCTTCGCCCTGCCGGTTCAGCACCAGCAGCGGGTCCTGTCCGTCGCCCAGCATCACGGTCTGGCCCTGCGGCGGGTCGACACTGATGGTGCGGAACCAGCGGCCCCATTGCGGCGGCTCGTTGCCGGAGCCTTCCAGCCCGCGAGTGACGGGGTGTTTCTTGCCCGCCTCCGAAAGACGGGGGTAAAAAGCGGCCTGATGCACCTGACCCGTCGGCTGCGCCGGCAGCACGGAGGCTAAAGGCGTCATGGCGATCGAATCCTGACCGGCATGTTCCGGCCCGGCGGCGATCAAAAGCGCGCCGCCCTTTTCGACATATTGGGCGATGTAATCGTAATAAAGGATCGGCAGCACGCCGCGATGCTGGTAGCGGTCGAAGATGATGAGGTCGAAATCATTGATCTTCTCAACGAACAGTTCGCGGGTCGGGAAGGCGATCAGCGAGAGTTCGTTGATGGGCGTGCCGTCCTGTTTTTCGGGCGGGCGCAGAATGGTGAAATGCACCAGATCGACCGAGGCGTCGGATTTCAGGAGGTTGCGCCAGGCGCGTTCACCGGCATGGGGTTCGCCGGAAACGAGCAGCACGCGCAGGTTCTGTCGTATGCCTTCGATGAGGTGAACGGCACGGTTATTGGCGGCCGTCACTTCGCCCGGAAGCTCGGCGACGGAAAACTCCATGACATTGTTGCCGCCACGCGGAACCTTGAAGCTGAACGGCGTCGGCTGGCCGGGCGTGGCCTGCAGCGTGGCGATTTCTTCGCCATTCATCTTCACGGTCACTTCCGCGGAACCGCCGCCGGCGGGGCGGCCGTCATCGAAGACGCGCAGTGTCAGCTGCTGTTCTTCATTGACGATGCCGAAGCGCGGGGCGCGGACAATCTCGATACGGCGGTCGAATTCATCGGCCTTGCCGGTGATCAGCCCATGGACCGGCGCGCGGAAGCCCAGCGCCTGTTCGGCATTGGGCAAGGCGTTGGGAATATCGTGAATCTGGCCGTCGCTGAGGAAGATCGCGCCGCCGACGCGGGATGGTGAGACATCCGAGACGGCAGAGGAAAGCGCCGAGAAAAGCTGTGTCGAGGGGGAATCGCTCTCACCATTGTCGCGGACTTCAACAATGCGCGGTTCGATGCGCGGGAAGCGCGAGAGCCGGTCTTTCAGCGTCTCCAGCGCCGTATCGGTCATCTGCGGCCGGTCCTGCACGTCCTGGCTCTGCGAGCGGTCGACGATGACGGGGACGATGGTGGAGAGCGGCTCGCGCTCCTCCTGTGTCAGGAGCGGATTGGCGATGGCGGCAAGCAGCGCGGCAAGCGCCAGCCCGCGCAGCCATGCACCGCGCACGCCGCGCCACAGGCCGATGAAGGAAAGGGCGAGGGCTGCGACTGCCAGAACGGCGATTACGATCCACGGCAGGAAGGGGGCGAAGGTCAATGTCATGTCACTGCCCCAACCGTTCGAGAAGTGCGGGAACGTGGACCTGATCGGCCTTGTAGTTGCCGGTCAGCATATACATCATGATGTTGACGCCGGAGCGGAAGGCGTGTTCGCGCTGCATCTCGTCCGGCGGCACGGTGGGCAGAACCGGCGCGCCCTGCGCATCGACGGCCCATGCACCGGCAAAATCATTGCCCGTGATCATGATCGGCGTCACGCCATCACCGGAGGAGGAAAGGCCCGACGTGGTCTTGGCCGCGCCCTGCCGCGATTCCACCCAGAGCGGCGAGCCGTTGTAACGACCGGGGAAATTGGTGAGCAGGTAGAAAGAGCGCGTCAGAACATGGTCTTCCGGCACGGGCTCCAAGGGCGGAATGTCGATATTGGCGAGGATCGCTTGCAGGCGTTCGCCGTTAGGGCTGGTCGCGCCGGTGTCGAGCGAAGAGAACTGGTCGCGCGTATCGAACAGTACCGTGCCGCCGGCGCGCATGTAGGCGTCGATACGCGAGATGGCGGCGCTTGACGGCATCGGTGCCGTGGCGGAAACCGGCCAGTAGATGATGGGATAGAAGGACAATTCATCCTTGGAAATATCGAGACCGACCGGCTGGCCGGGCTCCAGCGTCGTGCGCCAGGTCAGGAATTCGCTGAGACCCTGCAGGCCCTGCTCGGAAATGCGGTCGACATCGTCTTCACCGGTGTGGACATAGGCGAGATGCGTAGTGTCCAGCCGCTCGAATATCTGCTCGTCGCCGGGTTTCGGATCGTCGGCGCGCGCGTCCGTTGGCGACATGGTGGCAAAGGCGCCAAGCGCCAGAAGCAGGGTGGCGGCGGTGGCGCTGCGGGCTTTTGGCAGGCGGGCGAATGCGCCGTTCATGAAGAGCACGATCAGGCTATCGGCAATCAGCATCAGGAAGGCGGCGATGAAGAGGGCGGGGCGCAGGGATTTTGCCGTTTCGCCGATCAGCGCTTCGTTTGACGTGCTGATACCGGCGGCCGACGTGTCGAGGGGGCGCAGCGTCGCACCAGCGGCTAAGAGATTGAGAGCCACGAAACCATCCTCTGTGCCGTAAAGGCCGGGGGGATTGTCGAAACCGGTGCGGGGCGGCTGGCCGGCGCGCATTTCGAGCGGCCGGGCAGTGCCGATTTCGGCCGACAGTGCGCCTTCGGCCGTGAGCAGCCGGAAGGGCGGCAGGGCGGCCGCCGGGGCATTGGCGTTGGCGGAAGCGCCGCCCGCCTTCGACAATTGCACGATACGGCGCAGCATATCGACGAAATGGCCTGAGATCGGCAGGTCGGACCAGCTTGCTTCGGCGCTGACATGGAAGAGCACGATGCGGCCTGCCTCGACGTTACGGGTGGTGACGAGCGGCGTGCCATCGGCAAGGCTGGCCCAGGTGCGCTCAGCCAGATCCGGTGTCGGTTCGGCCAGAACCTGGCGTTTGACGAGAATGCCATCGGCCTTCGGCATGCCGGCGAAGGCGCCAAAACTCGGGAAATCGGCAAGCGGCTGCGGCTCGGCCCAGGAGAGCGCGCCGCCGAGCGCACGCTCGCCCTGCCTGAGTGTTACCGGCACCAGCGGATCGTCGGCTGGGGCCGCGGCAAGGCGCGGTCCGGCAAAACGGATCAGCGTGCCGCCGCCGGCCAGCCACCGTTGCATCGGCTCATAGGTTTCCTGCGGCAGGCGGCCGATATCAGCCATGACGATGACGGAGGGGTTGGATTGCAGGATTTCCGGGATCGCCTGCGCCAGATCGGCCTGCCGCTGCGGAATGAGATCGGCAAAAGGCTGCAGGGCGCGGCTGATATAATAAAGCGGCTGCAGCAGCGGCTGGAAATCATTGCCGGTTTCGCCGGCCAGCAGCGCCACGCGGCGGCGGCGGAAGCCGTCATCGAGAAGATGCACCGCACCCGCCGTCGAGACACCTTCGAGGGAAAGGCGGGCGAAATCGTTGCGCAGTTCGAAGGGCGCTTCCACCGTCGCCGTCGTCTCGGCCTCGCCGGGCGCGAAGCTGGCGGTGCCATTGGCGAGGATGCGGCCCTGGCTGTCCTGCGCATTCACGGTCAGCCGCGCGGCTTCGGCGGTATCCAGCCGTGAAAGCGTGACGCTCATGGCGTCGGCATTGTTGGTGGCGCCTGATATGGCGGTGATCGCCTTGCCATCGCCCTTCACGATGCGGAATTCGGCGGGCGAGAGGCTGGCAAGCGTTCTCATCGCGCTTTCATCCTGCGCACTCTGCACGCCATCGGTGATATAGGCGAGCGTGCCGGGGGGCGTACCGTTCAGCGCTTCGGTGATGGCCTCTGCCGTGCGGATACGATCGGGAACCAGCGGCTTCGGTTTTGCTGCGGCGAGCTTGTCCAGCGCCACGGCTGTCGTTCCCGGCACGGCGTCATGTTCGGCGTCGGCGGTGAAAACGATGGAAACCGGGCGTTCAGCCCGTTCGGCATCTCCGATCAGAGCTTGCGCGGTTGCCACGCGCCGCTCCCAGTCGGGCGCGGAGGCCCAGCTATTATCGACCACGAGCACCAGCGGACCGCTGCCGGCGATGCTGCTGTTGCGCGGGTTCACGACCGGGTCCGCCAAGGCAAAAATCACGGCGGCGGCGAGCGCCATGCGCAGAAGGGTCAGCCACCACGGGCTTTTCGACGGCGTTTCCTCGCGTTTCAGCACCGTCGCCAGAATCTTCAGCGGCGGAAAGACTTCCGCCTTGGGGCGCGGCGGCGTGAGCCGCAGCAGCCACCAGATGGCGGGCAGCGCCAGAAGGCCGAAGAGGATGTAGGGGCTGGTAAACACGAAAGGCAACGCGCTCATCGATGGCCACCGCCTTGCGCGGGCGCGCCGGAAAGATACATGTGAACAGCGACGAGCGCCTCGGAAGCGAGGTGATCGGTGCGGTGGAACACGAAGTTCCAGCCGAGACGGCGCAGCGATGAGGACAAGGCCTCGCGCCTTGCGAGATAGGCGCGAGTGTAGTCCTCGCGAATGGTTTCGGCGCGGCCGGACACGAGTTTTTCGCCGGTTTCCGGATCAGTGAATTCGGTGCGGCCGGAATAAGGGAAGGTTTCCTCGGCCGGATCGGCGATTTCCACCACATGGCCACGTAAGCCCCGCCGCGCGAGCGGCGAAATCCGCTCCATCACATTTTTCGCATCATCGAGAAAATCGCCGATGAGGACGATATCGCTCGCGCCGCGGATCATGCCCGTTTCCGGCATGCCTGTTGTCAGCGGCGCATGCATGATGGCGGTGGCCAGCCGTTCGGCGGCATTTCTGGCCGAGACCGGCTCCATGATGCCGGGGCAGCCGATGCGCTCGCCCGAGCGCGCAAGGATTTCCGCCAGCGCCAGCATCAGCACCAGCGCCCGGCTTTCCTTGGAAACGGAGCCGAGGGTGGATTTGAACATCATCGACGGCGACATGTCGGCCCAGAGCCAGATGGTGTGGGCGGCTTCCCATTCCCGGTCACGCACATAGGTATGATCGTCGCGGGCCGAGCGCCGCCAGTCGATGCGCGACAGGCTCTCGCCTTCGGCATAGGGGCGGAATTGCCAGAAATTCTCACCGGTGCCGCGCTTGCGGCGGCCGTGCCAGCCGGCGGTGACGGTGTTGGCGATGCGTTTTGCCTCGACCATGCAGTCCGGCACCAGTGCGGCGCGCTGGCGCGCACGCGCCAGAACTTCGCTACCCGGCGTCTTGTCTACGATCTGGCCGATGGATGCCACATGCAGTCCTTTCGCGAACGTGCGTTCAGTTCTTCGCCTGCTCCACGAGGGCTGCGATGACATCGCGCACCGACATGCCTTCGGCGCGGGCCGCAAACGTCAGCGCCATGCGGTGTTCCAGCACCGGCTCGGCGAGCGCATAGACATCGTCCAGCGACGGTGCGAGCCTGCCTTCATAGAGCGCACGGGCGCGGGCGGTCAGCATCAGCGACTGTCCTGCGCGCGGGCCCGGGCCCCAGACAACGTGTTTGTCGGTCAATTTGTTGCCATGGCCGGGGCGGGCGGAACGGACGAGCGAAAGGATCGCGTCCACGACCTTGTCGCTGACCGGCATCTGGCGGATGAGGGCCTGAACTTCCATCAGGCGTTCGGCATCGATCACGCCGCGTGCTTCGCCAGAGGCGGTGCCTGTCGTATCGAGCAGGATCTGGCGCTCCGCGGCAAGTTCGGGATAACCGACATCCACCTGAAGCAGGAAGCGGTCGAGCTGGGCTTCGGGCAGCGGATAGGTGCCTTCCTGTTCCAGCGGGTTCTGGGTGGCCAGGACGTGGAACGGCTTCGGCAGCTCATAGGTCTGGCCGGCCATGGTGATGTGATATTCCTGCATGGCCTGCAGAAGAGCGGACTGCGTGCGCGGGCTGGCGCGGTTGATTTCATCGGCCATCAGCAATTGCGCGAAAACCGGGCCCTTGATGAAACGGAAGGAACGGCGGCCGTTTTCGTCCTGATCCATGACTTCGGAGCCGAGAATATCCGACGGCATGAGATCAGGCGTGAACTGGATGCGGTTGGCATCGAGGCCGAGCACGGTGCCGAGCGTGGTGACGAGCTTGGTCTTGGCAAGGCCGGGAACACCGACGAGCAATGCGTGGCCGCCCGAGAGGATGGCGAGAAGCGTGTTCTGCACCACTTTTTCCTGGCCGAAAATGACCTTGGAGACTTCCGTGCGGATGGCCGCAATGTCGGAAAGCGCCTTTTCGGCCGAGGCGACGATGGCCTTTTCATCGAGGGTTTCGCCGGTATTCATCACGCCCATGTCGCTCTCCTCATACCTTCGCCGCTGTCACAGTCGCATCCCGGTTTTGCTGGCCGCTGGCCGGGACGGATTTTGCGCTGCATATAGCTTATTGCTCTCTTGGCCGCTGACAAGCGCCATTCGAATGACTATGTCGTGACTTAGTATTTCCTTATCGGCAAAGCGAGACTCGAATATGGCAGCGGAGACGATAAATTCGGCAGGTGATGCGGCGGGGCTGGCGGCGATGATTTCCCGCGCCGCCGAACAGACTGGCGATGCCAAACGCGGGCCGGCCCCGGTGGAACGCTGGAATCCGCCCTTTTGCGGCGATCTCGACATGGAAATCCGCGCCGACGGCACATGGTTCTACCTCGGCACGCCCATTGGTAGGGCGCCGCTGGTGCGGCTGTTTTCCACCGTTCTGCGCAAGGATGAGGACGGCAAAACCTATCTCGTAACTCCTGTGGAAAAAGTCGGCATCCGGGTCGTCGATGCGCCTTTCGTCGCCGTCGAAATGAAGGTGACCGCGGGTGAGAAGGATGGCGAGCCGCTGCTCACCTTCCGCACCAATGTCGGTGATGTGGTGGAGGCGGGGCCGGAGTATCCGCTGCGGTTTGAAATTTTCGGTGAGAACCGCGAATTGAAACCCTATCTTCTGGTGCGCGGCCGGCTGGAGGCACTGATCTCGCGGGCGGTGATGTATGATCTCGTTGCGCTCGGTGAAGTGATCGACGTTGATGGTATCGACATGTTCGCCGTACGCTCGGGCGGGGTCGTCTTTCCGGTGATGCCCGCCAATGAATTGGAACGGCTTTCGCAATGACTATGACGACAACGGGCCTCAAGGCTTTTACCGCTAGCGATTTCCGCCGCCGGGTGTTGCAGGAAGGCGAGGGCGTGGCCGAGCGCGAAAATGGCGACCATGTGCTCAATCCGGGCGTGGTTCTCTCTGGGAACGGCATCAGGCTGAAGGATGCCGCCGTGCTGGTGCCCGTTATCGATGACGGCAACGATGCGCGGGTGATCTTCACCCAGCGCACCTCCACTTTGCGCAAACATTCCGGCCAGATTTCCTTTCCGGGCGGCGGCATCGATGCCGAAGACCGCACGCCGGAGGAGGCGGCCCTGCGCGAAACGGAAGAGGAAATCGGCCTTTCCAGGTCTTTCGTGGAAACGGTGGGGCGCCTGCCGGACTATATTTCCGGGACGGGTTTTCGCATCAAGCCGGTACTGTCGGTCGTCCGTCCCGGTTTTGACCTGACGCTTAATCCAACGGAAGTGGATGAGGTTTTCGAGGTGCCGCTGTCCTTCCTGATGGACCCGGCCAATCACGGGCGCGGCAGCCGCATCTTTCAGGGGAAGGAGCGGTTTTTCTATGAAATGCCCTATGGCGAACGCTACATTTGGGGCATTACGGCGGGCATCGTCAGGACGATTTACGAGAGGTTTTATTCATGAGCAGCCTTGCCGGGCGGGACTGGTTCGAAAAACCGGCGCTGAAGCGCATCTTTGCGCTTCTGAATGCCGATGGCGGCGAGGTGCGGATCGTCGGCGGCGCGGTGCGCAATGCGCTGATGGACCTGCCGGTCGTCGATGTCGACCTGGCGACGACGCTCACCCCCGATGTGGTGGTGGCGCGGGCGAAGGCTGCGGGCATCAAGGCGGTTCCAACAGGCATAGAGCACGGCACGGTAACGCTGGTGATCGATGGCGAAGGTTTCGAGGTAACGACGCTGCGCCGTGATGTCGAGACCAATGGGCGTCATGCACAGGTGGCTTTCGGCACCGACTGGCAGACCGACGCCGAGCGGCGCGATCTCACCATCAATGCTCTTTATGCCGATGAAAAGGGCGAGATCATCGATCTTATCAATGGGCTACCCGATATCGAAACCGGAACCGTGCGCTTCATCGGCGATGCGGCGATGCGGATTTCGGAAGATTACCTGCGGATTCTGCGCTTTTTCCGCTTTTTCGCCCACTACGGCTCCGGCCGTCCTGATGCCGATGGCTTGCGGGCCAGCGCGCGGGCCAAGGACAAGCTGGGCACCCTTTCGGCCGAGCGGGTCTGGAGCGAGCTGAAAAAGCTGCTTTCCGCGCGCGATCCCTCCCGCGCTCTTTTATGGATGCGGCAATCGGGTGTGCTGACGGAAATTCTTCCCGAGACCGAGAAATGGGGTATCGACGCCATTCACGGGCTGGTGGCGACGGAACAGGCTCTTGGCTGGGCGGTGGACCCGATGCTGCGGCTTTCCGCCATCCTGCCGCCCGATAGGGACAGGCTGGTCGCCCTTGCCGCGCGCCTCCGGCTGTCAAAGGCCGAAGCTGCCTATCTTACCCATTGGGCTTCGGCACCGGCGGCTGACCCCGAACTGAAGGAGACGGCGCTTGACCGGCTGCTTTACCGTCAGGGTGTAGAAGGGGTGAAGACACGGCTGAAGCTTGCGCTTGCCGCCGCCCGTGCAGATGTTTCGGCTGGCGACACGGCCATGCAGAAGGTGGCGCGGCTTTCGACCCTGCTGGCGCGGGCGGAAAAATTCCACAAGCCCGGATTCCCCCTGAGCGGCGTGGATGTGATGGCGGCAGGCGTCGAGGCTGGCCCGAAGGTGGGCGAAGTGCTGAAAAGCCTTGAGGAAAAGTGGATCGACGTCAATTTCTCCCTTGACCGGGCAGCGCTGACCGCCCGGCTGAAGGATATGCTGGAGAATTGAAGTCGCAGCAACGAAGGCGTTGCGGCTTACGCCGCATTCGCTTCGTCGCGGATGCGGGATTTGATGTTCTCGATCATGTTTTCGCGGATGACGGTTTCGCCGTGGGCCGAGCGCATGTGCTCCACCGTGCGGCGGACGACTTCAGCGTCGTCATCTGCGCGCGTATGCCAGGCACAGCCGGGCACGAGCGTTCCGCATTCAAAAAGTCTCATGGTCTTGCCTCCCTGTTTCAGCGAAGGACAGCATTGAAGTGACATGCTGTCCTTCGGTCATGAAACGAAAGTTCGCCGCTTATGTTCCAGAGCGGCGTCCTTCAACCCTGTTCGGGCCCCTATTCGGGCCCCCTATTCGGGCATTGCCCAGCACTGGAACACAGAGGATGTGCCAGCTGCCGGAATTTTTGTACGAGGCATTTCGTCATTGGCTGCCCGCCGTGCCGTTTTTTGTCCGGCAAGGGAGCGTTTCACCTGTTCGACATAAAAGGAATGCGGCAGTTCACGATCACCCGTGGCGCGCATTTCCGCTGCCAGACGGTCGATCAGATCAGGGGTATCGATGGATTGCGGCGCTTCCTCGACGGAAGCAGAGATAGGCATGCTGTTCGAAGTAATCATGACGATAGCTCCTCCAGTACGTCTGCGGGAGGAGACTACCACTGCCTTGATTTTTCCATAAGTCCTAATTTGCGCTATTTGCGACAAAATGGCTGATGAGCGTCAAATTTGCGTGAGATTTTTTAAGGCCAGCGCACCACCGGCGGCAGCGAGGACAGAATCGATTCAACGTTGCCGCCCGTCTTCAGGCCGAAGATCGTGCCGCGGTCATAAAGCAGGTTGAATTCCACATAGCGACCGCGGCGGATAAGCTGCTCGTCGCGGTCCTCTTCCGTCCAGTTCTGGTTGAAATTGGCGCGGACGATTTTCGGATAAACGAGATTGAAGGCGCGGCCGACATCCTGCACGAAGGTGAAATTGGCGTCCCAGCCGCCTTTTTCCTCATCAGCGTGCAGCCAGTCGAAAAAGATGCCGCCGGTGCCGCGTGGTTCATTGCGGTGCTTCAGGAAGAAATACTCGTCGCACCACGTCTTGTATCGCGGGTAATCGGCAACCGGATGGCGGTTGCAGGTGATTTCGAAGGCGCGATGGAAAAGCTGGGTGTCCGGGTCCTGTTCCGTCCGCCGACGACCGAGAACCGGCGTCAGGTCCGCGCCGCCGCCGAACCAGTGGCTGGTGGTGACGACCATGCGGGTATTCATATGTACCGCGGGCACATTGGGATTGACCGGATGGGCGATGAGCGAAAGGCCGGAGGCCCAGAAGCGCGGGTCTTCTTCCGCACCCGGTATCTGCTTGCGGAACTCGGGCGAAAACTCGCCATGGACGGTGGAGGTGTGCACGCCGACCTTCTCGAAGACGCGGCCTTCCATCATCGACATCTTGCCGCCGCCGCCTTCGCCATTGTCGCGCAGCCAGTCTTTCTGCACGAAACGGCCGGGCTCCTGATCGGAAAGAGGGCCGGTAAGATCGTTTTCCAGGGTCTCGAAGGAGGCGACGATGGTGTCGCGCAGATGCTGGAACCAGGCTTCGGCTGTGGCCTTCTTGTCTTCGATGTCCTCGGGCAAGCCCTTCGGCAAGATTGGCCGTTCCATATCTTCTTTCTCCTGCGGTGAAGTCTGCTCCCGCCGCCTCTAGCAGGTGTTTGCGCCGCGCACAAATACGACTCGCCAAGGCGGCGCGCCGACACTATCTTTATCGATGTAGGTGCCAGAGGTGAATATCATGACGAAATTTGCCGGACCGCCGCCCCTTGATGGGCTGAGGCGCAGGATCGCCAATCATCGCAAGGAACGCGAAAGCGCCGGCGGTGAACAAAAGCGTGACGGCATGTTCGTGCGCCAGACCTTCTGTCTCGGCCGCGAGGAAGCCCGCGCCAAGGCGCGCGAATGGTTCGACAGCTTTCCCAAAGCGGCCTATTGGACGGAAGTGGAAAGCTGGCGGCAGCTGGAAGGCGACCGCATAGAATTCACCATGCGGCGGCTTCCCTCGGCTGACTGAGATTTTCCTTCAGGAGTGAGGTTCGGCGTAACGCAGGCGGCTTTCGATCAGCACGCCGCTTTCATCCAGAATGGGATGCGCCACCGAAACAATATGGGCGTTGATGCGCTTCAAATCCCGCAGCATGTCTAGATGCAGCGAACTGGTCTGCATGCTTTCCGTCAGTCCGTCGCGCAGCCGCTCCAGATGGCGGTTTGAGGACAGCTTTTCGAGGCGGCGTATATCCACCTTGCTTTCCATCAGCCGGCGGGCGAGATCGAAATCACCAGTCACCAGAATACTCTGGGCAGCGCGCAGATTTTCGATGGTCATGTCGAACAGCGTCTTCAGCTCCTCATAACCGTCGTCGGAAAATTTGAAGCTGTTCAGCACCTTCTTGCGGATCTGCTCGCAGATGCCCTTTTCGATGATATCGCCGATATGTTCGAGATTGATCGCGTAATCGATGATGGCGATCGAACGGCGGGCTTCCTCGTCGGAAAGCCCCTTGCGCCCCAGTTGCGACAGATAGACCTTCACCTCCTGCTGACGGCGGTCGACCTTTTTTTCGAGCAGGGAGACTTCCTGAAGCGGCGCCAGATCATTGTGCTTGAAGGCGTTTTCGGCGCGGATCAGCATCCGCTCGATGCTGTCGCCGACGCTCAGGACCTCACGGGTAGCATTGGCAAGCGCGACAACCGGCATATCCAGCGCCTGCTGGTCGAGGAAATTCGGGCCGTCTTCAGCCTTGGGATCGCCCGGCACCAGTTTCGCCATCAGGTCGGATATCAGGCCAGAGAAGGGCCAGGCCAGCGCCGCCAGAATGACGTTGAAGATGAGGTGGGCATCAACAGGCAATTTCGTGGGCGAAAGCGGCAATTGCTGCAGGAGTTCCGCGCCATAGGAGGCGAGCGGCATGGCAATGAGGCAGCCGATGGTGCGCACGACAAGATTGCCGATGGTGATGCGCCGCGCCGAGGCGGGGCCGGAAAGCGTGGCGATAACAGGCGGAATGGCGCCGCCGAGATTGGCGCCGAGAATGAGAACGATGATGAGGCCGGTGGAAAGCGTGCCGGTGGCGGCCAGCGACAGGATGAGCACCACGACCGCGAGGCTGGAAGAGGAGACGAAGGCGAGCACGGCGGAGAAGATCAGCGCGACGGGCCATGCTCCATCAAGGAGCCCGATAAAGACGCCGAGCGCCGGCGAGGCCCGCATCGGCTCGGTCGCGCCGCTCAGAAGATGCAGCGACAGAAGCATCAGGCCGATGCCGATCAGCGCTGTCCCGCCGCCCTGTCTGGCGTTGGAACTGCCCTTTTTCAGTACGATGCCGGCAAGGATCAGCAACGGCGACAGCCATTCCACCCCGGCCGCCACGATCCATGCGGTAACGGCGGTGCCGACATTGGCGCCGAGCAGCACCACCTGCGCCATGCGCGGCTTGATGAGGTCACGCTCGGCAAAGGAGGCGACGGTGAGCGCGGTCGCCGTCGAGCTTTGCAGCGCTACCGTCGCAAAAAATCCGGAAAAGAAGGAACGTGGACCGTTCTGGGTGCCGGTGGCCAGCACGCTTCGCAGTTTCATGCCGAAAGCGCGGGTAACGCCGTCCTTGACCTGGGACAGACCGAACAGCAGCAGTGCGACTGCGCCGAGAAGGTTGACGATGACAATGGTGGATTGCATGCGACGTCTCCTCACACCCGCCGGGGCATGGTTCCGGCGAGGGCGATTTTTATTGTCCGGCTAAAGAGTATAGGAGCCTCAACGCCCCCGGTACAGGCCGGGTTGCGACAGTTTTGAAGTAAAAACGGTCAAATTTTGTATTTGCCCGAAAAATTGGCGTTAAAGATGGCGCTTACGCCCATGCCGTCTGGCGCAAAGCCTCGCCGGTGATCATCGCCGCCGACATGGCGACGTTGATGGAGCGCTGGCCCTCGACCATCGGGATGATGATTCGCTCATCCGCCTTTTCATGCACATGGTCCGGTACGCCAGCACTTTCACGGCCGAAAAGCAGGATATCATCCGTGCGGTAAGTGATGTCAGTATAGGGCAGGGCGGCCTTGGTGGAGGCGAGAACGAGCCGGCGGCCGGTGGTTGCCCGCCATTGCTCGAAACGGTCCCAGCTGACATGGCGCGTGAGCGCCGCCGCTGCAATATAATCCATGCCCGCCCGTTTCAGATTGCGGTCGGAAATATCGAAACCGGCCGGCTCGATGATGTCCACGCCGAGGCCTAGACACGCGGCCAGCCGCAGGATGGTGCCGGTATTGCCGGGAATATCGGGCTGGTAAAGGGCAATCCTGATGTCGGGCATGGACTTCTCACTGCGGTTGGAGCGTCCGTCCGATTATCACGGGCGCGGGGCGAGCGACAGGTGCGTTGGGAAAAGTCCCTCCCAGGCGTTGTTCCCGAGCGGATATTCATTCGCGTGACACACAGCGCAGCTACCCATTCACCAACACATTGTCAGGTCTGTCCGGACGATCATGAATGGTCGGGACAGGCCATTTCGAGTCGGATTTTCTGCACGCGACAACAGGAGGATTCCATGTCCGAACGGGTGAATTTCGTCCATCTGACCGATCTGCATATTGGCAATCCGCAGGTGCAGGATGATGATCTTTATTCCGAGACCTCGGCCACGCTTTCCGCGACGCTCGCGCAGATCAAGGCGCTCGTGCCGCCGCCTGAATTCATCGTCGTCAGCGGCGATTTGACCAATAGGGGCGATGCCGGCAGCTATGAAGAACTCAAGCGCCTGATGGCGCAAGCCGAACTGGATGTGCCGGTGCTCTTCGCGCTCGGCAATCACGATCGTCGCGATGGTTTTTATCCGGTGATGCTCGGTCGCCATGAGGATCTGGATGAGCCCTATGATCATGCCGAAGTCATTGCCGGCATCCACATCATCGTCATGGATACAAGCATTCCCGGCAAGGTCGGCGGGGCTTTCGAGCCCGGGCAGATCGAATGGCTCGAGGATGAGCTGGAAAACCACCCCGAACTGCCGAAGCTGCTGGTGATGCACCATGCGCCGGCGCTTGATTTCGACCGTCCCGATGCGGAGTGGGAATCCCTCTCCTTTGACGATACCGAGATTCTGGACGAGCTGCTGTTCGAGCATGATGTCGTCGGCATTCTGGCGGGCCACATCCATTACGACCGCATGTCGCACTGGCAGGGTATTCCCGTCGTGGTCGGCATCGGCCAGCATTTCGCCACTGACCCGCTATGGCTGCATGAGGGCGTGCGCATGGTGTCCGGCGCGTCTTTCGCCATCGGCACGATAAGGGATACGGGCCTGACCGTGACTTTTGCGCCCCAGCCCAGCGATCGTCGGGAATTGAAGCGTCATACGCAGGCCGGAATGGCCGAGTTGATTGCGGACTATGAAAGCGGCGAAGCGCAGGACGCAGCCGAATAAGGCGATGTCGGCATCGTTTAACGGGCGGAGACCTTGCGGGTCATCTCCGTCCGTTCGCCATATAGGATGCACTTGCGTGTTTTCTCGCGTATTCGGTGTCTTTCCGGCTGGTCATTGCTTAATTTTTGCGCTACAAGGCCATGTCTTCAACACCAGCCAAGGGAGGTTCTCATGCCAAATGACATTCGTATTCGCCTCCCGGCCCCAGTAGTTCCGCTGCTGGCCTAGGTGTTACTCTGCGGCCCGGCCGCGTTTCCCATATTTCGACTCACCATGTGGCTGTTGCGGCCATGTTCAAAGACTTTTCCGTTCCGTCGTGAGCCATATTTGTGTCCGCTCACCATGTCACGATGGAGCGATTGATTGCCGGAGCTTGGCCTATGTTTGGCTGGTTTGAAAAACGCCTCGATCCCTTTCCCGCTTCGGCGCCCTCCGTGGCGCCAAAGAAGCTTTTGCCGTTCCTGTGGCACTATGTGAAGCCCGCATGGCCATGGCTGCTGCTGCTTGGCCTGATGTCCATGGGCATCGCCATTGCCGAAGCCATGCTCTATAAATTCCTCGGCAATATCGTCGACTGGCTTTCCACGGCCAATCGCGAGACGTTTTTTGCCGACGAGGGGTGGCATCTGATCGTCATGGCCGGGCTGGTGCTATTCCTGCTGCCGCTGATGGGCGCGATCCATACCATGACGATGCACCAGACGCTTGCCGGCAATTTCGGCATGATCGCGCGCTGGAAGATGCATCGTTTCCTGCTACGCCACTCCATGAACTTCTTCGCCAACGAGTTTGCCGGCCGGGTTTCGACCAAGGTGATGCAGACGGCGCTGGCGATCCGCGAAGTGGCGCTGAAGGTGATCGACGTGTTCGTCTACGCGATCAGCTTCGTCGTTTCGATGCTGTTCATGGTTGCGGCGGCGGACTGGCGGCTGGTCATTCCGCTGCTGGTCTGGCTCGGCATCTATATGGGAATTCTTGCTTATTTCGTGCCGAAACTCGGCCGGCTGGCGCAGGAACAGGCCGATGCGCGCTCGATGATGACGGGGCGGATCGTCGACAGCTACACCAACATCTCGACGATAAAGCTGTTTTCCCATGCGGGCCGCGAGGAAAGATATGCGCGCGAGGGCATGAACGTGTTTCTCGGGACCGTTCACCGCCAGATGCGCAAGATTTCCGGCTTCAACATCCTGATCGACCTCAACAATGCGGTCGTGCTGTTTTCCACTGCAACGCTCGGTCTTTATTTCTGGATGCAGGGTTCGGTCACGGCCGGTTCGGTCGCCATCGCCATCAGCCTTGCCATGCGCGTCAACGGCATGTCGCAATGGATCATGTGGGAAGTCACCTCGCTGTTCGAAAATATCGGCACGGTCTATGACGGCATGTCGATGATGACGAAGCCGCACGATATCGTAGATGTTCCCAAGGCGCCTGAGCTTGCCGCCCCGCAGGGCGCCATCCGTTACGACAACGTCCGCTTCCACTACGGCAAGAACAAGGGCGTGATCGACGGGCTGACGCTCGATATCAAGCCGGGCGAGAAGGTCGGTCTGGTCGGGCGCTCGGGTGCGGGCAAGACGACGCTGATGAACCTGCTTCTGCGCTTCTACGATCTGGAAGGCGGCAGGATCACCATCGACGGCCAGGACATCTCGAAGGTGTCGCAGGACAGCCTGCGCGAGCTGATCGGGGTGGTGACGCAGGATACCTCGCTGCTGCACCGCTCGATCCGCGACAACATCGCCTACGGCCACCCCGAGGCCACCGACGAACAGGTGATTGCGGCGGCGAAGCGGGCAAATGCCTGGGACTTCATCGAGACGCTTGTCGACATGCACGGTCGTCAGGGCCTCGATGCCCAGGTGGGTGAACGTGGTGTCAAGCTCTCCGGCGGTCAGCGCCAGCGTATCGCGATCGCCCGCGTCTTCCTCAAGAATGCCCCGATCCTGGTGCTGGACGAGGCGACATCGGCGCTCGACTCCGAAGTCGAGGCGGCGATCCAGGAGAACCTGTTCTCGCTGATGGAAGGCAAGACGGTGATTGCGATCGCCCACCGCCTTTCGACGCTGACCGAGATGGACCGGCTCATCATTCTCGACAAGGGCCGGATCGTGGAAGCGGGCAGCCATGCGGAACTGGCGGCAATGGGCGGCATTTATGCCGACCTGTGGCGGCGCCAGTCCGGCGGCTTCATCGCCGACCATGAGGCGGAAGTGGCCGCTGAGTGAGGAAAAGCGAAAGGGCGGGGAACATTCCCCGCTCTTTTTCATTTGGGCAATGTTACCGAAATATAATCTCTTCCCGCAGCCTCGGCGGCTGTTCCCGCTCCGGGAATCCTCCTATATCCGGATCATGGTTATTACCCGCATCTTCGAGTTTTTCGAGAACTGGATAAAGCCCTTCGCCCGCAAGGACGATTTGCGGCCGCCTGAAAGCACGTTCGCCTTCATCTGGTTCTATATCTCGCAGGCCAAGGCGCCCTTTTTCGCCATGCTGGTGCTGGGCGGGCTGACGGCGGCCATCGAGGCGGCGCTTTTCTGGTTCGTCGGACGTCTCGTCGATATTCTCGCCACCGTGAAGCCGGAAGAGGGCTGGGCAGGGCTGCTTGCGGCCCACGGCGGCGAGCTGGTCGGCATGCTGGTGCTGATCGGCATCGTGCGTTTTATCGTCACCATGGTGACGGCGTTGGTGGACCAGCAGATCATCACGCCCGGCTTTTACAATCTGGTGCGCTGGCAATCCTATATGCACGTGGCGCGGCAATCGCTGACCTTCTTCCAGAATGATTTTTCAGGCCGCATCGTCACCAAGGTCTGGTCGGGCGGGCAGGCGGCGGGCGATCTCGTCACTTCGCTGATGGAAAGCGTCTGGTTCGTCGGCATTTATTCGGTCTCCATGCTGTTCCTGATCGGTGGGCTGGACTGGCGGCTTGCGGTCGTCGTCCTCGTCTGGGTGGCGATCTTCTCGCTGCTGGCGCGTTATTTCGTGCCACGCATCCGCTACCATTCCAAAGAAACGGCGGAAGCCGCCTCCATGCTTTCCGGTCGCATGGTGGATGCCTATAGCAATATCCAGACGCTCCGGCTGTTCGGGCGCGATGATGCCAATGACCGCTACATGCGGCAGGGCTTCGATATTTTCCAGCATGCGACCATGACGTTCACGCGCTTCATCACCGGCGTGCGCGCTTCCATGGCGCTGCTGTCTGGCGTGATGATCACTTCCATGGCGGCGCTCTGCATCGATCTGTGGCTTTCCGGCAGGATCAGTTCGGGTGCGGTCGCCTTCACGCTGGCGCTGGTGCTGCGCCTCAACTTCCTGCTCGGACGGTTGATGACGCAGTTCAACGGCATCATGCGCAATTTCGGCACGGTGCAGAATGCCGCCGAGCTGATTTCGCAGCCGATCGGTCTCGTCGATGGGCCTGACGCGAAGGCGCTGGAGGTCAAGAAGCCGAGCATCCGTTTCGAAAATGTCAGTTTCCATTACGGGCGGGCGAACGGCGTCATCGACCATCTTAATCTCGATATCAGGGCGGGTGAAAAGGTGGGCATCGTCGGGCGCTCCGGCGCTGGAAAATCCACCCTCGTCAATCTCATCCTGCGTTTCTACGATGTCGAAAAAGGCCGTATCCTGATCGACGGTCAGGATATCGCCGGGGTGACACAGGAATCGCTGCGCGCCCATATCGGCATGGTCACGCAGGATACGTCGCTGCTGCACCGTTCTATCAGAGACAACATCATGTTCGGCCGCACCGACGCGACCGAAGCGCAATTGCAGGAGGCGACGCGCCGCGCCAAGGCGGACGACTTCATCGCAAGGCTCGAGGATCAACGTGGGCGCAAAGGGTTCGACGCGCATGTGGGCGAACGCGGCGTGAAACTTTCCGGCGGCCAGCGCCAGCGCATCGCCATTGCCCGCGTGATGCTGAAGGACGCGCCGATCCTCGTGCTCGATGAGGCGACGTCGGCCCTCGATTCGGAGGTGGAAGCGGCGATCCAGAGCAATCTGGATGAGCTGATGCAGGGCAAGACGGTTCTGGCCATCGCCCACCGCCTGTCGACCATCGCGGCTCTCGACCGACTGATCGTGATGGATCAGGGGCGCATCGTGGAACAGGGCAGCCATTCCGATCTGGTCGCGCAGGGCGGTCTTTATTCGGAACTCTGGGCGCGGCAGTCGGGCGGCTTCCTCGCTGCGGACGAGGCGGCGCAGTAAGGCCTTCGACTATTTCCCGATCATGAAATCCGCCATCAGGCCATAATGATTGGAACCGAGGCTATCGGGCAGGCGGGTGATTTTCATGAGCGTTGCCGGTTCGCGGGCGAAGATATGGTCGATGGCGATGCCGAAACGACCGGCCTCCGTCGGCCATGTGGCGGGTTCGAAGGTGGCTTTCTTCAGGTCGTTGGCGGCGAGAAAGGCGCGCATATCGGGCGCTATGCTGGACGAGTTGAAATCTCCGGCGAGAATGAGCGGGCCGGTGACGCGAAAGAGGATTTCGCTGACTTCATCCAGTTCATCGCGATGATAATCGTCGAAATAAGGCTTGGTGATATGCCCGGCGGCAAGCGTCAGTTCCGTGCCGTCGAGGTCGATATGGGCGATGGCAAACCGGTCGCGACGCAGATCGCTGAGACTGTGGAAACGGCCTTCCTGCAATGGTCTTTTTGACAGGATGACCAGATCGCATCCGGATGTGCCTGTGTAACAGCCCAGCCTGTGCGGGTAGGTTTGCTGCAGACGGGGCAGAACCGATTGCAATGCCGCCGCCTCGAAGAGATAGACGGCATCCGCGCCCGATTCGAGAATTTTGTCGGCAATCGCATCCGCATTGGCGGCATTGTCCATCAAGACGTTGAAGGATAGCAGCCGAAACGGCTTTGCATCAGGCGCAGCGGTGGCGGATGTGGAAAATTCCATCAGCATCGCCACGGCATGGATGGCGAGCGCCAGCGACCAGACCACAAGCAGAGCCGAAACCGCATCGCGCGTCAGCCAGAAGACGAGGCATGACAGCAGGATACAGGCGAGCGCGATGTGAAGCTGGAAGCTGGTGACGAAGGCGAGAAGCCAGAAATCGGTGACGTAGCGCAGGCTGGCGATAAACAGAACGGCAGCCACTGCCGTGGAGACCATGCAAGAGAGCTTCGCCGTCATCCGAATCCCTGCTTTCCGAGCTCTCCCTTGAAGTCTCCTAACATGGGGCATGGATGCGCACAATGTTGCCCGCCTGCCAAGGGCGGCGAAAAAATGCGAGCCAAATCGGCCCCCTCCGGCAGAATTACGGCGGCTTTGTGTGCTTTGCTCTTGCCAAGTCGGTCAATATTTTGCGATCAAACAGAGTGACGCGGTTTCTTAATGCCGCAGTTGTGTCCAGGACGATGGGACGGAGTTTGTCCTGGATCAAATCATAGCGGGAGGACTCATGCGATTTACGGCAAAAACAGCGCAGAGGATGGTGTAGCGGTGAGCGAGCACGTAACCAATCACGACGCTTCGGGTGAACCGACCCGTCGCGATTTTCTTTACCTAGTGACGGGAATGGCGGGCGCCGTCGGTGCCGCCGCAGTTGCATGGCCTTTTATTGACCAGATGCGTCCCGATGCATCGACGCTGGCGCTCGCCTCCATCGAGGTGGATGTCACGGCGGTCGAGCCGGGCATGTCGCTCACCGTCAAGTGGCGCGGCAAGCCGATTTTCATCCGCAACCGCACGGAAAAGGAAATCGAGGAAGCCAAGGCCGTCGCTCTCGGCGATCTGAAGGATCCCGTGGCGCGCAATGCCAATGTTGCCCCCGATGCGCAGGCGACGGATATCGACCGTTCCGCCGGCGAGGGTAAGGAAAACTGGATCGTCATGATCGGTTCCTGCACCCATCTCGGTTGCGTTCCGCTCGGCCAGGCCGGCGATTTCGGCGGGTGGTTCTGTCCCTGCCATGGCTCGCACTACGATACGGCGGGCCGCATACGTAAGGGTCCGGCGCCGGAAAACCTCGCCATCCCGACATTTGCATTCACATCCGATACCGTGATCAAGATCGGATAAGGGGACAGTTATTCATGAGTGGTCATTCCAGTTATCAGCCGTCCACCGGCATCGAAAGGTGGATCGATTCGCGGCTTCCCTTGCCGCGCTTGATCTATGACAGCTTCGTTGCCTATCCTGTCCCGCGTAACCTGAACTACGCCTACACCTTCGGCGCGATGCTTTCCGTGATGCTGATCGTTCAGATCCTCACCGGTGTCGTGCTGGCCATGCATTATGCGGCCGAAACGACGGTTGCCTTCAATTCCGTCGAAAAGATCATGCGTGACGTCAACCACGGCTGGCTGCTGCGCTACATGCATGCCAATGGCGCGTCGTTCTTCTTCATCGCGGTTTACCTGCACATTGCCCGCGGCCTTTATTACGGCTCCTACAAGGCGCCGCGCGAAATCCTCTGGATTCTCGGCTGTGTGATCTATCTCCTGATGATGGCGACGGGCTTCATGGGCTACGTTCTGCCCTGGGGTCAGATGTCCTTCTGGGGCGCGACCGTCATCACCGGCTTCTTCACGGCTTTCCCGCTCGTGGGTGAATGGATCCAGCAGTTCCTGCTCGGCGGCTTTGCCGTGGATAATCCGACGCTGAACCGCTTCTTCGCGCTGCATTACCTGCTGCCCTTCATGATCGCGGGTGTCGTCGTCCTGCACATCTGGGCGCTGCATGTGACCGGCCAGACCAACCCGACCGGTGTGGAAGTGAAGAGCAAGACCGACACGGTTCCCTTCACGCCCTATGCGACGCTGAAGGATGCGCTCGGCGTTTCGGTGTTCCTCATCGCTTATGCGTGGTTCATCTTCTATATGCCGAACTTCCTCGGCCACCCTGATAACTACATCATGGCGGACCCGCTGAAGACGCCGGCGCATATCGTGCCGGAATGGTATTATCTGCCGTTCTACGCCATGCTGCGCGCCATCACCTTCAACATCTGGATCATCGATTCCAAGCTCGGCGGCGTTCTCGTCATGTTCGGCGCGATCATCGTGCTGTTCTTCCTGCCCTGGCTCGATACGTCGAAGGTTCGTTCCGCCGTCTATCGTCCCTGGTACAAGATGTTCTTCTGGCTGTTCGTGGTGAATGCCATCATGCTCGGCTGGCTGGGCTCGCGCCCGGCGGAAGGCATCTACGTCATCATGTCGCAGATCGGCACGCTTTATTACTTCGGTTTCTTCCTCGTCATCATGCCGATCCTCGGTCTGGTCGAAACGCCGCGGCGTATTCCGAATTCGATTACCGAGGCCGTTCTTGCAAAGAACGCCGCCAAGACGGGTGCCGCGCCTGCGGCCACAGAAGTCTGAGCGCGAAGGAAGGATGACGACAATGAAGAAGCTTGTAACAAGCATCGCGCTTTTCGCCGCCATCGGCTGTTCCGTCACCGTCGCCTCGGCGGCGGAGGAGAGCCATGATCTCGCCACCAAGACGGAACATGCGATTGCCGGGGGCCACTTCCCGGTGATCAAGCCCGAAGAGCAGAGCTGGTCCTTTGCCGGACCCTTCGGCAAATATGACAAGGGCCAGCTGCAGCGCGGCCTGAAGGTCTATAAGGAAGTCTGCTCCGCCTGCCATTCCATGAGCCTCGTTTCCTTCCGCACGCTGGGGGATCTCGGTTATTCGGACGAGCAGGTGAAGGCTTTCGCCGCGGAATATGAAGTCCAGGACGGTCCGAACGCCGACGGCGAAATGTATAATCGCAAGGCCGTGCCATCAGATCATTTCCCTTCGCCGTTCCCGAACCATGAGGCGGCCGCTGCCGCCAATGGTGGCGCTGCGCCGCCCGACATGTCGCTGCTCGCCAAGGCGCGCGGCGTGGAGCGCGGCTTCCCGCAATTCGTCATCGACATGATCCCGATCATCGGTGGTTATCAGGAAGGCGGCCCGGACTATATCCACGCGCTGCTGACCGGATATCAGGACCCGCCGGCCGGTGTTGAAGTGTCGGAAGGCACGCATTTCAACCCGTATTTCGTCAGCGCGGCGTCGCTGAAGATGGCGCCGCCGATCAGTGCCGATCAGGTGACCTATGACGATGGCGCGCCGCAGACCGTGGACCAATATTCCAAGGATGTCTCCGCCTTCCTGATGTGGGCCGCAGAGCCGCATCTGGAACAGCGCAAGCGCACCGGTTTCATGGTCATGGTGTTCCTGTTCATCTTCACGGCGCTGATCTATCTCACCAAGAAATCGGTCTACGCCAACAAGGAACATTGATCGGCATTCAGATGCCTGCCAATCATCGGCCCCCACGGTCTTCCGCGGGGGCCTTTTCATGTGTTCAGGGGGAGATGGTGGAAATGACGAAAATTCGCAGCGGCGGTTGCCTGTGTGGCTCCATCCGTTTTGAAGTGACGGGCGAGCCCGGCAATCCACACACCTGCTCCTGCGATATCTGCCAGCGGCATTCCGGCGCCCCCAGCCTTGCCTGGGTGGAGTTCGAGAGGGATGCGGTGACATGGACGGGAGAGGGCGGCGCGCCCTCGACTTTCCGATCCTCCGATTATTCCAGCCGGGCTTTCTGTCCGGTCTGCGGCAGCACGCTCGGCGCCATTGATGACGCACCGACCGTCGCGCTGGTCTCGGGAAGCTTCGATGACAGGGATGATGAGGCGTTGCGGCCCCTGTCGCATTCCTTCGAGGATGTCTGCCCGGCCTGGGCGCGGATCAAGGGAATGTCACCCGCGGATTGAGCGCCGGTCCTTTTTAGTTGGTCCGCAGCCGTCAAGTTGATAGGGTAGTCCGAACCTTCTGATCCACTTCCCTTGTCTTAACTGGAAATACCATGACCGTTATCGCTTCGGAGCTTTCCGCTGCCATCCGTTCCATTCCCGACTATCCGAAGCCGGGCATCATCTTCAGGGACATCACGACACTGCTCGGTAATCCACGGGCTTTCCGCCGCGCGGTGGACGAACTCGTGCAGCCCTATGCGGGAACGAAGATCGACAAGATTGCCGGCATGGAAGCACGCGGCTTCATTCTGGGCGGGGCGGTGGCGCATCAGCTGTCGGCCGGTTTCGTGCCGATCCGCAAGAAGGGCAAGCTGCCGCACACCACCGTCCGTGTCGCCTACAGCCTTGAATACGGCGTCGACGAAATGGAAATGCATGTGGACGCGGTACAGCCGGGCGAAAAGGTCATTCTGGTTGACGACCTGATTGCCACCGGCGGCACCGCTGAAGGCGCGGTCAAGCTTTTGCGGCAGATGGGTGCGGAGATCGTTTCCGCCTGCTTCGTCATTGATCTGCCTGATCTCGGCGGCCGCAAGAAGCTGGAAGACCTTGGTGTCGAGGTCCGGACGCTGGTGGAATTTTCCGGCCATTAAGGCTGAAAGACTGATCAGGGCTGCTGCGGCAGCCCGCTCTTTTCATCCCGTCTTCCGTAAGGCAATCCAAGTCCAGCGGACGCCCAGAGCGCGGTTTCCTGCCTGAATGGAGGCGACTTCTGCCTGGCGGATCAGCGTGAAACCGAGACGGGTGGCTTCGCCTGTCGTTTCCGCCGGTGAAATGGCAAAGGCGCGGCGACCTTCGGGGGCGGGGCCGTGGCGCAGCGACATGATCAGCGAGCCGCCCGTCGCCGTCATTTCCGCAAGGCTCTCCATCGCGGCTTGCCTTGCCTCGTAGTCGACGTGGTGCCAGACGCCGCACAGGACGACCAGATCGAAGACGCCGTGCAGACGGGCTTTCGCGAGGCCGGGTAAACTGTCGTCCAGCCACGTAATCTTATCCGATGGATGTAATTGCATGCCGGGTTCGCGAAGCTCGCTGACCGGCTCGACTGCCAGAACATCGTGACCCTGCGCTGCGAACCATGCGGCGTCGCGGCCGGTGCCGCTGCCGATATCTGCGATCCGGCACGGTGTCGACGGCAGCAGGTCGATGACGGGCGTGTAAATCTCCCGGCAGTCGAGATTATCGAATCTGGAAATCAGCTCCGGCGTTGCCGCCTCGGCATAACCCTTGAGAATATCATCCATATTGACCTGCCCGCCGTGATGCCTGCTTTGAAGCTATCGCGGCGGGGTGATATGGGCCAGCCCCTATTCGAACTCCAGCACGCCGCTGCGGAAGGTCAGCACCGTGTCTCCAGACTGGTTCACGCCCTCATTGAAGGTCGTGTTCAACCAGATGCCGGCCCTTGATTCCAATGGGCGGGTGTCGAGCAGGGTGACGAAGTAGGTGACATCGTCTCCGGCGAAGACCGGTTTTTTCCATTTGAGTTCGCGAAAGCCGGGGGAGGGGCCGAGTTTTGGCGGCTCCAGGCCCTGTTGCTTCAACCTTTTTACCTCTTTCATCCAGTGAGAGAGAAAACATTTCATCCAGCCTGCACCGGTGTGCCAGCCGGAAGCACAAAGCCCACCGAAAACGCTGTTCTTGGCTGCTTCGGCATCGAGGTGAAAAGGCTGCGGATCGAAATCGCGGGCGAAGCGAATAATGTCTTCGGCGGAAAAATGCAGCGTATCGAGGGTGACGCGTTCGCCGATCGGGGAAAGTTCTGCCAGTTTCATGCCGTAACGCCTCCATTACCGCGCATCAGGAACATGACGGTGTTTTCCCCGTGCGACACCAGAACGCCGCGCTGGTTATAAAGCTCGTGGCGTAATTTCACGAGGCCGATGCCGGGGCGCGAAGCGGAAGGGCGCTGCTCCAGCACGATGGATTTTCCCGAAAGCGTATCACCAGCCAGAACCGGTTTCTTCCAGTCGACGTAGTCGATGCCGGGGCTGCCCTGTGAGGTCGAGTCCGAGATATAGCTGTCGGCCATCATCCGCATCAGCAGGCTGCAGGTGTGCCAGCCGGAAGCGGCGAGCCCGCCGAGAATGCTCTGGCGCCCGGCCTCTTCGGACGGGTGCATGGGTTGGGGATCGAATTCACTGGCGAAAGCAACGATCTGCTCTGCGGAAATCGATTGCGGTCCAAGGGGAAATTCCTGCCCTACGGGAAAATCCTCATAGGCATAAGTCGCGACCGGCGTCATGGCGTCCTCCCTTCGCACAGTCAAGGTCGGCGCATCTAAGATGATTTTTCCTTTTACGTAAAGGTCAAATCTAGGGTGCGGTCATATTCGTGAAGAGGCGTTTGGGCGAGCGGGTGCGCCTTTCGCCTTCTCCCCGAGGGGGAGAAGGTCGCGGCAGCGGGATGAGGGGGCAAGGGTCGTGATAATCAGGAGAGCTAGCCCCCTCATCGGACCCTCCGGGCCACCTTCTCCCCGGCGGGAAGAAGAAACAAGCCGCGATGTCCGGGCGACTACGCCCCGACCGTCCCCCATTTCAACCCAGATCAGGTATTAAAGCGGAAGTGGATGACGTCGCCATCCTGAACCACATATTCCTTGCCTTCATCGCGGGCCTTGCCGGCTTCCTTCGCGCCGACTTCGCCCTTGAAGGCGACATAGTCGTTGTAAGCGATGGTGTTGGCGCGGATGAAGCCGCGTTCGAAATCGGAGTGGATGACGCCGGCGGCCTGCGGGGCCTTGGTGCCGCGCTCGATGGTCCAGGCGCGGCATTCCTTCGGGCCAACGGTGAAATAGGTAATGAGGTCGAGCAGCTTGTAGCCGGCGCGGATCAGGCGGTCGAGGCCCGCTTCTTCGAGGCCGAGGGCGGAGAGGAATTCCTTCGACTCTTCATCGGGAAGCTGTGCGACTTCGGATTCGATCGCCGCGGAGATGACGACGGATTCTGCGCCCTGGGCTTTCGCCATTTCGGCAACGGCCTTGGTGTGTTCGTTGCCGTCGACGGCGTCGCTTTCCGCGACGTTACAGACGTAGAGAACCGGGTGCGCAGTCAGGAGGTTGAGGCCCTGAAGGATGCGCAGTTCTTCGGCATCGAGCGTGGAGAGCAGGGTGCGGACCGGCTTGCCTTCGTTCAGAAGCTTCAGCGAAGCTTCCATCAGCGGCAGCTGCGCCAGCGATTCCTTGTCCTTGCCGGTGGCGCGCTTGCGGGTCTGTTCCGTGCGGCGCTCAAGGCTTTCGAGATCGGAGAGCATCAGCTCGGTCTCGATGGTTTCGGCATCGGCCACGGGGTTGATGCGGCCTTCGACGTGGGTGATGTCATCATCCTCGAAGCAGCGCAGAACGTGAACCACGGCGTCCACTTCACGGATATTGGCGAGGAACTGGTTGCCGAGGCCTTCGCCCTTCGATGCACCACGCACCAGACCGGCGATGTCGACGAAGGAGATGCGGGTAGGGATGATTTCCTTCGAGCCGGCAATGTCGGCGAGGATTTTCATGCGCGCATCCGGAACCGCCACTTCGCCGGTATTCGGCTCGATGGTGCAGAAGGGATAGTTGGCGGCTTGTGCCGCTGCCGTTTTCGTCAGCGCGTTGAAGAGAGTGGACTTGCCGACATTTGGCAATCCAACGATACCGCATTTGAAGCCCATGGCTTGAAACCTGTCCGTTTGAAAGAATTCGTTGAGGAGCCTTTTGCGGAAAGGGCAGGGCAAGGTCAAGCCCGCGGGCCGATTTGGGTGGGCAAAGCTCCTTTAATGGTGAGGAATTTCGGGCAGGCTTGCCGATGGCGTGGTTGCGGCGCAATATAAGCGGGTCAAGCGATCGATCTTTCGTCATCAACGGGGTTTCCCATGAACAACCGCGATGAGCGACAGGCACGAGCGGCCGTGATGAGTGACAGTCCTGTCGATCTCAAGCCAAAACCGAAAGTCAAACCAAAGCTGGAGCGGCCGAAGCTCTACAAGGTCATTCTGCTGAATGACGACTATACGCCGCGCGATTTCGTAACCGTGGTCCTGAAGGCCATCTTCCGTATGAGCGAGGAGACCGGCCACCGGGTGATGATGACGGCGCATCGCTTCGGCAGCGCGGTTGTCGTCGTCTGCGAACGCGATATTGCCGAGACCAAGGCCAAGGAAGCGACCGATCTCGGCAAGGAAGCGGGATTTCCGCTGATGTTCACCACCGAGCCCGAGGAGTGAGCGTTAATCCTGCCTTATCTGGAAACCCGTCTTGTTCTGCACGAAGCCGCAGCTTTCGTAAAATGCATGGACCTCCGGGCGCTGCCGGCCGGTCAGCAGCATCACCTTGTAGCAATTCGCCGCAAAAGCGACCTCGACGGCATGGCGCACGACCGCCCGGCCATATCCGAGGCCGCGACGGGTTTCCAGCGTCACCACGTTTTCGATAAGGGCATAGGGACGTGCGGCGCGCGTCAGGTTCGGAACAATCTGCAGCGTGGCGGTGGCGACCGCTTCTCCGCCTTCGGTCGCAAGAAACACGGTCAGGCCCGGCTGGGCGAGCATGGTCGCGAAAGCGGTATCTGCTTCTTCTGTCGTCATTTCCGGATCGGACGGATTGAGCGCCCGGTAAAGTTCAAGCAGTCCAGCCAGATCGCCGGCTTGGGCTTCGCGCAGGACGATGGTCTCCGAAGACATTGGGGATCTAGTCCTTCTTGCCGAACATACGCTTCAACATTTCGGCCATCGGGCCGGTTTCCGGCAGTTTTTTCGGCTGGGCGCTGTTGCGTGCCTGATGGATATGGGATTGCGCGGCGGGTTTGGCTGCCTTGGCCGGCTTCTCGGCTTCCGGCTTGCTGCCCGTGGCCAGCGCCAGCTTGTTCATCAGCTGTGAATCCTCTGCTTTCACCAGCATGGCGGCATTGTCGGTAATGGCGTCCAGAAGCGGATCGAGCCAGACGCGGTCGGCCTTGGCGAAGTCCCCGAGGACGTGACCGTGCACCCGCTCCTTGTCGCCGGGATGGCCGACGCCGAGGCGCAGGCGGCGGTATTCCTTGCCGCAATGGGCGTCGAGCGATTTCAGGCCGTTGTGGCCGCCATGACCGCCGCCGGTCTTGATGCGGGCGCGGCCGGCCGGCAAATCCAGCTCGTCATGAATGGCGATGATGTCTGCGGGTGCAAGCTTGAAAAAGCGCATGGCTTCGCCGACGGATTCACCCGAAAGGTTCATGTAGGTCAGCGGCTTCATCAACAGGACCTTTTCGCCGCCGATCTCGCCTTCGGAAATCTCCGCCTTGAATTTCTTCGACCAGGGCGCAAAGGAGGGCAAGCGCTGCAGCGCATCAACGGCCATGAAGCCGATATTGTGGCGGTTTCCCGCATATTGCGCGCCGGGATTGCCGAGTCCTGCGATGATCTTCATGGGGCATGTCCGCATGTTGCCAGATGATGCTGTTGTCACCACCCCGAAATCCGCCGGCTGTCAATCTTTTTATGGATTTAGGGCTTTTTATGCAGTTTGGATGGGTCAGGGGCTGACGAGATTGTAGCGGTCGAATATCCGCTGCTGCGTTCCATCGGCGATCAGCCGATCCAGCCGGGCCTGTAATTTTGCGATGACCTCGTCGGGCACGCTTTTGTTGCAGGCAAGCCCAAGCTGTTGCCGCGTAAACGTTATCACCTCCCTGAACGTATCGGCGGGCAGGCTTTTGAAAGTGCTTTCAGACATGGGCATCAGGTCGATGCGGCCGGCTTCCAGCTTGTGAAGCGTGATCTCGAAATCCGCACCGACATCCACCTGCGGGAAACCGAGCTTTTGCAGCAGCGCTTCAGTGTAGTCGCCACGCTGGGTTCCCACCCGATATTTCCTGGCCTCATCAAGACTGGAGGCTTCGACATTCGCCTTGCGGCGCGCCACGAGGATATTGCGGTCGATATGGATCGGCGTGACCCATTTGAACTGCTTTTCCCGCTCCGGTGTTCTCGCAGCGGCAAAGACGCAATGCATGGCCTGTGTGCTGGCCAACGCAATGGCTCGCGCCCAGGGCATGACGGCGACCTCGTAACTGGTGCCGGTATCCTCGAGCACGATCTTGAGCTGGTCGAAATAGACGCCGCGCACGCTGCCGTCGCTCGCCTGCAGATTATAGGGTGGGTAGACCTCGGTCGTCAGGAAGAGCTTGGCCGCGCTGGCCGGAGCGGCGAGAGCAAGAAAGATCAGACAAAAGCGGATCAATCCCATTGCGGCCCCCTGCCGGTTCACGCTTGCCGCGCCGCAATGCGGCTTTTCCCGGACGCGATGTCGAGGGAGGTGATCAGCCTTTCGACCGGCTGCGGGCGTGCGAAGAAATAACCCTGCCCGAAATCCGCGCCTATATCGGTCAGAAGTTCCTTCTGCTCTTCCGTCTCGACGCCCTCTGCAATGACGACACAATTCATCTTGTGCGAGATGGCCGCGATGCCTTCGACCAGCATGCGGTTTCGCTGCCTGATTTCCATCGTGTCATCACAGATCGAGCGGGTGAAGGACTGGTCGATCTTGACGATATCGACCGGGAAACGGCTGAGATAGCTGAGCGAGGAATAACCCGTGCCGAAGTCATCCAGCGCGATGCGGCAACCGAGCTGATGGATGGCATTGAGGATCGCCCGGATTTGCGGATCGTCTTTCATGATGACGGCTTCGGTGATCTCGATGACCAGTCGTCTGGGAAGAATGCCGTGGCGGTGCAGAACACCGGCGATGCGCGTCGGCAATCCCGGCTCGAACTGCAGCGGCGAAAAATTCACGGCTACATAGGTCTGTTCCATGCCCGGCAGGCGCGACAGTCTGGCGAGATTGGCGATCGACTGATCGAGAATGACATTGCCGATGCGCTGGATGGTGCCGTTTTCTTCCGCGAGGCTGACAATGGCGGCCGGAGAAAGCAGGCCCTTGTCCGGGTGGTTGAGGCGCAGCAGCGCCTCGAAACCAGCCGTCTGGCCGGTTGAAAGATCTTGAATCGGCTGGAAATAGGCCTCGAACCAGTCCTCGGAAAGCGCCTGTGCGATATCCCGCTCCAGTTCTGCATGTTCCCGGGCCCGGTCCATGATCGAGCTGTCGAAGACCTGCGAGCCGTTCTTGCCCGTCCGCTTGCGGGTATACATCGCCATGTCGGCATTCTGCAAAAGCTCTGACGCGCTGGAGGCGTGCAGGGGATAGACCGCCATGCCGATGCTGGCACTGAGACGTATGCTGTTGTTCTCGATCTCGAAGGGCGTATCCAGCATGGTGCAGATACGCTCGCAGAATTGCAGGGCGCGCTCTTCCACCTTGTCGCCGGCCAGAAGAATGGCAAATTCGTCACCGCCAAGACGCGATGCGCTGTCCAGCGGCGTCAGCAGCGGCTCGAGCTTCAGCGTGAATTGTTTGAGAACAGCGTCGCCTGCGGCATGGCCAAGATTGTCGTTGATCGCCTTGAACCGGTCGAGGTCGATGAAGAGGCAGGCGAGTTCGCTGCCGTTGCGGTCCGCATCGCGGATCTGCAGATCGAGAATGGCCTCGAAGCCCTGACGGTTGAAGAGGCCGGTCAGATGGTCGGAAATGGCCTGCTGGCGATTGCGCTTTTCCGACTGGCGCAGTTCGGTCACGTCGGTCATGACGCAGAGGCATGTGCTCTGATGCGCCGCATCGCCGGAATCAAGGGCCTTTTCGAGGATGAGTGCGTCCATGACGCTGCCATCCATGCAATGGAAACGCACGGTGATGCCGCTATGCGAAGTATCGGGCAAGGGGGGCGCCATCTTGCGCTGCTGAAACAGAAGCCGGTCATCGGGATGGATGAGATCGGCAAAATTCAGCCCGAGTATCCGGGTGCGGTCGTAGCCGGTCGCCTGTACCCAATAGTCACTGACGGCGGCGATGCGGTCGTGCCTGTCGAGTGAGAACAGCATGGCGGGTGTACGGTTGTAGATTTCCGTCTTTCGCTCGTGCGCGTTCTTGATCTCCAGCTCTTCCTTTTCGAGCTGTGTCTGCATTTCGTTGAAGCTTTTCGCCAGCCGGCCGATTTCGTCCTTCGAGCGCCAGTCGACGTGATGGCGCGAACCGAGACGCCGCGTTGCCTCTATCGCGGCCGCCAGCCGCATCAGCGGGCGGATGACCATGAAGCGGTTGCCGGCGATGGCGGCAAGAACGATGGCGAGGACGGCGAGGATGAAAATCGTGATGAAGGCCAGTTCGTTGCGGCTGAGAGAGGTCAGAAGGCTGATATCGTCATAATAGACCGTGAGTTGCCCGACCGTGACGGAGCCTTTCGTGGTCTTGTAGGTCACCTCACGCGTCGTCGAGGCGGCATCCTGAATGATGTCGCTGCCGGCGGTCTGGACGATATCGAGCTGGCCGGATGTGTCCTTGACCTCGACCATGCGGATCACGGGGTCGGAAACGAGGGTGCCGGTAATCTGGTTTATGGTGTCGTCATCAAGGTCCCACAGGGGGCGGGCAAGCGCCTGTGCATTGGTCGACAGCAGAATTTCAAGGTGGTTACGCTGGCTGCGAATGGCTTCGTGGTAGGAAAGCGTCAGCAAAAGCGTGAAGAGCGGGGCGACCACTGTAAGAAGTGCGCCGGAAACAATCGCGATAAAGCGACTTTCGACGGAATGAGCCATGTTCGATTGCAGCTACCCTTTGCCCCAGACTTGCTGCGCCCGTTTCGTCTGTCCGGAGAGGTTTTGCGAAGGTTTTCGGCAAGAGCCTGTTTTCCCATCCCATTTCCTCAGCCCGGCCGGTGTTCCACGACAGCGCAAGGGTATCGTTTCATGGAAGTGTTAATCGACGCTGAAACGGGTTCCGTATCATGCGTGGGCGGCAAGCTTTCTGGTTTTAAAGTTCATAAAAACTAAAAGGCCCGTTCCGAAAACGGAACGGGCCTCATTCTTCAAAGCTATCGGGCCTTGCGGCCGCCGATTATTCCTCGGAAGCTTCTTCAGTCGTTTCTTCTGCGACGCCGCCAGCCGGAGCAACGATCGTTGCGATCGTGAAGTCACGGTCGGCAATAACCGGCGTGATGTTCTTCGGCAGCTTCACATTCGAAATGTGAACGTTGTCGCCGATCTTCAGACCAGCGAGATCAACAGTGATGAATTCCGGAATGTCGTTGGCCGGGCAGTGGAATTCCACCGTGTGACGAACGATGTTCAGAACGCCGCCGATCTTGATGTCCGACTTTTCTTCGTTGACGAAGTGAACCGGAACTTCAACGTTGACGAGCGTGTTGCCCGAAACGCGCAGGAAGTCGACGTGCATGGTGAAGTCGCGGACCGGATCAAGCTGGTAATCCTTCGGGAGAACCTTGATCTTCTTGCCGTCGACGTCGATGATCGCAACCGTCGTCATGAAACCGCCAGCATGGATACGCTTGGTGACTTCGTTGGTCGACAGGGCGATGGAAATGGGGGCCTGCTTGTCACCATAGATGACAGCGGGAATCAAACCGTTGCGGCGAAGTTCACGAGAGGACCCCTTACCAACTCGTTCGCGCGCCTCGGCCTTGAGCTCATACGATTCTTTGCTCATGGCAATTCCTTTCGAGGTTATATGGAGAGTTCATGCCGAACGAAGCGGCCTGAACCGGAGAGGCCAAGGGCCATCCCGCCCGCGTTGCCTCCAAGGGTGTCTACACGGGTGCGGGCGCTATAATACAAACGGAAGCCAAAGACAAGAGTGGCCCCGTTTTCACGGGTGCCGCTTTATAATTTTATTAGTATTCACTAATTCATCCGTGTGTTGCAACTTTTAATATATGCTTATCCATCCACATAAACCGGGTGAAAACTTGGCGAATGATATGGCTGCGCAGAATTCCAATTGCGTAGATGACAATGCTCAAAGTTCTCCAGTGCCTCACCATCGATCACGACTATCGATACACCGTCGCAGCGGTCTTCGTCTGCATGCTGGGTAGTTTCGTTTCGATGCGCCTTTTTTCGAAAGCACGTCTGGCAACGGGGGTGCAGAAGGTCAACTGGCTGTTTCTGGCGGGCGTCAACGGCGGGGCGGCGATATGGACCACCCATTTCGTGGCGATGCTGGGCTATGTCGCCGCGGGTGATGTAGGATACGATCCCTATTTGACCGGGCTATCGCTTCTGATCGCCATTACCACAACGACTGCCGGCTTCGGCATTTCCGCCTATGGCGGGCGCAGCGTGCTGGTGGAAGCTGGCGGCATGATCCTCGGCCTCGGCATTGCGGCCATGCATTACACCGGCATGGCGGCCTATAATGTTCAGGGCATGATTTTCTGGGATCAGGCCTATGTCATCGCCTCGCTGGTGCTAGGGGCGGTGTTCGGCGCCATTGCGGTCAATCGCATTGCCCGGCCTCTCAACCGTTTCTGCCAATATAGCGCGGTGGCGTTTCTCATCCTCGCCATTGCCTCGATGCATTATACCGGCATGGCCTCGATGTCCTTCGCGTTTGACCCGCGCATCATCATTCCGGAAAATCTGCTGCCGCCGGCCATCATGGGCGGAGGCGCCATTGCGGTGACGCTGCTGCTTCTGGCGCTCGGGCTTTCCACCTATGTCATCGACGCCCAGTCCACCCAGCAGGCGGTTGCCCGCTATCGTCATCTTTCGCTGCACGATCCGCTGACGGGCATTCCCAACCGGGCGGCATTCATCGAGCATCTCAATCGTCGCACGCGCCATGTCTCGCTGGGCGCGCATACCGCGCTTCTGTCCATCGATCTCGACCGTTTCAAGGAAATCAATGACGTGCATGGCCATGCGGCGGGCGACGCGGTGCTGCGCGCCATCGCCGACCGTGCGAGTTCCGTGCTGAAAGCCGGGGAGTTCCTGGCCCGCATGGGCGGCGATGAATTCGTGGCGATGACCCATTCCTATTATACCCGCGCCGACGGTGCGGAGTTCGCCCAGCGATTGATCGAGCAGATCAGCAAGCCGGTGGAATGGAACGGGCAGACATTTTCGGTCGGCGCAAGTGTCGGCATATCGGTTCGCAATACCGGCTCCATCGATGCCGATACGCTGATGGCCCAGGCTGACGTCGCCATGTACCGGGCAAAAAGCGGTACTTCCGATACGATCTGCTTTTACGACAAATCCATGGACGAGGCCGCGCGTGAGCGTAACGTGCTTGCCGTCGCCATGCGCAGCGGCCTCGCCAATAACGAGTTCGAGCTTTATTACCAGCAGCAGAACGACACCAAAAGCGGCAGCATTGTTGGTTTCGAAGCGCTTTTGCGCTGGAACCATCCGGAACGCGGCATGGTCTCCCCGACCGAATTCATTCCGATCGCGGAACAGACCGGCTTTATCGTCGAACTGGGCGAATGGGTTCTGCGAGAAGCCTGCGTGCAGGCCGCTCAGTGGAAAAAATCGCTTGCCATCGCCGTAAACGTCGCGCCGCAGCAGCTTGCGGATAATGATTTCCCTGACAAGGTTGAGAAAATTATTGTCGAGACGGGGCTTGCGCCGGAAAGGCTCGAGCTGGAAATCACCGAAGGCAGCATTATCGCCGACCATCGCCACGCGCTCCTTACCATCCGCAAACTCAAGTCGCTCGGCGTCAAGATCGCGATGGACGACTACGGCACGGGTTATTCCTCGCTTTCGACCCTGCAGAGTTTCCCCTTCGACAAGATCAAGATCGACCGCGCCTTCATTGATGGCCTGTCGACCAACGTGCAGTCGGAGGCGATCGTTCGCTCGACGCTCATTCTGGCGCACAGCCTCAATATTCCGGTGCTTGCGGAAGGGGTAGAGACGAAGGCCCATATCGAGTTCCTGCGGCGCGAAGGCTGCCTGCAGGTTCAGGGCTTCTTCTTCGGCAAGCCCGGACCGCTGACCTCCATCGCCAATCTCGTGGACGATACGTTTCTCTCGACCGAGGATGAAACGGAAGCGAGCGCCGGCCGGCGTTATTTCAAGGCGGTCCGATAGTCTGGCGCAGCCCGCGGTTGCGCCCGGCAATGGTGGTCGCGAAATTTTTTGTTGAAACGTGAACGCTTCCAGCGCACCATCGCCGAAAAGCTTTGGGAGGAGCGTATGCCGACAGACATCGCCCATGCGGAACGCGTGTATGAAACTGCGCGCCACCGTTCCGCCGCCGCAAGTTCTCCGATTGTCGCCTCCTGGCGTCGCTGCATGGTCAAACATCATCTTGCACCGGAGGAAAACCGCAAGCCGATCTTTCTCAGCGAGTATGAATTCCGCCGCGCCCGTGAAAGTGCGGCCGGCCTGATTGCCGAAAGCACGGATGAACTTGACCGCATTTTCCAAAGTGTCGGCAAATCCGGCTGCTGCCTGCTTTTGACCGATGCGCATGGTGTTGCCCTGGAAAGACGCGGTGCGGCCGGCGATGACCGAGAGTTCCGAGCGCTTGGTCTCTGGTCCGGCGCTGTCTGGAGCGAGGCGAGCGTGGGCACCAACGGCATCGGCACGGCGCTCGTCGATGAGCGTTCGGTGGTGGTTTATCGCGACCAGCATTTCTTCACGTCGAATACCGAACTCTGCTGCACCACGGCGCCCATTCGTGACCATACCGGCCGGGTGACGGGCGCACTCGATATTTCCACCTGCCGCGATGACATCAACGAGATGACCTTCTCTTTCGTCACCCAGGCGGTGAAGGATGCGGCGCAGCGCATCGAGGGCAATCTTTTCCGTCGCGCCTTTCCGGGCGCGCGCATCGTTGTGGTGCCGAGTGGTTTTGGCGCGGCGCTTTCTTTGCTTGCGGTGGATCAGGACGATCTTGTGCTGGGTGCAACCCGCGCCGCACGCCTTGCGCTGAAGCTCGATGATACCCTGATCGCGCAGGGCCTGCCCGCTGCGGATATTCTGCAGGAGCAGCGCCACGACAGCGGTTCCGACCTTGCGGAAGCGGAACGCTCGGCGCTTCGGCGTGTGTTGTCTCGCACCAACGGCAACGTCACGCAGGCCGCCTCGCTGCTCGGCATCAGCCGCGCCACGCTTCATCGCAAGATGAAGAAATTCGACGTGCATTGAGGTCCAGGCGGTTGCGATCCGGCCAATCATGCCGGATCGGAGCGCCTTTGTCGCAGATGTGAGACAATGTGCGCTGCGGAACAGCGCCGCCCCTCTACCGAACAGCGCCATCTAGGCCCACCTTTCTCCCATGCGGTCCGTCGCGGATCGTTTTCATCAGGGAGGATGAAATCATGAATATTCAGGTTCAGCAGAAAGCGGGCGAAGCGCCCTTCAAGCTGAAATACGGCAATTACATCGGCGGCAAATGGGTGGAGCCGAAATCCGGCCGCTACATGGATAATCTTTCGCCGGTCACCGGCCACAAGATCTGCGAAGTTCCCCGCTCGGATGCGGCTGATATCGAGTTCGCACTGGATGCCGCCCACAAGGCAAGAGAGAAGTGGGGCAAGACCAGCGTAACCGAACGCTCCAACATCCTGCTCAGGATCGCCCAGCGTATCGAGGACAATCTCGATCTCATCGCACGGGCCGAAACCTGGGATAATGGCAAGCCGCTGCGCGAGACGACCAATGCGGATATTCCGCTGACGATCGACCATTTCCGTTATTTCGCGGGCTGCATTCGTGCACAGGAAGGCACGATCGGCGAAATCGACAATGACACGGTCGCCTATCACTTCCATGAGCCGCTGGGTGTCGTCGGCCAGATCATTCCGTGGAACTTCCCGATCCTGATGGCCGCGTGGAAACTTGCGCCGGCGCTTGCCGCCGGCAATTGCGTGGTGCTGAAGCCGGCCGAACAGACGCCGGCCTCCATTCTTGTCGTGATGGAACTGATCGAAGATCTGTTGCCGCCCGGCGTCCTCAACATCGTCAACGGCACGGGCCTGGAAGCCGGAAAGCCGCTGGCGCAGAGCAACCGCATCGCCAAGATCGCGTTTACCGGCTCCACCTCGGTCGGTAAGGAAATCATGCGCTATGCAGCCGATAACGTCACCAACATCACGCTGGAGCTTGGCGGCAAGTCGCCGAACATCTTCTTTGCCGACGTGATGAACGAGGACGACGCCTTCCTCGACAAGGCGCTCGAAGGTTTCGCTTTCTTTGCGCTTAACCAGGGTGAGGTCTGCACATGCCCCTCACGAGCGCTGGTTCATGAATCGATTTATGACCGCTTCATGGAAAAGGCGATCAAGCGAGTTCAGGCCATCAGCCAGGACGATCCGCTCAATCCGTCGACCATGCTGGGCGCGCAGGCGTCGCAGGAACAGTTCGACAAGATCATGAGCTATCTGGAGATCGGCAAGAAGGAAGGCGCCAAGGTTCTGACCGGCGGCGACCGCAAGACGCTCACGGGTGATCTGAAGGATGGCTATTACATTCAGCCAACCGTCTTTGAAGGCAACAACAAGATGCGGATTTTCCAGGAGGAAATCTTCGGTCCCGTTGTCTCCGTCACCACCTTCAAGACGGTGGAAGAAGCGCTCGAAATCGCCAATGACACGGTTTACGGTTTGGGCGCGGGCGTGTGGAGCCGCGATACGAACATTGCCTACCGGGCCGGCCGGGGCATCGAGGCGGGCCGTGTGTGGACGAACTGCTATCACGTCTATCCGGCAGGTGCCGCCTTCGGCGGTTACAAGCAGTCGGGCATCGGTCGCGAGACCCACAAGATGATGCTCGATCACTATCAGCAGACCAAGAACCTGCTCGTGTCCTATAGCCCGAACAAGGTCGGCTTCTTCTGAGTTCCTCCCCGGAAGCCGGCGACGGATCATCACGATCAAGCCGGCGTGTTCCCAGGGGCTCCGGCCCCTGGGAGCCCGGATCGGGTTGTCAGGCAAAATAAAAGGCCGGAGGTTTTGCCTCCGGCCTTTTTCGTTGCGGTTTATGCCGCGTAACGCTGGTCCCGCTGCCGTATGGCGGCGACGGAGAATTGCCCCACCTGTTCCGTCAGGCCGTCCGCCTCGCTGGATAGCGAGAAGGCTGCGGCCGTCGTTTCTTCCACCATGGCCGCATTCTGCTGCGTCACATGGTCGAGTTCGTTGACGGAAGCATTGATTTCGCTGAGGCGGCCGGACTGTTCGCGTGATGCGGTGGCGATTTCACCGATCTGGTCATTGACCGACTGGATGCGCTTCTGGATCTGCTCCAGGCTTTCACCGGTCTTCAGCACCAGCGCCACGCCGCTTTCCACGTCACCCGCAGATGTGGCGATCAGCGTCGTGATGTCACGGGCGGCGGCTGCCGATTTCTGGGCAAGCTCACGAACCTCCTGCGCCACAACGGCAAAGCCCTTTCCGGCTTCGCCGGCGCGGGCGGCTTCCACGCCGGCATTCAGCGCCAGCAGATTGGTCTGGAAGGCGATCTGGTCGATGACGTCGATGATCTGGCGGATCTTTGCCGACGAGGTCTCGATGCGTTCCATCGCGACGATCGCTTCTTTCACGACAGCCGTGGATTTATGGGCGTCCTGCATCGTGCCCGCCGTCGCCTCGACGGCGACATTGCAGCGCGACAAGGACACATTGACAGCCTGCGTCATGTCTCCCAGTGCGGCGGCCGCTTCCTCAAGGGCTGCGGCCTGGCGTTCCGTGCGCCGCGACAGGTCTTCCGATGCGCTTTTCAGTTCGCCGGAGCCAGAGCGGATGGCGTTTGCGCTTTCGCCAATATTGGAGATCGTCGCTTCCAGGCCCGCCATGGAGTTGTTGAAGTCGACGCGCAGGTGATCGAGTGACGGCACAAAGGATTTCTCGATGCGAAGATCGAGCCTGCCGGCGGCAAGATTGGCAAGGCCGGTGGCAAGGGCATCGACGGCTTCTTCCAGTTCCCTGGCGCTTCTTGCTTTTTCCATCTCCCGCTGGGCGCGTTCCTCATCCAGTTCCTCGCCTTTGCGATGGGCTTCCGTTTCCATGCGCTGCTTGTCCAGAATGCCCTGGCGGAAGGATTCCAGCGCGCGCGCCATGGTGCCGATCTCATCGCCGCGCGTAACGGCCTTGATCTCGATATTGTTCTCGCCGCCGTTCAGGCGCTCCATCAGCCCGGCAAGGCCGGTCAGCGGTTTTGTGAGACCAGCGGAAACGAAAATGCCGATCAGCGTCATGATCGCAAGCACGGCCAGTGTCGCAAGCGTCGCCCAGAAGGCGAGATCGTTGGCGGCGGCGAGAACCTTGCTCTCCTGCTGACCGATGGCCAGAAGATGTTTCTGTCCGAAGACGGAGACCGGGCGATAGGCATAGAAGATGTTGCCCGCAGGTGTCTGCGCCATCACCGTTCCGGCGTCGTTTGCGTTGGAAAGAGCCGCGAGGCTTTCGGAAACGGCGGCATCCGCGCCGCCCGAAAGAACGCCAGCCCGTCGTTTGCCGTCGGCATTCAGAAGAACGGCGTCATCGATGGTCTTGCCGGTTTCCTCAGGCGTCACGACCGCACCGATGCGATCGGCGGCGATGCGCATGATGACGGCGCCCTTGCGCTGCAGCTGGCCCCAGTTGGAGACGGCGAGCGGCATGCCGATCATGGCCGAATCATTTTCCCCGCCGCTGAAGCCGGTGGTGCTGACGACACCGTCCTTGCCGGCCTCGATGCGGTCGAACAGCTCCTTGATCGCGGCGTTCTGCGGTTCCGTCACGCTGGTCAGGAAGTTTTTCCCCTTGGTCACGGTGTAGATAATGAGACCGCTCTTGTCGATCACATAGATGTCGCTGACGCGGGTGTTGCGCCAGACGCTGGCGATGGTGGAGTTGATGGTGGCATGGCGAATGGCGTAAAGCAGTCGCAGACCTTCGCCGTTGAAGGAGGCGCGCTCCTCCTCGGAGACGCCCTCGCGACGGAACGCCTGAAGGATCGCATCCCTTTCCGTCGGCACGACCGTGGTCATCGTCTCCAGCGCCTGCGCGACCGCGGCATTTTGCGACAGTTCGGAAATGCTCTGTTCGACACGCAAAGTATAGGCGTCAAGCTGTTTGGACTGGTTGCTTGCAACCGTTTCGAGCCTGATTTCGCTGGCGTCGATCAGGCCCGACTTGCCCATCTCGTAGGACAATAACCCCACGGACAGGCATGAAACCAGCGTTGCACCCGTGACGAGCGCAGCAAATTTAGCTTTTATCGACAATGATTTAGCTTTTACAGCAGTCGGATTCCCACCCGGCATCCTGTTTCCTCCCCCAAAAAAACGTGAGCGCACGGTGACAAAAATTGCTTACGGCCGCGTTAAAAGCACTGCGAATTGTACGATTATTTCCCGCATACCGTGAAAAAATAACCGGCCGCCACTGAGGCGTTTCCCGTAATAAAACTGCAATAGAACGGGCGCATATCGGGTGAAGTTCAACGGCTGTTCATGTTCATGCAAGCTTTTCGCGCTCCTTCTCTCGCCACTATCAATGATGTCTGCGGACTGAATGCAGACGGATATAACGGAGCCAGCGTGAGACCGAGGCCGGATTTCGCCGTTGTCGTGCCGATGCACAATGAGGAAGCGAGCGTCGAAACGCTCGTGGCTGAGATCGTTGCTGCCTGCCAGCCGGTTGGCGCCTTCGAGATCGTGGTGGTGGACGACGCATCTGCCGACGGCACGGTTCAGGCGGTGCTTGCGCTCGGTGACCGTTATCCGATGTTGCGGCTCGTCCGGCATGACCGCCAGGGCGGGCAATCGGCGGCGATCCATAGCGGCGTGCAGGCGGCGCGAGCGGCTGTCATCTGCATGCTTGATGGAGACGGGCAAAACCCGCCGGACAATCTGCCGGCACTTCTTGCGCCGCTTCTCTCCGCCAGCGCCTCGAGCCGGCTCGGCCTCGTCGCCGGCCAGCGTGTCGGCCGGCGTGATACGCTTGGAAAACGCCTTTCCTCCCGCTTCGCCAACGGGCTTCGGGCGCGGATATTGAAGGATGGCACGCGCGATACAGGCTGCGGTCTCAAGGCCTTCCGCCGCGACGCCTATCTCGCCTTGCCCTATTTCGATCATCACCACCGCTATTTTCCGGCGCTGTTCAGTCGCGACGGCTGGCAGGTTGCCCATGTCGACGTCACGCACCGGGCGCGGCTACATGGAAATTCCCATTACACCAATATCGGCCGCGCGCTTGTCGGCATCCACGATCTGATCGGTGTCGCCTGGCTTTTGCGCCGGCGCAAGCGGTCAAGCTGGGCTGAAACTTTCAAAACGGAGACATTGCCGTGAATGCACCGGCTTTATGGTCCATGCTGCATGTGAACAGCTGGAAGGAATTTCTGTGGGTCTGCACCGGCTTCATGGGCCAGATGCTGTTTACCATGCGTTTTCTGGTTCAATGGATTTCCTCGGAACGGGCCAACCGCTCGGTCATTCCCGTGGCGTTCTGGTATTTTTCCGTTATTGGCGGTCTGGTGCTTTTGTCCTACGCCATCTGGCGGCGCGATCCGGTCTTTATCATCGGGCAGGCCTCCGGCCTTTTCATCTATGCCCGAAATCTCTGGTTGATTCATGCAGAACGCCGCCAGCATGCATGAGGCGGCGACGATGCCTTATGCGCAGGCAGGCGATGAGCGCCGATGGCTGACATTTGCGTTTTCAGCGATTGTCCTCGTAACCGCCCTGCGCGTCCTTGGTCTGGCCTTCAACCGCACCGACCTTTTTGTCGATGAGGCGCAATATTGGCTCTGGGGCCGCGAGATGGCGCTCGGCGCCTATTCCAAGCCGCCGCTGATCGGCTGGCTCATTCGCGCGGCAACCATTCTGGGCGGCGGCGAGGGCACTTTTCAGGTGCGGCTGGCCGCACCCGTGGTGCACGGCGTGGCGGCGGCGGCGATCCTTGTGCTGGGGCGTATGATCTACGATGTCAGGCTGGGCTCGCTGGCTGCGGTGATCTATCTGACCTTGCCGGCCGTGACGCTCGGCAGCCTGCTGATCTCGACCGATACGCCGATGATGCTGTTCATCGCGTTGTCGATGATCTCCGTGCGCAAGCTTGCGCTCGTCCGCGGCGAGGGCAGGCCGGCGTTGGGCTGGAGCATCGCTCTCGGTCTCTCTTTCGGCCTCGGGCTGATGTCGAAATATGCGATGATCTATTTTCTGCCCTGCTTCATCGCCGCCGGCTGGCTTTGCGAGGCATGGCGCATCCGGCTGCGTGACGCGGCGATTGCGGCACTGGTCTGCGTTGCCGTCATCGCGCCCAATCTGTGGTGGAACGCTGCGCATGATTTCATGACCGCACGCCACACGGCCGACAATGCGAACTGGCATGGCGTCCAGTTGAAGATCGGCTCCGCGCTGGAGTTCTTCTTCTCGCAGGCGGGCGTGGTCGGACCATTCGTTTTCGCTGGCATGATCGTCGCGACAATCCGCGCCAGGACCGGTGAAGCCCGGGCGCTGGTCGCGCTTTCGGTGCCGATCGTTCTGCTGATCACCGCGCAGGGTTTGATGTCGCGGGCGCTCGCCAACTGGGCGGTCGGAGCCTATGCGGCCGGCGTGCTTCTGGCGGTGCCGGTGCTGGCGTCGCGGCGCTGGCTCACCGTGTCCACCCTCGTGCTTGGTGGCATCGTGGCCGTCGTGCTGCCGCTGATGACCATTGCCGGAACGCAATTGCGCCTGCCGAAAGGTGAACTGGCGATGGCGCGGTATCTCGGGCGCGCCGAGCTGGTGTCGACCGGCCTGTCACGGGCGCGTGAGGCGGGGGCGGATGCCATCGTCGCCAATGATCGTTCGATACTGGCCGAGCTTTTTTATCAATTGCGGGACGAAAAACAGGTGCTGACGCGGGCATTGCCCGAAACCGGCGTGCCCTCCAGTCACTATGCTCTTCTTTATCCGCTGAAAGCTGGCGAGGCGAAAAATCCCCTGTTCCTGGCAAGCGCGGATGGCCTGCCGGCCTGCCTTGTCGGCGAAGCGCCGGTTGCGCGCTGGACCGCCGGGCCGGGTTTCCTCGAGGGCAGGGAAATCGGCCTCTGGCGCCTGCTACCGAAATGCATGCCGGAGGGCAGCAATGGACAATGATCTTTCGCATATGCGGATCACGATCTGGCTGACACTCGCCACATTGGCGATCGTCATCCTGTTTGCGACTTTTCCCTCCATCGATCTCAGGTTCTCCGCGCTGTTTTTCTCTCCCGTCGAGCAGCCATGGTCCGGCCGTGAACCGTTTCCCGAATGGCTGCGGGATACGCTGCGTGAAGGTACGGAGCTTGCCACTCTTCTGGTTTTCGTGATCCTTGTCGGCAATCTGCGGCTGGGTACTCTACAGAGAACCGGATGGCGCGTCTGGGCCTTCCTGTGCGGGCCCGTGATCCTCTGTGCCGGTCTTTTCGTCAATGGCGTGCTGAAGGCGACCATCGGTCGCGCCCGCCCGTTCAGCATTACCGAGTTCGGCGGGCAGCAGCTTTTCACGCCGCCTTTCCAGTTCAGCACGCAATGTTATTCAAACTGCTCGTTTTCCTCAGGTGAAACCGCCCTGATCGCCAGTTTCTTCCTGCCGCTCTGCGTGCTCGTCTGGCCCCGGCTGCAATGGCGCGGACGGTTCGTGATGGGAAGCACTGCCGCCGGCATGATCATCCTCATGTCCGGCTTGCGCATCGCGGCCGGTGGGCATTTCCTCAGCGATGTGGTGATGTCCATCCTGTTTTCCGCCCTGACGACCCTGTTTCTCTACCGGGTGCTGGCGGTAAACCGCCACCGTCACCTGTTCACGGGTAATGCCGTCTCGGCCGATACGGTCAGCATCTGGCGCAATGGTCGCCATGCCGTCCTGACCCGGGTTCGGCGCTGGTGGCCGAAAATCAAGGCCGCCGCCTCCCGTCTGCAGCGGCCGCCGGATGCGGGTGCGGCCTCGTCTTAAGCGGAAGGTCGGGCGCTGCATCCATGCGATGAATGGCGACGAACGCCAGACGCTCCTGCGTCACCCTCGGGCTTGTCCCGAGGATTTGCGACCTAATGATTTTATTCAACGTGACTGAAACCTCGGCACAGGGCTGAGGATGACGCCGAGAGAATGTTAGCCCGATCGGCAGCCTGCCCGGAAATTAAACCGGACAGCAGTTGGCAGCGCTAAGGGCGATTGGCGAAGTTCTTTAGTCGAACAGGCCGGAAACCGACTGTTCCTGTGCGGTGCGGTTGATTGCCTCGCCGAGCAGGCCTGCGGTGCTGACCACGCGGATATTATGCGCGGACTGGACACCGGTGGTCGGCTGGATGCTGTCGGTGATGACGAGTTCGCGCAGCTTCGAGGAAGCCACACGCGCAACCGCGCCGCCGGAAAGCACACCGTGGGTGATATAGGCGGTGACGCTGGTCGCGCCCTTTTTCAGCAATGCTTCCGCGGCGTTACAGAGCGTGCCGCCGGAATCGACGATATCGTCGATGAGGATGCAGTCCTTGCTGGAGACATCGCCGATGACGTTCATGACTTCGGATTCGCCCGGACGGTCACGGCGCTTGTCGACGATGGCCAGAAGACAGTCGAGACGTTTGGCGAGTGCGCGGGCGCGGACCACGCCGCCGACGTCTGGTGAAACGACCATGACATTGTTGGTGTCGTAATGGTCCTTCACGTCGCGGGCGAGAATTGGTGCTGCGAAGAGATTGTCGGTGGGGATATCGAAGAAGCCCTGAATCTGGCCGGCATGAAGATCGAGGGTGAGAACGCGGTCGGCGCCGGCTTCGGTAATCAGATTGGCAACGAGCTTGGCGGAAATCGGGGTGCGGGGCCCGGCCTTGCGGTCCTGGCGGGCGTAACCGAAATAGGGTAGCACCGCCGTGATGCGCTTGGCCGAGGAGCGGCGCATGGCATCGATCATGATGAGAAGTTCCATCAGGTGATCATTTGCCGGGAAAGAGGTGGACTGGACGATAAAAACGTCCTCACCACGCACATTTTCGCTGATTTCTACGAATATTTCCTGGTCAGCAAACCGCTTTACAGTGGCATTTCCGAGAGGAACATTAAGATACTTGCAGATCGCTTCGGCAAGGTGCCGGTTCGAATTGCCTGCGAAAACCTTCATTGCGGCCGCCTGTTTCCATGCCATCGCCTTGCGCCACGGGGCTCAATCCACCGTAACCAAGCGTCGTTCAAGGGGAGGAACATCCGGCTGAAAAGCCTTTGCCGGATACGCCTTGTTGCCATGCGCGCCTTAATAGCGCTGTTGCTTCCGATTGCAAGAGGACTCCGCGCTTTCGCAATGATTTTCGTGAAATCTCTGTGACTTCTCCCGTCGATTCACCTCATCCGCGTTGAGATTGCTTCCATGACGAATAATCGTTGAGTGTTTTTGCAGCGATATCCTGCATGACCCTGTCGGTCACGGCGGCCCATGGATCGCTGCCTTTTGCCGCCACCGCCTCCTGTCCCTGCAGGCGATGCAGCCGCACGCCATTGGCGTCGAGAATGTCCCAGACGTACACGATATTGACCTTGCCGCCATCGGCAAAGGCGGAGAAATATCCCTTCAGGATATTTTCGGCCGAATTGTCGTTTGAGGCGCGGATGGTCAACCCCTTCGCCCGCGCTTCGGCCCCGAGCTGACGCGATAGCGGCGTCACCGCCTGAACGGGTGCGCCGATGATGGGCAGGAAGCGGATCGAGTTTGCCGAGGAGGCGGGCGCAAGTGACGCCGTCTGCTGCGAGGGGGCGGATTGCGCGGTTGCGGCGGGCTGGGCTGCGGTCTGGTTCTGGCGAAGCGGTTCGCCATACTGGCTGCCATTGGACAGCGCCTGTGCCTGCGCCTGCAACGAGTTTTGCGGTGCATAGGCGGGAACGGATGTCGCGGTTGCCGGGGTGCCGGTGGGGGCGCGGTCGGCTGCGGCCGCCATCTGATCGAGATCGCCCTGCGTTACCGGCGTCGATTGCGAAGCGTTATGGCCGACATCCACCTGCGGTGTCAGCGCTTCCGTCGTGTTGCAGCCTGACAGGGCCAGGACAAGCGCTGGAACAATGACGGCCAGACAAAGGGGGGGGTACCCCGTCCGGCTCATGCGATTTTCCCTCTCATGTTCCGCTCCTTCTTGCCCAAGGTGGCGCAATGTAAGGGCGGTTTTCCCGCTCTGTCAAACCCGGTGGCGATTTAAGCTGTGAGAAGATCGAGGTTGTGTCGCGAGAGTGGCTCCGGCGCGCCGTCGGTGGTCAGATAGGTCTGGCCAAGTGTCATGGCCGTGCCGGAATCGGAATCCATCACGATCATATGCACGAACAGCGTCATGTCGGCGGTGATTTCCTGCGGATTGCCGGCGTGGAACATCTGATGCTCCATCCAGGAGGGCGAGAAACGCGCACCCAGCGAATAACCGCAGGAGTTCAGCCGGTGGCGGGTCAATCCGCGTTCGTCCATGACGCGGGCATGGACGTCGAAGACATCGCCAAAAGTCTTGCCGGGGTGGAGCACTTCTTCGATGGCGGTGAGGTTTTGCAAGCAGGCGCTGTAAAGCTCCTTCTGGCGGAAATCCTGTTCGCCGATCACCACCGTGCGCATCATGGCGGCATGGTAGTGGGCGCTGACGCCAGCCCATTCGAGCGTCAGCTGATCCTTGGCGTCGAGCCTGCGACGGCCTGCCTTGTAACGGCACAGCAGCGCATCCGCGCCGGAGCCGATGATGAATTCATTGGCGGGATAATCGCCGCCGCCGGCCAGCACCGCGCCCTGCATCGCCGCCAGGATCGCGGCTTCGTCCGCGCCGGGCTTGATCAGCGGTAAAGCCGCGTCCAGCGCATCGTCGGCCAGTTGGCCTGCCTTGCGCGCATAGGCGATCTCGGCGGGGCTTTTGACGAGCCTGAGCGTGCTGACGAGATAGGAGGCGTCGCTCATCTGGCAGAAGCTGGCGAGCTGGTTGTCCAGCAGCCGGGCGACACGGCCGGTCATGCCATGGGTGTCGTACTCCACCCCGATCTTTGCGCCGAGCAGGTCGAGATCGCTCAGCAGGTTCTTCAGGTCGAGTGTCGGGTCGGCATTTGGCCGATCGACCCAGATGAGGATATTTTCGACGATGGAGGTATTGCGGGCCTGCCGCAGATCCGCTGAACGGGTCAGCAGCGTCATGGAGCCGTCCGACTTGACCACCAGCGTCTGGAAGAAGCAGTAGCCGAAAGTGTCATAGCCGGTCAGCCAATACATGCTTTCCTGCGCGAAAAGCAGCAGCGCGTCCAGCTTCTCGTCGGCCATTTTCGCGAGCAGCCGCTCGCGACGGGCATCGAATTCCGAAAGCTCGAAATGCAGGGCCATATCAGTCCTCCAGAATTGCGATTGCGGAAATCTGCCGGCCATAATCGGGTTCGGCGCGGTGGGTCGTGCGGCGATAGGAATAGAACCGCTCTTCGTCCGGATAAGTGCAGAGGCCGAGATTTTCCGCCTTCACGCCGGCGTTGGTCAGGCGGTCTATGGTGAATTGCTTGAGGTCGAACAGGGCGTGGCCCTGTTTCTCCGTCTCGGCGAAATAATCCGCATAGGCCGGATCGATATCGGTGAAGCGCGCCACATATTCCGGCCCGACCTCATAATTGCTCTGGCTGATGGAAGGCCCGAGCGAGGCAGCGATGCGCTCGCGGCTGGCGCCGAGCTTCGTCATGGTCTCGATGGTATTTTCAAGCACGCCGAAGAGCGCGCCCTTCCAGCCGGCATGGGCGGCACCCACGACACCCGCTTCCACGTCGGCAAACAGGATCGGGCCGCAATCGGCGCTCAGCACGCCCAGCACGAAACCCGGCGTTGCCGTCACCATGGCGTCCGCCTGCGGGCGGCTGCCGTCATAGGTGTCATCGACCACGAGGACATCGGGGGAATGGACCTGATGCACGGTGGCGAGGCGGCCTGAGGGCAGGCCGAACCATTGCGTCACGCGCCGGCGGTTTTCCTGCACCTTTTCGGGTTCATCCTGGGAGCCGAGGCCGACATTGAGGCCCTGATAGAGCCCTTCCGAGACGCCGCCCTGCCGTGTGAAGAAACCGTGGCGGACACGGTTTTCACCTGACGCGGCGAGCAGGGGGGACTGGAGCGGGAGCGGCAGCGTTGCGTTCTGCATGGTGCGGGAGTTCCTTGGAGAATATCGCTGTTGGCCAGTGAGCTACGGTTAAGCGAGATGTTTCCGGTTGCCGCGGCGTTGCGCGGCGCGTGTGATGCAGTGTGCCTGCTTCGTGTGTCGCGGCGATGTTGGCCCAGAGGTTGTTGCGCTGTCAATCCACCGCGCGAAACGGCAGAAGATGAAGCGCGGGACTTGAAACGGCGATGACCTTGAAAAGTTCCCCCATCTTGCCGGCGCCTTCACCGGCGAGGCGATTGACCGCTTCGGCAATTTCAAGCGTCTGGTCGGGCGTCGCCTTCGCCGCAAGCGCGCCTGCTCTTTCCTTGAGGCCGAGGCCATACAGAAAATCGCCCTGTCGCAGCGCGCCGTTGACATGCACGCCGGTCGCTTCGGCTGTTTTCACAAGGCTTTCGAAATCGACATGGCTGGTGAGATCGGCTTCGCCGGGATGCGCAAGCGCCGGGTCGAAGGCGTGGTTGCGCATGGCCTGCAGCGTGTCGCCATAACCGGCGACCAGATGGCCGTAATCAATGGCGAGCGCCGTGCCGCCATGGGCGGACAGGCGCTGGCAGATTGCGGTCATCACGGCTTCGCGGGCCGGTGCAATCTCGAATATGGCGCCGAGCGGCTGCTGTTCGGGCTGCGGCGGCAGCAGGGATGGGTCTATGCTGGCAAGACCCGTCGAGAAGACGAGTTCGTCATTGGCATCGAGGCTGACCACGCGCTCGCGGAAACCCTGCGGCGTCCTGACGAATTGCCGGATCGGAATGGCATCAAAGAGTTCGTTGGCGACAAGCAGCAGGAAACCATCCGGCACGTCGTCGAAACTGTCATGCCATGTCAGCCTGTCCGCATGTTCGGCCAGCGTTTCCTTCTGGATAGTGGAAAGGCGGGGGCTGGTTTCGACCAGATGCACCCGCATCGTCTCATAAAGCGGCGGCGCGATGCGGCGGATGACGCGCAGCATATCCGACATCATGGTGCCACGACCGGGGCCGATTTCCACTAGTTGCGTTTGTGCGGGCGCGCCATGCCGTTGCCAGGCATGCACCACGAAGACCCCGAGCATTTCGCCGAAAAGCTGGCTGACCTCTGGCGCGGTGATGAAATCACCCGAACGGCCGAAGGGGTCGCGACTCTTGTAATAACCGTGTTCAGGGTCGGCGAGGCAGAGTGAAAAGTAGTCGGTAACGCTGAGCGGACCGTTGAGCCGGATAAGTGATTTGATACGTTGCGCAAGCGGTGTCGTCATGGGCAATCATACCGCTTAGGCGCTTTTTGTCGCGCTGCGCGCCCGCAGGACCGCCCAGAGGCCGAGAGCGAACATCGGGGTGGAGAGCACCATGCCCATTGTCAGCCAGTTGCCGGCGAGATAACCGATCTGGGCGTCTGGCTCGCGGAAAAATTCCACGAAGATGCGTGACAGCGCGTAACCGCAGACGAAGATGCCGGTGACGGTGCCGGGCGTCTTCAGCGCCCTGAAGGCGTAGATGGCGATTGCCAGGATGATGATGAGCACGAGCCCTTCGAGGCCCGCTTCATAAAGCTGGCTCGGGTGCCGCGCAAAGGGGCCGCCCGTCGGGAACACGACCGCCCATGGCACGTCGGCAATGCGGCCCCACAATTCACCATTGATGAAATTGGCGATGCGCCCGAACAGCAGGCCGATGGGCGCGACGGCGGCGACGACGTCGAACATGCTCCAGACCGGAATGCCGTTCTTGCGGGCGAAGAGGATCATGGCGATGGTCGTGCCGATCAGGCCGCCATGGAACGACATGCCGCCGTTCCAGATCTCGATCGCCCTGATGGGGTTGGCGGCCACGGCTGCCATATCGTAAAACAGGATGTAACCGATGCGCCCGCCGAGTACGATGCCGCCGGCTGCCCAGAGGATGAAATCATCAAGATGCTGCGCCGAGACGGGCGACACATCGTTCGGCCACAGGCGATCCGTGCGGGCGAGGCGGCGGGCGTAAAACCAGCCGAGCATGATGCCGGCAACATAGGCAATGCCGTACCAGTGGATCGAGAGCGGGCCGAGGGACAGCGCCACCGGATCGATATTGGGGAAGGGCATGATGGCGAGTTGGGTGGGAGCGGCTAACAATCCGTATATTCCGTCATCGTTGCTGGGCGGACAACGGAACGATCCATTGCCTCAAGAGGGGCCGGGCGATGATGCTCACCGGTCTCCCTGACGCCAAGGAAAATGGCGATTGCGGTGGCGGCGGTCAAGGTGATTCTTCAAGCTGCTGCTTAAGATACCGAAGGCCACGCAAGCTCTTGCGATTTTTCGATTTCGCTTGCAAGGCGGCGGTGGAGTGCCTACCTGAAGACTATCAACAGCGGGCAAGACGATGCCCCTGAACCGACGAAGGACAAGCGCCATGAGCACGACAGGCACCAATCGTTTTCTGGATGAATTCGCCAAGCTGATGACCGACGCGGCCGGCGCGGCGCAGGGCGTGCGCAAGGAAGCCGAAGCGGCTTTTCATGCCCAGGCGGATCGCTGGCTGAACAGTCTGGACGTTGTCCGCCGCGAGGAATTCGATGCGGTTCGCGAAATGGCCATTCAGGCGCGTGATGAAAACGACGCGCTGCGCGCCCGTATCGAGGCTCTGGAAGCGAAGCTTTCCGCCGCCAAGGACTGATTTTTTTAGCGCCTTTTCTGACGGGTCCCGGATCGCTTGCGATTCCGGGACTTTTTATTTGCGGCTCATAGCGCCCGAAATGACTCCCGGTTGTTAAAAAACGGGCCTCGGACGCGAATTTTTTGGGCCTGTGGACACTTCCAAAAAACGCAGTCGGCAGAGTCGCTTATGTATCTCGCCTGAGGTGATGGGGGAGAAGATATCCACTGTTCAAAAAGCAAAAATGGCGGGGAAGGGGTGGCAGCAGGACTCGGCCATTATACACTGATTTTAAATGATGATTCGAAAAGACCTGGTAAGCTCCAGACAGGGTGAATGCGTAATTCTGGTGGTGTCGGGCAATCGTCTCAAATGTTTATCCCGGTTTGTATGTGCGTTTTGTGCCCGGCGTTCAAAACAGGACATCCCTACCGGCTGAGAAGGTGCCGCATGAGTCTGATAGAATTTGAAATTGAGCGTCAGTCCAATCCCGTGGACATGATCGAGATTGTCGCTGCCTCGAACGACTGGTCTTTCGAGCGCTCCGGTGAAGACGAGATCGCCATGACTGTCGCTGGTCACTGGGCGGACTATCACGTCTCCTTTTCATGGATGGAAGAATTCGAGGCGCTGCATCTGGCCTGCGCCTTCGATATCAAGGTGCCGGACCAGCGCGTCAACGAAGTCATTCGTCTGCTCTCGCAGGTCAATGGTCAGGTGCTGATGGGTCATTTCGATCTGTGGCGGCAGGAAGACGTGGTGATCTTCCGCCAGTCCCTGCTTCTGGCCGGCGGCGCCGAACCGAACAACCAGCAGGTTGAAGTGCTGCTTTCCAGCGCGCTTGAGGCCTGCGAGCAATATTACCAGGCATTCCAGTTCGTCGTCTGGTCGGGGCTGGATGCGAAAAGTGCAATCGAAGCGGTCATGTTTGAGACCGTGGGAGAAGCGTAACATGGTGTACAAGGCTTCCGGGCCTCTCGTCCTCGTTGGCGCCGGCAATATGGGCGGCGCCATGCTTTCAGGCTGGCTGAAAAAGGGTGTGCCGGGATCGCAGGTCATCGTCATCGACCCGCGCCCTTCCGACGCCATGCGCACGACGATTGCGGAAGCCGGCGCCACCCACGCCGAAAGCGTGCCTGGGGGCGTGAAGGCCGGCATTCTTTTCGTGGCGGTGAAGCCGCAGATGATGGAAGCCGTGCTGCCGTCGCTGAAGCCTCTGCTGGGCCCGGAAACGGTTGTGGTCTCCATCGCGGCGGGCACCACCATTGCCACCTTCGTTTCGCATTTCGGTTCGGTTGCCGCTGTGCGGGCCATGCCCAACACGCCGGCCATGGTCGGCCGCGGCGTGACGGGGGCCTATGCCAACGACCTGGTGACGCCCGAGCTTAAAACCGTTGTGGACGGGTTGCTGAAGGTCAGCGGTCCGGTTGAATGGGTGGATGCCGAAAGCGATATCGACGCGGTGACTGCGGTTTCGGGTAGTGGCCCTGCCTATGTCTTTTATCTCGTGGAATGCATGGCCGAGGCTGGGCGCAAGGCCGGCCTGCCGGCGGATGTCGCCATGCGTCTGGCGCGTGAAACCGTGGCCGGTGCTGGCGAACTCCTGCACCAGTCTTCCGACGAGGCGGCGCGCCTGCGCCAGAATGTGACCTCGCCGGGCGGCACAACAGCTGCGGCGCTGTCCGTGCTGATGGCTGAGGACGGCATGCAGCCCCTGTTCGACAGGGCGGTCGCTGCCGCGAAAACGCGCGCCGAAGAGCTGGCGGGCTGAAGGGGCGAGCGATGAGCGGTGAAATTTCCTATGCCGATTTCGAGAAGGTCGATATCCGCGTCGGCACCATTGTCGAAGCAGAACCTTTTCCCGAAGCGCGCAAGCCGGCCTTCAAGGTGAAGATCGATTTCGGGCCGGACATCGGCATCAAGAAATCCTCGGCGCAGATCACGGTGCATTATACGCCGGAAAGTCTTGTCGGGCGGCAGGTTCTGGGCGTAGTGAATTTTCCGCCGCGCCAGATCGGCCCTTTCCGGTCCGAAGTGCTGACGCTAGGTTTTGCCGATGCCAATGGCGATATCGTGCTTGCCGCGGTTGAGCGGCCGGTGCCGAACGGCGAGAAGATGTGCTGACCGGCGCTATGCCGCTAAGCCGGAATTTTGACGATTACCCGCAATCCGCCCATCGGGCTTTCATCCAGCGATACGTCGCCGCCATGGCTGCGGGCGATGTCGCGGACGATGGAGAGGCCAAGGCCCGTGCCCGAGGCATTGAGGTTGCGCGCCTCGTCCAGCCGGAAGAACGGCTTGAACACATCCTCGCGTGAGATTTCCGGAATGCCCGGGCCATCATCGTCAAAGGTCATGATGATGGAGCGTGGCGCCTTGCGGATATCGACGTGGAGGTTGCTGGCATAGCGCCGCGCATTTTCGGCGAGATTGGCGACGAGCCGTGAAAGCGCATTTGGCCGCGCGATGATCCGCTCGATATTATAGAGTTCGTAGCTGAATTTCTTGCCGTGCAGCTCGAAATCATGGCCGATTTTTTCGAGAAGGGCTGGAAGCTCCAGCGTGCCGACATCCTCTTCGACATCAGTACGGGCAAAGGTCAGATAGGCCTCCAGCATTGACTGCATGTCCTCGACATCCTTGTCGAGCCCCTCAAGGTCGGGATTGTCGCCGGCGAGCGCCAGTTGCAGCTTGAAGCGGGTGAGGATGGTGCGCAGGTCATGGCTGACGCCGTTCAGCATCGCGGTGCGTTGCTCCATCTGCCGCTCGATACGCTCGCGCATCAATATGAAGGCGAGGCCCGCACGCCGCACTTCGTCCGCGCCGCGCGGGGAATAGGCGGTGATCTTCTGGCCTCTGCCAAAGTTCTCGGCAGCCTTGGCAAGCGCTTCGATGGGCTTGATCTGGCCGCGCAGGAACAGAATGGAGATGGCGATCAGCACCAGCGATGCACCCACCATCCAGACAAGGAAGATATGAGTGTTGGAGGCATAGGCCGCGCTGCGGCTGGTAAAGACGCGCAGGGTCTTGTCTTCCAGCTGGACGCGGATTTCGACCAGCGAGCCGTTGCCATAGGTATCGATCCAGAACGGCCTGCCGATCTGCTGCGTCAACTGATCCGCCAGAATTCTGTCGAGGATCGAAAACAGCGGCTCAGGTCTCGGAGCAGGCAGATCCGCCTTTGGTTCGATATAGACGCTCAGACCGAGCTTGTCGCGCGCAATGCGGATGACGCGCTGATAGTCGTCTTCCTCGGGGTCCGTCTGCAGAAGCTCGATGATTGCGGCGATATCGCGCGTCACGGCAGAGGAGAGGCGTTCGGTCACCAATTGCCAATGGCGTTCCATGAAGACTGCCGCGACCACGCCCTGAAGCAAAATCATCGGCAGGATGATGATGAGCAGGGATCGGGTGTAAAGGCCGGTGGGCAGCCAGTGGCGCAACCATCTGCCGGAAAGGCGCCAGGCCTTGGCCACGCCGCTTTTTTTGACCGTGCTCAGAAAATCGAGGCTCGCCATGGCCGTGCGTTCGCCTTTCCTTTGGTGCTCGTCAGTCCACGCTCAGGCGGTAACCGATGCCGCGCACCGTTTGCAGATAGACAGGATTGGCAGGGTCGTCCTCGATCTTGCGGCGAAGACGGTTGATCTGCACGTCGATGGTTCTTTCGCCCACTTCCGATTCCGCTTCCACCAGTTCGTGGCGTGGAATGGTGTCGCCGGCGCGCAGTGCGAAAAGCAGCATGATCTCCTGTTCGCGATCTGTCAGGCGGATCGTTTCTGGGCCGCGCCGCAATTCCTTCTTCGGAATGGAGAAGCTGTAGGGACCAAACATGATCTGTTCGATCTTGGGCGTATCTGGCGAGGTGTTGCGCCGCAGGATGTTGTTGATGCGCAGGACGAGTTCGCGCGGATCGAAGGGCTTGGCGAGATAGTCGTCCGCGCCCGCTTCCAGCCCGGCAATGCGCGAATCCGCCTCCGAACGGGCGGTCAGAAGAATGACCGGCACGGATTTGTCCTCGTTCAGCGAGCGGGTCAGTGAAAGCCCGTTTTCGCCCGGCATCATCACGTCGAGGATGAGCAGATCGAAGCGGATGCCTATCATTTTACGCCGTGCTTCGGCCGCATCGGCTGCCACGGAGATGCGGTAACCCTTGTCGCCAAGGAAGCGCTGCAGGAGATCGCGAATACGGGCGTCGTCGTCGACGATCAGGAGATGGGCCGCATCGTCATCCGCCGGCGGTCGTTTTGTCGGAGCTTGCGCCATCGTCACTCGCCTTCCACGGTTGTCGGGCTGCGCATCTGCGCCAGGAATTTGCGCACGCAGGCGCGGGCGTCAGGCCCGAGCCCTTCCAGCGCCCGGTCGATGCGGCGCGATTGCGGCTCGCTCAGCGCCAGCGCCAGTTCGCGGCCCGTCAGCGTCGGATAAAGCCTGCGCTGGCGACGGTCTTCCGGGCCTGCCATCTGACGGATGTAACCGTCGTCGATCAGTTGCTTGAGCACGCGGGCAAGGCTCTGCTTGGTGATCTGCAACGTGTCGAGCAAATCCGCCACCGTCATGCCCGGCTGCCGGCTGACGAAATAGACCACCCGATGATGCGCCCGGCCATATTCCAGCTTCGACAGAATGACATCGGGATCGGAGACGAAATCGCGATAGGCGAAAAACAGCGCCTCGATCGTGTCGAAGTCGATCTTGCCGTCATCCACCTTCGGAAGTGCCGGTGTCTGTCTGGCGGCTGCGGTTTTGAGCGATTGCGGTGGCACTGCGGTTCCTTCATATTCTGCGGCTGACATACGTCGATGCGCCAATATTCTGTAAACATAGCCGAAAATGCGTCCGCTCGGGAGAATGCCGCGATCATTTTCTGTTGCGGTGGATAATATGCTGCGGGTGCCGGTGCAACTGGAATCCTGAGTGGCCTTTACCGGAAATAGAAAAGAGCGCGGAAAGCCCGCGCTCTTCATTTGTTTCATGTCGCCCGATGGGCGATTTGCCCGGCAGAAACCTCTACTGATAAACGTAGACGATCCGCCGCGTCGAAGGTTCGACGAGAACCGGCACATCGTTCACCCGGACATAACGATACTGGTAGTCGGGGATTTCGACGAGACGTGTATCTGACGGCAATACACTACCGACAGCTATGTCGCCGTCATAAGTGACGGTATCCGCTGGATGCTCGTCAATATAGGTCATCACCGATTGCGGCGGGTCCACCTCGCCAACGCGACCGAGGTTTGGATCGCCGGGATTGGGTTCGGCCTGCACGCTCGAGGTCTTTTCATAGGTGACCACCGGCACGCTGAGGTCCGAGCGGCGCTGTTCGAGAATGACGGGAGAGCCCTCATACATGACATTCAGATAATCCGCATGAGCCCAGCCGCGCAGACCGTTGACTTCGATGCGGCACCAGCTGCTGCCTTCCATGCAGCCATCCAGAACCGCATTGCTGCCGCGGGTGGCCAGCCCCACTTCGGGATAGTCTTCACCGGGGCCCGAGCGAACGGAAATATCCGATGCTGTCGTGGCGACCATGGCGGCGTTCGCGTAACCTGCCATCAGGGCGAAGGCGCCGCCAGCTATGAGCATTTTAAGCGTCTTGTCCATGTGTCTCACTCCTTTTCAAGACTGTAGCTAGAACGTCGCAGCCATCAGGGCGTTCCACATTTTTCGCCGGCAATTCCCGAGATATGCGGAGGATTTCTTGTTATCTTGCTGTATTTCATGGTTATTTTTAGAGTGGGCGGTCACTGAAAGCGGGTGTCATTTCCGCTGCCATTGTGCCGAAGGCGGTCGCGGGCTATAGGAGGCGCAACCTTTCAGACAGGAGATGCAGGATATGGGAAAGTTGCAGGCGGGCATTATTCCGGTCACGCCATTCGAGCAGAATTGCACCATCCTGTTCGATCAGGACACCAAGGAGGGCGTCGTCGTTGATCCCGGCGGGGATGTGGACATCATTCTTCAGGTCGTTGCTGAAAACGGCATCACGCTCAAGGAAATCTGGCTGACGCACGGGCATCTCGACCACGCCGGCGGTGCCGACGAACTGCGCGAGAAGCTCTCTTTGCCAGTCATCGGGCCGCATGAGGACGACCGGCCGCTGCTGGAGAGGATCGAGGTGCAGGCCGAAAAATACGGTATCAGCGGTTTGAAGAATGTCGTGCCCGACAAATGGCTGAAGGATGGCGACAAGGTATCCTTCGGAGACCACGTCTTCGAGGTCTATCATTGCCCGGGCCACGCACCCGGCCATGTCATTTACTACAACCGCGACCAGCAATTCGCCCATGTCGGCGACGTCTTGTTTTCGGGATCGGTTGGGCGCACGGACCTGCCGGGCGGAAACCACGAACAATTGATGGCGTCCATTCGCGACAAGCTGCTGCCGCTCGGCGATGATGTCGGCTTCATCTGCGGCCATGGCCCCGGTGGGCGGCTGGGCGACGAGCGGCGTAACAATCCCTATCTCAAGGGTATCTGAGGTCCCGGCGATTTACGCCTATGGACGGCACAAAAAAACCCGGCATTCCTGCCGGGCTTCAACTAGAAAAGAAAGCCGTTTTAGGGTCAGCCAGCAATCTGCAGATTGACTGCCTTCGGGCCCTTGCCGCGACGATCCGGTTCCGTGTCGAAGCTCACTTTCTGATTTTCTGAAAGTCCGGACAGGCCGGAAGCCTGTACAGCAGAGATGTGAACAAAGATATCAGCGCCACCATTGTCTGGCTTGATGAAGCCGAAGCCTTTGTCTGTATTGAAGAATTTTACGGTGCCAGTTTCGGCCATGCATCAGGTCCTTTTCGCTCTGCCCGCGTTCAGCTACAGGCAGCATTACAGTTTTGCCCCGCGTGGGCGTTGGCAGGCAGTTTTTGACTATTGAGAAAATGGACCTTCGCAGCAGGAAGTAATGGCGTTCTCATCCAACGTTTTTCGTCCCACCGCCCGAGGTTTATAGCGTCCCCAGTGCGCAAATTTATAGGCCTTCCCATGCTCGCAAATTGCCCGAACCGCGGTAGAGTGATGCGTTTATCAAAAATTGGCAAGCAAAAGTTTTCACGGGCTTTTTGTCAGATAAAAAACCTGCGGTAGAATAACATCGCGCAATCGCATATTTTTTCTGCAGGGGCGACAATTGATGAAATAATTGCCGTTTGCCGCAGGATTTCACGGCAAAATTTGAATGCCGTACCCCGCATTTATGGCGGAATAAGAAAAATAAGTTCTTTTTGCGTCAGGCCGCTCCGGCCATGGGTTTTTGCCGTTTGCGCGTCAGTTCCGGCACCAGTTCGACGATCAGGATCGCGACGAATATGATCAGGCAGCCGATGTAGCCGGCGCCCGAAATGGTTTCTTTGAGGAAAATCGAGGCCAGCAAAGCGCCGAAAAGCGCCTCCGAAGACAGGAATATCGCAGCCTGCGGGGCCGTGGTGTAACGCTGGCCGATGACCTGCAGCACGAAGGCGAGGCCGGAGGAGACGAGGCCGACATAGAGGATTTCCGCGAGCGAAGCCTCGATGGAGGCCATGCTGATCGGTTCGAACACGACACCGATCATGCAACTAAGAAGGGAGCAAACGGCGAACTGGGTGCAGGAAAGCGCCAGCGGCCTTCCGCTTTCGGAAACGAAGCGTCCGGCCAGCGTGATCTGGATCGCCCAGAAGAAGGCGCAGATGATGCTGAGAATATCACCCGTTGTCAGCGTCTCGAAGGCGCCGCCGGAGAGCAGGAATATGCCGCCCAGCATCATCAGCGCGCATGGCCAGACGATCCAGTGGGGATGACGCCGGTAAAGCACGACGGCAATCACGGGCACGAAGATGACGTAGAGCCCGGTCAGGAAGCTGGAATTGGTGACGGTCGTGGTCAGGAGCCCGACCTGCTGGGTGGTGGCGCCGCCGAACAGGGCGAGGCCCACGAGAATGAAACTGCCGATTTCGCGCCGGCGCGGCGGCGATTTCAGCGACCGTGTTTCCATGAGCGCGAAGGGCAGCACGGCGATGGCGGCAATGGCGAAACGCAGACCGACGAACCAGAACGGGCCGATCGAGGCCATGGCGGAGGATTGCGCGACAAAGCCGCCTCCCCAGATTGCTGCGGCGAGCAGAAGCAGCATATTGGCCTGAATACGCGTCATTGTTGGCACCAGCAGAGCAGGGCCGAGAGATCATTCAGTCACGGCCGTGGCAAACAGGGGATTTCTGGAATGTCGATCCGGCGACGCGGACGACTGTTCCCGGGTGCTTTAGCAGCAACATGCCGAGGCCGCAAGTCGAGGGGGGGAGGCCGCTTATTTGTAGCGGCGGGCCTCGTCCTTCAGGCTGCGCCGGGTGAGCGTCAGGCCGCCAATGCCGAGGCCGATGAAGGCTGCGGCTGACAGGACGATGAGCAGGATGTGAGGGCCGGCCTTCGTGGTTGCCGCTACCTGAGGGATGGCGGAGGTGTGCAGGGTGTCGATCGCCTGAGCAGCCGCATTGGCCGAGGTTGCGATGCCGGCGGCCATGGTGACGATGACAAGAAAAGCCGCAACGGCCATCCAGAGGGAAAACAGCGTTCTCTGCGCCCTTAACCTTTCAACGGAAGTCCGATCGTTGGTAAACATGGCTGTCGCCTCTTGTCCCTGTTCTTAAAGGATAAAAGAGGCTTCGAAATGGACGGCTTGGAGACCGAATTCTGGCGTTCCGCAGCATTTATTGCGGCAATATTGTGGCAAAGCCTGATATGGCGTCCTTTTGGCCGGATATGACGTCAGAGGCCGCGTTTTCCGAAGGTCCTGACCTGGCGCAGAGGATGCGGATCGACCGGGCGGTCTTCCCTTGAAAATGTGGGTGGTGCAGCGTTTCTCTCCGCCCTTGACGGGGCGAAATATTCACTGCCGAGTTCCGGGAAACGTGCGTCGAAACTGGTCGGGGCAAGTTCGGGCTTCGCCAGCACGTAACCCTGCATGAGCAGGACGCCGAGTTCCTCGCAGAGATCGACTTGCCAGCCTGTTTCCAGCCCTTCGAAGACCGGCTCAATCCCATCGTCGCGGAACTGGTGGACGATGACGCGCAGAAGGGCGGCGCCCGCCGAATTCTGCATGAAATCGCGCACCCAGCCCGCTTCGAATTTCACATAATCCGGCTTGATGAGTTTTACCCGGTCGATGTCGGAATCGCCGGCGCCATAGTCATCAAGCGCCACGCGAAAGCCGATATCGTGCATGTGGTAAGCGAAGTCCGCGACCATCTGTGTGTCGGAGGCCTTTTTCTCGGAGATTTCGCAGACGATGCGATCCGCCGTCATGCCGGCCTCGTGGGCGGCAAGCCGCATGCGCTCTACTTCCTGGCGCATCTTGGCCGGCGTCTGGAACAGGCCCGGATGGAAGTTGACGAAGATGCGGGCGCGGGAACGGTTGAGCCTGCCGGTGTTGAGAATATGGATCGTGCGCAGGATGCTGTCGATATTTTCGATGTCTTCCGGCGCGACCAGCGAGAAAAATTCGCCCGGCGTCACCGGCTCGCCATTGCGGTGGGGACGCACAAGACCCTCGAAGGAATCGATGTCGAGCACCCCGCTCATCGTGCGGCGGAAAATGGGCTGCAGTGCCGATTTCAGGTTAAAGGTGCGATAGGCCGTGGACCATGTGCCATCGACCTCGCGGACAAGACTGGAAAAGATGCTTTTGAGCGCCATTTTTCAACCAGCTATAGAGACACGACCTCTAGGCTCGCGAATGTAGCGTATCAAGCGTTACTTCCGGGTTAAGGAAGGTTAAATTCTCTGCAGCGGCACATAAGCCGGCTTTTGACCTTGAAAGAAGGCCTGTCTTTCGACATAGAAAATGCCGCAGATGACAAGTTTTCCAACCTCTGCTGATGTCAACCCCAATAGGACCGATTAAAAATGGCCTTCCTTGCCGACATTCTCTCCCGCGTAAAGCCATCCGCCACCATCGCTGTTACCCAGAAAGCCCGTGAGCTGAAAGCGAAGGGCCGCGATGTGATCAGCCTTGGCGCCGGCGAGCCGGATTTCGATACGCCCGAAAATATCAAGGAAGCGGCCATCGACGCCATCAAGCGCGGTGAAACGAAATACACGCCTGTTTCCGGCATTCCGGAACTGCGCAAGGCCATTGCCGACAAGTTCAAGCGTGAAAACGGCCTGGACTACAAGCCGGAGCAGACGATTGTCGGCACGGGCGGCAAGCAGATCCTTTTCAACGCCTTCATGGCCACGCTGAACCCGGGTGATGAAGTTGTCATTCCCGCGCCTTACTGGGTGAGCTACCCGGAAATGGTGGCGATTTGCGGTGGTACGCCGGTTTTTGTCGACACGACGCTCGAAGACAATTTCAAGCTGAAGCCGGAAGCGCTGGAAAAGGCGATCACGCCGAAGACCAAGTGGTTCGTCTTCAATTCGCCGTCCAACCCCTCGGGCGCTGCCTATTCGCATGACGAGCTGAAGGCGCTGACGGACGTGCTGGTCAAGCATCCGCATGTCTGGGTGCTGACTGACGACATGTATGAGCACCTGACCTATGGCGATTTCAAATTCGTCACCCCGGTGGAAGTAGAGCCTTCGCTTTATGACCGTACGCTGACGATGAACGGCGTCTCCAAGGCCTATGCCATGACCGGCTGGCGTATCGGCTACGCAGCCGGCCCGCTGCCGCTGATCAAGGCCATGGACATGATCCAGGGCCAGCAGACCTCGGGCGCGAGCTCCATCGCACAGTGGGCAGCTGTCGAAGCGCTGAACGGCACGCAGGATTTCATTCCGACCAATAAGAAAATCTTCGAAGGTCGTCGTGATCTCGTCGTTTCCATGCTCAACCAGGCCAAGGGCATCAATTGCCCGGCACCGGAAGGCGCGTTCTACGTCTACCCGTCCTGCGCCGGCATGATCGGCAAGACCGCGCCGTCGGGCAAGGTCATCGAGTCGGATGTGGATTTCGTCTCCGAGCTTCTGGAAGCCGAAGGCGTCGCTGTCGTGCAGGGATCGGCTTTCGGCCTCGGCCCGAACTTCCGCATTTCCTACGCCACGTCGGAAGCGCTCTTGGAAGAAGCCTGCAAGCGCATCCAGCGCTTCTGCGCCGATTGCCGCTGATCGGTTGATACAGTCTTGAAAGAAGCCCGGCAGCGATGCCGGGCTTTTTTGTTCGATGGGGCTTCCGCACGCTAGACGTCATCCTTGGGCTTGATCCGAGGATGACGGAGGAGAGGTTTCTACGCCTTGTCAGATGCCTGAAATCCAGGCGCGACGCCCGTTTTTTAAAGCCCAAGAAACAGCAGCATGATGAAGGTGGCGAAAAGGATGAAATGCGTCATTCCCTCGATCGCGTTGGTTTCACCGTCATTGAGGTTGATGGCGGCGGCGATGAGGGTGATGAAGACCATGACGGTCTGAACCGGCGTCATGGCCATGATGAAGGGCTGGCCGGTATAGAGCGCGATGCCCTCCATGACAGGCACGGTCAGGATAACAGTCGAGAGCGATGCGCCCATGGCGATATTGACCACGGCCTGCATGCGGTTGCGCAATGCGGAGCGGAGCGCGGTGAGGATTTCCGGTGATGCCGAGATTGTTGCCACCACGACCGCCATCAGTGCGGGCGGTGCGCTGGTGCCCTCGAGGCTTTCGCTCAGGAAGGTCGACATGAATTCCGCCAGCACGCCGATCAGCACCACGCCGGCGATGATGAGGCCGATGGAAAGCGGAACGCTGCCTTCGTCTTCCTCCTCGGCATGACCGTGTGACGGCTGGCCGGCCGGATGCGCCTTGCGGGGATAGGCGTAGCTGAAGAAATAGCTGTGAGGGCCAACCTGCATTTTGAGGAAGAGCGCATAAAGCGCGATCATCGCGACGATGGTGAAGGCGGAATAGACGTGCCAGCTCTGCTCTGGAATGAACTCCGGCACGATCATCGAAATACCCATGGCCGTGAGGATCATCACGCCATAGGTCTTGCCGGAATCGTCATTATAGGGCTGCTCGCCATGGCGAAGACCGCCGAGCAGGGCGGCCAGGCCCAGAATGCCGTTGATGTCGATCATGACGGCGGAATAGATCGTATCGCGCACGAGGGTGGGTGAACTGGATTCGCTCATGATGATGGCGAGGATCAGCACTTCCACGGCGACCGCCGAGAGGGTGAGGATCATCGTTCCATAGGGATCGCCGACCTTGGCGGCGAGGATTTCGGCGTGATGGGCGACCCGCATCGAGATGTGAACGATCAGTCCGATCAGCACGATTGCGGCAATGAGCGCCGCCGTTTTTCCGGCTTCGAATATGGCATGCTCGGTCATATAGGCGATGATTGCCGCCGGTATCGCGAGCAGCAGCATCCGCTCCTGTTTCAGAATAGAACCCGCCATTGATTTCCCTTCCCCTGTCAGACCCAGGCTGTGACGTATCGTCCGTGAGATCAAGCAGGATTTGCGCTTGAATGCTTTTGGTAGGATAGTGGTGTCGCAGGACATGCTGCTCATGCCGCGCTGTCCCATCGGGTGCAATGCTTGAAACGCGGTTGTGGTTGCCATGTCGCCTACCGAGACAGGAGGACCATGCATGACCAAAGTGGTGTATGAAATCGTCGAACATGACGGAGGCTTCGCCTACCGCATGAACGGCGCTTATTCCGAAACATTTCCTACCTATGCCGATGCGGTCGAGGCCGCGCGCATCGTTGCCGCCGAACAGCAGGTGGGAGGCGATGACGAGGAAATCAGCTATCAGGATGAGAGCGGCCACTGGCATGAGGAATATAGCCAGGGCGGCGATCGGCCGGAAGCCGAGGTGGTCGACAAGACGTCACAGCCGGCCAGACCGTTTTGATGAGCGAGTTTTGCGGTATCGATGCTGGACTGGCGCTAGCGCCGTTTCGGCGGAGCACCCGGATCGGTTTCTTTGAGATGACCCTTGAGGCCTTCCACGAGGGCGCTGAAGACGGCACGGCATCGCGGTGAAGTCTTGAGATTTTCATGCATCGCGACCCAGGTGTGGAGCGGGATGTCGATTTTCGGAAGCACCTGCACAAGCCGAGGGTCCTTGCGCGCCAGACCGATCTGACAGACGCCGATGCCCGCGCTGGCGCGGATCATGGCAAGCTGGGCGAGGTTGCTGTCGGCGCGGATTTCGAAGGAAATTTCCTCAATATCGGGTATTTCAGGATCGAGCGAGCGCATCCGCTGGATGGCCGCCCGGATGAAAGGCGTCTTGCGGTCGAAGCCGACCATGCGGTGATGGTTCAAATCTTCCATGCTCTTCGGAGCGCCGGCTCTCGCGAGATAGTCGCGCGTCGCGTGAAATCCCAGACGGAAATTACCGATGTAACGCATGACGATCGCATCCTGCTGCGGTTCGGTCATGCGAATGGCGATATCGGCCTCACGCCGCAAAAGGTCTTCCAGCGTATCGGAAAGCGAAAGCTCGATTTCAAGCCGCGGGTGCACCTCCTGCATGGCCGTGATGATCGGCGGCAGCATTTCCACGCCGATGATATCAGAGGCGCTGATGCGCACGGTGCCTTCGATCTTGCCGACCTCACCGGAGGCCGCGCGCATGAGGGCTGCGGTCGTCGCCGCTAGATTTTCCGCATAGGGACGGAGCGCAAGCGCTGCTTCCGTCGGCATCAATCCATGGGGCGAACGAATGAACAGCGGAAAACCGACGGCTTCTTCCAGAGCGCCGATGTGGCGTCCCGCCGTCGGCTGGGTGATGCCGAGTTCGCGCGCGGCGGCGGAAAGCGAACCGTCGCTCAGCACGCTGAGGAAGGTGCGATAAAAATCCCAGCTGATGTCACGGCTTCTGGTCATAAGATTTTGTATAGCTGCTCCACTCATTTGGATAATTTCGTATATCGTAGAACGGGACGATACTCCAGCCCACAACAAGGAGTACGGCGATGATATATGAAAACAACGCAGATACAGCGGCGAATGACCGGCCTCTGGCCCTGATTTTGGGGGTGAATGGCGGTGTCGGCAGTCAGGTCTCCAGGATGCTGCAGCAACGCGGCTGGCGGGTGAGGGCGATGACACGGCAGCAAACGGCGTCCCGTACAAATGGTGATGTCGAGTTCGTAACCGGAGACGCCATGAACCGGCAGGATGTTCTGGACGCGGCAAAGGATGCGCGGCTGATCGTCCATGCGGTTAATCCTCCGGGATATCGCAACTGGGACAGGCAGGTATTGCCGATGCTGGACAATACCATCGCCGCTGCCGAGGCCTGCGGGGCGAGGATCGTCTTTCCGGGCAGCGTCTATAATTTCGGCCCGGATGCTTTTCCTCTCCTGACGGAAGAGAGCCCACAAAAGCCCTTTACCCGCAAGGGCACACTGCGTGTGGAAATGGAGCGGCGGCTGAAAATGGCGTCGATGCGTGGCGTGCCGGTACTGATCGTCCGGGCGGGGGATTTCTTTGGGCCGGATGCGAGAAATAACTGGTTTTCGCAGATGCTGGTAAGGCCGGGAAAGCCGGTCCGCAGCGTCCAGAATCCCGCCGCCCCTCATGCGGGGCATCAATGGGCCTATCTGCCTGACGTGGCGGAGACGATTGGCCGGCTGCTGGACCGGGCAGGCGAGCTTCCGGCTTTCGCCGTCTATCACATGGAAGGTTTCTGGGATTTCGATGGGCTGCAGCTGATTGACGCGATCGAGCGGGTTGTGGGGCATCCGGTCAAGCGGAGGCGGCTATTCTGGTCGGGCATCAAATTGGCCGCCCCTTTCGTTCCCCTGTTCCGCGAAGTGCTGGAAATGCAATATCTCTGGCAGATGCCGATCCGGATGAGCAATCGCAAGCTGACGGATTTCCTTGGAACGGAACCCAAAACACCAATCGATGTCGCGGTATCCGCGACATTGGCGAGCCTCGGCTGCCTTGAGCAGAGGCAGGACCCGACGAGCCTTCCTCATCCGGCGGATGCCGGGGGCAGGGTGTGATGGCGACGGCTGCGAATGGAATGTCGGCTCGGCGTCGCCTGTTTGCCGTAATTTCGGCAAGCGTGCCGGTGCTGATCTTCGCGCAGGTGCTGCTGGCCGGGCTTTCGCTCTATTATGATGGATCGCTGCTTTCGCTGCACAAGGGGCTCGGTTTCCTGATCGCCGTTCCGATCCTGTCGCTGATGGTCCTCGCTCTGCGATATGACGAGCTGCGGCCTAACCTTGCCCGCGCGCTGGTCCTGCTCGGTCTTTATTGTCTTCAGGTGGCGCTGATGAGCATCGGCCGGGAAACGGGCAATGGCTTTCTGCAGGCGCTGCATGTGCCCAACGCCTTCGTCATGGGCGCGTTTTCCGATTTTGCCGCACGGCAGGCGCGAAGCCTGCGCTGAAAGAAATACGCCGCACCGCTCTCAAGCAGTGCGGCGTATTTGCTTGGTCCTTTATCAGGCGAGCGCCGGATAGTCGGTATAACCCTCGGCTCCGCCGCCATAGAAGGTCGGCTGGTTCGGCTCGTTGAGCGGCGCATCGTTTTTCAGGCGGCGCACCAGATCCGGATTGGCGATGAATGCCTTGCCGAAGGCCACGGCATCGACTTTGCCGCTTTCGACGGCTTCGATGGCGCTCTCGCGGTTGTAACCATTATTGGCGATCCACAGGCCCTTGCCGCCGGCATTGCGATAGGCGGCCTTGAAGGCTGCGTAATCGAAAGGCTTGTCGCCCTGCTTGAAATCGCGCGGACCGCCGGTTGCGCCTTCAACCACATGGATGAAGGCGAGATTGCGCTTGCCGAGCTGATCCGCCACGTAATTGTAGAGCGGCTGCGGGTCGGCCTCGAAAATATCGTTGGCGGGGGTAACGGGGGAAAGGCGGATGCCGGTGCGGCCCGCGCCAATCTCTTCCGCCACCGCATCGACAACTTCCAGCAGGAAGCGGGCGCGGTTTTCGATCGAGCCGCCATACTCATCCGTGCGCTGGTTGGTGCTGGATTTCAGGAACTGCTCGATCAGGTAGCCATTGGCGGCATGGATTTCGACGCCGTCGAAACCGGCCTCCAGAGCCGCGCGTGCGCCGCTGCGGTAATCCTCGAGGATGAGGCCGATATCGTCGATGGTGAGCGCGCGGGGCTCTGAGGTTTCGGCAAAGGCGCCGGTGCCGTCATCATTGATGATATAGGTCTTCGACTTGGCGGGAATGGCGGAAGGAGCAACCGGCTGACCGCCATGCGGCTGCAGCGAGGTGTGGGAAATGCGGCCCACATGCCAGATTTGCGCGACGATCTTGCCGCCGGCTGAATGCACGCCATCGGTGACCTGTTTCCAGCCTTCGATCGCTTCCCGCTTGTAGAGACCCGGAACGTCCGCATAACCCTGACCCTGCTGGGAAATCGGCGTGCCTTCGGTGACGATCAGCCCGGCTGTGGCGCGCTGCTCGTAATAGGTGGCGTTGAGATTGTTGGGAATTGCGCCCGGCGAGCGGTTGCGGGTGAGGGGGGCCATGACGATACGGTTGGCGAGTGCGATATCGCCGGCCTGTGCCGGTTCGAAAAGACTGGTCATGCGACTTCACTTTCTGGTCGGTTGGCGAAATTGCGCGGCAGGCGCGCTATCTGGGTCGGGTGCCGGATCGAAACCCGCGTTGCGGTTCCTGTCCGGCACCCCGGGGCTCAAAGCTTGGGAGGCTCAGAGATTGGCTTGCAGATAATTGCGGAAAGCGTCGATGGTTTCCTCGTTGCGTTCGAAAAACACCCATTGCCCGACCTTTTTCGACCTGATGAGACCGGCTGTCTGCAACACCGCCAGATGCGACGAGACGGTGGATTGCGACAGGCCGCTGATCTGAAACTGGTTGGCGCACACCCCCATGCTGAGCGGGTGCTCCTGACAGAAGTGACTTTCCGGGCGCTTCAGCCATTCCAGAAATTTCAGCCTTGCAGGGTGCGAAAGGGCCTTGAGGATTTCCTCCGGGTTCATCTGGGTTTCTTTAATATCTGACATGAACGATATTTATATCGGTCATTTTCGATATACAAGTCACGTCTCTGTGAGGACCGTGGGGAGTGGGCAGGCGGTTCCAAAAAAGAAGGCCGCTGGATGTCTCCGCGGCCTGACAAGTTTGAAGGTCAAAACCTCCAGAGGGGAACAGCTGTCGCGTGCCTTGGGCGAGCGTGACAGCCAACTAAAATATGGGAGCGGCAATAATGCAAAACAAGGTTGCATCATGCGATATTTCGCCAATTTGGAGAAAATTCTTGCGGGTAAAAAAAGAGGGCCGCCGGATAGATCCAGGGCCCTTTAAGTGTGAAGGTCAAAAACCTCCAGAGGGGAACAGCTGATGCGGTGGAACTGGGAGGAAAAGCCACCGTGTGCATCAGCTGAGAGCGATATGGTGCTTTTTTGTGCACGAAACAACTCTTTTTTGTGCAGGTCAGGCATGCGTACCACGCAGCCCTCGATATTTCCGGTATATTTTATGTGCAATGCTGCCGGAGAGCGCAAGCATTCCGCTCACGCAACGCTTTGCGTAAGCTGTTGAAATTAAAGCGCGATAGCCAAGCACCGTCTATTTTAACGTCAGAAGTTCCAGTTCCGCGCCTTGGCGACGATGAAGTCGCGGAAGGCTTTCAGCTTTGCAGCGTTTTTCATCTCGTCGGGATAACAGAAGTAGGTATCGAATGACGGAATATCTGCGGCGAGCGACAGCTGGATGAGGCCGGGATCGCGCCCGACGATATAGTCAGGCAAACAGGCGATGCCGATTCCCAACAGGCAGGCGCGCTTGATCGATGTCTGGCTGTTGATCTGCAGATGCGGCGTGCGCGTATTGTCGGAAGACCGTCCGGCATTTTCCAGCCAGTTGACATCAAGGAGATAGTTGGGCGCCGGCTCGCCGAAAGAGATGATGCGGTGGTTGTCGAGATCCTCGATCGACTGCGGCTCTCCGTGACGGTTGATGTAGGACGGCGCGGCATAGACGTGCATATGCACCGTGAACAGCTTGCGCTGGATGAGGTCCGACTGCTGCGGCTGGCGCAGACGGATGGCGCAATCGGCGTGGCGCATGTTCACGTCCAGCTCCTCATTGTCGAGGATGAGCTGGATCGACATTTCCGGGTAGAGCTGCAGGAACTCCTGCACCTTGTCCGTCAGCCAGCCCTGGCCGAGACCGACGGTCGTCGTCACGCGCAGCTTGCCGCTCGGCTTCTCCGTCGTCTCCGTCAGTTGCATCTTGACGGTTTCGAGCTTCAGCAGCACGTCATGGGCGGTGCGATAAAGCAGCTCGCCCTGTTCGGTGAGGATCAGGCCTCGGGCGTGGCGATGGAACAGCTTGACGCCGACATCCTGTTCCAGCGCGCTGACCTGACGGCTGATGGCCGACTGGGACAAATGCAGCTTGTCGGCAGCATGGGTGAAAGACCCCGCTTCGGCTGCGGCATGAAAAATGCGCAGTTTATCCCAGTCCAATGGCATTGCCATGCCTATCCTGCCTTTCGGTTATTCCGCTGCTACCGCGAGCGGTTGTTGCGCGGTGAGGTACCGTTCTGCTTCGAGGGCGGCCATGCAGCCCATGCCGGCGGCGGTGATTGCCTGACGGTAGATGTCGTCGGTGACGTCGCCGGCAGCGAAAATGCCCTCAACATCGGTTGCGGTGGAATCGGGTGCGGTCCACATATAGCCGTTGTCCTTGAGCTTCACCTTGCCCTTGAACAGTTCAACCGCCGGCGCGTGGCCGATGGCGACGAAGACGCCGTCGATCGGCGTGTCGCTGATCGCGCCGGTCTTGGTGTCACGCAACCTCACGCCCGAGACGGAGGGCGGCATTGGCGGCTTGGCGGGAGCGCCGGTGATTTCGGCGATTTCCGTGTTCCACAGGATCTTGACGTTTTCCTTCGCGAACAGCCGTTCCTGAAGGATTTTTTCCGAGCGGAAGCTGTCGCGGCGGTGCACGACGGTCACAGATTTAGCGATATGGGCGAGATAGAGCGCTTCCTCCACGGCGGAGTTACCGCCGCCGACCACGATCACATCCTTGTTGCGATAGAAGAAGCCGTCGCAGGTGGCGCAGGCGGAAACGCCGAAGCCCTGGAAATGCTGTTCGCTCTCGATACCCAGCCACTTGGCCTTGGCGCCGGTTGCGATGATCAGCGTGTCGGCGGTCCAGACCTGACCGGAATCGGTCTTGACCACGAAAGGCCGTACATTGGTTTCAACTTCGGTGACGAGGTCACTGACGATTTCCGCACCCACATGGGTCGCCTGCTTCAGCATCTGATCCATCAGCCAAGGGCCCTGGATCGGATCGGCAAAGCCCGGATAGTTCTCGACATCGGTGGTGATCATCAGCTGGCCGCCCTGTTCCATGCCGGCAATCAGCACGGGTTTCAGCATTGCGCGGGCCGCGTAGATCGCCGCGGTATAACCGGCGGGACCAGAGCCAATGATCAATACCTTGGTATGGCGGGCAGACATGGAAACATTCCTTTTTACGGTAGCGGGGCCTTTCAGCAGCAAGACCTTCCAGCCGCAACACGGCGGACAGGCCACAACCCCTTCATTGCCCGGTATTTAAGGTTGTCTAGTGTCTTTATTCAAGGGCAGCCTTGCGTTACCAACAAGGCAGTTGTGGATGCGCGCGCAATTTTGTGACCGGGAGGTGGCATAATGTTGCGAATCCCGCGCCGAATAGTACAAGGAAGTTCTCCAGCTTAACGAGGTACTCCTCCGTGACCAGCGTCGAACTCGATGCCATCGATCTGAAAATCCTGCGCGAATTGCAGCGCGACGGGCGTATGACCAATGTGGAACTGGCCGAAAGGGTCGGTATTTCCGCGCCGCCCTGCCTGAGGCGGGTCCGCAAGTTGGAGGAGGCGGGCGTGATCGAGGGTTATCACGCCATGTTGAACGCCCCGAAGCTCGGTTTCGACCTCGTCGCCTTCTGCATGATCGGTCTCAAGCGCCAGTCGGACAGCAATCTGAAGGCTTTTGCGGCGGCAACTGCCGGCTGGTCGCTGGTGCGGCAGGCCTGGATGGTGTCGGGCGAAAGCGACTTTCTGCTGCATTGCGTCGCCAAGAACCTGACGGAATTTCAGGATTTCGTCATCGAGGTTCTGACGGCGGACGAAAATGTCGATACGGTGCGCACCATGCTCACCATCCGTCAGGTCAAGCGCGTCGGTCTGGTGGAAATCTGATCGGCCGGCTTTTTGTCGGCTTCGGGGGGCATTACCCCCGCCGCAACGCCTCATAGACTTCGCCGAGACTTGTCGCTTCTTTTTCCAGCGGAAAAGTGCTGCGCACATGCGCAAGTCCGGCACTTGCGTGGGCTTTGGCCAGAGCAGGATCGGCGAGATAGGTCTTTATCGCGTCTCTCAGCGAGGCATAGTCACCCGCATCGACAACCGCCCCGGTCTCGCCCGTGACGATCATTTCCTCGTAAGCGCCGGCATTACTGGCGACAACGGCCGTCCCGGAGGCCATGGCTTCGAGCGGTGTCAGGCCGAAACCTTCATTGCGGGATGGGGCGACATAGAGCGTCAGCCGCCGGTACCAGGGCTTGATGTCGTCAACTTCGCCCTGAAATACGATGCGGTCGGCAAGGCCGGCTGCGGCGACATCGGCCTTGAGCGCATCACCGAAGGCCTTGTGTTCCGCCGTGACGCGGCCGGACACTACAGCTGTCCATTGCGGATGGTTGGGCAGAAGTTCGATCATGGCGCGCACAAATAGATCGGTGCCCTTCTGGTGGCGCACGCGTCCGAAACAGCCGATCAGATATTGGCCCGGCAGGCCGGTTGCCGCGATCGTATCTTCCGGACCGGTGGCCGGGTGGAAAAGGTCGGTATCGACGCCATGCATGACGACGCGATGGGGCACTTCCAGGAACGAGCCGGAGCGGGCGTTGGTCGCAACCACGGCATCCATCTTCGAAATCAGAAAACGGGTATAGGCGGAATGCCGCCTCTGTGCCGCGGAGGTAAAGAGCAGCTTCACCTTCATGCGCAGCACATCGCGCATCAGAAGACCCGGCAGCATTTCGAGGTTGCGGCGGGCATGCCAGATGCGCGGGCCACCCTGCGGGCCGTTTTGCCAGAGCCGCGACAGATCGCGGAAACGCACATGCGGCAGATGCGGCGGCAGGCCGGGGCCGATGGTGGCCACCTTCTGTCCCAGCCGGTTCTGCACCGGTATCAGCTGGACGATGGTGGAGGTGACGCCGGAGAGCCTGCGCTTGAAGTTCGGCGCAAGCACCTGCACATCTTTCAGACTGACGTGGGACAAGATGGGCTTCCGTCTCTACGGCTGGTTTGGAGATTCAATACGTCAAAAAGCAATGCGCCCGTGTGGGGCGCATTGCACGTCGGGGCAATCAGCCCCACTGTACCGCGAGAATCTCGTAGCCCTTGGCGCCGCCGGGCGCGTTGACTTCGATGCTGTCGCCGACTTCCTTGCCGATCAGGGCGCGGGCAATCGGCGAGGAGATGGAGATGCGGCCAGCCTTCACATCGGCTTCCTGGTCGCCGACGATCTGGTAGGTTCGTTCCTCGTCGCTATCTTCGTCGATCAGCTTGACGGTGGCGCCGAACTTGATCTTGGAACCGGACATCTTGGACAGGTCGATGACTTCCGCGCGTGCGGTCAGGTCTTCGAGTTCGGTGATGCGGCCTTCATTGTGGCTCTGGGCTTCCTTGGCAGCATGGTACTCGGCGTTTTCCGAAAGGTCGCCATGGGCGCGCGCTTCCGCAATTGCCTCGATGATACGGGGACGCTCCTCCTGCTGGCGAAAGCGCAGCTCCTCCTGCAGCTTGACGAATCCACCCTGAGTCATCGGTACTTTTTCTACCATTTTTTTATCCTTCGCATTCCGGTCGCTTTACTTGCAGACACAAAAAGAAACAGGTTCCGGAGAGGAACTCCGGAACCATGCCAAAATCATAACTGAGCCGACTATATCAGAAGACGACAGCGAAATGCCAGCAAATTTGAGGTGTGAGTATTTCCTCATTCAATCAAAGGCTTGACTGCCATTATTGACATTCTTCAATGGAACATATAGTGAACATTGCTATGAAGAAGTCGATCAGGCAACGGCTGGCCATTCTCTCCGACGCGGCGAAATATGATGCCTCCTGCGCATCGAGCGGCACGACAAAACGCAACTCCGCAGTGTCAGGCGGTCTGGGCTCCACGGAAGGGTCGGGCATCTGCCATGCCTATGCGCCGGACGGGCGCTGCATTTCGCTCCTGAAAATTCTGCTGACCAATTTCTGCATCTATGATTGCGCCTATTGCATTAACCGCTCTTCCAGCAATGTCGAGCGAGCGCGGTTTACGCCAGAAGAAGTGGTTTGGCTGACGCTGGAGTTTTATCGGCGTAACTATATCGAGGGGCTGTTCCTGTCCTCCGGCATCATCCGCTCCTCCGATCACACGATGGAAGAGATGGTGCGCGTGGCGCGTGAACTGCGCGTTACCCATGGTTTTCGCGGCTATATCCACCTGAAATCCATTCCCGAAGCGTCGCCCAGGCTGATCGAGGAGGCGGGGCTTTATGCGGATCGTCTTTCGATCAATATCGAATTGCCGACCGATAGCGGCATTGGCCGTTTCGCGCCGGAAAAGCAGCCCGCCAATATTCGCCGCTCCATGGCCGATATCCGTTTGAAGATCGAGGAGGCGGGGGAGCCGACCGTCCGGACACGCAAGACCAAGCGCTTTGCGCCGGCCGGTCAGAGCACGCAGATGATCGTGGGGGCCGATGGCGCAGACGATAGCACCATTCTCTCCACCAGCGCCCGGCTTTATGGCAGCTACGGTTTGCGGCGCGTTTATTATTCGGCCTTCAGCCCCATTCCGGATTCGTCGAAGAACCTGCCGCTCATCAAGCCGCCGCTCATGCGTGAACACCGGCTTTATCAGGCCGACTGGCTGTATCGCTTTTATGGCTTCGACATCGGTGAGATAACCGCGATCGGGGGCGATGGCATGCTCGATCTCGATATCGACCCGAAGCTCGCCTGGGCGCTGAAGCATCGCGAGCGTTTCCCTGTGGACGTCAACGTGGCGGATCGGGAAATGCTGCTGCGCGTGCCCGGTTTCGGTACGAAAACGGTCGCATCCATTCTGTCGTCGCGACGGTTCCGGCGGTTGCGGCTGGAGGATATCGCCCGCTTTGGTGTTTCCCTGAAAAAGGTGAAGGCCTTCATCGTCGCAGAGGGCTGGACGCCGGGCAAGCTGACCGAGCGGCCGGATTTGCGGGCGATGTTTGCGCCGCAGCCCGAGCAATTGTCGCTCCTGTGATGTACGGCCCGGTTCTGGAAGGGCGGGGTGATTTCGGCGAGTGGCGCGATGCCGCCCGCGCGGCGCTTGCCGCCGATATTCGACCCGAGATGATTGACTGGCGGTTGCGGGATGACGGGGCAGGGCTGTTGGATTTTGCCGGCGAGCCCTTGCCGGCGGCCGGTTCTGGGTCCGGGCAGGTTTCCGTTCCAGCTTCGTTCGTGGCGCTGGCGCAGGCCGTCATCTGTCATAGCGATGCAGGCCGTTTTGCACTGCTTTACCGGCTGTTGTGGCGGCTGAGGCAGGATCGCGCACTGTTGCAGTTCAAGTCCGATCCGGATGTTTCAGAGGTCCGGCTGCTTGAGAAATCCGTCAGACGCGATTGTCACAAGATGACTGCTTTTGTCCGTTTCAAGGAAGTGCCCTTGCCTCAGGGGCAGGGCGGGCGGCGGCGGTTTATTGCCTGGTTTGAGCCTGACCATTTCATCGTCGAGCGCACGGCCGCGTTTTTCCAGCGGCGGTTTACCGACATGGACTGGCTGATCGCCACGCCGAAGGGCTCTGCACGGTGGGACGGAAACGCGCTGGAGACATCGCGGGAAGCGGCGGAAAAGCCTGATCTGACGGACGAGACGGATGAACTCTGGCGGACCTATTATGCCAATATATTCAATCCGGCCCGCCTGAAGATCAAAGCCATGACGGCGGAGATGCCAAAGAAATACTGGAAGAACCTGCCGGAAGCCGATCTCATTCCCGGTCTGATTCTCGGAGCAGAGGCGCGGGTGCTGGAGATGGCCGCCAAAGCGGCAAGCCAGCCGCAGCCGTTTCACCACCGCCTGCAGGCTGCGGCCGCTGCACGGGAGACGCCGCAACCGGTGCCGGATGGTACGCTCGCGTCGCTGGCGCGGGAGGCGGGCCATTGCACCCGCTGCCCCCTGCATTGCAACGCCACGCAGACGGTTTTCGGCTCTGGCCCAGAGGATGCGAACATCATGATCGTGGGCGAGCAGCCGGGCGATCACGAGGATCTCGCCGGCAAACCTTTCGTCGGCCCGGCCGGCCAGCTCTTTGACCGGACTCTCGCCCAAATCGGCATCGAACGCAAAAAGCTTTACGTCACCAATGCCGTCAAGCACTTCAAATACGAAACGCGCGGCAAACGGCGCATTCATCAGCGTCCGAATGCGGGCGAAGTGGAGCAATGCCGCTGGTGGCTCAATCAGGAAATCGCGCTTGTTCGGCCAAAACTGATCGTTGCCATGGGCGCAACGGCGCTTTATGCGCTGACCGGCGGCAAGGAAAAGGTCACGGAGATACGGGGGCGTCCTTTGCCAATGGAGGAGGGCCGGACGCTTTTTGTCACTGTGCACCCGTCCTATCTACTGCGCCTTGTCGATACGCAGGCGAAAGAGGCGGAGATGGCAAGATTCACAAAGGATATGCATTTTATTAGAACGTTCGAATAGATTTCTGTCTACGATTGGAGATTTATTTCAATGGGCGAATATTAACTTACAGTAGTATAATTTATTGATTATTTATATGTTATTTTTATTAAAATTTTATACTTAATATTATAATTAAGTCCTCCGAATTTATATGGACAAATCATGTTGGGTGAGCTCGACCTTACGACAGTCATATTGATGCAAAAGTGTTCCTACATCGTTGGGCTTTTGAGTTTTATCTACCTGAAAATGACCAATCGCGATTTGCGCGGTCCCATTCCTCTCGCGGCGGGTTTTGCGACGATGGCGATTGGCTCCACGCTTGCCGGTTACGGAGAATGGGGAATATTGTCGCCGGCTTTATGGCAACTGGGCAGTGTCGTTTTTGGTGTTGTCGGTTATGCGCTGATCTGGCTCGGCTTGAAGACGTTGAGCGATGGACGCGCCGTAGACCGGCGAATCCTATCCTTTGTATGTTTTATCGCCGTGCTGACGATGGTCGTCGCGCATCAGGTGGCGGACAATAATGCGCTTCGCGCGGCGCTCTTCAATGGCTGCGCGTCGCTGGCCTATATCGCCGGGGCGTTGGTGCTTTTTGCCGGATGGCGCAGGGAGCCGCTGCTTTCCCGTCTGGCGCTTGGTGCGATTACCGGCGTCTCCGGTCTCATTTCGCTGGCGGTGATGAAAAGTGTGCTTTTTCCCGGCTATGCCACCCTCAATCTGGTCAATGCGTTTTTCTTCATCATCATGCTGAACTTCGCGATCGCCCTGTTCGTGATGATGCTGGTTGCCGAGCGGTCGGAACGGAAATTGCTGGTTCTTGCCAATACGGACCCCCTGACCGGCGTTAAGAACCGGCGCTTCTTCTTCCAGACCATGCCCGCGACGCCTCATCCCGCCGACGCGGCCATGTTGCTCGATATCGATCACTTCAAGTCGATCAACGACCGTTTCGGCCACGCCGTCGGCGATAGCGTGCTGCAGGAAGTGGCAAAGCGCATTGGCGGTAGCATTCGTGGTGGGGATGTGCTGGCGCGTTACGGTGGTGAGGAATTCATCATCTATCTGCCTGGCGCCGGCGTTCACAAGGCCTGCATGATCGGCGAACGTATTCGCGATGCGATTGCGGTCAGCGAGGTCGACTGCGGCGGTCTGCGTGTCGGAGTGACGATCAGCATCGGCGTTGCCGCCACCGGCGACATGCGCTGCGATCTCCAGACGCTTGCCGAAATGGCGGATCGTGCGCTTTACCGGGCAAAGACCGAAGGGCGCAACTGCGTCCGCGAGGCGCTGGCGGCCTAGGGGCATCCTCGTTTCTGCGGCTGGCAGCTTGCGGCTCAGCCGCTCGGCGCACTCGCATCCATCGCGGCGCGATGCCGTAGGGCCTCTTTCAACAATATCTCGATCTGGGCATTGATGCTGCGCAGTTCATCGCTCGCGGTGTGGCGGATTTCATTCAAGATTGCCGGTTCGATCCGCAGCGGAAAAGCCACGCGCTCCGGGCCTGGCGGACGTCCAGCCATGAGTTAACCCTGCAGCTTCAAGTTCAGGGAAATCATGCGACCGCTGGCGGGGGCGGATTTTTCAGGTGTAGGAAAAGACATCATGGGCCTCGCGTGGGAATGATGTCTTTTTGATACCCGCAACGGATTGCAGCGGGATTACGCGATGCAAAACGCCGCGGACATGGCGATCCGCGGCGTTTTGTTTTCAATCTTGCGGACTTTTTCCGCAGAAACTTAGTTGAAGTAGCTCTGCAGCGGCTTCACTTCCAGATTGCCGGCCTTCAGCGCCTTGATGGCGAGGGCTGCGGCTTCCGCACCGGCCATCGTGGTGTAGTAGGGCACCTTCTGCATCAGCGTTGCGCGGCGCAGCGACTTCGAGTCGGAGATCGCCTTGTTGCTGTCGGTGGTGTTGATGACGAGCTGGACCTGACGGTTACGGATGGCGTCCTCAATATGCGGACGACCTTCCTGCACCTTATTGATCTTTTCGGCATTGATGCCCTGTTCAGCAAGGAAACGCTGGGTGCCGCCGGTTGCGAGAACCTTGAAGCCGCTTTCCACCAGAATGCGGATGGCCGGCAGAACGCCTTCCTTGTCGTCGTCACGCACGGAAACGAAGACCGTGCCGGAGCGGGGCAGATCGACGCCGGCGCCGAGCTGACTCTTGGCGAAGGCCAGCGCGAAATCCGTGTCGAGGCCGATGACTTCACCGGTCGAACGCATTTCCGGTCCGAGCAGAATGTCGACGCCGGGGAAGCGCGCGAACGGGAATACGGCTTCCTTGACGGCGATGTGCTTCAGGTTGCGCGGATCCGGCTTCTTGCCATAAGCGGCAATCGCCGCATCGAGCTTCTCACCGGCCATGACGCGGGCGGCGATCTTGGCGATCGGCGCGCCGATGGTCTTGGCGACGAAAGGCACGGTACGCGAGGCGCGCGGGTTGACTTCGAGAACGTAGATGGTGCCATCCTTGATGGCATATTGAACGTTCATCAGGCCGCCGACGTTGAGCGCCTTGGCAAGAGCCGTCGTCTGGCGTTCCAGTTCGTCGAGCGTTTCCTTGCTCAGCGAACGCGAAGGCAGCGAGCAGGCCGAGTCGCCCGAGTGGATGCCGGCTTCTTCGATATGTTCCATGATGCCCGAAACGAAGACGTTTTCGCCGTCGCACAGCGCATCGACGTCCACTTCGACGGCGTTGGTCAGGTAGCTGTCGAACAGAAGCGGGTTCTTGCCGAGCAGGGTGTTGATCTGGCCGGTCTTGTCGTTCGGGTAACGCTGCTTGATGTCCTCAGGCACGAGACCCGGAACCGTATCGAGCAGGTAGGTCTGCAGCTGGCCTTCCGAATGGATGATCTGCATGGCGCGGCCACCCAGAACGTAGGACGGACGCACGACCAGCGGGAAGCCGATTTCGGAGGCGACGAGGCGTGCCTGCTCGACCGAATAGGCAATACCATTGTTTGGCTGGGCGAGATCGAGCTTCATCAGCAGCTTCTGGAAGCGGTCGCGGTCTTCGGCAAGATCGATCATGTCAGGCGCGGTGCCGAGGATCGGGATACCGTTCTTTTCCAGCGCTTCGGCCAGCTTCAGCGGGGTCTGGCCACCGAACTGCACGATGACGCCGACCAGTTCACCCTTTTCCTGCTCGGCGCGCATGATCTCGATTACGTCTTCGGCCGTCAGCGGCTCGAAATAGAGACGGTCGGAGGTGTCGTAGTCGGTGGAAACCGTTTCCGGGTTGCAGTTGATCATGATCGCTTCGAAGCCGGCATCCTTCAGCGCGAAGGCGGCATGGCAGCAGCAATAATCGAACTCGATGCCCTGGCCGATACGGTTCGGGCCACCGCCGAGGATGACGACCTTCTTGCGGTCGGAAACCTGCGCTTCAGAGCGGGCAGCACCGACGAAGGGAATTTCATAGGTCGAATACATATAGGCGGTGGGCGAAGCGAACTCGGCCGCGCAGGTATCGATGCGCTTGAAGACCGGACGGACGTTGAGGCTGTTGCGCAGCTCCGCCACTTCCTTCGGGCGCTTGTCCGTCAGAATTGCGAGACGGGCGTCGGAAAAGCCCATGGCCTTCAGCATGCGCAGGTTCTCGGCGTCCTGCGGCAGGCCCTGCTCGCGAATACGGGCTTCCATATCCACGATTGCCTTGAACTGGGCGATGAACCAGGGGTCGATCTTCGAGTTTTCGTGAACTTCTTCCGCTGTCATGCCCATGCGCAGCGCCTGTGCGACCATGCGCAGGCGATCCGGCGTTGGCGTGCCGATGGCGGCGCGGATAGCGTTCTTGGAGCCTTCGCCTTCCTCAAAGCCGGGGATTTCGATTTCATCGAGACCGGTGAGGCCGGTTTCCATGCCGCGCAGCGCCTTCTGCAGCGATTCTGCGAAGGTGCGGCCGATGGCCATGACTTCACCGACGGACTTCATGGCCGTGGTGAGGATCGGCGAGGCGCCCGGGAACTTCTCGAAGGCGAAACGCGGGATCTTGGTGACGACGTAGTCGATCGACGGTTCGAACGAGGCAGGCGTCGCGCCGCCGGTGATATCGTTTTCCAGCTCGTCGAGCGTATAGCCGATGGCGAGCTTGGCGGCGATCTTGGCGATCGGGAAGCCGGTTGCCTTGGAGGCGAGAGCGGACGAGCGCGAAACGCGCGGGTTCATTTCGATGACGACGAGGCGGCCGTCTTTCGGGTTGACGGCGAACTGCACGTTCGAGCCGCCGGTTTCCACGCCGATCTCACGCAGCACCGCAATCGAGGCGTTGCGCATGATCTGGTATTCCTTGTCGGTCAGCGTCAGCGCTGGCGCAACGGTGATGGAATCGCCGGTGTGGACGCCCATCGGATCGATGTTTTCGATGGAGCAGATGATGATGCAATTGTCCGCGGTGTCGCGGACCACTTCCATCTCATATTCCTTCCAGCCGAGAACCGATTCTTCGACCAGCACCTCGGTGGTCGGCGAAGCGTCGAGGCCGCCGGAGACGATGTCGAAGAATTCGGAGCGGTTATAGGCAATGCCGCCGCCGGTGCCGCCGAGCGTGAAGGATGGGCGGATGATGGCGGGCAGGCCGACATGGTCGATCGCCTGGGCGGCGATTGCGATCGCATGCGCCATGTAACGCTGCTTGCGGTCGGTCTCGCCAAGGTTCCACTGGTTTTCCAGATCGTCCAGCGCCTTGTCCAGTTCCGCACCGGAAAGCTTCGCCTTGAGTTCGGCGCGGGCAGCTTCGTGCTTCTTGCGGTCGGCGTCCTTGATTTCAGTGGCGTTGGCCAGCATGGACTTCGGCGTTTCGAGGCCGATGCGAGCCATGGCCTCGCGGAAGAGGGCGCGGTCTTCGGCCATGTCGATGGCTTCGGGCTTCGCGCCGATCATTTCCACATTGTAGCGGTCGAGAACGCCCATGCGCTTGAGAGAAAGCGCGGTGTTGAGCGCGGTCTGGCCGCCCATGGTCGGCAGAAGCGCGTCCGGGCGCTCCTTGGCGATGATCTTGGCGACAACTTCAGGCGTGATCGGCTCAACGTAAGTGGCGTCGGCAAGGCCGGGGTCGGTCATGATGGTGGCCGGGTTGGAGTTGACCAGAATGACCCGGTAACCTTCTTCCTTCAGCGCCTTGCAGGCCTGCGTGCCGGAATAGTCGAATTCACATGCCTGACCGATGACGATCGGTCCTGCGCCAATGATGAGGATGGACTTGATATCTTGGCGCTTCGGCATGGCTCTCTCGTTCCGCGTTTTGGTTGCGCAAAACACCAGCCAGGGTGAAAGATCACCGGCCGGGGCGCGCAATTCAAAGTTTTCAGGCTAGAAGCGGCTTATAGGCAAATGTTTTTGAGAACGGAACCCCATAAATTCCGGAATCGACAGAAACTCTTAACGGGCTGGGGCAAGGGCCGCAAAACGGGCCTGCACCGCTGCATTATAAGAGCGGCTGACGGGGATTTCCGAACCGTCCCTTGTCATGAGAAGCAGACGGCCCGCCTGTTTACGCAGCGCGACGACATCGGCATCGGCGATCCAGTGCGACCGGTGTACCTGCAAGCCCTGCGTCTCGCCAATCTCTTTCAGAGCATCGGCAAAACGCAGCAGAACGAGCTGACGCCCGCGCGTGGTGACGATCTGCGTATAATGGTCCTGCACCGAAAGCCGCAGCAATTCTCCGCGCTTTTGCGGTGGCAGCCGCTCCAGCAGCGGCGCGACGCCTTTCACCTCACGCTTGGTATCATCGTCTGTGTCCGTAACGGCGTTGGCCGTTGTTTCGAGCGACTGGCCGGTGGTGAGATAACTCAGCAGGCAGAAGATGGCACAGAGAGGCAGGGCCGACAGGCTGCTTTCTAAAAAGGGGCCGAAACCCATTTCCTTACCTGAAAATACCCGGTTCGTGACGGTGAGCATGAGCCCGATCGGCAGGGTGGCCGTCAGCGAACCGATCATCATGCGCGTCAGCATGTTTTCGATGCTGCCGGCAAGGGTGCTGTTGGCGATGATGGAAAAGGATATGGCGAATGTCCAGGCGACGGCCTGTATGATTGTCCAGTAAAGCAACCGGTCGGCGAAACTCATGGTTTCGCTCGTGCCGAAAGGCCCGGTCACGATGAAGATCGCCAGCACGGCGAGAAATGTCAGCCACAGCCTGCGCGATTGCAGGACGGCGTGCATTTCACGAAGCGTGGATTGCAGATACGGGTGATCCACGAAGTTTTCCTGCGGTTGGCGTCAATCCGTTTTTCTTGAGCGCATGTTTTGCCGAAATTGCCGGTGATTTCAACCGAGCCGAAACAGCAACCATGTCATTCCAGCCATTGTTAGACGCACCGCTCGCCGTGCAATTCCATGTCGCCACCGTCGTGCCCGCAGCCATTCTCGGCGCCTTCATCTTCCTGCGCCGCAAGGGAACCGCCATCCACCGGCTGCTCGGCAAGATCTGGGTGATGCTGATGGTCACGACTTCCGTTTCGACGTTCTTCATCCATGAATTGAGGGTGTTTTACGGTTTCAGCCCGATCCATCTGCTCTCGGCCTTCACCCTCTATGGCTGTCTGCAATCGGTCTATTTCGCCCGGCGCGGCGATATCAGACGCCATATGCGCATCATGCAGAGCGTTTATCTCGGCGGCATCGTTGTTGCCGGAGGTTTCACCTTCGTTCCCGGTCGCCTCATGCATGAGGTTGCTTTTGGTGATGGCAAAGCCGGTTTTGCGGCCCTTTCCGCCGGCGCTCTCGTGTTTGCCTTCCTGTTTCTGACCGTATTGAAACAAAGACGCAGAGCCGCTTGAGAGACTCCGTTCGCCGCCTCTGCTTTCTTCCGGAACAAGATGTATTATAGTGCCGTTATATGGCAGCTTGTTAAGGCGGTATCCGCCGGGAGAATAGCATGGAATGGAGAGGGCGCCGCCAGTCGGACAATATCGAGGATCGGCGTGGCATGTCGGCGGGATCGGGGCCAGGCGGTAACGATCCTTTTTCCCGTGGCGGAATGCGCGTGCCGATCGGGCGTCGCGGTGGCGGCATCGGTATCGGCGGCATTGTAGTCATCCTGCTGATCAGCTGGGTGCTTGGCATCAACCCGCTGACGCTGCTTACGGGTGGCGACATCTCGATGGACGGCGGTGGCACGACGCAACAATCCGGCACCCAGCAATCCGGCACACGCCCGCAGGGCGAATCGTCGGACGAGACGACGGCTTTCGTGCGCACCGTGCTGGCTGAGACGGAAGATACCTGGAGCGGCATCTTCCAGTCCGCCGGGGAGACCTATCAGAAACCGACGCTGGTTCTGTTCTCCGGGCAGGTGTCATCCGCCTGTGGTTATGCCTCTGCCGCCAGCGGCCCGTTCTATTGCCCGGGTGACCGCAAGGTCTATCTCGACACCAGTTTCTTCAATGAACTGGACAAGCGTTTCGGTGCGGCCGGCGATTTCGCACAGGCTTACGTGATTGCACATGAGGTGGGCCACCACATCCAGAACCTGACCGGCGTTCTGCCGGAATTCAACCGCCGCCGCCAGTCCATGAGCCAGGTGGACGCGAACAAGATGTCGGTGCGAGTCGAGCTTCAGGCTGATTGTTATGCCGGCATCTGGGGCAAGTTTACCGAACAGAAGGGCATTCTCGAAACCGGCGACCTCGAGGAAGCGCTTAATGCCGCCCACCAGATTGGCGACGATACGCTGCAGAAGCAGACTCAAGGCTATGTTGTGCCTGACAGTTTCAACCACGGCACCTCGGCACAGCGCGCGGAATGGTTCAAGCGCGGTTTCCAGAGCGGCCGTGTCGAGGATTGCGATACGTTCTCGGCGAATATCTAAGGAGAGGGGGCTTTTCAGCCCCCTTTTCATTCAACGCATCAAAAGCGCTACGGCATACATGCCGAGGGCGAAGATGGTATGGGCCACGAGGTTGAGGACGCGAACCTTCGTGGGGTTCGGCGTTTTCGATGCGGCCCAGCCAATGCCGAGACCCGGCTGCAGCAGGAACCAGCCCGCGCCCACCGTTATGATGCCGATGATCCACGGCTCAATGAAGGACGGGTTTGCAAACCACGCGGCCGGGACCACCAGCGCAAGAATGATGCCATAGAGAATGCCGACGGCGTAATGCGAAATCCAGCCGAGCGCGAGCTCATGCTCGTAAGGTGCCGCCGTGGCGATGCTGTCGTGAAATATCCTGCCCTTCGGCACATGCCAGAACCAGCGGCCGACCGGCGCCCAGTTGGGGGCGGACTGGCCAAAAAACCGGTGCAGTATGATTGCCCATATGTCCATAAACACGGTACCGCCAATGCCCATGGCAATGCCGCGCCAAATCAAATCCAGCATAGATCCCTCCGCAAATCATGATCGATCAAGCTCTAGCGGATCGGGCCGGTAGAGAGAACCGGGTATCGTTCGCGCGGCAAATAAAAATGGCCGGATCGCTCCGGCCATGAAAGAGGTTGAAACCTCTCCTCCGTCATGCCGGTCCCCGGAACAAGCCCGAGGATGATCCGGCATCCAGCCACGGCGCGTCTGCGCCGTGGGGAATGAGTCTTTCGCGATCAAGGACTTGATCGCGCTGGACCCCGGATCAAGTCCGGGGTGACGGCGTTTGTATGCTTTGCCTCCGCCAAACGATCAGGCGGTTCCTTAAGCAGCACGCCCATATTCCGCCTGCCGCCGCGTGGCCGTGGCGAGCTGGAACTGTGCGAGTAGATCGTTAAGCGCCGCCGCTTCGGACGCCAGCCCATGACTTGCCGCCGTCTGTTCCTCGACCATCGCGGCATTCTGCTGCGTGCCCTGATCGATGGTGTTGATGGCGGTGTTGATTTCATGAAGCCCGGTCGACTGCTCGCGCGACGAGGTCACGATGGCGTCGATATGACGGTTGATCTCCTGCACTTCGCGGACGATGGTTTCCAGCGCCTTGCCGGCATTGCCGACGAGATCGACGCCGGACTGCACCTGCGATGTCGAGGCGTTGATCAGCGTCTTGATTTCCTTCGCGGCATTGGCGGAGCGCTGGGCAAGCTCGCGCACTTCCTGTGCGACGACGGCAAAACCCTTGCCCGCCTCACCGGCGCGGGCGGCTTCCACACCGGCATTCAGCGCCAGCAGGTTGGTCTGGAAGGCGATCTCGTCGATCACACCGATGATGTTGCTGATCTCCGACGATGACTTTTCAATGCCTTCCATGGCGCGCACGGCATCTTCCACGATGACGCCTGATTGTTCGGCATTGTTGCGGGCGCGATCGACCAGACGGCCGACTTCTTCCGCACGGTGGGCGGAATCCTTCACCGTCGTGGTGATTTCCTCAAGCGCCGCCGCCGTTTCTTCCACGGAGGCTGCCTGCTGTTCGGTGCGCCGTGCGAGATCATCCGCCGACTGGCGGATTTCTCCGGCGCCGGCGTCGATGGCGCGGGCATTCTGGCCGACGGTGCTGAGCGCCGCGTTCAGCTTGGCGACGGAATTGTTGAAATCGTCGCGCAGGCGGTCGATGCGGGTCACGAAGGGCGTGTCGATGCGATAGTTGAGATCGCCGTTCGAAAGATGAGCCAGTCCCTTGGCAAGCGAATCGACCGCGAACTGGATGTCCGCCGCGTCTTTTGCCGCCAGTCTCTCGCGGTCGCTGCGTTCTTGTTCGGAAAGCGTGCGGTTCTGCTCGGCATCGCCTTCGAGGCGCAGACGTTCCATGGCGTTCGACCGGAACACGGCAACCGCTGCCGCCATCGAGCCGATCTGGTCGGTGCGCTCCTGACCGGGAATGGCGACATCGAGATTGCCGGCTGCAAGGCCTTCCATGGCCGAGGTCATCTGCGTGACGGGGCGGACGATGAAGCGTGAAAGGACGGTTGCGAGAAGTCCGATCATGATCGTGGCTGCGAGGATCGTGGCGATGGTTGCCGCCAACCGGAACTGGCCGATTGCGCTGTAGGCAACATCGGAATCGACGACGAAACCGAGATACCAGTCAACCGAGGGCAGGCCGGCGACCGGAATGAAGCTGGTGATCTTGCCCTTGCCGTCGATCTCGGTCTGGGAAATGGCGGAGGAAATAGCCGGTGTGTCGACCTTGAAGAGGTCGGCCAGCGGCTTGTCGACGAATTTCGGATCGGGATGGATGAGGATCTTGCCATCCTTGCTGACGAGGAAAGCGTATCCATCCGTGCCGGCATCCACCGACTTGATCATCTTCACCAGCGAATCCAGCGAGAAGTCACTGCCCGTCACGCCGCCAAGCTTGCCATCGATGGAAACGGGAATGGCGGCGGTGATGATGAGGCCGCCGGTCGATGCATCATTATAGGGTTCGGTCAGGACGGTCTTACCGGCTTTCACCGCATCCAGATACCACGGGCGTTTGCGAGGATCATAACCCTCAGGCAGTGGTGTTTTCGGGAAGGTGGTGAAGCTGCCGGTGTCGGCATTGCCGAAATAGGTCGACATGAACTGGGCGGTGAGAACGTCGTTTTCCAGAAACCGCAGCTTGGCCTCGTCATCAGGCAGCTTGGCGAGCGTCTTTGCCACCGTTTCGGTCAGCATGATGCGGCCATTCAGCCAGTTGGCGATGCTTTGCGCGGCCTGCTTGCCGGAAGAATCGATATTCTCCGCCACCGCTTCCGTCGTGACCCGGTGCTGAAGACTGTCGATGTAGAAAGAGAAACCGGCAAAGGCGGCGACGACAAGTGACGACGCCGCAACGAGAATGCGCGTCATGAGATTGGTTTTCTTGGGCAAGCTACACGTCCTTGAAACCGGGTGAACCCGTTCGGTTCATCTTGGAAAATGGTGGGAAAGACATGCCTCAAAGGCGGGAATATTCTGCGTCATGCAGCTTGTGGTTTAGAAGAACTACGCGATATTCTAATAAGTAAAGCGAAATGGTAAAATTCAGCTAAATTTGTCTTATGTCAGTCGGGCTCGGCCGCGGCGCGCCAGATTGCCGTTTTGCGTAAATTTTGATCATCGATCTGCAAAGGTTGCGTGCAGGAAGGGAATATTTTATTCATCACCATGCTGCCGTTGCGCAATTCGCGGGCAACGGCCAAGGTTCAGGTGAATTACAATGTCTTCGTCGGTTGTTGCAGGAACCGTTCCGTCCGGATCGGGGTCGTGGTTTTCGCATTTCAAGGCTACGCTTGTGCTGGGAATTCCGCTCATCGGCGCTCAGCTCGCGCAGCTTGGCATCCACACCACTGACATGATCATCGTCGGCCAGCTTGGCGCCGAAAAACTGGCGGCGATGGTGCTGGCCGGGCAGTTCTTCTTTGTCGTCTTCATTTTCGGCTCTGGTTTTTCCGTCGCCGTGGTGCCGATGGTGGCGCAGGCCTACGGGCAGGGTGATGCGACGGCGGCCCGTCGCTCACTTCGCATGGGCATGTGGGTGGCGATTGCCTACTGGCTGCTTGCCCTGCCGATCTTCTTTAATGCGGAGCGCATTCTCGTTTCGCTTGGGCAGAACCCCAATGTTGCGGCGCTGACTGGGCATTATCTCGCCATCGCCAAGTTCGGCCTCCTGCCGGCGCTGTTGTTTTACGTGCTGCGCAGTCTCGTCAGCGCCATCGGGCGTGCGGGCATCATTCTTTATGTCACCATCATCATGCTCGTGATGAACGGCGTGCTGGCCTATATGCTGGTATTCGGCCATTTCGGATTGCCGGCGATGGGCATGAATGGTGCGGCTGTCGTTGCCGTCATCGTCAATGCCTTCAGCTTCATTTTCATCGTCGCCTATGTGCAGACGCGCGAGGAAACGAGGAAATACGAGCTGTTCGTGCGCTTCTGGCGGCCGGACTGGCACGCGCTTTTTGAAGTGCTGCGGCTTGGTCTGCCGATCAGCATCACCATTCTCGCCGAAGTGACGCTGTTTGCCGCCGCCTCGATCCTGATGGGGCAAATCGGCACCGTGCAGCTTGCGGCGCATGGCATTGCCCTGCAGCTTGCTTCCATCGCCTTCATGATCCCGCTCGGCCTGTCGCAGGCGGCGACCGTGCGGGTGGGCATCGCCCGCGGTCAGGGCGATTTCAAGAATCTCATCCGCGCCGCCATCATGATTTATGCGATCGCCTGCGGTATTGCGATTTGCGGTGGCATCCTGTTTGCGGCCGTGCCGGAATTTCTGGCGAAGTGGTTCCTGGATGCGAAATTGCCCGAGGCGGCGGAAGTGCTTGCCTATGCCAGCAGCCTCGTGGTGATCGCCGGTATCTTCCAGCTGGTCGACGGCATTCAGGCTGTGACGGCAGGTCTGCTGCGCGGATTGAAGGATGCGCGCATTCCGGCGATGCTGGCGCTGATTTCCTATTGGCCGATCGGGTTGGCGCTTGCCTGGATCATGGCTTTTCCGCTCGGCTTTGGCGGACGCGGCGTCTGGTTCGGTTTCGTGATCGGCCTTTCAACGGCGGCTGTTCTGCTCACCATTCGCTTCGTGCTTCTGGTGAAGCGTGAAATGCAAACGGCCCGCTGAAAAGCGGGCCGCATAATCTTTCCTGATCTCCGGAGGTATCAGCGCTCGGCGAGCGCTGCCTCACCCTTGTTCTCGCGCAGCAGGTTGACGAAGCGGCGGAAGAGGTAATGGCTGTCCTGCGGGCCGGGCGATGCTTCCGGATGGTGCTGGACGGAAAAGACCGGCTTGCCGACGATGCGCAGGCCGCAATTGGTGCCGTCGAACAGCGAGATATGGGTCTCTTCGACGCCTTCGGGCAGCGACTTGGTATCGACCGCAAAGCCGTGGTTCATGGAGACGATTTCCACCTTGCCTGTCGTGAAGTCCTTGACCGGATGGTTCGCGCCGTGGTGGCCCTGATGCATCTTTTCGGTCTTGGCGCCGACGGCGAGGCCGAGCATCTGGTGACCAAGGCAGATGCCGAAGATCGGCAGATCGCTTTTGATGAGGTTCTGGATAACAGGCACGGCATATTCGCCCGTCGCGGCCGGGTCTCCCGGGCCGTTGGACAGGAACACGCCATCCGGCTTCAGCGCCAGGATGTCTTCGGCCGAAGTCTGGGCTGGAACGACGGTGACTTTGCAATCCAAACCGGCAAAGAGGCGCAGGATGTTGCGCTTGACGCCGAAATCGACGCAGACGACGTGATACTTGGCATCGGCTTCACCGAGCGTGCCGTAACCCTTGTTCCAGACCCAGGGGGTTTCAGTCCAGGTGGAGGACTGGCCGGAGGTCGCTTCGATGGCGAGATCGAGACCAACGAGGCCGCTCCACGCCTTGGCTTCCGCCTTCAGCGCTTCGATGTCGAAGACACCGTTCGGGTCATGGGCGATGACCGCGTTCGGCGCGCCGTTTTCGCGAATCCATGCCGTCAGCGCGCGCGTGTCGATGCCGCAAAGGCCGATGACGCCGCGGGCCTTCAGCCAGGCATCCAGATGCTTGGCGGCGCGGAAGTTCGAGGGATCGGTGATGTCGGCCTTGAAGATGACGCCGACAGCGCCGCGGCGGGCGGCAGGCGTCAGGTCTTCAATGTCTTCCTCATTGGTGCCGACATTGCCGATATGCGGGAAGGTGAAGGTGACGATCTGGCCGAGATAGGAAGGGTCGGTGAGGATTTCCTCGTAACCCGTGAGCGCCGTGTTGAAGCAGACTTCGGCCTGAACCTTGCCGGTTGCGCCGATGCCTGTTCCCTCGATCACTGTGCCATCGGCAAGAACAAGCATTGCGGTCGGTTTGCGGGTAGTCCAGGGCGCTGTCTCGGTCATCTCGTTCCGTTTCTGCCGCTTCGCACCCCGCCTCTTGAAAGGCAGGGGGTAAGGGGCCATTTTTGTCGCAGGCTTCGTGACATAAAGGGGCGCGCGATAAAGCTCGCGTTCCGACCCTTCGTTAAAATCTCGTGCAGGTGCCGGAAAATAACGAAAGCAGCCCAAGCGGTCAACCGCAGGTCCAAGATTTACGCGGATTTAAGCTGTCGTAGATTCAAGGGCTTATGCAATTGATTTGCTTGAGCGTGTTTGCTCGTTTATGTCGTTGCGAAAAATAAGGCGGAAAGTTTGCCGATCAGGAAGCTGCGGAACGGGCTTTCCCAAGGAGAAGAAAAATGCTGCGCGACGTGTTCGCTAATACTTTGAAAGATGCACTGAAGGCTCGTGACGCCCGACGTACATCGACCGTGCGTCTCATCCAGACGGCCATCAAGGATCGCGATATCGCCAATCGCGGCGTGGGCAAGGACCCCGTCAGCGATGAAGATATCATGCAGATCCTGACCAAGATGGTAAAGCAGCGGGAAGAATCCGCCACCATCTATGAAGGTGCCGGCCGTCCCGAGCTTGCCGCTCAGGAGCGCGAGGAAATCGTCATCATCAAGGAATTCATGCCGGAAGAAATCCCGGCCGAGAAGGTGCGCGAACTCTGCCAGGCCGTCATCACGGAGACCGGCGCTTCCGGTCTGCGCGACATGGGCAAGTGCATGAATGCGCTGAAAGAGCGTTATCCGGGCCAGATCGACTTCGCGAAAGCCTCCGGCGTCGTCAAGGACTTGCTGAAGTAAAATCGGCAATGCCGAAAAAAGTAAAGGCAGGGCAGATGTGGGCTGCCCTGCCTTTTTTCTGTCGACGAAAACGCATTCCGGCGGATCAGAATGCTCTCAAGCGCAGGCGTTTTTTCGGGGGACGTGCCTGCGGGCGTCGGCAGATTTCTGCGAAAATTCATCGCTCTGTCTGTAAGTATGTTTTTACATCGCGGCTGCGTGGCACTCAAATTACAAAAACATAATTTTTGGTGAGGTTGCGGCGCCACAAATTTGCCCGAAGCAGGCGCAAAGGGCGTTGCCACGCTTAGCCCTGCCGCTTTTTCTGCTCATGCACATAGTGGCGCAGGACGGCATTCATGCGGGTCTGATAACCTTTCCCGGTGGCCTTGAAGAAATCCACGACATCCTGATCGACGCGAATGGAAATTGACTGTTTGGGAGTAGGGAAAACCACTTCGGCCTTCGACCAGTCGATATCCTCAAAGCCGGCCCAGTCGGGATCGTCGCGCGTGGCGCGGTCGATATCCTCGTCGGTCAGGGCATCGACGCGCGCCCAGTCGGTCGCGCTCTTCTCGCCGCGAGCGCGCTTAGCGTGAATTTCTTCCAGGGTAGTTCGCGTAATAGAGTTGTTGCTCATTTTTTCGCGCCGCGCGCGCCGATATGATCCGACATGTCTCGCCCCGCATCGTGTAAACGACAGCTATAAGGCGCCCCGTGAACGGACAAATAGCGCGTATGCGAACCTCTCCATTTTGGTCAGAAGGTACTTCGATATGAGGCTCGAACAGTGCCTCGACTGCGTCCTCGAAATCGATGCCATGCTTCTGAATGTTATTTCGCCGCTTGTTTTCATCCCATTCAAAGGAGATGAAATCCTTCATCACGATTTCCATGCGCTGCCTACACCTGATGTCAGTTCATAGGCACTCATGCACCGAGTATGTATATACACTCGTATATTCTTCTGTATATACACCGATGTCAATTCCGCCTGTGAATAGTGGGTATTGTTTATCTCTCCATTTTGTATTGCGGCTGTTATGCGCTTATATGAAAGACTGGCCTCGAACAGGTAACCCATGCGCTTTTCCAATTCTTTCCTCGATGAGATACGCGACCGCGTGCACATCTCCGATGTGATCGGCCGACGTGTGTCCTGGGACAAGAAGAAGACCAACACGTCGCGTGGGGATTATTGGGCCTGCTGCCCGTTCCATGGCGAGAAAAGCCCGAGCTTTCACTGCGAGGACCGTAAGGGCCGCTACCATTGCTTTGGCTGTGGTGTTTCGGGCGACCATTTCCGTTTTTTGACGGAGCTTGAGGGGCTGAGTTTTCCGGAGGCCGTGCAGCAGATCGCCGATATGGCCGGCATTTCCATGCCGCAGCCCGATCCGCAGGCGGAAAAGCGCGAGCGCGAGCGGACCTCGCTTCAGGACGTCATGGAAATGGCGACGCTGTTCTTTCAGGACCAGCTGCAGACGGCGCTTGGCGCGCGGGCGCGGGCTTACCTGCGCGATCGCGGGTTGACCGGGCGCACCATCGAGACCTTTCGGCTCGGTTATGCGCCGGATAGCCGTAATGCGCTGAAAGAGCATCTGGCGAGCAAGGGCGTGTCGAAGGAACAGATGGAGGCCTGCGGGCTGGTGGTGCATGAGAACGTACCGGTCTCCTATGACCGGTTTCGCGATCGCATCATGTTCCCGATCCTGTCCTCGCGGGAAAAGGTGATCGCCTTTGGCGGTCGCGCGATGGCTTCGGATGCCGTGGCGAAATATCTGAACTCCAACGAGACTGAACTCTTTCACAAGGGCAATGTTCTCTACAATTTCGCCCGCGCCCGGCGTGCGTCGCAGGCGGCAGGCGGTTCTGTCATTGCCGTCGAAGGTTATATGGACGTCATCGCGCTTTATCAGGCGGGTGTCGAAAATGCCGTCGCGCCGCTCGGCACGGCGCTGACGGAAAGCCAGCTCGATCTCCTCTGGAAAATGTCGCCACAGCCGATCCTCTGCTTTGATGGTGACGGTGCCGGCATTCGCGCCGCCAACCGTGCCGCCGATCTCGCTTTGCCGCATATCAAGCCGGATCGCTCCGTCAGCTTTGCGCTTTTGCCCGATGGCAAGGATCCGGACGATCTCGTGCGGCTGGAGGGGCGCGCGCCTTTTGACCGGGTATTGTCCGAGGCCAAGCCGCTTGCGGCGATGATCTGGAGCCGCGAGACGTCAGGCGTCGCCTTTGATACGCCGGAAAAACGCGCCCAGCTCGAAAGCCGGCTGCGGCAGATTGTTGCCGTGATCGGCGACGAGGCCGTGCGGCGGTTTTACCAGCAGGATATGCGTGACAGGCTGAATGGCTTTTTCCAGCCACGTTTTCAGCAGGGCGGGACACAGAACGGCAATTTCCGCCGCAATGGCGCGCAGCCGACGGGACGTGGCTTCCAGCGCAATGCGCCAGGGCGTGGCGGGGCGATGGCAGCACCAACCAGCAGCATTTCCGATCGCCTGGCGCAATCGGGCCTTGTCAGGGGCTATCAAACCAAGCCTTCGCTCCGGGAAAGCGTTCTCGCCATCACCATCGTCAACCATCCCGAACTGCTGCTCGAGGAATATGACGAGATCGCCGCCATCGATTACGAGAACCGCGATCTGCAGCGCCTGTGGTCGACGGTGCTGACCTATGCGGCGGAAAGTGCTGCGGAGATTTCGCGAGCAGGGCTGATCGAGCGGCTGTCGCAGCACGAGTTCGAGGTGCTTTTGAAAGCCATGGACCAGCAGGTACGCAATGCCCGCCTGTGGACCGCGACTGAACAGGCGGCGATGGAGGATGCGCGTGAAGGTTACGTGCAGGCGCTTTCCCTCCACAAACGGACAAAATCCCTGCTCTGGCAGAAACGCGAGCTGGAGCGGGAAATAGCCGAAGCGACGGATGATGAGCGCGGCACACTTCTGGTGCGCGCTCTGGCCGAGGTCCAGCTGGAAATCGGCCGCATGGAAAACCAGGAAGCGATCATCGATGGTTTCGGGGTCATGTCCGGCCGGGTGAAGGGGCCGGCTGTTGGCCATGGCTGATGATGGTCGGCAGAATTGAAAGGTGTTTGGGGTTGCCTTTTGCGGCAAGCGTCCTAAATAGGGGATAGTTTGGTGATAACCCGCAAAATGCGGCTCTTTTTAAGAATTTCCGTGTCTGTCTCGCCCGCAAAGGCTTGACGGGGCGGGAAATAGCGGGAATCACCATTTCAGGAAAAGTAAGGTGGAATGAGCCTTGGCGGATAGAAATTGCATGAGCAAGCATTTCCGGGTGCACTGTCTTTGCATTCTGCCTGAGGCTGCCGTGGTTAATCGGCAATTAAAGATCACTCCGTTAGGTGTCTGACAGTGATTCGCGGCAAACCGCTGGATGCTCAAGGGGCGGACGGCGATGCGGCGGAACAGGTGTTAGCGTCAGGGAAAGCGACGAGATAGATGGCAACCAAAGTCAAAGAAAACGAAGAAGCAGAAAACGAACGCGACGGTGCGACGGACGGCCCGCTTCTCGACCTTTCGGATGACGCGGTCAAGAAAATGATCAAGGCCGCCAAGAAGCGCGGCTATGTGACGATGGACGAGCTGAATTCCGTCCTGCCGTCCGAAGAGGTGACTTCCGAGCAGATCGAAGACACGATGGCGATGCTGTCCGACATGGGCATCAATGTCATCGAGGACGAGGATGCCGAAGAGGCAACCGCGAGCGACGACGACAACGATTCCGATGGCGAAGAGTCCGAAGGTGGCGAACTCGCCCCCTCCGGCGGCACCGCGCTTGCGACCGCGAAGAAGAAAGAACCGACCGACCGTACCGATGACCCGGTGCGCATGTATCTGCGCGAAATGGGTTCCGTCGAGCTTCTGTCGCGCGAGGGCGAAATCGCCATCGCCAAGCGTATCGAGGCCGGCCGCGAAACGATGATTTCGGGCCTTTGCGAAAGCCCGCTGACGTTCCAGGCGCTGATCATCTGGCGCGACGAACTGAATGAGGGCACGACGCTTCTGCGCGAGATCATCGATCTCGAAACGACCTATTCCGGTCCGGAAGCCAAGGCGGCTCCCCAGTTCCAGAGCCCGGAAAAGATCGAGGCTGACCGCAAGGCCGCCGAAGAGAAGGAAAAGACCCGCAAGCTGCGTGCGCCGACCGGTGACGAAGATGTGACTGATGTGGGCGGCGATGGCCTTCCGCCGGAAGAGGAAGAAGAGGACGACGACGAGTCCAATCTTTCGCTTGCCGCGATGGAAGCCGAACTGCGTCCGCAGGTCATGGAAACGCTCGACACCATTGCCGATACCTACAAGAAGCTGCGCAAGCTTCAGGATCAGCAGGTCGAGGCGCGTCTTGCCTGCACCGGTACGCTGTCTTCCGGCCAGGAGCGTCGTTACAAGGAACTGAAGGATCAGCTGATCACGGCCGTCAAGTCGCTGTCGCTGAACCAGAACCGTATCGACAGCCTTGTCGAGCAGCTCTACGACATTTCCAAGCGCCTGATGCAGAACGAAGGCCGTCTGCTGCGCCTTGCCGAATCCTACGGCGTCAAGCGCGACAGCTTCCTCGAGCAGTATCACGGTGCGGAACTTGATCCGAACTGGATGAAGTCGATCGCCAATCTGGCCGCCCGCGGCTGGAAGGAATTCGCGCGCGAGGAAAGCAACACGATCCGGGAAATCCGTCAGGAAATCCAGAACCTCTCCACGGAAACCGGCATTTCCATCGCCGAATTCCGCCGCATCGTTTCGATGGTGCAGAAGGGTGAGCGCGAAGCGCGTATCGCCAAGAAGGAGATGGTTGAGGCCAACCTGCGTCTCGTGATCTCGATTGCGAAGAAATACACTAACCGTGGTCTTCAGTTCCTCGATCTCATTCAGGAAGGCAATATCGGCCTGATGAAGGCGGTCGACAAATTCGAATATCGCCGCGGTTACAAGTTCTCGACCTATGCGACATGGTGGATCAGGCAGGCGATCACCCGCTCGATCGCGGACCAGGCGCGCACCATCCGTATTCCGGTGCACATGATCGAGACGATCAACAAGATCGTTCGTACCTCGCGCCAGATGCTGCACGAGATCGGCCGCGAGCCGACCCCGGAGGAACTGGCCGAGAAGCTGGCCATGCCGCTTGAGAAGGTGCGCAAGGTTCTGAAGATCGCCAAGGAGCCGATCTCGCTCGAAACCCCCGTGGGTGACGAAGAGGATTCGCATCTCGGTGACTTCATCGAGGACAAGAATGCGCTGCTGCCGATCGACGCCGCCATTCAGGCGAACCTGCGCGAAACGACGACCCGCGTATTGGCCTCGCTGACGCCGCGTGAAGAACGTGTTCTGCGCATGCGCTTCGGCATTGGCATGAACACCGACCATACGCTGGAAGAAGTCGGCCAGCAGTTCTCGGTTACCCGCGAACGTATCCGTCAGATCGAAGCGAAGGCGCTGCGCAAGCTGAAGCATCCGAGCCGCTCCAGAAAGCTCCGCAGCTTCCTCGACAGCTAAGCTTTTGCTTCCTTTAAAATTGAACCCGGTCAGTCACCTCTGGCCGGGTTTTTTGTTTCCCGCACTGGCGAACTCTGCGACAAGCCTTATGTGTGAAAACAGGCATTCCGCTTTTATTGGAAATGCTCCGGTTCGATTTGGTTCGATGAGATGCAACAGGTTTCGGCAGGCAGATGGCGGTGGAAGGGATGGGCTGTGCCCGTCTCCGTTCTCCTGCATCTTGCCGTCGTTGCGATCTTCCTTTTCGAACTGCCCGAGCGGATAGTCGAACCGCAGGAGCCGGAGAGCATCAGCGTCGATCTGGTGCCGCCGCCCGAGGAGAAAAAGGCGGAAGAGGCGCCGCCACCGGGTGAAGAGAAGGCGAAAGAGGAAAAGCCGCAACCTCCGCCACCACCGCCGGCCCCACCGGCGGAAGAGGCAAAACCTTTGCCGCAGCCGCAGGCGACGTTGCCGGCCATCGCCATGAGGCCTGAGGAAATGCAGGCGGATCGCGAGGACAAGCCGGGAAAGGCGGAAGAAGCGGAAAAGACCGAGCCTTCCGAGGAGCCCGCAAGCCAGCCTGAAAAGGCGGCCGAGGAAAAGCCCGCGCCGCCCGCCGCCAACCGCGATCTTCAGGCTTCCGCCGCGCAGGGGGAAATCGCGGTTTCACCTATCAAGGAAGAATCGCAGCCGGATCAGCCGCCAGTGCCGCAGGCAAAGCCGGTTGAGGAAAAGCCTGCGGAGGTGGCGGAAGAGAAGCCCGCGAAACTTCCGGCGGCCAAAAGCTTATTGTCGTCTGCTGTGTTAACTCCAGCGCAGCGACGGCAGATTTTTGGCGATCTACCGCCCCGTCGTCGCATCGTGCAACTTTGTCAGGCGGAAGCATTGGCCCAAATAAGAGAGGTTTATACGGCCACCCGAGGCATGTACGGCTTTTCCGACACCGGTGGACGCATATCCGGCAATCTACTTGACGCTACCGGAGGTGCATTCAACGTCGGCGACGTCTGGCGCGATGTCACGTTTCAATGTGAGGTGGATGTCGAGAATTACGCGGTGACGGCCTTCAGATTTAAAATAGGTGATGTCATTACGGCGGCTGAAGCAAAGAAACGAGGTTTCACGGGGCGGTAGCAGACCATTTGTCCCTCGCGAGGGTAAGTGAAACAAAGGTTCCATTCGTCGATTCCATCCCTTCTCCCTCATTCCTGTGCTTGTCACAGGAATCCAGCCGGCGCGCGTCCGCGCGGCGAAGAACGTCCTTTCAGCCCAAGGACTTGGGCTGGCTGGATCTCTGTGACAAGCACAGAGATGAGGGAGGGAAGTGCGCTGCAAAACGGCCTCCCTATACACCAGCCGGGAAGCATCGTGTCGTACTCCATGTGGCTGCAAGGGGTGCGTGCTTAGAGAGCTATCTCACACCCGCTCCGTATCACCCACCAGTAGCCCAATGCCCGCCATCAGCGCATCCTCATCATAGGGCTTGCGGATAACCGGCACATTGCCGAATTCATCCGGCACCATGCTGCCATCCGCATAGCCGGTGGCGAAGAGGAACGGGACGCCGCGGCGGTGAAGTTCTCTCGCGACCGGGATCGAGGTGTCTGAGCCGAGATTGATGTCGAGAATGGCCACGTCAGGCACATAGCTCTTCAGCTTTTCAATCGCCATTGCCGACGAGGTTGCCGTTTCTATGGTCTTGATGCCGTTATCCTCCAGCATGTTCTCGACATCCATGGCGATCAGCATCTGATCTTCAACGAGTAATACTTTCAACGGCTCCTCCCGGTTATAGCGTCTGGGCTGTGGTGCGGTTTCATCCTCGGTTTGCGCGCTGGATGCGACCGTCGCCGATGAGACGTGACGGGCGGGCAGGAAAATTTCCGCCTCCAGCCCATCAGGCAAATAGCGCATCGTGCTGCGCCCGCCGAGATCGTAGGGGATGCTGCGGCTGATGAGCGCCGTGCCAAAACCGGCGCGCGACGGGGTAGGCAGTTTGGTGGGCAGGATTTCGCGCCACCCAATCTCGCAATCGCGGTTTTCGCTGATCTGCCAGCGCACATGCAATTGCCCGCCATTTTGCGAAAGCGCGCCGTATTTGGCGGCATTCGTCGCCAGTTCGTGCAGAACCAGCGCCATCACGGAGAAAGCGCGTGAATCGAGCGTGACCTGAGGCCCCTCAAGTTTCACCGTCGTTTCCGGCGAGCGATGGGGCGACAATTCGGCGTCCAGAAGATCGCGAAGCGCGCCGCCGCCTTCACCGCGTATGATCTGGTCATGAGCAAAGGACAGAGCCTGAATGCGGCCCTTCAGCGCGGTGACATATTCCTGCAGGGTCTTGCCCTCCTGCGAGGGATTGCCGACCAGCGATTTGATGATGGCCAGAACATTCTTGACGCGGTGGTTGAGTTCCTCGTTCAGCATGCGCTGGCGCACTTCGGCGCGTTCCCTTTCGCCAGCCATCAGCTCGCTGTGATGGAATGCGACCTCGACCAGCGCAATTCTGGCGGCTTCGGCGATTTCCCGGTCGGCTTCCGACCAGGGCTGCGCCTGCAGACGCACCGTCTCTTTCCAGATCGCAAAGCTTTTGCGCGGCGTGAGACGATCCCCCATCGGGCCGGTCTCATAGGATTTTTCCGGATTGCCGGCCCAGTTCAGGTTCTGCACGATCTCCTTGCGGAAAAACAGGAGATAGTCGTTCTTTACCTGCGAGAGTGGAATGGCGAGCATTCCGGCCGCGGTGCCGGCGTAGATTTCCGCTTCCGGTATCGCCTGCGACAGCGCATGGGTCGCCCAGACCTTGCCTTCGGAAGCCGAGGCGACGAAACGCGCCAGCCTTGGAATGGCGTCATGCGGCGGCGTTGCGCCATGGCAGTGCCAGTTGTTTCCCACCCACAGGCCAACGCCGTCACACGGCATCAGATCGGCAAAATCCTGGAAACTGTCGATCAGCAGTTCTTCAATATTGGCGTGATGCGCGGCAAGCCGAAGAAAGCGGTCGAGCGCGGCATGGGCGTGGTTGACGGTATCGAGCCTGCGCTTCTGTTTCAGGACCTGCAGATGCATGGAGAAAAATTCCCCGAACATTTCGGCGGCGATCCGGACCGGCATGGTCAGCACGCGCGGGGAATAGTGATGACAGGCGATGAGGCCCCACAGGGCCCCGTCGACAATCACCGAAATGGACATGGAAGCGCCGACACCCATGTTGCGGAGATATTCGCAATGGATGGGCGAGACGCTGCGCAGATGCGCGAAGGACAGATCGAGCGGCTCGCCGGAGGCATCGACGGCCGGCAGGACAGGAACGCGGGCGCCGCTGGCATCGGAGATGATGCGCAGCGTATTCTTGAGATAAAGCGCACGGGCCTGCTGCGGGATGTCGCTGGCGGGGAAATATTGCCCGAGAAAGCTTTCCAGTTCCGGCTGCTTCGCCTCCGACACGACCTTGCCGGCGCCATCTTCCTCGAAACGGTAGATCATCACCCGGTCGTAACCGAGCGTCGCCTTTACCAGCCGCGTCGTTCTGGAAATCAGGCTTTCAACGCTGTCCGCCTCGCGGATGCGGTCCACCATCTTGCGCGCCGTGCCGAGCGGCTGCGTTTCGCTGCCGGAGGGCTCGAATTCGATGATCGTGGTGGACTTGTAGCGGTGAAGCGAAATATCGAAGCTGCGGCCGTCGCTCATTTCCATGGCCGGCAGCATGGCGGGACGCGTGGTTCTGCCGGTGACGGTCAGCGCATTGCGAAGATCGTGGACGAGTTTTTTACCGAGCACGTCCTCGGCGGTTTTGCCATTGATATCGCCGTCAATGCCCAGCAGTTCGCGGCAGTTTTCGGAATGCCGCACCACCATGCGCATGGCGTTATCGCAGGCGATGAGACAGCCATGCGGTTGAATATAGCCTGGGATGTGGATGGGTTCGCGGTCGCAATTGGTCAGGTCGACTTGATAGTCACTGGGTGCCATGAATCAGTCTTTCGCACCCTGTGTCTGTCTGTGCCGAAGATAATCTGGTTGTCGTGAGATGGGAAAGCCTGAATAGTCCATTCTGATAGTGCCAACCCTTCCCCGATTTTTGCAACTGTGACGCCGGTTTTCCGTTGTGCTTTTATGAGCCGCCGTCATGCGATTGTCGTATCCGTGATGTCATCGGATACAATTTGACATGTTGCAACGTTGGCAGCGTCGATTTTGTTCCAAGTTATTTGAAGGAAAAATTGTGCCGCAGAAGAAGATGATCGTCCCCACCCATGGACAGGGCCTTTACGAGTTCACATCCGAGGCCAGGGCATTCGTCAATCATGCCGGGGTGGAGGAAGGCCTGCTGACAATCTTCGTTAGGCACACATCCTGCTCGCTGCTTATTCAGGAAAATGCCGATCCCGATGTGCGGCGTGATCTCATGGTGTTTTTCTCCCGGCTCGTGCCGCCTTCCGATGATCCTTCCATGCGATGGATCATCCACACGCTGGAAGGCCCCGACGATATGCCCGCCCATATCAAATCGGCGCTGACCACGGTTTCCATCGGTGTGCCGATCAGCGACGGCAGGCTTGTGCTCGGCACCTGGCAGGGCCTTTATCTTTTCGAACATCGCGACCAGCCGCATCGGCGGGAAATCGTGCTGCATATCTCGCCGTGATGTCTGGATCCGGATTGATGTATTGCGCGTTAACCTCTCTGAACGCCTGCTGAACATTCGGTTCTGCTGATATTCAGACGGGCGGGTCTAGGGTCTCGTCAATCGCCGGGGGATGTTCCCCTGTCGGCAAAGAAACAAACGGAGTGAAGTTCATGTTCAGCACCTTTGCAAAAGCCGGCCTGGCTACCCTCATAGCCCTCGGTGGAATTTCCTTTACGGCGCCAGCGGCTTCCGCAGGCTCGGATGTCCAGTTCAGAGTTCAGGTTCAGGACGGCTATGGTCATCGTCCCGGCTGGGGCCGTCCGGACCGCCCGCGCCGCGGCTGCTCGGTTTCGCTTGCGGAAGAAAAGGCAAGCCGCATGGGTCTTCGCCGCGCCCGCGTGGTTGATGTATCGCCGCGCCGGGTCGTGGTGGCAGGCTTTGACCGTCGCGGCCGTGATCGTATCGTTTTCGCCAATGAGCGCGGTTGCCCGGTGATCCGGCGCTAACAGCGGCCAGTCTTATCGATCTGCTGATATCCCCGTCGGGCAGAACGATTAAAAAATGCCCCTCGCTTGTCCGGAAAGGCAGGCGAGGGGCATTTCGTTTTGCATCATGCCAATGGCTGAATTCAGGATGGAGGAGGAGCGGCACAGGAGTGCCGCCCGCCGCCGATCTTACTGCTCGAGAGCGAAGGTGACGTTGACCACCACGCTGTAGCTGTTCTCACCCGACGCGATCGGCACGCTGTCGGCTTCCTTCATCATCGAAGCACGCATCACGCCCGCCGGTACCGGCATCGGGCGCTGCGAGTTTTCGCTGATCTGAATGACACGGCCAAGCTTCACGCCCGCCGCTTCCGTCAGCGTCTTCGCCTTGGCCAGCGCATCGGCGACGGCCTGCTTGCGGGCCTCGGTCACCGTCGCTTCGGGCTTGTCATTGGTGAAGGTGATGTCGCCGCCCTGGTTGATGCCGAGCTTGACGGAGGTATCGAGGATCGTGCCGAGCTTCTTCAGGTCGCGCACCCGCACGGTCAGGCCGTTGGATACCTGATAGCCGGTGATCTCGGGCGCAACATAGACGCCGTCCTTGGGTTCATAGTGCTTGTAGAGCGGCTGCACGGAGAAATTGCTGGTCTGCAGGTCGCGGTCTTCAATGGCGGCCTCTTTCAGCGCTTTCAGAACGTCGGCGAGCGCCTTGGAATTTTCGGTAAGAGCCGCAGCCGCAGTCTCCGCCTGCTTGACGACGCTGAAGGACAGGATCGCCATATCAGGGGCAATGGCCGCCTGGCCTTCACCGGAAACACTGATGGTGGCTTCGCGCGGGGAAGCCTCCTGCGCAGACACCTGGGCGGCGAGCGGCATCATGGCAGCTGCGGTCATTGCGGTGAGTGCGAAAAGGCGGGCCGTTTTTGTCTTCATGGTGTTTCCTCGTTGATTGAGTCCCTTTGAAGGGTATTGCCTTAGATTGTGTAGCTAATACGGCGGCGCTGTTTTGGGAAAGCATCAATGGCTTGTCGGGCTCAAAAAATTACGTTAGAGCGTGACCACCGGATTCGAACCATTGCGAAGCCGGTGTTTCGGATCGGTTTTCCGAAAGGGCCTGTAGCTCAATGGTTAGAGCCGGCGGCTCATAACCGCTTGGTTGGGAGTTCGAGTCTCTCCGGGCCCACCATTTACCCATCCCCATGCGTCTCAGTACATTCATGAACATCATGAAATGCCTTGGTTTTCAGGTGTTTGTGTCCTCATTCGTCTCAATACGTTGCCGTGCATCCAGTCGGACTGTGTGGCATCAAACATGGTACAAGAAAAGCAATACCACAGGAGAGTTTCATGAGCCTCACCGACATGAAGTGCCGAAATGCCAAACCAGCAGAGAAAGATTACAAGCTGAGTGACTCTGGTCGGCTGTATCTATTTGTCAGGACGAGCGGTTCAAAACTGTGGCGCATGAATTATGTGTTCGATGGTAAACAGAAAACTCTGTCTATCGGCACCTATCCGACAGTATCGCTCGCCGAAGCACGTGCTGCTCGAGACGTTGCGAAAGAAAAGCTTCAACAGGGCCTCGACCCAATGGGTAAAAGCGACGTGCCCGAGGACCGAAAATTCAAGGCGATTGCGAAAGCGTGGTTCGCGGCAAACGCGGCGGGGTGGGTCACGTCGTACTCGGTGCGAATATGGGCACGTCTTGAGGATGATATCTTTCCCGCGTTCGCAGAAAGAGACGTGGACACCATTGAGCCGGTAGAGCTTCTCCAGGAGTTGCGGAAGATCGAAGACCGCGGAGCTATTGAAATGGCGAAACGCGTGCGGCAAACGGTCAGCAACGTTTTTAAGTATGCGATAGCAGAAGGGAAAACAAAGAACGATCCGGCTGCTCTTCTGGTAAACGCAATGAAGGCTAACCCGCCTGCGCAGCACCGCTCTGCGCTCAGGGAAGAAGATCTGCCTGTCTTCTTCAATCGTCTGAAGGTCTACGACGGTGAAGCTCAAACCCGACTGGCGATCGAGGTGGTTGTCCACACGTTTGTTCGGACGCACGAAATAAGGATGGCCGAATGGTCGGAGTTCGATTTCAAAGGGAAGCTGTGGCGGATTCCAGAGGCACACATGAAGATGCGGAAAGAGCATCTGGTGCCACTGACCGATCACGTAATTGAGCTGTTGCTTCAATTGAAGGAGATTTCAAAAGGCAACCGCTTGGTGGTGCCAGGTGGGACCGGTCTAAAACCGATCAGTGAAAATACGATGCTCTTTGGCCTGTATCGTATGGGCTATCATTCGAAAGCGACAATCCATGGATTTCGCTCGACAGCCAGTACAATCCTGAACGAAAGCGGACTGTGGCGAGAGGACAGCATCGAACGCCAACTGGCACACGTGCCCAAAGACGAGGTGCGCGCAGCCTACAACGCAGCCCTATATCTACCTGAGCGGATTAAAATGATGAACTGGTACACTGATCGACTGCTGGCGTTGTCAAAGAAGGTCACAAATAGACTCGATTTGCTCGACGGGCTTTTGTGATGTCATATGCCGACGCAGGAACTCGATCACCTCGGGGCCTGTGTAAAAAACTTTGATTTCCACGCCGACTTCTGCGAACCGTTTGATCTCGCCGCTTTGGCCTGCTGAAAGCCCGCCACATTTTCGCTTGCGAGCGGCGGGCTTTTTCATCTCGATCAGGTACAGCTTTCCGTATCCTGCGAACAGACGATCGGGGCAGCCAACTCGACCTTGGTACTGGATTTTGCGGACGATCCAGCCATTGTTTTCCGCCCATGCTACAGCGTCCAGTTCTTCGTTCTTCTCGATTTTGCGCGTGGTGAAATCGAAATCGGGCAGGGGTTTCATCTCTTGAACCTCACGACGTGGACAGGTTTCTCGATTAATCTTGCGTAATTCACCGTGTAGCGAGTACCTGGTGATCTTCCGTCCCAAAAAGCTAGCAGGCGGTCACAAGCCTCGGCTATTTGGCGATCTCGTCTATGATAGCCGCCTGGTTTCCCGTCGGGCAGGAAGACCAGAGCGTCGACGCCGGTCAGTTCTGCCCACCATTCGGCAAAGGTGTCCGCTCCGAGCGGGCAGCCTCCGCTGATAATCAGGGACGGGTTATAGAGGGGGATGGTCCGGCAGAGCAGGGGGAAATCTCGGAAGGTCCGGCTGCCGATAACTGCGAGCCGTGTCATGCAGCGACCATCCATGTGCGCAAGACCGTTTCGCGATTAGCTTTGGTGAGGCGGATGCGCTTCAGTTTCGGTGGTTTTGGACCGTAGAAACCGAGATCGCTGAGGATGGTCTCAGTCTCCTCGATGTAGCGCCGGTAATCGATGTCCTCCGGAAAATCGTCGGGCAGGCGCATGCACTCTGCGGCGCCGTCGGTTTTCGGGATCTTCTTGAAATTGCCCGTCGTCTCATGAGGCACGGTGTCATAGATCGCATCCCCATCAGTCGACCAGTAGTAGCGTATCGCCTTGCCGAGATACTGCCCGCGCCATGTTGCGCCGTTGGCGGCTTTGATCACGGTGACGAACTGGCGGATGTCGCGGCAGGCCCTGATGGTTTCCTCAATCGGCGTGCCGTGCTTGATGCGAGCCAACGCGGCGTCGGAGCAGATTGTCATCTGCGGGTTTTTCATCAACTGACCGCGCACCGGATCGAAGTCGGACTTGTCGGGGTTCCACGGGTTGCCGAGCGGTCCCTTGCGCTTATGCTTGCCGTCCATCTTGATCGCAAAGTAGCTGTTGACGGACTGGTTATAGATGGCCTTGTACTCGCCGAATTCGAGATCGAAACCGGTGTCTGCCTCCCACTGCACGCAAACCTGCTGCAGGGCCGACGGCTTCAGACGGTCTTTCGCCAGCCCATCGTACATCTCGCGCGGACACTGGAAGAGCACGCCGTCAGTGTTTCCGCTGACTACGTTGATGCCGGCTTCCAGTGCGCGTTCGACTAGCATCAGAATGGCGAGCTGGCAGGTCAGTGTTACCGACAGGAGCAGATGTGGTGCATAGAGGATGCTGTATCGGCTACCGAGCTTTCCGTAGACACCGTTCAACTGGATTTTGCCGCCTTTGTCCTTGACTTTGCATTCTTCGAGTTCCCGGTTCAGGGCGGCGATGCGGTCAGGGTCATTGACCTTGGGTAGTTCTTCTTCGATTTCCTTGGCACGCTTCTTTGCCGCCAGGCGTTCTCTGCGAATGCCGTCATAGGCTTCGAGGAATTCCGGGCCTAGTGAGCGAGGATAGAGCCCGAGCATTAGGATCGCTGCAGGATACTGGGACGCTACGTCGGCATCGATGAGGATGTGGGTGTCTGTCGAGAAGGTTGCGCGGTTGGACTCGGTAGTGTGAATGCCTCCGATGCCAAACTGATACGTCTCGGTTCCGAGTTTGATCTGCGCGGCCTCGGTCGCCATCCATTTCGGTGAGGCTGTCTTACCGTCGGATTTGACGACGAATTCAGTTTCACGGACGCGCTCGAGCAGTTCCTGTAGAGCCGGCGTCCTGAAAGATACCCAGTCGGGAACCGGGTATTTGAAGGTAGTTCCGGGTTTCGTCTCGACCTTCTTGACCTTGCGGCCGGTGATCTCTTCGACGCGCGTTTTTACGATCGCTTCGCCGATCTGGCTGTCGGACTTGGACATGAAATTGCGATTGTAGACCGCTCCCAAGGCGCGACGCAGTTCCATTGGTTCGCGTAGGGCGTTCCAGAGATTGTGCGTGGCATCAAGATCGGAGTGAAGGCAGTAATTGGCGACGATGTCCATCTGCTCGTGGGTCAGACGCATGTCAGGAGGGAAAGGTAGGTCTTGTAACTGTTTGCCCATCATTCGGCCGTTGAGCGACTTCAGGCTGGCGAATGCATTGGGCTGCGGCTCGCAAAGGTCGATGTGGAGTTTCTTGACCTCGAACGGGATGTTTATTCCGAGAAATTCTTCAGCTTCCCACCATTGGATGTTGCCCTCGATCAGCCGATCACTTGCACGTTTGAGGTGGGCGTTGGTGACGTGCTCCTGCAACGAGTACCAGATCATTGGAACGTCGTAAGATAAGCTTCTGTAGCCAACCGTGGTGTGCTTTTTCAGAACGGAGCGAACATATCTCCGATCATAGTTTGATGAGCGCGAACTGAGTTCGACGCCGACGCGCTTGCCGTCTTCCTCGCGCTTGAAGCCGATGTAAAAGAAGTCATGGTAGCACTCGATGTCGGTAAAAATCACACTCATGCAGCGTCGTCTCGATTAATGATGATACCCGATTTGACCCTCGGAGCCGGGGCACTGGTGGCGGGCTTTAGCCGCCGATTGCATGGCGACCTCCATTTGTCCGGTTTCATCGAACAGCGTTCGGCTGATGAAATTACTCATAACGACTCTTGAATTTCACGTAAAGAGTGAATATCACTTTATGAGAGACGAATGGAGACGCAAATGAACGACAGCCTTATGAGGGTGACCGATGTGTCGAAGGTGACGACCTTATCCCGCGCCGAGATTTATCGCCGTGTGAAGGCCGGCACATTCCCCGCGCAGACGCGGATCTCGCATCGGTTTTCAGCCTGGAACAGACGAGACGTGGAGCAGTGGATCGCAAAGACGACCCGACGACCGAATGTCGATCTCTCAGACCTGCTGGTGTGAGCCATGGTCGATCTCAGCGATTTGATGGGTGGAGAACCGGCTGGCCGCCCGCGGGGCAGGCCTACCAAGGCCGAGGCTGAGGCCCGGCTGCAGAAGCAGATGCAGGAAGACCTCCCGCATTACACCGAGTTCCGCAAGCCCGTCGGCGTGATGTTCATCGCGAACGTGGTCGGCAAACAGCCGAAGCAAATCCAGAAACGACTGGAAAAGTGCCCAGTGTCCAAATGGGTCACCCACGGCGGCAAGCAGGTGCCGTTCTACGATTTCATGACCGCCATGTCTTATCTCGTGCCGCCGCGCGGGAGCATTGAGGACTGGTTTGCTCAACAGAACGCCGCCAGCTTGCCGCCCTATGTCAGCAAGATGTGGTGGGATTCGGCTCACCAGCGGAACCGGGTGATGCTAGCTTCGGGCGATCTCTGGCATACGGAAGATGTGACCCTCGTACTGGGGCGCGTTGCCATGATGATCCGTCAGGATGTGAAGATGTGGATCGAAGACCTGCCGGAGAAGGAACTGCTGAGCGACAAACAATATGGCGCACTGGTCGATGCTACTAATCGCCTCGTCGACGACATCCGCGAGACGCTCGTAGAGATGCCTCGCGAAACGCTTTCTATGACCGCTCACATTAAGAGCGAACTCGATAGCAGCGGTCGGATGATTGATGATGCAGACCGGCCAGTGGGAGACGATGAGTGAATTCACCGCTCCGCCAAATACGGCCACCCACGATCGATGAGTTAATTGACTCCGTGCGCTATAAGACCGTCGAAGACATCATAGCGTCAGCCTTCGACGACATGAAGCCTTCCAACCGGATGACCGTGACCGAGGCCGGGCAAAAGTTCTCGCGCGTGGGCAGTGGGGGCGGGTACAGCAAGCCTTGGTCACTTGAGAAGACGCCGTATCTCAAGAAGCCGCAGGACGTGCTCACGTCGCTTGATTACACCGGTATGGTTTTTGTCGGTCCGGCTCGAACCGGTAAGACGTTGATGGGCCTCAACTGGATCACACACACGGTTAAAACCGACCCTGCCGACATGCTCTATGTCCACATGGACCGAGAAAACGCGCGCAAGTGGTCAAAGGGTGACCTGGAACGATATTTGTTAGCGTCGACCGATGTGCGTGCCGAGCAGTTAACGTCCCGCCAGCACGACAACACGTTCGACAAAGCTTTCAAGAGCGGGATGAGGTTCCTCTTAACGTATCCCACCGCATCGAACCTGTCAGGCATTACCGTGCCACGGGTCATGTTCATAGACTATGACCGTATGGACGACGATGTTGACGGTGAAGGTAATCCGTTCGACCTCGGTGCCATGCGAACAACGACGTTCAAACGCTTCGGTATGACCGTCGCCGAATCTTCGCCTAACCCGAACAAGGAAATCGAAAACCCGCGATGGATGCCGGCCTCGCCGCACGAAGCTCCGCCGATCCGTGGTATCTTTGAACTCCACAACCGGGGCGACCGTCAGCGCTGGCAGTGGTGTTGCCCGCAATGCAACGATTGGTTTGAGCCTGATTTCAAGCTTCTTCGTTGGGAGAGCGACGATCCCATGGAAGCGCGAGAGAGCACGACCATGATCTGCCCACATGGCTGTATAATTGAGCCTAGATGGAAAGATGAAATGAACAGCTTCGGCGACTGGATTCGCGAGGGGGAATTCATCCGACCGGGCTCAGACAAACACATCGATGTCAGACCCGGTATGAAGGTCACAAGGTCTTCGATCGCATCTTTTTGGCTAAAAGGCCCTGCGGCCGCATATCAGGATTGGGGCCAACTGGTTGAAAAAGAACTTCGGGCGTTGAAGGCTCTTGAGGATACCGGTGACGATGGCCCCCTACGGAAGACGAGAACCACTGACCAAGGTGGTTTCTACATCCCGCAGGCACGCCTGTCCGATTTCGCGCCAGAACTGCTGAAAGCCAAGGGTGAAGACTGGGGGTCGACACCAGAGGAACCGCTTGTTCCTGAAGGCGTGCGTTATCTTGTCGCCACGGTCGATATCCAGAAGAGCGCGTTTGTCGTTCAGGTCTTGGGATACACGGCCGACGGTGATCGCGTTGTCGTCGACATGTTCAAGGTTCGTCTGTCGAACCGCCGTAATGCGAACGCCGATCGTCTGCCTATTGATCCTGCCGCATTCGGCGAGGACTGGGATGTCCTGATTCCAGAGGTGATGAACAAGACATACGAACTAGGCGACGGAAGTGGCCGGCGCATGGCGATCCGCGCAACCGCCTCCGACTCGGGTGGCGCGGAAGGGGTTACCGCCCATGCGTATAATTTTTGGCGTCGGTTGAAGGCGAAACAGGATGGGTCGCATCGCCGTTTCATCCTGGTGAAGGGTGAGGCTTCCAAGTCGAAACCGTTGGCGCGGACTGAATGGCCAGACTCGTCGCAGAAAGGCCCGCTTGCCATCGCACGCGGTGACGTGCCCGTGGTCATGCTCAATTCCAACAAGCTCAAGGACGCCGTCTCGTTGCTGATGTCCCGGCGAATCGCTGACGAGGGTGTCGACGGCGGCATGCTGCGATTCCCTGACTGGGCCGAGGACTGGTATTTTGTGCAGCTCACTTCGGAAACACGAACAGCCAAGGGGTGGTTGAACACGCGGAAGAAGCGCAACGAAGCATTCGACCTGACCTACTATGCCGAGGGTATTTCGTTGAGGCCGATCGAGAAGAACGTGCCCTACACACACTTCGGTTTCGACCGCATCGACTGGAAAAACCCGCCATCTTGGGCGGAAGAGTGGGATCGCAACGACCTCGTTTCAGGCGGTCAGGTTGATGACGATCCTCCCCCAGTTAAACCCACCGGACTTAACGCACTGGCGGAGCTTGCAAAAAAATTAGCATAAAAATCACATCAAGATTGACTTTCACTTTTTGAGTGCATATTTGTCACGTAACGACAACGCTTGAAAAGAAAGGAGGCCTTGATGAACTTGCTCATTAACGTGGTTGAAATTGCTTTGTTTATGCATTTTCGCCCGCTGCGGTTATTACGACGCCTGTGATAGGCGCTACACGGAAATGGTTTATAAAATTCCAACTTAATATTGTAATTAAGAATGAACGGCGGTATTACTCACCCTGCAAGAGCGCATTGCGGGGTGACAAATGGCGACGAACGCCGAATTGCAGGTTTGGTTACGAGAGGCTCAAAAAGCCCTCCACGAGCTATTGACCGGCAAAGGCATCGCCGAGGTTCGTGATAGCAACGGCGAGTCCGTCCGCTACACGATGGCAAATATCTCCCGCCTTCGTCAGTATATCGAAGACCTCAAAGCTCAAATCGCTGGACAGCCGACAACTCCGCATCGTGTCATGAGGCCGACGTGGGGATGAGAGCGGCTGTTGATCTTTCAGACCTGATCGGAACTGCCGCTGATGTCTCCACAGCGGTTGCCGATGCGGTGCAACCGCCCGGTGCTACGGCGGCAGCATCGGGCGGTGTCGCTTATGATGGCGCATCGAAAGTCGACCGTCTTGCACGCTGGCAGCCCGCCATTCGCTCGGCCGACGCCGAAATTCTCCCTGAGAAAACCAATCTTGATGCCCGGTCGCGCGATACGATTCGCAATGATGCGTTCGTGTCTGGTGGCGCTGACATCTACCGCGACTCAATCGTCGGTTCCCGCTACCAGCTCAATGCTCGTCCTGAGACGAAGGTCCTGTGGGGCAAGGAAGACCCGAAGTGGGAAGAGGCGTTTCAGGAAGAGGTTGAGACCAAGTTCATGCTGTGGGGCGAAAGCCAGCAGAAATGGGTCGACGCCGCCCGCATCAACACCTTCACCGCGCAGGTTCGCCTCGGTGTCTGCACGTTCTTCGGCGGCGGGGAAATTCTGGCAAGCGCCGAATGGATGCCGGCCGATGGCCGCCCTTATCGGTCAGCAGTGCAGATGATCGACACGGACAGGCTCTCCACGCCGATGGACAAGCTGATTCAGGATTGGTCACGTATCCGAAACGGCGTTGAGCGGGATCGGCGCGGTGCTCCCATTGCGTATCACATCCGGAACTCCCATCCGAACGACGGCCCTTATCACGATTTCTCCAGTCTTTCCGAGATGAACTGGACACGGGTTCCCGCTCGCAACCGGTGGGGTCGACCAATGATCCTGCATATTTATGAGCAGGATCGCCCTGATCAGTCCCGCGGCGTATCTGACTTGGTTTCGGCGCTTTCCGAAATGCGTATGACGAAGCATTTTCGTCGCACGGAACTGGAACGCGCTGTCGTCGCAGCCAGCTACGCAGCTTCGGTTGAGTCGGAAATTCCTGATGATGTCTTGGCAGCCCTTGGCGGACAGACTCCTGAGGGCAACGCCACTGTCGAATGGATGACCGCATACTTGGGGGCTATTGAGGCCTACAATTCCAATGCAACTAACTTGCACATGGACGGCGCCAAAATTCCTGTGTTTGCGCCCGGCACGAAGCTGAAGCTTCAAAATACCGGTGCAACCGGCCCCCTCGGCGACAAGTACGAACAAAGCCTTCTGCGCTACATCGCAGCAGCCCTCGGGCTTTCCTACGAGCAGTTCTCGCGCGATTTCACACAGACGAACTATTCCTCGGCTCGCGCTTCGATTGGCGAAACGCAGAAGGGTATGAATGCCAAGAAGGCGATTGCCGCCGATGGCGTTGCCAACTTCATCTATCGCCTCTGGCTCGAGGAAGCGATCAACAAGAACGACCTCGAATGCCTCAAAAGAAAGAACGTGCCGCTCTTTTACGAGGGATTGAACGCCGAAGCCTACTGCGCGTGCGAATGGATCGGCGCGGGGCAGGGTCAGATCGATCCGCTCAAGGAAACTCAGGCCGCCGTTCTCAAGGTGAAAAGCGGGTTCTCCACGAAGGAAGCCGAGATCGCGAAAATGAGCGGCGGCGACTATCGCCGCGTCGCACGCCAGATCCAGCGAGAGCGGGAACTGGACAGCTTTTACGGCAATCCGTCGATCTACGACAGCACTGATACCAAGGACATGGAAAACTCACTGTCCGCCACACCAAGAGAAGGAGAGGCGGCGTGAACGCAATCCTCGCACGTTTTCAGGACAGCACCGCTCTCGTTGCCGAAACCCGTGGTTCGTGGCTCGAAACTTATTCGCATATGGCGGCAGATCATCTCGCAGAGATCGACAAGATGGCCGCGAACGAAAACGATTTCTGGTACGCCGAGGATGATTACCGTTATCGGTATCGTCCATACAATGTGAAGAACGGCATTCTTTATGTGCCGGTTCAAGGCATTCTTCTGAACAATTTTCCGTATCAGGTTGGCGATTGGCTGACCGGTTACGAATACATCCGTGAAGCGGTTCGTCGTGGACGCGACGATAGTCAGGTCAAGTCGATCATCCTCGTCATTGATTCAGGCGGCGGGATGGTCTCCGGAAACTGGGATCTCTGCGATTTCATTTACGAGACGCGCTCAATTAAGCAGATTCGCGCTGTCGCTGCCGAGTTTGCCTACTCCGCCGCCTACAACATCGCCGCTGCCACATCACACATCACTGTTGCTCGCACTGGGGGCGTAGGTTCGATCGGCGTGGTCCGGACACATGTCGAACGTTCCAAGATGCTCGAGCAGGCGGGTATCACCCCAACGATCGTTCGATCGAAGCCGGGCAAGTTTCAAGGCAATTCAATCGAACCTCTGTCGAACGCCACGAAGGAAAAGTGGCAGGCGGAGGTCGAAGAACTGCATTCGCAATTCGTCGCCATGGTGGCGAGGGGTCGGGGCATGAGTGATGAGGCGGTCGACGAGACCGATGCTCAAACCTTCATGTCTCGTCAGGCACTCGAGATTGGACTGGCTGATGCCATCGGAAATCTTGAAGACGCCGTATCGGCCTTACAGGCCACATTCTCACAAGAAGGAGATGAACCAATGGCCGAAAACTCTCAGGCCGAACACGAAGCTGCGGTCGCTGCCGCACGTGCCGAAGGTGTCGCAGAAGGTGAAAAGACCGGCGCCGCCAACGCAATTTTTCGCATCAACGCGATCATCGGCTCGGACGCTGGCAAGGCGCGTCCCACTGCCGCGCTGACCGCCGCCCTTAAGACATCGATGTCTGCTGATGAGGCGACGGAGTTTCTGGCATCGCTGCCGGAAGAAGCAAAACCCGACGCTGCCGCCGCCACGCAGCCCGGCGCGGGTGCCCCTGCCGGCATGTTCACCGCCGCCATGGACGGCACGACGCAGCCGAACATCGCTGCTGGTGCCGATGCCAATGACGACAACCAGGCAACCGATGCCGAGAAGGACCGAGCGCTGATCCGCGGCTACGGCCTCGCCGGCTTCTCTGACAACAAGGAGTAAACCGCGATGGCAAACATTACGCCTCCCTATGCAGATCCCGGCCGCGCAGCGTTCGAGGAACTCGACACCTACCTGCAGAACCATCTGTTGGCAGGTTCCCACCCGGAACTGGCACCTGCCTATTCGTTCCCGATTCCGCTGAACGCGAATTACGCGCAGTTCACCGTTCTCGGCCTGAACGCAACCGGTGAACTGGTGCCGGCCGTTACCGGGAGCGCCAGCCCCGACGACGACGTGCAGGCTATCGGCGTACTCGCCCACGCCGTGTCGCGCGGCGGTGCTGGTTCCCCGGCCGTCAACGGTCAGGTGTTCTACTCCGGCTGCTTTAACCAGGACGCGCTCGTATGGGACGACTCTTTCAGCACGGATGCGCTGAAACAGGCGGCTTTCCGTGGCGCGCCCACTCCCACCACCATCATCGTCGCCAAGCGCGCGTAACAGGAGGCTTCAATGGTCGCTCAGACCCAACATCTCGAACTCTGGGACACCAGCCGCTTCCTTGGCGTGTTCCGTGACATCAAGCCCGATCCGCTCTACTGGACTCAGTGGTTCCCCTACGAACTGCGCTCCAACGACGAGTGGATCGATTTCGAAAAGATGCCGGTGCAGGGCCGCAAGCTCGCTCCGTTCGTCATGCCGCTCGCGCGCGGCGAGTCGGTCTACGAAGACACCGGCACGGCGTTCCGCTTCAAGCCGGCGTACATCAAACTGGAAGATCAGGTCGACCCGCTCATGCCGCTTCGCCGTCGTGTCGGTATCGATGCAAACATGTCTCAGATGCCCGTGCAGCTTACGCCGATGCAGCGCCTCACGCTCATCCGCGCTGCCATCGCCGAGAGCCATGTTCGTGCCATCAATCGCCGCTGGAACTGGATGGCGGCGACCGCGCTTCGCGACGGCAAGGTCACCATCTCTGGTGAAAACTACCCGACCACGCTCGTCGACTTCAAACGCGCAGCGAACCACACCATCACGCTCGGTGCCGGCAGCCGCTTCGGCGAAGCCGGTGTTTCGATCGTCGACTTCTTCCAGTTGGTGATCGACCGGATGGCGACGGCAGACTTCGGCGGCGTCCCGGTTCGTGCGACCATGGGCGGCGGTGTTTGGGCCATCATGCGCAAGGACGCAGAGTTCAAGACGCACCTGGACCTGAACCTGAAGGGCGGGAACATCACCTACGAACGCGGCCTCGTTTCCGGCGATCCGGTGTTCAAAGTGGGTGAAATGACCATCGGTGGCGGGTCTGGTCAGTCGATCGAGCTTTGGGTCGACAATTCGACCTACATCGATCCGCAAACCGGTGCAGCAGCGCGCTACATCGGCAACCACCAGATCCTCTTCACGAGCACCGCGGAGGCAGTCAGCGGTACTCGCGCATTCGGTCGGATCATCGACAAGAAAGCTGGCTACGAAGCTCTCCCGATCTTCCCGAAGAACTGGGAGCAGCCGGGCGACCTGGAAGTCGAATACATCACCCACAAGTCGGCTCCGCTGTTCGTTCCGATCAACCCGAACGCCACTCTCTTGGCTAACGTCATCGCACCGTAACCAGCGGGCGGCGTCGGTTCAAAGAGCATACAGCATCCCCTGCACGGGGATGCTTTTTCCCATCAACAGGAGACTGAGAAAATGGAATACGGTTTTACGCTTCATAGCATCCGTCGCAAGGATGAAGAGCTTCCCGTCGGTCAGGTGCAACAGTTCACCGACAAAGACTACAAAGACATGCTCCGTCTCGGCGCAGTTCGCGAGCCGACCACCGACGAGATGAAGCTTTACAAGCTAGCCCATCCCGACGAGGAAATCGATCTCGACAATGACGAGACCGGCGCCGACGAAACCAAGTCGGGCAAAGGCAAGGGAAAGGGTAAAGCGACGCCGTCGAAGACTTCGGCAGCCGGAACCGAACCTCCTGCATCGGGCGAGGGTGTAACCCTTGCGGCTGGCGAAGGTGAAAGCGGAGCGCTCGTCTGATGAACTGGCGGGAAAGGAAGCGAGAACACCTGCTTCCAGTCCATGAAACCTTCTCGATTCCCGCGGTGTATCTCACCCACGCCGCGGGAACTCCCGTGCCCGTCAACATCCGGCTGCATCAGCGCCCTGCTGTCCTTGAGGCGCAGGGTGAAGATGGAACCGGGCAGATTGTCGACATCGTCGATCGCGTCATCTTCAAGGTCGCAGAAGTGGCCAACGTGGTCGCCAGCGCCTTCGTCATTCTCAGCGATGTCGAGGCATATGTGACCGGCCCGAGCCGCCCTGAACGAGAGGGTTTCATATGGGTTGAGGTCAGGACCGCCACGAAAGCGGAACTGGCAAGCTTGCTCTCTCAGGTCGACACCTCGGGCGACGAGTGGAGGGGCATCCCACCATGGTCGCAGCAGTAATTGCCATCGAATTCGATCAACTTTCGTTCGTCAATGAAATGACGAACACGACCGAGTTGGCGTTGGTTCGTGCTCTCAACACGACAGCGACGCGCGACCGCACCAAGTTTGCCCGTGCTGCCCGTAACCAGGTAGCGTTTCCAGCGTCTTACGTTTCTCCTTCTAGCAAGCGGCTCTGGCTGAAGACGAAGGCGAAACGTAGTTCGCTTGAGACCGTGATTGAGGGTAGGGGGTCCGCAACCTCGCTGGCCCGTTTCACGAAGCAAAAACCGTTGTCCGGTGGACAGCGTCACAAAGGCGGAAAGATCAACGTGACGGTCAAGCCGGGTCAGACCCGATCCATTCGCCGCGCGTTTCTCATGCGCCTGAAGAACAACAACGTCGGACTCGCTGTCCGCACAGACGGGTCGCTGCCCAAGGGAGCGTACAAGCCCCGGTCGTTGGGAAAGAACCTATGGCTTTTGTACGGCCCGTCGGTCGACCAGGCGCTTCGCTCCGCCTCCGATGGCGGTGGCATTTATGAAGAGATGACACCTGAGTCATTGGAATTCCTCGAAAAAGAGTTTTTCAGGCAGTTGGAGCTGTTGAATGGTTGATCCTTTTCGCCTGCGGGCCATGAAGCAATTGAGCCACTATGTGAAGCAGGTCAATCCAGCGAACGACTGTGAGTTCGATCTGTCGGATTTCGTCGATAGTGCCGGCCGCCCTGCAGAACGCGTGTTCCGTGGAAGGACGCTGTTTGGCGACAACGATCCTCGCCCCATGGTCGTGTTGCTTGAAGATCCGCGGCCAGTGGACGCAGTGAACGGGACATCAACCTCTCCCGCAGCCGTCAATCAGTTCCGCGTGCTCATCCAGGGTTTCGTCGAAGACGATCACGAACATCCGCTCGATCCGGCTTACAAATTGTCCGCCGAAGTCATCCGGGCGCTGGTCCGCGCCAAAGCGAATCGCTTCGATATTCTCGACCTGGGAAATAAAGCGCCATGCGTGATGTCGTTGTCGATCGGCCAGCCCGTACATCGCCCACCGGACGACGAGGTTTCGAGCGTGGCCTATTTCCTCATACCAGTAACCCTCGGCCTTGCCGAAAACCTTGAGACGCCTTTCGCGTAGCATAAAATCACGTTATAGTCGTAATACTCACAAGGAGAGAAATTCAATGGACCTGCAATCCCGCAATCTTACTGTACCGCGCGGAACCGCTCTTTTCGCCAAATATAAGCCCGGAACGCAGATTCCAGGTCCCTTTCGCGAACTCGGTAATACGCCCGAATTCACACTGGCTCGCGAAGCTGAAACGATGCCGCACTATTCGTCGCGGCTCGGCTTCCGCACACTGGACGAAGAAGTTGCCATCGAAGCGACGTTGACCGGCTCCGTAACGACGGACGATATGAAGGCCGAGAATGCAGCGTACTTCTTTATGAGCGAGGTGACGACGGTCACCGTCACCGCCAGTTCGAACGTTGAAGAAACCTTCGAAGAAGTCAAAGCCGGCGATCTTTATCAGCTCGGTTTCAGCGACACCAATCCGTCCGGTGCCCGAAAGGTCGCAACCGTCGTTATTACCGATGGGGCTGCGACGACGCCGGTGACCTTCACGCTCGATGAGGATTACATTCTCGATGCCGACCTCGGCACGGTTTACATCCCCGTCGGAAGCGCAGCGATCGGTGGATCCATCGAAGTGAACTATTCCGTGGCGGCGTCCACGCGCGATCAGATCGTTGCCGGGGAAACTCAGGTTGAAGGCGCGCTCAAGTTCATTTCGAACAACCCGATCGGCCCGCAGTTCGACATCACCTTCCCCCGTGTCCGTCTGTCGCCGAACGGCGACCTCGCGCTCATCATGGACCCCGAGTCGACCGAATGGCAGCAGTTGCCGCTTTCGATCAGCGTCATGAAAAAGGGCAACCTCGCGCTCGCGTATCGCGACGGTCGTCCGGTAGCGTAAGGGATCGACATGGATCAGTTGGAGACACTGATACTGCCGAGCGAGACCGTGAAAGTCGGGACCCAGTCCTTCGAAGTTTACGGTCTCGCCTTTGCGCATATCACCCGCATCATTCGTGAACATCGCAGCGTGTGTGCAGATCTTTACACCAAGGCTATCGCTGGCGAGCTGAGCGGAAGCGTCGAAGAGATTGCCTTGAGCATGACGGACGATTTCGCACCGCTTGCAGCAATGGTCATCGCTTACGGCTCGGGCAATCCTAACGCGGTCAACATGGCCGCGCGGTTGCCTCTAAGCGTTCAGGTCGATGCTCTCGAGAAGATTGTCAACCTCACCCTCGTCGCGGAGGGCGGCTTGGAAAAACTCATGGAGATCGTCGTTCGGGCGATAGCGGGCGCGGCAAGCCTGACATCCCCGAAAGCCTGACGGACTGGGTAGAGGGTGTCCATCGCCAGGTCAGTTTATTGCTGGCCCACGGACACCCATCAGCCTGGTTCTATCCGGTCAGCAAGGTTTTTGTAGAGGCTCGCTTCGTGGTCGACAGGATCAACGCTCAAATGGCAAGCGAAGCAGCTCTTCTGCAAATGGCGATCTCCACAGTCCCAAATCAGAGCGTGAAGCCCGCCTCCACCAAGAAAGCCCTCAAGGCTTTCCAGTCGCAATTGAAGGTGCTGAACAATGGCGAGCCGTGAAAGAGTCGTCGAATTTGCCGTCAAGGCTCGCGATGAATATTCGAAAGTTCTCAGGAATCTCGAGCAGCAGCAGAAGCGCCTTTCAGCTTCGGCTGCTGCTCAGGGCCGTAGAGCCGTCGTCGGTGTTGCTAAAGGTGAGATCGAGACCGCTGTCGCGAATTACAGGCGTCTCAACAGCGAAGTTGATCGTTATCGCGCAGTCCAGGCCAATGCTGCCCGCACGGGCTCGTTGTCTGCGGCGGAAATGCGAGAACTGGGCGACACAATCAAACTGGTGCGTGACCGTTCTCGTGAAGCCATGGGCGCGTTGCAACAGAAGCGCGCGGCTCTCCAGCAAATCAACGGCGAGGCTCGTGTAGGCTTCGCGAGTTTCAGCCGGCTTGCGACAGAGATGCAGCGCGGTGCTGTGGCGTCCACGAACGAGAGCGTTTCGCTCGTCAACACCACAGCAGAACTGAACAAGCTAACCACGGCGTCGAAGAAAGCTGCCGCCGCGCAGGGTTCGCTCGGTGACCGGATGGATTCCGTAGCCAACGCGGGCGGTGGAGCCAAGAAGGGTTCCCGAGCAGGCGGCGATCCCGAAGATATTTTGGTCTATGGTTTGCGCCCGTGGCAGTTGACGAACCTTGGTTATCAGGTGAACGACGTTGTGTCGGGTCTCGCCATGGGTCAGGCGCCATTGCAGGTACTGGCACAGCAGGCCGGTCAGTTCGCGCAGATCTGGCCAAACGTCATGGTCAGCGTTGCTCGCTCTATCCCGCAGCTCGCAATGCTTGGCGTTGTTCTGGCCCCGTTCATCTCTGCGGCGATGCGCCTGAAGGAAGCCGGCGACTCTGTCGAATATTTCCAGAAGAAGCTCGCACTCTCAGCCGATGGCTATCGTTACACCGCTGAGGGGCTCACGGAAATCACCGACAAGATCAAGGATATGGGGGTCTCGATCGACGACGCCCGTTCGCTGGTTGCCGGCTTTGCTTCCGACGGCATTTCCGGTGGCCGGTTCGCAGGTCTCGCGGACCTTGCCAAGAACCTCGATGCTGTGACCGGTGAAGGGGTTGTCGAAGCTGGCAGGAGGGTTTCCGCCGCGTTCAGAGGCTCGGTTGACGACGTCCGAGCGTTGGATCAGGAACTGAACTTCCTTACTGCTTCGCAATATGAGCAGATCAAGGCGATGGATGCGAGCGGAAATCGCGCAGGCGCTTTGGCCATGGCGCAGGATGTCCTTCGCACCAAACTCGAGGGAACGAAGACAGAGGCAAGCGACTGGGCGAAAGCGATCAATGAGATGCGCGCCGCGTGGGATGAACTTGTCGGTGCGCTTGAGGACAGCGGCATCATTCAATTCGTGACGCGTGAGATTAACTATTTCGGTCGCGATGTGAAAAACTTCACCCGCGATATCCGAGCCGCGACCAAAGTTGTGCAGGGAGCCTTCGAAGACCAGAGCGTCGGTGACCGTATTTCTGAACTGCGGCAGGCCATCGCACTGGAAGAGAAGCTTCGGGAGGGAGGCATTTCGACCGGTTCGATGGGTATGACCGGGGTCGATAATCTCGCCGAAATGAAGACGGAGCTAAACGACCTGCTCGGCCTTCAGCGGGAAATCGCCAAGGTTGAGCGTGAGCGCAATGTCGAAACTGCTGCAATGAGCAGGGAATCGGAAGCACAGCGAAAGGCTCAGACGGATATCAATGCTGCCGTTGAAAAGGGTCTCGACAGTATGCGCGAGGAGGCCTCTGCGGTTACCCTCACCAACCGTGAGCGCTTTATTGAAGAAAAGCTGCTGAAGGCGCGCAACGACGCACTGGAACAGGCGAAAAAGCTCAATCAGGAATTCCTCGGCCTCACAAAGGAGCAAACCGAGGCCATCCGCCAGCAGGCCGGCGCGCTCTATGATGCGCAGAACCGGAACTTCGAGGCGCAGTACACGGCGGAGCGAGGCACGCCGCAAGGCCGGCAGATGGAGGAACTGATTGCGGCGACCGTCAAGCTTGCCGAGCAGATGGGCGTCAGCGCGAAAGATTTGCTCACCGCTATGTCCTACGAGACAGGCGGAACCTTCGACCCATGGAAAGCGGGCCCCACGACGCAGAACGGTCAGCACCGCGGTTTGATCCAGTGGGGTGAACCTCAGGCCGCCAGATATGGAGTGACTGGTGAATCCACAATCTCGCAGCAGATCGAGGCGGTCGGAAAATATCTGGCAGATGCCGGCGTGAAAGCTGGTGATGGCTTGCTGCAGATTTATGCGGCCATCAATGCGGGCAATGCGAAAAACATCAATGCCTCGGACGCCAAGAACGGCGGCGCGCCTGGTACAGTCCTCGACAAGGTCTCCGAGCAGATGGGCGGTCACGAGGCGAGGGCGCAAGGGCTGCTCGCAGCGTATGCGGGAACCGTCGAACACGCGACCAAACTTGCACAGTTTGACAAGGATCGGGCGCTCGATCAGCAGGAGTATCTTACCGATTATCAGAAGCGCGTCGAGCAGCAGAAGTTCGAACTCGACCTGATGTCCAAGTCCGCCCGCGAGGCTGCTATTCTCAAAGCCGTTCGTGATGAGGAGAACCGGGCACGGGAAACTGGACTTCAACTGACGAAAGAGCAACGCGCTGAAACGGAGCGACTGGCTGCGGAAGAATTTGACCGGAGCAACGTCAATCGCGAAGTGAACGAACTTCTCGAACAGCGTTCCTTGTTGCTTGAGCGCATGGATCTTGCGCAATCGAGCGGCGACCAATCGCTATTCGCGTCGACGGCTACCGAACTGGATAACGTGAACACGAAGCTCAACGAGGCTATCGCCTCCGCCATTGCCTTCTGGCAGGCGATGGGTGGCGAGGGTGCAGCCAACGCTATTAGTCAGTTGCAGAACATGCAGATTACGATCGGTCAGTCGACCGATCGCATGAAAACGCAATTCCTCCCAACAGCGGAAGACATTAACGAAAAGCTCGCCGACATTGGTGGCAATGCGTTCAGTGCCTTCGCGCAGGCCATAGCAAACGGTGAAAATGCCGCCGACGCGTTCTTCAACGCGCTGCTGCAAGGAATCTCCGAGTTCCTGATTGAGATCGGGAAAGCTATCATCAAACAGGCTCTGTTCAACGCTTTGACTGGAGGGACGTCGTCAGGCGCTGGCGCAGGGGGCGGTATTGGCGGGCTTCTATCAGGACTCTTCGGCGCCAAGCATAGCGGCGGTATGGTCGGTGCTACGACCCAAACCCGTCGCGTTAACCCGATGGTTTTTGCCGGTGCGCAGCGATATCACGGCGGGGGTATCGTCACCGACGGCTTACGTCAGGGTGAAGTCCCGATCGTCGCCCTCGAAGGTGAAGAGGTTCTGACCGAGAACGATCCGCGTCATTCTGCGAATGGCGGCGGCGGTAAAGCCGTCAATCTGAAAGTGGTCAACGCGTTCAATCCTGAAGAGGTGCTGGAAGCTGCGTTGTCCAGCGTTGCGGGGGAACGGATATTGACCAACTGGATGACCCGAAATCAGAACAAGGTCAACGGTGCTCTCGGTCGATAGTTCGTTGCAAAATTACTCTTAATATGAGAAATTCCCGCCAAACGAGGATCGGTTCGACACATGGCAGTCTTCCTCCCTTTCGTGCCCAACTGGCGTAACGGAATCCGGGATACCTACGAGTTCAAAACGGACGTGTTCACCACCCGAAACGGGAGCGAGCAGCGCCGGGCACTTCGCATTCAGCCACGGCGCGCTGTTGAAGCAACCATCCTTCTCGATGGTGAGCGGATGCGCAATTTCGCCGATGCGGTGAACCGGGCGCGGGACGGCAAGGTCGAGATTGCTGACTTCTCAGCGGAGCCCGCTTTGGTGAAGAGCACCACGGCAGCCGGCGCGACTGTTCTGTTGATAGAGTCAACACCGCTCTGGCTGGTCAACGACGGAACCTACGTTCTGATGACGGGACGCACGGCGGCCAAGGTGCAGATCGACTTCGTGGACAACAACACGGTCGTCCTCGTAAACCCGCTACCCAAGCCGATCGGCGCAGGCGCGTATCTGCTCCCGTATCTACCCGCTCAACTCGCCAACTCGAACACGCTTTCACTTTACACCAATCAGGTCGCGACGGCTCCGGTCAAGTTTGATGTCGAGCCGGGCTCCGTGGTGCGGACTCCGGACGATCTGCCGTTCGATGAAAGTGCCGAGGGTGACAGTGTTCAATCCTTCGGGCCAGCAGCCATCCTGTTCGGCCGCTACGTCCTCCTGCGCAAGCCGAATTATCTCAATCGACCGCAGGTGCAGTTCAATCTCAAATTCGAGACCGTTGATTATTCGCGCGGTGTCGTAAAAACCTTCACGCCTGTTCCGCTTGTCTCCCGAACGCTGACCGCCACCTACATGGCGATGAGCCGTGCGGATGCGATGGCTATTCTGGACATCTTCGTGCGATGCAAGGGGAGGGCGGGTGAGATTTACGTTCCGACGTGGGGAAGTGATTTCCCTGCCGCCATGAATGTGGCGGACAAGGTGATCCAGTTCGCAGGGACGGATTTCTTTGACACCTACAACGAAGACCGCGCGCACGCGGCGGTTTTGATCCGGACACGCTCCGGGCAGCTTCTGCCTCGCGAGATTACCTTGATGGCGACGAGCGGCGGAAACACCTTCGTCGAGTTCCATGAGGATATCGGCGTTGCCGCCTCGGAGATCGAGCAGATTTCGTGGATGTTCGTCTCCCGATTCGCGCAGGACAGCCTCACGATCGAATGGGTGACGAACACGGTGGCAAACATCAGCCTCTCGTTTGTCACGCTCGAAAACCTGGCAGCCGAAAGCTCCTACGGCAGCAACTGGATTTTGGCGACGGGTTATTGGCGAGATCGCGGGCAGTGGGTCGACTCCGCAGTGTGGGAGGACTGAGATGCCTATCGGTCCTGTCGATCTCATCAAGAATGGCGAATCCGGCGCCAGCGTTCGCTCAAAACTCAATCTTCTGTTACAGGGAGCGATCGACGGTTCCCTCGGCTCCGTCACGCCCGAAGATCTTGATGCACTGGTCGACACGATCGCGCCGGCACGTCCGAAAGACTTCAAACTTGATTCGACGCTGGTGCCATCCAATCTGGTGATCGGAACGTGGGCTCCTTCGCTCGAGGATGATTTTGCATACTACGAGCTGCAATTGAAGCAGGGTCTCGGAAGCTGGATCGGTTACCAGACCAGTTCGACCATGTATCAGGTTCCAATGATACCAAACACGGTCTACACCGGCCGCGTTTATGCGATCGACAAGTCAGGAAACAAGTCTGAGCCGAGCGTCGAATTCACACACACCACCGTGGCAGACGAGATTCCGCCTGCGATGCCTGTAGGCCTCACGGCTACGGGTGGCATCAATTCCACTTGGTTGAAGTGGGGGGCCAGCACCGAAAGCGACTTTGCCAGATATGACCTCTTCGAGGCGTTGGAGGAATTTCCTGCTCCAACGGAAGTCTCTATTCCTTCATTCACGTCTCAAACAAACGCTTTCGTCATTGGCGGTCAGGATCCGGAGGTGACGCGCTGGTATTGGGTGCGTGCTGTCGACACGTCAGGAAACGCATCTCCATGGTCAGCGCCGGCTTCGGCGACGACTACTGAAGTCAGAAGCGAAGTCAAAGCAACTTTGGTGGGCATCCTCTTCAAGCCGGGTGATCCACCCAACGGAAACCGGCTTACGTGGACAGCAGGTCAGATCAGCTTTGGCACCGATGGCAGCATTCCTGTTACGAAAAACATCCCTGCCGGCTATGTCGATTTCAGCGGCGCGACCGTCTACGTCTATTACATCCTCGATGACAATAAGTTTTCGGTCACCACGTCACTCGTGACGATGTACGCACAGGATTCAATCCTCATCGGCGTCTATCAGGGTGAAACCGACTATCAGGCCGTCGAAGGCAAAGCGTTCATCGATGGCGGCACGATCCTGGCACAGACGATTGGTGCAAACCAGCTAGTTGCCAATCAGGCCGTCATTACCGGCGCGGCACAGATAGCTGAAGCAATCATCGAAAACGCCCATATCGTGGAATTGAGCGCAGCAAAGCTGATGGCGAACACTGCCTTGGCAGGCTCGATTACGGTCAGCGGGCACGCGCTCGGCGACGTGGCGGGTTACGCGAACGATCCTGCCGGCCGCATCAATCAGGCACTGACACAAATTGACCCCGGCAAGATCCTGATCGCTGGCGGAACTTCGCTCGCGGACTGGCGCTCAGGCGGCGACAATACCAAAATCAACGGCGGCAACATCGCCACCAACTCGGTACGCGCAAACGTGCTCGAGATCGGAGCCAGAGGGGTAACGGCAACTGGGATCGCATTCTCAGGAAACACGCCGACATCCAACCGTGTCAGTTGGACCGCTGGAACTATTACATATCTGGACGACGCCGGAGCTACGGTTGAGGTTGCTGTGTCGGAGAACCCCATCGGGGCGATGTGGACCGACGCGACGATTTACATCTACTGGGCGAAAGGCGCGTCTTCCCTATCGTCGACAACGTTACCCTCCACCGCTTTCGCCTCGAACAACATCGTTCTCGCCACGTATAAGGGTGGTCTTAACCTGAGCACCGACTATGGGCGAACCATCATCGACGGGCAAGGGATCAAGACCGGAACGGTTGGTGCCGACCAGATCGCAGCCAATGCGATCCGCGCGCAGCATATTGCTGCCGACGCTATTCAGGCAGGTCATCTCCAGGCAGGCATCATCTCCACGGATAAACTTGCTGCAGGTTCCGTCACCGCCGCAAAGATGAGCGTCGGTTCTCTTTCGGCCATCTCTGCCATTTTGGGCTACGTCGACATTGGTGACGCGAACATAACCAGGTTGGTGGTTCAAGAGCACAACATTGCAACTGGTGCAATCACTGCAGTCGCGGCCGGGGTAGATGTCGTGGATCTCACCCACGGGCTGAATTCGCCGACGGTGAGAATAGACACAGGCCTTGTGGTGCGAACTGATTCAAATTCCACGAACTACACGAGTTACGAATTTTGGATCGATAGCGATGGAGCCCGCGTCGAGCAATTCCGTATTCAGAACATCGGAGGAACGACCGTTCCCGCATCAAGAACGTACCTCTACACCCCTCCTGCAGGTCGCTCAACAACGCGCTTTAGGTTCGCGGCATCAGATACATCGGGGGTTACTGTTTTCTCTAAAACGATTGTCGCACAAGCGTTCAAGAAATGAGAGCTAGGTCATTCGATGTCATTTAATCAACGAGAGAACAGCCGATATAGCGGCACACCGGTCTCCCTCTATCTCATCCAGGGTGCTGAAAACTCCGCTGAGAGCGGGATGATCGGCCCTTACGGTTTCAACAATGGTGAAACGATCATCAACCGGAAGATCGGCGTAAACGATCTCGGTCAGGATATCATTCTCCCGTTCTACCCTTGGCCGATCAAAAACAGCGCGATCACCCATGACGGCACGCTGGACAAATCAGATGTCACGATCTCCATGTCACTCGGCAGCGAAATCGACCAGTTGTTTCTGGCATATCCCCCGTCGCAGGTGGTCAACCTGACGATTTTCGAGGGGCACGTAGGCGATCCCGTGACCGAAGAAAACTACCCGGCTCTTTGGCTTGGTCGCATCCTCGGTAGCACCTACAAGAAGAACGAGATCGAACTTTCCTGCCAGCCCGTCTCAACCTCGTTGAAGCGACCGGGGCTCCGTCGAAATTATCAGATCGGCTGCCCTCATGTCCTCTACGGTTCGCAGTGCCGAGCGAGTCGCGCAACCGCCACGGTCACCCGCTCGGTAACAAACGTGACTCGCAACCAGGTCATGGTCGATGCGTGGTTGGGTGCCCAGTTTGGACTTTACATCGGCGGGCTGCTGGAATGGACGAACTCGGATACCGGCGTTCGAGAACTGCGCACCATTGCGAACGTGATTAACGACAGCGGGACCAGTGTAATCATCGTTCGTGGCATTGCCCGAGGGCTCGCTGTCGGAACCCAACTCTCTGTCATCAGGGGATGCAATCGGCAAATGAGCGGGTGCAATCAGCACAACAATATTCATAACTATGGCGGCCAACCATTCATTCCGCTTGAAAATCCGCTTTCCTCCAAGAACCAGTTCTACTAGAATTGCTCACTAAACGTGAAACGCGCGAAAAGTGAGCCATGCCCCTTCCTTTCCTGGCATCATTTCTGGTCCAGCTTCTCATCGGCGTAGGCTCGATGGTGATCGGCTACCTGATGATGCCGAAAGCTGCCACCTCGCAACCTGATGAACTTCGGGACATGGATGAGCCGACGGCCGAAAGCCGTCCCATACCTGTGGTGTTCGGTGAACTTGATGTCGCCCCTAACGTGCTGTGGTGGGGCGATAAGGCGACGACCAGCAGAAAGGTCTCAGCTTGAGCGAGTCGGACCCCATCGTCACGATTAGCGACATGCGACCCTTCTTCTGCGTGAAAGGGGTTCGCAAGGCGTTCGTGACGGGCGGCGGCGATTTCGAGCACTTCCTGAAAAATGGCATGCCGGCATCACAACTGCGCGGTAAAGGTTTCGACGCTCAGCTTGATCGCGTGCTCGACGCCATCCGAGCGAGGTCGTCCTGATGGGAATGGGCGGCAAGGGCGAAGGTAAAGTTGAAATCTTCGAATACACCATGGGCCTCCACATGGGTATTTGCGCCTATGGTGACGGCCTGACACTGGTCGCCGCAAAATACAACGACAAGGAAATCTGGCGCGGCGGACTGGTTGACGAGGGTACAGTGCCGGTGAACCGGCCCGATCTTTTCGGGGATGTGAAAAAAGAGGGCGGCGTCAAAGGCCTTTTATGGTGGCTGCCCGGCAAAGCGACTCAGGTCATGCCGGAGTCGCTGGCAGCGCGTCTCGGGTTAACGAGCGCGACATGCCCCGGTTTCCGCGGGCTCGCCAGCGTCTTTCTTACCGGTATCGCTGATGTATGGGAAGGCGCTTATCAAGGGCTTGTCAACGCGTTGAACAATCAGCCGTCGGCATTCAAACGCGGCTTCTATCTGGCGGCAAATAACCCGTATCTGCGTGCCTTTTCTTTCCGTGTCCGTCGCGCTCCGATCGGTCTCAATCCGGCCCTCGCATTGATCCAGGTCGACAATGATTCCCTTGGAAATCCCCAGTTTGCCGCCAATCCAGCTCACATCATTTACGAATGCCTGACGAATCAGGACTGGGGAATGGGCGAGTCGCCTGGCGTTATCGACAAGCCGTCTTTCGAGGCAGCCGCCCAACTTTTTCACAATGAAAAGCTCGGCATGAGTTTGATCTGGACGCGTCAGAGCGAGATCGAAAAATTCATCGGCGAGGTCTGCAACCATGTTCAGGCCGCAGTGTTCGTGAAGCCCTCGACCGGCAAGCATACCATCAAGGCGCTTCGCGGCGACTACGATGTCGACTTGCTGCCTGTGATTGACCCGAGCAACGCCGATCTTTCCAGTTTTGCCCGCAAGGCATGGGGCGAACTGGCGAACGAGATCGTCGTCACGATGACGAACGCCGAAACTGGAAAGACTGAAACGATTACCGTTCAGGATCTTGCCGGCATCGCAGCAGAAGGCGGAATCGTAAGTTCATCGAGAAACTACTACGGTTTCACCTCGAGAACGGCGGCGCAGTATGTGGCCGAGCGTGACCTTGCTGCGTCTGTGAATCCGATCGCCACATGTCAGGCTCAGGTGACGCGGCAGTTTTGGGACTCGGTCAGCAGTGACGTGGTGGTTTTGTCGTGGCCCGAATACGACATCGAGCGGATCGTCTTCCGGGTTTCCGAGGTCCAGAAAGACAGTAACGTCGTTACGCTCGATCTTTACGAAGACATCTTCGGTCTCGATCTTGCCAGCTACCTTGAGTCTGACGACACGGCTTGGGTAAACCCGTCGCAACCGCCGACACCTGCTTCCTACTACCAGATCGGCACGGCTCCAGCGTTCATGGCCGCCGCCGCACTGAAACTCAACGATCCTTCCGAACTGGAATATCCGGAGGCGCTCGCCGCCGTCACGGTCGGTGCCGACAGCGATGATGACGTGAACTACGATCTTGTGACCTACGTCACGGACGTGAACGGCACGACCAAACGTTCATCGATCGGCACCCGGCCGTTCTTCGGCACTTTTGCGCTCACCACTCCGCTCGTTGCCGAGTCGCAAAGCCAGTTGACCTCGTTGCCGGGATTGCGCGGCGGCGTTCCATCGGCTGGCGATTTTATTCTCATTGGGACCGGGAACGACGAATACACGGAAATCTGCACGGTTCAGACTGCGGACGCGCTCGGATATCTCTTGAACCGTGGAATGCTCGATACCATCCCGAAGGCGTGGCCTGTCGGAACACGCTGCTTCATCATTCCGGCCGACTCCATCATGGTCGACCCGACTGTGAGATCGGTGTTCGAGAGCACGGCCTACTGGCTGCTGACCAGAACGACAGCCGGCGCTCTTCCGCTGGCGGATGCTCCGCAGTTGAATATCTCGATCACACCGCGCCCGTATCGCCCCAACCGGCCTGCCAACGTCAAGATCAACGGTGTGGGTTTCGGCGCGGTCGATGCGCGAGCCGCATCCGAGTTGTCGGTAACCTGGTCGAACCGTAACCGTATTCTTGAGTCGACGCAGGCTCTGAAATGGAACGAGGCTGACGTTGGCGGCGAAGACGGTCAGACGACGCGCATCGATGTTCGAACGACGACCGGAACTCTGATCGTCAGCTATCCCGGTTTGACGGGCAACAGTTTCTCCATTCCGCTCAGCGAACTCGGCACAAACGTCAACTCGACGATCACAGTATCGGCCGAGCGTGACGGATATCGTTCCCTCCAGGCACACACGCTGGCGGTTCAAATCACACCTCGCGATGCGATCATATTGTCCGGTGACGAGAGCGGCTATCTCCGCCTGTCGGGCGACGAGAGCGGACGCATTCTACTTTCAGGAGACGCCTGATGGCCGACAAGGAACTTGGAGCATTATCGCCGATCGAAGCGCTGCTTGCGGCGGCGCTGTTTCACACTGTGCAGCAAGGGAATAGTCGAAAGGTCACGGCGCAGCAGATTGCTGACTTTGTGAACGGGAACTATCCGGCGTTCATTCAGACGCTTCTGTCGGCGCAGAGTGCGGAGGACGTTTACGAGGCTATCGGCGCGGCGCCAGAAGCCGAAAACGCAGACAGACTCGGCGGACACTTGCCTGCATTCTTCGCCTCGGCACAAGACGTGGCAACGGCGTTCGAACAGCTCACGAAGGCTGATGTCGATCTCGGAAACGTCGATAACACGTCGGATGAGGATAAGCCTGTCAGCACTACGCAACAGGCTGCGCTTGATTTGAAAGTTGAAGGCCCCGCTGGCACTGTCACTGACAGTGTATTCGTCCAGTTCGATGGGGTGGATGGACGTAAAGCAAAAGCTGCCGTCATCCCAACGAATGTCTTTATCGGTCGGATGTCCGCTGGCAATGGCCCACCTGAGTATCTTACCCCGTCTCAGGCGCGACAGGGTATAGGCGGTCTCGAACCCATCGGGGAGCGTGTGAGCTTGATCGGTATAGGGCAGGCCATATGGACAGGTTTGGCCCCATTTGTTGCAATTTATCTAGAGGTCGAGGGTAGGGGTAATACCGCCGTATCGTCGGGAATCCTGCTAGCTCAGGCGAGTTCCGATAACGGTTCGAGTTGGCTCTCAGGTGCAAATGATTACCCGTTTTTTGGACAATCGCAGGAAGATAGCGCGATAACCGGTTATGCCACTACATCCAACCCCTTTATGGCCTTGAGCCGAGACAGTTTGGCATTGGCGAGCTTGTTTACGCTTTCATTCAAGATCGGAAACTTCAATAAAGCGTCTTCGTCCATGTTTAAAAGCGAAACTGCTTATGCCCGCCTATCAGGATCAAATCGTCAGGACTTCAATTCCGGTTACTGTGGCGTGGCGGCTTCTAAAAATGCTTTCAGGTTTGCTTGCACTGGCAACGCTTTCGTTACCGGATCGGCTCAGTTGTTTGGAATAAGGGGATAGCAATGAAGAAAGTTGTCGATGGAAAAACGGTTGCGATGACATCGGATGAAATTGCCGAACTGCGCTCTTATACACCGATAGAAATCGCACCTGTCACGGTGGTATACAGCGTCGACTTCTGGACCCGCCTAGATGGCGGCGCGGATGGCAACAGCGGCGAAGTCGCGCAGGTTCTCGCCGCCATGGAGCAGCAACCAATCCGCATTCGCAAAATCTTCGAAACCGCGAATTCGTACCGCAGTGACCACGAGATGTGGCCGCTCCTGGTGCAGATCGCTACCACGCTTTTCGGCGCAGACCGCGCAGCCGAGATCCTCGCGCCTTCCATCCCCTGAGACTCCTGAGAGATAAACATGGCTTCCTACATCGACTCATTGAAACGACAGAACACCTTCCTGCAGTCGGAAATCGAGCGTCATGCGAACGCGTGCGATGCTCTTGCGTCCGAACTGGAACTGGCGAGCCGCCAGCGCGACGCGCTTCAAAAGCAGCTCGAAGACATGCTGAACGATCAGACGGAGCTTCCTTTTGATGCTCAAAATTCCTCATAAAAGTTGTAATTTAGGGTGATGTTGTGTATTTCTCATCGGGTCCACTTCCGTTCCCGAGGATTAATCCATGACAGCAGTGTCCGTCTCTCAGGTCCGCGCCGCAGCAAAGGGGCGCGTTGACGAAAGCAACCTGAATTCTGTCATGATGGCGCTGTCGAAATACGGCCCAAGTGCCGGTTTGGACCTTCCACACCGAACGGTTCCCTACCTTTCCCAGTTGATGCATGAAAGCGGATCGTTCCGCTATGACCGCGAGATTTGGGGCCCGACGCCGGCACAGGAGCGCTACGACACCCGAACGGACCTCGGCAACACGCCACAGAAGGACGGCGACGGCTACAAGAACCGTGGTCGCGGCCCGATCCAGGTGACCGGAGCCCGCAACATCCGCGCGTTCTACCAGTGGTGCAAGCGGAAGGGCTTCAACCCGCCCGACTTCGTGAAGAACCCCGACCTGATCAATACCGATCCGTGGGAAGGGCTTTCGGCGATCTGGTACTGGGACGAAGGTAACCCCGACGGCAAGAGCCTCAATCGCTACGCAGATCGTAACGATCCCGAAATGATCACCCGCCGCATCAACGGCGGCCTGAACGGCTTCGCGGATCGCCTCGACTATTACACGCGCCTCGGCCTTGTCGTGCTCGGGTTCAAAGTCACCGATATCATCGGCCTGCAGAACGCCGGGCAGAAGACGGGCCACTACAAGGGCAAGCTTGACGGCCTCGACGGTCCGCAGACGCGTGCTGCCATCCACCTGATGCTCGTCGACCTGTCGCCGAAGTCGGAGGTTGTGCAGGTCAAAGCGGCTCCCGTCGTCGAGGAAAAGCCGGTTCCGGTCACACCGCCGAGCCTTGATGCGCCGTGGTGGAAGTCGAAGGAAGTCATCGTGCCTGTTGTAACAGGCAGCGGTCTCTCTTCTGTTTTGGCAGCGGTCGGCTCGATGCCGTGGCAGAACCTCGCGCTGATCCTCCTCGCGTTCGGGCTTGCTGGCGCTTTCCTGCTCTGGCGCAAGAAGTCGGATGCCAAAGTTGTATCTGAACAGGTGCGGGGGATGGCGTGATGGCGGAAGTCAGAACTGCTCCGGTTACGGCCACCTACTGCGAAGATATCGAGGATGTGAAGGCCACCGCAGGTGCTTTCGAGTTCTTCGTCGATCGCGATCAGAAGATCGCAGGACTGGTTTACTCCTGCCCGTGCGGGTGCGGCCGAACCGGAGCGCTGAATTTCCGACCGCATCCGTCGCCTTCGTGGCAGTGGAATGGCGATCGTGAAAAGCCGACCCTGACGCCGAGCGTCCACCATGTCGGCCACTGGCATGGCTTTCTCACTGACGGCGTTTGGAGATCGTGCTGATGTTCGGACTCACCGACTATTTCAAACTGGGCATCGGTGCCGTCGTAGGCGCAGCGTTGATGGTTGTCCCGGCTTGCTCTTACGGTTCATTCCGCGAACGGGAAAATGCCAAGCTCGAGGCTGCAAAAGAGGCTCTCAACCGCATCACCAAACTGGAGAAAAACGATGCTTCGTTCCGCAAGCTTTCGTCTCGCGAGCGTTGTCTTGCTTTCATGCGTGACAGCAAGTTGCCAGACAGCAACTGCGATTAATGGAAGCGGGTATCAGCACATCGGCTTTTCCGATCCAGAGGCAGCACGTCTCGCGTCGCAGGATCCGACGGCCGGCCCCGCTATCTACTCCAACAACCGCCAGTGCAGCCAAGACGCTGCCTGCCGCAAATAAGGGCAGGGGAGTGAACATGGAACCTGGTTATCATGGCACCGGGATGTGGGTGAGAATTCAACATCGCTTCGGGCCACGGATGATGGAGTGGTTCATGGCAGGCCACTTGATTGCCTTCGGGTGGGTCCTGTTGCTTCCGTCGCAAACCTTCAACCAGCCGGCTTTCATGGGCTTCAATGAGATTGTCCCGTCAGAGAATTTCCTTGGCTGGATCATGTTCGTTATCGGCTGCCTCCGTATCATCGGTTTGGTGATTAACGGAGCCAGAAAGACCGTCACACCGCAGATCCGGCAGATTTCAGCCGGAGCCGGTTGTCTAGTTTGGGCTGGCATCGCATACGCTTTTGCATCTTCCGGGGTCATCAGTACGTGGATCGCCATCTATCCGCTCTTCGCTGTAGGAGAGCTGGTCAACATCCATCGTGCAGCGCATGACCAGGGAGAGGTTCCCAATGGAAAGATTGGCTGAGCTTCCTCCGCTCGCTCTCGTCGTCTTTGGCGCTACGCTGGCGATCATTTTCGCCGTGCGTCATCTAGGCATTCTTGCCGGCGCGAAAGCTACTCCCGAGAAATCTCAGGCCGCAGCGCAGGTTGCTGCGGTTATCGTCGATCCCACCGCGCTTAACAACGCGACGAAAGCGCTCGAGGCGCACACCGACGCAATCACGGACATGACTGAAGTAATGAAAGAAGCCGGCCGCCACTGGGGCCACATGGCAACTGAGATGGATCGCATTCGCGAAGAGTTGCGAATTCACCGGGAACTGGCACGCCGCACGTAGGTCACGCTCAGATATCCGATTTTCCTAAATGCGCTTCACACATTTCGGTTCGATGCTGTAAACAGGCATTTCGAATTCCAGAAAACCTGTGCAGGACGTGACATTGGCCGAAAAGACCGGATTGTTCATCAGCTTCGAAGGCGGCGAAGGCGCCGGCAAGTCGACGCAGATTCGCATGCTTGCAGAGGCGCTTCGCGGCCGTGGTTTCGAGGTGGTCGTGACGCGTGAGCCGGGTGGCTCGCCGGGTGCGGAGGCTGTCCGGCATGTGATCCTGTCGGGTGCGGCCGAATCCTTCGGCGTGCGCATGGAAGCGATCCTGTTTGCGGCTGCCCGCAACGACCATGTCGAAGAGGTCATTCGCCCGGCGCTCGCGCGCGGCGAGATCGTGCTCTGCGACCGGTTTCTCGATTCTTCTCGCGTTTATCAGGGCACGACCGGCAATCTGGAGCCGGAATTCATCGAAACCCTGCAACGCATCGCGATTGACGGCGTCGTGCCCGAACTGACACTGATTTTCGATATCGCCGCCCAAAAGGGGCTCGCCCGCGCCAGAAAGCGTGCGGATGAGGGTGCTGCGCCTGATCGGTTCGAGAAAGAGGAAATCGAAACCCACGAGAAGCGGCGGGAAGCCTATCTGGATATTGCGCTCGCCGAACCGCGTCGCTGCCGAATTGTCAATGCCGACCAGCCGGAAGGAAAGGTGGCGGAGGATGTCCTGTCCTTCGTCGAGCCTTTGCTTGAACAGCTGGGAACAGCAGCGGGCGCGGCGCATGAGTGAGGTTCAGGGCGTTCTCGACGGCGCGATTGCACCGCAGCAGAACACGAAGCTTTTTGGCCATGACGAGGCGGAAGCGTTTCTCACGCAATCCTATCGCTCCGGCAAGGGCCATCACGCCATTCTGATCGAGGGGCCGGAGGGGATCGGCAAGGCGACGCTTGCCTTCCGTTTTGCCAATCATGTGCTCAGCCATCCCGATCCGTTGCTGGCGCCGGATTTTCTTGCCGATCCCGATCCGCAATCGCTGGTCAGCCGGCAGATCACCGCAGGCGCCTCGCATAATCTCCTGCATCTCACCCGTCCGGTGGACGAAAAGACCGGCCGCGTGAAATCAGCCATCACCGTGGATGAGGTGCGGCGGGCAGGGCACTTCTTCTCGCAGACCTCGGGCACCGGCAACTGGCGCATCGTCATCATCGATCCCGCCGACGATCTCAACCGCAATGCCGCGAATGCGATCCTCAAAATACTGGAGGAACCGCCAAAGCGGGCGATGTTCCTCGTCCTGTCGCACGCGCCGGGAAAATTGCTGCCGACCATCCGCTCGCGCTGCATGCCGCTCAGGCTCCTGCCGCTTTCCGACGCGGCCATGGTGCAATCGCTCGATCATCTCGGCATCAGCCCATCCGGTGAAAAACGAGATGCCCTGCTTGCCGCCTCCAAGGGCAGCGTCGCGCAGGCGCTCAAGCTGCTGAATTACGGCGGCTCGGACATCGTCGAGGCCTTTGCCGAGGTCATGGGAGCCGAAGGGCCGGGCGCGCGCAAGCAGATGCACAAGCTTGCCGAGATTCTCGCGCAGAAGGACGGCGACATCGTCCTCGGCTTCTTCATGGAGCATGTGACGGAAGAGCTGATGGAGCGCGCAAGAGCGGCGGCGATGGCGGGCGATATCGCGGCGGCGGAAAAGCATGCGCGGCTTTCCTCGGCGCTTTCGGAACGCATCAGCGTGGCACAGGCCTATAATCTCGACAAGAAGCAGATGGTGCTTTCCATTCTGGAAGATATTCGCGGCATGTGAGGCCGGGCGCAACGCCTTCTCCGCCGCCGCTCCGGTGTAACGAAGAGTCAATGTTTCTGGCGCAGGCTCTCGCCAATGACGAAAACGCCACGCTCTCGATCCAAACCTCTCCTCCGCAACGACGTGAAGCCAGTCGCGTCGCGTCCGATCCGCAAGCGTAACAAGTCGCAGCCGGCATTGCCGCTCGATCCGATGCCAGGGCGTGTCGACCCCGCTCTTGCGCTGCTGAAACAGAAGCCGCCTCGCGGTGACAAGTGGGGATGGGAGATCAAGTGGGACGGGTATCGTCTGGCGGTTCACAATGAACCCGGTGGCGTCAGGATATTTACGCGAGGCGGCTACGACTGGGCGGTCAGGTTCCCCGCGATTGCCGAAGCGGCTAAGGATTTGGGCCCGGCATCATTCATAATCGACGGTGAAGGCGTCGTCCTTGACGAACAGGGACGCTCGGACTTCAACGCGTTGCAGAACAACCTCGGTGCTTCGGGTGCTCGGAGTGGGGGCAAGAACGCAGACCATGCGATCCTTTACGCGTTTGATATTCTCTATCTTGACGGCAAAGACCTTCGTGACGAGCCTTACAGCGTGCGGCGGCATCTGCTCGAAGAGATGTTGCAAGGCTACGAGGGAGCGATCCGGATTTCCGAAGAATTGCTCGATGTTGATCCCTCCGACCTTTTACGCCATGCGTGCGGCCATGGGTTGGAAGGGATTGTCGGCAAAGATCGCACGGCCGCCTACCGCAGCGGCCGAACCGGCGACTGGGTGAAACTGAAATGCGTTCAGTCGGAAGCCTTCTTTATAGTTGGCTACGAACCGGACTCTTTAGGCGGTTTCTCATCCTTGCTGCTGGCTGGTTACGATGGAGATGACCTGCGCTATGTCGGTAGTGTTGGCACCGGATTCAAAGCCCGAAGTGCCGCGGAGTTGCAAAAACTGATGGGGAAACTTCCGTGGCGAAAGAAAACGCCTCCGGTATCGTACAGCGGCCGACGGAAAGTCGTTTGGTTGCAACCCACTTTAATTGCCGAAATCGAATTCCGCCAAATAACGCCGGACAAAAAGCTTCGGCATGCTGCCTACAAGGGCCTGCGCGAGCGTCAGGATAACGCTGACGTGTATCGGCTAGACTAGCACAGGGCCTCGGCCATAGCCTGGGCAAAGCCGATCTCAACACCTTCCCATTTGCCGGCTTCGACCTGCGCTTGTAACACGCGAGAAAGGTGGAGCGGATTTTCCGTAGCCATCATCACAGAATGAAGCTGCGTGAAATATAAGCGACCAGCGTCGCAGTCAGCCTGATAATCGTTGGTGCGAACCGGCGTCCATGGATGCAGCCGGCCTGCGTTTGAGACGACAAAAGGAAGCTGTTCAAAACTCATTACATTCATTGTTCCACTCTCACATTAAGTCGCTCAGGTCGACGTTTTCACCGATCAAATCTGACAAGTAGGAATTTAATCCTTTTCTTTTAGGATGTGAACATACCGTGAACAAGTTTTCATCAAGTAGTTCATCTGAAAGCAACATTTTTTGGTTGCAATCGTTAATCTCTGGAAACCTGCGTCCTAAAAATTCGACGTATTCAGTTTCGGCTTCCATGAGAATGCAGTCAAACCCCTCGCGCCGAGCTGCCTCAGCGGTTGTTCCGGAGCCGGCAAATGGATCGAGCACGATGCCGCCCGGTGGCGTGATGTGCCGGATCAAATTCTGCATCAGGGCGATGGGTTTTACGGTGGGGTGGCTGCTGCCAGCGCGATCTGCTTTGCCCGCTTTCCCATTGTAGATGAGAGCAGCACCGCGGTCTTCGCCGATGACACCCACGGCTATCGCATGCGCGTAATCTTCGTCGCTAAGTGGAAACTGGTGAAAGAAACGAGCAGCAGAACCTTCATCATTGAAGAACGTGCCGGGAGTCCGACCGTTGAACTTGCCGTAAATGTCCTTAGTCACACCTGATGGCTCGGTCCCTTTATCTGGCGCCGCAGCACCAGCTTTTGCCGGGAACATCGCGACAACTTCCGGTGAACCGTCGAGGATCAGGTTGGCGGGATGACGACCGTTCACACGACAACCATCTATGTTTACAGCTCCAACACCATGCATCTGCAGGTTTGCAGCGCCATTCTTTTCAGTGAATGGTTTCTGCCCAAGGAAAACCGGCTCGAGTGCAGGTTTCTGCGACTGGGTTCCGTAACCCCAACCCACCCAAGGATCACCTTCTTCGCAAGAGTCGCAAACGTGATCATCTGGTCGAGGATCGCTTGGAAGGGCGGACTCATAATGACGGCCCGGGCGGTCACATCTATGCGCGTCGATCGCTCTTTCGGCATTGCTGGCCTTCGGAAAACCCGAGCCAAAGCACCAACCGTGCATCGGGTGCATGATGAAGCCGGCCATCTCCATGGCGCAGGCCTGCCAGTGACCGGTGCGGCTCCCGCTGAAAGCGAAGACATAGCCGCCCGGTAACAAGATGTCGTAAATCAGCTTCCAGAACTCGGGATCACGCTCGATACCTGTTCCATCCCACGCGCGGCCCATGAAGCCGCCAGACAGGCGCGCGAAGCTCCCATCGTTCTTCTCACGACGGGCAGGGGCCGAACCTTCCTTGCCGAAACGCTTCTGGATCGAAACCAGTCCATACGGTGGGTCTGTCACAACAGAATGGACGCGCACGCCCTGTGCAATCAGGCGTCGTAACGAGGCGCGGTTGTCGCCGGGATGCAGCGTGATGTTCGTCATAGGAATACTTTCAGACCAGAAGATCGTCGGATGTGTCGGTTGGCGCTTTGTTTCGCAGAACCTGAAGCAGGACGTGGCGCAACTTCTCCGAAGGCGCGGACTCGGGCACAAGAGCGTCGACAACGAAGCTGCTGTGATCGCGGCCCATGCTGACCATATTGCCGCCGCCGCTCATTTTGCCGTTGAAAATGCGGATCGAGTGCCATTCGCCGTTGGACATGGCGAGATCGATCAGTTCTTCGAGAGACATATCTTCGATCATACGAGCAACTCGTCATCAGAGGGATCGGCAGGTGCAACGAAAGCCGGCATGTCGTCTGTTCGATGGTTCGGCGGAAGCAGCTTGATCGCTTCGAAGATTGCCTGATCGAGGTCGGTGACATGTTGGGTGTCGGTTTGGGATGTGTCCTGAGAGATTGCCCACAGGGTGGCAATCGCCTCATAGGCGGCGTCCAGTTGGCCGCGCAGAAAAGCAACTTGGATGTAGTTGTCGCTGGCGGCCATGGTTCACACCAGCAGGTCGTCGGAATCCGCGTTGCGAAGCATCGCGTCTGCCGTAACCAAAGTGCCGTGTGCGATCTCAGCAAGGTCAAGATCGATATCGTCGTTGATGACAACTGCTGTGACGGACGCCTGAGCGGCGGTGTCGAAGCCTTCAAGTTTGCCGGTGGCCGCGTCGAACGTCAGGCCGGTTTCAGCAGCCTTGCCGCCCGGAAACACGCGGTCAAGTTCTTCGAGGAGAGGGGTCTTTTGCAGCACGAGCGTAACAGCCTCGCCGCCGATGGTTACGATGGTGAAGGGGCTACCCTTCGTCTTGCGGATTGCGCCGCGCAGTTCGCCGAGTTTCATTTGTTGTCTCCGTTGTTGGGATCAGGGGTCGAGCATCGTCATGCCGAGCGCGGCCATGTACGTCTGCAGAATGGTTTCTTCTTCGAGACGCTCGTTGGCGTCCTTCTTTCGAAGGCGGATGATGGTGCGGATTGCCTTGGTGTCGTAACCGCGACCCTTGGCCTCACCCATCACGTCTTTGATGTCGCCCTGGATCGCCGCCTTTTCTTCCTCAAGCCGCTCTACGCGCTCGATAATCTGGCGCAATTCTGCGGAAGCGACCGTGTCGCCGCTGTTGTGTCCGATAGACATTTCGACTCCTAATTATTGAAAGTCACGTTAAACGTGAAATATAAGCGCGTCAAGCAGCCCTACGTGGCCATAGCGTATTCCATTGTAGAAAGCATCGCGAACTCGTCGGATGCTTCCTCGTCGCCTGCAAGGCCACCGTCGATGAACGATTTGGCGGATTGGAAGTGTGCAGGTTTTTGCCCGAGATCCTCCAATTTCGCCGACAGTGCCCCAGCGGTAAAGCATTGAGCTTCTGCGATAACCACATCTGTCAACGTTGGTAGACGAGAATGCTTTGCTTCTGTGTAAGGCTCCACGCCTTCCGGGTACTTCTCAAACATCTCGTCAACAACGCGCTGAAGTTCGGTACGAATCGCTTCCAGATTGGCTTTCGGCGGACGGTCGTCGTTCAACTGCTGCTGGATCATCGCGTCGCGCAGAACCACGAGGCTGCTGATCGCTTTGGTGATGTGGGAGAGTTGGCTATCGGCATCGATGTCTTCGCCTTCCCACCACTGCATGATGTGACCCGTTGCAGCGTCGACGTAGACCGATGCCTTGACGCCGGAAACCCGGTAGTTGTGCCGGCCGTATTTCGCCGCGCCTTCCAGCATAGCGATGCCGACTTCGGCCATGACAGTCATTGGAATAGTGGCAAACTGGCGCCATTTCTTGATACCGATGCCGTCCTTGGGGTTCGTTTCCTTCGTGCTCATGAGCAGGCCTCCGCAACCATTGCCTCGCGGACGCGATCGTAGGCTTCCCACACACTCTCGTTGTGCACCGGCTGGACGTTGTGCTCAACACCATCGCGCATGCGTACGGTAACGTGCCCGGAGCTATAGTAGCACTGGATGCTCTGGACGTAACGGGGATTGACGCTGGTGGTTTTCGTAATCTCGACGAGCGCCATGGAAATCACCACTTCTTGCCGTTTGCAGCAAGCCTGGCTTCATTCTTGTGATCGGCGCGGACGGCATTGTAAGCTCGCTTTTCAGCAACGGCGCCGTCGACATCGTAGCCGAACTTGGCAGCGTAAGCATCGATCGTAGCAAGGACGCGCGTGATCTCGATGCCGACACGAACGTGCCAGTTCGACTCGATCAGATTGCCGATCCCTGTAATGAGGCGGGTAATTGCAAACAGCGCTTCGGCGCGATTGTCGGTCAGGTCGATCGCAAGCCCTTCCGGATTGACGAGCCTGTATCCGCAGCCGCCAGCAAAATCGAAGAGCCTGATCTTGGCGTCAGCCAGTTCGACTTCCGCCATCTTGCGATTGGGCAGGTGGTCATCCATCAGGTCTTTCCGCTCGCCTTCCATGGCTTCGGAAAGTTCGCTGACAACGAGCATCAGCATTTCGCCCTTGTTCCGATTGAGGCGCTCGCCTGTCGCCGGGTCACGCCACCAGTGGGCATTGGAGGCATGGATTGCGGCAGCGAGGGTGTTTAAGTCTGTCATTTCCAGTTTCTCCTTCTTTTGCGCTTTGCCGTTTGGCGTCCGAGGTGGAAAAAGCCGCAGAATTTGCATTTGTAAGGTTCAGCCTTCGGATATCGCTTGCGCACCGAGGCTACGACTTTCGCGGCGAACCGCTCTTTCCCCTGACACGCCGACTCCCAGTCTTCATCTTCACTTACATTCATATTTCCACCTTAAAAGTGAAAGTCAAGATAAAAGTGAAACGATTGGCCGCAGATCGTCTATCCACGTGACCAAGGGATCGCCGGGCGTCTCGTGGGATCGATTGTGTGATCGTCGAACCATAAAAGACTTGTGGCCGCAATCGTGACCGGAGACGGCGTGGTTGTAGTTGTCTTCGATCCAGACACCGCGCTCGAGGATACCGAGCCACTTCTTTTTGCTTTCGCCGAGCGGCAGGCAAATCACCTGTTCGAAGATGTCGCCGAATATCAGATCGAGGTTGAGCTTCCGCCTGGCGACGATGAGGGGGTTGTCCGAGCAACTGGTCAACACTGTCAGCCTGTGGCCCATCTCCTTGAGCGCTGTGACGTTCTCTACGGCATGCGGGCATGCTTCGAGATACTGGAACTGGGAGCTGTGATTGAAGCCGACGACCATCTCGCGCGACGCTGCCGGCGTCAGGCCGAGCCATCCGCTCATGTCCCACGAATCCGGCAATCCTTCGATAGGACGGTTCTCGACGGCTGAAACAAACCGTCTGAACGCGCCGAGCCAGTCTAAGAGCACGTCGTCGCAATCGAGGATGATGTGAAGGTTTCGGTTCTGGCGATGGAAGTCGATCATGCCTGCAACTCCAGTTGACGGCGGCGCTGGCGGAAGCCGACGAAGTTGCCGTGTTCTTCGCTGTGCTTCCAGCAGGCGGCGGTTTTGAATGCCGGTCGCTCGAAATGATAAGCCAGGTCTTCGAATTCATCAGCCTGCGCGACGTGCTCGAACGGGCTGGCATGGAATGGTTTTGTGTGCAGCTTGTCGTAGATCGCGACGGCGCGGTCGAAGGTCATATCGAAGCCGTCGGTGGTTTTATAGGACGTGCTGGCGCAGCGGGCGACGGAGAGTTTTTGCAGGATCTCGACGCCGATGTTGTGATCCCCACCACTTGCCTCATAGAGGAGATCTTCGTCGAAGCTGGTGATGAACGGCAGATGCCATTTACCAGGATTAAGCGTCTGCACCGTCGACTCGTCTTCAAGGCACTTCCGGATTTCGCGAGCGAGCATCTGGATATGCGGCTCGGCGTCCTTGTGGTCGCGCAATTCGAGGAAGTTGTCCCATTCCGTCGACGACACGAGCACAGTGATATGGAGGAACGGTTCGAGCAGGCGGTTGATGACCTGCTTGTGGTAGCCGGCTGCTTCGAAGGCACGGGCAATACGGATCGCTTCATCACGTGCCCATAGCCATGCCCGTTCGCGCGAAACGCCTCCCGGCACAATGAGACGCAATCGTGCATCACATTCCTGGTCAGCCTGCATACCCTTCTGCGCCGCTCCCCAATGGATGGGCATGGCGGTGTCGGCGAGGATGTCGTCGATCATTTTCTTCACGGGGATAGCGCGACTGCTGGCAGCATTCCGGCTGAACACGCGATGAGTGAGGAATTCGGCATGGATGAACCGAGGGTAGCGCAAGAGAAGCGTCGAGAGCACCTTGTCAGGCGCACTGGCATTACGTGATCGCAGAATAGTCTTGGCGGAGATGGTGGTCATAATTGATGGATTCCTTCTTCGATCAGGACCTCGAGTAGAAAGTCGAACCCGATCTGGTTAAATGCTCTCGCGTTGTCGATTTGGACCCGCCCCGTAGTTGGGTAGTAGTTGACAGTTCTGCACTTGATATGAGTACCCCCGTTGCGGACCACGAACGGAATGCCGAGCCTACCCAGTTTACAAATGACTTCATGCCAATCGTCGACAGGTGTTGACCTCATGTCGGATTCCTAAAGATCGAGCGCGCTGCGCAGCTCGGCGTACTGGTCGGGTGTGAGGCTGATCGTGTACGGACCTTCTTCGACATGGAAAATTTCAGCGGCTTCGAACAACGTCGTCAGCCGGTCCTTGAGGGTTTTTGGCTTTTCGCCGGCATCCAGGTGCTTCGCGGTGGCGCGCTTTTTCCCTTCCGCCTGCGCCTTGTCGACTGCACGCGTCAGATCGCCAGCGGCTTTAACACCGTCGCCGCCGTGCTTCTTCAACGTGGCCATGGCGAGCGTCGCGGCGACTTGGCCTGTGGCCACCAGGTTGGTGACGGCAGCCGGCGCGGCCTGCAGTTCGAGAAGTTCGACGATCCACTGGCGAGCAAGCCCGGTCTTCTGCTGGATGTCTTTTTCCGTCCAGCCGAGGTCGATGAGACGCTTGAAGACGCGCGCCTGTTCGATCGGTGTCAGCGGTTTGCCGGAATTGCGGACGATCTGGCTGAATACACGATCAGCCTCGCTCGAATACCGATCCTCCGTCTGCACCGGTACGCTTTTGATCTCGGCTCCGAGATGCTCGATCGCGTACATGGTGGCGCCGTGGCGGCGATGACCGTCGGAAATGAAAGCCTTGCCATCTTCCGTGTAGACGGTGAGCGGCTGTTTGATGCCGACCTGCGAGATGGATTCCGCCAGCGCCAAGTCTTCGGGATCATCGGCATTGAAGTTGATCGAGCGGCAATTCCAATCGACCTTCACGTTCAGGTCGTGCGGGTCCATGCGGTAGATGTCGGAGCGGCCGACGGCGAGCGATTTGATGACGCCTTGGTTTGATGCAGCGGTCATGCGTGTTTCCTCACACGAGCAGGTCGCCGAGATCGACCGGCTTCGGTTTGACAGGGGGAGAGTCGATCAGGTCATCCAAATCGACGGTCCGCTTAGGGGAAGGTGGCGCGGTGAAGATCCGCCATGTGGCTCCGAAATGCCTGACGCCCCGAGGATCCTCGACGAGCACATTGGTTTCGCCGTAGTGTTTGATCACGACGCCATCGATAGGTTCCAGCCCGTAGGCGTTAAGGTAGGTGACCTTGGTGCCGACCGGCCATAGTGTGTTGGGGCGGTTTTCGGCTGCCATCACAAGACCCCGATCAGTAAAAGGATCCGAAGCGTTGACAGCAGCAGGAACCACGCGGCGAGCCCAAGCGCTGCGCAAACGAGAAAAGCCCTCATCGCGCGTACCTCGATTGCTGGTTTGCCCGTAAACCGGTCTCCTCGACTAAACAACGAATGCTGCCGTCGACGAAGCGTTCGAGAAGCTCGCCACGGAACTCGGACAGAGGTGTGCCAGGGGCGACTTCATCCCGCATTGGAACGGCGGTTTCATGTATCCACTGGCGGTAAGCGGGGTTACGTCTAGAATGGGTGCAAATATCTCGAGCGCTACGAGCGATGTCGGCTTCGGTCATCATGCGTCACCGCCTTCGCTCGGTGCGCACGGCACGTTTTTCCCGCTGCTGAGTATGTAGTCGCGCCATGGCGTCCAACACCATTGCCCATCCCGGTTTTTCAGGAAGCCCCACGCGCGCCCGGAGCTGCCCCGCCACACGAGGGTGTAAATCCGTCCGTTTTCGGTTTGGAGGCCTTGACCGCTTGAGCGTCCGACAACGCGGTGGCAATGGGTCGCAGGTCTGTAATGGAGCCGAAAGGCTCGGACTAGTTGACGGCGAAGGTGATATTGCATGGGGAGCGGGCCGCTCATCCATATCGGCTCGGCTACTTCTTCCACATAACTGGTGAGTGGGAACGTCCAGAAGTCCCACGGGTGGTCGTGGCAGTCGGGGTCGGCGTCGCCGCGATGGAATACGTGAAAGCGCAGTCGCCCGATCCAAACCCGTGTCATGTACGAGGTTCGCCGTTCACCTTCATCGCCATAGATGGTGTGAAAGCCAAGGAAACTATCAGCCATCACACACCGCCTTCTGCGATTTTGACCATCTGTCGACCCATGTTGGTCAAACGGTAACCCGACCCGCAGACCTCACCTTCATCAGTCATCAAACCGCGCACATGCTCGGTGATACCTTTGCGTGCCAATGCGCGGGTGATGCTGCGAGCGGTTTCGTCGTTGTGGATGCCAGCCTCGCTGGATATCCACTTGAAGGTGACAGCGAAGTCGGGGTCGAGGGCATAGAGTGTCACGGCGATGTCCTGCTGGCGCTTTGACAGGGAGGCGAGGTTTGGAACGGACTCCATGTTTCGAAGCAACTCAGGCAGCCCTTCGGCGAGCTTTCCGGCTTCGTGTCGCAGGATCATGCAAAGGGCTTCAAGCTCACAAAGCTGGAACTCGTCTGACAGCCATGCTCGGCCGCCCTTGCTGGTACTGCGTCCTTCGTCCGCACCATTTGCGCGATCGTTCCATACTTCGTAGGCTTGGGAAATGGTGACCTTTTTCATCACGCTTCTCCCCCATCAAACAGATGAAATACGAGGGTGCCGTTCCGCAGAAGAAGTGTCGAAATGAAGCGAGCGTCAGCAAGCGCTGGAAATCCGGTTCCCACGACGTGGATAGTGCGGCGGGTTTTGGGACGACCCGGATCGCATCGATACCAAATCGCAATCTGCCCAGGGTATTGAACGGCGGCGCTGAGGATTTCGGATTGAGCCGGGCAATCGAGTTCTACGCAGTCGGCAATATCTTCGAAATTAATCGTGGCCTTGTGGACGGTAAACATTTTCATCGTCTCCTAAACAGAATTGCACGATAAAAGTGAAATTAAATCGCGTCAACTGTAATTCTCATTAAAAGTGAAATTCTATGCGTTTGAACTGATCTTCTGAGGCCTTTTGACGGGGCAGGCGGGCAACCGCTCAAACTGGGTATTCCAGCCAAGTCCATTCTTTGGATCGGCGATGAACTTGGACATGACGTTCTTGGCGGCATAAGCGCTCGGCGCTGAGACCTCGAATGTCTTGCGACTGCGACCGACGGCAAACCAGAACTGTTTCTGTGGGCTCATCCGAGCGTCCTCTTGACTGTCACATTCAACGTGAACAAAATAGGAACATGAAACACCGTCGCGGCATAAACCTGGTTCCGGATTCCTTTCGGGTGATCTACGAAGGGACGGTGAGTCGTGATCTGTATCCGACGCTCAATGCCTATCCGGAGTGGTACGTGTTCGGAGGCCGATGCTCCCGTTGTGAGCGGGAAGGGTGGCTCGATCGCCGGGAGTTGGTTCGGCGCTTCGGTAACAACGTGTTCCTCAACCAGCTGCGTCCGAAGCTGCGCTGCATGAAGTGCGGGAATAAGGGCAACAACAACTGGATCATCGGGAAGCTGGCGAGGGATTAGTCAACGGCTGGCGACACGGGCCATTAACTCGGGCAAGATGATGTGCCACATCGTGGCGTCGTAGACCGGTTCACCCGGTGCGAATTGCATCGGCGCCATGTGCGACATGTAGAATTTCGCGGTCGCAACCAGGTTCTCGTCTGACAGCGCGCGCATCTCACCTCGTTTCCTGCGTGACCAGTCTTCGTATTGTTGCGCTCGTGCCTGCGCTTCCGGCGTCAGTTTAAAGGTCATCGAGTTTCTTCCGTTCAAATGCGTCTGCCAGCAGAGAGCCTGCGAAATAGGGCCAAACGAGTGATTTCCAGAAACCGTGTTTTTCGGCGAAGCCGTCAGCGATGCCGGCGTAAATAATGCAGAGGAGAACGGAGGTCATCGGCAGGTTCCCCGTAAAACAGACTCCTCGAGAGCGCTGGCTGCGCGGCGGAAATGCCCGCACGCGGTGACGCATTGATGGTCGTCATCCCAAGACGCAGGGATATCGGAAACGACCGCTGCCAACGGTCCCAATGCTTCCCGAAGCAGTTCCACTTCCGCAACGAGATCAGAATGCTCGTAGCACTTTTGCATCGATCGCAGGTCGCCGCCGAACTGAGCATGTGCTTTTAGGACATCAGGATGGAACTTCATTCCCCACTCCTGATGTTGGTGTGTTTGTGGAGAATGCGGGGAGGAATCTCCTCGTGATGTGCTGTTTCCACGTATTGTATCGGACCATCGATTTTATAGACGGTGCCGTAAGACGCAGACTTGTCGCCTTCAATCTCCTTTGTCCTGAGGTAATAGGACAAGATTCTGTATCCGAGGAAACCTGCCAACAGGCCGAGCGGAAACAAAATCTGATTTAAAATCTCGCTCATATCTAGCCCTCCTGCTTTGCGGGTGCTGCGGGGAGAGCGCGCATAATGGCGTCAACAATAGGCTGCAATTCGTTAGATGACCTATTAGCGTTTTCAACGCGGATCATGATGTCATTCACCATCACCGGCTCGCCTTTACGCCATCCGTCCTGCTTCAAGCAGTAGATGAGAACAGAACCGCTATTTGACGCCACCTGCCAACCTTCCGCCACGTCCTGCACCTGTGCGGAGAGGGCGGAAACCATCGTTCGAATTTTGGCGAGGGTTTCCCGGTCCTGCTCGTCGTTAACCAGAACATTGTCCAACTCCGCAAGAATGGCTTTCACAGCCACGGATGGCGCGGTTGGGGCGGCGTAGACTGGGCGATACTCGGTGCCAGGAAGCTTGTCCTCTCTTGGCCCATCGGGGCAATGCTGCCACTGGTCGCCGACCGTCCATCGCGGGTTTCGCCACTGCCAACCCACGGGCTCCGCAGCGGACAGGGCGGCTTCGAGGCGGTCGGCAATGGCCTGCGACATACCGCCACCGATATTCGAGCTAAGAAACGATGGATCGTCAGGGAGATCAAATAGCTTTAGGCGCGCGCCACGCTTCATAAGCTGAATGAGGTTTCGAAGATGATCGTCAACGGTCGTTTCTGATGCTTGCGTTTCGGTGGTCATCATCGTTCCGGTCTCCGCAAATCGGCAATCTGTAGCTTGTTGCGGTTCATAGCGCGCTCCTTTTCCAAAGAACGTTGCCTTCCAAGTCCTCAATGCTGACGACGTGGTCATTCAGCCGGCCGTGGTCCTCAGGTTTGCATTTGTCGCTCGGCTGGATCGGATAGAACCCGCCGTCAGCCGTTCTCATTATCCAGACAGTTGGGAGGAGAGAGGTGAGGGGCTCAAAGCGTCCGTCGTTGAATTCCTCAACCGGCCTCACCCACAAAGAGCCGTCATCAATGCTGCGATAGACTGCGACCTCGCGCATGTCAGCAGATGCGCCGGTATCGTACTCGAACCACTTCTCCGCCTGCATCTTTCCGACGCCGAGCAGCACGTATTCGGTGCCGCGCTTCTTGTGTCGATGAGTTGGGGGAGCCGCTTTGCTGACTTCGACGATGGCCGCTTCGGCTTGAGGTCGATAGGCGTGTGACCATTTCTCCCAAAAGTAATCGCCCATCTCGGATTCATCGAATTGACCGCGCAATTCAGGATCAGCTTTAGCTATCGCTCGCCCCACTCGGTCAACGAGAGTTGTGTTAGATTGTGCTGCTACAGCGCTGTGCTTCAACACCAGCTCGACGATGTCATTCTTGTCGACAGCATAGCGTTCGCCATCAAACCAGCCTGCCAGCAGTTCATCCACGTCTTTCGAGATTTCGTCTCTGTTTGTCATAGTCCACCGTTGATCCTGATTTGAATTTCTTGCTGCTCTCGATCGACCACGCTGGCGCCCAAAAGCCGCCTTCGGCTTTCACGAGCACCTTCTTCGGGATCCAGACCTCGTGGCCGTAATACTGGAAGAGGTATGCTCGGTGCGTCTCGTTGAGGCACGGGCCGAGGCCGCGATAGCCTGCCGGCACCTCGTCGAGTTCTTTCGCTTTGACTTGTTTGTCGGGGATCATCAACGAATCCTATCCCCTGACATCTGCAAGACTGCGGCGGAGATCGGCCAGCCACCGGTTCCGTAGTGCGACACGATGGATTTCGTCGGCGATGTGTGTTTCGTAGTAACTGATGTCGCGAAGCGCTTCTTTTCGTGTTTTTACCAACCATTGGGCTCCGGTAAGTTCGACCGGTGGCTCACCAGCGTATGTGTCAATCGAGATGGTGAGCTGCTGGAGCATGAAATCGCGAATGCCTTCGGCTTCTGTTGTCCAGCCGCGGACCTTTTGCAACATGCTCTCGTAACGAGCGTTACGTTCCTTCCGCTCAGCTTCCCGCTGTTCAAAATTAGCTGTGAGTTCTCTGAAATCATTGGCGGCCCGCGAGTCGCACTGCTCAGGCGTCAGATTTTCCAACACTTTGAGAAGCTCGTGTGCTGCCGTAAGACGTGTCTGATAAAACTCGACTTCCGGCTCAAACTGATCTGGAATTGGCGCATCAAAAGGAGCGTCACGCATCGTAATGCATGCTCCCATACCTCTGGCACATTGGAGAGCGAACTGCTTCAAGGTGGTGATTTCGCCGCTTTCAACGGCAGCAGTGAATCCAGTTGGCATGAAAATTCTCCGTTGAACGAACCTGTTGGGAAACCGGCATCTCTGACCTGCCGGAAACCAAAGAGGCTCATTTCGCCATCCAGCGCTCAAAGCGCCGGCCGACGTAGAAGAGGACGCTGCTCCAGCAGAAACCGAGGATCAGATCGGGAAGATTGTTGAGGAGGGCGATGACCACGGTCAGCTCCCGAAGTTGGAGACGATGCCGCCGCGCGCCTTCATGACCGAGCGGATGAATGTCTTCAGTTCGGCCTGGTCAGCGACAGCGTCCTTGTTGACGTAGACCTTCGCCAGCCATGTCAGCGTCGACTTGTCGGAGAACCAACCCTGCAGGTTCTTCTTGTAGGTCTTGCTCGGGATTTCAGCGTAGGCGTAGAGCGGCTTGCCCTGCGGATCGACAGCATCGTCGAAGTCCCGGTCGTTGACGCCGACCAGTGACAAGCTTTCGCCGTAGAACTCGTCAGCCGATCGAACCAGTGTGTTGCCGAGTGCTGCCGGCACCAACATGCAGGTCGTCTGCTCGTTGCTCACCGAGGATAGTGCAATATCACCGGACTCGTCAGTCTGACGGACCGGAGCATAATCAGCGTCTTCCGAAATGAAGTTCTGCCAGATGAGCCAAGCGCCCGACCCACGTTCGCCGAGTGTAATCGAATACTTCTTCGGGTCGCTCTCGAGGTCGCCTATGTCGTCGACTCCTGAGTTCTTGCCGCAGAGCGCGTGCAGATATTCACGGTGAAGATCGGCGACGGGTACGAACTTGGCAGCATTGGCCGGCTCGGTGCGCTTGAGATAGGCCAGTCCGTCAGGCTGACCAACGAAGGCATCGCATTTGCCCTGAAGGCTGAGCTGGATGTTGCCCCAGGTACCACCCGTGTCTTTGACAACGTCAACGGTCAGGCCTGCTCCTTTCGCTTCGGCGCGGATCATTTCACCCGCTGCGGCATAGGGCTGGTCGGCGGCGCCAGTGCAAAGCGTAAGTGCGGCGGCCGGACTGGTGAACATGCAAGCGAGCGCGAGCGCCGCTCCGATGAAAAGCTTCCTCATGTTGTCTCCTGTTGGGTTGAATTGTCGGTTGGAAGTCATCGTATGCTCCGCACCGGTCTGAGGTTGCGGCCGGTCGCCCCGCGCTTGGCGGGATAGCTGCGGATTGCATGACGAACGGTGGTATGGTCACGACTGCCGAGGTAGGCGCCGATCTCGACAAGGCTCGACGTGGTTCTGCGGACCATCCAATAGCAGCAGGCCTGCCGCACGAGGACGACGTGCCTTTGCATGCGGTCGCTCGTTATCAGGTCGGCAGAAAGCCCTGTACGCCTGCAGAACAGTGCGAGGATGCGTTCCTTCGTCGTCATCAGGCGCGTAGGCTCGACGACGGGTGCGGCCAACTTCGGTTTCGCGGCTATGTTGACGACCTTGGGTGCGCCGTAGATGCGCCGACGGACATCGGCATAGCGCGCCAGCAGCTCCTCGGCTGTTTTTGGTTCAGGGCTCATAGCAGCCCCATGATCGAGGCAGCCGAGGCGACGGAGAGGGTGAGGAGTAACGTCACCGTGCTTTCGATCACCGCGTTGATGCGATCTGCTGCGCCCCGATGACGGTCGAAACAGGCGGTCGCACGTTCGAGAAGTAACTGTGCGTCGCGGACATCGCGTTTAAGGCTCATCACTGATCCCTCTCGAAACGGCCGCTGAGCACGCCAAAGAGGAATGCGGTCAGAGCGCCGGTTGCGAATGCGTAAAGAAGCATGCTCATTTCGAATTCCTCGTAAAACGTGAAAGTCAGGGCGCGAAATTGAGCCGCCCGGCTGCAAGCTGACGAGCAATGCGGCTATTCTGCCTCGTTGACGAATGCGGATACTTTCGACCCGTGCGACGGGTTTTCGGGCGGCTGAAATCGGCTGCCCGGTGCAGTGGAACGACCTGCATGCCGCGCGCCAAGTCGATAGTGGAGCCCAACGAGGCGAGGAGGGCGGTTGCTGCGGAAAAAATCGATCGTCTCATCATGGTCACGTCTCCTTTGAATTTCACGTTTAATGAGCAATATTGCACGATATTGCAGGAAGTCAATCGAGAAGTGAAAATAATTGATATTTCTCCGAGGCCCCGGTATCCCTATTTCTCCGAGGGCAGGGAGACAGGGATGATCAGATTTCTCCGAGGTGCGCTTGTTGTCGCACTTCTCGCAAGTTGCACGTCAACGCCGGGCACCGTGGATGATGTCCACACCGGTATGAAGGGCAAGCACTCCGCTTTCTATTCCGTTCATACAGGCCTTCTGGACAACCTGAACGCAGCGGCAATTATAGGCACTCAGAAAGGTGTTACCAAATACGGGATCGCCGTCCGCTACACGTCAACCGGCGTCGGATGGGCATCCTTCCATGAAGCCTGGTCCTTCGGTGAAAAGTTACCCTATGCTGTAGTACGCGAGCAGTTGGCTGGCTGCGGCGGTGGAAATTGTTCGATCATTGAAGAGGGGTCGATCGAATTGACCAAGGACCAGTTCGAGCAAGCCGCTAAGACAGGTTTCGAATTCAAACTAGTCGGCAAAAACCGCAGCTTTGTGGCTAAAATGCCTGCATCGGTGTTTCAGGAGGCCTTGGCCCAATGATGAGATTTCTCCGAGGGGTTTTTCTGGCAACAGTTGTTTCCACTTCCGCCTTGGCGGCGGAGCCATTCTCGGCATCAGATTTTTCGCCCATGGTCAAATTTTCGGTGGACGGTCCCGCTCATGATCCTGCCTTCCTTTCAAAGATGGCGAACATTCTCGTGAAGTATGGGGCCACCGAGGACGACGCATATGCGACCATTAAAACACTTCTTCCTTTTGATCCGGCAGATATGAGCAACCTCGTACTTGCCTCGGGACTGCTAAGTGCAATGGACCGAACCTCCACGAGAACGGCGTCGCGCCGTGTTGCGAAAGCGTTTTCCGGTGACGTGGATGGCGTGAGGGCGCTGGATGACGAACTGAATTTCTTGACGGCCGACCAGTACACCGAAATGAAAAAACTGGAAGACGCCGGCGCGATACAAGGCGCAAAAAGGTTGGCCCTAGGTCTCTTGGTGAAGAGACTGGAAACAGCTTTCGAGTGATATGTAGATTTCTCCTAGGTGCAGATTTCTCCGAGGGCGTTTTAACGTAGTCGGATACAGGTGTTGTAGAGCGACCGGTTTTTCGCGACGAAATCCGCCATGATATGTGATAACATAACACATGAAATAAAAATTTCACGATAGAGTTGAAATTTATTTTCTTAGATGATAGGGCTTGTAATATGCGCCGATTTGCGTTTCCCTAATCGTGCCGTGACGGAGTCGCGGTGCGGGTTGAGAGCCGCCAAATTGGAGCGCACAAGCGCCTTAGAGAACCGTCTACGGGCGCTTTTTCTATGGTCGGGCGCAATGGGAAGCCGTGAGGCTTGCCGGTACTCCAATTCCGGTCTCTCAACCCGTTGACGCCCGGCCACCACGATTGAGAGCGTGGAACCGGGTTCACCTCAATTGGAGAACTCACTATGCAAAACGTTCTTATCCCTGCAGAGTCCCTCATTGATTTTGACGATGAGCCGCGTCTTCTCGATACCGAATTGGCTTCCCATCTCGAATTCAAACGTTCGTACGATATCCGGGAACTAATCAACCGCAATCGAGAGGAGCTTGGGATGTACGGCCCACTACCCGTACGGCGCGGGCAGTCTAGAGGGCAAGCATTCACGGCCTATTATCTAAACGAAGGGCAGGCGCTTGTAATATGCGCACTATCCCGCACGCCGAAGGCCGCGCAAGTCCGCAAGCTCCTGATTGACGTTTTCATGGCATACCGGCAGGGCAAACTTGTTCACGTCAAAGAACATCGCCGTTCATTGCCGCAACGGCGACGGAATCAAATCCAATTCTCATTTGAGGAGAACTTGGAGACGGTTTACGCCAGCACTCAATCCACCGAAGAACTCATGGCCGGGCTCATGACGCGGCTGCAAAATCTGGAAATAGCGGCCTTTGGCGAACCTCAGAACGCACGGCAGATTGTGCCCACGGGTCACATCAGGGGCTACTAATGGAGACGAGCCTATTGCGAGTCGGCGACGTGTCGAAAGTCACCACGTTATCCCGCGCCGAGATTTACCGTCGCATTCGTGCGGGAACCTTTCCCAAACAAACCCGCATCTCGTGGCGGTTTGCAGTCTGGAAAAGCAGCGACATTGAGAAATGGATTGCTGAAACCACGGACCAATCAAAATAGACTAAGCCCGGCCTTTGAAGCCGGGCTTTTCTTTAACTCATAGCGTTCGATAGCGCCGCAAGCCCATACAACACAAGGCCAATCGACACGGGCATGAAATACCATTTCCCGCGCAAGCGTTCCCATAGACCTGGATCTGGCGCATACGTCGCTTCGCTCGAGACCATTGGCGCGGTTGCAGGCTGAACGACAGGCCGCGACACGCCCACGCTGTGCAGCGGCTTGGAGCCGCGCGACACTGCAACCTTGCAAGCCGGCATAGGAGCGCCGGCAGCATTCGGAACAGACACAATCGCTTGCCCAGTTCCAAGTCCTGCAATGTCGGCAGCCGTGATATTGCCCGGCATGGTATCGGCTGCAGCCTTCAAGGCCTTTTGGTGGACCGGAGTCGCGCCGCGCAAGGCGTGCTGAATCCGCGTCGCCAATTGCCCGCTAATGACGTGCGGCAGGTCCGACGGCGCTTGAGTCACATAAATGAGGCCGACTCCCTTGGATCGAATTAGCCGCGTGATTTGCTCTATCCGCTGCACAATGGCCGGGCTTGCGCCGTCGAAAACCAAATGCGCTTCATCGATCAAAACCATGAGTCCAGGCGCGCCAGCGTCGCCAATCTCGCCAAGGCCGCGATAGAGCGAATCCAGCACATGCGCGACAAATGCACCATAGAGGCCGGGCAGGTGGGTTAGTCCTGAGGCCGCATAGACCGTTATAGCTTTCGTGTCGCGTGGATCATGCCGGGCATTGCCGAACGCCCACGTAGCGCCGCGCTCGAGACGCAACATGGCACGTTGAACGGCAGCAACCGAAACAGGCGATATCAGGCCATAGGAGTCGGAAAGGTTCGCCCGCGTGGCGTCATTCAATAGCTGGCGCAAGTCCTGCAGCGTGGCGACGGCGCGGCCGATATCTTCCGCCCATGCAAGGGCAATCGCCAACGCGCCCGCTTGCGCCTCAGACAGATTAAGGGCACGTGCGATCAAGTCCGCCCCCAAATCATCGATGCGCATTTGCGGGCATATCAGAGTTGAGCCTAGCGACTCCAAGTCGCCTTTCGCGTCCAGCACCAAAACCGGACACGGGCAGCGTTCCGCGATCGCTCCTAGTGTCGTGGTTTTACCCGTGCCCGTAGCGCCAAAAATGCCGACATGGCGCGACAGATACCGATATGGAATCTGTGCGCCTGGTCCGATGGAAAGGGCGTAAGTCATTACCGCCCCCAACGTCTGACTTGCGCGGCAACGTCTCGGCCCTGAATAACAAGGGGTTCGCCTGTCAATTCAACACGAAAAATGGCAACGCAGCGGGTGCCGGAACAATCTGTCTCGGATAGTTCCCAGTTGGACGGGAAAACCGCTTTACCGGTATCCGTCGCTTTCCAGAGACGTTCAGGGTTGTTGCAGGGGAACGCTATTTTCATATCTGACCATGGCAAGGCTATATCTCTGACTCCGTTGGCGTGAAATTCCCGCAACGGCCGGATTGCGCCAGCCGTTCAAGGAACGTCACGCCGTGGCGTAGTCGCTCATGCTTTGGTGAAGGAAGGCGGGCAGGGCGGTTTCATCGCTTGACTCGTCCGCTGCGTCATATTGATCGCGCCATGTGGTGGCGTCGTCGCCCTGCAAAAAGAATTCGCGTCCGTCCGCTTCATTGGTGACGGCATAGGCCAGCCCATTGCCATATGAGGTGATAGCGAAGTTTGCGATATGCCAAGTTACCTGTTTCATGGTTGCCCCTCAATCGGCCATGCCGTCATGGCGTTGATAGTGGTGCGGGTTTTCGGCCATGGCCGAAGGGTCCGAGTCTTCGTTTTCCTCAATCTCGGTTTCAGCCTGGAAATGCAGCGCTGCCCGATTCAATTCGGCGAGAAAGTCCGTTTCGCTTTCCGCGCAATAGTGCATGAGGTTGCAAAGCAGGTCCGATATCGCGTCACCCTCATCAGTGCGGGTTACCCTTATAAAGGCGTCAATTGCTACCCGCGCCCATTCTGCCCGTTGTGTGTTGTCGACTTCCCGAAACATTGTGTAATTCCTCTTTAAACGTGAAACTTTAGGCGTAAATCTGCCCGTCGTCGCCAACGTACAAATCGATGTTGCCGAATTCCTTGCTTGCGGTATCGAGCGCGGTTGCAGCCGGTTCCGGCCAGTCGCCATCCCAAAAGCCTGCACCATGTCCGCAACGCGTTAGCCAAAAATCATGACCTGCCATGGCGGCTTCACGTGCTGCAATCGAGCCTTCAAATTCGCGGGAAAGCGGCGCGCCGTCGCAATGGATATGCTCCTTATTGGCGTCATAGAAACGGGCGCAATCCTGCAGCATGGTTTCGAGTGTGAAGCAAAACACGTCATGGATATCGTGCTCATCTGTGATAACGGGACCTTCCGAGTCGTGGTCGCTGACGCTGGACCATAGCGCCGTGTCGACATAGGAGCGGAAAAAGTGCCATTCGGCGGTGTGACCGGAAACCGGCCTATCGGCGCGCATTGCTTCAAGTGTGCTTGTCATTTTAAATATCCCCTTTTTCAATGATGCGGCGAATATAGGCGGCGAAGTACCGCCCACGACTCCCGTTTGCATTCTTGGGCTGCCGATATTTCACGGAGTCGGCGGCGCGAACGACGGCGTCTTTGCTAGCCGTGCTCATAGCGTGGAAATCTTCGAGCGGGTTGAAACCGAATGTCGACGCCAAAGCCCGCGCTTCCCAGTAAGTGAGACGTGCCATTTTACGCCTCCAGCACGATCATAACGGTTGCAATACCCGTGCCGCTTTCCTTGAAAGCCCCTGCCGGAATGTCCGTTTTGTATCCGCCAAGGTTTTCGAACCAATCGCGGAATTCTTGGGCTTTGCGGTCTTTACGGAAAAACGGACCGGGCGACATGATGGCAACCAATCGGCCGCCCGGTTTGAGGAAATCGAACGCATGTCGGACGTGCGCCATGTCCTGCCCGTTTTCGAAGGGAGGATTCATTAGAACGCGGTCAAAGGTCCGCACGGGTTCAGCTTCGAGAAAGTCGGAACCGGCCAACGAATAGCCTTTGAGCCTCAGAACCTCCCGCAGGCTTTCGTGCCGTTCATATGTCGTAAGACGGGCCATCGGGCAGGCGACTTTAACGCAGTCCAGGATCGCGCCGCTCCCGCCTTCAGGTTCGAGCACGTCGACCGGTTCGCTATGCGGAATCTCAGCAGCTTCGATCATGTTGGAAACAATGGCGACAGGAGTCGGGAAATAACCGGGAATGTTGGCAAACTGCAGGGAATTCACCTTGCGGCGCAACTCTTCCGCTTGCTTCTTTTCCTCCGATTGCCCTTGGATCATAGCCCACAAGGCGAGTGCTTCGGGTGTCGTTATCGCCGGTTTACCCGTGTCGATTCCGGCGTCATAGTAACCGGCATTCGTGCGGTCTATAACAGACGCCATCAGCTCGAACGCTTTCGCCTTGCTTGTCACCTTACTGAGAATAGCCGGAACCGTGCCCGCGTCATGATGAGCGGCAAGAGCGCGTAATGCCTGTTGTGTCCGTTCCAGTCTGTTACCTTCGAGTCGTGCCGAGTCTGCCTCCCGCCGCCGCTTCGGGGTGTTTGTTTGGCGGCTGGCAAATTTATGATCGATGTCACTTTGCAGGCGGTCCGCCATCTCCCGCAGCTTATCACCCATGCCGGGGACCGCGCGCGACGCTGCTTCGCTCGACTCTGCGGCTGGCTGCCCTGTCGCAAATGTTTCCGCTTTAGCGCGATCCTTGAAGGCAAAGCCGCCCGGCGTGCCGTTCCATGGGCGGGAATACCAGCCGCCCAAAAGCTTTGCGGCGTCAAGCAAGCGGCTGAATTCGTCGCGTTCCACGCGGCCGGGCATGATCGCAATGAACATCTGAAAACCCTTTGTCGTGTGCGTGTGCTCTTCGAGCCGCATACCTTTGACGTTGGCGATTTCAGTAGCAGGCGCAACGTTTTCGGCAGGTGTAAAAATGTGCCATTCGGCATAGTCCGGCATGGAGTCCGCGCCGTTATGGAGCCGCAGCTTGCGAACTTGCCAACCGTCAGCATGACGATAGCCCGCCTTAAGATAGTATCCCGCGCCCATAGACCATTTTTCACGGTGTTCAGCCGACTCGGGAGCGTCTGCCAGATGCGCCGTTTCCTCAAACGTGGCGGCAAATTTGCGCATTTCTGGAAACAGGTCACGGGTATGTCGCGAAAATCCGAGAATGACGGTGCGCATGGTTTGCGAGTGGAAATAATCTGTCATGCTATCGGACCGGTCCGCCTGCAGTTCCGCAACGATAACGGCTTGTGCCCACTTGGGAGTCTTTTCACGGGCTTCGGCTTTGAAGGCTGCCCGGCGCTCGGTCGCCTCATCCGCGGCGCGTCGCTGTTCATCTTTGGCCGCGCGTTCGATAGCGCGAATTTCCGTTTTTCGCTCTTCGATGTTTTCTACTTTGGGCAGGTGACTAGCGCGGTCGATGAAAGGCGCGACAATGCCGTCAGACAGGCGGGACACCCTGCCGTTCTCAAAGTAAACTTCATATTCGGTTCGGACTTCCGACATGCCCGCGCCGATGATGAAAATCTTTGACTCGGGTTCGAGCGCCGCGCCGATGAATCCGCGCGTGCCGTAAGGGTCGATAACAGGGGTTCCGATTGCGTAAGTCATATCTCGAATTCCTCTTAAAACGTGAAAATTAGCGCAAAACGACGCAATCGGCGCCTTCGTTGAAAGCAGCCTGAAGGCGTTCATCGCCCGGCCAGAAATAGAGCGAGTCCGCTTCGCCACCTTTGAGGCGTTCCATCCGCTGGAAAATGGTTTCCCGTTGCCGCAATTCCGCTTTGATGGACGAACGCAGCCGGGCTTTCAGGCTATCAGGCAGGGCGCGCAACGTGGCGCATGCACCTTTCATGTCGCGGATAGTCTGGCGAACCGATTCACGGATTGCGGCCAGTTTCTGAAGGCAATCGGCATATTGAGAACCGGCCTGCCATGCGGTCTGATATTCCCGTTCCTTTTCGGCCTCTGACTCTGCAAAGTCATTTGCGGCGCGTGCGGCTTCTTTCTTCGCCGTCTCATGCGCGGCTTCCGCCCAGTAACTGGGGTTCAGCATGGCGGAGGTTTGGTAACACTTGCCGATGTCGCGCAATGCTGAACGCATTTCAGCCACGAAGTCGGACCGGTAAACCGTGGAAAAGTCGACATATGCAGGACCGCCGCAATCTGCCGCGCCATTGTCCTCATTGTCATGGGCGGCCACAAAGCGCGCCTTGCCGCCGCGTCCGGGCAACCGGTAGACGCAACCGCGAATCTTGCCGTCCTGATGCGGGTCTGTGAACCATCCCGTGTGGCGAATGGAGTCGCTGAGAACGTCGCAATATCCGACGAAACGGAGACCCATGGCAGCCGGGTTTTCGATCCACCTGCAGCCGTTGTCCGTGCTGCCGTTGGTGACGGGCTTTGCCCAAGGGCTTGCTGCATAACGGCGTACCGAATTCACAGCATCACGGCGCGCCTTATCAAGGGCAGCAACAGCAAACGTCGTCGGAATACCCTTCAGCCCGTGGCGGGTAGGGTTCCAACGCGAAAGCATGTCCGAACGGTGAAAGCGATACGCCGATAATAATAACTCGTTCATGGTTGAATTCCTCTTTTAAGTTGAAAGTGTGGTTACAGAAAGAGCGGTGCTATGAGCTGGCCAAACTGGAGACCGGCCAACAGGACTGCAGGGAGGGTGAAGGGTAATAAAAGCGGGTGGATCATGGCAGCGCCTAAGCGAAGAATTCAGCCGCCTTGGCAATCTGCCATGCGTCATTCCAAAGGGCCAAATCTGCCACATCTTCGGGATTGGTAAGGAATACCGGATCACGTTCGAAAGTGACTTTGAACGCTTCAAGCATCAGCATGTTAGCGTCACAAAAGTCATGCGTGTGGCATGCGGCAGAGTCGTTGCGGTTCAATTCCAGAACGGAGCGGAAGTCCGCACGGCTCAATTCCTCTTGCACCTTGCTGCCGAATTCGCGGGCTAGGATAATCTTCTCGCCGATTGTGGCGGCAGGTGTCACGACGTGACCACCCAACGCAAGGTCAAAAGCGTCCGCCGCTGCCAAGGCTTCGGCAACAGTTGCGGCCTCTACACAACGATCCACATAGTCACCATTGTCATTATGCGCGCCGACAATCCATGTGCCGTCCTCTGATACATGGTCGCAACCACCTATGTCAGTCATAAGCACTTTCCAGCCGGTTTCACCTACCTGCCGTTCCCATGCGGACGTGCCGCCACCATTGTGACCGACATGGAAATTAGAATCTGCAAATAGCTTGCCCGTATCCGTCAATTCGGCTGCAGCGGCCATTTCATTAAAGCGTGTCCAGAAATCGGTCATTGGTGCGTCTCCGTTTCGTATTCGTTTCGATAATTCCAATCTAAACGTGAAATATGCGAAGTGCAAGAGACATTCACATTAAAAGTGAAAGTTAGTTTGTTCGGCCTAGTTCACGGCTGCCGGATACATTGAGGGCCATTGTTGCCCGCCTTCCTGCTTACATCATCGACGAAACCGTGTCGCTGCGTCTCAATGCGTCTGTGCGTGTGTTGAGCTGTCGTCATTGTCTCTGTGCGTCTCATCGTTACTGCAGCGGAGCAGCGTGTCTCAATGCGTCTCGGTAAGGTGCAAATGGGCTGTATCGCATCATGTGATAGGATCGATTATCGCTAAAAGATCAATTAAAACAATGACATAGTGGCTTTGGGTCCTTCCTGGGGGTGGCGCCGAGGGGGCGGGAGGCACCGACCGCGATTCACGCGCAATTTGAAAATTTCGGCAACGAAACGACTTTTGAGGCGTAATGTTGTAACGTTCAGGCGAGAAAATGGGATAAAATCGATCGATGAAGCGGCTGATACAGTTGGATTTAGACTGTATCGGGCAACTGTATCGGAAATTTCCCTTTAAAATCAATGGTTGATACAGTGAGTCAGTTGATACAGTAGGATTCTATATAGTTGTTTATAGAGAGGTATAATCAGTGCGGAGCACGAACCAGTGGTAAAAGCAAAAAGGGGTAAATAAGGAAAAGATATAGGAATCCGTATGTATTGACTGTATCAACTGTATCAGACGAGATAACATACTGATTTTTAATGCGTATTTGCGATACAGTTGCCCGATACAGTTGCCTTAGCCCCTACTGTATCGGTCGTTTAAGGATGCGATACAGCGCATTTGTCGAGGAAATAGGATACAGCGCATCTCAGCAAAAACCCCGCCGTAGCGGGGTCAAATGCGATAAAATCGAAGTTCGATCCTAATCAATTTCGTCGGGTCGCGTATAAACGCGGCATTTTCCGTATTTTTTATTGATCTCGAGACCTGTCACCATTCCCTTTGATCTGTCCCAACCTACGATCTGCATCGCGCGGCCGATCTTGATCGTTTCGGTATGAGGAACGGAACCGTCGCGTCCCATCATCTCTCGCCATATCTGGGCGATGCAGGTATCTTCGCGGTAGATCTTTGGCAGATCGTCGTCCAGGTCTTCGAATTCGGCCCCTAGCGGAGTGTCCAGCCAGGCGGCAATTTCGCCAGCCAGTGTCTCTTCGGAAGTCTCGACACGACGGCTTTCCTGCATCTCGTGGGCTATCTGAGCAGCTTCGTCCTGCATGTAGAGCGGTAGGGTCGGCAGATAGGCGTATTGCTTCATCATCTGCTGATAAATCGATACCGCTTCCGCCCAAATCTGCATGACGTTGGCGCGGAATTTCAGGTTGTCGATCTGCTTGTCACCGGGGAGGTTGCAGACAATCGGCCAGAAACGCCGGCCACCGGTCTGGTCTCGCAGGTACTCGCGATCATTGGTCGAACCGATGAAAATGCACTGACGGCCGAACTCTTTCGCGCGCTTCTCCCATGCAAGACGAGCCTTGTCGTGCGTGCGGCTGACGAACGCCTTCAGGTCGTTGACCTCTGACCGCTGCATGGCTGAAAGCTCGCCCAATTCGAGGATCCATTTGCCCTGCATCACCTCGATCATCTGCTTCGGATCACCGACATCACCTGTCAGTTCACCGTACCATTGGAGCCCGAGGACCTCGATGAAGGTGGATTTACCCTTACCCTGGACACCTTCAAGAATCGGGACGAAATCGAACTTGTGGCCGGGCTGAAATATGCGCGCCACCGCGCCAACGAGGGTGAGAAGGGCGGCTTGTCGGTTATAGGTGTTGTCCTCGCAGCCGAGATAGTCGACGAACATCGTCTCTGCTCGCGGCACCCCGTCCCATTCAACTGACGTGATGACTTCCTTAACCGGGTGGAACGTCCTTTTGTGGGCGGCCATGTCGATCGCGCCACGTAAGTCGCGGTCGGAGACCTTGATGCCGTAGCCTTGGAGCTGAGTTTTGGTCTCGATCAGCGATCGGATGGCGATATCATGGCTATCGGTCCAGTTGTCGCCGTTCAGCTCGTCCTTCACCTTCCAGATCGAACTGTCCAGATTGACCGGCTCGTAGGCCGCGTCGCGTTTCTTTTTCGCGCGCTTCGGCGAAGCCCGGAGCACCACTTCCTGTGAAAACTCGTTAAAATGGGCGATACCGCGGACGCGGAGGTCGTTTTCGACAATCAGATTGATGTTCGGAAGAGTGGTTTTTAACTCGCCTTCTTCATTGCGATGGAAGCGCTGCATCCAGTTGGGGTCGATCTCGTCGACAATCTCCGCTTTCGCGGGAATTGGGGAGGGCGCGTCGCCTAAGAGGTCGGACAGATCGACGGCAGGCTTGTCAAAGTCAGTTTCGATGTCGAGATCGAGATCCTGTGACATGCGGTTGCTGTTGGCGGCCTGGATCAGCGTGCGGAAGGTGACTGGGTGCGGTTTGCCCTTGAAGGAATTCCACCTGACCTCGGAATATTTGCGGTCGAACTTGGCCGATTGCTCTGACCAGTCGCACCAGGCCTCGAACCCTTCATCTTCGCCACGGAACTGGTGATGGAAGGCCATGCCGACGGTGAGCCAGTAGTCGCGATCCTCGACCCAGTCTTCGGGAAGGTCGTCGAGGATGGCTTGAATTTCCTCATCGTCGATGTCGAGCGGGTCGGCGCGGACGATCGCGAACAGGTCGTCGTCATCAGGTTCCGCTGCAACAGCGCGCGCGCCGCTGATCTTCGCGACCATAAGCTCGGTGAAATCCAGATCAAGCGGGCGTTCCCATCGATACGGTTTCCCGGTGTCGGGGTGGATGGAAGGTGGGATGGCGACTTGGGTGCCCGTGCCCTTGAGGTCGATTTCCCAGTCGTTCTTCTTTACGTCGCGACCCTTCTTTGGATCGAACACCATCTCGAAACCGTCGGATTTGTGCAGCTTTTTGCTGGCGAGCGCCTCGGTCGAGAGGAAATAGATGTGACGGCTTTCGCCTCCTGATCCTGAGATGACCCGTGGCAGGGATTTAGCTGCCGGCATCATTTCGACCAGCGCTGCCCATGCCTCACTCGCTTTTTCAGGCTTGCGAATGTCCAGGTCGATGACATGCAGATACAACCCGTCAATCCGAGACGGTTCGCCGGTTCTAAGACCTACGTTGTTGCCCTGACGGTAGCTGTTTCGAAGCTGCTCGGCCGAGTAGCGCGGTGCGGAGGACCAGTGATCTTCGATCGGCATCTTGTCGCGAGGTCGCAGCCAATGCAGCGCGGCGCCCGCTTCGATGAGAGCGAGGTTTTCGGTGAGCATGGATTACTGTCCCGTTCGATCAGGGGATGGGGAGGAACGGAATCAGGTCATTCTTGGTGAGTCGGTCCTTTTCGTCCGGTCGATCGGCCTTCGCTGAAACTTCGAGAAGCGACTTGATCGCCTTCGGAGATAACTTGTTCTCGTGGAACCAGCGATAAATGGTGAAGCGAGCGTTTTCAGTGGCTTCGCTTAAAAGGCGCGTGTTTACCTTGCCGTCGTGAACATACTCCGACGGCAGCTTATCGCGCAGGAGGCTGTAAAGCTCACCCTCATACAGCTCTTTGGTATTGGCAGGCTGATCCATATTCGAACCCCTAATGAAACATGGAGGCACCTTAGTCGCCTCATTTCTAAATTTCAACATAGGTGAGAAATAATTCCAACAAAGTGTTGCAAGTTGCCCGGTGTCGTGCCATAAAAATCGAAATTACACGAGAGAAGTGTAATTGACCGCCGAACCAATGGAGACATCAATGAGCTTAGAAGCAACCATTTCCGAACTGACTGCTGCCGTCAGCAAGCTGACCGTTATTACCCAGGCACTGCATGATCTGCGCGCCGACGCCATCGAAAAGACCACGGCAGCCGCCGCGACCGGGTCCAAGTCGGCGACGAAGACCAAAGAGGCTGAAAAGCCCGCCGCCGACAAGGGTGCGATCAGCGAGAGCCCCGAGGACCGTGTTAATCCGATCGAGGCGCTGACCGATGCCGCCAGCGACTATATCGGCGCCAGCGATCGCGAAGAAGAGCGCGCTGCCCGTAAGGAGAAGGTCAAGGCGCTTCTCAACCACGAAAAAATCCGCGATCCGAAGGTTGAAGCCGGCAAGGGCCTCTTCAGCACAATCCAGCCCGAAGCTCACGATCTCTTCAAGTCTCAGATCGCGAAGCTCAAGGAAAAGGGCGACATCACGACGCCGAAAAAGGCTGAAGACGACCTCCTGGACTGATCCGGCGCCAACGCTCTCCGACTTCGGTCGGGGGCGTTTCGGCGGGAAGCGCAGAGTAGGACTGCAATGTTCTCCTCCTCCCGACAGAGTGGTCCAGGTTCCCACCGCCTCCCACCTCTGCGCTTCCTCCCCAAACGCCTTTAGGAGAAAGACATGCCTTCCCCCATTATGAAGTATTTCACGTTCGAGCATCTTCGCGACCCGGGTCTCAAGGAGGTCTCGCGTCAATGCGCGTCTCTCGCACGCGCGATGGAAGAAGAACTTCCTGACGGCCCGGAGAAGTCTGCCGGCCTGCGACTCCTGTTGCAGGCAAAGGACTGTTTTGTTCGCTCGAAGATGGATTGACAGTTAGTACGATGGTCAAATTTATCGACATCACCGGTGAGCGTTTTGAGAGGCTTGTTGCCGTTGAACGCGCCGAGAATAATCGCCACGGTCGGGCGCGGTTTGTTTGCCGATGTGACTGTGGCGGTTCCGTGACTGTCGATGCTCAGGCATTACGACGAAACATGGTCAAATCCTGCGGGTGTTTTCGGCGGGAATTTGCAGTCTCACAATTCACAAAACATGGTCTGAAAGGCAGCGCGGAGTATCGCGCCTGGACGCAGATGAAAACCCGCTGCCTTAATCCAAAGAACCGTTTCTACCATCGATATGGTGGTAGAGGGATTACGATCTGCGCCGAGTGGCAAGAGAGCTTCGAAACGTTCTATCGCGATATGGGACCTCGCCCGAGCAAGCGTCACTCGATCGAGCGAAAGGACAACGACGAGGGTTATCGTCCAGGAAACTGCGAGTGGGCGTTGCCTGCTGTCCAAGCAGCTAACCGATCTACAGTCTGCAACATTGAATGCAACGGCATCAGCGACAGCATGGCCGGATGGAGCCGACGTACAGGTATACCTTATACGCGACTTCGCCGACGCTTGCGTGATGGCTGGCCTGTTGGCCGTGCTTTGGAGATACGTCCATGAAGGCGCACGCTCGATTATCACCCTCATCGGCGGATCGGTGGATGACCTGCACGGCTTCGGTCGCGCTGATCGACCATTTGGTCGCCAAGGGTGAGTTGAGCGAAAGCGATCTTGATGAAGATTGCGATGCGCCCGTCGTCGACGATGAGGATGAGCAGGATTATTCGGCCTATGAGGGCGAGACGCTTGACCTGAGCAGGGACTCCACCGCCTATTCGGCCGAAGGGACCGTTATGCATGAGATCAGGGAGCATTGCCTTGATCTTGGATGCGACCCGCATCATTTCGTCGGCGCCACGCTGACAGCCGACGGTCATTCGTTCAAGATTGACGACCATATGGCTGATCGTCTCGTTGCGGGTATCGACTGGATCCGCCAGCACACAAACAATCCGCTCGTTGAGATACGAGTTGACCTGTCGCATTGGCTGCCCGGTCAGTTTGGCACCTGCGACACTGCATTCCTGTACCGAAAGATGCTCGGCGTCAGCGACTACAAGGATGGGGCAGGGGAGCCAGTCGAGGTTGTCGGCACGAGGCAGCTCCGTCTCTACGCCCTCGGCGCTTGGGAGCACCTTGGTCGCCCGCAGGTCGAGGATGTCGTTCTGAATATCGACCAGCCCCGCGCGGGTGGGATGAAGTTTTGGGAAATCACGCTCGCCGAGCTGCTGGAGTTTGGCGAGGAAGTGAAACGGGTGTTCTCGCGGATCGAGCGGGGCGACGTGGAATTCGTTCCGTCGACGAAGGGCTGCCGCTGGTGCCCCGTGCGCAAGACGAAGCGCGGTTGTGCGGCGCGCAATCAGTGGCTCATGCAGATGTTTGGCAGTGCATTGCTCGACCCGAGCGAGCCTGAGCCGAAGTTCACGGACCCCGCGCAGATGCCGCGCGCCCTGCGCTTCTACATCGTCAATCATTCCAAGGCCGCACGTGCCTGGCTCACCGAGCTGCACCAGCAGTCGCTGCAGGCGGCGCTGGATGGCGACCCCGACCCCGGTTCCAAGGCCATCGATGGCGGGCTCGGAAACAGATACTTCACCGCGCCTGCCGAGGCAGAGGCCATTTTGGTCGGGGCACTGGGTGAGAAGGCCTACAAGCCACGCCAACTCATCGGCTTCACGGACATCGACCGGCTCATGAAGCCGGGCAAGCGAAAGAAGGGTATGCCCGAACCGTGGGACGCTCTGCAGGAACTGGTCGACCGACCAGACGGGAAACCGAAACTGGTTCCCGTAGACCACCCAAAGCCGGCGTTAGAGGTCACGCCGATTGCGGATCAATTTGAAGACCTCGACTAACCACAGCCGCTGCAACCGAACTACCGAGAAAAAGGAAACCGACAAATGGCAATCGAAGAAAAATCCGACGGTCGCACCGTCCAGTTGAAGCGCGTTCGTCTGTCCTTCACCGACTCGTTGAAGGAAAAAAAGAAGACGAGCGACGATCCCAACGCGAAGCCGAAACACGGCTTGAATATCATCAATGAAAAGGATTCGCCTCACTATGAGGAGAACCACAAGAAAATCATGGCAGCTATTCGTGCGGCCGGTGAGAAGCAGTGGAAGAATCCCGACGCCTATAAGGATATTCTCGAAGACAATCCGAAGCGGGTTTGCTTCCGCAAAGGCGAGAAGTTCAAGAACAAAGAGGGCAAACCTTACGCTGGTTACGAGGGCAACTACGCCTTCTCGGCGTCTGGTCCTTCGGCAGGGCAGAAACGCCCGAAGCTTCTCGATCGTCGCAAACGTGGTCTGCGCGATCAGGCTTCCGCGGAACAGGTCAAGGCCGACAAGGTGTTTGAGGAGGCTGAAATCCTCGATATCTTCTATGGCGGCGTTTACGCGGACGTGATCGTATCGTTTTTCGGCACGGACAAGGGTTCTCGCGGCATCTTCGCTTCGGCGGAAGCTATCCGCTCTCACGAAGAAGGCGAGCGCATGGGCGGCGGCATCTACGTCGACGCCGACGACTTCGATGATCTTGAAGAAGACGACAGCTTCGATAGCGGCCCGTCGACCTCCTCGGAAAAAGAGACCAAGTCCTCGTCTGACGACGATCTCCTCGACTTCTGATCCAGCGGAACTGGCGGCATTACTGTGTCGCCAGTTTCAACTTTTGAGAGGAATTCCTTGAGCCATGGGTGCGAAGCCGTATGCCCTCTACAATGAAATTGACGAATACGCCGCCGACTGGCTCGAAAACCTTATTGCCCTTGGAGTCATTGCGCCGGGCATTGTCGATCGACGAAGCGTTGAAGATTTGCGTGGGGATGACCTTAGAGGATTTCGACAGGTTCATCTTTTTGCTGGCATCGGAGTTTGGAGTTACGCCTTCCGTCGCGCTGGCGTCTCGGATGACACTGCAATTTGGTCCCTCTCATGTCCCTGCCAACCTTTCTCCGCGGCAGGCAAAGGAGCAGGGGTGGATGACGAGCGGCACCTTTGGCCGCACGCCCACCATCTCATCCGAGAGTGCCGCCCTGCAAAAGTCTATGGCGAGCAGGTTGCAAGCAAGGACGGACTTACTTGGCTCGACATTGTATCGAATGACATGGAAGGATCGGACTACGCCTTTGGGGCGGTTGATACCTGCAGTGCGAGCGTCGGCGCACCGCACATCCGGCAAAGACTCCGGTTCCATGCCTACGATCTACGATCTGCCGCAAGCAGGGTTTCCCTCGCCGAGAGCGTCGGACGCCGGCCGGGGAGCGGATTTGAAACGAAGGGATCACGATTCCCACAATTCCGACTTGGTGACAGTGACATCGCTCGCCGGCCGGCCGACTGCGACAGTCACGAACCACGGCAAGGGCGAGACACCGGAAGCGCGCAAGGCGAAGGGGTTTGGCCTCAATCTGGCGGACGCGGTCAGTCTGTCTGGATGGACGACGACGACGACGACGAGGGACTGGAAGGATTCAGGGGCGGACATCAAGCCTCGATCCGACACGGGGAAAGATCGATTCGACCAACTCCCGCGTCAGGCGAATTTGGCGGGATGGCAGACGCCGACGACGGACAACTTTCGGTCCCGTGGCGGGGATCGCAAAGACGAAATGGGTCCACAGCAACTGATGCAGAATTTGTCGGAACCAGCCCGACTAACGGTTTCTGGCGAGATGCTGATTGGCTCTTTTGCCGGGATGGAAAGTGGCGGCCAGTTGAACCCGGCACATTCCCGCTGGCTCATGGCGCTGCCTCCCGAGTGGGATCAGGCAGCGCCTTTGAAGGCAAGTCGCGCCAAGGAATGCTCAAAGGTTACGGGAACGCCGTCGACGCGGAAGCGACGCGCGTCTTCATCCAAGCCTGTGCCGACTTCTTTGCTCATTTGGATGCTCGCCGCGTGACGGCAGAATTGATCGGAGACCTGCTGTGAGCCGCTTTTACTACGTTCATCCCGAGAGTGGGTGCGCTTTCTCCTCGGAAGTCCCTCCAGAGGTGGTTTTGGCATCCGGAGACGGCCTCTGCATGGAGGTTGACCGGCACGAATATCTGAAAAGCTGCATCGAGTGGGGAATCGAACCCGACCTCGAACCCATCGCCGACCTGCTAGGAGACCTCCTATGAAATTCACCGACCTCATGATCGACCTTGAAACCCTTGGAACCGCCGTGAACGCACCTGTCGTTGCGATCGGCGCCGTTTTCTTCAATCCTGAGACCGGTGAACTCGGCGAGACCTTCGATGCAGCGATCGATGTCGAAGACGCAATGCGCTACGGCAAGGCGTCGGGCTCGACCATTCGCTGGTGGCTCGGGCAGGGCGATGCAGCGCGCCAGAAGGTCGTTCGCGGCAAGCATCCGTCACACCTCGTTTTCACGAAGTTCCATGAGTTCTGTTTGAAGCACGGCGATAACGTGAAGCCGTGGGGCAACGGCGCTTCGTTCGACATCTCGATCCTCGAATATGCGTTCGGACGGATCATTGAGCGCCCCGCTCCGTGGAAATTCTGGAATGTGTGCGACTGCCGGACGATCAAGCGATTGGCTGACGGCATAGTTACTTTCGACGAAAAACTCGAGGGGACCGCACATACAGCTCTCGATGACGCCAAGCATCAGGCGAAATGGGTTTCCGTTTACTGGCAAGGGTTACGTCGTCGTTCACAGGTGCAAACCTCTCTGCCGTCGTCGTCTGCGGGTTGGAGCACTCCGACTAATGCAGCATCGGACTTGCTCGACGGCCTTTGATGTCTCTCCGCACCCGCTCAGCCTTGCGTGCCGGCCAGCAGGCTATTAGCCGCATCGTTCGCACCGAAAAGGCCAAACTGATCATCAGCGGCATGGGCTCTGGCAAGACTGGCGCCACGCTTGATGGATTGACCTACCTGCTGAACCGTTTCGACGTTCAGCACGTCCTTGTCATCGCCCCTCGCTATGTAGCTCTGAACACGTGGCACGACGAGGTTAAGGCGTGGGCGCACACGCAGGCCATCTCCTGCGCTATCGCCGTGGGCGACGCTTCCGAGCGTGCCGCCGCAATCGCGCAGGGTGCCGAGATTACGACCATCAATCCGGAGAACCTGTCATGGTTGGCGAAGCATATTCGCACGGTCGAGAACTGGATTTGGGACACGGTCATCATCGACGAGTCCAGCCGATTCAAGGCAGGTGAAGCGCGAACTAAGGCCACCAAGACCAAGCGTGCTGATGGGACTGTTCGCGCCTCAAAGGGTGGCAACATGACCCGGTTTGGGATCATGACGACGGCGCGCAGAAAGATCGAACGGATTTTCCTTTTGACCGGCACGCCTGCACCGCAGGGTGTTATAGACCTATGGGCGCAGTCATATCTGCTCGACCAAGGGAAAGCCCTCGGCCGCAGCAAGTCCGATTTCGAGAAAGAGTATTTTGACAAAGACCGGTTCACGCATGCCGTGACGATCAAGCCCGGAGCCGAGGAGAAGATCCTTTCGAAGATCGACCATCTCATCGTCACGATCCCGCAGGAGAAAGTGACGGAGGAACCTCAGTTCATTCCGATGCCGGTCGACCTGCCGGCGAAAGCGTTCGAAGAATACAAAGACTTCGAGAGAACGCTTTACACCGAGCCTTACGACGTGGAGGCAGTTTCGAGCGGTGTCCTCGCGAACAAACTCTTGCAATTTGCTAACGGCAGTCTCTACCGCGAAGACCGCAGCGTTGTGGAAATTCATGACGCCAAGCTGGCGGCATTGGAAGAACTCGTCGAAACCGCACACGGCGAGAACCTGCTTATTTTCTACAGCTTCAAATTCGACAAGGATAAAATCAAGACCCGGTATCCTGATGCGGTGGTCGCCAACGACTATAAGGGTGACCTCGTCGGCGACTGGAACAAGGGAAAGATCCGGAAGCTGCTGGCGCATCCAGCGTCGATCGGACATGGTACCAACCTTCAGTACGGTGGGCATATCGCCGCCTGGTATGGTCTGACATTCTCCCTCGAGCTTTGGCAGCAGGCGAACATGCGCCTTCCGCGACCCGGTCAGACGCGCCAAGTCTTGATTTATCCGATAATTGCACGCGGGACATATGATGAAAGAGCGCTCTCAGTCCTTAGCCGCAAGGAATCGACGCAAGACCACATCATTCAAACATTTGCAATGAAACCTTGACTTTCACATTAGATGTGACATTTCATGACGGTGAATCGGGGCGCTTGACGTCTTGATATTCCGTTTTGAAAGGATTCACTGTGAGCGTTCCCTTCCGGACACCTGACAAACAGGTGCATCCTGAGTTTGCCCGTCGAATGGTACAGGCTGCTGACAGCAATTACCAGGTTCCGGCACCCAACGAAGGTCGCCTCCGCTGGTTCTCAGAGCAGTTCGAGCAGCGCGGACACAAGGTTTCCATGGAGACCATCCGGAAGTGGTTCGCCGGCATGACGGTGCCGCGAGCGAAATTGCTCATCCCACTGGCCGAAATTCTCAAGGTTGATGCGGGCTGGCTTGCGGCCGGAACACCTGCGAAGCTCACGGGTGCTCAGCAGCGCGCGAACGTAATGGCCGAGCAGGGCGCTACGAACGTTATCGCCGGCTTCGTTCAGATGGACGGTGGTCAAGCTGCGTTTCCCGGCCCCAACGACCGGGAGGCACGTGATAAGTCGATAGACATGCACGCGATCATCCGCGGGGCGAAATACGATATTACCATCACGACACTTGTTCAGGGGCAATTCAAAGTCCCGGTCTCTGCGGCGGAGAACATCATTCTGGCGGTAGCCCGCGAGCCTACGCCCGGTTTTGGTGTGAAGGTGCTGGAGATCGACTGGGCCCGAGGTCTCGAAGTCGGAAAACTGGAGAACGGCGCGCTCATTCTCGACGACAACCTCGAAAACTGGCGAGAAGTAAAATCGTTCACTGAGAGGCTTTAGGTCCCGATACGTCTCAATACATCAACTGAGAACGTGGTATAATTTTGTGGTTCTGCAATTGTAACCAATTGTTTTCAAACGAAATTAGGTTCCCTCCGGGCCCACCATTTTTCTCATATTTTAGACAAAATAGCGAGATTCCAGGCAGCGGATCCCTATTTTATCGATCATCGCCCTCTTCTGGATTTTTTGTTCCATCCAACAAAAATCCGACCAGCCGGTTAGGCTGATCGGATCATCTAGATTGAGTTTTCAGCTATCGGGTCAGTTACAAACCCGCATACTCTCCGTATGCCAGCCGCCGTCATAAGAATTGGGAACGCGGCGGTCTTCGAACCAGCAGCGCGGCGGGGGCGGCGGTGGCGGTTCGTAGTAGCGGGGGCCGCCGTTGCCGTTGGCGATGGCGCCGCCGATCAGGCCGCCGATGACGCCTGCGGCGAGGCCGCCGGCAATCGCTGCGCCATCATTGTGGCGGCGATGTTCGCGGTAGGGCGGCGGAGGTGGGCCGCCACGGTCATAACCCCGGTCGTAGCGCGGGCGATAGGGATAGTCCTGCGCGGCAGCGGTGCCATAGGATGCAAAAATGCTGCCGGTGGCGACCAGCGCGGCAATAGTGGAAAGAATTATCTTTTTCATCGGGGGCTACTCCATAAGCCTGCTTCGGGAGATAGAGGCTCATTATGCCCGGATGATGGCACGGGACGGGTGAACGGCCTGTGAATATCTCATTTTCAAGCGGTTCATATTTTCCTGATTTCCGACTGCAGGATCGCGGAAGATGCACGCTTTCCGCAATAAAAAAGCCCGGCGGACGGCCGGGCTTCTTGTCGAAATCCTTCGGTCGCGATCAGAACTTCACGCCGAGACCCACTTTCACAGTGTGCTGGTCGACATCGGTGTTGATACCGAAGATGTCCTTGTCGCTATAGTCGTTGTATCGATATTCCAGCCTGCCGAACACGTTGTCGGTGAAGGCATAGTCCAGACCCGCGCCGACGGTATAGCCGTTGAACGTGGTGCTGTCCTTGCCGGCTCCGGGCGTTTCGATGAAGCCGCGTGTCGCGGTCCAGCCAGCGGTGGCATAGAGCAGGGCGTGGTCGAAGGCATAGCCGACGCGGCCGCGAACGGAACCCTGCCAGTCGGTACCGATCTGCACGCCGGCATAGTCATTGTCGTTCCAGTTATAATCGACATCACCTTCGATGCCGAGCACCAGATTATTGTCGAACTGGTAATTGTAACCAACGAAGGCGCCGAGAATGCCGCCATCGAAATTATCCGAGGCGACCGGGCCGCCGGCCGAAAAATCGCCATTTGCCCAGCCCGCGCCGCCTTGAATACCAAGATAGGGGCCAGACCAGGTGAAGACCGGCAGGGTTTCCTGCGCGACCGGAGGTGCGGGCGTTTCGTAGACGGCATCCGCGGCCATTGCGGTGCTGGCCGACAGGGCCAGGAGTGACGTTACGATCAGCGTTTTCATCGGTTTTCTCCCTGAGCTGACTGACATCCATAGCATAGATTAGCTGCTTTTAATATGGGGCGGGGTTCGGCGGTTCCAAGAGGCGCTCGTGTCCTCCCGGCCTTGCTGCCGCCTTTGCCCCGGTTCGCGGCGTTTTATCGCCCCGCCATGCTGTTCTGATGCTGCGAACGCCTTCAGCCGCGTTTGGTTCCCTTTGGTGTTTCGTCAAAGGTCCGGAAAAGTGGTGGGCGGGTGTCACGCTTGGTTGTCTTGACAGCGGGGGACGCGACCATAGAGTTGTGGTTGACCACGGCGGGCCGGTGCTTTGCGCTGCGCCAGAAGCGGCATAAGCTGCGGCTGAGAGTACACCGTCGCGACCTCCCGGTGAGGGGGATCGTTGCGGGCGGAAAGGGCATGGGAGGATGAGTTCACATGAGGCTTTATTTTAGCGGAGGAGGGACGACGTGATTGTCGGAGCCGTTCTCAGCGCCATTCTTCTCCTCACCCTCATTGCGTTTCCGCGGCATCTCAAATCCGTTGTCATCTGCCTGTTGCTGATCTGGACGACCACCGCCGCCTTTGTGATTTATGACTGGCGGCGCGGCAACCAGCGGCTTGACCATATCGTCGCGACCGCCGGCTTCGACGCGGCCTGCCCGGATGCGGCATTGCCAATCCGCCTCAGCTTCCGCAACGACAATAATGTCGCGGTGCAGCGGCTGACCTATACGCTCGAAGGGTTCGAACCGGCCTTCCGCGCCTCGGTCACCTTCGATCCCTATCAGGTGAGCGAAAGACGGATCGAGGCCGGGGAGACGTTCGCGGCCTGCCGTTCCTTCAGGCTGCGCAACAATGAAAGGGTAGAGCCGCAACGTCTGGAATGGCGCGTTACCGTCATATCCGCAGAATTCGACTGAACGGTTCGACTGCTTCCGGCGATCACGGTATTTTGAGAATTTTCACTCCGGTGAGCGGCCGTCGTAAAACCCTTGCATCACAGTTGCTTCGGGCGGAAAGGTCAACTTCCATCGTCCGCGCCGGAACGGGTCGGGATGGTCGCTGACTTGTTTTCGTCCATTTGCGATGCCACTTCCCCCTTCATTCGATTGATGTCGCGGGTTGATGTTTTGCGTATTGTTTTGAAGTTTCTGAAAATAACGGCCATTGGCCTTGTCGCCCTGCCGGTTCTGGCGGGTGCGCATATGGGCATCGGCCAGCTGACCGGAAATTTCCATGAAGTCATTCCCGGCGAACTCTATCGTTCGGCCCAGCCGAGCGGCAAGGACATCGCGGCCTATGCCAAGGCCTATGGCATCAAGACGATCATCAACCTGCGCGATGAAAAGCGTGAAGGCTGGTATGAAGCCGAAAGCCGCGCGGCGAAAAACAATGGCATCCGGCTTGTCGATTATCCGCTGAGTTCAAGCGAAAAGGTCTCGGTGGAGGATTCGGAAACGCTGGCGGCCGTGCTGCGCAATGCGGAAAAGCCTGTTCTCATCCACTGTGAACATGGCGCCAACCGCACCGGGCTTGCCTCCGCCATCTATGTGGCTGCTGTGGCTGGCAAGGGCGAAGCGGCAGCCGAGTTTCAGCTTTCGCCCTATTACGGGCATGTGCCGATCCCCGGAATCGGGCGCTATGAAATGTACCAGTCCTGGGATGATTTCGAGGAAACCATCGGGTTTTGAGGGTTGCTTTATGCTCGACGTCATCCTCGGCCCTGTGCCGAGGATCCAGCCACTTTGCGTCCGATACATAGGCCGCAGATGCTCGGGACAAGCCCGAGCATGACGGCAGAGGGGCTATTGGCCGCAGAGCGCCTTAATAATCCCCGCCGCTTTCCTTGATCACCTTCGTCAGGCTGCCCGTCGCCGGGAAAAGCGGGATGAGGCAGGCCTGGAGCGCATGATAGATATCGCCCTTGCCTGGGAATAGCGTGTGGGCGGGAACCAGATCTTCCGTCAGTTCTTCATGCCAGCCGCCATTGGCATGGTCGATGAAGTTGTTGGCGATGGTGCTCCAGATGCGACGATAGCTGTCTTCGTAGAAGCCATCCGCCGGCAGGTTCTCGTTGAGGAAATGGGCCGCACCCGCCGCCTCGGACATGGGCCACCAGAGCTTTGCCCGCTTGTCGGGATTGTCATTCCAGTCCAGCGTATAAAAGAAGCCGCCCTTTTCCCGGTCCCAGCCCAGCGCCATGGACTGCACGAAGAGGGATTTGGCCGCGACCGGCATCCAGTCGTGGCGGCGTTCGCCCAGTATCCACAATTGCAGGATGAGACGCGCCCATTCCAGCCAGTGGCCGGGGGTGGAGCCGGAGGGGCGGAACATTTCGTTGCCGCGATAGTCCTTGTCCAGCGTCCAGTTGTCGTCGAAATGCTCGGGCACGCGGAAATCCAGCTCGCCGGCGCGGCGACGGATGACGAGATCGGCGATGCGTTCGGCCTTGCTGAGATAGTTATTGTCGCCGGTCACCTCATAGGCGGCCATCAGCGCTTCGGTGAGGTGCATATTGGAGTTCTGGCCGCGATAATTGTCGATGGGCGACCAGTCGCGATTGAATTCCTCGGCGATGGCGCCATGTTTTTCTTCCCAGAAACGACTTTCCAGCACTTCGGTAATATCAGCCAACATCGGGTCGGCCAGCGGGTGGCCGACGGTCTTGGCGGAAGAGGCGGCCAGAAGCACGAAGGCGTGGCCATAACCCTGCTTGGTGGCGTCCACTGGGCCGGCATCGTTCACCTGCCAGAAATAACCACCATGTTCGCCATCGCGGTGCTTGTTCCAGAGATAGGTCATGCCGTGATCGACGATATCGCCGCAGCCCGGCCGGCCAAGCAGGTGGCCGATGGAGAAGCAATGCACCATGCGCGCAGAGGCATGGATGCCGCGCACGGGATCGTTTGCCTGCAGCGGCGCGCCCTTGGCGTCGAGATCGAAGAAACCGCCGGCGGGATTGAGGGCGCGATACTGGAAGAAGTCGAAAAGTCCCTCGGCCTGTTTCACCAGCCACTGGCGGTGCCAGGGCAGGGTATTCCAGTTGCGGCTGTTGTGATCGTCTTCGGGCATTGCGTCCTCCATGCGTTTGCTGCTTCGGCTTATATCCTTGCCGTATAAACCTGTCATCTGTCAGCGATATTTCGTAACGTGACGCAACGACGCAAAGCCATGCCTGTCCCTTGAAGATATATTGACATAAACATATCTTTATGTGACTTGACGACTTGCGATCTTGCAAATCGAAATGAGGAGTGTGCCCGTGTTTGACGATCTGTTTGGCCCTGAAGGGGCAAAGCGCGACGGCGCGGAAATTTTCAAGGCGCTGCGCGAGGCTGCCAGCGAACGCATCCTCATTCTCGACGGTGCCATGGGCACGCAGATCCAGGGTCTGGGTTTTGACGAAGACCATTTTCGCGGCGACCGTTTCATCGGCTGCGCCTGTCACCAGAAGGGCAATAACGACCTTCTGATCCTGACCCAGCCCGACGCCATCGAAGAAATTCACTACCGCTACGCCATGGCGGGTGCGGATATTCTCGAGACCAACACGTTTTCGTCCACACGCATCGCGCAGGCCGATTACGAGATGGAAAATGCGGTCTACGATCTCAACCGCGAAGGGGCGCAGATTGTCCGCCGCGCCGCCCAGCGCGCCGAGCGGGAAGACGGCCGCCGCCGTTTCGTGGCCGGCGCCATCGGCCCGACCAACCGCACGGCCTCTATTTCGCCTGACGTGAACAATCCCGGTTACCGCGCCGTCACCTTCGACGATCTGCGCATTGCCTATGGCGAGCAGATCGACGGCCTGATCGACGGCGGTGCCGATATCATCCTCATCGAGACGATTTTCGATACGCTGAACGCCAAGGCGGCGATATTCGCCTGCGAGGAGCGTTTCGAGGCCAAGGGCATCCGCCTGCCGGTGATGATCTCAGGCACGATTACCGACCTCTCCGGCCGCACGCTTTCCGGTCAGACGCCTTCGGCGTTCTGGAATTCGGTGCGTCACGCCAACCCCTTCACCATCGGCCTGAACTGTGCGCTTGGTGCGGATGCGATGCGTCCGCATCTGCAGGAACTGTCTGACGTCGCCGATACCTTCGTCTGCGCCTATCCCAATGCCGGCCTGCCGAACGAATTCGGTCAGTATGACGAAACGCCTGAGATGATGGCGCGGCAGGTGGAAGGCTTCGTGCGCGACGGTCTCGTCAACATCGTCGGCGGCTGCTGCGGTTCGACGCCCGAGCATATCCGGGCGATTGCCGAAGCGGTCAAGGATTACAAGCCGCGCCCGATTCCCGAGCACAAGCCCTTCATGTCGCTTTCCGGCCTTGAGCCCTTCGTGCTGACCAAGGACATTCCCTTCGTCAATGTCGGCGAACGCACCAACGTCACCGGCTCGGCCAAGTTCCGTAAGCTCATCACCGCTGGCGACTACACGGCGGCTCTCGCCGTTGCCCGTGACCAGGTGGAGAACGGTGCGCAGATCATCGACATCAACATGGATGAAGGCCTGATCGATTCCGAAAAGGCGATGGTGGAGTTTTTGAACCTCATCGCCGCCGAGCCTGACATCGCCCGCGTGCCTGTCATGATCGATAGCTCGAAGTTCGAGATCATCGAAGCCGGCCTGAAATGCGTTCAGGGCAAGCCCATCGTCAACTCGATTTCGCTGAAGGAAGGCGAGGAGAAGTTTCTCCAGCAGGCGCGGCTCGTTCACAATTACGGTGCGGCGGTCGTCGTCATGGCCTTTGACGAGGTCGGGCAGGCCGACACCTATCAGCGCAAGGTGGAAATCTGCTCGCGCGCCTATAAGCTGCTGACCGAAAAGGCCGGCCTGTCACCGGAAGACATCATCTTCGATCCGAACGTTTTTGCGGTGGCGACGGGTATCGAAGAGCACAATAATTACGGCGTTGATTTCATCGAGGCCACCAAGACCATCCGCGAAACCATGCCGCTCACGCATATTTCCGGCGGTGTTTCCAACCTGTCCTTCTCCTTCCGCGGCAACGAGCCGGTGCGTGAGGCGATGCATGCCGTGTTCCTCTACCACGCCATTCAGGTTGGCATGGATATGGGCATCGTCAATGCCGGGCAGCTTGCGGTTTACGACAATATCGATGCGGAACTGCGCGAGGCCTGCGAGGACGTGGTGCTGAACCGCCGCGACGACGCGACGGAGCGTCTGCTCGAGGTGGCTGAGCGTTTCCGCGGCACAGGCGCCAAGGACACCAAGGTGCAGGACCTCTCCTGGCGCGAACTTCCCGTCGAGAAGCGTCTGGAACATGCGCTGGTCAACGGTATCACCGATTTCATCGAGACCGATACGGAAGAGGCGCGCCAGAAGGCGGAGCGTCCGCTGCACGTCATCGAAGGGCCGCTGATGGCCGGCATGAATGTGGTCGGCGACCTCTTCGGTTCGGGCAAGATGTTCCTGCCGCAGGTGGTGAAATCCGCCCGCGTGATGAAACAGGCCGTGGCCGTGCTGCTTCCTTACATGGAAGAGGAAAAACGCCTCAATGGCGGGTCTGAGCGTAGTGCTGCCGGCAAGGTGCTGATGGCAACCGTGAAGGGCGACGTGCACGATATCGGCAAGAACATCGTCGGCGTCGTCCTCGCCTGCAACAATTACGAGATCATCGATCTTGGCGTGATGGTGCCGACGACGAAAATCCTTGAAACGGCTATTGCCGAAAAGGTTGACGTGATCGGCCTTTCGGGCCTCATCACGCCATCGCTGGATGAGATGGTGCATGTGGCGGCTGAAATGGAGCGGCAGGGTTTCGACATTCCGCTTCTGATCGGCGGCGCAACGACGAGCCGCGTGCATACGGCCGTGAAAATTCATCCGCGCTACGAGCAGGGTCAGGCGATCTACGTCACCGATGCTTCGCGCGCGGTCGGCGTCGTGTCGGCACTTCTCTCCGCCGAGCAGAAGCCCGCTTATATCGATGGCATTCGCAGCGAATATGCCAAGGTGGCGGAGGCCCATGCCCGCAACGAGCGCGAAAAGCTGCGCCTGCCGCTTTCCCGTGCCCGGGAGAATGCGCACAAGATCGACTGGTCGAGCTATAGCGCCGTCAAGCCGCAGTTCTTCGGCACCAAGGTGTTCGAAACCTACGATCTTGAGGAGCTTTCCCGTTACATCGACTGGACGCCGTTCTTCCAGACCTGGGAGTTGAAGGGCCGTTTCCCGGCGATCCTCGAGGATGAAAAGCAGGGTGAAGCGGCGCGTCAGCTTTATAGCGATGCGCAGGCCATGCTGAAGAAGATCATCGAGGAGAACTGGTTCCGGCCACGCGCGGTAATCGGGTTCTGGCCCGCCAATGCGGTGGGCGACGATATCAGGCTGTTCACGGATGAGAGCCGCAAGGAAGAGCTTGCGACCTTCTTCACGCTGCGCCAGCAGCTTTCCAAGCGCGACGGTCGTCCCAATGTGGCGCTGTCCGACTTCGTGGCGCCTGTCGATAGCGGCGTTGCCGATTATGTCGGTGGTTTCGTGGTGACGGCGGGTATCGAGGAAGTGGCGATTGCCGAGCGTTTCGAGCGGGCGAATGACGATTATTCGTCCATCCTCGTCAAGGCGCTGGCCGACCGCTTTGCGGAAGCTTTTGCTGAACGCATGCATGAGCGCGTGCGCAAGGAGTTCTGGGGTTATGCGCCGGACGAAGCGTTTGCCGGCGACGAGCTGATCGGCGAGGCCTATGCCGGTATCCGCCCCGCGCCCGGCTATCCGGCCCAGCCCGATCACACCGAAAAGAAGACGCTGTTTGCCCTGCTCGACGCCACCAATGCGGCGGGCGTGGAACTGACGGAGAGCTATGCCATGTGGCCCGGCTCGTCGGTGTCAGGCCTCTATATCGGCCACCCCGAGAGCTATTATTTCGGTGTCGCCAAGGTGGAGCGCGACCAGGTGCTGGATTATGCACGCCGCAAGGATATGCCGGTGGAAGAGGTGGAGCGCTGGCTCGGGCCTGTTCTCAACTACGTGCCGACGAATGCTGCCGAGGAAATCGACAGCGCTGCGTGAGGTTTCACTCATCGTCGTTGAAATAAAAAAGCGCGGGTTTTGCCCGCGCTTTTTTTGTTAACTGTTGAACTTACGACCTTAACGCCGCCAGTTCCTCGATGCCGACATGGCTCTCGATCTCGCTGCCGCGCAGATAGAGGTAGAGGCCGATCGCGAAGGCGAGGATGGCGATGAAGACCAGATACCAGGCATGGGCCATCGGATTGATCGCAAGCGCCGTCGTCACGCCGATCGGCGTCAACCCGCCAAAGACGGCATAGGAGACGTTGTAGGCGAAGGATAGGCCGGAGAAACGGACCGATGCCGGGAAGGCGCGGACCATGACATAGGGCACCGCACCCGCCATGCCGACAGAGAGGCCCATCACGCCATAAAGCACGAACATGGTCTGAAGCGAGGTGCCGGCGTAGCTGTAGAAGGTGAAGGTGGCGATGCCGAAAAAGATGCTCGCGCCCATGAAGAAGAGGCCGGAGCCGATACGGTCGATCAGGGCGCCGGCGATGATGACGCCGAAGATCAGGAACAGCGTGCCGAAGCTGGTGCCGGCGAGCGCCTGCGTCGGGGTGTAGCCATAGAGCTTCTGCAGGAAGGTGGCGGTCATCAGCGTCGTGACGACGATGGCGGCCGACAGAACCCATGTCAGCAGAGCGGAGATGATTACGCCACGCATATGGTGCTTCAGTACCAGCCCGAGCGGCAGCTTGTCCGTCAGCGATTTTGACTTCTTCATCTCCATGAAGATCGGCGTTTCTTCCAGCCAGCGGCGCAGATAAACAGCGATGAGGCCGAAAATGCCGCCGAGCAGGAAGGGAATGCGCCAGGCGTAACCGGCCACGTCTTCCTGTGTGAAGAGCGAGTTGATGGCGAAAGCGATTAGCGAGCCCAGCATGATGCCGAAAGAGAGGCCGGATGTGAGAAAACCGCAGGCAAGCCCGACGCGGCGGAACGGCACGTGTTCGGCAACGAAGGTCCAGGCCCCCGGTACTTCACCGCCGATGGCAGCACCCTGCAGCATGCGCAGGATGATGAGCAGGATGGGGGCGGCGACGCCGATGGTGGCGTAGGTCGGCATCAGCGCCATGCCCAGCGTGGAGAGGGCCATCAGCAGGATCGAGAAGGCAAAGACGCGCTTGCGGCCATAACGGTCGCCATAATGCGCGAGAACGATGCCGCCCAGCGGCCGCACCAGATAACCGGCGGCGAAGATGCCGAAGGTCTGGATCATCACCAGCCAGTCGGGCATTTCCGGCGGGAAAAACAGATGGCCGATGACAGTCGCGAAAAATACGAAAATGATGAAGTCGTAAAATTCGAGCGCACCGCCCAGGGCCGAAAGACCGAGAGTTTTGTAATCCTGGCTGTTGAGTGGCCGGGCTGCTGCCGGTGTGGTGGTGGGAGACATGAAGCTGCTTCTTTTCTAAATTACGTATTACTTATGGGCATGCGGCAAGCGCAGCGCGATTTCAAGCCTTATCGATGTTCAATCGCTCAGGTATTTCGAGGGACGGTCGAGGAAGCGTCGCAGGAAGCTGATGTTCTCCAGCTCGTCATAGAGGCGCTCGGTGACGCCATCCTCATCGAAACAATAAATCGTCGCCTCGGGAATGGCCAAGAGCACCGGTGAATGGGTGGCGATGATCAACTGGCCGCCACTATCGGCGGCGTCACGGATGAGGGCCGCCAGTTCGAGCTGTTTTTGCGGCGAAAGCGGGCTTTCCGGTTCGTCGAGAAAATAGAGGCCGGCGCCATGGACCCGCCGGTGCAGAATGTCGAGAAAACCCTCGCCATGCGACCGCCGGTCTATGGCATTGTTCCTGATGATCCCGCGAAACGTCTCCGGAGTTTCCTCGGGAAAGTCTTCGCCTTTTTTCAGAGCCTTCTCCCGCTCCCAGCGAAAATCGTCCAGCGCCTCCTCATTCTGGCGACGGACATAACCGAGGACATCTTCCGCGCGCAGGAACATGCGAATCTTCGGATATTTCTTACGGGCGAAATAGAAAGACTTCGCCACGGTCTCGGCATGCTGGAGATAGAGGTCGCCGGCCACCTGGCCGTGATTGCCGATGGCATAAGCCGTCATCCCCGCCGCCAGCCCCTCCAGCAGCGTCGATTTGCCGGAGCCGTTATTGCCGGCAAAAAAGGTGATTGGCGTCTTGAATTCGAGGCGTTCCAGATGGCGCAGCGCCGGAACCGAGAAAGGGTAATCATCCCTCCCGCCCGTGCTTTCCTTCATGGTTACGCTGTCGAGAAACAGCATGTCGCAGTCCTTGCCAATATCCATCCTGTGCGGAGGTGGTGAGCCTCGGCGCGTCTTGGAGACCCGAGGTGTGTCAGTAGGACTGCAGTTTAACGTGGTCTGCGGCCTGCGCCAATGGCGCCGGACTGTTCGGTCTCAATTCGGCTTTGCAGGGCTATATTTCTTAGTGTATTATAAAATAATAATTCATAACTTGTAATATAGTATGATTTCATATATACGATTGGATATAATAACTATTGTGTAATTAAAAGACTAAACCAGATATATACTCCGTATTAATACAGTGATGTCAATCGTCATGCATTCTCATTGCTGTTGTGGGGAATGGATGAATTACATTGCACTATTTTCCGCCGTGACCCTTTTTTCCGCGATATTCGCGAGTGGGGCAGAGGCGCGGAAGGTTCGATTATTTGCCATACCCGGATTTGGCGGCGGTGAGACGATCGATCTCGTCTATGATCTGCCGAACACTCCAGCTTTCCTTCGGGACGGGAATGCCCTCGATCTCGGTTATCTGAATGGTAGCACTAGCGGCTATGTTCTGTATAACGGCGACCGTTATACCAAGCTCAGCCATGCGGATATTACGAGCCTGAAGGCGACGCTTGGTTTTGATCCAACGACCAAACACCGCATGGAACGGGCAGCCCGTGACGAGCAGAACAGCCGCTGGGGCTTCGTGATTTTCATCGCCGTGCTCGTGGTCGGCTTTTTTGTGTTCATCCACAAGGGGCTACAGATCATACGGTGGTTTGCGCGGTCACTGACGACACCAGCCGTCACTGACAGTGGCTCGGCGGACGCCGTGTCCGACCCGCTGGAAATTCGCAAGAAACAACTGTTGAACCGCCAATGGAGCGACAGCGAGGCGAATCCCGGCGCACGTGTGCCTGCACCTTCTTCAGGGCAGGCGCCTTCCCGGGCCAGCGCTCCTGTCCGGGCTTTCGGGCGCAGGAACGCCTGAGCCTGACCCGGCTCCGACCGCGAACTGCCGCAGGACCCGGACTATTCGAACCGGTCTATGATGCTGATGCCGCTTTCCCTGAAGCTGTCCATGGCGGGGATGGCGGTTGCGGCCTCGGAAAGCGTAATGTGCCGGCCGATCAGTTTTTCCGGCGCGAGCTTGCCGTTTTCGATCATGGCCAGCATATCCTCGTAACGCCACGCCTGCATGCCGTGGCTGCCGTAGATTTCCAGCTCATGGGCGATCACCCGGGCCATGGGAATGGCGGGCATGGCATGGTCGGCGAGCATGAGGCCCACCTGTACATGACGTCCACGCCGGCGCAGGTTGCTGATGGAGTTGCAGCAGGTCTGCGGGTGGCCAAGGGCATCGACCGAGACATGCGCACCGCCGCCTGTCACCTCGCGCACGGCTTCGGCAACATCGGCAACCGTGCGGCTGTTGATTGTCGCGGTCGCGCCGAGCTGCCGAGCCATCTCAAGCTTGTCTTCGGCGATGTCGATGGCGACGACCTGCGCGCCAAGACCAGCGCCGATCATGATGGCGGAGAGGCCGACGCCGCCGCAGCCATGAACCGCCAGCCATTCGCCGCCCTTCAGGCGTCCCTGATCGGTCACGGCACGAAAGGAGGTGGCGAAACGGCAGCCAAGACCAGCGGCGGTGGCGTAGCTCATCGATTGAGGCAGATGCACGAGGTTCTGGTCGGCATAGTCGATGGCGACATATTCGGCGAAGGAACCCCAATGGGTGAAGCCGGGCTGGAACTGTGCTTCGCAGACCTGCTGGTTGCCGGAACGGCATTCATGGCAATGGCCGCAGCCGGACACGAAAGGAACGGTAACGCGGTCGCCGGTCTTGAAGCGGGTGACGTGTCTGCCGACTGCGGCGATGACGCCGGCAAATTCATGACCGGGAACGTGCGGCAGGCGAATATCCGGGTCATGCCCCATCCAGCCGTGCCAGTCGCTCCGGCACAGGCCCGTCGCTTTCACCGCGATGACGACGCCGCCATCGGTCGGTTCCGGATCGGGCAGGGATGCGACTACCGGGGTTTCGCCGAATCGTTCGTAATAAAGCGCGCGCATCATGGCCTCACATCGTTGGTATGCAGGTTCGAAGTGATACCTGCTCTACCATTTCCAGCAAGGGGGCGGAGCGGTTTTGCATCCGGAAAGGTGGTTCAGTCCTTGATGACCATCAGGTCGCCGGCCGCGAATTTCAGCGTCACCGGCTCACCGACGGCGGGGGGCGCTGTGCCGGGATCGTTGAACATGTCGAAAGACAGGGTCGAGCCGCCAAGATCGAGGCGGGTGCGGATGACGGAGCCGAGGAACTGGCTGGAGGTGACCGTGCCGGAAATGGCGACATCGCCTTTCGCATCACTGCCGAGCGAGCCCGCTTCCGGTCGCAGGGCAAGAGTAATTTTTTCGCCGTTCGCCGCATCGACCGGCTTGTGGAGGGTGATCTGCTGCTCTCCGACACGGATGGTGTTGGAGGAGGAATCCACGATGGTCGCGTCGATGAGGTTGAGCGTACCGACGAAGGAGGCGACGAAGCGGGTCGCGGGCTTGTTGTAAATATCGAAGGGCGTGCCGATCTGGTCGGCGCGGCCGCCATTCATGACGACGATACGGTCAGAAATCGACAGGGCCTCTTCCTGATCGTGGGTCACGAAAATGGTGGTGATGCCGAGTTTCTGCTGAATCTGGCGGATTTCCTCACGCAGTGAGACGCGAATCTTGGCGTCGAGCGCCGAAAGCGGCTCGTCGAGCAGAAGAACTTCCGGCTTCGGGGCCAGAGCGCGGGCAAGCGCCACGCGCTGCTGCTGGCCGCCCGACATCTGATAGGGGTAGCGGTCCGCCAGATGTTCCAGATGGATAAGCTGGAGCATTTCCTTTACGCGCGCATCGATCTCGGCTTTCGGCTTGCCGGCGACTTTGAGCCCGAAGGCGACGTTCTCGTAGACATTCATGTTCGGGAACAGCGCATAGGCCTGAAACACCATGCCGATATTGCGCTGGTTTGGTCTCAGCGTCGTCTGGTCCTTGCCATTGATGACGATCGATCCGCCAGTCGGGATTTCAAAACCGGCGATCATGCGCAGCACGGTGGTCTTGCCGCAGCCCGATGGTCCAAGAAAGGAGACGAACTCGCCCTTTTCGATGGCCATGTTGAAATCATGCACGACCTGCACGGAGCCGAAGGATTTCTTGATATTGCTAAGTGTCAAAAAGCTCATGAAAATCTTGTCCTCAGGCCTTGGGAGGCGCGCCCTTCTGGTAGCGTGAAACGAGTTGGATCAGACCCAGGCAACCCCAGGTGATGCCGAAGGAAATCACGGCAAGGGCCGCGGGTTCATAGGCGCGGTTGGCGCCGAGCAGCTGCATATAGGGGCCGAAGGCCGGGCGGTTCAAAAGGGCCGCCATGGTGAATTCACCGATGACGATGGCGAAGGTCAAAAACGCGCCCGAGAGCACCGCGACCAGAACATTGGGCAGGATGATGCGCGACAGGATGGTCGTCCACCCCGCGCCAAGGCTTTGCGCTGCTTCCGTCAGCGTCGAGACGTCGATGGTCCTGAGACCGGTGTCGACGGCGCGGTACATGTAGGGCAGGGCGAGCGTGGCATATCCGAACATCAGAAGAAGGTTTGTGCCGAAGGTCGTGCCGGTCAGCGGCAGCCAGCTGGAGGTGTTGTAAAGCCTGATGTAACCGAACACGATGACGATGGCAGGAATGACCAGCGGCAGAAGAGTAATGAATTCGATATAGGGCCGCAGGCCCGGCAGTTTCAGACGCACCCAATAGGCCGTTGGCACGACCAGCAGAACGCCGAAGACGATGGTGAACAGCGCCATCACGACGGAATAGCTGAAGGTCTCCTGAAAACGCGGATCGGTAAGCACCTTTGCATAGGCGTCGAAGGAATATTCGCCGCGCCGCATTTTCAGCGAGAAGTTGGTCATGCCGATCAGCGGCAGGGCGAAATAGAGCAGGCCGAAAATCAGCGCGCCCCAGGCGAAGAAACGCTTCATTTCAGCCACCTTTCGCTGCGGGCGCGCAGCCAGATATAAAGTGCATTGGCGATGCCTGTGACGACGATCATGCCGAAGGCAAGCGCATAACCGAGATGCGGATTGCCGAGAACGTCGCCACGGATCTGCGCGAAAAGCAGGATCGGAACGATATTGAGCGAGGAACCGGTGAGCGCGATCGCGGTTGCCACCGCGCCGAAGGCGTTGGCAAACAGCAGCGACATGGTGCCAAGCAACGACGGCAAAAGGATGGGGAAGGCAACCATGCGCCAATATTGCAGGCCGGTTGCACCGAGAATTTCCGCCGCTTCGCGCCATTCGCGCTTCAGGCCATCAAGTGCCGGCGTGATGATGAGGATCATCAGCGGTATCTGGAAGAACAGATAGGTGACGGTGAGGCCCCAGAAAGACAGGATGTTGAAGCCCAAAAGCCTGAGATCAACGCCGACCTGCGTCTTCAGAAAAACGGTAAGCAGGCCGACCGGACCGAGCGTGGCGATGAAGGCAAAGGCGAGCGGCACGCCGGCAAATTGCGAAGCGACGCCGGAAAAGGTGAGAAGCGGGCCGCGGATGCGCTGCGGCAGGCCACCCAGCACCACGGCTGCGGCCACGGCAAAGCCGATCAGGCAGCCGAGCGCTGCCGAGGCAAGGCTGATCTTGATCGAAATCCAGTAAGCGGCAAGGATCGATGAGGTGAAAAGCCCGGCAATGTTTTCCAGCGTGAAGCTGCCATCCGTCTGCTGAAACGCGCCGATGACGATCTTCATCGTCGGCAGGATCAGAAACAGCAGAACAAAAACGGCAAAAGGTACGATCCCTATCCAGTGAAGAGGCAGTTTCCTGCCCGCATCGGATGGTCCGCCGGTGTTGGTCGATGACATGCCTTGTCCCCAAACGCCGCTTTCAAAACGGTCTGTCTATTAAGGTATTCATTATAAAAGAAGCACCCCGGCTTTGATCGGCCGGGGTGCTTTTTCAACAGTTTACTTCACGTTCGCGCCGACGACTTTGTCCCAGCCGCCTGTGACGGCAGCCTTGTTGGCGTCCACTTCCTCGAGCGTCGGGAAGATCGCCTTTTCATAGGCTGCTGCCGGCGGCAGGCTGTCGATCAGTTCCTGCGGAACCTTGCCGGCCTTGACCATGGCGTTGAAGCGGATCGGGTGGCAATAGCCCTTCAGCCAGCCAAGCTGACCGTCGTCGGAGTAGAGATGCTCCATCCAGAGCTTTGCAGCGTTCGGATGCGGTGCGTAGGCGGAAATGCCCTGAACGTACACGCCGGCGAGAACGCCCTTCTCAGGAACGACAACTTCCGTCGGCGGGTTGTCGTTCAGCGTCTTCTTCCAGGAAAGGGCGTTATAGTCCCAGGCGATGATGATCGGGGTCGCACCCTGGGCCAGCGTGCCGGCCTTGCCGATGACCGGAAGGAAGTTGCCCGCCTTGTTGAGGTCGGCGAAATACTTCAGGCCGGCTTCACCGGCTTCCTTGCCAGACTTCGCACCGGTGGAAAGACCGGCGGCGAGAACGCCGAGGATCGCCTGGTTGGAGGCGCGCGGATCGCCGGCAAGCGCTACCTGACCGGAATATTCCGGCTTCTGCAGGTCTGCCCAGTCCTTCGGCGTGTTCTTGACGAGGTCCTTGTTCACGAACATCGACATGACGCCGTAATAGTCGCCGTACCAGTAGCCTTCCGGATCCTTCACATTGTCAGGAATTTCGTCCCAGGTGGAGACCTTGTAAGGCTGCAGCAGGCCTTCGGCCTTCATCTGCGGGCCGAAGGCGAGACCGACGTCAACGACGTCAGGAGCCTGTGGGCCCTTGTTGTCCTTGTTCGCCTTGATGGCTTCGACTTCATCGGCGGAGCCGGCGTCGGGGTTCAGCTCGTTGACGGTGATTTCCGGGTATTTTGCCTTGAAAGCGGCAATCACGTCGCCGTAACCACACCAGTCGTGCGGCAGCGCGACGGTGGTCAACATGCCTTCCTTCTTGGCGGCGGCGATCAGTTCGGCGCTCGGTTCAGCGGCGGCAATCGCGGTGGAGGCGATGACCAGCGCGGTGGTCGTAGCAAGCAGTCGGCGGCAGTGAGAGATCACTTTTTTCTCCTCTTCGTGTTCTCATATTGCGGACGCTGATACGGATTCTCGATGAAGCTAATGTGACGGCCAGATTACAAATTATTTATCCGGATTCCGCCACTTTACACTCGTTTTCCGCCATTATCAGGATTGTATGCCTGTAATTGCGGGAGTTGCCCGTTGTCGTCCGTTAGACCAGATGCGTTCCCCAGCTTGGTGTTTTCCCCTGTTTTATCGTGCTGGTGGCGATGACAGGTATCCAATCAGCGTGCGGCATCCGCGTCAAGTCGTATGCCGGCTATGCAAATTCATGTTCTTTCCGGCCTGCGGAACAGCCGTGTCTGTTCAAACAGGCCTTCCAGCGCGTTCATGCGTTCCTTGGTTTCATCCCAGGTGCCGCTCTGCACCGCCTCGATCAGGGCTTCGACCACGAACAGGGTGACAACGGAGGAATCCCATGCCGAGGGAGCCTCGATCCTGACGCGGAAAATGTGCAGCGCATGGCGCGCCACCGGCGATGTCCATTGATCGGTGAAGAGGATGATCTGCACGCCGTTGGCCTTGGCCACCTCGGCGAGCGTCGTCATGTCGTGCTCGTAGCGTCGGATGTCGAATATGACGAGCACGTCGCCGGCGCTCATGTTCAGCATATATTGCGGCCAGGCGCTGGAATTGGACGACATCAGCGTCGTCTTCGGGCGGATCACCTGCATATGGGTGAAGAAATATTCGGCAATCGCGCCGGTGATGCGCCCACCCACGAAATAGATACTGCGCTTGCGGTCGGAAAGCAGCGCGGCGGCATTGTCGAAGACAGCGGTGTCGAGGTCACTCAGCGTATCGCGCAGATTGCCGGTAATGGCGTCGGCGAAGCGGTTGAGAATGTGCAGGCCGGGCGCATTGGTGGCCCAGCGGTCGTGTTTGGCGACGGGTCCGGAGATCGTTGCTTCCAGTTCCTGATGCAGATGCGCCTGAAATTCCGGATAGCCCTTATAACCGAGTTTCTGCACCATGCGCGCCACCGTTGGCGTCGAAACGCCGGCATTTTCCGCGATCGTGGTGATGCTGCCGAGGCCGGAGACGGGGTAGTTGCCGAGCAGGCTTTCCGCCAGCCGTTTTTCCGAACGGGTCAGCGCGCCGTAATGGGCATGGATGACATCCGACACGGTCGCCGTCGTGCTGCGCAAATTTTTCCCCTTTCCGGTCTTCTGCCGGTGCATGGCTAAAATAAACATCTGTGCCAGCTATCGAGTCAATGGGGAAAATGAAGAGAAAATTTCAAAATTCCATTTGACACTCGCAATAATGTGAAGAATTCTTTTCGTCATTGGCGGAACACGGGGTTTCCGGGTGGGGTTCGTGCATGACGGTGCGTTCACGGTTTTTCACAGAAGCGGAAGGGCAGGCCGTCGGCGTTGAGAATGCGGCGGCGAAAGGCGATGTCCTTCTCGTCTGCGAGCATGCCTCCGCCACCATCCCGCAGAAATACGGCACGTTGGGTCTTTCGCCGGAGGTGCTTTCGAGCCATGCGGCCTGGGATCCGGGCGCTCTCGCCGTTGCCCGGCTGCTTTCTGAAAAATTTGACGCCACGCTCGTCTACCAGCGGTTTTCGCGTCTCGTTTATGATTGTAACCGGCCGCCCGAATCGCCTTCCGCCATGCCGGTGAAAAGCGAGATTTACGATATTCCCGGCAATTTCGAGCTCAGCGAAGCGGAGCGGTTCGCCCGCACGTCAGCGCTTTATGTGCCGTTTCATGATCGGGTGAGCGAGATCATCGCTAAGCGGCAGGCGGATGGCCGCAAGGCGGTTGTGGTAACCATTCACAGTTTCACGCCCGTTTATCACGGCCGGTTCCGCGAGGTTGAGATCGGCATCCTGCACGATAGCGACAGCCGCCTGGCGGATGCGATGCTGGCGGGCGCCGAAGGATCTTCGCTCAGGGTCAATCGCAATGATCCTTATGGCCCGGAAGACGGTGTGACGCATACGCTACGGCTGCATGCGCTGCCGGACGGGCTTTTGAACGTCATGATCGAAATCCGCAACGATCTCATCGCCAATGAAGGAGATCAGGCGGCCATTGCCGGTTTTCTCCATGAGCTCATGGAGAAGGCGCTCTCATCGATTGACGGGTGAGGGAGCAAGGGCTGGCCGATGGTGAAGCACCGGGGCCGGCCATTGAGACGAGACTGCCGCCATTCAATAAAGCCGGAAAGGCGCGAAGCGGCAAGGGAACAGCAAGTGCGTGCGGCAGAGCGAGGGAAGCACCCGCGTGAAGCCGGAAACTGGGGCACAATCGGCCAATAACGGCTGACTGGCTTGTTTTTTTCTTATCAGGAGAGAAGGGCATGGACAGTTCATCATCAGGCGTCAGCTACAAGAAGGCTGATGCATCCTATTTCGAAAAACGCGGACTATCCCGTTATGCGGGCGTGTGGTCACTCTGGTCACTCGGCGTCGGCGCGGTTATTTCTGGCCATTTTTCCGGATGGAATTTCGGCTTTTCCACCGGTGGCTGGGGCGGCATGCTGGTGGCGGGCATCATCATCGCCATCATGTATCTCGGGCTGACATTTTCGATCGCGGAAATGAGCCCGGCCTTGCCGCATACGGGTGCGGCCTATTCCTTCGCCCGCACGGCCATGGGTCCATGGGGCGGGTTCATCACCGGACTTTGCGAGAATGTCGAATATGTGCTGACGCCGGCGGTTGTCGTCACCTTCATCACGGCCTATGTGAACTCCATTCTCGGCCTTGATCCGGCCTATTCACCCTTCGTGTGGATAGCGTTCTATCTGATCTTTCTTGCGCTCAATGTCTTCGGACTTGAGCTTTCCTTCAAGGTCACACTTGTTATCACACTGATTTCGCTCGCCGTTCTGGTGTTCTTCTGGATCAGCGCCATTCCCAATATCGATTTTTCGCGTTTCGCGCTCAATATCGGTGTCGGACCTGATGGCAAGGCGGTGGAGCTGCCGGAAGGTGGCGGTTCCTTCTTCCCCTTCGGTTTCTCGGGCGTTCTCGCCACGCTGCCTTTCGCGGTCTGGCTGTTCCTCGCCATCGAGCAGCTGCCGCTGGCGGCTGAAGAATCGGTCGATCCCAAACGAGACATGCCCAAGGGCATCATTCTCGGCATGGTGACGCTGATGGTCTCGGCCTTCATGATCGTGCTGCTCAACCCATCCCTGCCGGGCGTTGGCGCTTTCCATCTCAGCTCCTCGCTCGAGCCGCTGCTTGATGGTTTCAAGGCGATCTACGGCGATGGCGGCGTGGTGGTACTGGGTCTCGTTGCCTTGACCGGCCTGATCGCCAGCTTCCATACGATCCTTTATGCGCAGGGCCGGCAGATCTATTCGCTGTCGCGTGCGGGTTATTTCCCGACCGTTCTGTCGATCACACACTCCAAATACCGCACACCGTATGTTGCCAATATCTCCGGCGCAATTGTCGGCCTCGCTGTCATGCTTGTCATCTGGTTCTCGCTGGGTGCGGAACAGGGCGGCAGCATCATCGGCAGCGTGCTTTTGAACATGGCAGTGTTCGGCGCGATGTTCTCCTACATCATGCAGGCGATTTCCTTCATTCTGCTGCGGAAAAACCTGCCGCATATCGAGCGGCCGTTCCGCTCGCCCTTCGGCATTCCGGGCGCGGTGCTGACTGTTATCATCGCCATCGTCACGCTGCTTTACCAGATCCAGGATCCAAACTTCACCAAGGGCGTGCTCTGGGTCGCCGTCTGGTTTGCCGTGGCGATCGCCTATTTTGCCTTTGTCGGACGCCATCGCCTCATCCTGTCGCCGGAAGAGGAATTCGCGATGGAGCACAAGCAGGCTGCGGTTACCGCAGCGGCTGCAAAGGCCTGATGCACAAACAAACGGGCGGCCGCATCCCGGCCGCCCGATCGCCACAATAAAAGGGAACGGACAAAAATGACGAGCTACACATTCGACGCGCTTAAAATGGATGTCGCCGAGGGGCGCATCGACACGGTTCTGGCCTGCCTTGTCGACATGCAGGGGCGTCTGATGGGCAAGCGGTTCCAGGCGGAATTCTTCGTCGAAAGCGCCTTTGAGGAAACCCATAGCTGCAACTATGTGCTTGCCACCGACATGGAGATGGAAACCGTTCCCGGTTACAAATCCTCAAGCTGGGAAAAGGGATACGGCGATTATGTGCTGAAGCCCGATCTTTCGACGCTAAGGCGGGTGCCCTGGCTGGAAGGCACGGCGCTGGTGCTGTGCGACGTGCTTGACCATCACACCCATGAAGAAGTGCCGCATTCGCCGCGCGCGCTTCTCAAAAAGCAGGTGGCGCGGCTGGAGGCCATGGGGCTGAAAGCCTATATGGCGACGGAACTGGAGTTCTTCCTGTTCGACCAGACCTTCGATGCGGCGCGCGCCAACGGCTACAAGGGGCTGAACCTCGCCAGCGGTTATAATGAAGACTATCATATCTTCCAGACGACCAAGGAAGAGGATGTCATGCGGGCGCTGCGCAAGGGCTTGCAGGGCGCCGGCATTCCGGTCGAAAATTCCAAGGGCGAAGCATCCGCCGGCCAGGCGGAAATCAACGTTCGTTACGCCGATGCGCTGACCATGGCCGACCGGCACGCCATCATCAAGAACGCCACCAAGGAGATCGCCTGGTCGAAGGGCAAGGCTGTGACCTTCCTTGCGAAGTGGAACTACAATGCCGCCGGCAGTTCCTCGCATATTCATCAGTCGCTGTGGAGCGTCGACGGCAAGACGCCTGCTTTCCTCGACAAGGACGCCAAGCACGGCATGTCGGAGCTGATGCGGCATTATGTTGCCGGGCTTCTCGCTCATGCCAGCGAGATCACCTATTTCCTCGCCCCCTATATCAATTCCTACAAGCGGTTCATGGCCGGCACGTTTGCGCCCACCAAGGCGATCTGGAGCCTCGACAACCGCACGGCGGGATATCGCCTCTGCGGCGAAGGCACCAAGGGCATCCGCATCGAATGCCGCGTCGGCGGCTCCGATCTCAATCCCTATCTCGCCATGGCGGCTTTGCTTGCGGCAGGCATTGACGGCATCGAAAATAAACTCGAACTTGAGCCCGCTTTTGTCGGCGACGCCTATGGCGGCAAGGACGTGCGCGAGATACCCAAGACCCTGCGTGACGCCACCGCCTTTCTGGACGGATCGAAAATGCTGCGAAAGGCCTTCGGCGACGACGTGATCGACCATTATGTCCATGCCGGACGGTGGGAACAGGAAGAATACGACCGCCGCGTGACCGACTGGGAAGTGGCGCGCGGTTTCGAACGAGCCTAATCATTACGGGAAAACATCATGACCATGATCCAGAATATCTCGCCCATCGACGGCTCGGTTTATGCCGAACGGGAGGCGATGTCGCTGGAAGCGGCGCGCGCCGCCGTTTCGAAAGCGCGCAAGGCGCAAAAGGACTGGGCGCGACGTCCGCTTGAGGACCGCGTTCAGCTGGTTCTGAAAGGCGTGGCGCGCCTTAACGAAATGGTGGCCGAAGTTGTGCCGGAGCTGGCGCATATGATGGGCCGTCCGGTTCGTTATGGTGGCGAGTTCAAGGGTTTCAATGAGCGCTCCAACTATGTCGCTTCCATCGCGGCCGATGCGCTGGCACCCCTCGTCATCGAGGAGAGCGGCAATTTCGAACGCCGCATCGAGCGTGAGGCGCATGGCGTGGTCTTCGTCATCGCCCCGTGGAACTACCCCTACATGACGGCGATCAACACCGTCGCGCCTGCCCTGATGGCCGGCAATACGGTTGTTATCAAGCACGCGGCGCAGACGCTGCTGGTCGGCGAGCGCATGGTGCGGGCTTTCGTCGAGGCCGGTGTGCCTGACGATGTCTTCATCAATGTCTTCCTCGACCATGCCACGACCTCGGCGCTGATTTCCGAAGGGCTGTTCAATTTCGTCAACTTCACCGGTTCGGTGGAAGGCGGCCGCGCCATCGAGCGTGCCGCTGCCGGCACTTTCACCGGCCTCGGTCTTGAACTCGGCGGCAAGGACCCCGGTTATGTGATGGAGGACGCCGATCTCGACGCCGCCGTCGATACGCTGATGGATGGCGCCACCTATAATTCCGGGCAATGCTGCTGCGGCATCGAGCGTATCTACGTCAATGAAAACCTCTATGACGAATTCGTCGAGAAGTCCGTCGCCTGGGTGTCCAACTACAAGCTCGGCAATCCGCTGGAACAGGAAACGACGCTCGGGCCGATGGCCAACAAACGTTTCGCCAAGGTGGTGCGCGCGCAGATCGCAGACGCCGTCGCAAAGGGTGCCAAGGCTCTGGTCGATCCGAAGCTTTTCCCCGCCGATGACGGCGAGGGGGCATATGTCGCGCCGCAAATCCTCGTCAATGTCGATCATTCCATGGAGTTCATGACCGAAGAAACCTTCGGCCCCGCGCTTGGCATCATGAAGGTCAAAAATGACGACGAAGCCATCGCGCTGATGAACGACAGCAAATATGGCCTCACCGCCTCGCTCTGGACGCAGGATGCCGCACGCGCCGGGCGGATCGGCCGTGAGATCGAAACCGGAACCGTGTTCATGAACCGCGCCGATTATCTCGATCCCGCCCTTTGCTGGACCGGTGTGAAGGAAACGGGCCGCGGCGGCTCGCTCTCCATTCTCGGCTTCCAGAACCTGACCCGACCGAAATCCTACCATCTGAAGAAAGTCACGAAATGAATATCGTCGCCAACTGGAGCTATCCCACCGCCGTCAAGCTTGGCCGTGGCCGGATCAAGGAACTGGCGGAAGCCTGCAAGACGCTCGGCATCAAAAAGCCGCTGCTCGTGACCGATCGCGGCCTTGCCAACATGGCGATCACCGCACATGCGCTCGACGTGCTGGAAGAGGCTGGCCTTGGCCGGGCGATCTTCGCCGATGTTGATCCGAACCCCAACGAGATCAACATGGAAGCCGGCGTCAAAGCCTATCGCGATGGCGGCCATGACGGCGTCGTCGCCTTCGGCGGCGGTTCGGGCCTCGATCTCGGCAAGACCATCGCCTTCATGGCCGGGCAGACGCGCCCGGTCTGGGATTTCGAGGATATCGGCGACTGGTGGACGCGGGCGGACGCCGCCAAGATCGCGCCGATCGTCGCTGTGCCGACGACGGCGGGCACCGGTTCGGAAGTCGGCCGCGCCAGCGTCATCACCAATTCGCAGACCCATGTGAAAAAGATCATCTTCCATCCGAAGCTGCTGCCCGGCGTCGTCATCTGCGATCCGGAGCTGACGGTCGGCATGCCGAAGGTCATCACGGCGGGAACGGGCATGGATGCCTTTGCCCATTGCCTCGAAGCCTATTCCTCGCCGTTCTTCCATCCGATGAGTGCCGGTGTGGCACTTGAGGGTCTGCGTCTCGTCAAGGAATTCCTGCCGCGCGCCTATAAGGATGGTACTGACATCGAAGCACGCACCAATATGATGGCGGCGGCAGCGATGGGGGCGGTTGCCTTCCAGAAGGGACTTGGCGCCATTCACTCGCTCTCGCATCCGATCGGTGCGGTCTACAACACCCATCACGGCATGACCAATGCTGTTGTCATGCCTGCGGTGCTGCGCTTCAATCGCCCGGCCATCGAAGACAAGATTGCCCGCGCGGCTGCCTATCTCGGCATTTCCGGCGGTTTCGATGGGTTCTATGACTATGTGCTGGAGCTTCGCAAGGAACTCGGCGTGCCTGATAACCTGACCGCCATGGGCATCAAGCCTGATCGCATCGATGAGCTGGCGGCGGAAGCGATCAAGGATCCGAGCTGCGGCGGCAATCCGGTGCCGATGACGCTGGAGAATACCAGGAAACTGTTCGAGGACTGCTTTTAGGGATAGCCTTTATTCGTCAGGCTTGTGAGAGCTCGAGAGGCTTCTCCCCGGCGGGGAGAGGAAATATGCCGCGCCTTCACGCCGTGCGATGTAAGCCCGAAGAGGACGCTGCCAATTATCGACAGCCCGCGATACTCCATCGCGGGCTTTTCGTTGCGCGGCATAACCGTTCTTAGCCTTTTATTAACCCTGTTCGTTAAGATTACGGAAAGCACCATGAATTGCTTCGGTGCGTGAATGAGCATTAAACGGCTCTGATCAATCGGGAATATCATGCCTGTCATTACTTTTGCCAACACCAAGGGCGGCGCGGGAAAAACCACCGCCGTACTGCTTCTGGCAACCGAACTTGCCCGCAGCGGCCACCGTGTGACGGTGCTGGATGCCGATCCGCAATTGTGGATTTCCCGCTGGCACGAATTATCAGGCGAGATCGAAAATCTTTCGGTGATTTCGCATGTGACGATGGCCTCGCTCGAGGGCCATATTCGCGAAAACAAGGCCAACACCGACTGTTTCATCATCGACCTTCCGGGAGCGAAAACGCCGCTTCTGACGATGGCGCTCGGTATTTCCGATCATGTACTGATCCCGGTACAGGGCTCAGCCATGGATGCGCGCGGCGCCGCCGAGGTTCTCGATCATATCGAATTCCTGAACCGCAAGATGGGCAAGGCGATAGCCCATTCCATCGTGCTGACGCGGGTCAATGCCATGGTGGCGACACGCTCCCTACTGCTCGTCAAGATGCTGCTCGCGGAAAAGAACGTCTCGGTTCTCAATACACCGATTGTCGAGAGAGCGGCCTATCGCGATATTTTCGATTACGGCGGCACGCTTCTCTGTCTCGACAAGGACAAGGTCAGCAATATCGACAAGGCCGTGGAGAATGCGAAAGCCTTCGCGACGGAGGTCGTCGGCCTTCTGCCGCAACGGCTTCTGCGGCTCGGCACGCAACCTGCGCGCCTTTTCACCCGCCAGGCCGCCTGAGAGCTGCCCCCAGGGCAGGGCGGCTCCATCCGCCTGCTTAAGGCCAGAGGACATTTTCCGGCTCGTTAAGGCGCATAGCCGCGCAGCTTGTTGTAACGTGCGATCTGTTCCTTGGTCAGCAGCTTCACCGTTTCGAGATGAGCGGCAAGGTGGATGTATCTCAGCCTGGCGCGGCTTTCTTCAATACGGTCGAGCTGCGCGCGCAGTTGATCCGCATCGATTGCGCCGTTACGGAAGCTCGCATCCAGCGCCGCTTCGCCGGCGATCATTTGCCTGCCTTCTGTCGCGGCATCTTTTCGCATGGTTTGAAACAGCTGCTCGACGGCGGCGGTCTGCTCCGCCGTCAGCGCCAGTTCGGTCGCCATCTTTCCGACATGTGAGGGACCCGGCATGCCGTTGAGATCGGCGGCCTTCGCAAAGCCCCATCCACCTCCCTGTTCCAGTTCGGCAATATCCTCGGCCGAGAGGCTTTTGATGGTTCGGCTCTGCTGGCCCGCATAGGGAGACTGGTGGCGATGCTGCTCTTCCGCAATAGTGGAGAGGGGGAGAAAAGCGATGAGAAATACAGGAACCGTGAATTTCATGGGTGCTGTCCGAGCTGTTGCGATCCCCTGAGCTTGCCAGCCGGCCGGTTTGCCGGACATGATAGAAATCATGTCGAGTTCGATTTTTGACCAGCTTCGCCCGAGGGCGTCCATCTCCCGATCCTTTGAAAAAGGTGAATACCTTTTTCATCAGGGCGACCCCATTCACATGCTGGCGCTGGTCGCCGAGGGTTACGTCCACCTGATGCGGTTTCAGGCGGATGGACATAGTGCGGTGTTGCAGCGCGCGGGGCCCCTGGCGATTCTTGCCCAAGCCTCGGTCTTCTCGCAGCAATATCACTGCGACGCCATTGCGATGACGGCAGGGCGCGCATTGTTCGTGCCAATCGGCACGCTGCGGCAATTGCTTGAACGCGAGCCAGCATTCGCGCTGGAATGGATAAGCCATATTTCCGGCGAGCTGAAAAATGTCAGAACGCGTGCGGAAATATTGGCGCTGCGCTCGGTCAGTGCGCGGCTCGATGCATGGATCACCGTCAACGAAGGCAGGCTTCCGCCCAAGGGTCAATGGAAGGGCCTCGCAGCTGAAATAGGCGTTTCTGCCGAGGCGTTGTATCGGGAAATAGCGAGACGCCCGGCTTCATCCGACTAACCGGGCGCAGGCGACAAATTATCTGCTTGATTTGGAAATGATCGTTTCCTATATTGCGGCCATGACCAATATCGCCCAACCCAATTCTCAGGAACAGCGCCATCGCGGCAGGCCACGCGAGTTCGATCTCGATCATGCGCTTGATGGCGCGATCCGTGTCTTTTCCAGACGCGGTTACCACGCCACCTCCGTTGGCGATCTCACCGATGCGATGGAACTGGCGCAGGGCAGTCTTTACAAGGCCTTCAAGGACAAGAAGGCCGTGTTCATCGCCACGATGGAGCGCTACAGGATCGTACAGACCGAGCGTTTCGAGGCAGCGGTGGCCGGTTTCGATACCGGTTACGAGCGCCTTAGGGCAGGCCTGATGTTCTATGCGGAACGGTCGCATGGTGGTGTCGGTTCTGACGGATGTCTGGTGGTTGGTGCTGCTGCCGATCTGGCGGCCCTGGATGACGACATTGCAGTTGTGGTCGAGCGGGCTGTGAAGGCGAGGGAGCGCATCGTCGCCCGTCTCGTTGCCGAAGGGCAGAAGGATGGTTCCGTAGGTTCAAAGGCTGATCCCGATGATCTCGCCCGGGCGATGTTGTGCATGATGTACGGCATGCGCGTGGTGGGAAAGACGGGGCGCAGCCTCAAAGACATGGTGGCCGTGGTGGATATCGCCATGAGGCTTGCCGAGTGATTTTTGTGATTATTTAGGAAACGATTGTTTCCATATTGGAGAAAATGATGACGACGCGTGTAATTGAAGGGGATGATGTTGAGGCAACATCCATTTCCCCGGCTTTGACTTTCCTCTTGGCGACAGCCTGCGGACTGATTGCCGCCAACCTTTATTATGGCCAGCCGCTTGCCGGCATTATCGGGGCGGAACTTGGTCTTTCCGCCGGCGCTACCGGCCTTATCGTGACGCTAACGCAGATCGGTTACGGTATCGGTCTGCTGTTTGTCGTGCCGCTCGGCGATCTCGTTGAAAACCGCAAGCTGGTCGTCAGTTCCGTCGCGATGGCGGTGCTTTCCCTTGTGGGAGCGGCATTCGCGCCGCATGCGGCCCCGTTTCTGATTGCGGCCTTTCTCGTCGGCGTCAGTTCGGTCGCGGTACAGGTCATCGTTCCCTATGCCGCCCATATGGCGCCGCACGCCATTCGCGGCAGGGTCGTCGGCAATGTCATGAGCGGGCTGATGGCCGGCATCATGCTGGCGCGGCCGGTATCCAGCCTCCTGTCGGAAGTGGTGTCATGGCGCGGTGTTTTTCTGACATCTGCGGCAGTCATGGCGCTTCTTGCCGTGGTGCTTTTCCGGCTTCTGCCCACCCGCATGCCCGATGCGCGGCTGAGCTATGGGGCCTTGATGGCCTCGATGGGCCGGCTGGCGCTTCACACGCCGATCCTGCGGCGGCGGGCGATCTATCATGCCTTCCTGTTTGCGGCTTTCAGCCTGTTCTGGACCACGACGCCGCTTTATCTGAGCGGACCGCATTTTAATCTGAGCCAGGGTGAGATTGCGCTCTTTGCACTGGCCGGTGCGGCCGGCACCGTGGCCGCGCCAATCGCCGGGCGGATGGCCGATCGCGGCTGGACGCGTGCGGCCACCTTCTTTGCACTGGTGGCGGTGGCGCTCTCCTTCGCCGTCACCCATCTGGCGCCTGAAGGCTCACATCTGGCGCTCGCCATTCTGGTCGTCGCTGCCATCGTTCTGGATTTCGGCGTCACCACCAATCTGGTGCTCGGCCAGCGGGCGATCTTTACGCTCGGAGCGGAATTCCGCAGCCGCCTGAACGGCATCTACATGGCGACGTTCTTCATGGGCGGTGCGATCGGTTCCGCCGTGGGCGGCTGGGCCTATGCTGTCGGCGAATGGCAGGCCGCCTCGTGGATCGGCTTCGCCTTGCCGGTGGCGGCCCTTCTATATTTCCTGACGGAAAAGCGCGACTGAAACTCCATCAACGAAAAAAGCCCGGCGGACCAAACCGCCGGGCTTTTTCTTTTTTTGTTCCAGTCAATCTATTCCGCGAATTCGACCACCACGCCGGGACGGACCATTTTCGCCAGTTCGGTCGCATCCCAGTTGGTCAGGCGGATACAGCCGTGGCTGTTGGTCTTGCCGATCTTGGACGGTTCCGGCGTGCCGTGAATGCCGTAGGTCGGCTTCGACAGGGCAATCCAGACCGTGCCGACCGGGCCGTTCGGACCCGGCGGGATCTGCAGGATCTTGTCGTTCTGGCCCTGCTTGAAGTTGATCTTCGGATTATAGGTGTAGCCCGGATTGAGCGCGATGCGCTCCACCGTATGCGTGCCGCTCGGCGACGGCGTATCCGTGGAGCCGATGGTGGCGGGATAGGCGGCGATCAGATTGCCGTCCTGACCATAAGCGAAGACCTGTTTGATGCCCTTGTGTGCAACGATACGGGCGACCTGCCCCTTCTTCGTCTCACCCGGATTGACCACCTTGATGATGGTGCCGGGCACGGAGAAATCGATGCCGGGGTTCAGTTCCTTCAGGTAGTTCTCATCCATGTGGAAGCGTTCGGCCAGCGCCTCGGACGTGGAGGTGAAGGAGAGGGCCGGCAATTGTGATTTTGCGGCATAGTCGTCCGGAATGGAGGCGACATAGGGACCGGCGGCGTCGGCGGCGGTAATCGTATAATCCACGATCGGCATGCCGCCGGAGGCGCGAAGCCGCTCCAGAATATCATCGGAGTTGTTCGGATCGAGCTTTTCGCCGGTCATGTCCTGCCAGGCGGCAATCGCCTTGTTGACGTTGTCGCCCATCTTGCCGTCGATGACGCCGGGCGAGATGCCCTCGCGATCAAGGAAGGTCTGCAGCGCGACGATTTCCTGACGCGAGCGGTTGACCGGTGTGGTCACCGGCGTATGCCGCTCAATCAGGTGATCCGGCTGCGGAACGGCGGCCGTGGTGCTCTCGCCGGGCATCGGCTGACCGAGTGGGCCGCTTTCAACCGCGCCGGGCGCGGGAACGGAACCGGTATAGAAATTGTCGTCGGAGCCGTCGCCGCGATATTCGCGGTAATCGCGCACGCTGCCATTGTCCTGATAGCCATAGTCGCGCTGCGGCTCGCGATACTGGCCGCCGGGGGCGGGCGGATAATAGGTGGTGTCGCGCTGGCGTGCCTGCTGACGCTGCTGATAACCGGAGGGCATTTCGGTGGCCAGGAGATTGCCGTACTGGTCGTAAAACACCGTGCGACCCATCGCATCACGGCTGATGACGATATCACCGCGCTCCGGCATGAAGTCGAGCACACGACCGTCCGGAGTGACCAGCATTGTCTGCTGTTGGTCGCCATAACGCTGCTGCGCACCAGCCTGCAGCGGGGCGAAAACCGCCACCAGCGCGACCGTCAGACCCAGAGCTGCGTTAAGAAACTGTTTCACGATTCTGCTATCCCTTGCTTGTTCACCGATAAACACACCGCAATCTTGACCCTATTGTGAAAAAGGTGAATTCGCGGTTAATGCAATCTTAATTTCCGTCACGGTTAGTAGCGTTTCCGTGAACCATGCGTTTTTAGTGCCACAGGGAGGTTATCTTGCGTTCGTTTCAGGCTGGCAGGTCGCCACGCATTTTCCTCGATGAAACCTCCGTTTTCGATATCGGCGCCTGCGTCGTCGATGGCATTGATATCGCGCCCGGCCGCGCCATTCCCGATGATGGCGATGCGCGTATCGACCATTCGCTGGAAGGCTTTCTGTTCACCTGCGGTCCCGACCATATCCGCCATCCCGAACCGATCGACGGCGACGGTGAGGGGCGTCGATATCCGCTGCATGGCTCCTTCTCCTCGCATCCCGCGACGATCATCGTCTTTGATGTTCAGGAGTCCAATGCGCTGGCGCGTGTCGAGGTTCCCGTGAAGCTTGCCGATGGTGGCACAGCGCTGCTGGAACGGACATGGAGCATCGATGGCGAAAGCGGTGAAGTCAGCCTTGATGACAGGATCGTCAATACGTCCGAGCGGCCGATCCCGGTGTTCCTGATGTATCACATGAATGTCGGCGCCCGCCTGTTTGACGATGCCGTGCGGCTCGAAGGCGCGATGCTGGAGGGCGGCGGCCATGGCTGGCGTTTTGGCGAGGAGCCGGGCAATGTTTTCTGTGTCTCTGCTGGAAAAGATGAATGGGCGGAATTGAAGCTTGGGCCGATTGCGGCCATCAGCGGGAAGACGCTGACCGTGCGTTTTCGCACGGACACGCTGCCCTATCTGCAGATGTGGCGTAACCAGCAGGAGCCCGCCAATGTGCTCGGCATCGAGCCGGTTTCGCATCGCTGGGTGGGGCGTAGCCAGCTTGAGGCGGCGGGCGAGTTCAATATTCTTCAGCCGGGCGAAAGCCGTTCCTTCGGCCTGCGCTTTTCCATCCTCTGAGCTGTACCGAATGAAGGCCACGCATCATTGACGCATGGGGTTTGACCGCTTACATCGGATGCGGATTTAAGGATGACAGCCAGCGGCGCGGACGCCGGTTTCAGCGGAGGTATGACATGGATATCAGGCGCATAGACGACGAATATTCGGTAACGGGACAGATCAGCGTTGCTGATCTGGACGAGATCAAGGCGCTCGGCTTCAAGTCGATCGTCTGCCACCGCCCCGACGGCGAAGAAGAGGGCCAGCCGCTTTTTGCCGATATTGCCGAGCGTGCCGAGCAGCTTGGCCTCACCATCATGCATGTGCCTGTTGGACGTTACGGCGTCGACGCCGATGCCGTTACGGGCATGGTGGATGCGCTGGACGAATTGCAGCGCCCGATGCTTGGTTATTGCCGCTCCGGCGCGCGCTCGACGGCGATCTACGAAAAGACCCATCACCTGCGCGGCTGATTTTCCGCGCATCTAGATTTTTAATGCCAATCAACAGGAGTTTTCCATGACCATCAAGCGTATCGAGCCGGGCAAGCGCATGAGCGGCGCCGTCGTTCACGGCAACACCGTTTACCTGGCCGGCCAGGTTGGCGAAGGCACTGGTGTGACCGAGCAGAGCAAGTCGGCTCTCGCTGAAGTCGATCGCCTGCTGGCCGCTGCCGGTTCCGACAAGTCGAAGATCCTGCAGACCATCATCTACCTCTCCGACATGTCCACCTTCGGCGAAATGAACGCCGTCTGGGAAGGCTGGATCGACCCGGCAAACCCGCCGGCCCGCGCCACCAGCGAAGCAGCGCTTGCGACGCCGGACTACAAGGTTGAATTCATCGTGACCGCTGCTCTCTGAGCAACGGTTTGATTTCTGAGAAAAGGCCGGGTTGCGGATTGCAGCCCGGCCTTTTTTGATGGGATGGGGTCAAAAAACTCTCCCCGTCATGCCGGGCTTGACCCGGCATCCAGCCACGCCGCGCCTGCGCCGTAAAAAGAGTCTTCTGCGATCAAAGACTTGATCGCGCTGGACCCGGATCCAGTCCGGGGTGACGGGGCGACATGGCCACAAAATGCCAAGTAGAAGCAATTTCATGGTTTTTGAATCGCTTGCGCCTGTCACCTCACCGGCTAAGCAAGCGCCTTCTCAAATTGCTTCAACGTCGTCACCCGCTCAGCAAACCACAGCCGCGCCAGATCGCTGGCCGAGGCGAGATCGATTCCATCCGGGTCGATGGAGGTGATCGTCCAGCGGCCTGATTTTGCGCCGGCCAGAACGGCAAGCCGGGATGCTTCGCCCTTGATGGCGTTGAGGCGGGTCGCTTCGCTTTCCGCCGCCGCCATCAACTCTTCCGCACCTGATAGATCGGTGCGCAGATCGGCTGGCGTGATGTTGCTGGCGTTGCGGGCCGGGCCGCCATTGATCTGCACGCCCTCTGTCCGCAGCCGGTAAAGCCGCGTATCGGGCAGGGAGAGATAGAGCTTGGCCTTGGGATAACGGGCAATGTAGCGCCCGATGGCGAGTGGAACTTCATCCGGGCCGATTTGTTCCGCCTTGCCCACCAGTGTCAGCCTTGGCAGCGTCAACGCATCGCCCTTGCCGAAGGGGGCGAGTGTCAGCGAGATGCGCGGGTCGGCCTCCATGTTGCGGGCGTGCAGCGTCAGCCCGGCCGCGAAGAAGAACGGCGTGCCATCCGGCTCGATGCCGATATTGGTTGCGGTCGTATAGGGATAACCGCTGACGGGATCGAGAGTGGCGAGCGCTGCCGTGCGGGATGTGTGCAGCACGTCGCGGGCTACGCGCACCGCCTCGAAAGGCGCGCCGGCCGAGGGTTCGATCTTCGCGCCGCGTGGAGTGATGACGGGAGGGGCTGCGTCCGGCATGTCGTATCCTAAGCTGTGAGTCTCAGTCAGGATTTACACCATGCCGGAGCCGTGTCCATCACCAATATCGGAGGGCAATGTCAGGTGCGGGTCCTGATCTGCGTCAGGGTACGTGTCGGCGTGATCGCTTCCGCATCCAGCTTTACTTCGATGATGGCCGGCTTGCCGCTTGCACGGGCCCGTTCGAAGGCGGCGGCGAAGTCTTCGGTCTTTTCCACCGTTTCGCCGTGGCCGCCATAGGCCTTGGCAAAGGCGTTGAAATCCGGATTGACGAGATCGGTGCCGCTGACACGGCCGGGATATTCCCGCTCCTGATGCATGCGGATGGTGCCATAGGTGCCGTTATTGACCAGCACGGTGATGATCGGCAGCCCGTAACGCACGGCGGTGATGAACTCCTGTCCGTGCATCATGAAACAGCCGTCACCTGCAAAGCAGATCACCTCACGCTCCGGGAAAAGGTGCTTCGCGGCAACCGCCGCCGGCAGGCCGTAACCCATCGAGCCTGATGTTGGCGCCGATTGCGTGTTGTAGCGACGGAAACGATGGAAGCGATGCACCCAGGTCGCATAGTTGCCCGCGCCATTGGTAAAGATCGCATCCTCGGGCACATTGGCCTCGATCCAGTCCATGATCGGACCCATCTGCACCGCGCCGGGGCCGGTCTGTGGTGGCGTGGACCAATTCAGATAGGCCGCATGCATGGCGGCGGTGCGGTCCGCCCATGCGGCATTTGCAGAAAGCGTGAGCGAGGAGAGGGCGCTAACGAAATCATCCGGCGCGGCGCAGATTGCCAGATCCGGTCGATAAACGCGGCCAAGTTCTTCCGCTTCCGGATAGATATGGACGAGTTTCTGCGACGGGTAGGGGATGTCGAGCAGCGTATAGCCGGAAGACGGCATTTCGGAGAGGCGGCCGCCGAGCAGAACCACGAGGTCGGATTCCTTGATCTCCTTCGCCAGCGCCGGGTTGATGCCGATGCCGACATCGCCCGCATAGGAGGAGCTCAGATGATCGAACAGCATCTGGCGGCGGAAGGAGCAGCCGACGGGAAGTTTGTGCTTTTCCGCAAAAGCCTTGAAGCCTGCGACGCTTTCCTCGGACCAGCGCGTGCCGCCGATGATGAAGACCGGGCGCTTTGCCTCATCAAGCATTTTTGTGAAGGCGGCCATCTGCGACGGGCCGGGATGTGCCTCGACGGGTGTGTAGGGCTTCGCCTGGGGCGCTTCGACCTCTTCCACCAGCATGTCTTCGGGCAGCGTCAGCACCACCGGGCCGGGGCGGCCGGAGGTTGCGACGGCAAAGGCGCGGGTGACGAATTCGGGAATGCGGCGGGCGTCGTCGATCTCGCCCACCCATTTGGCGAATTCGGTGAAGGCGCGGCGATATTCCACTTCCTGAAAGGCCTCGCGCTCACGCGCTTCGCGCTGCACCTGGCCGATGAAGAGGATCATCGGAATGGAATCCTGCCTTGCGATATGCAGGCCGGCCGAGGCGTTGGTTGCGCCCGGACCGCGGGTCACCATGCAGATGCCGGGTTCGCCGGTCAGCCGGCCCCAGGTGTCGGCCATCATGGCGGCGCCGCCTTCCTGGCGGCAGACCACGGTTTCGATGCCGCTTTCATAAAGCGCATCCAGCACGGCGAGATAGCTTTCGCCCGGAACGCAGGAAACGCGGGAGACGCCATTGGCTTTCAGCGCTTCGACGATCAATTGCCCGCCTGTTCTTTTCATTCCGGCTGCAGTCATGGCGTCGTGGTCCTTTCGATGTTTTCCAGTTCGGCCAGCACCTGCGCCTGATGTTCGCCGAGCTTCGGGCTCGGGCGTTCATAGCGCAGCGGCGTTTGCGACATGATAATCGGTGTGCGGACACCGGGGATGACGGTGCCGTCTTCGGCCTCCAGATCAATGCGAAGACCACGTGCCTGAACCTGTGGATCGGCGAACATTTCCTCGATGGAGTTGATCGGCCCGGCCGGGACGGCGTTCTTTTCGCAGGCGGTCAGAAGATCGCGCTTCTGCCATTTCAAGGTTTCCGTGGACACGATCTGCCGGACTTCTGCTTTATGGGCCACGCGGGCCTTGTTCGTCGCGTAACGTTCGTCATCGGCAATCGCACCGATGCCGAGAATATTGCAGAGGCGGCGGAACTGGCCGTCATTGCCGACCGCGAGGATGAGGAAGCCATCGGCCGTCGGCACCACCTCATAGGGGGAAATATTCGGGTGGGCGTTGCCGAGTCGGACGGGAGGCTTGCCGGAAATCAGGTAATTCATGTTCTGGTTGGCCAGCACGGCCGATTGCACGTCGAGAAGCGCCATGTCGATGTGCTGGCCTTCGCCTGATCGAATGGCGTGGATCAGGGCTGCCTGAATGGCTGACACGGAATAGATGCCGGTAAAGATATCGGCAACCGCAACACCCGCCTTCATCGGCTGTCCGTCGGCTTCGCCCGTGATCGACATGAAGCCGGACATGCCCTGCACGATATAGTCGTATCCGGCGAGATCGGCATAAGGCCCGGTCTGGCCGAAGCCGGTGATGGAGCAATAGATCAGCTTCGGATTGAGCGCCCGCAGGCTCTCGTAATCGAGGCCATATTTGGCAAGCCCGCCGCGCTTGAAATTCTCGATGACGACATCGGCGGTGCGCACCAGCCGGCGCACCAGCTCACAACCCTCGGGCGTCTTCAGATCGGCAACGATGGAGCGTTTGCCGCGATTGGTGGCGTGATAGTAGGCGGCGGAGAGGTTTTCTCCATCGGCATCTTCGACGAAGGGCGGGCCCCATGCGCGGGTATCGTCACCGCCCTCGGGGTTTTCCACCTTGATGACATCAGCGCCCATATCGGCCAGCATCTGCCCTGCCCAGGGACCGGCCAGAACACGCGCCAGCTCGATGACGCGAATGCCTGATAGCGGCGGTTTCCTGTTCGGCATGTCGGTCATCTGTCCCCCGGTATTTGTGTCTGCCGGTTTATAGACCGCTGCTTGCCGCGTCGCATGTGATTTTATCTCATGGACTTATTCCGTTTCGGCAAAGGCCGCCTCAATCGCCGACGACGCGCCCGCACCAGGCGGCGAAATCCGCCGCCACGGCCTGCCAGCCGATCTCGTTCAAGGTCTCGTGCCGCATGCCCTTGTAGATCGTGTGCTCGACATGGCTGAAACCGGCCTCCCGGAAACGCTCCGCCAGCCAGACGATCTCTTGGCCGTCATTGGTGGCGGCGTCCTGATCGCCGCTGACAAGCAGAAGCGGCAAGGCTTTTGGCAGGCGCCCGATGAGTTTCGGTGCGCGAAAGGACATTTGGAAAACATCCTGCCACAGGGAAACACTGGCCTCGAACTGGCAGAGCGGGTCCTCCACATAGGCGTCCACCGCCGCCCTGTCGTGGCTCAGCCAGTCGGCATGGGTGCGCCTTTCCGGCATTCGGGCATTCCATGCGCGGAAGGTTGCCTTCGGCAGAATGGCGCTCGGCACATCCGAGCCTTTCAGCATTTTTTCCAGCCGCAGCAGCACCTGCGCGACACGGCCCATGAGGCCGGGATTGAGATTGGAATTCCAGATCGACAGGCCGTCGAAGGCATCCGGATGGCTGACGGCGGTGTTAAGCGCCACGAGGCCACCCATGGAATGGCCGAACAGGATCACCGGCAGGCCGGGGTGCCTTTCGCCAACCATCCGGCGCATCGCCATGACATCGGCAACGACCTTTTCCGCGCCGTCCTTCCAGCCAAAACGGCCGAGAGGCGCATCTGCCGCTCTCGTGCGGCCATGGCCGCGATGGTCGTGGGCATAGACTTCGAAACCCTGCTTCGACATCACATCCGCGAACCGGCGATAGCGGCCTGCATGGTCAACCAGCCCGTGGCAGATCATCAGCACGCCGCGCGCCGGGGAAAGGGCGGAGGGCTGGTGGCGAAAGGCGATGGATGCGCCGGAGGGGGCTTCCAGTCTCTCAATACGGCTGAAGGCCAAGTCGTCGGTCGTTTCATTCATGATCGCGCCTGTCCTGCCATAACATCCCTTGTCATAATCATGGGGTCATAATCGTGCCAGAGGTTGCCCCAAGGCCCTAATTACCCTACATAGCGGCAAATTTCCCGATACGTACTCTTAAAAATCCGATGTGGAGCATTCGCTACAATGGCACGTCAATTCATCTATCACATGGCCGGGCTGAACAAGGCCTATGGCGCGAAGAAGGTTCTGGAGAACGTTCATCTCTCCTTCTACCCCGACGCCAAGATCGGTATCCTCGGCCCGAACGGCGCCGGTAAGTCGACTGTTTTGAAGATCATGGCCGGTCTCGACAAGGAATATACCGGCGAGGCATGGCTGGCCGAAGGCGCGACGCTTGGTTATCTCGAGCAGGAGCCGAAGCTCGACGAAAACAAGACCGTGATGGAAAACGTCATGGAAGGCGTGGCGAGCAAGACGGCAATCGTCGACCGCTACAACGAATTGATGATGAACTATTCCGACGAAACGGCGGATGAGGGCGCGAAGCTCCAGGACATCATCGACAGCCAGAACCTGTGGGACCTCGAAAACCAGGTCGAAATGGCCATGGACGCCCTGCGTTGCCCGCCCGGTGACTCAGCCGTAACAGGCCTTTCCGGTGGTGAACGCCGCCGCGTGGCGCTGTGCCGCCTGCTGCTGTCGCAGCCGGACCTGCTGCTGCTCGACGAACCGACCAACCACCTTGATGCGGAAACCATTGCGTGGCTTGAAAAGCACCTGCGCGACTATCCCGGCGCCGTGATGATGATCACCCACGACCGCTACTTCCTCGACAACGTCACGGGCTGGATTCTCGAGCTCGACCGCGGCCGCGGCATTCCCTATGAAGGCAACTACTCCGCTTACCTGCAGGCGAAAGCCAAGCGCATGCAGCAGGAAGCCCGCGAAGATGCATCGCGCCAGAAGGCAATCAGCCGCGAAAGCGAGTGGATCGCCTCCAGCCCCAAGGCACGCCAGACGAAATCCAAGGCCCGTATCAAGGCCTATGACGAACTGGTGGAAGCAGCTGAAAACCGCCGTCCCGGCGACGCGCAGATCGTTATTCCGGTTGCCGAGCGTCTTGGCCGCGTTGTCATCGAGGCCGAGAACCTCACCAAGTCCTATGGCGACCGCGTGCTGATCGAAAACCTTTCCTTCAAGCTGCCGCCCGGCGGCATCGTCGGCGTTATCGGTCCGAACGGTGCGGGTAAGTCCACGCTGTTCAAGATGATCACCGGTCAGGAACAGCCGGATAGCGGTTCGGTAACTGTCGGCGAGACGGTTCAGCTCGGTTATGTCGACCAGAGCCGCGATACGCTGGCGGGTGACAAGACCGTCTGGGAGGAAATCTCCGGCGGCAACGACATCATCAAGCTCGGCAAGTTCGAAGTGAACTCGCGCGCCTATTGCGGCGCCTTCAACTTCAAGGGCGGCGATCAGCAGCAGAAGGTCGGCAACCTCTCGGGTGGTCAGCGTAACCGCGTGCACCTCGCCAAGATGCTGAAGGCCGGCGGCAACGTGCTGCTGCTCGACGAACCGACCAACGACCTTGATACGGAAACGCTGGCAGCGCTTGAAGAAGCGCTGGAAGCCTTCGCCGGCTGCGCCGTTATCATCAGCCACGACCGCATGTTCCTCGACCGCCTGGCCACCCACATCCTCGCTTTCGAGGGTGACAGCCATGTGGAATGGTTCGAAGGCAACTTCGAAGACTACGAAAAGGACAAGGTCCGCCGCCTCGGCCCGGAAAGCATCAAGCCCGGCCGCGTGAGCTACAAGCGCCTGACACGCTGATCCTTTCATCATCTCTTCAAGAAAGGCCCGCCGTAAAGCGGGCCTTTTTCCGTGTAATAAGTGGACATGATCGTCTCGCACGACACTTTACGCTTGCATCGAACGCCACATCGACATAAAGATATCTTTATATCTTGATTAGCTTGCGAGGCACGGCAGAGTGACGTTCGGTCTGGACAAATTGGTGGATCTGTTGAAAGCGGCGGGTGAGACGACACGCTTTCGCTTGCTTGCGCTTCTGGCGGCAGGCGATCTGACGGTTACCGATCTTACCGAAATCCTCGGCCAGTCGCAGCCGCGTATCTCCCGTCACCTCAAGCTTTTGACGGAAGAGGGGCTTATCGAGCGTTATCAGGAAGGCGCATGGGCCTATTTCCGTTTGCGGCAGGATGGCGAACCTGCGGGTGTCGTTCGGCAGCTGCTTGGCGCCGCGTCGCCGTCGGATGCCGTTCTCCAGCGTGACAGTGAACGGCTTGCCACTGTCAAGCGGGTGCGGGCGGAGCGGGCGCAGGATTATTTCAGCCGCAATGCTTCCGCCTGGGACGAACTGCGTCGCCTGCATGTCAGTGACGAGGCCGTGGAAGGCGCGCTCCTGAAGCTGGTGGGCACCACGCCTGTCGATTCGCTTCTCGATCTGGGCACCGGTACCGGCCGTATCCTGCAGCTTCTGAGCGGCATCTATCGCCGCGCGATCGGCGTCGATGCCAGCCGTGACATGCTGTCGGTGGCGCGTGCCAATCTCGACAAGGCGGGCGTGGTCAATGCCTCGGTCCGTCATGGCGATATTCTCAATCTGCCGCTGGAAGGACAGGATTTCGATCTGATTGTTATCCATCAGGTCCTGCATTTCCTCGACCAGCCGGAAATCGCGCTTTCGGAAGCCGCGCGCATGCTGCGTCCCGGTGGGCGGCTGATCGTCATCGACCTTGCGCCGCATTCCTTCGAATATCTGCGCGATGAACATGCGCATGTGCGGCTCGGTTTCTCGCATCCGCTGATGGAAGAATGGCTGAAAAAGGCCGGACTTGCTCCGGACCGCGCCGTCGATCTTCATTCTGAAAAAGCGTCTGACGAAGCTCTGGACGTGACGATCTGGGTTGCCCGAGACCAGCGGCTGCTGATGGCAGACGATGTGGTGCAAGAGGCCGTTTTACTTGCTGCCGGGAGGGCATGATATGTTGAGGTCGGAAACCGCACGCCGTGATGGCGATATCCGGTTGTCTTTCGAATTTTTCCCGCCCAAGAATGCCGAGATGGAAACCCAGCTCTGGGAAACGGTTGCCGAGCTGAAGAAGTGGGATCCGGATTTCGTGTCCGTCACCTATGGCGCCGGTGGATCCACAAAAGCGCCGACACTGGATGCGGTGCGCCGCATGATCGGTGACAGCCATCTGTCGACCGCAGCACATCTGACCTGCGTGGATGCCAGCCGTGAGGACGTGCATCAGGTCATAGAAGAGTTCCGTAACGCCGGCGTTCGCCATTTCGTGGCGCTGCGTGGCGATCCCTCCACCGGCATCGGCACGGCTTACCAGCCGCATCCGGAAGGTTACGAGAACGCGGCGGCTCTGGTGAAGGGACTGCGCGAGATCGGCGATTTCGAGATTTCCGTTTCGGCCTATCCGGAAAAACATCCCGAGAGCGCGAGCGATGCCGTTGATATCGATATGCTGAAGCGCAAGGCGGATAATGGCGCGACGCGTGCGCTGACGCAGTTCTTCTTCGATAACGACGTGTTCGAGCGCTATATGGAGCGGGTGACGGCGGCGGGGATCACCATACCGGTGGTTCCGGGCATCATGCCGATCCAGAACCTCACCCAGCTCAAGCGTTTCGCCGGCCGTTGCGGCACCAGCGTTCCCGGTTTCCTGGATGAGCGTTTTGAAGGCTATGACGACGATCTGGAGGGTCGTGCCCGCGTGGCTGCGGAGGTTGCCGCCGAACAGATCGCCGATCTTCAGCGTCGCGGTGTCAATGAGTTCCACCTCTACACCATGAACCGCGCGCCGCTGGTCGACGCTGTGCTTGAAAATCTTGGGCTGGAGCGTCTGCGCCGCAGCGCCGCCTGACTTAAAGCAGCAGAGTACCGACATGAAAAAAGCGCAGGTCCCTCGGGGCCTGCGCTTTTTAAACTCGTGTCATCTACGGTTCTTATCTGCGTTTGGTCTTCACGTCGCGTCAGATGAAAAGCATCATCGCTACGAACAAAAACGCCAAACCGACTGCCAAGGCATTGAGAGATTTTGTAAGTCCCATGGGTGCCTCCTCTTGTTGACAGGTTCGATAATATGACCGTTTTGTGGCGGTTGAAAAGCGGTTTTTGTGATGCAGTGCAGCACGTCGCCAGGCGATATAAAAAAGGATTTTCTGTAATTAATTGAAAATAAAAGATTATTTTCTTATCACGCAGTGCTTCATATGTTTAAAAAAAGTAAATGACCGGGGTGTTATCCCCAGTCATCAGGTCGAGATTAACACTTTATGCCTTGATTCCGGCCGATAGATTAAAGGCCGGAAGGCGCCGTTAAGATTGCTTAAAGCGCCTGCAGAAGTGCGGTAGACGGCCAGCCATCGGCGGGCAGTCCGAGACGCTGCTGCTCCTTCTGGATGGCGACGCGGGTGCCGGAACCGAGAATGCCATCCACCTTGCCGACATTGTGTCCGCGCGCTTCGAGCTTGGTCTGAAGCTCCTTCATCGTCGCGTCATCGAAACCGGGCTCCGGATTGCCCTTGTTGTAAACGGGGGAGCCCATCAGGCGGGTGGCGAAATACGCGGCCGAGGTCGTGTAGATGAACGACTGGTTCCATTCCAGATAGATGTTGAAGTTCGGATAGGTGATGAAGGTCGGTCCCTTGCGCCCCTGCGGCATGATGAGGGCCGCGGGCAGGGTGGCGAAGTTCTTGTTGCCGTCGCGCGGGGTTACGCCCAGCGCGAACCAGTCACCGGCGGTCAGCGGGCCGCCAAGGCCGGACTTTTCCCAGGGCAGGTTTTCCGGCAGCGACACTTCCTGGATCCAGGGTTCGCCCTTCTTGAAACCGAGATGCTGGATGAATTTCGCAGCCGTCAGGATCGCATCCGGGGCGCTGCTCTTGACGTTGATGTGACCGTCGCCATCACCATCGACGCCGAAGGCGATGATGTCCTTGGGCAGCATCTGCACCTGGCCGATTTCACCGGCCCACGCACCGGTGTTGGCAGCGGGATCGAGATCGCCATGCTGGACCATTTCGATCAATGCCAGTAGCTGCGGGCGGAAGAGTTCCGGGCGGCGGCAATCATGCGAAAGGGTCACCAGCGCGTTACGGGTGTTGAAATCGCCCTGCACGGCGCCAAAATCCGTCTCCATGGCCCAGAAGGCGGCGATGACGCCGGCCGGTACACCATATTCACCTTCGGCGCGGGCGAAGGTGGAGGAGAGTTCCTGCAGCTTCTTGCGGCCGATATCCAGACGGGCCTGGCTGACGGTGCGCTGGGAGAATTCCAGGAAGGTCTGGCGGAAGACGCCCTGGGCGCGGTCACGCGAGAGCACTTTCGGATCGATCTGCGCGCCCGCAAGCGCCTTCTGAATAGCATCGGCCGGAATGCCCTTGGCGAGCGCATCGGCTTTCACGCCTTCAAGGAATGCGCCGAGATCGCCGCCGCAGGCAACCTGCTTGGGATCCTCAGGCGAGGCAACGGGCGGGGTGGCGAAGGCGGAGGCGGTGGAAAGAAGCGACAAAGCGGCGGCAAAAACGATGCTGCGCGACCGGAACGTGGGCATGGGAATTTCCTCGATAGGTTGTTAGCCCGCTTTACCCATATGTTTGCGACAAAAAAACGGACCGTGCGATCTGACGTTGCAGAACAACGCCGATTTTTCGAAAGTGTTGCTTCTTGGCCGTCTTATTTGGCCGAAGCAATCCATTTCCGCCAGTTTTTCTCCGTGCCGGCAAAGACATTGATGTCGGTTGGACCGTTTACGCCGGGCACGACGCCGGTTGCCGTATATTGCCAGAAGGCCCATTTGCGATCTTCGTAGATCTTGGCCGGATGGGCGGCAACGGAACGCACCCAGAAATGGTAATCCTTGAACTGACCGACGAGGTTGTCGCGGTGGAAATCAACAGAGGTATAGATGATCGGGCGCTTGCCATAATGGGCCTCGATACGATCAAGGAAACGCTGCATCTCGGTGCGAACGACGCCCGGCGCCGGGCGCGTCTTGCAGGTGGGCGAGGAGGGGTTCCACTCCACGTCGAGAACCGGCGGCAGGGTGACGGCATCCTTTGGCACGTTGCGAATGAACCAGTCCGCCTGGGCATCCGCTGTCGAGCAGAAATAATAGAAATGATAGGGCGCGTGCAGAATATCCGCGGCTGCCGCGCTACGCCAATGGTCGCCGAACTTCGGATCGATGCGGTCCGATCCCTCTGTCGCCTTGATGAAGACGAAGGAAACACCTGACTTGCGGACGGTCTGCCAGTCGACATCACCATTCCATTTGGACACGTCGATGCCGTGCACCTCATGACGGTGCGGGTTGTTCATGCCGAAATCCTGCGGATCGGTATCGGAAAATTTCGGTTTGGAAACGGATGCGGTTTCCAGCAGGTCATAGCTGGTGGAGGTGCAGCCGCCGATCAACAGCAAAGCCGACAATAGTGCCGATAAACGCAGCCGCATTGGAATCCTGATGAAAATGTTGCCCATCCCACGGCAGCAAAATGGCGCGCCGTATCTCCCGATTTATGCATAACATGGTAAACAAACTGATATGGCAAGGGGCAACGTGCTTTTTGCACCCCGCAAGTCGCTGGATTCGAAGCGGTTTGCGGTTTTAACGCCGAAATCTGGCCCGGCAGGAGCCTTGAGGTCGCCCCCCCTTTGGCCCCCAAAGATTCGCACCGCCCCCGGGAATCAGGCGTCGGCCAATATGCGGTGGATTTTCGGCTGCTGCGCTTCAACGACCGGAAGTGTGATGACAGCCCGCCACGCATAGCCCCGGGCGATTTCCTCGAATTCGAGGTTACCGTCAAAACGGCCGGCCATATTGGCCAGAACATAGCGGAGATTGGCGCGGGGCGTAACGTGAAAGCGGGTGAGCCAGGCTTGCAGAAGCGTGCGGAACCAATTCGGCAACTGTTCCTGCTGGCCGAAATCGACAATATGCAGCGAACCGCCTGGTTTTACCGCCGTGAGCGCCTGTTCGATCGCCTTTTCCCAGTCCGGTATCATCGACAGCGCATAGGGGATCATGACGCGGTCGAAGCCTTCGGACTGGCCGAATTCAGAAGCACGGAAGGCGGTGGCATCGGCCACGCGCAGAATGGGGCGTTCCGCCTTGCCGGCGAAATTCTCGGAGGCGGTCAGTAGCATTTCGGCGGAAATGTCGAGGCCAAACAGTTTCGCGTCCGGAAACTTGCGGCTGGCCAGCAGCAGGTTGCGACCGGTGCCGCAGCCCACTTCCAGCAACGTGCCGCCCTTCGGCACGTTGAGGCCGGAAATGGTCCTGTCGCGGCCGAGAAGGTAATATTTGCGGGTTATATCGTAGATATGCCGCTGGTGGCGATACATGCGGTCCATCAGGCTCGCATGCGCGCTGTCTGCAAGGCCCACATTCTCGCCGATGGTTTTCATGCCATAGCCCTCTCGTAAATATGGAAGCCGCCGTAGATGGCCGAGCGGTCCATGGCGTTGAGCTCGTTGGAGCGCTCTTCGAGATAGACCCACTGGTTGCGGATATCAGGGGAAAGCCGACCTTCGATGACGCTCTTTTCGGCGGCGGTGCGAAAGATGATGCGTGCGCCCGAGGCGGCGGTGCGGCTGATCTGCGACCACAATTCGTTGAGCTGCACGTCCGTCATCCAGTCCTGCGCGTCGAGGAGGATGTAGCGGTCGACGGCGCTTGCCGGCTTGCGCGAGAGAAGCTCGGTATAGGTGGCGTGGTGCACTGCGACGCGCGCCGTGTTGTTGCGGATCGTCTCGTAATATTCCGGCTTGAGATAGGCAGGCAGTGCGCCTTCATGCGGCTCCGGGTAACGGCGCGCGAAGGCCTGCCAGGCGAAATAATTGTCGCTGAGCGGGAAGTTGCAGGCGAGCTTTTCGAGCCGCTCCTTCAGCACGGAGGCAACCGTGCCGTCGTCGGAAAGGCTTGCCAGCTCGTCATATTGTCGGGGCGGAATGCCGAGGCCGAAAAGCGAGCTTTTGCGCTTCGTCAGCCAGCGCACTACCGGCTTGTCGAATAGCGGTGCGACCTTGTTGTCGAAAAACTGGCGCTGTTCGTCCAGCGTCCGGGTCTTGGCCATTTCGGTGAGTTTCACGCCATGCAGCCGGGCCATGAGATGGCCGGCGCCGATGAAGCGGCCGAGCAGGCCGGTACGGTAGATGTTCCTGTCGAACACCGAGATGCGGCGGCGGCCGGAAAGGGTGCGCTTCGACCAGTAAGCCTTGGTCGTGGCGTCGAGATGCTCGGCGATGAAGCGGTCATAACCGTGGCTGTTGCTGCGGGTGTTGGCGCGGCCGAAATGGCGCACCACATCCTGATGGGCCGGCAGATGGCGAAACGCGGCAAGCTTCAGCTTGTTCAGCGCGATGTGATGCGGGTTGAGATCAACCACATCGATGCTGGCAGGGTTGCGGGAGAGATAGGCCAGCATGTTGCAGCCGCCTGAGCCGATGGTGACGATGCGGTGGCCTTCGCCAAGCTCCATCGCTTCCATGTCGATCTCAGGGTCTTCCCAGATCTGCGGATAGACGAGGCCGGAAAAGAGGACGCCGAAGAAGCGCTCGGACAATCCGCTTTTTGAGAGCGCCTTGTGCTGGAGCAATGCGGACTTCAGTTTTGTGTTCTTGCTGAAGCCGGTCTTGGGTGCCGCACTTGTCATATGTTCACCTCTCAGTCGATTGAGAGGCGTCTACAGCCGTGACACTACAATTTGATGACAGGGGCTGTGGGCAAAGGCGGGGAATAAAGGAGACGGTGGAAAACCAGCCCTTATCTCGGATTGCCGATAAGCTTCCATTGGATACGGCGTCATCCTCGGGCTGGTCCCGAGGATGACGAAAAAACGTCGCGGCGTTTATTTGGAAAAGCCGCTTAGCTGCACGGCGCTCCCAGCGCCGCCAGAGGCCATCACTTGCGCAGAACGTGCAGCATGCCCTTGCGCTTGGCATCGTAATAATAACCGCGTGCGTAAAGCCGGACGGCATTGTCGCGGTCGTTACCAGCCACAACCCATGCGCCGCGCAGATATTTGACGGCGTATTTGAGATTGGTTTCGGCATCGAAGAGGCCGGAGGCGGGGCCATCGAAGCCCATGGAGCGGGCCGTGGCGTGCCGAATCTGCATCAGGCCGAAATTGCCGCTGCTATAGGCGCCGGGATTGTATCGGCTCTCGCGCTGCACCACGCGGTGAACCAGATCTTCCGGCACATCATACATGGTGGCGTATTTGGTAATAAGGCCGCTCAGCTTTTCGCGTCCAGCCGGCGCGGAATTGAGCGGCGCCGTCATTGATTCGTTCTGCCGGATGGCGGCAAGTGCGGCATTGGTGGGGCCGGCGGCATAAGCCAGAACCGTGCTGTCCGGCTTCGGTAGCGGAATGACTTTGCGTTCCGCCGTCAGTTCGGTGCCGATGGAGGGCGAGCCGGGCGGCGGCGGTGCGGGAGGGAAGCTGCCCTTGATGGCAACCACCTGCGGCAGATCGGCGGCGGCATTGTGGGCAGCCGGCTTGGCCGCCGTTTCGATGGCTGCTGCCGCGGGAGCGGCACCTGTCGGCGCGAGTGCTGCAACGGCGGTGGGTGCGGATGTCGCCCCTGCGGCCTGAGCCACTTCCGTCTGGTGCGGCTGCATCTGGGCGGTGATGGCTGCGGCGGCTGCGATTTCGGACGCCGGCGGCAGGGCCACGCGTCCGCCCTTGACGGCGACGGCAGTGGGAAGTGCTGCTGGCTGGGAAGAGGTTGCGGTTTCGGCGGTCTGCACCGCTGATGCTGCCGAGGTTGCGCCCGCTGCGGCTTCGGCCGTTGCCGGCTGCGTCGATGTTTGCGCAGGAGTGGTAGCGGGATTGACCGTCGCGATCTTCGGGCCGTTAGGCCCTTCCTTCGCGGTATATTCGACGCTTGTGCATGCGCTCAATGCCAGTGCCAGACCCACGGTGGAAGACAGAAGAAGTGCACTTCTTCCGCGGAATTTGCCCGAATTTCGCATGTTGCCGCCTTCGTTATGCCTGTCTTTCGATACCCCCGCGTCGAGCGAAGCAGGCAGTGTCCCGTCGAGCCTTCATTAACCTATTGTAAGGATAGCGGCAAGCCGGGACGTGGCGGCCCGGTTTTTCAGGCTGCGATGCGCCTGTATCCGGCGCTGACAGCGCGGCCGGAAATGAAGTGAGTGCGGTATTTCGGCCGGATTTTCTTGTCGCCCGACATGCGGCGCACCAGCGCGAGCGTCGGGCCTGCAAACAGCGCCTGCGCGGTCAGAATCACAAGCGCCAGAAGCAGGATGGCGGCCTGCGCCATGGCGAGCGTTTCAATTGTGTTGCCTGACGTGGAAACGAATTGTGGCAACAGCGCCAGAAAGAAAGTGAAGTAGCGCGGGCGCAAAGCGGCAATGGCGTAACAATCGCGGAAAATGCCGCTCCAGGATTTGCCCGGCAGATTGTCATTATCGGCATTGGCCGCTTGGGCGGCCGGCGTGGCGAAGGTCCACAACAGAAACAGCATCAGCCAGCCGATGCCGGCCCATTGCACGATTTCCACGAAGGATTGCGGCAGGTAGGCGAGACCGGCCACCGGAATGGCCGAAATCATCATGGCCGTGACGATGCCGAGCGCGCCGCCGACAGCGGAGGCGAAGACCGTCTTTTTGCCGCCGATGGCGGCATAGGAGGCAACAGAGAATACAAGGGGAGAGGGGAGTGCGAACACAACGGCACATGCTGCACAAAAAATCAGCCAGGCCTGTCCAGACATTCTCTTCCTCCTTGCCCTCCCTGTCGCCGTCTTATTTTAGACTATCGTAAAATCAGGCCGCTGTGAACGGCTGACCGACGTGTTCCATCACTTCGGTAAACCATTTTGCAGAGAGGTCGAAATGCTTTCCGCCCTTGATACGCGGAAACTCGATCGTCCGCAATTTGCCATTCTGGTCTTCGTCATGGCCGGTGACGCCGGAGACCTTGTTGAGCGCGCTTTCGACCGCGAGATCGACCATGCCCTGGATGAGGCGCAGATCGTCCCCATTGGCGGCGGCGGAGCGGGCGAAATAGCCTGATTTCTGCACCATGGAGCGTTCAGCACCGATGAGGCTGGCGAACTGCTTCTGGAACCAGCCGCCAACATTGATCGTGTCGATCTTGACGTGGCCGAAGGCGTCGCGCTTGACGGCCTCTCCGGACGCTTCGCGTTCGGCAACGATCGAATCAAGGCCGGCGCCTTCCGACACGAACAGCGTGACATAGCCGTTTTTGTCCATGATTTCCTTCAGGCGCTCGGCTTCCGCCTCGATGTCGAAGGCCATTTCCGGCAGGTAGATGCCGTCGATGTTCTTCATCTGCGTGTTCATCATCAGGCCTTCGACATATTCATTGCCGCTGGTCTTCTGGATATAGGCGCGGGCGGTGGCGGCCGTCAGCCAGCCGCAATGGCGGCCCATGACTTCGTGGATGACGAAGGTCTTCGGTGCAGCGCTCTGCTCGTTGCTGACATTGTCGAAAAAGGAGGCGCCGACTTCGGCGGCCGTCCAGGCGCCGAGCGACTGCTTGATCGGCACCACGTCATTATCCACCGTCTTCGGCAGGCCGACGACGGTGAGGTTATAGCCGTTCGCGCCGAGATAGGCGGCAAGGTCCGCAGCCGTCGTGTTGGTGTCGTCACCGCCGATGGTGTGGAGAATGGTGATGCCGTCGGCCGCCAGCCGGTCAGCGGCGACGCGCAGCGGATTGTCGCCTTCCTTGACCAGACCGCGCTTGGCGCAATCGGCGGCATTGGTGAGCTTGACGCGGCTGTTGCCGATCGGCGAGCCGCCGTAACGGTGCAGCAGATGCGCTTTTTCCCGCATGTCTTTGTTGATTTCGATACGGTCACCCAGAAGCACGCCCTGATAACCCGAGCGGTAAGCGATGATGTCGATCTCGGGCGCAATGTCGCTGTAACGCTCGATCAGGCCGCCCACGGCCGAAGAGAGACAGGGCGCAAGGCCACCCGCGGTCAGCATTGCGACTTTCTGTTTGGCCATCATGGCTCTCCTTTTCACATATACCCAAAGACATGTCTGGCAAATGGATGCGACAGCCGCGTGTAGGTGTAAAGTGAATTTATGAAGAAAAACGCGGATTTCTCGCGGTTTTTCAGCGGCTTGAGCAAAGTGGTGGAATATAATCGTTTCAATCGGCATAGCCGGTGGCCGGCTATCTGCCGTCTGTGGAAAACCGTGGTCCCATCGTCTGCCGCGCTCTTGTTCCTGAAGCAAAACTGTCGCAAAGATGAATAAAAGTTAATGCCGCCGGACCGCTGGACATATTGCATTCGCGGCAATATCCCGTCATGCTTGTCGCATGATGTTCGATTTCGCGTGTCTGCAAATTTCATCCCTGTGGGAACGGCTGCTCGGCGCAATCGGCGACGCGGCAGGCGGTGCACTCGGGCGCGTGGTGGAAGCCATCCGCACCCTTTTCGAAGGTGATCCGGAAACCCGCCGCAAGGTTTCCTTTTCCGTGGCCATCATTGCACTTTCCGCCAAGATGGCGAAGGCCGACGGGGTCGTCAACGATGCCGAGGTTCGCGCTTTCCGGCAGATTTTCGATTTCCCGGAAGAAGAAGCCAAGAACGTCGCTCGTCTTTATAACCTCGCGCGTCAGGACGTTGCAGGTTACGAAGCCTATGCGGAGCGGCTGGCGGGTCTTTGCGGTTCCGGGCACGCCAATTGCGAGATGCTGGAAAGTGTCATCGACGGCCTGTTCCACATCGCCAAGGCCGACGGGCTGATCCACGAGCGGGAACTGGCCTTCCTCGGCCGGATCGCGGAAATCTTCCGTATCACCGAAGATCATTTCGAAACGATCATGGCGCGGCACGTCCACATGGACGGGCGCGACCCTTACCGCGTACTCGGTGTTTCACCTTCGGACGATTTTCTGGATATCCGCAAGCGGTACCGAACGCTGGTTGCCGAACACCATCCCGACAAGCTCATCGCCCGCGGCGTTCCCATGGAATTGCATGCGGCCGCGAATGAGCGTATGGCGGCTCTCAACGCCGCTTATGCGGCCATTGAGAAAGAACGCCGCGTCGCATGAGTGAATGTCTGCCGGATTTTACCCCGGATTTCGGGGGCGCAGCCGTTGCGCCTTCGCCTAATCATGGCGAAAGGCTGGGTGTAGCCGGTCCTGACATCATTCTTCTGCACTATACCGGCATGACGACGGCCGATGGTGCGCTGTCATGGCTCTGCAATCCCGAAAGCCAGGTCTCCAGCCATTATTTCGTCTTCGAGGACGGGCGCGTCATCCAGCTCGTGTCGGAAACCCGCCGTGCCTGGCATGCGGGCAAAAGTACCTGGGCGGGGGACGAAGACATCAATTCCCGCTCTATTGGTGTCGAAATTGCCAATCAGGGCCATCCAGGCGGCCTGCCGGAATTTCCGAAAAAGCAGATCGAAGCCGTCATCGAATTGTGTCGCGATTGCGGCCAGCGCTGGAATATCGCCCCTGAAAGGGTGTTAGCGCATTCGGATGTCGCCCCGATCCGCAAGGTCGATCCGGGTGAAAAATTCCCGTGGGACATCCTGTCGCAGCAAGGTGTCGGCCATTGGGTGGAGCCTGCGCCGATCCGTGGCGGGCGCTTTTTTCAGCGCGGGGACCATGGCCAGCCGGTCGAAGCGCTGCAGTCGATGCTGTCCATTTATGGTTATGGCGTTGAAATAACAGGCGCTTATTGCGAAAAAACCGAAGGCGCCGTGGCTGCTTTCCAGCGGCATTTCCGCCCCGCTCTGGTGGATGGCATCGCGGATTTCTCCACCATTGACACGCTGCACCGGCTGATCGCCAGCCTGCCGAGATTTTCGGGCGCTTAACCGCCGATTCTGGAAAAGCATTCCCGCTTTTCCAGCGTGTTCAAGTCGCTTTTTTTCTTGTGCCACAGTTAATCCGCATTGAGGAAGTTTAAGAACGTCACTGCATGCGGTGTCGTTCTTCAGGGGAACTTACCGTCAATATCAATCAAGGAGACTGGACAGCGGAAGGTCGCGATCGACTTTCCGGGCGCAGACTATTTGTGTCGCTTCATTGTTCCGGTCATCCGATCTGGAGAATTTTTCTACATATGAACAGGGTTGTTGTTGCTGTCGTGGCGGGCGTTGTTATGCTCGCTTCGCAGGCGGGGATTGCTTTTGCCAAAGACGAGGACGTCAAGACCAAAACCGTGACGCTGGAGACCTTCTTCCGCAAGCCCGGTTATCCCATCCCCGAAAAGAGCCTGCCTTCCTCGCTCAGGAACGATTATTCCGATCTGATCGTCAAATATGCCAAGCGTTACGGCGTTCCCACCAATCTGGCGCATGCCGTGGTTTCGGTCGAAAGCAAGTTCAATCCGAAGGCCCGCGGCAGCGCAGGCGAGGTCGGGCTGATGCAGATCAAGCCGGCAACGGCGCGGATGATGGGCTATCGCGGCACCACCAAGGCGCTCTACGATCCCGAGACCAATATTCGCTGGGGCATGCAATATCTGGCGACGGCGCACCAGCTGGGCGGGGGCCAGGTCTGCAGCACGATCCTGCGTTACAATGCCGGCCATGGCGCCACCCGCATGAACCCGGTCTCCAAGCGTTATTGCGGCAAGGTGCAGGCGCTGCTGGCCGGCTGAGGCCGGTTTGCATTGCTTGTTAAATTGCGAAAAGCGATTCCGGTTCGGCCCGGCATGCTGTAGTCAGAAGCAAAGCTGATACGGAGCATGACATGCCGGATTTCAAATATATCGTCGTCGGGGCCGGGATGATGGGAGCGGCCGCGGCGCGGCATCTTTCGGCGCAAACGGATGGCGTGGCGCTGATCGGACCGGGCGAACCCGCCGATCGCAAGACCCATCGAGGTGTGTTTTCAAGTCATTACGATGAGGCGCGCATCACACGCGGGTTTGACGGCGATCCGGTCTGGGCGGAACTGGCGCAACGCTCCATCCGCCGTTATGCGGAGATCGAGGCCAAAAGCGGTATCCGCTTTTTCACTGAAGCAGGCTGCCTTTTCACCGGCAACGGCAAGGGTCTTGCGGGAGATTATGTCTCGCGCGCCCTTTCCTCGGCCGACCGTCTTGATCTCGGCGTAGAGACGCTGGGCCGTGATGTGCTGGTAGACCGGTTTCCGATGTTCTCCCTGCCGGCCGATCACAGCGGTTATTTCGAGGCGCAGAATGCCGGTCACGTCAATCCACGCGCCCTGGTGAAAGCGCAGTGCGCCGTTGCCGAGGTGCAGGGCGCGAAACTGCTGCGTGAGACGGCGGCGCATATTCGCGACACCTCCCATGGCGTGGAGGTTTCGACCCGCGAAGGGGCCGTCCATACCGCCGAAAAGGTCATTGTCGCGGCGGGCGGTTTTACCAACATGGCGGAACTTCTTCCATCGCCGGTCGATATGGCGGCAACGGGCCGTACCATCGTGTTTTTCGAGCTGGATGAGGCGAGGCAGGCCCTGTTCGGTGCGATGCCTTCCACCATCGTGCTCGCGGAAACCGAGGACGACATCGTCTATATCCTGCCGCCGGTGCGTTATCCCGATGGCAATGTCTATCTGAAGATCGGCGGAGAAAGCGAGAAGGGCAGGCTTGAAACGCTCACCGAAGCGGTAGACTGGTTCCACTCGGACGGTACGCCGGGTGAGGTGGAATTTTTGAAAAAGCGGGCGCTATCCCTGATGCCGGAGCTTGCCGGCTGCCCCGTGACCTCCGGCTCCTGTGTCGCCTCCATTACCCGTAGCGGCTATCCCTATATCGGCTATACGCAATCCTCCAATATCGCGGTTCTGACCGGCGGCAATTTCGTCTCCGCCAAGTCTTCGGACGAGATTGGACGGCTGGGTGCTGTGCTGCTTCTGAACGGCCAGCTGACCGAGGATGAATTCGCCGCTGAAATGTCGCCGGTTTTCGTCTGACATTTACGGACGAAGCGGCTAAAAGGTTGCGACGGAAGTGAGCGGGTAAAGAGGGCGGCATGTCGGGACATTTCAAATATATTGTCGTGGGTCGCGGCATGATGGGTGCGGCCGCCGCCCGCCATCTGGCGGAAACGGCGGATGGCGTCGCGCTGATCGGTCCCGGTGAACCTGCCGACATCAAATCGCATCAGGGTGTCTTCGCCAGCCACTATGATGAAGCGCGGATTACCCGCACCATCGATGGTGACGCCGACTGGGCGCTGCTCGCCAATCGCTCGATCGCGCGTTATGCCGATATTGCCGCAAGAAGCGGCGTTGAATTTTATGCACCGGTCGGCTGCCTGATGGTGGGGCCCGAACGGGGCGGCGATAATCCTTTTGTCGATGATGTCCGCACGGCGGCGGCACGGCTTGGCGTTTCCACGGAACTGCTGGACGGGGAAAACCTCGAAAACCGCTTTCCCTATTTCTCCTTCGAGCCGGGTTGTGAGGGAGTGTTCGAGAGGAACAATGCCGGATACGTCAATCCGCGTGCGCTGGTGAAGGCGCAGGCTGTTCTCGCTGAAAAGGCAGGTGTCTCGCTTATCGATGATATCGTCGTCTCGACGCGGGAAGAGGGTGGCCGGGCATCGGTTCAGACGGCCTCGGGCGCGGTTTATACCGCAGACCGGGTGCTGGTGGCGGCCGGCGGCTTCTCGATCATGAAAGATCTTCTGCCGCAGCCGGTGGCGCTTAATGTCTATGCACGCACCGTCGCTTTCTTCGAGATAGACGAGGGTGACCTTGCGCAATATGCGGACATGCCATCGCTGATCTATGAGCCGCGAGAGCCGACAAAACATATCTATCTGCTGCCGCCGGTGCGCTATCCCGATGGCAAATTCTACCTGAAGATCGGCGGCGATCCCGATGACAAGAGGCTGGGCAGCGATCCGGAAATCCGGGAATGGTTCCGCTCCGGCGGACGTGAAAGCGTGCGGGATCATCTCTCTGACATCGTCGGAACGCTGGTGCCTTCCATTGATCTCTCGCGTGTCTCGATGGCCGCCTGCGTCGTCTCCAAAACGGGGAGCGGTTATCCGGCCATCGGTTTCACCGCCTCGTCGCGCATCGCGGTTCTGACCGGCGGCAACGGCACGGCGGCCAAGAGCTCCGATGAGATCGGCCGGCTTGGCGCTGTGCTGCTGCGGGACGGAGAAATCGCCGACGGGGCCTTCTCAACGGATTTCAAACCCGCATTTCTTTAGTCCTTGCCTGCGCTTTTCGGTGGCTTTCGCCCCGGAACATGGTTATGGAGCCCATGCCAGTTGGCCGGGCAGCCGCGCTTTACCAATGTCGAAAGACGGTAAGGTGAGGAAAGTCCGGGCTCCACGGAAATACGGTGCCGGATAACGTCCGGCGGGGGTGACCCCAGGGAAAGTGCCACAGAGAGCAAACCGCCATGCATCGCATGGTAAGGGTGAAAGGGTGGGGTAAGAGCCCACCGCGCTTCTGGTAACAGCGGCGGCAAGGTAAACCCCACCGGGAGCAAGACCGAATAGGGATGACACGGGATGGGCGAAAGCCCGTTCACAGCCGGTTTCCAGGCCCGTCATCCGGGTGGGTTGCGCGAGGCGGCATGCAAATGCCGTCCCAGATGAATGGCTGCCACGTTCCGGGTCAAACCGGGGCCATACAGAACCCGGCTTACAGGCCAACTGGCGAATTTTCCTTTCCGGCACTGAAGTGCAGGTCTCGTGTGGGATTTAGTTATCCCGTTGTTTCATAAAAGAGAAATTGTTGTTTTGCGGCGAATTTTCACGCAGCGAAAGCGCATCGTCGCGCGTCAAGTAAACCATTCGTTAAACTTAACGGCTTATGAATTTCCGATGCGAAGTCGGTATCGTGCCGGCTTCTCCCATTGACGCCCATAGTGTCCCATGATATCCCAAATGCACACCACATTGGGTCGTGTTTTTGACCCGCAATCGCTGAAACGAGTGAGGAGCCTACGAGGGGCTGCTGCAGGGCATGTCGCCCTGGCGCTTGGCGATGTGTCGTGCGTACCGGTGTCGGCTGCGGAGCGGATGGATCGCTTTGCGGCATGCGGTTTTGGCGAGTTGAGTAATGGACCGCTTTTTATCGAACGTGACGAACAGGATCGACGCCAAGGGGCGCGTCTCGGTTCCGTCTCCGTTTCGTTCGGTGCTGGCGAAGCGCGGCATTCAGGAGCTTTATTGTCTCCAGGATTTTGCGTTTCCGGCAATCAGTGTCGGCGGTCCGGATTTGCTGGAGCGCTACGAGCGGCAGATTGCGTCCATGGATGCTTTCTCGCCAGAGGCGAACGCAATGTCGCTGCTGGTTCACGGCGGCGGCGTTTTCATGAAGCTCGACCAGGAAGGTCGATTGATGGTGACGGATTTTGTGCGGGAATTCACCGGCATATCCACCGAGGTCACCTTCGTTGGGCGGGCGGATCATTTTCAGCTTTGGCAACCGGATGCGTTTTTGGCGGCGCAGGCGGAAGCAAGAGCGGGGCGCGGTTTTTCGGCTGCTCGCCCCGCATAGGACGGGGACACGGGATGGCGGCGAATTCTGGCGGACGATCTTCTGATGCCGATGGCGGACCTCAGCGTCACATCCCTGTCCTGCTTCGCGAAGTCATTGCCGCGCTGGAGCCTGCGCCCGGCAAGATCATTCTCGATGGTACTTTCGGCGCCGGCGGTTATAGCCAGGCCATTCTCGATCAGGGCGCCAATGTCATCGCGCTCGACCGCGATCCGACCGCGATCGCTGGCGGCCAGGCCATGGTTGCCGCCAATGGCGGCCGGCTCTCGCTTATTCAGTCTCAGTTTTCCGATCTCGCGAAGCATGCGCCTGAAGGCGGGCTTGACGGCGTCGTTCTCGATATCGGCGTGTCTTCCATGCAGATCGACGAGGCCGAGCGCGGTTTTTCCTTCCAGAAAAACGGCCCCCTCGATATGCGCATGTCCGCTTCCGGCGTCTCGGCGGCCGATGTCGTCAATCGCGCCAAGGTCAGCGATCTGATCCGCATCTTCGGTTTTCTCGGTGAAGAGAAGCAGCCCGGCCGCATTGCCCGCGCCATTGAAAAGAAGAGGGCGGAAGAGCCGTTCCGAACCACCCGTGATCTGGCGGGCCTTATCGAGATCGTCACGCCGCGCAAGGCGAAGGACAAGATCCATCCCGCAACGCGCGTGTTTCAGGCGCTGCGCGTTTTCGTCAATGATGAGCTGGGCGAGCTGGCGCAGGCTTTGTTTGCCGCCGAGCAGGTTTTGAAGCCCGGCGGAAGGCTGGTCGTCGTCACGTTCCATTCGCTGGAAGACCGTATCGTCAAGAAATTCTTCTCCGACCGTTCGGGCAAGGCCGCCGGTTCCCGGCATCTGCCGATGGTGGAGGATAAGCCGGCCATTTTCGAGAACATCGGCAAGCCAATGATCGCCGCCAGCGACGAGGAGGCGGAACTTAATCCGCGGGCTCGCTCGGCCAAGCTTCGCGCTGGCCTGCGCACCACAGCCCCGGCGCGCGCTGCAGATTTCTCGATTTTCGAGCTTCCTGATCTCGCCAGCCTTGAAAAGATGGGAGGCTGATATGCTGCGCACTTTCGATGTCATCTTGATGGGGGTCATGGTCGCTGCGGCTGTGGTGACCTATTCGATCAAGCACAAGGCCGATCTGAAGCTTGAGGAAGTCCGCAAGCTGGAGGCCGAGATCAAGCTTGAAAAGGATACGATCGATCTTTTGAGGGCCGACTGGGCGCTCTTGACGCAGCCGAACCGTCTGCACCGTCTGGTGAATGCCTATCAAACGGAACTCGGTCTTTCGCCGACGCTGCCGACGCAGCTGGCGCAGCCGCGCGAGTTGCCCATGCTGCGCTCGCAATTGCCGCAGCCGCCTGAGCCTGAAGGTATGAGCGTCGAGGATGTCATCGCCGCCGCCGTCAATGGCTCCAAGCCGGGGGCTACCCTCGGTGGCGCTTCGAAGCCCAAATCGCCGCCTGCGGGCCAGATCGCTGTCAACGGCGTTCCGGTGCCCACGCCACGTGCGCGCGTTTCACGTCCGGCACCGGCGCCTGTACCGGTCGCCTCCGCCGCCGCTGGTGATGAAACCGGCGATATGGATGAAACCATAACAGGATCGGTGAACCGCTGATGTCTTTTCTCTCCCGCGTCATGGTTTTGAAGAGCAAGGCTCACTTTTCCGCCAGCACCACCGGTGTCTATACCGACCATGCGGCGTTTGAGGGCGCCCGCAAGAAGCGGGCCGCCCAGGCGAAAAGCCGCGTTGGCCTTCTGATTTTCGGTTTTGTCGCCTTTTATGCCGTCGTGGGCGGCCGTCTCGTGCAATATGGCATGGCGGAACAGGAAACAGTGTCGAGCATCGCGCCCGCAGACCGGCTGATGGCGTCGCGCCCCGATCTTCTTGATCGCAACGGCGAGGTTCTGGCCACCGATATCCGCACCGTCTCGCTGTTTGCCGAACCGCATCGCATCGTCGATATCGACGAGGCCATTGAGAAGCTGCGTACTGTCCTGCCGGATCTCGACCAGCGCGGCACCTATCAGAAGCTTTCTTCCAATTCGCGCTTTCAGTGGCTGCGCCGTCAGCTGACGCCGAAGCAGCAAAGCCAGATTCTTGCGCTCGGTATTCCCGGCGTCGGCTTCCGTCCGGAAAAGCGCCGCTTTTATCCCGGCGGGCCGACCGCTGCGCATGTCGTCGGCCACGTCAACATCGACAACCGTGGCGTTGCCGGCATGGAACGTTACGTCGACAGCCAGGGCCTTGCCGATCTGACGGCGCTCGGCATGACCAGCGACCAGCCGCTGGAACCGGTGAAGCTATCCATCGATCTGCGCGTGCAGTCCATTGTCCGTGAAGTCGTGACCTCGGCCATCACCAAGTTCCAGGCGATCGGCGCTGGCGCGGTGGTTCTGGATGTGCATACCGGCGAAGTGCTCGCCATGGCCTCCGTGCCGGATTACGACCCGAACAACCCGGCCGAAGGTGCCAAGGAAGGCTGGCTCAACCGCATGTCGAACGGCACGTTCGAAATGGGTTCCACCTTCAAGTCCTTCACGATTGCCATGGGTCTCGATTCGGGCCGCGTCCGTCTCGGCGATACTTTCGATGCGCGTTATCCGATCCGCATCGGCGGTTTCACCATCAAGGACTTCCACGGCAAGGGCCGAATGCTTTCGGTGCCGGAAATCTTCCAGTTTTCGTCCAACATCGGCACGGCCAAGATCGCCGACACCGTGGGAACGGAAGGCCACAAGGAATTCCTGACGCGGCTTGGCCTTTTGACCCGCATGCAGACCGAATTGCCTGAAGTGGCGCTGCCGTCGCAGCCGCGCGAATGGAAGAAGATCAACTCCATCACCATTTCCTTCGGCCACGGCGTTTCCACGACGCCGCTGCAGACGGCAGTCGCCGGTGCAGCACTCGTCAATGGCGGCAAACTGATCGAACCGACTTTCCTGCCGCGTACCCGCGAACAGGCCGATCAGGTGGCGAAGCAGGTTTTGAAACCCGGCGCCAGCAAGGACATGCGTTTTCTGTTTGAATGGAATGGTGTCAACGGTTCGGGCCGCAACGCGCGCGTCGATGGTTTCAACGTCGGGGGCAAGACCGGTACGGCCGACAAGGTCGTCAACGGACGTTACGTGCACGACAAGAACTTCAACGCCTTCCTCTCGGCCTTTCCGATGGACGATCCGCAATATGTCGTGCTGTCTTTCATCGATGAGCCGAAGACGGACAAGGGCAACGGCGCAGCGCTTGCCGGCACCTCTGCGGCGCCGATGGTGCGCGATATCATCACCCGCACGGCGGCGGTGCTGGGCGTGAAGCCGAAGTTCGGCAAGGATGGCTCGGCCTTGCTCGTGTCTTATTGATTGTTAGCTTATGATATTCCGGCGATTCGCGCCGGGGGGACAAGACGGACACAGTCGATGAATTTGCGAGATATATCCGGAAATGCGTTTCCGGAATTGAAAGAATTGCTCCTGTCTGAGATCGGGGCGATCGAAATCGGGGGGATCACCGCAGACAGCCGCAAGGCTGCGCCCGGCAGCCTGTTCGTGGCGGTTGCGGGCACCAGGGCGGATGGCGCGGCCTATGTAAAGGACGCGGTTGCCAAGGGTGCGGTTGCTGTCGTTTCCGGACACGCGCTGGAGGCTGATGTGCCGGTGCTTTCCGTCACGGACCCACGCCTTTATCTCTCCCTTGCCGCTTCCCGTTTTTACGGAAAACAGCCGGAAACCATGGTCGCCGTCACCGGCACTGCCGGAAAGACGTCCGTCGCCTCCTTCGTGCGGCAGATATGGGCTTTCGCCGGCCATGCCGCCGCCCAGATCGGCACCACGGGCGTCATCGCTCCCGGCCGCGAGGATTATGGCGCGCTCACCACGCCCGATCCGGTGACGCTGCATGCGCTTCTCGCCGAACTTGCGGCCGAAGGCGTGACCCATGCGGCGATGGAGGCGTCCAGCCATGGTCTTGACCAGCGCCGTCTCGATGGAGTGAAGCTGGCAGCCGCCGGTTTCACCAATCTTGGCCGCGACCACATGGATTATCATCCGACCGTCGAGGACTATATGGCCGCGAAGATGCGGCTCTTCGATACGCTGATGGAGAAGGGCTCTCCCGCAGTGATCTTTGCTGACGATCCGTGGTCGGACCAGGCAATCCGGGCGGCGCGCGAAGCGGGTCTCGATGTGCGCACCGTCGGCCGCAAGGGTGATTATTTGACCTTGAAACGGGTGGAGCACTTCCGTCACAAGCAGATGATCGAAGTGCATCATGACGGCGTGATCCATGAAGTCGACATCCCGCTGGCGGGTGATTTTCAGGTTGCGAATGCTCTCGTCGCTGCAGGTCTCGCCATGTCCACCGGCGTTGCCGCGACAACAGCGCTCAAGGCGCTTGAGAAGCTGATCGGTGCTGCCGGACGTCTGGAGCTTGTCGGCCAGACGGGGAACGGTGCGCTCGCCTATGTGGATTACGCCCACAAGCCGGATGCGCTGGAGAACGTGCTGACCTCGGTCCGGCCTTTCACCTCTGGCCGCATCGTCACCGTCTTCGGCTGCGGCGGCGACCGTGATAAGGGCAAACGCCCGATCATGGGCGAGGTTGCGACGCGGCTTTCCGACATCGTCATCGTCACCGACGACAATCCGCGCTCGGAAGACGCCGCGACGATCCGTTCGGAAGTCATGGCGGCGGCACCCGGCGCATTGGAAATCGGCGACAGGGCGGAGGCGATCCGGCATGCGGTGTCGATGCTGTCGCATGGCGATACGCTGATCGTCGCGGGCAAGGGGCATGAGGAGGGGCAGATCGTCGGTTCCGTGACGCTGCCGTTTTCCGATCATGAACAGGTGCGCGCTGCACTGGCAGGGCTGGAAGGATCGAAAATTTGAGCTGGTTATGGACAGTCGCCGACATGATCGCCATTACGGCAGGACGCCCCGTGGGCAACCTGTCGACCGGAATCACCGGCATTTCCATCGACAGCCGGACTGTCAAAGCCGGCGAGGCCTTTTTCGCCATCAAGGGCGACCGGGTTGACGGCCATGACTATGCGAGTTTTGCCGTCGCCAACGGGGCCAGTCTGCTCGTCGTGGCCGAAGGCAAACTGCCGGCTCTTGGCCGTCTGACGGTGCCGATGATCGTCGTGGAAGATGTTCTTACCGCACTCGGTAAACTCGCCATCGCGGCGCGTGAAAGAACGTCAGCGCGCATCATCGCGGTGACCGGCTCGGTCGGCAAGACGACGACCAAGGAAATGCTGCGGCAGGCCTTGGCCCCATCCGGCCGGGTGCATGCGGCAGTGGCTTCCTTTAACAACCATTGGGGTGTGCCGCTGACGCTGGCGCGCATGCCCGCCGATACGGAATTCGGCGTGTTCGAAATCGGCATGAACCATTCCGGCGAAATCCGGCCGCTGGTGAAGATGGTCCGCCCGCATGTGGCGATCATCACCACGATTGCGCCTGCCCATCTCGGCAATTTCAAGAATATCGAAGAGATCGCCGCAGCCAAGGCCGAGATTTTCGAAGGTTTGGAGGAGGGTGGTTCCGTCATCCTCAACCGCGATAATGCCCAGTTCGAGCAGCTTGAAGAGGCGGCGCAGGAACAGGGCATCGAACATATCCTCACCTTCGGGCAGCACGCCAAGGCGGATTTCCGCCTCGCGGATTTCGAGAGCACGGCGACGGGCTCGACGATCTGGGCGATACTGAACGGCGAAACCAGCGAGTTGCACATCAATATTCCCGGCCGGCACATCGCCGATAACGCCATGGCGGTCCTTGGCGCGGTTGCCGTAACGGGCGCCAATCTCGACCGCGCCTTTGAGGCGCTGGGATCGCTCGAGGCGGTGAAGGGGCGTGGCCAGCGCCACCATCTCTCCATCAATGGCGGCTCCTTCCTGCTGATTGATGAAAGCTACAATGCCAATCCGGCCTCCATGCGCGCCGCGATTGCCGTGCTGGCGGAAACGGAAACGCAGGGTCACGGCCGGCGCGTCGCCGTTCTCGGCGATATGCTGGAGATGGGTGAGTTTTCCGCGCAGCTGCATGAGGAACTGGCCGGGCCGTTGCTCGCAGCCGGTATCGAACATGTGTGGCTTGCGGGCGAGGCAATGGCGGCGCTGCGCGATGCGCTGCCTGATAGCGTGACCGTCATCTGGTTCCCGACGACGGCGGAACTCACCGATTTCGCCCTGCAATGGGTGCAACCGGGAGACGCGCTGATGGTAAAATCGTCACTTGGCCTCGGTTTCGGCAAGATTGTCGCCGCGCTGCTTGACAAGTATCCGGCATTCCCCGAGACGGAACGCCAAGTCTGAAATAGCCTTTTGAAAGGGCAATTATGCTGATCTGGCTCGTCGAACTGTCGGATAAAATTCAAGTCTTCAACCTCTTCCGGTACATCACCTTCCGGGCGGGGGCGGCGATGTTCACCTCTGCGTTGATCGTCTTCCTGTTTGGACCGGCCATCATCAACTCGCTGCGCGTGCGTCAGGGCAAGGGCCAGCCGATCCGTGCCGATGGGCCGCAGACGCATTTCAAGAAGGCCGGCACGCCGACCATGGGCGGGCTGATGATCCTTGCCGGTATCCTCGGCGGTTCGCTGCTCTGGGGCGACCTCTCGAATGTCTATGTCGTTGCCGTTTTGATGGTGACGCTCGGTTTCGGGGCAATCGGCTTTTACGACGATTATCTCAAGGTCACGAAACAGAGCGACAAGGGTTTTTCCGGCAAGGCCCGTCTCGGCATCGAATTCCTGATTGCGGCGATTGCCGTGTTCTTCATGATGAAGATGGCGCTAGCTTCCGCACCGCATGGCGGCACGCTCGGCAGCTCCATCGCCTTTCCCTTCTTCAAGGAACTCGTGATCAATCTCGGTTATTTCTTCGTGCTGTTCGGTGCTTTCGTCATCGTCGGTGCGGGTAACGCGGTGAACCTGACGGATGGTCTCGATGGGCTTGCCATCGTGCCCGTCATGATCGCTGCCGCTACCTTCGGCGTGATCGCCTATCTCGCCGGCAACGCGGTTTTTGCCAATTACCTGCAGATCAATTTCGTGCCTGGCACGGGTGAGCTTGCCGTTATCGTCGGCGCGGTCATCGGCGCGGGCCTCGGCTTCTTGTGGTTCAACGCGCCGCCTGCCGCCATCTTCATGGGCGATACGGGTTCGCTGGCGCTCGGCGGCCTGATCGGCTCGATCGCTGTCGCCACCAAGCACGAGATCGTCATGGTGATTGTCGGTGGTCTCTTCGTGATGGAAACGCTGTCGGTCATCATCCAGGTATTCTGGTTCAAGCGCACCGGCAGGCGCGTTTTCCTGATGGCGCCGATCCATCACCACTTCGAGAAAAAAGGCTGGACGGAAAGCCAGGTGGTGATCCGTTTCTGGATCATCTCCGTGGGCCTTGCGCTGCTCGGCCTCGCCACCCTGAAGCTGAGGTGAGCGATGATCCCGGTCACGTCGTTTAGGGGTAAGAAAGTCGCTCTCTTCGGGCTCGGCGGTTCGGGCCTCGTTACCGCCCGGGCGCTGGTTGCCGGCGGAGCCGATGTCGTTGCTTTCGACGACAATCCCGACAGCGTCGCGAAGGCCGAGGCCGAAGGCATCACCACGGCGGACCTGCACACGATAGACTGGGCCTCGTTTTCTTCCTTTGTGCTGGCGCCCGGCGTGCCGTTGACGCATCCGAAGCCGCACTGGTCGGTCGACCTTGCGAAGGCAGCGGGCGTGGAGATCATCGGTGATATCGAGCTTTTCATCCGCGAGCGGCGCGCCCATGCGCCGGATTGCCCTTTTATCGCCATCACCGGCACCAACGGCAAGTCGACGACGACGGCGCTGATCGCGCATATTCTCAAGGCATCGGGCCGCGATACGCAGCTCGGCGGCAATATCGGCACGGCGGTGCTGAGCCTCGATCCACCGAAGGCGCAGCGCTTTTACGTGGTCGAGTGCTCGTCCTACCAGATCGATCTGGCGCCGACGATCAATCCGACTGCCGGCATTCTGCTTAACCTCACGCCTGACCATCTCGATCGGCATGGCACGATGCAGCATTATGCCGACGTCAAAGAACGGCTGGTGGCGGGCAGCGGCACGGCTATCGTCGGTGTGGATGACAGCCATTCGACGCTGATTGCCGACCGCATCGAGCGTGCCGGCGTGAAGGTCGAGCGCATTTCGAAACGCAATGTTGTTTCCGAAGGTCTTTATGCCGAAGGCAGCCACATCCTGCGGGCGCATGGCGGCACCTTCTCGCTGCTGGTCGATCTCGACGGTATCCAGACTCTTCGTGGAAGCCACAATGCGCAGAATGCGGCGGCCGCAATTGCCGCCTGCCTTGCCGTGGGTGTTTCGGAAGAGGAAATCCGCGCCGGTCTCAAATCCTTCCCCGGCCTCAAACATCGCATGCAGCCGGTCGGCCGGCGCGGCAATGTCACTTTCGTCAACGACAGCAAGGCGACCAATGCCGATGCGGCAGCGCCAGCGCTTTCGAGTTTCGACCGCATTTACTGGATCGCCGGCGGTCTGCCGAAAGCGGGCGGCATTACCAGCCTTTCGCCGCTGTTTCCGCGCATCGCCAAAGCCTATCTGATCGGTGAAGCGGCGGCGGAATTTGCCGCAACGCTTGGCGAGGCCGTGCCATACGAAATATCCGGCACGCTGGACAAAGCGGTGCAGCATGCGGCGGCGGATGCGGAAAAAGATGCGACGGCCGGCAATATCGTGATGTTGTCTCCGGCTTGCGCAAGCTTCGATCAATATAAGAACTTTGAAATCAGAGGTGATTCGTTCGTCGCGCAGGTCGCGGCGCTCGATGGCATGACGATGCTGGTTGACTCTGGAAAAGGGGGCTGAAGGCCATGGTAAGCCGAGTTGATCGAGGTCCGGTCGCGGAATGGTTCTGGACCATCGACCGTTTCTTTCTGGCGGCGTTCATCGCGCTGATGGGCATTGGCCTGATGTTGTCCTTTGCAGCGTCGCCTGCGGTTGCCGAGCGTATCGGTCTCAACAGCTTCTTCTTCGTGGAACGTCAGGCGATGTTCATGGTGCCGTCGCTGGCGATCATGGTCGGCCTTTCCTTCCTGTCACCGCGCCAGGTGCGCCGTGTGGCGGTCATCATGCTGATCGCCTCGCTGCTGATGATGATCTTCGCGCTGTTCTTCGGCATCGAGGTCAAGGGTGCGCGGCGCTGGATTTCCATCGGCACCTTCTCGATCCAGCCGTCGGAATTCATGAAGCCGGCCTTCGTCATCGTCTGCGCATGGCTCTTTGCCGAGCGGGCGCGCCATCCGGAAATTCCGGGCAATCTCTTCGCCATCATCACTTTCGGCATCGTGGCGGCACTCCTGATCGCCCAGCCGGACTTCGGCCAGACAATTCTGACATCCGTGGTCTGGGGCGGCATGTTCTTCATGGCCGGCGTGCCGTGGTTCTGGATCATCATGCTTGGCGGCCTTGGCGTCGGCGGCATTGTGACTGCCTATCTCATGTTGCCGCACGTCGCCGGTCGTATCGACCGGTTCTGGACGGGTGAGGGCGATACGTTTCAGGTCGATACCGCACGCGAAGCGATCATTCGTGGTGACTGGTTCGGTCGCGGACCGGGTGAAGGCATCGTCAAGCGCATCATTCCCGACAGCCATACCGACTTCATCTTCTCGGTGGCGGCGGAAGAATTCGGCATCGTTTTCTGCATGTTCCTCGTTGCGATCTTCGCCTTCATCGTGCTGCGCGGCCTGTCGCACGCCTTCAAGGAGAAGGACGATTTCTGCCGCTTTGCCGTGGCCGGTCTCGTGCTGCAGATCGGCATGCAGTCGATGATCAATATCGGCGTTAATCTCGAGCTGATGCCCGCCAAGGGCATGACGCTACCGCTGATTTCCTATGGTGGTTCGTCGATGATGGCGATCTGCGTGACCGCCGGCTTCCTTCTGGCGCTGACACGCCACAGACCCGAAAAGCGGGCGCAGGAGCGGAGTTTCTTCCGCGTCGGTTCCGGCGTTCCCGCGGAGTAAACGATCATGAGCAAGGGTATTGTTCTTCTTGCCGCCGGGGGAACCGGCGGCCATGTTTTTCCGGCGGAGGCGCTCGCGCATACGCTGAAGGCGCGCGGTTATCAGGTGCATCTCGTCACCGACAGCCGCGCTGAGCGTTATGCCGGCAAGTTCCCGGCGGATGAAATCCATGTGGTGCCGTCTGCCACCATCGGCTCGAAAAACCCGATTTCCGTGGCGCGTTCGCTCTGGAAGCTCTGGGTTGGCCTGCGCGCGGCGCGCCGGCTGGTGGCGAAACTGAAGCCGGTCGCGGTTGTCGGTTTCGGTGGTTATCCCACCGTGCCGCCGCTTCTGGCTTCCACCGGCCTTGGCGTGCCTTCCATCATTCATGAGCAGAATGCAGTGATGGGTCGCGCTAACAAGGCGCTGGCAGGCCGTGTGAAGGCGATCGCCGGCGGCTTCCTGCCGCCCGCCAATGGCCAATATTCCGACAAGACGGTGGCGACCGGCAATCCGGTGCGCCCGGCGGTGCTGGCGGCTTCTGAAATTCCCTATACCCCGTCGCAGACGGGTGAAACTTTTCAGCTTGTCGTGTTCGGCGGCAGCCAGGGCGCGCAGTTCTTTTCGAGCGCGGTGCCTGCGGCTATCTGCCTGCTGAAAGACGAGCAGCGTAAGCGCATCGTCGTCACCCAGCAGGCGCGTCCTGAAGACAAGGACAGCGTCATCGCCTCCTACCAGAAGCTTGGCGTAAAGGCTGACGTTTCGCCCTTCTTCGGCGACATGGCGTCGCGCATCGGCGAGGCCGATCTGGTGATCAGCCGCTCGGGCGCTTCGACGGTATCGGAGCTGTCGGTGATCGGCCGCCCGTCCATTCTCGTGCCTTATCCGCATGCGCTGGATCACGATCAGGCCGCCAATGCGGCAGCACTTTCGGCGGCGGGCGGGGCTAGCGTCATCAAGCAGGCGGAATTGTCGCCGCAGAAGCTCTCCGGCCTCCTGTCCTCGGCGCTTTCGGAACCGGATCGTCTTTCGGCAACGGCAGCGGCGGCCAAGGCAACGGGTAAACCGCATGCGGCGGATGTGCTGGCCGATTTGGTGGAGGCCATTGCTTCCGGCCAGTCCGTACAGGAATTCAAGAAGAAGAATGAAGGAGTTGGGGCATGAAGATGCCGAAAGCCATAGGCCTTGTCCATTTCATCGGCATAGGCGGGATCGGCATGAGCGGCATTGCCGAAGTGCTTCACAATCTCGGCCACCGCGTTCAGGGGTCGGATCAGGCCGACAGCGCCAATGTGCAGCGTCTGCGCGACAAGGGCATCGAGGTGTTCGTCGGCCATACGGCGGACAATCTCGGTGACGCCGAGGTCGTGGTCGTTTCCACCGCCATCAAGAAGAACAATCCGGAACTCATCGCCGCGCGGGAAAAACACCTGCCGATCGTTCGCCGTGCCGAAATGCTGGCCGAGCTGATGCGTTTCCGTAACGCCATCGCCATTGGCGGCACCCACGGCAAGACGACGACCACCTCGATGGTCGCGACCCTGCTGGAAGCCGGCAATCTCGACCCGACCGTCATCAATGGCGGCATCATCAATGCCTATGGCACCAATGCGCGTATGGGCGAGGGCGAGTGGATGGTGGTGGAAGCCGACGAATCCGACGGCACCTTCCTGAAGCTGCCGGCCGACGTGGCCGTCATTACCAATATCGATCCGGAGCATCTGGACCATTACGGCAATTTTGATGCTGTGCGCGCGGCGTTCCGCCAGTTCGTCGAGAACGTGCCGTTCTACGGCTTCGGCGTCATGTGCCTTGACCACCCGGAAGTGCAGGCGCTGGTCGGCCGCATCGAGGATCGCAAGGTCATCACATACGGTGAAAACCCGCAGGCCGACGTGCGTTTTTCGAATGTGCGCATCGATGGCACACGCTCGGTTTTCGACGTGGAAATCCGCCGTCGTCGTACCGGCAAGATATTCTCCTTCAAGGATCTCGTCCTGCCGATGCCCGGCCGACACAATGTTTCGAACGCGACGGCCGCGATTGCCGTCGCCAATCGTCTCGGTATTTCGGAAGCTGACATCAAGAAGGGTCTCGCCTCCTTCGCAGGCGTCAAGCGGCGTTTCACGCTGACGGGCGAAGCCAATGGCGTACAGGTCTTCGACGATTACGGTCATCACCCGGTCGAGATCAAGGCTGTGCTGGCGGCGGCGCGGGAAGCCTGCAATGGCCGTATCATCGCGGTGCATCAGCCGCACCGCTACAGCCGCCTTTCCAGCCTGTTTGACGATTTCGCGCATTGTTTCAACGATGCGGATACGATTCTTCTTGCCCCGGTTTATGCTGCGGGCGAAGATCCGATCGAAGGCGCAAGTTCGGAAGCGCTGGTTTCGGCCATCAAGGCCGCCGGCCATCGTGACGCCCGTTTTCTTGAGAAACGGGAAGATCTCGCCTCAGTGGTTGCAGGCATTGCGAATCCGGGTGATTTCGTGGTTCTCTTGGGGGCTGGAAATATCACGCAATGGGCAGCAGCGCTGCCTTCGGAATTGAAGAGCATATCAGGAAAGTCTGAATGAGACAGGTCGATGGGGTTAAATTGCTGGGGAGGCTCGGCGACGGGGTAAACGAACTGAGGGGACGTCTGACACCGGATGCGCCCATGGACCGCGTGACGTGGTTCAGAGCCGGCGGTCTGGCGGAAGTCATGTTCCAGCCGCACGATACCGATGATCTGATTGCCTTCCTGAAAATTCTGCCGGAAGACGTGCCGCTGACGGTGGTCGGCGTCGGCTCCAACCTTCTGGTGCGCGATGGCGGCATCCCGGGCGTTGTCGTCCGTCTGTCGGCCAAAGGTTTCGGCCAGGTGGAGCTTGCCGGCGAAAACCGCATCAAGGCCGGTGCGATCTGCCCGGACAAGCATATTGCGGCCATGGCCATGGATAACGGCATTGGCGGCTTCCATTTCTATTACGGCATTCCCGGCTCCATCGGCGGTGCGCTGCGTATGAATGCGGGCGCAAACGGCGGTGAGACGCGCGAGCGCGTGGTGGAAGTCTATGCGGTTGACCGTCAGGGCAAACAGCATGTGCTGTCCAATGCCGATATGGGCTACAGCTACCGCCATTCCGGCGCCGACAAGGGCCTGATCTTCACCGGCGCATTGTTCGAGGGTTATCCGGAAGACAAGGCGAAAATCCGCGCCGATATGGACGCCGTGCGTCACCATCGCGAAACAGTTCAGCCGATCCGTGAGCAGACTGGTGGTTCGACCTTCAAGAATCCCGAAGGTCATTCCGCATGGGAACTCATCGATGAGGCGGGCGGCCGCGGTCTGGTCATCGGCGGCGCGCAGATGTCATCACTGCATTGCAATTTCATGATCAATACCGGCCATGCGACCGGCTACGATCTGGAATATCTGGGTGAGACCATCCGCAAGCGCGTGTTCGAGAAGTCGGGTATCCGGCTGGAGTGGGAAATCAAGCGGCTGGGGCTTTTCATGCCGGGCCGTGAGGTGGAGCCTTTTCTGGGAAGCTGAGTTTTTGGCTTCCGATTTTCTTACAGGGGCTTCTCCGTCATATGACCGTTGGCGTTGGCCGTAACGGTCGGTCAATAGTTGTATCTTATAGTTTTTTGACATAAGCGACGAGCGGCATGTTATCTCAGATAGCATGCCGCTCGTCGATCAAAGGGTGTTTGACAAGAATTTTCAGTGATTTGATTTAGGTACTATTGGAGACGGTCTTGGATCTCTGGAGAAAACTGATCGAAATGATGAGTTTTTCGATTGCGACGCCAGAGGGCCGCAGGCGGCTTGAACCTTTGGAATTTTCGTTTCGGGTTGCCTGTGTCACAACGATCCTGGCTCTGCTGATATGTTCCGGCGGTCTGGTTCTCCTGGCGCAGTTCGGGCTGGTGACGGACCTTGTCAACGGTCTTATACTCGGCGTGACCTTGTGTTCCGTCATCGCATTCACGATGACGTGGCTGGTCTGCTGGCTCAATGCCAGGGAAGTGAAGATTCTTGCGCAATCGCACGAGCGTTTTTTGCATCTGAGCCATACCGATGCATTGACTGGCCTCAGCAATCGGCTCGGGCTTTATGCCGGATGCATGAATCTCGGTCAGCATTATTGCGTCGCGTTCCTCGATATCGATCATTTCAAGTCGGTGAACGACAGGTTCAGCCATCTGGCCGGTGACGCGGTGATTTCCAGCGTCGCACAGCGGATACGTGCTTCCTTTGACGCCTCTGCCAAAGTCGCCAGAATAGGCGGCGAGGAATTCGTCGTCGTGCGCGAGACAGGGTCGTCATCGTTTCTGGATGTTTGCGAAAGGCTGCGGGCGAGCATCGAGGCGGTGCCGGTCGACTATCAGGATATGCGGATCGGTGTCACCATATCGATCGGAGTGGCTTTCCGGAAGGACGCCGAAGTCTTTGAAAAAGTCCTGCATAATGCCGATCTTGCGCTTTATCAGGCAAAGGGCGCGGGGCGTAATCGTATCTGCGTGGCGGGCCAGCGGGATATCCGTCAGTCCGTCGCCTAGAGCGTTTCCAGTAAAAGATGCTGAATAGCAAAAGGCCCGTGAAACGCCAGGTTTCGCGGGCCTTCCCATATTCGGAACGCTTGTGTGGCTCAGACTTCGTCCTTGCGGGAAAGCAGAATGCAGGCCAGCGTTATGATGGCGGATACGCAGAGGTAGTAGCCGACATAACCCATGCCGTAATTCACCTGCAGCCATGTGGCGATGTAAGGCGCCAGCGATGCGCCGAAGATGCCGGCCATGTTGAAGGTGATCGACGAGCCGGTGTAGCGCACCCGGGTCGGGAAGGGGGCTGCGAGCGCCGTGCCGATCAGGCCGTAGGTCATGCCCATCAGCATCATGGCAAGGGCCGCGAAGACGAAGATGGAGCCTTCGCTACCGGTCATCAGGCCGGGCAGCAGGAAGGAGAACAGGCCGATCAGCACCGTCGTAATGATCAGAATTTCACGACGGCCGAATTTTTCGGCGAGCTTGCCGGCGATCGGGATGAAGATGCCGAAAACGATGGAGCCGAGAATCTGCACTTCCAGCGCGTCAAGGAACGGGATTTTCAGGACCTTGACGTTATAGGACAGCAGATAGGCGGTGCCGATGTAGAAGAGCACAAAGGTGGCCAGCGCCACGAAGGTGCCGAGCACGAGGCTGCGCTTGTGGTTGCGGAACAGTTCCGCGACCGGAACGGCCACACGTTCTTCCTTCTCGATCGCCTTCTGGAAGTCGGGCGTCTCGGTGATCGACAGGCGAACCCACATGCCGACCGCGATCAGAATGATCGAAGCGACGAAGGGAATGCGCCAGCCCCAGCTGAGCAACGCTTCCTGCGACATGAAGTGCAGCAGGATCCAGAACACGCCGGAGGAGAGGAACAGGCCGACAGGTGCGCCAAGCTGCGGGAACATGCCGTACCAGCTGCGCTTGCCGGGAGGCGCGTTTTCCGTGGCGAGCAGGACGGCGCCGCCCCATTCGCCGCCAAGGCCAAAGCCCTGGCCGAAGCGGCACAGCGCCAGCAACAGCGGTGCAAGGACGCCGGCGGTCTCATAGGAGGGCAGGAGGCCGATCACGACGGTCGATACACCCATGGTCAGTAGCGCGGCGACAAGTGTCGTCTTGCGGCCGACGCGGTCACCATAGTGACCGAAGACCACAGCACCCAGCGGACGGGCAAAAAAGGCGATGGAGAAGGTGGCGAAGGACGCCAGAAGCGCCGTCATCGGGTCATTGTTCGGAAAGAACAAGGCGGGGAACACGAGCACTGCGGCCGTGGCGTAAACGTAAAAATCGAAAAACTCGATGGTCGTGCCGACCAGGCTGGCAGTGAGAACTCGTGCAGGCGAATTTGTCTTTACAGCGTTCGAATTGTCAGCGGTCGGCGATACCGGAGATATCGCGTCGGTCATGGTATTGTTTCCATTTTGGATGATTGCAATGTCATGCCTTGGGAGGCGATGTCTGCGTTAACGCAATTTTTGTTCCTATGGAATGCTAAAAAAGAAATAATGCAAATAATGTGATTGATGAATGCGACAGGCTCGGCTGCGTGCTGCCGGATGCGCTTCGGCGATTGAGAGACTGATTCAGGCTGCGGTTTTAAAACGCTGAAACGCCAGATAATTTTCCCTGGGGAATAATCCCGTCCGTTAACGTTTCGATCTTGCCTTTATCGCGGAGCAGCAGTTGCGCTCGTGCGATTTTATTTCCGATCATTGAAAACCTGCATGTTGCAATCCATGCAACTCTCTGATTCCAAGGAGGGAATCCGGATCGGTGCTGATTCTTTAACGGAACTCGGCACGTTGGGCGCGGTGGTTAACGAAAGTAAACGATTCATTAACCTTAATGGCGTTTAACTGATCTCAAGGGTCATGTGCCAGAATCACCGCTCTTCAAATTCGGTCGGTTCGGAGCGTGGTTCGTAACGGAGAGTTGGTGTCAGAGGTATCGATGGGCGGCAAGCACGTAGCTGTTCTTTTGGGTGGGTTTTCGTCGGAGCGGCCAGTCAGCCTGTCGTCGGGCAATGCCTGCGCGCTCGCGCTTGAGGGCGAGGGCTACAAGGTCACCCGGGTCGATGTGGGGCGCGATGTCGCGGCCGTGCTCGATGAGCTGCGCCCGGATGTCGCCTTTAATGCGCTGCACGGTCCCTTCGGTGAAGACGGCACCATTCAGGGTATTCTCGAATATCTGGCCATTCCCTATACACATTCCGGCGTGCTGGCTTCCGCACTCGCCATGGACAAGGCGCAGGCGAAGAAAGTCGCTGCGGCTGCCGGGGTGCCGGTTGCTGCCGAGCGCGTCATGAACCGCTTCGATTTCACCAGCGAACATCCGCTTGCTCCACCCTATGTGGTGAAGCCGGTGCGTGAAGGTTCGAGCTTCGGCGTTGTCATCGTCAAGGAAGACCAATCGCATCCGCCGCAAATCCTCACTTCGTCGGAATGGCGTTATGGCGATCAGGTGATGGTCGAGCGCTACATCCATGGCCGCGAATTGACCTGCGGCGTGCTCGACGGCGAGGCGCTTGGCGTCACCGAAGTGGTGCCGCTCGGTCACAATTTCTATGATTTTGACGCTAAATACGCTGCTGGTGGCTCGAAACATGTCATTCCGGCAGAAATTTCACCGAAAATTTACCAAAAAATTCAAACACTGGCGGTTATGGCGCATCGGGCGATCGGGTGCCGTGGCGTAAGCCGTTCAGACTTTCGTTACGACGACCGCTTCTCAGAAGATGGCGAAGTTATCTGGCTTGAAGTGAATACGCAGCCGGGCATGACGCCGACCTCCCTGGTGCCGGAAATGGCGGCCCACGCTGGCCGCTCCTTTGGTAACCTTGTCAGCTGGATGGTGGAGGACGCTTCGTGTTTGCGGTGACCGGCAAAAAGTCGACGGCAAAAAAGCGCGAGCAATTCGCAGCGACGGCAAATGCCGACGATCGCATGGTGCTGCCGCGCCCGCTGCGTCGTGTCGTGCGCTTCTGCGTCAGCCTTGCGACCGGACGCATCCATATTCCCGCCCATACCGGCACGATTTCGGCCGTCGCCTTCTACGCGGTGACTGGCCTTTATGGCATGTCGCTCGGCGGCCACACGAATATCGTTACGCAGGCGACGACCTCTGCTGCGGGTTTCGCCGTTGAGGACGTGAAGGTCTCCGGCAATCTGCAGACCTCCGAAATCGATGTCTTCCAGCTTCTCGGCCTTGATGGCAGCACCTCGCTGATTGCACTCGACATCGATGCGGCGCGCCGCAAGCTCGTGCAGCTTCCCTGGGTGGAAGACGTGGATATCCGCAAGGTCTACCCGAAGACGATCGAGGTTCGCCTGAAAGAACGCCAGGCCTTCGGCATCTGGCAGCATGGCTCGGAACTGTCGCTGATCGAAAAGAGCGGCAGCGTCATCGCGCCGCTGCGTGACAATAAATTCGCTTCCCTGCCGCTGTTCGTTGGACGCGACGCGGAAACGGGCGCTGCCGGTTTCGTCGAGCAGCTGGCCGACTGGCCGGAAATCCGCAACCGCGTCCGCGCCTATGTGCGCATTGCCGGTCGCCGCTGGGATCTGCACCTCGACAACGGCATCGTCGTCAAGCTGCCGGAAGAAAACCTGCCGCAGGCGCTGCAATTGCTGGCGCGGCTCGATCTCGAGGAAAAGGTGCTGTCGCGCGATGTCGCCGCCGTCGATCTCCGGCTTGCGGACCGCACCACGATCCAGCTGACCGAGGGCGCCACGGAGCGCCGCCAGGCCGCTGTCGATGCGCGCACCAAGGCTCTCAAGAAGGCGGAGAAGAACACATGAGCTTTTTCGGTTCTTCCCATTTCGGCCTGCCTCGCCTGAAGCCGCTTTCTTCCAAACGCAGCCATATCGTTTCGGTGCTGGACATCGGTTCGACCAAGGTCGTGTGCATGATCGGCCGGCTGACGCCGCGCCAGGAAAGCGAAATCCTGCCCGGCCGCACCCATAAGGTCGAAATCATCGGCATTGGCCACCAGCGTTCGCGTGGCGTGAAATCCGGCGTGATTGCTGATCTTGACGCGTTGGAAGGCGTGATCCGTCTTTCGGTCGATGCGGCCGAGCGTATGGCGGGACTTACCGTCGACAGCCTGATCGTCAATGTTTCGGCTGGAAGACTGGCGAGCGATATCTATACCGCGAGCATTGATCTCGGCGGTCAGGAAGTGGAAGCAAGTGACCTGCGCAAGGTTCTGGTGGCGGCAAGCCAGCAGTCCATGCGTCAGGACCGGGCGATCCTGCATTCTCTGCCGACGGGCTATTCGCTGGATGGCGAGCGCGGCATTCGTGATCCGCTGTCGATGTATGGCGATCTTCTCGGCGTCGATATGCATGTCGTGACTGTCGAACGCACGGCGCTGAAGAACCTCGAGCTTTGCGTCAACCGCGCGCATCTTTCCGTGGAAGGCATGGTGGCGACGCCCTATGCCAGCGGTCTTGCCGCTCTGGTGGACGATGAAGTCGAGCTTGGCTGCGCGGCCATCGACATGGGTGGCGGCACCACGACGATCTCTGTTTTTGCCGAAGGCCGTCTCATTCACACCGACGCAATCGGCCTTGGCGGCCATCACGTCACGACAGATCTTGCACGAGGCCTCTCGACACGAATCGAAGATGCGGAGAGACTGAAGGTGGTGCATGGTTCGGCTTTGCTGAATGGCGCGGATGAGCGCGACATGATTTCGATCCCGCCGATTGGCGAAGATGATCGCGATCAACCATCGCAAGTTTCAAGAGCACTTGTAACCCGCATCGTGCGGGCGCGTATCGAAGAGACGCTGGAATTGATCCGTGATCGTATCCAGAAGTCCGGCTTCAGTCCCATCGTTGGCAAGCGCGTTGTCCTGACCGGCGGCGCAAGCCAGCTGACGGGGCTGCCGGAAACGGCACGGCGCATTCTCGCCCGCAACGTTCGCATCGGCCGCCCCATGGGGGTTGCCGGTCTTCCGGTGGCGGCGAAGGGACCGGCATTTTCAACCGCCTGCGGACTGATGATCTACCCGCAGGTGGCGGACATCGAAATTCATGCGGCGCAAGGCGGAATGTTCTCGCCGTTTGGTAACGGTAGCGGCCGGATAGCCCGGGTGGGGCAATGGCTGAAAGAGAGTTTTTGAGTGGCCTCGTGGCGCAAGTCGGAGGTTTCAGAGTTGAGTTTCAAGAATCGGCCAGCGGGGCGATGCGGCCAGAGAAAGAAGGAATGTTAAAATGACGATACAGCTGCAGAAGCCTGATATCACAGAGCTGAAGCCACGCATCACCGTCTTCGGTGTCGGTGGCGGTGGTGGTAACGCTGTCAACAACATGATCACGGCTGGCCTCCAGGGCGTCGACTTCGTCGTCGCCAACACGGATGCTCAGGCGTTGACCATGACGAAGGCAGACAGGGTCATTCAGCTCGGCGTCAACGTCACCGAAGGCCTCGGCGCCGGCTCCCAGCCGGAAGTCGGCCGCGCGGCTGCTGAAGAGTGCATCGACGAGATCATCGATCACCTGAACGGTACCCACATGTGCTTCGTCACCGCCGGCATGGGCGGCGGCACCGGCACGGGTGCTGCCCCGGTCGTCGCACAGGCTGCGCGCAACAAGGGCATCCTGACGGTCGGCGTCGTCACAAAGCCTTTCCACTTCGAAGGCGGCCGCCGCATGCGTCTTGCCGAACAGGGCATCGAGGAACTGCAGAAGTCCGTCGATACGCTGATCGTCATTCCGAACCAGAACCTTTTCCGTATTGCCAATGACAAGACGACCTTTGCGGACGCCTTCGCCATGGCCGACCAGGTTCTTTACTCCGGCGTTGCCTGCATTACCGATCTGATGGTGAAGGAAGGTCTTATCAACCTCGACTTCGCCGACGTCCGTTCGGTCATGCGCGAAATGGGCCGCGCAATGATGGGCACCGGCGAAGCTTCCGGTCCGGGCCGCGCAATGCAGGCTGCGGAAGCGGCGATCGCTAACCCGCTGCTCGACGAAACCTCGATGAAGGGCGCGCAGGGCCTCCTGATCTCCATCACCGGTGGTCGCGACCTCACCCTCTTCGAAGTCGACGAAGCGGCGACCCGTATCCGCGAAGAAGTCGATCCGGATGCCAACATCATCCTCGGCGCAACCTTCGACGAAGCGCTTGAAGGCCTCATCCGCGTCTCCGTCGTCGCAACCGGCATTGACCGCGTTGCTGGCGTTGGCGAACAGAACATTGCCGAGATGCGCGCCGCAGCTGCTGTTGCCAAGCCGCTTATCCGTCCTTCCGCGGCCGTTGCTCCCGCACCGGCCGCAGTACAGCCTGCAGCAGTCTCGCAGGCACAGAAGGCCGTAGACCCGATCGCCCAGACCATCCGTTCGGCGGAAGCCGAAATGGAACGTGAACTCGGTTTCGCCGCACACCAGCAGCCCGCCCAGGATTTCCGTCCGCAGAGCAAGCTGTTCGCATCTTCCCCGGCTGAAGCACCGGCTGCCCTCCGTCCGGCCCAGCCGGTTCAGCAGGCCGCTCCGGCACCGGTTGCGCAGGCGCCGGTCTATCACGCTCCGGAACAGGTTGCCGCTCAGGCTCCGCGGATGCAGCAGCCGCAGGCTCCTGTCTACCAGGAACCCGCGCCGGTTGCCCGTCAGCCTGAGCCGGTTCGCATGCCGAAGGTCGAAGACTTCCCGCCGGTCGTGAAGGCCGAGCTGGACCACCGCACCCATGCCGCTCCTGCCGCACAGGAAGAGCGTGGCCCGATGGGTCTTCTGAAGCGCATCACCAACTCGCTTGGTCGCCGTGAAGAGGAAGAAGTTCCTTCCGACATGATGGATGCGCCGAGCATGGCTCCGCAGCAGCGCCGCGCACCGCTTTCGCCGGAAGCAAGCCTCTACGCACCGCGTCGTGGCCAGCTTGACGACCACGGCCGTGCAACGCCTGCCTCGTCCAGCCATCACGACGATGACCAGCTGGAAATCCCGGCCTTCCTGCGCCGCCAGTCGAACTAAAGGCGATTCCATAAGCCTCTTGAAACGCCCGGATCACACGATCCGGGCGTTTTGTTTATTTTACGTTGTTAATACTAAATTAATTCGCGTTTTCAATGGCTTACGCATGTAACAATCCGAAACGAACAGTGATTTGTCGTGGCACCTACATGTGCGTATGTATGAGGCTGGGTGAAGGAACAGATTGACTTTTCCGGTCGTTAAAAACCGGCTTGAAAAACTTGAACGGCGCTGGCTGAAGCAGCGCGGTTTGCAAAAAAGGCATAGACGCATGACTATCGGACTGCTCGGATTTCAGACAACTATCGCACATGCTGTTCAGCTTAAAGGCATTGGCGTGCATTCCGGCAATCCGGTCTCGATGACCTTCCAGCCTGCAGAAGCCGGAACGGGCGTCGTCTTTCACCGCCTTCACGATAATGGCAGTGTTACAGAGCTTAAGGCGGTTTCGGCCAATGTCGGCAATACCGATCTGTGCACCGTGCTCGGCCGTTCGCTCTCCCAGTCGGTAGCGACGATCGAGCACGTCATGGCTGCCATCTACGCCATGGGCCTCGACAACCTCGTCGTTGAGGTTGACGGTCCGGAAGCGCCGATCATGGATGGCAGCTCCGCACCTTTCATCGAGGCGATCGAATCTGTTGGCATCAAGAACCTGGGCGTGAAGCGCCGTTACATCCGCGTCACCAAGCCGGTGCGCATCGATTCGGGTGCCTCCTGGGCGGAGTTCCGTCCCTATGACGGCACGCGTTTTGAAGTCGACATCGATTTCGACACGCCGCTGATCGGCAAGCAGTCCTGGAAGGGCGACCTGACGGCGGATACGTTCAAGAATGAACTGTCGCGCGCCCGCACCTTCGGCTTCATGCGTGACGTGGAGCGTCTGTGGGCCGCCGGTTATGCGCTCGGTTCCTCGCTTGAGAACTCGGTCGTCATCTCCGACGACAACAGCGTCATCAACATGGAAGGCCTGCGTTACGCCAAGGACGAATTCGTCCGTCACAAGACGCTGGACGCCGTGGGCGACCTGGCGCTTGCCGGCGCGCAGTTCATCGGCTGTTACCGCTCTTATCGCGGCGGCCACAAGGTCAATGCGAATGCGCTGAAGGCCCTGCTGAGCGACCGCACCGCTTACGAGATCGTCGAGGCTCCGGCTGCCCGCAACCAGATGGTGCGCGCCCGCGAATTCGTTGCGGTCAACATGCCGGAATTCGCACCCTGGTCTGCTTGAGTTCCTTCGCAGGCTATCAATTGACAGAAAAAGCCGCTCCCCTTGGGGCGGCTTTTTCGTGATGCGAACAAGAAGTTGCGTTATATCGTCTGATATTCATGCGATTGCATGGGTCGATGCCATAAAAATGCGTTAATGCGTCATCATTGCGTTGCCCTGCGGATGCTTTTATGGCTAGAACGCCAGTGCAAAGCCGATGCTTATGTATTTGCGCGGGAAGTGGGAACTGTCGAATGAAGCATGTAGGGTCTGGTGCAATGAAGGGTACGATGCGGGGGATCGCCGTTTCGTTGATGTTGGTCGGCGCGAGTGTCGTCGTCACGGCCTGCCAGTCCGATCCGGATATCGACATTACCAAGCTCGGCGTCGAGACCGATCCGCCTGACGTTCTGTACAAGCAGGGGCTTGCCAACATGAACGCCGGCAACATGACGGAGGCCTCACGCAAGTTCGAGGCGATCGACAAGCAATATCCCTTTACCGAATGGGGCCAGAAGGCGCTTGTCATGCAGACCTTCATTGCCACGCGCACCAACAAGAACGATGTGGCCATCACGAACGGCAGCCGCTTCCTGCGGCAATATCCACGCTCGAAGGACGCCGCTTATGTTCAGTACATGATCGGCCTTGCCTATTCGAAGCAGATTTCCGACGTGACGCAGGATCAGCGCGCAGCACAGCGCACCGTCGAGGCGATGAACAAGGTCGTCAATGACTATCCCGATTCGGAATATGTCGCTGACGCGCAGGCCAAGATCCGTTTCGCCCGCGACCAGCTCGCCGGCCGTGAAATGCAGGTCGGTCGTTATTACCTTGAGCGCAAGGAATATCTCGCCGCCGTTTCGCGTTTCCGCATCGTCGTCGAGCAGTACCAGAACACCAACCAGATCGAGGAAGCGCTGGCGCGTCTGACTGAGGCCTATTACGCTATGGGCCTGGTGGATGAAGCACAGACAGCGGCCGCCGTTCTCGGCAACAACTATCCTGATAGCCAATGGTATGCGGATTCCTACAAGCTGCTGAAGGGTCAGGGGCTGGAGCCGCGTGAAAACAAGGGGTCCTGGATTTCGCGCGCCGGCAAGAAGCTTATCGGCGCCTGAGACCGGGGCATAGGCCATGCTGGTCCAGCTCTCGATTCGCGATATCGTTCTGATCGAAAGGCTTGACCTCGGTTTCGAGGCAGGCCTTTCCGTGTTGACGGGCGAGACGGGTGCGGGCAAATCCATTCTTCTCGATAGTCTCTCGCTGGCGCTTGGCGGCCGCGGCGATGGCGGCCTTGTGCGCCACGGTGAAGAAAAGGGGCAGGTTACTGCCACTTTCGAAGTCCCGAACAATCACCCGACCCGGCTTCTCCTGCGCGAAAACGGTCTCGATGACGACGGCGACCTGATTTTCCGCCGGGTGCAATCCTCTGACGGGCGCACCAAGGCCTATATCAACGATCAGGCCATCAGCGTGCAGATGATGCGCCAGCTCGGTCAATTCCTGGTCGAAATCCACGGCCAGCATGATGATCGCGCGCTTGTCGACACCGATGCACACCGGACGCTGCTGGATGCCTTTGCCGGGCTGAGCGATGAGGCTCGCGCTGTTCAGGGCCTCTACCGCACCTGGAAAGATGCTGACCGGGCTCTGAAGACGCACCGCGCCAAGGTGGAGGCGGCGGCGCGCGAGGCGGATTACCTGCGCTCTTCCGTTGAGGAACTGGAAACGCTCTCGCCGCGTGACGGTGAAGAGGAAGAACTGGCCGAGCGCCGGGCGGCGATGCAGAAATCCGAACGCATTGCCGGCGACATCGCTGAGGCCAGCGAGTTTCTGAACGGCAATGCCTCGCCCGTGCCTGTCATTGCATCGATGATGCGCCGGCTCGAGCGCAAGAGCCACGAGGCTCCCGGCCTGCTTGAAGACACCGTGCAATTGCTGGATGCAGCACTGGACAGCCTTTCCAATGCGCAGATGGAAGTGGAAGCGGCATTGCGCCGCACCGAATTCGATCCGCGTGAGCTGGAGCGGGTGGAAGAGCGGCTTTTTGCGCTGCGCGCGGCGGGCCGTAAATATAATGTCGCCGTGCCAGACCTGCCGGCTCTTGCCGAAAAAATGGTGGCCGATCTCGCCGATCTCGATGCCGGTGAAGAAAAACTCGGCAAGCTCGAGGCCAATCTCGGCGTCGTAAAGGCCGATTTTGACCGTGCCGCCCAATCGCTTTCCGACAAACGCCGCAATGCGGCGGAAGCGCTTTCCAACGCTGTCATGGCCGAGCTTCCGGCGCTGAAGCTCGAGCGGGCGCGGTTTACCGTCGAGGTGACCTCCGATCCCGAGCAGGCGACGGCTGACGGTATCGATACGGTGGAGTTTCACGTCCAGACCAATCCGGGCACGCGCCCCGGTCCGATCATGAAGGTGGCCTCGGGCGGCGAACTGTCCCGTTTCCTGCTGGCGTTGAAAGTGGCGCTCGCCGATCGCGGATCGGCGCCGACGCTGGTGTTCGACGAAATCGATACGGGTGTTGGCGGCGCTGTGGCGGATGCCATCGGCCAGCGGCTGCGCCGCCTGTCGAAAACCGTGCAGGTCCTGTCCGTCACCCATGCGCCGCAGGTGGCCGCACGGGCTGCCACTCATCTCCTCATTTCCAAAGGCCCATCCGGCGACGGCAGCGAGCGCATCGCCACGCGCGTGGCCACCATGGAGCCGAAACACCGCACCGAAGAGATCGCCCGCATGCTCGCCGGCGCATCGGTAACGGACGAGGCGAGGGCTGCGGCCGCTCGTCTGCTTGCCGCCAAGGACTGATCGTTCGCGACAATGCCGTTGGAGCGCCTTTCGGCGTTGTGAGTCCAGCGGCAAAACTGTTTTTAATGTTTGTTATTTCGGCTAAAAGCGTTCGGTAATTCCGAAAAGAGGCCGTCATGTCGAAAGACCAGAAATCCGTCGAAAACCTCACCGAGCTTGAAGCCTCTTCCGAGCTCGCATTTCTGGCGGCCGAGCTTGCTCGCCATGACGCCCTTTATCACGGCAAGGACGCGCCGGAGATTTCGGACGCCGATTATGATGCGCTGAAGCGGCGCAACGATGCCATCGAGACGGCTTTTCCAGCGCTGGTGCGGGCCGATAGCCCATCGAAGAAAGTCGGCTTCGCGCCGCTTCCGACCTTTGCGCCAATCGTGCATGCGCGGCCGATGCTGTCGCTCGACAATACGTTTTCGGAAGAGGATCTGCGGGATTTCGTGAGTTCTGTCTATCGCTTCCTCGGGCATCTGCCTGATGATTCCATCGCCTTTACCGCCGAGCCGAAGATCGACGGGCTTTCCATGTCGATCCGCTACGAGAACCGCAGGCTGAAGACCGCGGCGACGCGTGGTGACGGCACGACGGGCGAAAACGTCACCGCCAATATCAGGACCATCAAGGAAATCCCGAACGAGCTGCCTTCGGACGCGCCCGATGTGGTGGAGGTTCGTGGTGAGGTCTATATGGCGAAGAGCGACTTTCTGGCGCTCAATGCGACTATGGAAGCGGAAGGCAAGCAGACCTATGTGAACCCGCGCAACACGGCATCCGGTTCCCTGCGCCAGCTCGACGCCAATGTGACGGCGAAACGCAAACTCAGGTTCTTTGCCTATGCCCTGGGTGAGGTTTCGAATGGCGGCCAGCCGACGCGGATTGCCGATACGCAATACGGCATCGTCGAGAAGTTCAGGGAATGGGGCTTCCCGGTCAATCCGCTGATGAAGCGATTCACCTCCGCCCAGCAATTGCTTGAACATTATAATGAAATCGGCGTTGCGCGGCCCGATCTCGATTATGATATCGACGGTGTGGTCTATAAGGTCGACCGGCTCGACCTTCAGGAGAGACTGGGCTTCCGCTCGCGCAGCCCGCGCTGGGCGACCGCGCATAAATTCCCGGCCGAGCAGGCATTCACGACGGTTGAGAACATTGAAATTCAGGTGGGACGTACCGGCGCCTTGACGCCGGTCGCGCGTCTCACCCCGATCACCGTCGGCGGTGTCGTTGTCACCAATGCGACGCTGCATAATGCCGATTATATCGAAGGTATCGGCAATAGCGGCGAGCGCATCCGCCCGGAGGATCATGATATCCGCATTGGCGACACGGTCATTGTGCAACGCGCCGGCGATGTCATTCCGCAGGTTCTGGATGTGCTGTTGGAGAAGCGCCCGGCCGAGGCGGCGAAATATGCCTTCCCGGAGAAATGTCCGGTTTGCGGTAGCCATGCGGTGCGGGAGCGCAACGAAAAGACCGGCAAGCTCGATTCGGTCACGCGCTGCACCGGCGGTTTCGTCTGCCGGGCGCAGGCCGTAGAGCACCTGAAACATTTCGTCTCGCGCAATGCCTTCGATATCGAAGGGCTTGGCACCAAGCAGATCGACTTCTTCTTCGAAAGCGACGATCCCACCCTGTCGATCAAGACCGCACCGGATATTTTTACGCTGAAGGTTCGGCAGGAGGCGTCTACGCTCACCAAGCTCGAGAATATCGACGGCTTCGGCAAGGTCAGCGTCAGGAAGCTGTTCGATGCCATCGACGCCCGCCGCGAGATCGATCTGCACCGGCTGATCTTCGCGCTCGGTATTCGTCATGTGGGCGAGACCACGGCGAAGCTTCTGGCGCGATCCTATGGCACTTACGAACATTTCGAAGAGAGCATGAAGGCGGCGGCCGATCCGGCGAGCGATGCCTGGGCCGAACTCAACAGCATCGACGGCATTGGCGAGGTGGTGGCCCGCGCCATCATCGAGTTCTACAAGGAACCGCGCAATCTCGATGTCATCGACCGTCTGATACGGGAGCTTCGCCCGAAGGAGGCCGAAAAGCCCTCTACCGAAGGCAGCCCGGTGGCAGGCAAGACGGTTGTGTTTACCGGTTCGCTGGAAAAGTTCACCCGCGATGAGGCTAAGGCCCGGGCCGAAAGCCTCGGCGCCAAGGTTGCGGGTTCCGTCTCGAAAAAGACCGATATTCTGGTCGCAGGACCGGGAGCCGGTTCCAAGCTTGCCAAAGCGGCGGAACTGGGTGTTCAGACCATGGATGAAGACGAGTGGCTGGCGCTGATCGGCGGCTGATGCGCCGTCATGGCAATGTTGTCCTCTGCCGCTAAAGCTTTGCGCCTGAGACGGAGAGCACAGCATGGATGACCGCATCGTCGTCACCACACAGCAGGTCCGGGCGCTGGTCACCAACCAGTTTCCGCAATGGGCCGATCTCGAGGTCCGGCCGGTGGAACTGAGCGGCTGGGACAATCGCAGCTTTCGCCTTGGTGGCGACATGCTGATCCGCATGCCAAGTGCCGCCCGTTATGTTGCGCAGGTGGAAAAGGAGCACCGGTGGCTGCCGGCGCTTACACCGCTCCTGCCTTTTCCGATCCCTGCACCATTGGCGCTGGGGCAGCCGGGAGAAGGCTATCCGTTCTGCTGGTCCGTCTATCGCTGGCTTGAGGGCGAACCTCTCGCACGGCATCTGGAGCGCGTCGATCTTTCGACTGTCGCTATTGATATTGCAGCGTTTTTGAAAACATTGCACGGCGTGGATGCTTCGGATGGCCCACGCGCGGGCGCGCATAACTTTCATCGCGGCGGGTCCCTCTCGGTCTATGACGGGGAGGCGCGGGCCTCGGCAGCACGCCTTGCCGATGAGGTGGATCATGCGCTGGCCATGGAGATCTGGCAGCTGGCGCTTTCCAGCCGCTGGCAGGGGCAGGGTGTCTGGGTGCATGGCGACATTGCCGAGGGCAATCTGCTGGTGCAGAACGGCCGCCTTTCAGCCGTCATCGATTTTGGCAGTTCCGGCGTCGGCGATCCATCTTCCGATCTCATTCTCGCCTGGAATGTGCTCAATGCCGAAAGCCGTGCCGTTTTTCGTCAGGCGCTGGAGCTTGATGATGCCACATGGCAGCGCGGGCGCGGCTGGGCGCTGTGGAAGGCGTTGATCGTGCTGGATGCCGAGCGCGGGCGGAACGAAAGAATGGCCGAATGGTCGCGGCGGACCATTCGGGAAGTGTTTGCGGATCACCTTCTACGCTGAAAGCGCCTATCGAAGTCGTGCCATCACATGGGCATCGACGTATTTTCCATCACGATAGGCATCGTTGCGCAGGGTGCCCTCGCGCTCGAAACCGAATTTCTCGTAGAGCCGGATTGCCGGGAGATTGTCCGTGAAGACGTTGAGCTCGATGCGGCGGATATCGTGCCAGTTATCCGCTGTGTCGATCAGCGCCCCAAGAAGGTGCGACCCCACCCCTTTTCCCGCGAGATCGTCGTGAACGCTGATCGCCAGGTCGGCGATATGGGCCTGTCGTCCTGCCCTGCGAAACAACCCGCCATTGGCGACGATCTTTCCGCGCCATTCGCCTATGATCGAAATATCGTTCGGACCGCGGTTCTCCATTGCCTTTCTGGTCTTTTCCACAGACTGGAAAGGTTGCCGTAGCGTGCCGTGACGGACGCCCGGCAGGTTGAACAGTTCGGTCAGGGCTTCGGCATCATCCAGGCGCGGTGCGCGCAGGAGGATGTCGCGTAACTGGAACTGATCATCTTCATTATCGGCAAATTTCACGTTCTGCATGCCTGTCTCCTTGGGGCGTATGGGAGCAGGCTTGCGAACCCTGCTCTAATGGCAGGGTGGAAATGGATCGCTTAACGCGACGACATACCTTTCCCTGCCGGGTGGCCGGTGATGGTATGGCGACGGGTGGTGTTCTGTTTCGCGATCATGCGCGCAGAATGCTTTTGCCGTGTAGCGCTGTCAAGCCGGTGCGTTGCGCAGCAGGCTTCTGAGTTTCGCCGGCAGCCTGCCGTCGATCGCTGCAAGACCGGCGGCGATCATTGCCATGCCGGCGAAGTGCTTCATTTCCAGTTGCTCGCCGAGCAGCAGCGAACCGAGCAGGATGGCGCTGACGGGGATGAGGAAGGTGACGAGGGCAAGGTTGGTGGCGCCGGCGCTGGCAAGAATACGGAAGAAGATGAGGTAGGCGAGCGCCGTCGACAGCAGGGCGATGCCGATCAGCGCGCCCCAGGTGCCAAGGCTCGGCATGGCGAGTGTCCAAGGCTTATCGATGAGAAGGGCGGCCGGGATCAGCATCAGCGTTGAAGAGGAAATCTGGCCGGTGGCGGTCATCAGTGGCGGCACGCCCATGGCCTTGAAGCGGCGGCCGAAAATGCCGGCAAAGGCATAGGAGACGGCCGCGCCAAGAATGGCGATCTGGCCCCAGAGACCGGATGAGCCGGTAAAGGCGACCGGGCCGATCATGGTCGCCACGCCGGCAAAGCCGATCAGCACGCCAGTGAGCTTGTTGCCGGTCATCTTCTCGTCGGCGGTCAGAAAGTGCGCGACGATGACGGTGAAGAGGGGCGTCGTGGCATTGAGGATCGAGGCAAGCCCGCTGGCAATATGGGTCTGGCCCCAGACAATCAGGCAGAAGGGAATGATGTTATTCAGCAGGCCCATGCCGAAAAACGCACGCCACACCGCCCCTTCGCGCGGCAGGCGAAGGCCCATGATGCGGCAGACGATTAGAAGCGCTGTGGCGGCAAGGGTGACCCGCAGCGTAACGATGGTGACCGGCGGCAATTCCTTGACCGCGACACCGATGAAAAAGAACGATCCGCCCCACAGGAGCGAAAGCGCGACAAGCATCGCCCATTCGCGGGCATCCATCTGTTTCTGTATCGCCATCATCATCTCCCAAAGCATGAGCATCGACATGATCGCAGACGGGACCGCCGCCATCCACCCGATATCGGTTGAGTTTAGCTCAAATCGAAGTTGGATGGCTTTCACTGCATTTCAGGTCTTGTTGCGTCTATTTACTCCCTGTTTTATGGTGTTTTCAAACGATTGTTTCTCGTGCGATAATTGAGGTGAGCTAAATCATGGCAGCCGAACTTCCTTCTCTGAAAGGACTGCAGGCCTTCGAGGCCGCAGCGCGGTATCGCAGCGTCACGCTTGCCTCCAATGAGCTGAATGTCACGCCCGGCGCGGTTAGCCTGCAAATCCGGGAGCTGGAGGCGCGGCTTGGTGTGCAGCTTTTTTCCCGCAAACCGCGCAGCATCCAGCTGACGCGTGAAGGGGAACGTTATTACGGCGCGCTTCGCACGGCCTTCCGGATGATGCGCGAGGCGACGGCGGAACTGACGGCGCGATCTGAGATCACCGTTCTGACGCTCAGCTGCACCCCGACTTTCGCCGTGCAATGGCTAATGCCGCGATTGCCGGCCTTCCAGCAGCAACACCCGCATGTGGATGTCCGCATCAGCGTGACGAACCGGCTGGTGGATTTTTCAAGGGACGACGTCGATCTGGCGGTGCGGCATGGTTTTGGCCGGTATGAAGGGCTTGAGAGTATCCGCTTCATCGATGACAGCACGCTGCCGGTCTGCTCGCCGCAGCTTCTTGAAAAATACGGGCCGCTTCAGGAGGCGGGTGATCTGAAGTCCGTTCCCCTGCTGCATGATGAAAACCGCAATGAATGGCGGCGGTGGCTGGAGGCGGCGGGGGCATCTGATGTCGATGCCACCGGCGGCACCGTCTTCATCGACAGCAACGGCGCGCTGGATGCGGCCAAGGCCGGGCACGGCATTGCGCTGACCCGGCGTTCGCTCGTTTCCCGCGAGCTTGCGGAAGGCGCATTGATCGCCCCCTTCGGCAAGGACATGGCCAGCACGCTTGCCTATTTCCTCGTTTATCCCAGGCGTATGCTCGATAATCCCGATCTGGTGACGCTCATCGACTGGATGCTTTCGGAAGCGCGTTCAGCCGAGGCCGGTTCTCTTTGAGGTCAATCCGGTTTATGCCGGAATGAAACAACGGGAATCACTCTTGAAAACCATCGCCATCGATTTCGAGACCGCCAATGAGGAGCGGGGCAGCGCCTGCTCCGTCGGGCTTGCGTGGATAGAGGGCGGCGAGATCGTTCGCGTCGAGGAGCGTCTCATCCGGCCGAAGGACATGCGGTTTTCGCCCTTCAACATCGCCGTCCACGGGATTCGCCCTGCCGATGTCGAGGACGCGCCGGAATTCCCTGAGGTGATGGAGGAGTTCATCGACGACTTCCACGGTGCGACGATGATCGCCCATAATGCCGCCTTCGATTTCAGTGTCATGCGGGCGTCGTTCGACAAGTACCGGCAGTCCTATCCCGATCTTTCTTATCTGTGCAGCGTCAAGATCGCCCGGCACGTCTGGCCGCAGCTGGAATCGCATAAGCTGAATGTCATTGCCCATCACCTCCAGCTGCGTTTCGTGCACCATAATGCCGCCGAAGATGCCGTTGTCTGCGCGGCAGCGTCGATTGCGGCGGCCAAGGCGCTGCGCGTCACCCATGTTCGCGACCTGCCGGAAAAGATCGGCATGGTCGCAGGCCGTCTCACCTCCACCGGTTACCAGCCCTGCAGCATGAAAAAACGCGCCGTCTCCCGGGTTGCGTAACCGTTCCGCGCACTTATGTTTGAAGCAGCGTAACGGAGAAGATGCGATGACGACGAAAACTCTGTCGGGTTTGTTTGCGGGCTTTCTGACATTGCTTCCGGTCACTGCCGCGCATTCGCAGGTCGTGGGTGAGGTTGGCGTCGACTGGATCGGCAACGACATCGTCATCGAGGCGATTGCCGATCCGAAGATCAAGGGCGTGACCTGCCATGTGACCTATTTCGAGCGCGGCGTGATCGACCGGCTGAAGAACGGCAATTGGTTTGAAGACCCATCCAACAACGCCATTTCCTGTAGCCAGACGGGGCCGGTGGAGATCGGCGATATCGATCTCTCGAAGGGCGGGGAAGAGGTGTTCCGGCAGGGCATGTCGCTGGTCTGGAAGAAGCTGGTCGTCAGCCGCGTCTATGACAAGGCCAATGACACGCTTATCTATCTGGTGCATGCACGGGAGCTGACTGACGGTTCGGCCAAGATGGCGATTTCCACGGTGCCGCTCTATAACCAGCAGGTCACATGGGAAAAGGGCAAGCCGTAAGGCTCGCCCCCTCGCAATTGCGTTATTGATGCCTGGATCAGGCTGCTTCGCGCGCCAGCTCGTCGGCAATGACCGTGTCGAGGTTGAGGAAGCAGACCATGCTCTTTTCCAGCGCGACGATGCCGCGGCAGAAGCTGCGCTGCTCTTCCGGAATGATATCGGGCGCGGGCTGCAGGTCTTCGGAGCGGATGGTCATCATGTCGGAGACCTGCTCCACCAGAAGGCCAACCAGCTTGCCGCCGATATCGGTGACGATGATAGCGGAGCGTTCGGAGGGCTCGGTCATTTTCATGCCAAGGCGGCCGGCCATGTCGATGACGGGAATGACGGCGCCGCGCAGGTTGATGAGGCCGAGAACATAGGGCGGGGTGTGCGGCATCGGGGTAACCGGCGCCCAGCCGCGGATTTCGCGGATCGCCATGATGTCGATGCAGAATTCCTGATCGCTCAGATGGAAGGAAACGATTTCGAGATATGCGCCGGATTGCTTGATGGCGTTGGACATGACGGCAGGTTTCCTCTGATGGCTCTCTAACAGGCCCGCGCAGGATTGAGCTTTATGCGGTAGCCGGATAATGGACCGGGAGACATCATGTCGAGGCTTAAAAACCGCTATGGTCATAATGCACAGCAAGATTTTAAACTTTCCCTAACAATTGCCCCGCGCCTGCCGGCAAAACCCAGTATTTTGGCGGTTTTCGCGCCCACGCAAACAGGTTATGATAGGCATATGAACGCGCTCGTTTCCCATCCGCTGAAGTTTATTCTGGCAAGTCTTGCGGCTGTGGCCTCGCTTGCCATCGTGCTTCTTGCCTTTGACGGCTGGGTGCGGCACGGCACGGATATTTTCCTGTCTACGGTGCAGAGCGGCATCGCCTGGTGCCTCTGACGTTTTTTCGGCTGCGGATTTGTGACAAATCAGCGCGGTCGGCTCAAATACGTCCAGTTGATTTGCCGTCGCCACCGCCTTTCGTTATCTGTCTGCCAGAGCCTGCGATATGCCGCCGGCTTTCGGGGTAGGATTGGAAAATGAGAAATATTCGCATCGTATTGTGGGCTGTCGTGCTCGTTCTCGCCGGTGTCGTCAGCTGGTTGACGATCGAAATGACGAAAACCCGGGAGCAGATGGTGGAGACGGCCTATGGCGTGCCGTTCGAACTGACGGCGCAAACCGGCCAGCCGATTACCGAAAAAGCCTTTCAGGGTAAGCCGACAGCGCTGTTCTTCGGTTTCACCCATTGCCCGGAGGTCTGCCCTACAACCCTGTTCGAGCTGAACGGCTGGATGGAGAAGGTGGACCCGGCCGGCGACAAGCTGCAGGCCTATTTCGTCTCCGTCGATCCCGAGCGCGATACGCCTGAGATCATGCAGCAATATGTCTCCAACGTCTCGAAGCGGATCACCGGCATCACCGGCCCGGCCGACAAGATTGCCGAGACGCTGAAGGGCTACCGCATCTATGCCAAGAAGGTGCCGGTGGACGAGAAGGATCCGAATGGCGATTACACCATGGATCACACGGCGTCCGTCATCCTGCTCGATGCCAATGGCCGCTTTGCGGGGACGATTGCCTATGGGGAAAATCCCGATGTCGCCGAGCAGAAACTTCAGAATCTTCTGAAGGGTACGAAGGTTTAATTACGCGCGGCTTATTGGACTGACTGCGGTTTTGTGGCAAAGGCAGACACAGAACTATTAGCCAGAGAAAGCAGCCCGCCGTGAGCGAAATCCGACTTTACGTCACCACGACCGAAATCCAGGCGGGTGAAATCCTCGATCTCATGTCGGACTATTTCGGCGAGGAGGATGTCGCGATTGCCACCACCGAGGTGGATGAAAAGCGCGATATCTGGGAAGCCTCGGTCTATCTGATGGCTGAACAGGAAGAAGAGTTCCGCGAGCGTGTCAGCGCGCTGCTTGCTCCTGCCTTTCCCGGTCTCGTCATCGAGAAGGAGACCGTTCCTGACGTTGACTGGATCGCCAAGTCGCTCGAGGGGCTGAAGCCGGTCAGGGCAGGGCGCTTCATCGTGTATGGCGCCCATGATCGCGATAAGGTGCAGGCGAACGATCTGGCAATCGAAATCGAGGCGGGGCAGGCTTTCGGTACGGGCCATCATGGCACGACGGCCGGCTGCCTTGAGATGATCGAGGAAGTTCTGCGGGCGAGAACGGTGCGCAATGCGCTGGATCTCGGCACCGGCAGCGGCGTTCTGGCGATTGCTGTACGCAAGATGCGTCCAATTCCCGTGCTTGCAACCGACATCGACCCCATCGCGGTGAAGGTGGCGAAGGAGAATGTGCGGCTGAACGGTATCGTCTCCGGGCTTGCGCTGGAGACCGCGCCGGGTTTCCACTCGGACGCTTTCCGCAAGCATGGCCCGTTCGATCTCATCATTGCCAATATTCTGGCGCGGCCGCTTATCAAGATGGCACCGCAGCTCGTCACGCATCTGGCGCCCGGCGGCACCGTCATCCTGTCGGGCATTCTGGCGTCACAGCGCTGGAAAGTGCTTTCCGCCTATAATGGCGCGCGGCTTTCCCATGTCCGCACGATCTGGCGTAATGGCTGGGTGACGCTGCACCTGCGCAAGGACTGAAGCTTCCCCAGCATCCCTTTCGGGGTAAAAGAAAAGGCGGCGCTTTCGCGCCGCCTGGAAACCCGCGAGCAGATGGGAGGAGTTTGCTCAAGCGGGTCGACGTATTCCTGTTCGGCGCGGCGGAGGGAGGATCTCCGCACCGGACACTATCAGAATACGTAGCTGGACTTTGCCTTGCGACGCAGATCGGCGCGGTTCATGCCGAGCGCTTCCAGCGACTTGTCGTCGAGGTTCAGAAGGGCGGCGTTGACGTGGCGGCTGACCTGACGCTCGCGTGCTTCAACGACGCGATCGAAGGCGGTGCGGAGGAAAGATTTTGCCATTGCTTCAAATCCTTGTTTGCCATGAGAGTGTCTCTCTCTCGCTGTGTTGCCCTGAAGATAAGCGATGTGTTTTTGTTTGGTTAGAGGGGATATCTCAGGGTAGATATGCGTTTTTCGCATGACATATTGCCTTGAGTATTACTTATTTCGCGAAACATGCACAATTTATCGTCGCAATCCCATCTGTCATATATGGCTTGAAACCGGCTTTGTCCGCATGGCATTGTCGTGCCGCGCCAACGGTTTGATGGCGCGATCATACAGTTTTTCTCATGACAGTTCCCGAAAGACGCTCATGTTCCAGACCTTCGAAAACAAATCCGCGCCGCAATTCGGCAAGGCCCGTGTCGAGGCGCTGCGCGCCAGTTTCGACGCCCTCGGCATCGACGGTTTTCTGGTGCCGCGCGCCGATGAATATCAGGGAGAATATGTGCCTGAGTGCGCCGAGCGCCTCTCATGGCTGACCGGCTTTACCGGTTCCGCCGGCATTGCGCTGGTGACGCGCGCGGAGGCGGTGGTTTTTGTCGATGGCCGTTACACAACGCAACTCAAGTCGCAGGTCGATCAATCGATCTTCAGCGGCGGCGATCTGGTTGGCGCGCCGCCCTCCGTCTGGCTGGCCGAACATGCTCCACAGGGTTTCCGGCTCGGCATCGATCCGTGGCTGCACACCGGCGCGGAGTTGAAGCGACTGGAAAAGGTGCTTGCCGGCAAAGGCGGTTCGGTCGTTCTCCTCGAAAAGAACCCGCTTGATGTCCTGTGGCAGGACCGTCCATCCGAGCCGCTGGAGCCCGTCGTTATCCAGCCCGAGGCCTTTACCGGCAAGCTGGCGAAGGAAAAGATCGCCTCGCTGGCGGAAACGGTCTCGGCAAAGGGCGCAGATGCCCTGCTGGTTACCGATCCGTCGTCCATTGCCTGGATTTTCAACGTTCGCGGCAATGACGTGCCGCATACGCCGCATCCGCTCGCGCGCGCCATCATCTATGCGGATGGCAGGGCGGATATTTTTCTCGACAAGCGGAAGACCGGCATTGAGACCGAGGCTTATCTGGCGCAGCTCGCGACACAATTGCCGCCTTCGAAAATCGCCGACCGCCTGCATGCCATTGCCAGCGCTAAAGGTCGCGTCATGGTGGATGCCGATCTGACGCCGGTGGCGCTGACCGGCGCGATTACCGCGGCGGGCGGCACCCTGATCGAGGAGGCTGATCCTGTCCGCTTGCCGCGCGCGCGCAAGAACAAGGCGGAGCTGGCCGGCTCGGCAGCCGCTCATGTGCAGGATGGGGCGGCCATGGTCGAATATCTCTGCTGGCTGGACCGTCAGCAGCCCGGCAGCGTCACCGAAATTGCCGCCGTCAGGGCGCTCGAGGCCGCTCGGGTCAAGGTGGGGCAGGGGCTGCAAAACCCGCTCAAGGACGTATCTTTCGACACGATTTCAGGTGCCGGCGAACATGCCGCCATCATCCATTACCGCGTCACGACGGATACGGACCGCACACTTGCGGATGGGGAGATGTTCCTCGTCGATTCCGGTGCGCAATATGTCAACGGCACCACTGACATCACCCGCACGATTGCGATCGGCGCCGTTCCGGAGGAGCAGAAGCGTTTCTTCACATTGGTGCTGAAAGGCATGATCGGCATCAGCACCGCACGGTTTCCCAAGGGAACGCGTGGTTGCGATCTCGACCCGCTGGCGCGCATCGCGCTCTGGAAAGCGGGAGCGGATTACGCCCATGGCACCGGCCACGGCGTCGGCTCTTATCTTTCGGTGCATGAGGGGCCGCAGCGTATCTCAAGGCTTTCGACGCAGGAACTGCTGTCCGGCATGATCCTGTCGAACGAGCCGGGCTATTACCGGCCCGGCGCTTTTGGCATCCGCATCGAGAACCTCATCTATGTGCGCGAGGCGGAAGAGGTCGCCGGCGGTGACCAGCCGATGTTCTCCTTCGAGACGTTGACATGGTGCCCTATCGACCGCAGGCTGGTGGTCACCGCTCTCTTGACCGACGAAGAACTCGACTGGTTGAACACCTATCACGCCGGGGTTCTGGAGAAGCTTTCTCCCTTGATCACCGACGAGGAGGTTAAGGCGTGGCTCGTTGCCGCAACGAAGCCATTGGAGCGGGTCGCTTAAAGCAGCCCGAAATGCCTGATGGCGATGACGATGGCCCAGCCGACGGCCAGCATCGTCAGGCCGGGAAACCGCAGACAGACCAGAAGTGCTGCCACCATGCCGATCTTCACCTCGTATCCGCCTTCAAAAAAGGCGGGTGCGACGAGCGTGGTCAAAACCGCGACCGGAACGGCGTTCAGTCCCGCCTCCATGCGTGGCGGGATGGATTTCATCCGCGTCATCAGAACATAGCCGCCGATGCGGGTGAGGTAGGTGGCGATGGCGGCGAGCGCGATCAGGATCAGCGTATCGGCGTGCAGCATGTCGCTCATGGCGTTTCCACCCCGTTTTCAGAATTCGATGCGCCGTTCGGTTTTGGCGGATAAAGGACCGCAACGAGAATTCCGGCGACCGCGCCGAGGCTCACATGCCACGGGGAGCCGACGATGTGATAGGCAACCGTTGCGCCAACCGCGCTTGCCAGCATGACAGGGTAGAAATTCTCCCGCTGACGGAAGCTCAGCACCATGCCCATGAAATAGATCGGCAGCAGCACATCGAGGCCAATGGCTTTCGGATCGCCGACCATATTGCCGAGCGATGCGCCGAGAATGGTCATGGCCAGCCACAGCACATAAACGGGCGCGGCAAAGCCCATGTACCAGGAAAAGCCGACCGTGCCGGTATTTTCATATTTCCTGACCGATTCGGCGAATTGCGGATCCACCAGCACGAAGAAACCAGCGGCTTTTTGCAGGAATGACCAGTTCGAGATCATCCGGGCAATGGCGGCCGAATAGAGGATATGGCGAAAATTGACGGCGAAGACGGAAAGAACGATCAGCCAGGGGGCAACCTTCTGGCCGAACAGTTCGATACCAACGAGCTGGCTTGCACCCGCATAGACGGTGCCGCTCATGATCGTGGCTTCGGTGACGCTCAGCCCGTTATCGACTGCGACGGCGCCGAACAGCGCACCGAAGGGGGCGGCGGAGAGGGCGATCGGGAAACCGCTCTTCAATCCCTCGCGAAAATCTGCATTGAACATGTCTGGAAACTCCTTGCCGCCGCTCTATCGCCGTCCCGTCCGGCTGGCAAACGAATTGCATGAATGGATCGATTGATTAACTTGAAGCTTCCGTTACGGTATCGCCCCATATGGCCGGTGCCGGGCCGGCTTCACCGCCGTCTTCTCGTGCACCTCAACAGTCAGACGATGGAAGATCGATGCTGGAAAAGCAGGAAAAGGCCGCGCTGGCCGCACGTATCAGGGATTATCTTGCCCGTGAGACCGAAACCGAGATCGGCCATCTGCAGGCGGAGATCTTCGTCGACTTTCTGGCAGAGGAGCTGGGGCATGTTTTTTATAATGAGGGGCTCAGGGATGCGCATGCCGCGATCCTGAGACGCCTTGAGGATGCAGCAGGCGATATCGACGTTCTGGAGAAACCGAAGCCGCGGTAACGGCACTCTCCTTCCTCATCCCTGTGCTCGTCACAGGGATCCAGCCAGCCCAAGTCCTTGGGCTGGAAAGACTCTCTCGCCGCGCAGACGCGCGTCGGCTGGATTCCTGTGACGGGCACAGGGATGAGGAGAGTGGTAAGCCCAGTGTTCTTCAGTCCCGCAGAATGTCGCGGCTTTTGAGAACGATTGCGCCCTTTTCCCGCATGGTGGTAATCGCGGCCTTGATGCCCTGCGGATCGATGCCGCGGCTGGCATCCTCGATGAAACGCACCTTCACATCAGGCAGCATGTCGAGGGCATCGAGCACCGAAAAGCTGACGCAGTAATCGGTGGCGAGGCCGCAGACGTCGAGTTGCGTGATACCCTGGCGGTTCAGATAGTCGGCCAGTCCCGTCGTCGCGCCCTGATCATTGTCGCGAAAGGCGGAATAGCTGTCGACGGCGGGGTTTTCGCCCTTCTGCTGGATGTAATCGAAGGTTTCCGTCTTGAGATCAGGGTGGAATTCCGCATCCGGTGTACCCTGCACGCAATGGTCCGGCCACATCATCTGCGGTTTGCCGGAGAGTTCGCCCATGTCGAAAGGTTTCTTGCCGGGATGCTGCGAGGCGAAGCTGCCATGATTTTCCGGGTGCCAGTCCTGCGAGGCGACGATGAGATCGTAGCCGCCATTGTCGATCAGGGCATTGGCGATGGGCACGACCCTGTCGCCATCGGCAACGGCCAGATTGCCGCCCGGGCAAAACCCGTTCTGGATATCGATGAGCAGCAGCGCCTTCATGATGTGCCTCCCTTTTGAGGGCAGGATGCCAAGCCGGCTTTGGCGGATCAAGCCCCTTTCGATTTCTCCGGTAAGCATGGGTGTTTCCGGCAGGGGCTTGCCCTGTCGCAGTCCTGCCGCATTTGCAGCAAATTTCCGGCCAAGTCGGAATTTACCTGACAATGCGGCGACGGAAATTTTTAGGCCGATGGCGCTCCTTTAAGGGGTATTTCCCGGGACGATGCAGTGCGGATGCACGCAGTACCCGCGCAAGTCATTGTTTTGCCTTCGCCTTACAATGCGCAGACCTTAACGAAATATTTTTGCAGGGACTCGTAAACACTTTGGTTACCATAATTCGTCATGCTTCGAACCAGTCAATTCCGAAACCGGCGTGGTGTCCGCCCGCTCTTCGGATGTCCCAAAATCCCTCCGGCGTCGGCCGGGTATGCGTGAACGGTTCGAGTAACGAGTATCATGGCGTTTTCTGCTGCGGCCTATAATGGTGCCGGCTTTGCCGGTTCGTCTTCCGCCAAGAGAGGCAAATCCTCTTCGCTCGGACGGATGTCCGCGCTTCTCGGCGGCGGCGTTTTTGCCAGCCTTTTCGCAGTCGCAGCCTTTGCCTCGCTGCATAGCATGGCCGCTGCCTCGCATGGTGTCGGACAGTTTGAAAAGACCCTGGTGACGAGGCTCGATTCGGCTGAAACGGCGATTGTCCGCACGGCCGCGCGAGATATTCACATCCGCAAGTTTTCCCGTTTGAGTGACCATAGCCACGGCCAGCAGAAGGCTGTTCGCCTTGCCGGCATCATGCCCGAGATTGGTGCGAAGGAATTCGGCGAGCGCTTCGGCGCGGCAGCGAACGCGAAAGGGCAGGCGACCGTTAAGGAACTCGCCGCGCTCAAGCCTTCGGCAATCGTCGATTCGGCGCTTGGACGCACCTCCGAGGTCGCCTATCAGAGCGCCGTTCCGCAGCATCCGGCATTTGAAGTGGCGCTGGCGCGGCCGCAGATCGAGGAAGAAGCAAGCAGCCTGCTGCCCGATGATGTGCCGCTGCCGAGTTTCCGGCCTGAAGTCGCGACGGCTCAGGCGGTCGAGCCGTCACCGCGTCCTGCCACACCGTCCAGGGCCGAGGTTGCTTCGGCGCCTGCTTTTGATGCGCCGGTTCCCCTGCGCGCACCTGCGCCGCCCAAGCAGAGCACCGGCGCCATGCTCGCCTTTGCAAAGCCTGATAATCCGATACGCGAGCCGAGCAAGATGGATGCGGTTCCGTGGCCGGATCGCGGCAACGGCACGGCGATCTACGATATTTCCTCCGGTGTCGTGCACATGCCGAACGGCGAGAAGCTGGAAGCGCATTCCGGCATCGGCAAGATGCGCGACAACCCCGATTACGTGCATGTGAGAATGCGCGGTTCGACGCCGCCCTCCAGCTATCGTCTGACGATGCGCGAGGCGCGGTTCCACGGAGTCGAAGCCATTCGTCTGACACCGGAAAGCGGCGTCAACCCGCACGGCCGCGACGGTCTTCTGGCGCACACCTACATGCTGGCAAAACGCGGTGAATCGAACGGCTGCGTTGTGTTCCGCGATTATTCGCGCTTCCTTGCGGCCTTCAAACGCGGCGAAGTCAAGCGCATGGTGGTGGTGCCGAAACTGAACGGTAACCGGCCGACACTTGCCAGCAGCGGCGGTAAAAGCGGCGGCAAGACCCTGATCGGCATGTTCTCGCGAGGCAGCGACTCCTGAGCTTTCTTAAGTTCTACGCATTTTCCGGACGTAAAACCGCTGCGCATTTTTACTGAAAATGCTTTAGCGACTGCGCCGCTGTGTCAGCACCATGCCGGCCAGGATCAACAGAATCCCAAGTGCGCTTGCCCAGATTTTCGGCGGATGATCGCTGAAAAGATCAAGAACCACGCCTGAAACCATTTGGCCGCTGATGACCAGAAGGGCGGTATTGACCGCACCGATGCGCGGTATGAGCCAGCTTCCCGAAGCGATGAAAACGACGCCGATCGGGCCGCCGATAAAGGCGAGCCATGGCGCATCGGCGGCGCCCGGCGGAATGAGGCCGCCGACAATAAGGCCGATGACGGTCAGCACACCAAAACCGACAATGTGGTTCCAGAAGGAGGCGATGAGCGGCGAGTTCGACAGGCTGAGGCGGCCGTTGATCTGGCGGCTCAGCGCCACGAAGACGCCGCCGGCAAAGGCCATGGCGATCCAGAGTATCATGCCGTTCTCCCCACAAGGATGATAAGCGCGCTGCCGCACAGGATCAGCGCCACCGCCGCCATGTCCCGCAGGTCCGGCTTTCTTTTGGGCAGACCGAAGAGGCCGAAAAGATCAGCCAGGAGGCTGAAAATCACCTGTCCGCCAAGCCCAAGCGCAATGGTGCCGGAAAGCGCCAGCGGCGAATTGACGGCGGTGGAGGTGAGGATGACGATGGCGGCACCCACCACCCCGCCGCAATAGGCCCAGAGCGGCGCTTTCGGTTTTGCCGGTGCTGCTGCGTCTTTCTTCGGGCGCATGATGGCGAGATAGATCAGGGCGGCCACCGTGCCGGTTCCATGCGCTGTCCAGGAGGAAAACAGCGCATTGCCGTAATGGGCAAGCTGACCGTTGAAATGCACCATCAATGTCAAAAGGCAACCGCTGGCGAAGGCGGCGGCAAGATGCAGCGGGTTGAGGCGTGGATGCGTCGTGTCTGTCATGGCGGGCCGGAAAGCTGAAGAGGAACCCGAGCTTTAGCCGATATGTGCCTGAAGCGGAATCGAATTGCGCCGCTTTGCTGCTTCACGCGACATTATCCTGTGCGTTGCGGAACAAGCCACCCTGCCGCGCATTATTGCAGCATGAAGAAAACGACGCGCAAACCATTGAACCGGATGACGATTTTCGTCGTTTCGATTTTCCTTATCGCAGCCGTGGTCGCGGCCGTCTATCTTGTCGGGTTCACGCCCGGCGAAGTGTAAGACAGATAATTCAATGACTGGCTGGAGCGGTCTTGCCCTTGCCGCCTCCCATAGCCACCTTCGCCTTCGCCATGACGAAGCGGATGCCGCGCAGCAGGAAACGACTGGTTTCCAGAAAGGCGCGATAGGGCAGTACGGTGAAATAACGCCAGCGCGGGAGGCGGTAGATGCGCAGATTGTTCTGGATCTGGCTTTCTCCGTCCGCATCTTGCGTGGCGCAAAGCGGGGAGATGAACGCCGCCTTGAGGCCCGCGAGATATTCCAGATCGAATGCGATGTCATAGGCGAGCCGCATGGGGATCAGTTTCGATATCCATTTTCCGGCGCGGCGGTTGACGAGATAGGCTCCCGACCCTTTTTCCCGCGTGATCGCAATGGCGAGCGAACGACCATTGGAAAGCGGGCGGAACGGAAATTTCCGGCCATTGCTGACCGTTGTCAGCCTCAGCAGATCCCAGTCGCCGCCGTTCAGCACCGCCTCATCGATGGCGTTGAGAAAATCATCATCGAAGACCACGTCATCCTCAAGGATGAGTGCTATATCGGCGTCGCCTTCCGTGAATTTTTGGGCGCAGGCGACATGGCTGAGATAACAGCCGATTTCCGGCGGCGAGGTGCGGCGGCCATGCATGAGCATGTAGGAAATCTCGCTGAATTCCGGGATCGGGTAATTCAGCTCCCTGCCATTGACGCCGGGGACGCGCTCCGCCTTCAGCCCCATGGCGTCAAGGCGGGCGTTCATATCCGCGAGGCGTTTGGTGGCGCTGTCCATGTTGATCAGGAAAACCGCAAGCTTGCGCTGGCTTTTCGGTAATATATGCAAAGCAGTCCTCACCCGGTTTTCACATCCCCATTGCAACTCCTTTATTGCAACGGCATGACGTGGGCTACGGAAAAAGCGGTCTGCGGGCACTCATAGTTGTCGAATCAAACCTTTTCCACAAATCCATCCAGCACGCGCTTCTGTCCGGCGCGATCGAAGTCGATCGTCAGCTTGTTACCTTCGATGGCGGAAACATTGCCGTTGCCGAATTTGAGGTGGAAAACGCGGTCGCCGACAAAGAATTTCGACGGCTTGTCCGCGACGGATTTCGCCACCAGCTCGCCCTCTATCGTACGGGTGCGCGGGCCACTCTCGCCATAACCGATTCGTTCCACCGCATGGCCGGAGCGGGTGCCCCAATTGTCGCGGGTGGCGTCGCTGCGGTTCTGCTGCGCGCGCTTCCAGCCGGGGGTGGAATAGTTGTTGGTGAAGGGGTCGGCCTTGTCGAAGCGCGACTGGCCGTAGCCGCCGCGTCCGCCATAACCGCCGTAATTGCTGTCGGATGCCGCGACATCCACATGGGCCGACGGCAGTTCATCAAGGAACCGCGAGGGCAGGGTGGATTGCCACAGCCCGTGAATGCGCCGGTTCGAGACGAACCAGATATGGCAGAGCTTCTTGGCGCGTGTGATGCCGACATAGGCGAGGCGGCGTTCTTCCTCCAGACCGGAGCGACCGCCTTCGTCCAGAGCCCGCTGGTGCGGGAACAGGCCTTCCTCCCAGCCGGGCAGGAAGACGGTGTCGAATTCCAGGCCCTTGGCGGAATGCAGCGTCATGATGGAGACGGCATCGAGATTTTCGTTCTGCTCGGCATCCATGACGAGCGCCACATGCTCGAGGAAGCCGCGCATGCTCTCGAAGGCCTCCATCGAGCGGATGAGTTCCTTGAGGTTTTCCAGCCGGCCTGGCGCTTCGGCCGTCTTGTCGGCCTGCCACATGGCGGTATAGCCGCTTTCGTCGAGAATCTGCTCGGCAAGCGTGGTGTGCTCGGTATTTTCCAGGAGACCCTGCCAGCGGCGGAAATCCTGCACCACATCGAACAGCGCCTTGCGGGCCTTCGGTTTCAGCTCGTCGGTCTCGATGATATCGGCGGCTGCCGCCAGCATCGGAATATCACGGGCGCGGGCATAGTCGTGCAGGTTGCGGATGGTCGTATCGCCGAGGCCGCGCTTCGGCGTATTGACGATCCGCTCGAAGGCCAGATCGTCGGCCGGCTGGCAGACGAGGCGGAAATAGGCCATGGCGTCGCGGATTTCGAGGCGCTCATAAAAGCGTGGGCCGCCGATGACGCGATAATTGAGGCCGAGCGTCACGAAACGGTCTTCGAATTCGCGCATCTGGAAGGAGGCGCGAACGAGGATCGCCATGTCGTTCAGCTTGTGGTTCTTGCGCTGAAGCTGTTCGATTTCCTCGCCGACCGCGCGGGCTTCCTCCTCGGAATCCCAGGCGGCATGCACAACGACTTTTTCATCGTCAGGGCTGCTGCGTTCGGTGAACAGCGTCTTGCCGAGACGGCCCTCATTATGGGCGATCAGATGCCCGGCTGCGCCGAGAATATGCTCGGTGGAGCGATAGTTGCGTTCGAGCTTGATGACCTTGGCGCCGGGAAAATCCTTGTCGAAGCGGAGGATATTGTCCACTTCCGCGCCGCGCCAGCCATAGATCGACTGGTCATCGTCACCCACGCAGCAGACGTTCTGCGGCTCGTCCTTGGCGCGCTGCGCGAGAAGCCGCAGCCACATATATTGCGCCGTATTGGTGTCCTGATATTCGTCCACCAGAATGTAACGGAACTTCTGGTGATACTCCTTCAGAATATCCGTGTGGCGGCGGAAGATGCTGATCGGGTGCATCAGAAGATCGCCGAAGTCGCAGGCGTTCAGTGTTTTCAGCCGGTTCTGATAGGCGGTGTAAAGTTCGCGACCCTTGCCATTGGCGAAAGCGCGGCTGTCACCCTCCGGAATATCCGGCGGCGTCAGCCCCTTGTTCTTCCAGCCGTCGATCATGCCGGCAAACTGCTTTGCCGGCCAGCGCTTGTCATCGAGACCTTCGGCCTGAATGAGCTGCTTGATCAGCCGCACCACGTCGTCCGTATCGAGAATGGTGAAATCCGACTTCAGGCCGACGAGTTCGGCATGGCGGCGCAGAAGCTTGACGCCGATGGAGTGGAAGGTGCCAAGCCAGGGCATGCCCTCGACAGCGCCGCCGACCAGAACGCCGATACGTTCCTTCATCTCGCGGGCCGCCTTGTTGGTGAAGGTCACGGCAAGGATCTGGCTGGGATAAGCACGGCCGGTCGCGAGAATATGGGCGATGCGGGTCGTCAGAACGCGGGTCTTGCCGGTGCCGGCGCCCGCAAGGACAAGAACGGGTCCGTCAAGCGTTTCCACGGCGTCGCGCTGTTCCGGGTTGAGGCCGGAAAGATAATCGGGCGCAGCACGCGTCTGATCGCGCGCAGCCATCGCGCGGGCGGCAATGCCGAGCCCGCCGGCGCTTTCCGCGCCTGCATTATTCGTCGCTCTGCGCGGCGTCACGGGTTCTTCATCGAAGAACGGCATATCGTCGAAACTGTTGCTCATGCGGCCCAATGTAGTGATTCGGGATATAAAGGCCAGAACCGCGTTCTGCTTTTATTCCGGTATCATCGGTCAAAACGCCTATTCCAAGGCATTTTTTGCTTCATGCCTGCCTGTCGGCATCAAAAGCGGCATCCACCGGGACTTGCAGCGCCACCGCAAGCTGGTTGGTCTTGGCGGCAAGCGCGATGACCCGCAGGAGATCGGCGTGCTGCTCGCCGGTCATGCCCTTGGCTTTGGCGGCGGCCGTGTGGGAATGGGCGCAATAGGAGCAGCCATTGGTGACGGACACCGCGATGTAAAGCATTTCCTTGACCACGGGGTCGAGCGCCGAAGGTGTCGCCATCACCGCCTTGACCTCGGCCCATGTCTTTTCCAGAAGGTCAGGATCGAAGGCGAGGTAGAGCCACATATTATTGATGAAGCCCGACTTGCGGGTGGTGCGGATGTCGTCAAATACCGCCTTGACGCGCGGATCGGCTTCGGGATTTTGTACTTTCGTTACGGTGCTCATGGCTTCCTCCGGTTCTTTTCCTGTGGGCAGATTACCGCGCTGAAGAATATTTGCGATAAAAATGGCCTTCGTCGTGTGCTCGACGAGAATCCATCACAAATTACAATTACGTAAGAAACGGATTTGTGCGTTGCCTCGTTTTAAACGAGGGGGAATACTGCTGCTGTCCCGAAGCCTGCGCTTTAGGGGCTGCTTTATGCTGCGATGATCAACCGGAGAACTATATGCGGGTCTGGAAACAGGTGGGTGTCAGTCTGGCCGTGGTGGGAGCAGGGCTCTGTCTCTGGGGCTTTTATTCGCCCGAAGCCCGCAATGTGCTCGCCAGCATGGGGCTCGGCAAAACGCCGGCAGGCGCGGTAGAAGTCGCAGCGGCCGGCTCGCCCGCAGGCCAGAATGGTGGTTCGCGGCGCAACGGCAACGCCACCCTGGTGGTGACGGCTCCCGTGAAAAAGGGCACGGTCAATGACCGGCTGAACGCCATCGGCAACGGCCAGGCGATCCAGTCGGTCGTCGTCATGCCGCAGACATCGGGCACGCTTTCAGAAATCCGCACGGCCGCCGGCGCGCGCGTCGTGAAGGGGCAGGTGCTTGCGCGGCTCGATGACGAAGAGCAGGTGATCGAACGCGACAAGGCGCAGGTCGCGCTGCGCAGCGCGATTGAAAAATCCAGTTCCTACAAGAACCTGAAATCCGTCTCCCGCCTCGATGTGATGGATGCGCAGATTGCCGAGGAGTCCGCCAAGCTGGCGCTCAGCACCGCCGAACTCAATCTCAGGCGCCGCGACATCGTCGCGCCGATTGAGGGTGTGGCCGGTATCGTCGCCGCCAATATCGGCGACAACGTTACCACGCAGTCAACCATCGTCAGCATCGACGACCGGTCGGAAATTCTCGTCAATTTCTGGGCGCCCGAGCGGTTTGCAACCGTGATCAAGGTCGGAATGCCGGTGGAGGCGACCTCCATTTCGCGTCCCGGCGAAAACTTCAAGGGTGAAATCGAAGCTGTCGACAACCGTGTCGATGAAGCAAGCCGCACGATCCGCATCCGGGCGAAGTTCGGTAACGAGAAGGACGAGCTGAGGGCCGGCATGTCCTTCGGCGTCACCATGCGTTTTGCCGGGGAGACCTATGCTTCGGTCGATCCTCTGGCCGTGCAGTGGGATGCGGAAGGCTCCTATGTCTGGCGCGTCACCGACAACAAATCGAACAAGGTTCGGGTGCAGATCGTGCAGCGCAACCCTGATGCGGTTCTCGTCAAGGCGGAGCTGGCGGAAGGCGAGCCTGTCGTGATCGAGGGCCTTCAGCGCGTGCGTGAAGGCGGTGCTGTCCGCGTCGGCGAACAGCCGAAACCGGAGGAGGTCGCCAGCCAATGACGCAGTCGCCTTCCGGTCAGGATTCCAAGCTCGCTTTTACCGCATTGTTCGTGCGCCGGCCTATTCTGGCGGCGGTCCTCAACACGCTGCTGGTCGTGGCTGGTCTCGCCGCTCTGGTTGGCGTCGAGGTGCGCGAATTGCCCGACGTCGACCGGCCGTCGATCAGCGTCAGGACCACCTATGAAGGTGCTGCACCTGAGACGATCGACCAGGAAGTGACGCAGACCATCGAAGGTGCGGTGGCGCGTGTCAGCGGCATCAAATCCATCGCTTCCAACTCGCAATTCGGCACCAGCCGCGTGACGATGGAATTTGGCGACAATGTCGACATGGCCGTTGCGGCCAACGATGTGCGTGACGCTATTGGCCGCGTCACCAATCAGCTGCCCGATGATGCCGACGAGCCGCAGATCATCAAGGCGGATTCCGACAGCCAGCCGATCATGCGCCTTGCCGTCACCTCGTCGACGCTCAGCATGGAAGATCTGACCAAGCTGGTGGATGACGAGATCATCGACCGTCTGGCTGCTGTCGACGGCGTTGCCGATGTCGAGCTTTATGGCGATCAGGAAAAGGTTTTTCGCGTCGATCTCAATCAGGCAGCACTCGCCAGCCGTGGTCTGACCGTGACCGATGTTTCCAACGCGCTCGCCAGCGCGGCACTCGACGTGCCGGCGGGGTCGCTGAAAAGCACGACGCAGGACATTGTCGTGCGCGCCACGGCGAGCCTGACGAAGCCCGAGGATTTTTCCAACCTTCTCATTAAGAACAATATCCGCCTTCGCGACGTGGCAACCGTCATGCTCGGTGCGGATGACGAATCCACCTCGCTGCGCTCCAATGGCGTGCAGGGTGTCGGTCTTGGTGTCATCCGTCAGGCGCAGTCCAACACGCTCAATATTTCCACCGGCGTGAAGGCCGCCGTCGATGCCATGTCGGCCAATCTGCCAGAAGGCACACGCATCGTCGTCACCAGTGATGACGCCGTCTTCATCGAAGGCGCGCTGCACGAGGTCGAACTGGCGCTCGGTCTTTCGGCGATCATCGTCGTCGTCGTGCTTTATCTCTTCCTGCGCGACTGGCGCGCCACCCTCATTCCGGCGATCACCATGCCGGTGGCGCTGATCGGCACCATTGTCGCCATCTACATGGTCGGCTTTTCGGTCAATATTCTGACGCTGCTCGCCATCGTTCTTGCGACCGGTCTGGTGGTCGATGACGCCATCGTGGTGCTGGAAAATATCGTGCGCCGCCGGGCGGAAGGCATGGGGCCGCGCGCCGCTGCCGTTCTCGGCACGCAGGAAGTCTTCTTCGCGGTCATCGCAACGACGGCAACGCTAGCCGCCGTCTTCATTCCGCTCTCCTTCCTGCCGGGCCAGCTTGGCGGCCTGTTCCGCGAATTCGGTTTCGTGCTGGCCTTCGCCGTGGGCTTGTCCTCCATCGTGGCGCTGACGCTCTGCCCGATGCTGGCTTCCCGCATGCTGAAGGAGGGGTTGAAGGAACAGACGGGACCGCTCGCCTGGTTTGGCAATGTCTTTGCCTCCACCTACAAGTCGACGCTTTCCGCCTGCCTGAACAATCCGCTGATCGTCATTATCGTGGCGCTGATCTTTTCGGGTCTGTCGTGGATTGCCTTCGGCATGATCCAGAACGAGCTGACGCCGCGCGAGGACCGTGCCTCGATCATGATGCGGGTTACCGCGCCGCAGGGCGTCAGCCTTGAATATACCCGCGACCAGCTGCAGCGCATCGAGGAAAATCTGCAACCGCTGCGCGACAGCGGGGAAATCCGCAATATCTATTCCATCACGGGCATGAACGGTTCCTCCAATACCGGTTTCATGGTGCTGACGCTCGCCCCTTGGGCCGATCGCGAGCGCACCCAGAATCAGATCGCCGCTGACGTCACGTCCGCCGCCAACAAGGTGCCGGCGCTGCGCGGCAGTGCGATGCAGCCGAACAGCCTGCGTATTCGTGGCGCCGGCAACGGTTTGCAGATGGCGATGGTCGGCAGCAACTATGCGGCGCTGACGGCGGCGACGCAGAAACTGCTGCTTTCCATGGAGGAAAGCGGCCTGTTCGATACGCCGCGTTTCGACAATGAGCCCAATCAGGCGCAGCTTTCCGTTTCCATCGACCGCGAGCGCGCCTCCGATCTCGGCATCGATATCACCGGGCTGTCACGCGCCATGCAGTCGCTGCTGGAAGGACGCTCGGTCGTTGACGTTTTCGTGGATGGCGATGCAATCCCGGTGCGGCTCCTGTCCTCCACCCGGCCGATCAATGATCCGACCGATCTTGAAAATGTCTTCCTGAAAACGGGCGACGGCAAGATCGTGCCGATGTCGGTCATTGCTTCGCTGAAGGAAAATGCGGTCGCGCCGCAGCTCAATCGCGAGCAGCAGCTTCCCTCCGTCGGCTTCACGGCCAATCTGAAGGACGGTGTTTCGCTCGGTCAGGCGCTGGAGAAGGTGAACGAGCTTTCGCAATCCGTCCTGCCGCCCGGCGCCCGTCTGCTGCCGCTCGGCGAGGCGGCGACGCTTGAGGAGAACTCCAGCGGCATGTTGCTGACCTTCGGTTTTGCCATTGCCATCATCTTCCTCGTGCTGGCCGCGCAGTTCGAAAGCGTGTTGAGTTCGGTCATCATCATGACGACGGTGCCGCTCGGCCTTGCCTGCGCCGTCATCGCGCTGCTGGTCACCGGATCGAGCCTCAACGTCTATAGTCAGATCGGTCTTGTGCTGCTTGTTGGCGTGATGGCCAAGAACGGCATCCTGATCGTGGAATTCGCCAATCATCTGCGCGATCAGGGCGCGACCGTACGGGAAGCCATTGAAAAGGCCACCAGCATCCGCCTGCGTCCTGTCATGATGACGATGATCGCCACCATTCTCGGCGGTGTGCCGCTGGTGCTGGCGCAGGGCGCGGGCGCGGAAGCGCGCATCGCGCTCGGCTGGGTCATTGTCGGCGGTCTCGGTTTCGCGACGCTGGTGACGCTTTATATCACGCCGGTCTCCTATCTGCTCATCGCCCGCTTTGCCAAGCCGCAGGCGGATGAGGAAATCCGCCTCCATCGCGAGCTTGAACTTGCCGCCCGCCGCAAGGCGCTGGAGGAGGACAAGCCGTTGCTCGCAGCGGAATAGGACGGAATTTCGTAACGGATCGAATCCGTTACGGGCAGATGTTGCGGTGGAGATGGATGATGGCGCTGAAAGACGTTGTTGCGGGTGAGCGGAATGAAGAGGGCATTGCGTCTGCGCTCGCGGTGCTGAAGCAGCAGTTGGGTGACAAGGTCCAGACGGGCCAGGCGTTCCGCGAGCAGCATGGCCACACCACCACCTATTTGACCCTGCAGGCGCCGGATGGCGTGGTTTTTGCCGAAAGCGCCGATGATGTGAAGGCCGTGGTGAAGGCTTGCGCCCAATACAAGGTTCCGGTCATTCCCTTCGGAACGGGGTCTTCGCTTGAAGGGCAGGTCAATGCGCCCAACGGCGGAATCTGCATCGATTTCAGCCGGATGAATCGCATCATTGAGGTGAATGCCGAAGATCTTGACGTGACGGTGGAGCCGGGCGTGACGCGTGAGGACCTCAACGTCTATCTGCGCGATACCGGCCTGTTCTTCCCGATCGATCCGGGCGCCAATGCCTCGATCGGCGGCATGGCCTCGACGCGGGCCTCAGGCACCAATGCCGTTCGTTATGGCACGATGAAAGACAATGTGCTTGCCGTTACGGCTGTTGTCGCCAATGGCGAGGAAATCCGCACCGCTCGCCGCGCCCGCAAGTCCTCCGCCGGTTACGACCTGACGCGGCTTTTCGTGGGGGCCGAGGCGACGCTCGGCGTCATCACGTCCGTGACGCTGCGGCTTCAGGGCATTCCGGAAAAGATCGCCGGCGGTGTCTGCACCTTCGACACGATCAAGGCGGCCTGCGATGCCGTCATCATGACGATCCAGATGGGCGTTCCGGTTGCCCGCATCGAATTGCTTGACGAGGTGCAGGTGCGGGCGTGCAACGCCTATTCCGGCCTGAACTACGCGGAGAAGCCGACGCTTTTCGTGGAGTTCCACGGGACCGAGGAGACGGCGGCTCTGCAATCGCAGCAGTTTGCCGAGATCGCGGCGGAATGCGGCGGCGTCGACTTCCGCTGGACGAGCGATGCCGCCGAGCGCAACAAGCTCTGGAAAGCGCGTCATGACGCCTATTGGGCGTCGCGGGCGCTCGCACCGCATCTCGATGGGTTGTCCACCGATGTCTGCGTGCCGATTTCGCGCCTCGCTGACTGCGTGGTGGAAACGCAGCGGGATATTGAGGAGAACGGTTTTCTCGCGCCGATCGTCGGTCATGCGGGCGACGGGAACTTCCACGTCCTTATTCTGTTTGATGGCAAGGATGCCGAAAGCGTCGCGAAAACCGAAGCCTTTGTCGCCCGTCTCAACCGCCGCGCCATTGCTATGGACGGCACCTGCTCCGGCGAACACGGCATCGGCCAGGGCAAGATGAGTTTTCTTGCCGAAGAGGCCGGCAATGCACTGGATGTGATGCGCGCCATCAAAACGTCGCTCGATCCGGATAATATCTTCAATCCGGGCAAGTTGTTCCGGCTTGTCTGATCATCCTCACAATTGATTGGTACAAAAGGCTGCTTGCCGTTAAGGCAGAAAAGAATAGGTTTGCAGCGTTCGCGAAGGGAGATGCAGGTCAGTGCTCGGGCGTATTCTGGTTTTTCTGGGCGGACTGCTGGCCGTGGTGCTGTTCTCGGCGCTGCTTATTCCCTATTTCGTCGACTGGACGGATTTCCGCCGCGATTTTGAAGACCAGGCGAGCCGTATTCTCGGCAAGAAGGTGGTTGTGCATGGCCGCGTTGAGGCCCGCATCCTGCCTTTCCCCTCGGTAACGCTGCATGATGTGCGCGCCGGAACGGATGCGGATGGATCGCCGCTCATTCAGGTCGCGCGTTTTTCCATGGATGCCGAGCTTGCGCCTTTCCTTTCGGGCGAGGCCCGCATCTTCGACATGCGCATCGAGGAGCCCAAGGCGAAGATCAGGCTGCTGAAAGATGGCACGCTGGACTGGATGCGCGGCAGCCGGGCGGAAATTCCCGCCCGCACCGTGGTTCTGGAAAGCGTGCAGATCGAAGGCGGGCAGATCGAATTCATCGACGAGCAATCCGGCCGCAATCGCGTGGTGACCGGTCTCAACGCCGACATGTCCGCCAATTCGCTGGCCGGGCCGTGGAAGGCCGAAGGGCGCGCCGCCATTGACGGGCATCCGGGGTCGTTCTCGCTCTCCAGCAGCGAGCCGGATTATGCCGCCGGCCGCATGGGCCTCAGGGTCCGCGTGGTGCCTGACGAACATCCGGTCGAGGTCGATCTCGATGGTGCGATTGCTGCAACGGCGGGAAAGCCCGCTTATAGCGGTTCTTTCTCCTTCAGTTTCCGTGAGGATGAAAAGCAGAAGCAGCAGGCGGGCCAATCGCTGTTTTCTTCGCCGCGCACCCGCGGCAGTTTTGAACTGACCAATGAAAGCGTGCGTATCCCGAGTTACCGCATGGAACTCGGCGGCAGCGAAAATCCCTATGTCGTGACGGGCGAGGCGACGCTCGATACCGGCGCCAAGCCAGAGTTCCTGCTGACGGCCGACGGCCAGCAGATAGATGTCGCCCGCTTCGCGCCGCCTGTCGTGCAAACGGGCAAGACCTCACGCCAGCCCACCGCCTCGGTTCGCCAGCGCATTGAAGCCTTTGCGGCCATGGTGGCCCGCATCCCGGTTCCGCCGGTGCCGGGCAAAGCGAGCATCAGCCTTCCCGCACTCGTTTCCGACGATACGACCATCCGCGACATCCGGCTGGATGTGCGCCCGGAAGGCAGTGGCTGGCAGGTGGTGAATGCCGTGGCGACGCTGCCGGGCAGGACCCAGCTTGAAGCCAAGGGATCGCTGACGCTGCTTGGCGGCCCCGCTTTCAACGGCAATCTGCTGCTCGCCTCCAACCAGCCTTCGGGGCTGGCGAACTGGCTTTCCGGTTCCGTCGATCCGGCGATCCGCCAGCTCAATGCCGCCGGTTTTTCCGCCGATGTTTCACTGACGACGCTCAATCAGCGTTTCGACAATCTGGAGCTTGCGATCGGCGATGCCTCGCTGAAGGGCGAGCTGGAGCGGCGTTCCGACGGCAAGACTTCCAATCTCTCCATTGATCTGTCGGGCAACGAAATCGATCTCGATGCGCTGAGGGCGCTCGGCAGTCTGGCGCTTGGCGATCAGGTCGGCAGTTCCGTCCTCGACCACCGCATTACCGCAAAATTCAAGGCCGACCGGTTCAACATGGCCGGTGTGACCGCCAATCACGTCGAAACCGCCTTCACCATGGCCGGCGGGATTCTCTCGCTTGAAAACATGACGGCCGGCGATATTGCCGGCGCGGAGGTGAAGGCCAGAGGGCAATTGCAGGGTTCGCTGCTGAATTATTCCGGCAAGGGCACGGTGAACCTGCATGCTGCGGACATGCAGCCTTTCTTCACCATGCTGCAGCAGAAATTGCCAAACCATCCATTCCTCAGCCGTCTGGCGGCGAGCGCGCCATGGTACGCCAATTCCGACCTTGCCATGGATGTTTCCGTCAACAGCGAAAATGGCGGGGCCAATGTCGCCGTCTCCGGCACCGTCAATGGCAGCCGGCTCTCGGCCGTTGCCAAGATGCCAGATTTCCTGTCGATCACCGATGATACGGCCATGTCGCTGGAAGCCGTCCTGAAGAACCAGTCGACCGCAATCCTGTTCGGGCAGGCGGGGCTTGATCCGCTGCCTTTTGATGCGGATGGCGAAGGACTTCTCTCGGTCAAGCTCAACGGCACGCTCGGCTCACCCGCCCAGACGGAGCTGCGCTTCTCGACGGAACGGACGCATTTTTCGATGAACGGTTCCTTTGCCGTTTCGGCCGCCAATTTCGGCGAGGGCAGCGCCGATGTGGCGCTCGAAAGCGCTGACATCGAGCCATACCTCATCATGAACGCTGTCGGTCTGCCGCAGCTTGGCGGCGGCATGGCGCTGAAGGCCAATGCGAAAGTGGCGGTGGACGGGCAAAAGATCGCACTTTCCTCGATCGGCGGGCAGGCGGGCGGAAACCCTTTCTCGGGCAATCTGACATTCCAGCGTGCCACGCCCCATCCTGTAGACGGTGATCTCTCCGTCAGAACCGTCGAACTCGCCTGGCTGGGGGATGCGATCTATGGGCCGGTGATCGACCCGGAAACCGGAGCGCTCAATGCCAAGCCTCTGGCCATGCCAGCCTTCCCGCAGCTCAAGGCTTCGCTCGCCTTGAAAGCGGAAAGCTTCGAGGCCGGTCCCTTTGGTACCGTCACCGGTGTTTCGGCCAGGGTCACGCATGATGCGGGCAGTCTGTCGCTCGATGACGTTGCCGGCACCTTCATGGGCGGTAAGCTGACGGGGCGGCTTGCCATGTCGACGGGCGAAGGTGCGGGCATTTTCCGCACCAAGATCGCGGTGACCGATGCCAATCCGGAGCCGATCCTTTGGGCCAATGCCAACGGGCCGGTTGCGACAGGTCGGGTGGCCGTTGACCTGACGGCCGAATCGACGGGCAAAAGTGTCGGTGAGATGCTGAAATCAGCGGGTGGATCGGGTGAAATTAGGGCCAGCGGGCTTGTGCTGAAGGGACTTAATCCCGGTGCCTTCCCGCCGATCCTGCAGGCGGCTGATGGTTTGCAGCAGCCGATCGACGCGCCCAAGGTGCGGCCGCTGGTGGACCAGAGCCTGTGGCAGGGTGAAATCGGGCTTGGCGATGTGGCCTTGCCGTTCTCGCTGAATGGCGGCGCGCTTCATTTCCAGAATCTGCGTGCGGGGATCGATCCCGTAACGCTGACGGCCGACGCGACGGTTGATCTTGCGGCTTCGACCGTGAATGGCGACCTCGATCTTCTGTTCAATCCCGGTACCGAAACGGTCGCAGGGGCCGAGCCATCGGTGCGTCTCAACTATAACGGTCCGCTTGCCGCGCCGGCTTTGACGACCGATGTTTCAGCGCTCAGCAATTACCTGTCGCTCAGGGCTTTCGAAAAGGAACGCCGCCGGGTGGAGGCCATGCAGGCGAGTGTTCTTGAAAAGCAGCGCCTGCGCCGCGAAGTCGCGCTTTATCGCTCTCAGGCGGCCGAGCGGCAGGCCGAGAAGGAGCGGGCGGAGGCGGAAGCCAAGGCCAAGGCTGACGAAGAGGCGCGTCTGAAGGCGGCAGCCGAAGAACGTCTGCGCCAGGAAAAGGAACAGCAGGAGCGGTTGCAACAACAGCAGCAGGAACAGGGGCAACAGCCGGTACCCGAGCGGCAATCCGCGCCGGTTCTGGTGGTGCCTCCGACGGAAAACGCCATCCGGCAACTGGCGCCGGAAAACGCTCCTGCCACGCCGTAAGCTTGCGGGCAGGGTAAGGCTGATCGGCCTTCATATTGCGAAAGTGCGGAAACCTGTCCCGGAACGTTGCATCATCCTCGAGCATGAGCCGAGAATCTCACGGCAAACTCGTTCCCTAACGGGGGGAGCCCCGGAACGCCTCGTGGTGGATGGGAAAGGTCTGGAAACAGTATTTGAAAGCAAGGCTACGCAATACGGGAAATGCCTTGCAGCGCAGACTAGGCCGCTAATGTTTAATGAATGCTTTCACGGCGTTACGAGTTTTCGGCAGTAATTTTTGTAGTCTAGGACGACAAATCCGGATAGAGGCATCGCAGGTCGTGATCGATTGCGTGTCTTTACCGTACGTCAGAAAATCTCAGCGGTTTTTCAGCCAGTTCAGCACATAAACCCGCAGCGACGAGGACAGATTGCTGTCGGCGGCGCGGTTGTCATCTATTTCGGCAAGCAGGGCCGCGAAACTGATCTTGCGTCTGTCCGCAATGATTTTCAGCTCGTCCCAGAAGGCGTCCTCGAGTGAAATGCTGGTGCGGTGGCCGTGCAACGTCGCGGAGTGCTTGCGGATCATCAGATCGGTCTCCGGTGGATCCGGTTGGAGGTCTGAATCATATCTCCCCAGCAAGTCCCTGTTTTGCGATTCTTTTCCGATAGTCCCGAAATTCGCGCGGTCTGTCGGCTTGTCAGTCTTTGCCGACCGCGTCATCGGGTTTTTCGAGCCGCCCCTGATCGAGCGCCTTTTCGGCTTTTTCGTTCAGGGCTGATGTGAGATTTTTTTCCGCCTTGCCGCGGCCGAAGGACAGGCGGTTCTGCTCCGCCTGCTTTTCTTTTTCGCTACGGGCTTTCTGTTTCCGAAACTGACGTAGATTGACGATATCGGCCGCCATGGGGATATGTCTCCTCGGATCTCGTACGCTCGGGGTAAGCCGTTATTGCTTCTTGCGGAAGGCATCCAGCGAAACGACCGAGCCTTCCTTCTTTTCCTCGCCGGCCTTGGGCGTTTCGGAAGCGGCAGCCGGCTTCGGCTCATGGGAAACGGGATAAGCGGTGATTTCGGCTTCTTCCATCTCTTCTTCTTCGGCCAGAGGCACGTCGAATTCGAGTTCGAAATTGACGGAAGGATCGTAGAAACCTCTGATGGCATTATAGGGAATGACCAGCTTTTCCGGCGTATCAGAGAAGGAGAGGCCGATTTCAAAGCCGGTTTCGGTTACTTTGAGGTCCCAGAACTGGTGCTGGATGACGATGGTCATCTGTTCGGCATATTTCGCCTTGAGGTGCTGGGAAATCCGCACGCCCGGCGCGCCGGTCAGGAATGTAATGAAGAAATGGTGGTCGCCGGGCAGGCGGCTGGTTGCGGCCACTTCACCCAAAACCTTACGAATAACGCCGCGAAGGGCATCCTGTGCGAGAATGTCGTAACGGATATGATCCTGCCCCATGCGGTCCTGTCTTTCCCTTATTCGAACGTCTTTTCATGTGCGGCGCGGCTCGCGCGCCAAGGACGCTGTAACACTTTGAATCTTCGCGTAATCCTTGAGCCGGGATCATTTCCGATCCTGACGCTCACGCGTTGCCCAAGTATACGCAATGTCCTGAACGGCAGCAACGGAAAAGCCTACGCCGTTCGCAAGTCAGCTATCATATAATCAATTCAGGCAAAATGGAGAAGGTGGAGGTTTCTGTTGCCAGGTACCTCCGAACCCCGCCTCACGGGGCTAACCGTGAGGACTTAGAGCGGAATTCCCGCACCGCCATTAGGCAGCGAGAGCATATTCCTTAGCGTTGTTGTCATTTGCAACTACACTTGTGACCCGATAACGGCGGTATCATGCCGAGCAAAAGTTCGATCTTTACGCCCTTGTCGATCCTATTTCGCCCCCATCAAAAGCCGGCCTTCATCTTGAAAAGCCCGCCGGTTTTTGGTGGAGGCGCCGGGTACCGCCCCCGGGTCCAATAGGTTTATTACACCGACCGTTTATCGCCATAGCCGGGTTGCCCCGGCAAGGCTCATATAGGCGTTTCGCCCGCCCGAGAAAAGGGGGGTGATGACAATTCCATGAAAAGGTTTCGTGATTGCGGCCCGCACTTTAGACAATTCTTGACGACGAGGGATTGCTGTCCCATTCTCCCTGCAACCGGTCACCAGAAGCAACACCGGGCCGGGGACACACGAAGGAGTGGACATGACTGACTATCTCGCAGATGTGAAGAAATACGACGCAGCAGCCGACGAAGCCGTTGTCGGCAAGATCGTCAAGCATCTCGGCATTGCCCTGCGCAACCGGGATTCCTCGCTGGTGTCCGCTTCCGATCCGGAAGAGCTTGCGCGCGTGAAGGCGAGCTGGTGCGGCAAGAAGCTCGGCGTTACCGACGGTGCAGCCGATCAGGCGATCGATGCTGTCGCCAAGGCCATGGCCGCGGACCGCTCCAAGTCGCGCGTGACTTTCTACTATCTGGTCGCCAAGGAACTGGGTAAGCTTCAGTCGCTTTGATTTGATCCGGGGATAAGCCCGCATTAGGTGATTGGTTCTGCCGCCCTGTGCTATTATATTCCCTCGATATCAGGGAATCGGCGGCAGAACGCATGAAACAATATCTCGATCTTCTCCGGCATGTCATGGAAACCGGCTCCGACCGTGGAGACCGCACCGGCACGGGCACGCGCTCGGTTTTCGGTTACCAGATGCGTTTCGACCTTGCGCAAGGTTTTCCGGTTCTTACCACCAAGAAGCTGCATCTGCGCTCGATCATCCATGAACTCCTGTGGTTCCTGAGGGGCGATACCAATATTGCCTATCTCAAGGAAAATGGCGTTTCCATCTGGGATGAATGGGCTGACGAGAATGGCGATCTCGGCCCCGTCTATGGTGCACAGTGGCGCTCCTGGCCGGCGCCTGACGGTCGCCATATCGACCAGATCGCGCTTCTGATCGAGGCCCTGAAAACCAATCCCAATTCCCGTCGCCACATCGTTTCGGCCTGGAACCCCGCGCTGGTGGACGAGATGGCGTTGCCGCCCTGCCATTGCCTGTTCCAGTTCTATGTTTCCGACGGCAAGCTCTCCTGCCAGCTTTACCAGCGCTCGGCGGATATTTTCCTCGGCGTGCCGTTCAATATCGCCTCCTATGCGCTCCTGACGCTGATGGTGGCGCAGGTGACGGGGCTGAAGCCCGGCGATTTCGTCCATACGCTCGGCGATGCGCATATCTATGCCAACCATTTCGAACAGGCGCAGCTGCAGATGACGCGCACACCCAAGGCCTTGCCGACGATGCGCCTCAACCCTGATGTGAAGGACCTTTTCGGCTTTAAGTTCGAAGACTTTACGCTTGAGAACTACGAGGCCGATTCAAGCATCAAGGCGCCGATCGCGGTATGAGTGAGCCGCGCGTCACCATCATCGTCGCGGTGTCCGAAAACGGCGTCATCGGCCGCGACCTCGACATGCCGTGGAAGCTTTCCACTGACCTCAAGCGCTTCAAGGCGATGACGATGGGCAAGCCGCTCATCATGGGCCGCAAGACATTTTTATCCGTCGGCGAGCGCCCCCTGCCGGGCCGTCCGCATATCATCGTCAGCCGCAATGCCGACTACCGGCCTGAAGGTGTGGATGTCGTCTCGTCGCTGGACGAGGCCATGAAGCTTGCAAAAACCAAGGCTGCGGAACTGGGTGTGGATGAGGTTTTCGTGGCCGGCGGCGGCGAGATTTACCGTCAGGCCATGCCCTTTGCCGATCAACTTTCCGTCACCCATGTGGCGGTAAAGCTGGATGGAGACACTTTTTTTCCGGAAATCGATCCCGGCGTTTTTGAGAAAACCGAGGAAACCCCCGCTCCCGCAGGGGAAAGGGACAATTATCCCGTTCTGTTCACCACTTATGTGCGCAGAGCCGCGTCAAAGTGAACTATTTACCCCGATTGGGTATTTAGTTACCACCTCTGCGTTGAAACGGACGCTTCTCCTTCTTATAACGGGTCGATATTCCCGCCGCACGCGAGCAATCGCTTTCGAACGGAATCGGGAGAGGCTTTTATAAAGAGGTATTGATGCCCTGGAGCAATCAGAATGGCGGCGGCGGCCCTTGGGGCGGCGGCGGTGGAGGAAACAACCAGGGCGGCGGTGGCGGCCCATGGGGGCAGGGGCCTAACCGGCCTCGCGGCGGTGGCGGCGGCAATGGCGGCCCTCCTGATCTGGAAGAGATCATCCGGCGCAGCCAGGACCGTTTCAGGAATGTCCTGCCGGGCGGCTTCAACGGCGGCGCGGTTGCGATCGTTGTTCTCGTCGTTCTGGTTTTCCTCGGCATCCAGTCCATCTACACCGTCCAGCCGGACGAGCGCGGCGTGGAGCTGCGTTTCGGGCGTCCGAAGGATGAAATTTCGATGCCGGGCCTGCATTTCCATCTGTGGCCGATCGAGACGGTGGAAATCGTCAAGGTGACCGAGCAGCAGCAGAATATCGGTTCGCGCGCTTCGTCGTCTTCAGCGAGCGGCGTGATGCTGACCGGCGACCAGAACATCGTCAACGTGCAGTTCTCGGTGCTCTATACGGTCTCCGATCCGAAATCCTACCTCTTCAACGTCGACAGCCCGGCTGAAACCCTGCAGCAGGTTTCCGAAAGCGCCATGCGCGAAGTCGTCGGCCGTCGTCCGGCACAGGACATCTTCCGCGATAACCGTCAGGCGATCGCAGCGGATGTGCGCACCATCATCCAGTCCACGATGGACGGTTATGGCGCCGGCATCTCCATCAATGCGGTGGCTATTGAAGACGCGGCGCCGCCGCGCGAAGTGGCCGACGCCTTCGATGAAGTGCAGCGCGCCGAACAGGACGAAGACCGCTTCGTTCAGGAAGCCAACCAATACGCCAACCAGAAGCTCGGTGCCGCCCGCGGTCAGGCCGCGCAGATCCTCGAAGAAGCGAACGCCTACAAGTCGCGTGTCGTCAACGAGGCACAGGGTGAAGCGCAGCGTTTCATCTCCATCTACGACCAGTATCGCACCGCGCCTGATGTAACCCGTCAGCGCATGTTCCTGGAAACGATGGAACAGGTCCTGAAGGGCTCCAACAAGGTCATCATCGACGAAAAACAGGGTGTGGTGCCTTATCTGCCTCTGAACGAGATCATGCGCGGCAATCCGGGCGCGGCACAGCAGGGAGGCAACTAATATGGGCAACCGTCTTACGGCCATTCTCGTCGGCCTCGCCGTCGTGCTTTTCCTCGGTTATTCGTCGATCTTCGTCGTCAACGAGCGCCAGCAGGCCATCGTCGTTCGCTTCGGTGAAATCCAGGATGTCAAAACCGCGCCGGGCCTCTATTTCAAGCTGCCCTTCGCCTTCATGGACGCCGACCGCGTACAATATGTCGAAAACCGCGCGCTGCGCTTTGATCACGACAATATCCGTGTTCAGGTCTCCGGCGGCAAGTTCTACGAGGTTGATGCCTTCGTGGTCTATCGCATCACGGATGCACGCCGCTTCCGGCAGACGGTCTCGGGTGACCAGATGTCGGCGGAATCGCGCCTGCGTACCCGTCTCGACGCATCGCTGCGCCGGGTCTACGGTCTGCGTGGCTTCGAATCCGCGCTCTCGGATGCACGTGCATCGATGATGCAGGAAGTGCGTGACGATCTGCGTCCCGATGCGGAATCACTCGGCATCAGCATCGTTGACGTGCGCATTCGCCGTACCGACCTGACGCAGGAAGTCTCGCAGCAGACCTTCGAGCGCATGAAGTCGGAACGTCTGGCCGAGGCCGAACTGATCCGCGCCCGTGGTAACGAAGAAGCGCAGCGTCGCCGCGCTATCGCCGACCGTCAGGTCGTGGAATTCGAATCCGACGCGCGTCGTCAGTCCGAAGTGCTGCGCGGTGAAGGCGATGCGGAGCGTAACAAGGTGTTCGGTGAAGCTTTCCAGCGCGACCCGAGCTTCTTCGAGTTCTATCGCTCGATGGCCGCCTATTCCAGCTCACTGAGCGGAACAGGCACGACGCTGGTTCTGTCTCCGGACTCTACCTTCTTCCGTTATTTCAACAACATCGACGGTGTGCCTTCCGCGGCGCCTGCCGCACCTGCGCCGGCGCCGGCGAACTGATAACGGATAAAATGATTTTGGAGGGCCGGTTTTTACCGGCCCTTTCTTTTTGGTCCGTTTTCGTGCCAAAGCTGTGACTACGGGCAAGGCGTCCCCCGCCTGTTCACGAAAAGGTATTTTTACACTTCATCATTCCGCCTTATGCTTTGCCGATATATGCAGGGCAGGACTATTTGAAACGCGAGGACGCTTATGGCCGTGACCCTTCTTTCGCCTTTTCGCAGCAGCATCGCCGCAATCGCGGGCATCGCGCTTGTGGCGGGTAGCCTTACGGCACCGGTTGCGGCATTGGCGCAGAGCCATGGGCCGGAATCGGTGGCTGATCTTGCTGAGCCGCTTCTCGACGCGGTGGTGAATATTTCCACCTCGCAGAACGTCAAGACCGACGGCAAGGGCCCGGTTCCGCCGAAACTGCCGGAGGGTTCGCCCTTCCAGGAATTCTTCAAGGATTATTTCGACAGCCAGAAGCCGGAAGGCGGTGAAAAGGTCAATTCGCTGGGGTCCGGTTTCGTGATCGACCCGGCCGGTTACGTCGTCACCAACAACCACGTCATCGAGGGTGCCGACGCCATCGAGGTGATTTTCCCTAACGGTTCGAAGCTCAAGGCGACGCTGGTTGGCACCGATACGAAAACCGACCTTTCCGTCTTGAAGGTGGAGCCGAAAACGCCGTTGAAGGCCGTCAAGTTCGGTGATTCGCGCAGCATGCGCATCGGCGACTGGGTGATGGCCATCGGCAATCCCTTCGGCCTTGGTGGATCGCTGACGGTCGGTGTTATTTCCGCGCGCGGGCGTAATATCAATGCCGGCCCCTATGACAATTTCATCCAGACGGATGCGGCCATCAACAAGGGCAATTCCGGCGGTCCGCTCTTCAACATGAAGGGCGAGGTGATCGGCATCAATACGGCGATCATTTCGCCGAGCGGCGGTTCGATCGGTATCGGATTCGCCGTGCCGACGGAGCTTGCCCAGAATATCGTCCAGCAGCTCATCGAATTCGGTGAGACGCGCCGCGGCTGGCTGGGTGTTCGTGTCCAGCCCGTCACCGACGATGTGGCGGCAAGCCTCGGCATGGATAGCGCCAAGGGTGCGCTTATCTCCGGCGTCGCCAAGGGCGGACCGGTGGAAAATGGCCCGATCCAGGCCGGCGATGTCGTGCTGAAATTCGACGGCAAGGATATTCACGAGATGCGCGACCTTTTGCGGATCGTGGCGGAAAGCCCTGTCGGCAAGGACGTCGATGTGGTGATCCTGCGTGATGGCAAGGAGGAGACCGTCAAGGTCAAGCTCGGCCAGTTGCAGGATGCGACGGATGAGAAGGCCTCGGCCGAGGACCAACAGAGCGAAGACGGCGATGGCGGTGTGGTCGTACCGGAAGACGATGGCGGCACCGACGATCAGGCGCAGGACCAGACGCCGGAAGTGCGTGAAGCACCGCAGAGCGTGCTCGGCATGAATCTCGTGGTGCTGAGCAACGAGCTGCGCACCGAAAAGGGCATTGCCGAAAGCGTGGAAGGCGTGCTTGTCGCCAGCGTCGATCCGGGCTCGCCCGCCGAACAGAAGGGCATGAAGGCCGGCGATATCATCGTCGAGGTCGGGCAGGACTTCATGGAGGTTCCGGGCGATGTGCTGGTGCGCGTCAACGGCCTGAAATCCGAAGGCCGCAAGAATGCGCATATGATGGTGGCGGATGCCCAGGGCAATCTGCGCGTCGTGGCGCTGCCGCTGGAATAAACGCCTTTCGTCCGATCCGTCAGGAATCGGGTGGTTGTCATTCCGGCCGCTCTCTAATCCTTGGGCTCCATTAAACGGAGGCCAAGGATATGAAATTGCTTGAAAACAAGGTTGCCATCATCACCGGTGCGTCATCCGGCATCGGCCGGGCGACGGCGATGCTGTTTGCCGCTCACGGCGCGGCGGTCGTTCTCAATGCGCGCGGCGAAAAGGCGCTGCAGGAGGTTGCCGCCGACATTCGTGAGACCGGCGGCCGCGTCCACGCGGTTGCGGGTGATGCCGGTCTTGCCGAAACCCATTCCCGACTGGCAGAGGCGGCCGTGAGCGTGTTCGGTGGCCTCGATATCGCCGTCAATAATGCCGGTGCGGTGGGGGCCATGAAGCCGCTGGCGGAGATTTCGCCTGCGGAATGGGATGATGTACTCAACGTCAATCTTACCTCCGCTTTTCTGGGAGCGCGTTACCAGATACCGCTGATGTTGACGCGTGGCGGCGGCTCCATCGTCTTCACCTCAAGCTTCGTCGGCACCAGCGTCGGCATACCGGGCATGGCGGCTTATGGGGCGGCGAAGGCGGCGTTGATGGGGCTGGTGAAAGGCATTACCGCCGATTATGCCATCAGCGGTATTCGTGCCAATGCGCTGCTGCCCGGCGGGGTTGATACACCGGCAGCCGGCGATGCGGCGCAGAAGGAATGGGCCGCTGGCCTGCATGCGATGAAACGTATCGCTGAGCCGCAGGAAATCGCGCAGGCAGCGCTTTTCCTCGCTAGCCCCATGGCGAGCTTCGTCGCCGGAGCGGCGTTGTTTGCCGATGGCGGCAATGCGGCCGTGAAGTGATGTTCGGGCTTGGCGGGCAGGGTCTTATCGCGCCCGCCACTCCTCCAGCGTCAACGCATAGGTCACATGCGGGCGCAGATGCGGATGCGTCTCTTCCGGCACGCGCGGATGGTCGAAATCGCGTGAAGGATCACGCTTGAGGCCGATGCGCTCCATCACCCGCGTTGAACGCTGGTTGTTGTGCACGGCGAAGGAGACGATTTCCGGCGTCTCCTTTTCATCGAAGGCCATGACGAGCAGCGATTGCGCCGCTTCCGTGACATAGCCGTGGCCCCAGAAGCGGGTGGCGAGCCGCCAGCCGATTTCCATGGTTCCGAGCGGGAAGGGCGGGTCGAGATTCATGACGGGGGAAATGCCGCAGAAGCCCATGACTTCGCCGGTCTCGCGCAATTCCATGGCGTAGAAGCCGTAACCGCTGCCGCGGATCATGCCGTTGATGGTTTCCAGCACGGCGTCCGCTTCCGCATGGCTGCGGCGGAAGGGAAAAAACTCCATGACCTTTTCGTCGGCGTTGATTTCGCGGAACAGGTCACGGTCGCTCTCCTTCCACTCGCGCAGAATGAGTCTCTGTGTCTCTCGGATGATCATGGAGTGACAAAATCCGTCTTGCGGTAGCCCTGGATGTATAGAAGCGCGGTCAGATCACCATGGTCGATGCGCATCTGCGCCTCGGCTGCCACGGCCGGCTTGGCATGCAGGGCCACGCCCGCGCCGGCCAGATGCAGCATGCCGAGATCGTTGGCGCCATCGCCGACTGCCATTGCCTCTTCCGGCGAAATGCCGAGCTTTGCTGCAATATCGTTCAGCGCATCCACCTTGGCCTGTTTACCGAGGATGGGTTCGGCAACGGTGCCATCAAGTTCGCCATTGGTTTCACCCAGCAGATTGGCGCGGTCCTCGTCGAAACCGAGCATCGCGGAGACGCGGCCGGTGAAGACGGTGAAGCCGCCGGACACGAGGGCGGTGTAATAACCCTTGGCCTTCATGGTGGCGATCAGTTCCTTGCCGCCCGGGGTCAGCGTGATGCGCTTTTCGATGACGTCATCGATGACAGAGACCGGCAGGCCCTTCAGCAGCGCCACACGCTCACGCAAAGCAGGTTCGAAAGCGATCTCGCCATTCATGGCGCGGGCGGTGATGGCTGAGACCTTGTCCTTCAACCCGACTTCGGCCGCCAGTTCGTCGATGCATTCCTGGCCGATCATGGTCGAATCCATGTCGGCGATCAGAAGCTTCTTGCGCCGCTGATCCTGTTCCTGGATGACGATATCGATCGGTTTTCCGGCAAGCGCGGCTGCAATCGCGCTGCGTGCCTGTTCGATGGCAGCGCCGGAGGGCAGGGCGATATCGCAGGCAATGCCATCGGCCAGCCAGTAGAGGCCCGATGCGTTGACGGCCTTCGCGGCCGCTTCGCCGAGGGCCGGTGTCAGAACAGGATTTGACGGATTGGCGATAAGCGTGGCAACGAGAGCCATGATGAAAAACCTTGATGAGAATTTTGATGCGATCCTGATAACCGGCCCGACGGCAAGCGGCAAGTCCGCGCTTGCGCTTCGTTTGGCGCGGGAGCGGGACGGCGTCGTCATCAATGCCGACAGCATGCAGGTTTATGACACGCTACGGGTGTTGACCGCCCGGCCATCCGAAGACGAGATGGAGGGCGTTCCGCATCTGCTCTACGGCCATGTGCCGGCGAGCAGTCTCTATTCAACGGGTGAATGGCTGCGGGACATCTCTGCCCTACTTTCGGATTTACGGGCGCAGGGGCGTTTCCCCGTCATCGTCGGCGGCACGGGGCTTTATTTCAAGGCATTGACGGGCGGCCTCTCCGACATGCCCAACATTCCAGAAGACATCCGCGAGAGATTGCGCGCCCGGCTGGTCGAGGAGGGAGCGGCGGTCCTTCATGCGGAACTCGCCGGCCGTGATCCGGCCATGGCGGACACGCTCCAGCCGGGGGACGGGCAGCGTATCGTCCGGGCGCTTGAAGTGCTTGAGGCGACGGGGAAATCGATCCGGGATTTCCAGCAGGCCCGGGGCCCTATGATTATCGACCCCGACCGGGCGCAGAAATTCGTCGTCCTGCCGGAAAGGCCGGTGCTGCATGATCGCATCAATCGTCGTTTTGAGGCGATGATGGAGAGCGGCGCGGTGGAGGAGGTACAGGCGCTTCTCGCGCTCAATCTTCCGCCTGATGCAACGGCAATGAAGGCGATCGGCGTTGCCCAGATCGCCGATATGCTGGCCGGGCGCATGGGCGAGGCGGAGGTTATCGAAAAATCGGCGGCCGCGACCCGCCAATATGCCAAACGGCAGATGACCTGGTTCCGCAACCAGATGGGAGACGACTGGACACGCATCCAGCCGTGAAGGGGCTCAGTCTTTCCGGTAGAGGCTGCCGAGCGGCTTCTTCAGGAGGCTCTCGCGGAGCGAAGGGCGTGCATCGCCGGGCGGCGGGCCATTTTGCGCCTGCATCTGGAAACTGGCTTTGCGCAATTCGTTGACGGCGCCAGAGGCGGTATCGGGTGCCGCCGGATTTGGTGATGCAGGGAGCGTGCGGCCAGGCAGCATGTCCGGGCGATAGGGTTCATATCCCTCCGTTGCAGCTGTGCCCAGTTCCTGCTTCCAGCTATCGACCTCATCCGTTGACCGGTTCGGTGCTGCCGGTTCCGGCAGATCGGAAAAGGCCGCTTCAACGCTTTGCTGGAAGCCGGTGATAACGGGTTTTGCCGTGGCGCGCATGCGGGTGACGATGCTGTTCAGATCAACCGTATCAGGGGTTTCGTGGTTCACATGGCTGGTGATGCCGCTCGCCTTCGGCAATTTGGCCGTGACGACGCGGTCAAAACGCATGCGCATCGGTACATTGACGGCCTCGCCAAAAGCAATGGCCTCACCATTGCCGATGGACGACAGAAAACTGGTGGTCGATGTCGATGCGTTCGGTACCGCTGAAAGGATGATCTTCTGGTCGATCTCGTTCGAGAGCCGCATGGCGAAAACGGTCGAGCATTGCGACAGGATGGTCTGATCCAGCTCACTCGGCCGCTGGCTGATGACGCCGAGCGAAATGCCGTATTTGCGGCCCTCCTTGGCGATCTGGGCGATGGATTGGCGGGTGGGGAAAAAGCCGCGCTCGGGGTCGGCAGGCACATAACGGTGCGCTTCCTCGCAGACGACAAGCATATGCAGCGATCCGCGCGCCAGCACCGCCAGTTCGAAGGACATGCGGCAGAGGACCGAAACCACCGAGTTCACCACTTCTGAGGGAATGCCTGACAGCTGGAATACCGAAATCGGCTTTCCTTCCCCGGGAATACGGAAAATATGCGCCACCGTTTCCAGAATGGTGTCGCTGATCGTATTGCTGGAGAACATGAAGTTGTAGCGCGTATCGTTGATGGCCGAGAGGATGCGGCCTTTCAGCGTGCGCAATGCGGGTTTTTCGCCGCGTCCTTCCAGCCGTCCGATACGCTCGTCGATGAGGGCGAGAAGATCGGCCATGCGGTAGGGTACCGGCGTATCGGGTGTGATCGCGCTCTTGTCGGAGGTGCGGCGGACGGCGGAACCTTCGGTGCCGCGAAACGCCTTCTTCGCTTCGGGAATGATGTCGCGGAGGACATCCATTTCTTCCGGCACCGGCTTGCGACCGCGGAAGATGACCTCGGCAAATTCTTCAAGCCGCATCAGCCAGAAGGGCAGGTCCAGCGTATCCGTATCGATGACGACGGAATGATCGGGAAAAGCGGCCGCGAATTCATTGTGTGGATCGAGAATGAGGACACGCAGTTTCGGGTCGGTCTCGATCGCCTTGTTCAGAAGCAGCGAAACGGCGGTGGTCTTGCCCACACCCGTCGAACCGACGACGGCGAAATGTTTGGCAAGCATCTGCGGAATGCTGATGGCGGCGCCGATCGTATCGTCCTGTGTCAGCCTGCCGATCACGCAGGCGTCACGCTTGCCGCTGTCGTAGATCTTCGAGAGGTCGCTGGTGCGGATGCGGTGCGCCACCGCGCCGAGATAGGGGTAACGCGAGATGCCGGTGGAAAAGCGTTCGCTGCCGTCCTCGGTGCGGTAAACTTCGCCCACGAGTTCAACGTCGATCAGCAGCCTGTTCGGTCTGTCCGCTGCCCAATAGTCCTCGCCCGTGCGCATGGCGAAGACGAGGGCCGCGACACGGCTCGTGCCCATTTCGATCGAGATCAGGCGTCCGACAGACCAGAGCTGCGACACATCGGTGGTGCCCGGTTCGGTTTCGGCGGCAATGGTGGCGTGTGCGCCGTTACAGGCGATGACGCGGCCGAGCATGCGGTTCGCCGGCTGCTGGCCGGACCGCCGTTCGTTTTCGTCCATGCGGGACGCGTTATGAAACGTGTCGTTATTCACATTTTTTCCCGGTACATGCGATATCGCGGTGGTTCGGGCAGTATCTGCGCTCTTGATATTAAAATATTATGCTTAACAACAGGTGTACCGACTGCGTTCGAAAATTTCGCGGAAGTCTGCTTGCGGGTAATAAAAGAAGGCGGTGGCGATTTTTTCCTGCAATATGCGTTGACGGCTGGGGCTTTTGTGGCTAACACTCCGGCCCATGAAAAATCTTAACGTACTTATCGTGGTGGGACGGCGCATGGGCAGGATGGTGTAACCATCCGGCGAAAGCACCCATGCGCTGAACGAGGCTCCTCTAGGGGCCTTTTTTTATGTCTTCAAACAGGCCCTCGGGCTCCTCGATATCCAAAGCCAAAGCGGGATGGAAACAGGCAATGACGGATAAGGACAATACGGAAAACAGCAATCGCATGACAGGTGCGGAGATCGTTCTGCAGGCGCTGAAGGATAACGGCGTCGAGCACATCTTCGGTTACCCCGGCGGTGCCGTGCTTCCGATCTATGACGAGATTTTCCAGCAGGAAGACATCCAGCACATTCTCGTGCGCCACGAGCAGGGCGCCGGCCATGCGGCCGAAGGTTATGCCCGCTCCACCGGCAAGGTCGGCGTCATGCTCGTCACGTCAGGCCCCGGCGCGACGAATGCGGTCACCCCGCTGCAGGATGCGCTGATGGATTCCATCCCGCTCGTCTGCCTTTCCGGCCAGGTTCCGACATCGCTGATCGGTTCCGATGCGTTTCAGGAATGCGACACCGTCGGCATCACGCGCCCCTGCACCAAGCACAACTGGCTGGTGAAGGACGTCAACGAACTGGCGGGCATCATCCATGAAGCCTTTCGCATCGCGCAGACGGGTCGTCCCGGACCTGTTGTTGTCGATATTCCGAAGGACATCCAGTTCGCCACCGGCACCTACACGCCGCCTTCCGCCGCCATCCAGCATGAGAGCTACAAGCCGAAGGTCCAGGGCGACCTCAATGCCATTCATGCGGCCATCGAGCTGATGTCGAAGGCGAAGAAGCCGGTTTTCTACACCGGCGGCGGCGTCATCAATTCCGGCCCGGAGGCCACCCGTCTGCTGCGTGAACTGGTAGAGCTGACCGGTTTCCCGATCACCTCGACCCTGATGGGTCTCGGCGCCTATCCGGCATCGGGCAAGAACTGGCTCGGCATGCTGGGCATGCACGGTTCCTACGAAGCCAATATGACGATGCATGATTGTGATGTCATGGTCTGCGTCGGCGCGCGTTTCGACGACCGAATTACCGGCCGCATCAACGCGTTTTCGCCGAATTCCAAGAAGATCCACATCGATATCGACCCATCGTCGATCAACAAGACGGTTCGCGTCGACGTGCCTGTTATCGGCGATGTCGGCCATGTTCTGGAAGATATGGTCCGCCTGTGGCGCGCCTTGCCGAAGAAACCGGAAAAGGCGCAGACCGCCGACTGGTGGGCGCAGATCGAGCGCTGGCGTGCCCGCAACTCCTTCGCCTACAAGAACTCCAACGATGTCATCATGCCTCAATATGCGTTGCAGCGGCTTTATGAGGCTTCGAAGGGGCGTGACACCTACATTACGACAGAAGTCGGGCAGCATCAGATGTGGGCGGCGCAGTTCTTCGGCTTCGAGGAGCCGAACCACTGGATGACGTCAGGTGGTCTCGGCACCATGGGTTACGGCCTGCCGGCAGCCATCGGCGTTCAGGTTGCACACCCGGAAGCGCTTGTCATTGATATCGCCGGTGACGCCTCGATCCAGATGTGCATTCAGGAAATGTCCTGCGCCATCCAGTACGGTCTGCCGGTGAAGATCTTCATCCTCAACAACCAGTACATGGGCATGGTGCGCCAATGGCAGCAGCTGCTGCATGGCAACCGCCTGTCCAACTCCTATACCGAAGCGATGCCTGACTTCGTCAAGCTTGCGGAAGCCTATGGAGCGGTCGGCATGTATTGCGATGATCCTAGGGAACTGGACGAGAAGATCGCCGAGATGATCGCGGTCAACAAGCCGGTTATCTTCGATTGCCGCGTTGCCAATCTTGCCAATTGCTTCCCGATGATCCCGTCTGGTAAGGCTCATAACGAGATGCTGTTGCCGGATGAGGCGACGGATGAAGCTGTTGCCAACGCCATTGACGCCAAGGGCCGTCAGCTAGTCTGAGCCGGGAGAGGAAAAGGACATGAACGCACACCTACAGCCCACCGGCTCCGCCTATTTCATCCAGAAGGAAACGGCTGCCGTCGAAAATCATACGCTGTCGGTTCTCGTCAGCAACGAGCCGGGTGTTCTCGCCCGGGTCATCGGCCTGTTTTCCGGCCGTGGCTACAACATCGAAAGCCTGACGGTTTCCGAGACCGAACATGAGGCGCATCTATCGCGCATCACCATCGTCACGCGCGGTACCCCCATCGTGCTGGAGCAGATCAAGGCGCAGCTGGAACGTATCGTGCCCGTGCACCGGGTTCTCGATCTCACCGTTCGTGCCCGCGAACTGGGGCAGGAGCGGCCTATCGAGCGCGAAGTGGCGCTCATCAAGGTCGCCGGCACGGGTGAAGTGCGCGCTGAAGCCCTGCGCCTTGCGGATGCGTTTCAGGCCAAGGTGGTGGATGCGACTGTCGAGCATTTCATCTTCGAAATCACCGGCAAGTCATCGAAGATCGACCAGTTCGTGGCCATCATCAAGCCGCTCGGCCTGATCGAAATCTGCCGCACCGGTATTGCTGCGATGAATCGCGGTTCGCAGGGAATGTAATCTCCGTATTTGGAGCAGATGCTGAAATATAAGCCCGCGGTTCGCCGCGGGTTTTTTTATGGCGTTGTTCCGCTCGATCCAACATTCAACCGTATGGTTGACTTTCTGGATCGGCAGTCTATATTCAACAACATGGTTGAATTATCTGCTTCACATCTCGACACCGTCTTTCATGCTCTTGGCGATGCCACGCGACGCACGATGCTGCGTGATCTGTCCCGCGGCGAGCGCACGGTAAGCCAGCTGGCCCAGCCGTTCGACATATCGCTCGCTGCGGCTTCAAAGCACATCAAGGCTCTGGAAAATGCGGGTCTTATCCGCCGCGAGGTGAGGGGGCGCACCCATGTCTGCCGCCTTTCGCCGGAACGGTTGGCGGAAGCGCATGAATGGCTGGATTTCTACCGGCAGTTCTGGGGCAGTCGCCTCGATATTCTTGAGCAGATGCTCAGGGAGGATGATCAGGGAAAAATCCCTGCAGATGGAGGAAATGACAATGGCTGATATTGCAATGCCTGACGCCTATGGCCGTCTCGTCGAGCCGACGACCCTGAAGATCGAACGGCTGCTGCCGGGACCGATCGACCGGGTCTGGGCCTATCTGACACAAAGCGAACTTCGCCGCCGCTGGCTGGCATCCGGTGAAATGCGGCTTGCGCCGGATGCACCGTTCGAACTGGTGTGGCGCAACGATGAGCTTTCCGATCCGCCCGGCCGGCGCCCGGAAGGCTTTTCCGAAGAAGACCGTATGGCTTCCCGCATCATTACCGTGGTTCCACCGCACCGTCTCGTCTTTAGTTGGGGCGAAGGTGGCGAGGTCTCGATCGAACTTCAGGCTCTTGGCAAGGATGTGCTGCTGACGCTGGTTCATCGCCGGCTGGCCGACAGGAGGACGAGGCTTGACGTCAGCGCTGGCTGGCATGTGCATCTCGACATTCTCGCCGCCCGTCTTCAGGAGAAGGAGCCGGGGCCGTTCTGGGATACATGGCTGGGACTGAAAGAAGAATATGAGCGGCGTATACCGTAACGGAGCGGTGCTTTTTGGACACAACGGCGCGGCTTTCCGCGCCGTTTTTTTCAAGTGCGGCCTGCCGTGGCGGTGGCACAATTGCTTTGCTCACATTCCGATTCAACTACCTGATCGACAGATTCCGGACAGTCTCTTAACGTACTGTTATATCAAAGCATTTCCAGCGCGGTTCTGCGCGTCGGTGGCGGGAAGGCGGCATCGAGCGCCGCCCAGTCTTCATCGGTTATTTCAAGATCCGTCGCACCGCGGTTTTCCTCGACCCGCGCGATGCTGGCGGATTTCGGAATGGCGATGACGCCGTCCCTTTCCAGCAGAAAGGCGAGCGCCAGCTGGGCCGGGGTTGCCTGATAGGCCTTGGCGATGCGGATGAGTTCATGGTTCTTCAAAATGCGGCCCTGTTCGATGGGGGAATAGGCCATCAGCGGCACGCCATGCTCCTGGCACCACGGCAGCAGCGAAAACTCCGGCCCGCGTCGGGACAGGTTGTAGAGCACCTGATTGGCGGAGCAGTTCTTGCCGTCAGGAACCGCGAAAAGCTCCTCCATGTCGTCGCTGTCGAAATTGGAGACGCCCCAGTCGCCGATCTTGCCGTCGCTCTTCAGCCTTTCGAAAGCGGCTACGGTTTCCGCAAGCGGGTGCTCGCCGCGCCAGTGCAGCAGATAGAGATTGATGTGGTCGGTGCCGAGCCTTGCAAGACTGCGCTCGCAGGCTTCCGCCGTGCCTTTGGCGCTGGCGTTCCAGGGATAGACCTTGCTGACCAGAAACACCTCGTCGCGACGGCCGGCGATTGCCGCGCCGACCACTTCCTCCGATCTGCCGTCCGCATACATTTCCGCCGTGTCGACCAGCGTCATGCCGAGATCGATCGCCTTGCGGATGCTTTCGACCTCCTGCGGCGCGGATGATCGCGTCTCCCCCATGTTCCAGGTGCCGAGGCCAAGGGCCGGAACCTCTTTTCCTGATGGCAGGGTGACGGAAGGAATGTCGTCATACATGGGTTCGCTCCAGCGATTGGTGATTGGACAATAGCCCTTTGTTCCGACTTCTCAAACCCGGCATGGAAAGTATTGATCCATCAAAAAAATTGACCGCGCCCATCGATCCGGCGGGGTGGCTTGATGATGGTCCGACGGATAGGGTTTCTGCTCAAGGAGAAATCATGACTGCCGAAACCTTTGTCGCGCTGGTGCTGTTTGCCTTCACCACCTCCATCACGCCAGGCCCGAACAATATGATGCTGTTTGCGTCAGGGGTGAACTTCGGTTTCCGCCGTACCATCCCGCACATGCTGGGCATCGGCGCGGGGTTCCTGTCGCTGCTGATCGGGGTCGGCTTCGGTCTCGGCGCATTGCTGCATTCGGTGCCCGTTCTTTACACCGGCCTGAAATTCGCAGGTGGTCTATATCTCGTCTGGATTGCATGGAAGATCGGTACTTCCCGCAGCCTTAGCGAAGGTTCTGCCGCGTCGGCGCCGATGAGTTTCATTGCAGCCGCCGCCTTTCAGTGGGTCAATCCCAAGGCCTGGGTGATGGCGGTGACGGCGATGGCGACCTATACGGATGAGCGGCAATATTTCTTCACCGTTCTTGTCGTCGGCGTGGCCTTCGCTGCGGTCAATCTTCCCAGCGTTTCGACCTGGGCCGGCTTCGGCTCCGCCTTGCGCGACTGGCTCGCTGTGCCGGTTCGGCTCAAATGGTTCAATATCACCATGGCCGTGCTTCTCGTCATCAGCCTCTGGCCGATGTTGAAATAGCAGCCCTCACGTCGGAAACTGCCGGTAACATTCCTCGGCGATCGCCTGCACTTCGTCGCGCGTCAGTTCGGCGGATACGGCGTAACCCAGTTCGTTGTCGATCCAGTAGAAGGTCTCGATGCCGTCGGCGCTGGCCATGCGGAAGCTGGTGGTGCGGTTTTCCTCGTTGTGGCCGATCAGCACCGTCACCCTGCGGCCGGTCTTGTCCTGATACATCAGCATCGCGCCCGGCTTGCCGCTGACGGGAATAAGGCGCCCGCCGACGAGGTCATATCCGATCTTCGAGAGATCGGGGATGGTGAAGGGGTAGCCGAGCCGCTTGCCGAGCCATGTCGCGAGATGCTGCTGCTCTCCGGCGCCGACTTCAACGGGATGGCGCACCTCGCTCGCATAGATGAGATAGGCCGATTTCGCCTGTGCCGGAATATCCGTCGTCAGCGACGCCAGAGTCACGTCCTGCGGCGTGGAAAAAGACGGCGGCAGAAGCCTGCCGGCCGCAGCACCCGCCACGAAGATCAAAAGGGCGGCCGCTGTTTGCAGGAGAACCGGTTTTACCCGCCATGCGCGCTCCCTCTTTTGCGGGCTGAGCATCGATGCGTCATGCGGATGTGCAGCGGCATAGGAGGCGAAGGCATTGCGCAGAATATCGGCCTGTTTTCTCCATTCCTCCACGCGGGCCTGCTCTTCCGGCCTTTCCGCCAGCCAGGCCTCGACAGCCGCGCGGTCGTCGTCGGAAAGAAGTCCGTCGACATAGGCGTGCAGGTCGTCTTCGGTTATGGCGTCGGGCCGTTTCATCGTGGTCTCCGCAGGGGTATGATATTATCCGCCGCCAGGTGCTGGCGAAGGGTTTCGCGGGCGCGGGACAGTCTGGACATGACGGTGCCGAGCGGGATCGATAGTGTCTCGGCCGCCTCCTGATAGCTGTAGCCCTCCACCGTCACCAGCATCAGCACCGCGCGCATGTCGGGCGAAAGAAGGGCGAGCGCGCCGTGCAGGCGGTCATTCTCCAGCGTGTCGGAGAGCGTCTCCGCGCCGGCGATGGTCTCATGGCCGTCGAGGCTTTCGGACGGGTGACGTTTCTCGGCGCGGTGGCGGTTACGATAAAGATTCGTCATTATCGTGTAAGCCCATGTTTTTAAACCTGTTCCGCGCCATTGCCTTTGATTGGCCAGCGCCTTTTCCACGCAGTCCTGCAAGAGGTCCTCGCCATCGGCGTCAGAACGGGAAAGGCTGCGGGAATAACGGCGCAGCATGGGTATCAGCGCCAGCATCTCCGTTTCGAAGCTGCCGGCTGCGGGGGAATGGTTCCCCCGCTTTTCGCCATTCATGCCATCAGGGTTTTGCGGCATCCCATACACCGTTCACACCATCACCGGTGGCATCGCCCTTCTTGGTATCCTTGACCCAGTAATAAAGCGGCATGCCATCCTTTGCCCACTGCATCTTGCCATCCTTGCGCTTCACGAGGGAATAGGCGCCCTCGGCCTTGTCGCTGGCGGCTGCGAAAAACGGCGGCCAGTTTACCGCGCATTTGTCATAACAATTGGATACGCCCTTCTTGTCATTCTTGAAAGTGTAGAGCGTCATGCCTTTTTCGCCGGCAAGAACATTGCCTTTTTCGGTCTTGACCGTTTCGACCGCAGGGGCCGCATAGGCCGTTCCGGCAAAAGCCAGAACGAGGGCGGGAACGATAAAGCGGATCTTCATGGACATATCCTCCGTGGTTCGGGCGGCCTCTGCCGCCAGCACATCAAGAGACACCGCAAGCTGACGGATTATTCCCTGTCTCGGCGCATTTTTAAACTTATCCATTGAGCTAAGTGTTTTGATGTGATAGTTAGCCTTATGGAAAACTATTCAGATGCGCTCGATGATATCTTCCAGTCTCTTGCCGATCCGACCCGCAGGGCGGTGATCCTGAGGCTGGGCGGCGGGGAGGCGAGCATCGGAACGCTGGCCGAACCCTTCGACATGGCCCTGCCATCCTTCATGAAACATATCCGCCAGCTGGAAGAGGCGGGGCTGATCGTGACGCGCAAGCAGGGGCGTGTCCGGTTCTGCTCCCTGGAGAAGCAGCGGTTCTCCATGCTCGATGGCTGGCTTTCGCAACAGCGCGCCATCTGGGAAGGCCGCACCGACCGGCTCGAACAGTTTGTCATGGCACAACAGGACAGGATGTCCAGCAAAGGGGAGAATGACCGATGACCGAGACTTTCAATCCCGATCTCGACCTGAAGATTTCACGCATCATAAGGGCGCCGCGCCGGCTCGTCTGGAATGCCTGGACGGACAGAACCAGTCTTGAACAATGGTGGGTGCCGCATCCCGGCCAATGCCGTGTCGATAAAATGGAGCTTCATCCCGGCGGCGCCTTCGAAACGCGGTATAGCGAGGATGGCGCGGCCTTCGGTCCGCATGTCAAAGGATGTTTTCTGGCGGTGGATCATGAGGAGCGTCTGGTTTTCACCGATGCGCTGACCGCGGGTTTTCGCCCCTCCGCCCAGCCGTTCCTCACGGCCGTGATGACGTTTCGCGATCATCCCGACGGCATGGAATATGTGGCTTACGCCATGCACAACAATCTTGAGGATCGCAACAGGCACGCGGAGATGGGGTTCTTCGACGGCTGGAATACGGTTGCGGAGCAATTGGCGGCACTCGTCGAGAAGCAGGCGGCCCATTGAGGCCGTCATTCTCGTCAGGCGATTCATCTTTCGTTCTTTTTCTGTTGCGCACCACGCTCGAATCCTGCGATGAGGGCGCATGTTATTTTCACCGCAACAGGACGAAGCGCTCAAGGCTGTTTCCCGCTGGCTGAAGGAAGGCCGCACACCGGTTTTCCGGCTGTTCGGTTATGCCGGAACGGGCAAGACGACGCTTGCCAAGCATTTCGCGGAAAATGTCGATGGCGAGGTGCTGTTTGCGGCCTTCACCGGTAAGGCGGCGCAGGTGCTGCGTTCGCGTGGTGCAACCAATGCCCGCACCATCCATTCGCTGATCTACCGCCCGCGCGGTGAAGAAACTGTCGAAGACGAGGAAACCGGCAAGACCTCGATTGCGCCGATGTTCTCCATCAACCGCCAGAGCCCGCTCGCCAAGGCGGCGCTCATCATCATCGATGAATGTTCGATGGTGGACGAGCAGCTCGGCAAGGACCTGATGAGCTTCGGCACGCCGATCCTCGTGCTCGGCGATCCCGGCCAGCTGCCGCCGGTTTCGGGCGGCGGCTTCTTTACCGAGCAGGAGCCGGATTATCTGCTCTCGGAGATTCATCGGCAGGCCAAGGACAATCCGATCATCCATCTTGCCATGGATGTGCGGGAAGGCCGGGAAATCATGCGCGGCGATTATGGTTCCGCGCAGGTGATTTCCAAGTCGGAGGTGACGCAGTCGCTGGTGCTCGATGCCGATCAGGTACTCGTCGGCACCAACCGTACCCGCCGTCGCTATAATCAGCGGCTTCGCGAGCTGAAGGGTTTTACCGCCGATTACCCGCAATCCGGCGACAAGCTGGTCTGCCTCCGGAATGATCCCGCCAAGGGCCTGCTGAACGGCTCGCTCTGGCAGGTGATGAGTTCTTCGCGCGAAACGGTGAAGCCCGGCATCAACCTGATGATCCGGCCCGAAGACGACGATATGGATCGCGGTGCGGCCAAGATCAAATTGCTGAAGGCGGCCTTCGAGGATGTGGAGACGGAAATTCCGTGGTCCACGCGCAAGCGTTATGACGAGTTCGATTTCGGCTATGCGCTGACCGTGCACAAGGCGCAGGGTTCGCAGTGGAATAACGTGGTTCTCTTCGACGAGAGCTATGCCTTCCGGGACTCGCGCGAGAGGTGGCTCTACACCGCCATCACCCGTGCGGCAGAGACCCTGACAATCGTTCGCTGATCGTGATCAGGCGCGGATGACGCCGAGAAGAACCGCCTTGGCGACCGCCTGAAAACGGTTGCTGGCATTGAACTTGCCGATGATCTTTGCCTCGAGAACATTGAGATCGGTGCCCGAAAGACCAAGGGCGCGGGCGAGGCGCACCGGCGCATAACCCTCCGCCATCAGTTCCAGACATTTTCGCTCGGTGTCGGTAAGGGCGATGTCCTTTGCCGGCGCCCGTTCCGCGCCATCCATGCCGTCCGCTTCCGCGTCGGCGACCAGCAACTCCTCGATCTGCTGGGCCTGGCGCTGAAGGGTGGAAAGCTCGGCCGTCAATTCCCGCTTCCGCTGCCGCAGCGCGGCGTGGAATATGTCGTCCGCCTCGCCCTGCGAGAGCGAACGGACGAATTTTTCCATGATCTCGGTAATGGCGGCGACGGAAATACCCACTTCGCGGCAGACGTTGATGACCGCCATGCGCTGGACGTTGCGGTGGGTATAGACCCGCATCTGGCCGATGCGCCTGGAGGTCAGCAGCGCCTTTTCCTCGTAGAAATGCAGCGTCCGGTGAGTTACCCCGAAGATATTGGCCATGTCGGCGATGGGGACGGGTTCTGCGGGCAGGGAGGAGGGCAGGCTTACATCCGGTAGAAAGCTGCTGATCCTTAGATTGGGTTTGTCCTCATCGCCGTGACTTTCGAACGGCATCCGGCCATCCTGCATTGTCTCCCCCTTCGCGCTCTTTGACAGTGTGCCTGCCTTTTTAAAGGTGTCCGTTGCTTGTTCCCCCAAGACGGACATGTTTTCCGATCAAGACCTCATGCCAAACGCTACATCAGAACCGTAACGTGTATTGCCTGTTTTCGTTCCCGCAATAATAAAAAATTTGCCGGCCTCCTTGCGATTGGCCTCAACCTGCGTGAAACAGGATGTCAATTCCGAACCGGAGCCCGATGCCATGCCCGCAAAACTTTCTGTCAATCTGAACGCAATTGCCATGTTACGCAACCGTCGCGATCTTCCGTGGCCGGATGTCGCGCATTTCGGGCATATTGCATTGGAGGCGGGGGCAAGCGGGCTGACTGTACACCCGCGGCCGGACCAGCGCCATATCCGCTTTTCCGATCTGCCGGTGCTGCGTGCGCTGATCGACGACCGTTTCCCCGCTGCGGAATTCAACATCGAAGGTTATCCGACCGAGGATTTCCTCGTCCTTTGTGAACAGACGCAGCCGGAGCAGGTAACACTGGTGCCTGACGACCCGTCGCAGGCGACGTCCGACCATGGTTGGGATTTCCGCAAGCATGGCGTTTTCCTGAAAGAGGTGGTGGGACGCCTGAAGGCTGGCGGCATGCGCGTCTCGCTTTTTGCCGATGGCGATGGCGAGCGCGAGCCGGTGCAGCTGGCGGCCGAAACGGGGGCGGCGCGCATCGAACTCTACACCGGCCCCTATGGCGGCTGCTTTGACGATCCACAAAAGGGCGATGCGCTTCTTGAAAAGCTTGGACAGACGGCGGACCATGCGAGAGCGCTCGGGCTTGCCGTCAATGCCGGCCATGACCTGACTGTCGAAAACCTGCCAAAGCTGATGAAACGTATCCCTTATCTGGCCGAGGTTTCCATCGGTCACGGGCTGACGGCGGATGCGCTGGAATATGGCATGGCTGAAACAGTCCGGCGTTTTTGCCGTGCCTGCGGTCAGGCTATTTCATAACCGAAGTCAATTTTTTTGCCTATAGTTAGCTGGCGCATGCTCCGTGCGCGAGCTTTTGAAGGCAGAGACATATGCAAGAACATCATGTTGTCGTCGTGGGTGGAGGCTTCGGCGGTTTGCAACTGGTACACGGGCTGGAGGGGGCCCCTGTCCGTATTACATTGATAGATCGTCGTAATCATCACCTGTTCCAGCCATTGCTTTATCAGGTTGCGACGACGGCTCTCGCGACATCCGAAATCGCCTGGCCGATCCGCCATCTCTATCGTGACCGCAAGGAGGTCACGACCCTGCTTGCGGAGGTGAATGGCATAGATCGGGCCGCGCGGACCGTGCATTTGAGTTCGGGTCAGGTGATCGGCTTCGATACGCTGGTGCTGGCCACCGGCGCGCGCCACGCCTATTTTGGCCGTGACGAGTGGGAGCGCTCCGCCCCCGGCCTCAAGACGCTTGAAGATGCAACGACAATCCGCCGCCGCCTGCTGCTGGCCTTCGAACGGGCCGAGCTCGCCACCAGTGAAGATGAGCGGCAGGCGCTGCTGACCTTCGTCATCATCGGGGCGGGCCCGACGGGCGTGGAAATGGCAGGCATGATCGCTGAGCTGGCCCACAAGGCGCTGCCGCCGGAATTCCGCAATGTGGATACCCGAAAGACCCGGGTGTTGCTCGTAGAGGCCGGCCCTCGCGTCCTGCCGGTCTTCACGGAAGACCTGTCAGCCTATGCCAAAGAGGCGCTCGAAAAGCTCGGCGTCGAGGTTCTGCTCGGAACACCCGTGACGGCCTGCAGCGACGAGGGTGTAACGGTGGGCGAGACCTATTATCCTTGCCGCACCGTGGTCTGGGCCGCCGGGGTGCAGGCATCACCCGCCGCGAAGTGGCTCAATGCCGCTGCCGACAGGGCAGGACGCGCCATCGTCGGGCCGCATCTCAATCTGGAAGACGACGGCAATATCTTCGTCATCGGTGATACGGCCGCTGTCAATCAGGAAAACGGCAAACCGGTGCCGGGCATCGCGCCTGCGGCAAAGCAGCAGGGCGCTTATGTGGCGAAGGTCATCAAGGCGCGGCTTTCCGGCCAGCCGTTACCATCACCGTTCCGCTACAGCCACCAGGGCAATCTGGCGACCATAGGCAAACGTGCGGCGGTGATCGATTTCGGCCGGTTCAAGCTCAAGGGCGTGCTGGCATGGTGGATCTGGGGGCTTGCCCATATCTACTTCCTGATTGGAACGCGGTCGCGGCTGGCGGTGGCGTGGAGCTGGCTGTGGATCTATCTGAGCGGCCAGCACAGTGCGCGGCTGATTACCCAGAAAGAGACGCTGAAGGATGAGGCGTGAGGCGCAGGCGGAAAGGGCGGGGAGCCCGCGCCGCTTCTTGTCCTTAGGGTGACAACCTCTCCGTCGTCCTGCTCGGGCCTGTCCCGATCATCTGCACAAGGCCGAGGATGACTTGCGTGGAAGGAGAGGTTTGCCCCAATCAAAAGGCGGGGAGCAATTGCTCCCCGCCTTTTTTAAATCACGACATCGATTTGACGTCCATCAAGCGTCGAGCGATGCCATGTCGATGACGAAGCGATAACGCACGTCGCTATTCAGCACGCGCTCATAGGCTTCGTTGACGTCCTGGATGTTGATCGTCTCGATCTCCGAGACGATGTTGTGCTCGCCGCAGAAATCCAGCATGTCTTGGGTTTCCTTGATCGAACCGATCATCGAACCCGACAGGTTCTTCGCGCCGATGATGAGCGAGAAGGCGTGAACCGGGATCGCATGTTCCGGCGCACCGACCACGACCATGCTGCCCTTGGGCTTCAGGAGGCCGAGATAGGCGTTCCAGTCGATGGCGACGCCAGCCGTGCAGATGATCAGGTCGAAGGTGCCGGCCAGCTTCTCGAAGGTCGAGGCGTCGCTGGTGGCGTAATAGTCCTTCGCGCCGAGCTTCAGGCCGTCTTCCTTCTTCGACAGTGTCTGGGAAAGAACGGTGACATCCGCGCCCATGGCCGCACCGAGCTTGACGCCCATGTGGCCAAGGCCGCCCATGCCGACAATCGCGACCTTCTGGCCGGGACCGGCGTTCCAGCGGCGCAGCGGCGAATAAAGCGTGATGCCGGCGCAGAGAAGCGGTGCGGAAGCATCGAGCGGCAGGTTGTCCGGGATCGACAGGACATAACCTTCCTTGACGACGATCGAGTCGGAATAACCGCCATGGGTGGCTGTCTTCGTGAAGGGATCGACGTCGTTATAGGTCTGGACGAGGCCGGGCATGTAGTGTTCGTTGTCGAGATCGCGGGTGGTGCAGCCGACGCAGGAATCGACGAAGCAGCCGACGCCGACGTGGTCGCCGACCTTGAACTTCGTGACCTTGGAGCCGACGGCTTTCACGACACCGGCAATCTCATGGCCGGGAACGATCGGATAGACGGCGTTCTTCCACTCGTTGCGGACGGTGTGGATGTCCGAGTGGCAGATGCCGGCATATTTGATGTCGATGACGACGTCGTCATCGTTCGGCTCGCGGCGTTCGAAGGTGAACGGGGTAAGCGGCTTTGACGCGTCGGTCGCAGCGTAACCTCTTGCTATAGCCATCTGAATATCCTTTCGGGGGTGGGGAAGTGACGGCGGAATATGCGACGGAAGCTTGGGAAGGCGTTAGAGCGATCCTCCAGCCTTTTTGCACGATCCTGCAAAAATATGCGGGCGTGCTCTTTGCGCGGGCCGGGAGGCTTTCTAGATAAATGACATCCGCTGCATTTCCTCCTTCAGTTAAGGGAATTCCCCTATGTCCTTGCCGTTTAATCTCTATCAGGAGATCGCCTCCATCGCCGCGCGATATGCCACAAGCGACGGCGAGGTGCAGACGGCGATCGAATCTCTCGGCATCAGCCGACGCACGACGCCCAGCGCGCCGTGCCACGGCAGCTACCGCCCCTGTTTCGCACTGGTGATCCAGGGATCGAAAAGCGTCCAGCTGGGAACGGACACCATCAATTACGGTGCGGGCGACTATCTCCTGACATCGCTTGACCTGCCGGTTGCCTGGCGCGTGGTGGAGGCGAGCAAGGAGGTTCCGCATTTTTGCATCGCGCTTGCGATCGATAGTGAAAAGCTGCTCGATCTCATGCGGCGCGTGCCTATCGACCCGCCTGCGGAGCCGGCGAACGCGCAGCGCGGCATCGTCGTCAATGCCGCCACGCCGGAGCTGCTCGATGCGGCCATCCGGCTGATGCGCCTGCTCGACCGCCCGGCGGACATTGCGGCAATGGCGCCGCTGATCGAGCAGGAAATCCTCTACCGCATCCTGACCGGTCCGGCGGGTGGGCAGCTGATGAACATCATCGCGGCCGGCAGTCACGGCAACCGGATCGCCCGCGCCATTGCCTGGCTGCGCGAGAATTTCGCGCGCCAGCTGCGCGTCGAGGATCTTGCGGAGCATATCGGCATGAGCGTGTCCTCCTTCCATCATCATTTCAAAACGATCACGGCCATGACGCCGGTTCAGTACCAGAAGCAATTGCGCCTGCATGAGGCGCGCCGGCTGATGCTGCTGGAGCGGCTGGATGCGGGCACTGCCGGACATCGCGTCGGTTACCAGAGCCCTTCGCAGTTCAGCCGTGAATATAGCCGCTTCTACGGGCTGTCGCCGTCGCGTGATGTCGATGCCTCGCGTGAAATTGTGGCGGGGTAGAAGGGACTGTCCATTCATAGCGGGTCGATGGCGCGTCGGACTTACCCCCCTCTGCCCTGCCGGGCATCTCCCCCACAAGGAGGGAGATCGGCAAGCGGCTTTGGCGTCGCTTAATTCTCTACCATTGCGATGGGCGAAGCTTAGCCGCATATCGATCTCCCCACCTGTGGGGGAGATGCCCGGCAGGGCAGAGGGGGGTAAGTCCCACGCGCCATCGGACACGCTACGAACGCATAACCCCCTGGAGCCCCCCGCTCCCATTCACACTGCGCAACAGCGCGTCAATTTTCGTCCTCCTCTCAAGAATCCGCTTGACCGGACAGCTGCCTCCGCTTAAATGGCGCTCGAACCGTACCGTACGGTACATTAATCGAGCCCCTGGAGTGGAAAAGACTTGGCTTCCGACCCGATCACAGCGCAGGAATTTTCGCCGCGCCAGAACGCCGTTCTGGATCAGGCATTGCGTCTATTGGTCGAGGGCGGCGAGAAAGCGCTCACCACATCCGGTCTGGCGCGTGCGGCCAACTGTTCCAAGGAAAGCCTCTACAAGTGGTTCGGTGATCGCGATGGCCTGCTGGCAGCAATGATCACCTTTCAGCAAAGCAAGGTCCGCACCTTCGAAAAGGCGGGCGACCGCGTGTCTGCGCCGCAGCTTGCCGATCACCTCGAGGTTTTCGCGCATGATCTGCTTGATGTGCTGGCGGGCGACGTGTCGCTGGCGCTCAACCGTCTGGCGATAGGGCAGGCGAGCCGTGACGGTTCGAAGCTCGGCGATCTGCTCCTGGAACGCGGCCGTCGCCAGATCGACCGCCGCGCCCGCGGGCTGATCGAGGCGGGTCGCCGTTCGGGTTACCTGCGTTTCGATGATGCCGAGGAGGCATATCGCAGTTTTTACGGTCTCATCGTTTCGGATCTGCATGTGCGCATGCTGCTGGGCGAGGCGCCGGACAAGGATTTTTCCGCCCGGGCGAAGAAGGCGGTCGTCGCCTTTCTGACCCTCTACGGCACGGAAAAGGTACATTCGGAACTCAGCGGCAAACCCGCCTGAGATTCCGGTTCAGACAACTGAGAGACAAGCATTAGGGAAGGACCATAAAATGCGCGTTTATTATGATCGTGATGCCGATCTCAATCTCATCAAGTCCAAGAATGTCGTCATCGTCGGTTACGGCTCCCAGGGCCGCGCCCATGCGCTGAACCTCAAGGATTCCGGCGCCAAGAACGTCGTCATCGCTCTGAAGGCCGGTTCGCCGACCGTCAAGAAGGCCGAAGCCGACGGCTTCAAGGTCATGACCGTTGCCGAAGCCGCCAAGTGGGGCGACCTCCTGATGATGGCAACGCCGGACGAACTCCAGGCTGACATCTACAAGGCCGACATCGCCGGCAACATCCGTGATGGCGCAGCGATCGCTTTCGCACACGGCCTCAACGTTCACTTCGGCCTCATCGAGCCGAAGGCATCGCTCGACGTCGTCATGATCGCACCGAAGGGCCCCGGCCACACGGTTCGCGGCGAATACCAGAAGGGCGGCGGCGTTCCCTGCCTCGTTGCCGTTCACCAGAACGCTTCGGGCAATGCGCTTGAACTCGCTCTCTCCTACGCCTGCGGCGTTGGCGGCGGCCGTTCGGGCATCATCGAAACCAACTTCAAGGAAGAGTGCGAAACCGACCTCTTCGGCGAACAGGTCGTTCTCTGCGGCGGTCTCGTCGAACTCATCCGCGCTGGTTTCGAAACCCTGGTCGAAGCCGGTTACGCACCGGAAATGGCCTATTTCGAGTGCCTGCACGAAGTGAAGCTGATCGTTGACCTGATCTATGAAGGCGGCATCGCCAACATGAATTACTCGATCTCCAACACGGCCGAGTGGGGCGAATACGTCACCGGTCCGCGCATCATCACTGCCGACACCAAGGCTGAAATGAAGCGCGTTCTGCACGACATCCAGACCGGCAAGTTCACCTCCGAGTGGATGCAGGAATGGAAGGCTGGCGGCGCACGCTTCAAGGGCATTCGTCGCAACAACGACGCCCACCAGATCGAAGAAGTCGGCGCAAAGCTGCGCGGCATGATGCCCTGGATCGGCAAGAACAAGCTGGTCGACAAGGCTGTCAACTAAGCTTCATTGCTGGTGGAAGATTGGAAGGCCGGGGCGAAAGCTCCGGCCTTTTCTGTATTGTCCGGCTGAGAGGGCTCCCGGTCACACGATCGCGTCGTCTTCCTCGATAACCACCGAAACCGGGAAGTGATCGGAAAATCCGCCGAGATTGACGTTTTTGACCGCATCGCCTTTCGAAAGACCGAAGCGGATCGGTCCCTCGTTCTTGCTATGGCTGACCATGGCGGCAATCGCTTCGATTTTCGCGGTTTCCTCGTGCACCTTGAAGCCGCTGCTGCCGCTCAGAAGTGATCGGGAGACGAGGATCTGATCGAAGATATTGGCATCTCCGTTAAAATAGAGCGTGCCGTAGATCGTTCTTGCCGTGCCGACGGAATCCACCACCGGCTGGCGCAGATAATTCCAGGTGAGATTGTAGAACATGGCCGATTGCGAGCTTTCGACATCGTCGCGCTCGCGGGTGGAATTGGCGTGATAGCGCAGCGATGCATCGGAAGGGTCGTCGTTGAAATCGCCGAAAGCGATGACGGCGATGTCGTTGCCTTTCTCTTCCCTGATCCGCTGGTGCCAGTAACCCAGCGTTTCACCGGCGGTCATGCGAAAACCGGCGCTTTCCACCGCGCCGCCCGAGCGCGACGGCCAGTGATTGGAGAGCGCGATAAGCTGGCGGCCGCCCCTGGTGATGAAGGTGCATTGGGTAATGTCGCGTGTGCCGGTGCGGCGCATCACGAAATGGCTGAAAATCTCGTTTTCGTTGATCAGCAGCTTTTTGCTGTCGTAGATGAAGGCGGTGTCGATGCCGCGCTGGTCCTTGCTGGAATCGGCGTGCACGACGCGATAGGCGCGGGCGGGCATGAGGTCGTTCAGATGTTCCGCCAGCGTCTCCAGCACGAAACGGTTCTCGACTTCGCACACACCGAGCAGATCCGGTCCCGCACCGCCGATCTGACTTATGATCAGACCGAGCTGCCTGACCTTGGTCCTGAACAGGTCCTCTGTCCAGCCTTTCAGATCGTTCTTCAGCCGCTCGGCAATCCACGGCTCGCGCGCCGGATAGCCCTCCGGCGCAAACAGGTTTTCGACATTCCAGAACGCCAGGACATATTGGGTCATGATCCGCACACCTCCGGTTGGTTTTTCAAGCCTAGTGGAAGTTTTTGCCACAACAACTTGAAATTGTCATGAAGGCCGGCGGCTGGCGAATTTTCCCGTTCCCGGCCTTATTCGGCCGGCGGAATGACACCCTTCGTCAGCAGGAAGCAGCCATAGAACCGGGTTTCGCCTGTTGTGATGACGCAATAGGCCTGTTTGGCTTTTTCGTAGAAGGCGAAGCGTTCGATGCCGTACATAGGGGCCGATTTTCCTTCCGCCGCGTCGATTTCCTTCTGCACCTCGGCCTGCACCGGCTCCAGCTGATCGGGCGCGCCCATCACTTCCATGCGACCGACCGAGGGCTGCAGCGGCGTGTCGAGCGGCAGGACGGACAGGATGGCTTTCATGGCACGGGCTGCAGAGACATTGTCGATATGCAGCACCTTGCCGACAGTCGTCTGGCGGGCAACCGAATCGGAAGGGAAGTTGGTGTCGGAGATCACCAGCGTATCGCCGTGACCCATGGCGCGCAGCGCGTGCAGAACGTCGGCGTTCAGCGCCGGGTCGATATTTTTCAGCATGTCGTCAAACTCCCATGATGCTTTCGCCGCGTTGCGGCGCGCGCGCAATCCAGCCGGAAAACCATGTCGCGTCAATCGCAAAGGTGTGATTGTGAAGCTTTGCGCAAGGGTGTATTTGGCTTTGTCCGCAAAATCGGGCCTCAAGAGGGGCCGGTTGCGGACAATGTGCAGGGAGGCAGAAATAATTCGAAAAACTGATAAGTCAGTATTGCTGACGTATCGACATTTCTGTAAAGATGCACGCATAAAAACGACACAAGAGGAAACGTACCCATGCTTGATTGGGAACAAATTTTCGCCACGCGCTCTTCGCGCATGAAAGCATCTGAAATTCGCGAACTGCTGAAGCTGCTCGAGCAGCCCGATATCATCTCCTTTGCCGGCGGCATTCCGGACCCGGCTCTTTTCCCCGCAGAGGAATTCCAGCAGGCTTACGCGGAAATTTTTTCCGGCGCGCAGGTCAATGCAGCGCTGCAATATTCGGTGAGCGAAGGTTACAAGCCGCTGCGCGAATGGCTGGCCGGCGAGATGGACAAGATCGGCATCGAATGCACTGCCGATAACGTCTTCATCGTTTCCGGTTCGCAGCAGGGTCTCGATTATCTCGGCAAGCTGTTCCTGTCGCCGAAGGATACGGCGCTGGTCACCTGGCCGACCTATCTCGGCGCCCTTTCCGCCTTCAACGCCTATGAGCCGAATTACGACCAGCTGAACCCCGGCGGCAACCGCACGCCCGAGGCATACCGCGAAACCGCGGCCAAGCTCGGCGGCGCGGTGAAGTTCGCTTATCTCTCGGCCGATTTCTCCAATCCGACCGGGGAAACCGTCGATCTGGCCGGCCGCGAAAAGGTTCTGGCGCTGGCCGACGAGCTTGATATCGCCGTCATCGAAGACGCCGCTTACCAGTCGCTGCGTTACGATGGCGAGGCTGTTCCGCCGATCATGGCGCTCGATATCGCCCGCTCGGGCGGCATCGAGAATACCCGCACCATCTATTGCGGCAGTTTCTCCAAGACGCTCGCACCCGGCCTTCGCGTCGGCTACATCGTCGCGTCTGCGCCTGTTATCCGCAAGCTGGTGCTGATGAAGCAGGCCGCCGACCTGCATTCCTCTACAATCAACCAGATCGCCATCGAACGGGTCGCCTCGCGCGGCTTCGACAAACAGGTTGCCAAGATCAAGGCTGCTTACAGCGCCCGCCGTGATGCGATGCTGGCCGCACTCGACAAATATATGCCGAAGGGCACGCGCTGGACGAAGCCGGAAGGTGGCATGTTCATCTGGGTGACCCTACCGGAAGGCATGGATGGGGCCGCACTGCTGGCAAAGTCCATCGCTACGGAAAAGGTCGCCTTCGTTCCTGGCCGCGCTTTCTTCGCGGATGGTTCCGGCACGAATACGCTGCGTATCAGCTTCTCCTGCGCTAACGAGGCGATGATCGAGGAAGGCATGAAGCGGCTTGGGCGGTTGATCGCGACCGCGCAGGCAACTACGGGCGAGGTGGTTCCGGCGATTTGAGTGACTTTCCGGCAGTTACAGAGGTTGCGGCTTCACCCCCCCTCTGCCCTGCCGGGCATCTCCCCCTCAAGGGGGGAGATCGATTTGCGGCAAGGTTTCGCCTATCTCAACGCTTTAGAATGAAGTGGCAGGCGAGCGTCTTGCCGATCTCCCCCCTTGAGGGGGAGATGCCCGGCAGGGCAGAGGGGGGCAAGCCGCAAGCGCCAAGGAGCATTGTTACTCTCAATCCCGACGAACCCTAGGGATTACACCTCTAAAATCCTGCCTGTCACATACATGTTATGCAATCATGTTTTAGCGGTCCCACCGAACAACAGGGACTGGACCCATGAAAACGCTGCTCTCCGCTTTCACCGCCATCGTATCGCTCGGCTTCATCGCCACAGCCGCCAATGCCGCCGATCTGGTGCTTTATACCAGCCAGCCGAACGAGGACGCGCAGGCGACCGTTGATGGTTTCAAGGCCGCCAATCCGGGTCTCGAAGTTGAATGGGTGCGTGACGGGACGCCGAAGATCATGGCCAAGCTGATGGCCGAGATCAATGCCGGCAATCCGGTTGCCGACGTGCTGCTGATCGCCGACACGGTAACGCTGGAGCGCATGAAGCAGGCCGGCCAGCTTCTGGCTCACAAGTCCCCTGAAGCCAAGAATATCGATGCCTCGCTCTATGATGCGGATGGCTTCTATTATTCCACCAAGCTCATCACGACAGGCATCATGTATAATACCGCTGCCGCGATGAAGCCGACCAGCTGGAAGGATCTGGCGAAGGCGGAAGCCAAGGGTCTCGTGACGATGCCGAGCCCGCTGACCTCGGGTGCCGCGCTGATCCATGCGCAGACGATCGCCGCCGTTAAGGACCTCGGCTGGGATTATTACAAGCAGCTGAAGGCCAATGAAGCCATTGCCGGCGGCGGCAACGGCGCGGTCCTGAAGTCCGTCGCATCGGGCGAAAAGGCCTATGGCGTGGTCGTCGACTACATGCCGATCCGCGAAAAGGCCAAGGGCGCGCCGGTCGAGTTCGTCTTCCCGGAAGAGGGCGTTTCTGCTGTCACCGAGCCGGTCGCGATCATCAAGGGCACCAAGCACGAGGAAGCGGCGAAGAAGTTCGTTGACTACGTGCTTTCCGAAAAGGGCCAGCAGGGCTTCGTCAAGCTCGGTTACATTCCCGCGCGCGCCGACGCCGGCATGCCGGAAGGTTTCCCGGCCCGCGACAAGCTCAAGGTTCTGCCGCTCAACGCCGCCGATGCGTTGAAGAACTCCGAACAGGACCTGAAGACCTTCTCCGATATCTTCGGCTCTAAGGGCTGATAAAGCGGAATGACCCGTTCCAATGCCTATGGAAGCAGCCAGCCGCGCTGGCTGTTTCCTTTTGTGGTCAGCGTTGTTTTTGCGCTGAGCGCCCTGCCGCTCGGGCGGCTCGCCTATACCGGCATCATTTCGTCACTCAATGGTGACATATGGCGACTTCTGGCCGATCCGGCCCTGTGGGATGCGGCGCTGAACACGCTTTCCACCTCGTTTTTCGGCATGCTGATTTCGCTTGGCATCGGCGGTGCCTTTGCGCTTTCGCTGACGCTCTGCGACATACGCGGCAAGTCGATCTTGAGCTTCCTGTTCATGCTGCCGATGATGATCCCGCCGCAGGTGACGGCGCTGTCGTGGATCGGCATGACCGGCCCGTCGAGCACGCTGTTGAAGGCCATCGGCCTTGCGCCGGCAATGGGTTCGCCGCAGCCGCTTTATTCCACTGCCGGCATCGCGCTGTTGCTCGGCGTGCAGCATGCGCCGCTCGTCTATCTGTCGCTGCGCGCGGGCCTGCTGGCCTTGCCACAGGATGGTATCGAGGCCGCCAAGCTCTCGGGTGCTGCACCGCGCCGTGTGTTGTTCGATATTATCCTGCCGCTTTCGACACCGGGATTGATCGCCGGGGCGGCGATTTCCTTCGTGTCCAATGTCGGCAATTTCGGCATTCCGGCGATCCTCGGCATTCCCGCCTCGATCTTTACCCTGCCGACGCTGATCTATAGCCGTTTCGCCAGTTTCGGCACCAGCACCTTCGGCGATATCGCCATTCTCTCCACCATGATCGCCATCATTTCCGTGGCCGGGCTTGCTTTGCAGGAACGGGCGATGAAGGGCAGGGACTATCGCATCATCGGCCTTTCCGGCAAGGCGGCGACTTTTGGGCTGGCGCGGTGGCGGGTGCCGGCGGAGCTTGCCCTGTGGCTCGTGTTGTTCTTCATGCTGGTGGCGCCGCTTGCGGCACTGGTGGCAAGTTCGCTCGCGCCCGCCTATGGCGTGCCGCTCAGCCTCAAGACCGCGACACTGCATGCCTATGAGGAACTGCTTTACCGGCAGAGCGTGACCCGCACGGCCTTCCGTAATTCGCTGTTTCTGGCGACTGCCACATCACTTTGCCTGCTGGCGGTGACGGTGCTGACGGCCTACTTCCTCGTGCGCGGCAAGAGCCGCTTCATGTTCCTGCTCTCGGCGCTGGTGGATATTCCCTATGCGCTTCCGGGCGTGGTTATTTCCGTTTCCTTCGTGCTGCTTTTCGCGGCCCCGATCCCGCTCCTCGGCGTGACGCTCTACGGCACGATCTGGATCATCCTGCTCGCCTATTTCTCCTCCTTCTTTGCGGTCAGCCTGAAACCGATGGTCAGCGCCTTCCTGCAATTCGATCCATCGCTGGAAGAGGCGGCGCGGCTGTCCGGCGCGGGTTTCTGGCGGCGGCTCAAGGATATAATCCTGCCGCTGGTCGGGCCGGCGGCAGGCGCTTCCGTCATTCTCGTTTTCCTGATCGCCTGCAATGAACTGACGGTCTCGGCGCTGCTGTGGTCGGCTGGCACACAGACGCTCGGTGTCCTCATCTACAACCTCGATGACAGCGGCAGCTTCGATCTCGCGTCGGCGCTTTCGGTGCTCGTTGTCATCATGGTGATTTTTCTCATGCTGCTGCTCGAAATTCTGGGGCGCTATCTGCCGAAAGGAGTCGTCCCGTGGCGAAATTGATTCTCAACCGCCTGTCGAAAAGTTTTGGTGCGGGGTCGAAGCCCGCCGTTGACGATGTGTCGCTGACGGTGCGTGATGGCGGTTTCCTGGCGCTGCTCGGACCTTCCGGTTGCGGCAAGACGACGGTGCTGCGCATGATCGCCGGGTTCGAACAGCCGACTGATGGTTCCATCCTGCTCGGCGAGCGGGTGCTGGCCGATGCCGGCAGCATGGTGCCGCCGGAGCGGCGCAACATGGCGATGGTGTTCCAGTCCTATGCGCTGTGGCCGCATATGTCGGTCGCCGACAATGCCGGTTATCCCTTGAAGGTGCGCGGCATTTCGGGGGAGAAATATCGCGAGAAGGTGCGACAGGCGCTGGCCGCCGTTCGCCTCGAAAGCTTTGCCGATCGCCGCCCCGCCGAATTGTCCGGCGGGCAGCGGCAGCGTGTGGCGCTCGCCCGCTGCCTCGTCACCGAGCCCGATGTGGTGCTGCTTGACGAACCGCTCGCCAATCTCGACCGCCATCTGCGGCAGGAGATGGAGGAGACCTTCCGCGAGTTTCACGCACGCTCCGGCGCGACGATGATCTATGTCACCCATGACCAGGCCGAAGCCATGGCGCTCGCAACTGATGTCGCGGTCATGTCGCATGGCAAGCTGCTGCAGGTCGCGCCGCCGGCGGAGCTTTATGCTCGGCCGGAGGGCAGGCTTGTCGGTTCTCTGGTGGGGCAGGGGGCGATCCTGACGGTGCCCTTGCGGGAAGGCCCTTCGCGGGATCTCGACTGGCCGGGGCTTCGTGCGACGATGGAGAGCGGAGCAGCGTCGCAGATGGATATTCTGGTGCGGCCGCAGGATGTGGTGCGGGATTCTGAGGGGATTACCTGCACCGTCACCTCGGTTCTTTACGAGGGCGAGCGTTATGCCCTGCGTCTCGATCTGCCGGACGGGCAGGCGATCAGGGCCTATTCACGGGAAGCGGTTGCGATCGGTGATCGGTTGCCGGTCGCCATTCGTGCAGCGTGGCGGCTTTAGCCTGAAAATGACGTCTCCTCATCCCTGTGCTTGTCACAGGGATCCAGCCAGCCCAAGTCTTTGGGCTGAAAGGACTCTCCCCGCCGCGCGGACGCGCATCGGCCGGATTCCTGTGACAAGCACAGGGATGAGGATGGATGATGTACTGGCGCACGGAGTCCTGACGGCACCTCTGTGGGCCAATCTGGTCAAACGCGATGTGTTTCAGGCTACTGGCGATGCGGTGCGACACCGGCTAAGGTTTCCCCGCAGCAATAGGATTGATTCATGTCGCTTCGACTTGCCACCTTCAATATCGAAAATCTCCTCACCCGTTTCGATTTCACCGGCTTTCGCAACCAGACGCGGCGCGACAGGGCGATCCAGCTTTTCGATATCAGGGATGAGGCAACCTATCAGGCGCTGGAAAGCGCGCGGATGGTCTCGTCCACCGACGATACGCGGCAGCTTTCGGCGCTCGCCATCGCCGATGCGGATGCCGACATTCTCTGTCTGCAGGAAGTCGACAACATGGCTGCGCTGCAGGCCTTCGAATATGGCTATCTCTACCGCATGGTCGGTAATGGCTACCTGCAGAAATATCTGGTCGAGGGTAATGATAGTCGCGGTATCGATGTCGCCGTCGTCATGCGCGAGGAAACGCGGGACGGCGACAAGATCGAGGTGGTCGATATCAAGAGCCATGCGGCGCTGACCTATCGCAATCTCGATCTCTTCAATCCTGCGCTGGCCGCCACAAACCAGATCGATGACAAGATTTTCAAACGGGATTGTCTGGAAATCGATTTGAGGATCGGCGGCAAACCGCTGACGCTCTACGTCACGCATTTCAAATCCATGACCAATTCCCGCGATCCGGTCGATGCGCGGCTTGCCACCATGCCGATCCGCGAGGCGGAGGCCATGGCCGTTCGCCGCATCATTGAAAACCGTTGGTGTGTCGGCAATAGCCGCAACAAGAACTTCGCGATCTGCGGTGATATGAACGACTATCAGGAGCGTATTGCGATTTCCGGCGACCGGCGCAGCGGCTACAGCTTTGCGCCGATCGAGGAGGAGCGCAGCGCGCTTGATGTTTTTACGGCCGATGATTTCGTGGTCAATCCGATGATGCGCCGTGACGTCATGGACCGCTGGACGCTTTATCATTCCCGCGGCCCTCAGGAGCAGCATCTGTGCCAGCTCGACTATATCTGGCTTTCGCCGCGTCTGGCGGAGACGAACGCCACGCATGTGCCCGAAATCATTCGCAATGGACAGCCTTTCCGGACGGTATTCCCGCCGGGGCAGGAGGTCGAACGTTATCCGCGCACCGGTTGGGATCGTCCGAAGGCTTCCGATCATTGCCCCGTGGTCATGACGCTGGATCTGATCTAGGCGAGGCGAAACCTGCCGCCGGCAATGTCGCTCAGCCGTTCGCGACCTTGGGGAAATAGGTTGCCCAGACCCGGTTGCGGCCCGCGCGCTTGGCCTCGTAAAGCCGGTCGTCGGCAATGGCGATCAACTCGTCCCAGCTGTTGATCGCACGTGCTTCCTGCCAGACCACGCCGAAACTTGCCGTCAGGGACAGGCCGCTCTGCTCATCGATGATCTGGGCCTCGATCAGGCGGCGAAGGCGGTCGGCGGTGGCCGTCGCCGTGGCGTGGCTGACATCCTGCAGCACAACGACGAATTCCTCACCGCCATATCGGGCAAGAATGTCGTCCTTGCGCAATGCGCCCTTCAAAAGGCTCGCCGTTTTCTGCAGCGCGAGGTCGCCCATGGCGTGGCCGTATCGGTCGTTGATCGACTTGAAGTGGTCGATATCGACAATCATCACGCCCAGCGCCGGACATTGCTCGTTGCCGCTGAGGATGGTGCGAACGGCCTTTTCCAGTGCGCGGCGATTGAAGACGCCCGTCAGGGCGTCGGTTTCGGAGAGCTTGCGCAGCTGCTCGGCCAGCGCTCGCTGCTGGTCCTCCATTTCTCCTTTCTGGCGAAGCTGTTCGCGCAGGAAATCAAGTTCCTGGAACATCTTCTTCACTTCCGGAGCGACGCCATCCTTATAGTGTGCCTCGGAAAGATCGCCTGCCGCTATCGCGGCGATCTGCGTCCGGACGGACTGCATGGGCTGGAACAGCGCTGTCTTGTAGACCGATGTGAGGCGAAGCAGGACCAGAACCGCAATGAAGGCGATTAACAGAGACGCTGCGCCATAGATGAGCGCTTCCTGCTTCTTCTTTTCGATTCTCGCCCGGGTTTCGGCAAGAATGAGGTCACGCAGCTTGTCCGACGACCGCATGCCCTGAATGTAGCTTTCGGAAAACTCACGCACGCTTGGGCGCGCAGACGGCACGACGATGGCAATCGTATTCTGCGCATAGCGAAGCGCCTGACCGAAATAATAGGCCTCAAACTCACGAAATGCGGTGTCCAGACGCGGGGTCGAGAGATAGGCGGCCGTATAGTTCCACAATGATGACTTCACCAGCATCAGGCTTTGCATCTCGGTGTCGAACTTTGCGCGATAGCTTAACCTGTCCTGCCGGTTTGCCTGCATGCTCATGATGACATAGGAACCGAGGCGGCCGATCCTGTCGCGCATCACGCCGGCGGTGCCGGTCATGGCGATGTCGATCGCCACGTCAGGCGTCTTTGTTATGATGGCGCGCGCAGCCCTGCCGCGAAGCAGGTTGACACTGTCCGCCGCCTTGAACATCGACTGAATGGCGTTGGCCATGGCGCTGTAGCTGCGTGCTTCAGGCGAAAGGGCAGCAACGTCGTCCACCGCCTCTCGCGAATCCGCCAGCTTCTGGCGGGTTTCGGCAAGCGATTTCGCCAAGCCGGGTTGCGCTTTAATTTCCTCGGCGAAGGAGGTCTCGACCTGGGATAACTTGTCGTCCGTCGCCTTGCGCGCCGCGGCGAGGGCTTCGACCAGGCTTGCGTCCACGGCAGACGACGCCATCAGATTGTTGGCAGGACCGCGCTCTGCCGAAACCAGCCAGGCGGACTGGAGCGCGGTTTCAAAGCGGCCAAGCTGCTGCGCATTCGTCCGGTAACGCAGATAGTTGGAGACGCTGGGCAGCGCGGCAAGGGTAGCCAGCAGGATGGAGCTTACGGCAATGATGATCGTGCCTGTCAGCTGGATTTTCTGTATGCTCGCGCGCATCTGATGCGTTATTCTCGCTGGAATGGTTATGGTTCATGGCCATTCTATCTCCGCCGCGTAAATACTTCGCTTATTTTATGGGCCTTCTGCTTTAATAGTGATCATGCGGACAAGCGGGCCGTCGCGGTGTGGAAAAGCAACCGACTGACGGCCTGCCGACAGTTTTTGCTTTACACCAAGTCAGAATCTGATAGTTGGCAAGGCACTGGCTTGCCCTTGTAGCTCAGTTGGTAGAGCACCTGATTTGTAATCAGGGGGTCACGAGTTCGAACCTTGTCGGGGGCACCAGTTTTCTCATTGTTTATCAATGTTTTATCTTGTCGTTCAAAATCATCCATTTGCTGCGCGGCGCATTTTACATTCCGTCGCCAGCGCGTTTCCTTGCGCCATGATGACGTGAAGCCGCTTGGCGTTCAGTTCTGTCCGAATGAATTCACCAAGACGCCCCAAGCAAGAAAGACAAGAATTTCGAGCGGGGCGCGGGCACGGTTTTCGCCAGGGAAAGCAAGTTTTTCGATTGGCGGGCGCGGCGGATACGACAGCCGCAGATGAAGCGGAGCGGCGGGGCTGCGTCAAAAAGACCGCGCATATGAAGTTGTTGCAGCAGCAGTTTTGAGGTAGCGCTCCTCACGACAGATAGTGTCAAGTAACAGCCTGGAAATATGCAAATGATGGATTGGGATTGGGTAGACTGGTTCCCTATAGTCGTCTTTCCGCTCAAGATTCTCGTGTTAGGCACGGGCATGTTCTTCGCCATTAAGTGGCACCACGATCAAGCGAAGAACGAAAAGAAAAACGGCGGATCGTAAGCGCCCGCCGAATATGTCCTTGGTGCCTCGGATTGGTCGGCCGATCCAGTGATGCGGCGACAATTCGCCCAACAGGGCGACGGGATTGCCGCTTAGTCTGGGGCGCGAGACAGGCCCCTTTATTGCCTGGTCTTTCAGGATGATTGTAAAGCCTGCGGGTTTAAGCATATTGTTCAGCGATAAGTTGAGCAACAGCGGGCGCTTCCAATGGATGCATACGGTCATTTGCGGATATTGGTTAGCCTCATCCTCGGCCTTGCAATCACCAGAGTGTTGTCTGGTCTTTCCAGAAGGCTGCAGGAGCCGCAAAAAACCGATCGCATGCACGCGCAGATCGTCTGGTCGATTGTCCTGCTTCTTGGAGCGGTCCACTTCTGGTGGTGGGAGTTTGCCCTGCGGCTCATCCATAACTGGAATTTCTGGATCTACATCTTCGTTCTCGTTTACACGTCGCTCTTCTTTTTGATGTCGACGCTGCTTTATCCCGATCACATTCAGGAGTTGTCCGAGCGGGAAAGTTTTTTCGTGCGCAGGCGGCATGCGTTTTTTGCCTTGTTTGCCGCGTCGTTCGTCTTCGATCTGATGGACACCTACATTAAGGGGAGGGAACACTTTGAACAGCTCGGGCCATGGTATCTGGCAAGGATAGTCGGCGGCCTGCTGATTGCTGTTGTGGCAATGAGAACCGATAGCAGCCGCAAAATTATGTGGCTCGGTGTTGTCTGGCTCTTCGTTAACGCGCTCTGGATAACGGCGATCTACAGCGATCTGTTTTAGTTCTTCCAGCGGCAAAGCAACCAGAATCGCAATTATGGCCCGTCGCTGAGAGTAGAACGCGAGCGGGCAGAAGCGCACAATGCGGGGTGGCGGTTTTAAAGATCCCTATGGCTTTACGTGATAAAGCTTGTGCACGATCGACCAGTTGCCGTCGCGTTCCAGCAGGGACAAATATTCATAAAAATCCATGCCGTCGAAACGGGTCGTCAGCTTAACCGAGGCGCTGTCGCCCTCCTTGTCGATACCCATGATTTCGAAAGCGGGATCATGATCGGGGAGGCCGCGTTCGCTTTTGCGCATGTGGTCAACAAAGTCCTCCAGGGATAACCATTCGATTTCGCCTTCGAAGGTTCCGACGATGCTGGCGCGCGGGTCGAAAACGTCACGCATCAGGCTTTCATCCGCATAGGCCATGGCATGGATGTAGTCCGTGACGGTCTGGGTAATGGTTTGCGGCATCGGATCGTCCTCCCTCAAGATCCAAAAGCCAAGCTTACACCCGTTGGCGAGGTTCCACCATAACCTCCTGAAAACGCGCCGGTAACGCTTTTCTTCAGGATGGTTTTGGGCCGGCTGCGGCAAATGCGGTGCTGCAGGGGCGGCATGTTTTGCCGCCGCTTTCCACAATTTTGTCCTGCCCGTCATTATAGTCGCCTTGGGTCCGACAAATTTCGGCCTCAAGGGCTTTCCGCCGGTCGTCCTGCCGCCTGCGGCAAGGCTTTTGTGTGGGCTTTGCCGGTTTAACCGCCGGGGCGGGGTGCCGTGCCGGGCGGATTTGGCCTATGATCCACTCGCAGGCCTTATGAGGGTGGCATCAGGTGTGCGGGTAACAGTTTGCGTTTGAAGGTGTTTTTGTGATTGATCCCTATGTTTTGCTTGGCGTGGAGCGCGATGCCGACGAGGCGGCGATCAAATCGGCTTACCGCAAGGTGGCCAAGGCCGCCCATCCCGACAGCGGTGGCGATGCCGAGCAGTTCGCGCGCCTGCAAACCGCCTATGAGCTTCTGAAGGATCCGGTGCGCCGCAAGGTGTTCGACGATACCGGCTATGATCCGCAGCTTGCCGACGCCAAGGACCTGAAGGGCCTGCTGATGCTGGAAACGCTGGTCAATGAGTTCATTCTGGACGAACGCGAGCCCGGCAGTTTCGACCCCGTGGCCGCCATGCGCCGCAAGCTGACCGATGATATTCTGAAAAGCCGTTTCCATATTCTCGAACTGGAACGGCACCGCACCCGGGTTCGCAAACATATGGACCGTCTTGGCCGCAAGCCGGAAACCGATGTGCTGAGTTCCATGCTGCGCGCCCGCAGCCAGTCCATCGCTGAAGCGATCCGCAACGCCGAAGCTCAGATCGAGGCGATCGAACAGGCCTATACGATGCTCGAGGGCTATTCCTACGAGCTGGAAAGCGTGATGCTGGCCGAGCCCTTGCTGAAAGGCGAGGCGGCGGAGTAAGCGCCCGTCACGGACCGTTGACGAGGGCGAGAATGAGCTGGTGCACCCGTCCGCCCGGGGAAAGCTCGTCGCGGTCGAAATCGCGGCCGCGCTGGCGCTGTTCGTTGGAAAGCTCGCCCAGCCGCTGCTGCAGCACGACGCGTACCTTCTGGCATTTGGGATCGTTTTCCGCCCTCAGGCCGGTGCTGAAGGCCTCGATCTTTTTCACCATGTCGAGGATGTGTTCGCCATGGACGCGCTCATGGGTTTCCACGCCGGAAATGAAGGTCTTCCAGCTGGCGGCGACGGCGGGCGGCAGATTGGCCGGCGCTTTCGGCCAGGTATAGATGATGGTGAGATTGGGCCTTGCTGTGGCGAGAATACAGGCACCATCCGGCTGCGGGCGGTAATCGCGCCGCCATGTCAGCCTGAAGGTGGTGTGGGCAATGGCCTGCACGCCGGCAGTGGGGCCGCGCTCGCCGATCGACTGGTAAAGCGCACCACCCGAATTACCGCTGATGGCATAGGTCTTTATCTGCTCGGCGGGTTTCCAGCCGGCGGACTGCGCTGACAGCGGAAGGGCGCTCAGCAACAGGGCGGTGCTGACGGAAAGGGAAAAAAGACTATGGGCGGGCACGCATCGATCCTTGGTGGTTTGCGCGCCGAAGATAGGCGAGGGGCATGCGGTCAGGCAAGGGGATGTGGGCGAGGATCGCCGGCTCCTGCGCGGAATAATCCACACGAAAACCCCCGCGCCTCGGCGCGGGGGAGACAAGTGTACGACTGCAGGGGTAATCAGTCGTCCAGCTTGTCGTAATCGAGCTTGGGTGCGTTCTGCAGTGCGTCCTTGGTGGTGTCGACATAGGCCTTCCAGGTGCCGTTGTCGTTGTGGACGGCGACGGAGGCCGGATCGAGCACCACATAGCTCTTGTCGATGCCGAGAAAGCCGCCGACGCTGGCGACAAGGCCGATCACCGACTTGCCGTCGCTGATGACGACATCTTCGATTTCGCCGATGTTTTCGTTCTGGGCGTTATAGATGTCCATGCCGTCAAGCTGGGAGGCGGTGAGATCGGTCTTCTGGACATTGACGAACTTCAGCGGGCCGCTGGCCTTGGTGCCCATGGTGATGCCGGGGCCGGACAAAGTGGCATCCGCGCCGGCAGCAGGAGCCGTGGTTGCCGTCTGGGCAAAAGCCACGGAAGAGGAGAGCGCTGCTGCGGCAGCGAGAGCGATGACATTGATTTTCATGATGTTTCTTCCCTTTGTATGCTGAACGTTGCGTTCGGGGAAGAAACGGTGAAGGGCGAATTTGGTTCCGCATGGGAGCGCAGGAAATTTTGGTCTATGCTGAAAACCGGAACAGATGTGCAGCAGGCCGGGAGCGGCGGCGCGGCGAAATCGGGAGGGTATCATGGCAAAAACTGTGACGGAGAAAGCTGCGGAAGAGGCTGCGGCGTCCGAGATCATCGACCGGAAAATTGCGGAGCTGGGCGACTGGCGCGGCGAGACGCTTGCGCATATCCGGGCGGTGATCAGGACGGCCGATCCCGAGGTTATCGAAGAGGTGAAATGGCGCGGCGTGCCGGTCTGGTCGCATGCCGGTATTCTCTGCACGGGTGAAACCTACAAAAGCGCCGTGAAGATGACATTTGCGAAGGGCGCTTCGCTGGAGGACCCCGCGGGGCTGTTCAATTCAAGTCTGGAGGGCAATACCCGGCGGGCGATCGATTTTCACGAGGGAGATGTCGTGGATGAGAAGGCGCTGGCGGCGCTGATCCGGGCGGCGGTGGCGTTGAATGTGGCGGTGGCAAGCGGGAAGAAACGGGCCGGAAAGTGATGAAACCGGTGGTGGGAGGGCGATGCCTCAGTCCCGGGCTATGTCTGCGGCCTTGTCCCACTCCCCATCGATAAACTTCAGTGCATCGATGATCGAAACTTTCCATACCGACCAGACGTGATCGCCGTCGGTGACCCGCAGTTCGGATTTGCGCTTGTCGGCCTGCAGCGTCTCATGCAGGGCGATTGCGCCGCGCCAGAGGAAGAAGCCGTCATCGTCGCCAACGGTCAGATAGGTGGCGGGCAGATCCTGACTTTCGGCGACATGCTGCGCCACGAGGGTGAAGACGTTCTTTTCGTTAAAGAGCCTTGCATCGAAAGGCGTGCCGAAGGCGCCGGAGAAATGATCGCCGGTTGAGGGCAGCACGATGCCGCTTGTAACGGTGGCGCGGTCAACCCGGTGAAAGAAAGCACTGTCCTGAATGAGCTTAAGTTCGGCAGGTGTCTTGTCGAGATCGGCGGCAGGGACATTCTGCCAGATGGCGCCCGACAGGCTGGCGACGGCGCCATAGAGGTCCTCGTGGCCATAGGCGAGATGCAGGGCGCCGAAGCCGCCCATGGAGAGGCCGGCAATGGCGCGGCCTTCCCGATCTTTCCGCACCGGCAGTGTTTTTTCGATCTGGTGGCGCAGATCGCCGGTCAGGGCGGTTTCGTAATCGCCGGGACCGCCCACGGCGGCGGAATCCACATACCAGCTGTTCTTGACACCGGGCATGACGACGACAAGCGGGCGTATGGCGCCGGCCTCGATGAGCGTATCGAGCGTCTTTTCGATATTGCCGAGATCGCGCCAGCTATTCTGGTCACCATCATGGCCGTGCAGGAGGTAGAGCACCGGCCAGCCGTTTTCCGGTGGAGCGCCATCCGGGCGGTAGATATTGACGGGAAGCGGCGCGTTGAGGGCCGCGCTGTGGAAGGTGGCATCCTCGATCTGGCCGGCAAAGCTCGGGGTGCAGGAGAGGAAAAGGTATGAGAGCGCCAGATTTCTGAGATGCATGCCGTGTCTCCATGCTGGTTGCCATTCCATAAGGGCGGTCAACGTTCAAGGGAACCGTGAGTTCCGGAAGACGTAACTCTGCTGCAATGTCATTCCCTCACATCTGCGGACCGGTATGACGGTCTCAGTTCCGGGAAGGATTGTTCCCGCCAAGGCCATTGCGCGCATTTGACAATTTTGGATTTAAAACATGGTGACATTGATATTATCGCGTTTCACACGCTCGCTTATTTTACTTTTTCTCCTTACCGGCTGTATGACCACGCCCATCTCGAGTATTCCCAAGCTGATGCGGCTCGACTTTCTGACGATGAATTTCGAGCATGTGCGTGTAGGGCTGCAGCTTCCTGCCCATCTGTCATTGGGTTCCGGTGATGCGGTGATGATTATTCGCAGCGTTACAGACGGCGTAAAGGGCGAGACTGTCGAGACGTTTGCGTTGATCGAGGATAAGGACGCCGCCGCCCGCGCGCAGTTCCACGCGGAAAAGCGGGAGGGAACCGCCACAAGCGTGTGGAGAATAAAGCCTGAGGAGGTTTCAAGGCTTGCAACATTGCAGGAGAAGGTGCGCCTTTCCCGCATCGAGGGGCCGCGCATCAGGGGGAGTACGGAGATCGAGATATTGCGCGCCTGTGTCACAGGCGTTCTCCCGACCGGCCCGGTCTATTTCTCGACTTACATCAAGCCTGCGGAAAATGAAGACTACATTGCCATGACCGTGGATGCGGATCTGACGAAAGTGTTTGGTGCGGGCCAGGTCGCGGCGCGGATCAGACAGTGCGAAAACTGATCGCCGTTGCCGGGGCGCGTTAGCGCCCCGGTCGGCCCGTCTTGCCCTTCGTCCGGCTTTTGCGCTTCTGCTCGCCGGCGTCTTCATAGGACCCCGCGCCGATCTTGCCACGCACCAGTGGTCGCGGATCATCGGTAGCACGCTCCGGCTGGCCTTCCATGAGCGGTGAGAAGCGTTTGCCGGATTCGGTCTCGGGCTTGTCTGGTACTGCGCTGCGCACGGGCTTTTCGGTTCTGCCCACGGTCATCTCGTCCAGCGTGTTCCTGCGGAACAGCGGTTTTCCCGCATCTGAGCCGGGGCCCATTTCATCCAGTGAGGGTTTGGTGAAAAGGGATTTGCCGCTTTCGTTCGGCGCGGCGCCCGCCTCCGTCCTGCCGGATGTCTCCCCCTCAGGCGGGGAGATCGACAAGTGGCTGCGTCTGTTGTTTTTTCCGCCGCCTTCGATGGCGCGGGCCTCTTCCTTCGCCATGGGGTCGTCCATGGTGGCGAGTTCGGCGGCCTTGAGGCGTTTGATTTCGTCGCGCAGGCGGGCGGCCTTTTCGAAGTCCAGATCTGCTGCGGCGTCGCGCATGGATTTTTCCAGCGCGTTGAGATGGGACTGCAGATTGTTGCCGACCAGATGGCCGCCATCGGCGAAGCCCTTGCCGGAAGCGCCTGATATATCGGCCCTTACGTGGTCGCGCTCATAAACAGAATCAAGAATATCCGAGATTTTCGCCTTGACCGATTCCGGCGTGATGCCGTGTTCGGCGTTATAGGCCATCTGCTTTTCGCGGCGGCGGGAGGTTTCCTCCATCGCCCGCTTCATCGAGCCGGTGATGTTGTCGGCGTAAAGGATGACCTTGCCGTCGACGTTACGGGCGGCGCGGCCGATTGTCTGGATCAGTGAGGTTTCGGAGCGCAGGAAGCCTTCCTTGTCGGCATCGAGGATCGCCACAAAACCACATTCGGGAATATCGAGACCTTCGCGCAGAAGGTTGATGCCAACAAGCACGTCGAAAGCACCGAGGCGCAGGTCGCGGATGATCTCGATGCGCTCCAGCGTGTCGATATCCGAGTGCATGTAGCGGACGCGAACGCCCTGTTCGTGCAGATATTCGGTCAGGTCCTCGGCCATGCGCTTCGTCAGCACGGTGCAGAGCGTGCGGTAACCCTTGGCGGCGGTCTCGCGGATTTCGCCGAGAACGTCGTCCACCTGGCTGCGGGCGGAACGCACCTCCACCGGCGGATCGATGAGGCCTGTCGGGCGGATGACCTGTTCGGCAAAGACGCCGCCGGCCTGTTCCATTTCCCATGAGCCGGGGGTGGCCGAAACCGCGACCGTCAGCGGCCGCATCGCATCCCATTCCTCAAAGCGCAGCGGGCGGTTATCCATGCAGGAGGGCAGGCGGAAGCCATATTCGGCCAGCGTCGCCTTGCGCCTGAAGTCGCCGCGATACATGCCGCCGATCTGGCTGACCGAAACGTGGCTTTCGTCGATGAACAGCAGCGCGTTGTCGGGGATATATTCGAACAGCGTCGGCGGCGGCTCGCCGGGATTGCGGCCGGTGAGATAACGCGAATAGTTCTCGATGCCGGCGCAGGAGCCGGTCGCCTCCAGCATCTCGATATCGTAGCGGGTGCGCTGCTCAAGCCGCTGGGCTTCCAGCAGTCGCCCGGCCTTTTCCAGTTCGGCGAGGCGGACTTTCAGCTCTTCCTTGATCGACTTGATCGCACCGTTCAGTGTCGGGCGCGGGGTGACATAGTGCGAATTGGCGTAAATCTTGACGGATTGCAGATCGCCGGTTTTCTGGCCCGTCAGCGGGTCGAATTCGGTGATGGAATCGATCTCGTCGCCGAACATCGAGATGCGCCAGGCGGCATCCTCAAGGTGGGCGGGGAAGATTTCGATGGTATCGCCGCGCACGCGGAACGAACCGCGCTGGAAATCCATGTCGCGGCGCTTGTATTGCTGGGCCACAAGGTCGGCCAGAAGCTGGCGCTGGTCCAGCCGGTCGCCGACCTGCATCTGGAAGGTCATGGCGGTGTAGGTTTCCACCGAGCCGATACCGTAGATGCAGGAGACGGAGGCGACGATGATGCAGTCATCGCGTTCCAGCAGTGAGCGGGTGGCGGAGTGGCGCATCCGGTCGATCTGCTCGTTGATCGAGGATTCTTTCTCGATGAAGGTGTCGGAGCGCGGCACATAGGCTTCCGGCTGGTAATAATCGTAGTAGGAGACGAAATATTCCACCGCATTGTCGGGGAAGAAGTTCTTGAACTCGGAATAGAGCTGCGCGGCCAGCGTCTTGTTGGGGGCAAGGATGACGGCCGGGCGCTGCGTCGCCTCGATCACCTTGGCCATGGTGAAGGTCTTGCCGGAGCCGGTGACGCCGAGCAGGACCTGGCTGCGCTCGCCGGAATTGATGCCTTCCACGAGGTCGTTGATGGCCGTCGGCTGGTCGCCGGCGGGCTGGTACTCCGAGTCCATGCGGATGGTAACGCCGCCTTCGGATTTCGGCGGCCGGGCCGGGCGGTGCGGCGTCCACAACTTGCCGTCCTTGAACAGCGGATTGCCGCTTTCGATCAGCTTCGACAGCGCGTCCACCGTTGCGGTGACGGCGCCCGGCGCGAGGTTGGCGGCATCCTCCAGCGATACGTCCATACCGGCGACCGGATTGAGGCCGGCGGCGGCGCGGGTTTTCGGATCGCTCGATGCGCCGATGGAAACACCGCGCGCGGTCTTGGAGGCCGTGGTGTTCTTGGCCGTCTTCGAGGCGGCCTTCTCCGCGTCCTTGCGTGCTTCGATCTCGATCTTCTTGCGGTGCTTGCCCGCCTTTGAGGCGATTTCGCGCTGGGTTTCCACGGAGGATGCCTCCGCTTCCGCCTCGAGCTGCTTCACCCAATCGGAGACGCTGCCGCTGAGCGGCGCACCTTCGAATGACGATTGCGGAGCTTCCTCGAAGCCCGAGGGCGAGGAGGTGGAGTTTTTCGGTGATCTGGCCATGGGCGAAATATGGAGGTAGTCACGCACAAAGTGAAGGGGATGCTGCGAAAAAATGAGTACAAAAAGGAAACGAAGCGTGCGGAACAAAATTCGGCCGGATGCGTTGCGTAGCGGCTGAAAACAGCTTTGCTAAAATCTGCAGAAAATCGATTCCGGTTTTCGGGCGGATGCGCTAGAGCAAATCCATACGGGCAGAATGACGTTTACCTTCAGACTGCTTTTTATACTGCATTTCACGACATCCCTCCCTTTTTCCAGGACCCATCATGCCGTTCTCAATCAGCCCTGCCCACATCTGGCCTGTCCTGATGCTTATCGCCTCCAATATTTTCATGACCTTCGCCTGGTACGGCCATCTCAAGCACAAGGGCAGCGCGCTCTTCCTGGCTATTGTCGCCAGCTGGGGTATCGCGTTCTTCGAATATGTGCTGGCCGTTCCCGCCAACCGCATAGGTTCGGAGGTCTATTCCACCGCGCAGCTCAAGACCATTCAGGAAGTCATCACGCTCGCGGTCTTCGCGCTGTTTTCGATCTTCTGGCTGAAGGAAAGCATCACCATCAATCACGTGATCGGTTTTGCGCTGATCGCCTTCGGCGCTTCCTTCATTTTCCGCTCCTGAAGACAAACGAAAGAGACCGGCGCTTTGCCGGCCCGAAACCAGTCGCAACGGGTATGAGGTGATGTATCGATGAAAATACGCCCTGCAAGAGTTGACGACGCGACGGGAATGGCGGCGGTCCAGAACGAGATATTCTCGGCCGGCCTCCGAAAAGCGCCGACGGATATTACGGCGGTGCTGGAGAATTATATCCAGCACACCGATCGTATCGAGTGCTCGGTCGCCGAGGATGAGGACGGGCGCATTATGGGGTTCCAGTCGCTGCGTTATGCGCGGGCAGACAATCCCTATGGCGTGGCGGAAGGCTGGGGCATCATCGGCACCCATGTCAGCCCGCAGGCGGCGCGAAGAGGAGTAGGATCCGCCCTCTTCGCGGCAACGCGAAGGGCGGCAGAGGCGCGGGGCCTCAAGAATATCGATGCCAGCATCGGCGCGGACAACATGCTCGGGCAGGGTTATTACGACGCCATGGGCTTCACGACCTATCGCCAGCCGGAAGGGCTGGTCTGCAAGGTCTACCGGCTGGGCTAGGGCACGTCCGGTTTAAACGGAAGCGTCGGACGTGCTCCATCTCTTTGTTTATCGCATTATCCGGACGTAAAACCGCTACGCACTTTTACTGGAAATGCTCTGGATGCCTGCTTCCTGTCAGCTGCGATTGTCGTTTTCGGAATATTGCAGCCGCGCCTTGCAGATACGGACGTGGTTCTCATCGGCCCATTGCACCAGCAATTGCATCGGCACCAGAAACGAACGGCCGAGATTGGTCAGTTCGTATTCCACGCGCGGCGGTACCTGCGCATAAAGCGTGCGGCGAATGAAACCGTCTTCCTCAAGCCGCTTCAACGTACGCGACAACATCTGCTTGGAAATATCGTCGATCTTGCGGTTCAATTCGTTGAAACGCAGCACGCCGCCCTGAAGCGCTTCCAGAACCAGCAGGCTCCATTGATCGCCGATACGATCCAGCACGTCGCGTATGGGGCAGGGCTGGTCGAAGACGAAGATTTCTTTGGTTTGCATATCCGGCATTTTGCCTCGCCCTTTCCATTTTCTTACCCCTTCAGGTCATCGCCGTGTGACCTGATCAGCGGCGGCTGACTTCTTGCGGCCGGGGTTGCGATATCATAGCTTTCATTAGCGGTCTATTATTTAGACCAATAACGATACCGACAAAGGAAGAAGTCATGGCTAAAATCGCGCTCATCGGAGCCTCCGGCAATGCCGGATCCCGTATTCTGAAGGAGCTTTCCGACCGGGGCCACAAGGTGACGGCGATCGCCCGCAGCCCTGAAAAGATCGCCAGCCTGCCGAACGTGGTGGCAAAACAGGGCGATGTTTTCGATCGGGCAGGGCTTTCGGAGCTGCTTAAAGGTCACGATGCCGTGATCAGCGCGGTGCACTTCACCGCCAGCGATCCCGTGACGCTGATCGAGGCCGTGCGCGCCTCCGGCGTTCCCCGTTACCTCGTGGTGGGTGGTGCCGGCAGCCTTGAAATCGCACCGGGTCAGCGCGTTGTCGACCTGCCGGATTTCCCGGCCGCCTACAAGGCCGAAGCGACCAAGGGCGCGGAGTTTCTGGACCGCCTGAGAGGGGAAAAACAGCTCGACTGGACCTTCCTGTCGCCATCGGCCGAATTTGTGCCGGGGGAAAGAACCGGCAAATTCCGTCTCGGCAAGGATGGGCTTCTCAGCAATACCGAAGGCAGCCGCATTTCCTTCGAGGACTACGCCATCGCGCTTGTCGATGAAATCGAGAAGCCGCAGCATTCCCGCCAGCGTTTCACCGTCGGTTATTGAGAGGTATCACCCATGAATTTCGTGACACGTCGTCTTGCCATCGCCGCTCTCGCTCTTGCGCCTGCATTGATGGCCGCTCCGGTCCTGGCCGAAACCGCCAAGCGGGATCTCGCCCAGGAAGAGGCCAACCGCAAGCTGGTGATCGAGTTTTACGATACCGTTTTCAATAAGCATGAAGTGGAGAAGGGGGCTGCCGTCATTGTCGACAGCTATAAGCAGCACAACCCCATGGTGCCGGATGGCAAGAAGCCGTTCGTGGATTATTTCACCGGTCACTTCAAGGAAAACCCGCAGTCGAAGGCGCGCATCGTGCGCAGCGCCACGGATGGCGATCTCGTCTATCTGCATATTCATTCGACCGAAAAAGACGGCGATCGCGGTACGGCCATCGTCGATATCTTCCGCGTCACCGACGGCAAGATCACCGAGCACTGGGATGTGATCCAGCCCGTTCCGGAAACGGCGGCGAACAATAATACGATGTTCTGAGGGCAGCCCCTCGACGCCTCACCGATGACAAGGGAACAGCCGGGATTTTCGCCCGGCTGTTCCCATTTTCAGATTGTGCGCCGTTTCTGACGGGACTGTATGATCAGGTCTAGCACGAGCATGACCAGCAGGCTCGCGCCCACCAGCGGGAAAATGACGCCGCCGATGGCGAGCATGACCAGCAGGCCGCGAAGCACGCGTTTTTCCTGCGGCAGGGGCGGCACTCCGAGCGACCCTTTCGGACGGCGTTTCCACCACATGACGCCGGCGGACACGGCAAGCAGCACAATGCCGATACAGGCCGCCAGAAGCACGATCTGGTTGGCGAGGCCATATTGCTGTCCCAGATGCACGTTGATGCCCCATTCCAGCGCCTTGCCGAGCGGGCCGTAATCGGCGTAGCTCATGTCGATCAGCGGCTCTCCGCTATATTGATCGAGGTGCACAACGCGCTGTTGACCGAGATCATCGGGATAGACCGAACCGCTATAGACGCCGGTCGGTTTTCCCGGCAGGGCGACGGCATAACCGGCGGCAAGGCCGAGTGCATCGAAACGTGCGATCGCCTCGTCGATTCCGATCGGCTGGCCTTCGGAGGCGGCGGTGGATTCCGGTATTTTTGCCTGCTCCAGCGACCAGCTTGTCTTCGCCACATGATCGAGATGGTCTCCGGACATCGGAACATCGGTACGGATGCCCGCCGGGTACCCGAAGTTGCTGCCATTCGCCCATTCATTGATCTTCGCGCCCCATACGCCCGACCAGGGCATGCCGGTAACCGCAAGAAAGACGATGAAAAAGCCGACGAAAATGCCGGTGACGGCATGGGTATCGCGCCAGAAGACCCGTTTTTTTGGCGTGCCGCGCACGGTGACGACTCCACCCGTCTGCTTTCGCGGCCACCAGAGATAGATGCCGGTGGCGAAAAGAAGGATGGACCAGCCGGCCGCGATCTCGATCAGATAGCGGGCATAGGCGCCGAAATATTTCGGGCTGTGGAGATAACGGATCGTCCACATGATTGTGCCGCGATCCGGCAGGGAACCGGCCACCTCAGCGGTGTAGGGGTTTACGTAGACGGCCTGCTTTCCAACCGCGGTACTGACGGTGATTTCCGTCGAAGCACCCGGATCGGCCGGTGTCGTATATTTGACGGCGGTGCCGGGAACGGCCGCGAGCGCTGCGGCAACGATCTCGGAAGGCAGGGCTTTTGGCGCGTTTTGCGCTACCTCGATGCGCTTCAGGTCGGAATGGATGAGATTGTCGAACTCGTCCCGGAAGAGATAAAGCGCGCCGGTGACGGCGAGCGATATCATGAAGGGCAGGACGAGGAGACCGGCATAAAAATGCCAACGCCACACGGCGCGGTAAAGATTTGCGGACGAGGAATGCGCAGGCGCACGCTCGCCCTCGAAAGAGGTCGTAACGGACATGGATGTCTCCGCAAGAGAATGGATTTTCCGGCAGGCCGGACGGTGTTCTAGCGTTGCGGAGCGAAGGGCGGCGCGCGTGGGCGCGATTCCAGATTGGGCGGCGATGGCGACAGCACCGCGTCGAAATTCAAAAAGGCGACTTCGACCGCCGGGAGAATATTGTCCGCGCCTTCGACGGGAATAACCGGAAGAGCGGCGGCCGTGGCCGAGGCCAGACGGCAGAGCGTGCCGCAACAGTCATCGGCGATCTTGCCCGCCGGGTCGTGTTTGTCCGAGCCGCCTTCAGGCATATGGCTGGAACAGATGATCTCATCCGCCGCCAGCGCGGCCATCGCCATATTGCCGCTGGTCAGGCCATTGGCGAGACCCTGCAAAAGGAAAAGCAGAACCGCCAGCATGGCGATGGCGCCAGCCGAACTTCTATCCTGCATGATCCTGCGAATGAATCCCATGGGATCGGAATGTCATATTTGCGGCGAGATGTCACCGCGACACAATGACGGCAGGGGAGAGACAACAGGGATCGCATCGATGAGGAATGATCCTGACAATGCGCGAGATGTCTATGCTGCCTGCTGTATATGGCGTTTGAGCTGAGAGCGGCACTGGAGCCCAGTGCCGCAACGCGATTATTCCGCTGCGGGAATGGGCGTGGGTTGTCCGTTTTCGTCCATTGCCACCATGATGAAAGTTCCGGCGGTGACTTTCTCCAGCTTGTCATAACGCGACCGCTGCGCCCAGGCTTCCACCGTGAGCGTGATGGACGTGCGGCCAACGCGGGCGATATCGGTATAGATGGACAGCGTGTCGCCGATCTTCACCGGCAGTTCGAAGGCCATTTCCTTGACCGCTGCCGTGACCACACGACAGCGGGAGCGTTCCGCGGCGCGGATGCCGCTCGCCAAGTCCATCTGTGACATGACCCAGCCGCCGAAAATATCACCGGCCGGATTGGCGTCGGCTGGCATGGCGAGCGTTCTGAGAGTCAGCTCGCCGGTCGGTTTGATGGTCGGGTTGGTCATGTTGAGATTTGCTCCATGCGAATGACAAAGGCGCAGCATGCGTTGCGCTTTGCGATTTCGCAAGGAAGGGCAAGCGTCAGGACGACGCTTTGCCCAGAAATTGCTGCGTTGCATAAAGGGCGATGGCCGCCGCATTCGAAACATTGAGCGATTTGATCTCGCCCGGCATGTCGAGACGGGCAAGCGCCGAGACGGTTTCGCGCGTCTTCTGGCGCAGGCCCTTGCCTTCGGCGCCCAGCACCAGTGCGATTTTTTCACCGCTAAAGGTCTGTTCGATGGGGGCGGGGCCTTCCGAATCCAGACCGACGGAGAAGAAGCCGAGCTTGTGCAGCTCGCCCAGCGCATCGGCCAGATTGGTGATCTGGATATAGGGAATGAGTTCCAGTGCACCGGAAGCCGATTTCGCCAGCACGCCTGACTCGGTCGGGCTGTGGCGCATGGTGGTGATGACGGCGCCGGCGTTGAAGGCGACCGCCGAGCGCATGATGGCCCCGACATTGTGCGGATCGGTGACCTGATCGAGCACGAGGATGAGCGGGCTGTCCTTCAGCGCGCCGAGCCGCTTGACCGGCAGGGGCCTGGTTTCCAGCATCACGCCCTGATGGATCGCCTCGGGGCCGAGAACCTTGTCGATGTCCTGCGGCGAAACCATCTCGACCGGGAAGGGCTGGGCATCCGCCTCGCCGATATCCAGACGCGCGAAGGCGTTCTGGGTGACGGATAGCTTGATGAGTTGCCGTTCGGGATTGGCAAGCGCCGCGCGCACGGTATGCAGGCCGTAAAGATGCACCTGATCGGGCGCAAGCTGCGGCGGCTTCCAGTCATCAGCACCGCGGTTCCGGCGCTTCGGCTGCTGCGGGGTCGGAATTTCGCCCCGCTCGCGTTTGGCGTCGCGCACGGCACGGCGCAGGGTGGCATAGTGCGTGTCGCGGGTGGATTTGTTGTTGGGATCGTCTTTGCTCATGGCGCCTTATATCTCTGCAAAGAGGCGCGCACCAGCCCCCGCGATAATCCACAGGGCTGCAAACAGGTTTGAATTTTTTCCCGAAAATTCGTGAAAGGGCGTGTTGACAGAAACGAACGAGGCCGTCATATACGCGCCACAGACGACGCAACGGCGCTTCGCCGCAGCGAAATCTGAAGAGCTTGGTTGCTCGATCCTAGCAGAAAGCTGGAGGGATGCCCGAGTGGTTAAAGGGGACGGACTGTAAATCCGTTGGCTACGCCTACGTTGGTTCAAATCCAACTCCCTCCACCATTCTGCACGGATCGAAATCACCACCGCGGGTATAGCTCAATGGTAGAGCAGCAGCCTTCCAAGCTGAATACGCGGGTTCGATTCCCGCTACCCGCTCCAGTGACTTTTCCAAAAAGATCATTGACGTCCAACAAGCGCCGATTTTGCTGCGCCAGCGCCCGGATTTCTTATCGCGTGATTGTTTCAATCTATGGCCGCGTGAACGTCCTACGTTTGCGTAACCGGAAATCCGGTGGAAATCATTCGGCAATTTTGCGAAAACGAGCGTTTACATCCCCGCAATAATCAATAGGTTGGCCGCATCTTTTGAGCAGGTCGAACGTTCTCGCAAAAAGAGCGGCTGGAGAAAGTTATGAGTTCAAATACGCCGAAACTGGATAGTTGCGGCGCAGAGCCCATCCACATTCCCGGTGCTATTCAGGAACATGGAGCCCTTTTGGTTCTGTCCGCGCGGGAACTCTCCGTTGTGCAGGCGAGCGATAATCTTGCCGATTATATTGATGCGGCCCTACCAATCGGTGCCGTCGTCACCGAAACAATCTTGCCGTTCATCTCTGAACTTTCCGTCTGGTATTCCGGCGAAGAGAGCAATTTCCGATATGCATGGGCTGAAAAGAAACTCGTTGTTTCGGCGCATCGATCCGGGACTTTGGTTATTCTCGAGGTCGAAAAGGCAAGAGAGGGCGAGTCGGCTGAAAAGCTGATGGGCGAACTTACGAATCTGGCGCAATATCTGAACAGCGCGCCGTCGCTGGAGGATGCGCTTTTTCGGACGGCGCAATTGGTGTCTTTGATCAGCGGTTATGATCGTACGCTGATCTATGACTTCGGACTGGACTGGAGCGGTCATGTCGTGGCGGAAGCCGGAAGCGGGACTTTGCCGTCTTATCTCGGACTTCGCTTTCCGGCGGGCGATATCCCGCCGCAGGCGCGGCAGCTCTACACCATCAATCGCCTGCGAATGATTCCCGATGTCGATTATAAGCCCGTCCCGATCAGGCCGCCGGTGAATGCGGAAACGGGAGCAGTGCTCGATATGAGCTTTTCTCAGCTTCGCAGTGTGTCGCCGGTTCATCTCGAATATATGCGCAATATGGGTACGGCCGCTTCGATGTCGGTGTCGATCATCGTCAATGGCGCTCTCTGGGGCTTGATTGCCTGCCACCACGCTACACCCCATTCGGTATCCCTTGCCGTCCGTGAAGCCTGCGATTTTGCCGCGCAGCTCCTGTCGATGCGGATCGCCATGGAGCAGAGTTCCCAGGATGCATCCCGCCGGGTGGAGCTTGGCCACATTCAGGCGCGCCTGCTGAAGGGGATGGCTGCTGCCGAAAAATGGGTTGATGGACTGCTTGCGGGTGACGATGAAAAAAACGACCTGCTGAAACAGGTGGGAGCGGACGGCGCGGCACTCGTTCTCGGCGACGACTATGAGCTGGTCGGCAGGACGCCGTCACGGCAGCAGGTTGAAGAGCTTGTCCTATGGCTCGGTGAGCAGGACGTTGCCGATGTTTTTGCAACCGACAACCTATCCGGCGATTACGCCGCCGCTGAGGCCTATGCCGCCACCGCAAGCGGAATTATTGCGATGCGGGTTTCGGAGTTGCACGGCAGCTGGCTTATCTGGTTTCGGCCGGAAGTCATAAAAACGGTACGCTGGGGCGGTGATCCGCACAAGACGGTGCAGGAGAGCGGGCGCATTCATCCCCGCAAGTCTTTTGAAATCTGGAAGGAGCAATTGCGCAACACGTCATCTCCCTGGTCGGAGCCCGAGCTTGCGGCAGCGAGGGAGCTTCGCAGTGCGATCATCGGCATTGTCCTGCGCAAGGCCGAGGAGATGGCAGATCTGACGCGGGAATTGCAGCGGACCAATAAAGAGTTGGAGGCCTTTTCCTATTCCGTTTCGCACGACCTGCGTGCCCCGTTCCGTCATATCGTCGGGTTTGCGCAGTTGTTGCGGGAGCGCAGCAATGCCCTGGACGAGAAATCCTCGCATTATCTGCAGATGATATCAGAGGCGGCGCTGGGCGCCGGCAGGCTGGTGGATGATCTCCTGAATTTCTCACAGCTTGGTCGCACGCAACTGTCCCTGAAACCGGTGGATATGCAGAAGGTGGTGAGCGAAGTTCGTCGCTCTCTCGGGCACGCCGTTGCCGATCGCGAGATCGAGTGGCGCATCGGCGAGTTGCCGGTGATATTCGGGGATGCGACCCTGCTGCGGCAGGTCTGGTACAATCTCATCGAAAATGCCATCAAATATTCGTCCCGGGAGCCGGTCTCGATCATCACTATTTCTGCGGTCGAAACCGAGGACGACGTCACTTACTCGGTCGAAGATAATGGTGTTGGCTTCGATATGGCCTATTACAGCAAGCTTTTTGGTGTGTTCCAGAGATTGCAGCGGGTAGAGGATTTCGAGGGAACGGGCATTGGACTTGCGCTGGTCCGACGAATTGTCGAACGCCATCACGGTTTGGTCGGTGCCGAGGGAACTGTCGGTGAGGGAGCCACGTTCTTCTTCACATTGCCGGTTACGAAAGTTGAAGAGGAAAAAATTGCCTGAACTCAGACCCATTCTGCTGGTGGAAGATAATCCACGCGATCTGGAACTAACGCTGACCGCTCTTGAGAAATGCCAGCTGGCGAATGAGGTGGTGGTGGCACGCGACGGTACGGAAGCACTCGACTATCTGAATGTAACCGGTAGCTATCATAACCGCCCGGGCGGTGATCCGGCCGTGGTTCTTCTTGATCTCAAACTCCCGAAAGTGGACGGGCTTGAGGTTTTGCAGACGGTCAAGGGCAGCGATCACTTGCGGCATATTCCAGTCGTCATGCTGACGTCGTCGCGAGAAGAACAGGATCTCGTCAGGAGCTACGAACTCGGCGTGAACGCATTTGTCGTCAAGCCTGTGGAATTCAACCAGTTCTTCAAGGCTATACAGGATCTTGGCGTCTTCTGGGCTCTCCTGAACGAACCGCCGCCGGGTGCACATCGCAATGGCGGATGAGACTGTGTCGCGAATGGAGGCAAGCAGACTTCTTCTCCTCGAAGACAGTTCGGTGGATGCCGAACTGATCGAAGAACAGCTTTCACGTCTTTCGACGCCGCCTGCGGTAACGAGGGCCGTTGGCAAGGCATCGTTCATCGAGGCGTTGGAAAAACAGCAGTTCGATATCATTCTCGCGGATTTCTCTTTGCCGGACTTCGATGGCATGTCGGCGCTCGATGTCGTTATGGCGACAAGACCCGATACGCCGTTCATTTTCGTGTCCGGTGTTTTAGGTGAGGATGCGGCCATCGATGCATTCCGGCGCGGCGCGACGGACTACGTCCTCAAGCAACGGCTTGTGAGACTGCCATCCGCTGTGGAGCGCGCCCTGGCGGAAGCTCGGGAGAAACAGGAGCGAAAACGGGCGGAGCTGCACAAGGAGCTGCTCGTCCGCGAGCTAAGCCATCGTGTCAAGAATACGATGGCGATGGTCATATCGATCATCCGCAGAACGGCGAAAGGCAGCACCTCGATCGAGGATTATCAGGAACGGCTGGTGGCCCGCGTAAGCGCTCTGGCCGAAAGCCACGCCCTGCTTTTTCAGAGCAATTGGGGTGAGACGGATTTGAGAGATGTCGTGAAGCGCGCGATCGAGCCGCATAATACCTTCACGAGCAGGGTCGAACTCGACGGTCCGGATGGCGTTCATGTATCGCCAAAATCCGCTCTGGCGCTGGGAATGATCCTGCACGAGCTGGTGACTAACGCGCAGAAATACGGTTCCCTTTCCGGTGCGAACGGAAAGGTTGACGTTGTCTGGAAAAAGCTTCGTGACGGAGACGGACGCGACCGTATCAATCTGCGGTGGCGGGAAAGCGGAGGCCCGCCGGTCTCAATGCCGGAAGACACGGGCTTTGGAACCACCCTTGTAACAAGGGGCGCGCAATACGAATTGCAAGCGGAAAGTGAAATTCGCTACGACCGCGATGGCCTGCAATATCAGGTCATCTTTCCCCTGGACTAAGTCGCCACATGAAAAGAAGCGGCTTGGGGCACCGGACCGAGATTAGCCCCGCCCTAGTTGGTCAGTAAAAACTCATTTGCCAGAACATGCGAGAGATTGTCGAAATCGCAGGGTTTGGAGACGACGGTAAGCCCGTCCAGCTGCGCACGCACTCCGGGTATTTCCGCATATCCGCTGCATATGACGAAAGGGATATTTGCCGCCTTGAGCTCCTCGATGACCGGGAAGGACAATTCGCCTCTCAGATTGAGGTCAATGACTGCGCCGTCCAGATCAGTGGCGTTTATTTTTTCCAAGGCCGCGCCAATGTGCGAAACGGGCCCGACGACGTTGACCCCCAGATCGGAAAGAAAATCCTCCATATCCATCGCCAGAAGCGCGTCGTCCTCCAATACGAGGATTTGTTTTCCCTGGAAATTATAGCTCATCGTTATCGCATTCTCGTCAGTTCGGCTCAGTCGGGCACTGCCAATCAACATTGCAAAACCCCTAAGTCCCAAACTGGTTCCTTCCATAAATAAAAAGAAAACAGTCGCCTCTGATGTCGTCGTATTCTAGTTTGCAACTTTAATTCGTGCCTACCGGGAATGTATTTCTGTGATTGGTTTTTCACCGTTTGCCCAACGAAGCCTTTTGATGCTTGCCGTGGGTGTTGCGATTTTGATTGGCATGGTCTCCATGTCGCTGTGGCTGGTGCAGGTGAATAACCGCTATTCCCAGGAAACAGCGGAACTCCGACGTTTTCGTGCCGCTGTTTTGGATGTGCTGACGACGATGCAGGACATCGAAACCGGCCAGCGGGGATATCTGCTGACCAATAATCGCGATTATCTCGTGCCTTATGAAGAAGCCCTGCGTGGCTTGCCCCAACGCCAGTCAAGACTTTTCGATCTTCTGACGGAAGACGAGCAATACAAGCAGTCTCTTTCGGGTTTGAGGCAGACAATCGACGCGAAGCTGGCTGAAACCCGTGAGACCATCGATTTGCAGCGTTCGGGCCGAATAACGGAGGCGGTTGAGGTCGTCCGTAATAATGACGGCAAACGCTTCATGAACGAGATCAGGAGTATTCTGTCGGACCTGCAATCGGACACAGATGATCGCCTGCGCATCATCGTTGCGGATCAACTCGGGGCTGCCAATAAGCTGCGCTGGGTAACGGTCGGCGGTGCGCTCGCTATCCTCATTGTGGTCGGTGGTTCGATCTTCCTTGTCTTCACCTATATCCGTGCCCTGAACAGGTCGCGGGAGGATGTCGATGAACTCAATCGTCATCTTGAAGAACGTGTCGAGGAAAGAACGCGGGATCTTCGCCGCGCCAATCAGGAAATTCAGCGCTTCGCATATATCGTGACGCATGACCTGCGCGCGCCGCTCGTCAATATCATGGGCTTCCTATCCGAATTCGATACTTCGCTGAAGCCGGTAACGAGTTATGTTCTCGCAGATGGCAAGTCTCTCCCGGAGGACGTTATTCGTGAGGCGCGGCTGGCGGTTGAAGAGGATATTCCAGAGGCTATCGGCTTCATCCGCTCGTCCACCCGCAAAATGGATCAGCTGATCAACGCTATCCTGAAAATATCCCGCGACGGCCAGCGAAAGCTGCAGCCGGAGAAAGTCGACATAGAAACGTTGCTCTCGTCACTGTCTGAGACGGTACGCCACCAGATCAACGCCAATGGCGGCGAGATCGAAGTCGACACGCCGAAGCTGACGATCGTGACCGACCGGATATCTCTCGATCAGATACTCGGAAATCTCTTCGATAACGCGGTGAAATACCAGATGCCTGGCCGCCCGCTGAGACTGACGGCCCGGGCCTATCCGGCTGGACGTGGAGCTATTTGTATCGAAGTCGCCGACAACGGGCGCGGTATTGGCGAACAGGACCTCGAACGGGTTTTTGAGCTCTTTCGGCGGGCGGGCAATCAGGATCAGCCGGGAGAGGGCATTGGTCTTGCGCATGTTCGTTCGCTAATCAGAAATTTAGGGGGTGACATTAAAGTCGAGTCTAAACTTGGCGAAGGCAGCACGTTTATCCTGCTGATGCCGAGTGACCTCAGACGCGTGACGAAGGAAAGCGACAAATGAAAGCGACCGGTCAGGAAGTAACGATCGTGATGATCGAAGACGACGAAGGCCATGCTCGGCTGATCGAGAAAAACGTGCGGCGCGCCGGCGTGAACAACGAGATCGTGCCTTTTACGCTCGGCGCCAAGGCACTGGACTTTATATTAGGCGAAAGTCGGGATGGGCTTGTCAGCAAGGACCGTTATCTTCTCGTCTTGCTCGATCTCAATCTCCCCGACATGTCGGGCATCAATATTCTCGAGCAGATCAAGAGCAATGAATATACACGCCGTTTGCCCGTGGTGGTTTTGACAACGACCGACGACGAGACTGAAATTCAGAAATGCTATGATCTTGGCGCGAATGTTTATATAACCAAGCCGGTCGATTATGAGGGCTTTGCCAATGCCATCAAAAATCTCGGCCTGTTCTTTTCCGTAATTCAGATACCTTGAAGGCATGATGGCTTTGCGCGTTTTGTATGTCGATGACGACCCGGCTCTGGCGCGGCTTTCCAGCCGCGTTCTCGGTCGTCACGGTATGGAGGTGGTTCATGCCACCTCCGTAGCTTCCGGCCTCGAGCTTTTTCGAAACGGGCAGTTCGATGTTGTCGTTCTCGATCACTATTTCCAGACCGCGACGGGCATGGAATTTCTTGCCGCGATCCAGACGATACCGGCAAGGGCGCCAGTTCTCTATGTGACGGGGTCCAACGAGGCCCAAATCGCCATAGATGCGCTCAAGGCGGGTGCTGCCGACTACGTCATCAAGAATGTCGGGGACGACTTCTTTCCGCTTCTGCTTACAGCCATCGAGCAGGCATTGGAAAACCATCGCCTGCGCCAAACGAAGGAAGAGGCCGATCGTTTGCTGGTAAAGGCCAAAGAGCACGCGGAAATGATGGTGAAGGAGATGAACCATCGTGTCGCGAACAGCCTGTCGCTGGTGTCGGCGATGATCCGTCTGCAAATAAACACCCTGAAATCGCAGGAAGCGGAAACCGCGTTATTGGAAACGCAAAGCAGGATTTCGGCCATCGCCGGCGTGCACCGTAGCCTCTATAATACCGCCAATGTCGGATTGGTCTCCCTGAGTTCCTATCTGACCTCTATCATCGGCGACCTGTTCCAGGCGGTGCCCGGCTCTTCTTCCGTCACGGTCGAGACTTCGCTTTGCGAAATCGATCTCAAGGCTGATCATGCCGTGGCGCTTGGTGTCATCATTACCGAGCTTCTGACCAATGCGCTGAAATATGCCTATCCTGACCAGACCGGTACGGTTCGCGTCAAACTCTCCGAGGATAGTGGGCAGTTTGTTCTGCTGGTGGAAGATGACGGCGTCGGCGTGTCGTCGGATTCGACTCCGCGTGGCACAGGCCTCGGTACCAAGCTGATCATGGCGATGGCGCAGAATATCGGTGCACGTGTCGAGCAGACCCATACACATCCCGAGCTGAGGCAGGGAACGCGTTTTACTATGACATGGCATGAGAAGCGGTAAGGATTGATTTTCCGCTCTCACCAGCGCCAGTAATGAGAGCCGCGCAGAAGCTTCGCTCAGGCGATGCTAAAACCGGTTTGAAACCTCACAGATGCCGCGCGGTGCCGACAGCGATGACTGGGCCGGTTGCCTGACCGGTCGGAGAGCCTCCGAAGGGTTCCACGCTGATTGCGAAGGTCGTGCCATCCGTTATGGTGCCGCGCATGTCGGCGGGAATGATGAGGTCGCCGTTCGTGCCCGGCTGGAAAACGCCAAGCGAGCGGGTCTTGCCGCCATCCATGACGAGCCACAATTCCAATGATTTTTCGTCCGTCTTGCCGGTTGCGACCGGTACGATACGCATCCGGCCCGATTCCGCATCGTAGGACGCGAGGAGATTGACCTGACTGTCGGTTGTCGCAAGCTCGGCCACAAGCGGGGTGGTATCCGGCCGTTGGTCGGGGAACGCAGCATAGACGACGGCAGCGACGGCGGTTGCGCTGGTGGCGACTGATATCCAGCGCCAGAAAGGCGCGGAGTTCCAGAGACTGCCATTGGTATTGACAGCCCTGCTGCCAAACAGGCGCTCTTCGATGCGGGCAAGGACAGTCGGGCTCGGTGTCTGTTCCTGATACTCGGCGTTGAAGTCGGAAAACTCCGTTTCCCAGCGCTGCACGAGTTGCGCGAAGGCTTCCTCGTCCTGGATGCGCCTTTCCACCTCGCGGCGCTTTTCGAGCGGCAGAACGCCCAGCACATATTCGCCGGCGAGGATTTCGTCGCGCGTGTGCATTCCGCCACTCTGGTCGCCCGTTGTCATCGCTGCATGCACTCTCTGAGTTTGAGAAGACTGCGCCGGAGCCAGGTTCTGACCGTGTTCAGAGGCACGCGCAATTCGTCGGCGAGTTCAAGATAACTCAAACCTTCGACATAGGCACGACGTACCGCCTGTGCGTGCACAGTCTCAAGTTCCCGCATGCAGTCATCGATCCTGCGGCCTTCATCCACCAGAACGACCTGCTGCTCGGGATCGCGGATGCTCTCATCAACGAGATCATAGGCCTCGTCAATGTCATCGCTTGCGGGTTTACGCGCACGGATGGTGTCTATCGCGTGGTTGCGGGCGATGGTGGCAAGCCATGTCGCCGGTTTGCCGGCGCTTACGGCAAATGTTCGGGCGCGCTGCCAGACCTTGATATAGATTTCCTGCAGCGCCTCTTCGGCTTCCATTTTGTCCCGCAGGATTTTTAGGCAGATCGCAAAAAGCTTCGGGCTTGTTGCCTGGTAAAGCGAGACGAATGCTGAACGATCACCCATGCCGACGCGGTTGATAAGCGTTGCGATCTCTTTGCCCTGCATTCGAACCTTCCTTGCTGTCCTTCCTTTATAGGGTCGTCTTTCGGAAGAAGACAAGAGATGCTTGGGGCGTTCGCTACATGGACTCCCTTTGAGCGTCGGGCGCAAGCCGCAGGTTATGACAAGTGTCATGACAGACCCGCCGAGTTTTCAAGCGGGCCGATGAGGCGGACCGTGACGAGATAACCGATGATGGCCGCTGCCGCCGAGACGAAGGTTCCCCACAGTAGATCGGCAACAGTCAGGGTGGTGGACCAGTTCTTCAGTGTGGCCTGATTGGTCAGATCATAGGTGGCATAGGCCATGAAGCCCACCGCTGCGCCATAAAGCAGAGCCGTGGTCCATTCGCCCGAAATCAGAGCCGGACGAACGGCGAGAAAAGTGAGGCCGGCGGCGTAGATGAGATAAAAGACGATTGCCGGAGCAAGGCGGAAATTTTCCGCCAGAAGATCGCCGATGGCTGGCCGGTAAAGACGCGACGCCATGGTGCTCAGCCAGATGAAATCGATCACCAGAAATGCGATGAGGGTGAAGGAATAAGCGGCAAGGTATGTCTTCATCGGTGTTTCCTTTGCCTTTGATCAGGCGACGTTTTTTTCGGGATGACGAGAATAAAGAGAAGCGATTTGAGTATGCGCTAGTCGATCCTGGTCCAGCTTATGCCCTTGCACAGCAGGCCGGCGACGATGCAGCCTTTCGTGGTCATGTTATTGCCCGCGACCGTCACCGTTATCTTGTAGGATTTTTCCCGTTGCGGGTCGAAGGCGGTGCCGGAATAGCTGCCCGCCTCGCTCTGCTTGATGTCCATGATCAGGCGATCACCGGTCTTTTCTTTTGCGGTGCCAGGTTTGATCCATGTATTCGTGGCGCATATTTTCTCGCCGCAGGGCGCGATCAGCACTTTCGCCTTGCCGTCGCCGCGCGCCCAGTTTCCGTCAATCTCGCCTGCTGCCGCACCGAGGCCCGCCAGCGTCGGGAAGAGGGCGGGTACAATTGCCAATCTGCTGATTTTCATTGTCTTTCTCCGCTTGTTCGCCCCGCCTCATCCGTGTTCTATCGTGTATAGGCCGACATTTATGGTTCCCTCGGCAAAACCCGCTTCGCAGTAGCAGAGGTAATAGTCCCACAGCCGCCGGAAGCGCTCATCGAAGCCAAGCAGGGAAATCGTTTGCCATCGGGCGTGAAAACGCTGGCGCCATTCCGACAGTGTGAGCGCATAGGACTGGCCGAAAAGCTCCGTCTCCGTGAGTTTCAGGCCGGTTTGTCCCATGGCTTTTTCAAGCGCTGAATCGGAGGGCAGAAAACCGCCCGGGAAGATGTATTTCTGAATGAAATCGGCCTTGCGCCGATAGGTGTCAAAGCGGCTTTCTTCAATGGAGATAATTTGCAGCACCGCACGGCCGCCGGGTTTCAGGCAGCGTTTCAGCGTTTCGAAATAGCTTGGCCAATAGGCTTCGCCGACAGCTTCAAACATTTCCACCGAGACGATATTGTCGAATTGACCCTGCACGTCGCGGTAATCCTGCAGCCTGAGATCGATCCGGCCCGCGTTGTTTTCTTTCTCCGCCGCATTTTCTGCCCAGCGCAACTGGGAGGGGGAAAGGGTGATGCCGGTCACGTTTGTATTGTGCTGCGTGGCGAGATGGATGGCGAGTGCACCCCAGCCGCAGCCGATTTCGAGTACGTTGTTATTTCCGGTCAGCTGTAGCTTCTCCGCAATGCGCTCGAGTTTCTTGCGTTGCGCGGCCTCAAGGCTGGTGGTGGTTTCGTCGAAAATCGCCGAGGAATAGAGCATCGTGGGATCGAGCCACTGCCGGTAGAACTCGTTGCCAAGATCGTAATGCGCCTCGATATTGCGGCGGCTGCCGCGTCTGGTGTTGGCATTCAGCCCGTGTGCAAGCCGGTTGATGAGACGCATGGGCAGGCTGCCGCGCATCGACCTTGCAAATGCCTCGCGATTTTGAGCGGCGAAACGGATGAGCGCTGTCAGGTCAGGCGTAGACCAGTCATTTTCGATGAAACCTTCCGCAAAGCCGATATCGCCGTTGACGAGCAGCCTGCGGATGGCCCGCCAGTTATGCAGCACGAGAATGGCTTCGCTACCTTCCGAATCGCCCGATTTTTCGATGTTTCCACCGCCAGGAAGGGTTACGCGCAGTCGGCCGCGCTCGATATTGTTCAGCAGCCGGCTGATGAGCCATGTGCCCATGCCGGCACGACCGTTGAGGCGAGTGCCCTGCGTCGATAATTCAGAGAGATTTTCAAACGGGGTCATGAATTCTGGCCTCGATTTGCGACGATGATGGATGAACGAATGAGACGGGTTCGGCGGGCGGCGGCGGACGTTTTTTGAGCCGCACGCCTTTCAGCCAGATTTTAAGGGCTTCCCAGTGAATGCCGAGAACGACCTTGAGCGTCAGGAACGGGATGGTGACGAAGGCTTTGAGCAGAGCGCGATCGGTCAGCTCGACGCGCCGGGCAAGATGACGGGCCGTCAGGACCACGCCGTCATCGTCGAAAGTTTCGATGACGATCTTCAACCTGTCACCTGGCGGAATGACGCGGAAAACATAACGTAGGTCCATGTCCATGAAGGGCGAGACATAGAAAGCCTTGTCGCATCGCTGGACGATCTCGGTCTCTTTGCCGGCCTCCACCGGGATCAGATAGGAATGCCGTTGCCCGAAGGTGTTATCCACCTCCCAGAGGATGGCTTTCAGCGACGTGTCGCGCCCATAGCAGAAGAACACGCTCAGAGGGTTGAAAGCCCAGCCGAGCAGGCGCGGCATGGTGAGAAGGCGAATAGGCCCTCCATCCACGGCGATACCCGCCGCCGTCATCGCTGTCTCTATCTGCCGGCGCAGGCCAATCGCGCTGCCGTCGCCACGGTCCCTGCGATGAAAAGAGAAGAGGTTGAACCGGTCCACGGAAAAAAACCGCAATTTCCGGTCGAGCGTCTCAAGTTCATCGAGATCGAGAAGCAGCGAATAAATCCGGTAGGCCAGTTTGTGGATTTTCGGCTTGAAGCGCGCATGGGTCACATTGCCCGGAAAAAGCGCTGACGTGAAGGGAGGCGTCATGCTGTCGCCTCCATGAGTTTCGTGTCCGTCGCAATGGTTTTCAAATCCAGGCGAATGATCCGGCCGCTATCGTCGGCAACCTTCCATGGCCGTGTCACCCCGCCTAGATCTTCGGCAACCGCAAGCCCGGCCTGAAGTCCGTCCTCGTGAAAACCCGATCCGAAATAAGCGCCGCAGAACCAGGTGTTTCGCAGGCCCTGCAAAGCCCAAAGCTCCTGACGCATCTGCTCTGTGCCGGCGTCGAAAACGGGATGGTGATAGGTTTCCTCGGCGATGATCTTTCCTTGATCCGGTTCCCGGACCGGGTTCAGCGTTACGAAAGTGTCCGGGGTTTCTCCCAGCGGCTGAAGCCTGTTCATCCAGTATGTGATGCTTGGTTGGCCCGCCTTAATGCGCGTATCGGCAACATAGTTCCAGCTTGACCAGGCAGCGCGGCGACGGGGCATGAAACTGCTGTCGGTGTGAAGCACGGCGCGGTTTTTCGTATAGCCAAAGGCGCCGAGGATGCGCTGTTCAGCGGGCGAGGCGTCCGTGAGCATATCCAGCGCCTGATCTGCATGGGTTGCCATCACCACGTCATCGAAGCGGGCAGTTTTCCCGTCCGCGGTGGTGAGTTCGACGCCGCGCGGAAGGCGGCGAATGCGTGTCACCGGTGTCGAGAGGCGAATTCGATCCGCAAATGGCGCCGTGATGCGTTTTACATATTCGCGCGAGCCACCGACAACGGTGCGCCAGACCGGTCGATCGCGCAGCAACAGCAGGCCGTGATTGCGGCAGAATTTGATAAAATGCGCAGCCGGGTAACGGCCGACCTCCATGGCCGGCGTGGACCATATGGCTGCCGCCATGGGGTAAAGATGATCGTCGCGGAACGCCGATCCGTACCGGTTGTGCGTGAGATATTCGTCGAGCGATATATTGCCCATCAAATGCAGGTCGCGAGGGGCATTGCGGTAAAACCGAAGGAGGTCCGCAACCATCGCCCAGAAACGTGGTCTGAGCACATTTCTCTTCTGTGCCAGCAGGCCAAGACCGGTTCCACCGGAATATTCAAAGTCGCCATTGTCGAGGGAAACGGCAAAAGACATGTTCGACGCTGCGGTCGGTACGTCAAGCGTTCGAAAAAGCGCGGTGAGATTGGGATAGGTCCACTCGTTATAGACAATGAACCCGGTATCGACATGAGCCGGTCCTTTATCCGTATCGAATGTCACCGTGTTGCTGTGGCCGCCGACGCGATCAGCCGCCTCAAAGACCGTGACATCGTGCCGTTTCGACAAAAGCCACGCTGCCGACAGGCCGGAAATTCCTGTTCCCACAATTGCGATGCGGTGCCGGCTATCTTTTTGTCTCGTTTCCGTGTCGGTCATCTATCCTCGCCATCGCATTACAGAAATTTGCCTTGGGACAGCGCAGATACGAGGGAGGGGGCGGATAAGTTTCAGCGGCTGGTGTTTTTTTGGAATCTTTTCCGAAACCTGAAACTCTTTTGCCGGTTCGGTCGTATTTGCCATCACGAAACCCGGTCTCCATCTGTTCAAACCGCGAGCGAAATAGTGATGTTGTCTGTGATCCTGACGCTTGCCATTCTCATGTCGCTTCTGATGGCAGGCGCGTGGGCGCTGCAGAGAGCAACCGGTTCGAGCGGCTGGATCGACACCGTCTGGTCGGCGAGTGTCGGGTTTGGCGGAGTTTCGGCAGTTTTATTCGCGGAAGGAGACGGCTGGCGGCGCGCGGTCGTATTTTCTCTTGTCGTCGTCTGGTCGTTGCGACTTGCCGGGCATATAGGCATGCGCACGCAGGGCGGCGGAGAAGATCCCCGTTATGCAAAGCTCATCAAGCAATGGGGCAGCGCAGCCCCTCTCAGACTTTTCATCTTCCTCCAGATACAGGCCATTGCCGCTTTCGTGCTCGTTCTTGCGGTTTATCTCGCTGCCGGCAACGGCCAGGGTTTTCCGCGTCTCATCGATGTTTTCGCCACGGCGGTCGCTTTTGCCGCACTGGCTGGTGAAGCGCTCTCGGATGCCCAGCTTTCAAAATTCAGGAAAACGCCGGAAGCAAAAACCGGCGTCTGTGAAACCGGCCTTTGGCGTTATTCCCGCCATCCCAATTATTTCTTCGAATGGCTTTTCTGGTGCAGTTTCCCGCTGCTCGCCGTTCAGGAGCAGGTCTTGTCCTGGGCGTCGCTTGCTGCACCCATCATGATGTACTGGCTGCTCGTCCACGTCTCCGGCATTCCGCCGCTTGAAGAGCACATGTTGAAATCGCGCGGAGAGAGGTTCCGCGTCCTGCAACGCCGCGTCAACGCCTTCTTTCCGGGGCCGCGCAAGAACGAGGAAACGCCATGAATATGCTCGCCTTCGCCATCAATGCCGCAGAACGCGCACCGCTCACTGACGCGGTCACACTGGCCGGTATAGATATGCTCTGCGTGCGAACGAAACGGCGGCTTTCAAATATTCCCGATGATGCCGAATTGGCCTTTGCGAAGGATATGGCGACGTTTCCCATCGCCAGCCACACCGACGAGGCGAACAGACAACATTACGAAGTCCCAGCGGAGTTTTTCTCGCTGGTTCTCGGAGCGCAGCGCAAATATTCCTGCTGTTATTATCCCGACGCCACGACGACGCTGGATGAAGCCGAGACCGTGGCGCTTTCCGAGACAGTGGCCCATGCCGGGCTGCGTGATGGCATGGATATTCTGGAACTCGGCTGCGGTTGGGGTTCGCTTTCCCTGTATATGGCGGGCCGATTTCCCAATGCGCGGATCACATCCGTTTCGAACTCAGCATCGCAGCGTGACTACATAATCGGCTGCGTCCGGGAGCGCGGCTTCTCCAACCTTTCGGTGGTAACCGCCGACATGAATGATTTCACGACAGGCAATCGTTTCGATCGAGTCGTGTCGGTGGAGATGTTCGAGCACATGTCGAACTGGCAGATGTTATTCGAGCGGGTTCGTTCCTGGCTGCAGCCGGAAGGCAGGTTCTTCCTGCACGTCTTCAACCACCGTGACCGATCCTACCGTTTTGACCACAATAATCCGGCAGACTGGATCGCCCGGCACTTCTTCACCGGCGGTATCATGCCTGCCTTCGATCTTCCCCATCGTTTTGGGAAGATTTTCACTGTAGAACAGGACTGGCGATGGTCCGGTCTACATTATCGACGGACAGCTCTTGATTGGCTGGCGAATTTTGACCGGGAGATTGACCGTGTCCGGCCGATCCTGAAGCGCGTTTACGGAAACGACGCGCGACTGTGGGAACGCCGCTGGCGACTTTTCTTCCTCGCAACCGCCGGGCTGTTCGGGCATCAGGGTGGGGAGGTCTGGGGTGTCGGACATTACCTTCTGATGCCCAGTTAAGGTTGAAACACTAAAAAAAAGGCGCTGTGTTCGCCCTTGAAAATCGAAGACAACCGTTAAACGTTGATTTTGCGCCGTTTTGCCTTGTCTGCTCTCCATTGCAGGCATGTTCACCCGCAATCATTTTCGCTGCTTCGACTTGCCGATGATCGGCATGATCGTGCGAACGTTTCATTTCACGCCATGTTCAGGGCGCGCACCAGCTATTCTTTACAATTGAGGTCAAGGGCCGGTCATGGTTCCATGCCGGACGCGTAGCTGATTCCTCCCCGTCGATGCCAAACCGCGATCCGAGAGGCCCATGTCGATTTCAGATACGATTTTTCGCCCTTTCGAGACGCTGATACGGCCGCTCGACATTCCCTTCCGGCCGCTGCCGTCGAAAGGCCCCGTCGCGGTGCTGTTGCATTTCATTGAGATGTTTCGCGGCGTCCTCATTGCTCTTGCCCTGTCGTCCATGGCGGTGGAAGCCATCAACCTGTCGATCATCTGGGGATTGTCCGTTATCGTTGATGGCGTGACGGCGCAGGGGGCGGAGGCTTTTCTGCGCGATGAATGGCCGCTGCTTACCGTCCTTGGGTTGTTGATCTTTCCCGCCATGCCGGTGGCTTCGTTTCTTCTCAATACGCTCAATTCGCACACGCTCGGCATCGCCATGCCGGTGGCCATCCAGTGGCAGGGCCACAAGGCCGTGGAGCGGCAGGATCTGGCATTTTTCCATGAGCTCTACGCCGGACAGGTCGCCTCGCGTCTTTCGCAGGTCTCGTCAGCCGTTCAGCAGCAGATCATCAACGCATTCCAGATCGGACCGCGTTTTCTGCTGCAGATGATCGGCTCTCTTGCGCTTCTTGCCGCCTTGTCCTGGCAGCTGGCGCTGCCGGTGTTCATCTGGATCGTGCTGAATGTGGTTCTCGCCGTCAAACTGGCTCCCGTCTTCACGGAACGGTCACGCCGGTCGGCGAAACAAAAGAGCCTTGTCTCGGGCGCGATTACCGATCTCTACAGCAACATGCAGATGATCAAGCAATTCGCTGCCGAAGACAGCGAGGCGGGCGCAATCCGCCGCATTCTGAACAAGGCGGTGCAGACGCAGCACAGGGAGCAGCGTGTCTACCGCGCGTCTGAGCTGGTCGTGGTTGCGCTCAACATGGCGTTGTGGCTGGCGATCCTGTCGGTGGGGTTTTCCGGTCTGGTGAAGGGGGTCATCACGGTCGGAGAATTCGTCGGCGCGGTCTATATATTGCAGCGGCTGTCAGGGCACACATTCACCTTCCTGCAGATGGGCCAGCAGATATTCCAGGCGATCGGCACCATCAAGGATGCCATGCCTGTGATGACGACGCCGCCGACCATTACCGACAGGGCCGGTGCGGCGGAGCTGAATGTCGCGCGTGGAGATATCGATTTCAACCATATCCGCTTTGCTTACAAGTCCGGCAGACCGGTGATCGATGATCTGTCGCTCAAGGTCCGCGCGGGAGAGAGGGTCGGGCTGGTGGGCCTGTCTGGCGCGGGAAAAACGACGCTGGTCAATCTGCTCCTGCGGTTTTACGACATTCAGGATGGCGCCATCTGCATCGACGGTCAGGATATTCGCGAGGTCACGCAGATGAGCCTGCGCCGCAATATCGGGGTGATTGCCCAGGATGTGGCGTTGCTGCACCGGTCGGTTGGCGACAATATCCGCTACGGGCGACCAGAGGCGACGCGGGAGGAGGTGGAGCAGGTGGCGAAAGTGGCGAAGGCCGATGCCTTCATCGCCGATCTCGCCGATAGTGAGGGGCGAAAAGGATATCTCGCTTTTGTCGGAGACCGTGGCATCAAGCTTTCCGGCGGGCAGCGGCAGCGGGTCGCCATTGCGCGCGTGCTGTTGAAAGACGCGCCTATCCTGATCCTCGACGAAGCCACCTCCGCCCTTGATAGCGAGTCCGAAGCCGCCATTCAGGACAAGCTCAATCTGGTGATGGAGGGCAAAACGGTGATTGCCATTGCGCACCGCCTGTCGACCATTGCACGAATGGACCGGATCATCGTGCTGGATCATGGCCGGATTATCGAAGAGGGCAGGCCGGAGGAACTGGTCGAGCAGGGCGGGCTGTTTGCGCGGCTCTGGAAACGCCAGATCGGCGGGTTTATTCCGGAAGACGAGTGATCAGCAGACGCCGCATTGGGGGACGCCGAGGCGATAAGCCGGTTGGCGGGGCGAGCGTTCAGACTGCATCGAGCGCTGACTGGATTCGCAGTTTCTCCGCATCCAGTTCGCTCAGCCTTCCCATATGCGCCGTGATTTCCTCAAAGATCGAGGTGCGATCCGTTTTCGACAGACGCTCCACGCGACGCAGGGCTGTAATGACCTCGATCAGGTCAATTCGTTCCTGCTCAAGCTTTTCCAGATTCCACAACATCGCGTTTTCTCCGTTGGCACACGGTTCAAATGGCCAGATGGGAGAAAGGTTCAAACCGGTAGAATTTAAGGTAAATTTTATCTTGTCGGAAACGGCGCGGCCCGGGCCGCAGCCGAATCAATAGGGCGAGAGACATTGCATCCGTGTGCCGCCAGCCGCCATATAGCTGTTGTCGGTGGGATGGTAGGATGTGTAACGCGTCGCACACCATTTTACATGGTTGATCTCGGCCTGCGACAGGGCGTAACCGTTGGGCGTGGCGTCTTCGCCTTTTCCTGCCGCAAAGGCTGAGGCGGGATAGCTTCGCTGGTCTGAGGTCTGTGCCTGTTGCTGTGTCTCATAGGCCGGCTGTATGAGGCTCAAAGCATGGGCGGGCACGACAAAAGCGGCAGATATTGCGACGCCAAGAGCGAGCGCGGAGATAGTCTTCGGCATCCTCAACATCGATAAATCCTCGTTATTCGTTCGGTATGCTAACGAAAACTTAGGAAATTCGTTCCGGTGAAGGGTTGACCTCACACGAACACGTGATTCTTGGGATTGGGTGCTGGGGATGCCCGGTTCCTGCGACGGGGCCTTCAAGATGACGGCGCGGTGCCGGCTTCACCACGAAGATGGTGTGTCCGGTGAGCAAGTGCCGTGCCCCGTCGATCTGAGTTTCCGTCTCTACCGCACTGCTCGTTGACAAGCGGAAAATCCGGTCAGATAGTCGGCCGGCAATCATGCACACGGGAGTCTTCAATGTTGAACAGGGTTGTCATTCTCTCATCCTTTGCGCTGCTGGCATCGGCGGCGTTCGTCTCCCCCGCAGCCGCACTCACCATGAAGGAGTGCAGCGTGAAGTATCAGGCGGCGAAAGCCGACGGGTCCGCCAAGGACGTCAAGTGGAACGACTATCGCGCCAAGTTCTGCGGCAGCGAGGCGGCCGCTGAGGATGCGGCCGACGACAAGCAGGTCGCGGCCACCACCGAAAAAGAACCCGCAAAAGCGACGATAAAGGCCCCGAAGGGCGTCGCTTTCCCGAGTGCTGTCGATAAGAAGTATTCAAGCGAGACGCCCGGCAAGGCCCGCCTGAAAACCTGCGTCGACTCCTACCACAAGAACAAGAGTGACGGCACGCTCGGCGATCTGAAATGGATCCAGAAGGGCGGCGGTTACTGGAGCCTGTGCAACACCGCCCTGAAGAGCTGAGGCAGGCGGCGGGTCAATGACCGCTGCTCCGCTATTGGCGCGTTATCCGAGATAGATTCGGATAACGCGTGTGGTCTCGGTTGCGATCGACTGTCCCGCATCGTCTTTGCCTGCGCCTCCTCGCCCATGGCCCTTTGCTGCCGTCGCCGGCATGTGAGGATATGACGTCCCATCCGCGATCAGGACCTGTTCGCGGATGGACCTGTTTCTCGATGGGGTGAAACTCCCTAGACGGGCAACCACGTTTTAGGACGGGTAAAAACTGCGAATGGCTTGAGATTCAATCTCTTGATAGAACGAATTGACCCTGCGGCTTGATCCGCATCCAGCAATTCAACGGTTACGGCTGTCTGATGACGGCTCGCCGGCAATGTGGGCGGATGACCAGACGATTTCGAAACTATCTCACGGTGCTGGCCATATCGCTGCTGATGTGGACGGTGATCCTTGGCGTCGTTTATTGGCTGTTTCGATAGGTTTTGCCCCGGCCTGCCGGACGGAATGAAAGTGCCGCATGGTCCGGTGCGGCGTTGATCTGCCGCATGTTTGCGAGGCCGGGTTTCCCGAAAATTTGATAGGCGCGAGGCGGCGGCCCCATTTCGGCTTTGCTGGCATGACCTTATGATCCGGTGACATCAGGAAAGGATCATCATGAATAAAACCGTTGCCGCGATATCTCTTGCAGCTTTTTCCGTATCGCTCGCTACCGGCGCCATGGCTGAAGACCTGGTGATTCCGCTTCCGAAGGACACGACGGTCGAAAAGGTGGAGGCGGTCTATCAATGCGCCGCCGACAAGGTGGAGGCCGTCTATTTTAATGCGGGCGAGGTCAGCCTCGTGCGACTGGGGCTGAAGGATGGCGTGACGGTCGCCGCAAATGTCATTTCGGCCTCGGGCGCCAAATATCAGGGCGGTATTTATGTCTGGTGGTCGAAGGGTGACGAGGCGGATCTTTACGATCTGATGGCGGACCCGGAGATGAAAAAGCCGGTTCATTGCGTGGACGTGAAGAAATCCTGAGCGCTGGACTTTCCCTCAAAGGAGCGGCGGCAGGGCGGTTCCTGAAAACCTTGCCATGCCGCCGGTCAGCGTGGGAGTGCGCGCGCGGCGCGTTCAGCCAAGAACGAGCGACGCAAGAAGCGCCAGCAGGATAAGAGAGCTGGCGACAACACCGAGCCTCACCCTGCGAAGGCGGCGGGTACGACCGCCGCTCCAGTCATAAGCCATTGGCAGCTTTACCTTTCTTTTTATTATTATGACTTATTGACTAGCTCCCTAGGCTTGCCCGTGGCTGACCTCAACTGTCAGAAACCACCAGCGAGAATTCACGATTCCCTGTCTTCTCCTGATGTTGCAGCAATTGCGACGATTGATTCTTCCTGTTCTGCAACGGCGAAACCGGGTGAGGGATTTGACGGTCGCAGGTCACGAAAAAGGCCCGGAAACTGGCGTTTCCGGGCCTTGTGCAAAAGCGTTTCTACTGGCGGTGTCAGCCGAGATAGGCCTGGATATAGGGCAGAACCTCGAGCGTGCCGTGGTAGAGCATGTTGAGCGCCACATAGATGATGACCATGAGGCCGAGGTAGGAAATCCAGCGATAGCGGTGCAGGAGCTTGGCGACGAAGTTGGCGGCGAGGCCCATCAGCGCGATCGACACGACGAGGCCGATGATCAGCACCGTCACGTGTTCCTGCGCAGCGCCGGCGACGGCAAGGACGTTGTCCAGCGACATGGAGACGTCGGCGATGACGATCTGGGTCGCTGCCTGGAAGAAGGTCTTGTGACCCTTGGTCAGGTCGGCCTCTTCGTCGGTCACCTCGTCTTCGATGGAACCTGCGGCGTCACGCAGTTCCGTCCACATCTTCCAGCACACCCAGGCGAGCAGCAGTCCGCCGAATAATTGCAGGCCGACAATGGCAAGAAGCTGGACGGTGACGGCGGCAAAGCCGATGCGCAGAACCGTGGCGGCGATGATGCCGACCAGGATCGCCTTGCGGCGAAGATGAGCAGGCAGACCGGCGGCGGCAAGGCCGATGACGATGGCGTTGTCGCCCGCCAGAACGAGGTCGATTGCAATGACCTGCAAAAATGCCGTGAAACCGGCAGCTGTGAAGATTTCCATGGGATAGTCCTGAAACGGATAGAGATGTCGCGAGGGAAAAGCGACGGATCGAGATATGGCATGGGATGGCGCGCGCGCCGGATTCCAATCGCCCGTCTCCCCCCGGCGATGGAATGCACTTAAGCCATCATGCCGGTGCAGGTAAAGAAGTTGTGATAGAAATATCTTGTTTAGTGATTAGCTAGGCTGACGGAGGGGGGCTCCCGGCCGACGTCTGCCTCACCCTCGCGAGGGTTTAAATGTCGCAAACCAGACACCATATACAGGCCTCAAGGCACGCTTAAGGCGCGCGCGAAGACGCTTTCATAATTAAGTCTTGCGCATTCGCTTACAAAGCCTTAAACGGCGACACCAAACCGGTGCGCCGGGGAAACTACTTCACGTTCACAGGAAGCAATTCACATGGCAAAGAGCAAGTTCGAGCGCAATAAGCCGCACGTCAACATTGGCACGATCGGTCACGTTGACCATGGCAAGACGTCGCTGACGGCAGCAATCACGAAGTTCTTCGGCGAGTTCAAGGCGTATGACCAGATCGACGCGGCTCCGGAAGAAAAGGCTCGTGGTATCACGATCTCGACGGCACACGTTGAATACGAGACGCCTGCCCGTCACTACGCGCACGTCGACTGCCCCGGCCACGCCGACTACGTGAAGAACATGATCACCGGTGCTGCCCAGATGGACGGCGCGATCCTGGTTTGCTCTGCAGCTGACGGCCCGATGCCGCAGACGCGCGAGCACATCCTGCTTGCCCGCCAGGTTGGCGTTCCGGCAATCGTCGTGTTCCTCAACAAGGTCGACCAGGTTGACGACGCCGAGCTTCTCGAGCTCGTTGAACTGGAAGTTCGCGAACTTCTGTCGTCCTACGACTTCCCGGGCGACGATATCCCGATCATCAAGGGTTCGGCACTTGCCGCTCTTGAAGATTCTGACAAGAAGATCGGTGAAGACGCAATCCGCGAGCTGATGGCTGCTGTTGACGCCTACATCCCGACGCCTGAGCGTCCGATCGACCAGCCGTTCCTGATGCCGATCGAAGACGTGTTCTCGATCTCTGGCCGTGGTACGGTTGTGACGGGTCGCGTTGAGCGCGGTATCGTCAAGGTTGGTGAAGAAGTCGAAATCGTCGGCATCCGTCCGACCTCGAAGACGACTGTTACCGGCGTTGAAATGTTCCGCAAGCTGCTCGATCAGGGCCAGGCTGGCGACAACATCGGTGCACTGGTTCGCGGTGTTACCCGTGACGGCGTTGAGCGTGGTCAGATCCTGTGCAAGCCGGGTTCGGTCAAGCCGCACAAGAAGTTCATGGCAGAAGCCTACATCCTGACGAAGGAAGAAGGCGGCCGTCATACGCCGTTCTTCACGAACTACCGTCCGCAGTTCTACTTCCGTACGACTGACGTGACCGGCATCGTGTCGCTTCCTGAAGGCACGGAAATGGTTATGCCTGGCGACAACGTCACCGTTGAAGTCGAGCTGATCGTTCCGATCGCGATGGAAGAAAAGCTGCGCTTCGCTATCCGCGAAGGCGGCCGTACCGTCGGCGCCGGCATCGTGGCTTCGATCGTCGAGTAATCTTCGGGCCTGAAAAGGCTTGACGGAAACCCCGCTGGAGACAGCGGGGTTTTTTGTTTTGTATTGCGCGTTAGGGGAGGGTGGCTTTCGCCTCCCTGTCCGGGCTGCTACTTCGTTGCCGGGGAGATGATGAGGAGTATCATGAAGAAGCGCGTTCTATTTACCGGTGGTTCCGGCAAGGCCGGCAGGCATGTGATCCCGTGGCTTATCGACAAGGGTTATGAGGTCCACAACATCGATCTCGTTCCGCTCGACAGGCCGAGCGTCACCAATCTCATTGTCGACATCACCGACAGCGGGCAGGTCTTTAATGCCCTGTCCATGCACAGGAACTTTGCAGAGCTCGAAAGCGGGAAGGGTGTTTTGCCCTATGATGCGGTGATCCACTTCGCCGCGGTTCCGCGCATTCTGATAAAGCCCGACAATGAGACGTTCCGCATCAATACAATGGGAACCTACAACGTCATCGAGGCTGCGGTGAAGCTTGGTATCCGCAAGATCGTCATCGCATCGAGCGAAACCACCTACGGGGTCTGTTTTGCCGAGGGTGAAAAGGATTTCCACCATTTCCCGCTTGAGGAAGACTATGATGTCGATCCGATGGATTCCTACGGGCTGTCGAAGGTGGTGAACGAAAAGACGGCACGGGCATTTGCCGAGCGAAGCGGATACGACATTTACGCGCTGCGAATCGGCAATGTCATCGAACCGCATGAATATGAGAAGTTTCCCGGCTTCTTCGCCCGTCCGGAAACGCGCAAACGCAATGCCTGGGGTTACATCGATGCGCGCGATCTTGGCCAGATCTGCCATCTGTGCATCGAGAAGGACGGCCTCGGTTATCAGGTCTTCAACGCCGTCAATGATACAGCGACAGCGACGGTCCCCACGCGCGAGCTTGCGCAGACTTATTTCCCTGACGTGCAATTCCGCCGCGAGATCGGGGATCATGAGGGGTTGATCTCCAACCGCAAGATTCGCGAGGTCCTGGGCTTCAGCGAAGAACATGACTGGCGGAAATACGTTAAAACCTGAGAGGCGCAGGATTTTCGGGGGCGGAGTGGAAAAAACAAAAAACACACTTGCCATTCCTTTCCCTGCACCTTAAAGGAGCGCATACCGAATTGGCCAAGCGATTTCGCGGCCGATTCAGGTGCTGAAGGGGTATAGCTCAGTTGGTAGAGCGGCGGTCTCCAAAACCGCAGGTCGGGGGTTCGAGCCCCTCTGCCCCTGCCACTTTCCATTCGCAAGCGCGGTTTTCGCTGCATGGCAGATGGGGCCGGATTTCCGGCGAATTTCGCCGAATGTCGATTTCCTCTTGTTAAAAGTGGAATCGGTGTTTATGTAAGGTCAAAACAGACACGCGGTGCGTGGGGCTGATTAGTTCGGCTTTACGCGCCGTAATTGCGTGGGCAGTCAATGGCATCCAAAACCAATCCGTTTACGTTTCTGCAGCAGGTTCGCGCCGAAGCGTCAAAAATCACTTGGCCGTCGCGCCGCGAGACCATGATTTCGACGGCTATGGTGCTGGTGATGGTCATTTTTGCGGCTCTGTTCTTCTTTGCTGCTGACCAGCTCATCGGCTGGGTGCTTAGCCTCGTGCTGAACGTCGGCCGGTAACGGATTGAACGGAGAATAAAAAAATGGCAGCGCGCTGGTATATCGTTCACGCATATTCGAATTTCGAAAAGAAGGTCGCTGAGTCGATCGAAGAGAAGGCCCGTCAGAAGGGTCTTTCTCATCTGTTCGAGAAAATCCTCGTGCCGACCGAAAAGGTTGTCGAGGTGCGTCGTGGCCGTAAGGTCGACAGCGAGCGCAAGTTCTTTCCAGGTTACGTGCTGGTGCGCGCCAACCTGACGGATGAGGCCTATCACCTCATCAAGAACACGCCGAAGGTTACCGGTTTCCTCGGTTCGGACAGCAAGCCTGTTCCGATTCCCGATTATGAAGCCGAGCGTATCCTCGGTCAGGTTCAGGAAGGTGTCGAGCGTCCGAAGTCTTCGGTTTCGTTCGAGATCGGCGAGCAGGTTCGCGTTTCCGACGGTCCGTTCGCGTCGTTCAACGGCGTTGTTCAGGATGTCGACGAAGAGCGTTCGCGCCTGAAGGTGGAAGTTTCGATTTTCGGCCGCGCTACGCCGGTCGAGCTGGAATACAATCAGGTCGAGAAGGTCTGATTGGCGGGGCAAGACCCCAAGCGCGTGGAAGGCAAACTGGCTCTTTAAGCCGGAGCAGGGCGCCGCACCACGCAACCGCAGCCGCCGGAGCAATCCGGCTTAAGGGAAGCCGGGTAACCGGTTTGAATTGAAAGGCAGAGAGATATGGCTAAGAAAGTTGCAGGCCAGCTCAAGTTGCAGGTAAAGGCCGGGGCGGCCAATCCGTCCCCGCCGATCGGTCCGGCACTTGGTCAGCGTGGCATTAACATCATGGAATTCTGCAAGGCGTTCAATGCCGCCACGCAGGAAATGGAAAAGGGTATGCCGATTCCGGTCGTCATCACCTATTACCAGGACAAGTCCTTCACCTTCGTCATGAAGCAGCCGCCGATGACGTATTGGCTGAAGAAGGAAGCCAAGATCACCTCCGGTTCCAAGACGCCTGGCAAGGGCGCCAAGATCGGCTCCATCACCAAGGCTCAGGTCAAGACGATCGCAGAAGCCAAGATGAAGGATCTGAACGCAGCCGACATCGAAGGCGCAATGGCAATGGTTGAGGGCTCCGCCCGCGCCATGGGCCTGGAAGTGGTAGGTTGATCATGGCCAAGGTAGCAAAGCGCATTCAGAAGATCCGCGAAGGTGTGGATCCCAACAAGCTTTACGTTCTCACCGACGCCATTTCGATGGTCAAGGAACGTGCTGTCGCCAAGTTCGATGAAACCGTTGAAGTTTCGATGAACCTCGGCGTTGACCCGCGCCACGCGGACCAGATGGTTCGTGGCGTTGTCAACCTGCCGAACGGCACGGGCCGTGACGTTCGCGTCGCCGTCTTCGCCCGTGGCGCCAAGGCTGATGAAGCCACGGCTGCTGGCGCTGACGTTGTTGGTGCAGAAGAACTGGTTGAAATCGTTCAGGGCGGCAAGATCGACTTCGATCGTTGCATCGCGACCCCGGACATGATGCCGCTCGTCGGCCGTCTCGGCAAGGTACTCGGCCCGCGTGGCATGATGCCGAACCCGAAGGTCGGTACGGTGACCATGGATGTTGCCGGCGCCGTCAAGGCGTCCAAGGGCGGCGCTGTCGAGTTCCGCGTCGAAAAGGCCGGTATCGTACACGCTGGCGTTGGCAAGGCTTCGTTCGACGCCAAGGCTCTTGAGGAAAACATCAAGGCTTTCGCCGATGCCGTCATCAAGGCAAAGCCGGCTGGCGCCAAGGGCAACTATGTCAAGCGCGTCGCCATTTCCTCGACCATGGGTCCGGGCGTCAAGATCGACCCTTCGTCGGTTACGGCTTAATCAATTCTCGCGCTTCCCAAGGGAAGTGTGAATAAAAGAATTTCCGGCTCCCAGGAGCCGGAGATTTCCGGGGAAACCCGGAACTCCTGTCCGAGATTGCGGGTGGCCATTTCCTTCGGGGCCTGGCCTTAATCATTCAACCTGCATGAGACGGGTGAGGCTGGATTTGAGGTATCTGCTGATGCCTGACTGTCCGGTTCGAACCTGGTGTGCCTGTGCCTGAAGCCGTTTGCGGCGACAGAGCGGGGGACAGGATCCTCGAGCGTCGCTCGGGATCTTTGTAAAAAGGTCCCTTGGGGCAAAGGCAAACCCGACGGGTTCACAATCATGTGGTCCCGTCTACTGGAGACAGACAGTGGAAAGAGCGGAAAAACGCGAATTCGTCACGGAGCTGAACGAAGTCTTCAAGGCTTCCGGTTCGGTTGTCGTGGCCCACTATGCTGGTGTCACCGTTGCGCAGATGAACGACTTCCGTTCGAAGATGCGCGCTGCCGGAGGCACCGTCAAGGTCGCGAAGAACCGCCTGGCCAAGATCGCTCTTCAGGGCACGGAGTCGGAAGGGATGACAAATCTCTTCAAGGGCCAGACGCTGATTGCATACAGCGTCGACCCGATGATCGCTCCGAAAGTCGTCATGGATTTCGCAAAGACCAACGACAAGGTCGTTGTTCTCGGTGGTTCCATGGGTGCAACCACGCTCAACGCCGAAGCAGTCAAGTCGCTTGCGACCCTGCCTTCGCTGGACGAGCTGCGCGCAAAGCTGCTGGGCCTTCTCAATGCCCCGGCAACTCGCGTCGCTACGGTTGTCGCCGCACCTGCAAGCCAGCTGGCACGGGTGTTCTCGGCTTACGCCAAGAAGGACGAAGCCGCTTAAGGCGGTTTTTCGCTGTAAATATTCAAACTGGTTCGAACTGAACAAAAGGAACTATCAAAATGGCTGATCTCGCAAAGATCGTAGAAGACCTCTCCACCCTGACCGTTCTGGAAGCTGCAGAACTGTCCAAGCTTCTCGAAGAAAAGTGGGGCGTTTCCGCTGCTGCTCCGGTAGCTGTTGCTGCTGCTGGCGGTGCTGGCGTTGCTGCTGCTGTTGAAGAAGAAAAGACTGAATTCGACGTGATCCTGGTTGACGCTGGCGCCAACAAGATCAACGTCATCAAGGAAGTCCGCGCTATCACGGGCCTCGGCCTGAAGGAAGCCAAGGACCTCGTTGAAGGCGCTCCGAAGGCTGTCAAGGAAGCTGTTTCCAAGGCTGAAGCTGCTGATCTCAAGAAGAAGCTTGAAGAAGCCGGCGCCAAGGTCGACGTTAAGTAATCTTGCGATTGCTGGCGGGAAGGGGCTTCATGCCCCTTTCCGTCGTCATCGTTTTTAAAACTCATTACCCAAAAGCCGCGTGAAAATGGCTTTTGGGTAATGGGTTCTTCAAGAGAATGGTTCCGAACCGGCTCATCTAGGCAATCCGGCCTGATCGATCCGGGATGTGGAACGAGATTGATGAAACCCATTGCTTGACGGGATCGACTGGCCATCGGTTCCCGTCCGTTGCAGGCCCGGATGCAATTTTTAAAGGAGCGACGATGGCTCAGACCCTTTCGTTTAACGGTCGCAGGCGCGTACGCAAGTTTTTCGGCAAAATTCCAGAAGTAGCGGAAATGCCGAACCTCATCGAGGTTCAGAAGGCTTCGTACGACCAGTTTCTCATGGTTGACGAGCCCAAGGGTGGCCGTCCCGACGAGGGATTGAATGCCGTATTCAAGTCCGTATTCCCGATCACCGATTTTTCCGGCGCCTCCATGCTCGAATTCGTGTCCTACGAATTCGAAGCGCCGAAGTTCGACGTAGAGGAATGCCGTCAGCGCGATCTGACCTATGCAGCGCCGCTGAAGGTGACGCTGCGCCTCATCGTGTTCGATATCGATGAAGATACGGGCGCGAAGTCCATCAAGGACATCAAGGAACAGTCCGTCTACATGGGCGACATGCCGCTCATGACCAATAACGGTACGTTCATCGTCAACGGCACCGAGCGCGTCATCGTTTCGCAGATGCACCGTTCGCCGGGCGTGTTCTTCGATCACGACAAGGGCAAGAGCCATTCTTCCGGCAAGCTGCTTTTCGCTGCCCGCGTTATCCCGTATCGCGGTTCCTGGCTCGACATCGAATTCGACGCCAAGGACATCGTCTATGCGCGTATCGACCGTCGCCGCAAGCTGCCCGTGACCTCGCTCCTGATGGCGCTCGGCATGGACGGCGAAGAAATCCTGTCGACCTTCTATACCAAGGCTACCTACGAGCGCGCCGGTGACGGCTGGCGTATCCCGTTCCAGCCTGACGCGCTGAAGAATGCCAAGGTCATCACCGACATGATCGACGCCGACACCGGCGAAGTTGTTGTCGAGGGTGGCAAGAAGCTGACCCCGCGCCTTATCCGCCAGCTAGTCGACAAGGGCCTGAAGGCGCTTAAGGCGACTGACGAAGACCTCTACGGAAACTTCCTGGCCGAAGACATCGTCAACTACGAGACGGGTGAAATCTATCTCGAAGCTGGCGACGAAATCGACGAGAAGACGCTTGGCCTGATCCTTCAGTCCGGCTTCGACGAGATTCCGGTTCTCAACATCGACCACGTCAATGTTGGCGCCTACATCCGTAACACGCTCTCCGTTGACAAGAACCAGAACCGCCAGGAAGCGCTGTTCGACATCTACCGCGTCATGCGTCCGGGCGAACCGCCGACCATGGACTCCGCGGAAGCGATGTTCAACTCGCTGTTCTTCGATGCAGAGCGTTACGATCTCTCGGCTGTTGGCCGCGTGAAGATGAACATGCGTCTCGACCTCGATGCGGAAGACACCGTGCGCACGCTGCGCAAGGAAGACATCCTCGCCGTCGTCAAGATGCTGGTCGAACTGCGCGACGGCAAGGGCGAAATCGACGACATCGACAACCTCGGCAACCGCCGTGTACGTTCGGTCGGCGAGCTGATGGAAAACCAGTACCGTCTCGGCCTTCTGCGCATGGAACGTGCGATCAAGGAACGTATGTCCTCGATCGAAATCGACACCGTGATGCCGCAGGACCTGATCAATGCAAAGCCGGCAGCTGCCGCCGTTCGCGAATTCTTCGGTTCCTCGCAGCTGTCGCAGTTCATGGACCAGGTGAACCCGCTTTCGGAAATCACCCACAAGCGTCGTCTTTCGGCTCTTGGACCGGGTGGTCTGACCCGCGAGCGCGCCGGCTTCGAAGTCCGCGACGTTCACCCGACCCACTACGGCCGTATTTGCCCGATCGAAACGCCGGAAGGCCCGAACATCGGTCTGATCAACTCGCTTGCCACCTTTGCCCGCGTCAACAAGTACGGCTTCATCGAAAGCCCGTACCGCAAGATCATCGACGGCAAGGTGACGACCGACGTTATCTACCTCTCCGCCATGGAAGAGGCCAAGTACTACGTCGCACAGGCCAATGCCGAACTCGATGGCGAAGGCGCCTTCACTGAAGAGTTCGTCGTCTGCCGTCACTCGGGCGAAGTTATGCTCGCACCGCGCGACAACATCAACCTGATGGACGTTTCGCCGAAGCAGCTCGTTTCGGTCGCGGCGGCTCTCATTCCGTTCCTGGAAAACGACGACGCCAACCGCGCTCTCATGGGCTCGAACATGCAGCGTCAGGCCGTTCCGCTTCTGCGGGCGGAAGCGCCGTTCGTCGGCACAGGCATGGAACCGATCGTCGCCCGTGACTCCGGCGCTGCCATCGCAGCTCGCCGCGGCGGTGTCGTCGACCAGGTCGATGCGACGCGTATCGTTATCCGCGCTACGGAAGAACTCGATGCCGGCAAGTCGGGCGTTGATATCTACCGTCTGCAGAAGTTCCAGCGTTCGAACCAGAACACCTGCGTCAACCAGCGTCCGCTGGTCGCCGTCGGCGATCTCATCTCCAAGGGTGACATCATCGCGGACGGTCCGTCGACCGACCTCGGTGACCTGGCGCTCGGCCGCAACGCGCTCGTCGCGTTCATGCCCTGGAACGGCTACAACTACGAAGACTCGATCCTGATGTCGGAGCGTATCGTTTCCGACGACGTGTTCACCTCCATTCACATCGAAGAATTCGAAGTGATGGCGCGTGACACGAAGCTTGGTCCGGAAGAAATCACGCGCGACATTCCGAACGTTTCGGAAGAAGCGCTGAAGAACCTCGACGAAGCCGGTATCGTTTACATCGGTGCGGAAGTTCAGCCGGGCGACATCCTCGTCGGCAAGATCACGCCGAAGGGCGAAAGCCCGATGACGCCGGAAGAAAAGCTTCTGCGCGCCATCTTCGGTGAAAAGGCTTCCGACGTTCGCGACACCTCCATGCGCATGCCTCCGGGCACGTTCGGTACGGTCGTCGAAGTCCGCGTCTTCAACCGTCACGGTGTGGAGAAGGACGAGCGCGCGATGGCAATCGAGCGCGAAGAGATCGAACGTCTGGCGAAGGACCGCGACGACGAACAGGCAATCCTTGACCGTAACGTCTACGGCCGCCTGATCGACATGCTGCGTGGCCACGTTTCCATCGCTGGTCCGAAGGGCTTCAAGAAGGGCGTCGAGCTTTCCAACGCCGTCGTCTCCGAATATCCCCGCTCGCAGTGGTGGATGTTTGCAGTCGAAGACGAGAAGGCCCAGTCCGAACTGGAAGCGCTTCGCGGCCAGTACGACGAATCCAAGTCGCGCCTTGAACAGCGCTTCATGGACAAGGTCGAAAAGGTCCAGCGCGGCGATGAAATGCCTCCGGGCGTCATGAAGATGGTCAAGGTCTTTGTTGCTGTGAAGCGCAAGATCCAGCCGGGCGACAAGATGGCCGGCCGTCACGGTAACAAGGGCGTCGTCTCGCGTATCGTTCCGGTCGAAGACATGCCGTTCCTCGAAGACGGCACGCATGTCGACATCTGCTTGAACCCGCTCGGCGTGCCTTCGCGCATGAACGTCGGCCAGATCCTCGAAACCCACCTCGCATGGGCATGCGCAGGCATGGGCAAGAAGATCGGCGAGATGCTCGAAGAGTATCGCAAGACGATGGACATCAGCGAGCTTCGCACCGAGCTCACCGAAATCTATGCGAGTGAATCGCATGATGAGGTGCAGCGCTTTGATGACGAATCGCTGGTCAAGCTTGCCGAAGAAGCCAAGCGCGGTGTTTCCATCGCGACGCCGGTCTTCGACGGTGCGCATGAGCCTGACGTCGCCGCGATGCTGAAGAAGGCAGGTCTGCATGAATCCGGCCAGTCCGTCCTTTATGACGGTCGTACCGGTGAGCCGTTCGACCGCAAGGTCACCGTCGGCTACATGTACATGATCAAGCTGAACCACCTTGTTGACGACAAGATCCACGCTCGCTCGATCGGTCCTTACTCGCTCGTTACCCAGCAGCCGCTGGGCGGCAAGGCGCAGTTCGGCGGACAGCGCTTCGGGGAAATGGAAGTCTGGGCTCTGGAAGCATACGGCGCGGCTTACACGCTGCAGGAAATGCTCACCGTCAAGTCGGACGACGTGGCGGGCCGCACCAAGGTCTACGAGGCGATCGTCCGTGGTGACGACACGTTCGAGGCCGGCATTCCGGAGAGCTTCAACGTTCTCGTCAAGGAAATGCGGTCGCTCGGCCTTTCGGTCGAACTGGAGAACTCGAAGGTCGAGAACCAGTCCGAGGATCAGCTGCCCGACGCAGCGGAATAAAATTGAGAGAGGTGGGCGCCTTTTAGGCGCCTGCCGGTTCCTCCGGCAGCCTGCGGTTGCCGAGGGACACTTTCGCCGCATTGTGCGGTTAATCCGTATTTAAAGCTCTGGACGGTGACCCGGGAAGAAGCCGGTCCAGATGCAAACAGGGGCAGCAGCTAGCCTCTCAAGGAGACAAGGCATGAACCAAGAGGTCATGAATCTTTTCAATCCTCAGGTGCCTGCGCAGCATTTCGATTCCATCCGGATTTCGATCGCTTCGCCGGAAAAAATCCTGTCGTGGTCCTACGGCGAGATCAAGAAGCCGGAAACCATCAACTACCGTACGTTCAAGCCGGAACGCGACGGTCTTTTCTGCGCGCGCATTTTCGGACCGATCAAGGACTACGAATGCCTGTGCGGCAAGTACAAGCGCATGAAGTACAAGGGCATCATCTGCGAAAAGTGCGGCGTTGAAGTGACGCTGTCGCGCGTTCGCCGTGAGCGCATGGGCCATATCGAGCTCGCAGCGCCCGTTGCCCATATCTGGTTCCTGAAGTCGCTTCCCTCGCGTATCTCGACCTTGCTCGACATGACGCTGAAGGATGTCGAACGCGTTCTCTATTTCGAGAACTACATCGTCACCGAACCGGGCCTCACCTCGATGAAGCAGAACCAGCTTCTGTCCGAGGAAGAGTACATGATTGCCGTTGACGAATTCGGCGAAGACCAGTTCACCGCCATGATCGGCGCTGAAGCCATCTATGAGATGCTGGCTTCGATGAACCTCGAAAAGATCGCCGGCGACCTGCGTGCGGAACTTGCTGAGACCACGTCTGATCTCAAGCAGAAGAAGCTGATGAAGCGCCTGAAGATCGTCGAGAACTTCATGGAGAGCGGCAACCGTCCGGAATGGATGATCATGAAGGTCGTTCCGGTCATTCCGCCGGACCTGCGCCCGCTGGTTCCGCTGGATGGCGGCCGTTTTGCGACGTCCGACCTCAACGATCTCTATCGTCGCGTCATCAACCGTAACAACCGTCTGAAGCGCCTGATCGAGCTTCGTGCGCCTGGCATCATCATCCGCAACGAAAAGCGTATGTTGCAGGAATCCGTCGATGCGCTGTTCGATAACGGCCGTCGCGGCCGCGTCATCACGGGTGCCAACAAGCGTCCGCTGAAGTCGCTCTCCGACATGCTCAAGGGCAAGCAGGGCCGTTTCCGCCAGAACCTTCTCGGCAAGCGCGTCGACTATTCCGGTCGTTCGGTCATCGTGACCGGTCCGGAACTGAAGCTGCACCAGTGCGGCCTGCCGAAGAAGATGGCGCTCGAGCTGTTCAAGCCGTTCATCTACGCCCGCCTCGACGCCAAGGGTTACTCCTCGACCGTCAAGCAGGCCAAGAAGCTGGTTGAAAAGGAAAAGCCTGAAGTTTGGGATATCCTCGACGAGGTCATCCGCGAGCATCCGGTTCTCCTGAACCGCGCACCGACGCTGCACCGTCTGGGTATCCAGGCTTTCGAACCCATGCTGGTCGAAGGCAAGGCCATCCAGCTGCACCCGCTCGTCTGCACGGCCTTCAACGCTGACTTCGACGGTGACCAGATGGCTGTTCACGTTCCGCTTTCGCTGGAAGCCCAGCTGGAAGCGCGCGTGTTGATGATGTCGACCAACAACATCCTGCATCCGGCAAACGGCCACCCGATCATCGTTCCTTCGCAGGACATGGTTCTCGGCCTGTATTACCTGTCGATCATGAACCAGAACGAGCCGGGCGAAGGCATGGCCTTCTCGGATATCGGCGAACTGCATCACGCGCTTGAAAACAAGGTCGTGACGCTGCATGCCAAGATCCGTGGCCGCTTCAAGACCGTGGATGCCGACGGCAAGCCGGTTTCCAAGATCCATGAAACGACCCCTGGCCGTATGCTGATTGGCGAACTTCTGCCGAAGAACGTCAACGTGCCTTTCGACGTCTGCAACCAGGAAATGACCAAGAAGAACATCTCCAAGATGATCGACACGGTCTACCGCCATTGCGGCCAGAAAGACACGGTCATCTTCTGCGACCGCATCATGCAGCTCGGTTTTGCCCATGCCTGCCGCGCCGGCATTTCGTTCGGCAAGGACGACATGGTCATTCCGGACAGCAAGGTGAAGATCGTCGGTGACACCGAAGCTCTCGTGAAGGAATACGAACAGCAGTATAACGATGGTCTCATCACCCAGGGCGAAAAGTACAACAAGGTTGTCGACGCCTGGGGCAAGGCTACCGAAAAGGTCGCCGAAGAAATGATGGCACGCATCAAGGCTGTCGAGTTCGATCCGGAAACGGGCCGCCAGAAGCCGATGAACTCCATCTACATGATGTCCCACTCGGGCGCCCGTGGTTCTCCGAACCAGATGCGTCAGCTTGGCGGCATGCGCGGCCTGATGGCGAAGCCGTCGGGTGAAATCATCGAGACGCCGATCATCTCGAACTTCAAGGAAGGCCTGACCGTTAACGAGTACTTCAACTCGACCCACGGTGCCCGTAAGGGTCTCGCAGACACCGCCTTGAAGACCGCGAACTCGGGTTATCTTACCCGTCGTCTCGTCGACGTCGCGCAGGATTGCATCGTCAACTCCGTGGATTGCGGTACCGACAAGGGCCTCACCATGACCGCCATCGTCGATGCCGGTCAGGTTGTTGCCTCGCTTGGCGCACGTATTCTCGGCCGTACGGCTCTAGACGATATCGATCATCCGGTTTCCGGCGAGAACATCGTCAAGGCCGGCACGCTTATCGATGAGGCCGATGTGGCCGCCATCGAAAAGGCGGGCATCCAGTCCGTTCGCATCCGCTCCGCTCTGACCTGCGAAGTGCAGATCGGCGTCTGCGGCGTCTGCTACGGTCGTGACCTTGCACGCGGTACGCCTGTCAACATGGGCGAAGCCGTTGGCGTCATCGCCGCACAGTCGATCGGTGAACCGGGTACGCAGCTCACCATGCGTACGTTCCACCTTGGCGGTACGGCGAACGTGGTCGACCAGTCGTTCCTCGAAGCGTCGTATGAAGGCACGATCCAGATCAAGAACCGCAACATCCTGCGGAACTCGGAAGGCGTTCTCATCGCCATGGGTCGTAACATGTCCGTTACGATCCTTGATGAGCGCGGCGCGGAACGTTCCTCGCAGCGTGTCGCTTACGGTTCGAAGATCTTCGTGGATGATGGCGACAAGGTTAAGCGTGGCCAGCGTCTTGCAGAGTGGGACCCCTACACCCGTCCGATGATGACGGAAGTGGAAGGTACCGTTCACTTCGAAGACCTCGTCGACGGTCTCTCCGTTCTGGAAGCGACCGACGAATCCACCGGCATCACCAAGCGTCAGGTCATTGACTGGCGTTCGACGCCGCGCGGTTCGGACTTGAAGCCCGCGATCATCATCAAGGACGCTTCCGGCGCTGTGGCGAAGCTTAGCCGTGGTGGCGAAGCTCGCTTCCATCTGTCCGTGGATGCCATCCTGTCGGTCGAGCCGGGTTCCAAGGTCTCCCAGGGTGACGTGCTTGCACGTTCGCCGCTGGAAAGCGCCAAGACGAAGGACATCACCGGTGGTCTGCCGCGTGTTGCCGAACTGTTCGAAGCACGTCGTCCGAAGGATCACGCCATCATCGCCGAGATTGATGGTACGATCCGCCTCGGCCGCGACTACAAGAACAAGCGTCGCGTGATGATCGAGCCTGCGGAAGACGGCGTCGAGCCGGTCGAATACCTGATCCCGAAGGGCAAGCCCTTCCATCTTCAGGAAGGCGACTACATCGAGAAGGGCGAATACATTCTCGACGGCAACCCGGCGCCGCACGACATTCTGGCGATCAAGGGCGTGGAGGCTCTGGCTTCCTACCTCGTGAACGAAATCCAGGAAGTCTATCGACTGCAGGGCGTTGTGATCAACGACAAGCACATCGAGGTGATCGTTCGCCAGATGCTGCAGAAGGTTGAAATCACCGATGCTGGCGACAGCCAGTACATCGTTGGCGACAACGTCGATCGCATCGAGCTTGACGACAACAACGACCGCCTGATCGAAGAAGGCAAGAAGCCTGCCTATGGCGAGCCGGTTCTGCTCGGCATCACCAAGGCTTCGCTGCAGACGCCGTCCTTCATCTCGGCCGCATCCTTCCAGGAAACCACCAAGGTTCTCACGGAAGCTGCGATCGCCGGCAAGACGGACACGCTGCAGGGCCTCAAGGAAAACGTCATCGTCGGCCGTCTCATCCCGGCCGGTACCGGCGGCACCATGACGCAGATCCGCCGCATCGCCACCTCGCGCGACGACCTCATCCTCGAGGAACGCCGCAAGGGTACGGGTGCAGGCTCTGCGAACCAGATGCTGCAGGACATGACGGACCAGGCTCCGGCCGCCGAATAAGGTCAGACAGGGCAGGGGCTTTACGAAGCCCCGCCAAAGGTTCAATGGAAACGCCCGGAGCAATCCGGGCGTTTTTGTTTGTGTGGAAGCCACCGGCGAGTCAGCGCGATTTTACGATTTGTCTTTGAGATTATCTTCAGCCGCGCGGCGAGGGTCAGCTCTGTTCGCGGATGTTATAGCGGGTGAGAACGGAGAGCCGGCGAACGAGATCAGTTTGGCCGGTGCTGCCAGTCTTCGCATAGATCGACTTGGCGTTGCTGCGCACCGTTTCATGGGAAATCTGCAATTGCTTCGCCACGGCGGGAAGCGAGAGCCCCTTCATGATTTCCAGAGCCACGCGGGCCTCGCGCTTGGTGAGATCGTATAGCCCTTTTAACAGTGACGTTGCATCGGTGATGGTGCCCATGGGTTGCGATATCAGCACGATGGCGGAACCTTTCGGGGACAAATCCAGTGCGTTCCTGCGCAGCGGTATGACGTGGAGGATGCAGGACCGATCTTCGCCGGTCGGGAGGGGGAAAGAGCCGGCATTATCTCCGGCGAGCGCCTTATAGAGCAGCCGGTTTACTCTTTCGTCTGACACCACGATCCTGTCGCGGGCACGGGTGGAAATACATTTCCTGAGAGAGAGAAACATGTCGTTTGCGGAGAGGATACGCCCGCTCGCCTGTAGCACCGCCGCTGGCGCGCCTATGGCGTTCAGCCCGAGCGTCATGGCGTCGGCCTTCTGTCGCTGCAGCCGGGTTGCGAGGGTGAGGCTGCGGGCAATGTGTGGCCTCAGCCGGCCCAGCGCCGCCATGGTTTCCGGCCCGATGACGCCGCTATCGAGTTTGCGTTCGAAAAGCACTGTCATTTCCGGATGATCCGGTGGCGCAATCTGCGTTGCCGCGCCATATCCCAATCCGCGCGGCATCAGGAAGTCACGCACGATCGGCAATCCGGCCCATTCGTCATGGGTGAAGACGTCAAAATCCTGTACGAAGGAAAACTGTCCTTCGCGGATTGCGCGGGTTAGGCGATCGTTGCGCCTGTTCCAGCCGCCTTCCATGAAGGCCTGCATCACGTCCTGCAGATTGGGGGTAAAGAGCCATGCCTCTTCCTCACCCTTGCCCCAGGTAAGCGCACCGCCCCAGAAATCCAGGCGGTTACCGATTGTCTCTATGACCTCAGCCCAGCGATCAGGGAAAAGTGCCGCCTCGTAAATGTCATCGATAATGTCTGCTGAAGATATATTATCCAACCCGCCACCGGAATTTTGCGCCGGTACTATTGTAAGCTCATATTTTGGTATTGTTCAACGGATAAAGAAATAATACTATTGTATTAAAAGTATATAATCTATGAGTGACTTAATATATTGATAAGTTTGCCGAAGGGGTCGCGCACGAAAAGGCGGCGTACGCCCCATGCCTCGACGGCGGGGCCGTATTCGATGGGCAGCCCGGCCTTCAGGATTCTGGCGTGGACCTCCTCGAAATCATCAACCTCGATCGAAAGGTCCGGCACATCATTGCCGGAGCCGCCTTCACTTGCGAAGCTGACCTGTGCTCTTGCTTCGAGCGGGCTGGCATGGGTGACGATCCAGCCGTGATCCATGGCGACGGGCATGCCGAGAATATCGCAATAAAACGCCTTCGCCCGCGCTGGGTCGGGCGTTTCTATATTGGCGACGACCCGTCTTACCGCCATGGATTTGCGCCTCAGGCGAAACGGATGATGGCGACTTCGCCTTCGAGCGCGCCCTGATAGGCGGAAGCGTGCGGCTCTTCATCGGGAACTTCGGTCAGCATGCCGATCTGGTCGAGGTCCGCTTCGATGAAGCCTTCCTCGGAAAGCGCGTTCAGCGTTTCGCGCACGGCGGTATCGTCGTCCGGCGCCCGCAAAATGACGTGGATGTCGATGCCTTCGGAATTGTCGTGCTCATAGGCCTTGCCGATGACGATGAAGACCATCGGCTCTTCGCGTCCGTTGTCGTTGTCGGGGAGGGTGCTCATGACGCGGTTCCTTGATCATTCGTTGCTGTAATGGGGGCCGATGGAATCGGTTCCGCCCGTGGCGGCGCTGCTCCGGCTCGCCACAGGGAATCAATAGACGGATTTTATGAAAAGCCAAAGCGTGGAGGTCGAAATCGCAACCTTCTGCGCCGACTTATGTTAAAGCTGGCTGGAAATGGCCCGGACGCGGGCTTCGTGGCCGCGGGCGCGCGGGCAAAATGCGGATTCGCCCTTGACGAAAGCTGGCTAAAACAGTAGTACGCCCGCCATCGGAGCCTCTGTGGGTGCTGGCCGTTCGGAAAGCTTTTTCCCGAACATCATCTCAAACGGGTCTCCATTGCACGTAGAAGACACGAATGTTGCACGCAAGACGCCTCATCCGGTGTCCTCTGCTCTTGGTGGTCCATCCGTGAAACCGGATCGGGCCACGTTTTGCGCATGAGGATATATGCGTGCATCGTCGCCGGCAACGGCATAGCCGCCACCCGTGAGGGTGGCTTAAGTAGTTTTTGCAAGGGATGGTTATATGCCTACCGTAAACCAGCTGATCCGCAAGCCTCGCCAGGCACAGGTAAAGCGCAACAAGGTTCCTGCTCTTCAGGAAAACCCGCAGAAGCGTGGTGTTTGCACCCGCGTTTACACGACGACCCCGAAGAAGCCGAACTCGGCTCTGCGTAAGGTTGCCAAGATCCGCCTCACCAACGGCTTCGAAGTCATCGGTTACATTCCGGGCGAAGGTCACAACCTTCAGGAACACTCCGTGGTCATGATCCGCGGCGGCCGCGTAAAGGACTTGCCGGGTGTGCGTTACCACATCATCCGCGGTGTTCTCGATACCCAGGGCGTCAAGAACCGCAAGCAGCGCCGCTCCAAGTACGGTGCGAAGCGTCCGAAGTAATTCGGGTTTAACAAATTCCGGCGCTGCGCGAGGTTCTCCGCGTGGTAAAGCGTCAATAACATTGAGAGACAAAAAATATGTCCCGTCGCCATAGTGCAGAAAAGCGTGAGATCAACCCGGACCCGAAGTTCGGCGATCTGGTCGTCACCAAGTTCATGAACGCCATCATGCTTCACGGCAAGAAGTCGGTCGCAGAAAGCATCGTTTACGGCGCGTTCGACGTCGTTCAGGGCAAGACGAAGCAGGAGCCGCTCGGCGTGTTCCACTCCGCCCTCGACAACGTTGCTCCGCACGTTGAAGTGCGTTCGCGCCGCGTTGGTGGTGCCACCTATCAGGTTCCCGTCGACGTTCGCCCCGAGCGCCGTCAGGCTCTCGCTATTCGCTGGCTGATCACGGCTGCCCGCAAGCGCAACGAAACGACCATGGTCGATCGCCTTTCCGGCGAACTCATGGACGCTGCGAACAACCGCGGTTCTGCTGTCAAGAAGCGCGAAGACACGCACAAGATGGCCGACGCCAACCGCGCATTCTCGCATTACCGCTGGTAATCTTAACCGGTCGCATATCGAAAGGCAGTCCATTATGGCTCGCGAATATAAAATCGAAGACTACCGCAATTTCGGTATCATGGCGCATATCGACGCCGGCAAGACGACGACCACCGAGCGTATCCTTTATTACACCGGTAAGTCGCACAAGATCGGTGAAGTTCACGATGGCGCAGCCACGATGGACTGGATGGAACAGGAGCAGGAGCGTGGTATCACCATCACCTCCGCTGCCACCACGACCTTCTGGAAGGGTCGCGACGGCAAGATGCGCCGCTTCAACATCATCGACACCCCCGGCCACGTCGACTTCACCATTGAGGTTGAGCGTTCGCTGCGCGTTCTCGACGGCGCCATCGCGCTGCTTGACGCCAACGCCGGTGTTGAGCCGCAGACGGAAACCGTCTGGCGCCAGGCCGAGAAGTATCATGTTCCGCGCATGATCTTCTGCAACAAGATGGACAAGACCGGCGCTGACTTCTACCGCTCGGTAGAAATGATCAAGACCCGTCTCGGCGCCATCGCCGTTGTCATGCAGCTGCCGATCGGCGCTGAGACCGAGTTCAAGGGCGTTATCGACCTGATCGAGATGAACGCACTCATCTGGCGCGACGAATCGCTCGGCGCTCAGTGGGACGTCGTCGAAATTCCTGAAGACATGAAGGCCAAGGCTGACGAATATCGCGAAAAGCTGATCGAGACCGTTGTCGAGATCGACGAAGAAGCGATGGAAGACTACCTGAACGGCATCATGCCCGACAACGAGAAGATCCGTGCGCTCGTTCGTCGCGGCACCATCGACGTGAAGTTCCACCCGATGTTCTGCGGTACCGCGTTCAAGAACAAGGGCGTTCAGCCGCTTCTCGACGCCGTCGTCGACTACCTGCCTTCGCCGCTGGACATTCCCGCGATCAAGGGCATCGACTTCAAGACCGAAGCCGAAATCGAGCGTCATGCCGATGACAGCGAGCCGCTTTCCATGCTCGCGTTCAAGATCATGAACGACCCCTTCGTTGGCTCGCTGACCTTCGCACGTATCTACTCGGGCAAACTCGAAAAGGGTACGTCTGTCATCAACACGGTCAAGGACAAGCGCGAGCGCGTCGGCCGTATGCTGCAGATGCATTCCAACAGCCGTGAAGACATCGAAGAAGCCTTTGCCGGCGACATCGTTGCTCTGGCTGGCCTCAAGGAAACCACCACTGGCGATACGCTCTGCGATCCGCTGAAGCCGGTTATCCTCGAGCGCATGGAATTCCCTGAGCCGGTCATCCAGATCGCGATCGAGCCGAAGACCAAGGGCGACCAGGAAAAGATGGGCCTCGCGCTCAACCGTCTGGCTGCTGAAGATCCTTCGTTCCGCGTCAAGACGGATGAAGAATCCGGTCAGACGATCATCGCAGGCATGGGCGAACTTCACCTCGACATTCTCGTTGACCGTATGCGTCGCGAGTTCAAGGTTGAAGCTACCGTCGGCGCTCCGCAGGTTGCCTACCGCGAAACCATCACGCGTCAGCACGAAGAAGACTACACGCACAAGAAGCAGTCCGGTGGTACCGGTCAGTTCGCTCGCGTGAAGATCATCTTCGAACCGAACCCCGAAGGCGAAGACTTCAAGTTCGAATCGAAGATCGTCGGTGGTGCTGTTCCGAAGGAATACATCCCGGGCGTTCAGAAGGGTATCGAAAGCGTTCTGTCTTCCGGTCCGCTGGCTGGCTTCCCGATGCTCGGCGTCAAGGCGACGCTGGTCGACGGTGCATTCCACGATGTTGACTCGTCGGTTCTCGCCTTCGAAATCGCATCGCGTGCCTGCTTCCGTGAAGCAGCGAAGAAGGCTGGCGCACAGCTTCTCGAGCCGATGATGAAGGTCGAAGTCGTAACGCCGGAAGACTATGTCGGTGACGTTATCGGCGATCTGAACTCCCGTCGTGGTCAGATCCAGGGCCAGGAAAGCCGTGGTATCGCCGTCGTCATCAACGCGCATGTTCCGCTCGCGAACATGTTCAAGTACGTCGACAACCTGCGCTCCATGTCGCAGGGCCGTGCACAGTACTCGATGACGTTCGACCACTATTCGCCGGTTCCGTCGAACGTGGCGCAGGAAATCCAGGCAAAGTACTCCGGTCAGAAGTGATCGGGGTACGCCCCACCGAATTTTGAAGATTATTCCCGTCAAGGGACAAGAATGGAGAGCCACTAATGGCAAAGAGCAAGTTCGAGCGCAATAAGCCGCACGTCAACATTGGCACGATCGGTCACGTTGACCATGGCAAGACGTCGCTGACGGCAGCAATCACGAAGTTCTTCGGCGAGTTCAAGGCGTATGACCAGATCGACGCGGCTCCGGAAGAAAAGGCTCGTGGTATCACGATCTCGACGGCACACGTTGAATACGAGACGCCTGCCCGTCACTACGCGCACGTCGACTGCCCCGGCCACGCCGACTACGTGAAGAACATGATCACCGGTGCTGCCCAGATGGACGGCGCGATCCTGGTTTGCTCTGCAGCTGACGGCCCGATGCCGCAGACGCGCGAGCACATCCTGCTTGCCCGCCAGGTTGGCGTTCCGGCAATCGTCGTGTTCCTCAACAAGGTCGACCAGGTTGACGACGCCGAGCTTCTCGAGCTCGTTGAACTGGAAGTTCGCGAACTTCTGTCGTCCTACGACTTCCCGGGCGACGATATCCCGATCATCAAGGGTTCGGCACTTGCCGCTCTTGAAGATTCTGACAAGAAGATCGGTGAAGACGCAATCCGCGAGCTGATGGCTGCTGTTGACGCCTACATCCCGACGCCTGAGCGTCCGATCGACCAGCCGTTCCTGATGCCGATCGAAGACGTGTTCTCGATCTCTGGCCGTGGTACGGTTGTGACGGGTCGCGTTGAGCGCGGTATCGTCAAGGTTGGTGAAGAAGTCGAAATCGTCGGCATCCGTCCGACCTCGAAGACGACTGTTACCGGCGTTGAAATGTTCCGCAAGCTGCTCGATCAGGGCCAGGCTGGCGACAACATCGGTGCACTGGTTCGCGGTGTTACCCGTGACGGCGTTGAGCGTGGTCAGATCCTGTGCAAGCCGGGTTCGGTCAAGCCGCACAAGAAGTTCATGGCAGAAGCCTACATCCTGACGAAGGAAGAAGGCGGCCGTCATACGCCGTTCTTCACGAACTACCGTCCGCAGTTCTACTTCCGTACGACTGACGTGACCGGCATCGTGTCGCTTCCTGAAGGCACGGAAATGGTTATGCCTGGCGACAACGTCACCGTTGAAGTCGAGCTGATCGTTCCGATCGCGATGGAAGAAAAGCTGCGCTTCGCTATCCGCGAAGGCGGCCGTACCGTCGGCGCCGGCATCGTGGCCTCGATCGTCGAGTAATTTCGACCATTGAAATTCTGACTGGCGGCGGTGTGAACAACACCGCCGCCGGCCTTTTAGTAAAAAGCCTGGCGGCGTTGCATTTTTAGTGCTTGAAAAATTCGGTGAAAGCGCGTAAACGCGCACTCACAATCACCGCTGGATTCGCAAGCGATTGCGGAGCGCGGTGTTTTTAGCAATACAGACTACCGAAATGATTGGGGTGTAACGCTCATCCCTCTCGATTTTTGAAAATCTGCGGCGCCACGATCAATAGAAGTTCATGTGTTTCCGCGTGCGGAAACGAATAACAAAGAACAAGGACAAGACGAATGAACGGCCAGAATATCCGTATCCGCCTCAAGGCGTTCGATCACCGGATCCTCGATGCCTCTACCCGTGAAATCGTGTCGACCGCAAAGCGCACCGGCGCCAGCGTTCGCGGCCCGGTTCCGCTCCCCACCCGCATCGAAAAGTTTACCGTCAACCGCTCTCCCCACGTTGATAAGAAGAGCCGTGAACAGTTCGAAATGCGGACGCACAAGCGTCTTCTCGATATCGTTGACCCCACCCCGCAGACTGTCGATGCTTTGATGAAGCTCGACCTCGCTGCTGGCGTTGACGTGGAAATCAAGCTCTAAGACCCGGCCCGATCCATCCAAGGTGAGGGCTGAAGTAACAAGGCCGGGCTTCACCCTCGGGTGAAGGCCAATAACAAGGAAGGTACGTGGAGAAATCCAACGACTTCCAAACCGGAGACCGGAAACATCGTGAGATGTCGAAGGGCACTCCTTAACAAAGGCCAGAGAGGGTTTTCCCTTCAAGGCTCGCAAGAGGATGAACCAATGCGTTCAGGTGTGATTGCACAGAAAGTGGGTATGACACGCGTCTATAACGACGCAGGTGAACATATCCCTGTAACAGTATTGCGACTGGATAACGTACAAGTCGTTGCCCAGCGCACGGAAGACAAGAATGGCTACACCGCAGTTCAGCTCGGTGCCGGCCAGTCCAAGGTCAAGAACACGACGAAGGCGCTTCGCGGTCATTTTGCCGCTGCCAACGTCGAGCCGAAAGCCAAGCTCGTCGAGTTCCGGGTTTCCCCCGAGAACCTGATCGACATCGGTGCAACACTGACCGCAAATCATTTTCAGTCCGGCCAGCTGGTCGACGTCACTGGAACCACGATCGGTAAAGGTTTTGCCGGTGCTATGAAGCGTCACAACTTCGGTGGTGGCCGCGCTTCGCACGGTAACTCCGTATCGCACCGTGCACACGGTTCGACCGGTAACAACCAGGATCCGGGCCGCGTCTGGAAGGGCAAGCGCATGGCTGGTCATATGGGCCAGACGCGCGTTACGACCCAGAACCTCGAAGTCGTTTCGACCGATGAAGACCGTGGCCTCATCCTCGTGAAGGGTGCAGTTCCCGGCTCGAAGGGTTCCTGGATCATCGTCCGCGACGCCGTCAAGTCGGCTGCGAAGTAAGGGAGCCTTATCATGGAATTGAACGTCAAAACCCTCGAGGGAAAAGACGCCGGCAAGGTTTCTCTGTCGGATGAGATCTTCGGCCTCGACCCCCGCCAGGACATCCTGGCCCGTATGGTTCGCTGGCAGCTTGCAAAGAAGCAGCAGGGAACCCACAAGTCCAAGAACCGGTCGGAAGTTTCCCGCACCGGCGCGAAGATGTACAAGCAGAAGGGTACGGGCCGCGCTCGTCACCATTCGGCTCGCGCACCGCAGTTCCGCGGCGGCGGCAAGGCCCACGGCCCGGTCGTTCGCAGCCACGCACATGACCTTCCCAAGAAGGTTCGTGCGCTTGCTCTGCGTCACGCCCTGTCTGCAAAGCTGAAGGCTGAAGAACTGATCATCGTCGATCAGCTCGTCGCGTCCGAAGCAAAGACCAAGGCTCTGCTGGGCAGCTTCGCTTCGCTTGGCCTGACCAACGCTCTCGTCATCGGTGGCGCCGAACTTGATGGCAACTTCAAGCTCGCTGCTCAGAACATCCCGAATGTGGACGTTCTGCCGGTACAGGGCATCAATGTTTACGACATCCTGCGCCGTGGCAAGCTGGTGCTTTCCAAGGCTGCTGTAGAGGCTCTGGAGGAGCGGTTCAAATGACGGATCTTCGCCACTACGATGTGATCGTATCTCCTTCGATCACGGAAAAGTCGACGCTGGTATCCGAACAGAACCAGGTCGTATTCAACGTCGCCAAAAGCGCTTCCAAGCCTGAAATCAAGGCTGCCGTGGAAGCTCTCTTCGGCGTCAAAGTCACGGCTGTGAACACGCTTATCCGCAAGGGTAAGACCCGTCGTTTCCGTGGGTTCGCCGGTAAGCTTAAGGACGTCAAGAAAGCCGTCGTTACGCTCGCCGAAGGTCAATCCATCGACGTGTCCACCGGACTCTAAAGGTTAGGCCCAAGCGGGCAAAGACCCAAAAGGGAACAAGAATATGGCATTGAAAAGTTTCAATCCGACCACGCCGAGCCAGCGTCAGCTGGTTATCGTGGACCGCGCTTCGCTCTACAAGGGCAAGCCGGTAAAGGCTCTCACCCAGGGCCTCAGCTCCAAGGGTGGCCGTAACAACCAGGGCCGGATCACCGTCCGTTTCCAGGGTGGCGGTCACAAGCGGACCTACCGTCTGGTTGACTTCAAGCGTCGCAAGTTCGACGTTGAAGGCACCGTTGAACGTTTGGAATACGACCCCAACCGCACCGCGTTCATCGCGCTGGTTACGTATACCGACGGCGAACAGGCTTACATTCTCGCGCCACAGCGTCTCGCTGCCGGTGACAAGGTGATCGCCTCCGACAAGGCAGTGGACGTGAAGCCCGGCAACACCATGCCGCTTCAGTACATTCCTGTTGGTTCGATCATCCACAACGTCGAGATGAAGCCGGGCAAGGGCGGTCAGATCGCTCGCTCCGCCGGTACGTATGTCCAGCTCGTCGGCCGCGATGCCGGTATGGCCATCCTGCGTCTCAACTCGGGCGAACAGCGTCTGGTGCACGGCTCCTGCCTCGCATCGATCGGCGCTGTTTCGAACTCGGATCACGGCAACATCAACGACGGTAAAGCCGGTCGTTCGCGTTGGCGTGGCAAGCGTCCGCACGTTCGCGGCGTCGTCATGAACCCGGTCGACCACCCGCACGGTGGTGGTGAAGGTCGCACGTCGGGTGGTCGCCACCCGGTTACTCCGTGGGGCAAGCCCACGAAGGGCAAGCGCACCCGTTCGAACAAGTCGACCGACAAGTTCATCATGCGCTCGCGCCATCAGCGTAAGAAGTAAGAGAGGTAGTCACTAATGGCTCGTTCAGTATGGAAAGGTCCGTTTGTTGACGGCTATCTTCTCACCAAGGCTGAGAAGGTGCGCGAGAGCGGACGTAACGAAGTAATCAAGATCTGGAGCCGTCGCTCCACGATCCTGCCGCAGTTCGTTGGTCTGACGTTCGGCGTCTACAACGGCAGCAAGCATGTGCCCGTCTCCGTCAACGAAGACATGGTCGGACACAAGTTCGGTGAATTCTCTCCGACCCGTACCTATTACGGTCACGGCGCGGACAAGAAGGCAAAGAGGAAGTAATCATGGCGAAGGCTAAGACCGAACGCCGGCTGAAGGACAATGAGGCTCAGGCCATTGCCCGTACGCTCCGCGTCAGCCCCCAGAAACTGAACCTGGTTGCCGCTCTTATCCGTGGCAAGAAGGTTGATCGCGCTCTCGCCGAGCTCGAATTCTCCCGCAAGCGCATTGCAGGCACCGTCAAGAAGACGCTCGAATCTGCAATTGCCAATGCGGAAAACAACCATGACCTCGACGTCGACGCTCTCGTCGTCGCCGAGGCCTATGTTGGCAAGTCCATCACCATGAAGCGTTTCCACGCCCGTGGCCGTGGTCGTGCTTCCCGCATTGAAAAGCCGTTCTCTCACCTCACGATCGTTGTTCGTGAAGTTGAGGAAAAAGGGGAGGCCGCATAATGGGTCAGAAAATCAATCCGATTGGCTTCCGCCTCGGCATCAACCGTACCTGGGACAGCCGCTGGTACGCTGACACCGCTGAATACGGCAAGCTTCTGCATGAAGACCTGAAGATCCGGGCTTACCTGATCAAGGAACTCAAGCAGGCCGGCATCGCCAAGGTCGTCATCGAGCGTCCGCACAAGAAGTGCCGCGTCACGATCCACTCGGCTCGTCCGGGTCTGATCATCGGCAAGAAGGGTGCAGACATCGAGAAGCTTCGCAAGAAGCTTTCCGAGATGACCAACTCCGAAACGCACCTCAACATCGTTGAAGTGCGCAAGCCGGAAATCGACGCGACGCTGGTTGCCCAGTCGATCGCTCAGCAGCTCGAGCGCCGCGTGGCTTTCCGCCGTGCGATGAAGCGTGCTGTTCAGTCCGCAATGCGTCTTGGCGCCGAAGGCATCAAGATCACCTGCGGCGGCCGTCTCGGTGGTGCAGAAATCGCTCGTACCGAATGGTACCGCGAAGGTCGCGTTCCGTTGCACACGCTGCGTGCGGACATCGACTACGGCACAGCCGAAGCTGAAACCGCATTCGGTATCTGCGGCATCAAGGTCTGGATCTTCAAGGGCGAAATCCTTGAGCACGATCCGATGGCTTCTGAGCGTCGCGGTCTCGAAGGCGACGCACAGGGCCCTGCAAGCCGTGAGCGTGGCGATCGTTCCGATCGTCGTCGCGAAAACGCTTGATTGACGCTGGCGAAAGATAAGCTCGGAGAAGTAAGAAAATGTTGCAGCCAAAGCGTACTAAGTACCGTAAGCAGTTCAAGGGACGCATCAAAGGCGTCGCCAAGGGCGGCTTTGACCTGGCATTCGGTGAATTCGGCTTGAAGTCGCAGGAACCGAACCGCGTGAATGCACGCGAGATCGAAGCGGCCCGCCGCGCGATCACGCGTTACATGAAGCGCGCAGGTCGTGTGTGGATCCGCGTATTCCCCGACGTTCCGGTTACGGCCAAGCCGACCGAAGTTCGTATGGGTAAGGGCAAGGGTTCGGTCGATTACTGGGCATGCAAGGTCAAGCCCGGTCGTATGATGTTCGAGATCGACGGTGTTACCGAGGAGATCGCCCGTGAGGCGCTTCGTCTCGGCGCTGCCAAGCTCTCGGTCAAGACGCGCTTCGTACAGCGCATCGCAGAGTAAGGAGCAAGGCACATGAAAGCCGATGAAGTTCGCGGCCTCAGCGCCGACCAGCTCAAGGACAAGCTCGCCGATCTGAAGAAGGAGCAGTTCAACCTGCGCTTCCAGAAGGCAACTGGTCAGCTGGAGAAGTCCTCGCGCATCAACGAAGTCCGCAAGGATATCGCCCGCGTTAAAACCATTGCCCGCCAGAAGGCGGCAGAAGCCAAGGCCTAAGGAAAAATAATATGCCGAAACGCATTCTGCAGGGCGTCGTAGTGTCCGACAAGAACGAGAAGACTGTCGTAGTTCGTGTTGAGCGTCGATTCGCTCACCCGCTGCTTCAGAAGACCGTTCGTCGTTCGAAGAAGTACAAGGCACACGACGAGAACAATCAGTATAAGGTCGGCGATGTCGTTTCCATCGAGGAATGCGCACCGATCTCCAAGGACAAGCGCTGGACGGTTGTATCCGCCCAGGCTTAATTTCATCAGAATCGCGCCAGGTCTCTTGAACTTGGCGCGAATTCCTGTATGAAGCACCGCAAGGACGCTCGTGAATCGAGCGTCTTTTGCTTTGATGCGCACGGAAGGTCCTTCGGGAAACCACCCTGTCACGACATTTCCGCGCAAGACGAAGATATATTCATAAGCTGGGGCAGGGGGCTCGCTCGGGAGAGTTTGCCCAACCGTTCCGGTAACAACAAGAAGGCGACCTGACATGATTCAGATGCAAACAAACCTCGACGTGGCGGATAATTCCGGCGCACGTCGTGTCATGTGCATCAAGGTGCTGGGCGGCTCGAAGCGCAAATATGCTTCTGTTGGCGACATTATTGTCGTTTCCATCAAGGAAGCTATTCCGCGCGGCCGCGTCAAGAAGGGCGACGTGATGAAGGCGGTTGTCGTTCGCACCGCCAAGGACATCCGTCGCGCTGACGGCAGCGTCATCCGTTTCGATAACAACGCAGCCGTTCTTATCGACAACAAGAAAGAGCCGATCGGCACCCGTATCTTCGGACCGGTTCCGCGCGAACTTCGCGCCAAGAACCACATGAAGATCATCTCGCTGGCTCCAGAAGTGCTGTAAGGAGCTATAGCGATGCAGAAAATTCGTAAAGGCGACAAAGTTGTCGTATTGACCGGTAAGGACAAGGGCCGTACCGGCGAAGTAATCCAGGTGATGCCGAAAGAAGACCGTGCCGTTGTGCGTGGCGTAAACATGGTGAAGCGTCACCAGCGCCAGACCCAGGCACAGGAAGCCGGCATCATCAACAAGGAAGCATCCTTGCACATCTCCAACATCGCCATCGTCGACAAGGATGGCAAGCCGACCCGCGTTGGTTTCTCTGTTGTGGATGGCAAGAAGGTCCGCGTGGCCAAGCGTTCGGGAGAAGTGATCGATGGCTGATAAGTACGAGCCGCGTCTCAAGACGGAATACGTTTCCCGTATCCGTGGCGCCATGCAGGAGAAGTTCTCCTACGCCAACGTGATGATGATCCCGAAGCTTGAAAAGATCGTGATCAACATGGGTGTTGGCGAGGCAACTGCCGACTCCAAGAAGCCCACGATTGCTGCCGCCGATCTGGCTGCAATTGCTGGCCAGAAGCCGGTCGTTACCCGCGCTCGCAACTCGATCGCTGGTTTCAAGGTTCGCGAAGGCATGCCGATCGGTGCGAAGGTTACCCTTCGTGGCGCACGCATGTACGAATTCCTTGATCGTCTGGTCAACATCGCGCTGCCGCGCGTTCGCGACTTCCGGGGCCTGAACCCGAAGAGCTTTGACGGCCGTGGCAACTTCGCCATGGGCATCAAGGAACACATTGTGTTCCCTGAGATCAACTACGATAAGGTTGATCAGATGTGGGGCATGGACATCATCGTTTGCACGACGGCGACGTCGGACGACGAAGCTCGGGCTCTGCTGACAGAGTTCAACTTCCCGTTCCGTCACTAACCGTAACGACGAGCGTAGAAAAGGAACTCCGATATGGCGAAAACAAGCGCAGTTGAAAAGAACAAGCGCCGCCGCAAGTCGGTCGCCCAGCAGGCCGCCAAGCGCGCTGCACTGAAGGCGATCGTGATGAACCAGTCCCTTCCGATCGAAGACCGGTTCAAGGCCACTCTGAAGCTCGCTTCGCTGCCGCGTGACGGCTCGAAGACGCGTATCCGCAACCGCTGCGAAGTAACGGGCCGTCCGCGCGCGTTCTATCGCAAGCTCAAGATGTCGCGTATCGCGCTTCGTGAGCTGGGCAATTCCGGCAAGGTGCCGGGCATTGTCAAGTCGAGCTGGTAAGGAGACGGGCACATGACCATGACTGATCCTTTGGGTGATATGCTCACCCGCATCCGCAATGGTGCCGCTCGCCGCAAGTCTGCGGTAAGCACGCCTGCTTCCAGCCTCCGCGCACGCGTTCTCGACGTGCTGCAGGCTGAAGGCTACATTCGCGGTTATTCCAAGGTCGATTTCGAAAACGGCAAGTCCGAATTCACGATCGAGCTGAAGTACTACGAAGGCGCGTCCGTGATCCGTGAGATCGGCCGCGTTTCCAAGCCGGGCCGCCGGGTTTATGTCTCGGTAAAGTCCATTCCGCAGGTCGCGAACGGCCTCGGCATCACCATCCTTTCGACCCCGAAGGGCGTGATGGCCGATCACCAGGCTCGCGAACAGAACGTTGGTGGCGAGGTTCTTTGCTCGGTCTTCTAAGACCCGAGCAAGGATCTCCATAACGAACAGACAGGATTGAATAATGTCTCGTATCGGTAAAAAGCCCGTTCCGGTTCCCGCAGGTGTGACGGCCAATGTCGACGGCCAGAAGGTCACTGCGAAGGGCCCGAAGGGTGAACTGTTTTTCGTCGCTAACGACGACATTCAGCTGAAGCTCGAAGATAACGGCGTTTCCGTAACGCCGGCTAACGGCACCAAGGAAGCTCGTTCGAAGTGGGGCATGTCCCGCACGATGATCGAGAACATCTTCAAGGGTGTTAAGGACGGTTACGAGCGCAAACTCGAAATCAACGGCGTCGGTTACCGTGCCGCCATGCAGGGCAAGAACCTGCAGCTGGCTCTCGGCTTTTCCCACGACGTGGTTTACGAGCCGCCGGTCGGCATCACCATTGCCGTTCCGAAGCCGACGGAAATCATCGTTTCCGGCATCAACAAGCAGCAGGTTGGCCAGGTAGCCGCGGAAATCCGCGAATACCGCGGTCCCGAGCCCTACAAGGGTAAGGGCGTGAAGTACGCTGAAGAGCGTATTGTCCGCAAAGAAGGCAAGAAGAAGTAAGGATCACGCGAAATGGCTAGCAGGAAAGAAGCACTTGCACGTCGCGCGAGCCGTGTGCGCCGCCAGATCAAGGCGGTTGCCAACGGCCGCCCGCGCCTGTCGGTTCATCGCTCGTCGAAGAACATCTACGCCCAGATCATCGATGACGTTGCTGGCAAGACGCTTGCGTCTGCCTCCACGCTCGAAGCAGATCTGCGCGGCTCGCTCAAGACTGGCGCCGACGTTGCAGCAGCAGCTGTCGTAGGCAAGCTGGTTGCCGAGCGTGGCGTCAAGGCTGGCGTCAAGGATGTCGTATTCGATCGTGGCGCGTTCATCTATCACGGCCGCATCAAGGCCCTGGCAGACGCTGCCCGCGAAAGCGGTCTGAACTTCTGATTTTTTTCCGCCCGGACAACGATCCGGGCGGAATTTCACCGGGCCATGCGGGTCTCCTCAAAGAGGCCGGTGGTCTTTTCGTTTGCCGTTCCACCCGTAAAAGAAAAAGGACAAGGACAATGGCACAGGAAAAAAGAGGTTCTCGCGACGATCGCCAGAACCGTGAAGAGCGCGATAGCGAATTCGTCGACAAGCTGGTCGCGATCAACCGCGTTGCAAAGGTTGTTAAGGGTGGCCGTCGCTTCGGCTTCGCCGCTCTCGTCGTCGTCGGCGACCAGAAGGGCCGCGTTGGCTTCGGTCACGGCAAGGCTCGCGAAGTTCCGGAAGCCATCCGTAAGGCTACCGAGAGCGCCAAGCGCGATCTGATCTTCGTTCCGCTGCGCGATGGCCGCACGCTGCATCACGACGTCAATGGCCGTCACGGCGCAGGCAAGGTTCTGCTGCGTTCGGCCAAGGCCGGTACCGGTATCATCGCCGGTGGCCCGATGCGCGCTGTTTTCGAAACCCTGGGTGTTCACGACGTTGTTGCCAAGTCGACCGGTTCTTCGAACCCGTACAACATGGTTCGCGCAACGTTCGACGCTCTGAAGCATCAGGTTCATCCGAAGGACATCGCTGCACAGCGCGGTCTCAAGTATGCGACGCTTCAGGCTCGTCGTGCCGCCTCCGGCAACGCTTCTGAAGAATAAGGAGCTGGATCATGGCCAAGAAGACTACTGAAGCCAAGAAGACTGTTACGGTCGAACAGATCGGCAGCCCTATTCGCCGCCCGGCAATCCAGCGTCAGACGCTGGTCGGTCTGGGTCTCAACAAGATGCATCGTCAGCGCACCCTGGAAGATACTCCTGCGGTTCGCGGCATGATCCGTGCGGTCCAGCATCTCGTTCGCGTCGTTGACGAGAAGTGAGACGGAGTAACCTATCATGAAACTCAATGAAATCAGAGACAACGAAGGCTCCTCCAAGGACCGTATCCGCGTAGGTCGCGGTATCGGTTCCGGCAAGGGCAAGACCGGTGGTCGCGGTGTGAAGGGTCAGAAGGCTCGTTCGGGCGTCGCCATCAACGGTTTTGAAGGCGGTCAGATGCCAATCTACCGTCGTCTGCCGAAGCGCGGTTTCAACAACATCTTCGCTTCCGAATATGTTGTCGTATCGCTCGGCCGCATTCAGACCGCTATCGACGCCAAGAAGCTTGACGCTTCCGCAACGATCGATGCTGCAGCTCTCAAGGCTGCCGGCATCATCCGTCGCGCCAAGGACGGCGTTCGCATTCTCGCTGACGGCGAGCTGAAGGCAAAGGTCGCTTTCGAAGTTGCCGGCGCTTCCAAGCCTGCAATCGAAAAGATCGAAAAGGCCGGCGGCTCGATCAAGCTTCTCGCTGTTGCAGTAGAAGCTTCCGAGTAATATATACACTTCAGACGCCCGGGGCGCATAGTCGCTCCGGGCGTTTGCGCTCCCTGGCCTATGGTGCTTTCGATCTAAATCGATTTATAGAGCATCAGGGCAATCTCTTCGCGGTGTGCTTCCTTGGCCCCGCTTGCGGCAGAAAGTGCTGCAGGGAGAGCCTCACAGTTCTTGAACTTCCGTAGGGGAGGGGATAGGACATAAAAAACAGGGTGAGGCATGATGGCGGTCGAGAGCCGCATTTGTCCGAAGCCCGGTTTTGACCAGTATCTTTTAGACCTTTCCGCATCGGCCGGTTGCGCTGGCTGGCAAGGGTCATTCGGAGAAATTTATGGCTTCAGCAGCGGAACAACTGGCTTCGAACCTGAATTTTTCGACCTTCGCTAAGGCGGAGGATCTGAAAAAGCGTCTCTGGTTTACTCTTGCCGCACTTCTCGTCTACCGTCTCGGCACCCATATTCCGCTTCCGGGCCTGAACCCCGAAGCCTATGCGCAGGCCTTCCGTGGCCAGGCCAACGGTATTCTCGGTCTTTTCAACATGTTTGCGGGTGGCGCTGTCGAGCGCATGGCGATCTTCGCCCTCGGCATCATGCCTTACATCTCCGCTTCGATCATCGTGCAGCTCATGACGTCGGTCGTGCCGTCGCTCGAAGCGTTGAAGAAGGAAGGCGAAGCCGGCCGCAAGATCATCAACCAGTACACCCGCTACGGCACGGTGCTGCTCGGCACGCTGCAGGCCTATGGCATTGCGGTCGGCCTTGAAAGCGGCAACGGCCTTGTGGTCGATCCCGGCTGGTTCTTCCGCGTTTCCACCGTCATCACGCTGCTCGGCGGCACGATGTTCCTGATGTGGCTCGGTGAGCAGATCACTTCGCGTGGTATCGGCAACGGTATTTCGCTGATCATCTTCGCGGGTATTGCCGCAGGCCTGCCCAAGGCGCTCGCCGGCACGCTCGAACTCGGCCGTACCGGTGCGCTTTCGACCCCGCTCATCCTGATGGTTGTCGTGGTCGCCATCGGTGTCATCGCTCTTATCGTCTTCGTGGAGCGCGCCCAGCGCCGTCTGCTCATTCAATATCCGAAGCGACAGGTCGGCAACCGGATGTTCCAGGGCGATACTTCGCATCTGCCGCTGAAGCTCAACACGGCCGGCGTCATTCCCGCGATCTTCGCATCTTCGCTGCTGCTTCTGCCGGCAACGGCTGCTGGTTTTGCCGGCAACACCAACCTGCCGGCCTGGGCGACTTCGATCATCGCGTCGCTGCAGCACGGACAGCCGCTGTTCATGGCGCTCTATGGCCTGCTGATCGCGTTCTTCGCGTTTTTCTATACGGCGATAGTCTTCAATCCGAAGGACACCGCAGATAACCTCAAGAAGCATGGCGGCTTCATTCCGGGCATTCGTCCGGGCGAGCGCACCGCGGAGTACATTGATTACGTCCTGACCCGTATCACCGTGGTCGGCGCGATTTATCTGGTCTTCGTGTGTATCCTTCCTGAGACACTTATCGCACGCACGGGCATTCCATTAGCCCTTGGTGGTACTTCGCTTTTGATCGTTGTCAGTGTAACTCTGGATACGGTTGCGCAGATTCAGGGCCACCTGATCGCGCAGCAATATGAAGGGCTGATCAAGAAGTCGAAGTTGCGTGGAGGAAAGAGGGGACGATGAGACTGATATTTTTGGGTCCGCCGGGTGCGGGCAAGGGAACCCAGGCCAAGCGCCTGACTGATAAGTACGGGATCCCGCAGCTTTCCACCGGTGACATGCTTCGCGCTGCGGTCAGCGCGGGCACCGAAATCGGCAAACGCGCCAAGGCCGTCATGGACGCCGGCGGGCTTGTTTCCGACGATATCGTCAATCAGATCGTTTCCGAACGCATCGAAGCACCGGACTGTGCCAAGGGCTTTATTCTGGACGGCTATCCGCGCACCGTTCCGCAGGCCAAGGCGCTTGCAGACAACATGCGCAAGAAGAATCTGGTCCTAGATGCCGTTATCGAACTCAAGGTCGACGAAGAGGCGTTGATTCGCCGAATCGAAAACCGTGTGGCTGAAACCATTGCCGCCGGCGGCACGGTTCGCTCGGATGACAATCCGGAAGCGTTCCGCAAGCGCCTGACGGAATATCGCGAGAAGACCGCGCCGCTGTCTGCCTATTACAGCGAACAGGGCGAACTCGTAACGCTTGACGGTATGGCTGACGTCGATGCTGTCACCGAGGCCATCGAGCGCGTTCTCGAGAAAGCCTCCGCCTGATCATGGAGCGGATGGGCGAGGCTGTTGTGTTCTTGCCCATATCTCGCTTCCGCATGGCGACTGATCCTTTGGATCGCAAAAGAATCTTGGCGGAGCCGGTTGCTTTTTTGCGCTGATTCCGTTAAACACCGCGCCAACTCGCGACATCCCAAGCGACTGGCGCGGATTTCCCTGAGGGAAGGGAGATCCGGGTTCGGTCGTTTTGACTTGTCGCGGACATCAATTTTGAACTGGCGGTCTCGGCCGCTCGAATGGAATCACCACTTGCCGGATGGCAACTGGAACCAAGGAGAAAAGACGTGGCACGTATCGCTGGCGTCAACATCCCGACTGCAAAGCGCGTTGTTATTGCGCTGACCTACATTCACGGGATTGGTCCGAAATTCGCGCAGGAAATCATGGACAAGGTCGGTCTTCCGGCTGACAAGCGCGTTCATCAGCTGACGGATGCTGAAGTTCTTCAGATCCGCGAAGCCATCGACCGCGACTACCAGGTCGAAGGTGACCTGCGTCGCGATACGTCGATGAACATCAAGCGTTTGATGGACCTCGGCTGCTACCGCGGCCTGCGTCACCGTCGTGGCCTTCCGGTCCGCGGTCAGCGCACGCACACCAACGCCCGCACCCGTAAGGGTCCGGCGAAGGCTATCGCTGGTAAGAAGAAGTAATTTTCCGGTTCTCCGGAAAGGGGAGGCTGGTGCAGTCCGCGCCAGCCTTTCTGAGTTTGGCGTGAAGCTCGGATACGGGTCGATCGCCGGTGTAGCCGCTGGTGTTACGGCGGTGAAGAGATCAATGAAAGGTATAAAATGGCCAAGGAAGCCGCACGCGTTCGCCGTCGCGAACGTAAAAATATTACGTCGGGCGTCGCGCACGTCAACTCGACCTTCAACAACACGATGATCACCATCACCGACGCACAGGGCAATGCTATTGCCTGGTCGTCTGCTGGTGCCAAGGGCTTCAAAGGTTCGCGTAAGTCGACCCCGTTCGCTGCCCAGATCGCTGCTGAAGATTGCGCGAAGAAGGCTCAGGAACACGGCATGAAGTCGCTTGAAGTTGAAGTTTGCGGTCCGGGTTCCGGTCGTGAATCGGCACTTCGCGCTCTGCAGGCTGCCGGTTTCATGATCACCTCCATTCGCGACGTGACGCCGATCCCGCACAACGGTTGCCGTCCGCGCAAGAAGCGCCGCGTCTGACGCGACCGTGGTTCGGAAATTCCGCCTTTCCCCAGGTCAGGCGGAATTTTCGTGTATCTGGCGTGTGCGCGTCGATTTCGATCGACGGACTTGCGCTCAAGAACCCACCGATGAACCACTGAATTAGGTTCCTCTCGGTGTTTTCATGCTCGGTCCGTCACGATTGGATGGTGGCGGCGAACGGAAGGTTTAAAGATGATTCAGAAGAACTGGCAGGAACTTATCAAGCCGAACAAGGTCGAGTTCACCTCGTCCAGCCGCACCAAGGCAACGCTCGTTGCCGAGCCGCTGGAACGTGGTTTCGGCCTCACCCTCGGCAACGCGCTGCGTCGCGTTCTGTTGTCTTCTCTGCGCGGCGCCGCTGTTACGGCCGTGCAGATCGACGGTGTCCTGCACGAATTCTCCTCCATCCCCGGCGTTCGGGAAGATGTGACGGATATCGTGCTCAACATCAAGGAAATCGCCATCAAGATGGATGGCGACGATTCCAAGCGCATGGTCGTGCGCAAGCAGGGCCCAGGTGCCGTAACCGCTGGTGATATCCAGACGGTTGGCGACATCGAGATCCTGAACCCCGACCACGTGATCTGCACGCTTGATGATGGCGCTGAAATCCGCATGGAATTCACCGTCAACAACGGCAAGGGTTACGTACCGGCTGAGCGCAACCGCGCGGAAGATGCCCCGATTGGCCTCATTCCGGTGGACAGCCTCTATTCTCCGGTCAAGAAAGTGTCCTACAAGGTGGAAAACACCCGTGAAGGTCAGGTTCTCGACTATGACAAGCTGATCATGACGATCGAGACCAACGGTTCGGTTTCCGGCGAAGACGCCGTTGCCTTCGCCGCTCGTATTCTTCAGGACCAGCTCGGCGTCTTCGTCAACTTCGACGAGCCGCAGAAGGAAGCAGAAGAAGAATCGGTTACCGAACTCGCGTTCAACCCGGCGCTTCTCAAGAAGGTCGACGAGCTGGAGCTGTCGGTTCGTTCGGCTAACTGCCTGAAGAACGACAACATCGTCTATATCGGCGACCTGATCCAGAAGACCGAAGCCGAAATGCTTCGCACGCCGAACTTTGGTCGCAAGTCGCTGAACGAAATCAAGGAAGTTCTCGCTTCCATGGGTCTGCACCTCGGTATGGAAGTACCGGCATGGCCGCCTGAGAACATCGAAGATCTCGCCAAGCGTTACGAAGACCAGTACTAACAATCAAAAAGGCAGACCCTTTAAAGACTGCCTTTCCCCGTCAAACAGCAGGTAAGTCACCTGCATGTGCCAGGAAACGGCAGGTCCGGATAGGAAGCCTGCACTAAAGGAGAATAGCAATGCGCCACGGAAATTCAGGCCGCAAGCTCAATAGAACCGCCAGCCACCGCAAGGCAATGTTTGCCAACATGGCTGCTTCGCTCATCACCCATGAGCAGATCGTAACCACCCTTCCGAAGGCGAAGGAAATCCGTCCGATCGTCGAGCGTCTCGTGACCCTCGGCAAGCGCGGCGACCTGCACGCTCGTCGTCAGGCGATCTCGCAGATCAAGGATCAGGACGCCGTTCGCAAGCTGTTCGACGCGATCGCTTCGCGTTACGCAACCCGCAACGGCGGCTACCTGCGTATCATGAAGGCCGGCTTCCGCCAGGGCGACAACGCGGCTCTCGCCGTTGTTGAATTCGTCGAGCGCGATGTTGATGCCAAGGGCGCAGCCGACAAGGCTCGCGTTGCCGCAGAAGCTGCTGCTGCCGAAGCCGCATAAGTTCTGACGCCTTCAGGCGTCGTGAATTAAAAAGCCGGGTGAGAGATCACCCGGCTTTTTTGCGTTCGTCTATTGGGAGTAGGAGCAGTTGGGACTTCCGCCATCGCAAAGGTTTGATGGGGGAGGGAGCGCCTCAGTTCCGAAGGTATAGTTCAGGGCTGCGAACCATCCGCTCAAACGTAACCCTGAAGGAAAGTATAGTCTCACTCCGGAACGTGGATGCGGCCCTTGATGTGCTTGAGGTGCGCGACAATTGTAAAGGTCATGATGACCAGCAGCGACCATGAACTCCACTTTCCGATGTGGACGACGGACCAGGCGCCGATTTGATCGGGGTATTTCCAGATGCCGAAGAAGGTGGAGATGTTTTCCGCCAGCCAGACGAAAAAGCCGATCAGGACGAAGGAGAGAAGCAGAGGCATCTTGCGGTCGCGATCATAGGGGCGGTAAACGACGGTGGCGCGGGAATAGAGGCCGATGGTGCAGGCGGCGATGTACCAGCGGTAATCGCCGATGAAGTGATGGGTGAAGAAGTTGGCGTAGATGGCGATACCGATCAGGGTCGCCATCCAGTAGGCGGGATAGTGGCGAATGCGCACATCCAGCAGCCGCCACGCCTGAATGATGTAGCTGCCGACGGCGGCATACATGAAACCGGAAAAGAGCGGTACGCCTAGCACTTTGGTGTAGGCGAAATCCGGATAAGACCATGACTGGATGGCGCTCGACGTCTTGAACACTTCCAGTGCGAAGCCGACGATATGGAACAGCAGGATGGCCTTGGCCTCGTCAAGCGTTTCGAGCCTGCTCCAGATCATGAAGAACTGGATGCCGAGCGCAATGATCAGCAGCACGTCATATCGGGGAATGCCGAGCACGCCGCCATGCGGCACCACGAAGATGGAGACGAAGAACAAGCCCGCGAACATGCAGGCCCGTGCCTCCTTGATGCCGAAATACAGAAACTCTACGATAAAACGCCTGATGCCCTTGAGTTCGCCCCAGGGATAGGTATCGCAGAGCAGATTGTCCAAGACGGAGAGGCGACTTGCGGCCGGGCTTGTTGTTGTGCTCATTTCCGTCCCCGATCTCAGTTCGTTACCTTTCATACGAAAACCCGAAGGAAGCCGTATGGGCCTGCCGCGCGTATCCCCATCTTATTTAGCCCGCATCCGGTTTCTGGCGGCGGCGATGGCGGTGATCGTCTGCGGCCTTTGCCTGCGGACCTTCGGTTACGATGTGGGACTGCCGTTCGTGGCGGTAAAATATGGCGGATCAGTGCTCTGGGGTGCGATGGTTTATCTGTTGCTGGCGACCGTCTTTCCCTACCGTTGGCGTGGCTATGAGGTCCATGCCGCCATTATTGCGGCTATCCTCGTGGAACTCGTCCGGCTTGTTCATTTCCCGGCGCTGGATGGGTTTCGCGCAACGACCTCCGGCGCTTTGCTGCTCGGCCGTGTTTTTTCGCTGTGGAATATAGTCTGTTATATCGCGGGAATTGGGGCCGCCCCCATTATGGCCGGACGGGTCTGGCGCGTTTCGCCCTCTTCATCGCCATGATCGACGGCCGAACCAGCCGGTATCCGAGCAACACCACCATCGTGCTGATATAAAATACCGGCTCCAGCGTGATCGATTTTCGCGCCAGCACGAAATGCAGCACGCCGACGATGAGCACGAGATAGACGAGTTTGTGCAGCGTGTTCCAGCGGCTGCCAAGCTTGCGGATCGACCAGCGGTTGGAGGTGAGCGCAAGTGGAATGAGCATGGTAAGCCCTGCCATGCCGAGCATGATATAGGGCCGTTTCAGAATATCGCCGGCGATGGAGCTGATGATCAGGCCACGGTCCAGCACCAGATAGACGGTGAAATGCGCCAGCACGTAATAAAAGGCGATCAGCCCCAGAGCGCGGCGATAGGCGATGAGGTTGATATTGAACAGGTCGCGCAGCGGCGTCACCAGAAGCCCGAGACAGAGGAAACGCAGCGCCCAGATGCCGAGCAGGTGCTCGAAATCCTTGACCGGATTGAAGCCGAGACCACCGGTTGCGGCGAGGTAGAAATACCAGACGCCCGGACAGAGGCCGATCGCATAAAGCGACCAGATAGCCGCCGGCTGATAACGCTTCGGCAGCGACGGAAGCGAAAAGGCGAGGGCCATGGTCAGTAATTCGCTTTCAGGTCCATGCCGCTATAGAGGCCTGCTACCTCGTCATAACCGTTGAACATCAGGGTAGGGCGGTTCTGGGTGCCGAAAAAGCCGCCTTCGCCGATGCGCTGTTCCGTCGCCTGGCTCCAGCGCGGATGGTCCACATGCGGATTGACGTTAGAGTAGAAGCCATATTCGCGGGCGTTGGAGTTTTTCCACGTCGTTTCCGGCTGTTTCTCGGTCAATGAAATCCGGACGATGGATTTGATGCCCTTGAAACCGTATTTCCACGGAACAACGAGGCGGATGGGCGCACCATTCTGGTTCGGCAGCGTTTCGCCGTAAAGGCCGACGGCGAGGATGGTTAGCGGATGGCGTGCCTCATCGAGGCGCAGACCCTCGACATAGGGCCAGGACAAAGGCTGGAACAGACCGCTCTGGCCGGGCATTTCTTCCGGCCGCACCACGGTTTCGAAGGAGACGTATTTCGCGCTGCCAAGCGGCTCCACCTTGTCGAGCAGCGCGGCGAGAGGGAAACCGATCCATGGAATAACCATCGACCAGCCCTCGACACAGCGCATGCGATAGGTACGCTCTTCGAGCTGATATTTCATCAGCTCTTCGATGCCGAATTCCTGCGGTTTGGAGACAAGGCCATCCACCTTCACGGTCCATGGGGTGGGCTTGAACTTGCCGGAATTTTCCTTGGGGTCGGATTTTCCGACGCCGAATTCGTAAAAATTGTTGTAGCTGGTGACGGCGTCGAGCGGGGTGAGCTTTTCATCCAGCTTGTAGGCGCCGGGTTTCGCCGCAAGCGGAGCGGCAATTGCCTCTCGGCCGCCAAGCCCGATTGCCGCAAGTCCTGCCGCCGTACCGAGGAAGCCGCGTCGGGACAGGTAGATATTCTTCGGCGTGATTTCTGTAGCCGCGATCAGGGGCGGACGATAGGCGGGCATTTCAACCTCCACAAAAGTCGGGTGCATCGGCGATAAATCGATTATGATAGGCTATACGGCTGCTGCACAGATATGTTTCAGCGCGTCGTGCAAAAACAACGGCCGGGCGGCGGAAATCGCGCATTTGTGATAAGTGGTCGCGTGAATTGCTGCACCGGGAAGCGGCGTACCGTACCGAACCGTACTGTTTTGCCTGAAGGTGACAGTGACAGGGCTTGCGGTTTGCGCTAGAAAAACCGCAAAATAGGGCAGGAGCTATTTTTACCGCCTTTGCGGCAATGCGCTCTTCGCCATGAGATCGAGGAAAACACCATGCCAGCCTATCGCTCAAGAACGACAACCCACGGCCGCAACATGGCGGGCGCGCGCGGCCTGTGGCGCGCCACCGGCATGAAGGACAGCGATTTCGGCAAGCCGATCATCGCTGTCGTCAATTCCTTCACGCAGTTCGTGCCGGGCCATGTGCATCTGAAGGATCTTGGCCAGCTCGTTGCCCGCGAAATCGAAGCGGCAGGCGGCGTGGCCAAGGAATTCAACACCATCGCGGTTGATGACGGCATCGCCATGGGCCATGACGGCATGCTCTATTCGCTGCCGTCGCGCGAAATCATCGCTGACTCGGTGGAATACATGGTCAATGCCCATTGCGCCGATGCGATGGTGTGCATTTCCAACTGCGACAAGATCACGCCCGGCATGCTGAATGCGGCGATGCGCCTCAACATTCCTGCCGTCTTCGTTTCCGGCGGTCCCATGGAAGCGGGCAAGGTCGTTCTGCACGGCAAGACGGTCGCGCTTGATCTGGTCGACGCCATGGTTGCGGCAGCAGATGACAAGATTTCCGACGAGGACGTGAAGGTCATCGAGCGTTCGGCCTGCCCGACCTGCGGTTCCTGCTCCGGCATGTTCACCGCCAATTCGATGAACTGTCTGACCGAAGCTCTGGGTCTGTCATTGCCCGGCAACGGTTCGACGCTCGCCACCCATTCGGATCGCCGGCGGCTGTTTGTCGAAGCCGGTCACCTGATCGTTGATCTGGCGCGCCGTTATTACGAGCAGGACGACGAGACCGTTCTGCCGCGCACGATTGCCAACAAGGCGGCGTTCGAAAACGCCATGTCGCTGGATATCGCCATGGGCGGCTCCACCAATACGGTTCTGCATATTCTCGCAGCAGCCCATGAGGGCGGTGTCGATTTCGGCATGGAAGACATCGATCGTCTTTCCCGCAAGGTTCCCTGCCTTTCCAAGGTGGCGCCTGCCAAGCAGGACGTGCACATGGAAGACGTTCACCGTGCGGGTGGCATCATGCGTATTCTCGGTGAGCTGGAACGCGGCGGCCTCATCAACCGCGATACCTATACGGTGCACGAAGCGACGCTTGGCGATGCCATCGACCGCTGGGACATCACCCGCACCAACAGCGAGACGGTGCGTGAATTCTTCAAGGCTGCCCCCGGCGGCGTGCCGACACAGGTGGCTTTCAGCCAGTCCTCGCGTTGGGACGATCTGGATACAGATAGCGACAACGGCGTCATCCGCTCGGTCGAAAAGCCCTTCTCCAAGGATGGTGGTCTGGCCGTGCTTTACGGCAACATCGCGCTCGACGGCTGCATCGTGAAAACTGCGGGTGTTGACGAATCCATCCTGAAATTCACCGGCCCGGCGGTCGTTTACGAAAGCCAGGACGCAGCGGTGAAGGGCATTCTCGGCAACGAGGTCAAGGCGGGCGACGTCGTCGTCATCCGTTATGAAGGACCGAAGGGCGGCCCGGGCATGCAGGAAATGCTCTATCCGACCAGCTACCTGAAATCCAAGGGCCTCGGCAAAGCCTGCGCGCTCATCACCGACGGTCGTTTTTCGGGCGGTACTTCTGGCCTTTCCATCGGCCATGCCTCGCCGGAAGCGGCGCAGGGCGGCGCAATCGGCCTCGTGCGTCAGGGTGACCTGATCGAGATCGATATTCCGAACCGCACCATCAATCTCAGGGTAGCGGATTCGGAACTGGCTTCGCGCCGCGCCGAACAGGAAGAGCTGGGCTGGAAGCCGGAAGCACCGCGCAAGCGCAATGTCACGACGGCGCTGAAGGCCTATGCGGCCTTTGCGTCCAGCGCGGACAAGGGCGCGGTGCGGATTCTGCCGGAGTAATTTCCGCATTTGTGGTATGCTTTAAAGCCGCCGTTGATTAACGGCGGCTTTTTTGTGCCGATCACTCTTTATCGAGCCGATAAGGTCGAAGCGGCACAACTTTTCTCCGTTGCCTGCAAAGGGCAGTTGCACGGCCGGTCGCAACAAAACCCAGCTTGTCCATCAGACGGTGCGACGCCCTGTTGTCAAATAGGGGATTGGCATGCAGGGTCTTGATGCCCATGTGCTGAAAGGCATAATCGATGACGAGGCGTCCGGCTTCTTCTCCGTAGCCCTTTCCCCAAACACGGCGATCAAGCCAAAGACCGAATTCGCCTGAAAGGCCGATGAGACCGACCAGCCTGCCGTCATCCACCGCCCATACCGGGAGCCGGCGTTCAGCAATGCGCCTGATCAGACGCCGTGCATCATCGGGTTCGAAAGGGTAGGTCGTGCGCAGCAGATTGCGCAATATGAGCAGGTCGTTCGTCAGCCGGGCGAGCGGCGGCGAGTCCGTCATCTTAAAAGGTCGGAGGACAAGGCGTGATGATTTCAATTGCGGCATCGTTTCCCGTCTTTTGCATTTGTGGCAGGGCGATAGTCCTCAAGATCAGAAACTGATTCAAGCGCTTCGCATCTCGATTCCGGAATGCATGGCAACGCCTTGTTTTCATGAAGGTTCCGGTGGACTATCAAATTGCGGTATGGGAATGCGGTACTTGAAATATGGTCACATTGGAGTGATTGGCGGAGTTACCTCTTTTCATCGCCGTATGGCTTACTAGCTCAGTGACATGAAAAGACGAACCGCACTCGCCCTCATTGCGTCCCTGCCTTTTGCTGAACTTGCCCGCGCGCAAAGCTCCAGCAATGGCATCCGTTTCGATCCGTTGCTGAGGGAGGCGGACGCGCTTTCCAGCCTCAGGACGGTTCTAGTCAGCATTGACGGCGAGGAGGTCGCAAGCCGCGCCTATCATGGGGCCAGCGTGAATGGCTCCACCAATATCAAGTCGGCCTCGAAATCGATCATTTCGGCGCTGGTCGGCATGGCGATTGATCGCAAGATCATTGAGAGTGCAGACCAGCCGATTGCGACAGTTCTGCGCGGCGATTTTCCGCCAAGTCCCGATCCCCGGCTGGAACGGATCACCATCGGCAACCTCTTGTCCATGCAGTCAGGTCTGGAGCGCATGTCCGGGCCGAATTACGGCCGCTGGGTCGCCAGCCGCAACTGGGTTCGGATGGCGCTGGGTTCCGGTTTTGTCGGAGAACCGGGCGGCGGCATGCTCTATTCCACGGGTTCCACGCATCTGCTCTCGGCGATATTGACCAGGGCCTCCGGCCGCTCGACGCTTGCTCTGGCGCGTGACTGGTTTCGTCCGCTCAAGGGATTTGCGATCGGCGGCTGGGAGCGTGATCCGCAGGGTGTCTATCTCGGCGGCAACCAGATGGCGATGACGGCGCGATCGTTGCTGGCCTTCGGCGAGCTTTACCGGCGTGGCGGGACGACACCGGAGGGCGAGCGACTGATTTCGCAAGGCTGGATCGACCAGTCCTGGCAGCAGCGCACAAATTCGGTCTTCAACGGCGACGGATATGGTTATTGCTGGTTCATCAAGGAAATGGCGGGCGAAACGGTCTATTACGCCTGGGGTTATGGCGGGCAGATGCTCTATATCGTTCCCACGAGGCGGCTATCCGTCGTGATGACCTCTCGTGAGGATGCACCTTCCGCCAGAACCGGTTATCGCGATCAGTTGCATGGCCTCATGGAAGTCATCATCCGTGCGGTGTAAGGGCAGGTGATAATGGTCAGAGCGGCCTGTTGATGCTCTGGAACGCCTCTCCGAGACGTTTCATGCGCTCCTCATAGGCGGCTGTCAGGCAGGCAACGTCGGCTGAACACTCCTGACGTTTCTTCAGCCATTTGCTCTGTTCGTCGCGCAGCGTGTCGCGTGCACCCATGGCCATCAGCTGGGTGAGGATGTCGAAGGTGGTGGCCATCTTCACATCCTGATCGTTGAGGGCACGGTTGTCGCAGATCGCCTTTTCATCTGCGGCCAGATCGGTCTTTGCGCAGTCGAAGCTTGCAGCAGCGGCCGGCGAAACGAGGGAGGAGGCGAGGAGCAGGCCGCAGGCGAGGAGGGGCTTTTTCAAATCCATGACGTGTCTCTTTGAGAAATGCTGTTGCGGATGAAACCGGAAAGGCGGCTCGCTGGTTCCATTTCGCTGTTGCCATGATTTGGGAAAAGGCGCGACTTGGGAAAAGGATAGCCATCATCTTGCCGCTCTTTGCTTTACAGGCTTTGGCGTTATAACTCCATCATATTGATGACGATGAGGAATCACATGCGAAGCGTGTTGAAGTATCTGTCCACCGGCTTTCTCGCCGCGCTCATTCTCCTGCCCGTGGGCGCTGGCGCACAGGACAACAGGACCGTGCCCTCAAGCCACACGGAAATGCAGCTTTCCTTTGCGCCGCTGGTCAAGCGCACCGCAGGCGCTGTCGTGAATGTCTATGCCGAGCGCGTCGTGCAGCGGCGTCTGTCGCCCTTTGCCGGCGATCCTTTCTTCGAGCAGTTCTTCGGCCAGCAGATGCCGAACCGCACGGAAAAACAGTCGTCGCTTGGCTCCGGCGTGATTGTGACCGCCGGCGGCCTCGTGGTGACCAACAATCACGTCATCGACGGTGCTGATGACATCAAGGTGGCGCTGGCGGATGGGCGTGAGTTCTCCTCCAAGGTGCTGCTGAAAGATGACCGGGTCGATCTCGCCGTTCTGCAGATCGATGCGAAAGAGCAGTTCCCGGTGCTGTCGCTTGGCAATTCCGATGCGATTGAAGTTGGTGATCTGGTGCTTGCCATCGGCAACCCCTTCGGTGTCGGCCAGACGGTGACGAGCGGCATTGTCTCGGGTCTCGCCCGCAATCAGGTGACGCAGGGTGATTTCGGCTTCTTCATCCAGACCGACGCCTCCATCAACCCCGGCAATTCCGGCGGCGCGCTGATGAACATGGCGGGTGAACTGATCGGCATCAATACGGCGATCTTCTCCAAGGGCGGCGGATCGAACGGTATCGGTTTCGCCATCCCCGCCAATCTCGTCCGGGTTTTCGTCGCTGCTGCTGAACGCGGTGACGCGAGCTTCGAGCGTCCCTATATCGGCGCCACCTTCGATCCCGTGACATCAGACGTTGCTGAAGCGCTTGGCCTGCACCGGGCCCGCGGCGCGCTTGTCGTCAGCGTCGTCAAGGGTGGACCGGCCGAAAAGGCGGGCATCGAGCCCGGCGAGGTTGTTACGGCCGTCAACGGCTTCGAGGTGGAGCATCCGGATGCGCTGGGATATCGCGTGACCACCGCCGGTATCGGCAAATCCGCCGAACTGACGGTGGTGGAAAAGGGCAAAGAGAAGAAAGTTACGATTGCGCTCGATACTGCGCCGGAAACCGCGCCGCGTGATGAGCGCCTGATCGAGGGCCGCAATCCCTTTGCCGGCGCGACAGTCGCCAATCTCTCGCCGAAGCTTGCCGATGAATTGCGGATGCCGTCGCAGGTGACGGGTGTTGTGATCACCGATGTGAAGCGCGGTTCGCCGGCCTATCGTGTCGGTTTCCAGCCGAAGGATGTGATCCTGTCGCTGAACGGTGCAGACATCGCCTCCACCGCTGCGGTCGAAAAGGCGCTGGATGACAATCCCGGCTTCTGGCGCGTGGAAATCCTGCGTGACGGGCAACGCATTCGGCAGTTCCTGCGATGAGCGACGATCTTTTCGCCCCGCAAGTGCCCGTGGAGGTCGCCAACCGGCGGCCTCTTGCCGATCGCCTGCGTCCGAAGACGCTGGCGGAGGTGACCGGGCAGCCGCATCTGACGGGCGAGGAGGGCGTTCTGCGCCGCATGATCGATAGCGGGTCGTTGGGATCGATGATCTTCTGGGGCCCGCCCGGCACCGGCAAGACCACCGTTGCGCGGCTGCTTTCCGGCGAGGCGGGGTTGGCCTTTGAGCAGATTTCGGCGATCTTTTCCGGTGTCGCCGATCTCAAGAAGGTTTTCGAGGCAGCGCGCACACGTCGGATGAATGGCCGGCAGACGCTGCTTTTCGTTGACGAAATCCATCGTTTCAACCGCGCCCAGCAGGACAGTTTCCTGCCGGTGATGGAAGACGGCACCATCATTCTGGTGGGCGCCACCACCGAAAACCCGTCCTTTGAGCTGAATGCCGCTCTGTTGTCGCGTGCGCGCGTGCTGACGTTCGGCTCGCATGACGAGGAGAGCCTGAGCGAATTATTAAAACGCGCCGAGGAGGCGGAGGGCAAGCCCCTGCCGCTCACCGAGGATGCGCGTGCAAGCCTCATCCGGATGGCCGATGGCGATGGCCGCGCCGTGCTGACGCTTGCCGAAGAGGTCTGGCGCGCGGCGCGCAAGGATGAGACCTTCGATACCGCGGGGCTGACGCGCATCGTGCAGCGTCGCGCCCCGGTTTATGACAAAAGCCAGGACGGCCACTATAATCTCATTTCGGCGCTGCATAAGTCCGTGCGGGGTTCGGACCCGGATGCGGCGCTTTATTATCTCGCCCGCATGTTCGATGCCGGCGAAGACCCGCTCTATCTCGGGCGGCGGCTGGTGCGCATGGCGGTGGAGGATATCGGTCTTGCCGATCCGCAGGCGCTCGTCGTCTGCAACGCCGCCAAAGACGCCTATGATTATCTCGGCTCACCGGAAGGCGAGCTCGCATTGGCTCAGGCCTGCGTCTATCTCGCCACCGCGCCGAAATCGAACGCCGTATATACGGCTTTCAAGTCGGCGATGCGGGCGGCCAAGGAAAACGGCTCGCTGGTGCCTCCGAAACATATTCTGAACGCGCCGACCAAGCTCATGAAGGGCGAAGGTTACGGCGATGGCTATCGCTACGACCATGACGAGCCGGATGCCTTTTCCGGGCAGGACTATTTCCCGGAGAAAATGGGGCGCACGACCTTTTACGATCCGCCGGACCGGGGTTTCGAGCGGGAAATCCGCAAGCGTCTGGACTGGTGGGCGAAGCTGCGCCGCGAGCGGGGATCGCGTTAGGTTTTTTGTGCGGTTTGAGCCGAAACCGTATTGCGGTCGATCTTGAGAAAAAGATTCAGGCCGTTGGCAAAAAGAGTCGCAAAACCGCGGCAACTCACTGTTTTTAAAGAAGATCAGGATGCCTTGCGATGTGGTGCTGCCTGCGGCTGCGCGGGCAGCATCTTGACCGAGGATTCTGCGAGGCCGCTATGGCCTTCGGCGTCGATGACCAGATGCCAGTGTAACGTCTCTGGAATGGCGAGGCGGATCGGCGATTTTTTCGCGACGCCGCCGAGATATTTGAAGTCGAGCAATTCGGTAAAACGCTGGAAATTCGCCCCCGTCATCAGCCGGACATTGTTGACGGCCGACAGGGATACTTCAATGACCGTGCCGGCCCGAAGTTCCTTCAGGTCATAATGCGTATAGCGAAAATTGGGCCGTGCCATCGCGCGCCTCCCTGCAGTGTAATTTCGGTCAAGGAGGATAGGGGCGGCAGGGTTAACGCTGTCTTTAAATGCCGCCGGCCGGTTTGAAAATTCACGCTTTTTGTACCGGTTTGGAATGGCGGCGCGAATTAATATGAGCATATAAGAATAATACCAACGTATAATATGTGTATTTAATAATAATAAATTTTTTGCCTTTAACATCGGCTGGTCGAAGTGCATCAGCGACGTTGAGGGGGAACATGAAAAACGTAACAATATCTATGCGCCTGTATGCGCTCGTCGCATTGTTTCTGGCAATACTGGCCGCGGCTCTCACATTCAGCCTGTTTGAAAGCTACCACGAAATGGAGCGCGAACGGAAAGCCGGGCTTGCGGCAATGAACGAAACCGCTGTTGCCATTCTCGATCAATATTACCGGCTGGAGCAGGGCGGAAGCCTGACGCGGGAGGCGGCGCAACAGCAGGCCAAGACGACCATTGCGGCAATGCGCTACGGCAATGGCAGCGGCTATTTCTGGATCAACGACATGCATCCGAAAATGGTGATGCATCCGATCAAGCCCGAGATGAACGGCACGGACCTTACCGCCAACAAGGACCCGAACGGCAAGGCGCTGTTCGTCGAGTTCGTGAACACGGTCAAGGCAGGCGGCAAGGGCTTTGTCGATTATTACTGGCCGAAGCCCGGTGCGCCGGAGCCGGTCGAGAAATTCTCCCATGTCGCCGGTTTCGCCCCCTGGGGATGGATTGTCGGCACCGGTGTTTATGTTGACGATCTTGAAGCGGTGTTCTGGCGCGATGTCTATTTTAATGGCGGTCTTTGTGTCGTGGCCGGCCTTCTGGTTGTCGGCGTGGCCGCAGCCGTCGTGCGCAGCGTTACACGGCCGATCGATCTCATCCGCCAGAGCATGCGGCGCATCGCCGATGGTGACGGCGCGGCGGATATCCAGTTCGCCGACCGTCGCAATGAAATCGGCGCGATTGCCAAGACGCTGCTGGTACTGCGCGACAGCGTCAATGAGCGCAGCGCGCTGCAGGCCCGCGAGGCCGACCAGCAACGGGCGCTGGAAGAAGCGCGGCACGGCAACGAGATGGTGCTGCGTTCCGCATCCGAGCGGCAGGCCCATGCCATGGAGCAACTGGGCAATGCGCTCGAAGCGCTTGCCAATGGCGATCTGACCGTTTCGCTTACCGATATCGGCGCGGACTATGAAAAGCTGCGCATGGACTTCAACCGTGCCGTCGGCGCATTGCATGGTGCGATCGAGGCCATTGCCAGAACCGGCCATGTCGTCAACGACAGTGCCTCCGACATCAGCGGCGCGACCGGCAATCTTTCTCGCCGGACCGAACAGCAGGCGGCGGCGCTGGAGGAGACGGCAGCCGCTCTCGACGAAATCACCGCCACGGTGCGCACCGCTTCCGAGCGGGCCAACGAGGCCCGGCAGATGGTGCAGGACACGAAAACCAGCGCCGGCCGCTCGGGCGAGATCGTGCGTAATGCCGTCGACGCCATGGGCCGCATCGAGGACTCTTCCAAGCGCATCGGGCAGATCATCTCTGTTATCGATGAGATCGCTTTCCAGACCAATCTTCTGGCGCTGAATGCCGGTGTGGAAGCGGCGCGTGCGGGCGAGGCCGGGCGTGGTTTTGCCGTGGTGGCGCAGGAAGTTCGCGAACTGGCGCAACGTTCCGCCAATGCGGCCAAGGAAATCAAGACCCTCATCAACCGTTCGGCCGAGGAGGTCGGCGGCGGCGTCGCACTCGTGCGCTCGACAGGCGATGCGCTGGAGGAGATCGTGGCGCTGGTCAACCGTGTCGATGGCCACGTCAACTCTATCGCCACGGCCGCGCGCGAACAGGCGACCGGCCTGCAGGAGATCAACACCTCCGTCAACCACATGGACCAGATGACCCAGCAGAACGCCGCCATGGTGGAAGAAACGACGGCGGCCAGCCAGACGCTCGCTGAGGAAAGCCGCCAGCTGCGCTCGCTGTTGTCGCGTTTCGAACTTGGACATGGGGTTGCGCGCGAGGTTTCGCGGGCCGCGTGATTTCAGGTGTTTTGGCTGAAAGTGGAGGGCGCGGCTTTGGCTGCGCCCTTAGATGAATGAGAAGCTTTTCCAGCACTCGACGTCATCCTCGGGCTTGACCCGACATCCATTCCTCGCGCGGCTCTGGATCCTCGGGTCAAGCCCGAGGATGACGGAGGAGACGTTTGAGTGTCGGGTGTCGGAGGAGAGGTTTCAGCGTTTCTGTCATGACCTTCGACGCGATTTCGATCGTGCCTTCTTCATTTGCAGCGTCACGCAACAACCAGGTTCGTTATTTCCCGTAACCAATAAGGTTTCGTTTACCTCATTTCTTTAAAATTTATCCTGTATTGCCGCGAATAGCGGCCGCTGAAGGTACAGGTTCTCGTATGGCGTATGTTTCCCTTCCGCGTCGTCTTGTGACGTTGCTGATGATTTCCACGGTCATGGTGTCGTGTTCGGCGGAGGGCCTCGTGCCACCGGCGGAAGTGGACGGCACCACGCGCGTCAGCGCTATCCGCTCCTCGCGGCAGCAGGGTTACAGCGCGCCGGCGGGTGCCGTGTATCAGGCGGAGCGGGTCGGGCAGGGCGGTGACTATCCCGCGGCCGTTTCTCAGCCAATGCCGGAACCTTACGCCTCGCAGGATCCCCTGCTGCAATCGCCGCAGGGCGGGCAGGGTTATTCGACACTCGATTCCCAGCATCAGGCGCGCATGGCGGCCAGCGGCCATACCACTGTGCCGGCGCAGACCATGCAGAGCCAGACCATGCCCGCGCAGCAGATGACCGGCAACCAGATTGCTGAAGGCGAAGGCGGCGTGAACATGGATTCCATGCTGGGTGTGGAGCCGGTCCGCGGACTTGCCGAAGAACAGGATGCGGAGATTGCCGAGGGTGCTTCCGCGCAGCCGGTGGTGGATGGCATCGGCACGGATAATCCCATGGCCGTGCCTCCGGCCCGCCAGCCGCAACGGGCCAGCCAATCGCGGCTAATCCCGCCGCCGCCGCTCGGCTCCTCCTCGCGCCGCCAGCCGGTGGAGGAAGTCGCCATGCTCATGCCTGATAATCCGATGGCGGGCGGTGGGCCGCAAAGCAACCGCTCCATGCCGCCTGGCGTCATGCCATCTTCCGAAGTTGCCTGCCGCTCCGAACTGCGCCGCCTCGGCGTTGCTTTCCGGGACGTTGCGCGTATTGCCGACGGCCCGACCTGCGGGATCGATTATCCGATTGAACTTAGCGGTCTCGCCAGCGGCGTCGCCATCCGGCCGGCGGTGAAGCTCAATTGCCAGGTCACGCTTGCCTTTGCCAAATGGGTGAAGTTCGAACTCGTGCCATCCTCGCGCTTCCGTTATCTCTCCGGCGTTGGTCGCATCACGCCGATGGGCGGCTATTCCTGCCGCAAGATGAATTCGCGTTCCAGCAATCCCTGGTCCGAACATGCGCGCGGCAACGCCATCGACATCGGCACCATCACGCTGAAGAACGGCAAGGAAATCGACGTGCGCAGCAAGAGCTTCTTCGCCTTCCGCGAAAAGGCGCTGCTGAAGGCGGTGAGGTCCGACAGCTGCAAATATTTCTCGACCGTTCTCGGACCGGGCAGCGATCCCAACCACTGGAACCATTTTCACTTCGACCTGCGCACGCGCAAGTCAGGTTACAGGCATTGTGACTAGGAGACGCGAAAGGCGTGATTGGGCGGGGCGATAGTCGGGCGGCGTTTTAGACGCTCGCTATAATGCGTCATGTTTGCAACTTCCGTCATTCCGGCCTTGAACCGGAATCCAGCCAGCTGAAGTCCTTGAGCTGAAAGGAGCCTTGCCGTCGCGCCGACGCGCGTCGGCTGGATTCCGGCTCAAGGCCGGAATGACGGAAGTGTGGATTCACTTTCCGGAATTCCAACTCTTCTGTCACATTCCCACAAAAAAAGACCGGCCCGAAGGCCGGTTGAAGAAGACAGCCTTATCGGGGGGATATCGGCGTCTTTGCAAGGGCATGCAATGGGAAAACGATCCCATGGAGTGGTCCATCCGGCGCGGATATGCGGCAAAAGACATCGCGCCGTACTGACCTGCGGCCAACATGGCTTGCCGCGCTCTTCTGATACGCTATGAGGGTCACATGTTTGTGACAACGGCCTTCGGGAGCTGCCTTTATGCCCCCTGTTTCAGAGCTGATGGTCTTTGCGGCGGCGCTTGCGGTAGCGGGTGTGGTCGCCGGTCTTCTGGCCGGCCTGTTCGGCATCGGCGGCGGCGCGGTGCTGGTGCCCGTCTTCTACCAGGTCTTCGGGCTTCTGGATGTGCCGGAGGCGGTGCGCATGCATCTCTCGCTCGGCACCTCGCTTGCCATCATCGTGCCCACCTCCATCCGTTCGTTTCTCACGCATCGTCAGAAAGGCGCTGTTGATATCGATCTGCTGAAGGGCTGGATCGTTGCCGTACCGCTCGGCACCATCCTCGCATCCGTGGTTGCCGCCTATGCCTCCAGCGTTGCACTGCGGCTGATCTTCGCTTTCATCGCGCTCGCGCTCGCCTTCCGGATGATCTTCAACCGGGCGAGCTGGCATCTCGGTTCCGACCTGCCGCAAAACCCGGGCCGCTTTCTTGTTGGCACCGGCATCGGGCTCTTTTCCGGCCTGATGGGCGTGGGCGGCGGGGTGATGAACAACACCTTCATGACGCTCTATGGACGCACGATCCATCAGGCGGTCGCCACCTCTTCCGGTGTCGGCGTGCTGATTTCGCTGCCGGGTCTTCTGGGCTACATCTGGGCCGGCTGGGGGCATTCGGGCTTGCCGCCGTTTTCCACCGGCTTCATCAACTGGATCGCCGTGGTGCTGCTGATCCCCATCACGCTTGTCGTTGCGCCCTATGGCGCTCGGCTCGCCCATGCGCTCAGCAAGAAGCAGCTGGAGCGGGCCTTTGGGGTGTTTCTGGTCTTCGTCGCAGCGCAGTTTTTCTATAGCGTCTACGGCTGATTTTCCGTCTCTGCCGAACGCAGTGTTCGGTCCGCTGGGGTGGCATTTGCAACCTCTGCGGTCTATATGGCGTTCATCTTACTCGGTTTTTCGAAAGAATTCGCCATGAATGCCATTGTTTCGATACGGAATCTGACAAAATCCTACGCAAACGGCTTTCAGGCGCTCAAAGGTGTCAGCCTCGATATCAGGGAGGGTGAAATCCTTGCCCTTCTCGGCCCGAACGGCGCCGGCAAGACGACGCTGATCTCGATTGTCTGCGGCCTCGTCAATCCGGGTGAAGGTTCGGTGCTTGTCGGCGGGCATGATGTGGTGAAGGATTTTCGCCAGACCCGCGCCCTGATCGGCCTCGTGCCGCAGGAACTGACGACCGACCAGTTCGAGACGGTGTGGAACACCGTCAGCTTCTCGCGCGGCCTGCACGGGCAGAAGAAGAACCCGGAACTGATCGAGCGCATCCTGAAATCCCTGTCGCTCTGGAACAAGAAGGACAACATGCTGCGCGAGCTTTCCGGCGGCATGAAGCGCCGTGTGCTGATCGCTAAGGCGCTGGCGCATGAGCCGAAGGTTCTGTTCCTCGACGAGCCAACCGCCGGCGTTGATGTGGCGCTCCGCCGCGACATGTGGAACGTCGTGTCCGAGCTGCGGGCCAAGGGTGTCACCATCATCCTCACCACGCATTACATCGAGGAGGCGGAAGAAATCGCCGACCGGGTGGGCGTCATCAATGGCGGCGAATTGCTGCTGGTGGAAGAAAAGACGGCGCTGATGAAGAAACTCGGCCGCAAGCAGCTTTTCCTAGAACTCGCCCAGCCGGTGGAGCAATTGCCCGAAAGCCTCGCGCCCTTCGGTCTGACGCTTTCTGAAGACGGTTGCACCGTCACCTATGAAATCGAGGATAATGGCGAGCAGGGCCGTATTGCCGATGTTCTGAGCGCCCTTTCCGCCGCCAACATCCATTTCAAGGATATTTCAACGCGGCAGAGCTCGCTTGAGGATATCTTCGTTTCGCTGGTGGGAGGCCAGAAATGAATTTCGAAGCCATCAAGGCCATCTATCTGTTCGAAATGGCACGCACGCGGCGCACCCTGCTGCAGAGCGTGGTCTCGCCAGTCATCTCCACCTCGCTTTATTTCATCGTCTTCGGAACCGCGATCGGCTCGCGGATTCAGGAGGTTGGCGGGGTTTCCTACGGCGCGTTCATAACGCCCGGCCTCATCATGCTGACGCTGCTGACGCAATGTATCGGCAACGGCTCCTTCGGCATTTATTTTCCGAAATTCACCGGCACGGTCTATGAGATATTGTCCGCGCCCGTATCGATGACGGAAATTGTCGCCGGCTATGTCGGGGCGGCGGCGACCAAGGGCCTGATGATCGGGACGATCATCCTGATAACAGCCACCTTCTTCGTGGATATCACCATCGCTCATCCGTTCATGATGGTGCTGTTCTTCGTGCTGACGGCTGTCAGTTTCAGCCTGTTCGGCTTCATTATCGGCATATGGGCGACGAATTTCGAGCAGCTGAACCTCATCCCCATGCTGGTGGTGCCGCCTTTGACCTTCCTTGGCGGCAGCTTCTATTCCATCGACATGCTGCCGCCCTTCTGGCAGACGGTCAGCCACTTCAATCCGGTGCTTTATCTCATCAGCGGTTTCCGCTGGAGCTTCTATGAGATCGCCGACGTCAATCCGATCATCAGTCTGGCGATGATCACGCTGTTTCTGGCGCTCTGCCTCGGTGTTGTCAGCTGGATGTTCAAGACGGGGTATCGGTTGCGAAACTGATCGGAAAAGCTTTTTTTAAAATTTAACGCCCGGTTTGCACCGGGCGTTTTCGTATTCACAACAAGGAAGCGCAGATCAGGCGACCTGCTTCTGCACCACGTCCTCGACAACCTCGCCCTTGAGGTAAGAAACGAGATCCTTGATCGTCACAACGAGCAGGCCGTGGCGTTCGGCAAAGGCTTCGAGCTGGGGCAGGCGGGCCATGGTGCCGTCGTCATTGGCGACTTCGCAGATGGTGCCGCAGGGGAATTTGCCCGCAAGACGGCAAAGATCGACGGCCGCTTCGGTATGACCGGTGCGGCCGAGAACGCCTTGCGGGTTGGCGCGCAGCGGGAAGATATGGCCGGGGCGGGCGAAGTCTTCGGGGCGTGAATCCTCCGATACCAGCGCGCGCACGGTCTTTGCCCGGTCGGCGGCGGAAATGCCTGTCGTGGTGCCCGGAATATAGTCCACCGAGACGGTGAACGCTGTCTTGAGGGATTCGGTATTGCGCGACACCATCAAGGGAATGTCGAGGGCATCCAGTCGCTCGCCCGGCATGGCGACGCAGATCAGCCCACGCGCATGGTTCATCATGAAGGCGATCTGCTGCGGGGTAATGCTGTCGGAGGCGGCGATGACATCGCCTTCGTTTTCGCGGTCTTCGTCGTCAACGACAATCACCATCTGGCCACGGGAAATGGCTTCGATGGCGTCTTCAATTCTAGCAATGGTCATTTTCTTTCAAGCCTTTCAAGGGTTATGCCGTTTTGCGGCATTTTCGCGCTTCAAGAAGCGCCAAATATCCCTTGGGCGAACAATGCAATGCGAAGCCAGCTCACGCGCCAGCGTCCTATGCCTTGTCCTCTTCCATCCGGACTATACCGTCGGCTCCGGCCTCTCACCGGATCTGCTGACCTTCCGGCTTTGGAGACCGGAAGCGCTCGCGGGCTCCGGGAAAAATCCCGATACCGCCGGTGGGGAATTGCACCCCGCCCTGAGAACAAGGCCAACATAAATTATCAAATGGGAAGGAATCAAGGGGCAATGGCCCGCCCATTGCCCCAATGTGCGAAAAGAATATCCCCGTTGCGGTCGCATTGGGGTATTTCCTTTCCGGGGCCAATGGCTCGGGAAAACCGCAGAATGAACCGCAAAGGGCAGGGGGTTACCGGTCGCGCAGCCGCAGTTCATCGGTCTGCATCTGCAGCGAACCGAGCGTCGACAGGAAGCTCATGCCGAGCAGGCTCTGGCCCAATTGGCCATCCTGGGCGACGAGGGCCGGGATGTTGCGCCGCACGATCGGGCCAATGCTGATTTCCGACAGGGTGACAGGAGCTGCCGCCGTGCGGCCATTCGCAGTCATGACCGGTACGGTATAGCGGAGGTTTGTGGTGTCGATGCCGATTGCGGCGGCATCTGCATTGGCGAGCACCACCGAGCTTGCGCCGGTATCGACCAGCATGTGGATCGTCTTGCCTTCGAGACCGACATTCGCCTCGAAATGGCCGCTCATCGATTTATGCAGCACGATTTCCTGCTCACCGCCCGATGTGGTGACCACTACGGCGCGGCCGGGTATGAGGCCGCCCAGCAGTCGATCGCCGAAGGTTTGCAGATCGTAGCGATAGAGATAAAGCGAGACGAGGCCGAGAATGATGACAAGCCAGACGGCGAGCTGGCGGATGACGGTGCCGAAACTGCCGCGGCTTCCGGCCAATATGCCGGCTGACAGGAGAGCGGCAATGGGCAGAAGATAGAGAACATGGGCGAATTGATCATTATCGATGCCGAGTGTTCGCCCACCGTCATGATTGATGAGCAGCAGGCCAAGGCCGACGGCCAGCAGAAGGAGAACGATGGTCAGCCTGTTCATGCGGTATGCGTCTCCTTGGCGGTCTTGGGCAGGTTTGCCAGTCTTTGCGGCAGCAACCGCATGATCTCGCGGCGCTTCTCGTCGCTATACCCTGCCCAGCCGCCAATTTCATCCAGCATTCGCCCACAGCCGATGCAGAGGCTGCTGGTTTCATCGAGGCGACAGATGTGGATGCAGGGTGTTTCCATGATGATTTATATCAGGCCGTCATGCTGCAAGGGCAAGGGCGACAAGAATCACGATCTCCGTGATCTGCTGGCAGGCGCCGATGGTGTCGCCGGTATGGCCGCCGATCTTCCTGTCGCAGAGCCTGCCGAAAAGCATGGCCGCCAGAAAGGCTGCCGCCAGCACAAGGGCAATCGACAGGAGCGGCAGGGCGTGCAGCGTAAATAGTATGAAAAGCAGCAACCCGATCAAAAGCGCGATGTTGCGCTCGCTTGTTCCCGGCTGACCGGCGCTGGCGGCGATGCCGGAGGTTTTGGCGGCGGGCAGGGACTGCCAGTGCCAAACCATCAGGGCGCGGCTCATGACAAGCACAGCGATCAGGGCGGCGGCGGCGGTTTTTGCCGGCAGCGTCTCAATGAGCGAGGCGAGCGCGGTGGCGCGAAGCGCAAAGGACAGGATCATGGCGATGGCGCCATAGCTGCCGATGCGGCTGTCCTTCATGATCTCAAGCATTCGCGCCTTGTCCTTGCCGCTGCCGAAACCGTCGGCCATGTCGGCCAGGCCGTCTTCGTGCAGCGCCCCTGTCACGAGCGCCGTCAAGCCGATGACAAGCCAGCCGGTGAGCTGGGGAGAGGCGTCGAAGGCCGCAAAAACCACAACGAGGAAAGCGGCGGGCAGGGCGATCAGCAGACCGGCGGCGGGAAAGGCGCGGGCAGTGCGGCGCATCGACACACTGTCGGCATCATCAAAAAAACGCGAGGGAACGGGCAGGCGGCTCAGAAAGGCGAGGGAATGCATGACATCTGTTATAAAATCCCCGGCCTTCATGCTCTCTCCGTTGCAGTTGCTGCATTTCCGGTTGTTCCGCGGCGCATCCGCGATTATGAGAGGCGCAACAAAGACCGATTTGCCGGAAAACACAAGTTCCGGACGCATGAGCCGATGCGACAGCCAACCCGACGACGAGAAAGACAGATATCATGAGCATGAGCGGATTGCCCTTCGACGATTTCCGCGCGCTGCTGCGCGAGCTTCCCGGCCCGGACACGCACGCGCTTGTGGCGGCCAAGGAGCGCAATGCGCAGCTGACCAAGCCCGCCGGTTCGCTCGGCCGTCTCGAAGAAATCGCCATGTGGCTGGCTGCCTGGTCCGGCCGTTCTCCGGCCGTCACCCGTCCGCTGGTGGCGATCTTCGCCGGCAATCACGGTGTTACCCGGCACGGCGTTACGCCTTATCCGACATCCGTGACCCAGCAGATGGTGGAAAATTTCGCGGCAGGCGGTGCGGCGATCAACCAGATTTGTGTCGCCAATGATCTTGGCCTGAAAATCTTCGATCTGGCGCTCGATTACCCGACCGGCGACATCACCTGCGAGCCTGCGCTCTCGGAGCGCGACTGCGCCGCGACCATGGCCTTCGGTATGGAGGCGATTGCCGGCGGCACCGATCTTCTCTGCGTCGGCGAAATGGGCATCGGCAACACCACCGTTGCGGCGGCGATCAATCTCGCGCTTTATGGCGGCACAGCGGAAGAGTGGACCGGTCCGGGCACCGGCTCGGAAGGTGAGGTCATGGCCCGCAAGATAGCGGCGGTGAAAGCTGCCGTGGAATTCCACAAGGACCACCTGTCCGATCCGCTGGAAATCATGCGCCGTCTTGGCGGACGCGAGATCGCGGCGATTGCCGGCGCCATCCTCGCCGCCCGCGTGCAGCGTATTCCCGTGCTGATTGACGGTTATGTGGCGACGGCCGCTGCCGCTCTTCTCAAGACCGCCAACCCTTCGGCGCTCGATCATTGCCTGATCGGCCATGTCTCGGGCGAGCCCGGCCATCTGGCCGCCATTGAAAAGCTCGGCAAGACGCCGCTGCTGGCGCTTGGCATGCGGCTTGGCGAAGGGACGGGGGCAGCACTTGCCGCCGGCATCGTCAAGGCCGCTGCCGCCTGCCATTCCGGCATGGCGACGTTCGAAGCGGCGGGTGTGGACACCCGCATCAGTTCCCGCACCGATCATTGAGGCTGAAGATGGACGTGACGCCGCAAAAGAAGCAACCGGAACCCGTCTTTCGCAAGGAAAAAGGCTGGCGGCATCTTTTGGCCGCCGCCCGCTATTCCGTGCAGGGGCTTGGCCGGCTGTGGCAGGAAGCAGCGTTCCGGCATGAGGTTCTTGCCTTCGGCGTCGGGCTCGCCCTGCTTCTGGTCGTGGGCGCGCCGTTTGCGCATCTTCTCGTCTTTACGGTGCTGATGCTGCTTCTTTTCTCGGTGGAGGCGCTGAATACCGCCATCGAAGAGTTGGTGGATCGCATTTCGCCGGAAATCTCCTCGGTCGGGCGGCATGCCAAGGACCTCGGTTCCTTTGCCGTCTTCTGCCTGTTGATGGCGAACGGATTTTTCGTGCTGTATTCGCTGGTGACGACGCTGTTCCTCTAAGCGGAGCGCCTCCGCTTTTTTGGCTAATGCTCAGGGTTTTCAGGCGAAGGACCGCCGGCGCGGCTGGATGGCGTGGGTTTCCTCCACGGCCGGCAGGCTCTGCAGCACGCGTTTTGCCGGCAGGATGGCGATGCCCTCGGTGCCCTCGCGCAGTTTCGATTTCAGGATGAACTGGCCGTCATGCTTGGCGAGAATGGCCTGAACGATGGGCAGGCCAAGCCCGGTTCCCTGTTCGGCGCTCTTGATCGCGATCGAGCCCTGACCGAAGGCCGACAGCACCACGGGGATTTCGTCTTCGGGAATGCCGGGGCCGTTATCCCTGATCGACACATATTGGCCGCCGCCCGCCGTCCAGCCGGCTTTCACAAGGATTTCACCGCCCTGCGGCGTGAATTTCACGGCATTTGAGAGAAGGTTGAGAATGACCTGGCGGATCGATTTTTCGTCAGCCCAGACCTGCGGCAGGCTGCTTTCGAACTGCTGCGAAATCCTGATATTCTTGGCGCGGGCGCGAAGCTGGATCATGCCGATGCAATCCTCGGCGATTTCCAGCATCGAGATGGATTCCTCATTGAGATCATAGCGACCGGCCTCGATGCGCGACAGGTCGAGGATTTCGTTGATGAGATCGAGCAGGTGCTGGCCGGAGCGGTGGATATCGCCGGAATATTCCTTGTAGAGCGGGTTGTTGAGCGGGCCGAGCACTTCTGACGCCATGACCTCGGAGAAGCCGAGAATGGCGTTGAGCGGGGTGCGCAGCTCATGCGACATGGAAGCGAGAAAACGTGATTTGGCCAGATTGGCCTCTTCGGCGCGGCGTCGCGCCTCATCCGAAACCGAGTTGGCGACTTCGAGCTCGGCGATAAGGTCGTCCTTTTCCGTCTGGGACGACAGGAGCTTGACGCTGGTCTGGTAGAGCCGGCTGGTGATGCGATGACAAAAGAGGATCGCCATGCCGAACATCAATGCAAGGCCGACATCGAATGGATCACGAGAGATGGCCGAGGTGACGCACAGCGCCGCCATAACCGGCAGGAAGGTCATGAAAGTCGCCCGCCGCAGCATGAAATTGGCCATGGCGGTCAGCGAAAGCGCGATCAGCAGCGTTGCGCCCTTGAAGAAGAGAACAAGCGTCGGGTCGTTGCGCACCGGTTCGGCCAGTGCGAACATGGCCCATGCGCAGCCGATGAGGATCTGCATGCCGAGGAACAGATTTTTCCAGTGCTGGAGGTTTTCGGCGGTGATCTCCTGTTTCGCCGCTTTCTTGGCCAGCACCAGAGCGATGGCGTGGAAGCTGAGCGCAATCAGCGACCAGATGATCAGCCCGATGTCGCGGGTGATATAAAGACCGATGACGGAGGCGAGCACGATGAAAAGCGGCATGAACATCGCGCCTTGAAGGGTCTCGGCGATGTGCATGGTCAGCATTTCGCGTTCATAGGCTTCGGTTCCGCCAGCACCCTGTTGCAGGCGTTCACGCGTCGTCTTCACCGTGTCGAAAACCGCCTTGTTGCGGTGTTTTTTCGAGCGGTCGACGATGATCTTGTCGGTGGACGTGCTGACGCTTTTACTCATTGTTACAACGCGGGTGACATGAACCCTTGCAGACTACGCGCAAAATCTTAAGAAGATGCTGCCGTTAAAGGATTTGTTTGCCATTTCTGACAAGGGTTTGTTGTTACATGAGACGAAATGGAGGCAAAAGCAGGCGTTTTTCGGCATTTCGCGATGGCGGGCTTTTTCTCGCCACGGTTTTTCTCGGTATTCTGATCGCGGCCAAGCTCGATCAGATCAACAGCGAAACCTATAGCGGCCGCTTCTTCGTGATCGATGGCGACACGCTGTCAAAGGGTGAGGAACGTTTCCGGCTGCTCGGTATCGATGCGCCGGAGCTTGCCCAGACATGTCTGCGCGGCAGCGAAAGCTGGCCGTGCGGCGAGGAGGCGCGCCGTGTCCTGCAACGGCTGGCCCGGCCGACGGATTTTTCCTGTTCCGGCAGTTCCAGAGACCGTTACGGGCGGCTGCTCGTCTATTGTTCCGCAGACGGCAGGGATGTCTCATCGGAAATGGTGTCGGCGGGTTTTGCGGTCGCATCAGGTTATTTCCAGTTCTCAAGCGAGCAGGCGGCGGCGCGCAGGGAGGCGCGCGGCATCTGGGCGGGAGAATTCGAGAAACCATCGCAATGGCGGCGGGAACACCGTGCCGCGGATCTGGAAACGCCGGCGGCGGGTTTCCTCACCATTATCCGCCATCTCATGGGATGGGACCATGGTTGAGCTAGCGCTGGTGCGTGATGATGGGCTGGACGGGTTGCGCGGCGAAATCGCCCACTGTCGTCTCTGTCGCGATATGCCGCTCAACGGAATGGCTGATCGCCTGCCGCACGAACCCCGGCCGGTGGTCGTCATGTCGACCAAGGCGCGTATCCTGATTGCCGGGCAGGCGCCGGGGCTTCGTGTGCACGAAACGGGGTTGCCCTTCAACGATGCCTCGGGTGACAGGCTGCGCCAGTGGCTGAACGTCGATCGGGAGACATTCTATGACCCGGATCGTTTCGCCATCGTGCCCATGGGCTTCTGTTTTCCCGGTTATGACGACAAAGGCAGCGACCTGCCGCCCCGGCGCGAATGTGCGCCGCACTGGCGCGAGCGGGTAATGGTGGCAATGCCGCAGGTGGAGCTGATCCTCGCCATCGGCCAATATGCACAGGCTTTTCACCTGGGTGAAAGGCGGCGCAAAACCATGACCGAAACGGTGCAAAACTGGCGCAGCTATCTCCATGCCAATTCCGGTCCCGGCATTTTTCCCCTGCCGCATCCGAGCTGGCGCAACACCGGCTGGCTGAAAAAGAACCCATGGTTCGCGGAGGAGCTGCTGCCGGTTCTGCGACAACATGTGGAAATGCGGCTTTAGTGAAACAATTTTCTGTTTTTCTGCGAAAATTAGTGTATTGAAAGGAAATTAATTCAGGAGGGTAGACGCATTGGATCGCCTAGACCGTAAGATTTTGCGCATTCTGCAAGAGGATTCCACGCTGGCCGTTGCCGATCTGGCGAAAAAGGTCGGCCTTTCCACGACGCCCTGTTGGCGGCGTATTCAGAAGATGGAAGAAGACGGCGTCATCCGCCGGCGCGTGGCGCTGCTCGATCCGGTCAAGGTCAACACCAAGGTCACGGTTTTCGTTTCCATCCGCACCGCTTCCCATTCCATCGAATGGCTGAAGCGCTTCTCCGAGGTGGTTTCCGAGTTTCCGGAAGTCGTCGAATTTTACCGCATGAGCGGTGACGTCGATTATCTGCTGCGCGTCGTCGTGCCTGACATTGCCGCCTATGACGCTTTCTACAAGCGCATGATCGCCAAGATCGAAATTCGCGACGTGTCCTCCGCGTTTGCGATGGAGCAGATCAAATATACGACCGAACTGCCGCTCGATTACATGCTGCTGGATAATCCGAAATCCGGCGAGGAGTGATCCGCCGCTGGCTGGGTTTTTGATCAATGCCCTTTCCGGCTGCCGGGGAGGGCATTTTTATTGGCGGGTTGCCTTTCCTGCCCTGCCAGGGGTTGATCCTGTCGGAAGGGCCATCCGATAGCGGCCGCCCGGCCACGACAATCTTATTCCGCCCATAACGGCAAATTCGCACATTCAATTCTCTCGGCGCTGTCTACGCGCAAACTGGGATTTTGATAAAATCTCTCGAATATCTACGCTTTTACTGTCGAAGGATGGAATAGCGAGGGATATCCATATGCTCACACGACGCGGAACATTGGGACTGATTGCAGGTGCGACCGGGGCGGCGTTTCTGCCGCATATCCGGCGGGCAAGCGCCGCAACCACCACATTGCGGATTGGTTGGCAGAAGAATGGCGTGATAGCGCTTGCGAAAAGCCAGGGCGCGCTCGAAGCGCTGCTGAAAGATCGCGGCATCGAGGTCAAATGGTCGGAATTCTCCTCCGGGCCGCCGCTTCTCGAAGCGCTTGGCGCAGGCGCGCTGGATATCGGCCCGACTGGCGATGTGCCGCCGCTTTTCGCGCAGGCCGCCGGCGGCAATCTGCGTTACGTCGGCACCTACAAGGCGGCGGCCGGCGGATCGGCTATCCTCGTGCAGAAGGATTCGCCGCTGAAGGCGCTCGAAGACCTGAAAGGCAAGAAGGTTGCCTTCAAGCGCGGCTCCAGCGCCCACAACGTCACGGTCAAGGCGCTGCGAAAGGCCGGATTGACCTTGAACGACATTACCCCAGTCGATCTTGCGCCGCCGGATGCGGCCGCCGCCTTCCGCAGCGGCAGCATCGACGCCTGGTCGATCTGGGATCCCTATTTCGCGGTGGCGGAAAAAGAGCCGACAACACGGGTTCTCTCGACCGCCGAAGGCATCGTCGATCCGTGGAGCTACTTCCTCGCCAACGGCGATTTCGTCGAGACCAATCCCGATCTCGTGCCGCTGATCCTCAAGGAACTGGCGAATGTGGGTGCGAAGGCGCAGGCCAATATCGATGCAACGGCAAAATCGCTGGCGTCGATCACCGGCGTTCCCGAGGATGTCACCAAGGTCTCGCTGACACGGCCGGGAGCCGATCTCGGACGGGTCTCGCTGGTTCCGGATGAAGCCATTGCCTATCAGCAGGCACTTGCAGACGAATTCTATGATCTGAAGATCGTGCCGAAGAAACTCAAGGTGGCGGATATCGTCTGGCGTCCGAAGGCGAGTTGAGAGGGCGGGAAAATTGAGTCTCTTCAACCCGCTGGCGGATGTTGCTGAGAGCTTGATTCAGGCAGGAGCCGTGTTCGCCATATATAGGGCGAGCGCGTGCTGCTTGTTTCTTCTCCCCGCCGGGGAGAAGAAAGGTGCCGAGATGTCGGGGGCATAAGCCTCCGATGTCGCATCAGCCCTTGAGCTTCGCAATCACCAGATGACCGGGCGTCGGATTGCCGTCCTGCATGCGCACGTTGATGTCGGTCACTTCGAGAACCTCGAAACCGGTCGCGGCCAGTCTTTCGCGGACATAAGTTTCCGCATGGGCGAAACGCTGGTGCGGGCCGACCATATAGGGGCGTCCGGCGAGCGTCGCTTCGGGCAGAGTTTCCGACGAGAAGATCAGCAGGCCGCCGGCATTGAGGTTTTCGGCAGCGCCGAAAAACAGTGGCTCCAGCGCGCCGAGATAGGGCAGCACATCGGTTGCGGTGATGATGTCGAAGGGCTCGTCGTCATTATCTTCAAGAAAGTCCTCGGCTTCGGCGACGTAGAGCGTCTCGTAAAGGTCCTTCTCATGGGCGATCTCGACCATGTTTTCGGAAATATCAATGCCGGTGATATCGTCGGCCATATCGCGCAGCGCTTCGCCGGTGAGGCCGGTGCCGCAGCCGAGATCGAGCAGGCGCTTGAAGGGGCCGAGGTTGAGGGTCTGCAGCCGCTGGCGCACCATCATCGGCACGGCGTAACCGAGCTGCTCGACAAGAATATCCTCGAAAGCTTCGGCATGCTGGTCGAACAGGGTTTCGACATAGGCATCAGGTGCTTTCGATGGCTGTTCGCCCCGGCCCATGGCGGCGATGCGAACGGCCGCGCCGCCGTGATCCTCCGGATCGATGGCGAGAACTTCTTCATAGGCCTTCACCGCCGCATCCACATCGCCTGATTTTTCAAGCGCGAGTGCGCGGTTATAGGCCTCGGCAAGCGCCTCTTCGTCGATTTTCTGGTTCTTCGTCATCGTGCCTTATCCGTCAGCGTCTTCAGTTGAAGTTTGCTGTAAGCCGCATCGGAGGCGGGCGCAATGTTTATGTGGCGCGATGGCTCAGTGGAGGATGAACTCCCCTTTGAGCGCGCGCCATTCCTGCGCCGAGATCACCTGCCGGTGCACGTAGCGGACGGAGTGCAAAGGCCCGTCGAGCTTTTCCTGCCAGAATTTGAGGAACCCGTGCATTTCGGGGAAATCAGGGGCCAGATCATAGTCCTGCCAGACATAGGTCTGGAGAACCAGCGGATGGTCCGGCAGGCGATAAAAAATCTGGGCGGTGGTGAGGCCGTAGCCTCTCAGCATCATTTCCATGTCCTTGTTCATGACGGCGGTTCCCGTTTCCATGATTGCCGATCACAGCATTGCCGCTGTATCGAATATGGGAACACGACATGGTTAATCCAAGCTTGCCAGGGACATGGATTGTCATAAAATAGTTATATTTTTCAAAATGTTAGCAGCCTTCCTTGATGAGTGCTGCCAACTTTTCCGCTTAGCGCTTGAGATGGCGCGTCAGGCGGGCCTCCAGCCATGCCCAGACATGTCTAAGCGTTTCGACGATCGTCAGGTAGAAGATCGCCGCCCAGAGATAGGCCTGATAATCGAAGGTGCGGGAAAAGGCGTAACGCGTCTGCCCCATGAGGTCGAAGACCGTGACGATGGAGACCACCGCCGAACCCTTGATCATCAGGATGATCTCGTTGCCATAGGGACGCAGCGCCACGATGAGCGCCTGCGGCAGGATGACCTTGCGGAAGGTGATGAGTTTCGACAGGCCGAGCGAGGCGGCCCCCTCGTGCTGGCCGCGCGGCACGCTGCGGATCGCGCCGCGCAGGATTTCGGCCTGATAGGCGGCGGTGTTGAGAGTGAGCGACAGGAGGCCGCAATACCAGGCCTCGCGGAAGAACCACCACAGGCCGACGGTCTCCAGCCCCTGGCGGAAGCTGCCGAGGCCGTAATAGATCAGGAAAAGCTGCGCCAGAAGCGGTGTGCTGCGAAAGACATAGACATAGGCATAGGCGAGTGCGCCGATGACGCGGTTTTCCGACATGCGGCCGAAGGCGATCGGCACGGAAAGAATGGCGCCGAGAATGATCGAGCTGCCGACCAGCGTGATGGTGGTGATGAGACCATCGATGTAACGCGGCCCGTAACGCCCGAATTTATCCCAGTCCCAGCCTTCGATCATGGCGAAGATCAGCCCGGCGGCGAGCAGCAGCCAGAGCGTGATGACGGCGATGCCGACGATGCGGGAAATATTGAGCGGCTTGTCCGCTACCGCCGGGGCAGGGCGCGCGGGAATGAGTTCCTGAACATGGCTCATCGGCTTACCTCCGACTTGCGCGACCAGCGATCGATGAAACCGATGCCGATGGACGAAAGCAGCGCGAGAATGAGATAGAGCAGGCAGGCGATGCTGTAAAAGAAGAAGGCTTCCTTGCTGACGCGGGCGGCGATGCCGGTCTGGCGGATGATATCGGCAAGGCCGATGATCGAGACGTAGGACGTGTCTTTCAGGAGGATGACCCAGAGATTGGTCATGCCGGGCAGGGCGATGCGGACGAGTTGCGGAATGATGATGAGCACCATGGTGCGGCCCCGCGAAAGACCAAGTGCGGCACCTGCCTCATATTGCCCCCTGGGTATGGCCTTGAAGGCGGAGAGCAACACTTCGGAAGCATAGGACGAGAACACCACCGACAGCGCCACCATGCCCGCCACGAAAGCGTTGATCTCGACCGGGCCGGTGATGCCGATATAACCGGCCACCGATTGCAGCAGCATCTGGATGCCGTAATAGACGATGAAGAGCGTCAGGAGTTCCGGCAGACCTCGGAAGATGGTGGTGTAGATACCGGTCGCCAGCCGCAGCGATTTTTCTTCCGATTGTGCAGCGAGCGCGATGAGAAAACCGATCAGCAGTCCGACGGGCAGGGTGGCAAGCGCCAGCGAGATCGTGACCTTGACGCCGAAAGCGATCTCATCGCCCCAGCCAGCATCGCCGCAGGCGACCAGGGTGCCGTTTCCGAAAAGCGAGAAGAGACCGACCGGCCCGCAGAAGGGATCGAGAAGTGTCGAGACATAGGTCCAGAACGCACCTATGGCGGAAAATGCTCCGCTCATGCCAGTTTTCCCCTGCGGTCTTAAGCCGCCGTGATTGTTATCGTGACGTTTTCAAACAAAAATGGCGGAAGGGCAAGCCTTCCGCCACGAGATTTCAACAGATCGAACAGGCTTACTCGCCGTAAACGTCGAAATCGAAGTATTTTTTGTTGATCTCCTGATACTTGCCACTGGCGCGGATGCCGGCGATGGCGGCGGTGAACTTGTCGGCGAGCGCCGTGTCACCCTTGCGCACGGCAACGCCCGCGCCATTGCCGTTGATCTCGACGTCGACCTTGAGCGGCGTCAGGATCTTGCAGCAGGCGCCGGCATCCGTCTTCAGCCATTCCGAAAGCACGACGATGTCGTCGATGACGGCGTCGATGCGGCCATTGGCGATGTCGAGCTTATATTCGTCGGCGGTCGGATACATCTTCAGGTCGGCATCCGGGAAATGCTTTTCGGCATAGTTGGAGTGGGTGGTGGAACCCTGCGCGCCGAGCGACTTGCCCTTGAGATCATCGAGGGACTTGATCGGCGAATCCTTCGGTACGGCGATAGCCGGCGGGGTGTTGTAATATTTCTTGGAGAAGTCGACCTTCTGGAGACGTTCCGGCGTGATCGACATGGACGCGATGATGGCGTCGAACTTCTTGGCCTGCAGGGCGGGGATGATGCCGTCCCAGTCATTGGTGACGAAGGTGCACTCGGCCTTCATTTGTTCGCACAGCGCCTTGGCGATGTCGATGTCGAAGCCGGTCAGCGTGCCGTCGGCTTCGAGATTGTTGAAGGGCGGATAGGCGCCTTCGGTGCCGATGACGATCTTGTCCTGCGCGAGGGCTGCGCCCGACAACAGCGAGATGGCGGCAATCGATACGGCTGCGAGCAGACGGGTGGAAATAGGCATTTCGATCCTCTCTTTTGGTCGTTCATCCGCAGTCTGTTGTTGTTTTCAGTGCGGACGCCATGGGCGCTGGGCGCGGCAGGACGGAGGATACCGCCTGTGGCCTTCAGCGCGGATGCAATTATTCATCCGGTTGGTCAAAAAATGCAACTGCAATATTAGTCATCGCGTTTGTGCCGCAGAGCCTCCACGAAAAGGCCTTGATCTGTTCATTTCCGGTACAGAACGCTTTGTTCATCATGGGAACCGAAGTGTGTGCCGGGCGTTGACCAGCGCCTGCACGCGCAGCCGGAATCACGATGTCGCAAGACTGGCGACCAATAATGGCAGATGAGGAAACACCGATGCTGAAGAAGAACACATTGCTGACGGGGGTGGTTTTCCCCCTCATGTCGCTGGCGATTGCGGTGGAGCCGGCCGCGGCCGGTTTTGCCGGTGCCGCGCGGGCGCAGGCGCTTCCCGGACAGGCGACGACCGGTCAGGTGATTCTGGCGCAGGCACAGCCGGAAGAGCCGAACCCGGAAGAGGAACTGCGCAAGCGGCGCAAGCAGGCCGAAGAGGCGCAGCCGCAGGCCGAGCCGCAACGCCAGGAGCGCGCACCGGAACCGCCGCGTGAGCCGGAGTCCAAACGCGAAGCCGCGCCCGCCGAGCCACGCCCAGAACCGCAGAGGGAGCCCCAGAGGGAACCCCAGCGTGAGCCGCAGCCCGAACCCCAGCGGGAACCGCAGCAGCAGCGCGAGGCCCGCCCGGAGCCCGCGCCGGCCGAACAGCCGCAGGAGCGTCCCCGCAAACCAGAACGCGCACAGGAGCCGCAGGGCGAGGGCGAACAGCGCCCGGCACGCCAGCGCGAGGCGGCACCCGAAGCCGCACCTGCCGAGGAGCAGCCGAAGGAACGTCCGCGCAAGCCCGAACGGGCCGAGCAGCCCGCAGGTGAGGGTGAGCAGCAGCGTCCCCGTAAGGAGCGCGCGAAAGAACCTGCAGCCGAACAGGAGCCCGCAGCACGCCCTGAAAATGCCGAGCAGCCGGCCAAGCCTCGCGAGCCGGCGCCTTCCAAAAAGCCGCAGGTAGAGGAAAAGGCCCCGGAACAGAAAGCCGAACCGGCTGAAAAAGCCGTTCCGGAGAAAAAGCCTGCCGCCCCGGAGCCGGCAGTGAAGGAAGCACCGGTTCCGACCGAAGCCCCGACGCCCGCACGTCCGCCGGCGCCCGAGGCCCAGCCCAATCCCGCACCGGGTCGTCAGCCTTCCGAACAGCCGCCGGTAGAGGGCCAGGGTAGAACTGAACCTGCAGCCCCGCTGCCAGGCGCGCCGACGCCTCCGCCGCCGAGCGGTACGACGACCGGACAGGCGCCGGCCGGCGAACCCGTGCCCAATCAGGTCGCTGTTCCGCAGACGGAAGCGCCGCCGATGACGAAGGAAGAGCTGGACAAGGCCAAGGCCATTGCCAAGGACCCGTCCAAGACCGCCGATACCGTCATTCTGCCGGTCGACAAGGGTGCCGCCGTTCTCGACAGCGACAAGGAAGTGGAACGCTCCGGCAACCGCCAGACCCGCGAGGAGCGCCGTCGTGAACGCGAGCAGGCCGGCGACGTGAAGGTTCCGACATCGGACGCCGAAGCGCAGCGCGCCGGCGCCGCCGAAGGCAAGGCTCCGCCACCGCCCGTCAAGATGGAGGCGATCACCTCCCAGCAGGGCGAACGTGTCGATCGTCGTCCGCAATATGAGCGGCCGGAAGGTGTCCGCGAATGGCAGCCGCGCGAAGGCCGCCCGCGCGATCGGGATCGTGACGGCGACGCGCCGATCATCCTGCAATTCGGCGACCGTGTCGTGGTGCGCGGCGATGATAACCAGCGCTTCATCCGCGATGGTGGTGAGCCCTATTACGAGCGCTTGGGCGGCGGTCGTGTCCGCGAAACCGTGGAGCGCCGCGATGGAACGCAGGTGGTTACGATCCGCAACCGTTATGGCGACGTGATCCAGCGCTCGCGCATCGACGATCGCGGCCGCGAATATGTGCTGTTCTATGCACCGGAGCTGATGGAAGATCCGGACCGTGATTATGTCTATCGCGATCCCGGCCTCGACCTGCCGCCGATGCGCCTGCGCATTCCCGTGACCGATTATATCATCGACACGTCGAGCGATCCGGACCGCGATTATTACCGCTTCCTGGAACAGCCGCCCGTCGAACCGGTGGAGCGGGTCTATTCGCTGGATGAAGTGCGTTATTCGGCCCGTATCCGCGACAAGGTGCGCCGTATCGACCTTGATACGATCACTTTTGCCACCGGCAGTGCCGAGATCCCGATGGCGCAGGCACGTTCGCTGCGCAAGGTGGCTGATGCCATCAACAAGGCGCTCAACAAGAACCCGGGGGAAACCTTCCTGATCGAAGGCCATACCGATGCCGTCGGTTCGGATGAAAGCAACCTCGTTCTCTCGGACGAGCGCGCCGCTTCCGTCGCCAATGTGCTGACCGATGTTTACGGTATTCCGCCGGAAAACCTCGCGACTCAAGGCTATGGCGAGCGTTACCTGAAGGTTCAGACACTTGGCCCGGAACAGCAGAACCGCCGCGTCACCATCCGCCGTGTGACGCCGCTGGTGAAGCCGGTCGCACAGAACTGATTGGGTTCAGGAACTGAAAAGAAAAGGCCTGGAAAGCGCAAGCTTTCCGGGCCTTTTTTGTTGGTTGCGAGGCCTTCTGCTTTCACACCGTCATCCTCGCCCTTGAGGCGAGGATCCATTCCTGCGAGCGCATCGTGGATCCTCGGATCAAGCCTGAGGATGACTGAGAAGACGATTTTTTCTTCAGTTCAGCGCCACGGCGATCTCAGCAGCAAGCTGCGCATTGTTGCGCACCAGCGCAATATTGGTCTCCAGGCTGCGGCCATCTGTGAGGCGGAAAATATCGCCGAGCAGGTAGGGGGTGACTTCCTTGCCGGTGACTTCGTCGCGCTCGGCGTGCGAGATGGCGCGGTTGATGTAGATTTCCATCTCCTCGCGCGGAATTTCGTCTGCTTCCGGCACGGGATTGGCCACCAGCATGCCGCCGTCGATGCCCAGCTGTTCGCGGGTTGCCTGGAAATTGGCAATCGCCGCCGGGCTATTGAGCGAAAGCGGGCTCGACAGGCCGGAAGAGCGGGACCAGAAGGCCGGGAATTCTTCCGACCCGAAGGTGACGACAGGCACGCCGTTGGTTTCGAGAACCTCCAGCGTCTTCGGAATATCGAGAATGGCTTTCGCGCCGGCGCAGACGACGATCACGCCGGTCTTGGCAAGCTCGGTCAGATCGGCGGAGATGTCGAAGGTCTCTTCCGCGCCCTTGTGCACGCCGCCGATACCGCCTGTCGCAAAAACGCGGATGTCGGCGCGGGCGGCGGCGATCATGGTGGCTGCAACCGTGGTCGCGCCCGTGCGGCGCTCGGCGATGGCAAAGGCGATATCGGCGCGCGAGACCTTCATGGCGTCGGTTGTCTGGGCAAGCGCCTCAAGCTGGTCCTTCTCAAGACCGATATGCAGCGTGCCGTGAATGACGGCGATGGTGGCCGGAACCGCACCCTGATCGCGGATGATCTGTTCGACGCTTTCGGCCATCTCGATGTTGCCGGGATAGGGCATGCCATGGGTGATGATGGTCGATTCAAGCGCCACGATCGGCGCGCCGCGCTGCTTGGCTGCGGCGACTTCCTGAGAATAGACGATGGGCAGGAGCGGGGAGATGGGGCGGGTCATGGCATCTGTTCCAGTTTTCAAAAGCGGGTTCATGCCAGCATTTCAGCCTGGGGAACAAGCCCCAACATGGCTTCGACACTGTCTTTTGATAGTTCATGCGAGGTGGCGAAGGGGGACTGCACGGTGATGGCCGCCGCGGCCGCCCCCTGTCGCAAGGCCTCCGCAATCGTCTTTCCCTCGGCGATGGCGGCGAGATAACCAGAGGCCATGGCGTCGCCCGCACCGGTGACATCCTTCACCTCGCGGATGAGAGGCGGGTGGAGGATTGCTTTTTCCGTTCCATTGAAGGCAACGACTTCGCTTGCGCCGCGGGTAACGACGCCGCCGCAAAGCCCGGCCTTGCGCAGAATATCCGGCCAGTCGCGGACATTGGCCGCCGTCTCGCCGGTCAGCGCGCGGGCTTCCGCCTCGTTCATGAAGAGGACGTCGATATCGCCGAGCGTCGCTTTCAGCTTCACCGCCTTGGCGGGCGATATGGCAATGGCGGCCAGCGGTTTTTCGCAGGCGCGGGCAACGAGGCCGAGCGCCGTCAGCGTATCATCAGGCAGATTGGCGTCGCAAAGCAGGATATCGCTCGCAGTGATCGCCTCCCGCACGGCGCGTATCTTCAGGCGGCGCGGGGTGAAGAGCTTGTAGAGGTCCATATCCGCAAGCGCGATGACGAGGTTGCCGTCACGCTCCAGAATGGCGGTGTAGCTTGGCGTGCGGCGGTCGAGGAAGGTGAAGGGCGTGTCTTCAACGCCCGCCTGCTTCGCAGCCTCCGCCACCGCTTCGCCTGTCACGTCACCGCCGCGCGGAGCAATGATGCGGACCTGAAAACCGAGGCGGGAGAGATTGCGCGCGGCGTTGAAACCGCCGCCGCCGGCCTCTTCCATCCACGAGCCGGGGTTGCTCGCGCCGGGCGCCGTCTCAGTCTCGATCATGCCGCGCCGGTCGATATGTGCGCCGCCCAGAACGAGTATTTTCTTCACGCTTGCGTTTCCCTCTTTGGCGGATGGAAAGACCGGACGATTCGGCCTAAACTGACGTCTTCCTGACCTCGCATCCGGTTTGCGGCGATGGGCCGGGCACGGAAAAACGAAAGCAGAACAAACTACTTATCGCTATTTGTTTTCAATATGCTGGCTCAGCCTTGCGAAATGAGAACAAATAGAGTACATACCGTTTCCATACTGCTTCATTGCCTGTGCGGCTTCAATAACCTAAAGGTGGTTCGGATGGCACAAAATTCTTTGCGTCTCGTAGAGGATAAATCGGTGGATAAAAGCAAGGCACTGGAAGCGGCGCTCTCCCAGATCGAACGGTCGTTCGGCAAGGGATCGATTATGAAGCTCGGTTCCAATGAAAATGTGGTTGAGGTGGAGACCGTTTCGACGGGTTCTCTCAGCCTGGATATCGCGCTCGGCATCGGCGGTTTGCCGAAGGGGCGCATCGTTGAAATTTATGGCCCGGAAAGCTCGGGTAAGACGACGCTGGCGCTGCAGACGATTGCGGAAGCCCAGAAGAAGGGCGGCATCTGCGCCTTCGTGGATGCCGAGCACGCGCTCGATCCGGTCTATGCCCGCAAGCTTGGCGTGGATTTGCAGGGCCTTCTGATCTCGCAGCCGGATACGGGCGAGCAGGCACTTGAGATCACCGATACGCTGGTGCGTTCCGGTGCGGTTGATGTCCTGGTGGTCGACTCCGTTGCGGCGCTGACGCCGCGGGCGGAAATCGAAGGTGAGATGGGCGACAGCCTGCCGGGTCTTCAGGCCCGCCTGATGAGCCAGGCGCTGCGCAAGCTGACCGCTTCGATCTCCAAGTCGAAATGCATGGTCATCTTCATCAACCAGATCCGCATGAAGATCGGCGTCATGTTCGGTTCGCCGGAAACGACGACAGGCGGTAACGCTCTCAAGTTCTATGCGTCCGTTCGCCTCGACATCCGCCGTATCGGCGCCGTCAAGGAGCGCGAAGAGGTTGTCGGCAACCAGACCCGCGTCAAGGTCGTCAAGAACAAGATGGCTCCGCCCTTCAAGCAGGTGGAATTCGACATCATGTATGGCGAGGGTGTTTCCAAGACCGGTGAGCTCGTCGACCTCGGCGTGAAGGCCGGTATCGTCGAGAAATCCGGTGCATGGTTCTCCTATAACAGCCAGCGTCTGGGGCAGGGGCGTGAGAACGCCAAGACCTTCCTGCGCGACAATCCGGAAACGGCAAATGAGATCGAACTGGCATTGCGCCAGAATGCAGGTCTGATCGCCGACCGCTTCCTGCAGAATGGCGGCCCGGATGCCGGTGAAGGCGACGACGGCAGCGACGAGGGCTGATGCATTCCGCGAAGGTCCTGATGTCGCCGTCCGGAGACTTCGTCGAGCTGGTATAGATCAAAAGGGTCGTGCGATTTTTCTTCGCGCGGCCCTTTTTCTTTGCCTATATGTCTTGCTTCGCCTCCATGGCTGGACAGGGCAGGATGCGGACGATAAAAGCCAGTGATTTTGCAATATAGCCATCGTTTCCGGTGGCGGTGATGGACTCCAGCTGTGAGCGGTGTGTGGGCATGAGCGGTGTGAATGAAATTCGGTCGACCTTTCTCGACTACTTCAAGAAGAACGGACATGAGATCGTGCCCTCCAGCCCGCTGGTGCCGCGCAACGATCCGACACTGATGTTCACCAATGCCGGCATGGTGCAGTTCAAGAACGTCTTCACCGGTCTTGAAAGCCGTCCTTATTCCACGGCCGCTTCGGCGCAGAAATGCGTGCGCGCCGGCGGCAAGCATAACGACCTCGACAATGTCGGTTATACCGCCCGCCACCACACCTTCTTCGAAATGCTCGGCAATTTCTCCTTCGGCGATTATTTCAAGGAAGAAGCGATCACCCATGCCTGGAACCTGATCACCAGGGAATTCGGCATCGACCGCAACCGTCTGCTGGTGACTGTCTATCACACCGACGACGAGGCCTTTAACCTCTGGAAGAAGATTGCCGGTTTCTCCGACGACCGTATCATCCGCATTGCGACCAGCGACAATTTTTGGGCAATGGGCGATACCGGTCCCTGCGGTCCCTGTTCGGAAATTTTCTATGACCACGGCGATCATATCTGGGGCGGCCCGCCCGGCTCGCCGGAAGAGGATGGCGACCGTTTCATCGAAATCTGGAACCTCGTCTTCATGCAATATGAGCAGCTGACGAAGGAAGAGCGCATCGACCTGCCGCGTCCGTCGATCGACACGGGCATGGGTCTTGAGCGTATTTCCGCGCTGCTGCAGGGCAAGCACGACAATTACGATACGGATCTGTTCCGCGCGCTGATTGCTGCTTCCGTGGAAGCGACCGGTGTTCCGGCCGAAGGTGAAAAGCGCGCCAGCCACCGGGTCATCGCCGACCATCTGCGCTCTTCCGCCTTCCTGATCGCCGATGGCGTCCTGCCGTCCAATGAAGGCCGCGGTTATGTCCTGCGCCGCATCATGCGTCGCGCCATGCGCCATGCCGAACTTCTCGGCGCGCGCGAGCCGCTGATCTACAAGCTGCTGCCGGCACTCGTGCAGCAGATGGGCCGCGCCTATCCGGAACTGGTTCGCGCCGAGGCGTTGATTTCCGAAACGCTGAAGCTGGAGGAAACCCGTTTCCGCAAGACCCTGGAACGCGGCCTGTCACTTCTCTCCGACGCCACCTCGACCCTGCACAAGGGCGACATGCTGGACGGCGAAACGGCTTTCAAGCTTTACGACACCTATGGTTTCCCGCTCGATCTGACGCAGGATGCGCTGCGCGCGCGTGAGATCGGCGTCGATATTTCCGGCTTCACCGACGCCATGCAGCGCCAGAAGGCGGAAGCTCGCTCGCACTGGGCCGGCTCCGGCGACAAGGCGACCGAAACCGTCTGGTTCGAACTGAAGGAAAAGTTCGGCGCGACCGAATTCCTCGGTTACGATACTGAAACCGCCGAAGGCGTCATTCAGGCGATCGTCAAGGACGGCAAGTCGGTGGACAGCGCCGCCGAGGGCGAGACGGTGCAGATCGTCGTCAACCAGACGCCGTTTTATGGCGAGTCCGGTGGCCAGATGGGCGATACCGGCGTTATTTCCGGCGACAATGGCGCCTTTGCCGTTTCCGACACCCAGAAAAAGGGCGAAGGCCTGTTCGTGCATACCGGCACCGTTTCCAAGGGCGGATTGAAGCTCGACGAAGCCGTGCAGCTGACGGTCGATCATGACCGTCGTTCGCGTCTGCGCGCCAACCACTCCGCCACCCACCTGCTGCACGAGGCGCTGCGCGAGGTGCTCGGCACGCACGTCGCCCAGAAGGGTTCGCTGGTCGCGCCCGAGCGCCTGCGCTTCGACGTTTCGCATCCGAAGCCGATGTCGGCCGAGGAGCTGAAGGTGGTCGAGGAGATGGCGAACGAAATCGTCTTGCAGAACTCGCCTGTTGTCACCCGCCTGATGAGCGTTGATGACGCCATTGCCGAGGGTGCGATGGCGCTGTTCGGTGAAAAATATGGCGATGAGGTTCGTGTCGTGTCCATGGGCACCGGCCTGCACGGCGCGAAAGCCAACCGTCCCTATTCCGTCGAGCTTTGCGGCGGCACGCATGTGGCGGCAACAGGCCAAATCGGCCTCATCCGCATTCTCGGCGAAAGCGCCGTTGGTGCGGGTGTGCGCCGTCTGGAAGCCGTGACGGGGCAGGGCGCGCTTGCCTATCTCGCCGAGCAGGATGAGCGCGTAAAGGCATTGGCTTCGTCGCTGAAGGTTCAGCCGGGCGAGGTACTGTCGCGTGTCGAGGGACTTCTCGACGAGCGCAAGAAGCTGGAGCGCGAGCTTGCGGATGCCCGCAAGAAACTCGCAATGGGCGGTGGTTCCTCGGATGCCGGCGCAAACGACGTCCAGCAGGTTGCAGGCGTCAATTTCCTCGCAAAATCCCTGTCCGGCATCGATGCCAAGGACTTGAAGGGCCTTGCCGATGAAGCCAAGGCAAATCTCGGCTCCGGCGTCGTGCTGCTGATCGCTGTTTCCGAAGATGGCAAGGCAAGCGCTGTTGCGGCCGTGACGGAAGATCTGACGGCCCGTTTCAGCGCTGTCGATATCGTCCGCACCGCGTCTGCCGCACTTGGCGGCAAGGGCGGCGGCGGTCGCCCTGATATGGCGCAGGCCGGCGGTCCTGATGGCGCCAAGGCGCAGGATGCCATCGAAGCGGTGGCGGCGGCCCTGGCGGCCTAGTCAGAGCAAATTCAAAAAGGGCGGGGTTTTACCCCCGCCCTTTTGATTCTGGTTCAAGCCTCCGGCGCAGAACAGCGGTTCCCGTCTTTCAGCCCGTCGCCTGCAAGTCCTTTGCCGCTTCCTCATCGAGCTGGGCGGCCCGCTTGAAGGCCGGGCGTTCGGTGAGATGGGCCATGTAATCGAGAAAGGCCGGGCGTTTTTCGATCGTGCCGAAATGCAGCCCCCAGCCGATATGGGCACCGACATAGACATCCGCTGCGGTAAAGAGATCACCGGCGATAAAGCGGTTTTCGCTGACGGCCCGTTCAAGCGTATTCATCACATCCGCATAGCTGCCGCAGCCGGCCATGCGCAGCTTCTCCTTCGGCACTTCGAAACCCATCGCCTTCATGCTTGCCGCCATTTCCAGCGGGCCTGCGGCAAAGAACATCCAGCGATAATAAAGCCCACGTGCCTTGGGCGTGGGCGCAAGGTTCGCGCCGGGAAAGGCATCGGCGAGATAGGCGCAGATCGCTGCCGCCTCGGTGACGATCGTATCGCCGTGTTTGATGGCGGGCACCTTCGCCATCGGATTTATCAGCCGATAGGCGGGCGATTTCATCGAGGTCTCGAAACCCAGTATTTCCGTTCGGTATGGAACGCCCACTTCCTCGAGCATCCACCGCGCGATGCGTCCGCGCGACATAGGGTTGGTGTAGAAGATCAATTCACTCATGCTTTTGCCTCCCCAAGCAAAATCCTCGAAGCATCCCGGGAAAACCGATGCGGATTTCGCGCCTGCGCTTCGCTTTTTTTAAGTCCGCAGCATCCTTCGCGTGTTCCCTAAGACCGCGCTGATGCTCCGATGAACGTTTGACTGTGCCGGGCAAGTTATGTGCAAGTAGATGCTATTTAAGTTTTGTCTTATTGTTGTACTGGCCGCAGCACGCGGAATCGAAGTCTGCGCCTAGTACAACAGCTAATCAAGATACTGTGAACAAAAAAGAAACCAGACGTTTCAGCTCTACGGTACACATAAAAAACCCGGCGCTGAGGCCGGGTTTTGAAGTCGCTGGGAAAGCAGGCTTAAGCCGCCATCGCCTTCTTGAGGTTCTCGTCGATCTTGTCGAGGAAGGCGGTGGTGGAGAGCCAGGGCTGGTCCGGACCGATGAGGAGGGCCAGATCCTTGGTCATGAAGCCGCTTTCAACGGTGTCGACGCAGACGGTTTCGAGCGTCGTTGCGAACTTTGCGAGCTCGGCATTGTCGTCCAGCTTGGCGCGGTGGGCGAGGCCACGTGTCCAGGCGAAGATCGAGGCGATCGAGTTGGTCGAGGTTTCCTGACCCTTCTGGTGCTGGCGGTAGTGGCGCGTAACCGTGCCGTGCGCAGCTTCGGCTTCGACTGTGCGGCCGTCCGGTGACAGAAGAACTGAGGTCATCAGGCCGAGCGAGCCGAAGCCCTGCGCAACCGTGTCGGACTGCACGTCGCCGTCATAGTTCTTGCAGGCCCAGATGTAGCCGCCGGACCACTTCAGCGCGGAAGCGACCATGTCGTCGATCAGGCGGTGCTCATAGGTGATACCGGCTTCGTCGAACTGCGCCTTGAACTCGGTCTGGTAGACTTCTTCGAAGATATCCTTGAAGCGGCCGTCATAGGCCTTGAGGATGGTGTTCTTCGTGGAGAGGTAAACCGGCCACTTGCGCATCAGGCCATAATTCATGGAGGCGCGGGCGAATTCGCGGATGGATTCGTCGAGGTTGTACATGGCAAGAGCCACGCCAGCGCTCGGGGCATCGAAGACGTCCTTTTCGATGACCTGACCGTCTTCACCGACGAACTTGATGGTCAGCTTGCCCTTGCCGGGGAACTTGAAATCGGTTGCCTTGTACTGGTCGCCGAAAGCGTGACGGCCGACAACGATCGGCTTGGTCCAGCCGGGAACGAGGCGCGGAACGTTCTTGCAGATGATCGGCTCGCGGAAGATGACGCCGCCCAAAATGTTGCGGATCGTGCCGTTAGGGCTCTTCCACATCTGCTTCAGGCCGAATTCCTCGACGCGGGCTTCATCCGGGGTGATGGTGGCGCACTTGATGCCGACGCCGTGCTTCTTGATGGCGTGCGCCGCGTCGACAGTGACCTGGTCGTTGGTGGCGTCGCGGTTTTCAACCGAGAGATCGTAATATTCGATGTCGAGATCGAGGTATGGCAGGATCAGCTTGTCCTTGATGAGCTGCCAGATGATACGGGTCATTTCGTCGCCGTCGAGATCGACGACCGGATTGGCTACCTTGATCTTTGCCATGAATTCCTCACCTTCGAAGCTGTGGCGTCTGATAACGCCGGTATTCGGAAAAATATCCGGTGCGGCTATAGCATTGCGAGCGTCTGAGGCAAAGCCATGGGGGGCGCTTTTTTGGCGCAGCGCAATAACGCTTTGCGCATTGCCAAACCATAATGCCGGAATACAGTCAGGCGAATCGCTTCGCCCGCTTGTCGGGCCTACCCCGGGATCACATCATGCGGAATATTCTGCTTCTGACTGCCGCCGTCCTCTTTTCCCACAGCGCCCTTGCTGCCGGGCCCACCGATCCCGTCCAGAAGGTGATGGATATCACCGTCAAGAACTGGTCCGGCGACGCCGAAAACTGGAAATACATCTTTGATGAGGACATGCTGACCAGCCTGTTCAGCAAGGATTTCGTCGCACAATATCACGAAGCGTCCAAGAAGCCGGCCTACGAGGCAGAAAGCGGGGAGAAGGGTGATCCCTTCGGTTACGATGTCGTGACCAACTCCCAGGATGGCTGCCCGCTGCAGGAAGTTTCAGTGACGGCCGGTGCGGTGAAGGACGGCGTGACTGACGTGACGGCGAAATTCAAGCTCTGGGCCTGCATGGACGAGGCGGAGATGAAGGCGACGGTTGACGAAGTGCATTTCGACGTCGTCGAGGAGGATGGCCGGCCGGTCATCAGCGATATTCATCGCGTTGGCGACGAGGGCAGGGATTCGCTGCGCGAAGAGATGGCGACGATCATCAAGGGGGAGTGAAGAGGACGCTCACACCCCTCCGCCTTTGATTTTAGCGCCGATCTGTGCCAGTGAGGCGCGCTTTAGCGTATCGGTTCGAAAATCGACGCGCCGCTTCAGAAAACGGACAAAAGACGATGGCAGGCACAAACAGCGAGCTTGAACTTGTGGCGGAAGGCCCGGCGATCATTCTGGTCGAACCGCAGCTCGGCGAAAATATTGGTATGGTGGCGCGGGCGATGGCCAATTTCGGCCTCGCCGAATTGCGCCTGGTCAATCCGCGTGACGGCTGGCCGAGCGAGAAAGCGCGCGCTGCCGCTTCCAAGGCCGATCATGTCATCGATGCAACGAAGGTGTTCGAGACGCTGGAAGAGGCGATCAAGGACCTGAACTTCGTTTATGCCACGACCGCGCGCGAGCGTTACGGTTTCAAGCCGGTGCGTGCGCCCGTCACCGCCGCCGAGACATTGCGTGCAAAATTCAAGACGGGCGAAAGGACCGGCATCCTGTTCGGGCGCGAGCGCTGGGGCCTTACCAACGAAGAGGTGGCGCTGGCCGACGAGATTGTGACCTTCCCGGTCAATCCCGCCTTTGCCTCGCTCAACATCGCGCAGGCCGTGCTTTTGATGTCCTATGAGTGGATGAAGTCAGGCATGGACGATCTGGGCGAAACGCTTTTCCAGTCCGTCGAGCAGCGGCCCTCCACCAAGGAGCAGGTTTTCGGCCTGTTCGAACATATCGAGGAAGCGCTGGACGCGCGTGGTTATTTCCATCCGCCCGAAAAAAAGCCGAAAATGGTCGACAATCTGCGCGCCGTGCTGTCGAGACGTGGTTTTTCCGAGCAGGAAATCAGTGTTTTCCGTGGCGTGATCAATTCGCTCGACCGTTTTCCCCGGCAATGGCCCAAGCAGGCAGGCCGGGCGGGAACGGCAGAGGGAATATTGGCGAAGGGAACCGGGGAGCATGCTGAAGACGAGTGAGGCGGCCGCCGATGTACTGAAACCGGTGCTGGTGTTCGATTCCGGCATTGGCGGGCTGACGGTTCTGCGCGAGGCGCGCGTGCTGATGCCTGAGCGCGGTTTCATCTATGTGGCCGACGATGCGGGTTTTCCCTATGGCGGCTGGGAGGAGGAGGCGCTGAAGGCGCGCATTCTCTCGCTCTTCGAAACGCTGCTGCAGGATTATAGCCCGGAAGTCTGCATCATCGCCTGCAACACGGCCTTCACGCTCGCGGGTGCCGATCTTCGCGCCCGCTTTCCGCAGATGACTTTTGTCGGCACCGTGCCCGCCATCAAACCGGCGGCGGAGCGCACCCGTTCGGGCCTGGTTTCCGTGCTGGCGACACCGGGCACCGTCAAGCGCGCTTATACGCGCGATCTCATCCAGTCCTTCGCCACCCAATGCCATGTCCGTCTCGTTGGCTCGGAAAATCTGGCACGCATGGCGGAAAGCTGGATCAGGGGAGAGCCGGTCTCGGACGAGGCGGTTCTAGCCGAAATAGAGCCCTGCTTCATCGACAGCGACGGCAAGCGCACAGACATCATCGTGCTTGCCTGTACCCATTATCCCTTCATGGCCAATGTGTTTCGCCGGTTGGCGCCCTGGCCGGTGGACTGGCTCGATCCCGCCGAGGCGATTGCCCGGCGTGCCCGCCATCTGGTGCCGCTGCCACAGGATGCGGAGCACCCTGACGGTTTCGATTTTGCCGTCTTCACCTCAGGCAAGCCGGATTTTGCCACCCGGCGGCTGATGCAGGGATTTGGTCTCAGCGTTTCGTTGACCTGAGTTTCGCTGCCCAGCCGCCTGTTGTATTTTTGCATCTGTTTTGCCCGTCTTTTGCAATTCGAGATTGCGACCTCTTGTCGCGCCGGATTTCTTATGTAAGATGTTTCTCGTCTGTAACCGCTATGAATGGAGGCGTGGAATGACCAATGACATGAATATGCGCCTTAACGGCATGTCTGGCTTTTCCGGCATGGTCTTCGGTGGTTATGTGATGCGAGGCATCTCCCTCCGATAAGGCTTAAAGCCTGATTTCCCTGCCGTTAGGCATTTTCACTTCGTCCGACATGTGACTTGCGCGTCCGCGTGGCATGACTGCTGCGCCCGCCGTTTCGGCATGTCGTTTTCCATCGATAAAGGACCTGGCCGCTTTGCCGCGCCGGGATGGATTTCCCATGCAGAAAAATCAACCATTGGTAGCATATGCGCTGCCGGATGCGGTCGATCGCTTGTTCGTCACATTCGGCGTCTGGAAAACTCTCAAAGCGGTTCTCACAGCCGCGCTGGTGCCGCGTGCGCCGCCGACTGATCCTGCCGATCTGCCTGAGCGCCTTTTGGTCGACATCGGCCTTGACCCCTCGCGCGTAAAGCGGCGGCGGGATTGGGAGGTTCCTCACTGGGCGCCCCGGTTTTGATGTGATGGCCTCTCCCGCGCAGACATGCGGGAGGGGCCGTATCGAACTTTGACCGCCGATGGCGGAGAAAATCCTGCACAGACGTTTTTCGGGTTGTTACGAGAGAGCTGCACGGTTTGTAAAATCCGGCTTGAAGCGAAACATTTTCCGTGGCTTGCTCAAGACTCGGGATAAAGGAGACTCATTATGCCACTGGAGAACTGGCTGGCCTTCGTGGCCGCATCCGCCATCATGCTTGCCATTCCGGGACCGACGATCCTGCTGGTAATTTCTTACGCACTCGGCCACGGCCGCAAGGCGAGCACCGCGACGGTAACGGGCGTGGCGCTTGGGGATTTCACCGCCATGAAGGCCTCGATGCTGGGGCTCGGGGCGCTGCTTGCAACATCGGCGGCGCTTTTCACTGGTCTGAAATGGATCGGTGCGGCTTACCTCATCTATCTCGGCATCAAGCTGTGGCGTTCGCCGGTTGGCGGAGAAGGTGCCGAGGGGACAGGCGTGACGGGCCGTGAAAGGCCGCTCAAAATCTTCCTGCATGCCTATATCGTCACGGCGCTGAACCCCAAGAGCATCGTGTTTTTCGTGGCCTTCCTGCCGCAGTTTCTGGTGCCGACGCTGCCCTTCTGGCCGCAGGTGCTGATTTTCGAAGCGACATTCCTGGTGCTTGCCACCTGCAATGCGGCGCTTTATGGACTGCTGGCAAGTGCCGCCCGCAATACGATCCGCAAGCCGAAGGTCCAGCGCATCGTCAACCGAACGGGTGGCGGTCTCCTGATCGGCGCCGGTCTTATCACCTTTGGCTGGAAGCGGGCGGTTTCGGCGTAAAGCACGTCTCGATCACCTGAAATTCGGACATAACAAAATGGCATTGCCGCATATTCTTCTCGCCCTGATCACCGTGTTTTTGTGGGGCTTCAACTTCGTCGTCATCAAGGTGGGCGTCGCCGATATGCCGCCTTTGTTTCTGACGGGGGTGCGTTATCTCTTTGCGGCCGTGCCTTTGGTGTTTTTCCTGCCAAAACCCAATGTGCCGTGGCGGCATATGATCGTTTACGGCATGGCGATGGGTTTCGTGCAGTTCGGTCTGCTTTATCCGGCCATCAAGCTCGGCCTGCCGGCGGGGCTTGCTTCGCTGGTCATGCAGTCGCAGGCCTTCTTCACGCTGGCGCTTGCCGTGGTGTTCCTCGGCGAGCGGCCGTTGCCTTCACAGATCCTCGGCGCGATCATCGCTTTTGGCGGGCTGGCGGTCATCGGCGTGGAGCGCATGACGGCCGCAGCGCTGATACCGCTCCTGATGGGGGTCGGCTCGGCAATTGCCTGGGCCTGCGGCAACATCGTCAATCGCCGTATCGGCCAGGTGAATGCGGTTTCCTTCGTTGCATGGACGAGCCTTGTACCCGTTCTGCCGTTGATCCTGCTTTCGCTGGTGGTGGAAGGACCCGATGCGATCGCGGAAGGCCTGCTCAATGCGACGCCGACGATGGCTTTCGTGGTGATCTACATGGCCTATGGAGCGACCATTGTCGGCGCGGGCATCTGGAGTTACCTGCTTCTGCGTTATCCGGCCGGAACGGTAGCGCCGTTTTCGCTGCTGGTGCCGATTGTCGGTTTCATCAGCGCCTATCTCGCTTTTGCGGAGCATATCACCGTCTTCGAAGTGGTCGGCGCCGCATTGGTCATCATCGGCCTGATGCTGAATGTGTTCGGCAGGCGGCTTTCATTTTTGCGGGTCTCGTCCGGGACCGCATAGATGCGGCGTAATTGCCTGTGCATTATCGGCATGGGGCAGACGCAACAGGCGATTTTTTGGTAAAGAGCATGTTCGGCCGCCGCCAAGGGAATCGGCCGGATGACATGCAGCACGAGGAATGGAACATTGCAGGTCGGCATCGACATGGGAACCCTATCGGGCGGGCAACAGGCCAAGCTCGATATTGAAGAATTGCTTGCGACACGTTTGCTGGTGCAGGGCAATTCCGGTTCCGGCAAGTCGCATCTCCTGCGCCGGCTGCTGGAGCAATCGGCGCAATGGGTGCAGCAGGTCATCATCGATCCCGAGGGCGATTTCGTCACTCTTTCCGATAAGTTCGGACACGTGGTGGTGGATGGCGAGCGCACCGAAGCGGAGCTGGCCGGCATCGCCAACCGCATTCGCCAGCACCGCGTCTCCTGCGTGCTGACGCTCGAAGGCCTTGATATCGAGCAGCAGATGCGTGCCGCAGCCGCTTTCCTCAACGGCATGTTCGATGCGGATCGCGAATATTGGTATCCGGTGCTGGTCGTGGTGGACGAGGCGCAGATGTTTGCACCCTCCGTCGGCGGTGAGGTGACCGAGGATGCGCGCAAGGCGTCTCTGGGTGCGATGACCAATCTGATGTGCCGCGGCCGTAAACGCGGCCTTGCCGGCGTCATCGCCACGCAGCGTCTTGCCAAGCTCGCCAAGAATGTGGCGGCGGAAGCCTCGAACTTCCTGATGGGCCGCACCTTCCTCGATATCGACATGGCGCGCGCCGCCGACCTGCTCGGCATGGACCGGCGACAGGCGGAAATGTTCCGCGATCTGCAGCGCGGCAATTTCGTGGCGCTTGGGCCTGCGCTATCGCGCCGCCCGCTGCCCATCGTCATCGGGGCGGTGGAAACCTCGGCGCGCTCGTCCTCGCCGAAGCTGATGCCGCTGCCGGATGCGCCGCAGGATGTGGAAGACCTGATCTTCACGCCGGATCCGGAAGAATTCACGCGCGCCGTGGTGCGCCGCACGCCGCCGGCACCGCGGCCGACCACCGATATTCTCGCCGAACTCTCCCGTTCCACGCCCGCCGCCGTTGGTCCTTCATCGGAGCAGTCTCCGCGTGCAGGTCAGCCGGAACTGACGCCGGAGGAGCGTGAGGAGAAGATCGGTGCGGTTCTCGTTGAAATTCTCGATGATCCGCAATCGGCCTATCGCACGGATGCCGTGCTCTATCAGGATTTTCTGGTGCGCGCCCGCATGCGCCGTATTCCCGGCACGCCGATGACGCTGGCGGAATTCCGCCGGCAGGTGGCGATTGCTCGCTCCGGCGTGGATGCGGCGATGGCGGCAAGCGAAGGCTGGGAAAAGGCGCTGGAGTTGTCGATGTCTGTTTCCGATGACCTGCAGGGCGTTTTCCTGCTTCTGGTCAAGGCTGCACTTGGCGAGGAACCTTGCCCGTCGGATGCCCGTATTGCCCGCGCCTATGGCACCCATTCCGCCCGCCGCGCCCGGAGGCTGCTCGGTTATTTCGAGGAGAAGGAGCTTGTGGTGGTGCATGCCGATTTCTCCGGCAAGCGCATCGTGGCGTTTCCCGACCTCGATGCAAAAACCGCACCCGGCGACGCGGATGCGGCTGAGGATGATGCGAGACTGGCGGCGGAGTGAGGTTGGCGGGCTGCTTGTGTAGGCATACCTCTCCGTCCTGCCGGACTTGATCCGGCATCCAGCCACGGCGCGTCTGCACCGTGAGAAGAGTCTCTCGCGATCAAGGACTAGATCACGCTGGACCCCGGATCGGGCCCGGGGTGACGGCGTGTGTATGGTGCTCCGAAACCACGCGCATCTGTCTGCGGAAGTTCCTTTGAGGAGGCGTTTCCGCCTCCTCGTTGAATATTCTTATTCTATGGCCTTGGCTTCCTTGCGTGTCGCGATCAGCGAGCCGATGATGCCGGTTGCGAGGATGGCGACGGTGACGCCGAGCGAGACTGCCGGCGGGATCTTGGCGATGCCGAGCATGTCGGCCACGAAGATTTTCGAACCGACGAAGACCAGAACCGCAGCCAGCGCATATTTAAGATAAGCGAAGCGGTGGATCAGGGCGGCAAGCGCGAAATAGAGGGCGCGCAGGCCAAGGATCGCGAAGATGTTCGAGGTGTAGACGATAAATGGATCGGTGGTGATCGCGAAGATCGCCGGGATCGAATCGACCGCGAAGATAAGGTCGGCGATTTCGACCATGATGAGCGCCAGGAAGAGCGGCGTCACGAAGGTCTTCAGCTTGCCGGTGGTCGCATCCGTCTCCTTGACGAAGAATTTTTCGCCATGCAGCTTTTCCGTTACCGGAAGGCGGCTGCGCAGGAATTTCAGGATGCGGTTATTGCCGATATCGGCCTCGTCATGGTCGGACGAGAACAGCATTTTGAGGCCGGTGAAGACGAGGAAGGCCGCAAAGAGATAAAGCACCCAGTGGAAGTTTTCGACAATGGCCGCGCCGCCGGCAATCATGATACCGCGCAGGATGATGACGCCGAGGATGCCCCAGAGCAGCACGCGGTGCTGATATTGGCGGGGAATGGCGAAATAGGAGAAGATCATGGCGATGATGAAGATATTGTCCATCGCCAGGCTTTTTTCGACCACGAAGCCGGTGACATATTCCATCGCCGACTGCTGGCCGGACTGGTACCAGATCCAGCCGCCAAAGGCCAAACCGATGGCGATATAGAAGCCTGACATCAGCAGGCTTTCACGGATGCCGATTTCCTTGGAGTTCTTGTGCAATACGCCAAGATCGAGCGCCAGGAGGCCAAGGACGAGAGAAATGAAGACCGCCCACATCCATGTGGGGGTACCGAGAAAATCGTTGAGGAGGAACTCCATCAGTCAACCTTTAGCCGGACGAGGTTGGCTTTGCGGATGGGGAACGTGCGTGAAGAATATGCGTGGGCCCCAACCTAAAGAAACTCGACATCACGTGTTGTCCGGTAACACGCCAGAGGGGCCCGAGTTCTGATCACGATGGAGAGATGGGTGGGCGCTCGGGCTTTTCAAGGGCAGGATCGAGAAAAAAAGCGGCGGGTGTTGTTTGACAAATTTGTAAAACATGTTTAGAAGCCGCCCCAACGCCGGGCAGTGATGTCCGGTGTGTTTTGTTGACTGCCCTGCAGTTTAATAACTGACGTTCGGCGGTCAATATCACCGACATGTCCCGTGGTTTCTCCATTTGCATGTGAGAAGCCTGTCAGAGGCCCTGAAACGGGCTTCAGAGGAGGGCGTGTTTCCTTAAACCGGTTTGGCAACAGGCCGGCATAACCTTTTGAGAAGGAAATACGATGAGCAAGCGCGAATCGGCTAAGTACAAAATTGACCGCCGCATGGGCGAAAACATCTGGGGCCGTCCGAAGTCCCCGGTAAACCGCCGCGAATACGGCCCGGGCCAGCACGGCCAGCGCCGCAAGGGCAAGATGAGCGACTTCGGCACGCAGCTGCGCGCCAAGCAGAAGCTCAAGGGCTACTACGGCGAACTGCGCGAAAAGCAGTTCCGCGCCACCTACGACGAAGCAAACCGTCGCAAGGGCGATACCTCCGAGAACCTGATCGGCCTGCTCGAGTCGCGTCTGGACGCCATCGTCTACCGCGCCAAGTTCGTTCCGACCGTTTTCGCATCGCGTCAGTTCATCAACCATGGCCACGTCACGGTTAACGGCGTTCGCGTCAACATCGGTTCTTACCGTTGCAAGCCGGGCGACGTTATCGAAGTTCGCCAGAAGTCCAAGCAGCTGGTGACCGTTCTCGAAGCTGTTCAGCTCGCAGAACGCGACGTTCCTGATTACATCGAAGTCGATCACAACAAGATGGTTGCGACCTATGCTCGCATCCCGGCTCTGTCTGACGTTCCGTACCCGGTCGTCATGGAACCGCATCTGGTCGTCGAATTCTACTCGCGTTAATCAGCGCGTTTCAGTATTGAGAAAGCCGCCCCTCGGGGCGGCTTTTTTGTTTGCTGGGGAAGGCTTTGCATGCAGGACATTCAGGCGATCGTCGATTCCATTTACGACAGCATGGTGCCGCGCCTGGGCGAGGGCAAGGTTGCGGATTACATTCCGGAACTCGCCAAGGTCGATCCGAACCAGTTCGGTATCGCCATCACCACTGTCGACGGAACCACCTATACGGCCGGCAATGCGCTCACGCCGTTTTCGATCCAGAGCATCTCCAAGGTCTTCATGCTGACGCTGGCGCTCGGCAAGGCAGGCGAGACGGTATGGAACCGGGTGGGGCGTGAGCCGTCGGGGTCGTCCTTCAACTCCATCGTCCAGCTGGAGCATGAGCACGGCATTCCGCGCAACCCCTTCGTCAATGCCGGTGCCATCGTGGTGACGGATATCGTTCTTTCCGGCCACCAGCCGCGCGAGGCGATTGGCGAGCTTCTGCGTTTCGTCCGTTATCTCGCTGATGATGACACGATCAGCATTGATGACACCGTGGCGAAATCCGAGCAGGCGACGGGTTTCCGCAATTTCGCGCTTGCCAATTTCATGCGGTCCTTCGGCAATCTGCATCACCCTGTTGAATATACGCTGGGCGTCTATTTTCATCAGTGCGCGCTGTCCATGACCTGCGCGCAGCTTTCACGGGCCGGTCTTTTCCTTGCCAATCGCGGCCGCAATCCGCTGAGTGGTCATACGGTTGTGTCAGACCGACGCGCGCGGCGCATCAATGCGCTGATGTTGACCTGCGGCCATTATGACGGATCGGGCGATTTCGCCTATCATGTCGGCCTGCCGGGCAAGAGCGGCGTGGGCGGCGGTATCATGGCAGTGGCGCCGGGCAAGGCGTCGATTGCGGTCTGGTCGCCGGGTCTGAACAAGGTCGGCAATTCGGCGCTTGGGTCGCATGCACTGGAAATGCTGGCGACGAAAACCGGCTGGTCGGTATTCGGGGCTTGATATTGCGGGCGGATGCGGGCATTTCCTGCATTGAAAATGGCTGAATGCCAGAGCGGGCTAATCATGAACATTGTCACCAGCATCGCAGATGAGGTCGAGGCCGATCAGGACCTGGCCGGAGAAAATGGCGCTTCGCATCCGCTGTTCGACGCGGCACCCCGTTCTGTCTCCTTCAACAAGCTGCGCAAGCGGCTGTTGCGCAATGTACGTCAGGCCTTCGGGGATTTTGGCATGCTGAACGGCCAGAAGCGCTGGCTGGTAGGCCTTTCCGGCGGCAAGGACAGCTACGGTCTTCTGGCGCTGCTGCTTGATCTGAAGTGGCGCGGCCTTTTGCCCGTGGAACTCATTGCCTGCAATCTGGATCAGGGCCAGCCGAATTTCCCCAAGCACGTCCTGCCGGAATATCTGGCGAAAATCGGCGTCGCACATCGCATCGAATATCGCGACACTTATTCCGTTGTGAAGGAAAAGGTGCCGGCGGGTGGCACCTATTGTTCGCTCTGTTCGCGGCTGCGGCGCGGCAATCTCTACCGTATTGCGCGGGAAGAGGGCTGCGACGCGCTCGTGCTCGGCCATCACCGCGAGGATATTCTCGAGACCTTCTTCATGAACTTCTTCCATGGCGGCCGTCTGGCTGGCATGCCGGCAAAGCTGATGAACGACGAGGGCGACCTGATGGTGCTGCGCCCGCTCGCCTATTGCGCCGAAGATGATATGGCGAAATTCGCGGCGGCGATGGAATTCCCGATCATTCCCTGCGACCTCTGCGGTTCGCAGGACGGGCTTCAGCGCAATGCCATGAAGGAGATGCTGGCAGACATCGAAAGGCGTATGCCCGGCCGCAAGGACGTGATGCTGCGGGCGCTTGCCCACGTCAATCCGTCGCACCTGCTCGATCCGAAGCTTTTTGATTTCTCGGCGCTTTCTGTCACCGGGGCGTCACCTGAAGAGCGTAGGGAGGCCAACTCCCCCTTATGAAGAAGTGCCCCGCCCGATGACCCTTTCCGATAAAGATATCGACTTTCTCATTTCCACCGTTGCCGCTGCCGGCGTGAACGAAATTCTTCCCCGCTTCCGAAACCTGAGCGCCGGCGCTATCTCGGAAAAAACCTCCGCCGTCGATCTCGTTACCGAGGCGGATGTTCTCGCTGAAAAAGCAATAACAGCCGCTCTGCTGCAGCGGTTCCCGAAGGCCCATATAGTCGGCGAAGAGACCTATGAGGCGGACCAATCCGTCATTCCGGCGCTTGCCGATGCGCCGCTTGCTTTCGTGATCGATCCCATTGACGGCACTTTCAATTATGCTTCCGGTTTTCCCGCTTTCGGCACGCTGCTTGCGGTTACAGTCAAGGGCGAGACGGTGGCGGGTTTCATTCATGATCCTGTCATGGGTGACACCATCGTCGCCCTGAAAGGCGAGGGCGCGTTTCTCAACCGCAGGAACGGTTCGCAGGCGAAGCTCAAGGTCGCCGATCCCGTGCCATTGTCCGAAATGGTCGGCATTTTCTCCTGGGGCCACAGCCATCAGGATCGCCGTCCGGTGATCGCCGCCAATATGGCGAAGATAAAGATGGCGCTTTCAATCAATTGCTCGGCACATGAATACTGGCTCGCCTCGGCCGGCAAGCTGCATTTCATCGGCCATGAGAAGCTGATGCCGTGGGATCATCTCGCCGGCGTGCTTGTTCATCAGGAGGCGGGTGGTTATACGGCCCGTTTCGACAATACGCCCTATCGGCCGGGACAAACGGAGGGTGGCATCCTGTCCGCTCCCGACAAGGAAAGCTGGAAGATGCTGCGACGGGAAATCGTCGCTTTATAGTCGTTACGCTCAGAAAGAAGGATATCGCCCATGGCTCTCGAACTCGACATCGCCTCTCTTGCCAACGCGCTTCAGGAGGCGGCGGCAGTGGAAATCCTGCCGCGGTTCCGCAATCTGGGCGAGGGCGATGTGCGGATAAAGAGCGAGGCGATCGACCTTGTGACCGAGGCCGACGAGGCTGCGGAGCGGCTTATCCGCGCCCGTGTACAGGAAATCATGCCTGATGCGCTGTTCATCGGCGAAGAAGCGGTGGCGGCGGACGCCTCGCTGCTCGGCAAGCTTGCCGATGCCGATCTTGCCGTGGTGGTCGATCCGATCGACGGCACCTATAATTTCGCCTCCGGCCTGCCGCTCTTCGGCGTGATGATGAGCGTTATCTCGAAGGGCGAGACCGTTGCCGGCCTGATCTTTGATCCGATGGGCAATGACTGGGCGATTGCCGAAAAGGGTTCCGGCGCCTGGCTTTGCAGTGCTGATGGTTCGCAGACGCAGATGTCGGTCGTGCCGGCGCCTGAACTGTCGCAGATGGTGGGCATCGCCAATACCGGCTATTTCGACGTTGAGACACGGCGCAAGATTCTGACGAACCTCGCCGATGTGCGGCTGTTCACCAGCTATCGCTGCGCGGCGCATGAATACCGCCTGTTCTGCGGCGGCCACATGCATTTCCTGATGTATAACAAGCTGATGCCCTGGGACCATCTGGCCGGCACGCTGCTTTCGCAGGAAGCGGGCGCCTATGCGGCGCGTCTCAACGGCTCGCCCTATCTGCCGCGGCATGTGGATGGCGGGCTGTTGCTGGCACCCAATCAGGAGACGTGGGAATTGCTGCGCGAGAAGATTTTTACGGTTTGAGGCGGCGAATTAATGTGGGGCTGGGCAGGAAGGCTTTCTCCCGTCATGCCGAACTTGATCCGGCATCCAGTAGCCGCGCGTCTGCGCGGTGGAAAGAGTCTTCTCAGCCCAAAGACTTGGGCTGGCTAGACCCCGGATCTAGTCCGGGGTGACGGGCTGCGGATGACGTGAACTCGTAATCAACAAAAAGGGCGCGGAACAGAATTCCGCGCCCTTTCATTTTTCTAACGGCCCTTACCGTGTCGGCTTGTTGTGGGCCTGAAACAACACGCCCTTTTCCCCGATCAGCACGAAGATCAGACCGATGATGGAGACGACGAAGAAGCCGGCCACCATGGGCAGTGCGGTGCCGTCGAAAGCCTGGCCGATGGCGGCACCAATCAGCGAGCCGCCGACCGTTCCCATGAAACCGATAACGGACGAGGCCGTGCCGGCGACGTGGCCGAGCGGTTCCATGGCGAGCGAGTTGAAGTTTGAGCCGATCCAGCCGAACTGGAACATGGCGAGCGCGAAGAACACGATGAAGATCGCAAAGGGCATCGGTTCCGGGCCAAGCACCTGCACCACCAGCCAGATGAAGGTGATGGCGATGAAGCCCAGCAGGGATCCGTGCGACAGCTTGCGCATGCCGAACCGGCCGACAAGCCTTGCATTGATGAAGGACGAGAAGGCCATGAACAGCGCCACGCCCGCAAAGGCCGCTGCGAACCATGCACCCAGCCCATAAATGCCCTTGTAGACCTGTTCGGCCGAATTGATGAAGCCGAACAGCGCACCGAAGATAAAGGTGCTGGAGAGCGTGTAACAAAGCGCAATGCGGTTGGTGAGCACGATCTTGAAGCCGCCAAGGATAGAACGGGCGGTGAAGGGGCGGACATCGTCCGGATGCAGGGTTTCCGGCAGGCGGAAATACATCCAGGCCGTCACGACGGCGGCAATTCCCGCCATGAAGGCGAAGATCAGATGCCAGTTACCGAAAAACAGCACGATCTGACCGGTGCCGGGTGCGATGACCGGAACGACCATGAACACCATCATGATCAGCGACATGACTTCCGCCATCTGGCGGCCGCCATAGATGTCACGCACGATCGAGATGGTAATGACGCGTGTCGCCGCCGAGCCGATGCCCTGAATGAAGCGCAGGATCAGCAGGCCGGAGAATGACGGTACGAAGACTACGGCGAGGGCTGAAACGATATAGATCGCAAGTCCGACGAGCATCGGCTTGCGGCGTCCGAAACGGTCCGAGATCGGACCGTACAGAAGCTGCGCGACGCCGAAGCCCAGAAGATAGGTGGAAATGACATATTGGCGGTGGTTTTCATTGACGACGCCAAGCGATGCGCCGATTTCCTGAAGACCCGGCAGCATGATGTCGATGGCAAGCGCGTTCAGCGCCATCAGCATCGCGGCAAGCGCGATGAATTCCGTGCGCCCCATCGAGCCTGCGCGCGAAGCGGTGGATTGTGAAAGTTCTGTCACAGGATTGCCCCAAAAAGAACGGCAAAGGCGTTGCATGAAGCAACGCCTGGCATAGTTTTCTGACAATCAGGGTGGGCCGGATGAACCGGCCGAAATCAGGCCGCGCCGCGGACGCTGATACCCTGTTCTTGGAAGTGGCTTTGCAGTTCGCCGGACTGGAACATCTCTCTTACGATGTCACAGCCGCCGACGAATTCGCCCTTGACGTAGAGCTGCGGGATTGTCGGCCAGTTGGAATAGTCCTTGATGCCCTGACGGATGTCGGCATCGGCAAGCACATTGACGCCCTTGTAGTCGACGCCGAGATAATCGAGGATCTGTACCACCTGTCCGGAAAAACCGCACTGCGGAAATTGCGGGGTGCCCTTCATGAAAAGAACGATGTCGTTGCTCTTCACTTCGCTGTCGATCATGTCGTTAATGCCGCTCATAGGCCTATTCCTTTCACATGCGGTTCAAGGCCGCTGCTTTCCGTTTGTTCCTAGATAACATGTCGCGGCGCGATTTCCACCCGGGAAGCGTAAAAAACTGCGGGTGTGGCATCATTGGAGAGGGATCGAAATTTCGCGTCCACGTCGCAGCGGGTCAGGTGTCGGGATAGACCAGAAGTATTTTGCCGATCGTCTTTCGCGGTCTGGAGACGAGCGGGACTAATATGCCTGTCTCGTCAGCGAAAAGATCGAGTTCTTTCTGGTTCTGGAGTGTCATCACTGAGCGGCCGGTCGCTAGCGAACAATCTCGTTCGCAATCCACCTGCATTTCACTCACCAGTCGGTCGTTTTGGTGGTCGATTTTGAGATCGACAATTAATTTAGGCTCTTCCTGTTTAAGCAGACGGCAGGTTTGACCAATTTTGCAAAGCGCGGTGCCGGCTATCGGATCAGCATCATGAAGCAGCACGGCGAAGCCGATTTTGATCTCTTTGTTACTTCTGTCGTCGGTGAAGCCCATGCGTGTTGCGGAAAGAAACAGGAGGGCGCAGGCGAAAAACAGGCAAAGCCGCTCGTTGCGGATCATCGATATCTCTGTCGGCTGCGCGCAGCGGCCGTGCGTCTTTTGCTCACCTGCTTCTTGGCTGGCTTGGGTTTGACGGCTGCGTTGATCGCGGCTTCCAGGACCGAGCCGACGATGCCGCCGGCAAGGGAACCGGCGCTTTTCGTCCGGCGGGCCCTTCGGGTCTTGCGGATACCGGTCTTGGTCAGCACTTCGGCCAGAGCGCCCTTGACGACGCCGTTGAGCAATTGATCGACGATGCCAGACAAATTTCCCTCGCCAATAAATAAATCATATTTCGGTCGCGATTTTTACTATACGTGCATCGCCCACTGTATCAAGCGATCCTTTCGGGTGCCTCCAGCCCGAAGGTTTATGCATGCCGACCGTCAAGTCACGCCTTGTTCTTTATTTCCCCGGTTTCGATCCGCTCGATGCGGCGGCCCATCATCTGCGTTACCAGCGGGCGGCGGCGCTGGCCGGCAAGACTTGGGATGTCGACTATGCGGTGGGACCGCTCACGAACACGCCGGCGGGTGAAACATTCACGGTGGAGGCTTCGGCGGGCGACTGGCGGACGCGCTCCGACATTTTCGTTTACGATCATAATGCGGTGATATCGCAGTTACGGGATGCGCCGGTCCGGCAGCAGATCTGGCTTGGTTTCAAAGCCGGTGCAGGCATTATCGCCGAGGGCGGTGCGGCGCGCTACTTCCGCCATGCCTGGCGTTTTGGTCTGTTCTTCATCTTCCCGTTCCTGCTGATGCTGGTCGGCGGTGCTGTTGCTGCGGCTATTGCGCTCTCGCCTTCGCTGCTCGGTTTGCCTCTCTGGCTCTTCGCAATCAGCCTTCCCGCCGCCGCCCTGTTTTTCGTGAAGGCGTTTCTGCCTTTTGCGGAGCGGTTTCACACCCTGCATCTTTATGCGGACTGGCGCTTCGCGCTCGCTGTCGGCCGCGATGAAGCGATTGCCCGCGACTGGATCGAAGAGAGGGCCGCACTTGTTCTGACGACGCTTGAGCAGCCCTCGGACGAGGTTCTGGTCATTTCGCACAGCATGGGCGCCAGTCTTGCGCTCGCCGTGATCGGCCGCGTGCTGGAACTCAGGCCGGATGCGCTGGATGGCCGGAAGCTGTCCTTTGCAACGCTGGGCGGCGCAGCGCTGCAATGTGCGTTCCTGTCGAGTGCGGACAGGCTGCGTGAGAGCGTCGGCGTGATTGCACGTCACCCTGAGGTGACATGGTTCGATATCCAGTGCCTCACCGATCCCATTCACCTCTACAGGTGTAACACGGTGGCGCTGACCGGCCATAAGGATGCGCCGCTGCCGAAGATCGTGCCGATCCGCTTCAAGCATTCGCTTTCGCCGGAGCGGTATAAAAAGAACAAGCGCAACTTCCTGCGCATGCACCGGCAATATGTTCTGGGGCCTGATCGCAAGTCCGGTTACGATTTTACGCTGCTAACGGCTGGACCTTTACCGGCCGCATCTTTTGCCGATCTGGAATCGCAGAGCCCGCCTGCTTTGTAAGCGGCTACTGCTCATTCTACCGGATATGAAAAGGCCCGCGTGAGAGTATCACGCGGGCCTTTGATTTTAGTCCGGAGCCTTTATGCGTTGGCAGGACAGTGAAACTGTCTTGCCCGAACGGCTTTGACGGCCACGGTCATTCGGGAGCCGAGGTCTGCAGGGCAAGGGCGTGCAGAACGCCGCCCATATTGCCCTTCAGCGCGTCATAGACCATCTGGTGCTGCTGCACGCGGGTCTTGCCCTTGAACGCATCCGCAACGACTTCCGCCGCGTAGTGGTCGCCGTCACCGGCCAGATCGCGGATCGTGACCTTTGCCCCGGGAATTCCCGCCTTAATCATGTCTTCAATGTCGCCGGGTTTCATGGGCATGGTGTTTCTCCTTAATTCATTCTGCGGCGAGCAAAGTTTCGCCGTCCATGAATTGAGGGAACCACGATTCATAGGCCAAGTGCAATTCTTTAATCTCGACAGCCCGCGCCGTGCCCAGCTTTACGCTCGCACCGCCGGTAACGCCGATTGCGGGGCAGGAAACGCCCGCCGCCTTCGCCGCTGCCTGCACCTTGTCGAGATCACCCTTCTTCACCGTCAGGACGTAACGACCCTGGTCTTCGCCATAGAAGGTGAGGACCGGATTGTGGCCTTCGACCGCATCGATCGTCGCGCCGATGCCGGAGGAAATTGCCATTTCGGCAACCGCAAGCGCCAGACCGCCCGAGGAGCAATCGTGAACCGCTGTCGTAAGACCATCGGTGATGAGCGTACGGACGAAATCGCCGTTCTTCTTTTCGGCTGCCAGATCCACATGCGGTGCGGGGCCATCGATGCGGCCATGGATGTCGCGCATGTAAACCGACTGGGCGATGTGGGTGCCGAGACCGGCAGGCGCGCCGACCAAGAGCACCACTTCGTCAGCGGCGGCAAAGCGGATGCGCGCCATGCGGCCCCAATCCTTCAGGAGGCCGACGCCGCCGATGGTGGGGGTGGGCAGGATCGCCTGACCGTTGGTCTCGTTGTAGAGCGAGACATTGCCGGAAACGATCGGGAATTCCAGCACGCGGCAGGCTTCGCCGATGCCCTTGATGGCATGCACGAGCTGGCTCATGATCTCAGGCTTTTCCGGATTACCGAAATTGAGGTTGTCGGTAGCCGCCAGCGGCAGGGCGCCGGTTGCGGTGATGTTGCGCCAGCATTCGGCGACGGCCTGCTTGCCGCCTTCGAAGGGATCGGCCTCGACATAACGCGGCGTCACGTCGGAGGAGAAGGCGAGCGCCTTCTTGTCATGGCCTTCGACACGGACCACGCCGGCATCGCCACCCGGCAGCTGCAGGGAGTTGCCCTGGATCAGCGTATCGTACTGCTCATAGACCCAGCGGCGCGAGGAGTTGTTGGCCGAACCAACCAGCGAAACCAGCGCATCGGCAATATCGGCCGAGGGAATGTCATTTTCCGAAAGCGGCGCCTGAACCTTGGCGGGCGTCCACGGACGGTCATATTCCGGGGCCTGATCGCCGAGATCCTTGATCGGCAGGTTGGCGACTTCCTCGCCATTGTGCAGCACGCGGAAGCGCAGGTCGTCGGTGGTCTTGCCGACGATAGCGAAGTCCAGACCCCATTTAACGAAGATCGCCTTGGCGACCTCTTCCTTGGAGGGCTCGAGAACCATGAGCATGCGCTCCTGGCTTTCCGACAGCATCATTTCGTAAGCCGTCATGCGCTCTTCGCGCACCGGCACGGCATTGAGGTCGAGTTCGATGCCGAGATCGCCCTTGGCGCCCATTTCAACGGCCGAGCAGGTGAGGCCGGCGGCACCCATGTCCTGAATGGCGATGACCGCGCCGGTCTTCATCAGTTCAAGGCAGGCTTCCAGCAGGCACTTTTCGGTGAAGGGGTCGCCGACCTGAACGGTCGGGCGCTTTTCTTCGATCGACTCGTCGAATTCGGCAGACGCCATGGTCGCGCCGCCGACACCGTCACGGCCGGTCTTTGCACCGAGATATACCACCGGCAGGCCGACGCCCTTGGCTTCCGAAAGGAAGATCGCATTGGACTTGGCAAGGCCAGCAGCAAAGGCGTTGACGAGGATGTTGCCGTTATAACGCGGGTCGAATTCCACTTCGCCGCCGACGGTCGGCACGCCGAAGGAATTGCCGTAACCGCCGACACCGGCGACGACACCGGCCACGAGGTGGCGGGTCTTCGGATGGTCAGGAGCACCAAAACGCAGCGCATTCATGGCAGCGATCGGGCGTGCGCCCATGGTGAAGACGTCACGCAGGATGCCGCCGACGCCGGTCGCCGCACCCTGATAGGGCTCGATATAGGATGGGTGGTTGTGGCTCTCCATCTTGAAGACGACGCAGTCGCCATCGTCGATATCGACAACGCCGGCGTTTTCACCGGGGCCCTGAATGACGCGCGGGCCTGTTGTCGGCAGGGTCTTCAGCCACTTCTTGGAAGACTTGTAGGAGCAGTGCTCGTTCCACATGGCCGAGAAGATGCCAAGCTCGGTAAAGCTAGGCTCCCGTCCGATCAGGTCGAGGATACGCTGGTATTCGTCGGGCTTCAGCCCGTGGGATGCAACGAGTTCCGGGGTGATCTTGATGGAGTTTGGAATCGACATAGGTCTCACGCGGTTCGAGCCGAGGAAAGTTTCCGGTTCTTTAGCGCAAGAGGCTCAATGGCGCGACAGGAAAATGCGCTGTTTTGCCGGTTAATTGGCGGTTTATGCCGTTATTCGCGGCGGCGCACGGTCTGCGCACCAACGCACATCGGGTCATGCCACGCTCTCATATCCGGCGGAGCCATTATCGAGCAGGTGGCGGAGGACGCCGAAGGCATGCGTCAGTTCCTCGCGGGTGGAGGGGCCTGAAAAGCTGATGCGGACGCGGTGGAAAACCTTGTCCGTCCGTCCGGCCTTGAACTCGTCCTCGTCGTCGATCAGCACGCCTTCCTTCATCGCCGCATTGCGGAAGGTGCCGGAAAGCCAGGGTTCGGGCAGTCTCAGCCACAGGAAGGCGATATCCGGCAGCGAATTGAAATCCAGTCCGGCAAAGGCCCGCCGGGCAATCGCTTCGCGTTGATTGATTTCTGCGATGCAGTCCTTGCGAATGTCATCGGCGTCGCCGCTATTGACGAGGCGCGCGTTCAACTCGGCCAGCATGAAGGGCAGGCCGCCCGTCAGCATCGAGTGGGAAATGCGGATACGAGAGGAATATTGCGCTGGACAGGCGACCCAGCCGCCGCGCACGCCGGCGGCGACGGATTTCGACAGGCCGCCGACCACGAAGGTGATATCGGGCGCAAATTCGGCGATCAGCGGGATCGCCTCGCGGGTCATCGCGCCGTAGAGATTGTCCTCGATGATCCACACGCCGTAACGGCGGGCAATATCGGCAATCGCGCGGCGGCGCTCTTCCGGCAGGGTGGCGCAGGTCGGGTTCTGGCCGGCCGACATCAGGAAGATCATCTTCGGATGCTGCTGGGCGCAGACGCGCTCGAAATCATCAGGGACAATGCCGTTCTCATCCGCTTCCACCAGCGTCACCCGCCGACCGGCAAGGGCGGCGCTGCGGCTGATGTGGGAATAGGTGACGGGTTCGAAGACGATACGGTCGCCCGGCGCGGTCATCGCCGTCACCACACTCATCACCGCCGCATGGGCGCCAAGCGTCGAGACGATGTTTTCCGGTTTCGGCGACCAGCCGTTCTGGGAAAGCCAGCGAACGCCCGCCATGCACCAGCTGTCGGGGAAGGAGCGGGCGTAATTGGTGATGTCGTAGGCATGCTCACGGGTGACGGCCTCGATGTGCCGGGCGATCAGCCCGCTCTGGCCGACATCCGGTGCAGCCGTCGTGTTCAGCCTGAATTCGGCGCTGCTGTCGATGGCGTGGCGTGTGCTGCCGAAGGCCGCCGCTGCCGGTTCCAGGGGCAATGAGGGGGCAGGGGTCTTGCGCTCATTGACATAGGTGCCGCGTCCGACCTCACCGCTGACGAGGCCACGTTCGTGAATGAGCGCATAGGCCCGGCTGATTGTACCGATTGTCACACCGAGATCGTAAGCAAGATTGCGCTGGGGCGGCAGTTTCGAGCCGGCCTGCAGGGTGCCGTCGGAAATCGCGCCTTCAATACTGTCGGCGAGGCGAAGATAAATCGGGCCGTCGCCCTCGGTGATGTCGGGAAGCCAATTTGTCATGGTGACAATTTATGCATTGTATCTATCGAGAAGTCAATTGTATTTATTGTCTGCATTAATTGAGGATCAACGAACGGAGACAATAGGTGCAATATGCGCAAGATGGATCAATACCTTTCGACAGCGGATACACTCTATCCTGATGGCTACGAACGGGAACGCGTGTTCCGCGATGCCGGCGACATGGTCGCACCGGCGCCCTTTCCGGCCAAGATCGCCCACACGCTTATTGGTCGCCTGATTGCGGGCATGTTCAATTGGCACCGGAAACGGCAGGGACGGCTCGCTTTGCGGGAATTGTCCGACGATCTTCTGAAGGATATCGGCGTTACGCGGGATGAGGCCCTCAACGAGGCCGCAAAATCGCGGCTTCTCTCCTGGCCCTCCCGGTCGCTTTGATTTTTTGTCGGAGAGCGGTGCCTTCTTTCCCCGGCGCCATCAAGCCATTCGGCAGCCCGCCACGCCACTCCCAACCGGCGCTGGCGGGTTTTTTTATTGGATTGCCGAGAGCCTCTTTGCCAAATCGACAAGTACGTTACAGGGATTTTTTGCGCCGGGCACACATCCGTGTCCCTCATTCCTGTGCTTGTCACAGGAATCCAGCCGATGCGCGTCTGCGCGACGGAAGGACTACTCTCAGCCCAAGGACTTGGGCTGGCTGGATCCCTGTGACAAGCACAGGGATGAGGATAGAAACGATGCATCCCAAGCTAAGAACTAACCGATGCGCCCGCCGCGGACCGTTTCCGCGCTTGTCGATCAGCAGCCCTTGCCGCCGTTCGCCCAGCGCTTGACGTCGGTTGCGATGCGGCCGGAAATGGCTTCGTTCATCACGGGTCCGAAAGCGTCGAGCTTTGCCGGATTGCCTTCGGCCTGAACCACCAGCATGGGGCGCGATTCCGGGCTGTTGCGCGGCACGAGCAGGATGCGCGGGCGGCCGGAGAAGGAGTTGAGTTCAGGGGCCAGACGATAGGCCTTGAAGGCCGCATCGCCCGACTTGAACCAGCAGGCATTCGCGCCAAGCGCGATCCGTTCCATGGTCGGCAGGGCCGCGCGGGAGACGGAGGCAGCCGGCTGCGGTTTCGGCTGGCAGGCGGCAAGTGCGGCGGCAGCGAGGATCAATCCGGCGGCTTTATGGGCATTGTGTCGAAGAAGACGGGGCATCAGGTCATCCAGAAGAAAGGCCGAAACGGCGCCGAAAGCCGGCATCAAAAAAGGCGGGCCTGAAGCCCGCCCGGTCTATCAGGCTGCGATGACGCCGAGCGCCGAAGCGAAGAGGCCGCGGCCGTCATTGCCGCCATGGGCGGCTTCGATGAGGTTTTCCGGATGCGGCATCATGCCGAGGACATTGCCCCTGGCGTTGATGACGCCGGCAATGTCGTTCAGCGAGCCGTTGGGGTTGGTGTCCTCGGCATAACGGAACACCACCTGGCCGTTGCCTTCCAGCGCCTTCAGCTCTTCGGCTTCGACGAAATAGTTGCCGTCGTGATGGGCGACGGGGCAGCGCAGGATCTGGCCCTTGTCGTAAGCGCGGGTGAAATCGGTGTCGTTGTTGGCGACTTCGAGCTTCACTTCACGGCAGACGAATTTCAGCGAGGCGTTGCGCATCAGCGCACCGGGCAGCATGCCGGCTTCGACCAGAATCTGGAAGCCGTTGCAGACGCCGAGAACCTTGACGCCTTTTTCGGCCTTTTCGCGGATGGCCTGCATGACCGGCATGCGCGCGGCGATGGCGCCGCAACGCAGGTAGTCACCATAGGAGAAGCCGCCCGGAATGACGATCAGGTCGACATCGGGAATATCCGTTTCCGTCTGCCAGATGGTGACGGGCGCGCTTCCGGAAATTTTCGTCAGCGCCGCGATCATGTCGCGGTCGCGGTTGAGGCCGGGAAGTTGGACGACAGCGGATTTCATGGACGGCGGCTCCTGCGGCTTCAGAGGATGGCGATAGCGTAGTTTTCGATGACCGTGTTGGCCAGGAGCTTTTCGCACATCGCCTTCAGGTCGGTCTCGGCCTTGGCCTTGTCGGCGCCTTCCAGCTCCAGGTCGAAGACCTTGCCCTGACGGACATGGCCGACGCCACCGAAACCGAGGCTGCCGAGCGCGCCTTCGATTGCCTTGCCCTGCGGATCGAGAACGCCGTTCTTCAGCGTAACAGTCACCCGTGCCTTGATCACCTGATCTTCTCCTGATTTTACCCTACGAGGCCAATATTACTTTACGAGGACCGGACCAGTGCCGCGGATCGGTTCGTTTTCATTGATGATGCCGAGACGGCGCGCCACTTCGGAATAGGCTTCCACAAGTCCGCCCATATCGCGGCGGAACAGGTCCTTGTCCATCTTTTTCTGGGTCTCGATGTCCCACAGGCGGCAGCTGTCTGGCGAAATCTCGTCGGCGAGGATGATGCGCATCATGTCGCCTTCGAAGAGCCGGCCGCATTCGATCTTGAAATCGACGAGCTGGATGCCGACGCCGAGGAACAGGCCGGACAAGAAGTCGTTGACGCGGATGGCGAGCGCCATGATGTCGTCAAGCTCGGCGGGATTGGCCCAGCCGAACGCCGTGATGTGCTCTTCGGAGACCATCGGGTCTTCCAGCTCATCCGACTTGTAATAGAACTCGATGATCGAGCGCGGCAGCACCACGCCTTCCTCGATGCCGAGGCGCTTGGAGAGAGAGCCGGCGGCGACATTGCGCACGACGATCTCAAGCGGGATCATCTCCACTTCCTTGATCAGCTGCTCGCGCATGTTGAGGCGGCGGATGAAGTGGGTGGGAATGCCGATCTTGTTCAGATGCGTGAAGACATATTCGCAGATACGGTTGTTCAGCACACCCTTGCCGTCGATGACTTCATGCTTCTTCTTGTTGAAGGCGGTCGCATCGTCCTTGAAGAACTGGATAAGCGTGCCTGGCTCCGGACCTTCGTAGAGGATCTTGGCCTTGCCTTCGTAAATACGGCGGCGACGGTTCATAATTGCAGGTCTCTTGGTTGACGCCGATTCTGGTGGCGTTGCGTTTGGTCTTTGAAGCGGTCCCATAAAGGAAAAGAGTGCATTCTACAATGCGGCTCGCATATTTCCCTTCAATTCTTGTGACAGGCCGGAGAAACCGCGGCACCCGGAAAATAGGCTTCCGGGGCAGATCGAAGGGGAGGCGGCCCGCACGGCCGCCGCCGTCAGGGCTCGACAGCCTTCAGCCTGCTCAGGAACTGGGCGAACACCATGCCGCCTTCCGGCCACGGACCATGGCCGGACTCGCTGTTGATATGGCCGGACATGCCGGCGTCGATCAGCAACGAACCCCAGGCGGCGGCAATGTCATCGGCGTGTTCATAGGAGCCGAAAGGATCGTTCCGGCTGGCGATGGTGATCGTCGGGAAAGGCAGCGGGTCGCGCGGGTAAGGCCCGAAGGTCATCAGGTGCTTGGGCCGGATATCGGGATTGGCGACATCGGGCGGCGCAACGAACAGCGCACCGGACACCTTCTTGCCGATTTCCGGCAGGGCGTGGATGACGGTCGGCACGCCAAGGGAATGGGCGACGAGGACGATGGGCTTGGTGGAGGCGTTGACCTCTTCCACCAGCCGGGCGACCCAATCTTCCTTCACGGGTTTGGCCCATTCGGCCTGCTCGACGCGACGGGCGGTGGAAAGCTTGCGCTCCCAGCGGCTCTGCCAGTGGTCGGGGCCGGAATTGGTATAACCGGGGACGATCAGGATATCTGCTTCTGAAACTTTCATGCGCCCATATCTGTGTTGTGATGCCGCCGCGATCAAGGTCGCGGCGACATTAACTTCAAGGTCTCTTACTCAGCTCAAGTCTCAGGCGTTGCCGAAGACGCGGGTGAAGATCGTGTCGACATGCTTGGTGTGGTAACCGAGGTCGAACTTTTCGCGGATGACCTCTTCGGGAAGTGCGGCGCGCACTTCCTCGTCGCCCAGCAGTTCCTCAAGGAAGTCGGCGCCCTGTTCCCACACCTTCATGGCGTTGCGCTGGACGAGACGATAGGCGTCCTCGCGGGAAACGCCTGCCTGCGTCAGCGCCAGCAGAACGCGCTGCGAATGCACGAGGCCGCGGAACTTGTTCATGTTCTTCAGCATGTTGTCCGGGTAGATCACCAGCTTTTCGATGACGCCGGCCAGACGGTTCAGCGCGAAGTCGAGCGTGACGGTCGTGTCGGGGCCGATGGCGCGCTCGACCGAGGAGTGGCTGATATCGCGCTCGTGCCATAGTGCAACGTTTTCCATTGCCGGAACGACGGACATGCGCACCAGCCGGGCAAGGCCGGTGAGGTTTTCGGTCAGAACCGGGTTGCGCTTGTGCGGCATGGCGGACGAACCCTTCTGGCCCGGCGAGAAGAACTCTTCCGCTTCCAGAACCTCGGTGCGCTGCATGTGGCGGATTTCGATGGCGACGTTTTCGATCGACGAGGCGATGACGCCGAGGGTCGCGAAGAACATGGCGTGGCGGTCACGCGGGATGACCTGCGTGGAGACCGGCTCGGGGATGAGGCCGAGCTTTTCGCAGACATGTTCTTCGACGCGCGGATCGATATTGGCGAAGGTGCCGACGGCGCCGGAGATCGCGCCCGTGGCGATTTCGGCGCGGGCATTGACGAGGCGCTCGCGATTGCGGTGCATCTCGGCATAGAAGCGGGCAAAGGTCAGGCCCATGGTGGTCGGCTCGGCATGGATGCCGTGGCTGCGGCCGATGCGCACCGTGTTCTTGTGTTCGAAGGCGCGGGTCTTGAGCGCCGTCAGCACCCGGTCCATATCGGCGAGCAGCAGATCGGCGGCGCGCACGAGCTGGATGTTGAGCGTGGTGTCGAGCACGTCGGAAGAGGTCATGCCCTGATGCACGAAACGGCTGTCAGGGCCGACAAATTCGGCAAGATGGGTTAGAAAGGCGATGACGTCGTGCTTGGTGACGGCTTCGATTTCATCGATGCGGGCGACGTCGAAGGTGGCGCTGCCGCCTTTTTCCCAGATCGTCTGGGCAGCCGACTTGGGGATGACGCCGAGTTCGGCCAGCGCGTCACAGGCATGTGCCTCGATCTCGAACCAGATGCGGAACTTTGTTTCCGGCGACCAGATGGCGACCATTTCCGGCCGGGAGTAACGAGGGATCATGGCAATGACTTTCTTTGTGGAGGAATTTTGCTGCCCGTTTAGCAAAGTGTTCCGGTAATCTCAATCTATCAAGCCACATGCCTATGTTGCTCGTTGCGCACGTCGGCAAAGGAATGCACCCGCAGGCAGGAGTGGAACGGCGGCAAAGGGTAAATACAATCCAAGACCCAGAACGCAGAACTGGTAAATCGCGCCGAGCGATGTGAAGAGCTGCTGGAAAAACCAGATGCGGGAGAATGCCGGCGCGTGCCATTGCGCATAGAAAATCCGGTACTCGAAAGCGAAGAACGCCGCCGCGACAGCCAGCGTGAAAAAAGCGATGGCAAGACAGGCCGCCGCGAAACGCAGCGGCAGGGCGGTGGACGGGGGGAGGAAGTGCAACGCGGCCATGGCCAGCATCCAGCCGAAAAGGCCGCCCACGAAGAAAAGCGTGATTATGTCGGTGGCGTGGTCGGTTTCCAGCCGGTTCCTGACATAGAGGCCGATGGCGGCGGCCGCGGCTGAGCAGAGGGCCCAGACAAACGCGCCGAGCAGCGTAAATAGCGCTGCCGAAGCCGTGTCACGGAAACCCCGCCTGTCGCTTCCCATGAAAATCCCCCCAACGCCTTGCTGTGCCGTCTCCGGCCTGTCCGCATTCAGCGGTGGCGGGTTACGTCCGCCCGGCTTCCGCCGCCGCACGCAACTGAGCGACGGTCTTGCGGTAGTCGGCGACGCCATCGCCCTTGAAGACGGCCGAGCCGGCCACCAGCGCATTCGCACCGGCGGCAACGATTGCGCCCGCGGTTTCCGCCGTCACGCCGCCATCAACTTCCAGTTCGATCGGCCGGTCGCCGATCATTGCCTTTGCCGCGCGGATCTTGTCGAGCATGGCCGGAATGAACTTCTGCCCGCCGAAACCGGGATTGACGCTCATGATCAGGACGAGATCGACATCATCAAGCACGTTCTCGATGACCGAAAGCGGCGTGGCGGGGTTCAGCGTCACGCCGGCCTTTCTGCCGAGCCCGCGGATCGTCTGCAGCGAGCGGTGCAGGTGAGGCCCTGCTTCCGCGTGCACGGTGATGCTGTCACAGCCGGCCTTGGCGAAGGCTTCGAGATAGGGATCAACGGGTGCGATCATCAGATGGCAGTCGAAGAACGCCATGCTGTGCGGGCGCAGCGCCTTGATGACATCAGGGCCGAAGGAGATGTTGGGGACGAAGTGGCCATCCATGACATCGAGGTGGATCCAGTCCGCGCCGGCTTCCGTGACATCGGCGACTTCCTGTCCGAGCTTGGCGAAATTGGCGGCCAGAATGGAAGGGGCTATGCGGATGGGCAGGGACATGGGGCAAACTCCTCTCGACGCGTTGCGTAAGCTGCCTTTAACATCAAGTATCCGGGTTTGAAACGGCTGGCCGCGCGGTTGCCGGAGGTTTTCAGCCGCGTTTCATCGAATTTCGGTTGCTGCCGCGTTGCCTATTGTTTTTCCGCCTTGTCCGCCGGTTCGAAACGCTGGCCGTTCCAGCGCTGCAGGCGATAGGGATTGTCGGAAAGGTCGTGTGACGGGTTGAAGCCGAGATCGCCGATGACGGTCTTGAAGACGGCGCCGCCAGCCAATATTTCCGGCCCGGGTTTCGACTGCGCCTGCACTGCCTCCGCAAGGGCGGCGGTGAGTTCGGCCGCGGCATAAGCGGGCAGGATATAGCCCTCAGGTTCGATGCCTGCGCCCCGCAGTTCGCCGGCGGCGGTCTGGGCGGAGGGCAGGGCGTCATAGGCCGGACGCGTGACGGCCAGCACATTCGCGGTCAAGGGAACCGGATTGTTGGCGGCGTTCATGGCGTCGCCGCCCATGATGGTCAAGGGAAGGTTTTCGGATGCGGCATCCCGGGCGATGATGGCGACGTCGTTGCGCTCCGCGCCCACGAAGACATGGGAGATGCCGGTGCGCGCCAGCCGGCGCACAAGCGCCACCTGCTGTTCCTGGTTGGGCCGCATCGTATCGGTGAAGGTGGGCTTGAGGCCGTTTTCCTCGAGCGCCGAGCGGATGCGGTCCACCAGCTCGCGGCTATAGATCGTGCCGTCATCCACAAGTCCGATGGAGTGTCCCTTCCAGTCGCGCAGGATGATTTCGGCGATCCTGTCCGATTCGGCCCTGTCAGACGGGGCGAGGCGGAAAAGCGGCCAGCCGTATTTCAGCGCATCTTCCATCAGGATCGGCGCGCGGCTGGAAAGCGTGATCGCGGGAATGGCGGCCGCTTTCAATGGCGGCAGAACGCCCTGAAGCGTCTCCGTGCATAAAAACCCGATCGCGGCGCTGACCTTGGCGGCCACGAGGCCATCGGCAATCGCGCCGCCGCTGCCGTCTTCGCAGCTCTCATGGATTTCGACGACATCAAGCCCGAGCTTGGCCGCCGCCGCCTTCGCCCCCTGCCGCATCTGCTGGCCCAGAAGCTCGTAAGGACCGTTCTGAGGGGCAACAATGCCAATCGATGCCGCGCTTGCTGAGCCCGCGAAGGCAAAACCGGCGATGATCGTTAGCAGGCGAAGTGAAAGCATGACGCGATAGAAATCCTGTTGTCCCGGCTTGATGTTTATCGGCAACAACCGGTTTTCCAAAGGAAAAATCGCTGCGGTTTCATCATAATCGCATATCGCCATCCGCAGGGCGGCGGTTTTGATCGGAAGTTACCCGATTCGAGGGCGCGGAGCAGTCCAGCAACTTTTAATTGTTTTCATTCGGTGCAATTGCGCGCGACCGGTCTCGCGGTGCGGCTGTTCTTGCGGTGGAGTTGTTCCTCCTTTGCACCGAATGGGCGAGGAGGTATTTCGTGTTCCTGCCGTGAGTTGCGTTACTTCATAAATCTATTACATGTGCCGCGTATAAGCACAGTTTAGAAAAGACTGAGCTAGGTTTATGCTTTTCAGAGTGCAGCACAAAAACATGCACATTTTATTATCAATTGCATAATTTATTGATATATATGACGAATATATAATCCTTCCAATTATTCACCGCTTTTACGCCATGTTTTTTTCGCATTTGCGAGAAGATTTGCTTGACGGAAAGTAAATGATTAGCTTAGATGTAACTGTTTCAGGGGACGACTGAAATTGGCTGTAACAGGCCTCGGAAAGTGTTCCGATTATAAGCACTGCCAGACTATATTACATTCTATATTCTATTTTTTTCATTACGTATAAACCGCTTCAGGCAACTGGGGCGGTTTTTTACATGAAGCTAATTTAAGCAATTTTAAATTGAATTCTGAAAGCCTGGCGCAAAGACGTTCTTTCATTTTTGTATTTCTGGAAAAGATATAGCGCGGAGAGGGTAAATCCAACTCCGGCGTATAGATCGTATGACTGTGTGAAATTGCCCGTCGAACGCCCTTGTTGCCTGCAGGCGGGTCCGGTTGGCCGCTTGTGCGGCCTTATTTCAGGGCGGCCAGGGCGTCCCTGGCAAAGGCGGAGATGGGTTCGGGAAGTTCACCCGGATCGAACCAGCCGATAGCGGAAAGCTTGTCCGGTTCGGTCAATGCCGGCTCACCCTGCGCATCGCGGGTAACGAAGATCAGCGAAACCCAGTGGTGGCGGTCTTGCGTATCGATAAATTCGCTATGGCAGAGAAACTCGACGTCGCCGATCTCAAGGCCGGTTTCTTCTTCGGCCTCGCGGCGTGCTGCGGCGAGGGAAGTTTCAAGGTGATCGACCTTGCCGCCCGGAATGCTCCAGTATCCGGCTTCCGGCGCCTTCAGGCGCCGGCATAAAAGTACGCGCTCGTTACGCAATATGACAAGGCCGACACCAACGCCCGGAAAATCGAGGCCGGGCTTGATGGTTGATGTCATATTGTCCATTGCGCTGGTCAAGCCTTGGCGTTGGCCACGATCAGCATGAAGGCGGGAATGTCGTCGCCGAAACCAACCGGTGTCGGGCCATCGTCGTGGTCGCGATAATGGCGGCGGCGGTCGCGGTTGTCGTCATTGGCGTGCGGTTGGTTGCGGCTGTTGCGCTCGGAATTGCGCGGGGTCTTTTCCGGTCTGCGTTCTGCCTTCACCTTGTCTTCTCCGTGAGCCGCAATGTCCGTATCCACAGCGGACTGTGCATCCTGATTGATGTTTTCGACCGGCGATGCGGGTGCATCGCGACGGTTCCTGTCGCGACCTCTACCGCCACGTTCCTTGGGCCCTCGGCGGCTGGAATTGCTCTCGAAGCTTTCCATGGGCGCGGGGAGTGAGGACAGGTCACCGCTCAGCCACTCGATCTTCTCGGCGATCAGCTTTTCGATCGCGTCCAGATATTTTGCATCGCTTTTGGTGACGAGGGTGAAGGCCTTGCCCGAACGGCCCGCGCGACCGGTGCGGCCGATGCGGTGGACATAGTCTTCAGCGTGAATGGGAACATCGAAGTTGAAGACGTGGCTGACATCGGGAATGTCCAGTCCGCGTGCTGCAACGTCGGAGGCGACCAGCAGCGTCAGATTTCCATCGCGGAAATTCTGCAGCATCGTGGTGCGCGAACGCTGGTCCATGTCGCCATGCAGGGCGCCGACGGAAAAGCCGTGACGATCCAGCGAACGGAACAGGTCTGCCACATCCTTCTTGCGGTTGCAGAAGATGATCGCGTTCTTGAGTTCGGTCTCTTCGGCACGGACGAGATCGCGCAGCACGGCGCGCTTCTCATAGTCCTTGTTGTGCGCGGCGACGATGCGCTGCGTCACGGTCTTTGCCGTGGAAGAAGGCTTGGCGACTTCGATACGGGTCGGGTTCTGAAGGAACCGGTCAGCCAGCTTCTGGATTTCCGGCGGCATGGTGGCCGAGAAGAACAGCGTCTGCCGGGTGAAGGGGATCATCTTGGCGATACGCTCGATATCGGGAATGAAGCCCATGTCGAGCATGCGGTCGGCTTCGTCGATGACGAGGATTTCCACGCCGGTCATCAGGAGCTTGCCGCGCTCGCAATGGTCGAGAAGGCGGCCGGGCGTGCAGATCAGCACATCGGCGCCGCGCTCCAGCTTGCGGTCCTGGTCTTCGAAGGAAACACCGCCGATGAGGAGGGCGACGTTCAGCTTGTGATTCTTGCCATATTTCTCGAAGTTCTCCGCCACCTGCGCTGCAAGCTCACGGGTCGGCTCGAGGATCAGGGTGCGCGGCATTCTGGCGCGCGCACGGCCCTTTTCGAGCAACGTCAGCATCGGCAGAACGAAGGACGCGGTTTTGCCCGTGCCGGTCTGTGCGATACCGCAGATATCACGCTTTTCCAGCGCCGGCGGAATGGCGCCAGCCTGAATGGGTGTCGGCGTCGTGTAGCCGGCATCTGCAATAGCGGAAAGAACTTTTTGGCTCAGGCCAAGATCAGAGAATGTTGTCAAAGGAAGAACTTTTTCCGTTCTGGTTCGGTAAGAACACCTGCGTGCCGCTGCGGCACTTGCAAAGACTTGGCGCGGGGATATGCCCAAATTGCCGGAAAGTCAAGGAAACAACGGGGAAAGCGCGCGAAACAGCGGGGTTCGGGCGGGGCTTCTGGGCCTTTGGTGCAGATTTCAGCGATTTATCGTGAAAAGCGCAAAAAAAGCATTAAAATCGTGCTGCTATTTTAAATAGGTTTTGAGTTCCGTTCCAGCGATCAGGAACCGCATGGGATCAACAGGCGTATCGTTGCGGCGCACCTCATAATGCACATGCGGACCGGTGGAGCGACCGGTGCTGCCGGCACGGCCAATGACGTCGCCTGCTTCGACCTTGTCGCCGGCTTTCACCAGAATGGCGGAGAGATGGCCGAATCGCGTCGAAACCCCCTGACCGTGATCGATCTCAACCATATTGCCGTAGCCGCCTGAGTTTTCCGCCACCGTCACCTTGCCCGCGCCGGTGGATTTGACGTCAGCACCGGTCTCGGCGCGAAAATCGATGCCGGTATGCAGGGCCGGGCGGCCGAGAAACGGATCCATCCGGTTGCCGAATCGGCTTGTGATCGCCCGGCCGGGAGCAGGGTTGCCGAAGGGCAGGGCGGTTGCGGTTTCCTTGACGATGTCGAGCCTGTTCAGGGCATTGTCGAGATTGGTAAGCGACAGGTTGAAGGGATCGCCTTCACCGCGCTCGGGATCGGCATAGGGGCCGCCTATGTCGTTCGTGCCGCTTTCCTCGATTTTCAGGCCCGCCTGCCGGATGATGTCCTGCATCGCGTTCGCCTTGTCTTCGGCGTCGCTGGTCAGTCTGGCTATGCGCGATATCTGCTGGCGTTCGATATCCTTCAGCGACAGTGTCACCTTAGAGAACACCCGATCGGCCCGATCGGATGGCGTTTCGCCGGCTTCGGGTACATACGCGGCGCGTCTGTCTGATGTGGCGGGCTTTTCCGCCTGTGGCCTGCGTGGCGCCATCAGCTTTTCAATGGCCGAAAGGCCGCCGGAGAGGTCAGCGCGTTTTTCCGGCGCCATGGCGTTCGAAAGAGACGAGGGCGCGGCCGGGGAGGCGGCGATGCCGGAATTTTCGGCGCGCTCCAGCAATTCACTCATGCGGCCGTGCCGCGAGGTTAGCGCCGCCTGCTGTTCCAGCAGCTTTTCCACTTTCTTTTCAACAACCTGCTGATCGAGCAGCTGCCGGGAAGTGACACGGTCCACCTGTGCCCTCAGCGCCGCGATGCGGTCTTCATAGTCGTTCTGCATGCGGGTCTGGCGCGCCATGGTCGCGCCGATCAGGTCGTCACGCAAGATGAGATAGCTTGTGGCGCCAAGATAGCCGAGTGAAAACAGGCCGATCGTGCAGCCGGCAAGCGCCGCCATCCACGGCCGGATGGTCATGTGCCGCACCCTGTCGCCGCGCGCGAGAATGAGCACGTGCGGCTCACGCTTTTTGCCGAATACCCGGTTTTCCGCCGTATCAGTCACAATCTCTCTCCGGACTGGCCGATTTCTTAAGGGAAATCATAATTCGTTAAGGTTAACGAAGTTTTGCCGGAGGTGAGTTGCGGGTGTCAGCTATTGCTGACGGCGGTCAGCGAGCGGTAAAACGAAGGCGTAAGACCCGCCTCGGCTCGGGCAAGGTCGTTGAAGGGCGGTTTCAGCGGGCCGCGGAAATTGGCGCGCACCAGCTGCCTGAAAGTTGCGGCCGGATCCTTCTTCTCACGCGCGCACAGGAACCGGAACCATTTCGCGCCGATGGCGACATGGCCCTTTTCATCATTATAGATGACGTCGAGAACGGCGGCGCTTTCGAGGTCGCCGGTCTCGCGCATCCTTGCCTGCAGGGAAGGGGTGACGTCCAGTCCGCGCGCTTCCAGGATGAGCGGGACGACCGCCAGCCGTGCGGTGAGATCGTTGCGGGTGGAATGAGCTGCCTGCCAGAGCCCGTCATGGGCGGGCAGATCGCCGTAGTCGGCGCCGAGGCTTCTCAGGCGGTCGCGCACCAGCCGGAAATGTTTTGCCTCTTCGAAGGCGACCTGCATCCAGCCATCGAAAAAGGAATGCGGCACGGGCTCGCTGGCATATCGGGCGACGATGTCGAGTGCGAGATCGACGGCGTTGAGTTCGATATGGGCGATGGCATGCAGCAGCGCGATCCGTCCCTTGACGCTATGGAGCGAGCGGCGTTCCACGGCGGTTGGCGACACGAGTTCCGGCTTCTCGGGCCTGCCCGGACGTTCGGGCAGCGGCGGGTCGAGCGGGGAGCGCAGCGACAGGCGGCGTGCAAACCAGCGCGTCGCCGTTTCCTGCGCTAGCGCGGTTTTTCTGTCGAGATCGGCGCTCACGATGGCATCCGTCGCGCCGCCTCGGAGCGAAATGATCTTGAACGGGGGCGTCACGACGGATTGGTCCCTCAGAGTTTTTTCACGGCCTCAAGAACGGCCTGCGCGTGACCCGCGACCTTCACCTTGTTCCAGACTTCCGCGATTTTTCCATCCGGCGCGATGAGGAAGGTGGTGCGTTCGACACCCATGTATTTTTTGCCATACATGCTTTTTTCCTTCCAGACGCCGTAGGCTTCCACCACCTTCTTCTCCTCATCGGCGGCCAGCATGACGGAGAGCGCGTGTTTTGCCGCGAATTTGTCGTGACTTTTGACGCTGTCGGGCGAAATGCCGATGACGACGGCGTTGGCTGCCTCGAATTCGCCGCCCAGCGCGCTGAAGTCGATGGCTTCGGCGGTGCAGCCCGATGTGTCGTCCTTCGGGTAGAAATAGAGGATGACGGCCTTGCCTTGCAGTTTGGACAACGTCACCGTCCCTTCACCGTTACGGGGCAAAGTAAAATCGGGAGCGGTGCCGCCAATCGTCAAGTCTGTCATAATCTACCTTTCTTTCGCCGGGATGTTGAGTGAAAGTCGCCACATTCGATATATAGCGAAACCGCGCGTCGTCCAGATCATGATTGAGATTTGAGGTCGAAACGATCTTAAATCTCAATCATGATCTGGGCTAAAGAATTAGAGCGGGATTCCAGACGGAAACCGCTTATACTTTTCGCCATCCGCTCCGGTGTTGCGGCGAAACAAAAGCTATTCAAGGGCAAACAAGGGCGTATGGCTGAAGTCAGGGGTGAAAAGGTCAAGTTCGGCAGGCGTGATATCATTGCGCTGCATGATCTTCCTTCGGCGCAGGCCGAAGATCCCATCATCGTTCATTGCCCCGCGCCGCGCTCCATGGTGCGAGCCTTCGTCAAGATTTTCGCGGCGCTTTTCGTGCTGGCCTTCCTCTCCATCGGCGGCATCATTCTTTCCGTCGAGACCGGATCGATCGATGCGACGCTTTCCAGCCAGGCGCAGCAGGCGCTGGAAAAGGCGCTCGGTCCACACTACAGCGCACGGATCGGTTCTTCGGCTATCAGGTTTTCCACCGGGCTGCGCCTTGCGCTGGTGGCTGAGGACGTGGATATCGTTGAGAAGGAATCCGGCCAGCATCTGAGCCGGGCGCGGGCGATCGGCATGGCGCTCGATCCGCTTGCGCTTCTGACCGGCCGTGTCTCGGTGCAAAGCCTCGAAGCTGACGGGATGGAGCTCGATACCGCGCTTTTGCCCAAGGGTAACGGGTTCGATCTCACCAGCGTCAAGCTCGACGCCGTGCCGCAGCAATTGCAGGATGCCTTCGGACAGCTCGACAAGCTCGCCCAGGCTTTCCTGAGCAGCGGAACCGAGGAGATCGATATCTCTAGCGTTTCGGTTCACCTGCCGCCCGGCGAACTCGGCAAGCCGCGTACAATCGAAGTGCGCGAATTGTCGCTGACGCCGGATCAGCAGGGCGGCTATTCGCTTAATGGCGAAACGCTGTTTAACGGTGAAATTGCCAGCGTGTCGCTCAAAACCTCCGGCGCGGGCGGTGTGATCAACGGCTTCGAGGCCCGCATCGACGGTTTCGATATCGGCCCGTTCCTGGAAAAATACGATCCCGACGGCAATCTTCATGAGGGCCTGAACGTCAAGACCGGCGTCAACATTGTCGCCCGGCGGGCCACGCAGGGGCAGGAGCCGCGCCTGGACGTTTCCCTCGGCATGGGCAACGGCACGCTTCGGATTGGCGGCGAAGCCCAGACCTTCACGGCAGGCACCGTCAATGCGCATTATGACTTTGCAAAAAGCACCCTCGTCATCGACAATTCGCGGCTGGAGCTCGGCCGGACTATTATTCCGGTCGCCGGTGAAATCAGCGATACGGAAGACGGCTTCGGTCTTTCGTTGCGGATCGACAATGGCGTTGCTTCGTCCGAAGCTTCGGGGGAGGCCCCAGTTCCTTTCAGCCTGAAGGCGGACGGGCATTTCACGGCGGCGACGAAACAGCTTGATGTTCCCGCGCTTTATGTCTCGGGCCCGCTCGGAGACATGGCGGGATCGCTGAAAATCCGGTTCGGCCAGGGGTCGCCGGAAATCAGTTTCGGCGGACAGATTCCGAAGATGGAGGCCACGGCGGTCAAGCAGCTCTGGCCGTTCTGGATGGCGCACAAACCACGCGACTGGGTGGTATCCAATCTTTACGGCGGCACCGTAACCAATGGTTCAATCGCGATCTTCATCCCGCAGGGACGGATGTGCGGCCCCGGCTGCCCTCTGGTGCTGGGCGAAAGCGAAATGCAGATCCGCTTCGATATCGATGATACGCGTCTCAATACCACCGGCGACATTCCACCGTTGCGCGATGTCGATGCGCATTTTGACCTTGTCGGCGGCAAGATGGCCGTCGATATCAAGCAGGGCACCACCTATTTCCCGTCGAACCGCTCGCTCGCGCTGGAGAACAGCCGCTTTCTCATTTCCGCTGTTTACGACAAGCCGCTGCTCGGAAATCTCGAGTTGAACGTTTCAGGTTCGGCCGACGCCGTGGCCGAGCTTGCGACACTCAAACCCATCAATGCGCTCAAGGACACGCAGTTCAAACCGGAAGATTTCACCGGTGATGTCAAAGCCCACGCGAATCTCACCGTTGGCCTGCTTTCCAGCCACAACCCGCCGCCGCCGGTCTGGACGGCCGATCTCGACCTGAAAAACCTGTCGCTGACGAAGCCCTTCGCCGGCCACAAGGTGACCGCTCTCGACGGCTTCATGACGTTGGACGACCGCCAGCTCAAACTGGAGGGCAAGGGCCGCGTGGACGACGTGCCGATGGACATCGTGATGACGGAGCCGGTGCGCAAGAAGAGCGATATCGCGCCGACACTGTCGCTGAAGGCAACCCTCAATGAGACGCAGGTCGCCAAGCTCGCCCCTGAACTGTCCACGGTCCTCGGCGGCACGACGGCGATCGAAATCGACGGCGCTGACCCCAAACGCCAGGACATCCGGCTTGATCTGACCAAGGCGTCGATCATTCTGCCCGGGCTCGGCTGGAGCAAGGGTATCGGCATTCCCGCCAATGCCACCTTGACCATGGAAGTGGCTGATGGGCGCACGACGATCAGCGACTTCTCACTCGATGGTGACGGTTTCGGCGCTGCCGGCGATATCGCCTTCAGCAAGAACGGGCTGATTTCCGCCGATCTCAGCCGCGTGCAACTCTCGCCCTCCGACAATTACGCCGTTTCGGTCGCCGCGTCGAAGAACGGCTATATCATCAATGCATCGGGCAAATCCGCCGATCTCAGGCCCTTCATTTCGAAGCTGCGCAGCCCCTCCAGCGGCAGCGACGGCGCATCCCGCTCGCAGCCCACACTTTCCGTCAAGGCGCAGTTCGACAAGGTTTACGGTTTCAACGACGAAATCCTCGGCAATGTCAGCGCCGATGTCAGCGTGCGGGACGGCAAGGTACGCTCGGTTGATTTCCGCGGTGTCACCGGCAACGGCCAGGCGGTCGTCGCCCAGACCACCAATCGCGGGGCGACGGGAACCGTAACGCTGACCAGCAGCGATGCGGGTTCGCTCGCCCGTTTTGCCAATATCTACAGCCGCATCCGCGGCGGCCTGCTCAATCTTGCGCTGACGACGTCCAATGGCAGCGACTGGAGTGGCTCGCTCGACCTGCGCAATTTTGCCGTCGTCAACGAAGCCAAGCTGCAGGACATCGTCGCCACACCGACGGGTGAGGACGGCAGGAGCCTCAACAATGCGGTGCGCCGCAATATCGATGTCAGTTCGGAAAAATTCCAGCGCGGTTTTGCCCGCCTCGTTTATGTCAACGGTTCGGTGGCGGTGGAAAACGGCGTCGTGCGCGGTGAACAGATCGGCGCGACATTCCAGGGGCTCTTGAAGGACCAGAGCGGCCGCATGGACATGACCGGCACCTTCATGCCTGCCTATGGCCTGAACCGGCTGTTCGGGGAACTGCCGTTTATCGGCATCTTCCTTGGCAATGGCCGTGACCGGGGTCTGCTCGGCATTACCTTCAAACTGTCAGGCCAGACGGACCAGCCGAAGCTGACGATCAATCCGCTGTCGTTGATCGCGCCCGGCGTCTTCCGGCAGATCTTCGAATTCCAATAAAAAGGGCCGCTTTCGCGGCCCTCAATAACAGCTTTAGCGCGGGCGTTACGCCGGGCGAACCAGCACGTGCTTCTTCTTGCCGACCGAGAGCTTGATGACGCCGTCGCCGGTCACTTCACCGGAACCAACGTTCTGACGCTCATCGGAAACGCCGATGTCGTTGATCTTCACCGCGCCGCCCTGAACATGGCGGCGGGCCTCGCCGTTCGAACCGGCGAGACCGGCGCGCACGATGAGCGAGAGAACGCCGACGCCGGCTTCGAGTTCGGATGCCGGAACCTCGATGGAGGGCAGGTTTTCGGCGAGCGCGCCTTCCTCAAAGGTCTTGCGCGCGGTTTCGGCAGCTTCTTCCGCAGCGGCGCGGCCATGCAGGATCGCCGTTACTTCGGTCGCGAGGATTTTCTTCGCCTCGTTGATCTCCGATCCGCCGAGTGCTGCCAGACGGGCGATCTCATCCATCGGAAGCGTCGTGAAGAGCTTCGCGAAGCGAACGACATCCGCATCTTCCATGTTGCGCCAGTACTGCCAGAAATCATAGACCGGCAGCAGGTCCTTGTTCAGCCACACGGCGCCCGATGCCGACTTGCCCATTTTCGCACCGGAGGAGGTGGTGAGCAGCGGCGAGGTCAGCGCGTAAAGCTGCGGTGTCCCCATTCGGTGACCGAGGTCGATGCCGTTGATGATGTTGCCCCACTGGTCAGAGCCGCCCATCTGCAGGCGGCAGCCGGTACGCTGGTTCAGCTCCACGAAATCGTAGGCCTGGAGGATCATGTAATTGAATTCGAGGAAGGACAGCGACTGCTCGCGGTCGAGGCGCGTCTTCACGCTGTCGAAGGACAGCATGCGGTTGACCGAGAAGTGGCGGCCGACGTCGCGCAGGAATTCGAGGTAGTTGAGTCCACGCAGCCAGTCGGCATTGTTGATCATCAGTGCCGGGTTCTCAGCGCGGTCATAATCGAGGTAGTTGGCAAAGACGTGCTTGAGCGAGGTGATGTTGTCCTCGATCATGTCGATCGTCATCAGCTTGCGGGCCTCTTCCTTGAAGGAGGGGTCGCCGACCATGCCGGTGCCGCCGCCCATCAGGGAAATCGGCTGATGGCCGGTCTTCTGCATCCAGTGCAGCATCATGATCTGGGTGAGGTGGCCGACATGCAAACTCGAAGCCGTCGGGTCATAGCCGATATAGGCGGTCACGGTTTCCTTGGCGAACAGTTCGTCGAGACCTGCCTCATCGGAGATCTGGTGAATGAAGCCGCGCTCATCGAGCGTGCGGAGGAAATCGGACTTGAACCTGGACATAACCTTTTACTTTCTGGTTTGATCTTTGCCGTCGCTGGAGCGCCGCACGTCCTTTCGGACGCGCAAAGGACGCTCCACAATGCCGTAAGCAGCCAATGAACGACGCGGCTTTATCATTGTTTTTTGAAATGTGCACCCGTTTCGGCCATGAATAACGGCGATTCACGTCATCATGATTCGATATTGAAGGGGAGCGGCGCATGGGCGAGGTCAAAACGGCGATCGGGCTGATGAGCGGGACATCGATGGACGGCATCGATATCGCCCTGTTGCGCACGGATGGCGAAAGCGTGGTGCGGCACGGGCCGAGCGGTTATTTCCCCTATGATCCGGGCCTGCGGGCCATCTGGCAGAAGGCGCTTGTGACAGCCAAATCCATTCGCGAACGGCGCGAGCGTCCCGGCGATCTTGGTGAGGCAGAGCGCAAGCTGACGCTTGCCCATACCGCGGCGGTCAAATCCTTCCTCCACCGTCACCGGCTTGAAGCCGGCGATATCGATGTGATCGGTTTTCATGGCCAGACGGTGCTGCACCGCCCGGATGAGGCGCTGACCGTGCAGATCGGCGACGGCGCGCTTCTGGCTGAAGAAACCGGCATCGATGTGGTTTACGACATGCGGGCGAACGACATGGTACATGGCGGGCAGGGCGCGCCGCTCATTCCCGCCTATCACATGGCGCTCTCCGCCAATCTGCCGGCAGAGTTCGAAACGCCTGCCGTCTTCGTCAATATTGGTGGCATATCCAACCTTACCTATATCGGCGAAGGAGGGCGACTTGCCGCTTTCGACAGCGGTCCCGGCAACATGTTGATCGACCAGTGGATCGAGGCGCATACGGGGAAAGCCTTCGACAAGGGTGGCAGGACGGCGGCGGGCGGCAGTGTCGTTGCCTCGCTCGTCACCCGCTACATGGAAAGCCCGTTCTTCTCGGCCAATATCCGCCGCTCCCTTGATCGCAGCGATTTTGTGCCACCGCAAAAGGGCGAGGCCTCGTTTGCCGACGGCGCGCGCACGCTGTCGCATCTGACGGGCGCTGCAATCCTCAAATCGGCGAGCTATCTGCCGGAAGAAGCAAAAACCTATGTGGTCTGCGGTGGCGGGCGTCTCAACCCGGTGATTATGGAAGAATTCGCGAGCCTTGCCGCAAAGGTGGGCGCGCGGGTGATTGCGGCGGAAGAGGCGGGTTTCGATGGCGGGGCGATGGAGGCGGAGGCCTGGGCCTATCTGGCCGTGCGATCGCTTAAAGGCTTGCCGCTGACCTACCCCGGAACGACGGGTGTGAATGAGCCGGTGACGGGTGGGGTTTTGGTGAGGGCGTAATAGACGACGGCGGGTGTGGCTCACCCCCCTCTGCCCTGCCGGGCATCTCCCCCTCAAGGGGGGAGATCGAATCGTGGCGACCTATCGGCCACCTTGAACGTAGCAGCTTAGGTAAAGAGCAGGCGTCTGGCTGATCTCCCCCCTTGAGGGGGAGATGCCCGGCAGGGCAGAGGGGGGTAAGCCAAGCCCGCCGTCGATCACTGTAGCTAGATCAAGACCTGCCCCGACGATGCGCGGCTTATCAGCGAATACGCTTCGCTGCCGGTTCCGGAACCAGTTCGCCATTCAGGCGGCGGTCGAGGTAGTCCTCGCATTCGCTCATCAGCTCATCAACCTTGCCGTTGAAGAAGTGGTTGGCGCCGGGAAGGGTGCGGTGGGTGATGAGGATGCCCTTCTGGGTCTTCAGCTTTTCGACCAGACCGTTCACATCCTTCTCTGGCGCGACCTTGTCGGCATCGCCGTTGATGATGAGGCCGGAAGACGGGCAGGGGGCGAGGAAGGAGAAGTCGTAGGTGTTGGGCTGCGGCGCAATCGACATGAAGCCCTCGATTTCCGGACGGCGCATCAGAAGCTGCATGCCGATCCAGGCGCCGAAGGAATAACCGGCAACCCAGCAGCTCTTCGAATCCGGATGCAGGCTCTGCACCCAGTCGAGAGCGGAAGCGGCGTCGGAAAGCTCGCCAGCACCATGGTCGAATTCGCCCTGGCTGCGGCCGATCGAGCGGAAATTGAACCGGAGCGTGGTGAAGCCGCGCTTCTGGAAAAGATAGAACAGCTGATAGACGATCTGGTTGTTCATCGTGCCGCCGAACTGCGGATGCGGATGAAGGATGATCGCTATCGGCGCGCTCTTTTCCTTGGAGGGTTGATAACGGCCTTCGAGGCGACCCGCAGGGCCGTTAAAAATGACTTCGGGCATTGGTACTCCGGTCGTGTTTTTTCATTCTCCAACCGCATTCTTCCGATGAGAAGACTTGACGAACTGTGTCATCTTTTCTAGAACGCAGTTTAGAATAATTCGAAACTTTGCGTGTGCTTAAGCACTCGGTCGTGTCATAAGGCAAGCGCAACTGTAATTTCAAGAAAAATGCGTTTTGGCGCAATTAAGATTGAGCGAAACTATTCCGCGATGACGGGTTTGACGCGCACATATATGGACTGGAACGCCACGGCGCCGCTTTTGCCCGCCGTGCGGGAGGTTCTCGTCTCCGCGCTGGAGATTGCCGGCAACCCGTCCTCCGTGCACCGGGAAGGGCGTGCCGCCCGCGCGGCCGTTGAGGCTGCCCGTCGTGATGTGGCGGTGCTTTGCGGCGCACAGGCATCCCACGTCACCTTTACCAGCGGGGCGACGGAAGCGGCCAATCTGGTGCTGACGCCGGATTTCAGGATGGGGCGCGCTCCCGTACGCTATGGTCGTCTTTACGTTTCGGCGATCGAACACCCCGCTTTTCGTGAAGGAGGCCGGTTCGGCAAGGCTGACGTTACGGAAATTCCCGTTACGTCAGCGGGTGTCATCGATCTTGCGGCCCTTGAGGCTCTGCTGTCTGCGCACGACAAGTCCACTGGTCTGCCGATGGTCGCCTGCATGCTGGTCAATAATGAGACCGGCATTCTTCAGCCGGTGGCTGAAGCGGCGCGGCTTGCACATGCAGCAGGGGGATTGATGGTTGTCGATGCCGTGCAGGCTGCTGGCCGCGTTCCGCTCGATATCAATGCATTGGATGCCGATTTCCTTGTGATCTCGTCCCACAAGCTTGGTGGCCCGAAGGGTGCTGGGGCGCTGGTGTCCCGCGGCGAGGTGATGATGCCAAAGCCGCTGATCCATGGTGGTGGCCAGGAAAAGGGACATCGTTCCGGTACTGAAAATACCCTGTCGGTCATCGGTTTCGGTGCCGCCGCCGCTATTGCTGCGCAAAACCTCGAGACCGAAGCGACGCGTCTTGCAGCGCTGCGCGCAAGGCTGGAAGACGGCATGCGGGCAGTCGCGCCTGACGTGATCATCTACGGTGAGGATGTCGGCCGTGTCGGCAATACCACGTTTTTCACCTTGCCCGGTTTGAAGGCGGAGACGGGCCAGATCGCCTTTGATATAGAAGGCATCGCGCTCTCGGCCGGTTCGGCCTGCTCTTCCGGCAAGGTGGGGGAAAGCCATGTGCTGACGGCGATGGGGCGCGACCCCAAGCTCGGCGCACTGAGGATTTCCCTTGGCCACGCGACTGATGAGGCAGATATTGAACGCACGCTTGCGGCGTTTACGAAAATTGCCGGGCGGCGCAAGCTGGCCGGTCAGGCCGCGTAAAATGCGGCAAAGAATTGCGGAATAGCAATTTTCCGCTTGCCGGGATGTGTGAAAAGCGCCATCCCGCACTTACATGGGTATAAGCTCCGCCCGTTTATGCGGCACGGACGATTTGCCCGAAGATGGATAAGGCGGCTTTCCGCCTTGATACGTTGACAAGCCACCGGACCTTGGCTCCGGCGAGATTGGAGAACGACATGGCAGCGGTTCAGGAAACGATCGATCAGGTCCGCCAGATCGATGTGGACCAGTATAAATACGGCTTCGAGACACAGATCGAAGTCGACAAGGCCCCGAAGGGCCTTTCGGAAGAGGTTATCCGCTTCATCTCGGCCAAGAAGCAGGAGCCGGAATGGATGCTGGAATGGCGTCTTGAGGCTTACAAGCGCTGGCTGACGATGGAAGAGCCGACATGGGCGCGCGTCAGCTATCCCAAGATCGACTTCAACGATCTCTATTATTATGCCGCACCGAAAAGCACCCCCGGCCCGAAGTCGCTGGACGAGGTCGATCCGGAACTGCTGAAGGTTTACGAGAAGCTCGGCATTCCGCTGAAGGAACAGGAACTCCTGGCCGGCGTGGAAAACCGCCGCGTGGCCGTGGATGCGGTGTTCGACAGCGTGTCCGTCGTCACCACCTTCAAGGCGGAACTGGCCAAGGCCGGCGTGATCTTCATGTCGATTTCCGAAGCCGTTCGCGAGCACCCGGATCTGGTGAAGAAATATCTCGGCTCGGTCGTTCCGACGACTGACAATTTCTACGCGACGCTGAACTCGGCTGTCTTTACCGACGGTTCCTTCGTGTTCGTGCCGAAGGGCGTGCGGTGCCCGATGGAGCTTTCCACCTATTTCCGCATCAACGAAAAGAACACCGGCCAGTTTGAACGCACGCTGATCATCGCCGAAGAAGGCGCCTACGTCTCCTATCTGGAAGGCTGCACCGCGCCGCAGCGCGACGAGAACCAGCTTCACGCCGCCGTGGTCGAACTCGTGGCACTCGACGATGCCGAAATCAAATATTCCACAGTCCAGAACTGGTATCCGGGCGACAAGGACGGCAAGGGCGGCATCTACAACTTCGTGACCAAGCGCGGCGATTGCCGTGGCGACCGTTCGAAGATCTCGTGGACGCAGGTTGAAACCGGTTCTGCCATCACCTGGAAATACCCGTCCTGCATTTTGCGCGGCGACGACAGCCGTGGCGAATTCTATTCGATTGCGGTTTCCAACGGCCATCAGCAGATCGACAGTGGCACCAAGATGATCCATCTCGGCAAGAACACGTCGAGCCGCATCATCGCCAAGGGCATTGCCGCCGGTTTCTCGGAAAACGTCTATCGCGGCCAGGTCTCGGCTCACCGCAAGGCGACCAACACGCGCAACTTCACGCAGTGCGACTCGCTTCTGATCGGCGACAAGTGCGGTGCCCATACCGTGCCCTATATCGAGGCGAAGAACTCGTCTGCTCATTTCGAGCATGAGGCGACCACGTCGAAGATTTCCGAAGACCAGCTGTTCTATTGCCTGCAGCGCGGCATTCCCGAGGAGTCGGCCATCGCACTGATCGTCAACGGCTTCGTGAAGGATGTCATCCAGCAGCTGCCGATGGAATTTGCGGTTGAAGCGCAGAAGCTGATCGGCATTTCGCTGGAAGGTTCGGTCGGCTGATCGTCATACGAATACGCACTTTGAGTGCGCGGTTTCGCGCACCTTCGCTCACACTATTCTTAGGATAAAACCATGCTTGAAATCATCGACCTGCACGCAAAGATCGCCGATACCGAAACCGAGATCATCAAGGGCCTCAACCTGAAGGTTGCTGCCGGTGAAGTTGCGGCCATCATGGGCCCGAACGGTTCCGGCAAGTCGACGCTGTCCTACATCCTGTCGGGCCGCGAAGACTATGAAGTCACCTCCGGTGACATCCTCTATAACGGCGAAAGCATTCTGGAACTGGATGCCGCCGAGCGCGCTGCCAAGGGTATTTTCCTGGCCTTCCAGTATCCGGTCGAAATTCCCGGTGTTGCCACCATGCAGTTCCTCAAGGTTGCTATGAACGAGCAGCGCAAGGCGCGCGGCGAGGCCGAGCTGACGACGCCGGACTTCATCCGTCGCGTCAAGGAAGCTGCCGGCGACCTGAAGATCGACATGGACATGCTGAAGCGTCCGCTGAACGTTGGGTTCTCCGGCGGTGAGAAGAAGCGCGCCGAAATCCTGCAGATGGCGCTGCTGGAGCCGAAGCTCTGCGTTCTCGACGAAACCGATAGCGGCCTCGACATCGACGCGCTGAAGATCGTGGCTGATGGCGTCAACGCGCTGAAGTCGCCGGATCGCGCCACTGTCGTCATCACCCACTACCAGCGCCTGCTCGATTACATCGTGCCTGATAGCGTTCACGTTCTTTACAAGGGCAAGATCATCCGTTCGGGCGACAAGGCCCTGGCGCTGGAGCTGGAAAACAATGGTTACGCCGACATCATCGGTGAAGCGGCCTAAGCCAGAGGCCAGGAGGTGATGTCCATGAACATTCAAACGACCAATCGGCTGACGCCAGCGGAAACCGCGCTGATCGACGCCTATACCGCCAAGTTCAGCGAATTGCCGGGCAATGGTGCGGTTGTCGCCGCCCGTGACGTGCTGTTCGACGATCTGAAGACCGGCGGTCTTCCGACCCGCCGCATCGAGGCGTGGCACTATACCGATCTCAAGAGCCTGTTGCGTGCCATTCCCGAGGACCAGCCCGCACCTGTTATCGAAAAGCAGGCGTCTGTTGTCGCCGGCTCGTCCGTCGCCTACGTGCTGCATGGCACGGCCAATGTCGGCAAGATCGAAGACATCAGCGTTTCCAGCTTTGCCGAGAGCCTGCTTGACGGCTCGGCCGCCACAGGCCTTGCGGAAGCCAGCAAGGACGACGTGATCGGCCGTATCAACGGCAGCTTCGTGCGCGACGGCCTGATGCTCGACATTCCCGCTGATGCCGAGATCGAAAAGCCGATCGAATTGCAGGCGATTCATGGCGCAGGTCAGGTTCACAGCCGCTTCCCGGTGCGCTTCGGCAAGGGTTCCAAGGCGACCGTCATCGAGCGTCACCTTTCGGTGACTTCGGATGCCGCCCTGGTTTCCTCCGTCACCGACATCGTTGTCGAAGACGGTGCGGAAGTGACCTGGATCATCCTGCAGCAACAGGGCGCGGCCGATATTCATCTTGGCCAGCTGCGCATGAAAATCGGTGCGGACGCCAAGATTCGTCTGTTCGTCATCAATGCCGGCGGCAAGCTGGTACGGCAGGAACTGCGCATCGACGTGGACGGCGAGGGTACTGACCTCATCGTTCGCGGCGTCAACCTGTTGGGCGGCGAAACCCATACCGACGTGACGATGGTTCTTGGCCACAACGTGCCGAACACGACCTCGACGGAAGTGTTCCGCAACGTGGTCTTCGACCGTGCAAAGGGCATTTTCCAGGGCATGATCCGGGTTGCCCCCGATGCCCAGAAGACCGATGCGAAGATGGCGTGTAATACGCTGCTGATGTCTGACGATGGCGAGTTCTCGGCAAAGCCGGAGCTTGAAATCTTCGCCGACGACGTTCAGTGCGGTCACGGTGCGACGGTTGCCGATATTGACGACAACCATCTCTATTATCTGATGGCGCGCGGCGTGCCGCGGGCAAAGGCGCGGGCGATGCTTGTCAACGCCTTCGTCGCTGAGATCGCCGAGGAACTGGAAGAAGAAAATCTGGTAGAGGCGCTGGAGACTATCATCTCCGGCTGGCTGGAACATCATGCCTGAGAGCGAACGCGCCGCATTGGCGGCCCCTTATGACGTTGAAGCCGTGCGGAAGGATTTCCCGATCCTGTCGCGCGAGGTCTATGGCAAGCCGCTGGTCTATCTCGACAACGGCGCGTCCGCTCAAAAACCGCAGGTGGTAATCGACGCCGTTTCTCATGCCTATTCCAATGAATATGCGAATGTGCATCGTGGCCTGCATTTCCTCTCCAATGCCGCAACCGACGCCTATGAGGCGGCGCGCGAAAAGGTGCGCCGTTTCCTGAATGCCGGTTCGGTGGACGAGATCGTCTTCACCAAATCCTCCACCGAGGCGATCAATACGGTTGCTTACGGTTACGGCATGCCAAAGATCGGCGAGGGCGACGAGATCGTCATCTCGATCATGGAACATCACTCCAACATCGTGCCGTGGCATTTCATTCGCGAGCGGCAGGGCGCCAAGCTTGTCTGGGTGCCTGTCGATGATGACGGCGCGTTCCATATCGAGGCTTTCGAAAAAAGCCTGACGGAGCGCACCAAGCTCGTTGCCATCACCCATATGTCGAATGCGCTGGGCACCATCGTGCCGGTCAAGGAAATCTGCCGCATCGCCCATGAGCGCGGCATTCCGGTGCTTGTCGATGGCTCTCAGGGCGCGGTTCACATGCCGGTCGACGTGCGCGATATCGATTGCGACTGGTACGTCATGACCGGCCACAAGCTTTACGGTCCCTCGGGCATCGGCGTGCTCTACGGCAAGGCTGACCGCTTGCGCGAGATGCGGCCGTTCCAGGGCGGCGGGGAGATGATCCTCGACGTTTCCGAAGACAACGTGACCTATAACGAGCCGCCGCACCGTTTCGAAGCCGGCACGCCGCCGATCGTGCAGGCCATCGGTCTCGGTTACGCGCTTGATTATATGGACAATCTCGGCCGTGCCGCGATTGCCGCGCATGAGGCAGATCTTGCGGCTTACGCCGCTGAGCGGCTGCGCGAGATCAATTCGCTGCGCATCATCGGCAATGCGCCTGACAAGGGCGGCATCTTCTCCTTCGAGCTCGAGGGCATCCATGCCCATGACGTTTCGATGGTGATCGACCGGCGCGGCGTTGCCGTGCGCGCCGGCACCCATTGTGCCATGCCGCTCTTGAAACGGTTCGGCGTCACCTCCACATGCCGGGCATCGTTCGGCCTTTACAATACCCGCGCCGAAGTAGACTCTCTTGTTGAGGCGCTGGAATATGCGCGCAAATTTTTCGCCTGATATCGGAATAAGAGATCAGGATTGAGGTTTAAGACCATGACTGCCGAAGCCACTGCAAAGACCCAGGATGCGACCGAAGCCCAGGAAAAGGTGTCCACCATTCCGCCGGATGAGCTGGCGCGCCTCAGCGACGACGTGATTGCGGCGCTGAAAACCGTCTACGACCCGGAAATTCCAGCCGATATTTTCGAACTCGGTCTCGTCTACAAGATCGATATCGAAGACGACCGGATGGTCAAGATCGTCATGACGCTGACGGCCCCGGGTTGCCCGGTGGCCGGTGAAATGCCGGGCTGGGTGGAAAATGCCGTGGGCGCCGTCGAGGGTGTTTCCGGTGTGACCGTCGAAATGACCTTCGATCCGCCGTGGACGCCGGACCGCATGTCGGAAGAAGCGCAGGTCGCCGTCGGCTGGTACTGACGTGATTTTGACAGGTGTCATCCCTTGATGACACTCTCAGGCGCTATTAAGTTGAATTCCATAAGCATCGAGCCTTGAACTCGATTGTCGAAGGAGAATGGGCCCATGGGCTTTGCGATCATGACCATGACCGGGGCTGCCGCCTCGCGTGTTAAAGCAATCGTTGAAAATTCCGGCCCTGATGCCAAGGGCGTGCGCGTCGGCATCAAGAAGGGCGGCTGCGCGGGCATGGAATATACGATCGACCTTGTGACCGAAGCGGATGCGAAGGACGATCTGGTCGAATTCGAAGGCGCCAGGGTCTGGGTTCAGCCTTCTGCCGTGCTTTATCTGCTCGGCACGCAGATGGATTTCGAAGTGACCAAGATGCGCTCTGGCTTCACCTTCAACAATCCGAACCAGACATCCGCCTGCGGCTGTGGTGAATCGGTTGAGCTGAAGCCTGCCGATCTGGCAGCGCTGGCAAAGCAGCGCGAGGCAGAGGCCAGCGTCTGATTGGTTACGGCTATCTCTGCGATGGAGAGGCAGACCTTTCTTATGCACGCAGCGCTCCCACAAACGCGACGTCATCCCCGTCAAATCGCTTGAGACGTTTGTAGATCCTCGGGTCAAGCCCGAGGATGATGGATGAGAGGTTTGAGGTTCTTTTTCCGCAAACTGCGCCCGGCGTAAAAATCAGCTTTCGAAGGATCATGACTGCTGTTTGAGGGTTTCGATAAAATCCGCCAGCGGATGAATTGATGGCGTCGTCGTCAATAGAGGTTCGAGAGCCGCCGCGATCATCCCGCAATCCCCCGCGGAAAGTGGCCGAAGGCTTGAAGTGACCTTGTTATAGTCGGGCTTGCCGCGTGACGCGAGGGAACGATTGATCACAAACACTTCCGTCTGCCCGTCAGTTCGTTCCACGAAGAGAGCGAGCGAACCGCCGTCCGCGGCAGCGGCGCTGTCCGATACCGATTTGAACATCCAGACTCCATCCGATAAACTTGAGGGTGAGCCTATCCGATTGACGCCCTGAAGCAAGGTTATCGGATATTCCGCGAGGTTTGGCAGGAGGTGCGTGACCACCTGCCACCCATACTGAAAAGGTATTTCGGACAGCTGACAGGACTGATCGTGGGGAGGAAACCGGGATGGAAATCAATAGCGCCTCGATTGATATCTGGACCATAGGTCTGATCGTCGCCGGCGTCGTGGCTGGTCTGACGCTGATCGTCGGCATTATTTATCTTACATTTTACTGGGAGGAGAAGGCGCGCCTGCGAGCGCGGTCTGCGACATCCAGGGGTGACACGCAGAATGGCCTTCAGTTCGAGCGGACCGAGGGTGGAGAATGGCCGACGGTGCACGGTGACGGGGGAACGCATCATTGAACAGGCGGATTATTTGATGCGACCGGAGCCAGATATTATCGCAAACGCGAAAGCGGCGGTGAGAGAAGCATTCGCGGGTGTCACCCTGGGTGGTGGCGTCGGCCTTTCCGAGGCGCAGGCGCTTGACGATTATGCGAATAATGAGGTTCGCGCCGCGTGTCGTGCTGGCGACGAGAAGAATGACTGGGCCGCTATCCCCGTGGAGGACCTCAACAGACATTCCGGCAGCCCCGCCTTCCTTGATGCTGAAGGAATGCGATTTCATCTGCCCGCCTATATGACTGCTGATCTCGATGGCGACTACAGGCACGAATTCGCACCCTATTCGTGCGGGTGCCAGGAGAAATTTTCCTTACTGACTCTGCTGCAACGGAATGCCGTGGAAGCGTATCTCCGCGCCATCAGTGAGAAGGAAAACCTGCCGCCCTATCAGGACGATATAGAGCGCGCGCTCGAAGAATGGGTGGATATGCGTGCTCCACGGTGAGCGATTAGAGCGGATCGGGTCAATCCCCAAGGAGGAGTTGCAGCTTGCCGTTTCTTCTCACACAAAGCCGGTTGCGGTTTGAACGCCGACTTTCACTCATGTCGCAACGCTTCTATCGGGCTCAGGCTTGCCGCCCGCCGTGCCGGGAAATACCCGAAAATCACCCCGATGGCCGCCGAAAAGGCGAAAGCGAGGAAGATGATCGAGGGGCTGGTGACAAAGGGCACGGTGAGATAGCTGACGACGGCATAAGCGAGGCCGAGGCCGGTAAGGATGCCGACGAGGCCACCGAAGGCCGACAGCATGACGGCTTCCACCAGAAACTGCGTCAGCACCTGTTTTTCCAGCGCGCCGATGGCAAGTCGAATGCCGATCTCGCGGGTGCGTTCCGTCACTGAGACCAGCATGATGTTCATGATGCCGATGCCGCCCACCAGAAGGCTGACGGCGGCGACCGCGCCCAAAAGCCCGGTCAGCAGCGTCGTCGTGCCGGTCATGGCCGAGGCGATCTGCGTCATGTCGTTGACGGTGAAGTCATCCTCACGGCCGATGCCGATGCGGCGGCGCTCGCGCAGCAGGTTCTGCAGGTCGCTCTGCACCTTGGCGGTGGAAACGCCATCCTGCGCTGAAACCATGATCGAGGAAATGGTGGTGGTGCCGCCAATGCGCCGCTGGTGGATTTTAAGCGGCATGATGATCGTGTCGTCCTGGTCGTCACCGAGGCCGGACTGGCCTTTTCTGGCCAGCACACCGATGACGGGGCAGGAGATGTTGCTGACGCGGATCGTCTGCCCCACAGGGTTTTCTGCCCCAAAGAGTTCCTGACGCACCGTTTCGCCGATGATGCAGCCGATCTGGCCGCCGCGATCTTCGGCGGGCTGGAAGTCGCGGCCGAGCGCAATGGTCCAGTCCTGCGCGATCAGATAATCGTTGGTGGTGCCGATGACACTTGTCTGGTGGTTCTTGCCGCCGAAAATGACGGTTGCGGCGGAACTGCGGTTCTGCGGCGCAACGGCACGGATGCCTGATATCTGGTTGCGGATGGCCTCGATATCGCGGTCGTCAAAGCGTTTGGCTTCGGTGCTCGCCCTTCCGGGGCCGAACTGGCCGGGGCGGACGAACAGCATGTTGGTGCCGAGCCGTGACAGTTCCGATTTCACCTGTTCCGTCGTGCCATTGCCGATGGTGACCATGGCGATGACGGCGGCCACGCCGATGACGACACCAAGCACGGTGAGGAAGGAGCGCAGCAGGTTGCGGCTGATGGCGCGCAGCGCAAGACGCGACGTTTCAAAGAACATCTGATGTCTCCTTTTTGTCCGCGGCGCTATCGGAGGCGAGATGGCCGTCGACAAAGCGCAGGAGGCGTCCGGCGTGGGCGGCGATATCCTCTTCATGCGTGACCATGACGACGGTGATGCCCCTGTCACGATTGAGTGCGGTGATCAGTTCCATGATCTCGACACTGGTTTTCGTATCGAGATTGCCGGTCGGCTCGTCGGCCAGAAGCAGGGCAGGGCGGGTGACGATGGCGCGTGCAATGGCCACACGCTGCTGCTGGCCGCCGGAAAGCTCCTGCGTGGTGTGGTCCTCGCGGCCCTTCAAACCTACCTGCGCCAGCGCCTCCATGGCGCGCTCGCGCCGTTCCGAGGCTTTCATGCCGCGATAGATCAGCGGCAGCTCGACATTTTCCACGGCCGAGGTGCGCGAGAGAAGATTGAAACCCTGAAACACGAAACCCAGCATGTGCCGGCGCAGCAGCGTCAAATGTTCATTGTCGAAACTGCTGGTCGGCACACCCTGGAACAGATATTCGCCTGATGTCGGCACATCCAGACAGCCTATGATGTTCATCGAGGTGGATTTGCCCGATCCTGACGGCCCCATGATGGCGACGAACTCCTTCTCGCGAATGGAGAGGCTGACGCCATCGAGCGCGCGGATCGTCGCTTCGCCGCGGCCATATTGCTTGACGACATCGCGGAATTCGATGAGCGGCGGCTGTTGCATGCGCTTGTCCTCCGTCAGCCGGCGTTGCGGGCCGTTGCGTCGGTGATCACCTGGTCATCGGCCTTCAACTCGCCCGATTTTACCACGGTATGCTGGCCGTCGGTGGAACCGGTTTCAATGGAAACGGAGACCGGATTGTTGTTGCGCAGCACCCAGACCGTTCTTTTGCCTGTCGCAGCCTGGCCGGCGTCGCGGTTCTGCGAGCGGCCCATGCGGGGCGGGCGGAACAGGCTCATCAGCCCGCCGCCACGGGAGGCGGATTCGCGCGGCGGCGTATAACGAAGCGCGGAATTCGGCACCAGCAGCGTGTCCTTGATTTCCTCGACAATGATATTGGCGGTCGCCGTCATGCCGGGGCGCAGCAGCAGTTCCTCATTGTCGACAGTCAATATGCCCTTGTAGGTCACCACGTTGGACACGGTTTCGGACGCGAAGCGCACGGTCTCGATCTCGGCCGGGAAACTGCGGTCGGGATAGGCATCGACGTTAAAATTGGCCTTCTGGCCGGTTTCGACCTTGCCGACATCGGCCTCATCCACTGAGACCTGCAATTCCATGTGGCGCAGATCACCGGCGATGGTGAAGAGAACAGGGGCGTTGAGCGAGGAGGCGACGGTGGCGCCGGGATCGACGCTGCGGGTGAGGATGACGCCATCGATGGGCGAGACGATCTTTGCCTTGCCGAGATTGACCTCGGCGAGCCTCAGATCCGCCTCCGCTGACAGCACCGTTGCCTCGTTGACCTGCAGCGTGGCGGCGGCGGCATCATGGGTGAACTGCGCCGCATCCAGATCCTGCTGGCTGGACACCCGGTTCTGCACCAGCGATCTCAGGCGCTCCATCGAGGTTTTTGCCGAGCCGAGATCGGCGCGCGCCTTCAGCACATTGGCCTTGGCGGAGGCAAGCTTGGCGCGGGCGCTCTGCACATCGGCCTCCAGCTTGTTGGTATCCAGTTCCGCCAACACGTCTCCGGCCTTGACCGGCGTATTATAGGTGACGTTGACCTTGCGCACCGTGCCGGACAGTTCGCTCGATATATCGACCTGATCCGTCGGCTGAACCGAGCCCGTGGAGGTGACGATGACCGAGAGATCGCCCTGACGCGCGGCCTCCGTGGTGTAGCTATAGGCGACGCCGGCTGCGCGTGACTGGTAATAATAACCAAGGCCCCCGCCAATCAGCACAATGGCTGCTGCGGCATAGAGATATCGGCGCGACTTTTTCTTGCGGCCGTTTCTGTTTGTTCCCAGAATCTCGCGCAGATCGGGCTGGCTGTTTTTTGTATCGCTGCCACTCGTATTGGCGTCATTCATTCTCATCACCCGCAAAGTTCAAAATACCACAGAGGGTTGTTTCCGCTCTCCGGTTTGTCCGTCCATCTGTCGCCGTTGTATTCCTCTGATTGTGGGAAGTGACATAGCTTGCCCTGAGGGTGAAGTGAAAACTTGGTAATATTTATGATAGTTCTGGTCTGTTAGAGATAAATCCGGAAATATCGATGCCATAAACGCGGCTGAGCTTTCAGCGGCGACATTCAGGACGATGATGAAATGAACGACAATGTGGTGAAGTTCCGCAAACCGGTGCCGCCGAAGAAGCCACGCGAACCGCTGGGGCCGAAAGCCAGGAAGGCCTTGACGATTGCGGCTGTCATCGCGTTTTTTGTGGCGGTGTGGGGGTATTTCACACTGTTTGGGCAGGGGTAGGGCTGTGAGGGCCTGTTTATGACGGCTATGGCCTAAGCGGACTTTGTTCGGTGAGCGTGGGAAGCCTCGGAATGGTCACCCTGGAGACGAGGACGCCGAATGCCATGAGACTTGCTCACATCAATCTTGTTGCCCGCAATGTGGAAGCACTTGCCACGTTTTACGTGAACGTCATGAAATGCGATGTTCTTCGCGAACCGAGGACATTATCCGGCGAAAAGGTTTCCCGGGGAAACGGGCTTTCAAACTCAGAAATTCGTACAGTCTGGCTTAGATTCCCAGAACTGGAGCAGCCTTTTCTGGAGATTCACGAACACAGGGTCACCCATCCCCGTGAACAGCCAAGGGTTAATGAACCCGGCTTTGGGCACTTAGCTTTCCAGATGGAAGATATTAGTGCGACCCTCTCCAGCATCATCGAAGCCGGCGGCGCACAGATCGGGCAGATTACTGATTTCGGGACGCCGGAGATGCCCTATCTGATCGCTTATGCACGCGATCCGGAAGGAAATGTGCTTGAGCTTGAACAGACTGATTACGCGGTCTTGGTTTGTCCATTTTGCAAATAGACCCATTGAATTCACATGGGAATTTTTTGACCTTCCAAACAGATGCGGGCATTCCGCTGCGTTTGATTTGGGCACATTTCCAGATAGGGCGCAAAAAAGCCCGCCGGAGCGGGCCTCAAAGAGTCAAAATGTAAGACTTCGCTAGAGACGAATGCCAGCCTGGATCAGGTCCGACCTTCTGTAGAAACGGGCGATGAATCCTTCGGGTTCGAAGATCGGCGAAAGGCCGACGTCCTCCAATTCAACCTTGATTGCGGCCCTGTAACCTTGGCGAGATTTGGCGATCTCCGTCAGGGAAGCATGCGCCGCATGGAACTCTGCCAAGGACTGCCGCTCAATGAACTTCACAACATGCCCCGTTTTCCGGCGGACGGTCCGCTGACGGAGGTAACCGCGCTTGATGAGGTCCGCGACCGTGATGGTCGTTGTGCCGAGCGCGAGTTCAGCCTCCTTGAGCCGCATCAGTTCGGCGTCGCCTCCCGCCAGGGGGGTGCCTTTTTTCTGCTCTTTTCGGGCCTCTGCGGACGCGGGCGTCGGTGAAGCAATATGGACCCGTTCGAAGACTGGTCCGTCGCCGGAAACGATGAACGCCTCGACACCCCCGTCCAAGACCATTTCCACAAGTCGGTTGAACGGCTGACGAAATGCAGGAGCCGCTGAGGCAAGCGACACCAAACCCTCCGTGAATGCTACAACGGTCGATTTGTTCTCGAGAGATTGAACCAGAGCGTCCAACGCACCAATTTCGATTCTGACGAAGGCTCGCTCGCCGTCGACCCGCTTCTCGACTTGCGTCAGGACACCGACGCTCAAAAGACCGTGTACCATTTCTTCGCTGACACCCAACACGTCTCCTGCCTCCCTGCTGTTCAGCGTGTCGCGTGCCGCTTGAAGGATCGGCCGCAAGGTGGCAGCATCGAAGTATGTAGAGGCGTCAGAGAGGCCGTCACGAAAGCTAGGATCGTTTGCCTTCATCAAGGCCCTGATCCGATCGTGGGGAAGACCATACTCGGCGTGTGCGGAGCTCACACTGTGAAAGTGTCTGGTCCGCACGGGCTTGAAGATGGTCTGCCCCTCACCGAATGGCATGTTGCGCTCGAGGATATCCTGCATGAGATCGATTACAGGCCCATACGCTTCTTTGACGAGGTTGCGGCGCAGCCACCTCACCATCGGCCCGAGAACCAACTCGACATACTGCATTTTCGGGCGCTTATCATCGATGACTTTCCCGATGACGCGACGGATTTCACCTTCGCCCGATACTGCGAGATTGAATCCCCATTCGCGAAGGTCGGTCTCGTCGTGCATCCACGCCTTGATGTCGTGAAGGACCAGGAAGTCACCGAGATAGCGGGTGAACTCGGCAGCGACATGTGCGTCGAGCCTGCCGAGGAAGCCATCCCCTCCAACCAGGAACACCCTGTCGCGCATATACGCATCCAGTCGAGGCTGGCGGCTCGGCGCATAAGCCGCCGCGGCGTCCTCGATAAATTCGAGATTGGCATTCACGAATTGCGGGAAATCGTGAATGCCGCCAGCGGCATCCACTGCCACTTCCGTTAGCCGGCAGCCGTGAACTGGACATCCTTCGATCCCGCGAATGGTCCACCACGCACGGCGATAGGCACGGGACGCCAAACGTCCCGCCTCCCTTTCTCGGTCTTCCAGCACGCATTGGGCACAGAAGCGATGCATTCGGCCCGGACGCATGTCCTTGCTGAGGGTTGCACATCCCATCTGCCAGGTGCCGCCAGCCCCAGACGCCCTCGCGGTCAGTTTTCCCAGCGCAGCGACGGGCACCCCAGACCACTCGCTGACCAACGACAGGGCATCCATCTCTCCGTGGACGATGGCATTGGCCGTGGTGTCCGTGTGTGCGAGAAACTCCCGCAGAGACGGATATCCGTTGGCGGCGGCAAGACGGGCGACCAGATCGATCGCCGCCTCGTCCTCGTGATGGGCAAGCGTTACGGGCAGAACCATCACTTGCCTCCCTTGCCAGCGGTGGCCAAGTCGGCCAGCGCGTTGCCAGGATCGATTTCGCTCCAGCGCGCGGCGGTGAACACGTTATCGCTCGGAAGGCAACCGGTGTCCCGCTGGTAGTTGTAAGCGAAGGCGCGGCGATCTACTGTACCCTTGCCCTTGTGCATGACGAGGAAGCACGCCGCTTGGACTGCCTCGATGATCTTCCCGTAGCACCCGCTGTTGGCGGCGCACAGACGGCCGAGGAAATCGTCGGTACGGAGTTCCTCGGGGAGGCTCAGGCCGCACTTGCCTTCAACGATGTCGGCCAACACCTGCACGATGCTGGCCTTGTCTCCGTGCAGGCTCAGCGGGATGAAGCGCATGACCATTGAACGGTTGGCCAGTTGCTGATCGCCCGTAAGCAGCTCCGCGAGCTCCGGCATTCCGGAATAGATCGTGTGCAACGGCCAGTCATCGATCTGCATCAGGCTCTTGAGACGATCCTGGACGTCGAGGATCGCGCGGCTGCGGCTGTGGCGCAGCAGGTGCTGTGCTTCGTCCACGTGGAGATAGATGATCCCGCGCTCGCGCAACTGGGCCTTCACGGTCGCGAAGAGCTGGCCTTCCGTCATCCTCGCCTTAGACGGTACTCCGATGGCATCCAGGATCGCCATGGCGAAGTCTTTCGTCGTGCACGGCTTCGGTGCCTCGATGCTCAGCAGCGGCCGCACGGTCTCACCGAACTCGTTCTTCCGCGGCTGGAATTCGGGAATGCGGCTGAAGTGATGACGGAGCGCGAAGGACTTACCGCTGCCCGAGGCCCCGATGAGGAACAGAGCGCGCCGGCGCGATCCTACGCCGCGACGGCAAGCTTCTACATTGTCGGCTAGGTCGTGCAGCATCGTGTCCAGCCGCGTGTCGCGTGCGTGTTCGATGTAGCCGCTGTAGACTTCGGCCTTCTTGTCGTTGATCGCGTCGAAAGCGATGACGTTCGTAGCGTTTTCCATATCAGTACTCCTCATAGTAGTTGTCAGTGGTTTCGGCAGGAGTCGGCGTTTCGGCCGGCGTCTGCTCAACGGCGGCGGCACGCTTCTTCTTCCGCGCATCGCGTTCGCGTTCTGCGTGGAATTCGGGGATCAAACGGGAATCGGAGACCGATCCGTCACGGAGAGGGTCCGAGGGAAGCGCGAAGGCAGTCGTAAGGGTTGGTGTGTCCGCCGACTTCACGGCGACCCACGCGCCGAACAACTCGGCCTCGAGGGCTTCATAGTGTTCGGCCGTCATGTTGCGCGGGGTCAGGTTCGCGCGGAGCGCTGCGGCCCTTCCGCTCTCGGCAAGGCGGTTGATAGTTCGGTTCATCGCAGCGAGACCAGCCTCCGCCTCGGCGGCGTGCTGTGTCCGGAGGTCATGGCGGGCGACAATCCACTCTGCCAGAGACAGGTTGCGCGCGATATCGACCTTGTTCTCGACGACGAACCACCCCTTGTCACCCCGGACCGCGATGTGCTCCAGATTCTCGGGATCGACCTTGATCTCGAATTCCATCTGTCCGTACTTCTTGCGCTGGCGGTCCAGCTCCTCGTTGGCGTACGGGATGCCCATGAATGGTATGCCGTATTGCCCGATGCGGCGCTTGAACTTCGTACCGAAGACATGCAGCATGAATTCGGGGTCTTGGCTCGGGAACTCGATGTCGTGTTCTTGGGTGGCGCGAACCCAGGCGTTATGCGGAGACGCCCCACCAAGGCCACTGTGCGGCTTGTTGTGGTAGATGTCGCAGATCGCCAGGGTGAAGAGCTGGATCATCTCGTCGACCTGCAGACTGATCTGATGTTCCGGGTTGTAATCACCCTTCTCGGCGATCGACCCGAACGTTCTGCCGTCGAAGAACGACGCGATCAGCGGGCCGATCGAGTGGAACAGGCTCTCGATGAAGGGACGAGCTTTGGGATTGCCCGCCTGCGGCCGGTTAAACGTGATCTTCGCCGCGCGCATGATGCCTTCGACAAGCGCGTTGGCGAATTCCGTGCCGTTGTCGCTGAAGATGTTGCGCGGCTGGACCATCCCGATCCACGGCGTCTCCGCCCCGACGAAGTCGGAAATGTGCCGCTTGTCGGACATGATCATACGGATGGCCGCCGCTGCCGAAACGGCGTTCGGGTTGACGCTCGCCCTGAACGCAAGAATGTAGCGTGTGGCAACATCGATCGCCGCCACAAACCAGATGCGCTTACCGACCATCGCCTCTTTGTACGATGGCGGAAGGATGTCCCACATCCCGGTTTCAACGAAGAGGGCCATGAGATCGACGTTCCAGAAGTCGATCTCGATGCGCTCGCCGACGAACAACGCGGGGATGCCACCTCTCTTCGACATCCCGAAGCGCTTGAGCGCCGAGGCACGACCGTGGCGGCCGTCCCATTTGTCGAACTCGTCGAATTTCGAGATCATAGTCTCGAACTTGTGGCGGGTGACCTTCAGGAGCGGCGTGGTGCGCTCTGCATTCACCTTCTCCAGTGCTGCCAGATAGTCACGGTAGACCTGCGCCATTGTGGGCTTACGGTCCGTCATGTAATTGAGGGCTTGCTTGTGGGCGAACGCCGTTGAATCCGCGTCAACCTTGCGAAGGTGCAGGCCAGGACCGTGATGGCGGTGGACGATTCCGAGGGTATCGCCACCGCAGGCGTGATAACGCTTGTAGTCGCGGCGGAACGTCTTCACCGACGGTGTCGGAAAGGTCTTTACTTCGACCATCGCGTCGGCGCGGACGTCTGTATCCTCGTCATCGAGACCTAGCATCTCGGCGATGATTTCTCTGCGCCAGGCTCTGAGCTTGGCCTCGAACATCTCCTTCGACCATCGCGGCTTTTTGCCGAGAGTCAGCCATTCTGCATCGAAGCGCTTGATGAGCTTTTCGCGAAACAACGCGAGGTCACGGCGCTTGCCGACAATGTCTGAGAACGTGTTGTCGCCGAAAATCGCGCGCAGACGCTGGTTTTCAGGATCGTTGTAGCCATAGCGGATTTTGGCAACTCCGCCGGCGAGTTTCGAATAGACCTCACCGTGCAACACGAAGCGTTCGTCGCTGACGTTCGCCTCGTTGCTAAAGGTCCACCCGTCGGCGTCTCGTTTCTTGGGTTTCCAGTTAACGTCGTCATCGGTGAAGCGATCGGCGTGACGCATTCTGACGATGGCGTGGCGGAAGAGGCTGGGTCTCTGGAAGTCGGTCAGCATCGCAGGCTCCTTTTAGGGCGATCGGAAGTCGGGTGATGGGTGGGGGTTATCGGCGGACCATCAGCATGGTCAGATCGTCGATCCGGCCGGGTGTCTCGGTCAGAAGGACACACTCGTCGATCAGCAACAGGAGTGCCGTGCGACGAGCTGCCCGGTTCTCACACCCGCGGAGAAGTTCACCGAAGCGAAAGGGGCCATGAAACTTCTGGACGGCTTCAAAAGCTCGGTCGTATTCGGCGTCGACACGCATTCGACGGGCGCGCAGGATGCGTTCCGCGTTTTCATAAGCACCGTATGTCGCCTCCCGTTCGGTCATGAGACGGATGCCGTGGACCGCGCCAAGCGTCGTCGAGCCGTTCCGGTTCTTCCGGAGGAAGCCTTCCGCCTTGATACGCTTCAGCAAGTCCGCCATCGCATCCGACTTGCGGGCGTGCTTCACCGCGACGGCTACAATCTCGCCATCGTCGAAAACCACGCAGAAGTCACAGATATGCTCGCGCCATACTCCGTCGGCATCGCGATACAGCAGCACCGGGAATTGCGAGTAGATAGCCTTTACGTCTTTGCGGAGCTGGAGGACCTTCGAGACGCGGCGCTCGAGATCGCTCTCGTGATAGACCACCGTTTCCTTGAAGACCGAGAAACCGCGCAGAGTCTTGGCGTGCGTAGCCGGCGGCTTGCGCACGGCACGTTCGGCTACCGGCTCGTTCCAGAACTTGGTTTCAGTCGTCGTTCCGACGACGATTCCGCGTTATTCCGCATTCCACGGCATCGGATGGCCCGTTCTCGGCCATACGGTTGGCATAACCGAAGGTGCGCGGCTGGATTGGAGGCATGCTCAGGAAGCCGAGACCTGCCTTGTGAAGCGCAATGTGTTTGGAAACCTGACGTGCAAAATGCATGAAGCCCTCCTTAGGCTCGAACAAGATGACGACATACGGTGCCTCCAGACGGAATTGTCCGCCCGAATGATCACTTTGTTCGTATGCCTATCTCGTTCATGCTTGGCTCCTTGCGTCAGCGATTTCCCAATACCGATTTTTTCGGCACTGCATAGAGTATCAGAGCCGGATCGGGGCATTTTGTGCCCCGGATTGGTGCACTTCTTTGATCTTGGTTAATGGGGTCCTTCGAAAAAATCCTTACTTTTAACCTCTAAGATGACCTAAGGCCCATACCGAATCCGCCATCCTATTTATTTCAGGTTTTCAGCGATCGTCCGAGTACAGGTTTCATCGTTTCCGACGTTAGTTGTAGCAACCGGCTTCCACGTGTCTCGATCAAAATCGAAGAACTCGACGACGCAGGTGTTGGTTTCGTAGTTCAACCATTGGGCAGCGACCAGTCGGCTATCGCGACGAAAGTCCAAACTCAGATACATGTGCTCTTCCCCGCCACGGGGGAATGAACCCGGGCGGCCCGTTTGATTGTTGGCGACGATAACGAATGAGCACCCCGTACCGCACCCGATCTGGATAAGGGTATATTGGCCAGCGAAATTTGGCCCTTGACGCATACCGTCGCGAATACGAGTTCTGAAACTGTTGAATTCGCGATCACGCCCCTTGAAGTCGGGCATGACGGTCTTTCCGGAAAGACGACCTCGAGCAGGATAGCTGGAAAGGTCTGGCCTCCTGAACGTCGCGCTTGGAGCAATCCCTACGGCCCTTTCCTGTTTATAGGATGTTACTTCACACGCGTGCCAGCGCATTTGATAGCCGTATTCCCCCTCACGACCGTAACACCATCCTACGGCCTCAAGCTTGTTGCCAATGGCTTCGCGCCGTTCACAGGCCACATTTGTTTCTGGCAAATCACCGCGGTCTCCGCGGCAGGCAGAATTCTGTTCCGCCCACTGGGATATTAGACGTACGGGTTGAGAGACCCCCTTGTCGGTCTGGATAACCTTGCCCATTTCCGAGAGGATTACGCCCGCCCTCTGGTCCCAAACCAGAGAAAACTCGGCGGAGCCGGATGAGGTCCGGTTCCCGACATCACGTTTCGTGAACCAGTCAACGATGCCGTCAACCTTGCAGGTTTCCGCGCAAGTCACCTTCGTTGCACTCGCATTCACGCTGTATGCGCGGACCGGCCATCTATTCGCGAAGTTCCGTTTTTCGTTAACGACAGCGGATTTCGGCGTGGCTTTACCGTAGAAATCGACGGTCTCCGCGTAAGCCTTTTCCATAAAGCTCAACGCTTCCTCATTCCCCCTGGACCAGGCATCATGGTACGCCGTTATGAACGCCAATGCCTTTTCCTCAGTTGTGGCCGGAGATGCGTCAGTGGTTTGCGCGGTTGCAGGCACCGCCGCTGGGGCGACCTTGGACGCATCAACGGATTTAGTCAGATCGGCCATACTTCCCCAGGTCACTTTATAGCTCTGCATCTCGCTAGCCGTGAGATACCGCATGTCGTCACTGGGAACCGACAGGCTAAGTTGGAGCAGTTTGGGGTCGACGTCCATTTCGACAAGGTACGTCATGATCTGGGCGGTCAGCGCTTGAACCGCTGCGACCGCAGTATGTCCCTCGATAGTGGTTTCCGGAGAGAAGGAAGACTGGTGTACACCGATCGCGCCGGGCTCTGCTTGGCGATTCACGCCTCCGACAAAAGCGAGTGCGCAAGCCGAAGCGCATTCGGCAGACCGAAGCTGGAGCGTCGATAGCCCGAGCGACCTGATCATCCTCCCATAAGCCATCGCCGTCATGACGTTGCCGCCGTTGCTGTTGAAGGTGATCAGTTTGGCACCGCTTGCGGCGACTTCACGTGCAAGTTGGTCAGGATGGTCCGATGTGGTGAACTCACCCTTGAGTAGGAGAACAGGCGAAGAGTTGTCGATTGGAACACGCTCAAGGGTGATGTCCGCAAGTGCGGCTCCGACCCAGGTCATCGACACTGTTGTCGATACCAATAGTATACGCTGAAACACGACTTCTGCCCCCGTTCGCCTCGAGACGCATGCTATCGTGTCAATCACTACGTGCAATATCGAAAGCGGCTAAACTGCGCTCAATGACGGCCTCGAGTAGATCAGGCGAGCCGAAATGTCGGCGAAGCAGTCAGGATAGGCGAGCAGGCCGCCGTCGTTCAATATTCTTGCCATCATCGAAGCTCCAGTTTCAGCCAGTTTGCAACCTGAACCCGTCTTGAGGTCAATAGGTATGGGTAGTTTGAATCGCTGTCGCCGCAACGTCTGGTGTACGGCGCAATCCAGTCGGGACAGAATGAGCCGTTTGCGGGTGGTGGAAATGCCGAACATTCACCCGTAGGCCAGCCGGAGCGCAGCCATGTCACCGCTGCTGAGCGCCGCCAGGTTGGCTTCGATTTTCTCGATAGGCCAGTCCCACCAGGCGAGACGAAGCAGTTCGTCGATGACTTCGCTGGGATAACGCATTCGGATAATAGATGCTGGATTTCCGCCGACAACTGCGTAGGGCGGTACATCTCGTGCGACGACCGAAGCGGCAGCGACAATCGCACCCGTTCCTATGTGAACGCCTGGCATGATTGCCGCGTTCTGGCCAATCCAGACGTCGTGGTCCACGATCGTGTCCTTGACGGGCAGGTCTTTGTAACCAAAGGTCTCCGGCTTGAAGATACGAAACGGGTAGGTGGTGAAGCCGGTCATCGGGTGGTTCGCCGAACTGGTAATGAAGTAGCTTCCTCTCGCGATCTGCACGAACTTGCCGATTACCAGTCGTTCGCGCACACCGTGACCGAGATAAGGAGCTAGGATCAGGGCAGTGTCTTCGGGCTTTCCGGCATGCGTATAATAGCTGAAATCACCGATCTCCATCCGCGGATGATCTATGACGTTCTTCAGGTACACCGTGTCCCGATAGATAGTCCCGTCGGGCAGCGTAATCGGATGGATGGCATTTGCGTCGAGAAGAGCCATACAGAACCTTTCGAATGCCAGCCGGCCAGAAACGGCATCCTGTTTAACCTCGTGGGTGATTTTGTCGCTGTCAGGCTATTTTCTCCCGACCGAGAAATCCATCACGGGTGGTGTATCGTTCCAATGAATAGTTTTGATGGCCAACGTCGGGGTTGAACACATCTACCTTCTACGACGTCTCCGATAGGGCGCTTCCGTGCAAGCGAGTATATGGAAGCCCGGAGGTGATCCGATGTGATTATCTGTGTGGTCAGTGGCGGGTGTTCCGTTGACCACACAAAGTCTTCAGAACAGATTGCGAGTGTCGCTCCTCGGGTCGTTTGCCACCTGATGAGGAACGTAAAGTTGGGCACGCGCCTTTCGCCGCCACGGTCGAGCCGGATTTTCCGGGTCAATCACAATGTCCGCAACAGTGATCGCGGCTCCGCCATCTGCCGTGCACAGTGCTTTCCATTGACCATTCGGCGCAGCAATTCCCGAAGGGGCCAGCATGCTTTGCGGCGCGTGAGCGGCATAGCTGATCCAGTACGTATTGCTGGCCGCATGTCCCAATACCTCGGCGGCAAAACCTGATGCAGCGGACGGCGTTTCGCCCGTGGTCGAAAACAGGACGCAATCTACCTCAAGCCGCTCATATTCGGTGAATATCTCTGGATAATGCGTTTCCATTCCAAGCGCGCAGCCGAAGCGGACGCCACCAACGTCAAATGTCACAGGAGTTCTTCCTGGCGAATACATGAATGAGACTTTTGTGTTCGACAACATTCGCTCGTCGTAACGTGTCACCAGTTCCCCCTGATCAGAGATGACGTACAGACTGTTATGTGGCCGATGTGGAGCGGTGAGCTGATGAACTGAACCAAACACCGTCCATAGCTGAAGCTCCTTCGCGAGCTGGCTGGTCAGATTGAGTTCGTCACGCAAGGTCGCCCATTCGAATTTGGCCCAGGCAGAAGGACCAATTTCTCTAGGTCCATTTGCGGACATGATCCGCTTATTGGGCGAGCAGATTGCCCCCTCAGGGAAATGCACAAGACGCGCACCCGCGTTATGCGCCTCTTCCATCAGGCTGCGCATTTCCCGCCCACCGGCCCGAAGCGCCGAAATGTCACGGGGATCATCGAACAACGATGTTTGCCCGACAGCTAATCGTATCGAACGGATCGCGGAGGTATCCGTTGGCTGCCGAATATGTCGGAGTGCTGAGGTATAGGATTCGCCGGTTTTCGCGGCACGAGCACGCACACGGCGCTTGAGATTACCGTTTTTCGTCATCTTGGAGCCTTCCACGTCCCGGACCCAGTTCCCCAGCAACCCGCCCGAAACGCTCGGACCAAGATAATGACCTGAGACGGAAGTCCCTTTGCCTCCGTTCAAGACCCTGCTGGGGAGAGTCTGGGAGGTTTGGCGCAGGTCACGCCAAGACCAGGATGGTAGCGGAATGATGATTCGTCAATGTGGTTCGATGCCAGGGTGAGCGAGATGCCGATGGCGATTGGAAATTTTACACGGGTGGAAAATCGGAGTTCGCTGCTCGTGCTGTTGAACAGGCGGCTGCCCAAGCAGCGGCGAGAGCTTGCAATTCGATGAGTGTTCTTCTGCTGAACCAATCACCGTTTCTCGCTGATGTAGAGGTAACGGTCGACAAAGACGCCGCTTTCCCGGAGCTGTTTCCGATAAACTTCTTTTCTGTCGTGCACTTGTTGTGCGACTTTTTGCGATGGTGTGTTTTCGGGGCTGGTGATGCTGACCACTCTCGGTAAACCGAGGCTGTGAAATGCATAGTCGCGGCACGCAATTGCTGCCTCGGTTGCGAAACCGTTTCCCCAGAAATCACGCCACAGATGGTAACCTATTTCAGGCTCGGGACCCGCGGGGGTTTCCTGTAGTGTAATACCACAATCGCCAATGACTTCTCCTGAGGACGCATCGATGACGGCCCAAAGGCCGAAGCCATGTCGGTCGTAGGTATCGAACGCGAGTTTTTGAAACCATGTGCGGATTTCTGAGGGTGACTTGGTACCCGGATAAAACCGCATACATTCGGGGTCGGCGTATATCCTCCCAAGCGAAACGAGATCGGTCTCCTCGATCCTGCGTAGACACAGTCGCTCCGTTGTCAGAATGATCGACACGCTACCTCCATTTCTCCTGCCCATATTACCCCCTTGGTGGACAGAACGCGGCATTGACCAGGGTTTCAAATCGGAACGAACGCAAACGTTCATTTACCACGAGGTGGATTGCCAGATTCGACGGCGCGTATATGTCGTCTTTGCCATTATGTATCCGACGAGAACAACAACCGATGAGGTGACATGATGTCAATCAACTCGGGTCATGCCAGACATTTCCCGCGACCCACACCAACTACCGTTAGCCCATTGGAACGGGCTATCCTGCAGCTAGAGACGATGATCGATGAGCAAAGACTGAGTGCGCTACCGGCACCGTTTGCACTTCACAAAGCTAAACGCATTCTCGAACGATGCCACCAAAGTAAGCCGTCGCCAGACGTTGACAACAACATTGGTAGCATCGGTTTCGATGACGGCCGCAAATCCACTTGATGGTCAGCGTGGAGGTTTGAACCAGTACAACTCGTCCCGAGCCTCGCCAATGTATACATATCTGCTTAGGATAAGTGGTCACGCACCCTGTCACGGCCCAGAAGTGATACACGGTGATGGCGGAGTCAAGGTTTTCTCAGGCTGACGCTCACGACCGTAGGGTGATCACTGATTCGTTCTACATCCCAACGGCTTGTTAGGATTTCTGCGATACTGCACCACCGTCAGAGAATTTGGTGCTTGGAATGAACATAGACGAAGTTATGGAGTTCGCTCCGTACATTCAGATCATGCTGGATCGGTATGCCGAGAATAATCCGGTCGCAACTCAGTGTCTTGTTGTTTCGGCGAAACTCGCTTCTGGCGTCGAAATGCTGATCAAAGAGCGATTGCCTCGGTTCAGAGCTAACTCCTTAACTCTCGAAATTGGCAACCTGCTTGTGGATGGCGTCTTGCAATTCGATGAAGGTGTCGCGAGGAGGCATGCAGAAGACCTTCCTCCCCCAGCTTTGACCCCAGAACACGTGGAGGCCTACCACGCTTGGCTTCAGTTCGATCGGGCAATTATTGACCTCACGATCATCTACACGGCGTTCGCCGCGAAGGACATAACTCACCTCGAGCCAGGTGCTGTCTTCATATCTTCCGATGGGGTATGGGCACCGCAGGACTACGGCTTCCAGTATCGGTCTTACCGAAGCTGGTCCTTGGAGGAACTTAGGGTGATAGGATACTGACTGCCATGGCTCTGTGTGTGTTCAGCTGCACGCACAATTCGATCCAATAGCGCGGTGTATTCAGGGCCGATGAAGTTCGATCCCTGAGCTCGACACCGCAGGCTTTTATTTCCTGTGACATGCGGTTCCTTGAGGGAGTCATATGGGTCCGTATGCACGGGGACGGTGGTTTCTGTGGCTAGCAAAGGCGACTCCAAACTGTTCGTTAATCGTGCGATCTAAACGTTGTCGGCGCAATAGTCAGGCCGATTGAAGTAAAAATAACCGGTATACTCGGTTGCAAGCATTGGCATTCTACAGTTTGTCTGCCTATGATTCCGATATGGCGAAGAACGTTACGCAGAATCAGCTTGTTGGCGAGATCGGTGAAACGGCCGCGAAGCTGCAGTTTCTAAAGATTGGCTTCCAATTCGACCCCCGGTCGCGGCTCGAGGCGGGTATCGATGCTATTGTTGAAGTCATGGATCACGGCAAGCCGCTGGCTAAGATGATCGCGGTCCAGGTAAAGACAACGGCGGCAGGAAAGTATGCCGGCGAGGACGACAACGGCTTCCACTATCTTTTGAAGAGCGAAGACCTTGCTTACTGGCGGGGCAGCAATCTACCGATCATCATTGTCCTGCACCGACAGGCGGACAACTCGTTCTTCTGGAAAGAAATCCCACGTGGCGAAGAGTTCCAAGATCGGCGCTTGAATTTTAGTAAGCGGGACGACGTGCTCGACACGGACGCCGTTGATCGCTTGGCGGCACTCACAGTTCCAAAAGCGGGCTTCGGATATTATGTTCCGCCTTTAGGGGGAGGCGAGGAGGCCCTGGTTAACATCCTTCCCGTCAAGCTGCCGTCCGAGGTTTATGTCTCCACCACTTCGTATTCGCGAAGGCAGGCCGTAGCGATATTGCTGGATGCGGATGAGCCGGCGCGATTCGACTGGGTCATCAAGGGCGATGCGTTCTGGTCATTTCATGACCCGAGGACTTCCGTCTGCAGGCACATCGTCGATCTCGATCAAGTCGAAGCGATCGATGTCGAATCCCTAGCGTTTCACGATGACGTCGATGAACGCAACAACTTTGCCTACCTACTGAAGCAGGCGCTGTCCCACCAAGTCCGACAGGACCTTTCCTGGGACAAAGAGAAAAAGCTCTATTACTTCAAGGCCAAGGCCCAGAACACAGCGCGCACCTTTAAATACGAATCCGCGAAAAAGGCCACCGAAGCCGACGTCGTAAACGTGGTGACCAGCAAGAGCGAGAAGGGCAGGGTCGAGTTCGTTCGGCATCATTCCTTCGTCCCTCGGTTCGAAAGCTTCTACGACGAATGGTTCCTGGTCATCGAGCCGACCTATCACTTCACGACCGATGGGTTCACGCCGCACACCTATCCCGATGCGCTTTTGGCCGGGAAGAAGCGATTGGACAAGAGTGCGGCGCTGCGAGGTCAGGTCATCATGTGGCATCGTTTTCTGGCCAGCATCGAGCCGAAGTCCGACGATCTCTTCGCGGTCACTTCGGGCGACCCTTGGCTCGCTTTTGGGCCTCCGCCGACGCTGGAACTGCCTACAAGAGTTCCCGAAGATGTCTGGGGATCGCCGAAGAAGGACGACCACACCGACGAAGAGAGGGACTTGCTGAACTGGGCATGAAGTTTACATCCACCATCTTCAAAGAGCCTCAGCTCGAGTTCGGCGACAAGCATCAGGACCCCGATCCCCGGCGGGGCCTCTTCCTCGCTGGTCCGTTGCAGACTGCGAGCGGCGACGCCATCAAGATTGCGGTTGTCGGAAGTGCGAAGACCGTCGAAGACACGGAGAAGTTTCTCGCTGCCGCATCAGTCGGTTTCCTCGGCAAGTCCGAAAAGCATCCGAACATGCATCCTGATTTCCCGGGCCTCGGCAATCAGAACCCATATCGGTGCAAGTTCGAGATTGCCCAGGATGCGACGGCCGCCATCCCACAGGCAAAGATAGAAAAGATCAGGAAGGAGCCTCACCACGGCAAGGCCGTGGAGATGGCAGTCGACGAAGTCATGGAACTGCTTACCGCTATCGAGGAAGGCAGTAGCCGCCCCGACGTTGCAATCGTCGCGCTTCCCGTCGCCCTGATTGAACGAGTCTGGAATGCCAAAGTCGATTCCGACGGCACGGTCGAAAAAGAGGACGACGGCGGCTCCGATGCGCCGAACTTCCGTGGATTGCTAAAGGCGAGGGCAATGCACCTGAGGTTCCCGATCCAGATCGTGTGGGAAGACGTCCTCGACGAGAGGGCCGTCATCCCACGTAAGGTGAAGGAAAGCAGCGCGCGTAAAATCCAGGACGAGGCAGGCCGAAGCTGGAACATTATGACGTCGCTCTACTACAAGGGGTCTGGACGCATTCCGTGGCGGCGGATGCCTCAGGAAGGCGAATTCTCTGCGTGTTACATCGGCATCAGTTTTTACCGTGAAGTAGGCGGGCAACAACTGTTCACCAGCGCCGCCCAAATGTTCGACGAGCGCGGGCGCGGCTTCATCCTAAAGGGACGGCGAGCCCAAACCGAAACAAGGGGCCGCCACCCCTACATGATTCAGGACGACGCCAAGGCGCTGGTTGCCGAAGTCCTCGCCGCTTACAAGAGCCATCATAAGCACTTTCCTGCGCGCGTCATCGTTCTGAAGACGTCACGGTTCCGGGACGACGAAGCTGACGGCATCATGGAGGCCCTTGAAGAAGTCGGCACCGAGATGAAGGACCTCGTGTGGGTGCAGGAAACGTCATCCATCAAAGTACTGCGGGACGGCAATTATCCCGTGCTGCGCGGGACTTTCGTCGAACTGGATGGAAAAGGGCTTCTCTACACCAACGGCAGCATCCCCTACTACGGTACATATCCCGGGATGTACGATCCTCGGCCATTGCTGCTGTGTCCGCACAAGACCAGCGATAGCACCGTTGCGCAGATCGCCAAGGAGGTCTTGTCGATGACGAAAATCAATTGGAACTCGACCCAGATGAACCAGAAGCTGCCAATCCCGATCCGGGCCGCGCGCAAGGTGGGGGAAGTCCTGAAGTATGTAGGCGACGGCAAGGTGAGTTCCGATTACACGCGGTACATGTAACCCGTCATCTCGGCAACCGCCTCGATTCTAGTCTAACGATCGTCGATTGAGCGCGAAACCGCGCGTGGAGACAGGCCGGTCGGCAGTGCCCAGCGGGATTATGAGACGATACACGTCGGCAAGACGTATGACATCGAGTTGGAATCCACGGATGGCGCTGATGTGAACGTGGAAAGGCTGCTCTGCGCTTGGCGAAGCTGTTGTCGCTCCTCAAGTTTCGTTGTCTCGACCGCTGATTGAAGTCCGGTCGGGCCAAATTGCTGCCCCTCCGCTGGTGGTGATTGCTCCTTAACTCCGAAAACATCTGTGGACCAATCGACCATTGCTGCGTCCTGACGGGACATACCCTGGCGAATCTGACCTGCTTCAGAGCTGTTGAGTCCTGGGCCCTCTGCGGCCACTGGACCGCTTTTACTTCGATTTGGGAATAGAGTTTCATCTCCTGCGGTGACATGGTCGATTTTTGGAGAAAGCAGTGTTTAAAAAAGGATCAAATTCGTCGTTGACAGCACTGAATTTGTTCTCTATTTGTTCGATCATGAAAAATTCGGCCCGCCTCATACGAATAGGATGATCCCGACCTGCCGCGACGCTCGCGGTCACGATCATCCGTGTTTCTTTGAGGTTTCAAATGGGTATCGCACAGCGCGCGAAGTCTCTTCGCGCAAGCCGCAGTTCAGCATCTATTCGCACATTTTATCCAACGGCCACCGTCAAATGCGACGGTCCGCCAATCTACCGCTCCCAGATGGCTCGAGATGCAGCGTGCCTGTTTGACTTCAACCCTTCGATCTCTTTGTGGCACTGCATGCCACTCTCACTTGATTACGGGGAAGGTGTCCACGTCCCTGATTTTGGTGTCCTGGATGATGAGGGTACACGGCTATTGGTCGACGCACCGGATCGAGTAGTGTCAGCCCAAGCCGACGAAATTGAAGTCATCGCTTCTCGGCAAGGGTACAGATATCGACGTCTGGTCGCCGATGAAGTCTACGACGGTCCGCGTCTTCAGAATGCCAAAGACCTGCTTCGGTATGGCGGTACGGTTCTAGCGCTCGGTGACCGTTTGCGGTTACTCGCCGTCTTGGAAGAGCACGGCACTCTAACGGTCGCCGAATGCCTGACAGTTTTTACCGAAACCAAGCCAGTCGCCGGACTGGCCCAGATGATCTTGCGCGGTTTCGTCGAAGTCGATCTCGATACGGAATTACTCGGCCCCGAGACAATGGTGCGGCGGATACGGACCTGAACGGCCGTCAGCGTCATCATCATTCCCCGTGTTCCGAGGCATACATGCAGTCTTATAGCGATAACCTGATCGCCAATCGCGATCCGTTCCATAGCTCGAAGTACGAGCTTACCTTGCCAACCCATCTAGCCATCATCGCAATGTCGAGATCGATCCGCCAGTTGCTGAAAAGGCGATCTTCGTTCGTCGCGGCTTTCGTCATGCCGCCGAAGGCAGACATCTACGCCCACAAGATGGCCGCCAAATGGTTGCTTGAGGGGACTGTGCCGGTTGGTGGCGAACAAGGCAACAACTACGTTGTCGTCATCGGCGAAGAGACTGAACTTGCCGACGATTTCCAGGCGTTCAGGAAACTTCGAGAACTCAAGCGGGCGATCATTCTTCTCCAGGACGAGGAGCTTCTATCTGACGAGGTCCGCATCGTCGCCGATATCGTGGTCTCTTTGGCCCTACCGGCTCCGAACGATTATCGGATCGCGGCGCAGCGGATGAGGCTCGGGACTATCACGAATGCCGATGCCGATTTTTTGGCGCACCAATCTCCCAAACGGGTCGAACTCGGTTGGCGGCGCGGACGATCCGTAGCTGTGAGCATCGGGCGTCTCCGTCGGTATCCCCATATCGAAAAAGGAAAACGTCCCTCCAACCCCTCGTCGGCGGGGCCGGCACTGCACGACCTGTCCGGATATGGTGAGGCCAAAGCCTGGGGTCTCGAACTTGCCGAGGACATCACGGCATGGAAGGCGGGAGTTCTCACGTGGGATGATGTCGATTGCGGCGTCCTGCTTTCCGGCCCTCCGGGGTCGGGTAAGACATCTTACGCAGCTGCGTTGGCGAGGACCTGCGACGTACCGCTCGTATTAGGTTCGGCAGCACGTTGGCAGGCGACGGGCCACCTCGGCGATATGCTGAAGGCAATGCGCAAGGCGTTTGTCGAGGCTGCGCGGCAGGCACCGTCGATCCTCCTGATTGATGAATTCGACAGTTTCACTAGCCGCGACGACAGAACCGGCAGTAGCAACGACAACTACCATCGTCAGGTGATCAACGGTCTTCTGGAACTTTTGGACGGGGCACAATCACACGAAGGCGTTATTGTGATCGGTGCGACGAACCACCCGGAGATTATCGATCCGGCGCTTCTTCGAGCAGGACGCCTAGAGCGCCATTTCTGCATTCCTCTCCCGGATGACACAGCGCGCCACGACATCTACCGTTTCTATCTCCGGGGAGACCTTGCAGACGAAGCGCTGGACGACGTGGTGTCGGCGAGCGAGGGCTGGTCTGGTGCCGACATCGAACGATGTGTCCGTGATGCCCGACGCCATGCGAGAAGAGCAAAACGCTCGATGTTGCTCAGTGATCTCGCCACTGCCATGCCACCAGTCATCCCAGTTCCAATGGCCGTACAGCGCTGTGTCGCTGCCCACGAACTCGGACATGCCATTCTCGGTGTTTTGCTCGAGGCCGATCCGTTGGTGTCGGTTTCGATTCAGAGAAGCATTCAAGTCGGCCGGTCCTCGCAATCTCTGGGCCACACGGAATTCGAAGAGCGGCTGTTTAGTCGGAAGACTTCGACGCACCTCCGAAACAAGATTGCTACATTGCTTGGCGGTATCGCCGCAGAAGAGCTGCTATTCGGCGAATTTGGGAATGGAGCCGGTGGCGATCCCTCCGCAGACCTCAATCGCGCGACAGACTTGGCAACAATGGTGGAAATCAAGTGGGGTCTTGGGAAAACCCTGTCTGTCGAGCCTGGCGACAGTCCACGTGAATTGTCGGCATTCCGTCACCGCCGCAAGGCTCTCAGCAAATCAGTCGAGGCGACATTACAAGCGGAGTTTCGGCGCGCGAAATCCCTGCTCGAAGAACATAGGGATTCCCTTCTCGATCTTCATGCCGGTCTTTTGCGGGAGGGCAGTTTGGCCGCCGCGGAGGTGAGAGCTGCCGTAGAAAGGAACGAGAGCGCCGGTCTACCTCATAAAGCCAAAACCGCTGGATACGAACTCGGGCAATGAAGGCAGCGTCATTCCGTAATCGTCGTCGTGTATCACAGCGCGGCATGGAACGTGCCATTGAACTTCAACAGGATGAAAAACGCCCGGTAAGGGGAAATACTTGTCGATCAGGATGAAATCTTTCACGTTGAACGACGCAATCGGCATTTGATGGGCGATCGACAGGGCCGCGAACAGGAGATCATGCCCAATCTTATCCTTCTTCTGCTCCGGGCTTGGTACATAGAGATGTCGGAGGGGTCCGACGGTGGTCATTTCGGCATAGAGATTGGCGGCTTTGGCTGTGAGTTCGGCGAACTGGAAGTCGACGGAGAGGATGTCATCAATCCAGTTGTGGAGTCGTTGCGCTTTTTGTGGATCGTGTTTCGAGGCCAGATGGGCACCCCGCCTCAACTCTGCTATAGCGGGGAAGGAGATGGCGAGTGAATCCGCTCCCATGGCTTTCATCCAGGCACGCAACCCTGGCGGAGGTCGTTGCAAACCGGCATTGCTCAGGATGTTCGTATCCAGCAAAAAAATGGGGCCTGCCATTTCGAAACCCTCGGATGTAAACGGAATCACCAAAGGTCGTAGCCGGCATGTGCCGGTTTTCCGTAAACGTCGACGTATAGAAGTCGTAATTCGAAAATTGGAGAGACGGTGACGATGTCACGAACCTGGACGATCGATGAAGCATCTGCCGACCTGCCGAGCCTTCTGGAAGCGGCACGCACGTCGTCGCAATACATCATTGTCCCCGATGGCAAGTTCGAGGTGTCGTTCAGACAAACAGGGCGGAAATCCCTAGACGATATCTTGGATAATGACGGGCCGCTGAAAGCAAGCGATATTCGCGACCTGTGAACAAGCAACTCCTCACCAAACGCATACACTTGGAGGAGGGAAAACTCGTGTGGACGGCCGACATGGCGGGGAAGCAGTTTTAGCTTCTCGACAACCTCATTCTGGCCAAAGCATTGTTTTCCAGCAAGCCGACTCTTGAGGACAATCCAAGTCCGTGCTTCAGACCCAATAGGCACTCAAGAACGATGTATGGAAGTTCGTCCTCAACTAGGTACTGTGGACGGCGCTCATCTACGGCGGAAACGGCATCCGATTTGGTAGAGAGTTACTGTGCCGGGGGCATGGGAGAGCTTCCCAGTGTTGATCTCGACTACGAATTACTCTCCGACATTGCCGAACATTTGCGTGCGCGCATGTGTCTGGGTGACTTTGTCGATATTGAATAGATCGTCGATCATGTTTCCGTACGGCCTCAATCCGATACGGAAATAGTAGAAACAGGCGCTGCAAAAGGGAAATACGTAGGTTCCGGATACCTGCAAGGCTTCCATGTCGACAGCCAGACCATAGTGCTCTGAACGACGCCATGAAACTCGATATTAACTTCCAGTTGCGATAGCGGACGTGGGCGAAGTAGGGGAATTCCAATGACATTGTTGCTTCTATGGAAGAACGGAGACGAGATCACCGTTATTGCGGACACGCTGTTTGGCGGCGGACACGGTGAAGGCTCCGCGATCGGCCCAAAGATTTTCCCTGTCCCGATCGCGATCTCTGACCTTGGTGAGGCAAAAAAGGAAACGCTACCCAATATGGGATTTGCGTTTGCCGGCAACGTCCTCTCAGGCCAATTCGCGCACGCGCTTGCGTCAACCTGCCTCCAAAACCTTGCCGCGCCAACCACGACTATGAAGCCGGACGTGGCCGATGTCGCGCGATACTACGCCGACTGTGGACTGCGAATCGTCGAAGAGAGAAGACGGCACAAGGCTTTGGATGGATATGGTTTCGAGGGCGTTGTGTTCGGCTACTCCGACAAGAACTCGACTTCAAAAGCCTATCATTTCAACGTTCACGTTAATTCAGAAGGCAACTGTGTTGCTCCTCTTGACGAACTCTCGCTGCCAGAAGGAAAAGTCCATCCATTTGGTAGCGGGGCCTCGTACGCGCGCGAGGTAATCGCACACCTAGAGAAGAACGATGCGCCGATAGACCCCTGGGAACTCATGGATTTCATCATAGCGAGCGAAGAAGTTCCGTCTGTTGGTGGTGAAATCCAGGCGGCAACGTCACAGACTGATGGAGTCGAGCTTCGCCCTGTGCAACGGTTCTTTCGCAAGAGAGATTCGGGCGAACTCGACGTCGATTTCGCGGTAATGGGAATTAATATCCACCGCATGGGGATGGTGGCCGGCTATGTCCCGATCGGCACTCCTTTACAGGGTGACTCCGCGGAGCGGCTGAATCGAATGATGAACGATATCGAGTAATTCCGATCGCAGTCGCATCGAGATAATGCCGGACACCGAGGCGTCGCCAAATAGCCGGCCGACCATCCCGTCAATCAACGGGGGATCGCTTGGAAGCCGAGTTGTAAAACGATCCTGAACTCTACTATTGTCTGCGTGAACAAAATCAGATTCACGGTGACGAACGTTGTCGAGTTATCCGGTCTATGAATACAGCATGCATGATGTAGCGAGGGCGGGACAGCGTCTGAAAGACGTTATTCCTTGGGAGGACTATGATGATGAGGTTCGTCGGGTCTTCTCAGTAGCGAATAGTTGGCGTGACAGTCACGTGCTTCCGATGAAAAGCATTCGTCTTTCCATCGCGCACCGGATGCGTCATCTCAAGCTTTCGGGCGACGTAGTGGCGCGCGCGAAGAGAATGTCGTCAATCCGTGGAAAGCTGAGACGGCATCCAGGTAAGCTGGACCAAATGCAGGACCTGGGAGGGTGCCGCGCGATTATGGACGATATCAACGGCGTCAACGCGCTTGTGGCCGAGTGCCAGCGGATGCCTCACGAGGTTCGCAACCACAAGAATTATGTCGATCATGCCAAGGCGGACGGATACCGCAGTCATCACGTTATCTTCCGGTTCGATGGCGAGGCGGATCGAGCTATGTACCGTGGGCGTCGCGTGGAACTCCAAATCCGCACGAAGCTCCAGCATTCTTGGGCCACAGCTGTCGAAGTTGTCGGTCAAACGCGGCTCGAGGAACTGAAGTCCGGTAAGGGCAGCGCCGAGTGGTTACGCTTCTTTCGCTTGATGTCCGACGAGTTTTCCTTTGAGGAAGGTTGTGAGCTTGACCGCGTCGCACCCGAACGACGACACAGGCTTACTGAAATCCGAGAATGCAATAACGCTCTTCGTGCAATGGAAGTGCTTGAGAATCACCGCACAACGACGCGGTACATAAAATCCTACATACTCTCGGGCGATGCGCGGGTCTTCCTTATCCGATACGACAACGTCAACCACACTGTCAGCGTGGAAGGTTACTCAGACCCGTCCGTGGGAGCTATTGCCCTACAACATGAAGAAATGGCGATGGAAGAGGCCGGGCTGGCCGAGAACAGTGTCGTCCTCGTGGACGCGAAGGAGGCTGCGTCAATCGTCTCGGCATTTCCGAACTACTTTGGTGACGTCTCGCTGTTTCTTGGCCGTCTGAAAGCGATTTGCGGGAAGGCTCAGGATGCCGAATATCAGTTGCCTAAGCAGGAAGCTGTAGCTCCGAAGGCTCGCGAGGTGCCGGACCTAAGCTGGTTCAAGCAACGCCATCGACGCTGGACCGAAGGCGGCAGAGGCAACAAAAAATAGGAGCTGTGATGTTGAGGAAGGACGAATTCGTGATCCTGAACATCTGGGAGGACAGCCGCGCGCAACTAATTGAGCGGTTAGACTTCTACCACGAGCAGGCGAAGAAGCGCGTACTTGAGCAGTTCCGAGATATTGAAGGCGAAGCAGAGCGGTACGCAGAGGAGTCGTATGACCGTCGCGGACACTGGTTCAATCCCGACACGGACGATCCAGCCTCATCGGCGGAGGCCGCGTGGGATGATGGTATCATGCACTACGGTCTTCTTGAAGACCTAAGGAAGCAGATGATCCTTAGCATAGCGGCCGGAATGTACCACGAGTGGGACAAGCAGTTCCGTGACTGGCTGGACCGCGAGCTAGGTCATAATTTCAGTCTGGATAAATTAAGGCCTGACCTATGGAAGCAGGACGTCGGCACGCTTTTCGACATGCTTGAAATGTGGGGATGGGACCTTAGGGCGCAACCGTTTCATGAAATCATTGATTCCTGCCGTCTGATCGTGAACGTGTATAAGCATGGTCATGGTCCATCGTTGAGCCAGTTGAAGGAAAAGTATCCGCAATATCTTCCTAGTTCCGGGAGGCGTACTTCCTTCGGATCAAGCTATCTGCACTACAACCAGCTTGAGGTCGAAGAAGACGCCTTGTCGCTGTTCCATGAGGCATTCGGTGATTTCTGGAAGTACGTCCCTAGTAGGACTGTTGTACGAAAGAATACTACGCTGCCGGCGTGGTTTGAAAAGGCTCTGACGCGGAAGCCTCGATCCAAGGAACCGCCGAAAGCGAGGACATCATCGTGAGCAAAAACGAGTGCCGCAGTACGATGCCTCTTCCTCACTATCGAGGCCGTGGGAAATGACATCCTCAAACAGCCCTCATGATTTTCACCCTGTCTACCAGGTCGGTAGGGCTGACGACTTGGATGAGGCTTGGGGAATCGATTTGATCACAGGGCAGAAGGTCGCATCTCTAGTCGCCCTGTTTGGCGCGGTAGAGTTCCATCTGGAACGTGCGATATGGAAGCTGAAAGGTATCGATCCCAAGGGCATCCGTCCCGAAACCGATGGCAAGAGGATTTCGGCGATGATCGACATGGTCGAGCAGATTGCGGTTGCTCTTCCGTCCGATATCGAGAAAGGCATGTTGGCGACATGGTGTGCGGCGTGTCGGTCGGGCTTCACTATCCGGAACAACATTTCGCATGGGGTACCGTCAAGGCTTGGGACGACTCTTGTCTTTTCGAGGAATCCTCAGTGGCATGGAGAACAGCGGAAAAAGGTCTTTGGTGACTTTTGGGCGGACGTACACACTCTCGACCTTGTGCGTCAGTCCTTTGCCACCCTTCTGCGGGTGATAGTTCACGTGGAGAAATGCGAGACATCCCTCGAGAGCATCGGGACAAAGATTGTCCTACGTGCGCTTGGCGAGGCTCGATCAATCCTCGGTGAGTTTGCGAGTCAGACCTATGATCCTAGTTTCGAAAAGTACTGAGGTGGAGGAACGATGAGGCTCTACTATTTCACGAAGGCCGAATACGGGCTCGAGAACATCCGCCGCCGCCGGATCAAAATCGCCCGTATCAAGGACCTCAACGACCCATACGAATTTATCCCTCTCATGGGAGACCGGGCGCTGCGCACAGGGATGCGAGAGATGAAGCGTCTGGCGGACGCTGAGTATGGCATCGTGTGCTTCACGACCGATTGGACGCATCCGATGATGTGGTCGCACTATGCGGATCGACATCGCGGCGTCTGCCTCGGGTTCGACGTCGTAAACGCCCGCCCGATTATTCCCATCGAGTACACGCCGAACCTGCTCGCCGAGAAGGACTTCAAGGTCAAAGAAATCGACGACATCAACACGCTCGACTATATGCGGACCTGGTTTGTCAAATACGAGGCGTGGGCCTACGAGGCCGAGGCGCGGATGGTCTTCCAGCTCTCCCAGGAAGAGGAAGAGAACGGCCTCTACTTTCATCAGTTCGAACCCGCTCTTCGTCTGTCCGAGGTTGTCGTCGGCCCCGAGAGCGACATCAACCGAAACCAGGTTGAGGCGGCCATCGGCGACCTTCAAAATGTCGAGTTGACCAAGGCAAGGCTGGCTTTCCAGAGGTTCGCGGTCGTGAAGCAACACAAGGAATCGATGTGGAAGAAGACCGAGGACCTCGACCCCGAAAATCTAATGTGACTTGACTCCACCCGAAAACGAGAACGGTTGGAGAACAAAATCCGAGGTTCTATATGATCACGTATTTCGACGTCACATGTACTCGGAAATCGGTTACTCTGGCACCGTGTCCTGTGCCAGCTGGTTTCCCGTCGCCTGCGGGCGATGACGTCGAAGAAGTCTGGACTTCGTGTCATGGATCGTCAGGCACGAGGCATCGACGTTCTGGTGGAAGGTCAGCGGCGACGGCCTTCATGACATCGGAATCCAGGACGGCGACTGGATCGGGGTAGACCGCACCGGAAAGGCTCGCCCTGGTCGCGTCGTCCTCGCCGTTCACGAGGGCTAGTTATCATCAAGATTATCGACAAGCGTGACGGCCGGCTCTGGCTCGAGGCCTTCCGGAACTATTCTCCGATCCTCGTAGGCGAGGACACGACGATCTGGGGTGTAATGGCGGGCCTGGCGCACAAAATGCCCATCGAGTGATGCGATGCCAGAGCCAATCGCCCTAATCGACGGCAACAATTTCCACGTTTCCTGCGAGCGGATTTTCGATCCCCGCCTTCACAACATTCCTGTCGTTGTGCTGAGCAACAACGACAGCTGTACCGTCGCCCGCACGCCAAGGCCAAGGCGCGGGCGTTGGGATGGTTGAGCCTCTCCATTTTTTCAAAGACAAGGTGAAACGCCACGGGATCAAGGTCCTGTCGTCGAACTATTCGCTCTACGGAGATATCTCTCGTCGTGTCGTCAGTACCGTCCAGCAATTCAGCCCGGCATTGGAAGTTTACAGCATAGATGATAATTTCTTCGGCATGAGCGGGTTCGGTGATCCGTGTCCGAGCACGAGCCTGAACGGGGCTTTGGCTATTCGCTGGCTCTACCGTCAAAGAATCGCCGAGGCGGGCTTTCATGGGTTTCCACTCGCGGCATGTGAGCGCTCTGAACCGCGCTCTATGGTGGTTCAAGCTGAATACACCGCGACATCTGGGACGCAATGATTGAGTCAAACCGCCAAAACCAGTCCAAAAACGGACATGCCCAAATCAAATGCCGCGAGTAGCCCCAATCAGCCAGCGCAGGGACAAACCAAACCCGCGAAATCACCTCGACGGTCATTCATCTGAAATTGTGAGAAGCGGTGGCGACCCCTGCAGAACTGGCAGTTTTGCCGCAATATATATGTATTTCAGATATTTAGACAAAAGGTGAGGGGAGTTTCGTGACGATTGATTTCGTTATCGAATTTTAGCCACTCCCCTCACCATAGTCTCTCGAAACCGAGAGCTTTTCCGCAGCAGCCTGCGCCAGCCTTCGCTTGTCCGCACCCTTCGTGTAAAGTGCAGCCATGGCATCCGAGTTCCATCCGAACAGCGCCTTCAGCTCTGCATTACTTCCCCCAGCTTCTGCCAGCTTTTGAGCTACCTGCTTGCGTATGCCATGCGCTCTACCCGACACGCCAGCGGCTGTGCACGCTTCCCCAAACCAGTTCCCGAATGATGCTGCGCTTTTGAACGGTCGACCCTGTTTTGGCGTCACAATATACGCCAGATGGCCGGATTTTACGCTCTGAAGCGTTGCCGAAAGAATAGGGTGAAGCGGGATAAACAAATCTTCCCCGTTCTTCGTCGCCTTAATCTCGATCACGTCGTTCCTGATATGCTGCGGGCCAAGCCGATAAGCATCCGATCGCCGGAGGCCAGTGAACAGCATGATCTCGAGCGCGAGCCGCTCCTGCGTGCCTGCCTCGTGCTTACGGTAAAACGCAATGACGTCTTCCTCCGTCCAGGGCGTAAAGCCGGAGGATTTGACCTTTGGCCGCTTCACGTCCTTGACGGGGTTGCTCTTGGCATATCCGGCGTCAACGGCCCACTCGAAGAGATATCCCATAACCTTCATGAAATTGATTGCCGCGTGAGGCGTGTCTGCTCGTCGGTCGCGGCCAGCGGCGATGGTGGCTCTGGTGATTGCCGAGATCAGCATCTTCCCGCCGTTCTCGCATGCCTTCTTCATGATGTTGCGGCGGTTTGCCTGCGTGGACGGCTTCAGGCCGCGGAAGGCGGCGCTCTGTTGGTATTTATCGACCAGCCATTGCAGCGTGTGTTTGCCCGCTGGCTGCTGCGCTATTGTCTCGCCAGCTATCAGGGATTTCCAAGCTTTCACAAACTCGTCGGAGCCGTATTCACCCGGCAGGCGCGTTCTTTGCCCATCACCAATGCGAAAATACCAGACGACCTTTCCGTGCCTGGTAATCTGTCGCTGAACATATTGGTATCTTGGCTTCGGCATAACCTCCATCAGAGATACCCCGAAGCGCTTTCTTCAAAGTCCTTTTCTGAATAACCCCCACTATCCCCGTTAATCACAACCGATCCATCAGGCTCGACGCGGATAGACTTGACTTCCACGCCGGCCTTCTTCACGGCGCGAATAGCTCGCGACACGGAATCCTCAGTGAAGGCAACGGCACGTCTTCCCATTATCCCTCGCTCCTTTCAAGCGCCGCTCGGCCGGCAGACAAAGCAGCATTGATCGCTTCCACAAAGGCAGGTCCGGGACCAAGTTTGCCGCCGTGGCGCTTATGCCAAGTGGCCCAAGCAGCGGCGATCATCTCGGGGCTGGCTCTTTCCATCACCGCTCCTCCGATTGCAGGGCGCGGAGGCAGTGCGATAGGGCCAACAATGCATCCACCTCAGAAACCAATTGAGCCGCACGCGTATAGTCTTTGACGTTCCGCAGCTCGTCTGCTTCTTTCCTTGCCATACCGGCGTGGTGGTCTGCCAAGATAGCAGCCTCCTCCAGCGCCTTCGCCCTTGCCTCCTTCTCTCGCTTTCCTGCTTCGGATAGGAGTTGGCGGGAACGTTCGCGCTCGGTAAGAATGGCGCGGGCGACAAACATGTGCCAGCGATTGTCGTTGTTCCAACGGAATTCAGACACGCATTCGTTTGCAGCCTGCATGATGTCGTCGGGGATATCAGTCATTGCCGCCCTCCTGCTTTGCGGGTGCTGCGGGCAGAGGCATCCAGTGGGTTGGTGGATTTTCCCGATACCATCGGATTCCCAAAGACCGCTCATGAGGTCCACCCCAATACGGCTTAGGATTTCTCGCGAACCTGTCATTCTTAAAGTAGCCGGTGCTTATTGAGGCCCAGTGCTTTTCATCGGCGCGGAAAAGCATAATTATGCTTTCATCCTTCGGCGCTGTCTCAATCGGCCTCCACCCCGCCACGTCCTGCACCTGTGCGGAGAGCGCGGAGCGAATGCGTGACCGGCACGAAGCCACGTCTTTTGCATCGGCGATACGCCGGATTTGCTCGTCCGATAGATTTTCAATCGCAACCGATATCGTTGGCGGAGTGGTGTATAGAGGCTGGATGGCGCAACCCGTATTGCTCTGGTACTCTCGCGCTGACCGTTCGCTGTGGTCCAATATCCAGCCGCCCGCAAAATCTTTGCACCGCCATGCAACTGGTCCCGCTTCCTTCACTGCCACGGATGGCGCGGGAGGGGCTGCGTACAGCGGTTCGATCCAGATTTCGTACTCGCTCATGTCATCGTCGGATATCGATGGCTTATGCTTGAAATAACGTCCATCGGGATTGTCTTTATCGTGAATAAGGTAGCCTCGCGGCTCCGCAGCGGACAGGGCGGCTTCGAGGGCGGCGCGGATTGCAGGCTCGATCCAGCCCTCAAGCTGAAAACCTTCTGCGCCTGTGTCCTTCGCGTAAGCTTCAATGGCCCGCTTCATCATCTCATCAGTTACCATGGTGTTCGCCTCCTGTGCTGGCGAGGGCGGTGCGGGCGCGTCGGAAGTCTGCGTGCGTCAGGTAAATCCAGCCGACGCCTAGATCATCAGGCAGAGGGTTGCCGTGGTTGTCCTTGTCGAAATGGTCGCCCATGTATTCGGCGAAAGGCTTCAATGCCTCTTCAAGAGACTTCACGCGCTCCTCAATCTGTCGGCGGGAATATACGGGCTTGGACAGCGCCAATTCTGTCTCGAGGCGCATGATTTCGCCCTTGGCTGCGTCGACGTATTCCCGGACGGGCTTGGAGCCACGCCAGTTTCCCGGCTCTCCTTTGCCCCCGCTGATGATCTGGTATATTTCGGCAACCGTGGAGTTGGCGCTGCGCGCCTCCATAGCGTGCGTCTGCGCTTGGAGCTTCAAATCCGATGTCAGGGTGAGCAAGCGGTCATTCTCGCTCTCTAAGGCGCCGATGCGCTCAGTGAGCGCCACGATTACGTCTGCGACCTTCTTTTCCTCGTCATATGTCATGGCGTATCCTCGCGATAGAACGTGACGGGCCGGTAGACGACGGCCTTTTTGGGCTTTTCGGATTTTTGGAACCCCGGCGATTTGATCTTGCCCGCCGGACGGATGACGCCAGACGCCTTATCGCGCTGCCGGTTCGACTTAGCGATCTGCTTCACATCGTTCTTCGTCTTGAAGCGATGGCACTGGACGCAAATCGCCAAGCAATTCTCCAGGCTGTTATCGCCGCCCAAAGCATCCGGCACGGCGTGGTCGTACTGGACGCCGAGTGATAGGCTGCAATTACAACGCTGGCCTTCCTCGAAGCCGTAGCGGGTGCCTGTGGCCTCGCAGCGAATGCCGGAACGCTGCAATGCTTCCTGCTTGGTCTTGCGGGTAAACTCGGTCCGGCTCATGACACCACCTGCAAAGTAGCTGCCATCACGAAAAAGATCGCCGTTAAGCTGGCAACAAACCTGCCGTGAAATTTGGTGACTTGGCCACGTTTATCCATCTCGGCCATCGTGCCAAACATAGCCGCGAAGCAAAGAGAGATGGCGTACAGGACGATTGATATTGCACTGACCATCACCTCTGCCCTCCCAGCGCGCGTGTCATCATGTCCCGCTTGCGGCGCTCCAGATCGCGTACTCGTCCTGTCTTTCCGTGGGATTGCTTTGCCTGTCGGATCTCGGCGTCGATCTCTGTTTGCCAGTTGTATTCACGGGCAAGGTTCTGTCTCGACTTCCAAGTGAGCCAGTGGTGGATGGCGCGGCGGATAAAGCGGTTCATGGTTTTTCTCCTTTGCCTGCCGCTGCGGCTTTGAAGAAGTTCAGCACGTCCTTCGGCTTTTCAAAGCTGATGCCTGTCTCGACAAGCCGCGTGGTCGAGTCCTGGCCGAACGGAGCCCATCGGCCATTTGCAAGCTCAATAGCAAAGCCGATTATTCCTCCGTCATCGTTGACGATGGCCTTCGAGTGGCGATCCGCTGCGCGCATCTTCATGCCGCACCTGTCTTTTCACACGCCGCTGGCGCCGTCCACTTCGTGTAGGCCATTGCCGCCACAGTGCCGGGCCAGACCATTATGGCCATGTAGAGATTGCGATCATCGGTTCGCCTGCCGCTTCGCGCTTCTGCCGCAGCAGTGATGCCAATGCCGATGGTGACGTAGAAGAGGCCGAAGATGACGTGTCTCATTCGACGGCCCCCAAGATTTTCGACACCTCACAGCCAAGACCTTCCGCATGGAACTCGGCGGCGGATTCCAGACTGGTCTGGTTGTTGGCAATAGCGCGGATGGACATGCTGATCGATCGCGCCTTCTCCTTGCCGGCGGGCGACAGGTGCTTGATCTCAGCCTCAGCCCAGCCGCTTTCGATCTCTTTCAGAACAGACGGCGACACGCTGGTATTGGCAGCCATCGGCAGCATCTCGCGAGCGAACCGGATCAGCACGTCGCGCTCTGGATCGGTAGAGGCCGGAGCGTCGGAGGGGGATTCCGCTCCGGCCTCATCTACTGGCGTCATGCCAGCGTTATCCGACGACGGGGCAGGGAGTTCATCGTCGGAATTGGTGTTGGGCAGTATCTCTCCCGTGAGAGCGTCGTGGTCCTCGTCGGCGGTGATAGAGGCCGTGAATCCTTCGCGCTCGTCACTCGGCTGCTGTGTGGCTTCCCGCGATACTGCAAGCCGTTCAGACAGTGATGGCTTCGGCGTTATGTCACGCGCCGCTCGGGATCGGGTCGTATCTTCCATGTCGACCATCTCGTCATCGGTATAGACGCCGAGCATGGTGGCTGGTTCATAGATGCGGCACCAGTCGCGAGTTCCGCGGTAGATGAGCATGCGGGGGAAATTCTTTGGTGACCAAGGCGAATTGGTGCCGGTTGTCTTCCACTCGCCTACGGACCCGTCGAAGAGACGAACGCCGGGGATGCGAATGCCTGGCTTCAGAAACGAGACGAGCGGGCCGGTGCTGTCACCAACGGTGAATTCTTCATTGAAAGGCCTGTCGCTCATGTAGATGCGGGTATCGTCACCAGAGCCGGTAATGTGGTGATGGAGGTTCATGCCGAGCTTGGCTTGGAGAACGGCGGCGACCAACTTCCCTTCGTAGCAGAGCTTTCCATGAACAACAGAAACGCACTGCGCGACCGCGAAAGGATCGAGCCCCCAGCGAACGGCTTGGTTCACAACCAGAAAGCAGTTCGAAATGATCGTGTCGTAGGGAAGAAGCTTCTTATCGTTCGCCTTGCCTTCCATGTAGAGGCTTTCCGGCATCAGCGTGGACCGCGCCATAACAGTCGCTACGCGCTGCATGTGCTCGAAACGAGAGGTATCAAACAGAGGAACAGCGTCGATCACCTCAATGCGCTCACGGACTGCGGTAGGCTGTTTCTGGTCAATGATGGCATTCATGGTTATGCGGCCTCCTGCTCATCTGACGGAGGAGGAACATCGCCCTCGATGCCGTTCAGGAATCTGGTGATTTTGCTCTTTTGGAAAGGGAGCATGGTGATCTTGCGCTCGCCGCCTTGGAACGGTTCGCGTCCGGGCCAATGGCCATCATCGAGGCACTTGCGGATCGTGCGCAGCGCCCAGCGGATCATCGCCTCGCCGTGGTCAAGCTCGCTCGGGATCTCCTCGCCGCCGGGAAGAAGGATCGACTGATCGTTCATCTCGACATGCGCCGTGTCGGGAATGTCGTCGTTCAGGACATAGACGAGCACGAAGGTTTCGAATGGGATTTTCAGGAGCCGGCAGACCATGCGTGTCATCGCCGCCTGCAGGTAATATCCCGCGTCGAAAATCTGGCGCTGCATGAAGTCTTCATCCAGACTGCCAATCGTTTTCAGGTCGGCAAACACGCCATCGGCGTTCGGCATCGCGTCGGGGCGAACCTTCAGCCAAATCCCCGTCTCCGGGTCTTTAGCTGCCAGTGTGCGCTCTACGCGGCCATTAAGGATGCCTTGCTGAACGAGCGGGTATGTGGCGGCGTCGGCACGAATGCGCTGGATCGTCTCCATCTGCTTGCTCGTGAGGACCATCAGGCGCTTGTCCTTCTGCTCCTTCATGTAGTCGCGGCAGACATTGGCGTTGTTGTTCCAAACCTTCACCACGCCTTTTTCATCCTGATATTTTTCAGGACGCACGACGAAGTTCTCTTCAAACACCTCATCTCCCAGCAGCAGGCAGTGAGCGGCCTTGCCGAAGATCAGCGCCTCAGTAGGGTCTTTAGGGTCGATACGATCCTTGTTCCAGTTCCACCGGCCCCAGAATTGCTTTGGGCTGCCGCCGTGGACCGGCAGAATTTCCTTGATGATGGACTTCGATACGGCCGGACCGTCAAACAGATCGCGGTCGTGGTGGTAGCGCTCAATCGGAACATTCCGGTATGCGCCAGGCTGGGAGATAACGCCGCCGTCATACTGCACTTCGCCCTTGACCGGCTTTACGCGCTTCAGGATCGCATCGATCGGGCTGGTGATATGCTCGAACTGGTCTTTGTCGATTATCTTTTCCACGCGATGATCTCCTGATTTTCGAGCGCATCCGCCTTGAGGTAGCTTTCCGAAGCCAGCGAGATGGCGAGCATGAGCGTGCAGGTCACGAGAACCAGCGTTACAAACTCGATGAATTTGATTTTGCGGAAGTTCGATGCAGCTCGCTTGTTGAGCGCTTCGAGGTAAGCTTCCCGATCATCCACTTCTTGTGTATTGGTGGTGGAGAAAGCGGAGGGCATCACGCACCTGCCTTCAGACCGGCGATGAGCAAGTCTGCGTAGCTGATTGCTTCGCGAACCACTTCGTCAGGAGCATTGGTCGGAGAACCGTAAGCGATTGCATATCCCTGGATTAGAGCGGCCAAAGCTTGGCTTGCATAATGCTCTCGCTTCGTAAGCCCTGTGAACACATCGTTTTCGATTACATTGCCACGACCGTCCAATTTCTTAGGGAGGATCAGCGGCGATGCTGGGCCGGTATCATCAATTCTGCGATCTGCGGTCATTTCCTGCCCCTTTATATCTCGGGTTACTCTGACAAAGCCGGTGGGTTGGTGGGATTGCGGAGGTCTTGACCAAATCCGGGGCCAATGAAGTCTATGGCCCTCTGCGTATCTCCGCTAAGCATGATCCGCTCGCCTTTCATGGCGCGCTTGTGGAGATACTGGTATGTCCTGAGCGCTTGCCGAACGACGGCTGTTTTCGACATCTGATGCTCAAGGCAAAGTTGCTCAAGCGCCTGCATCTCTACTGGCGAAAGGTTAAGCGTCATGGTTCCGGCGCTCATCTTATTCTTCCTGCTCTGAGGCTGACGGTGTGGGCCGATAAGCGGAGGGAGCTTCTGGTAAATGCATCCAGTGGGTCGGATTAAGACGATCAGAATCGTCACGATCCCGCCAACCTCCGAAGCTCCAACACCCAACGAGGACATCTCCGAACCAGCCTGTGGATGATAGTAAGATATCGGTGCCATCTCTTGGTGCGGTTTCAATAGGCTGCCACTGCGTCAAGCTAGCGGTTCTGTCGGAAGACGGATCGATTTGTCGGTTTTCAATCGCTCGCTCAAGAACGCGATCTACTTCGTCCAACAGACCATTTTGCGTTCCATGCTTTTGCATATCGCTCATCTTCTTCTCCCGCTGTGCTGTGGTTACTTGGTGGGGGTGGCGGAGGAGGCCTCAAGTGCGAGACGCAACATTTCGGCGCATTCTTTGAACGCTTTGTTGCGTGCGCTCCACGTCGGGCCGAAGCCGTTTCCTTCATCGACAGCATCTTTTTGCTTGCTTTTCAGGATGGCTAGAACGCGCTCCATGCCTCGCTTTTCGTTCTCGCTCTGAGGCGTCAGAGCGGCCCATGCGGTTCGAAACTGTCGGTAGAAGTGGTCGCGCTGCTTAGTAACTTCCTTCAAGGTGTCTCGAAGGTATGTCACCTCGTCTCCCTCATAGAATTCTTCCACGCTTCCAGTTGGACCAAATGGTTCTTTATGACGCGTATTGATCAGAAGCGGATCGGAACCGTGGCGGGCTATATGCCGTTCCTTGGCGATGTCGTCGTAGACAACGTAGCCAATGCCCTCATGCCAATCGCAAATGGGGTTTCCGTCACCGCCGAGTTCTCGCCACTCATCAATGCTGACCTGCCGGAAAGCCCCGCCGTTGATGTGCTGTGCAGTGTAGCCCAAATCAGGAAGGAAGCGCTGAAACCGACTTACAAGTTCACGGATGAAGGTTTCCGAACGCTGGCAGCAAACCTCGCTGTCACTGTCAAAATCCATGCTGCCGAAGGCTGATAGTTCTTTGTCACAAAATTCCAGAGATTCCTTCACCAACTCGGCGTCAGAAATCCCACTTGCGTATTCTGGGTGTTTAAGGACCATTTCCCTATCCATTGTCTGAAGCCCTATGCGGGGCGGCTCAAAATGGCCGATCGTCAAAATACGGGTCGAAATCATCGTCATAGCTGGCATCAATCCAGCCTTCGCCGCCGCACTCGAAACACGGCTCCTCGTCGTGACCGCAGATGCAGTCACCGGGCCAGAAGTCGCAGCGGAAGTATCCAAGTCCACTGCAAGCTGGGCATGGTTTGATTTCTGGATCAGCGCTCATCGCCTTACTCCGCGGCTTCCAGACGACCGATGACGGCGCCGTGGACGATGGGGTTGCGATCAAACCGGGGAAGAACAATCTCGCCGGGACGGGCATGGCGCTTGAACTCAAACACCTCGCCGCCGTAGCGCTGGGCGTCTGCGTCAGCCTCATCAACATCGTCGTACTCAAAGGCGTCATCGCCGTTCGATGTCCACTCCATCCCGTCGCCGTACTGGCAAAGGTAGATGGACCTGCCGCTGCGGGTATGCATTTCGACGTTGAAGCGCGTTACCTGTGGCATTTGCTCATCCTCAGTGGTTGAGATCGAATTGGAGATCCGCCCGGAGACGGATGCGGTCAGTTGTCGAACCAGAAAATCAATCGAGCTTTGTCGCCGTTGCCATCGATGGCTTTCATCGAAGCGAGTATCGCGACCCACTCAGCCGGGGCCTTTCCATCGAAAAGCTCTTTGTACCTCTCGACGCACTGCTCAAGCTCATTGGAGCTAAGCCAACTGTGGCTGTGGTGATCCGGGTTTGTTACGCGCTCCAGAACGTCGTCTTTGAATTCCGGCGTGGAGTAACCATCAGCAACCCAGCGCTCCGCCGAGCCTTTTGATGTCCAGCCATCGCTGTCTGCCCACTCTGGATGATTCTCAGGGACGATCCTCAGCCAATGGTCTTTTTCGACGGCGAAGCTAACCGGGCCTTCCGGCATTCCCTTCGCTTCGAAAAGCTTGATGCCGTCGTAGTCGCGAACACCTGCCATTATGGCAAACATGCGGTAATTGCGGTTGCCGCCGTTTTCTACGAGATCGAACCAGTGCGTTCCGTTTGTTGAGTATTCGACGTAGGCGTGGATATCGCATCCCATGCTGGCTCATCTCCGGTTCTTGTGGTGGCAGCGAGATCGGCGGGTGTGCTTCTTCGTCGCTGCTGATGACTTCTTGTACAGTTAAACTATACATAGCGCAAGTGGGGCTGAGAAAAAAGTTTAGGCGGACTAGACAGTATAGGCGAGCACAGGATATCTCTGTCGCCAGATGACGGGCGACCGGGTGCAATTCCCGAGCTGGTGAAGCCCGAAGCGCGGGGAGCGTAAGTCCTACTGTGCTGCCAGAAAATGAGGACGGATTAGCCGAGAGGCGTCCTGCAAATCGACCGACCGACCTGACGGTTCAAGTCGAGCAAACGCTCTCCCTGCCTTTTGGGATCGATTCGGTCCTGAGGGGTAGGGGGAGCTTTGCTGTCTCCCTCCCTCTCATCAAGTTCAATATCGAAGAAAACCAGATATCTAATGTTTCTCTGGTGAATGGAATCTGTCGAGAATGTCTCCGACAAGAGCAGCTATCTCGTGATTGTTACGCTTATGCATCGCGTTGATGCTAGTTTCCATGACGTGAACGAAATCTTCGCGTTTCAAGGCGCCTGACATCTCAAGAGATTTCACGAGCGCCATCAGCGAGACGACGTGAGCCATATGCACATGGGCAACTAATTCACTCACTTCCTCGCGCTTCATAGCGAACTCCTATCGGAATGGATCCCGGTCTCGTGGCACCAAGCTACGCCGAGGGATGGGCGACCACTTCGCTATAACGATGTCCGTCACCTTGATCTCGGTATCGTCGTCACCGTCGAGTTCTATATCGTCCTGCCAGTTTTCGTTGTCGCTCAATGGGCGCAATACCCAGCGGCCGTCTTTCCAGATCATCTGCTTCGCTGTGTATTCAGCCAGCCCGTGCTGCATCCGCTGGACGATAACCAAATCACCGTGTTCAGGCTGCATGCCGCCGGCGTGCAATTCGACGCAGTGCAGATACTCGCCATTGTCAGCAATCCGGTTGATGCTGTCTCCCGCGACTCGGTAGAGACGTTGGCCGTATCCGGGATATTCCGGGGAAGCTGCGACGGGTTCATATTTGCGTTCATAGCGGAATGACCCTTCGCGCCAGACGCCTGCAGAAACCTCACCGACGACCGGAAGGCCGGCAAGCGGCCTTGATTCCTGCGGCCCCAGATCAGCAAAAGCTTCATCCCCGCCGCGCTCCAGCCAGAAGATACTGACCTTTGTCGCCTTGGCGATTGCCTCAAGCGTCGATCTCCTTGGAACAACATCGCCTTTTTCCCACTGGGCAACGGCTCCGCGCGTCTTCCCGACGGCGTCGGCAAGCTGTTGCTGGGTCATCTTCGCTTTGTCGCGAGCGGTGAAAATTCGCTGATTCAGTTCCATGGCGGCAACATATTCCGTCCCGCTATACAAATCTTCGATAGTCTCACTATCAGGGGTGCTTGACGGAATGTTAGTTAAACTGTACATGTTGCATATTCTCGCTAAACAGGGAGTGCGGAAGTGCAGAAGCTGACTGGAATGGATGCAGTACGAGACAGGATGCCGCTGGCACGCCTGGCGCGCGAACTTGGCATCACCCGCGGCGCTGTAGCGCAGTGGGACAAGGTTCCTGCCGAGCGCCTCGGTGCTGTTAACCGAGTGACGGGCATTCCGCAGGATGTCCTTCGCCCCGATCTGTTCGCGAGTGCGGAGGCAGCTGAGTGATGCTCAAAGTAATCGAAAACGAACAGATGTCGTTCAATTACGACGCAGTGCCGGCTCCGGTAGCAATTCAAGCGCGTGAAGCAGCCGAGCGTATTAAGCTCCGGCTTCGCCGTTCCGCAGAAGACATCATCGAGATTGGTCGTGATCTCAACGCGGTAAAGGCGTCGATTGGCCACGGAAAATTTCTGCCATGGATCGAAGCCGAATTTGGAATGGGGCGAACAACCGCTTGGAAGTTCATGGCGGTGGCAGATGCATATGGAGCAAAAGTTCACCAAGTGAACAAGTTGGACCCGTCTGCCCTCTATGAACTCGCAGCGCCAAAAACACCGATCGAAGTCCGCGAAGAAATCGAGAAGATGATTGAGGCCGGTGAGGTTGTCACCAAAGCTACCGTCGCAAAACTCACCGCTGAGATCGAGTCCGCAAAAAAAGGCCGCGACCTTGCAGACCATGATGCGACTGTCGCGGAGGAAAAGGCAGAGGCGCTTAAGACAGGTCTCGACACTCTCAACAAGTCGATTGACGAGAGAGTTTCTGCTGAGGTCGCCAAGGCGTCTGAAAACATCCGTTCCGGTTATGAAGATGAGATCGAGAGGCTCAAGGCCCAGATTGAAGACCTTCGGAAGCCGAAGAATATCACCACTATTGATAACGAGACCGGCAACATCATCCAGTTCCATCGCGAGCTGTCCGAAGATGAAGCGGTAGAAATAGACGCCTCCGGCGATGAAATGATTGGTGCCGACTTCAATGAGGTCGCTACCGATACCGAGCGGGCTGTTGCCTTCTTTGGTTCTGTTCGCGCCATGGCAAGCGCGAAAGCCGACCCCTCTGCCGTCTACGCTTACATCGTGAAGCGATCCTCCAAAACTCTCATCGCTGAATACATGGGCATGGTCGATGCCGTGATGTCTCAGCTCAAATCTGTGAAGGACATGCACAATGGCTAATCGCATAGTGAGTGAGAAAGAGTTCCGTTCTGCTTTCCGGTCTGAGGCAATCGGCATGGCCGATTTCTCGCAGAAGAAGAACAAGCACGTTTTGGGCATCGGCCCGAGACAGGTGAGCGTCAGCGTTGGCGCCCAGATCGTCAAGGCTTTGATCGACCGATTTGCTGCTGACGGACGCACGCTCGACAAGGACATGGTCCACGTCATGAACCCGAAGGGAGCGAGAGCGTACAGCTCGCTGCAATTCAACCAGATCGGCAAAATGAAACTGGTCCATGGGGCGAATGCCATCGAGACAGTTTGGAAGTCTCTCGGGGATCTCATTCCTGTTGCGCGCAAGGGCGTCACCAATGTCTACGTCTCCAAAAACGGCGCAACGGACATGGAGCTCGCCGCAATGCGCGATCTGCGCACCGGAAAGCTCAATGCCCGCGTTCTTGCGAATGAACAGCTTGTAGAAGCGATCGATGAAGCTCGATCAGTACTCGACGGCCGCAACCTGGGAGAAATGTACGCTGCTTCTTGCACGGAGTATTTCCACACCCTGCCGCTAGAAGCTGCTGAGTAAGCGATATGATGGCCGTTCTCCCCATCAATCATGTTCCTCTCACCAGAGCAAAAGGCGCGTTCAAGCCTTGCCTTTGGTGTGGTGGGGAGACGGCGACCTTTGAAGAAGCGCCAGAAATCAAGCCAGCCAATCATGCCGCTCGCGTTAAGTGCGAAGGCTGCGGTCGCCAGATCGCTTGGGCTTCGGCTCGGCAGGTGCGCAAGGCTGAAAGGCTCGTAGCAGCATGATGGACACATTACTCCAATCCCCCAACCGATTCATCCCCGACCGCAGCGCGATCAACGCAATGCAGGAAGACTGGATTGCCAAGAACGGCGAGCCTCGGAAATTCGAGCGCGGATTCTCCAGCGACTGGGGATTTCTTCAAAACCTCATGGCTCGATACGGCTTCAAGCTGACCTATCACGGTCGATGCCTCTACTCGATGCACAAGGAAGACTTCCGGGGCGTGCCGAAGCGCATCAGCCGGGAAGAACTCATCAGGCATGTTGACGCCGTGCTGATCGAGAATGGCAAGCAGCCTTTCGGATGGAGGAAACCATGACCTCCGCCCGCCTCGAAGCGGCCATACAATCGCACCGCGCTGAATATCGCCCAGCAATCCGCTGTGACGAGTGCGATCACGTCCTGTCGATTGCCGAGCAGATCGAACACTTCTGCGACCGCTGCAAGAAGCGGCCGGTCGAAATTCGTGAGGGGAAGCAATGACTATGATTTTCGACAGGTTTGCCACGATCATTTCTGACTGCTTGGGAGTGCCGCTTGACAGCATAACCATGGCGTCAAACCTCGAAGCGGATTTGGATGCGGACAGCTTGGACAGCATCGAAATCCTTATGGCTGTTGAGGATGAGTTTTCCATCCAGCTTGAGGATGAAGAAGCTGAGAAAGTTGAAACCGTTGCGGACGCCGTTCTCCTCATTGAGAGGGCGCTGGCATGATCGCCTCCATGCACGCTGATCAGCAACAGTTCCTCGTCTATGTGGCATGGTTCTTCTCGGCATTCATCGTGTCGGCGGTGCTGGCGCACCTGGCTTTCTCGGGGCGGAAGTGATGGCAGCTCTCAAGCAATATCCACTCCCGGCACTGGTCACTCATACGACGGACACCCGCGCCGGCTCTGTCTTCAAAGCCTTATGCGCGGTTTATCCGGGTCAAATTTCTGCAGAGCATCTTATGGCAAGAGCGGGTCTGTCTTGGCGGGCCGAACCGATCTGGTCTTTCGTGTCGCTCTGCAACGACTTCATCAAAATCAACGAGGCAATCGAACCTTTCGGCTGGCGGGCTGAACGGTCGGGCGGAACGCCTCGTGACAACTACTGGCTTTCGCCAATCGCGGGTCAGTGAACCTTTCGTTTCAATCATCACCCTGTCGACACCGGATTAATCGCACAGGGAAAATCGAAAATGTCCGAAAATCAGTTGGGAAAATCCGAAATGTCTAGCGTCGATTTTGCGTCAACAGCTTTGCAACGATACGTCGCGCCGAAGGGCAGCGGCCACAATGTCAAGGACAGGATCACTCGCGCGGCAAGGCGTCTCGGATGGTCTGTCTCTCGCACAAAGGATGTTTGGTACGCGGACCCGCGCGTGTCGATCTCTGCCGAAGAACTGCGGGTCATCGAGGAGGCAGCAGGTGTCAAATACGGCCGAGCAGAAGCCAGAACTATCGAAGAGCTCATTTCCAAAGCGGACGCCCTCTTGGCTGGACCTGAGGCGGATTTCTATCGCCCGCTGGTCGATGGCTTCCGCGCATTCATTCGCGCGCTGGATCGCTCCTGAATTGTTCGACTGACCGGCGGCGCTTCGGCGTCTCCGGTTTTTATTTGCCTGAAACCTTCGGAAAAATCCGACGATCGAGAGGAAAATTCAGAATGGCAGCAGCAGTAGGACACAACACCGAAAAGGCTGAACGCGAGCGCCGCGTTCTCTTCGCCTTCTACCACAAGAAGGACCGCGATGTCGCGGCCCAGATCAAGGCTCTGCAGGCCGAGAAGTCATCGAACCGGCAGAACGCCAAGGCTTCCGGCTTCCCGGCGCAGAAGCTCGACCACTACCTCAAATCCTTCAATGCCGAGGATCACCAGAAGCCGGTCGACAAGCTCAAGAGCGAGCGCGAGAACCTTGAATGGCTCGGCTACATCCCGGCGACGTCCGGCGGCGACTTGCTGGCCCAGATCGACCGTGTCGACAATGAGCAGATGATCCAGGCCAAAGGCTTCCATGCTGGTTTGACTGGCCTCGATCGCGTCTCGGGCTACGACGGCGGCTCGGTTGACGACAAGCTCTGGCTCGAATCCTACGACGCCGGCAAGGCCGAATACGACACTGAAATTCCCGACATCATGGCGCGCATCACTGCGGCGCAGTCGAAGGAGGAAGCGCCGGCGACTGGCGATGATCCCTTCGAGCTCGATCAGACGAACTGAGTTCCCCCGGCCAGCAGACCTCCCAAGCGCTGGCCCAACTAACCCGGTGCGAGAATGTAAAGCGGACCCCGCACCGGGTTCTTTCTTCCACGAGGATGGCAATGAACCACATACCTCAGACAAGCCAGTTCTCTTGCCCGTGCTGCGGAAACACCATCGCTACGGCGGCTCCCGTCGACATGGTCAAGGACAAGATTTCCCGCGGGCATAACGAACGCATCTTCTCCCTGCTTGCTTCACGCCTAGGTCGCTTCGTTTCCAAGGATGCGATTGTCGAGCACATCTATGGTGACGACCCCGACGGCGGCCCAGATCGCGCGGACCACGTTGTCTCGGTGCTGGTCAACAAGCTGAAAAACTCCATCGAGCCTTACGGCTGGACGATCAAGAGCATCGGTCGTGGTTCTGGCAACAAGGCGCATTACAGCCTGGCGCCGATCGAGGTGACGCCATGAGGGTTCTCGGTCTCGACGTTTCAAAACACGCTGGCTGGGCTCTTTGGGAAACAAAGAATGCTCTCGCATCGATCCGCTGCGACGTGATGGAATTCCCGGCAAAGGCATCCATCGAATACTGTGCCGATCAGATGGGGCTTAAGGTGACGAAGCTCATCAAGGACGAGAAGCCGGATTTCATCGTTCTCGAAACCGCGCTCAAGATGAGCCCCAAGGGTTCGGCCGCAACGGTATCCTCCTGCATGCTGCACGGCGCGGTCTATGCCACGCTCGGAAATTGGGGGAAGCCATGGGGAACGATCAGTGCGGCTACCTGGCGCAAGATGTTCTTCGGCGCTGGCTACAAGCCGCCACTCGACAATCACGGCAAGAACGACTGGAAGCGCGCCGCTATTGAGCAGTGCGAACTGGAAGGCATCATCTTGCCGGCGAAGAAGGCCACCCGAGACAATGCGGCAGAAGCTGCTGCGCTCGCTGTGTGCTGGCGCGGCGTCGAGATCCATGCGGGCCGGTACCGTCCGGCATTCCAAGACTTCCTGCAGCAGCGCAACGAGCGCGCTCCGTCTGGAGATCTGTTCGCGGGAGTGGGCGCATGACCTCACTTGTCGCGAACAAACACATGCGCCTCTTCTGCAGCCTTCAGGAAGGCATTGCGGGCCTTATCGGGTTCCTCTCGGCCTTCCAGCACAGCAAGGCAAATCATCTTCGCGCGGGTCAGTTTCTCCCCGCTGTCCGTCGGCCATTGGTTCATCAGCGTAAATGCGGCCTCGCTGGTGCTATCAATCGTACGGTACTGGCCGATCTTGCCGGTCTGAAATGTAACCGGCTTGTTCCATCGTTTCGGGTCCATGACGCGATACCTCCCGGTGCGATTCAACTGATTTCCAATCTCGTTGTTCCAGGAGGTGCGCATAGTGGGCAAGCGATCTGATTTCGAGCGTCGGAAAAACGACGCGTACCAGACACCATCGCCAGCAGTCCTTCCGCTCATCCCTCATCTTCGCGGCATCAAGACCTTTGCAGAGCCTTGCTCCGGAGAAGGAAAGCTTGTGAGGGCGCTGGAGAGCTATGGCCTCGTCTGCAATTTCTTCGATGACATCGAGAACGGTTTTGATGCTCTTACTGACGACAGTCTGGAGCTTGCCCGCTTCGATGCTATTATCACTAACCCGCCATGGACGCGCGAAATACTGCACCCAATGATTCTACGCTTCCAGTCAATCGCGCCGACGTGGTTGCTCTTTGACGCCGATTGGGTTCATACGCGCCAAGCTCTGCCGTTCCTCGACCAGTGCAGCCACATCGTCAGCGTTGGACGGGTGAAATGGATCGAGGACTCTAAGTTCACCGGCAAAGACAATGCAGCATGGCACCGTTTCCATAGCCAGCATGTCGGCGGCCCTCGGTTCTTCGCCAGAGAGGCGGTGGCAGCATGAACGCCATGCCACAAGAATTCGCTGCCATACCGGCGAACATCGACGCTGAACAGCAATTGATCGGAGCCTTGCTGATCAACAACGAAGCGCTGGAAGCTCTTCCGAGCTCGTTTGACGATCGGCATTTCTTCGAGCCGTTTCACCAGTCTGTGTTTCGGGAAATAAAGCGCCTTGTGGAATTGGGGAAGAGCGCAAACCCTGTGACGGTGAAGGCGGGCGTTGATACCGGCGCCATGATCGGAGACCTCACAACTTCTCAATATCTGGCGCGCATGGCGTCCGAGGCCGTTTCCATCATCAACGTTCCCGGATTTGCCCAAGCGATCACATTCGATGCCATGCGCCGCGGTCTCATTTCCGTTGGTGAGCAGGCGGGGGAGCTTGGCTTTCAATGCGGCGACGAACTGACGTTCATCGAACAGGCAGACGCTCTTAGAGAACAATTTGAGCGCATCGTGCGCGGTCTGGAATCGGATGATGAACTGACCTTGGCGGATGCGGCCGATCGCGCCCTGAGCGCTACCAACAACGCTTTCCGTGGCAATGGGCATACAGGTGTCGATTATGGCTTCTCGCCTCTGTCGGGCCTGATCGGGCCAGCAATGCCAGGACAGCTTATCGTGATCGGCGGCGGCACCAAGCAGGGCAAGTCAACGCTCATCGAGCAGATCGTCATGGGTGCCGCGATGAACGGCCACCCGGTCTGGGTTTATTCCGGGGAAATGCAGGGTGAAGAGCTTGCCCACCGCGCGCTGTCCCGCATCACCGACATTCAGGCGTGGCGCCAGATACGCGGAAAGGTTTCGGAATCCGAAGTCGAGAAGCTCATGATCGCCAAGACCAACGCCATGACATGGCAGGAGCGGGTAATCATCCGCGACAAACCGATGACGCTGACACAGATAGAGCGATCCGTCACCAACTTCACCGCCCGTCATCCCGGGGGCATGGCTATAGTCGACCATATCGGCCTCGTGGAGCGCGACAAGAGCAACATGCGGCTCACCGATCAGGATTTCGGCCCGCTCGTCACACGCACGCTCAAGATGCTGGCGAACAAGGCCTCGCTACCGATCTTCGCGGCGGCACAGCTAAAGAAGAACACCTTCGCGATCGAGGACCGCACCATCACCCGCAAGACCTTCGAGCAGGCCATCAACCGCCGGCCGAAATATGCGGACATCCTTGGTTCCGTCGAGAAAGACGCCAACCACGTCATCATTCCATTCCGAGCCGAGCCGATCCTGCAGGAGCTTGAGCCGGTCGAAGGCTCCATCAACTACGGAGATTGGGAAGCCGTCATGAGCCAAGTGAAAGACAAGGCAGAAATTATCCTAGCCCTGTCCCGCCATACCCGCTGGCCACAGCGAAAGGAGGTTGGCTGGAACGGCGGCAAGACCATGTTCACCGAACTCAATCCCCACGATCAGGGGAGGATGTTCTGATGGAAGTCCTAGACCTTTTCAGCGCGGCGGCCGGTGGCTGGTCGCTCGGAATGCACAGGGCCGGGTTCAAAACCATTGCGGCCTGCGAAAACGTCGCGTGGCGCCGCGCAATCTATCAGGAGAACAACCCGGATGTCCTTATCTATGACGATGTCTGCACACTCACAGCAGATCGAATTATTCGAGATACCGGACGTTTCCCACCCATCGTCGTCGGAAGCCCCCCGTGCCAGGACATCTCCAGCGCCAACACAAAAGGCAAAGGCGTCGAAGGGGAAAGAAGCGGCCTCTACTTTGAAGCCATCCGCATCATCGGAGAGGGCCGACCTCGTTGGTTCGCTCTTGAAAACAGCTCTAATCTCCGAACTCGGGGAGCTGACGCCGTCCTCGCTGCACTGGAAGCACTCGGCTACACCTGCTGGACGTTCGTGGTACGTGCTGGGGACATCGGAGCCAATCACGAGCGGCCCAGAAGTTGGATCATTGGCTGCGATCCAGAGCAAGTTGCCGACGCCGATGGCTTCAGACGGGATGAAGGATGGAGCCGGGGGTGGTGCGGGTTTGACTTATCCATTTCGAATGATTCTTTCCACGCCGCGGGCCTCAGACATGAAAGCTGGCGGTCACGGAGCGCCAGGACGGACCGGTACAGTGAGACACATGTTGCACGAATCGTACCTACCGACTCCTCGGGCTTCGGAGGCCTACCACGGGCCAGATATGACGTCGCACAGCCCGAACATCAAGGCGCGTCTCCAGAACAACGATCCGAGGTGGCTGGGAGCAATGGCTTTGGCCGAAATTCTTCAGAACCATGGGCTTCGTGGAACGGCGGCATTACCAATCACATACGGCTGGATGATGGGCTTTCCACCTGGCTGGCTGGCACGCGCATTGCAGTCGGCGGTCCGCGCGGGACATCTGCAGCAAGTCTTATCGTTGAAGCGTTCGGTGACGCAGTCGTCCCGCAAATCCCGGAAGCAATAGGGAAAGCCATCTTGCGCACGGAAAGAGCCTTGGCGGCAATTTATGAAAGGGCGTCGGCATGACCAACCAGTACGCGGCATACGTTCAAGAAGTGCCAGGCGGATATAGAGCCATGATCCGGGTATGCCGGGAAGCCAAGCCGAACCCCGTGATGGACAAGGGCGACAAGCCGAAGATCTATCCAACCAGAGCCGCCGCCCTGACAGAACTGCTGTCTCACGTCGTCGGCTTCATGAACGGCCGTCCGATCCGCGGCGAGCATTTCAACGATGAACCAGCCACCAGCACTGCCGACGCCCATTTCAACCTCAAGCCATTCGTCAAAGCCAAGGGCAGCAATAAGCGAACCATTGTCGAGAAGGCACGACGCAAGGGCAAAGAGACCAGCGTGGAAAGGAGGGAAATGGCATGAAGAAGTACGCCACTATCCATTTCGCTTGCAACGATGGCGACGACGGTTCTTTCGCTGGGAAAGTGTGTGCGGCCTCCTACGGGGAGAATGAACTTGAGACGATCGGCATGGGCGACATCAAGTTCACCGCCGGCGAAGACTTCATCCGCATTCATCGTCGGACCTTCAAGGTTATTGGCCGGTCGTATTGGGTTGGCAACTGGTGCTGGGACTCGTTCCGCATGACGCGCAGCGAGGCGAAGAAGCTTTTGGCTTGTCTTCGCAAGAACGGATGGAGGTGTACGCACGGCCGTGTCCACTTCGGCAGATGGATGGATAAGGAACAAGCAGCATGAAGCGACCAAACGTATACCTCGACCTTGACGGCGTCATGGCTGACTTCGACGCTCACTTTCCGGCCCTGTTCGGTGTCGATCACCGTACGATGCTTGATGACGACATGTGGGCGACAATCAATGCCCACCCTTCGTATTTCCGAGACATGCCGCAGTGCCCCGGCGCAAAAGAGTTCTTCGACCGGATATCCTGGCTGAACCCGATCATCCTGACGGCGTGCCCAAAGTCCAATTACGCCCACGTAGCGCGGCAGAAGCGCGAATGGGTGAGGGAACACCTTTCCAGCACCTGCCATATCCTCCCGGTCATGGGTGGGCGCAATAAGCCTCTCTTCATGCACTCGCGTGGTGACATCCTCATCGATGACTTTGAGCGCAATATCAAGGCTTGGCGCGAGGAGGGCGGCTTTGGCATCCTTCACACGGATTTTGCAACGTCTCGCGATATGCTGGAGCGTGAAATGGTGCGGAGCGCCGCAGCATGACCCACCACCGCTCCCTATACACCAAGGAACAGATAGCCGCTGCTGCTGCGCTATGGCGTGACGGCTACACGATGTACGACATGGCGGAAAAGCTCGGCATGACCTGGAGCGCGGTCAAGAACATGACCAGCACGCGCCGCGGCACATTCCCGTACCGCAAGAGGAATACCCGACGCGCAGACCCGATCGTCAAACAGGTGGATGAAGCGCCGGCGCCAGCGCCTCTCAAGGCTGGCTGCGTGGTCAGAACCACATTCACCGGTGCCAAGGTCACTTTGCCGCGTGTCGCGTTCATCGACGGCCCAGAGCCGGAAAGCGAGGCAGCATGAACCAGATGGTGACAATCTCCTATGAGGAGCAGTTGAAAGCGAAAGCCAAGGCTGTCCGTCAACGATTGATGGGCAAGGGGAAGATCGTCAACATTCTGACCGAGGTTCACTCATCCGAGGTTGATGGTGACATCAAACACCTTCCTCCAACAGCATTGATGAGAATGCGAGAGCCGCGAGAGCACGTTAACACCTGGTTTCTCCACCAGCGCGCTATACGAGATGCAGAGCGCGACCCTAATCAGGTTCGGAAGTTCATTAAACTCCGCTGCATCGCCTATGGGATGACATATGAACGGTTCCAGTCCGATAAACGTGACCGGGAAACCTCTATGACCAGCCGGCAGATCATTCTCGACACGGATGCGCAATTCCCCGGTCTGGAAGCAACTCTCCTCGGTCGATTGGCTCGCAAGAACCACACCACGATCCTTTACATGCGAGGCACGGTCAAAAAGGGCTTTGTCTCAAAGTGGAGGAAGCAGCAAGAGGCGAGGGCACAATGAAGCACCACGCCCACCGATGCGACATCTATAAGATTGCCCGTCAGTGTGGCGTGAAGCTCTTTGACGGGCATCTGCATAGCCCAACCAGCCGGAAGCCATTCGAGTGCTACTGCAAGCCCACTGTGAGGGAAATCGGCACGGTGCATGGTGAAGAACACCTGAAGCTCGTCTTCATGCTGATGACCGGCAACAGAAACAATGCGGCCGAGCTGTATTCCGACATGATCAAGGCCGTTTCATCGGTCATAATTCGGAACCCTGATCTGGAAAAGCGTTCAACATTACTGAACGACTTTGATAAAATAGACCTCGGCAGCCTGCGCCGGAAGGCAAGGGCAATGAACTGCGGAATACCGACGAGCCATGTGCTGCGCGTACTCATCGGGATCAAGTTTTTTCAGCCCGTGCAGGGCGATCTAATCGACATGATAGGAGATGCGGCGTGAGCTATCAGGCATGGACATATGAGGCGGTGCGAGATCGGGTCATAGAGGCCGCACAGACGCTTTTGGCATCTCCTGCGGCACTTGGGCCACGGATGAGCCAAGGTGCATTCAGCGAGATGGTATCCGCCGTTATCGCGACTGAATACGACAGGGCACCATCCTATCGGCGGGTCATCTCGGCAGGCGCACTCAGCCGGATGGAACAGACCTGGACGTGGATCAATTCCTACCTCGATGAAGCAGATCGCAAGCTGGTCTACGATTATGGCTTCATCAAAAGCCGGAAAGGTGTTTACCTTGAGCGGTATCTTGAGAAAAACGACATGGTACGCCGAACTTTCGAACGGAAAATTCAGCGGGCTTGTCAACTAATTGCGAACAATCTCAACCGATTGTATTCGGTTCGGTTAACAATGACGCTGGACGACGTGTCGCAAAACGAGGTAGATATCGCGTCAACAACGGTATCGTCCGAAAGTCGCGACCGCAGGGAAACACACTGGATCGCACCGGACGGCAAGCCGCTCATCGATACCGCTCTTCCAGAAAAGAGATACATCGATCACCGGGATATCCGGGCGCGGCATTCTGAACGAAACAGGAGCCTTGGCGCAAAGGTGTAATTCGCCCAACAGGGCAACGGAATGCGAGGCGGCGCTGAAACGCAGAAGCGCATCAAGGTGTGATCGTAGGCCCGGGTCTCGGATGGGCAATTCATCTTGAATTCACCAGCCTAATTCCGATCAAGGGGGCGAGACCTCCTCGGTAGGCAGATGAACGGACGATCAAGCCACGGTAGCGTGGCCGGCATCCAGAAAAGCACGGCGGCCGGGTAGGGTGCAATAGCCATGACACCGACGACGCCCGCGAGCAAGCTTGCACCCGGTTCCTTGAACCAACCAACGCGGCATACATCGGCAAGATAAACGACAACGGCGATATCAGGTCAGCACTGTTTGACGATGAGGGCGAGCCACTCGCGATCGGTCCAGAAATGACGCTTCGCCAGGTCGCAATGACAAACGGCTTCGTGGTCGTATCCAGACATTGACCGTATTCGCCCACAGGAGCCCGCTGATGCGCTGGATCGTCAATCTTGGTCTACTGGCTGCTGTTGTTCTCTTTGCGCTGTGGCGGCCGTCTGACGCAAAGCAGGTCGCATATCTGCCGAGGCTCGATAGACCGGCGGAAGCGGAAGCCATCGCGATCCGACCGAACCGCCCGTGCATCGTGGATCGAGCGCCAGTCGTCATTCAATGGCAGGTGGTCGACCAGAGCGGCAAGCGAAAGACTGCGGGTGAGACGATAATCCGGCGCGGGTGTGTAAGGTAAAGAGGCATCATGCCAGTTCTGAAAAACCCAAGGCACGAGAGGATGGCGCAAGGTCTCGCCAAGGGTCTGTCGGCAGAGAAGGCGCACGTCGAAGCCGGGTTCAAGCAGAACAGGCACAACGCGGCCGCTTTAGCACGTGAGGAACACATTTCAACACGCGTGACCGAACTGCAGTCCAAGGCCGTCAAGAAGGTCGAGATCACCGTAGACAGCCTCGCACAGGAGCTTGAAGAGGCTCGCGCTATTGCCCTAGCCGAGAAGCAGTCGAGCGCGGCTGTGAGCGCCACAATGGGCAAGGCGAAGCTCTTTGGTTTGGGGGTAGAGAAGCGGCACCTTAGTGGGACTCTGCAGGTCATCAACATAACGGCAAAGCAACTGGAAGCGCTGAACGACGATGAACTTGCCGCTCTCGAAACAGCATATCCAGTTCTCCAGAAGCTCGGGCTTATCGCTGCAGGCGATCCGGGCGGAGAGACAGGCGAGGGAAGCGAACAAGAGGATTGAAGAAGAGGCGGCGCAGGCTGGCGTCTCCCTTGCATCCTTCATCCGCGGTGGCTGGCATGTACTGGAGCCGGGTAGGGCATTCGTCCACGGCTGGCACATCGACGCAATATCGGATCATCTGAAGTCGATCACTGATGGCGGGCTAAGCCGCCTCATCATCAACGTTCCGCCCGGCACGATGAAGTCTCTGACCGTCGGTGTGTTCTGGCCGGCGTGGGAGTGGGGGCCGCTGAACAAGCCTTGGCTTCGCACGATTGCGACGGCCTATAAGGAAGGTCTGGCCAAGCGAGACAACATCAAGGCTCGGCGCCTGGTGCAGTCGCAGTGGTTCAGGGATAGGTGGGGTAGCCAGTTCAGCCTCATGCCGGATCAGAACTCGACGCTCAAGTTTGAGAATGATCTGGCTGGGTTCAGAGCGGCCATGTCTTTCCAGTCTCTGACTGGCGAGCGCGGTGACCGGGTGATCATTGATGACCCTCTATCCGTCGACATGGCAAAATCTGACGCTGACAGGATCACAGCAAAGGAAACCTTTCTAGAGGCTGTGCCGTCTCGTCTGAGCGACCCTGAGACTTCGGCTATTGTCATTGTCATGCAGCGCCTGCACGAAGAAGACACGACCGGCGTAGCACTGTCAAAGAACCTTGGGTACGAGCACCTGATGCTCCCCATGGAATTCGAGCCAGAGCGGCGCTGTTACACTGTGGTGAAGCCTTCATTCCATGACGAGAAGCCGCGCTTGGGCCGGTACGACGCTGGAAAGCAGGTCTGGTACTTCGAAGGCGACGACATCCCCGAGAACCGGAGAGAGTATGTCGAAAAGTCGGAACGGAAAGCGGTTTACTCTCAAGATATTCGGACGGAAGAGGGCGAGCTTCTATTCACCAAGCGCTTCTCTCGTGAAGTGGTGGAGCGCGATAAGATATCGCTCGGCTCGGTAGGGCACGCGGGACAAAACCAGCAGCGACCGGCGCCACGCGGTGGTGGCATGTTCAAGCGGGCATACTTCAGCATCGTGAAGGCTATCCCGGCGGGGACGGAGTTTGTCCGAGGCTGGGACTTGGCGGCAACACAAGGCGGAGATGGCGCAAGAACGGCAGGTGTTAAGATCGGTCGCATGCCAGATGGCAGGTTCGTCATCGCCCACTGTGTGGCCGATAGACTTAGCCCTGCTGGAGTCAGGGCGCTGATAAAGAACACAGCTGAGCAAGATGACGCTGCGCATTCTGACGGGTGCAGGGTCTCCCTACCAAAAGACCCAGGGCAGGCAGGTAAGGACCAATCGCAGCAGATGATTGCCATGCTGGCCGGTCACAGCGCCTCCGCTACGCCTGAAAGCGGAGACAAGGTGACCAGAGCAGAGCCGTTCGCTGCACAGGCAGAGGCGGGCAACGTGGTTATGCTCGAAGGTCCGTGGAACGGAGACTACCTCGATGAGGTCGAAGTGTTCCCGGCTGGTAAGCAGAAAGACATCGTGGACGCATCGTCCCGAGCATTCAATGAACTGGTGCAGCCAACGGCGCAGGTCGCCATGTTCCTGACATCACGTCACCGATAAGAGGCACCGATGAACAATGTTGTGACGCTGGCGAACCGAGCAGTGCGCCAGCTGGGCGCTATGTTCCCCGGATTCTTTCCAGGTCAGAAGCACGATTACAACAAGGATTTCGGTTATCCCGACGCCATCACGTTCGATCTGCTCTACCGGATGTACCGCCGCAACGGCATCGCGACGGCAGCAGTAGACAAGACCGCGCTCAAGACATGGCAGGACACGCCATACCTGCTTGAACAGGAGCGTGACGGCTCACAGAAGGGCAAGAGCAAGGAAACGAAGCTTGAGAAGGAAATCCGTCTCAAATTCGCTTCCATGCGCCTGTGGGCCAAGCTGGCTGAGGCGGACCGCAAGTCGATGGTGGGCGGCTACTCAGGGGTTATTCTGAGGCTCCGCGACGGGAAGGGCTTTGACAAACCTGTCGATCGGGTCGGAGGTGGGCTCAAAGGTCTCTATCGCATCGATCCTGTATGGGCTGGACAGTTGAAGGTTTCCGATTGGAATACGGACACGACGTCGGAAACCTATGGCGAGCCGACGATGTACGAGTTCAACGAGGCGAATGTAGCCGACGAGAACCCGAACAAGCGCAGCCTTCGCATTCATCCTGACCGGGTATTGATCTGGTCTGATGATGGCACGGTGAACGGTCGCTCACTGCTGGAGCCGGGTTATAACGATCTGATCGACCTTGAGAAGATCAAGGGCGCAGGCGGTGAGGGGTTCTGGAAGAACGCCAAGAGCGCACCGGTGCTGGAAATGCCGGCCGATGTGCGTATCGCGGAAATGGCCAAGGCGATGGGCGTGACGGTTCAGGACATTGCCGACAAGATGAACGAGCAGGTGGAGGACTTCCAGAAGGGCTTCGACCAGATGCTGATGCTGCAGGGTATGCAGGCGAAGACGCTCGGTGTCACGCTGCCCAGCCCGGAACATTTCTTTGCGGCACCGCTTCAATCGTTCGCAGCCTCTGTAACCATGCCGGTGAAAATACTGGTGGGAATGCAGACAGGGGAGCGCGCCTCGACTGAGGACGCAGACGAATGGAACCAGACCAACATGGCACGCCGGGTGAATATCACACACCCGAACGTCATGGAGTTTGTCACCAGACTGGTGACATGGGGCATCTTGCCGGAGAAGGACTGGTTTCTCGATCAGGCGGATCTTACCGAAAGCTCGATGTCCGAGAAGGTGGACCGCGCCAACAAGATGGCGGACACCAACCAGAAGATGGGCAATCAGACCTACGTCTTCACGGATGACGAAATCCGCGCCGCCGTCGGTTACGAACCGTTGACCGACGCAGAAAAATATCGCGACGAGGCCGACGACGAGACGCAAGCCGCGCTCGGAAAGCCGGCCCCAACACAAGAGGAATAGTCATGGCTCCGCGGAACCAGTTTCCGTCGCGTGGTTCGCTTGACAGCGCCACCGATGCGTTTTCGATCGCGCCCAGCGATACCGTCGACCTTACCGACGTCCCGCGCGCTATCTGGGTGGGAACGGGCGGCAATATCGCCCTGGCAATGGCATCTGGGAATGTGACGCTTATGAACGTCGCTGACGGGACTTTGCTTCCTGTCCGCCCAAGCAGAGTTCGGGCGACCGGCACGACTGCCTCCAATATAGTGGGGCTGCTGTGATGGGTAAAACAGTTCGCATCAACATTCGCTCGGTTGCCAATACAACGGCCATTCGGAAAGAAAAGCGAAACGGCCGTGACGTAGTTATCGTGCCCAGCGCCACGCTGCCGGACAACATCGTGATGAACGGCATCATGTATCCCGCCGACGAGATCGAGAAGAGTTTCGCCGGTCTCGAGCGCACGCCGGCGCCGCTAGGTCACCCGACCATCAACGGCAAGTTTGTTTCCGCGAAAGACCCTGAAGGCATCAATCTCGGCTGGATCGGCGCATGGAATGAGAACCTGCGCCGGGAGAACGGTCGGGTGTTTCTCGACAAGGTGATCGACGTGGAGACGGCAAGTCGCTCGGAAGGCGGTAAGCGTGTCCTGAACGCGATCGAGAAAGGCGAGCCTGTTCATACCTCGACGGGCCTCTTTGCTCTCCTTGAGGCTGCAAACGGCGATGTGCCGTACAAGAATATCGCTCGCGAGATCGAGTTCGACCATGACGCTATCCTTCTTGATGAGGATGGTGCGGCCACGCCTGCTGATGGCGTCGGCATGATGGTCAACTCCAAAGGCGAGCAAGAAGAAATCGAGGTCATCAACTCTGCCGTCGAAGACGCGGATCGTGACCTGGATTGGGCAGTGGAACATCTCGCCCGTGCTCTGGACCGTCGGCAAAAGGCTGGCGTTCTGGATCGAATGAAAGCCGCGATACTGGAAGCCCTAGGCTTTTCCGAGCGGGAATCCTCAACCAATCGAAAGGAAGACGAAATGTCTGTCTCTGATGAGCAGTTCAAGGCGCTTTCCGATGAGGTCAAGACCCTCTCGGAAGGCATGGCCAAGATCGGCGACACGATCGGAAATGCGGTGACGGCGGCATTGAAGCCCGTACTCGACGCACAGGCCGATCTGGTGGCCAACCAGAAAGCCAAGGATGACGCCGAAAAGGCTGAACTGGTCGAGAAGGTCGTGAAGGCGAACCTGCTCACCGAACCCGTTGCCAAGGAACTGACGCTGAATGCGCTCAAGGAACTGGCGTCAAAGGCTGAAGTCGGCAAGGCAACCGGCCTCAACTCGGCATTCAAGGGCAATGGCGATGACAAGCCTGCCTTCAAGCTTCCGAAGGGAGAGTAAACGATGGCTCGCTACAACAAGATCTATGCCGGTCCTGTTTCCGAGGTTCTGCCGCAGGTTCAGGAGCGCATCTGCGCTGCTGCAATCCTCCCTGGCACGGCCCTCGTGGAATCTGGTTCCAGCTTCGCCCAGGCCGGCGCAAACGCTGCCGGCAAAATCTACATCGCGCAGGATAACTACCTCGCGATGAAAGGTGTCGATGACGCAACGCTCGCCAATGACCGTATCGTCGGCATGGAACCGCTCGATGAGCAGTTCTTCAACGTCCGCGTCCCGACCGGCACCAACGTCACCCGCGGGGCCAACCTGACTACCAACGGCTCTGGCAAGTTCGTCCTCGCGACGACTGGTCAGAACGTCAAGATGGTGGCCGAAGAGGCCTACAACAACACGTCTGGCGCAGACCAGCTGGTGCGAGCCCGCAAGGCTCAGCCCGGCACGGTCCAGGCATAAGGAGAAGTCGACATGCGCTACTTTGACGAACAGCTCGTCGCCAACTCCCGACCGCATGCGGAATGGTGGGCTGACGTTTCCATGAACCGTGAGCACTTCCATCAGGTGGAAGAGCATATGGCATCGCTCTCGAATGCCGCCGCTATCCTCCCGCGCGATGCGTGGATCGATATCGACAGCATCACCCGCCGCGTTCTGCGCGACGATGAGGGTGAGGTCTATATGCGCGACCTGATGGCTCTGGCTCGCCCGATCAATATCGGCAAGCTCGTCAGCATGACCCGCGTGGCCTCCGATTCCTCCAACCCGGTCATCCGCTCCATGTCGGGGCAGGTGCCGGTTCCGATGGACAAGGTGGTCTATGCCTTCCGCGGCACGCCGATCCCGATCTTTCAGGACGGTTACGGCCGTGAATGGCGCGAGTGGAATACGCTCCAGTCGGAAAACTTCGACGCCATCGCAGATGACGAAGAAGCGGCAAACGCCAAGATCAAGAAGGATCAGGCCGATTATGTCCTCAACGGCGATACCTCCATCGTCTTCCAGGGCTATTCCGGCACGGGCATCCGCAGCAACCCGCTGGCGAAGGCGATCAACATCGGCGCGTCCGGTGCGAATATCGACCTGACGTCGACTGCCACCACATCGGATGCCATCGACAACTTCTTCACCCAGACGCTGGGTGCGATGCTCGATGCCAATCTGATCACGGGCAAGGTGAACATTTACGTCTCGCCCGAGATCGGTCGCAACCTCGACCGCTCCTACTCCGGCTCGGCCGGCTTCAAGGGCGGCTCGCTGCTGCAGTATCTGCTCACCAATCGTCGCATCAACAAGATCGAAGTTACCTTCAAGCTCTCGGGCAACGAGTTCTTCGGGTTCGTTCCTTCGGCTGAGTTCATCCGCCCGCTGGTCGGCATGGCGGTGAACACCACGGCGATGCCCCGTCTTTACCCGACGGCGAACTATCAGTTCCTCAAGATGGGTGCGATGGGCCTCGAAATCCGGGCCGATTACAACGGCAAGAGCGGCGTCTTCTACAGCACGTCCACCTGATCATGAGCCTCGCCTTCGGGCGGGGCCACCATCATCAACGGCTGTAAGGAGGCCGAACCAATGAAGATTCGTTTGAAAGCGCCGGCTGGTCTCAGCTCCACCGGCATTTACGGCAAAGACGGCAAGGAAATGGAAGTCGGCGCCGTGCTTGACCTGAAGGAAGAGCCGCAGGGCTGGGCTGGTCGTTATGACATCCTCGAAGGCGACGGCGCCGGCGAAGACAAGGCCAAGGACAAGGGCGGCGCGAAGACGGCCATCATCAATCCCGCTGAAGCCAAGGCTCCATTCCAGGCCAAGGACAAGGGCGGCGGCTGGTGGGCCATCTATGACGCCGACGGCAAGGAAGTGAAGTCTCTCCGCAAGGATGACGCGGAAATCTTCAATGCCCTGTCCGACGAAGACAAGGCCGCGCACGTCGCGAACCTGAAAACGGAGTAACGAGACATGGCAGGCTATGGTGATGACGGCGGTTTCACGGCGTGGCTATCCGATAACGGGTATGTTCTCCCCGCCGATGCGCCAGCGCCTGCCGTTCTCCGCAACCGTGGGAGCCAGTACATCGATGCGGTGTATGGCTCTCGGTTTGTCGGTTCCGTTGTAGACGCCACGCAGGAACGCCAATGGCCGCGTGAAGGCGCTATCGTGAATGGCAAGCTTTTGCCTTCCGATGTGGTGCCGATCGCCGTCATAAACGCCTCATATCAGGCGGCATGGCAGGAAGCGACGAACCCCGGCAGCCTCAGCGTGGTCGGCTCGGCGTCAGGCGCTGTTGTGCGTGAAAAGGTCGGGTCGCTTGAGGTTCAGTATGCCAACGCCCAGAGCGACGGCACGGCTACCTCGATCACCCCGTTGATTTCCATTGTCGATGGGATGCTGGCGCCGTTCCTCAAGGACGAAGACTTGCCCTATATCGGTATCTGGTCTGTGGGGTGCTGAATGGCAACCTTCGACTACGCCCGCGCAAGGGCCACGGCTGAAAGGCTGATCGCCAAGTTCGGAATGCCTGGCGCCATCCGCCGCATGGTCAAGACCGGCCCAGACTACGACCCCGAGATCACCGAGACTGATTATCCGTGCACGCTGGTCACGCTGGAATATGACGACGCCAAGTTAGACGGCACGCTGATCCGCAAGACGGACAAGCTGATCTACGTTTCGACTGCTGGGCTTAGCATCGCGCTGGCAGAGAGCGACAAGGTCGTTGCGGCTGGCGAAGTGTACGCCATCGAGAACCTGAAGCCGCTGTCACCGGCCGGTATTGTGGTCTATTACGAGGTTCAGGGCAGGCGATAAGGGTAAGGCGATGACAGAGACGATGATTGAACGAGTGGCTAGGGCAATCTGCGTTGCCTCCGGGCTCGACCCTGACAGGCCGTTCTCATCCTCAAACTACAGCAAGGAAACCGAGCCGCAGGAGTTCGCGTGGCATGAGTATCTGCCAGAGGCTCGTGCGGCTATCAACGCGATGCGCGAGCCTACAGAGGCGATGGAGGATGCAGGTAACTCTGCGACCTACATTTGGATCGATGAAACCTCTGCCGATGTTTGGCCGAGGATGATCGATGCGGCGCTAAAGGAGTGACCAGTGGCTGAAACGATGATCGACAGGGTGGCAAAGGCCATCAAGGCCGAAACTGACAAGTTCGATATGCCGGTCAATCTCTACATCGATCCGGAAGCTGGCGCCCGATTTGAGCGTGAGAACCCCGGCAAAGACCGCTTTCTTGATGCTGAACTTGACGAACTAGAAAGCTACAGGATCATCGCGCGAGCAGCTTTGACAGCCATGAGCGATCCCACTCCACAGATGAAAGAGGCGGCGAACTTTTCGTTCGGCTCCGGCGAAGAATCGTACCAAGACGCCATCAAGGCGGCCCTCAAGGAATAACCATTGAACGACAACGTGCCGCCATCGATCGCAGCCCGCATTCTCGTGCGCGGCGTGATCATCGGCTTCCTTATTGCATGCGCCGCAAGGCTTGGCTGGGCCGCTGGTGGCTGGTTGATGGGATGAGGCATGAAAACAGAGCACAATGGCGCAAAGAATGGCGACAAGCGCGGCAAGCGCCATGAGGTGAAGGCCATCTCGAAGAAAACGCGGCGACAAAACGACAAGGCAGAGATTATGAACCGTTGTCACCGGGCGGTTTGACCGATTAAGTACACCATCATCAAGAGCTAGAGGGCCTAATGGCTTTTCCATCAGAAGTTCAGGCCATCCTCGATGCGATGGAGCCCGAGGTCCGTAAGGCGTTTCTTGACGCCATTGGCCGGATCACCTCGCAAGCACAGTTGCAAACGGTGATCGGCCATGTCCAGAACGGCAACATAGAGGCCGCTATCGCGGCGCTACGCGTCGATCCGGTATTCTTCCAGCCATTGGACCGGGCTCTATCTGACGCCTACTACAGGGGAGGAGTGGCGGCGCTGGCTGCACTCCCGAAGATACCAGACCCTTTTCGGGCGGTTCAGCGGTTTTTGGCTTCAATGGAAGACATGACCGCGCCGGCCTGTGGGCAAGATCACATGTCGCAAACCTCATCACCTCCATTACCGAAGGAGTGAGGCAGGCCGTTCGCGAGACCATCGTGGAAGGCATTTCGCAGAATAGGACGCCGCAGGCCATCGCGCTTGATCTGGTCGGTCGGAAAAGCAAAGTCACTGGCCTTCGCGAGAATGGGTTGATTGGCCTCACACCAGCCCAAGCACAAACGACGCTCAAGATACGCAATGCGCTGCTCACAGGAGACCGTGAGGGGCTTTCTGACTATCTCGGCATGAAGCTGCGCGACAAGCGCTATACGGCTCTCGTTGAGGCTGTGCGGCGGAATGGCTGGGACGCGGCGCTTGAGTCTTACAACAAGCGGCGCACGGTCAAGGTCACAAAGGCCGAATTGATCGCCACGCTGATGGCGGATCACAAGTCTCGCGCCTTGCGCTTTCGTGCTGACCTGATCGCAGAAACAGAGACGCTGACCGCGCTTCGTGCAGGACGGCATGAGGGATACCAGCAACTTCTCGAAAGCGGGACGGTATCTGAAGACCAGATCGAACGGTCGTGGGACGCGACCGGCGATAAGCGCACGCGGCCGGATCATATGGCGATGGAAGGCCAGAAGGTAATCGGTCTGTCGGCGCCATTCGTCGCTCCTGACGGTTCTCGGATGATGTTCCCCGGCGACACCTCGCTTGGAGCGCCGGCAAAGCAGACCATCAGATGCCGTTGCTTTGAACGGATCAGGATAAGGTACATCAGGTAATGGTGAAGCAAACCCTCTCTGCATCGGTCCGGCAGTTCGCCAACATGACCAAGATGCAGATGCGGGACGTGTTTGCCGAGTCCGTGCAGGATGTTGTTGACGCTGCGCAGCTTCCCCGCGCCAAGGGCGGAAGGATACCGGTCGACACCGGAAACCTTCGGAACAGTCTGGCCAGCGGGTTGAATGGCACCATCGGCGCCCCAGATGCCAGCAGTTACGTTGTCACGCTCAGTCAGATGGAAATAGGCGATATCGCGCAGTTCGCGTGGACGGCTCCCTATGCCCGAAGGATCGAGCTTGGGTTCTCCGGGACCGACAGCTTGGGCAGAACGTACGAACAGTCTGGCGCGCACTTCCTGGGCTCGGCTGTGGCGCAGTGGCCGCAGTTCGTGACGGCCAACGCAGCAAGGCTGAAAAAATGAACCAGACGAATATCGAGTTGACCCTCGCAACTGATTTTGTTGCGGCCGCGGGGACGTGGAAGGTCGCAATTCCGAACGTCTCTTTCGATGGGACAAAGCCCTATCTCAGGTTCGAGATTGTGCGTGTGTCCAGTCGAGACGACACCCTCGAAGGGCAAGCGACCATCAACAAAGGCCGGATCGTCGCGACCGTTGTCACCGAGCAGGGCAAGAAGAGCAAAGACGGAAACATGAAGGCCGATGAGATAGCGGTTCACTACCCTATGGGACGGCGCATACCGATAATCGACGGTGAGATAGTCATCATCGCGCCGCCGAACATTCAAGAGGGCTTCCCTCAAGACGCGGATTGGCGAACGCCAGTCATCATCGACTACGAAGCTTCCTAACTCTGAAAGGATAAGGGCATGTCTACTTCTGACATCGGCCACCAGTTGTTCTTCAAAGCTGGTGCGCCAGCGACTTTTGACGAAGCTGGCTATGAGGCGCTGTTCACCACGGGCGCAATCAAGGTCAACGGCATCCAGTCCATCGGCCCGGTCGGCGGCACGAACGCCATCATCGACGTGCCGGATCTGGAAAGCGGCTGGATCATGGGCGCCAAGGGTGCCAAGACCGGATCTGCTACCGCTATCTCCATGCGCGAGATCAAAGGCGATGCAGGCCAGGCGGCTGTGAAGGCGGCGGCCAAGGAAGGCCCGCATAACCTCTATTCGTTCAAGATCGTGGAGCCTGGCGCCAGCGGCGATGTCGAATACATCACGGGCATTTGCCACGACTGGCAGCGCAACGAGCGTTCCACGACCAGTTATGCCGGGTACACGTTCAGCATCCGTGCGAACTATGACAGCGTTGTCGCAGAGGCTCCCTGATGGATTTCACACAGTTCGATAGCCGCAAGGCATCTGAGAAGCCCCGCGCGCTTCACCTGAAGCACCCCGGCACTGGCAAGCTGCTCTATGACGAGGACGACAAGGCGAAGCCCTGCCGGGTTCTTGTTCTCGGCATCGAAGGGGCAACAGGCCAGACGTCCATCCTCGAAAGCCAGCGCGCCCGCATGAAGGAAGATCGATCGGCCGGCGAGCCTGTAACGGTTGAATCCATCCATGCCAATCTCGTGAAGGACTTCGCGCCCCTAGTCGTCGGCTTCGAGAATATCAGCCGCGGCAACAAGGCAGCGAAAGCGCCTGATGACGTTGAGTGGTTCCTGAACCTGCAGGTGGTCAACGGGAACCGGGCGCAGAAATCCTTTGTCGAGCAGGTGAGGGACTTCGCCACCGATCGGGCGGCTATCCTGGGAAACGAGAGCGCCAGCTAGTCTTAGCTGCCCAGCAACTCGGCTGGCTGGCGTCCACGATCACCAATGAGAAGATGAGCCGGGGGCAAAAGTACCTCGTCTCAGGCGTTATTCCGCCGATGCCTGAACTGGAGGCCGGCGATTATCTTCTTGATGCCCTCAAGGAACTCGGCCCGATCCGCTCGAATGGAATGGGTCTTGGAACACCGGACTGGCAAGAGCTGGTGGCCTTCGCGTCAGCAAATGACCTTGCACTCCAGCCTTGGGAGTTTCGACTGATACGAAAGATGGCTTCGGCTTACTTGTCTGGTTTCAACTCGGGCAAAGAGCCTTTGAGCATTCCGCCGATGGAACGCGAAACTGACCGGTGAAAAGGCGGCTCCGGCCGCCTCAACTGTTTTAGGAGACGCAAATTGCCAATAGCAAAAGAGATTTGGATAGAACAGATCAGGCCTACGGAAGAGGCTTCGATTGTGGCGTCATTCGATCTTTATGAGCAGGCGCAAGGCGATCCGGCAGGAGTTGGTAAGCCTTTCGCTATGCCCGTCCAGGGTATCGGCGAAGTCTGGTTTCAGTTCGTCTGCTGCCTCAAAGGCCAAGCCATTTACTCAGCGAGGCTACCAGATCCGGAAGCTGATCAAGCCCAGAGTCCAGAGCCTTCTCAGCTAATTTACCGAGAACTTCTGCGGGGGCCTCTTTGATCTTGGCTATCAACGAGGCTTTGACCGTATCGTTTGCTCCGGATTCCTTCACCTTTTGAATGAGGAGGGCCTTGATGGTTTCCTCGTGAAGCTTAACGGTCACAACGCCAAGGATGGCGGATAGCCCGCCATCATCTGTGATAAAATCAATGCCCTTCGCCGTGATCTGTGGATTGATGACGTGCACCTCGCCATCCATAAATGTTTGCCACTTCGCGGTAATCAGTCCATGTTCGCACAGGTAGTAAAGGTTGTACTTAACCTGCCTTTCATCCCTGTCTTTGAAAGAACTCCGCATATCTGCAGGTTTCGGATATATCTCCGAAAGCTCACGCAAAATCTGCCGTTGAAAGTCACGATCAAGCAACTCCATGCATTACTCCTTTAGCTAGGCGCTAGAAAAGGAGCATGGATGCAATCGGGAGTCGAGTCTTAGTCTAGAAGGCCGTTAGCAATACACCACTTTCGGTTACGCTCTTCTCGTTCTGTAAGGTTCGGGCCGAACGGCTCCTTACAGCGTTCACGCATGATCTGTTCGTCTTTGATTTGCAGTGCTTGAAAACTTTGTTCAGCCTTTTGCCGCTCGGTAAGCGGCTCTTGGCTGATAAGGGCCCAGGCGCCGATGGCGGTCAAAATAGCAGCGCCGCCTAAACCTGCGGCTACCATCCTCATCTTTGTATTCATACTCTCCTCCGGTGCGGCTCAAATTCTGCCCACAAGACAGGTAAAACCGAATGGCTGATTTCGCAACGCTAGTCCTTGCCGCGGATTCCCGTAGCCTTAAGGCTGGCGAAAGGGATCTCGATAGCATCGGGTCGACGGCTGAACGCGCGGAACGCCGCGTGAACAAGGCCACCGACAATATGGTCAAGGGCTTTACTGCTGTGGGTAGGCAGTCAACGTTTGCCGGCCAGCAGATGCGGATGACGTCCATGCAGTTGAGCCAAGTCGCACAGCAGGCTTCTATGACCGGCGATTGGCTGCAAGCTATCGCAATTCAACTTCCTGATTTGGCTTTGGCCCTCGGGCCGGTTGGCATTCTTGCTGGCGCTGCGGCGGGTGCCCTCCTGCCGTTGGTTGCGAATCTAGCGATGACTCAGGAAGAGTCCGCCGATCTTGCTGAAAAAATTAAGGCTCTTGAAGTCGCTACGCAAGCCTACGAAGAGGCGGTCTCGAATGCCTCATTGTCAGCCAAGGATCTGGTTGACCGGTTTGGAGAGCAGGCAGAGGGTGCACAACGCGCATATCAAGCTCTTCGGCAGCTTCGTGAACTTGAATATGGGGACAAGCTACGCCAGGCCAGTGATGCTATCCAATCCAGTCTGCAGGACATTGAGGCGTCTGTGGATCGCTTCCAGACGGCAACACTGAATTTCCTTCCACGAGAGGCCATCATGGCTGCCCAGCAGGAAACTCAGTACCTTGCTCGTGAATTTGGGCTAACAGCAATTCAAGCTCATGAGATCACCAATGCCCTGAACGAACTTGAAAGAGCCAATGGTCCGCGCGAGGTGGCAGACGCAGCTTTGAACCTTTCGAACACGCTTAAGGATGCGGCAGATGAGGGCGCAAAGCTCCCCCCATCTCTTCGAGATGTCCAGAAAGAGGCATTGAGGACCTATCTTGAAGCTTCCCGTTTTGAAAAACTGCTAGGCACTGCCAACGACACTGCCGCTACCTTGGCCGGGACGATGGGTTCAGTCGCCAACGAGGCAAACAGGGCAGCAAATAACATCGCGGCGGCTATCGATGCCCAACGCACTAAGGCCGTTATCGACCAGCTCGGGCCGCTCAATACCCTGAATGCTTTCGAGCGGACTCCTTTCCAAGATGAAATGCAGCTGCAGAACGAGCGGGCAGAGAATACGAAGAGCCAGTATCAGCTTAATGCCGAGCGTGAGGCTCGCAGAGGAAGCCGATCTAGAAGCGCCGCCATCAGTCGTGCAGAGCGCGAGCGGCAAGCCGTCTCGGACCTCATTGACGAACTGAAGGAAGAACTGAGCCTCGTCGGCGCCACAGAGACCGCCAAGCGATCGGCAGCAGCCATTCGACAGGCTGGTGCCGCGGCGACTGATCAGGAGAGGGAAGCGATTGCCAGCCTCATCACCCAGATCGACGCCGAGCAAGAAGCCCGTGATCGACAGATCGACACCATGGATGAATACAAGGATAGCGTCGGGAGCGTTCTCGATGACGTTCGCTCGGCTATGGACGACGGCAAAATCACTTGGGACGAGTGGGCCGATATTGCTCTTAACGCGCTCGATAAGGTGATCAGCCGCATTCAGGACGATCTGCTGGACGCGATGTTTAGCGTGAACAAAGCCTCCAGCGGGGGCGGCGGTGGTGGGTTCCTGAGCAGTCTGTTCGGCGGATTGTTCGGTGGTGGCACTGGCGGATTTGCGAAGCTACCATCGGTCGGTCCTGTTCCTATCGCTCGCCCCAGCTTCGATGGTGGCGGTTACACGGGCTCAGGCTCGCGTAGCGGTGGTCTCGATGGGAAGGGCGGCTTCTGGGCGATGATGCACCCGGATGAAACTGTAATTGACCACACCAAAGGTCAGTCAGCGTCCAGTCAAACTGGTGGCACGTCTGAAGTGCTGGTTAACCTTTCACCAGAGCTTGTGGGTCAAATCCTCGAACAAGCGCAGGGCCAGACGGTCAAGATCGTGGGCCAGAACAACAAAAACCAGCGCAACCTCTATCAGAACGGACAGGCGCAAGATGGCTGATCCTATTTTGCTTCCGGTTATTCCTTGGAGCCAAGTCGATTTCACGCCCGTAAGCCCCGTTTCCGCCAACAGGATGGAGGGCAGACGGACGGAAGTTCAAGCATTCGGGACGCCTTACTGGACAGCGAAGTTTTCCACCGGAACTCTTCTGCCAGCCCAATCGGGTTTGTTTGACGCGTTCATGATGAAGGCCGACGCCAGAGGTACGACGTTTCTGGGATATGACGTATGGCGGCCCCGGCCAATTGCCATGGATACGGGCGCACCTCTATCCGGCACAAAGGCTGGAGGCGGTGCGTTCAATGGTCAGGTCTTCTTTCAGTCGGTAAGCGCAAACACCCTTTATCTCGGCGGTCTACCGGCGGGATTCGTATTCTCTCCCGGCGATTACATTGAGGTTCGGAAAACCGTTCTCATCAGATCGTTGCATCGCATTGTTGAGCCTGCGGTAGCCGATGCAAACGGCTTCGTTGCCGTTCAGATCATGTATGCGCTCGACACCCAGAACTTCCCATCAACGTGCACTGGCCACCTCGAAAAGCCGGCGTGTTTGATGATGATCGATCCCGGCAGTGCGCAGGCTCCAAAGTCGCTGGGAAGCCGAGAAACGTCATTCACCGCAACTGAGGTGTTCCACTCATGAGCCTTGATCCCGTCGTCGCAGCGCAGATCGAGAAGGGCAGGATTGCCCGCCTTGACCTGATCCGCTTCGATCTTCCCGGCAAGACGGTGGGTTATCATCGGGGCGGCCGATCCTATACCTATAACGGCCTCGTCTATCTGCCGAACCGATTTCTCGACATCGGCAGCATGACGTCTGCTGTCGGTACTGCGGTGACCACCCGCACCATCACGTTTTCGGATATCCCGGTGACTGACCCAGACGATGCGGTCGCGCGGATCGAGGAGTTCGACTACCAGAACTCACCGGTCATCATCGCCCATCTTTGCGGCGTACCCAACACGAACGAGGTCTTGGGTATCCTCGCGTCGTCTATCTATGAGATCGACCAGGTGCGTTACAACAAGGGTGCTGTATCGGGTTCTGAGCGCACGCTGACGATGGAAATTGATCTGCAGCCGCCGGGACGCTCGGCGCGCGGCTCCACGGGCGTCAAGCGCTCGATAGCAGAACAGCAGTTCGACAACAGCCCGACAGACACTGGCCTAGAATATGTGGCCACAAACGCCAGCATTCCTGAGGAATGGGGCCAGAGGCAGGGCTGATAGCCAAACATCGGAGAACATCCATGAACCGCAGATCGTTTCTCGCGGCGCTTTGTGCTGCCTCGATTCTTCCGGCGGCCAAACTGATAGCTGACAATCAGGAGGTTATGCCATTCCCGTTCAAGAAGGGGCCACTCATTTGTCAATTCACTGAGTGCGGCGCGCTTTCCGATCTTTCGGCGAAACTCGGCAACGTCGACATCTCGAATGCTTACATTGGCACGCTGGTCGTCAGCCAGTCAAATATCGAGATGGGCTGACCAAATGAACCGATTCCGAATTGTTGAAGCTACGCTCACCGCGGAGCTTGCGAAGCCGTATGCCTATGGCACAGCCGATTGCTTCTTCTTAGGCTGCGCGATGATCGACGCGCTCACTGGTGCTGAGACGGCAAAGAAGTATCTCGGCTCCTACAAGACCCTTGCAGGCGCTCAGAGAGCGCTCAGGAAGCGCAAGCACAAGTCGCTGGTGACATTCTTCGAGGCCGAACTGGATCAAGCTCCCAAGGGTGCTGCTGAAGCAAGGCTGGGTGATCTGGTCATTCTCCGGCTCGCGGATGGCGCCGAACACGTCGGTATTTGCCTCGGTCTTCGATTTGTCACGAAAACACCTGCTGGCCGTGAGGACTACGGCCTCGGGGACGTCGTCGCCGCTTTTCACATCGGATAATCACCAATGATTTTTACAGCTATCGGCACGCTGCTTGCGGGCACGGCGACGATATCGTTATTCGGTGCGACTGTCTCCCTCGCATCGGTCATTGGTGGCGCGCTGGCCTTCGGCACTAGTCTCGCATTCAGTTACCTCAAGCGCCCGAAGAAGCGCACCTACACGGCTGTCCAAGGTGAGACGCAATACGGCGGCGATATCGATGTTCAGGCGCTCTACGGCCACGGCAAGACCAAAGGCCAGCGCACCTATTATGCGAAGTGGGGGCAGGGCAACAAATACAACGCCGAGGTTTTCGTGCTGGCCAACGGCTGGTGCGATGGCCTTTTCGATTACTGCTTCGTCTACGGTGAGCGCCGCGCGCTGATCCAGGTTGGCAACATCGGCGGCGAAGCTGCACATTATCGTGTCGACGGGTTCAGCGACAAGATATCGATCCGGTTCTACGATGGACGTCCCGGCCAGCCGGTTGACGCCAAGCTGGTTGCGGACACGGCGGCTCTCGGCAACACGTGGAAGAGCACGAGCGTCAATGCTGGCCAGTGCTATGTGATTGTCGAGCGACTTTATGACAGCGCGCTATTCGAGAAGGGCAAGCCCGATTTCGAGTTCGTCATGCGTGGTCTGCGCGAGTATGACCCCCGCAAGGATTCGACGGTTGCCGGCGGCTCCGGCCCACAGCGCATCAATGATCCCGCGACGTGGGTGTTCACGCGCAATCCTGCCGTCCATCGCCTGAACTATCAGCTCGGCCTTCGAGCATTGAACTCTGGCCGCACGCTTATTGGTGAGGGCAAGTCGCTCGGGCAACTGGATCTGGCAACTTACTTCGTCGCCATGAACGTGTGCGACACCATCAAAGCCGGCAAGCCGACATATGAATGCGGCCTCTGGGTAACAGGCGCTGACGATCATACGGAAATCCTCAAGGAGTTTGAGGACGCGATGGCTGGCTACGGCCTCAATCGTCGTGGCCTGTCTGGCGTGATCGCAGGTGCGCCGCAAATTCCGGTTCTGGAAATCACCAAGGATGATCTCGATACCGGCCGGTCGAGCGAATACCAGTTCAAGAAGTCGGCTTTCGAGCGCTATAACCATATCTCTGGTCAGTTCCTTTCGATTGTGGACCTCTGGAACCCGCAGAGCCTGAAGCCAGTATATTCGAATGCAGACGTGGCCGCCGATGGGCGCAACAGGCAGACGAGCAATGACTTCCTCCAGGTCACAGATCCTGATATTGCGCAGTACCTTCTGACGATCCGATATCGTCAGAACCGCATGGGCGGCACGGCCACTTTGCCTGTCAGTCTTCGCGTTGGCCTGAAGGTTCAGGAAGGCGAGTGGATCGTCTGGAATGGCCGTACATGGATGATCTCCGAGTGGCTGTGCGATGAGAGCTTCAACATCACGCTGAGGCTTTCCGAGACCAGCGCCGATATCTACGATGACGGCGGCATTGATCCGGGCCCGGTGGTTATTCCACCGACGCCGCCGATCAATCCTTCTATCCTGACGACCGTGCAAGACTTTGCGGTCGAAACGGGCATGATTGAGGGCGCGGAAGGCTTCCAAACGCCGGTTCTCCGGTTCTCCTGGGACCCGCCGCAAGACCCGTCTATCATCGAGGTTATCCTTGAATATCGGATCAGCGGCCAGACGACGATCTATACCGATGTCTGCAAAGACCCGGAGACCGTGAATGAGTTTGGGCGGGTTGAGTATCAGACCTCGAAGGATGTGATCTCGGGTGTTTTCTATAACGCCCGCGCCACAATCCGCACGGTCCCTGACCGGTTCAAAACCTACACGCCGTGGGTAACATCGGCCAATGTCACCGGCAATCAGACGGTGTTCGCAGAGGTTGATCTGTCGAACATCGAAGATGCCCTTGGCTGGCTCCGCAACAGCACAAGAACGGCGCAGGACGCCATTGACGGCCTCATTGCGGGCATGATGGAACTTTCCGTTGTCGCCTACAAGGATACCCGCAATCTCGCCAGAGAACTGTCTGTAGAGCTTGGTGCGGCCCGTGCTGAATATCGCGAGGATATCCAGCTTGCCGTGAACGAGACGATGGCTGTCGCCGGCAAGGTCGAAACACTGACGGCTGCGCTCGGCGGCAACACGGCGTCGATCAATATCGCCTGGGCTGCGGTTGCTGCCCCATCTGGTTATGCTGCTCGATATGGCATCACCGCGGCTGTCAATGACGAGCAGTATCGCTCTGCTTCATTCCTCATGGATGTGCCGTCGAACCCGGCCAGCCCGACGCGCATCATTCTGAAGGCGCAGCAGGTCATTATCGGGAATGATGACGCATCGATCCTCCGTAACCCGTTCACATATCAGGGCAACGTTCTTTATCTGGACGACGTCAGGGTCAACCAGCTATCAGCGCTGTCGGGTGTTCTCGGTAACGTCGATATTTCGAGTGCTTACATCGGCACACTGACTGTGGGAACGTCGAACATCTCACCTGGAGCGATCACCGTAGCGGCCGTGGTGAACGGCGAAAGCTTCACTGTTACCCATGGCGACGGCGCTCCCAATGTACTCCTTATTTGGAAAACCAGAGGGACCATGAGCACAACGGTAGACCCGCCAGGATTGGCCACCGCTACCATGAGGCTCCTGGAGAACGGAAACGTCATCGATGTTGCACACAGTTCGTCGGTTCAGAGTGGCGCTACGGCCTATCTAAACTCGAGTGTCAACTTCCGCCCTCCCTCTGGCCGCACGCAGACGACGTTCAGCATGGATAGCATTGCTGGCCCATCGGGTGCGCTAACAAGCGGTAGTCGCGTTTCCGAAATAACGGCGTTGGTCTTTAAGCGCTAACCTCAAAATGGGTGTAAAATGACAACTGGAAACCAGATGCAGGTTGACGCTTCGTTCATCCTGCAAGAGGCGGAAGTGCGCGAAGCCTTCTTGGTGAATCGCACGCTTCTGCTCTCCCATCAGCTTCTCATGCAGAAGCAGGAAAACAAGATCCTTCTCGACAAGATCAACGGCCTTGAAGCCGATTTACGCCTCGCGCGTGGCGAGGGCGATCCCGTCGATAGCGTTAACGGAGCATCCGATAATGGCTAACACCACATGGTACGGCGACGGCACGGCAACTGTCGCTGTCGGCTCTCGCACTGTGACCGGCACGGATACCGGCTGGCTGACGGAAGTTGCCGGGCTGACGCCGATCAAGGCGGGTGACAAGTACGGCATTCACGTTGGGCGCCCGATCGTCATCGAGCAGATCATCAGCGATACGGAGCTGTTGCTTGCCGATGATTGGCCCGGTCCTGCCCAGACTGATGCTCCGTACAAGATCGAGCTGACGAACCCAACCATCGTTGCCGTCGAAACCATGCGGCGGTTGATGCTCAGCCTGAGTGGCGGCAATCTGTCCAGCATCGCTGAAACCTCTGTTGGTACTGATGACCTGCTAATTGGCATCGGTCCCGGCGTCTTCAGCACGATCAACAAGGCGGCTCTCGTCCAAGGCGTGCAGTATGATGCGTGGGCGGCGAACCTCGCAGATCGTGCGGCCTTCGACGGACAGCCGGCAGGGTATTCAGTTCTGGTTGTTAACGTAGGTGACGGACGAGCCGCACTCTACATCAAGATATCTTCTACGGCTGGAGACTGGAGCGCACCGTCTTATATCACAGGCCCTGTCGGTCCCGCTGGCGTCAACCAGCGCGGCAACTACAGCGCGGGCACGGCCTACGCGATCCGCGATATCGTGCAGTTTGGTGGGTCAACGTGGATCGCCAAGGTAGCGACGACCGGCAACGCGCCACCGACACTCCCGACGACCGAGAACACACAGTGGCTTCTGTTTGCTCGCTCCGGCACTCCCGGTGTTGTGGATCGCGGCACTTACAGCGGCGCGACTGCCTACGAGACAAATGACATCGTTCTCAACAACGGCTCGACGTGGATCGCGCTTCAGCCTACCACGGGCAATGCGCCGCCTGTTTTGCCGACCGAGAGTAATGCCTACTGGCGGCTGCTGGCCCGCAAGGGAACTGATGGCTCGGGTACGGGTGATGTAACCGGCGCTGCGTCTTCGGTCGACGGGCAGTTTGCAGCGGCCAATGGCACTTCCGGTAAAAGCCTCAAGTTCCTAACGACGGCGCAGGCGCGGCAAGCGATTGGCGGTTGGGAGCCGATTGGAAACCCGGTAAGCCTGATCGGCGTAGGGCAGGCGATATGGACTGATCTTTCGCCGTTCGTCTCCCTCATGCTGTCCGTTGAGGGGCGAGCTAATACAGGGGCGACGTCAGGGATATTGCTGGCGCAAGTCAGTACGGATAATGGAGCCAGTTGGGCGGCGGGTGCGAGCGATTACCCATACTTCTCGCTGTCTCAAGAGGATACGTCCGTAAACGGGCAGGCAACTTTGTCTAACCCGTATATGGTTCTAAGCCGCGAGAGTTTAGCGGTCGCAAGTCTATTCATGCTCACATTCAGAATCGGGAATTTCAACAAGGCTTCTGCTTCGATGTTCGAGAGCAAGGCTGCATACGCACGCCTTTCTGGTTCGAACAGGCAAGACCTGAATTCCGGTTACTTCGGCGGAGCAGCAGTGAAGAACGCATTCAGGTTTGCCTGTTCCGGAGGCGCATTCGTCACTGGATCGGCGGAACTTTTTGGCATTAGGGGTTGATCATGAAGAAAGTCGTGAATGGCGAAATGATAGAAATGACGCAGGATGAGATCGATGAACTGCGATCACTTGTAACGCCTGCTTCCCCAACAATTACCGACTATGAGGACGCCGTCCAAGATATGATTGATGCAACGGCGAGGGAGAGAAGCTACAGAAGTGGCGACTCTCTTGCCTCTTTTGCCCTGTCAACAAATGGCAAATGGGCCGCGGAAGCGCAGGCCTTCATCGCGTGGCGAGATAATGTCTGGCGGTATGTTTTCAGCGAGAGAGAAAAGTTCCTCTCAGGTCAGCGACCCCAGCCAACTATCGAGGGGTTCCTATCGGAAATAGCCAGAATCGCGTGGCCTGTTTCATTGTAACTAACGCCGCCCAGTCACCCGCGCCGGGGCTCATCAGACCATGCTTGAACATAGGCCGCCTGACAAAGTTTCTGCAGTGGCTTCTCGATGTAAATGAATGAGACGTGAGATAGCGCGACCATCGCGACCACCCACACGATGAGGGTGATACCGCTTTCAAATATGGACGTGCCGATCCCGAAATAAGAAAGTCCGATCAGGATCGCCACTTGGATAGGGAAATGCCATAGGTACGACGAATACGTTGTGTCGCCGAACCACTTGAGTGGCTTAAGCCGAGCTTGCACTGACGGGCTGAAATCCAGCCATCCAACCAGCAGGACAATTGGCGGGAAAAGGAAAAACTGGACGTTAAAGAACGGCATATGCGGTAGCTTGCCAGCGCCAACGTAGTAAGTGAACGTTGCCAAGCTCAATATCGCAGGCGCGAAGAGGACAATCGGACTGTCTCTGAATTTTACGAGCCAGTAATAGAGGATGCAGCCTGAGAAGAAGAAGAATGCGCAGATATGGAAATTGTTTATCGGAGACTGCTCATTCAGGAGCAGAGACATCGAAACAACGATGAACGCCGACGTCAGCAGTCCAAATGCAAAGATGCGGCGGGCCAGGAGGAAGAAGACAGCGTAGATCGCCAATTCCACCGAGACTGACCAGATCGGGCCGTTGAAGTTGACAGCCTCCGTGAAGCCCCATCCGGCAATGAAGAAGAGGTGCCGCACGAAGTCGGTCCCCGAGTTGCCGGCGACCATCGTGTAATGCCCCAAGAGATTGAAGCTGACCATCTGTAACAGGCCAATCGTAATCAGCGTGATGAAATGAAGCGGGTAGAGGCGCGCGAAACGCGCGGCGATGAAATCTGAGGCTTTCACGCTTTTCCCGCTATACACATGCGAGAACACGAACCCGGAAATAACCCAGAAGCCCCCAACTGCCCAATATCCATATTCGTAAAATGGCATGAGAAGCCAGTAGAGCGGCTGGTCTGTGCGGACGAATGCGGGATTGTTGTTGAAGAAGTGGTTGTAATGCCAGACGAGAATTACGACCGCTGCGAAGGATCGCAGGACATCCATTCCGTAAAAGTGGCGCACTTTCGCGACCGCCGCGTAGTCGGCGGCAGATAGCGGGCGCAGCAAAGAATAATCGGCAGCTAACCCACGCGGCTTTTGAAAATCCACAGCCTCAACGGACATCGACACCCCCTCCGCATCTGAGTTTATTCGAAAAATCAGATGCAACTGCTAATGTCAATTATTTTGCTTTGCTAATGCAATGCTAAGGCGAGAATTTCCGCCTTTACGCGGCCGGTAGCGTAACCCGGCACCAATAACCCACAATCAGGAGAAGCCTCATGTTGAAGGCTGATGTCGCGCGCTCGATTGAGCGAGTTGCGAGCGTGCACGGTATTGACCCGGCGGCGCTGAAGGCTGTTGTCGAGGTCGAGAGCGACGGCGTTGTCTTTGCCGATATCGACGGCAAGGAAATGCCAGTGATCCGCTTCGAAGGCCATTACTTCGACCGGCTGGTGACTGCGTCTCGTCGGGAGGAAACTCGGCGGCTCGGTCTTGCGTCTCCGACTGTCGGCGGCGTGAAGAACCCGGCCTCGCAGAAAGACCGCTGGCAGCTTCTTGGGCGAGCGATGATGATCGACAAGCAGGCCGCACTGGAAAGCACGTCCTTTGGCGTTGGGCAGGTCATGGGGAGCCACTGGAAGGCTCTCGGGTATCCGTCGGTTATCGATCTGTTTGAAGCTGCTCGCAGCGGTGTTGAGGGCCAGGTCGACCTGATGGTTCGGTTCATCAAGGCGAACAACCTTCTGGGCGCTCTGAACCGGAAGGATTGGGCAGGGTTCGCCCGCGGCTATAATGGCCCTGCCTACAAGAAGAACGCCTACGACACGAAGATGGCCGCCGCCTATGAGCGCTATTCGAGGAAAGGACCGGCCGCATCTGGTGCGACGGGTATGCTCCGTATTGGCTCCAAGGGGGCAGGGGTTCGGGAAATCCAGGTGCTGCTTACGCGCGCCGGCTATCCGGTTACAGCCGATGGTGACTTTGGACCGGCGACGGATCGCATTCTCCGACGGTTTCAAGATGAGAACGGGCTTGCCGCCGACGGTGTGGCCGGTCCGCAGACCATGCGTAAGCTGAAAGAGTTTCAGGTCTCGCCGGATGAAAAGCCCGGCAATCTTGGGATCGCTCAGGTTCCAGAGGTCAAGAACGCCGCTCGCAACTTCGGCCCTCTCGCTTTGGTCACCGCAGCCCGTGATCAGATCGCGGAACTCGCCACCTATGTCACCGGCATCAACTCGGATCTGGCGAACACCATCGCGAACGGGATGCTGGCCGTCTCTGGAGCCATTGGCCTCGGCCTTACGATCTGGGGCGTCTACGGCTGGTGGAAGAGCAAGCAGACGGTGGAACAGGCATGATCACAGACAAGATCAGTTTCGCCGTAGGAGCGGCTGCAGGCGCGATTGTGGCCTGTCTGCTGTTCACCACCATCAACGCAGTCTGGTGGCTTCCCAGAGCCAAGGAAGAGGCTCGCATCATCGAGCGTGCGGAACTCGACGCCGCAACCAACAAGGCAATCGGAGAACTCAGGAATGAAGCTGACAAGGCTCGCGTCAATCGTCGCCTGTGCCGTGAGCGTGGCGGCGTGTACCTCAACGCAACAGGTCGCTGCCAGTAAGGAACGGCTAAACCAGTCCGCGAGGTCGATCTTCGGAACGTCTCTGGTGGGCTCTCGTGGAGCGTCTCCCAAGGATCAGGATGCAATTGACGAAACGGTTGCCGGTATTTGCGGCGCCAAGGTGTGGACCGTTGGCGAGTGCGCGCGCCATGATGAATTGACGAGGGCTCGGTAATGACGGGATTGAGCTTGATGACCGGCCTGTCTCTCGTTGGGTCGGGCATGTCGGGGAAGCGTGCCAACGCATTCAGCCCATTCAAAACGAAGCTTGAGGCCGGTCAAGACGTTAATATCTTCGTCAATGGAGACAGCACTGCATGGGCTGATTTTAGCCCTTACTTTCTGTTCCCTAAGATGCTGGGCGACAAGTACAACGCTACCGTCGTTATGCGCCGCTGGGCCGAATATGACGGTGTGGCCGGCACATGGACCGGCCCGAAGGATTATGCTGCCCCCGTAACGCTGCGGTCGGGCACATCCCAGACCATCAACGTGTATCTCGCGGCGATCCCTGAAAAGGTTGCTGGCACGATTTTCGACGGCACCCGCAAGGCCAATGCCATAGACGCCATTCCGACGCCGGATGTTTGCATTACTCATCACGGCCACAACATGTTCTCGTATCCCACCATTGCGGGGTCTACCGGTATTGGCTTCTATTCCAACGGGATCGGCAAATGGCTCGGCCCCATCGGCATGCAGGAGCTGCAATGGCCAGGCGTACCGCAGGTAATCACCGCGCAGAACCCGAAGAAGGACTACAGCGATAATTACAAAACGTACTATGCGGCCAAGTATGCCGCGCAAGTGCATGGCGGTATAACTTTCGTTGACACCTACATGCCGTTTATCCTGCGGGATAACGCTTCAAATCTGTTCCGCGGCGGCGATAATGTCCACCCAAGCGATGCAGAGGCAAATTATGCCGGTGCGCAGTTGCAAGCCGACACCATCATGTCATCGTTCAATGCTGCTGCGCTGAAACCTTTTTCAACTCCGGTCTGGCCGCTGCAATCCGGGGCGAACCTGATCGACAACGGCGATTTCTCCAACTGGTCTGGAGCGCTGCCGGTGGGCTGGACGACTAACGGCACTGGGCTAACCGTAACCAAAGAGACCACTATCAAGTACGGCGCATCGGCTTACTCATGCAGAATCGCCCCCGGCACGGGCGTCTCCGGTCAAACCTCGTATTTGCAGAAATACCTGTCCAGCACTGAAATGGCGCGCATCGCCGGCAAGACCGTTTGCTTTGCCGCCCTCTGCTATTCGGTAAGGCCGCAGGTAAACCCCGCCACTTACTTCTCTGTCAAAAACGCTTTCGGCAATGTCCGCGATTATGTCACGGGGGCCGTCATTGACTGCCAGGACGGCTGGATGTGGTACATTTCAGTCGGCATACCGATCGTCAACGATCCTAACGAGGCGTGGCGATACCTTCGCCTTATCCCGTCGCAGCAGGTTCCAAACCCCGCGACCAGTGATCCTCTTATCGTCCAGCGGGTGCTTATCACGGAAGGGTTGCCTCCTAGGGGCGTGATTGCGTGATAACGACAAACCTCTGTATTCGTTTTTGTCTATAATTATATCGCCAATACTTTAGGAGATTTGATTATGGATAGACCAACGCTACGGGCGATCGAAGATCACCTGATTGCTGCTCTTCGGTTGGCTGAAAAGGCAGACATCGGACTGGTAATATACTTGATAAATGTGATCCTGATGGACGTACGGGATAGGATATCAGGCAAGATAAAAGAAAACTAACCGGACCATATTCATCGACGCATCGCCCTCGACCTATGGCCGGGGGCTTTTCTTTACTCGCATGCAGGCTGGGATAATGGCAGGAAACCAAGAGATGAGCAGCAACGGCTTCGATCCGATGGCCCAATATGCCCGATTATCCGAGCGGGTAGAGAACCAGGGCAAGGACATTGTCGATCTCCGGTCGAACATGAACACCGGGTTCCAGACGATCAACACCAGCATTTCGCAGTTATCGAATGAGCTTCGGAACTCAAGCAAGACGCAGTGGCCGGTGATCTGGGCTGCCGCCGGCGTTTGCTTTACCGTTCTCGCCACCGGCGGTGCATTCTTCTACAACAGCCTCAGCAAGGGGCAGGATCGGCTTGACCTGATCGTGGCGAAAAATGCCGAGACATCACAGACGGCAATCACCGCTGTTGTCGACAAGATGGTCACGCAGAAGGAAATGGAGTGGCGCACTGCTCGCGGCGCAGAGGACAGAGCCAGAATGGAAACCTCCATTAAAGAGGTCCGCGAAGCGCTTCAGAAGCAGATAGATGAGCAAAAGGCCAACTCCGCATCGGTCTACACGCCCCGTGATATTCTTCTGGATAATCGGGAGAGAATTGACCGGTTGGAGCGTCAACGGCTGTCACCGGGGGGCTGACGTGTCTTTGAACATATCCCAATAAGGATAATGTTCAGCGCACCACCAGTGCGGCTTTTCCACCTTTGACTTGCTGTAGCCAAGGCCGCCCCAAACCTTGCAGCCTGGATGCTCGCAATAGTGCTCCTCGATCACCCCGTCGCCGGCCTTATTGGTCTGGTCGCTCATATCAAGTCTCCTGATCCGATCTCTGCACCACGCGGATCCCATGCCGAATCCTGATAATCCGGTTGGTGGTGCGCTTTAGAACATCATAGGCCGCCAGCGCCACCGAAACATTGTTGGCTCCAGCCAGCCGGTTATACCGGCAACCGTCGTCATCGACCTCTTCCAGCGAATAATTGAACTGGTCGTCAAAGAACGGCGTCTCGTCTGGCAAAGGCAGATTGGCCAGATAATCCTCTGTCCCCACCTCACAGAAGAATCGGCTCTCCGGGCCATAGACCCATGCCGCGGTCTTGCGATCCTCTATCTTCCCTCGCGCCTGATAACACACCTGCCACCGTCCGCCGGCGCAGACCAGCATTTCACCGCTGATGGGCTTTCTCGATATTGGAAGCTGTATTCTGATTCTTGGCGGGTACTTTTCACGCACGGGCTTTCCCTCCGGTGACAGAGTTTCGTTTTCCCTTGATATCTTGATGCGCGCCGCCCAGCGCTGGTGCTGATTATGGGATAGGCGGGGAGGGAGTCAACAAAAAGAGAACGCTATCGGAACTCTCTATTCCCTCACCTCTATTCTGGTGAGGGGTTGATGCAATATTTGATTGGAAAATCAAAGGCTTAAAAAGTGAGTGGCGACCCCTGCAGGACTCGAACCTGCGACCTACTGCTTAGAAGGCAGTTGCTCTATCCAGTTGAGCTAAGGGGCCATCATGCCGGGCAATCGATACTCCGGCAAAAACTTTGATCTTGGTGTTTCAGTGCGTCCAGGGCTGGGTGCGGTTGAAACGGAAATTGTCGGTGTAGGAAACCACCTTGCGGGTCGCTTCCTTCGGCTGGATGACGCGGTATTCGATGCCCTTGCGCTGGGCATAGGCTTCGGCCTGTTCCTGCGTCTCGAATGTCAGCTTGAGTTGCTGCTTCATGTCGGAACTGGAGGTGTAGCCCATGATCGGATCGATCTTGCGCGGAACTTCGGCGTCGAATTCCAGAACCCAGACATTGGTCTTCGCCTTGCCGGATTGCATGGCGGTTTTTGCAGGGCGGTAAATCTTCGCAGACATGTCGAAACTGCTCCGGTTGGACAGTGGGGCACAACACCCCGAATTATTCATCACGTACCTGAATAGAATAACCAAATCGTGTCAGGAACGTTGAATTTGAAATGGACTGACTTCAGGTGAGAGTCAAGACGATTATCCCCTTGCAGCCCGATCGCACTCCGCCGTTTCGGCGTCATGTTTTGCCCATCGGGGCCGCGGTTGAACAAAGATGAATTTCCCTGTTGCGGACTGCGGGTGAACCGTGTATTCCCCAGCCATCGCCTCGGCGGAGTGTAGCGCAGTCTGGTAGCGCATCTGGTTTGGGACCAGAGGGTCGGGAGTTCGAATCTCTCCACTCCGACCATTTTAAAGCAAAACATCAGCTTTCCGGCGTAACCCTATCCTAAAGATGACAATTTATTCTGCTGACGGACCGGCCAGTGTGCTCTCGGCCGTGCCGATCGTCATGACATTGCCACGCCAAGCGACCGCGCTGCCGATCCAGCTGCGGGCCCAGACGAGGGGCATGATCATATCCCTGCTGATCATGGCCGGCAGCGTGTAGAGCGAAACCGGCCAGCGGTTGAGGGCGGCAAGCGCGAGTTCCGGCACGTACATGAGGGCGAGGACGGCAAAGGCGGTTGCGGTAAGGTTCACGTCCATCATCGCAGCGGCGGCGAGCGCGAAGAGAAGCGGGGGAAGCGTGCCGGTCAGGATTTCCGGCGCGAAATATTGCGGGAAGGTCACGCGTCGCAGCCGCGCCCAGCGGGTCTGGCGCGACCAGATTTCACCGGCATGGCGCTGGCCGAGCGGTTGCTCGAACGGGGCGGAGACCAGATGCACCCTGCGGCCGGCGCTTCGCACCAGCTTCGTCGAGGCGGCGTCTTCGGCGATTTCGGCGGCGAGTGCACGAATGCCGCCATTGTCCTCCAGGAACGGCTTGTTCCACAACATCGACTTGCCTTGCGCGAAACCCATGCCGATGGCTTCCGCCGCATATTGCCAGCGGCCCTGCGATCCGTTGAGGAAGGCGCATTCCACATGCGCCCAGAAACCCGCAGGCCGTGAACCGAGCGGCGGCGAGCAGACGAGCCCGCTGTCCTTCCGCCAGGCCGACATCATGGTGGCAATATAGGATTTCGGCATCAACACGTTCGAATCGGCGAGAATCACCCATTCATGCCGGGCGGCGCGCCAGCCCTTCACGCAATTGTTCAGCTTTGGATTGGCGCTGATGCGGTCGTCACCGATGAGCAATTGTGTGGAAACCGAGGGAAAGGCGGCTTCAGCTTTGCGGACTTCCTCGATCACGGGATCGAATTCATCAGCGACGCAGAACAGCAGCTCGTAGTCGGGCCAGTTGAGCTGAAAGGCGCGCGATAGTGTCAGCGGCGTGAAGTTTTCCACGCCGCGCAGCGGCACGACAAGCGAGACAGGCGGTTTTTTCCGGACAAGATCGTTTTCCGCATCTCGTCTTGTCAGTCGCCAGCCGGCCAGAACGATGCCGAGAAGATTGAAGGCGAGGAGCAGGATTGCGCAAAGGGCAAAAACGGTTTCCATGCTGGCCAGTTCCACTCCCAAGCTTTCGGCGGTCCACCCGCCAATCGATTCCATGGAATTCGTCTCTGCCGATTATAACGTTTGCGTGACAGTTACATGTCATGATCGGACAGGCAGGGAGATCGAGCGGCGCATGAGAGGCGTCACGACGGCTGCGCTCAAAAGAAAAGCCCTCCGCATAGAAGGGCCCAATCGTCATGATGGTCGATGAATTTTAGTGGACGTTCAGGATATGGGCATGACTGCTTGCGACGAGAAACGATTCCCGTGCTTTCTCGATGTCGCATCTGCCGGCGATGGCATCGAGGCAGTTCCTGCGCGCTTCCTCATATTCCGGCCCATGTTCCTCGGGCCAGCGGTACATCAGCATATCAAGCGCCACCAGCGGGCTGTAGATTTCCACGGCCGCCGAAAGCGGCAGATGGATCGCCACCGGTTTCATCCACGCGGCGTGGTGACACGGCTCTGTTCTGTGAATCAGCATGTCATTTTCCTCCCTGTTTTACCTGGCTTGAAAGCCTCTCACACTCCCATGCGCGAAATGCCCGCCTCACGAAATGGTTCCCGATCACCTAAAATGTGATCGATCAGGGGGTTCCAATTTTCCAAGATGAATGGAAGATGAACAAATAGATGAACCGGAGATGAACAAAACCACCGCTACGGCGTTGGTATGTTCATAAGAAGGAGAACACATATGTTTAATTTGTCAGGCATTCAGGAAAGCTTCTTCGGAGACCGCATGGCTGGCGTATGCGAGGCGATCACCTCGGCTCTGGCCTTCGAATCAGGGCTCGAAAAGTCGCGCATTTCCGCAAGTGTCGAAAATGATGTGATTTATCTGGAAGGTACGGCCGATTCGGTCGAGGCGATCGATATCGCCATCAATCTTGCCGCTTCCATTTCCAATTGCCGGATTCTGAGCCATATCGAGCCGGTTTACTGAATATTGTGCCAGCCGGGCGAAACCTCGTCCGGCTCATTCAGACGCAATAACGCGGCAATGTCATTTCCGGTTGCCGATTTGCGCGCTGCGGACCATATCGCCGGGCTTGATGCCAGAACGTTTCGCGGCGCCGCCATTCAGCTCAAGCACAAATTTTACGGGTCCGCGGGAGCTGATGATCGCTTCCGAATGCGGAACGGCGTTTTCGTGAATATGGGTGATTCGGCCATCGCTGCCGATGAACAGCATATCGAGCGGAATGAGGGTGTTGCGCATCCACATGGCGACAGCGCGCGCCTCACCGAAATCGAACAACATGCCGTTTTCAGACGGCATGGATTTACGGAACATCAGACCCTGCGCGCGCTGGGCATCGTCCAGCGCCAGTTCGGCAACGAAGTCGTGCGTTTTCCCGGAAGCGGTTTCAATGGTGAGCGGCTCTGACGTGAAGGCCTGGCGTTCCTGAGTCTGCGCGGCACCGGCCAGCGTGAAAAAAAGAAGCGCCATAACGGCGCTTTTCACCATATGGCGCAGGGCGGACATCAATGCGACATCCCGATGGCAAGCGGGTTGTCGGGATGGATTTCCGCCGCCATCAGGCCCTTGTCGCCATCGCCGAAGCGCACCAGAACCACCTGACCGGGACGAAGCTCCGTCAGGCCGAAACGGCGCAGCGTTTCCATATGCACGAAAATATCTTCCGTTCCTTCGCCACGCGTCAGGAAGCCGAAACCCTTGGTGCGGTTGAACCACTTGACGATGGCGCGCTCAAGCCCGCTCGACGGCGTCACCTGCACATGGGTGCGCACCGGGGGCAGCTGCGAGGGGTGAACGGCGGTCGACTGATCCATGGAGAGAATGCGGAAAGCCTGGAAACCGCGATCGCGCCGCTGGATGAGGGCGACGATGCGCGTGCCTTCGAGGATAGTCTGGTAACCGTCGCGGCGCAGGCAGGAGACGTGCAGCAGCACATCCTGCGTGCCGTTGTCAGGCACGATGAAGCCGAAACCCTTGGCGACATCGAACCACTTCACGACGCCGGTAATCTCGGTCAGGTCCACGGCATCGCCCGAAAGGTCCTCGACATCGACTATCGTTTTCGATGACATCCTATCAGCCATATCCTGCCAACCCCTCGATTACGCGCCATACACCGGTCAACTGATTCCTGTGCGCCAGATTAACATCTTGGTAACGGTTTCACGCAAGCCCTAGTTTTTGATTTACGCAGCTGCTTTTATGTCGCCGTCCTTGTCCGGGGCTTGCCATCACGCGTTTAACGGCTTCGGACCCGTGTAATGGAGAGGAATAAAATGCGGTATCTGCACACGATGGTTCGCGTCAAAGACCTTGGCGAATCACTTAAATTCTATGTCGACCTGCTCGGTCTTACGGAAATACGCCGAATCGAGAACGAAAAAGGCCGCTTCACTCTGGTGTTTCTTGCGGCGCGCGACGACATTGCTGCGGCGAAGGAAAACAAGGCGCCGTGCCTGGAGCTCACCTATAACTGGGACACCGAGGATTATACCGGCGGCCGCAATTTCGGCCATCTGGCATACGAGGTCGACAATATCTACGATTTCTGCGCCCGGCTGCAGCAGAACGGCATCGTCATCAACCGGCCGCCGCGCGACGGACATATGGCCTTCGTGCGTTCGCCTGACGGTATTTCCTTCGAAATTCTGCAGAAGGGCGAAAGCCTCGCACCAGCCGAACCGTGGATATCTATGCAGAATACCGGTTCCTGGTAGGGATTTTCCGGTGAGTAGCGGCGTTTTCGGGTGCTCTTGCCTTGTCCTGAGGGGATGAGGCATAGTCCGCGAATCGAAACGGCCAGTCCCGTTTTGGGGAAGCACACGATTCCGTTCCCGTGCTGCTGTTGGAAATGCAAGATACGGAGGCCAGCCATGAAAACTGTCGAAAGCGCGAAAAGACGCCTTGTCCGTCCGCGTCTTGTCGTCGCGGTTTCGCTGCTTGGGCTTTCCGGCTGTGTTTCAGCGGTGACCGACGACGAGATGGCCGCCGCTACCAAGAAGCCGGAAATTGCCGCACAACAGAAGCCGCAAACCGCCGCTTCCGCCGCCGCCGGCGCGCAACCGGGACACTATGTGGATCCCGCCGTGGCATCGGCGGCCGGCGCGGCTGCGCCTGCCCAGACGCCGGGCGGCCCGGCGCAGGCTTATGGCGCCGCCGCCGATATTGGCGGATTGACGACGCAGCCCACGGCGATTTCCGCCGGGACGACAAGCATTTATTCCACTGTGGCGCCCGCCGGTGCTGCAGGTGCACCCGGCACGGCCGCCGCCACGGGCGCCCCCTCTCACAAAATCATTCCCGCGGTCAGCAGCGTCTATTCGGCGCCCATGCAGGCGGCGCAACCGCAGCCTCAGCCGGTATCAGCGCCGGTTCAGGTCCCGCCAGCCGGACAGGTGCCGGCGGAACAGCATAGCGAAAACCGTCAGCCGGTTCCTGTGCCCGCGCCGCAGTCCGCCTCGGAACAGCTCGCGGCTGTCGCGGCGCAGCCGGCCGTGGACGCTGCCAAAATGGTGGGCGAGGCGCAGGGAGGTGACGGTAAGGGCGTGACGCTTGCGGCATTTTTCGCCGGCGCGGCCAAGAAGCGCCTGCCCAAGATGATTGAAAGCGGCACGGCGGACAATACGCAGGTCGCATCATTGCCCGGAGCCGCGGACGGGACGATGGGCATTGCGCTTTCCGGCCGCTCTGTCATGTCCGACGAGTTTGACGATGCCCATCTCGATGAAGAGGATGACCAGCCGACAGGCCTGATGAAACTCGCCTCGCTCTCCGGCCTGAGCCGCGTCGCCCCGAACGGGCTTTTCCTGCAGACGGATCGCGTCGAAGTTGGCTGCTTCAAGCCGGAACTGGTGCGGATGATCAAGGATGTGGAGCGCCACTATAACAGCCCGGCGATCGTCACCTCGGGCTATCGTCCTCCAAAGGGCATAAGGCAGGGCTCCAAACACTATACCTGCGATGCCGCCGACATCCAGATCAAGGGCGTCTCCAAATGGGAGCTTGCGACCTATCTGCGTTCCCTGCCGGAGCGCGGCGGTGTGGGCACCTATTGCCACACCGAATCGGTCCATATGGACACGGGTGAGCCAAGAGACTGGAACTGGCGCTGCCGCCGTACCGCTGCGCGCAAGTGATCTCTGGCCGGGTTTGTAGGAATATCAAACCCGATGCTTTCCGAGCCTGAATTTATGCCTGAAGACTGTTCCAAACGTTTTAGAGACGGTCCGGTCGTCCTGGGGAGTTGGTGTTTGAGCCGATAGCCCTGATTGTTGCTACGCGGTGTGGGGCCGGTTGCCTGATTGATGCGCGCAGTGGGTATTCTGAAACCAGGCTTGCAATGGATACAGTCTAAGACTGCAAACGCATCTTTTCCGCTCACATCACAGTCCTGTCACTCGTGGTGATAACTCTTTGCAGAATATCAGAAAATGTAGATTTGAGGTGGTGAGAGCGCAGGGATTCGAACCCTGGACCTACTGATTAAAAGTCAGTTGCTCTACCGGCTGAGCTACGCTCTCCCGTGTCGGGGCTTGGTTGCCCTTCGGAAGTGCGCGGAACATATGTAGAGCGATCCGTTCGGTCAACCCAAAAAAAGCGCTTTCTACAATCAATCCGGTTTTTTTTGTCGCACCCCCGAAAAGGTGATTGGAGAGAGGGGGCGGCTGGGGATAAAACCGGCTGCAGACATGTCGGCCAGACGGGTGAAATCCTTTTGCAGCAATGACATGCATGAAAATGAAGCGTGAGGCGGCGGCGAATCCCAGGAATCGCGGCGGCTTTGCGGGATGCGGAGTTCTTTCTTGTCGATTGCCGATATTTCCCTGTTCAGCGCGCTTCTGGCCGGCGCTCTTTCCTTTCTGTCGCCCTGCGTCCTGCCGCTGGTGCCGCCTTATCTCTGTTATATGGCGGGCGTTTCGGTCGAGCAGTTCAGGACGGAAGATACAGCACCCCGACCGGAGATTCGCAGGGCCGTGCTGTTTTCGGCCTTTTTCTTCACGCTTGGTTTCGCCACTGTTTTCGTGGCGCTTGGAGCAGGGGCCTCGACGATCGGTACGCTCCTTCGTCAGAATCTGGATATTCTCGCCAAGATCGGCGGTTTCATCATCATCCTTATGGGCCTGAATTTCCTCGGTGTCTTCCGCATCGGCCTGTTTTCGCGCGAGGCGCGGTTTCAGGGGGCGGGCAAGCCGGCCACGCTTTCAGGGGCCTATGTGATGGGCCTCGCCTTCGCTTTCGGCTGGACGCCCTGTATCGGTCCGGTGCTGGGCGCGATCCTGGGTGTCGCTGCCGCGCGTGATACGGTTGGTGATGGTGCGGCGCTGCTTGCGGTCTATTCGCTCGGCCTTGCCGTGCCGTTCTGGATCGCGGCTGCGTTCTCCGGTTCCTTCATGCGTTTCCTCGTCCGCTTTCGCCGCCATCTCGGCCTCGTGGAAAAGCTGCTGGGCGTATTGCTGGTGCTGACCGGTCTCGCTTTCATGTCCGGTTTTATCACCAATGTGGCGATCTGGTTCCAGGAGACCTTTCCGATCCTCATGAAAATCGGTTAAGCCTCCCGCCGGAGTTGCTTGCGGGGGAAACATAGTGACGGATATCGTCGGATTGCTTTTGCCGTTTTTCGGCCTGATCTTCATCGGTTATGGTGCGGCGCGCATAACGAAACAGCCGGTCGAGGCGATGGGCTGGCTGAACACCTTCATCATCTATGCGGCGCTGCCGGCGCTGTTTTTCAAGCTGGTGTCGAAAACGCCGGTTGAAGAGCTGGCGCGCATGGATTTCGTCGCTGCCAGCCTTGCCTGCACCTATGGCATTTTCTTGGCTGTGTTCCTGATCGGCCGGTTCGTGCGGAAAAACAGTCTTGCCGAAACCACTATCCAGAGTTTTGCGGCCAGCTACGGCAATATCGGCTATATGGGGCCGGGCCTTGCGCTTCTGGCGCTCGGCGAAAAGGCGGCAGTGCCGGTGGCGCTGATCGTCTGCCTTGAAAACGCCGCCCATTTCATCGTCGCCCCGGCGATGATGGCGGTGGCGGGCGGCGACAAACGCTCTCCGGCAAGGCTTGCGCTGGATGTGGCGCGCAAGGTCATCACCCATCCCTTCATCGTATCCGTCATCGCCGGTTTTCTGGCCGCATCGCTGTCATGGCAGCCGCCGGAGGCGGTGCAGCGGCTGGTGGATTATCTGGCGCAATCGGCAGCACCCTGCGCGCTGTTTGCCATGGGTGTGACGCTGGCGCTTCGGCCAATGAAACGGGTGCCGGTGGAAATCAGCTATATCGTGCCGGCAAAACTGATCCTGCATCCGCTCGCCGTCTGGCTCGTGCTCTCGTCGCTCGGGCGATTTGAGCCGGTGTGGATCTATTCGGCCGTGCTGCTGGCAGCGCTGCCGACCGCGACGAACGTCTTCGTCATCGGCCAGCAATATCACGTCTGGCAGGAGAGGGCGTCTGCGACGATCCTGATTTCGACGGTGCTGTCGGTCTTCACGCTGACCGGCGTGGTGTATTTCATCCAGCCTTTTTGAAGCTGCCGAATAAAAGCGAGGGCAGGGCCTTCAGCCCGCGTCCCGGCTCGATGCCTTCGCGCATGACCATGCTTCGGAGCGTGCCGATTCCCGAGAGGACGTGCAGGCCCGCCGCGCGCGCCATCTGCACCGGCAGCAGGTCGGAAAGCAGCGAACGGTTGAGGAGATCGACGCTGAGCGTGCGGCTATAGACATCCGCACGCCGCCTGCGGTCGAAGCTGCTGCCGGCATCGGCCGCAATCGGGCGGTCGGAGACCGCGCCCAGCAGTTCCGTCAGCGCGATGATGTCGCGCAGGCTGAGGTTCAGCCCCTGCGCGCCGATGGGTGGAAAACCATGAGCAGCCTCGCCGATCAGGGCCACGCGGCCCTTGCCGAAGCGGTGTGCCGTCATGGAAGAGAGCGGCCAGGCCTGCACGCTGTCCTCTACTGTTACCGCGCCCAGCATGGACTGCATGCGCTCCTCGATCCGGAGGCTGAGTGTTTCCAGCGGCAGCGCCGTCAATTCCTCCGCCTGTTGCGGGGTAACGACCCAGACGAGGCTGGATCGGTTCCCGGGCAGGGGAACCTGGGTGAAAGGACCGGTTGGCGTGTGGAATTCCGTCGAGACATTGCCATGCGACCGGCTATGGCCGAAGTTCAAAACAATGGCCGTCTGCGGATAGGACCAGGATTTGACGCCGATGCCGGCTGCATCCCGCACCATCGACTTCCTGCCATCAGCGCCGATGAGGAAATCGGCCGAGAGTGTTTCGCCGTCTGCAAGTGTCACCGATACGCGGTCGTTGCCGATGTCGATCGTCTCGGCCGTGGCGTCGAGGCGGGTAATATTGTGTTCCTGCTCAACCGCTTCGCTGAGAACGCCAAGCAGCGCCTCGTTGGGAATGTTCCAGCCGAAGGCATCGAGCCCGATTTCGGAGGAGCGGAACTGCACGGTTGGCGCGCGTAGAAGCCGGTCGGTGCCGTCAATGATCTGCATGGTGGAAAGGCGTGCGGCTGATGGCGCGATGCGTGACCAGAGGCCGAGACGGTCCATGAAGCGGATGGACTGGTCCATCAGCGCCGTGGTGCGCTGGTCCTTCCTTTCGCTTGAAGGTGCGATGAGCGCCACGTGGCGGCCCGCCCGCGCCAGCGCGATGGCCGCGATCTGGCCCGCAAGTCCCGCACCTGTTATGGCGATATCGAAGTGTCTCATGGTCCTGATCCGTTGTTATTTCCAAAGCATCATAATGGCTTTGCGCGGGTAAATCCACTTCGGCTCCGGAACATCCGGTTGCGAAGATTCGTTGGTTGCCCTGTTATATTAGTCTTAGGATAAGCGGATTGAGCCGGTTGCAAAGCGTGGTGAATGGCCGCATACCGGAATAAGCAGGGCGGATGAAAAACGGGGCGCAGACGCTGACCATGAAAATTTTCAACTACAAGCGTGTTCCCTACGCGGAAATCCGCGCCTTTTCCGTTCATATGCTCACGGCTTCCGGTTCGTTTCTGGCCTTTCTCGGCGTCGTTGCCGCGGCTGAACACCGTTTCGTCGACATGTTCTGGTGGCTGGGGCTTGCGCTTCTGGTCGATGGTATCGACGGACCCATCGCCCGTAAGGTGCGGGTGAAGGAAGTTCTGCCCAACTGGTCCGGCGATACGCTCGACAATATCATCGACTACGTCACCTATGTGCTCTTGCCCGCCTTTGCGCTTTACCAGAGCGGCATGATCGGCGAGCCGCTGTCCTTCGTGGCGGCCGGCATGATCGTGGTGTCCAGCGCCATCTATTATGCCGATATGGGCATGAAGACGGACGAATATTTCTTCTCCGGCTTTCCGGTGGTGTGGAACATGGTGGTGTTCACCCTGTTCGTCATGGATGCCAGCGCAACGACGGCCATGATCGTCGTTACCGTCTCGGTGTTCCTGACATTCCTGCCGATCAATTTCCTGCATCCGGTGCGGGTGAAGCGGTTGCGGCCGCTCAATCTGGCTGTCGTGTTCATCTGGTGCGCGCTTGGCGGTTATGCGCTGCTGACGCACTTTGAAACCCCGAGCTGGGCCGTGATCGGCTTCGTGGTCAGTGGCATCTATCTTTATTGCATCGGTGGAATATTGCAGTTTTTCCCCTCGCTCGGTGCGAAATAAGAAAAAGGTAAAGCCGTTTATTGCTTGTGCAAATCGCATTTAAGCAGCTTCTTTTTCAGTTGTGCGCAGCAGCAAAACCGTTATCAATAAGTCTTGATTGGATGAAATTGCATACGCATTGGCGTCCGATTGGGAACAATGACCGCGATCGTTAGAAACGCCTCGAAGAAGGCATGGATGGTCGGTGAGAGAGGGAACTCGTGACTGGAACTTTGGCGCCGGAGGCCGTGCCTCTCCTGTCCGTTCGCAAGCTGACCAAGCTGTTCGGCAATTTCGCTGCCTGCAACGGCATCGATCTCGATATTGCGCCGGGCGAAATTCATGCGCTTCTGGGTGAAAACGGTGCGGGCAAATCCACGCTCGTCAAGATGCTGTTCGGTGTTCTCGCACCAACCGAGGGTGATATTATCTGGCAGGGCCAGCCGGTTTCCGTGGGCTCGCCAAGCGAGGCCCGCCAACTCGGCATCGGCATGGTCTTCCAGCATTTTTCCCTGTTCGAGGCGCTGACGGTCGCTGAAAACATCGCCCTGTCGCTCGACCCTAAAATTTCATTGAAGGAAATCGCCAGGGAAGCGGAAACGCTGTCGCGGGCCTATGGCCTGCCGCTCGATCCCTATGCGCATGTGGCCGATCTTTCGGTTGGTGAGCGCCAGCGGATCGAGATCGTCCGCGCCTTGCTGCAGAACCCGCGCCTCATCATTCTCGACGAGCCGACCTCGGTGCTGACGCCGCAGGAGGCTGACAAGCTGTTCGAAACGCTGGAGAAGCTGAAGGCCGAAGGCCGTTCGGTGCTTTATATCAGCCACCGTCTGGAAGAGGTGCAGCGCATCTGCGACCGCGCCACTGTTCTGCGTCACGGCAAGGTGACCGGCGCCTGCGATCCGCGCAAGGAAACGCCTGCGTCGCTGGCGCGCATGATGGTCGGCAGCGATGTCGCAAGCGTTTCGCGGCCGACGGGCGAGGCGCTCGGCCAACCGCAGATCGAGGTCATGGGGCTTTCCGTTGCGCCACGCACGCCCTTTGCCGTGGCGTTGAAATCGATTTCCATGCAGGTGCGCGCCGGGGAAGTGCTGGCGATTGCCGGCGTGGCCGGCAACGGGCAGGGCGAGTTGTTCGATGCGCTTTCGGGCGAATATCCGGTCTATAACAACGATGCCATCCATCTGCGCGGCAAGCCCGTCGGTCGCATCGGTATCAATGGTCGTCGTCTGATGGGCGCGGGTTTTGTGCCGGAAGAACGCCACGGCCACGCCGCCGTTCCCGGCATGAGCCTTTCCGACAACCTGCTGCTGGCGCGGGCGCGCTCCGACCGCAAGGCGTTTCTGACCGGCGGTTTCCTGCGCATCGTCAGGGGCTCGGCGATCAAGGCTGCGGCACGGCGCATTTCGGAAACAATGGATGTGCGCAAAAGCGGGGCCGATCCGCTGGCCGGATCGCTTTCCGGCGGCAACCTGCAGAAATTCATCGTCGGGCGCGAGCTTGATCGTCAGCCGACCGTGCTTGTCGTCAACCAGCCGACCTGGGGTGTGGATGCCGGTGCCGCAAGCCGCATTCGTCAGGCGCTTGTCGATCTTGCCAAGGCGGGCTCGGCCGTCATCGTCATCAGCCAGGATCTCGATGAAATCTTCGAGGTTGCCACCAATATCGCGGTCATTTCCGACGGCAAGCTTTCCGAGGCCTATCCGGTGGAAGACATGACGCTTGAAAAGATCGGCCTTTTGATGGGCGGCATTAACGCGTCACATTCGGGAGCCGCCCAGCATGCGCATTGAGCTTGAAAAACGGGCAGGGGTCTCGAAGCTTTTCACCCTTATTTCGCCGCTTCTGGCGCTTGTGCTGACGCTGCTCGTCGGCGCCGTCATGTTCGCCATGCTCGGCAAAAATCCGGCTCATGCGCTTTACGCCTTTTTCGTTGAACCGCTGCTGGAAGTCTGGTCGCTGCACGAGCTTGCGATCAAGGCCGCACCGCTGATCCTGATCGGCGTTGGCCTGTCGATCTGTTATCGCTCCAATAACTGGAACATCGGCGCGGAGGGGCAATTCACCATCGGCGCGATCACCGGTTCCATACTGCCGGTTCTTTATCCCGACTGGCATTCGCCGCTCATCCTGCCGCTGATGATGGTGATGGGCGCCATCGGCGGCGCGCTTTATGCCGGTATTCCGGCGGTGTTGAAGACCAAGTTCAACACCAACGAAATCCTCGTCAGCCTGATGCTGGTCTATGTCGCGCAGCTTTTTCTCGACTGGCTGACGCGCGGCATCTGGCGCGATCCGGGCGGCTACAACTTCCCGCAGACCAAGCCCTTCAACGAAAGCGCCGTCTTGCCGGAAATGCTGGCCTCGGGCCGTGCGCATTGGGGTTTCGTTTTCGCCATCGTCGCGGCAATCGCGCTGTGGTTCATGATGCGCTACATGCTGAAAGGCTTCGAGGTCACCGTGCTTGGGCAATCGGCGCGGGCCGGGCGTTTTGCCGGTTTCTCGTCAAGCCGCATGGTGTGGTTTTCGCTGTTGCTGTCAGGTGCACTGGCAGGGCTTGCGGGCATATCTGAGGCCTCCGGCTCCATCGGCCATCTACAGCCCAGCATTTCGCCGGGCTATGGTTTCACCGCCATCATCGTCGCCTTTCTCGGCCGTCTCAATCCGCTTGGCATCATTCTGTCAGGGCTGGTGCTGGCGCTGACCTATCTCGGCGGCGAGGCGGCGCAGCTTTCGATTGGTGTGTCGGACAAGGTGACGCGTGTGTTTCAGGGGCTGATGCTGTTCTTCGTGCTGTCCTGCGATACGCTGATCTTCTATCGCATCAGGGTCGTCTTCACCGGCAAGGCGCATAACAGCCAAGGAGCGGCATGATGGATATGCTTCAGGCCATTCTCCTCACCGTCATTACTGCCGCCACACCGCTGGTCATCGCCGCCTCCGGCGAGCTGGTGACGGAGCGTTCCGGCGTCCTCAATCTCGGCGTAGAGGGCATGATGATCATGGGCGCGGTCTGCGCTTTTGCCACTGCACATATGACCGGTTCTCCCTATCTCGGCATTCTGGCCGGCATCGCCTCTGGCGCGGTTTTCTCGCTGCTGTTCGGCTTCCTGACACTGACGCTGGTGACCAACCAGGTAGCGACAGGCCTTGCGCTTACCATTCTCGGCCTCGGCGTTTCCGGCATGCTGGGCGAAAGTTTCGTCGGCCTGCCGGGCGTCAAGCTGCAGCCCATCGTCTTTCCGTTGCTGTCGGATATTCCCTTTATCGGCCCCTCGCTGTTCCGGCAGGATCTGATCTTCTACATGTCCATCGCGCTGGTTTTCGGCACTGGCTGGTTTCTGTTCAAAAGCCGCGCGGGCCTGAAAATCCGCGCCATCGGCGACAGTCACGCTTCCGCCCATGCGCTTGGCATCAACGTCATCCGCACGCGTTATCTGGCTGTGATGTTCGGCGGTGCCTGCGCCGGTCTTGCCGGTGCGCAGCTGTCGCTCGTCTATACGCCGCAATGGGTGGAAAACATGTCGGCCGGGCGCGGCTGGATTGCGCTGGCGCTCGTCGTTTTCGCGTCATGGCGTCCATGGCGGGTTCTGGCGGGCGGTTATCTGTTCGGCGCCGTCTCCATCGGGCAATTGCATGCGCAGGCATTCGGCATCGGGGTGCCGTCGCAACTGCTTTCGGCGCTACCTTACCTTGCAACTATTGTCGTGCTGGTCATCATCTCGCATAATCGCCGCACGACCTTGATCAATACACCGGCATCGCTGGGCAAATCCTTCGTGCCGGACAGGTGAAGCATTCTCACGTCTCCAAACCAACAGGGGTAAAAATGAAAAAACTGGTCATCGCACTTGCCGCTTCCATCGCGGCGCTTGGAGGCGTTGTTTCCTCCGCTGAAGCCGCCGACGCCAAGAAGGTCTGCTTCATCTATGTCGGCAGCCGCACCGATGGCGGCTGGACGCAGGCGCATGAAATCGGCCGCGAAGAGCTGCAGAAGCACTTCGGCGACAAGATCGAAACGCCGTTCCTCGAAAGCGTTCCGGAAGGCCCGGATGCCGAACGCGCCATCGAGCGCATGGCACGTTCCGGCTGCGAACTGGTGTTCACCACCTCCTTCGGCTTTATGGATGCGACCGTGAAGGTTGCCCAGAAGTTCCCCAAGGTGAAGTTCGAGCACGCCACCGGCTTCAAGACCGCTGAAAACGTCGCGACCTACAATTCGCGTTTTTATGAAGGCCGTTACATTCAGGGCCAGATCGCCGCGAAGATGTCGAAGAAGGGTGTTGCCGGCTACATCGCGTCCTTCCCGATCCCGGAAGTGGTGATGGGCATCGATGCCTTCGTTCTCGGCGCGCAGTCCGTCAATCCCGAGTTCAAGGTCAAGGTCGTCTGGGCCAATACCTGGTTCGACCCCGGCAAGGAAGCCGATGCCGCCAAGGCGCTGATCGACCAGGGCGTCGATATCCTGACGCAGCACACCGACACGACAGCGCCGATGCAGGTTGCAGCGGAACGCGGCATCAAGGCCTTCGGTCAGGCTTCGGACATGATCAAGGCCGGTCCGGAGACGCAGCTGACCGCGATCAAGGACACTTGGGGCGCATATTACATCAAGCGCACGCAGGCTCTTCTGGACGGCACCTGGAAGTCCGAATCCATCTGGGACGGCCTGAAGGACGGCATCCTGACCATGGCGCCCTACACCAACATGCCTGATGACGTGAAGAAGATGGCCGAGGAAACCGAAGCCAAGATCAAGTCGGGCGAGTTGCATCCTTTCACCGGTCCGGTGAAGAAGCAGGACGGTTCGGAATGGCTGAAGGCTGGCGAGAAGGCTGAAGACAAGGTTCTGCTCGGCCTCAACTTTTACGTTGCCGGCGTGGACGACAAGCTGCCGCAATAATGCGGATCATCTATCCTTATTGAGGCAAGGCCGCACATGTGTCATGTGCGGCCTTGCTTATTTTCATGCGTTTTACTGCATGGATGAAGTTTACCTTTGCTTTTCACGCGACTTGATGTTTTTCACTATAATCTGACTTGAGATACACACGTCTGGCGCGATTTTTTCGAGATCGCCAGCCGAACGGAAGGATATTGCACTTGCAGCGCGGAATGCTCGATGCGGCGATCGGTTTTCGAAAGCTGCGGACAAATCATGCACAGGTCGTTCACAAGCTCGGTCTCGATATCGTCTCCGGCACCTTCAAGACGGGTGACATCCTTCCCGGTGATGCCGAGCTGATGGAGCGTCTGAAAGTGTCGCGCACAGTGCTGCGCGAAGCGATGAAGACGCTCACCGCCAAGGGCATGATTTCACCCAAGGCGCGTATCGGCACCCGGGTGACGGAGCGCGAGAGCTGGAACATGTTCGACAGCGAAGTGCTGCTCTGGCATTTCGAGGCTGGTGTCAGCGATGAGTTTTTGCTGCATCTTTATGATATCCGCCAGGCTTTCGAACCCTATGGCGCGGGCCTTGCCGCCGTCAGGGCAAAGGACACCGATATCACCAAGCTCGCCGCCTATGCCAACGAGATGGGCAACACGGCCTATTCCAAGGAAAAGCGTGCTCTTGCGGATATGAACTTCCATGTGCTCATCACCGAAATGTCGGGCAACCCGTTCATGCGCACCGTCGGTTCGCTGATAAAGGCGGCTCTGGTGGGCATTTTCCGGATGAGCAACCCGGACACCGATCCCAATGAGATTTCCGATGTCTCCGCCTCCCACCTGAGGCTCGTCGAGGCGTTTCGCCTGCGCGATGAGGCCGCGGCGCGCCGTGAAATGGAAAGGCTGATTGAAAACGGCCGCCAGCAGGTGCTGGAATTCACTGCCCGCAATACCCCGCGATAACTCAAACTGCGGGAGCGGGATGCGACCCTCTCCCAATCACGTTTGATGAAAATCGGTGCGGAAATTTGGTGCAGATTTGCATGGTTTCTTAAGTGGGCCGCCGTTATAGCAATTCCGGAATGAAATTACCGATGCGCCCGTTCGTTTGCCGGACGGCGTGAAGTCAAACATATGCCGCCGTCCTGGCCGCCATGCGGCCGGTGACAGGGTGTTGGAGGTCTTATGGAGCGCAGCTCTCTAGCCATTATTCTCGCAGCGGGCGACAGCACGCGCATGAAATCGTCGAAGTCCAAGGTGCTGCATCCGGTCGCCGGGCGTCCGATGATCGCGCATGTGGTGGAGGCGGTGGCTGGATCTGGCGTCGGCACGGTGGCGCTGGTGGTCGGGCGCGATGCCGACAATGTCACCGCGGCCGCAAGCATGAAGGGCATTCAGGTCGAAGCTTTCCTGCAGACGGAACGCAAGGGCACCGGCCACGCGGTTCTTGCCGCACGCGCCGCCCTCGAACGCGGTTTCGATGATCTCATCATTGCCTATGGCGATGTGCCACTTATCACCTCCGCAACGCTCGACCGGGCGCGTGAGGCGATTGCCGCCGGCGCCGATGTCGCTGTCATCGGTTTCCATACCGATCGCCCGACCGGTTACGGCCGGCTTCTGGTCGAGAATGGCGAACTTGTCGCGATCCGCGAGGAAAAAGACGCCACCGATGCGGAGCGCAAGGTCACCTGGTGCAATAGCGGCCTGATGGCCATCAACGGCCGCAATGCGCTCGATCTGCTCGACCGGATCGGCAACAGCAATGTGAAGGGCGAATATTATCTGACTGACGTCGTCGAGATCGCCCGCTCTCTCGGACGCCGCGCCGTCGCCATCGACGCGCCGGAAGCCGAGCTGGTCGGCTGCAACAACCGTGCCGAACTCGCCTTTATCGAGAAGCTCTGGCAGGAGCGTCGCCGCCACGAATTGATGGTGGACGGCGTTTCGATGATTGCCCCCGAAACCGTCTTCCTCTCCTTCGACACCAAGATCGGTCAGGACGTTCTGATCGAGCCGAATGTCGTCATCGGTCCCGGCGTCACGATCGAGCCGGGCGCCGTCATCCACGCCTTCTCGCATCTGGAAGGGGCCCATGTCGCGGAAGGTGCGGCCGTTGGTCCCTATGCGCGGTTGCGTCCGGGCGCAAACCTGCACGCCAATGCCAAGGTGGGTAATTTCTGCGAGGTCAAGAAGGCCGAGATCGGTGAGGGCGCTAAGGTCAACCATCTGACCTATATCGGTGACGCCTTTATCGGTGCAGGCAGCAATATCGGCGCGGGCACCATCACCTGCAATTACGATGGCTACAACAAGGCCGAAACGCGCATTGGTGCGAACAGTTTCATTGGTTCGAACTCGTCGCTGGTCGCTCCTGTCACCATTGGAGAGGGGGCCTATATCGCCTCCGGCAGCGTGATTACCGATGACGTGCCTGATGATGCGCTGGCTTTTGGACGCGCACGTCAGGAAGTGAAACCGGGCCGGGCAACCGTCGTGCGCGAGCGGGCAAAAGCGCTGAAGGAAGCGAAGAAAAAGTCCTCTTGAAAGACGTTACCAAGCGATACCGAAAGTGACCGGCGGCGTAATTGCCGATTTCAGGGAAACGATTAGTAGTTGCGGCGAAGAGATCGCCGTCTGGAGAAATATATGTGCGGAATTGTCGGAATTGTGGGAACCCAGCCCGTTGCTGAACGGCTTGTCGATGCGCTGAAGCGTCTCGAATATCGCGGTTACGATTCGGCGGGTGTCGCCACCATCGACAATGGCGCGATGGACCGCCGCCGTGCGGAAGGCAAGCTGTTCAATCTGGAGAAAAGGCTCTCTGAAGAGCCGCTGCCTGGTGTCGTTGGCATCGCGCACACCCGCTGGGCGACCCACGGCGTTCCGAACGAAACCAACGCCCACCCGCATTTCGTCGATGGCGTTGCCGTCGTCCATAACGGCATCATTGAAAACTTCTCCGAATTGCGCGACGAACTGAGCGCCGAGGGTGCAACCTTCACCACCCAGACCGACACCGAAGTGGTGGCGCAGCTTCTGGCGAAATATACCCGGGAGGGTCTCGGCCATCGCGAGGCGATGCTGAAGATGCTGAACCGCGTGACAGGCGCCTATGCGCTGGTGGTGATGTTCAAGGATGATCCCGGCACGCTGCTTTCGGCGCGCTCCGGCCCGCCGCTTGCCGTCGGTTACGGTAGGGGCGAAATGTTCCTCGGCTCCGACGCCATCGCGCTGTCGCCCTTCACCAACGAAATCACCTATCTGGTGGATGGCGATTGTGCCATCTTGACCCGCCAGGGTGCTGAGATCATCGATTTCTCGGGCAAGCCGGTGAAGCGCGAGCGTCAGATCTCGCAGGCGACGGCCTTCGTGGTCGACAAGGGCAACCATCGCCACTTCATGGAAAAGGAAATCTACGAGCAGCCGGAAGTCATTTCCCACGCGCTCAGCCATTACGTGGATTTCGCCTCCAAGACCGTGAAGCAGGCCGACACGGCCATCGACTTCGCCAAGCTTTCCGGCCTTGCGATTTCCGCCTGCGGCACGGCCTATCTGTCCGGCCTGATCGGCAAATACTGGTTCGAACGTTACGCGCGTCTGCCGGTGGAAATCGATGTCGCCTCGGAATTCCGCTATCGCGAAATCCCGCTTGTTCCCACGCAGGCCGCGCTGTTCATTTCGCAATCGGGGGAAACTGCCGATACGCTGGCGGCCTTGCGTTATTGCCAGCAGGAGGGCCTGAAGATCGGCGCGGTGGTCAATACGCGTGAATCGACCATGGCGCGTGAATCCGATGCGATCTTCCCGATCCTCGCCGGTCCGGAAATCGGCGTGGCCTCCACCAAGGCCTTCACCTGCCAGCTTGCCGTGCTCGCTTCGCTTGCCGTTGCCGCCGGAAAAGCGCGAGGCACCATCACGCCTCAGCAGGAAACCGAGCTGGTTCGCCATCTTACCGAGATGCCGCGCATCATGAGCAAGGTTCTCAACAGCATCCAGCCGCAGATCGAATCGCTGTCACGCGATCTGTCGCGTTTCAAGGACGTGCTTTATCTCGGCCGCGGCACCAGCTTCCCGCTGGCGCTGGAAGGCGCGCTGAAGCTCAAGGAAATCTCCTATATCCACGCCGAAGGTTATGCCGCCGGCGAGCTGAAGCATGGGCCGATCGCGCTGATCGACGAAAATATGCCCGTCATCGTCATCGCGCCGCATGACCGCTTCTTCGAAAAGACCGTTTCGAACATGCAGGAAGTCGCTGCACGCGGCGGCCGCATCATTTTCATCACCGACGAGAAGGGGGCCGCCGCCTCCAAGCTCGACACGATGGCGACGATCACGTTGCCCAATGTCGACGAGCTTATTGCTCCGATGGTTTTCTCGCTGCCGATCCAGCTGCTGGCCTATCACACCGCCGTCTTCATGGGCACGGATGTGGACCAGCCGCGCAATCTGGCGAAATCGGTAACGGTGGAATGATTGTCCGACCGGAACAGCAGGGCGACGAGGAAGCGATTGCTCGCGTTACGGAAGATGCCTTCCGTAACGCCGAGCACAGCAGCGGGACAGAACAGCTGATCGTCGCGCGGCTGCGGAATGCCGGCGCACTGACGGTTTCACTGGTGGCGGAAGACAGCGAAGGCGTCATCGGCCATGTCGGCTTCTCGCCGGTGACGCTGTCGGGCGGCGAGACCGGTTGGTTCTGCCTCGCGCCGCTCTCCGTGACACCGGAAAGGCAGGGAGAAGGTGTCGGTTCGCGGCTGGCGCGTGAAGGGCTTGCCGCACTGGAGCGGCTGAGCGCTGCCGGCTGCGTCGTTGTCGGTGATCCCGCCTATTACGGCCGCTTCGGTTTTCGCCATGTTGAAGGGGTGGGTGCGGAAGGGATTCCTGACGAATATTTCACAGTTCTTCGCTTGCATGGTGGAACTCCATCCGGCATTGTCGGTTTTCATCCGGGTTTCGATGGCGACAACGCTTAATTCCGAACGGTAAATGACCGATATTCCAGTCAAAATTTCATTCGCAGCCCGCCTGCGCAACAGTTTCCTCACGGGCGTTCTGATCCTCGCGCCCGTCACCATCACCATGTGGCTGGTGTGGAGTTTCCTGCAATGGGCGGATAGCTGGGTGAAGCCCTATATTCCGGCCCGTTACGATCCCGAGCAATATTTCGATGTGGCAATCCCCGGTTTCGGCCTGCTGATCGCCGTCATCGGCATCACGCTCATCGGCTTTCTCGGTAATAACCTCATCGGCAAATGGATTTTCGGCGTCGGCGAATCCATCCTTAATCGCATGCCGCTGGTGCGGCCGATCTACAAAAGCATCAAACAGCTGTTCGAATCCGTCCTGAAAGAGCATTCGAACTCCTTCAAGAAGGTCGGCCTGATCGAGTTTCCATCATCAGGCACCTGGGCCATGGTTTTCGTCGCCTCCGAGGCCAAGGGCGAACTTGCTCACCGTTTCAACGAAATGGGCCAGCAGATGGTCGCCGTCTTCCTGCCGCCCACACCGGTGCCGACGGCAGGTTTTCTGCTCTTCGTGCCCAAAAACAAGATCGTGATGCTGGACATGACACCGGAGGATGCGGCGAAACTGCTGATTTCCGGCGGTCTGGTGGCGCCCGATTTCACGCCGCCCAAGATGATCGCGCCGGTTTGAAGGCATTCGCGAGGCGCTAGATTCCTCCCTCCATTCTCACGGAGGGAAGAAAAACCATGCGGTTGACGAACCAATGTGGTTCACCAATAATCACTGTGAACCAAGAAGGGTTGCGATCATGACTGCATTCACGGTGCGTCTGCCTGATGAGGTTGCCGACAAACTCGACCAATTGGCAGAAAAACTAGATCGGTCGCGATCCTATATGGCGGCGCGGGCGATTGAGGACTTTGTTGCACGCGAGGAGTGGCAGCTTGCCGAGATCGAGGCGGGTGTAGCGGAAGCCGATCGCGGCGAGTTCGGGACGCCTGAGGACCTCGCAAACATTGTCGGGAAATATGTGAAATCCACCCGGCCGTCATGAGTGACCGGAGAATTCTCTGGACCTTACGGGCGCTGCGACGGCTCGATGAAATTGGTGCGCATATCGAAAAGGACAACCCGGCTGCAGCAGCCCGTGTGATTTCCCGCATTGTTTCGGCGGCCGACATTGGTGCAGCAGCCGGCAATGGGACGGGTCGGGCGTATCAAGGGAACACGGGAAGCTGTGCTTTCCGACATTTCCTATATCATCGCCTATCGTGTCGGCCAGGATATCGAAATCCTGACGATCATCCATACCTCGCAGCGATGGCCTTCGGCGCTCTAAGCAAATAATCTTTCAGATCAGTCGGTCAATCCTCGTCATCCAGATCATCCACTTCCGTCCCCGCATTGGTCGCGTGGAAAACGGGAACGAAAAGCCGCATATAGACCAGGCGCACGCTCCAGCCTGCCTCCAGCGCCTCGCTCCAGGCCTTCTTGCGGCCGGGCTTCTTGAACGCCTTGCCGATCGCCTTTTTCTCACTCTTCGCAAATGTCTCGGGTTGCAGGATATTCTGCGGCGAGCACAGCGCATAACCCTTGCGGAAGGCGGGTGGTGGGCGGCGGGGGTCGATCATGTTCATGACAGGTCACTTTCAGCCGGCGTGCAGGAAGCGGATCGCTTCGTCCCGGCGGTGCAGGTAGAGCAAGGTGCGCAGCGCATTGCCGCGCGGGGCCGTCAGTTCGGGGTCGCGCTCGATGACGTAGGCCGCGTCCTTGCGGGCGATTTCCAGAAGGTCGGCGTGGGCTTCCAGGCTGGCGATGCGGAATCCCGGCGTGCCGGACTGGCGGGTGCCGAGCAACTCGCCTTCGCCGCGCAGCTTCAAATCCTCTTCCGCGATCAGGAAGCCATCCTCGCTGTCACGCAGGATGGAAAGCCGGGCGCGGCCGTTTTCGCTGAGCGGGCCTTTGTAGAGCAGGATGCAGGTGGAGGCCTCGTCACCGCGCCCCACGCGTCCGCGCAGCTGGTGAAGCTGGGCAAGGCCGAAACGTTCGGCATGTTCGATGACCATGATCGTCGCGTCAGGCACGTCGACGCCAACTTCCACCACGGTCGTCGCTACCAGAAGCCGGGTTTCGCCGCTCTTGAAGGCGAGCATGGCGGCGTCCTTCTCCGGGCCGCTCATGCGGCCATGGATGAGGCCGATATTGGCGCCCAGCATCTGCGAGAGAACTGCGTGCCGCTCCTCCGCCGACATAAGGTCGGATTCTTCCGTTTCTTCCACCAGCGGGCAGATCCAGTAGGCCTTCTTGCCATCCTTCAGCGCGGAACGCAGCCGCTCGACAATGTCGCCGATCCGTTCGGTGGGGATCGTCACCGTCTGGACAGGCTTGCGGCCGGCCGGCTTTTCGGTGAGCTTCGAAACATCCATGTCGCCGAAGGCGGCCAGAACCAGCGTGCGCGGAATGGGCGTGGCAGTCATGACCAGCATATGCGGGGTGATGCCCTTGGCGGTGAGGCGCAGGCGTTGATGAACGCCGAAACGGTGCTGTTCGTCCACCACGGCCAGCACGAGGTTCTTGTAACTCACGCTGTCCTGAAACAACGCATGGGTGCCGATGACGATCTGTGCCTCACCTGATGCGACGCGCTCCTCGATCTCGCGCCGCTCCTTGCCCTTGGTGCGGCCGGTCAGCACTTCGACGGTAATGCCCGCGGCCTGAGCGAGCTTGGAAATGGTGGCGTAGTGCTGCCGGGCGAGGATTTCGGTCGGGGCCATCAGCACCGCCTGTCCGCCGGCCTCCACGGCCGTTGCCATCGCCATCAGCGCCACCAGCGTCTTACCTGCGCCGACATCGCCCTGCAGCAGGCGAAGCATGCGGTCTTCGCCGGCCATGTCAGTCAGAATATCCTTCACCGCAGCGCTCTGGCTCGGTGTCAGCGAGAAGGGCAGTTGCGACAGGATTTTTGCGGCGACATCACCCTTGGCGCGGATCGGCTGGCCCGCCACTTTGCGCAGCCGCTGACGCACCAATGCGAGTGACAGCTGCCCGGCGAGGAATTCGTCATAGGCAAGCCGCCTGCGCGCTGGAGCCTGCGGCTCGATATCGGCGCTGTCACGCGGGTCGTGCAACTCACGGAAGCTCGAAGCGACATCGCCGAAGCCTTGCCGGGTCTTCAGCGTTTCATCGATCCACTCCGGAAAGACCGGCAGCTTCGATAGCCCGCCTTCGATCGCCCGCCGCAGCACCTTGGGGGACAGTCCGGCGGTCATGGGATAAACGGCTTCCACAAGTGGCAGGTTTTCGGCCTCGGAAAGTTTCACCATGAAATCCGGATGCACCATGGAGGCGCGGCCATTGAACCAGTCCACCTTGCCGCTGACGAGAACCTCCTCATCGACGGGCAGCGCCTTGGACAGCCAGTCGCCCTTGGCGCGGAAGAAGGTCAGCGCCAGTTCGCCGGTCTCGTCATGCAGGAAGACGCGATAGGGCGCGGAGCGGTTTCCCGGCGGTGGCGGCTGGTGGCGGTCCACTCGTCCCTGAATGGTGACAATGGCGCCGGGTGCGGCAAGCGCGATGCCGGGGCGGTTGCGGCGGTCGATGACGTTGGACGGCGCGTGGAACAGGAGATCGATCACGCGGGTGTCGTCGGCGTTTTCCCGGCTCAAGAGCTTGGCCAGAAGATCGGCAAGCTTCGGCCCCACACCGGCAAGGGTGGAGACGGAAGCAAACAGCGGATCGAGAATGGCCGGGCGCATGGTCAGCAAAATCGGGGAAGGGCACGGCTTATGCAAGACTTCGCTGGTCACAAAGGCGGGTTATCACCGGCAGTTTTTAGCGGCCGTGGCATTATTTCGATAAAAACCGGTTCCCAAGCGTTCGCCTCCTGTTCTATAGGAGGTCGCAGTCAACATCCTGTTGAATAGCCAACCGAAAGGTGAATGCGATGACTGGACTGGTGCGCACGAGTGCCGACCTCGATCCGAGACGCCGGCGGATTCTTTACCGCTGCTGGCACCGGGGCATTCGCGAGATGGATCTGGTGCTCGGGCAATTTGCGGAAGACAATATTGCCGGGCTTTCCGATGATCAGCTCGATGAGCTTGAGATCATCATGGCGGAAGAGGATAACGACCTCGTCAAGATGGTGACCGGCGCGCTTGCCATACCGGAAAAATTCCAGACACCGCTGTTTGAAAAGATCGCCTCCTACCGTCCCGATTTTGATCTCGTCACCGCCGAAACCCTGAAGGCCTGAAACATGATAGCCGGATTCGATGCAAAGCTGGTGGCGTCGGCAGATACGCCGCTGACCATCGGAAATGTGCCCTCCGGCATGGAAGCCCTGCTTCTGGCCGATATGGCGCGGGCGGGGACATCGGTCGCCTATGTCATGTCGGATGGCCAGCGGGTCGCAGATCTCGAACAGATTCTCGGTTTCGTCGCGCCTGACATTCCGGTCATGACGCTGCCGGCCTGGGACTGCCTTCCCTATGACCGCGTGTCACCGAGCGCCGACACCTCGGCGCGCCGGCTGGCGGCGCTTTCCGGTCTCATCAGCCACGCCAGGAAACCGCATCCGGCCATCGTGCTGGTCACCGTCAACGCCATGCTGCAGAAGATGGCGCCGCGCGACATTATCGAGAGCCTCGGCTTTTCGGCGAAGCCTGGCAACCAGATCCGCATGGACGACATCGCCGCACGGCTGGAGCGCAACGGTTTCGACCGTGTGGCGACGGTGCGCGAAGTCGGTGAATTCGCCGTGCGCGGCGGCATTCTCGATGTCTTCGTGCCGGGCACGGAAGAGCCGGTGCGGCTCGATTTCTTCGGCGACACGCTGGAAAGCATCCGCACCTTCGATCCGGCCAGCCAGCGCACCATCGGCCAGGCGCGCTCGCTCGATCTGAATCCGATGAGCGAAGTGACGCTGACGCCGGATACGATCAGCCGTTTCCGCAAGAATTACCTGTCGCTGTTCGGTGCCGCGACGCGCGACGACGCGCTTTATCAGGCCGTCTCCGAAGGCCGCCGTTATGCCGGCATGGAGCACTGGCTGCCGTTGTTTTACGAGAAGCTGGAAACCGCCTTCGATTATCTCGAGGGTTTCCGCATCGTCACCGATCACACGGCGCGGGAGGCGGCAAAAGAGCGCTCCAAGCTGGTGCTTGATTATTACGATGCGCGCCGCAGCTCCGGCGAAACCAAGGGATCGACGCAGGGCGCGCCCTACAAGCCGGTTTCGCCCGGCCAGCTCTATCTCGACGGCAAGAGTTTCGATGCCGCACTGGCCGCCGTCAATGCGGTGCGTCTGACACCCTTCAACGAGCAGGATAGCGAAGGCCGCCCGGTCGCCACGCTCGACGCCCATGTCGGGCCGCGCTGGGCGCGTCCGCCAACCGAAGGCGAGAGCGAAGAACGGGTCAATGTTTTCGATCTGGCGGTGAAGCATATTGCCGAGCGCCGGGCCAAGGGCTGGAAGGTGCTGATAACAGGCTGGTCGGAAGGTTCGCTCGACCGGCTGCTGCAGGTGCTGAACGAGCACGGGCTTGAGAAGATCAAGCCGGTCGCCTCGTTGAAAGAGGTGGAGAAGCTCGGCAAGGGCGAGGCGGCCTCGGCGGTGCTGAGCCTTGAGGCAGGTTTCGAAACTGGGACGCTCGCGGTAATCGGCGAGCAGGATATTCTCGGCGACCGCATGGTGCGGCGCTCGAAACGCCGCAAGCGCGGTGCGGATTTCATCTCGGAAGTGGCGGGGCTGGACGAAGGCTCGCTGGTCGTCCATGCCGAGCATGGTATCGGCCGCTTTGTCGGCCTGCGGACAATCGAGGCAGCGGGTGCGCCGCGCGCCTGCCTGGAACTGCATTATGCCGACGATGCAAAGCTGTTCTTGCCGGTTGAAAACATCGATCTTCTTTCCCGTTACGGCTCCGATGCGGCGGAAGCCACGCTTGACAAGCTGGGCGGCGGCGCATGGCAGATGCGCAAGGCCAAGCTCAAGAAGCGCCTGCTCGACATGGCCGACGAGCTTATCCGCATCGCGGCCGCGCGCCTGGTGCGGCACGCGCCGGTTCTGGCGGCACCCGATGGGCTTTACGACGAGTTTGCCGCCCGTTTCCCCTATGACGAGACGGAAGACCAGCTGAACGCCATCGAGGCGGTCCGCGAGGATCTGGGTGCAGGCCGGCCGATGGATCGCCTCATCTGCGGCGATGTCGGTTTCGGCAAGACCGAAGTGGCGCTGCGCGCCGCCTTCCTCGCCGCCATGAACGGCGTTCAGGTGGCGGTGGTGGTGCCGACCACTTTGCTCTCTCGCCAGCATTTCCGCACTTTCTCCGAACGTTTCCGCGGCCTGCCGATCCGGGTGCAGCAGGCGTCGCGCCTCGTCGGCTCCAAGGAACTGACGCTGACGAAAAAGGAAGTGGCTGATGGCAAGACCGATATCGTCGTCGGCACCCATGCGCTGCTGGGCGCAGGTATCAACTTCGCCAATCTCGGCCTGCTCATCATCGACGAAGAGCAGCATTTCGGGGTGAAGCACAAGGAGCGGCTGAAGGAACTGAAGAGCGACGTGCATGTGCTGACGCTCTCTGCGACGCCCATTCCGCGCACCCTGCAGCTGGCCATGACGGGCGTGCGCGAACTGTCGCTCATCACCACGCCGCCGGTGGACCGCATGGCGGTGCGCACCTTCATTTCGCCCTTTGATCCGCTTGTCATCCGCGAAACGCTGATGCGTGAGCATTATCGTGGCGGCCAGAGTTTCTATGTTTGCCCGCGGCTTGCCGACCTCGCCGATATCCATGCCTTCCTGCAATCGGATGTGCCGGAGCTGAAGGTGGCGGTGGCGCATGGGCAGATGCCGGCAGGCGAACTCGAAGACATCATGAACGCCTTCTACGACGGCAAGTATGACGTGTTGCTTTCGACCACCATCGTCGAATCCGGCCTCGACGTGCCGACCGCAAATACGCTGATCGTGCACCGCGCCGACATGTTCGGTCTTGCCCAGCTTTACCAGCTGCGTGGTCGTGTCGGTCGTTCAAAGGTGCGTGCCTTTGCGCTCTTCACCCTGCCGGTCAACAAGGTGCTGACGACGATGGCGGAGCGGCGGCTGAAGGTGCTGCAATCGCTCGACACGCTCGGCGCCGGTTTCCAGCTGGCGAGCCACGACCTCGATATTCGCGGCGCGGGCAATCTGCTCGGCGAAGAACAGTCCGGCCATATCAAGGAAGTCGGCTTCGAGCTTTACCAGCAGATGCTGGAAGAGGCGGTTGCCGAAGTGAAGGGCGACGAACAGGTACAGGACAGCGGCTGGTCGCCGCAAATCTCGGTCGGCACCTCCGTTATGATCCCGGAGGATTATGTTCCCGATCTGCATCTGCGCATGGGCCTTTACCGCCGTCTCGGCGAGCTTGCGGATATCAGCGAGATCGACGGTTTTGGCGCGGAAATGATCGATCGTTTCGGCCCCTTGCCGAAAGAGGTTCAGCACCTGCTCAAGATCGTCTACATCAAGTCGCTCTGCCGTATCGCCAATGTCGAAAAGTTGGACGCCGGGCCGAAGGGCGTCGTGGTGCAGTTCCGCAACAAGGAATTCCCCAATCCGGCAGCGCTTGTTGGCTATATCGGCAAGCAGGGCACGATGGCGAAGATCCGGCCGGATCACAGCCTGTTCCTCACCCGCGATCTGCCCACGCCTGAAAAGCGGTTGACGGGTGCGGCGATGGTCATGACGCAGCTTGCGGAACTGGCGCGCTCCTGACCGTGACGCAGGCAGAGTGCGGGCTGTCGTCCATATTACAGCGATGTAACTAAACGGACATGTGCCGGTAGTTTTCGCGGGCGTAATCTGCATTTCATACCCGGTGCGGCGGATCTGTAGATGCCGCCGGGTCATGAAGGAGCAGGACGATGTGGACCAACATCAACAGGTTTGCCACCGCTGGTCTGGTTGCTTTGACAATTGCGGGCACCACAATTGCCACCACCAGCCAGGCGGAAGCGCGCAATAATTTCGGCCGCGGCCTTGCCGCCGGCATTGCCGGCACGATCATTGGCGGAGCGCTGATTGCGGGTGCAAGACACCCGGGTTACGCCTACGCTCCGGCCTATGGCCCGGCTTACGGTCCTCCCGTCTACGCGGCGCCTGTTTATGGCCCGCCGGTCGCGTATGAACCCGTCTATCCGCGCTGCCACGTTGCCTGGCGACAGAACGCTTGGGGCGACATGTATCGGGTCAGGGTTTGCGACTGACAGCTGAGAGCGCCGGCGGCAGGAATATGTCGCCGGTCGTTCCGTATTCTTGTGACCTAAGTCGCGTCTTCCGGTGTGATGCCGACGGCCACGTTCTGATCGGTTGCGGCGATCGAGGCGGGCAGCGGCACTTTTCTCTGCTTCTCGCGGATCAGCGTCAATAGGCCGGAGCCGACGATGAGGGCGATGCCGAAGAGCATCCAGCCATCGATACGGTCGCCGAAAATCAGATAACCGAAAAGGATGGCCCAGAGCATCTGACTATATTGCGTCGGGCCGATCATGGCGGCGGGCGCATATTGGGCGGCATACATGACCAGCACGTTGCCAAGTGCGCCGAGCAGGCCATATCCCGCCAGCAGCAGCCATTGCTCACCGCCCGGCATGATGAAGGTGGGGACCATGGCGATGCCGCTGATGGTGAGACAGCCCAGCACGCCAGCGCCATAAAGCGAGACATTTTTTTCCGAGGGCCCCATGGCGCGGAAGATGACGATGCTGAGCGCGCCGCTGAAGCCGCCGATGATGGCGCCGAGATGGCCGATACCCAGTTCACGGAAGCCCGGCCGCAGGATGACCAGTACGCCGAGGAAACCGATGATGACTGCGGACCAGCGACGGATGCCCACCTGTTCCTTCAGAAATACCACCGACATGATGGTGACGAAGGAGGGCAGAAGGAAGATCAGCGCAAAGGCTTCGGCCATGGAAAGATGGGTAAAGGCGGTCACGCTGCCGACAGCACCGGTGCCGGCGGCAAAAAAGCGGATGATCCACAAAGGACGGTTCGTCGTCTTCACCACATCCACCCAGCGATCGTTGCGCTTGCGGATGAAGGGCAGGGCGACGAGCCCGAACAGGGCGCCGAAGAAGGCCGATTCGATCGGCGAAATCTGGCCTTCTATAAGTTTAACGCTGGCATCGCTCCAGGCGTAGGCAGCGAAGGCGGCAAAGGCGAGCAGAATGCCTTTCAGGGTCTGGTCGGACACGGAAACACCGGGGGGAAATCGAGTTGCAGAAAACCGCCGGTGGTTTGGCCGTCAGTTCATCGATCTATGCTCGTCCGCCTTGATTTTTGCAATATCCCGCAATGCAGCAATCAGGACATCTGGCGTTTGTGCACCGCTTATGGCGTATTTCTGGTCGATGATGAAGAAGGGTACGCCGGCCACGCCCATCTGCTGCGCCGCATCAATTTCAGCGATGACGGTGTCCTTGTCCGCCTCCGAGGCGAGAAGCCGTGCCACCACCTGCGCGTCCATGCCCGCCTTTTCGGCTACATCGATCAACACGGCGTGGTCGCCGATATTGCGGCCTTCTTCGAAATTGGCCTTGAACAGCCCGGTCACGACCTTCTCCTGGATGTCGCGGCCTTCGGAATGCGCCCAGAGCGACAGGCGGTGCGCGTCGAGTGTGTTCGGGCCGATCTTGATCGCATCAAAATCGTAATGGATGCCGACTTCCTTGCCGAGCTGCACCAGCGTGGCATGGGCCTGTTCCAGACGCTCCTTGCCGAGCTTTTCCTCCAGCGCTGCTTTCTGGTCGACACCCTCAGGCGGATAATCCGGGTTGAGGCGATAGGGGCGCCAGTTCACGTCGACGCTGATTTCATCCTGCACCTCGGCTATGGCAAGATCGAGCCTTGCCTTGCCGAGATAACACCAGGGGCAGACCATATCCGATACGACGTCGATAACGATGCGTTCCATGGCTTTATCTTCCCTTGTCCTGGACCGGGCAGGGGCGGGTTACTGCGCCCGCGCATCCCACCAGGTCTGTTTCTGATTGCCTGATATCGGGGTCATATCCGGGCGGTCGATATATTTCCAGCGCGCAACCCATTGCGCGCCGATATAATAGAGCGGAATGATGTAGTGGCCGGCAACCAGAAGGCGGTCATAGGCGCGCACGGCGGCCTGGAAATCTTCCGTCGAGCGCGCCTGCAGCAGCGCTTCGATCATCCGGTCAATATCGGGATTGGCGGCGCCCGCATAGTTGAAGCTGCCCTGCGCATCGCGTGAGAGCGAATTCCAGCGGTTGAGCTGCTCCATGCCCGGCGAAAGCGACGACGGCAGGGAGCGGATGATCATGTCGTAATCGAAGCTGTTCGAGCGGGCCTGATATTGCCCGTCATCGACCGAGCGGATGCCCATGGCGACGCCGATCAGATTGAGAGAACGCTGATAGGCAAGCGCGATGCGCTCCTGAGCGGGGTTCTGTGTCATGATCTCGAAGGCGAGCTGGCGGCCGTTGGCGTCGGACATCCTGCCGTTCCTGATGCTGTATCCGGCCTCTTTCAGCTTGTCGACGGCCATTTTAAGGACCTTGCGGTCCGCACCGGTGGCGTCGGTGGTCGGCAAGGCATAGGTGCCGGCCAGTAGCTGCGGAGGCATGGTCTTAGCCGCGTCGCCGAGCAGCGCCAGCTCGCGTTCGTCCGCGGCATTGCCATAGGCGCCGAGCGGCGAATTCTGCCAGTAACTCTGTGTGCGCTTGAAGGAGCCGCCGAGAATGTTTCTGTTCATCCACTCGAAATCGAACGCGTAGGTAAGGCCTTCGCGCACCTTCTCGTCGGCGAAGACGGCGCGGCGGGTGTTGAAGACGAGACCGAACATGCCTGTCGGCAGGCGCGGCTGGAAGACGTCCTTGACGATGTCGCCGCGATGGACGGCGGGGAAATTGTAAGCCTGTCCCCAATGGGAGGTGTCGGAGGTGCCGTTGATGGCGTCGCCTTCGGGATAGATGTCGATATCGCCCTTCTTGAAGGCCTCGAACATGGTGGTGACCTGCAGGAAATAGGTCACGCTGATCTCGTCGTAATTGTCGAAGCCGACCTTGCCCGGAATGTCCTTGCCCCAATAATCCGGATTGCGCTCCCAGATGATTCGTTCGCCCGGCCGCAGGGTCTTGATTCGGTATGGACCCGAGCCGACGACTGCGCCGAGGCCCGCCTGTTCGAATTTTTCCGGATCGATCGCATGTTTTGGCAGGATCGGGGTGGAGGAGGCGAGAATGAGCGGCGTTTCGCGGTTGGCCTTGTCGTTGAAGGTGAAACGCACGCTGCGATCACCGATCTTTTCCAGCTTCGCCACCCCGTCCAGACGGCTGTTGAAGGGCGGGCGGCCTTTTTCCTTCAGAAGATTGAAGGTGAAGATCACGTCATCTGCGGTCACCGGCTCGCCGTCGGACCATTTTGCCTTCGGGTTGATGTTGAACTGGACGAAGCTTCGCTCCTCATCCCACTCCACTGTTTCGGCCAAGAGGCCGTAAAGGCTGAAAGGCTCATCGCTGGAGCGCAGCATCAGGGGTTCGTAGAGAAGATTGCCGAATTCCGGGTCCCAGACGCCGCGCGCCGTGGTGCGCATTCCCTTGAGAACGAAGGGATTGAGGCTGTCGAAGGTGCCGACGACGCCATAGGAAATGCGGCCGCCTTTCTTCACGTCCGGATTGACATAAGGAAGGTGCCTGAAGTCTGCGGGGAGCTCCGGCGTGCCGTGCATGGAAATGCCGTGCAGCGGCTGCGCCAGGGCGTTCCCGGCGGGAAGCAGGGATGATCCCAAAAGGAACAATGCGGGGATGAGGGCCGCAAGGTTGCGCATGTCACTGTCCTGTCTCAACTGTCCGTCCGATGTGCGTCACGACCGTTTATCATCATGATTCTGGCAGATATGTAGCACACGGACATGGTGCGACCCATCCAAGCGCGGGAAATCTTGGGTCAGCTCAAGAAAAAGTTAAAGAAGTGCTGGATATCGCCGCGATCGGCATGTAACAGGGTGGCCGGAAGAGACGGGTCACGCATTTGCCTCATTTAAACGACAGTTGAACGGGCAGAAGGATACCGCCATCGACGAACAGGGCCTTAACGGTTCTGTTCTGGCAGACATTCAGGAGACGGAACTCTTATGATGCAAAAGGCAAACACATTCACCCGGACGGCTCTGTCCGCTCTGGTCCTCTCTCTGGGCGCGGTTTCCGCTCCGGCCATCTCGCAGGCACAGGATGCTGCTCCCGCCGCTCAGGGCGCCGGCGCTCCGCCGCTCGGCTGGTTCAAAACCTGCTCCAAGCAGGAAGACAACGATGTCTGCGTCGTGCAGAACGTGGTTCTCGCCCAGAACGGCCAGATGATCACCGCTGTCGGCCTCATCACCGTTGAAGGCAAGGTCAACCGCAAGCTGCTACAGGTTTCGGTTCCGACCGCGCGTCTCATTCCTCCTGGTGTGATGATGCAGATCGACGGCGGCAAGGGCCAGAAGCTCGACTACGCCGTTTGCCTTCCCGACAAGTGCACGGCCGAAGTTCCGCTGACGGACGCCATGATCGCTTCCCTGAAGAAGGGTAGCGAGGTGGTCTTCACCTCCATCAACTTCCGCCGCGCGCCGAACCCCATCAAGATCGCGCTCTCCGGCTTCACCGGCGCGTTTGACGGCCCGGCGATCACCCAGTCGCAGCTGGCCGAAAGCCAGCGCAGCCTGCAGGAAGGCATGCAGAAGAAGGCTGAAGAGGCTCGCAAGAAGCTGGAAGCCGCTCAGGATGCCGCCAAGGGCGCTCCGAAGCCCTGATTGCAGCGTAAGCGCTAAAAACAGAAAACCGGTCTGGTGACAGACCGGTTTTTTTATGTCCCTGGGAGGGTGGGGAGATGGTTGGCGGGCGTCAATGCGCCGTTGACATTTTCGGGCGCCATTCGCCGTTCGGCGCCTTGTCGAAGATGCGGCCGATATTGGGGTTTCGGAGCGGCGTCTCGTTTTCGTCGTGGACGAGGTTCTGCTCGGAAACATAGGCGACATATTCCGTCTCCTCGTTTTCGGCCAGAAGATGATAGAAGGGCTGGTCGCGATCCGGCCTGATTTCCGCGGGAATGGCGTTCCACCATTCCTCGGTATTGGCATATTCCGGGTCGACGTCGATGACCACGCCGCGGAACGGAAACACCTTGTGGCGGACGATCTCGCCAAGCGTGAATTTTGCGTCTCTTTGTTTCATGGCATGAACTTCCTTTCCCACTAATAGTTGGGTGCGGAACGCAAAATATCAAGGGCTAGGGGGTATCCCGGCCCTTTCTCTCTATATGGGCTCAGGCTCGGCGGCCGAGCGGCGCGGTGGCGATGATGACACCGCCGGTGACCAGCACGATGCCGATCGCGTGGTAGGTCTCGAACGTCTCCCCGAGGAACAGCGTGGCCATCAGGATCGAGACGGGCGGCATCATGTAAAGCGTGATGCCGGCCGTGGCGGGGCCGAAGACGCGCACCGTATGGGTGAAGCAGTAAAAGGCAAGCAGCGAAGCGAACAGGATGATGCCGCCGATCTTCGCCCATGCCATTGGCGTCGCGGGCAGCATGCCGCCCTGCGCCAGTTCCAGCGCCGCCGGCGGCAGAAGCACCAGCGCGCCGGAAAGCGCGATCAGACCAAAAAGGCTGAAGGACGCCATCTGCCGCGCCGCCGGCTCGCGCAGCAGCAGCGAATAGACGGCAAAGGCGATGGCCGCCGTCAGTATGGCGAAATCGCCGATGTTGAAGCTCATGTGCCGGAGAGCTGCGATATCGCCCTTGAGCACGATGGCCGCCACGCCGGCAAAGGCGATGATCATGCCCGCCACCTCAAGCTTTCTGATGGGGCGGCCCTGAAAGATGCGCTGGAACAGGATGATGAACAGCGACGATGTCGTGTAGATCAGCGTGCCGTTGGCGGCCGTGGTCATGGTGAGGCCCCAATAGACCACGCCGCCGCAGATGCCCATGCCGAGAATGCCGAGAACGAGCCAGAGAAGCGTTTTGCGCCTCAGGAAGGCAAGGCAGTTGCGCCAGTCGGCGATCATGAAGGGCGCGATGATGAGGGTCGATCCGATCCAGCGGATGAAGGCGGCGATGAAGGGCGATACCTCACCGACGACGCCGCGACCGAAAATGACGTTGCTGGAGAAAAAGAACGGCACCGCCAGAAAGATGAGCCAGTCCGTAAGGCGCGTTTGCTGAGTGGCTGGCTTGTTCGACATTCTTCGCGACATGGCTGGGCTTCAAAAGAAAACGGCGGCTTTCCGGGGAAAACCGCCGAAATGGATCGAGCGCCCCAGAGGGAGCGCTCGAAAGGCCGATCAGGCCGAGTAGTACATGTCGAATTCGACCGGATGCGGGGTCATTTCGAAACGCATGACTTCCTGCATCTTCAGCTCGATGAACGAGTCGATCTGGTCGTCGTCGAACACGCCGCCGGCGGTCAGGAACTTGCGATCCTTGTCGAGGCTTTCGAGAGCTTCGCGCAGCGAGCCGCAGACGGTCGGGATCTTCTTCAGTTCCTTTGCAGGAAGGTCGTAAAGGTCCTTGTCCATCGGCTTGCCGGGGTGGATCTTGTTCTTGATGCCGTCGAGGCCGGCCATCAGCATGGCCGCAAAACCGAGATAGGGGTTCTGGGTCGGGTCCGGGAAGCGGACTTCGACGCGCTTTGCCTTCGGGTTGGAGCCGAAGGGAATACGGCAGGATGCGGAACGGTTGCGGGCCGAATAGGCGAGCAGAACCGGCGCTTCATAACCCGGCACCAGACGCTTGTAAGAGTTGGTGGTGGGGTTGGTGAAGGCGTTGATGGCCTTGGCGTGCTTGATGATGCCGCCGATGTAATAGAGGCAGTTTTCAGAAAGGCCGGCATATTCGTCGCCTGCGAAGGTCGGCTTGCCGCCCTTCCAGATCGACTGGTGAACGTGCATGCCCGAGCCGTTGTCGCCGAAGATCGGCTTCGGCATGAAGGTTGCCGTTTTGCCATAGGCATTGGCGACCTGATGCACAACGTACTTGTAGATCTGCATCTTGTCGGCGCTGGAAACCAGCGTGTCGAACTTCACGCCCAGCTCGTGCTGTGCGGCAGCCACTTCGTGGTGGTGCTTTTCAACGACGACGCCCATTTCGGCCAGAACCGTCAGCATTTCGGAGCGCATGTCCTGCAGGCTGTCGATCGGCGGAACCGGGAAATAACCGCCCTTGACGCGCGGACGGTGGCCGAGGTTGCCGGTTTCATAATCCGTGTCGTCGTTGGACGGCAGTTCGGACGAGTCGAGCTTGAAGCCGGTGTTATAGGGGTCTGCCTTGTACTTCACGTCGTCGAAGACGAAAAATTCGGGCTCCGGGCCGACGAAGACGGTGTCGCCGATGCCCGAGGCCTTGAGGTAGGCTTCGGCCTTCTTGGCGGTGCCGCGCGGGTCGCGGTTATAGGCTTCGCCCGAGACCGGGTCGAGAATGTCGCAAAGGACGACCAGGGTGGACTGGGCGAAGAACGGGTCGATATGGGCGGTGGCCGGATCGGGCATCAGCACCATGTCGGACTCGTTGATGGCCTTCCAGCCGGCGATCGAGGAGCCGTCGAACATGACGCCGTCGGCGAACATGTCTTCGTCCACACAGACAACATCCATGGTGACGTGCTGCAGCTTGCCCTTGGGGTCGGTAAAGCGCAGGTCCACGAACTTGATGTCGTTATCCTTGATCTGCTTCAAGATATCGTTTGCGGTCGTCATTTAAACGTTTTCCTTGAGTGTGATGATGACGAGGTGAAAACCCAAGCCTCCCCGGCTCGGGACGTTCTTGATTATATGGCGTCCACGCCTGTTTCACCGGTACGGATGCGGATGACTTCCTCGATATTGGAAACGAAAATCTTTCCGTCGCCGATACGTCCGGTCTGCGCCGCATTGCGGATCGCCTCGATGACGGCTTCCGCGTTCTCGTCCGCCAATACGACTTCGACTTTCACTTTCGGCAAAAAGTCCACAACGTACTCTGCACCGCGGTAGAGTTCCGTGTGGCCCTTCTGACGACCAAAGCCTTTTGCTTCCGTGACCGTGATGCCCTGAAGTCCGACTTCCTGAAGGGCTTCCTTCACTTCATCGAGCTTGAAAGGCTTAATGATCGCTTCGATCTTTTTCATGAGAAAATATCTCTCCGCTTCTCCCGTTAAAGCAGGTTATTCCCGCTCTGCCACAAGAATGCACGTATTGTGCCAGATCGGAAGCGGGCTTGAAGAAAAAACTTCGATCCCCCGGCCTTCCGACACAAAATGCATTCGGTTTTGGCGGTTTTCCAGCCAATTTCTCTCGGGAACCCGAAAAATCCATCAGCATTTCTGCCAATTCTTATTATTTTAGATGGTTTGAATATTTGAGAATGCGCGGGTGTGATGAAGTTGGTTTGTTTATATTTTATGCATTTGATTATTATTTGGACTTGGCTATCTGCTTATTTTTGTATCGATTGCCTTTCCGGCGTTTTGAAGGGATGATCGAGGCATGACATCCCTCTCTGACCTCTCCCTTTTTGACCCGTCTGTTATGGCCCGCATCGATGCGGCGGCCGGTCAATCCGGCATTCCGCTTTATGATCTGATGGAGCGGGCGGGGCAGGCGGTTGCCGCCTCAGTGCTGCGGCACTATCCGCAGGCGCAACGTTTCGTCGTGCTCTGCGGCGGCGGCAACAATGGCGGCGACGGTTACGTGGCGGCGCGGGCGCTTGTGGAAAGCGGCGCGGTCGTTGTGGTTCATCATCTCGGTGACGCCGGTACGCTCAGGGGCGATGCGCGGATGGCTTTCGAGCGCAGCGGGATGGCGCCGCTGCCGCTTGGCGACTATGCGCCTCTTGCCGGCGACGTGGTGATTGACGCAGTCTTCGGGGCCGGGTTGTCCCGCGATATTCCTCGGGAACTTGCGCGGATAATCGAGGTGGTGACCAGCGCGAAGGTGCCGGTTCTCGCCGTCGATCTGCCCTCCGGTCTCTGCGGCCGGCGGGGCGTGCCGCTTGGTGCCTCGTTCACGGCCGAACGGACGGTGACCTTCATGGCGCGCAAGCCCGGCCATCTGCTGATGCCGGGGCGGGCGCTTTGCGGGGCGCTCGAGGTGTTCGATATCGGTATTCCCTCCCGCATCCTCACCGATCACGCAGGCCCGGTTGCGGAAAACCATCCGCTGGTCTGGCGTGATGCCTTGCCCGCCAGCGATATCGAGACGCATAAATTCCGCCGCGGCCATCTGACCGTCTTTTCCGGCCCGGCCCATGCGACGGGTGCAAGCCGCATGACGGCGCTTGCGGCGCTGAAGGCAGGGGCGGGTATCGTCGCTGTCGCCGCTCCGAGGCAGGCGCTCGACGTGCTGTCCGTGACGCTGACGGCCGTGATGAATGCGCCGATGGACGATGCCGATGATCTGCGGCTCTGGCTGGACGACCGGCGTCACGGAGCCTTCGTTCTCGGCCCCGGTTTCGGCGATCTCGACAAGGCGCGGCAATTCGTATCCCTGCTTGGAGACAAGGCGGTCGTGCTGGATGCCGATGCGATCACTGCTTTCAAGGATCACACGGAGACCCTGTTCGAGCGCATTACCTCAGGCGTGGGCAAATTCATCCTGACGCCGCATGAGGGCGAGTTTGCGCGATTGTTTCCGGATCTTGCCGCCGACAGGGTGCTGAGCAAGATCGAGAAGGCGCAGGTCGCCTCGGCGCGCAGCGGTGCGGTGCTGGTCTATAAAGGCGCGGATACCGTGATTGCTGCGCCTGATGGCCGGGCGCTGGTCAACACCAATGCGCCGGCGAGCCTTGCGACGGCCGGATCGGGTGATGTGCTGGCCGGTATCATCGGTGCGCTGCTGGCGCAGAGAGTCCCCGCCTTCGAAGCGGCTGCGGCCGGCGTCTGGCTGCATGGGCAGGCGGGCCACAGGGCAGGTGACGGCATGACGGCGGAGGACCTTGCCCATGCGGTTCGGCCGTTTGGGTGAATTGGTCTCCGATTATGTTCGCTGTTTGCTGGCCGCTGACAGATCCGGTGGTTTGGCACAGTTCCATCATTCTCACTCCGTCACCCCGGACTTGATCCGGGGTCCAGTGCGATCACGTCCTTGATCGCGAAAGGCTCGTTCACGGCGCAGACGCGCCGTGGCTGGATGCCGGATCAAGTCCGGCATGACGGGGAGAGGTTTCTACCTCCGAATCGAGGCCTTTTGCGTTTGTGGCCCTTGCCACGCACTCAATGCGCGGCTTTGCCCTGGCTTGCCATTGCCATTCGCGACGCACTGATCAAGAGCTTGCGTTCAGCGCGCTCCTGCTGCGGCGTGCGATTGTAGATTTCGCGATAACACTTGGAAAAATGCGAGGCGGAGACGAAACCGCAGGCGACGGCGACTTCGACCACCGGCATGGCCGATTGCACCAGCAGGTGGCGGGCGCGGTCGAGACGGATTTCGAGGTAATAGCGGGCGGGTGAGCGGCCCATTTCCTGGCGGAAAAGGCGCTCCACCTGCCGGCGCGACAGATCGGCGGCGTCGGCGATGTCGAGCAGCGACAGCGGCTCGGCGAGATTGCCTTCCATCAATTCGATGATCGACAGGACCTTGCTGTTCTGGACGCCGAGGCGGGCGCGCAGCGGCAGGCGCTGACGGTCGTTGGGACTGCGCACCCGGTCGGTCAATTGCTGTTCGCAGACACGGTTGACGAGGTTTTCGCCGAAATCCTGGCCAATCAGGCTCAGCATCATGTCCAGCGAGGCCGTGCCGCCGGCGCAGGTGTAGATGTTGCTGTCGACTTCAAAGAGGTCGGCATAGACTTCCACCTGCGGGAAGGCTTCGGAAAAGCCGGGCAGGTTTTCCCAGTGGATCGCGCAGCGCTTGCCGTTCAGGAGGCCAGCCTGTGCGAGGATATGGGCGGCGGTACAGAGGCTGCCGATGGCGATGCCGCGATTATAGGCTTCGCGCAGCCAGGCATTGACGGACTTGTTGATGTGTTGATCCACATCGATGCCGGAACAGATGATCGCCATTTCCGGGCGGTTTTCGCCGCTGACATAACGCCGCTCGTCGGCAAGACAGGTATCGGCCTCAAGACAGATGCCGCTTGACGACATGACCTTCTGGCCGTCTAGGGAGGCAAGGCGCCATTCATAGGCCTGATAGCCCAACATTCGGTTGGCGATGCGAAGCGTTTCAACCGCTGCGGCGAATGGCAGCATGGTAAATTGCGGAATGAGAAAAAAGACGATTGAGCGTTTCTTCTGGGAGTTTCTGCTCATTTGCCCGTGCTCCGTTGCGAATACGCAATTCCTCCCTTGGAATTGGTCTTCTGGATGTCCTGATTACGACATCTTTAACGAAAAATACGCCTCGGAATCGGAGCTGTCAAAAAATAGCTTTTGAAATATGCAAATTTCGCGACAAGCCTTTAAAAAAGGCGATGTGTCGCATGCAAAACAGGCAGGCTGTTTTGCGCCCCCGTCCTGCCGTTTGGGCGCGGGCAGGGATGGCTCGCAAGACGCGCAATGGTTGCGAGCCATCGGTTGGACATCATTTGCGGATGGTGTGTATGCGGGTGGTGTCGGTGGTCGGCCATCCGATATCCTTCAATGTTTCAGGCGGCAATGCCTCCAGTGCACGGAGCATTCTGGCGCGGCGCCATTCTGCGTAACGGGCGGAAACCTGGTCGGACAGGCGATGGAGCCAGCCAATGGGTGAAGGACGGTGCGTAGAACGGTTCGTCACCGGGAGATAATGTATCATGGTCATGTCTTGATCCTTTCGTGAACCACGATCCTGTTTGCGACTTCGATATGCGCTTGCCTGTTTCATCAGGCAAGATAATGAATCTTATGTCATTCATCAGTTTTTGGAATGAATTGCCGGCGACGCCTGCGGGGAAAATTCCAATCCGCGAGATCGTCAGCGCTTCATTCCGACGAGGCTCAATTCGCCCCGTCAATCGATGTCCCGGATGGTGCGCGCTTGTTGACATTCAATCAAACGAAATGATATCCATCTATAAATCAAAATATTTGAAGGTGCGTGCCATGACCGTGACTTTCCGCCAACCGCTGCCGTTGCTGGATAACGACATATTGAGAACCTTCGTCGCCATTGCGGAAACGGGAAATTTCTCCACCGCCGCTGAAGTGGTGTTCAGAACGCCTTCCGCCGTTTCCATGCAGATCAAGAAACTCGAGGAGCAGTTGAAGACGACGCTGTTCCTGCGCGATGCCCGCTCAGTCACATTGACGGCGCATGGGGAGACGCTGCTGACCTATGCGCGGCGCATGATTGCGCTCTCCAACGAGGCCGTATCGCGTTTCGTCATGCCGGAACTCTCAGGTGTCGTCCGGCTCGGCGCGCCGGAGGATATTGGCGAGCGTGGCCTGCTGCCGGGTATTCTCAAGCGTTTTGCCGAGGCTTTCCCCGGCATCATGATCGACGTCACCATCGATTCCAGTTCCAATCTCTACAAGCGCATGGACGAGCAGCGGCTCGATCTCGCCCTCGTCAACTGTGCCTCGCATCCGCTGCGCGACACCGGCGAGGTGCTGATGCGCGAACGTCTTGTCTGGGCAGGCGCGAAATGCGGTACGGCCTATCTGCGTGATCCGCTGCCGATCTCCATCTGGGAGGAAGGCTGCATCTGGCGTTCGGAAGCGATCAATTCGCTGGAGCGGCGCGGGCGCAATTTCCGCGTGGCCTATCTCAGCGGCCATACCATGGCGCAGCGCGCGGCGATTGCCGCCGATCTCGCGATTGCACCGCTGCCGCGATCCTATGTGCTGAACGATATGGTCATTCTGGGCGACAAGGAAGGTCTGCCGGAGCTCGGCTCTTTCGATATTCGCCTGATCATGGGCGACAAGGCGTCGCGCCCTGTTCTTGCCGTGGCTGAAAGCATTCGAAACGCTTTTGTCGAGGTCGCCAAGGCGGCCTGAGGTCCTGATAATGCGCGGCGGACGTGGCCCGTCGCGCTGTCAGGATGGCGGCTTCAGCCCGCCATCGAATCCTGTGATGCCGAACGGTCTGCGCCGCCGGTTTGCCAGCTTCCACGCTTGACCAGCCAGTCGGCCGAATTCTGCAATCCGCCAAAGGGAAAGACGTGAATCTGCCGTATAGGCCCCTGCGGATTGGCCTGCCAGTGCCGCTCGATCGGCCCGACGATGCTTTCCGGCGAATGGCCCTTCGCCAGCGTCGTCAGGGAAAGCGCGTTTTTCTTGAGATAGGCAATGGAATTGCCGACGCCGCAGAGTGCGGCATATTTCAAGAGCGTCGTGATCTTGGCCGGGCCGGAAACGCCGATATGCACCGGCAAATCGATGCCTGACGCCGTTAGTCCTTCCGCCCAGGCGATGAAACGCGCGGGATCAAAACCGAACTGCGTGACGATGCGCATTGCGGCATCGCTTCTTTCTGCAAAATCGCGTTTCAGCCTGAGTGCGGCCATCGCCGTGTCGTCGTTGAAATCCGGGCTGCCTTCCGGGTGGCCGGCGATTGCGATCTGCCTTATCCCGCAACGGTCGAAAATGCCTGACGACAGCATGTCCATGCTGGATGCGAAGGGACCGGCTGGCCGGTCGACACCGCCGCCGACAACCAGAACATCCGTGACACCCGCTTCTCCGGCAAGCCGTCTCACCTGTTCTTCAAACCCCGTGCGGGAAGGTATGCGCCGCGCTGCAAGATGCGGCACTGGCTCGTAACCGAGGTCGCGCAAATGTCCTGCGGCATCAACGAGCCTTTCCTGCGAGGCAGCTCCGGTGTCGGTGAGATAGACGCGGACACCCTGCGGAAAGAGACCGGCAAGGTCGCTCGCGCCAAGCACCTGCGCGGGCGAGGCTTCGATGGAGGCGGGAATGATGGAAGCGGCGGAAATATCGGGCAATTTGTGCATGATCCTTTTTATTATCATGCACCGATTTTTCGGCGAAGTCTGTGCCTGTTGCGGCAAGACAGGCTTGCATCTGCGACGAAGCTCAACCCCGGTTCGGAGAGTTTCGGTTTCACCAGATCCGTTTCGTCAGGCCGTTCCACAGCCAGGTCCAGATGGTCGGCGGAAAACGCAGCACCGATTTGCCGGGTGAGGGCGGCTGCGGCGCAAGGCTGCCGGAAAGGGCGTCCTCGATGGCGCTGACAGCGATATCCACCGAAGCGGCGGTCAAAAGCAGCGGATAGGTGGCGATCGTGTCGGAAGGCGATGGTTTCAGCCGCTTCTCGTAGAGTGTTGCGCCGGTATCCACGCCCTTGTCGACCAGATGCACGGTCGCGCCGAAATTGCCTCGGTCCTTTTCGACCAGCGCCCAGTAACCGCCCATCTGCCCGCGATAGGCGGGGTTGATGCCGGCGTGGAAATTGATGACCGGGCATTGCAGGGCCTGCAGCGTGGCAGGTCTCAGCAGACGGCAGGAAATGGTGAAGATTGCAGCCGGTTGCAGCAGATTGGCGGCCTTGCGGCATTCCTCATCGTTGAGCGAGGCGAATTGCGTAACGGGAAGGCTGTGGTGGAGATCGGGAGAAAGACCGTGTTCGGCGATGATCTCGTTGCTTCTGCGAACCGTGAAGCGTTTGCCGAGCCGCGAGGCGATCATCGTCGCTATCTGGCCCGCAGCGACAATCCAGCCAAGCCGTCTCGCGCGTCGCCTGAGAATGACTGACTTGCTTTCCGGCTGCTCCATGAAGACGTGGATATCGGGAAATCGGGCAGCCAGAGCATTGATCATGACATTGGGGTTCACGCCGCCCGCCGTCATCACCAGAAGCCGATTGTTGATGTCAGTCATATCACCCACGGGATTTTCCTAAGCCATGATGCAGTTGCCGAGTGTCACTCGTGAACTTCAAAACCATGTTAATTTTCATCGACAGGATTTTTTGAAATGCCGCTGGAACCGTTTTTTGGGACTCACGTTATTGTGACGCATATCACATTGGCGCTTGCCTTTGGACGGCAAGTCATAGGGGAGTAGTTTCACATGATCACACGTATTCTTTCGACCGTTTTCGTGGCTTTGCTGACTGTCGTCACCCTCAGCTCCTGCGGCAATACCATTCGCGGCATGGGCCGGGATACGGCAAACGCCGTTGACGCGACGCAGGATGCCGGCCGCAACGTGGACCGCGCAGCGCGTCGTTAATCAAGGCTCCCCTCCCGCAAAGGCGTTACCCGAAAACCCGGGTGACGCCTTTTCTTTGACCGAATTTCCCTGCGAATGTTCGCCTGACGAGAATCAAAGGGGCGGGCATGATTTCATCGATGAAGAAACTGGCAAAGGCGCTGCTGCCGTTGTTGTTGCCATTCTCCGCGCAGGCCGGTGGGCAGCCGGATTTCTGCAAGGCCATCGACCATGCGGGCGGGCGCTACACCGTCTGCAGTTTCGATCCGGCAAGGAACGCCATCCGCATTTATGACCGCGACCATGTCTCCGGGCAGGGATACCGCAGTTTCGCCGACCTGTCGTCGGCCTTGTGGCGGCAGCACATGTTCAGCATCTTCGCCATGAATGGCGGCATGTATCATTCCGACTATTCGCCCGTCGGCCTCTACATTGAAAATGGGGTGGAGCGTTCGCCGCTCAGCACCCGGGGCGGCTGGGGCAATTTTCACCTTTTGCCGAACGGCGTGTTTTATCTGAAGGGTGCAAAGGCTGGCGTGCTGGAAACCGCAGCCTATCTGGCGGCGGATCCGAAAGCCGATTTCGCCACCCAGTCCGGGCCGATGCTGGTAATCGACGGCAAGCTGCATCCGCGCTTCCTGCCCGAGAGCGACAGCCTGAAGCGGCGCAACGGCGTCGGCGTCTCCCGCGACGGTATGGTGCATTTCGCCATTTCGGAAAATACCGTGCGCTTTTATGATTTCGCCACGCTGTTCAGGGACGTGCTGGATGCGCCGAATGCGCTCTATCTCGACGGCACCATATCCAGCGTCGATATTCCTGCGATGAACCGCCGGGATTCGCTGTTTCCCATGGGGCCGATCATCGCCGTTGTCGATCGGGTGCCGGATTAGCCGAAAAGATCAGATCGGCGCCTTGGGATAGGCTTTTTCGAGACCGGCCGATGCCGTCAGCCCTTTGCGGAAGGCGATATAGGCGGGGTGCTGGCTCGCTCTTGCGGTTTCCGTGATGCGGATCTGCAACCGGGAAGGGGCATTGCCGCCAAGCCATTCGCCGGTCGTTTCCAGCTTCAGGCTGTTCAGGAAACGGGCATTGGTCTGCTGGTCGAGATAAAGATTGAGGCCAGCCAGCAGGTTTTCGTCCTGCAGGGCGTTTTCCATCAACAGCAGCACCCACGCTTTATCTTCGCTTGTCAGCGAAGTGAGCTTCGACGCGACCGTTTCACGGTCGGGAAAAGAGGATGCCTGCTGCATTGGGTGACTCGCATCGTTGCCGTTGCCATCGTCGATAAAGCAGCACTGGCGGCCTTTCAAGGCGCGACGCTTCAGTGGAAGAAATTCGACTGCAACGTGTTCGGTCGCGAGGGTTTTCAACAGGCGTTTGTAGGAAAGCTTTAAATAACGGTTACACTTTAGCCTAAATTGCGGCGAAGCCCGAAACGGCGTCTTTTTGCACGCCGCGCTAACATCTTGTTTTTTCACATACCTATGCACGGGGCGAATGGCAGCCCATCGAAAACGCCTTCATTTAGCCGCTTTTTGCATTTGCGTTCGCCGCCGGATTTTAATAAATGCTTGCCTCAACGGGCCGGGTCTTGAAGATCCCCCGGAGAGTGAATAGCTGGAGTAATCATGGAAGAAACCGCTCAGAAATCCTGCTGGGGCGTCACCTTGCGCGCACTTGCAGGCTTTGCCGCTTTTCTCGCATTGACGTACATTTTTGGCAGCCCATAAGCATCTCTCCTGAATGACGGGTTTTGAAACGGCGCGGTTTTCCTCTGGAAACCGTGCTGTTTTCGTTTCTGGGACGCTCATGTCGCAGCTGCGCAAACCGCTGACGCTCTTTTGTGGCGATCCGTTTCGGCTTTGGATATGATGATGCAGGAATCCATTCTTATTCAGGGCGAACTTCATGTTTCTTTCGGTCTTTGACGTCTTCAAGATCGGTATCGGTCCTTCGAGCTCCCACACGATGGGGCCGATGACGGCTGCAAACCGCTTCCTGGCGCTGATCCTCAGCGATGAGTGGCCGCGACCGGCGGGTGCAGCCGTTGCGCAGCTGAAGGTCAGCCTGCATGGCTCTCTCGCCTTTACCGGCATTGGCCACGGCACGGGGCGTGCCGTCATTCTGGGCCTCACCGGCGAGCGGCCGGACCTTGTCGACCCCGATGCGATGGACGCCATTATCGATGCGGTGGAGAAGGCCGGCACGGTAACGCCGCCCGGCCATCCGTCCTATGAGTTTCGGCCCGCAGAAGATCTGATCTTCGACAAGAAGAACCCGCTGCCCGGCCATGCCAACGGCATGATCTTCTCCGCCTTCGACAATCAGGGCAGGCTGCTCATCAAGCGCATCTATTATTCCGTCGGCGGCGGTTTCGTCGTGACCGATACGGAACTTGAGGCGATCAAGCAGCGCGGCAAGACCATCGATAATGGTCCGCGCGTGCCTTATCCCTTCGGGACGGCGCGGGAAATGCTTGAGATGGCGGCCCGTTCCGGCCGCACCATCGCCCAGATGAAGCGCGCCAATGAGGAGACGGTGGTTTCCCGCGAGGAACTGAACGAGCGCCTCGACCAGATCTGGGAAGCCATGAACGGCTGCATTGAGCGCGGTCTGAAAGTGGACGGCATCATGCCTGGTGGCCTGAAGGTGCGCCGCCGCGCCCGCTCCATTTACGAGAAGCTGAATGCGGAATGGCGCAGCAACCGGCTGAACCCTGTGATGGCCAATGACTGGCTGAGCGTTTACGCCATGGCCGTGAACGAGGAAAACGCCGCCGGCGGCCGCGTGGTGACCGCGCCGACCAATGGTGCGGCAGGTGTCGTTCCGGCGACCGTCAGATATTTCCGGCATTTCCACGAGGATGCGAGCGTCGACGACGTGCGCGACTTTTTGCTGACGGCGGCCGCCATCGGCGGCATCATCAAGCACAATGCCTCGATTTCAGGCGCGGAAGTGGGCTGTCAGGGCGAGGTGGGTTCGGCTTCCGCCATGGCGGCGGCGGGTCTTGCCGCGGTCATGGGTGGATCGCCGGAACAGGTGGAAAATGCCGCGGAGATCGCGCTCGAGCATCATCTCGGCATGACCTGCGATCCGATTGCCGGGCTTGTGCAGGTGCCGTGCATCGAACGTAATGCCATGGGCGCAGTGAAAGCGGTGACGGCAGCCTCGTTGGCGCTAAAGGGCGACGGCCAGCATTTCGTGCCGCTCGACGCCTGTATCGAGACGATGCGCCAGACCGGCAATGACATGAGCGAGAAATACAAGGAAACCTCCACCGGCGGCCTTGCCGTGAACGTTGTGGAGTGCTGAACGGGCAGGGCGTCCGGCATGGTTGCCATGCTTGACGCCCGCTGCAAAAAGGCATTGATAGAACCATGCCTTTACATCTCATCAAACTTTGCGTCGGCGCGGATTCAATCCAGGACTTGAGAGACTGGGTCGCGCATCGCGCGCTGACCGCAATTGCCGCAGGCCTCGAGCCGCATAGTGTTCACACCACCCGGATGATCCCGAAACGGGTCGAGGAATTGCTCGAGGGCGGTTCGCTCTACTGGGTCATCAAGGGACAGGTACAGGCGCGGCAGAAACTTCTCGATATCCGTTCCTTCAAGGGCGAAGACGGTATTTCCCGCTGCGATCTCATTCTCGGCCCAGAGGTCATCGAAACCTCACCTGCGCCAAAACGCCCGTTTCAGGGCTGGCGTTACCTGAAGGACGACGAGGCGCCCCGCGATCTCGGCGGCGGTGCAGGCGGCGAGGACATGCCTTCCGATCTCAGGCGTGAACTGGCCGAGCTTGGTCTGCTCTGACGCCTGACGGATGAAAACGAAAAAAGCCGGCCCCTTCTCGGGAGCCGGCTTTTTTCGTTTGGGGAGATGGGTTGTTTTCTGGCTTCAGTTGATGCCGCCGACCGCAGTGGTGGCGCGACCATCCTGAATTTTGACCCAGCGGCCGGGGTTGGCGGTGTCCTGGCGCTTCAGGTAGGTATATTCGGTTTCCGACCAGTTCATGACCTTGTTACGCATGTTGTCGAGAACGAAATCGCCACGATCGGTGCGGACGGTCAGAACGGCATGGCCTTCGCCATTCGGCTGCAGAACGACCGTGATCAAGAGGTTGGAGGCGGAGAAGCCCTTGTTCATCAGCATCTTGCGCTTCAGAAGCACGAAGTCTTCGCAATCGCCCACCGTGGTCGGATAGGCCCAGCGCTCTTCGACGCCATAGATTTCCATGTCGGTCATCGGCGTGATGGTGGTGTTGACGGTGTAGTTGACGTCGAGCATCGTCTTCCAGCGCTCTTCGGTCAGTTTCATCGGGCCGTTGTCCAGCGATGTCGGCTGGCATTCGCTCTGATAGGTCTGGCAGAATTCATAGTGGCCGATCGGCGGATTGGCCTTGCCGATGACGCGCATGACGGCGGCCGGCGACGCGCTTGCCTGATGCGCGAAGGCACTGACGATGAATGCGATCAGAGTGAAAACGAAACGGTTGTTCTTGTTCATTGCTTGTCTCCCCGTGTTGAGGAGACATTCGCAGGTATATTTTGACCCGGCGGAAATTTGCGAAGCGCAATTTGAGCTTAAATTTCAGCAAATTAGCCGTTGTTTTGAACTGTATTCGAATTAGTTTTTATGCGTGTTTGAAGCAAATTTTATTACAATTTTACGCATCTCACCCTTAGGCTTTTGGTAGCCATTTAGGCCCCTGTATTGAAAGCAATTTTCGGCACGGAGATATTTCCGGAGCGCTGTACAGCCAGTTGGCGAACGGTACCGAAGGCGTGGATTTCTCGTTTTGGGATGGCTGTTTCAGGCTGGGTCAGGCCGGAAAAAGCGGAAAAAAAACTTCAAAAAAACTGCATTTTTTCTGGAAAAAGTTCTGCGGGTCGATTTTCGTGCCGTGGATGATCTGATCAAGGGCGCGACATGTTCCGCCGCGTTTATCCTTTTCGCCGAATATGGTGGACCGATCTGCCGCACAGCTGTCCCTGGTAGTTACGTTTTCCGTCCGGCACGCTGAGCATGCGCAGGATGTCGTGCGCGGTCGGGGCATGAAAATGGAAAAGTTCGGCAGCGAGAAAGCAGAGAATGGAGCGCCGGAAGCTATCAGCGGCTCGTGAACCCGATACAGCCGCGAAGGACAAAGCATAGACTGCCAAACTGCGGTCCGGGAAACGTCTCAATCATGCGACTAGGTTGAGCGCAAAGCACGCCAAATGCCGTACGTATTCGTACGGGCGCAGAACCTGCCGCGTTTGGTGGAGCGTCCTAGAGAAATTCAATCAGTGCGTCGGGCGACTGGACGCGGTCGAATTCGACGGCGACGCCTTCCATGAAATGGCGCACGATCTTGCCGCTCATGTTTTTGCCGAGCTGGACCCGGCTTCCGAGCGGCGGCCGGTTTTCGATCTCGATTGCCGCACCCGACAGGGAAAGGTCAATCAGTCGGCAGGCGACAAGCACGCCGTCTTCCAGAACAAGCTGGGCTCTCGCGTTGCGCGGCGTCAGGCGGTCGTGGCGGCGGTCTTCCGGCAGGCCGAGCAATTGACGCTTGGCGATCCATGCCAGCTGGGCGGCAAGTTTTTCCCGCTTGCGCTCCGGCGCGTTGATGGCGATGAGAAAACCCGATGCGGTGAGCGATGTCACCGTGCCTTCGATCCGGCCGATATGCTGGAGATAAGCGATGACGCGGTCCCCGTGGCGGGCAATACCCGAGCAGGTGAACTGCGCTCTTTCGGCGGTCATCTCGGTCGCGGTGCAATCATATTCTTCATGGTCGGGCAACATGAGGCGGCCGGTGAAGGACACGCGGACGGCGTCGTCAAGATGAGCTTCCTCAACCGGACGCAGGATTTGGGCGGTGTTGACCGAACGGGACGAAAACATGAGCAGCGCAATTGTAATGAATGATGATGGTAAGTTTCTACCTTGCGCGAGTTAACAGACTGTATTGTTTAATCTCTACAATTTTTCTGATCGGCAATATCGTTACAGTTCTGACCTATTTTTTTGAGGTTTCGACGCCGCCGCACCTTTTCCAGACGGGTTTGGGAGCGGTGAAACAGGTCGGTCAGCAGCTTTCGGCGCGCTGCGTATCCATCGGATATTCTACGGGCGCGATGTCCAGGCGCAGCAGGCGGCTGCTTTTCATTGACAGATGCTGGATGGGCGCGGCGAATTCGTGTCGCGGCCGCTCCGCAAGCAGGGCCCCGAGCAACCTTGGAGCGGCGTCCGGATCCGTGCGCAGCGGCAGGAGCAACATTTCATATGCCAGCGGTGCGGCGCCATGGCTGTCCTCCGCCTCGAGATCGAAGACCACGGGCAACTGATGATGAAGGATGCCGCGCGCGACACGGCAGGGGAAGACGGCATTTGCCTGATGCCACAGTTCCGAAAACGGGCGATCCCGCAGCTCGCGGCCGAAGAGGTCGCAGAGACGTGTGCCGGCAAGGCGGAAGAACGGGGTGTTCTCTCCCTTGTCGGTGAGGATGAAAAGATCGCCCAGGTGATGTTTCAGCTTTGCGGGATCGATGTCCTCGCGTCGAGGGGCCGATCGCTTGCCGCGCAATTCATCCCAATAGGCATATATGTCCAGTCCGGCCATGCTCTTCATAGCATCTCTCCATGTTCGTTTTTGGGACATCATGTCCATCCGAACGTCTGTATTCTGAGGTGTAGCGATTTTCGTGCCAACTGGATTTGTTAAGGTTAACAAAGGGTTGATGTTGAATGGCGGCAATGGCCGTGGCATCGGTGCGGCCATGTCGGGGAAAGCTCCGTCAGCACAATTCGATGGCGCCGCCCGTTGTTTTACGGCGGGCCCGCAAGCCGGACCGTCCCTGGCCCGGCGTCTTGACCGATTGCGGTTTGGGCGTCGCGCGCTTCAAAGGCGGGACGGCTTTTTTTTCGTTCGGGCTTCCTATATTGCTCGGGGAACGCAAAATTCGACCAAGACAGGGATGGGATCATGTCCTACGGGGACGGCGAACAGCCGCCGGTTTCGGAAACACCGGAGCCGAAAGACGATACGAGTAATCCCGTCTTCAACCTGCCATCGCTGCTGGTCGGCATACTGGCCGCGCTGATCATCGCTTATGTGGTTCCCGCCTATCTTCTGTCGGAGGAAGGCAATGGCTGGTTCATCTTCACCTTTGGCTTCATTCCGCTGCGTTATGCGGTGCCTTTTTCGCAGCAGGGCCTGGAATGGCTCTGGACGCCGGTGACCTATTCTTTCCTGCATGGCGGCATAGAGCACATTCTCTTTAATGGCCTGTGGCTGATGGCCTTCGGCGCGCCGGTTCTGCGCCGGATCGGAACAGTGCGCTTCGTGCTGTTATGGTGCATTTCCGCCGCTGTTTCGGCCTTTGGTCATGCCGCGTTGAACTGGGGTGATGTGACGGTACTGATCGGCGCATCCGGCGTCGTTTCGGCGCTGATGGGGGCGGCCTGCCGCTTCGCTTTCCCTGCGCGTGGCGGATATAGCGCCTCCTTCGGCCATCTGATGCCGCGGCAGAGCATTCTTGCGGCGCTTTCCAACCGCACGGTGCTGATCTTCACGCTGATGTGGCTGTTCGGCAATGTGCTGATTGCGGTGGGCGTGCCGCTGTTCGGCGATGTCGGCGGTCAAATCGCCTGGGATGCCCATGTTTTCGGCTTTCTGCTAGGCTTTATGTTCTTCGGCCTTTTCGATCGACGATTGGTCTGAGCCGATCACGCTCCTTGTCGGCCATGGCGCAAATTTGCTTTCGCAAGTCCCATGCGGGATTGCATTCATGCGGGCCTCAGCGCACCATATCTCATGATTTGCAACCGCCGGGGGAGACTGCGGCACTGCGGATCGCTGAAAAGAGGAGGAAGGCATGCCAACATTCGTAAAGGATCTTCTCGACCGCAAGGGCCGGGACGTCGTGACTGTCGGTCCGGAGGTCAGCATCGGTGAAGCGGCGGCAACGCTTAATGCGCATAAGATCGGTTCCGTCGTCGTGACCGACGCCGACGGTGTCGTTCTCGGCATCTTCACGGAACGCGATCTGGTGAAGATCGTGGCGGGCCAGGGTGCCGCTTCCCTCCAGCAATCCGTTTCGGTGGCCATGACCAAGAATGTCATTCGCTGTCATCACAATTCCACCACCGATGAGCTGATGGAAATCATGACGGGTGGACGTTTCAGGCATGTTCCTGTTGAAGAAAACGGCCGCCTTGCCGGCATCATCTCCATCGGTGACGTGGTGAAGGCGCGGATCGGCGAGATCGAAGCAGAAGCGGAGCACATCAAGGCTTATATTGCCGGATGATTTTGCGTCCCGGCGTCAGATGGCTGGAAAAGGTTCAATCTCGGGCCGGGACTCACGCATCGCCCTTGGTAACAAGTCGCCATTGAAGAAAGTCGGCTATTTTCGCCGATATTTCCACGTAGAAGTTTTGCGTCTCATAATCAGAGCAGACAATTTCAACCCGATTGAACTGTGAAATGAATTTGCCGCTGCTGGACCAGTTGCCATCGGCCGCTTCTTTCACGATGACGATGTCGATCCAGGGCTGACCGTCCGCCGACGTAAAGGTGACGTCGCTTGTCCGTTTGAGCTCAGGCTGTCCCTCCAGAAACCCGATCAATCGATTCGTGTCGCACAATATGTTTTTGTCGGTCGGGGGCAGGACCGAGATATACCAATACATGGTCTCACCATCTCCGGGCGTTTCATCTATTCATTCTGGGCTTTGGAGACGTTTTTAAAAGTAGCGTATTAGCGCCGGAACGCCTGCTGCATGCGCTCAAGCTCCGGAATACGGGAGCGCGTCTCCTCATATCCGCGATCGATAGCTTCGCTGGCGCGATGGAATTCCGAGAGGCCGATATGGTTGATGCGGGGATGAAGCATCAGATCGGGCGGGTCGCCAGCCAGACGCGAGCGGGAAATCCGGTCCTGAATGATGTTGAAGGCCTGCACCATGACGCCGGGCAGGCCGGGACGCGGCGCCGTTTCCACCGGCGGTGTGCCGCCGCCATGCGGTGAGGCCGCGTGCTTGACCACGGCGGAACGGCCGAAGAGATCGTAGTTGAGGTTGACGGCGACGACCAGCGCCTGCTCATAGGCGCGGCAGACGGAAACCGGCACGGGATTGACGAGCGCGCCGTCAATCAGCGTGCGGCCGTTGCATTGCACGGGTTCGAAAATGCCGGGCAGGGCATAGGATGAACGCAGCGCGGTAACGAGGTCGCCCTGATGGATCCACACTTCGTGGCCGGTGCGCAGCTCCGTGGCGACGGCGATGAAGGGATGATCGAGGTTTTCGACGCGCAGGCCTTCGAGATGCTCCTGCATGCGCTTGGTCAGCCGCATGCCGCCAAAAAGGCCGCCGCCGCCGATCGTCAAATCGAGCAGGCCGGCAATGCGGCGCATCGTCAGCGAACGGGCGAATTCCTCCAGCTCATCGAGCTTGCCGGCGAGATAACAACCGCCCACGAGCGCTCCGATCGACGTGCCGGCGATCATGCCGATCTTCACGCCGGCCTCGTCCAGCGCCCGCAGGACGCCGATATGGGCCCAGCCGCGGGCCGCGCCGCCGCCAAGGGCGAGCGCTATGCGGTGTTTGTCGACGATCTGGGTGACGGGCGGCTCATTGCCGGTGGCTTCGGGATTTCCAGCCGCAAGATGATTGTGACGATTTCCCCATCCCAACATGACCGCACTCCCTGCCAATTCTGTGAAGCTCCGCCCTTATCCCCGGAGCCCGCTATATTGGTAGCAAATTGGTGCGGCCGATGGAAGGTGGCCGTTTATTTGTCCGAATAGGTGGTGGCCGGATCGAAATGGCGGGTGTCGTCGGTGATCTTCGTCACAGCATCGCCATTGGAGAGCTCGACGGTGCGATAAAAGCACGAGCGGCGACCGGTATGGCAGGTCGCATCATGGCCGGCGACGGAGACCTTCAGCCACACCGCGTCCTGATCGCAATCAGTGCGGAATTCCTTCACCGTCTGCAGGTTGCCCGATGTTTCGCCCTTCTTCCAGATCTTGTCGCGTGAACGGCTGTAATAGTGGGCGATGCCGGTCTCGAGCGTCAGCGACAGGGCTTGCGCATTCATATGGGCGACCATCAGCAATTCGCCGTCGCGTGCATCGGTAACCACGGCGGTGACAAGGCCGTGGGCATCGAATTTCGGCGAAAAGAGACCTGCGTTTTCGAGCACTTCCTTGTCCGCAGGCGCGGACGGAAACGAAATGGACATGGCTACCCCGGGAGAAAAGCGGAAGGTTTCAGAGCGGCGGGGAAAATGAGATCACTCCGCCACTCCAAAATTTGTCTGAGCATCGGGTTTTCAAAAACCCGCGCTACACTTTTCGGTCCGATGCCTAGCGGTTGCGCACCATGGTCATGAAGCGGACCTGCTCGGCCGGATCGTTCTTGAACGTGCCGGTGAAGCTGGTGGTCAGCGTCGTCGACCCCTGCTTGTTCACGCCGCGCATGGACATGCACATATGTTCGGCGTCGATCATGACGGCCACGCCGCGCGGTTTCAGGGTTTCTTCGATCGATCTTGCGATCTGCGCTGTCATGTTTTCCTGCGTCTGCAGGCGGCGGCCGAAGATTTCAACGACGCGGGCGATCTTCGACAGGCCGAGCACGCGGCCGGCCGGAAGATAGGCCACATGCGCCTTGCCGACGATCGGCACCATGTGGTGCTCGCAATGGGAGAAGAAGGGGATGTCGCGCACCAGCACCACATCGTCATAACCGCCGACTTCCTCGAAGGTCGTGCCGAGCACGTCCTGAACGTTCAGCTCATAACCGGCAAAAAGCTCGCGATAGGCCTTGGCGACGCGCTTCGGCGTATCCAGAAGTCCTTCGCGGGCGGGATTTTCTCCTGCCCAGCGCAAAAGAACGCGCACTGCTTCTTCCGCTTCGGCCTGGCTTGGGCGAGCTTCTGCCACGTCGGTTTTTGCGCCAGCGCCGGGGAAATTCTTCACGATCGCATCCATTCCGTCTCTCCCGATGCGGGTAAAGGCCGCACCTGAATTCGTTTTTCATCGCGAACATTTGTTCGCAGTTGCTGCTATCTGGTTGTTTTACAGCATTTTGGCAAGACCGATGCTGTTATTTCGGTATCGGAGCCGTTAATTTCATCACGGCTTGATGTCCAGAAAGCTCGTTAGCATATAATGAGAATGAAGGGCAGGAAAGCTTCACTGCGACAAACGCTGTGTTTGAAAAATTTGACCTGTCCTGTTTTTGGGCAATCTTGAGCGCGCCGGGCACCTGACGATGGACGACATCTACAATAATCGCATTCTGGACTTTGCCGGGAATATTCCGCTGACGGGTGTTCTTGAAGATGCCGACGCCAGCGCCGAAAAACACTCGCGCCTGTGCGGCTCTAAGCTCAAGGTTTATCTGAAGGTCGAAGGCGGCATCGTGACGGCGTTTTCCCACGAGGTGCGTGCCTGCGCGCTCGGCCAGGCCTCCGCCTCCATCATGGCGCATCACATCATCGGCGCTTCCAGCGGCGAAATCCGGCAGGCGCGGGAAGACATGCTCGCCATGCTGAAACAGGGCGGCGAAGGGCCGGCGGGCCGTTTCGAAGATATGCGGGTGCTTCAGCCCGTGCGCGATTTCAAGGCGCGCCATGCCTCCACCATGCTGACCTTTGAAGCGGTGGTCGATGCTCTCGACCAGATCGAAGGCCGGCCGGCTGTCAACGCTGCGGGTTAGGTGATGTGCGGCGAACCGGGCTGCCGGCATCAGCAGACGGCGGAAAAAGCGGGCCGATCCCGTAACTGGGCGGGCAGCTTTGCCAAAACGCCGGGGCGGTTGTTTGGTGTCGGCCTTATCCGGCTTTATCAATTGACGCTTTCCGGCTTCATCGGAAACTCCTGCCGTCACATCCCCACCTGTTCCGAATATGGCTATGAGGCCATCGCCCGCCACGGGCTGTGGGCCGGCGGATGGATGACCCTGTTTCGCGTTGCGCGCTGCGGCCCTGGCGGCACGAGCGGACTGGACCCGGTGCCGGAAGCGCTCGGCAGCACGAGGCGCTGGTGGGCGCCGTGGCGTTACTGGAGCCTGCATCGATGAAGGATCATGTGGCGCTGCTGCACAGCATCGTCCTTGGCGCGGGCAAGCGGCTCATCATGGCCGATCTGCGCGCAATGGCTGAAGAACTGGGATTTGCCGAGTGCCGGACGCTTGTAGCCACCGGAAACCTGGTCTTTCGTGCGGAGGATGCTCCCGTTCGCGAGATTGAGGACAGGCTTGAACGCGCCTTCGAAAAGCGTTTCGACAAACATGTCGATATCATGGTTCGCCCGGCTCGCGACTGGCTGAAACTGGCGGCTGAGAATCCGTTTCCGGATGGCAATCCATCCGATGTCTGCGTTCGGGTGATGCGCGAACCGCTTGGCAAGGACGTTCTCGGATTTCTCGAAAAATATCGCCGGCAGGAGAAGATCGCCGTGATTGGTGGCGATTTATGGATCGATTTTCTGGGAAAGCCGAGCGAGAGCCGGCTTCTCCCGGTCCTGACCACCAGGAGGCTCGGCATAGGCACGACCCGCAACGCCAATACCGTCAATGGTCTCGCGGAAATGCTTCGCTGAGAGACCCTTCACCTTTGACTGGAATGGCAAAAGCCTTTATCAGGCTGCCTGTCCGTTTTCAGCGGGCAGATCATTATTCCAACACCACCCGCATTCGTTGGCGGGACTGGACAGGAGCACTAGACGATGTCTGAAGCCATTTCCCTTACATTTCCCGATGGATCCGTCCGCAGCTACGCCCCCGGTACGACCGGCCGCGAGGTTGCCGAATCCATTTCCAAATCGCTTGCCAAGAAGGCCGTCGCCATTGCGCTTGACGGCACCGTGCGCGATTTGTCCGATACCATCACCGATGGCAAGATCGAGATCGTCACGCGTGAAGACAAGCGTGCGCTGGAACTCATCCGCCACGATGCCGCCCACGTCATGGCCGAGGCAGTGCAGGAGCTTTGGCCCGGCACGCAGGTGACGATCGGCCCTGTCATCGAGAACGGCTTCTATTACGACTTCGCCAAGAACGAGCCCTTCACGCCCGAAGATCTGCCGAAGATCGAAAAGCGCATGAAGGAAATCATTCAGCGCAACAAGGCGTTTACCCGCGAAATCTGGTCGCGCGAAAAGGCCAAGGAAGTCTTCGCCGCCAAGGGCGAGAATTACAAGGTCGAGCTGGTTGATGCGATCCCCGAAGGTCAGGACCTGAAGATCTATTACCAGGGCGACTGGTTCGATCTTTGCCGTGGCCCGCATATGGCCTCCACGGGGCAGGTCGGCACCGCCTTCAAGCTGATGAAGGTGGCGGGTGCTTACTGGCGCGGTGACAGCAACAATGCGATGCTGTCACGCATCTATGGCACCGCCTGGGCGACGCAGGAAGAGCTGGACAATTATCTGCATGTTCTGGCCGAAGCCGAAAAGCGCGACCATCGCCGTCTCGGCCGCGAAATGGACCTGTTCCATTTCCAGGAAGAAGGTCCGGGCGTCGTCTTCTGGCACGGCAAGGGCTGGCGCATGTTCCAGACGCTGACGGCCTATATGCGTCGTCGGCTCGCCAACACCTATCAGGAAGTCAACGCGCCGCAGGTGCTGGATAAGTCGCTGTGGGAAACCTCCGGTCACTGGGGCTGGTATCAGGAAAACATGTTCGCGGTGAAATCCGCCCATGCCTTCACCCATCCCGATGACGAGGAAGCCGATCAGCGCGTTTTCGCACTGAAGCCGATGAACTGCCCGGGGCACGTGCAGATCTTCAAGCATGGCTTGAAGTCTTACCGCGAAATGCCCGTCCGCCTTGCGGAATTCGGCACCGTGCATCGTTATGAGGCTTCCGGGGCCCTGCATGGCCTGATGCGCGTTCGCGGCTTCACGCAGGACGATGCGCATGTCTTCTGCACGGAAGAGCAGATGGCGGCGGAATGCCTGCGCATCAACGACCTCATCCTCTCCGTCTATGAGGATTTCGGTTTCAGCGAAGTCGTCGTCAAGCTCTCCACGCGCCCTGAAAAGCGCGTCGGTTCCGACGATCTCTGGGATCGCGCCGAAAGCGTGATGATGGATGTTCTGAAGACCATCGAGGAGCAGTCTGGCGGCCGCATCAAGACCGGCATTCTGCCGGGAGAGGGTGCGTTCTACGGGCCGAAGTTCGAATATACGCTGAAGGACGCCATCGGCCGTGAATGGCAATGCGGCACGACACAGGTGGACTTCAACCTGCCGGAACGCTTTGGCGCCTTCTATATCGACCAGAACTCCGAAAAGACGCAGCCGGTGATGATCCATCGCGCCATCTGCGGCTCGATGGAGCGCTTCCTCGGTATTCTCATCGAGAACTTCGCCGGCCACATGCCGCTGTGGTTTGCGCCGCTTCAGGTCGTCGTCGCCACGATCACCTCGGATGCGGACGATTACGGCCGCGAGGTCGCCGAAGCGCTGCGCGAGGCGGGCATGGCAGTCGAGACCGACTTCCGCAACGAGAAGATCAATTACAAGGTCCGCGAGCATTCGGTGACCAAGGTTCCGGTCATCATCGTCTGCGGCCGCAAGGAAGCGGAAGAGCGCACCGTCAATATCCGTCGTCTCGGTTCGCAGAACCAGACGTCGATGTCGCTCGAAGACGCGATTACAAGCCTCGTGGACGAGGCGACGCCGCCGGATGTGAAGCGCAAGCTTGCGGCGAAGAAGCAGGTTGCGTGATAAATGACAACGGCCCCTTCGGGGGCCGTTTTTGTTTGTGAACGATGTGCTGTAGCAGCGCTATGATTGGCAGAGGGCGGGGCATCCGCACTCCGTCACCCCGGACTAGATCCGGGGGCCAGTGCGATCAAGTCCTTGATCGCGAAAGACTCGTCCCTCACGGCGCAGACGCGCCGTGGCTGGATGCCGGATCTAGTCCGGCATGACGGAAGAGAAGTTTCGGACGTTATCGCTGGCGTCGCGGCCGGCTCAATCAGACTTACTCGAAATCCCCGGTCATATCTTCCGGCGCCTGATCTTTCATCAGCACTTCCACATCCGAATCCCGGCCCGACGTGACCTTGAAGTTACGCTGGTAGACCTTTTCCTTGTTACGGGCGATGGCGGTATATTCGCCTTCCGCCAGAACCATGGTCGAAAACGCGCTGACGCTTTCGTTCACCACATCGCCGCCGCCGTTCAGCACGGACCAGGCCGTATCGGCAATGGCTTCGCCGCCCTCTTCGGACACGAGCTTGAGGGTGATCTGCGCGGCCTGGTGCTGCAGCGTCGCTTCGGTCAGCTTGCCGGCTTCCACCTGAATGTCGGCGCGCACCACCGCATTGACGTTGCCGTATTCGGAAACCACGTGATAGGTGCCGGCATTCAGCCGCACGATGGTGTTGGGCTTGATATCGGCCATGACGAGGCCGCGTTCGCCATCCGGCCGGGCGTCCGACGAATAGACGGAAAATTTGAGCTGGGTGCCGGAAATCTGCTTGTCGGACCCTGCGACCGCGTTCAGCACGAAGCCGCCGGCATCGAGAATCAGCACCTGTTTCTGAACGTTGCCAGACGTTGGGATATTGAGTTTCTTGGTGACGCCGGCGCGGCCGAAGGCGACGTTGACGAAATATTCGCCGGGTACCAGATTGAAATGGGCCGAGCCGCCCTCGGAGCTTGCCAGCATCGGCAATTTGCCGTCAGCGCCGGGAATGGGGCTGAAAACGCGCCAGGACAGGCCTTCTTTCACCGCCTCGCCTTCGCTCGTCAGCTTGGCTTCCATGGCGATATCGCGGGCGGTGCTTGCGGGGGCATTGGGTGCGGAAGGGGCGGTGAAAGCGTTGAGTTTCGGCATTTTCGGCGTGCCGCCGAGTTGCTTGAAGTCTTTAAAGGCATCCTGCGAAAAAGCGGCCTGTGATAAAAGACCAAGCGCAGCACATGCAATGGCCAGACGTGCCGCGATTTTGATTGCCGACATTTTCGATACCGATTGACTTCTTGATTTTCCCGCATCACTTCAAAACCAATGCCATGGCTATTTCAAGGCCCATGTTTCGCGATGACAGCAGAATGGAAGATTTTTGATCATGACAAGTGATATCAAGCTCCTCGATTATCTCAAGGCTCGCCGCTCTACGCCGGCCCTGCAACTTGCCGAGCCGGGACCTTCGAAGGGGCAAATCGAGGAAATCCTGCGCCTTGCCGTGCGCGTGCCTGACCATGGCAAGCTCGCGCCGTGGCGTTTCGTGGTTTATCGCGGCGAGGAGCGTGTGCGTCTCGGTGAAACGGCGCTCAGGATCGCGCTTGAAAAGAACCCGGAACTGGACCTGCAACAGCAGGAAGCGGAGCGCACGCGCTTCACCCGCGCGCCCGTCGTTATCGCCGTCATCAGCACCGCCAAGCCGCATTTCAAGATCCCGGAATGGGAGCAGGTCATGTCCGCCGGCGCGGTGTGCCTCAACGTCATCTTCGCGGCCAATGCCAGCGGTTTTGCCGCGAACTGGCTGACGGAATGGCTTGCTTTCGATCCGGCATTCCTTGCTGAGACCGGCGTCGGCGGGGAAGAGAAGGTCGCGGGCTATATCCACATCGGCTCAACGACATTCCCGCCGGTGGAGCGGCCGCGGCCGGAGCTTGCCGATGTCGTCACCTGGGTCGGGGACGTCTGATGTTCTACACCACGGACACCAACCAGCATGGCCTGCCGCATGATCCGTTCAAGGCGATCGTCGCACCGCGGCCGATCGGCTGGATTGGCTCGAAGGGCAGGGACGGTTCCATGAACCTCTCGCCCTATTCCTTCTTCAACGCGATCTCGGACCGGCCGAAGCTGGTCATGTTCTCGTCCAGCGGCAGGAAGGACAGCCTGCGCAATGTCGAGGAAACCGGCGTCTTCACCGCCAATCTCGTCAGCCGCCACCTGGTGGACCGGATGAATGCGTCTTCTGCGCCTGTCGCTTATGACGTCGACGAATTCGCCCTTGCCGGCCTTACCGCCGTCGACGGGCGGGTGGTGGACGCGCCTTTCGTCGGCGAAGCCCTGGCTGTTCTGGAATGCCGGGTGACGCAGATACAGCAACTCGGGGATGTCGACGGCAAGCCGACGGATTCGTGGATGGTGATCGGGCAGGTCATGGCGATCCATATCGATGAAACGATCATTCGTGATGGTCGCATCGATATGGGGCTGTCGCGCCCCGTGGCGCGCATGGGCTATATGGATTACTGCGATGGCGGCAGCGATGTATTCCAGCTGCAGCGCCCCTCTACTGCGCCGTAAATATAGTCCTTCTTCGGATGCGGTTAATTTTTATGGTGAACCAAACGTAAACCATTTGCGCCTAGAGTTTTATACATGGTGGCGGCGATGATGCCGCCATCCATTGTATGAATGTGTTTCGAGGCTCAGGTGATCGTACAGGCATTTCTTCGCTGGTCTGAAAAGGCTGGATCGACCGAGCGGGCGAAAGCTGCCAATGCGCTCGGCCGTGCCTATCTGCAGTCCGACATGGCGCGGGAAAACCGCGATGCCGCCTATATGGCGATGACCTATCTTCTCGATGACCCTTCACCGCGTGTGCGGCTGGCGCTCGCCGAAGCGCTGGCGGATGCCCAAGACGCACCGCGCGCCATTCTCGTTTCACTTGCCGAAGACCAGCCGGAAATCGCCTGCACGGTGATTGCCCGCTCGCCGGTTCTCGGCGAGGCCGACCTGGTTGATCTCGCCGGGCGCGGCGAAAGCCTGACGCGCGCGCTCATTGCCGCAAGGCCCGGTCTGCCGCGCGGGGTCTGCGCCGCCCTTGCCGAAGTCGGCGATCTGCCTGAGACCATCATCCTGCTTGAAAACGACGATGCCTTCATCACGCCATTCTCGCTGCGGCGCATTGCCGAGCGCCATGGCTGCGACGCCGATATTCGCGACCTTCTGCTTCGCCGTGAGGCGCTGCCGGCCGATGCGCGCCACCTGTTGATGGGTCGCATCAGCGAGGCGCTCGCCGGCTCGGCGCTGGTTCACGCGATGATCGCGCGCAACCGCGCCGACAGTCTTTTTCGCGAGGCGGAAGATTCCGCCACCATTCTTATCGCATCAAGCGTTTCTTCGCCGGAACTGCCGGCGCTGGTGGAGCATCTGCGCCAGCGGCTGGAACTGACGCCGGCGCTGCTCATCCACGCCGTCTGTTCGGGCCGGCTGGAATTCTTCACGGCGGCGATGGTCAATCTCTCCGGTCTCGATGACCGCAAGGTGCGCGCCATTCTGGCGACGGGGCGGCCGCACGCGCTGAAGGCCCTGTTCCAGTCCGTCGGGCTTTTTGGCGATGTCGTTGACGTTTTCATCGAGGCGACGCTGATGTGGCGCCGTGCCGCCCGCTCGCAGCTTTCTGAGGCGGCGGCCTCCGTCTCGGCCGAGTTGCTGGCGCATTTCCGCGAGGTCAACGGTTCCGAGACATTGTTCGAACTGCTGCATGCCGTGCGCAAGCTGGCCATTGCCGAAGAACGGCAGAAGGCGCGGTATTATGCGGAAGCGCTGACGGTCGAGGCGGCGTAAGGTCCTGGGGGCCTCCAGACGCAATTGCTGCGTTCCCCGCAATTACTTGTCAAACCGCTTGGCGATCCACGAATAGCTGTTTTCGACCATCCTGACCGGCGTTCCCAGGAGGTGCTTTATGCCTTCTGTGGACGGCAGAATGCGGCTGACGCGGCCGATCGCCTGTTTGGTGAGGCTCTCTTCTTCCTTCGGCGTTACCTCTGCGGTCGCCTGCTGCGTTCCGGCAGGTGCCGCCGCGGCGGGAGGCTGCGCGCCGGGCGTATTGCTCGCCGTCTGCGGAGCCTGCTCGCCCGGTGTCTGGCACACGGCCACCACGACCGGGTAGGGCGCATTGGCGTAACGCTCCAGCTCCTTTTCCGACACGGCGTCACATAGCTCGATGCTCGTCCAGCGCTGCTGCGAGGTGGCGATGTAATGGCAATCGGTGGCGCTGTCGTCACAGCCAAGGAAGGTCATGAGAACGAGGGCTGTTTTCATGGGGTGTGTTGCCTCTGTCGGGAATAATGCTCTAGAAACTCATCTATCCCGATTGCAGTGACATTACGACGAAATACGCATTTTTATAGAGAAGGCAGGCATCGCATTGGCCACCGAAATCAAGCTTGAAACACCACGGCAGGACGCGGTTCTGCGCCTCATCGATCTCTCCAATACCTATATGGCGTCGCTTTATCCCGCCGAGAGCAATCATCTGGTCGATATCGGCCAGCTGGAAAAGGACAATGTCTCCTTTTTCGTGGTGCGACACGATGGCCGCGTGGTCGGCTGCGGCGCGCTGGTGGAGGCGGGTGATGGCACGGCGGAGGTCAAGCGCATGTTCGTTGATCCCGAGGCGAGGGGATTGCGGATCGGCAAGCTGATCATGGATACGCTTGTCGCGCGCGGTACCGAACTCGGCCTTTCCGCCATCCGGCTGGAAACCGGGATCAGCCAGCCGGAGGCGATCGGCCTTTACCGCAAGGCGGGGTTTGTGGAGATCGAGGCCTTTGCGCCTTATAAGCCTGACCCGCTCAGCCTGTTCATGGAAAAGGCGCTTTAAGGAGAAGGCACCGATCGGTCGGATGGGCTGGCGATGTGACTGTTTGAGGTATAGCCGCAGCATTCGCCCACGTCACCTCGGACTAGATGCGGGTCCAGCGCGATCAAGTCTTTGATCGCGGAAGACTCTTTCACTGCGCAGATGAGCCATGGCTGATGCCGGTATCCAAGCCCGGCATGACGAAAGAGAGGGAAGCGGCCTTGGCCTGTCGGCTGGCGCTCCACGTCATCGCCGCCCACCGCAGGCTTCACCAGTCAAAAAGCAGCTTTCCGAAATGCCGTCGTTTCCTCGCTATCCTCTTCGAGCGCGGCAACCTCATCAACGGGATCGTCCTCTGTTGGCGGCGGGGGCGGAGCCTCGGTGGTGGTGGCGGCGGACAGTTCCACCTCGCGCACCCATTCGCGCCAGATTGCCACCAGCAGCGCCATCAGCACCGGGCCGATGAAGAGGCCGAGGAAACCCATGGTCTTGACGCCGCCGACAAGGCCGAAAAAGGTGGGCAGGAACGGCAGCTTGATCGGTCCGCCGACGAGTTTCGGCCGGATGGTCTTGTCGACGATGAAGAGTTCGACCGAGCCCCAGACGAAGAGCGCCAGCCCGTGGGCGGGCGATCCACTGGCGACCAGATAGATCGACACCAGCGTAAACGAGAGCGGCGCGCCGCCGGGAATGAGCGCCATGACGCCGGTCAGCACGCCGAGCGTGACGGGCGAGGGCACGCCGGCGATCCAGTAGGCGATGCCGAGGATGATGCCTTCACCGATGGCGATCAGCGTCATGCCGGTTACGGTCGAGCTGATGGTGGCGGGCACGACCCTCGAAATGCGTTCCCACCGTGTCGGCAGGATGCGTTCGCCCACCAGATCGACCTGACGGGTGAAGCCTGCGCCGTTGCGGTAAACGAAGAACAGCGCGATCAGCATGAACAGCAGGGTCAGCACGAGATGGAACGCGCCGTTGCCGGCGGCGAGGATCGCCCGGTAGATATTACCGATATTGGCGCCGCTGACGAGCTGGATGAGCTCGCCGATGGCGCCCGGCGTGCCGATATATTTCACCCATTGTTCGCCGAGCCAGGGGCCGACGGCGGGAAGGGCGGCGATCCAGTCCGGCACGGGGGCGCCCGTCTTGTTGACGTGCACCGCCCAGCCGAACCATTCGCGGATTTCGGTTGCCGTATAGGAGGCGGCGATGAAGATCGGCACCACGAGGAAGGCAATGATGAGGATGATGGCGATGGTGGCACCGAGCGTCGTGTTGCCGCCCACCTGCCGCAGAAGCCGCGTATAGACCGGCCAGCTGGCGAAACCGATGACGAGCGCGGCGAGAACCGGAACCAGAAAGCCGTTGAAGAAATAGATGCCCGCAAGGACGACCAGAAGGAGCAGCCAGCGCGCAGCCGAAATAGGCGGGATCAGGGCGATCCGCGTCGGGCTGGCGGGACCAAGCCATCTCGGTTCGCCACTGGGCTTACGGCTGTCAATGTTACTCACGGCAGGCTCTTTCTCGCATTCTCCCCGCAAGGGGTGCATTCACTCTGTCACACCGATACATATAAGTGCAATATAACCCGATCACATTACCGTTGTGTGTTTATTGCTGAACCTATTGAACGATTTTGGTAAAAATAGAACATCGGTCTTGGCGCGCGCATTGAAATATGACAATTAAACTCCGTTTTTATTGCGGCGTAAGGTTGCCGCGCCCGATCTCCAGGTCATGCCATGCTGCGCCGTTTCTTCGCCTATTACCGTCCCTATCGCGGTCTGTTCATTCTCGATTTTTCCTGCGCGGTTTTGTCGGGCGTACTCGAACTTGGCTTTCCGATGGCCGTGAAGACCTTTGTGGACGTGCTGCTGCCGGGCGGTGAATGGGCCATCATTCTCGCCGCTTCGGTCGGGCTGCTCGTCATCTATGTGCTGAATACCGGGCTGATGGCGACCGTCACCTATTGGGGGCACATGCTCGGCATCAATATCGAGACCGACATGCGGCGTCTGGCCTTTGACCATCTGCAAAAGCTTTCCTTCCGTTATTTCGACAACCAGAAAACAGGCCATCTGGTCGGGCGGCTGACGAAGGATCTGGAAGAGATCGGCGAGGTGGCCCATCACGGCCCCGAAGACCTGTTCATCGCCATCATGACCTTCATCGGCGCCTTCCTGCTGATGCTGTCGGTGAATGTGCCGCTGGCGCTCATTACCGCCGCCGTCGTGCCCGTCACCGCCTGGGTGACCAGCCGTTACGGCGGCCGCATGACGCAGAATTTCCGCGCGCTTTATGGCCGCGTGGGGGATTTCAACGCCCGTATCGAGGAAAATGTCGGCGGCATGCGGGTGGTGCAGGCCTTTGCCAACGAGGACCACGAGCGCGCGCTGTTCGAGAAGGACAACCAGAAATACCGCCGCACGAAGCTCGATGCCTACAAGATCATGGCGGCCAGCACCTCGCTGAGCTACATGAGCATGCGGCTGACGCAGATGATCGTGATGATCTGCGGCGCATGGTTCGTGCTGACGGGCGGTCTCACGGAAGGCGGCTTCGTTGGCTTCCTGCTGCTGGTCGGCGTGTTTTTCCGCCCGGTGGAAAAGATCAATTCGGTCATCGAGACTTATCCGAAGGGCATTGCCGGTTTCCGCCGCTTCACCGAACTTCTCGACACAGCGCCTGACATTGTCGATGCGCCTGATGCGGTGGACGCGCCGCTGCTGCGCGGCGATATCGAATATCGTCATGTCGGTTTCGGTTATGCCGAGGGCAAGCAGGTTCTCACCAATATCGACCTGAAGATCAGCGCCGGCGAGACGGTGGCCTTCGTTGGTCCTTCGGGCGCGGGCAAGACCACGCTCTGCTCGCTTCTGCCGCGATTTTATGACGTTACCAGCGGCGCGATCACCATTGACGGCATCGATATCCGACAAATGAAACTCGCTTCGCTGCGCAACCAGATCGGCATCGTGCAGCAGGATGTCTTCCTGTTCGGCGGCACGATCCGCGAGAACATCGAATATGGACGGCTTGGCGCTTCGGATGCGGACATCATGGAGGCGGCGCGGCGCGCCCGTCTCGATGGCGTCATCGAGGCCATGCCGCTCGGGCTCGACACCGTCATCGGTGAACGCGGCGTCAAATTGTCCGGCGGCCAGAAACAGCGTCTCGCCATTGCCCGAATGTTCCTCAAGAACCCGCCGATCCTCATTCTCGACGAGGCGACCTCCGCGCTCGACACGGAAACCGAGCGCGCCATCCAGCAATCGCTGACCGAGCTTGCCAAGGGGCGCACCACGCTCGTCATCGCCCACCGGCTGGCGACGATCCGCGATGCCTCGCGCATCGTGGTGGTGGACCAGACCGGCATTGCCGAAACCGGCGCCCACGCCGAGCTGCTGGCCGCCAAGGGCCATTACAGCCGCCTGCATGAGGCGCAGTTTAGCGGCCATCTTGCGGGCTTGAGCTGAGAGCGGCGCGTTTGCGCCGCAGCTTACCCGCCGTTCTCCGCTGCCTGTTCCTCCACGATGCCGGGGTTTGGCTCCGGCTTGCCGGGATGGCTGGTGACGAGATAACCCATGGCAACCGCGGCGGCGACGATGAACAGCAGCACGATGCCGCTGATCGTCATCAGCCAGTCGCGCGGCCTTCGATACGCCATGATATATTTCGGCCATCGGCTCGGATGGTTCACCAGGCTGAATTTATGGCCATGTCGCATGAACTTCCCCGGTATTAGAGTGTTCCTGAAATATAAACGCAGACAAGTGCGGCGCTGTTCCGCAAGGGCGGAGCAGGGGCGATGACAAGGCCGTGAGCCCGGCTGGCTGTAGCTCCGTCGTCTACACCTGTCGGCATGGCGGTTTCCGTATTTGCTACCACCCTTTCTCATCCGACCTCCGTCATTCCGGCCCTGAGCCGAATTCAGCAGAGGCGCGTCTGCGCGGCAAGACGAGTCTTTTTAACGGCAGGAACTGGGCTGGGCACTGGCAAGGGTCGGAAGGACGGGAAGGAGGGGTGTCGGCCCCCCAACGGGAACGTGGAGGTGCGCCGGATTGCGTTCAAACCGTACAGGTTCCCCCGGCACCGTCTGCATGGCTGCAAAAACTCCCCTTGTCAGCCGCTATTGCTTATGCGAATGATTTGCAACTGCACCAATTCAACCTTCCCTTTGAAAGCGCATAAAATGGACAAGCCAGTCTTTGGATGGCGACGAAACGGCGACGACCTCTCGTTATCCGACGTTCACAGTTCGATCAGGATCAATCCGAATGCCGGCACGTTTCGCCGGGCGATGGCGTTTTTCGGCCCCGGATATCTCGTTGCCGTCGGTTATATGGATCCCGGGAACTGGGCGACGTCGCTCGCCGGCGGATCCAAATTCGGTTACACGCTGCTGACGGTTGCGCTGGTCTCGAACATCATGGCGATTGTGCTGCAATCGCTCTGCGCGCGTCTTGCGATCGCATCCGGCCGTGATCTTGCACAGGCCTGCCGTGACGCCTATCCGAAACCGGTGGCAATGGTGCTCTGGCTGCTCGCGGAAATCGCCATTATCGCCACCGATATTGCCGAGGTCATCGGCACGGCCATCGGCCTCAACCTCATCTTCGGCATTCCGCTCGAACTCGGCGTCCTCATCACCGCGCTCGATGTGTTTCTGATCCTCTATCTGCAGAAGCTCGGCTTCCGCTGGGTGGAGGCGCTGGTCATCACGCTGCTTGGCGTCATCGCCGTATGTTTCGCCATTCAGGTGGCGCTGGCTGATCCCGACTGGGGGCAGGTGATTCTCGGTTTTGCGCCGACGACTGAGATCGTCACCAATCCTGATATGCTCTATCTGGCGCTCGGTATTCTCGGCGCCACCGTCATGCCGCATAATCTCTATCTGCATTCGGGCATCGTGCAGACCCGCGAAATCGGCGAGACAGTTGCCGAAAAACGCGAGGCGCTGAAATTCGCCACCCTCGATTCCACCATCGCGCTGATGTTCGCCCTGCTCATCAACGCCTCGATCCTCATCCTCGCAGCGGCGACCTTCAACAAGACCGGGCAGACGAATGTCGCCGAACTCGGTGAGGCGCATAATCTGCTCGCGCCGCTGCTCGGCCTTGCCATTGCGCCGACGCTGTTCGGCGTGGCGCTCTTATGCTGCGGCATCAATTCCACCGTCACGGCAACACTCGCCGGCCAGATCGTGATGGAGGGTTTCCTCAAGATGCGGCTCGCCCCCTGGCTGCGCCGCCTCATCACCCGCGCCATCGCCATCATCCCTGCCGCCGGCGTCACCATCTTCTATGGCGACAGCGGCACGGCCGAACTCTTGATCCTGACGCAGGTGGTGCTCAGCCTGCAACTCTCCTTCGCCGTCTTCCCGCTCGTCATGTTCACCGCCGACCGGACGAAGATGGGCGAGCTGCGCTCGCCGCTCTGGCTTTCGGCCTTCGCCTGGCTGATCGCGGTGGTGATTGCGGCGCTGAATGTGAAGCTGCTGTTGGATTTTATGGGATGATAGAGGGGGGCGGGCCGCGCCTTTTCGAGGCGCGGCTGCCACATCCCGTACGACGTTACATAATCGTCTTGTCGGCCTCGATAATCTGCGTTATCCATCGATACAATAATTCAAGGATTGTTGAAATATGGATGAGCGTCAGGCCCTGCTGTCATTTTCGGCTCTCTCTCAGGAGACCCGTCTGTCCATCGTGCGAGCACTTGTTATCGCGGGACCTGAAGGATTGGCCGCGGGCGTGATCGCCGAGCGCATGGGCGTCTCGGCAACGAATGTGTCGTTCCATCTCAAAGAGCTGGAACGGTCTGGTTTGATCTCACAGCGACGCCTGTCGCGATCGATCCTCTATAGCGCGAGCTACGATACTCTGGCGTCCCTCGTGAAATTCCTGATGGAAGACTGCTGCGCCGGGCATCCGGCCGTCCGGGAGGATGTCGAGCGTGGCAACAGCTGCCACCCTGCCGATGGCCGTGCTGAAGAGGGCAACATCGTTGCGTGATTTCAGGGCGTCTGCGGCCACCGTTTCTGCGCTCGGCCTTACACAGATCGTGGGTTATGGCACCCTCTATTATAGTTTCAGCATCCTTGCGCCCGGCATGGCGAAAGATCTGGGCCTGACGCTTTCTCAGGTTTTTGCGGTTTTTTCGGTGTCCCTTTTTATCGGCGGTCTTTCGGCAACCTATATCGGTAGGCAGATGGACCGGATCGGCGCCGCAACCATGATGACAATCGGTTCGTTTCTTGCGGCATTGACACTGGCGCTCTGCGCTTTATCGCCCTCGGTTGCGATCTTTGCCGCTGCGGTCATCCTGCTCGAAATATCCTCCGGTATGGTGCAATATCAGGCGGCGTTTGCGGCTCTGGTGGAAAACAATCCTCGTTCGGCGTCCCGAAACATCACCTATCTCACTCTCATCGGTGGTTTCGCATCGACCATTTTCTGGCCGATCTCGGCTGCGTTAGCCGTCCACCTCGATTGGCGGGAGATCTATCTCGTCTTCGCGGGACTTAATCTTTTTCTTTGTATGCCGCTTCACTTCTGGATTATGCGCGCAGGAAAGACGGGATCGAGTGCCGACACGACGAGCCGCGCGCGCGAGACCGTCGTGGGTGCGCTCCCTTCGCATACGAGACGCCGTGGGATGATCTTGGTCTCCTTCGCTTTCGCGATACTGGGTTTTACTCTCTCCGCCATCCTCGCCCATATGGTGCCGATGCTTGGAACCGTGGGGCTGGGAGCGGCAGCTGTCGTGATCGGCTCTCTTTTCGGTCCGGCCCAGGTTCTCAGTCGCTTGATCAACATGATCTTCGGCAAGAGCCTCCCGCCGCCAGCACTTGCGGTGCTTTCCGCTGTTTTAATCGTGCTGGGCATATTGATCCTGCTGGTGACAGCCAGCTGGCTACCGGGGGCGGTTGCCTTCGCCATCTGCCTTGGTCTGGGCTCAGGCATCAACAGCATCGCACAGGGAAACCTGCCGCTCTATCTATTCGGATCCGAAGGCTATGGGGCAATTACAGGAAAGATGGCAGCCGCTCGGCTTGCGGTGGGTGCCGGCGCGCCGTTCGTCTTTGCGGCGCTTACGGAGAATCTTGGCTTGAGCTTCGCACTGACGCTTAACGCGTGTCTCGGGCTGGTCAGTATTGCCGCATTCGTTGCGGTTGCGGTTTATGCGAAGGCATCTGGAACGCCAACTATTTGATCCAATCGATGTCAGACTAATGGCGCTTCAAGGCCCGTTGCTTCTTAGCCGCTCCGGTGTAGCGGGTCGCAGGTGGCAGGTCATGGTCATTCTAAAAGAAAAATCCGGGCACTTTTCAGTGTCCGGATTTCCATCATTTGCGCGATTGGCCAATTTCAGGTGCCGAGAAACCTTGTTGCCCCTGCTTAGCTGCAACCACTCGTCGCACCGCAGGTATCGCACTTCTCGCAAGTGCCGTTCCGCACCATCGTGAAGTTCTGGCATTCCGAGCACATGTTGCCCGTATAACCCTGTGCAATGGACCGCATGCGGCGTTCGTTTTCCTTCTTCTTGGCTTCCGCCTTGGCCGATGCCGCGTCGGCGGCGGCCTTGTCGGAGAAGAGGGCGGTGGCGGTCTGCTTGGCTTCCTGAACCACGTCGTCGATTACCTCTTCGGCAATCTCTTCCGCCAGTTCCTTGGCGCGTTCTTCATAATCGCGCTTGAAGGAGACGATTTCCGAGGTGGAGATCGCGACTGTCGGTTCCAGCTTGCGGGCGGCTGAGCCTGCAAAGGAAGTGACGTTGGCCGAGGCGCGGGCGGGGGCTGCCGTTGCCGAGCCCTTGGGTTCGGAAGCAGCACGTTCGCCTTCGTTGTTGGAAACCAGCGTCGGCTTGTAACCGCGTGTCCAGCCGGTGGAGAGCAGATTGGTCTTGCCTTCCTGGATACCCTTGCCGAGTGCCGTATTGGAGAAGTCAGACGTATCGACATGAGCGAGGTCGTGGCGGCCGAGATAGGATACGGCGAGTTCGCGGAACACGTAGTCGAGGATCGACGTGGCGTTCTTTATCGCGTCGTTGCCCTGCACCATGCCGGCCGGCTCGAACTTGGTGAAGGTGAAGGCCTCCACATATTCTTCCAGCGGCACGCCATATTGCAGGCCAAGCGAAATGGCGATGGCGAAGTTGTTCATCATCGCACGGAAGGCAGCGCCTTCCTTGTGCATGTCGATGAAGATTTCGCCGATGCGGCCGTCACCGAATTCACCGGTGCGCAGATAGACCTTGTGACCGCCCACCGTTGCCTTCTGGGTGTAACCCTGACGGCGGTTCGGCAGCTTTTCACGCTCGCGCGATACCCGCTCGATGACGCGCTCGACGATCTTTTCGGTGATCGTCACGGCCTGCTGGGCGAGCGGCTGCTGGACCAGTTCCTCGACGAAATCTTCGTCGTCCTCGTCTTCCACCAGCGAGGCGTTGAGCGGCTGGGAAAGCTTGGAACCATCGCGGTAAAGGGCGTTGGCCTTCAGCGCCAGCTTCCAGGACAGCATGTAGGCTGCGCCGCAATCTTCCACCGTCGCGTCATTCGGCATGTTGATCGTCTTGGAGATTGCACCCGAGATGAAGGGCTGTGCCGCCGCCATCATGCGGATGTGCGATTCGACCGAGAGGTAACGCTTGCCGATCTTGCCGCAGGGGTTGGCGCAATCGAAGACCGGCAGGTGCTCGTTCTTCAGGAACGGTGCGCCTTCCAGCGTCATCGCGCCGCAGACGTGAACGTTCGCCGCTTCGATGTCCTTCTTGGCAAAGCCGAGATGCTCCAGCAGGTTGAAGCTCATGTCGGAGAGCTGCTCGTCGGAAACCTTGAGCGTCTCCTTGAGGAAGTCAGCGCCGAGCGTCCACTGGTTGAAGACGAACTTGATGTCGAAGGCGCTCTTCAGCGCAGCGTTGACGGCTTCGATCTTCTCATCGGTGAAGCCCTTGGCCTTCAGCGTGGAGGGGTTGATGGCCGGCGCCTGGTTGAGATTGCCATGGCCGACGGCATAGGCCTCGATCTCGGCGATCTGGCTTTCGGAATAACCGAGCGAACGCAGGGCATCCGGAACCGCGCGGTTGATGATCTTGAAGTAACCGCCGCCGGCGAGCTTCTTGAACTTCACCAGCGCGAAGTCGGGCTCGATGCCGGTCGTGTCGCAATCCATCACGAGGCCGATCGTGCCGGTCGGCGCGATAACTGTCGTCTGGGCGTTGCGGTAGCCGTTCTTTTCGCCAAGTTCCAGCGCCTTGTCCCAGGCGGCTGTCGCATGGGCGATAAGGTCCTGATCCGTGCAATCGGCGTGGATGAGTGCAACCGGGTTGACCGAAAGGCCCTCATAACCATCCGACAGGCCATGGGCGGCGCGGCGGTGGTTGCGAATGACGCGCAGCATGTTGTCGCGGTTCGGCGCAAAGCTCGGGAAGGGGCCAAGCTCGCCGGCCATTTCAGCCGAAGTTGCGTAGGAGACACCGGTCATGATCGCGGTCAGTGCACCGGCAATGGCGCGGCCCTCATCGCTGTCATAGGGAATGCCCGACGACATCAGCAGGCCGCCGATATTGGCGTAACCGAGACCAAGCGTGCGGTATTCATAGGAGCGTTCGGCAATCTGGCGCGACGGGAACTGCGCCATCATCACGGAAACTTCGAGCACAACGGTCCACAGGCGGACGGCATGTTCATAGTCGGCGATGTCGATGCGCTTCGTCGCCTGATCCTTGAACTGCAAGAGGTTCAGCGAGGCAAGGTTGCAGGCCGTGTCGTCGAGGAACATGTATTCCGAGCACGGGTTCGAAGCGCGGATCGGGCCTTCGGCCGGCGAGGTGTGCCAGTCGTTCATGGTGGTGTTGAAGTGCAGGCCGGGATCGGCCGACGCCCAGGCGGCGTGGGAAATCTTTTCCCAGAGGTCGCGGGCCTTCAGCGTCTTCATCACCTTGCCGTCCTTGCGGGCGGTGAGGTTCCAGTCACCGTCATTCTCGACAGCGCGCAGGAAGTCATCCTTCAGCGAGACGGAGTTGTTGGAGTTCTGGCCTGAAACCGTGAGGTAGGCTTCTGAATCCCAATCCGTGTCATAGGTCTTGAACTGGATGTCCTTGTAACCCTGTTCGGCGAACTGGATGACGCGCTTGACGTAGTTTTCCGGCACCATGTCCTTCTTGGCAGCGCGGATCTCACGCTTCAGGGCAGGGTTCTTGGCCGGGTCGAAGCAGTCACCATTGTCAGCTTCGCAATTGACGCAGGCCTTCATGATCGCCTTCAGGTGCTTGGCGACGATCTTGGAGCCGGTGACGAGCGCGGCAACCTTCTGCTCCTCGTTCACCTTCCAGTCGATATAGGCTTCGATATCGGGATGGTCGGCATCAACAACCACCATCTTGGCGGCGCGGCGGGTGGTGCCGCCGGACTTGATGGCGCCGGCTGCGCGATCGCCGATCTTGAGGAAGCTCATCAGGCCGGAGGAGCGGCCGCCGCCGGAAAGCTTTTCGCCTTCGCCGCGCAGATAGGAGAAGTTGGAGCCGGTGCCGGAACCATATTTGAACAGGCGCGCTTCCCGCACCCACAGGTCCATGATGCCGCCTTCGTTGACGAGGTCGTCTTCGACGGACTGGATGAAGCAGGCATGCGGCTGCGGATGTTCGTAAGCGGACTTGGACTTGGTCAGCTTGCCGGTGAAGGGATCGACATAGAAATGGCCCTGGCCGGGGCCATCAATGCCATAGGCCCAGTGCAGGCCGGTGTTGAACCATTGCGGGGAATTCGGCGCAACGCGCTGGGTGGCGAGCATATAGGCAAGCTCGTCGCGGAAGGCGAGGGCATCTTCTTCGGACGAGAAATATTTGCCCTTCCAGCCCCAATAGGCCCAGGTGCCGGCCAGACGGTCGAAAACCTGACGCGCATCGGTCTCGGAGCCGAAACGTTCGGCTTCCGGAACGTCCTTCAACGCCTTTTCATCGGGAACGGAGCGCCACAGGAAGGAAGGAACGTCGTTTTCCTCGACCTTCTTCAGGAACTTCGGCACGCCGGCCTTGCGGAAATATTTCTGCGCCAGAACGTCGGTGGCAACCTGGGAAAACTGCGCGGGAACGTCGATGTCAGCCAGACGGAACACGATCGATCCATCCGGGTTCTTGATTTCACTGACGGCCTTGCGGAAGTCGATTTCCGCGTAAGGCGATTGGCCGGGCTTCGTGAAGCGGCGTTCAATGCGCATGGTTTCTGTCCTCGTCCATTGGGCGCCCGGTGAAGGGCGCAAAAATCCGGTCCAGCCGTGCGATGCCTTCGCGCAGCCGGTTGTTGCCGATCTGTAAGGGATGTTCATCCTTGGATGTCATCCCTGTATCTCGTGGCTTATTCGGCTGCAAGCATGTCATGGAATACTAAATATAGTATCAACAGCTTCCTGCCGCCAGTCCCCGCGTCATGTTTTTGGCGGTTTCCGAAAGGCGCGCAAAAGCCTGCGGCGAACCGCCCCCTCATGGTCGGGACCGCCGTTTGGACATGCGCGCTGAAGATGGAGAGGAACCGGCCTCGTTACTTTCCGGTCCGTTGCCGCCGCAACATAAGTGTCACTTTCCTCTCGCGGCACAGATTCGTCAAGCCATAGATTGAAACCCATTTTTAACCACAAGATATTGTGTGAAGTGCCTGTGGAAAACGGGGATAGGAAAAGCGATTAGAAAAATCAGTGACTTGGCGGGAAAATTTGAAGCTTGCGCGAGACTGGTTTCCGCAACGGAAAGACAAAACCCCGCATTTCCGGGGTGAGGCATAATGGCGACACTGCGGTTTTTCCGTGTTTTTCCGCCGTCATCAAAGAAGGATTTTCTCCCAAAAAAACCGCCCTCGGCGGGGCGGTTTTTCCTGTCCGATTTTTTAATGACGGCCGGCAATCAGCCGCGCGATCCCTTGGCGATCGGCTCCTGATAGGTGAAGCCCATGTCCCAGGGAAAATAAATCCAGGTATCCTGGCTGACTTCGGTGACGAAGGTGTCAATGGTCGGCACGCCCTTCGGCTTGGCGTAAACACAGGCAAAATGCGCCTTCGGCAGCATTTCACGCACTTCCAGCGCCGTCTTGCCGGTGTCGGTCAGATCGTCGACGACGAGCACGCCTTCGCCGCTGTCGGACATCAGCTCCGGCGCTACGCCCTTCAGCAGAACCGTATCGCCCTGGTTGACGTAATCGTGGCGGGTGGCGATGCACACCGTGTCGATCATGCGGATGTTGAGTTCGCGCGAGATGATCGCCGCCGGAACGAGGCCGCCGCGGGTGATGCAGACGATTGCCCGGAACTCTTTGTCGAGACCGGCAAGACGCCAGGCAAGCGCACGGGCGTCGCGGTGGAACTGGTCCCAGGAAACGGGAAAGGCTTTATCGGGAAGGGACATGTCGTCTACCATCTGGTCAAAATTGTCGATGGCTTTGGCTAATAGCCGCAAGACCGGCAAAAAGGCAAGCTTTCCGCATAACAGGCGTTGTTTTGATTGCGAGATCGCGCCTTGTTTCTTCTCCCCGCCGGGAAAAGGTGGCCCGATGGGGGGAACGTTGACTAATATCTCTACCCTTGCCACCTCATCCCGCTGCCGCGGACTTCTCCCCGGCGGGGAGAAGAAACAAGCGGTAGTCGCTCGCTCCATGCGGGATGCCGAGGGAGCTTGCGGCGCTGTTTGCGCCGCATCCATTTTTAACGAGACAGCAGCGTCATCGCCGTCATGGAATCGAGCAGGGTGCGCGTCACGCCGCCGAACAGCAGCTCCCACCAGCGGGAATGGCCATAAGCGCCCATGACCAGAAGGTCGATGCTGTTGTCCGACAGGCGGTTCTCGATGGCGGCCTGCGGCGAGATCCCTGCGATCTTTTCCTGCGAGGTGACGGTGACATTGACGCCGTGGCGGGCGAGGGTGGCGGCCAATTCCGCGCCGGCAAGGCCGGAAGACTGGGTTTCGCTTTCGGCCTGATCGACGGAGAAAATCTCGACACTGTCTGCGGCCTTCAGGAAGGGCAGGGCGTCGAAGGTGGCGCGGGTCGCCTCGCGGGAGCCGTTCCATGCGATCAGGACGCGCTTGATGGGTTTCGCAACGGTCAGCACATGCGGCACGAGGAGAACGGGGCGGCCGCTTTCATAAAGGAAACCGTCAATATCTGAGCGGCTGTCTGAAAGTGCAGAGGAGTTGCTCTGGCGGGCGACGATGAGATCGGCGCAGCGCGCGCTGTCGATCGCCGATGCGGAGGCGTAACCCACCGAGGTGACGAAGCTGCGCCATTCATGCGAGATGCCATTGGCGGACAGGGTGTGCTCGAAAGCGGTTCCCACGTCGGTGGTTTCCTTGTGCGCCACATCCTGCAGCGCCTGCACGGTGGCGGGATCGGGAATTTCCATCGGAGCGACAAGCGGAACGGCGGCCAGCGTTTCCATGTGCAGGCCAATCACATGCGAGGAAAACTGGTCGGCAAGGCTCACCACGAATTCGCCGAGCTTTTGCGTGTTCGCAACATTGTCGACCACTGCCAATATCGTTTTGTAACCCATTTCTCTCTCCTCGGTGACATCTAGTTTCTAGGGGGAGAGTGGCCGTCTTCGCCGATGGCCACCTTGATTTTGGTCAAACCTTTTCGTCTCAGGCCTTTTCCGTTTCAGGCGGTTGCGTCGCCCTGGCTTGCCGCCAGTCTTTTTTCCTGGCCGATGGTTTCGATCATGGCCGCAACCGCTTCGGTTGCCGCCTTCAGCACGCCGGCGTCGCGGGCGCGCACGACGATCTCGGTCGAAAAACGCTGCCCGTCATATTTCGGATAGGAGCCGATGCTGGTTTCGGGATGGGCTTTCTGGATGGCTGTCAGCGGCGTGCCGATATCACCTTCGCCATAGGGCGAACGCACCGCCTGCGACATGACTTTCGCGCCGGTGCGCAGCGTCGGCATGACATTGTCGAGCATGGCCTGGAACACCTGCGGCACGCCGGCCATGACGTGGACATTGCCGATGACGAAGCCGGGGGCGACGGAAACGGGATTGGCGATGTGGGCGGCGCCTCTCGGCATGCGCGCCATGCGCTTGCGCGCCTCGGTGAATTCCATCTCGCGGACGCGATACATGTCACCGAGCAGGCGCAGCGCCTCGGCGTCGTGTTCGCAGGGCAGGCCGAATGCCGCAGATACCGCATCCGCTGTGATGTCGTCATGGGTCGGGCCGATGCCGCCCGAGGTGAAGACATAATCGTAACGGCTGCGCAGCGCGTTCAGCGCTTCCACGATCGCTTCCTCCTCGTCGGCGACGATGCGCACTTCCTTCAGGTCAATTCCGGACATGGTGAGCACATCCGCGAGGTGCCCGATATTCTTGTCCTTGGTGCGGCCCGAAAGCAGTTCGTCGCCGATCGCAAGCATGGCGGCGGTAACAACGGAGGAGGTGGAGGAGGGGTTGGACATGGGTGCACTCGTCATCTGTTTTGTCAGACGTTAACGCCGCGCCAGTGCGAATGCAAAGCGGTTTTAAAGAAACGCAAAACGGGGATTGGTTGACGATGGCATCGAGTGTTCACTCATCGTGAACAGTGCGTATGCCAATCCCCGGCTGGCGAGAGACCGATCCGTCCGCTACGTTTTTGTCATACGGTTTTTACAGGTCAACGCCGATGATCATCGAGTTTTTAAAGAAGCTTGTCGCCGGTACGCCGGAAACAGTTCCAGCAAAGGAAACGAAGAGAATGACGAAGGTTTTGGTACTTTATTACTCCTCTTACGGCCATATCGAGAAAATGGCCTATGCGGTTGCCGAGGGCGTGAAGTCCACCGGCGCGGAAGCCGTGGTCAAGCGCGTTCCCGAACTCGTTCCGGAAGAGGTTGCCAAGTCCTCCCACTTCAAGCTGGACCAGCCGGCTCCGGTGGCGACGGTGGACGAACTGGCGGATTACGATGCGATCATCGTCGGCGCCGGCACGCGTTTCGGCACGGTGGCGTCGCAGATGCGCAATTTCTGGGACCAGACCGGTGGCCTGTGGTTCAGTGGCAAGCTGGTCGGCAAGGTCGGCTCGGCCTTCACCTCGTCCGCCACCCAGCATGGCGGTCAAGAATCCACCATTCTCGGCTTCATCCCCACCTTCCTGCACCACGGCATGGCCGTTGTCGGCCTGCCCTATGCTTTCCAGGGCCAGATGGGCGTTGATGAAATCAAGGGCGGTTCGCCCTATGGCGCCTCCACCATCACCGATGGCGATGGTTCGCGTCAGCCTTCCGAAATCGAGCTGGAAGCCGCTCGTTATCAGGGCGCCCATGTCGCCAAGCTGGCCGCCAAGCTTTCTGCCTGATGTGATGATTTGTTGAAACAGAAATGCGGCCCAAAAGGCCGCATTTTTTATGCCGGAACGTCAAGTCGCCGGTTCTGTCGGAGATAGATTTTTGAGGTGGGTCAAATCGGCAGGTTGACCATGAAAAGGCAGCTTGCGACCACGAAGCCGATCATCGAGATTTCGAGAAAACCGTTCAATCCGTCACGCATTCCAACCCTCCTCCTGTTGAGTGAAAAGAGAACGGTCAAAGTTTATCGCGGTTCCATAACGAAAGAATGAAATTCAGGAAATTCTAAAATCCAGCCTCTCCGCCTTTCGACGGAGGGCGTTTTCACGCTTCAGCCTGTGACGACGAAGGCGACCACGAGGTGGCCGAGAAGGCCGATCGCCAGGCAGGAGAGGAGAAAAATGAACAGGGCTTTTTTCATGTTTCCGGAAGCTTCCATCTGTTGCGATCCATCGAACCTGTCTTGTTGAAAACGTAGCGCTGCAGGCGGCATTTATAGTCTGCGGCCCCAGTTATTGCGCCATCAGGCCTTGATATCGAGGCCCGCTTCGATTGCGGCTGCGATGAAGGCCTTGCGCGCGTCCTCGGGCTTTTTCCGGCCTGCATCGACGGCGGCGCAGATCAGCAGCGCCTTGTCCAGCGCATCACCGTCTTCTATCGGCCAGTCCTCGATCAGCGCCCAGGAGGCGGCCTGCGTGGTTTCGATGCTCGTGTAATCGCCCGGCGTTTCGAAGGCGATCAGGACGGGTTTTTGCCAGCGCGTATTCATCGCCTATCCATCTTGGTTGTTGCGCCCGGCTCTAAACGAACCGGTCAGGATGCGCAATCCCGTTGCGGATGCGTTTCTGCCGGTTGCGGTGCGGTCAGTCGTCGCGCCCGAACAGCCAGTCGCGAATGATGCGCCGGTCGATGAGTTCCAGCGAGCGGTCGGGCGCAATGCGATAGGTTTCCACCGCCCTTGTGCTGCCGTCGATGCGGAATTCATGGCTGAAGGTACTGCCGATCGGCGATTTCGTCAGCTTGGTGCGCGGCTGGCCCCTGTAGATGATGCTGCCGGGGATGGGTTCGACATAGGGCGCGGGGCCTACATAAGCGGTCGGGCCGGCGGTGCATCCGGCAAGTGCCAGTGCAAGCGCGATAGTGGCCGATGATGCGAGCGTTTTCATCCTGTCCTCCGAAGTGCGTCTGTGAAAACGAGATGGAGGCGCGGCGGTTCCCGGCGGGCAAGGGGCCGGAGAGGATTTCCCCGACTATTTGCTTTTCGGATTCTGAATGTCGCGCGCGACCCAGCGAAAGAAAAAGTAGACGAGCAGGCCAAAGATGAAAAGCGGGATGAGGTTCGCAAAACCGGACATATGATTCTCGTTTCTCCCTCCCTGCACGGGGTCTAACCGGACTGAAACCGGCAAGGCAAGGCAAAGGCGTGACACGACCGGTAAAATATCCGTGTGCCTGCAAAGGAGAATTTGAGGGCCTTGGGGAGGGGCGGGAGAGATCTGGCGCACTGCCAGTGATGCCAGATCTCTCTGTCTCCCGCCAGTTTCAGGGTACGGGGGACTGGCCCTTAATATGACGGACAACTGCCGATAGACATAGGCCGAGAAATTACCACGAATAAATCGCTGGTTTGGTGGGTCCGCGTGAAGGCTGGCCTGTCATTCGCATCCCGAGCTTCCCGCCGCGATATAATTAGCCAGAGAATTACTTCAGGAGAGGAGAGAATGGGCCGTATCCTTGAATTGCCGGTGTAACCCGTTGAAACGGAACAGGATGCCCATCTGCAATTATGGTGCCGGACCCGCAGGAAAGGGAACTTTTTGCGCGTTTCATCATTCAATCAGGCAGACACATGCCAACAGCGGAGGGTTAAACATGCTCGGCACCATCCTCGTCATCCTGCTCATTCTTTTCCTGATCGGCGCGCTGCCCAGCTGGGGTTACCATAATTACGGCTACGGCCCCTCAGGTGGTCTCGGACTGGTTCTGGTCATCGTCTTGATCCTGGTCCTGCTTGGACGGATCTGACCGATCGGCATATAAGATGCAGTATTGCCCGCGACGGCGCAAACGCGCCGGATGCGGGCTTTGTTTTCTTCCGAGATATGAAGCAGATACAAAAAGCTTCGGAATCTTAAGCGCTTAGGTGACCCACCTTTGCTGCGTGCCGGTCCTATCCGAAAAAACACTACATTCGGAACGAACCCTCTTGCGCCCATAATGGATTCGTTCTAAATGCCCGCCATCGCTTGATTGATGAGCGTGTGAGGCCTCGTGGCGGAGTGGTGACGCAGAGGACTGCAAATCCTTGTACCCCGGTTCAATTCCGGGCGAGGCCTCCAAATTTCTCCACCATCGGCCTTACATCAGATCTGCGACCCGTAGATGACGCGCATGCGCGCTGTTTTTTTGGCCAGAATGCAGGAGAAGAGCGTGGATCAGGATCGGCAGGACAAGGCGGGCAACGGCGGGAAGCGAAGGCTCTGGCCATGGCTGCTCCTCGGTGTCGTGACTGTCTTGGCGATCTATGCCTATGTGACGACGATCCAGATGATCGAGGACCTGACGCAGCTTTGGAGCGATCTCGTTCAGCTTTTCTGGTGGATCATGCCGGATATTCCTGCTTCCTGACGATGCGATTCATGCCAATCGCGGGAAATTTGCATCACCCTCCGGTGCTTTTTAGGACCGCAGCCAATGAGCGCGCTTGAAAGCGCAGCCTCTGGCAATTATGAGATTGTTTTAACGGTCGGCTGCATCTTCCGACTTGGGCTGGTTTTTGGCCCCTATCCGTGAAATTGAGGCGATAAGAACATGATGGATTTCGAAACCGCACGCGCCAATATGGTCGACAGCCAGTTGCGCACGACCGACGTGACGTCGCATTCCGTGCTGAAGGCGTTTTTGAGCGTGCCGCGCGAGGCTTTCGTGCCGGCGGGCGTGCGGCAGATTGCCTATGTGGACGAGGATCTGCAGATCTGTCCCGCCCGCGATGGCCGCCCGGCCCGTTATGTCATGAAGACTTCGCCGCTGGCGAAGCTGCTGCAGCTTTCGGCCGTATCGAAGGAAGACGTCGTCCTGGAAGTCGGCGGTGGTGCAGGTTATGCGGCTGCCATTCTTTCCCAGCTTGCCGGTTCGGTGGTCTCGCTCGAAAGCGATGAGGCCCTGGCCGCGCAGGCGACCGAGACGCTGGTTTCGCTCGGATATGACAATGTCGCCGTCGTGACCGGCGATCTCGAAAAGGGCTATGCGGGCGAAGCGCCCTATGACCTCATTTTCATCAATGGCTCGGTGGAAGAAGTGCCGGCGGCGTTGACCGACCAGCTGCGTGACGGCGGACGTCTGGTTGTCGTTGTCGGATATGGCGGAGCCGCGAAGGCCACCGTCTATCGCCGCGATGGCAACGGCACATCGGCCGCTACCTTCTTCAATGCGTCGGTCAAGCCGCTGCCGGGTTTTGCCAAGGCGGCTGAATTCGTTTTCTGATCGGCAAACGATCATTGTCTTTTTGACGCCGGGGTGGACTTTCCGCCCCGGCGTTTTTGCGTTTGGTTTGCCGGAAGAGCGCTTCCTTCCGGCCGCTCTCACAAAGCTGTGCATCATCACGAAACTTGTCGAATCAGTGATTTAGTTCCTCGCTATGCTGACCTAAACTAAGGGTGATTCGGGGTGTGCGTATTTCTGCCCCGCATGATCCTGCGACTAGGACGGCAAAATTGCTCAAGCGCTTTGGCCGACCATGTTTCAGAACATCGGTTTGACGATCGATTTTGGTTGTCTGAAACGCGATGTGCGAATTGAACAGGTCAAGGAGCGCTTTATCCGATGTCCGTGGGATGCGGTAGGGCGCTCGAAGAGTGGAAACCGGGGATTGATATGGCTCAGCCAAGCGTAGCGCGTGAACCGTCCATGGAAGAGATTCTGGCGTCTATCCGCCGGATCATCGAAAGCAACGAGACCGGACCCACCGGCGCGTTTTCCGGGCAGTTGCCGCCGGTCTATGACGATGAAGACGAGGCTGCAAGCGAAGCGGCTTTCGTGGCGGAGCCCATCAGCCCGCCGGCACGCGTCCCCCCCGCCGCAAACCAGGCTTTTGGCGCACGGCCTGCGCAGGATTTTTCGCCGATTTCTGAAGGGCCCATGGTTGAACGGCAGGAAAGCTCTGCCGAAAAGACCATGTCGCTTGCCGATGTCGCCGCCCGCGTGCGTGCCGCCGCCGACCGTAACGCCGCCATGGGACCGCAGGCTTTCGCCGCGCAGGCGCAGCGTGGCGCGGCTGAGACCGCGTTGCCGGCCGCAGCCGCCCCGAATGTATCGCAGCCTTCGTCGGTATCGTCTTCCGACCGCGCCGCGCCGCAGCGCCCGACGGATGTTCGGCCGCTGATGGCAGCCGTGGCGGCCGCAGGTGTGAACGAGCAGCCGGCGTCTTTTGCCGCTGAGGATCGCGCCGCCGCTGCCGCCGTCGAAAGCGCGCCTTCGGCCGAAAGCCGCTTCGATCAGCTTACGCTGCGCGGCGCCATTGAAACGCCGCTGACAGCGGAGCGTTTCGACATCGCGGTGCTGAACCCTGTCGGTGAGACGCCGACATTCGATCTGGCCGAGGTGCAGGCAAAAGACGAGGCGGATGTTGAGGGCGGCCTGTCGCTCAATCTGCTTTCCGCCGCTGCCGGTGCGCAGATCGCCCGTTCCTTCAACGAGCTGGCGGAGGTTTTTGACGGTGTCGAGCGGCGCTCGATCGAGGATATGGCCGCCGAGATGCTGCGCCCGATGCTGCAGGACTGGCTGGAAGACAATCTGCCGACGCTGGTGGAGCGTCTCGTGCGCGAGGAAATCGAGCGCGTGGCGCGCGGTTCGCGCCGCTAAGTCCCGCTCTTGTCGCATCTGCAATTGCTGATGATGCGATGAAACAGCGGCCGCTCCGGCAACGGGGCGGCTTTTTTGTTGAAGATGAAGGTGTTATGGGGTCATAGTCACCCGTGGGTCCGCTCAATGGTTGGCTCGCGGGCGGGTTTCTGTTGACTCTCTCCCGTCCATCCTTATTTAAAAAAATCCACACAAGAACTCTAAAATTCAGGTCAGGAAATGCTCGAAAAGACCTACGATTCCGCATCCGTCGAACCGAAGATCGCCAAAGCCTGGGACGAGGCTAATGCTTTTCGTGCCGGCGCCAACGCCAAGCCGGGCGCGGAAACCTTCACCATCGTCATCCCGCCGCCGAATGTGACCGGCTCCCTGCATATGGGCCACGCGCTCAACAACACGCTGCAGGATATTCTGGTCCGCTTCGAGCGTATGCGCGGCAAGGACGTGCTGTGGCAGCCGGGCATGGACCATGCCGGCATCGCCACGCAGATGGTCGTCGAGCGCAAGCTGATGGAAAGCCAGCTTCCGGGCCGCCGCGAGATGGGCCGCGAGGCTTTCGTGGAGAAGGTCTGGGAATGGAAGGCTGAATCAGGTGGCCTGATCTTCAACCAGCTGAAACGCCTTGGCGCATCCTGCGACTGGTCGCGTGAGCGCTTCACCATGGATGAAGGTCTCTCCGAAGCTGTACTCGAAGTTTTCGTCACGCTCTACAAGCAGGGCCTGATCTATAAGGACAAGCGTCTGGTCAACTGGGACCCGAAGCTGCTGACCGCGATTTCCGACATGGAAGTCGAGCAGATCGAGGTCAAGGGCAATCTCTGGCACCTGCGCTACCCGCTCGAAAAGGGCGTTACCTATCAGTATCCGATCGCTTTCGATGAGGAGGGCAAGCCCACCGAGTTCGAGACCCGCGATTATATCGTCGTCGCCACGACGCGTCCGGAAACGATGCTCGGCGATACCGGCATTGCGGTGAACCCTGAGGATGAGCGTTACAAGGGCATTGTCGGCAAGCATGTCATCCTGCCGATCGTCGGCCGCAAGGTCCCGATCGTTGCCGATGACTATGCCGATCCGACCGCTGGCACGGGCGCCGTGAAGATCACGCCTGCGCATGACTTCAACGATTTCGAAGTCGGCAAGCGCTGCAGCCTGCGCGCCATCAATGTCATGAATATCGACGGCACGATCACCATCAAGGAGAACGAGGATTTCCTCGAAGGTCTCAGCCATCCCGCTGCGCTGCACGGCGCATGGGATCGTCTGGAAGGACAGGATCGCTTTACCGCGCGCAAGATCATCGTTGAAATCTTCGAAGAGGCCGGGCTGCTCGACAAGATCGAGCCGCACAAGCATGTGGTGCCGCATGGCGACCGCGGCGGCGTGCCGATCGAGCCGCGCCTGACCGACCAGTGGTGGGTGGACAACAAGACGCTGGCGCAGCCGGCGATTGCCTCGGTTCGCGAAGGCCGCACCAATTTTGTGCCGAAGAACTGGGAAAACACTTACTTCCAGTGGATGGAGAATATCCAGCCGTGGTGCATCTCGCGGCAATTGTGGTGGGGACACCAGATTCCCGCATGGTATGGCCCGGACGGGCAGGTCTTTGTTGAGAAGACCGAAGAAGAGGCCCTGCAGGCCGCCATCCAGCACTATATCGCCCATGAAGGTCCGTGGAAGGCCTGGGTCGAGGAGAAGCTCGAGAACTTCGCGCCGGGCGAAATCCTGACGCGCGACGAAGACGTGCTCGACACCTGGTTCTCGTCGGCGCTCTGGCCGTTCTCGACACTCGGCTGGCCCGAACAGACGCCGGAACTGGCGCGTTATTACCCGACCAACGTGCTGGTCACCGGTTTCGACATCATCCCCTTCTGGGTGGTGCGGATGATGCAGATGGGCCTGCATTTCATGAAGGACGACGCCGGCAATCCGGTTGAGCCCTTCAGCACGGTCTATATCCACGCGCTGGTTCGCGACAAGAACGGCCAGAAGATGTCGAAGTCCAAGGGCAACGTCATCGACCCGCTGGAACTGATCGACGAATACGGCGCGGATGCGCTGCGTTTCACGCTGGCCATCATGGCGGCGCAGGGTCGCGACGTGAAGCTCGATCCGGCACGTATCGCCGGTTACCGCAACTTCGGCACCAAGCTTTGGAACGCTACGCGCTTTGCCGAGATGAATGGCGTCAAGCGCGATCCGCACTTTTTGGCTGAAACCGCGTCGCTGACCATCAACCGCTGGATCCTGACCGAGCTTGCCAATACGGCGCGCGACGTGACGGCGGCGCTTGAGAATTTCCGCTTCAACGATGCGTCAGGCATTCTCTATCGCTTCGTCTGGAACCAGTTCTGTGACTGGTATCTGGAACTGCTGAAGCCTGTCTTCAGTGGCGAAGACGAAAAGGCGAAGCGGGAATCCCAGGCCTGTGCGGCCTATGTTCTGGAAGAAATCTACAAGCTCCTGCATCCCTTCATGCCCTTCATGACCGAAGAGCTGTGGGCGCACACGGCGGGCGAGGGCGAGGAGCGGGATGATCTGCTGTGCCTCACCGACTGGCCGACGCCGGAGTTTCGCGATGATGCCGCAGCTGCGGAAATCAACTGGCTGATCGATCTCGTCTCCGGCATCCGCTCCGCGCGCGCCGAAATGAACGTGCCGCCGGGCGCCACCGCGTCGCTTGTGGTCGTCGGTGCCAATACCTCCACCGAAGCACGGCTCGACCGCCACGCCGCCGCCATCCGGCGTCTGGCGCGGGCGGATGAAATCCGTGCCGCCGAGGTTGCGCCGAAGGGTTCCGCGCAGATCATCGTCGGCGAGGCGACGGTATGCCTGCCGCTCGGCAACCTCGTTGATCTCGCGGCTGAGCAGACCCGTCTCGAAAAGGCGATCGGCAAGGTGGATGCGGAAATGGAACGCATCGACAAAAAGCTGTCGAACGAAAAATTCGTGGCCAATGCCGATCCGGAAGTGGTTGCTGCCGAGCGCGAGCGCAAGGCCGAGCTGGAAGTGCAGCTTGCAAGCCTGAGAACGGCGCTCACACGGGTCAGCGAAGCGGGGTAATACCGCTTACGGCTTTGGAGAAACAAAAACGCCCCGTTTGAAACGGGGCGTTTTTTTGCTTTGGCGTAACAAGTCGTCTCGATTGATTGCTGCACTGCAATGGCGAATCATGTGCGCTCGAATGAGCGATTATTTCACGCCATTTTCAGCAAGAAACTGTCCGAACAGTTAAAAAAGCCAACAAAAACGGCCTGATAAGCGCGTTTCCTCGGGAAACCCGTGAGTGTGGTTATTTGGAGACAATTCCTGTCTCAAGTGGGAATTTGTTTCATTTTATGTCGGATTGCTTCAATTGGATTAGAAAAATAACCTAAAATGACTATGCAAGGGGATCGACATCAAATTCTTACGTAAAAAATGGAGAAGTGTCGCAGAACTGTGCCAGTGTGCGGCAGATTGTCATTTGCTGCGAAGCGCTTCACTCTTTTGATGATCACATTGCCTTGATTGGGGAGAGAGATGGCAAAAACTGCAATTTTTCGCGGCGCGGTATGTTTCGCAGTCAGCATCGCGGCGGTAACGCCTTCACTGGCGGGTGGCCTTGAGCGCGGTGGTTACAATATCGACCTGCTGTTCGATCCGTCCGATTATGTTCTCGACAGTTCCGCGACCTTTGTCGCGCCGCAGCGCAAGGTGGAGAATGCGCGTGACAATCCGCTGAAGAGCGGTCCTTTGCCTGCGGCCTGGTCAAGAAGCGCAGATGACTCTGAAAACTTCTGGTCGACCCGCGTCGGCGCCAAGGCGGCAATCGGCGATTTCGGCGACTGCATGTTCGACTATTCGCAGCCATGGGGCGCGCATCTCAATCCCGGCATCTGGCAGGGATCGAGCTACAATATCGAAACCAAGGTCAAGTCGCACAATTACGCCACCACCTGCCGGGTGAAGTTCGATCTTGGCAAGGGTGACTTCTCGATCATCGGCGGCGGCTTCTATCAGGAATTGAGCGGTTATAAATACCGTCAGGTTCTCGGCCCGGCCGTTCTGGGCCTCAATCCGGCCTGGTCCAGCTTCAGCGGCGTCGGCAAACTTGAGATGGAAGGTGACGGCTGGGGCTGGCGCGCCGGCATGGCCTATGAGATTCCCGAGATCGCGTTCCGTGCGAGCCTCGTTTATAACAGCGCTGTCGATCACGATTTGACCGGCTTCGCCGATGTGAGAGCGATCCCACAGACACCGCCGTCCATATCTCCGACGCTTGCAAAATACGGCGGCAAGCTCGTGCCGATCTATGGCTCTGTTTCCATGCCAGACAGTATCGAACTCAAGCTGCAATCCGGTATTGCGCCGGACTGGCTTGCTTTCGGTTCGGTCAAGTGGACGGACTGGAGCCAGATTCAGGTCATTCCTTTCTGCGCGGTCGGCACGTCGCCCTGCGTTCCGAGTGGCGCAGACACGCTGAATACGCTCGACCTGTTCTATCGCGACGGCTGGACGATTTCCGGCGGCGTTGGTCACAAGTTCAACGAACAGTGGAGCGGTGCTGTGAGCCTGACCTGGGATCGCGGTACATCGACCGTCATCGGTACCCAGACCGACACCTGGACGCTGGGTACGCAGATCGTCTACTCCCCGAACAAGAACATCGAGTTCAAGATTGCCGGTGCTCTCGGCCTTCTCACCTCGGGTAGCTCGTCCATCAATGGCGGACCGTGCGGCGCAGGCTTCACCTGCGGCAACGAGGCGGGCTACGACTTCGGTAACGACCTCGTCGCAGCAATCTCGACCGGCGTGAAGGTCAAGTTCTGATACCATCCTTCCGCAGATGCTAAAATAAAGGTCCGGTTTACCAACCGGGCCTTTTTTTATGCGCGACTATGATTCTTGCTCGATAAAATTTTCTAGCCCGAAAGTTTTGTGACGATTTGGCAACACTTTTCTGCAAGCGTGTGGTCGCGTTGGAATGTGAGCATATCTGTCCATTTCCCGCCACAAACAGGGTGCTTGGCTTATGTTTAGGGACGCGGGAATGAAAGAACATGCAGGCGTTTGATGTGGTGGTGCGCAAGGCCGGAAAGTGAAAACGGGTTTGGATTCAGGGTTTAAGCAAGTAATACGGGAATTTGGTCCGGCTTTCTTGCTTGGCGCTGACCGGTGGACGGTGAAATGCCGTTATATTGCCGGAAATTATGCCTATATCTGTCTCACTGGAAAATGAGGGCAATTGCCGCAGATGACCACCGGTGGTGCGCTGGAAAGTGCTGCCGGAAAGACGCAGTGTGTTCGAAAAATCGCGACCCGGCGGAGTTCGTATTCCGCAAGTATTGGCTATATGCCGGGAAGAGTGAGAGAAGTTCGCTGAAATGCTGAAATGTGAAGCCAACGTTTTAAAGCCGCTCCTCATGGGCATGTTGCTTGCGTCGCTCGCAATGCCTGCTGCGGCTTTTGACATCAATGCGGGCGTGACCAAGGAATCCGGCCCCTTCGACCTGTTCAAGTTCGGCTTCAAAGCCTACAAGAACGGTAACAAGGGTGAAGCCGTCGAGGCCTATCGCTACGCGGCTGAAAAGGGTCATACCGGCTCGCGCTGGGCGCTGGCCAATATGTATGCCTATGGCGACGGCGTCGCCAAGAACGACTTCGAAGCTTTCAAGATCTACAGCGAAATCGCCAATCAGGGCGTCGAGCCGGGTTCGGAAGATACCGGCTTCTTCGTCAATGCGCTGCTTTCTCTCGCCGATTATTACCGTCACGGCATTCCCGGCAGCCCTGTCAAAATGGACCTTTCGCAGGCCCGACAGCTTTATTTCCAGGTGGCCTCCACCTTTGGTGTTGCTGAAGCGCAGTTCCGTCTGGCGGAGATGATTCTCGCCGGCGAGGGCGGCCGTGCTGACGTGCAGCAGGCCAAGAAGTGGCTCAATCAGGCCCGCAAGCACGGCCATGCCGGCGCCATGTCGATCTTTGGCAACCTGATCTTCCAGGAAGGCCAGACGACGCAGGGGCTGGCCTTCATGACGGCCGCGCTCGACAAATGCACGGCGGCGGACTGCACCTGGATACAGAACCTGCAGGAGCAGGCTTTTTCGCTCGCCGGCGAGAATGATCGCCGCGCGGCAATCGCCATGGCGCAGAACATGCAGTTCAACGATCCGGATTGAGAATCGCGATCAGGGCGGCTTTTTCCGCCTGAAGAGGGCCGGTCGTCAGCCGGCAGGACTGAACGCGAAATAACCGCAGACCGGCACATGGTCGGACGGTTTTTCCCAGGCCCGCACATGTTTTTCGATGCTGACGGATTGCAGCCTGTCGGCAGCTTCCGCCGACAACATCAGATGATCGATGCGGATGCCGTTGTTTTTCGGCCATGCGCCGGCCTGATAATCCCAGAAGGAATAAAGTCCTGCTTCATCCGTCGTCGCCCGCGCGGCATCGGTGAAGCCCAGATTCTCCAGCTTGCGGAAGGCTGCGCGGGTCTTTGGCAGGAACAATGCGTCGCCTTCCCACACGCGTGGGTCGTGGCAATCGAAGGGCTCGGGAATGACGTTGTAGTCGCCGGCCAGAATGAGAGGTTCCTCGAGCGCGAGGCGATCTTCGGCAAAACGCCGCAGCCGCTCCATCCAGGCAAGCTTGTAGGGATATTTGACCGGATCGTCAGGCGGATTGCCGTTCGGCAGATAGAGCGAGCAGACGCGGATCGCGCCGCCTTCCACGGAAAACACGCCTTCGATGAAACGCGCCTGTTCATCGGCATCGTCACCCGGCAGGCCGCGATTGACCTCGTCGGGCTTTACCTTCGAGAGCAGCGCGACGCCATTGAAGCCCTTCTGGCCGTGAGTCTCGACGTGATAGCCGAGCGCTTCCAGCTCAAGCCGGGGAAAACCCTCATCGACCGATTTGATTTCCTGAAGGCAGACGATGTCAGGCGATGAATCCTTCAGCCACTGGCAGAGGTTTTCGATACGCGCCTTGACGCCATTGATGTTCCAGGTGGCAATCTTCATCGGAGTTTCCCTTTTGTGAGGGTACTTTTACCCGATGCAAAATCGATTGCCACCGTTTTTGGGAAATGGCCGTGCGGATGTGGTGGAAAGACGCCGGGCGGGCGGCATCGCTGCGTTTTTTCCTCCCTCATTCCTGTGCTTGGCACAGGAATCCAGCCAATCCAAGTCCTTGGGGTGAAGGACACTTCCCGCCGCACAGACGTGCGTCGACCGGCCTCCTGCGACAGGCACAGGAATGAGGGGAGGAGAGAGATGCGAGTTATTTCAAAGCTTGGTGGCTGGCGTGCGGATTGCGCGCCGGTATTTCCCACTCAAATCGAGAAGCTCGTGCCACAGCCGCAGCTTGCTACGGCATTGGGGTTCTTGATCTGGAAGGATTGGCCGAGCAGATTATCCACAAAGTCGATTTCGGAGCCGGCCATATAGACAACCGACAGGCTGTCGATCAGCACCTTGGCGTCGCCGCGCGCAATCACGATGTCGTCATCGGCTTTGTCTTCGGCCAGATCGAACTTGTAGGAGAAGCCCGAGCAGCCGCCGCCTTCCACCGAAACGCGCAGCGCCTGTTTGCCGGCGTCGGCCGCGACGATCTGGGCGATTCGCTTCGCCGCTGCTTCCGAAAGGGTAATGTCGCTGTTTTCCATGTCGTTTCTCCTGCCGGGGTCAAGAACCGGAGAGCAATAATCTCGTTGTCACCATTATAAACCGGTCAAATTACCGGTCTATAGCCTGTGTGAAGGCGGTCAGCGCGGCGATGATGCTTTGCGCTGACCTCTGCGATAGGTATGAAGGGTGAATGAAAAGGTCAATGGCCGAGACCAAAGGAAGTGCCGGCCAGAGAAGACAACAGGTGGATGCATGATCATAGACCAGCGCGCATTGGGTTTCGGAAGCGGCGAGAGGGCGGTTTTCGCCTCTGATCCATGGACCACGCGCGGACGTCTTTTTCCGGAAGAGGGAAGCCTGACGCGTTCCGAATTCCAGCGCGACCGTGACCGCATCGTCCACACGACAGCTTTTCGCCGCCTGAAGCACAAGACGCAGGTCTTCATCAGCCCTGACGGCGACCATTATCGCACGCGTCTCACCCACACCATCGAAGTCGCGCAGATTGCGCGAGCGCTTGCCCGCGCGCTGAAGCTGGACGAGGATCTGGCTGAGGGCGTGGCGCTGGTGCATGATTTCGGCCACACGCCTTTCGGTCATACCGGCGAAGACGCGCTGGATGCCGTGCTGTTGCCCTATGGCGGTTTCGACCACAATGCGCAATCGCTGCGCATCGTCACCAAGCTGGAGCGCCGCTACGCCGAATATGACGGTATCAACCTCACATGGGAAACGCTCGAGGGTCTCGTCAAGCACAACGGCCCGCTGGTCAATGCCAAGGGCGAGGGGATCAAGGGACCGGTTCCGCTGCCCATCCTCGAATATTGCGAGCTGCAGGATCTGGAAATCGGCAGCTATGCCAGCCTCGAGGCGCAGGTCGCGGCGATTGCCGATGATATCGCCTATAATACCCACGACATCGATGACGGCCTGCGCGCCGGTTATCTCACCTTCGAGATGCTGGAGGAGGTGCCTTTCCTCAGTGGACTGATGGCGCAGGTGCGGGCGAAATATCCCGTGCTCGACAAGGAGCGTTTCGCCAATGAGATCATGCGCCGGCAGATCACCCACATGGTCGAAGATGTGATCGGTGTGGCGCAGCAGAATCTTGCCCGCCTGAAACCGCGAAGCGCCGCCGATATCCGCGCTGCCGATTTCACCGTCGCGACCTTCTCGCCTGAAATGGCCGAAACCGACCGGCAGATCAAGAAGCTACTGTTTGGCCATATCTACCGGCATCCGGAAATCATGCGCATCCGCGCCGGTGCGACACAGATCGTTACCGATCTTTTCCACCGTTATATGGAAACGCCGGCGGAAATGCAGAGCCACTACTGGGTGGACAGCATTTCCGGCATGAGCGTGGCCGCAAAAGCCCGGCATGTGGGCGACTATCTGGCCGGGATGACCGACAGTTATGCACTGCGCGCCCACCAGCGCCTGTTTGACCACACCCCCGATTTGAGATAGGGCAGCGGGCAATCGCGGAGCCGACCCGGTTATGATGGCCGGACATAAACAGAAGCCCTTCGCGCAGGTTGGAACGATGAACATTTTTGCTGATTTCGATACCAGGATCAAAAACGCGCTCGAGACCCTCGATCTCGTGAAAGAGAACCGCGAAAAGGTCGATTTCAGTCGAGTTACGGTCGAATCCCCGCGTGATCTGAGCCACGGCGATGTAGCAACCAATGCCGCCATGGTGCTGGCGAAGCCGCTCGGCACCAATCCGCGCGCGCTTGCCGAACTCATCGTGCCCGCACTTCAGGCGGATGGCGATGTCGACAGCGTCAATGTCGCCGGTCCGGGCTTCATCAATCTCAAGGTTTCGGTCGGTTACTGGCAGCGTCTTCTGGCCGATATGATCAGTCAGGGCATCGATTTCGGCCGCTCCACCGTCGGTGCTGGCCAGAAGATCAACGTCGAATATGTCTCCGCCAACCCGACCGGCCCGATGCATGTCGGCCATTGCCGTGGCGCCGTTGTCGGCGACACGCTGGCGAACCTGCTCGCTTTTGCGGGTTACGGCGTTACCAAGGAATATTACATCAACGATGCCGGCTCGCAGATCGATGTGCTGGCCCGTTCGGTGTTCCTGCGTTACCGCGAGGCGCTTGGTGAAGATATCGGCACCATTCCGTCCGGTCTCTACCCCGGTGACTATCTCGTTCCCGTTGGCCAGACGCTGGCGGATGAATATGGCATCAAGCTGCGCGCCATGCCCGAGGAAAAATGGCTGCCGATCGTAAAGGACAAGGCGATCGACGCGATGATGGTGATGATCCGCGAGGATCTGGCCCTGCTCAACGTCAGGCACGATGTGTTCTTCTCGGAGCGCACGCTGCATGAGGGCAATGGCGGTCCGATCCTCTCGGCCATCAACGACCTCACCTTCAAGGGCCATGTCTACAAGGGCACCCTGCCGCCGCCGAAGGGCGAATTGCCTGAGGACTGGGAAGACCGCGAACAGACGCTGTTCCGCTCCACGGAAGTGGGCGACGATATGGACCGCGCGCTGATGAAGTCGGACGGTTCCTACACCTATTTTGCCGCCGACGTTGCCTATTTCAAGAACAAGTTCGATCGCGGTTTCTCCGAGATGATCTATGTGCTCGGCGCTGACCATGGCGGTTACGTCAAGCGTCTTGAAGCCGTTGCGCGCGCCGTCTCCGAGGGCAAGTCGAAGCTGACGGTTCTTCTGTGCCAGCTCGTCAAGCTGTTCCGTGACGGCGAGCCGGTGAAGATGTCGAAACGCTCCGGCGACTTCGTCACGCTGCGCGATGTTGTCGATGAAGTGGGTCGCGATCCCGTGCGATTCATGATGCTTTATCGGAAGAATTCCGAGCCGCTGGACTTCGATTTCGCGAAAGTGACCGAACAATCGAAGGATAATCCGGTTTTTTACGTGCAATATGCGCACGCCCGCTCAATGTCGATCTTCCGGCAGGCGCAGGAAGCGTTTCCGGGGCTTGCTCCCTCTGCGGAAGAGATGGCGGCATCTGTCACTTTGATCAGTGATATCAATGAGTTGCAGCTGGTTGCAAAGCTCGCCGAATATCCGCGCCTGATCGAATCCGCAGCCCTTTCGCATGAGCCGCACCGGCTTGCTTTTTACCTCTATGATCTCGCCAGTTCCTTCCATGGACACTGGAACAAGGGTAAAGACCAGCCGGAATTACGTTTTATTAACGATAAAAACCGAGAATTGAGCATTGCCAGACTTGGGCTGGTGAATGCTGTCGCAAATGTTTTGAGGTCCGGCCTTACGCTTTTAGGAGCGGACGCACCTGCTGAAATGCGATAACATATCACCATTATTTGCTCACAATACGCTGGCAAGAGCTGCAATGCGTAGATGGTGGAACACGTAATGGTCGAAAAAAATGTCGCGTATAACCGGGACACCCGGTCCGAAGGCTTCGCTGACAACGATCCTCTGGCAGAGCTGGCACGTATCGTCGGCTTCGAAGATCGTCCTTCGCATGCGGGTTCCGAAGCTGCGCCACGCGCTGCCTCACCGGCAACCCGCCGCGAACCCGAATTCAACCTCGAAGACGAGCTGCTTCGGGAGTTCGAGGTTTACGATGCGCCGCACGCCGATCCGGTCGTTCTTGATCCGGCAAACGATGTCCGTGCGGGCATCCATCCCAACGATTTCATGCAGCGTGTCGAATCCGTTTTCGCCCGCCGCGAGCCGGAGCTTGCGCCGGTGGCCGAACCCGTGGCCGCGTCTGCGCCAGAGGTGAGGGAAGAGCCGCTTCCGGAAATCGATCAGGCCTATATTCACAACTACGTCGAAACGACCACCCAGGATATTCGCGCGGATTTCCGTGATGATGCCGGCGCGGTGGCCGAAGTTTTCGATGTGCATTCGCGCCAGTCGCGTCCCGCCGAGCCGATGGTTTATCAGCCGGCCGCCCAGCAAGTGGCATGGGAAGAGCCGCAGGCCGCTGAGCCCGTGCAGCCCGAATGGCACGCCATGCCGGAGCTCCCGGCCGATGTTTCGAGCAATGTTCAGACCTATGCGCCGGAGCCGCAGGCTTTCGATCTCGCCGATGAGGTGGAAATAGCTGTCGCCGAGGAAGCGCCCGCACCGATTTCCGTGCGTCCGCCGTCGCATGGCGGCCGGTCTTCGCTGGAATTCTCCAGCCTGCGGCTGCCGCTTGCCAATTTCGGCGCGCGCCGGGATGTTTCGGCTGTCGATCCGAAGCGGGTTGAGCCGCGCTCCGAGCAGCAGCCTGCCGCGGCCCGTATCGAGCCGCAGGTCGAAGCCGCTCCCGCACCTGCCTTCGTTCAGGCGGAAGACACCGCTCCGTCCTTTGCACCGCCGGTTGCCGAGACCTTCACGCCTGCCGTGGAGCCTCTGGCGTTTGAGGTTGCCGAGAAGCCGGCATCGAAACATCTCTCGCCGATGGACGAGCTGATTTACGACGTCGCGAAATATTCCATTCCCGGTCGCGGTGAAACACCGCTCGTGCAGGACGTTCCCGCTGCGCAGGCTGCGGAAGTGGAGCTGCCCGTGGTCGCCGCCGCGCCGGTGAAGGCAGCGCCGATTGTCGCTGCTGCGCCCGCAGCACCCGTCGAAGAGTTGGATTTCACGGATTTCGCTGGCTTCAACGATGATGATTTCGAGCTCGCGCTCGACGATCTCGATCTTGATCTGGATTTGTCTGAAATCGTCGAGGCGGAGGTTGCACCTGCGCCCGCGCCGCAACCCGTTCGCCAGCAGCCGGCCGCTCCGGTTGCCGTTGCTGCCGTCGCGCCGCAGCCCGTGAGAGAACAGCCCGCGCCGCAGCCGCGCCCGGCTCCCGTTGCCGCACCGGTCGCTGCTGCTGTTCAGCCGCGTCCCGCTGCTGCAGCACCGCAGCCGGCACCACAGACGCTGGAAAGCCTGCCTTTCGATCCTTCGCAGATCGGCGAGACGGAAGAACATCCGGAAACCATCGTCGAAATGGATGTGCCGGAACTGCCGGTCGGGGTTTTTGAACCCAAGCCGGCCGCGCGCCGTCACGAAGAAGATCTCGATATCGATACCGAGCTTGCGACGCTGTTTGCGCCTGCTGTCGCCGGTGGTCTCGACCGTCACAAACATGCGGAAAATCGCGGCGCCGCCCAGGCGCGTCCTGTTCAGGCTCCGGAAGAGGCCGATGAATTCGAACGGGCGCTGGAAGAGGATTTCCGTCGTTCCATGCAGGAGGCTGCGGCGTCCCGTGGCAACGCGTCCCGCGACGCCGAGAATACCTATGTGGAGCATCCGGCGGCTTATCGTGACGAGGATGAACGCGGCGGTCGCCGCTGGATCATGCCGGTTGCAGCCGCAATCGGTCTGGTGCTGATCGGTGGCGGCGTTTACGCGCTGGTTTCCGGCGGCTCGTCCAGCACGGGCTCCAATGGCGCACCTGTCATCATCTCCGCCGACAATGACCCGATGAAGGTCGTGCCGGAAAATCCGGGCGGTCGCGTCGTGCCAAATCAGGACAAGGCGGTTTATGACCGCGTGGCTGGCGGCAGCGCTGCCGATCCGAAGCAGCCGGCGCTGATTTCCAGCAACGAGCAGCCGGTGGATGTGGTTCAGCGCACGCTGATCCCCGAACAATTGCCGCTTGAAGGCGAAAACGACGCGGATATGGAAGCCGCCGGCACGCCGGTTGGCGAGACCGAGGATCCGCGTCTGCTTTCGCCGGAAGAAAAGGCCGCACAGAACGAAGGTTCGGCTGCAACCGGCGTTTCGCCGCGCAAGGTCCGCACCATGATCGTCAAGCCTGATGGCACGCTGGTTGCCCAGGAGGTCGAGGTACCTGCAGCCCAGCCGCCGAAGGCCGACAAGGTCGAGGAGCTTGCAGCGCCGCAGACCGCGAAGCCCGGTGAGGGCGCTCCCGCCGTCATCGCCGCATCGCGGGTTCCGGTCGCGCCGGAGCAGGCTCAGCCGCAGGCCAACACACCTGCCGCCGCCGCCAAGCCGGCAGCGCAGTCGGCAGCACCGCTTCCAGCGGCACGTCCGTCCTCGCAGCCTGCCAATGTGGTGGCAACGGTGACCAACCAGGGCAATGTGCGCCCCGCGACCGCTCCGGCACAGCCGCAGGCCGCGCAGCAGCAGGCGGCAGCCGCGACCCCGGCAGCGACCAGCACGCCTTCTGCCGGTGGCTACTACATCCAGATCGCCTCGCTGCCGAGCCAGGCGGAAGCCCAGAAGTCCTACCAGAACATGTCGGCCAAGTTCGGCTCGGTCATCGGTGGACGTGGCGTCGACATCAAGGCCGCCGAAATCGCCGGCAAGGGCACGTTCTACCGCGTCCGCATCCCGGCGGGTGACAAGAACGAAGCTGTGGCGCTGTGCGAAAAGTTCCGCTCAGCCGGCGGCAGCTGCCTGGTAGCGCGCTGATAGAGGCTGATCCGGCGTAGAAAGATTGGGGCTGCCGCATGAGGCAGCCCTTAGAGTATTTGGACCTTCCATCACACTCTGCATCATCCTCGGGCTTGTCCCGAGGAACCACAACCCGGAGCGATGAATCCTCGGATCAAGCCCGAGGATGACGGCGGAGAGGTTATCGGACGATTTTCGCAGTCCCGATGGCGCAGTCTCCTTACCCTTACCCCTATCTTCCCTGAGAGCGTGACATCATGACTGATTGCAAAGCTATGATCCTCGGATGCAGCGGGCTTTCGCTGACCGCCGACGAGATTGCCCTTTACCGCGATGAACAGCCCTGGGGCTTCATCCTGTTCGGGCGCAATATCGGCGAGCCGCAGCAGATCACCGATCTCGTCGCCGCCATGCGCGACGCCGTCGGGCGGCCAGACGCGCCGGTTCTGATCGATCAGGAGGGTGGGCGTGTTCAGCGCATCAAGCCGCCGATCCTGCAGGCCTATCCGAATGCCCGCATTCTCGGTGAAATCTATGAGCGCGACCGGGGGGCGGGTCTGCGTGCCGCCTGGCTGATGTCGCGCCTGCATGCCTTCGACCTCATGAAATTCGGTATCAATGTCGATTGCCTGCCGGTGCTTGACGTGCCGGTGGAAGGCGCCAGCAACGTCATCGGCAACCGCGCCTATGGCTACACGCCGACCATGGTGGCCGAGATGGGGCAGGCGGCCGCCGATGGCCTGAAGGCGGGCGGCATGCTGCCTGTCATGAAACATATGCCGGGTCACGGTCGCGGCATGGTGGATTCGCATCATGAACTGCCTGTCGTCGACGTACCGCTCGATGAGCTGGACGCCCATGATTTTGTGCCGTTCCGGGCGCTGAACCACGAATTGATGGCGATGAGCGCGCATCTGGTATTCAATGCCGTCGACCGCGAACGGCCTGCTACGACCTCGCCGAAGGTCATCGAGGAGATCATTCGCGGTCGTATCGGCTTTGATGGCCTGCTGATGTCCGACGACAGTTCCATGAACGCGTTGAAGGGTACGCTGGGCGAGCGGGCTGCGAATATTGTTGCGGGTGGCTGCGATATAGTCTTGCATTGCAACGGCGTGATGGGTGAAATGCTTGAAGTCGTGAAGGAGGTTCCCGTTCTTTCCGGCCGCTCGCTGGAGCGGGTGCGGGCAGTTGAAGCGGGTTTCCCGACTGCGGACCCGTCCGACGAAGCGGAACTGAGAGCCGAATTCAACGCCATGTGGGCCGTTTCCTGACGATCTTGGGGGCGGCCGCTCACTCGGGATCAAGGCCGGACGCCCGGCGGATGGAACAATGGCCGCAGACAAGTCTCGCAATTCAACGCCGATGGACAAGCTCTGGCAGGATGTGACGCCGGAGCGGTTGACGGGTGAGGCCGGGCTGGTCATCGATGTCGCGGGTTTTGAAGGCCCGCTCGATCTTCTCCTGCATCTTGCCCGCACGCAGAAGGTCGATCTGTCGCGCATTTCGGTGCTGGCGCTCGCCGAACAATATCTGCAATTCGTGGAAAGTGCGCGCCGCGTGCGCATCGAGCTGGCGGCCGATTATCTCGTGATGGCGGCGTGGCTCGCCTTCCTCAAATCCAAGCTCCTCATTCCGCAGCAATCCAAAGATGAAGGCCCCTCGGGCGAGGAAATGGCCGCGACGCTGGCCTTCCGGCTGAAACGCCTGGAGGCGATGCGCGAGGCGGCGGAACGCCTCGTCAACCGCGCCCAGCTCGGCCGCGATGTTTTTGCCCGTGGCGCGCCGGAGCATATTCCGCATATCAACCGCTCGGCCTATGAGGCCAATCTTTACGATCTGCTCAGCGCCTATGCCAATCTGCGGCAGCGTCAGGCGATTACCCAGGTCACGATTGAAAAACGGCAGGTCTGGTCGCTTGTCGAGGCGCGCGAGCTTCTGACCCACCTCCTTGGCGATGTCGGGGAATGGACCGTGCTCGATCAATATCTGCTGCAATATGTGCCCGATCCGGCCATGCGCGTGACGGCGATTGCCAGCGCCTTTGCCGCTTCGCTGGAGCTGGTGCGCGAGGGCTCGCTGCAAATCCGGCAGGACGGTGCTTTCCAGCCCATCTATATGCGCCGCGGCGCAAGGGACGACCGTGCCGTGAATGCCGAAAGGACTGATAATGATGAATGACGATGAGACCGCCGAGGCCACCATTGCGGCAGATGGGGCCGAGCCCGAACAGACGGTGTTTTCCGAACGGCAGGTGAAGGAGGCCGAGCGGATCGCCGAGGCTTTGGTCTTCGCCTCGTCCGAGCCGGTTTCTGTCGGTTTCATCGCCGAGCGCCTGCCGCGCGGCATGGATGTCGTCGCCATTCTGCAGCGTCTCAAGGTTCTCTATGCGGAGCGGGGCGTCAATCTCGTGCAGGTGGGCGGGCAATGGGCTTTTCGCACCGCCGGTGATCTTTCTTTCGTCATCCGCGCCGAGGAGAAGGAGCCGAAGAAGCTGTCGCGCGCGGCGCTGGAAGTTCTTGCGATTATCGCATATCATCAACCGGTGACACGCGCCGAAATCGAGGAAATCCGCGGTGTTCAGACCTCGCGCGGCACGCTTGATGTGCTGATGGAGGCGGGCTGGGTCAGGTTCCGTGGCCGCAGGCGTACACCCGGCCGGCCCGTGACGATCGGCACCACGGTGGAGTTTCTCGACCATTTCGGCCTTGAGGAACTGCGCGATCTGCCGGGCCTTGAGGAATTGAAGGGCGCAGGGCTGCTTTCCGGCCGCATTCCCTCCAATTTCGGCGTGCCTCTGCCGATGATGAGCGACGAATTGCGTGAGGACGAAGACCCGATCACGCAGCTTGATCTTGAGGAACTGGGCCTGCTTGCGCCTGGCGGCGGCGATGGCGACGATTGATATCGCCATCCTGTTGGCGCGGCCACGAAAACTTTATGCGCACTCGCTGTTGAAGCGACGATTTGTCGTTTGAAAAAGCCTTTCAAACGTCTTACATCGTCTGAAAGCGAAATTCAGGAGTTTCAGTTATGGGTTCTTTTAGTGTGTGGCATTGGCTCATCGTGCTGGTGATCGTTCTCGTCCTCTTCGGACGCGGCAAGATTCCGGAATTGATGGGTGATGTTGCAAAGGGCATCAAGAGCTTCAAGAAGGGCATGGCTGACGAAGACCAGACGCCGCCGCCGGCCGATGCCAACACGAAGACCGTCGACCACAAGGCTGACGAGATCAAGTAAGCGGCCTTGCCGCTTGGTGTGAGACTGACGGGCGTTAGGGTCTCGGGAGCATTTTGATGTTTGATATCGGCTGGAGCGAGCTTCTGGTGATTGCGGTCGTTTTGATCGTGGTCGTCGGACCGAAAGACTTGCCGCCCATGATCCGCGCCTTCGGCAAAACGATGGCCGGCCTTCGCAAGATGGCGGGGGACTTCCGCACGCAGTTCGATGAGGCGCTCAAAGAGGCCGACATGGACGATGTGCGCCAGACGATCTCCGATGTCCGCAATCTCAACCCCACCAACTCGCTGCGCGATGCGATGAACCCGCTTCGCCAGCTCGGCAACGAGATCAAGTCCGATCTTCAGAAGGCGACGGCTGCGCCGGATGGCCTTTCGTCCACGCCGGCGCCGGCGACAAGCGAGCCGGTCGCGCCGCTGGTCAGCGTGCCTGAGCCTGAAATGAAGCTGCCGGATGCGCCGCCTGTTGTAGCCGCACCCGCTGCGCCGGTTGCCGCGGCCCTCGCTGCGGAGGAGAAGCCGAAGCGCGCGCGGGCGAAATCTATTGCTACTGTTGAGGCCGAAGCGGTTGCCGCCAAGCCGAAACGTGCAGCCCGGAGCAAGGTTGCCGCAGCGCCCGAAACCGCCGTCACCGCGAAAACCAGTGAGCCCGCCGCCTCGAAGCCCGCCGTGAAGACCGTCGCCAAAAAGGCGGCCGTCCGGAAGTCTTCCGCAGACAAGGCGGCGGTGGCCGATGCCAAGCCGGCGAAGACGGCAAAAACCAAGGCTGCAAAGCCCACAAAGGATGAAGTATGAGCGGGGATATCGAGGATAAGCCGCAGCCGCTTATTGAGCATCTCATGGAGTTGCGCACGCGGCTGATCTGGGCGCTCGGCGCGTTCTTCATTGCCTTCATCGGCTGCTTCGCCGTTGCCAAACATCTCTTCAACCTGCTTGTCATTCCCTATAAATGGGCAGTGCTCTGGGCGGGGCTGGATGTGACGAAATCGTCACTGATCTATACTGCGCCGCAGGAATTCTTCTTCACGCAGATCAAGGTTGCGATGTTCGGCGCCATGGTGATCTCCTTCCCGGTGATCGCCTCGCAGCTTTACAAATTCGTGGCGCCCGGTCTCTACAAGAACGAGCGCGCCGCCTTCCTGCCATTCCTCATCGCTTCCCCGATCCTGTTCCTTATCGGTGCGGCGCTCGTCTATTTCTTCTTCACGCCTATGGTCATGTGGTTCTTCCTCGCCATGCAGCAATTGCCGGAAGATGGCGAAGTCGCGATTTCACTGATGCCGAAGGTGTCGGAATATCTGAGCCTCATCATGACGCTGGTGCTGTCCTTCGGTCTGGTGTTCCAGCTGCCCGTCGTCACCACGCTTCTGGCGCGCGTCGGTCTTCTGACCAGCGACTGGCTCAGGGAAAAGCGCAAGTTCGCCATCGTCATGGCCTTTGTGGTTGCCGCCGTGCTGACGCCGCCCGATCCCATGTCCCAGATCGGTCTTGCACTGCCTGCGATCATTCTCTACGAGATTTCCATCTACATGGCTCGACTCGTGGAGAGGAAGCGCGCTGCGGAATCCGCAAGCACGGAGCTGGAGGAGACCTGATTTTCCTGAAGGTCTCGCCGCTCTGAAAATCTCCTCGCGCCGGGTTCATGCCCGGCGTTTTGCTGTAAAACACGGGCAATGCAACAACGGTCTGGAACGACGATGCACGACATTAAATGGATACGCGAAAACCCCGAAGCCTTTGATGCGGCGCTTGCGCGCCGCGGCGCGGAGCCTGCCGCCAGCGGCCTGATCGCGCTCGATGAAAAGCGCCGTTCCGTCATCCAGTCCCTGCAGGACATGCAGTCGCGCCGCAATGCCGCCTCCAAGGAGATCGGCGCCGCCATGGCGCAGAAGAACATGGAGCTTGCTGACAAGCTCAAGGCCGAAGTCGCCGACCTCAAGGACAACATGCCGCGCGCCGAGGAGGAGGACCGTCAGGTCACCGCCGAGCTGAACGACGCGCTGTCGCGCCTGCCCAACATGCCTTTCGACGATGTGCCCGACGGCAAGGACGAGCATGACAATGTGGTCGCCCGTGTGGTCGGCCAGAAGCCCGGCTGGAACCATGAGGCAAAGGAGCACTTCGAGATTGGCGAAGCGCTCGGCTATATGGATTTCGAGCGTGCCGCCAAGCTTTCCGGCGCACGTTTCACCGTGCTGACCAGCCAGTTGGCGCGTCTGGAGCGAGCGCTCGGCCAGTTCATGATCGACCTGCACACCAGCGAACATGGCTATACCGAAGTCTCCTCGCCGCTGATGGTGCGCGACGAGGCGATGTTCGGCACCGGGCAATTGCCTAAATTCTCCGAGGACCTGTTCAAGACCACGGATGGCCGCTGGCTGATCCCGACGGCGGAGGTGACGCTGACCAACCTCGTGTCCGGCGAAATTCTCGATCAGGAGAAGCTGCCGCTGCGCTTCACCGCGCTGACACCGTCCTTCCGTTCGGAAGCGGGCTCGGCCGGTCGCGACACGCGCGGCATGCTGCGCCAGCACCAGTTCTGGAAATGTGAGCTCGTCTCCATCACCGATGCGGAAAGCGCCGTTGCCGAGCATGAGCGCATGACGGCCTGCGCCGAGGAAGTGCTGAAGCGTCTTGGCCTGCATTTCCGCACCATGACGCTCTGCACGGGCGATATGGGCTTCAGCGCCCGCAAGACCTACGATCTGGAAGTGTGGCTGCCCGGCCAGAATACCTATCGCGAAATTTCGTCCTGCTCGGTCTGCGGCGATTTCCAGGCGCGGCGCATGAATGCGCGTTATCGCGGCAAGGACGACAAGGCGACGAAGTTCGTTCATACGCTGAACGGTTCCGGCACCGCCGTCGGCCGCTGCCTGATCGCCGTTCTCGAAAATTATCTGAACGACGATGGTTCCGTCACAATTCCGGACGTGCTGCTGCCCTATATGGGCGGGCTGACGCGGATCGAGAAGGCGGCCTGATTGGCCGTCTGTTAATCGGCCGTCCTACCGGCCTTGCGCCGGTATCCAGCCAGCCCAAGTCATTGGGCTGAAGAGACTCTTCCCGCCGCGCGGATGCGCGTCGACTGGATTCCGGCTCAAGACCGGAATGACGGGTATGGGGGGTGCTTCTGTGAGAGAAATCATTGTGTCCTCATAGCGGGATACAGCAGCGGAGGAAAACATGCGGATTTTGCTGACGAATGACGACGGTATTCACGCCGAAGGTCTGGCCGTGCTGGAGCGTATCGCCCGCACGTTGTCGGATGATGTCTGGATCGTTGCGCCGGAAACCGACCAGAGCGGGCTTGCCCATTCGCTGACGCTTTCCGAACCGCTGCGTCTGCGTAAGGTTTCCGACAAACATTTCGCGCTGCGCGGCACGCCCACCGATTGCGTTATCATGGGCATTCGCGAGGTTCTGCCGGAAAAACCCGATCTCGTCCTCTCAGGCGTCAATGCCGGCGCCAACATGGCCGATGATGTCACCTATTCCGGCACCATTGCCGGCGCCATCGAAGGCACGCTGCAGGGCGTGCGCTCCTTTGCGCTGAGCCAGGCGTTCAGCCACGCCGAAGGCCGCGTCGTGCCTTGGGAAGTCGCTGAAACCTATGCGCCCGATCTCATTCGCAAGCTCATTGATGTCGATCTGCCTGACGGCACCTTCCTCAACCTCAATTTCCCCAATTGTGCGCCAAAGGATGTGCAGGGCGTGTCCGTCACCGGGCAGGGCAAGCTCGATTTCGGCCTGACGGTGGAGGAGCGGCAGGATGGTCGCGGTCTTCCTTATTATTGGCTGCGCTTCGGCGAGCGCCTCGGCACCTTCCGCGAGGGCACGGATATTCACGCCTTGAAGCACGGCAAGATTTCGGTCACACCGCTTAAGCTTGACCTGACGGACTACACGGTGAAGGATCGGGTTGCGCAAGCACTTGGATTCGGAGTCGCCGATTGAAATCCGCAATGGTCGAAAAGGAAGGTTTTGCCGCTCTCGTTCTCCGCTTAAGGGGCGAGGGGATTTCCGACCTTGACCTTCTGACGGCGGTTGAGCAGACGCCGCGTTCCAAATTCGTGCCGCCGCAATTTGCGGCTGACGCCTATTCCAGCCGTACCATTCCGATCGACTGCGGCGCCTTCATGGAAGGCGCTGACATGGCGGTGAAGATTCTCGCCCGCCTGCAGCTGAAACCCGGCCAGCGCGTGCTGGAAATCGGCACGGGCAGCGGTTTCATGACGGCGATCATTGCACGCCGGGTGGAGCGCGTCTTTTCGCTGGAGCGCTACAAGACGCTGGTGCAGCAGGCGCAGAACTGTCTCGATGATCTCTCCATCCGCAATGTCGTCATCCGCCAGGCGGATGGCAGCAATGGTCTGGTGGGCGAGGGAACCTTCGATCGTATCGTCTCCACCGCCGCCTTTACCACCATGCCCCGCTTCTTTGCCGAGCAGATCGTTTCGGGCGGCATGATGATCGCGCCGATCATTCTTGAAGGCGACCGTTGCGTGATGACGCGTTTCTCCAAGACCGGCAGCCGCTTCGAGAAGGAAGAGCTGTTCGAGGCGCCTTATCTGCCGCTCAGCACCCATATTGCGCGTCATTTGTGACAAAATGAAAATTTTGGAGACATTCTATTTTTGTCTCCTAATGTTCTGAATTTTCGCAACTATCTGATTTTTAATATCATTATTGTCTCAACATGACGCATCTGGTTTCCGTCATGGTTATCGAAGTGTCAAAAAAGCACTGAGCGGCTTAACGTTTTAACGGCGTGGTAACACTAACGCGCTTTAATCATAAACATCGACGCATGGTTTTCCCCACCTCGGGAAATGGGCCTTGCAAGAAGTGAAATTTGTGCCGGATCGCATCTAGATGCGGCGGGTTGGCGTCAGTGTAGATCGAGTCATGCGTATGAGACATTCGTCTAAAATCGGAAAATCAGTCGCAAAAATGTTCGCAGCGGCATTGCTGGCAAGCGTCGCAACGGGCTGTAGCTCGGATGCAACGCGGTTCAGTGGCCTCTTTTCCAGTGGACCGGATCGGATGACAACGGCGTCAATTCCTGCCCGTCAGGGCGGCGGTGCTTACGGGCAGGTCCCGGTCCCGCAGGGCGACATGAATGGCGGTTACGCCTCTGCCGCGCCGCAGGGTGGTTACGCCAACCAGAACATGGCCGGCAACTCCTATCCGCAGTCCGGTGGCTATGGCGGGGTTCAGCCTTCCACGGCCCGCGCGTCGGCCTCGCCGGTGCAGCGTTCCGAGCTTTCGGCCCCAACCGCCGTGGCAAGCCGCGATCCGTCGACCCGCAACGAAGCCATGGCCCAGCCTTTCCCGTCCGCTCAGCCCAAGGCCGCGCCGTCGCTTGCTGCGCCCGCCCAGCAGGCTGCTGCTCCCGTCGCCGACAACCTGACCACGGCAACTGTTCGTTCCGACAAGAATGGCTGGCACACCGATGGCGCTTCCTCCGTGACCCTGCGTCCCGGCGAAAGCATCGCGACACTCTCCAACCGTTACGGCGTTCCGGAAAAGGAACTGCTGCGCGTCAACGGTCTGAAGACCGCATCCTCGGCGCAGGCCGGCCAGTCGATCCTCATTCCGAAATTCGGCCAGGCCCGCAATGCCGCCAAGGATGCTGCCGGCAATATCGCTCTCAACCGCAATGGCGACCAGCCGACCCCGCTGCGCGGCCCCGAGGGGAACGTAGCCGTGCTGCCGTCGCAGACCGCCGTGCGTGACAAGGTTTCCTCCGAAGCCGGCAAGCTGACGCCTCCGGGCGGTAAGCCGTTGCCGCCGACCGGTGGTTACAAGGTTCAGCCGGGCGACAGCCTGGCGAAGATCGCCCGCGAAAACGGCGTATCGGTTGCTGCCTTGAAGGCCGCGAACGGTCTCGGCAATGAAAGCATCCGCGTCGGCCAGACGCTCAACATGCCGGGCGCTTCGACGGATGCCATCAAGACAGCTTCCGTTCCCGCCAAGGAAGCGGCGAAGGCGGTCGAAACCGCATCGGTCAAGCCTGAGCCCTACAAGGCTCCCGCTGCTGCCGCCGCTCCGACTGCGCCTGCCACACCAGCCACGGCAAGTGTCAGCGATATCGAGAAGAAGGCCGACATGGCCTCCATCGCACCGGAATCCACCGGTATCGGCAAATATCGCTGGCCGGTACGCGGTGCGGTCATCAACAATTTCGGCGACAATGTCGAAGGCAGCCGCAACGATGGCATCAACATCTCCGTTCCCGAGGGCACGCCGATCAAGGCCGCCGAAAACGGCGTGGTCATCTATGCGGGCAACGGCCTGAAGCAGCTCGGCAACACGGTTCTCGTCCGTCACGACGACGGTAAGGTCACGGTTTACGGCAACGCCGCCAATCTCGACGTACAGCGCGGCCAGAAGGTCCAGCGCGGCCAGACCATCGCCACCTCAGGCATGACCGGCAGCGCCAAGCGTCCGCAGGTTCACTTCGAAGTCCGCAAGGATGCGACGCCGGTGAACCCCTCCAGTTTCCTTGAATAGGTATTGCGTCTCAAGGAATGATGAAGCCGGGTGAAGAACCCGGCTTTTTCATTTTTGGGGTGGTGCGTGCGGAGAAGGTGCTGGAATGGGTGCCACGGGCTTAGTGGGTGTTGGTTTCCTCGCGGTTTTCTCCTCCGTCATGCCGGACCCGATCCGGCATCCAGTCGACGCGCGTCTGCGCGGCGGAATGAGTCTCCTCAGCCCAAGGACTTGGGCTGGCTGGATACCGGCTCAAGGTCGGTATGACGGATGTGGGGATGCAGCCCAAGTCACGTCGATCCGCTACATGTCTAGCCCCTGACCAGCCCCACCGTCTTCTCGATGAAGTCTGCGATCGTGGCGGTATCGTCGAGATCGAAGACGGGAAGGGTGGCGTCCGCCACCTCATGATCGGCGGCAATCGCGACGATATGCGGATCGAGCGGCGCAAGCGGTTCGGTCTTGGCGGCCTCCAGCCGGCGCGCCTCGATCTTCGGCACCGGCTCATATTTGTAACCTTCGATCAGCACCAGATCGCAGGGGGCGAGGCGGGAGAGAATATCCTCGAAGGAGGGTTCCGGTTCGCCGCGCAGTTCATGCATGATGGCGAAACGGGTGCCGGAAACGATGGTAACCTCGTGCGCGCCGGCCTGCCGGTGACGCCAGCTATCTGCGCCGACCTTGTCGATGTCGAAATCATGATGGGCGTGCTTGATGGTGGAGACGCGGTAGCCGCGCGCCGTCAGTTCGGTGACGATGCGCACCGCAAGGCCTGTTTTGCCCGAGTTCTTCCAGCCGGCAATGCCGAAGACCTTTTGTGCCGTCATGGTTCCATGCTCTCCAGATAGCTGCGCGCCAGCGCCAGTTCATCCGGCGTGTTGATGTTGAAGAACGGATCGAGGCTGCCCTTTGCCGTTTCCAGCGGCGGGAAAGCCACGCCGATGGTGACATGCCGGGCAAGATAGGCGCGGATGCGCCGGTTCGCATCGTTCTTCAGCCACGCCTCGAGATCATCGGCGAGGGCCACCGGCCACAGCGCAAAAACCGGGTGAAGCTGGCCGCTGGAGGCGGCGATGACGATCGCATGATCTGACACGTGCTCGCAAAGGCGCGCCACAAGGTCGTCAGGAAAAAATGGGCTGTCGGCGGGCGCGGTCAGGAAGTGGCTAGCCGCTTTTTCGCGGTGCTGGAAATGGCGCATGCCAGCCAGAATACCCGCGAGCGGCCCAGCATGGCCGTTCAGTGTATCGGGCAGCAGCGGCAGGCCGAAACTCTCCGCCCAGCCATTGGCAGCATTGATGGTGACATCGCAGACCTGCGGCGTGATGCGGCTGATGACATGAGAAATGAGGGGGCGATCGCCCAGCTGCACCATCGCCTTGTTGCTGCCCATGCGCCGCGAAAGCCCGCCGGCGAGCACGAGACCGGGTATTTCAAAAGGGGCCGTCATTCCCGCTTTTCCTGCAGCCTTACGATATAGGTGGTGAGGAGGGCGACAAGGCCGGTCGCCAGCATCACGAGAAGAAGAGGCCAGGTTCCATCCTCTTTGGACAGGACCGAGGAGGCAAGCACTGACAATGCCGCGCCGCCGCCAATGGTCATCGCGCCGCCAAGACCGGAGGCGGAACCGGCCAGATGCGGCTGGACGCTGACCATGCCGGCATTGGCGCTGGGCAGCGTTACGCCGTTGCCGACGCCGATCAGGGCAAGCGGCACGAAAAACGCATAGGCGCTTTCCGCCCCGGCCGAGATCAACACCATGGTCGTGACGATGCCCGCAATGGCGATGACATTGCCCGACAGCATCATGCGGGTGATGCCGATTTCGCTGGCATAACGGCCGGAGATGAAGTTGCCGAGCATATAGCCGCTGGCCATGAGGAAGAATTGCAGGCCGAGCATGGCCGGTGCAAGCCCGTAAAGCACGCTGCCGACGAAGGGCGCGCCGCCGAGGAAGGAGAAGAACATGCCTGAGGAGAAGGTCGAGGTCAGCGCATAACCCCAGAAGAGCGGCGAGCGCAGCAGCTCCGGCCAGGCGTGAAACTGCTGGGAAAAACTCGCCGATTTGTTGTGGTTGGTTTCTCCGAGATCGAACCAGGCGAGCACCAGAATGCCGATGCCGAGCAGGCAGAGGAGGGCAAAGCTCGACTGCCAGCCGGAGATGTCGTTGAGCAGGCCGCCAACCGTCGGCCCCACCATCGGCACCACGGACATGCCCATGGTCACGTAGCCGATCATCGAGGCCGCCTGTTCCATCGGCACCATGTCACGCACGATGGCGCGCGCCAGCACGAAGCCCGAAACGACGGCCGCCTGCGCCACGCGCCCGATCATGAAAACGGTGATGTTGGGTGCGAGCATGCAGACGAGCGTTGCGACGATCATGATGGCGATGCTGACGAGCATCACCGGCCGGCGTCCGAAGAGATCGGAGAGCGGGCCGATGACGAGCTGCAGGCAGGCGGTGGCGGCAAGATAGCCCGAAACGGCAAATTGCATCACGGCATAATCGGTCTCGAAATAAAGCGCCATGGCCGCAAGCGAGGGCAGGAATACGTTCATGCAAAGCGCTGCGACACCGGCGATGACGACTAGCGTGATGATGTGGGGCGGGGTGGTCCTGTCGAGGAAACGGCCGCTGTTCATCTCATTCTCCCGCTTCTTCCGTTACGGTAGTTTTCGTTACGGAAGCCGGCCGCACCGTGGTTGCGGCGGTGGGTGTCGCAGCCGAGCGCTTGGCCATCTGCGAACGCTTGCGCAGGCTTTCGCGATAGAAGGTATAGAGGCCCGAACCGATGACGATCATGGCGCCAACGATGGTGTAGCTGTCGATTTTCTCGTTGAAGAAGAACACGCCAATCATGAAACCCCAGAGCAGGCTGGTGTAACGGAATGGCGCGACAAAGGAGATTTCGCCTGATCTCATCGCGAGAATGATCGCCTGATAGCCCACCAGCACCAGGATCGCGGAACCGGCGAGATGCGAGAGAATCATGAAATTCATCGGCTGCCAGCCGCCGAAGGGCACGATCAACAGGCCGCCCACGGCCATGTTGACGAAAGCGGTGATGACGGTGATGGCGAGTGAGGGCACATCCGCATACATCTTCCGGGTCAGCAGGTCACGCGCGGCGGTGACCGCAAGCGATGCGACGACGAGCAGCGCCCCCGGCGTGAAGCCTTCAGGGCCCGGGCGAATGATGATCAGCACGCCGATGAAACCGGTGATGATGGCCGCCCAGCGCCGCCAGCCCACGGGTTCGCGCAGGAAAAGGGCAGCCCCCAGCGTCACCACCAGCGGCAGGGATTGCAATATGGCCGAGGCATTGGAAAACTCGATGAGGCCGAGCGCCGTCAGATAAAGCACGGCGGCTGTCACCTCGCAGAGACAGCGCAGGATGATGATGGGCCGCAGCAGGGTTTTGAGCGGCCGGAGCGCGCCGAAATGGCGTGCGGCGATATAGATCAGCACCACGGTCATGATGCCGCGGACGAACATGATCTGGCCGGTGTTGATATAGGGAGTGACGGACTTCGTCAGCGCATCATTGGCCGTGAAGCTTGCCATTGCGAGCGCCATGAAAAGTGCGCCGCGCGTATTGTCCGTCAATGCCATTCCCAAATATCCCAGACCATGCGCGGTTTACTCCGTCCGCCCTTGCGGGCGATCTGGAGCCGCCGTTCCGGCGCAACCACGCATTCCTCCATGCAAAGAGACGTGGCACGGCACAGCCGGTATTTCAACCGCTTATATGGGCGGGTGGACGAGAAAGAGGCTCAGCCGCCGGTCACGCTCATGTGGCGGGAGACGGTGGGGCGGTTATGGGTCCGGTCGATGATGAAATCATGCCCCTTCGGCTTGCGCAGCAGGGCTTCATCGATAGCGCTCGAGAGATAGGCGTCGCTGTCGGAGGCGCGCAGCGCCGTGCGCAGATCGGCGGCGTCGTCCTGGCCGAGACACATATAAAGCGTGCCGGTGCAGGTGAGGCGCACGCGATTGCAGCTTTCGCAGAAATTATGCGTCATCGGGGTGATGAAGCCCATCCGGCCGCCGGTTTCCTTCACCGTCACGTAACGGGCGGGGCCGCCGGTCTGGTAATCGCTGTCGATGAGCGTGAAGCTCTTTTCGAGATCGGCGCGCAGCTGCGAAAGCGGCAGGTAGCGGTCAGTGCGATCTTCCTCGATCTCGCCCATCGGCATGGTTTCGATGACAGTCAGGTCCATGCCGCGGCCATGGGCGAAACGCATCAGATCGGGAATCTCGGCGTCGTTGAAGTCCTTCAGCGCCACGGCGTTGAGCTTGACCTTGATGCCCGAGGCCTGGGCGGCATCCAGCCCTTCCATCACCCGGTCGATATCGCCCCAGCGGGTGATATGGCGGAATTTATCGCGGTCGAGCGTATCGAGCGAGACATTGATGCGGCGCACGCCGCAATCGGCAAGTTCGGCGGCGAATTTCGCAAGCTGCGAGCCGTTGGTGGTCAGCGTCAGTTCGTCGAGCGCGCCTGTGTGCACATGCCGGCCGAGGTTCCTTACCAACGACATGATGTTCTTGCGAACCAGCGGCTCGCCGCCGGTCAGCCTCAGCTTGCGCACGCCGCGCGCGATGAAGACGGAACAGAGCCGGTCAAGTTCTTCGAGCGTCAGAAGGTCCTTCTTCGGCAGGAAGGTCATGTGCTCGGACATGCAATAGGTGCAGCGGAAGTCGCAGCGGTCGGTCACGGAAACCCGTAGATAGGTGATGGCGCGGCCGAAAGGGTCCACCATCGGTGTGCTGTTTTCCGTCAGGGTTTTCGCTTTTTCAAGCGAGCCGGGGAAACTGTTCACGTCTCCATCCTCATTGCGCCTTGCGCCGGGCACACATGCCTGATGTGTGCTCTATTAGGTGATGTAGTGGCTTGCCTATCGTGAGGCAAGTCCGTAATTCTGACGCATGTGACGAGCTTGCGGAAGTGAAAAATGAGTGATGCCTGGCCGACCGAGCTGCTTGTGTCGAAAGACCGGCGCGAATTGACTGTTTCCTTTGATGATGGAAGCGTTTACCGGCTTGGCGCCGAGATGCTGCGCGTGCTTTCGCCCTCGGCGGAAGTGCAGGGCCACGGGCCGGGACAAAAGGTCACGGTGCCCGGCAAACGCAATGTCGCCATCCGTTCCATGGTCGCGACCGGCAATTATGCGGTTCGCATCGTTTTCGACGATGGCCACGATAGCGGCATCTACACGTGGAAATATCTGAAGGAATTGGGTGAGACCGGGGATGCGCTGTTTGCCGATTATGAACGGCAGCTCGCCGAAAAGGGCTTGAGCAGGGAACCGCGATTCCGGTAGGCGCTTACTTCCCTCATTCCGGTGACAAGCACAGGAATGAGGGTGGGAGCAAAGGACATCTGAAGCACCATGTCCCGGCAGCAAATAACCCGTTGAATCTGCGCGCCGTCCGTCAGTAAAATCGTTTTCGCTTTTCCCGTCGATGCGCTAGGAAGTGAGGGAGGGAACACCCTCGTCTTATTGATTTTCAGCGGGGTGGCGTGTGGCTGTAGAAGCGAACGGAAATGATCTGGCCCAGGTGGTCGTATTGTTGGCGGCAGGCGTTGTCGCCGCGCCGATCTTCAAGCGCATCGGCCTCGGCTCGGTGCTCGGTTATCTGGCCGCCGGCCTTGTGATCGGGCCTTATGGTCTCGGTTTCTTTTCCGATTCGCAGGCCATTCTGCATATAGCGGAACTCGGCGTGGTGATGTTCCTGTTCATCATCGGCCTTGAAATGCAGCCCTCGCGGCTGTGGTCGATGCGGCAGGATATTTTCGGGCTGGGTGCTTTGCAGGTGCTGGTCTGTATGGCGGGTCTGACGCTGGTGGGCGTCAGCCTCGGCTTTCCCGTCATCATGTCCTTCGTCGCCGGCACCGGTTTCGTGCTGACCTCGACGGCGATCGTCATGCAGATGCTGCAGGAACGCAACAGCATGTCGAGCCTTAAAGGCCAGCGCATCATAGCGATCCTGCTGTTTGAGGATCTGGCCATCGTGCCGCTGCTGGCGCTTGTCGCCTTCCTCGGTGCGGGCGGCGAACATGTGACGGCGTCGGAGCGCTGGGTCTCCGTCGGCATCGCGCTTGCCGCCGTCGGCGCGCTCATTCTTGCCGGGCGTTATCTTCTCAACCCGTTTTTCCGCCTGCTCGCCGCTTCCGGCGCGCGTGAGGTGATGACGGCCGCGGCGCTGCTGGTGGTGCTCGGTTCGGCGCTTCTGATGCAGGTCAGCGGTCTTTCGATGGCCATGGGCGCTTTCCTTGCCGGCGTGCTTCTGTCGGAATCCTCTTTCCGCCACCAGCTTGAGGCGGATATCGAGCCGTTTCGCGGTATTCTGCTCGGGCTGTTCTTCCTCGGCGTCGGCATGGCGATCGACCTTGCCGTCATTGCCTCCAACTGGCAGCTCGTGCTGGTTAGCGTCGTCGCCTACATGCTGCTCAAGGCCTTCCTGATCTATGGCGTGGCGCGGGCGCTTGGCACTACCAGGCGCGAAAGCCTGGAACGGGCGGTACTGATGGCGCAGGGCGGTGAATTCGCCTTCGTGCTTTATTCGGCCGCCGTCAGCGCTGGTATTCTCGACCGGGAGGCGAACGCCATCCTGACGGCGACCATTATCATCTCCATGGTGCTGACGCCGCTAATGGTCATCCTGCATGACCGGCTGGTGCCGGCGGCGGTTCCCAATACCGACGATCTCGACGTGCCCGAGAATGTCGAGGGCAGCATTCTCCTGATCGGCTTCGGGCGTTTCGGCCAGATCGTCAGCCAGCCGCTTCTGGCGCGGGGCTATACGCTGTCGCTCATCGACAAGGATGCCGAGTTCGTGCGCGATGCGGCGGAATTCGGCTTCAAGGTCTATTATGGTGATGGTTCGCGGGCGGAAATCCTGCATGCGGCCGGCGCCAGCACGGCGCGCGCGGTTCTCATCTGCGTCGATGACAAGGAGGCGGCGGTCAGGATCGCGGAGATCGTCAAGCACGAATTCCCGCTGGTGCCCGTCCTTGCCCGTGCTTACGACCGTGGCCATGCCATCGATCTGCTCAAGGCGGGTGTCGACTACCAGATCCGCGAGACGCTGGAATCGGCGCTGAATTTCAGCGAGGAAGTGCTTGGCGCCATGGGCGAGGAGCGGGAAGACGCCGCCCGTCTGGTGGAGGAATTCCGAGACCGCGACGAGGAACGTTTCGCCATGGAAGTCGTCGGCGGCATCTATGCCGGCCGGTCGCTGATCCGCGGCAACGCCCAGCCGGCCGATCTGGTTGCCGCCCGCACGGCGCGCGAGCGGGCCGAGCGGGAAAAGGCGGAAGCGGCAGAGGAATAGGACGCGCCGATCTTTCGATGTCGGCAAAGGGAATTCGTATGGATAGGAACGGATATGACGATCATTCGCACGGTTGAGGAATTGAGGGCCATCTATGACGGCACGAGCGAGGCATCGATCGCCAAGGTGACAGCCACGCTGACGGCCGAATACAGGCTGATGATCGAGACTTCGCCGTTCCTCGCGCTGGCGACGGTCGGGCCGGAGGGCATGGACTGTTCACCGCGCGGCGACAAGGGCGGCGTGGTCAGGGTGGCTGATGACAGGACGGTGCTTCTGCCGGACTGGCGCGGCAATAACCGCGTGGATTCGCTTTTGAACATCGTGCGCGATCCGCGCGTGGCGCTGATGTTCCTGATCCCCGGCTCGAACACGACGATGCGCATCAACGGCCGCGCCGTGGTCTCCGTCGCTCCCGATCTGCTGGAGAGCTTCGAGATGGATGGCAAACATCCGCGCACGGTTATCGTGGTGACGATCGACGAAGTCTATTTCCAGTGCGCCCGGGCGCTGATGCGCTCCGAGCTGTGGAACCCCGATAATTTCGTCGATCCGGCGGCGCTCCCGACACCCGGTCTTCTGCTCAAGGCGGCGAAGGCGGAGTTCGATCAGGAAACCTATGACCGCGAATGGGCGGCGCGGGCGGCGAAGACCATGTGGTGAGGCGCAATAAAGACGCGACCGTCGGGCCGCTGAGGCAAGCCTCGCAAGGCTTACGCCATTGGCGAAAGCGGAGTGTCTCACTCCGTCACCCCGGACTGGTCCGGGGTCTAGCGCGATCAAGTCCTTGATCGCCAGAGACTCTTTTCACGGCGCAGACGCGCCGTGACTGGATGCCGGATCAAGTCCGGCATGACGGGGGAGATAGTGGCGCGTACGCCAACATCCTCAAGTCCGATAAATCAGCCAGTTCTTCCCGACATAGTTCTTCTGCATGCCGTCCTCATAATAGACGGAGCGGTTCCGGCCGGTTTCCTTGGCATGGTAGAGCGCCGTATCGGCATGGCCGTAAAGCTCGCTCGGATTGGTGGCCTGTGCGGCGGAGGCGAAGCCGATGGAAATCGTCACCGTGCCATAGTCGGCGCCTGATCTCGAATTGCGGAACGGCGTGCTTTCCAGCGACAGGCGGATGCGCTCGCACGTCACCATCACCTCTTCGGGCGTGTTGCCATCCAGAATGATGGCGAATTCCTCGCCGCCGCTTCTGGCGACAAAACCATCCTTGCGGACATTGGCGCGGATGACCGAGGCGACGGTGGCGAGAATCTTGTCGCCGACCGGATGGCCGAATGTGTCGTTGACCCGCTTGAAGTGATCGATATCGAGCAGAACCAGCGTGGTATATTGCAGGCCGATGGAGCTGTCATAAACCGATGCCAGCCGGTCGTCGAAGGCGCGCCGGTTGGAGAGGCGCGTCAGCGAGTCGGTATTGGCGATGCGCTTGTATTCGTCCAGTTCGAGGCGCACCTGATGCATTTCCTCGGCATGGCGATTGACGTCATTGAACGCCTTTTCGCCGTCGATGATTTTCGAGCCGGTGGCTTCGGCCAGCAATGAGATTGCATTCCTCAGAATATTGCTGCTGGCGGCGTTCTTGTCGTCGATGCGCTGGCGCGTTTCGCCGAGAATCCTGTTGTAGTTTTCGATGGAGGATTGTTCGCGCCTCAGCGTTCCCAGCAGACCCTCCAGTTCACGCCGCAGCTTGTCATGCGCATCGTCGATCGACCGTGCGGGATTACCTTCGCCGTAGCGTGAGGACAGCTCGTCCAGATCTTCCTGCGTCACCCGGTTGCCGAGCGCGGCCAGATCCTTCGTCAGGGCAGGGTTCGAACCGATATAGGCTTCGTAAAACAGGCTGTAGTTACGCGGGATCGGCGAAACACCCATGCTCCGCATGGCATAGGCAATCTGCCCGGCAATGTCGGGCCCCGTGGTTTTGGGCGTGGATGCCGTGTTCATCAAGAAACTCCAGTGAGTCTGCTTATCGACTATGATTATTATTATGAAGCTAGTTTTGGAAAGCTTAATTTACGGGAAACTAATTTTTGTTTCCAGAAACTCGTTTTTCGCCAATTTTTATTTTAGTTAATTGATAAATATAAGTAATTTCCATTTTGAAGAATTCCGGAGCTTTTTATCTCTACTATTCGTCTTGGTGACAGCATCGCATTTATTCTGTCAATCCCAATAACGGGGTTGGTGTGATTTATTTTGGCACAACAATAAGGAAAGATATTGCCGGGATGAAAAGAGATGAGGTTTTTTGAGTTGGGAGAGACACCGCCTATAGGCGGCGTTTCCTGTCATCCGTGTCGGGATACAGTAACGTTACAGTTTTATTTGCGGCTCCCATGCCATGCGGGATGCGGCAGTGCCATTTTGTGACGGCGCGGCAACCATTCGGCAAATTTTGCGAAGGGATCAATTATGCTTCCGGCCGCAGCTTCGGCCGCACCGACTGCGTGTCAGGATTTCAGCCTTATGACCGGGCATTCCGCCCCGGCGGTTGCCGCCGGCGCATGTGGCGGGCGCACGATCAGGCCATCGGAATGGGCCAATATCTTCATCATCGATGAATCCTGCTTCGCGTAGGCTTCCGCCACCAGCATGCCGTTTTCGTCCGTGCTGAAACGGGCGCGCAGATAGTCCTGCCGTTGGTCATTCGCCTTCAGCGGTGTGGCGGTGCGGGCTGTAGCTTCGCGTTGCAGGGGGGCGCGGCGGGCGATGCTGCGGACCAGGGGTTCGAGGAACAGCAGGCCGCAGAGGAGGCTTGCAACCGGGTTTCCAGGCAGGCCCAGAACCTGCATGGCGCCAATGGCGCCGACCATCAGCGGTTTCCCCGGACGCATGGCGATGCGCCAGAAATCGAGCTGCATGCCTTCCGCCTTCAACGCGGCCTGCACGAGGTCGTGGTCGCCAACGGAGGCGCCGCCGAGCGTCACCAGCACATCGACCTTCGCCGCGACGGCCTTGCCGATGGCCGCGCGGATCAACCCCTCGTCATCGGCAATGATGCCGAGGTCGAGAACCTCTGCGCCGGCCTGCCGGGCAAGGGCTGCGACACCGAAGGTGTTGGAGGCGATGATCTGGGCGGGCTGCGGTGCGCTTCCCGGCGGCAGCAACTCATCGCCGGTGGCGAGGATGGCGATGCGCGGCTTGCGATAGACGGTCAGCGCGGCATGGTTCATCGCCGCCGCCAGTGTGAGGTCGGTGAAGCCAAGTTCACGCCCGGCCTTCAGCGCCGTTTCGCCTTCGGTAAAATCCTGCCCGCGCGGGCGGATATGTCGCCCGGCAGTGACGTCGAAGGCGGTGCGGATCTTTCCGCTCTCCAGCACTTCGGCATCTTCCTGAGTGAGGACTGTATCCGCACCCTGCGGCACCGGCGCGCCGGTGAAGATGCGCACGGTCTGGCCTTCACCAACAGTGCCGGCAAAAGCATGGCCGGCGGCGGCCTGACCGATGACAGTGAGAACCGAACCGATATTGAGCGCATCGGCGCTGCGCAGGGCATAACCATCCATGGCCGAGGCATCAAAGGGCGGCTGGGCGAGACGCGCCGTAAGGTCGGCCGAGAGAACGCGACCATCACATTCGGCAAGCGGCAGGATCTCGCTTTCGGTCACCGGAACCGCTGCCTCCAGAAGGCGTGTTATGGCCTCATCCACGGGCAGCAGCGGTTTCATTCAGGTCTCCTGTCGCCGGAAATCGCCGGATTTGCCGCCGCTCTTTTCGAGAAGGCGTATATTGACGATTTCCATCGCCTTGTCGGCGGCTTTCGCCATGTCATAGATCGTCAGGCAGGCAATGGAGACGGCGGTCAGCGCTTCCATCTCCACGCCCGTTTTGCCAGACAGTTTCACCATGGCCTCGACTCTCAGGCCGGGCAGGGCGGTATCTTCGGTAATATCGACCGCAACCTTGGTCAGCATCAGCGGATGGCAGAGCGGAATGAGGTTTGCCGTCTGCTTGGCGGCCATGATGCCCGCCAGCCGGGCAGTACCGATGACATCGCCCTTCTTGGCATTGCCGTCGCGGATGAGCGCCAGCGTTTCCGGCTTCATCTTCACGAAGCCTTCGGCCACGGCGACGCGGACGGTCTCGGCCTTGTCGCCGACATCGACCATATGCGCTTCGCCGCTCGCATCGATATGGGTGAGCTTTCCCGTCTCGCTCATCGGCGCTTTATTCCGCTGCCAGAATGCCGGATTGGCCTGTCAGCAGCGCTTTGGTCGCCGCCGTCACATCATCCTTGCGCATCAGGCTTTCGCCGACGAGGAAGGTGCTGATGCCGCTCTTTTCCAGACGCTGGCAGTCCTCGAAGGTGAAGATGCCGCTTTCGCCCACCAGCAGCCGGTCAGCCGGCACGAGGCCCGCCAGCTTCTCGCTGGTTTCGAGGCTGACTTCGAAGGTGCGCAGGTTGCGGTTGTTGATGCCGAGAAGCGGCGAGGCGAGTTTCAGCGCCCGTTCGGTTTCTTCGGCGTCATGCACCTCGACCAGCACATCCATGCCAAGCGCAAAAGCCTCGTCTTCAAGACGTTTCGCCTCGTCGTCGGAAAGCGAGGCCATGATGAGGAGAATGCAGTCCGCGCCCCAGGCACGGGCTTCATGCACCTGGTAAGTATCGAACATGAAATCCTTGCGCAGCGCCGGCAAAGCGCAGGCATTGCGGGCGGCGGTCAGGAATTCCGGTGCGCCCTGAAAGCTCGGCGTATCCGTCAAAACCGACAGACAAGCGGCGCCACCGGCTTCATAGGCGGCGGCCAGCGCCGGCGGATCGAAATCCGGACGGATCAGGCCCTTGGAGGGGCTCGCCTTCTTGATTTCGGCGATCAGCCCGAACTTGCCTTCGGCCTGCTTTGCCCTCAGCGCTTTATAAAAGCCGCGGGGCGCGCTCTGGTCTGCGGCCATGGCCTTCAGATCGGCCAGCGAAACCTTCGCCTTGGCGGCGGCGATTTCCTCGCGCTTGTAAGTCTCGATCTTTTTGAGAATGTCGCTCATGATCTCGCTCTCATTCTTCGTTGGACACGGCAACCAGACGGTCGAGCGCGGCTGCGGCCTTGCCGCTGTCCAGCGCCTCGCTGACGATCGCCATCGCCTCAGTGAGCGTTTCCGCCTTGCCGGCAATGACCAGCGCTGCGGCCGCGTTGCACAGCGACACGTCACGATAGGCGTTGCGTTTGCCGGACAGGACCTCGCGCAGTGCTGCTGCATTGGCAATGCCGTCGCCGCCCTTCAGGTCTTCCATGGAAGCGGGCTCGACGCCGAAATCCTTCGGCGTCAGGTCGAAAGTGCGGATCTTGCCGCCTTCCAGCGCCGCCACATGGGTAACGCCCGTGGTCGTCACCTCGTCCATGCCGTCGCCATGCACGACCCAGATGCTTTCAGAACCGAGATCGCGCAGCACTTCGGCAAGCGGCACCAGCCAGCGCGGCGAGAAGACGCCGAGCAGTTGGCGTTTTGCGCCTGCCGGATTGGAGAGGGGGCCAAGCAGGTTGAAGATCGTCCGCGTGCCGAGTTCGACGCGGCTGGGGCCGACATGGCGCATGGCCGAATGGTGCAGCTGCGCGAACATGAAGCCGAGACCCGCCTCGCTGATGCAGCGGGCGATGAGCTCAGGACCGATATCGAGCTTCACGCCAAGCGCGGAGAGTGCGTCTGCCGTGCCGGATTTGGAGCTTAGCGCCCGGTTGCCATGCTTGGCGACCGGCAGGCCCGTTCCGGCGACGATGATCGAGGCGAGTGTCGAGATATTATAGGTGCCGATGCCGTCACCGCCGGTTCCGACGATATCGATGGCATTGGCGGGAGCCGAAACCGGCAGCATGCGGGCGCGCATGGAGGAGACGGCGCCGACGATTTCGTCCACCGTTTCGCCGCGCACGCGCAGCGCCATCAGGAAACCGCCAATCTGCGACGGCGTGGCTTCGCCCGACATCAGAACGTCAAAAGCCGCCCGCGATTCCTCGCGGTTCAGGCTTTCTCCATTTGCGACCTTGGCGATCAGCGGCTTCAGTTCGGCCATCTTGTCGCCCCCCGGGTTAGAAGCCGACCATCGCCTGATCGGCGAGGGCCTGATTGATGGTGACACCATAGTCATTCTGCAGGCGGTTGACCATCTGGTCCAGCATGTCGTCGCCGGCCGCGCGGGCAATGGCGGCAAATTGCTGGTCGTCATTGGCAAGCGCGTCTGCCGGGGCATTGGTGTCGACGGAGGTGACCTTGAAGAGGATGCGGCTGGAACCCTCGGCATCGGCGGCAGTGCCGACCACGCCTTCGGCGCCCGAGAAGACCGCGGCGATGGTCTGCCGTCCGAAAATAGCGTCCTCGCTGGTGCGGCGCAGGCCGGATTTCTGCTCGACGGCAAGGCTCAGCTCACCGGCCACGGCTTCCAGCGTGTCGCCCTTTTCGACGCGCGCCTTCAGTTCCTCGGCCTTGGCGGCAAGCGCGTTGCGCTGCTGTTCCGCCGTCCAGTCGGCCACGACATCGTCGCGGACTTCGGCAAGCGTGCGGTCGCGGGCGGCGATGATCTGGTCGACATCGAACCAGATGTAGCCTTCACGGCCGAGATTGATCGGCAGGGCTTCCGTGCCGGGTTCGGTCTTGAAGACCTCCTGCGCGAGCTGCGGGGAGGGCAGGCCCTGAATCGCATCGCCCTTCTCATCGAGGCCGGAAGCGTCGATGGCGGCGATGGTGACGGCCTTCAGGTTCAGCTGCGTTGCCGCATCCGCGAGCGAAGAGCCGCCGGCGCGCAGGTCCTCGTAACGGTCATGAACATTGGTGATTTCTTCCGCAGCGGCGGCGGTGGCGAGGTCCTTGCGGATATCCTCTTTCGCCTCTTCCAGCGTGCGGGTGGTTTCCGGCTTGATGCCGGTGACGCGCAGGAGCACCGGGCCGAAGGAACCTTCGACCACCGGCGATACGCCGCCATCCTTCTGGATGGCGAAAGCGGCATCGGCAATCGACTGGTCGGGGATGGTATCCTTGGTGAATTCGCCGAGCGTGACGTCCGACGCGGCCTTGCCCTGATCCTTCACCACCTGGTCATAGGTGGTATTGCCGAGGCGGATCTGTTCGGCGGCTGCTTCGGCCATTTCCTTTTCAGGGAAGGTCAGCTGCTCCACCGTGCGGCGGCCGGCGGTGCGGAAGCTGTCCTTGTGGCTGTTGTAATAATCAGCGATCTGGGCGTCGGTGACGGAGGCCTGATCGGCAATGTCCGACGGTTCCAGCTTCACATAGGTGAACTTGCGGAACTCGGGCGCGCGGTATTTCGTCTTGTTGGTCTCGAACCAGGGCGTGAGCACATCGTCGCCCGGCGCCTTGACCGGCGGAATGACGGCGTTCGAAAGAATGACGTAGTCGACCGAGCGCTGTTCATTACGATATTGCTTCAGCGCATCCACCAGCACCTGCGGTGCGGCAAAACCATCGGAGACGGCTTCAACGATCTGGCTTCGGACGGCAACCTTGCTGCGTTCCTTGATATAGTCGTCCTCGCGGAAGCCGGAATTGCGCAGGCGCTCGCTGAAGAGATTACGGTCGAACTGGCCGTTGACTGACTTGAAGGCCGGGTCTTCGGCGATGAGGTTGGCGAGGCGGTTTTCCGAAAGGCCGAGATTCATCTTCGCGGCCAGCTCGTCAAGGGCTGCACCGGCCGCAAGCTGGCTGAAGACCTGACGGTCGATGCCGAAGGCCTTGGCCTGTTCGGTCGTCAGCCGGGTGCCGAACTGGCGGCTGAGATCGGAAATCTGGCGCTGATAGGCGAGACGGAACTCCTCAGGGCTGACCGTCTGGTCGCCCACCGTCATGACGGCGTGGGAATTGGCGGTGACAAGCGATGCGGAGACGCCCCAGACGCCAAACGAAACAACAAGCAGGAGAAGCAGCAGTTTGGCTGCCATGGTTCGAGAAGCATTTCTCAGGGAATCGAGCATCGTTATGCAAACCTCACAGGAACGTCATCGCGGTCGCCGGCTGTCCGGCCCGCAACGTATCGGCGTTCCTTAAATCAATCCAAACGGAAATTGAAGGGAATTTGCCTTGGAAAAACGGGGTTTTGAAAACGGTTGTGTGATTGGAGGCGCCGAAATGGAGGCGACGGTTCGATATCGGCTGCCTCTTCTTCCCTCATTCCTGTGCTTGTCACAGGAATTAAGCCAGCTCAAGTCCTTGGGCTGAAAGGACTCCTCCCACTGCACGAGAGCCACATCGGCCGGTTTCCCGTGACAAGCACAGGAATGAGGGAAGGAGGGGCTGGCGGCTTGGCAAAACAAAACCGCCCGGAAGGTCCAGGCGGTTGAAAAAGAATCATTTCTAAGGGGCCGTCGGGTCGGTTCGCCGCGCTCAGAAGGCGCGGTCGCGCCGGATCGTCGCCTTGAATTCCTCATCCTCCCGCCGCATCTCGGCGACGACTGATATCATCGATGTCACGAACATTACGCTGATCAGGGCCAGAAGCATCGTCAGAAATGTGAACATTGATATCGTCTCCGGGAGTTATGGGGAAATTCTCCCCGTTCCTCAGTAATAATTCATATACTGGTAACGGGCGGTCAGCTGCGGGTAGTCCGGTCCCTGGGTTTCAGGCTTCTGCTCATAAAGGCTAAACGTCGTTGCTACCATTGCGATAACCAGTACTGTCCAGGCGGTGCTGATGACGCTGATTTTCGCCGAAGTAGACTGTTTTTCTCTTACAAACATCTGTCCGTTCCTTTGGTTCTTTCTTAACGCGCCATGTCTCGACATGTTCCGCGTCAACCGTAAAAATCGATTAGCATCGCGCCTGTGAAACTTCCTTGAATGGCTCGTTCATCTGGCGTTCAGGAAACTGGCTGAGGCCGTCATTCGAGAAAAAGATACTCGGCAGCGAATGATGCGATGATCGAAAGGACGATCATGAAGGCCAGCATTTTCAATTCTCCGGATGCTTAACGAGTGAGGGGCGTTTCGGTTTCCCGATGTTGTGCATTTAAACAAAATAGCTGTGAAACCGCACTGAACGGCCCATTCATCCCGGGTTCACGCCGCAGCCGGGCTTGTGAGGGATGGTTATAAAGTCTTGCGCCGCGTGCCTCTCCATGACAAAAGGCGGGCACATGATACCCAGCATCGAAGCGCGCCCACCACCTGAGAGCGATATGACGATTGCCTTTTATCCAGGATCCTTCGATCCGATGACCAACGGACATCTGGATGTGCTTATCCAGGCGCTGAACGTGGCGTCGAAAGTCATCGTTGCCGTCGGCATCCATCCCGGAAAAGCGCCGCTGTTCAGCTTCGAAGAGCGGGCGGCGCTGATAAAGCAGGCGCTTTCCGAACAGCTGCCCGATGAGGCGGCGCGCATGGAAGTCGTTTCCTTCGATAATCTGGTCGTCGACGCCGCGCGCCAGCACGGCGCGCACCTTCTGTTGCGCGGCCTGCGTGACGGCACCGATCTCGATTATGAAATGCAGATGGCCGGCATGAACCGCCAGATGGCGCCTGATATTCAGACCGTGTTCCTGCCCGCCGGCACGTCGTCGCGACCCATTACAGCCACATTGGTCCGGCAGATCGCCGCCATGGGCGGCAATGTCGACGCCTTCGTGCCCAAGGCCGTGCTTGAAGCCCTCAACGCCAAGCTGAAGCGCTGACTTCAGCCCCACATTCTGGAGCCAATCCGATGAAACTCGTTCGATTTGCCTTTGCCGGCGCCATGTTTGCAGGCGCGCTTGCCGCCAGCACCTTCGCTTCGGCCGCCGAACTTCTCACCGTCCAGCTGAAGGATGGTCCCGTTGTCATCGAGCTGATGCCCGATGTTGCGCCGAAGCATGTTGCGCAGATCGAGGCGCTGGCCAAGAAGGGCGCTTATGACAACGTCGCCTTCCACCGCGTCATCGACGGCTTCATGGCGCAGACCGGCGACGTGCAGTATGGCAACATGGAGAAGGGCTTCAGCGCCCAGCGCGCAGGTACGGGTGGTTCCGATCTGCCGGATATTCCGGCCGAATTCTCCAAGGTTCCGTTCACGCGCGGCGTGGTCGGCATGGCCCGTTCGCAGGATCCGAATTCCGCCAATTCGCAGTTCTTCATCATGTTTGCCGATGGTCCGTTCCTGAACGGGCAATATACCGTGGTCGGCAAGGTCGTGTCCGGCATGGAAGCCGTTGACAAGATCAAGCGCGGCGCCGGCGGCAACGGCGAAGTTTCCAACCCCGACCGGATGATCAAGGTCACCGTCGGCAAAAAGTAAGGTAGGGCAATAGAGCCCGAACAGAGGAGAATAACCATGGCCGAGATCAAGGATCCGGAAAACACCATCATCATGGAAACGACGACCGGCAAGGTCGTGATCCAGCTGCTGCCGGAAGTTGCTCCGGGCCACGTTGCCCGCATCAAGGAACTCGTATCGGAAGGCGCTTATGACGGCGTCGTGTTCCACCGCGTCATCGAAGACTTCATGGCCCAGACCGGCGACGTGCAGTTTGGCAAGAAGGGTTCCGACAGCTTCAACCCGGCCCGCGCCGGCATGGGCGGTTCCGACAAGCCGGACCTGAAGGCTGAATTCTCCGCCATCCCGCACGTGCGCGGCACCTGCTCCATGGCCCGTTCGCAGAGCCCGAACTCCGCCAATTCGCAGTTCTTCATCTGCTTCACGGATTCTCCGTGGCTCAACAAGCAGTACACCGTCTGGGGCCAGGTCATCGAAGGCATGGAAGCCATCGACAAGGTCAAGCGCGGCGAGCCGGTGAAGGATCCCGATTCGATCGTTTCCATCAAGCTCGCTTCGGCGGCCTGATTTTCGGAAGTTGCAGTTTGACCCGTCCCGCAGTTTATGCGGGGCGGGTTTTGATGTTTATTGACGGTGCTTGATGTGGAGGACGGTGCGGCAGATTTGACGATTGCTGTTCTTTGCGCCGTTTCCTTTTTCCCTCATTCCCGTGCTTGTCACAGGAATCCAGCCAGCCCAAGTCTTTGGGCTGGAAAGACTCCCTCGCCACGCAGACGCGTGTCGACTGGATTCCTGTGACAAGCACAGGAATGAGGGGAGTGGGCGGGATGCGGCGGACCGAAATTCACCGTGCCGTGTAAAGTTTTGATGTCTGGAAGACCCTTGCAATGCGTGTAGACCTGTTCGATTTCGATCTGCCCGAGGAGAATATCGCCCTTCGCCCGGCGAACCCGCGCGACAGCGCGCGCCTGCTGGTGGTCGATCCGAATGAAAACCGCTTGGAAGACCACCGCGTCTTTGACCTGCCGACTTTTCTGAAGCCGGGCGATGCGCTTGTCTTCAACGACACCCGCGTCATTCCCGCCCAGCTTGAGGGCGTTCGCCTGCGCGAAGGTGCGCCGGAGACTGCGGTTTCGGCCACGCTGCACATGCGTGCCGACCAGTCGCGCTGGAAGGCTTTCGCGCGCCCCGGCAAGCGCATCAAAGAGGGTGACCGCATCCGTTTCGGTTATGAGCGCGACAATGCCTGCGGCCTTGCCCATCTGGAGGCCATCGTCGAGGAAAAGGGCGAAGAGGGCGAAATCACGCTGCTTTTCGACGTTTCCGGCCCTGTTCTGGATGAGGCGATCGCCTCCGTCGGCCATATTCCCTTGCCGCCCTATATTGCCGCCAAGCGGCCGGAAGATGCGCAGGACCAGACCGATTACCAGACCATCTATGCCCGCGAGAAGGGCGCCGTCGCCGCCCCCACCGCCGGACTGCATTTCACGCCCGATCTGTTCGAAGCTCTTGATAAGGGGGGTATCGAGCGGCATTTCGTGACACTTCACGTTGGGGCAGGCACCTTCCTTCCGGTGAAGTCCGACGATACCGACGATCACAAGATGCATTTCGAGATCGGCCATGTGTCGCAGGAAACCGCCGACAGACTGAATGCCGTGAAGGCGCGCGGCGGGCGCATCGTCTGCGTCGGCACCACCTCGCTGCGGTTGATCGAAAGCGCTGCCTCCGAAGACGGCGTCATTCACCCATGGTCGGGGCCCACAGGCATCTTCATCACGCCCGGATATCGCTTCCGCGCGGTGGATATTCTGATGACCAATTTCCACCTGCCGAAATCGACGCTGTTCATGCTCGTTTCGGCTTTCTGCGGTCTCGAAACGATGCGTGACGCTTATAAGCACGCCATCGAAACCGGATACCGCTTCTATTCCTATGGCGATTCCAGCCTGTTGTTCCGGAAGAACTGATGCACGAGAAATTCACCTTCACCCTGAAAGCCACGAGTGGCGGCGCACGCCTCGGCGAAGTCGCCATGCCGCGCGGCGTCATCCGCACGCCCGCCTTCATGCCTGTTGGCACGGTCGGCACCGTCAAGGCCATGTATCTTGATCAGGTGCGCGAGCTGGGGGCCGATATCATTCTCGGCAATACCTATCACCTGATGCTGCGGCCCGGCCCGGAACGCGTGGCAAGGCTTGGCGGCCTGCATGAGCTGATCCGCTGGCCACATCCGATCCTCACCGACAGCGGCGGTTTTCAGGTCATGTCGCTTTCCGGCCTGCGCAAGCTGGACGAGAAGGGCGTGACCTTCAAGAGCCATGTGGACGGCTCGCTGCATCATATGTCGCCGGAACGCTCGATCGAAATCCAGGGCATGCTCGATTCGGATATCCAGATGCAGCTCGACGAATGCATCGCGCTGCCAGCCGAGCGCAAGGAAATCGAGCGCGCCATGGAAATGTCGCTGCGCTGGGCGGAACGCTGCCGCGTTGCCTTTGGCGAACAGCCTGGCAAGGCCATGTTCGGCATCGTGCAGGGCGGCGATCAGCCGGACCTGCGAATTCGTTCCGCCGAAGGCTTGAAGCAACTCGATCTCAAGGGTTACGCCGTCGGCGGTCTGGCCGTCGGCGAACCGCAGGATGTGATGCTGGGCATGCTCGACATCACGCTGCCGGTGCTGCCCACTGAAAAGCCGCGTTACCTGATGGGCGTCGGCACGCCTGACGATATCCTGAAATCCGTCGCGCGCGGCATAGACATGTTCGACTGCGTGATGCCGACCCGTTCCGGCCGTCACGGGCTTGCCTTCACCCGTCGTGGGAGGGTCAATATCCGCAATGCCCGCCATGCCGAGGATATGCGGCCGCTCGACGAGCAGTCCAACTGCCCGGCCTCGCGCGATTATTCCCGCGCCTATCTGCATCATCTCACGCGCTCCAACGAGGCGCTGGGCGGCATGCTGCTCTCCTGGCACAATCTTGCCTATTATCAGGAGCTGATGCAGGGTATCCGCAAGTCGATCGAGGAAGGCCGTTTCGCCGATTTTTATGCGGAAACCATAGAGATGTGGGCGAGGGGCGACATAGACCCGATCTGATTTTTCCCGACCCTTTCTCCTGTTCGGACGCTTTCCTTGGCACATGCGCCTTCCGTTCTTTTCCGGGATGACACGACCGGCACGGTGACAGCCTTCACCGAGCCGGAGGAGATCATCGTCGCGGATGAGCCAGAGGCGTTTTTCGCGGCGCTGAAACGCATGGAGCAGCTGCGCCGCGCCGGGAAATACCTTGCCGGCTATATGTCCTACGAGGCGGGTTTCCTGTTCGAGCCGAAACTTGCGGACTTTGCTGCCGAGCCTCGCAACGTGCCGTTCCTTCGCTTCGGCGTCTTTTCCGGCCCACAACCGGATGAGGGGCGATTTGCGCGGCCCGAAAGTCTGCCGGATGCCGATGCGTTCCTGGCCGATCCCGCGCCCGCATGGAGCCTTGAAGACTATTGCCAGCGCTTCGAGCGGCTGCACGGGCATCTGCGTCGCGGCGACTGTTATCAGGGCAATCTGACGATGCCCGTTCATGCTCGCTGGAGCGGCGATCCGCTCACGGCCTTCTGGTCATTGGTTGAGCGCCAGCCGGTCAAATATGGCGCGCTGGTCGATCTCGGTGGACCGGTGATCCTGTCGCGCTCACCGGAACTGTTTTTCTCGGTGGACGGGGAAGGTTTCATTGAAACCCACCCGATGAAGGGAACGACGCCGCGCGGTGCGAATGCGCAAGAGGACCGGGCGATCATCGCGGCGATGCTTGAGGATGAAAAGACGCTTGCCGAAAACCGCATGATCGTCGATCTCCTGCGCAACGATATTTCCCGCATCACCGAGGTCGGCAGCCTCCATGTGCCGCGACTGTTCGATATCGAGACCTATCCCACCGTGCACCAGATGGTCAGCCATGTGCGCGCGAAGCTTTTGCCTGATGTGACGGTGGAGGATATTTTCGCGGCGCTTTTTCCCTGCGGTTCGGTGACCGGCGCGCCGAAAATGTGGGCGATGAAGATCCTGCGCGAACTGGAACAGACGCCGCGCGACGCCTATTGCGGCGCGATCGGCTTCATGTCTCCAGCTGGTGAAATGCGTTTTTCGGTGGCGATCCGCACGCTGACCCTGTTCGATGGCGGCCGCGCGATCTTCAATGTCGGCGGCGGCATCGTTTTCGATTCGGATGCCGAGGCGGAATATGATGAGTGTCTGCTGAAATCCAAGTTTGCGGTTGGGGACAGACTGTTACGGGGGTGATTATCCCGTGCGTTGCGTCTCAGTTTACCGGTATTGCGAATCTGTAGGGCGGACATCCCGAAAGAACGATTTAATCTTATCCTGCACATTCGCGTCAGGCGTCGTTACTTCATAGAAGCTACTGTCGATTGCCCGAATGGTCACCCATTCCTGATCCAAGGCTGGCGACAACGCAGTAAACTGCCCCCATATCACTTGTTTCGCCTTCTTCGCGAGGTCGGCCAGAACGGCGCCTGAAATACGCGCATCTTTCTGGGCCAACATCTCGAGGTCATCTCGCGATTCACCCACCACCTCAAACCATTCATCGGCGGATTGCAGAGACTTGACCGTGGAAACGACCCAAGTTGCCGTTTGAGAGGCCGGTGCGAGGAGATGAAGGAGGTCGTAAAGATCGGCTGCAATTACGCCCTCGCGAATGTCATAAATTCTTAGTGTTTGATGGGGATTTTCGGATATGAGGGTAGCAATATTGTCTCCAGCCTTATCTCGAGCCGACGTGACAATGGCGATGTCACCATCCTCGATCAGCACTTCCTTCGCCGCCGGATGGCTGAGAAAACCCGAAGGGCTAGCGGTGGCGCCATAGGCGCCCGATTGCAGGATTGCCAGGAGATCACCAGCCTTCAGCTTCGGCAGGGCCGCATTGCGGGCCAGGGTGTCGAGCGGTGTGCAGAGCGGGCCGACGATGGTTGCCGTTTCCTCATAGTCTGCCTGCATCATGGCCGGTGCGACGATGGGGTAGTTGCGCTTGACGATCTGGCCGAGATTGCCGGAGGCGGCGAGGTGATGGTGCATGCCGCCATCCATCACCACGAAGGTAGTGCCGCGCGAGGTCTTTACCGAATTCACCTCCGCCACATAGACGCCGCCGGGACCGGCGAGGAAACGGCCGGGTTCGACGATGACATGGGCGTCTGCGACTAGCGGATGCGCCTTCAGAAGCGCCTTGAGGTCGGGAATGGCGGCGCTGACTTTCTCAAGATCGAGCGGTGTTTCCCCGGCGAAATAGGGGATGCCGAGACCGCCGCCAAGATCGATGGTCTCGAGCGGCTTGCCGAGCATCTCGGCCATGCGCGCGGCAAGGGAAATGCCGTGTCGCCATTGGGAGACGAGCATGTCGGCATCGAGTATCTGCGTGCCGCCGTAAATATGGACGCCGATGAGATCGATATGGCGGGCGTCCTTGAAGAGTGGCAGGACATTTTCCAGCTCTTCCTCATCGAAACCGAAGGCCGTGGCCTTGCCGCCCATGCGCATCGCGCCCGCTTGTGCATCCGGCACCGGATTGATGCGGATCGAGGCTTTGACCGGCTTGCCGATCGCCTCGATGCGGCCAATTTCCTCGGCGCTTTCGATGTGGATTTCGCCGATGCCGCCCTCGATCACTTCGCGCAATTCGGCTTTGCTTTTGCCGGGGCCGGCGAAGATGATTTTTTCCGGTGCGACACCGGCCTTGATGGCGGCGCGGTATTCACCGACGGAAGCGATTTCCGCACCGGCGCCTTCCTGGCGGAAAAGCGAGATGATGGCGGGCAGGGGATTGGCCTTCACCGAATAATAGATGTCGGCAAAGCCACTGAGCGCCGTTTCGAGATTGCGATAGGCGCGGCGCATGGCGCTGGCGTCATAGAGAAAGCATGGTGTTCCGGTTCCGGCGACAATATCGCGCACGGGAAGTCCACCGATCATCAGATCGTTTTCGCTTATGCCGAATAACGCGGCTGCAAAGGCCGGGCCGTGGCTCTGGGGTTTATCCGTTGGCGCCATTGTCCGTCCGTTCGCGCACCAGCGCGCGGTAATCCACCTTGCCATTGGCCGTTATCGGCAGTCGTTCCACCAGTTCGATGGCGCGCGGGATCATGAAGGGGGCGAGCATTTCGGCGGCTTTTTTAAGCGCGGCCGAAACATCGATATTCTGGTTGGCGGCGGTTGCCACGGCATGCACCTTTTCGCCCGCAAAGGGGTCGGGCAGGCCGATAACGGCGACCTGCTGGAAAAGCCCTGTCGACATCAGGCTCTCCTCGACCTCGGTCGGGCTGATGCGATAGCCTGAAGATTTGATCATCGCATCGTTGCGGGCAACGAAACTGAAGAAACCGTCCTCGTCCTCCACCGCGAGATCGCCGGAATAACACACGGTTTCGCCGCCCAGTGCCGCCGGAATGAAGGGGTGAGGACGCAGCACCTTGGCCGTGTCCTCCGGCCGGTTCCAGTAACCCAGCGAGACGGTCGGGCCGCGATGCACGAGAATGCCGGGTTCACCCGGTTTTGCCCTCTGTCCCTCAGCGGTGACGATGAAGATTTCGCATTCGGGAATGGCCTTGCCGATGGAGGTCGGGCGGCGGTCGATTTCATCAGGCGGCAGGAAGGTGGAGCGGAAGGCCTCGGTGAGGCCATACATCAGGTAGATTTTCGTGTCCGGCAGCTTCTCGCGCAGCGCCTTGACGGTTTCCTGCGGCACGCGTCCGCCGGAATTGGTGATGTAGCGCAGATGCGGCAGCGGTGTCTTTGTGAGCGACGGGGCCGCTTTCGTCAGGATCGCCCAGATCGTCGGCACGCCGGCCAGACCCGTGATGGCGTGGTCGCGCAGATCGCGGACGATCTCATCGCCCAGCCGGAAGGTGGAGATAACAGTGGCCGCGCCCTGTTCCACCGCTGTCAGCAGCTGGTTCAGGCCATAATCGAAGCTGAAGGGCAGGAGGGAAAGAATGCGGTCCCTGCCGGTGATGTCCAGATAGGTGCGCACGATGCGCGCGCCGGCCAGAAGATTGCGGTGCGACAGCATCACGCCCTTGGGCGAGCCGGTGGAGCCGGAGGTATAAAGAATTGCGGCCAGATCTTCGCCGATCGCCGCCGAAGGCCGGGCGGGTGCGCCGGTGCGGGTCCCAATCTCCTCCGCCAGCAGGATCGTGACATCGGGAAGGTCTGCCAATGCTGCATTCAGCTCATTTATCATCGCAGCGTCGCTGATGACGATCTTTGCGCCGCAATCCCTGATGATATGGCGGATCTGCTGCGCCTTCAGCAATGCGTTGACAGGCACGAAGACGCCGGCCGCCATGCTCACGCCGAAGATCGACCAGCATTCCTCGATGCCGCGCGGCAGATAGATGACGACGCGGTCACCGCGTTGTGTTCCGGCTTCCTGCAATGCCGCTGCACAACGGGCTGCTGCCTCGGCGAATTCGCGATAGTTCAGCGATCGGTCCTTGTGGACGACGGCCGGATCGTCGCTCGCCGCGCGCGCGGTAAGAAGATGGTGCAGCAGGAAATGGGGTGTCATCTCCTCCGTTCCCTGAGGACGAAGGCGATGAGATCGGCCGGCGTGCCGAGATTGTCGGGGGTGAAATGCTCGTCATCGAGAATGATGCCGAAACCCTCCCCGAGGAAGATCATCAACTCAAGAAACCCGAGCGAATCGATCACACCGCCTTCGAGAAGCAGCGTGTCGGCGGAAAAGGGGGCATAGGCGGGAAAACGATTGGAGAGGTAGGAATAGATGGTATCAGCAACGTCGATTTCACTCTTTTGCGCTGCAAGCATGCTCGTTCTCCGATTTCCCTCGTGTTCCCCAGAAGACTGCCCGGAACGGCGCTTTGTCTGTAAAGGCCAAGATTCCGTCGAGTCGCGCAAGAATCACTAAAATACCTACGGTGGCAATAACACCAACTCTGAGTATGTTTCGTTAATAAATTGTGGGTTCCATACGCCTTTTACTTGTATGGGTGCAGATTTATGTGCGGCAAGGCCGCCGGCCTTTCGCTCTCCCTCAAGCGCCGCCATGGTCAGCGCAACCCGGCCGTGGCCAAGAAGGTGGCGGGCAATTGCGGATATGTGCCTTTGCGCAACCTGCCGGTCGTCGCAATGGATGAGGCGCGCGGAGGGCAGTCTTCTGGTTGTGGTTTTCAGGAAGACCAGCGGGTGGTGGCGGTTCTCCGCCTCCATCAAGGCCACGATGCAGCCGAGGCGGGCGTGGTCTTCCAGCATGCCGCGCGTTTCGCCGGACAATATTCCCGGTTTTATGTCCACAAGCGGGCGGAGCCTCGCACTCGCCGGGCGAAGTGCAGCAAAGGGCAGCGGATAAAAAAGCGTGCAATCGGTCACCGTCGCAAAGCCCAGCCTCTCATTCAGCCTGCAGGCTTCGGGAGAGGGGGTGAGATCGGTGAAGATTTCGTCCTCATTGGATGAGGCCATCTGCAGCATGCGCGGTGCGAACCAGCGGCAGGAAGGCTCCACATACCAGCTGGACAGGTTGACGATGATCGTGCCGGTGTCGGGCAGGCGGCTTTTGATCGTCAGCAGCACACCTGCGGCATCGTCGCCCTTGATCAGTAATTGCCCGATTGAACCCAGTTCGCGCCGCTCGTGATGCTCGCTGATGAGCGACAACCCGCGCGACCAGAAGGCCTCGCTTTTTTCCGGGAAGCCTTTCGCCAGAAGAGCGACGGCGGCGACGCGGTTTCCGTTGTCGATCGGTACGATTTTCAGGGTCGCTCTCCGCTGGTCTGGCGCCGTTCTGGGCGGGGAGGGATTTTCAACTCCACCGCGTAGTATCGGCTTACGACGATAGATTTACCGTCCCGTTAATCGCAATGGCTGCAGGCGGTTGGAGGCGATCACATTTGTATGAAAGGCGGGCGCGCGCGGTTACGCGCGTCCCGCCTCTGTCTTATCCAATCAATAAACCACGACGCCGCGGATGCTTTCGCCCTTGTGCATCAGGTCGAAGCCCTTGTTGATGTCTTCTAGCGGCATGGTGTGGGTGATCATCGGGTCTATCTGGATCTTGCCTTCCATGTACCAATCGACGATCTTCGGCACATCCGTGCGGCCGCGCGCACCGCCAAAAGCGGTGCCCATCCAGTTGCGGCCGGTGACGAGCTGGAACGGACGCGTGGAGATTTCCTGGCCGGCGCCGGCAACGCCGATGATGACCGACTTGCCCCAGCCGCGATGCGAGGCTTCCAGCGCCTGGCGCATGACCCTGGTATTGCCGGTGCAGTCGAAGGTATAATCCGCGCCGCCGATAAGGTCGCCATTACGCTTCGTCATGTTGACGAGATAGGGCACAATGTCCTCGCCGACTTCCTTCGGGTTGACGAAATGGGTCATGCCGAACTTCTCGCCCCAGGCCTTGCGGTCGGGGTTGATGTCGACGCCGATGATCATGTCCGCGCCGGCAAGACGCAGGCCTTGCAGAACGTTGAGGCCGATGCCGCCAAGGCCGAAGACGATCGCCGTGGAGCCGATCTCGACCTTGGCGGTGTTGATGACCGCACCGATGCCGGTGGTGACGCCGCAGCCGATGTAGCAGACCTTGTCGAAGGGTGCATCGGGATTGATCTTGGCGAGCGCGATCTCCGGCAGGACCGTATAGTTCGAGAAGGTCGAGCAGCCCATATAGTGATGGATCTTGTCCTTGCCGATCGAGAAGCGCGAGGTCCCGTCAGGCATCACGCCCTGGCCCTGGGTGGCGCGGATTGAGGTGCAGAGATTGGTCTTGCGCGAGGTGCAGGAATAGCACTCGCGGCATTCCGGCGTGTAGAGCGGAATGACATGGTCGCCCTTCTTGACCGAGGTGACGCCCGGTCCGACATCCACCACGACGCCCGCGCCTTCATGGCCGAGAATGGCCGGGAACAGGCCTTCCGGATCCGCGCCCGACAGGGTGAAATCGTCCGTATGGCAGATGCCGGTCGCCTTGACCTCAACCAGCACTTCGCCGGCACGGGGGCCTTCGAGTTGAACGGTCATGACCTCAAGCGGTTTTCCGGCCTGAATGGCAACTGCGGCGCGAACGTCCATATCTTATCTCCTGGCATTGTCTTGTGATTGAACAGGGCTGTTTTGCCCGAGCTTGGCTGGAGGGACAAGGGGCAAACCCCGGTTTGTCGCCCCGAAGAAAACTGCATTGCCGAAATCGGCCCCGTCATGCACGGCATGATGGCCGTAATTCATACGTTCTAATTTATTAATAAATGAATTAAGCATATGAATTTACAGCATATTTTCCGGTTTTTGTTGGCCTTTGGTTTACGGTTTCCGTGCTAATGACCCCGTGGATTTTAAGAGGTCGGCGAGAACTGCTCCCGAAAATGCGTTCGCCAATCGACAGGCAATTTTCAGCACCCGGCGGCAGGCCGGATATTTTTTAGCGTGGCAGAAAGCCCGGCGCACCGCTTTTCACAGCGCGCCTTTCCCGCCGCGATGAGCGACATGAAACGGTGTTTTCAGGATGAGCAGGCGGATAAAAAAAACAGCACGGAAAAGGAGCCTTTTTTCGTCGCTCCTTAGAGACCACTCGGGCACCTTCGCTATCATGACCGCGCTGCTGCTGCCGGTCTTCATCATTTTGCTGGGGTTGCTTTTTGAAGGCGGCAGAGCGCTGGCATATTACAACCAGTCCAAGCGGGTCATGGCGATGGCGTGCGAAAGAGCCACCAAGCCCACGCGCACCTATACGTTGCTTGACCGCGTCAGGCGTGACAATGTGGCCGCAGCCTTCGATGCCATGATTCAATCCACCAAGCAAAAGGTCCTCTCGCGCCAGGTGGAGGTGGACTGGACCACGACGAAGATCAAGGCTGAGTTCAGTTACGGTCTGATTTTCTCGGAGATGTTCAATCTCGATAAGCTGAAATATCGCCTTGATGAGTCCTGCGAAGGCATCCCGCCCTATCCCGAGGACGATGCGGTCATCATTGACAATATGTTCGAGAGCAATGCTCTCGGCGTCGAGCGAGTTCTGAAAAACGGCGTCACCAAGGAAACCCCCGGCGGCTGCTGGGGTGTCTATCCATATTCGGAAATCGGATGGGATGGTGGGACCGGACCCGGCGTAGAGTTGCAGGACTGGAGCAGCCCCTGCTGTCGCCGCAATCACAACTGGCAGGGTTATCCGGCGGGCATGGAGAGCAAGAAACTCAACGGGGCCCCCACCGCGAACGATTTGGCCTGCACACTGAAGGAGGCCGATAAGGTAAAGACCACCGACAAGAACGGAATTGAAAAGAAGGCGGGCACAGAGCTCTCATTGCCAACCCGTTATGTCATGGAACTCGACAGCGACTGGGGCCCGCCTGCGCCCGGCAAGAAAAAAAATATCGAAGCCAATAGCTCGATCTACAAGGATGTCGAGCTTCACCCCGGGATATATAAGATCATGGTTTGGTATAATGGGCGCCGGGCCGTCGAGGACGTCGAAAAAACAAACGGAATCAAGATTTCGCTACAGCAACGGCTCCCCACCCTGAAACCTCAGCAGAAGGTGTGGGAAATGGCTCAGGATAAAAACAATATCGCTTGGACGCCGAGGGATTACAGTTTCAGGGTCAAGGCTTACTCCATCTATCGGGTGACGATCGAGGCTACCGGACTGAGCGACAGCTTCGGCGGCATCATCACGGGCTTCCAGCTTATCTATGTGGATCGAATGGAAGAAGGCTGAGATGAAGTCTTTTCTTTCCCCGCGTCAGGATAAAAGCTGCGGCGGCCCGCGCGGATGCCGGTTCACGCATGGGGCATGTTACCGGCTGTTTGGCGACCGAAAGGCGACAACGGCGGTGGAGACGGCGCTGCTGTTGCCGCTGTTTTTTGCGCTGATTTTTGGGACGCTCGAAATCGGCCTGCTGATGCTCTATTATCTCTATCTCTCTTTTGCCTCGAATGCGGGCATCGAGTATCTCCGCAAGGCGGCGGCGGACGGTAAACCGGCGACCGAGATTGCGCTGCGTAAGGCAATCGCCTCCCGTTTCATTGGAGGGACGGACGAAACCAATCTCAAGATTGCCCTTTTGCCGATTCCCGACGACGACATTGCCGAAGCCAAGGTGCCCATACCGATCGTGAACGATTTTCGCCCGCCCGCCGATACCGCCGGGCAGTACATTCTGGCGATCGGTTACAAATGGAATTTTTTGATGCCGACGACGCGTATTCTCGTGCCGGACACGGGGGGCATTCATCAGTTGCGCAGCATTTCCCTGGCGATCACTGCCGTGCGGGTGACCGAATGAAAAAGACGACACGGTTTTTGCGTCTTGCTGGTTTTGGCCGTTGCCGCTCTGGCGCTGCGGCGGTGGAAATGGGGCTTCTGGCACCGCTGCTCGTCCTTATGCTTGCGGTGGTCATTGAGATCGGGCGGGGCTGGCTGAGCTATGACCGGTTCATGACGATCGTCGACAATTCAGCGCGCTGGGCGGCAAGATTTCCTGAATTCGAGGAAAGGGTGCGCACGGGGGTTCCGAGTTTCGTCGTGCTTTCCGGCAGCGGCATTCTCCAGACGGGCAAACTCGACCTGACGTTGAGAAGCGTCAAACTGGTGGATAAGGTCGCCCGGCTGCAATTTCCCGCCCACAATTTTCTGGGCTCCGCCGAAGATGTGCCGTGGGAGAAAACCGTGATTGCCAACGGTTTCGTTGCTCAGGAGGCTGTCATCGTCGTCTCCGGTCGCTACAGCTACCAGCCGCTGATCTCGGTCCTCGCCGATATCACGCTCAAATTCGAATATGTTGCAGCTGTTAACCCGTTCTTTTCCCAGCGATATCCGTACCAGACGGGCAAATCGGATTTCGCAAAGTGGAATCTCAAACGCTCGCCATTCAAAGCCGACTGAGCGGCCTCAAAGCGCGTGTGTCTCGTTCCTGTTTCCGCCGAGCCATTCCGCGCAATCCCTCAACGCCCGCGCTGCAATCAGCTGGCGTTTCATGATCGTCTTGTCCTTGCCGCGAAAACGCTTCACGCCTTCAGGCTTGACGATCGAGCCCGGCGTCAGTTCCGGGAAGAGGCCGAAATTGATGTTCATCGGCTGGAAGGAACGTTTGCCCGGCTCATCATCGGAGGAGAGGTGGCCGCCGGTGATGTGGTTGAGAAGCGAGCCGAGCGCGGTGGTGGCCGGCGGCAGGCTCGGGGTCTCGCCCTTCTGTTCGGCGGCGGCGAAGCGGCCGGCGAGAAGGCCGACGGAGGCGCTTTCCACGTAACCTTCGCAGCCGGTAATCTGGCCGGCGAAACGCAGGTCCGGCCGGGATTTCAGCTTCAGCGAGCGGTCGAGCAGGATGGGGGAATCGATATAGGTATTGCGGTGCAGGCCGCCGAGGCGGGCGAATTCCGCATTTTCGAGGCCCGGTATCATGCGGAACACATCCGCCTGAACGCCATATTTCAGCTTGGTCTGGAAACCGACCATGTTGTAGAGCGTGCCGAGCGCATTGTCCTGGCGCAGCTGGACGACGGCATAGGCCTTGACGGTGGGGTTATGGGCGTTGGTCAGGCCCATCGGTTTCATCGGGCCGTGGCGCAGTGTCTCGCGGCCGCGTTCGGCCATGATCTCGATCGGCAGGCAGCCGTCGAAATAGGGCGTACCTTCCCATTCCTTGAAACCGACGGTATCGCCGGCGATCAGCGCATCGATGAAGGCGTTATACTGTTCCTCGTTCAGCGGGCAGTTGATGTAATCCTTGCCCGTGCCGCCGGGGCCGACCTTGTCGTAACGCGACTGATACCAGCAGATATCCATGTTGATGCTATCGCGGTGCACGATGGGGGCGATGGCGTCGAAAAAGGCGAGCGCATCCTCACCCGTCTCGGCCTGAATGGCGGCGGCGAGATCCGGCGAGGTGAGCGGGCCGGTGGCGATGATCGAGTTGCCCCATTCCTTCGGCGGCAGGCCGTTCACCTCTTCGCGCACGATCGTCACCAGGGGGTGACTTTCCAGCTCTTTCGTCACGGCTTCAGAAAACCCGTCGCGGTCGACGGCGAGTGCGCCGCCGGCCGGCACCTGGTGTCTGTCGGCGCAGGCCATGATCAGCGAGCCGGCGAGCCGCATTTCCGCATGGATGACGCCCACTGCGTTCGCCGTTGCATCGTCGGAGCGGAAGGAGTTGGAACAGACCAGTTCCGCCAGCGTATCGCCCTTATGCGCATCCGTGCCGCGCACGCCGCGCATTTCATGCAGGATGACGGGCACGCCGCTTTGCGCGATCTGCCATGCGGCCTCCGAACCGGCCAGTCCGCCGCCCACGACATGAATGGGAGAAGTGGTCTTGTCTTGCATTTCGGTGTCCATGGGCGGCCGCGGGGCAAAGGCTCCCGTCCGGCGGCTGTCTTTCGAGTGATTGTTCCGCGCGGGTCCCGAAGGACGCTGCATTGTTTGCGGATGCACTAGCATGCATGGCCGGGGCAGCCAAATGTTTTTGGGGTGAGGATTACGACGGAGGGGATGTGGTCTTTATGCTAGCAGGTCGCCCCAATGTGATTGGTGACCTCGTCTTCGTCTGGATGTGTAATTTGCTGTGATGGTTGGCAGCGTTTTTTTGTAGGGGGCCATCTTCCTCCGTCATTCCGGCCTTGAGCCGGAATCCAGCCAGCCCAAGTCTTTGGGCTGAAAGGACTCTTCCCACGGCGCAGACGCGCCGTGACTGGATGCCGGATCAAGTCCGGCATGGCGGGAGAGGAGTGTAGCGGAAGAGCAACCGACAAGGAGGGGGCGACACCGCATGGCGTGATGTGCGGTGCTGATGTTCTTCAACGGCCGACTGGCGAGAATTTCCCGCATATTCCGCCAGAATCAAAAACGGCGCCAGAGGCGCCGCTTTTTTTAACCTGTCGCTCGATCGTCGCGCCCTGGAGGTCGGGCAGCGGGACGATCGTTTACGCCTTAGCGGAACGAACGGGCTGCTACGTTACGGATGTCGTAACGGGTCAGGCCGATGTCGCTCAGAGCCTGGTTGGACAGGCTGCCAAGTTCGTTGATCGTGCGGCGGTAGGAGATCCAGTTCTTTGCGATGCGGATGGGGTTCATGGTCGTTTCCTCAATCTATCTCTGTTGATTTCGTCTGCCGGCTCAGTGTTTCTCTGTGCTCTCGGCTGTTGAGGTTTATATATAGACATTGAGCCATGTTGTGCAGTGCAGAATTTAGGCTACTGCCATGCATTTGTGCACTATGTCGGCTAAATTTGCGGCTTTGAGTATCGGTTGGGCAAAATATGAGCGGAAATGCCTGTGTTTCAGGCGGTTTTGACTGATTTGGCAGCTTTTGGCGGCGTAGGAGAGGCTTTCCGGTGTGAAAAGCAGCCATGAAGAGGCTCTAGCGCGATCCAGGCCTGTGCAATTGGTCGGCCGATCGATGCATTTTTCATCTGCCGATGCGGCGAGTGGCTGTGCAGTCGCCCAAAACGAAAAAAGGCCGGAGGCGGAAGCCTCAGGCCTTTTTGGGTAGGTCGTCTCGCATCCGCCGCAATAAGCGGCGGGGCGTGTAATTAGATGCCGACGGCGGTGCGGGCGACGCGGCGGATGTCCTGACGGCCGATGCCGAGGTCATTCAGTTCGCGGTCGGTCATGCGGCCGAGTTCGGTTACGGTCTGACGATACTTGCGCCAGTTGGTCAGCGAGCGTGTGATGTTCATTTTCATCTTCCTCTTCGTGCTGTTCAGTCTCTACGGCCAGTCTTGGGAGGCTTTGGTCCGGGGCTGAACTCGATCTCTGTATGACCATGAATATAATCGGTTTAATCAAAACAAAAACAGACAAAGCAAGATGTCACCTATGCATTAAACGCAAGGCAAGTGGAGAAATCGACCCGATTGCGGCGATCCGTGCATAATTTGTGACCAATTTGTGTGCTTTTGGTGATCGAATGGGGTTGGGCGTTGCGAATCCGGGAGGCATGGCCGGATACGGGGTGGGCGCGGCGCAGAAGCCTCGAATTGCAGATATGAAGCGGGGGGGCGGCAATCCGGCAATGTCGGTTGCGGGAGAGGCTATATATAATGTCAATGTAGCCGCATAAATATTGCCTGCTTCCCCGCCTGCTTCCATGCGGATGTGCCGCTTGGGGCGGGCCGGCAAGGAGAGGGGGCGGATGCCCCGCGGTTTCCCGTTTCCAGCCCAGAATCGCCCCAGTCCGATCCTTGCGCCTCATCCCCTGGCGGCGGCGGCAAATAAGCTTAGGGGGCGGCTGCCTCTCCCCGCCGGCGCGGGCAACAAGAAAAGTCCGGAGGAAACGAAAGGCGGGGGAACGGCGTGCTTGACCCTTTCAGAACATTGTGACATACCGCCGCCCAACGTGCGGGTATGGCGGAATTGGTAGACGCATTGGTTTTAGGTACCAACGCTTCGGCGTGGGAGTTCGAGTCTCTCTACCCGCACCACAAGCAAGGCATGGCTGTGCCACGCTTGCGCCAGAGTGCATCTTTATAAGATGCGGGGAGCTTCGGGGTTCTTTTCTCCCCTTTGGTCTTTGGTCTCCGGTGCAGGCGCAAAGGTGTGCGGCAGGCGCTTGTGTAAAGAAATAAGGGAAGCCACGGCCGGGGAACGAAGTTTCCGGCGCAGTGCTCGAAAGTAAACCAACGGCTGTCTGAGCACCGCCGCCATGATGTGAAGGTTTGAGAAAATGCAGGTTATTGAAACGCTCGCTGAAGGGCTGAAGCGCGAACTCAAGATCGTTATCCCGGCTGCCGACATGAAGGCCCGTCTGGACGAGCGCCTGGTTGACGCCAAGGACAAGGTTCGCATCAACGGTTTCCGTCCCGGCAAGGTGCCGATGGGTCACCTGAAGAAGATGTATGGCAAGTCCATCATGGCCGACCTCGTCAACGAGCTGGTTCGTGAAAAGCCTTCCGAAATCCTTTCCAGCCGCGGCGAGAAGTCTGCTACCCAGCCGGCCATCTCCATGACCGAAGACGAGCAGGAAGCTGAAAAGATCCTGTCGGCCGAATCCGATTTCGAATTCACCGTTGCCTATGAAATCATCCCGGCCATCGAACTGAAGGCCAATGACGGCATCAAGGTTACCCGCGAAGTTGTTGAAGTCTCCGAAGACGAAATCAACGAGCAGATCCTCAAGATCGCCGAAAGCGCCCGCACCTACGAGGCCAAGAAGGGCAAGGCCGCCGATGGCGACCGCGTCACCATGAACTATCTCGGCAAGGTTGACGGCGTTGCCTTCGACGGCGGCGCTGCTGAAGACGCTGAACTGGTTCTCGGTTCTGGCCGCTTCATCCCCGGCTTCGAAGACCAGCTCGTTGGCGTCAAGGCCGGCGACGAAAAGACCATCACCGTGACCTTCCCGGCCGACTACCCGGCTGCGAACCTCGCGGGCAAGGAAGCCAACTTCGACATCACCGTCAAGGAAGTTGCTGCTGCCGCTGCTGTTGAAATCAACGACGAACTGGCCACCAAGCTCGGTCTCGAATCGGCTGAAAAGCTGAAGGAAATCGTCAAGGGCCAGATCGAAAGCCAGTACGGCAACGTCACCCGCCAGAAGGTCAAGCGTCAGATCCTCGACCAGCTGGACGAGATGTACAAGTTCGACACGCCGGCTGGCCTCGTCGACGCCGAGTTCGATAACATCTGGCGCCAGATCAACACCGATCTCGCCCAGTCCGGCAAGACCTTCGCTGACGAAGACACGACCGAAGAAGAAGCCCGCGAAGAATATCGCAAGCTTGCTGAGCGTCGCGTTCGTCTCGGCCTCGTTCTCTCCGAAATCGGCGAAAAGGCCGGCGTTGAAGTGACCGAAGAAGAAATGCAGCGCGCGCTGTTCCAGCAGCTGCAGCAGTTCCCCGGCCAGCAGAAGGAAATCCTCGATTTCTTCCGCAACACCCCCGGCGCTTCCGCTTCGCTGCGCGCTCCGATCTTCGAAGAGAAGGTCATTGACAAGCTGCTCTCCGAAATCTCGGTAACGGACAAGACCGTTTCCAAGGAAGAGCTGCTGGCTGACGACGGCGAAGAAGAAACGGAAACCAAGAAGAAGGCTCCGGCCAAGAAAAAGGCTGCTGCCAAGGCTGACGCCGCCGCTGAAGGCGAAGAAGCCGCTCCGAAGAAGAAGGCTCCGGCCAAGAAGAAGGCCGCCGAAGGCGACGCCGAATAATCTTCTTCGGTGCAAGCTGATTGAACAAAGGGCCGCGGCGAAAGCTGCGGCCTTTTTGTTTGGGCGCCGGTTTTCTGGCAGTATTGCTCGCCCGGTTTCGGGCTTTTGACATCGTTGCGTCATTCTGAATCATTATCGTTAGAGACCGTGGCCGCCGAACCGGAAATATAGGCACCATCGCCACGACGCCGGGGAATGTTGAAGGGTCGTGTTATGGGTGTCAGAAACTGTTTGATCGAGGGTGTTTCCGGCACCGGTAAAACCTCGGTGGCAACCGAACTCCAGCGACGTGGCTATCATGTCATCCACGGCGACCGTGAACTTGCCTACAAAGGTGATCCTGAAACAGGCGAACCGGTCGATCTCTCGCTGTTTCAAGGGGATGGGGATATTATCTACCGTCATCGGCATCATATTTGGGATGTCAAAAAAGTGCAGGCGCTGGTGACTGATCGACGTCACGCGATCACGTTCTTCTGCGGCGGCTCAAGGAACTTTGGGCGTTTTATAGACCGCTTCGATCAGGTCTTCGTTCTGGATATCGACGTCGCGATCTTGCGAAGACGGTTGATGGAGAGGCCTGAGGACGAGTTCGGCGGAAAGGCGGCCGAACGCGAATTTGTCTTGCAACTCCATGCGACGAAAGAAGACCTTCCCGCCAATGCAACGGTCATTGATTCATCGAGGCCTTTAGACGTGGTGATTGATGACATCCTGACCCGCTGCGTTGGACCGACCTCAGGAAATGAGCAGCACGGGGATTCTTCGTTTTGATCACAATGCGGTGCAGCATGATTTTTTGCTGCATCTGCTCTTGTTCATCTCCCGTTCATCTGGCACCCTGCGCAGCATGATTTGCCCCGGTCGCTGAACGCGGCCGCTCGGGTACTGTGCGCCGCTTTTATGCGGCCTCATCGCTGCCAAACCATTGGCCTTGAGCTTTTACCGTGCCTGCCGGGTCTTCCGGCGCGCCCTTAATCTGCCAGGGGACAAGTATGTCGCTCCGAACGGGTTCTGCCCTTGTATTGTCGTTCTTTACCGCCGCCACGGCCGCTCATGCCGATGAGGCCGGGCTGATCTGGAAACCGGTCAAGAATTCCGATCGCTCCTACACGGCGCGCATCGGCGCCAAGCTGCCGGTCGATACGCCGATCCGGGCGGGGCTGGAAATGGGCATGAATGCCTCGAGGACGGGGCAGGTGGTGGATACGCCGGTTCGGCTGTGGGGTAATGTCACGCTGCTGGCGGAACAGCTGCCCGGTGTCTCGCTTGCACGCGATGTCGGTGTCATCGTCAATGCATTGACGGGGTCGAGCAGCCTCTCCATGACATCACAGCAGAAGCGCATCGTCACGCCGGAACTGGATATCGAGGCGAACCGCAATTTCACCGTGCGTTACGACGGCACGGCGCAGCAATGGAACGGTCTTGATGTGTCGCAGTCGTTGCGCCTGTCCCGCTCGGAAACCGGCACGGCCTTCGTGCTGACGGGGGCGAGCCGCAACAGCTTCAACGAGTTCAGCAGCGGCGTGGCGGTGGAGCAGAAGATCGGCGATAATCTGACGGTGCGCGGAACGCTTGACCAGGGTTTTGCGGATCATTTCCGGCCGGGGGTGAGTGCGCGGTATAGTATTCGCTGGTGAGGGGGGCGGGCTGCTTGGGCCGGGATCATCTCTGGACAAGAGGAAAGATGCAGGTGAATGTCTCTCTTCCGTCATGCCGGACCTGATCCGGCATCCAGCCACGGCGCGTCTGCGCCTTGAGGCGAGTCTTTTCAGCCCAAGGACTTGGGCTGGCTGGACCCCGGATCAAGTCCGGGGTGACGAGGAGAGGAGGCTACGACCTTACCACAAGCGCCCGTATGGCGTTGTGCCGTTCCGCTGAATACTCTCTCAATCCTTCTTGATCTCACCCATGCGGTTCCACGCATCCAGCCCGGCAATCTTGTAGGCTTCCGCGAGCGTGGGGTAATTGAACGTATTCTCCACGAAATATTCCACCGTGCCTTTGAGATTCAGCACCGCCTGGCCGATATGCACCAGTTCCGTTGCGCCTTCGCCGACGATGTGGACGCCGAGCAGGCGGCGGGTTTTCAGCGAGAAGATCATCTTCAAGAGCCCGCTGTCGAGACCCATGATGTGGCCGCGGGAGGTTTCGCGGAAATGGGCGATGCCGCATTCATAGGGAATGGCGCGTTCGATGACTTCTTCTTCCGTCAGGCCGCAGGTGGAGATTTCAGGCACGGCATAGATGCCGTAGGGGAAGAATTGCGGCGGTTCGCCGGCCGGTGCACCGACGGCATGGCGGGCGGCGATGCGGCCCTGTTCCATGGACGTGGATGCAAGGCTCGGGAAACCGATGATGTCGCCGGCGGCATAGATGTTCGGCACCGAGGTCTGGAAGGTCTCGGGATCGACCTTCAGGCGGCCGCGGCTGTCGGCCTCCAGCCCGCAGGCCGAAAGGTTGAGCGTATCGGTAGCGCCGACGCGGCCGGCGGCAAACAGCACCGTCTCGGCCTTGAGGACGCGACCATTGCCGAGCGAGACGAGGCATTTGCCGCTGTCGTCACGCTCCACCTTTTCCGCCTTCTGCCCGAAGATCAGCTTCATGTTGCGGTCGCGCAGCTGATAGGCGAAATCCTCGACGATTTCCTTGTCGATGAATTCCAGCATCGTTTCGCGCGGCTCCACCACCGTCACCTGCGTGTCGAGCGCGCTGAAGATGGTGGCGTATTCGATGCCGATGACGCCGGCGCCGACAACGATCATCGAGCGCGGCAGTTCCTTGATCTCGAGAATCTCGTCCGAATCGAGCACCGCTTCGCCATCGAAGGGAATATGCGGCGGCCGGTAGGGGCGGGTGCCAATGGTCAGCAGGATGGATGTCGCGGTAACGGTCATGATCTCACCATCGCTTTTCACCACCTTCATGGTGTTGGCGTCGATGAAGCTTGCCGTGCCGCGAATGTGCTGGACGCGGTTGCGGGCGAACTGGTGCTCCAGCACTTCCACTTCGTGATCCAGCGTGATGAGCAGGCGGCGGCGCAGGTCTTCGGCGTCGATCTCCTGCTTGACACGATAGGCGCGCCCGTAAAAACCGCGCTCGCGCCAGCCGGTGAGGTTGAGCGCCGTTTCGCGCAGGGTCTTCGAAGGGATGGTGCCGGTGTGCACCGAAACGCCGCCGACGCGGCTGCCCTTCTCGATGACCAGAACCTTCTTTTCGAGCTTGGCGGCCTGAATGGCGGCCCGTCTTCCCGCCGGACCGCTGCCGACAACAATCAGATCGAACTGGTGCATGAAAAACCCCGGAACAGAATTATTGCAATGACCGGATGTCGCATCCGGCATGGCGTCGCCGCGAAATGGTCGTGATGCCATTTTGATGATGGGGAGTGATTCCCCCTTCAGCCTTGCCCGCAAGAGTGCAATGCAACAAACGCCTGCGTCAATCTGTAGCGTAAGAATCTGACGGATTCGTAACTGGGGGGTGAGGTTTCAGGAGGTTGTGCGATTCTTAGTGGCGCGGAGGTGCGTGGAGCTTACCCCCCTCTGCCCTGCCGGGCATCTCCCCCTCAAGGGGGGAGATCGGCAAGAGGCTCTTTTACTGCTCCATTCTCAAGCGTTGAGATGGGCGAGGCCTTGCCGCAGATCGATCTCCCCCCTTGAGGGGGAGATGCCCGGCAGGGCAGAGGGGGGGTAAGCTCCACGCACCTCCCTTCACTCCTGAAAAAGCCTCAAAAACCCAACAGCTTCATCCCGCCCAGCGTTGCCGGTCGGGGATACCCAGCGTGCGTCGGGCGATTGCCCGGCTGCGCTTTGGTTGGGGTTGGTGTGGGTCGGATGCGTTGCGCAGCCGGGTCTTTCACCATGCCGTATTTCGCAAAGGGCCGTGCACCGCCTGTTGCGAAATGGTCCTTTCCACGAACGTTGCCAGCGTTCCCACCACAGGACCGTCCCTTGGTTTCCGCCACGTCTGGCAGCCACCCGGCAGGACTGCGTTCACTCTAACAGCGCGCCGCGGAGCGGGGAAAAGCGGGGACGATTTTTTCCGGCTTCAGTCTTCTTTGCGGGTAACGTGACGGTGGAGCGCGGCAAGGTCCTGGCGGAGCGCCGCCAGTTCGGCCAGCACTTTCACATCGATCTTTTCATGCAGGGAAAGAACCTCGAGCTCGGCCTTCAGGTTCACCTCATAATCCTTGGCGGCCTCAAAACGGTCGCGGGCGGCCTGTCGGTTCTGCGACATCATGATGATCGGCGCCTGAATGGCGGCCAGCATGGAGAGCAGCAGGTTGAGGAAGATGAAGGGATAGGGGTCGAAGGCGCGCGTCGTCAGCACGATGGTGTTGACGATGGCCCAGACCACCAGGAAAAAGCAGAAGCTGAGGATGAAACCCCAGGAGCCGCCGACCTTGGCGATATTGTCGGCCAGCCTGTCGCCGAGGCTGGCGCCGGCGGAAAATTCCGCGTTGATGTCGCTCGAAACCAGCTTTTTCTGGTGCGAGAGTTCGAGAATACGCTGCTCCACCTCGCCGATTTCGCGGGAGGAGCGCTTGAAGTGCGAAACGATATAGTCGGAGATATCTGACACGGTGTTTCTCCGGTTCTGATGGGGCGATGCGGATGTTTCCCGAGATAAACCCGCATGGCGGTGGAATTCAAACGATTTCCACCACCATGCGGTTCAGGCGTCCCCGCCGAAAACCATCAGACCGACGGCGCGCCCTCATGCAGCCAGTTGAAACCGGGGAAGAAGCGCTCGCGGCCATATTGCTGGCCGAACATCATGTCGAACTGCAGCAGGCGGTAATCGCGCACCACGTCGGGAATGGAATTGGGCGCGATCGACCAGTCGGGCAGGGCCTTGCCGTCGGTCGCCACCAGCATATGCCGGTCGATGACGGAGAAGGCCTTCTGCACCTCGCCGAGCGTGCCGGTATAGAAGGGATCGGAGAAGCCGGCCGTCTTCAGCACATGATAGGGCAGAAGCGCCGGGCTGATGGTGCCGATATTCTTGCGCACGCCCTTCTTGGAGGACCAGACGACGAGCGGTGTCTCGTGTTCCTTCTTCATCACCTCCAGCGGCGCACGGCGGCTTGCCACCATGCCCGGCATGTAACCGCTTTCCACGAAGGTCTGGCCGAGCGGCGGCAGGTGATCGCCGAAGAGGACGATGATGGTTTCACGGTCGCGTTTTTTTGCCCAGCGCATCAGTTTCAGCAGCGCTTCATCGGCTTCCGCCACCCCTTGCGAATAGGTGGCAAGCGCCTGCGAGGCGGAGGCGGAGAGATCACCTTCGACGCCGATGGTGTTTTCGGCGTAACGGGTGGCCTCGTAAGGACCGTGTCCCTGCAGGGTGACGGCGAAGAGGAAAAGCGGGTTCTGCGTCCGGTCCGCCGTCGCCATGATCTCATCCATCAGCGCATCGTCGGAGGCGAAGTTGCCGCGTTTTTCCATGGCCGGCAGCGTCTCTTCCGAGCGGAATTCCTCGAAGCCGAAATTCCTGTAGACCTGCTTGCGGTTCCAGAACCATTCCTGGAACGGATGCATGGCGATGGCGGAATAGCCTTCGCCGCGGAAGAAACTGGCGAGCGAGGGCACAGGGCGGCGAATATATTGCTGGTAGGGAATGCTGCCATAGGGCAGGAAGGCGTTGGAAAAGCCGGTCAGCGCCTCGAATTCCACATTCGCCGTCATGCCGCCGAACTCGGGCGAAAAGACGTTGCCCGACTGTTTGGCGCGGATGGTCGGCATCGGATCGGCCGAGAGCTTCACGTTTTCGAGCCGCGCCGGGTCCCAGAGCGATTCGCTCATCAGCATGATGACGTCAGGGTAGTCGCCCTTGTTGGCGGCGAAGGCGGCGGGTTCGGACGTCAGGTCGGCGATGCTGTTTTCACCGTAACCCTGTGGCGCCGAGACATTGGCCATCGGAATATTGAAGGCGAAGGCCATCAGGAAGCCGTTGTGGCGGTAGTTTTCCTGCTGATCCCACATCATGGGTATGATGTTGAGACGGTCACGTGCCCAGGAATAGTGCGAATAGTCCATCAGCGAGGCAAGACTGGCAAGAAGCGGCAGCGCCAGCGCGAGACCAGCCGCGCGTTCACGCCAGCGCAGGACGGGCGAATGGCGGCGCGCCAGCAGCCATAGCGCCACAAGTGCCGCAATGGCGGCGCAGATGCCAAGCCCGAGCAGCACGGCCGTCAAGGGCTGTGCTTTCAGCATGGTCGGCAGAAGCTCGAGGATCTGCCGGCCGAACAGCAGGTCGGAGGGGTAAAGCGGATCGGAAAGATAGGTCTGTTTCTGCGCGGAGATCAGCCCGGTCATCGCGCAGAGCGGTGCAATGGCGATCAGCGACAGGTAACGCCGGCCAAGGATGGCATCCAGCGCCACGAGAAGGGCGAGCACGGCGGCAATGGTGGTCATGCCGGGGCGTGCGGATGAGGTGAGGAAAGCACCGACATCCGTGAGCGAACCGCGGGCGATCCACTCCAGCACCACAACGAGCACAACGGATGCGACCGTCAGATTGGCAAGCGTATAGGCCGTGCCCGAAAGCTTCGAAAGGCTCCTAATCCCTGCAGGCGAAAAGACAAAACCAGCCTTTTCGGAAGCCGTTGTTTTTGGCGCCGAATGTCTCAAACCCATACTCCGGTATTTCAGGCGGCACGGCCGATCCGGGGAGGTGAATCGGGTGTCGCAAAAGTGTCATGTAACTGTCACATAAGCGCGATGAACGCGACATGAACTTTGCGCAGCCTGGCCGGTGCGGCGATAACCTTAGCGTGAACGCGCGCGCCCGATGCGTAACGGGCGCCGCCATGCAATTGCCGCGTTGCGGAGCGGGCACGGGCGCGGTATTGAAAAGCCATGAGCGACAGACACGATATCCAGAACCATCTCCGGATTGCCGTCGGGCAGTTCAATCCCACTGTTGGCGACGTGGCGGGCAATCTCGCCAAGGCGCGCGAGGCTAGGGCCGATGCGGCAACGCAGGGCGCAGACCTTCTGCTTCTGACCGAACTCTTCATTTCAGGCTATCCGCCTGAAGATCTGGTGCTGAAGCCGGCTTTCCTGAAAGCATGCCTGAAAGCGGTGGAAGAACTGGCGGCGGAGACCGCCGATGGCGGACCGGGCGTCGTTATCGGTTTTCCGCGACAGGGCGAGACGGGACGACACAATTCCGTGGCGCTTCTGGATGGCGGCAAGATCATCGCGCTGCGCGACAAGATAGACCTGCCGAATTACGGTGAATTCGACGAAAAACGTGTTTTCTCCGAGGGTTCGATTTCCGGTCCCTATAATTTCCGTGGGGTCAGGATCGGTATTCCGATCTGCGAGGAAATCTGGAACGATATGGGTGTCTGCGAGACGCTCTCCGAAAGCGGGGCGGAAATCCTGCTGGTGCCGAACGGTTCGCCCTATTATCGCGGCAAGCTGGATGTGCGCCATCAGGTGGCGCTCAGGCAGGTGATCGAAAGCGGCCTGCCGCTCGTTTTCGCCAACCAGCTGGGCGGGCAGGACGAGCTGGTATTCGATGGCGCAAGCTTCGGTTTCAATGCCGACAAGACGCTTGCCTTCCAGATGAGCCAGTTCGAGGCCACACTTGCCGTCACCGACTGGAAACGCATGGCAGATGGCTGGCGCTGCGAAAGCGGGCCTTTCTCGAAGATTCCCGAAGGTGAGGAAGCGGATTACCGCGCCTGCATGCTGGGCTTCCGTGATTACGTCAACAAGAACGGCTTCAAGAGCGTGGTTCTCGGCCTTTCCGGCGGCATCGATTCGGCGATCTGTGCCGCCCTTGCCGTCGATGCGCTGGGCGAGGAGCGGGTGCGCTGCATCATGCTGCCTTACCGTTATACCTCGGAAGAATCGCTGAAGGACGCGGCCGATTGCGCCAGGGCGCTGGGCTGCCGCTACGATATCGTGCCGATCGTGGAACCGGTGGAAGGGTTCCTCTCGGCGCTGTCCGATCTCTTCGAGGGCACGGAAGAGGGCATTACCGAGGAAAACCTGCAGAGCCGCACGCGCGGCACCATCCTGATGGCCGTCTCGAACAAGTTCGGCTCGATGGTGGTGACGACGGGCAACAAGTCTGAGATGTCAGTGGGTTACGCCACGCTCTACGGCGACATGAATGGCGGTTTCAACCCCATCAAGGACCTCTACAAGATGCAGGTCTATGCCATTTCCAGCTGGCGCAACGCCCATGTTCCGCCGGGTGCTCTCGGCCCTTCCGGCGAGGTGATCCCCGCCAATATCATTTCCAAGGCCCCGTCGGCCGAATTGCGTCCCAACCAGACCGACCAGGATTCGCTGCCGCCCTATCCGGTGCTCGACGATATTCTGGAATGCCTTGTCGAGAAGGAAATGTCGGTCGAGGAGATTCTCGCACGCGGCCATGATGTGGCCACCGTGCACCGGGTGGAGCATCTGCTTTATCTCGCCGAATACAAGCGCCGGCAATCGGCTCCGGGTGTTAAGATCACCAAGAAGAACTTCGGCCGTGACCGGCGTTATCCGATCACCAACCGGTTCCGGGATCGGTGATTGAGGGCGCGCGCCATTGATTTCTGGCGGGTGAGTTAAGTGCCTTTCTCCGTCATCCTCGCCCTTGAGGCGAGGATCCATGCGCGGTTGAGATTGTGGGTCCTCGGGTCAAGCCCGAGGATGACGTCGCGTGTGAGGAGCTTTTTGACAACGCATAAACGGCGCGGAGAACACCCCGCGCCGCTCGCTCATCTCAAATAACCTGCCCCACATCGATACGGTTGCCATCGGGGTCTTCAAAGACGAAGGCGCGCAGGCCGTAATCCTTGTCCTGCAGGCCCTTGATGATGCGCAAGCCCTGGCTCTTGCAGAGCGCGTGCAGCGCATCGACATCGCTCACCATCATATGGGCCACGTTGAAGGGCGCTGCCTTGTGCGTGGGCTGCAATGTCAGATGCAGCTCGGCATTGCCCTGTTTCAGGATCATGAAGCCGACGGGGTTGCCGTTTTCGAAGGTCTTTTCAAAGCCCAGCACGCCAACGTAAAAATCATGGGCCGTTTCGATATTTTTGACAGGAAGCATTGCGGCGATCCGGCCGAAGCGGATGCCGTGATCGGCGATGGTATTCATCGCGGAACCTCGGATCTGGGAGAAACGGGAAGCGGCGCGGACGGTGCCGGAGCGCTGGCGTTTTTTCCGGTTTGAATTTGCAGGACGGTGCCTGCCGCCCTAGGATCATAATCGAGGCGATGGCGGATGCAAACGGAATGTCTGCATTGCCCAGCGCTTTGAACGAGAACACGGACACGCCCGGGAGGCAGAATGCGCAGTTCCATCGAAATCTTCAACATCCGCACCCGGCAGATGCGTGTGGTGTGGCAGACGCCTGATCTCTTTGAAGCGCCGAACTGGTCGCCGGATGGGAAATATCTGCTGTTGAACAGCGAAGGCCTGCTTTATCGCCTGTCTCTTTCCGGTGATATTGCGCCGGAAAAGGTCGATACCGGCTTTGCCACGCTGTGCAATAACGATCACGGCATTTCGCCTGACGGGTCACTCTATGCCATTTCCGACAAGGTGGAATTCGGCAAGAGCGCCATCTATCTCATGGCCTCCGTGGGCGGCGCGCCACGGCTGATGACGAAAAACCTTCCCTCCTACTGGCATGGCTGGTCGCCGGACGGGAAGAGCTTCGCCTATTGCGGCATTCGCGATCAGGTCTTCGATATCTACTCCATGGATATAGAAAGCGGCGTCGAGACGCGGTTGACCCATGGCGAAGGTCGCAATGACGGGCCGGATTATTCGCCTGACGGTGCGTGGATCTATTTCAATTCCAGCCGCACCGGGCGGATGCAGATCTGGCGCGTACGGGTGGATGGCTCCGCCGTCGAGCGCATCACCGACAGCCCCTATGGCGACTGGTTTCCGCACCCGTCTCCGAAGGGAGACAAGGTGGTGTTCGTCTCCTATGACGGCGACGTTTTCGACCATCCGCGCGATCTTGATGTGCGGGTGCGGCTGATGGGTATGGATGGTGGTAATGCCGAGACGCTGTTTGAGCTTTTCGGCGGGCAGGGAACGATGAACTCGCCTAACTGGTCACCTGAGGGGGACGAGTTCGCCTATGTCAGGTATTTCCCGGTGTAATGGGGGAGGCAGGCCACATTGCCGCACCACCGGCAGAATACTTGCATTCGCAAACTTTTTTGCCCATAGCTTCCTTTGTCAGGTGCCCGCCCTTGCGGCGGGAGAATCGGGAATCCGGTGAAAGCCCGGAACGTGCCCAGCGCTGTGAGGCGGACGCTCTTTTTTAGAAGCCACTGAAGCAATTCGGGAAGGCGAAAAGGGCGGATGAAGCCAAGTCAGAAGACCGGCCTGACGGGATAGACCGAACCGCGCGGACGGCGGCAGGTTGTTGTCGAGGTGGGGTGTATGTTTGCGCCCGGCCTTCGCATTGTTGGGGATAAACGATGCCAGCCGATCCGTCCGTGAGCAATCCGCCCGGCGCCAGTTCTTTCGATCATGCGCTGTCACCCGCCCGCCCGTTTTCCGGTGAGGAGCGCGAGGCGATTTACCGCGCCATTGAAACCCGTCGTGACGTGCGCGATCAGTTCCTGTCCGATCCGCTGCCGGATGATCTGGTGGAGCGTCTCCTGAAGGCGGCCCATTCGGCACCCTCGGTCGGTTTCATGCAGCCGTGGAATTTTACCCTCATCACCGATGGCGCGATCCGTCAGGCGGCCTTTGTGGCCTTCAGCCGCGCCAATGAGGAGGCGGCGGCGATGTTCGAGGGCGAGCAACAGGCTCTCTACCGGAGCTTGAAACTTGAAGGCATCCGCAAGGCCCCGCTCAGCATCTGCGTCACCTGCGATCCCACGCGCGGCGGCAAGGTGGTGCTGGGCCGCACCCATAATCCGCGCACGGATGTCTATTCCACCGTCTGCGCCATCCAGAATCTCTGGCTCGCAGCCCGCGCCGAAGGCATCGGCGTCGGCTGGGTCAGCATTTTCCACGATAGCGACATTCGCACCATTCTCGGTATTCCCGACCACATCGAAATCGTCGCCTGGCTCTGCGTCGGCCGTGTCGATGCGCTCTATACCGAGCCGGAACTGGCGGTGAAAGGCTGGCGGCAGCGCGTGCCGTTGGAGGAGCTTGTGTTCCGCAACCGCTGGGGCGGGGTGTAAGACAGATAAAAGTTCTGCGAGGGAAGCGGGGCGTTGCTGCTTGTTCTTCTCCCCGGCGGGGAGAAGATGGCCCGAAGGGTCAGATGAGGGGGCAAGCTCTCAGCATATCTCTACCGTAGCCCTCTCATCCCGCTGCCGCGGACTGAAGAAACAAGCGGCGTCCGCTCGCTCCACGACGGCTTCACTGCTGCGGCTGTATACCCTTCAATGCCGGGTTCTTCAGGTCGATCCGGCCTGTCTGGTCCGGCAGAAATTTGGGGCCAATGACGCGCACTTTCGTATCGTTCGGGTCATAGTCGCGTTCGGGAACGGGTTGTTCCGGCGGCTTGGCGGCCTGCTGCTGCTCGGCGGGTTTGGGGGCGGCCTTGTCACCTTGCGGTGAGGGGATTTTCGTGATGCCGGAATAGGGCGTTTCGGATTCCGGCCGGGAGGCTTCTTCCTGCTTCTGCATTTCTTCGTGATAGGCGGCCATGTTGCAGGCGCAGCCCGGCGCTTTCGCCGGGGCGTTCCTGTAGGCGAAGGCGGTCGGCAGGTCCCTGTAAGGTTTTCCGGTTTCCGCAGACACCATGTCGGCGGTTTCCTGATCCGTCATGGAGTGGAAATAAAGTTCCGTCTCCGTCCCCGGACACATTTTCTGGCATTGCTCGGCCTGGGCGCGGAAATCGAGCGGCGAGGCATTGGCGGCGATGGGGAAGAACGAGCCGTCGCAGGTGCGCACGCACAGTGTGCGAAGCCCGCCTTCAGCGGCGGCGTTGGGGTAGGGGGAAAGCCCCGCCTGTCCCGGCTCACCGCCATTCTGCCGGAAGGCGTCGGGGTAACGCGTCACATCGGAAGGCGACGGCAGCTGCGCTTCCGTCTGCGGTGCGGTGCCGCAGCCATTTGCATCGAGGGCGGCGAGGATACGCTGGCGCCTGATATCGCCATCGTTGTCACGCACGGCCGCCATGGCGTCGTCGCGATCACGGATGATGGCGTCGCGTTCGTTTTCCGCTTCCGCCAGCGCATCGCCGATCTCGGCGCAGACACCGGCATTGGGATTGCCGTAGACGATGACGCTGCCAGACGAGCAGCCATAGCCGCGCAGGTCGTTCCTGATCTTGCGAATGACGATGTTCTGGCGGGCGAGCGCATTGGCGTAACGCCGCACCTCGGCCGTATTGCCGATGACGCGTGGCGGCTCACGCAACTGCGCATAAAGCGTATCGCAGACCTGATCCGCGAAAGCGGTGGCCGGAGCAATGAAAACAAGGGGAAGCAGGAGGCCGATGATGCGGCTGCGCCGGGTCAATTGTGCGATCCGTTCGATGTCCCCGACCGGTGGCAGGGGCGTTATACTTCACGAAATCCGTGTTTCAGGAAGATAACATAAGCTGTTGCCGCAATGCGGCAACAGCTTGTTCAAAATTGCGTTAATGCGGCCTCTATCACACCGAAGGATGCGAGGCCTGCACCACGGCAAACGCCGCCATGTTGACGACGCCGCGCGAGGTGACGCTGGGCGACAGGATATGGGCGGGCAGGGCGCTGCCGAGCAGGATCGGGCCGACATGCAGGCCTTCCGTCAGCGTGCGGGTGACGCCGAGCGTGATGTTGGCGGCATCGAGGTTCGGGAAGACCAGAAGGTTCGCCTCGCCCGTCAGCACGCTGTTCGGCATCGCGCGCTTGCGCAGCGCTTCCGAAAGTGCGGAGCCGCCCTGCATTTCGCCGTCCACTTCCAGTTCCGGTGCTGCCGCCTGCACGATCTTCAGGGCGCGGCGCATCTTGCGGGCGCTTTCGGAATCGCGCGAGCCGAAATTGGAATGGCTGGCGAGTGCGATCTTCGGCGTGATGCCGAAACGGCGGATTTCCTTGGCCGCGAGAATGGCCATCTCAGCCACTTCCTCTGACGTCGGGTCGTTGTTGACGAAGGTGTCGGTGAGGAACAGCGCACCCTGCTGGGTGATGAGCAGGCTGAGACCCGCAAAGGAACGCACGCCTTCCTGCTTGCCGATGATCTGGTTCACGTCGCGCAGGTGCCGGTCATAACGGCCTTCGAGACCGCAGATCAGCGCATCCGCCTCGCCACGCTTCACCGAAAGCGCGCCGATGACGGTCGTGTTGGTACGCACGATGGTACGCGCCGCTTCCGGGTTGATGCCGGCGCGGCCGACAAGGGCGAAATAATCATCGACATAATCGCGGTAACGCGGATCGTCTTCCGGGTTGACCACGGCAAAATCCGTATGCGGACGGATGCGCAGGCCGAAGCGCTTCAGGCGCGTCTCGATGATCTGCGGGCGGCCGATGAGGATCGGGATGCCGGTGCCTTCTTCCAAGAGCACCTGGGCGGCGCGCAGCACGCGCTCGTCTTCGCCTTCGGCAAAGATGATGCGCTTCTTTTCGGCGGCTTTCGCGGCATTGAAGACCGGCTTCATGATGAAGCCGGAGCGCCAGACGAAACGGTTCAGCTGGTCGAAATAGGCTTCGAAATCGGTGATCGGCCGGGCGGCGACGCCGCTCGCGGCCGCTGCACGGGCGACAGCCGGTGCGATGCGCAGGATGAGGCGCGGATCGAAAGGCGAGGGAATGAGATAGTTCGGGCCGAAGACCGGTGTTTCACCGCTATAGGCTTTTGCCGCGACTTCCGAGACTTCCTCACGCGCAAGCTCGGCGATGGCCTGCACGGCGGCCATCTTCATTTCCTCGTTGATCGTGGTTGCGCCGCAATCCAGCGCGCCGCGGAAGATATAGGGGAAGCACAATACGTTGTTGACCTGGTTCGGGAAGTCCGAACGGCCGGTGCAGATCATCGCATCCGGGCGGGCCGCACGCGCCGCTTCCGGCATGATTTCCGGATTGGGGTTGGCAAGCGCCAGGATCAGCGGGTTTTCCGCCATGCGCTCCAGCAGTTCCGGCTTCAGAACACCGGCGGCCGAAAGGCCGAGGAAGACGTCGGCGCCGTCGATGGTTTCGGCCAGCACACGCTTGTCGGTCTTCTGGGCGTAAACTTCCTTCCACTCGTCCATCAGCTCGTTGCGGCCATCGTAAACGAGGCCTTCGATGTCGTGGACCCAGATGTTTTCCTTCTTCGCGCCCATGGCGACCAGCAGGTTGAGGCAGGCAAGCGCCGCAGCACCCGCGCCTGACGCGACGATCTTGACGCTTGAGAGCGACTTTCCGGCCAGTTCCAGAGCGTTGGTGACAGCGGCGGCGACGATGATCGCGGTGCCATGCTGGTCATCATGGAAAACCGGGATATTCATTTTTTCGCGCAGCTGGCGTTCCACCTCGAAACATTCCGGCGCCTTGATGTCTTCAAGGTTGATGCCGCCGAAGGTGGGCTCCAGCGCTGCGATGGTGGAAACCATGTCGTTGATGCCGGGCGCATCGATTTCGATGTCGAAGACGTCGATACCGGCGAATTTCTTGAAGAGAACGGCCTTGCCTTCCATCACGGGCTTGGAGGCGAGCGGGCCGATATTGCCAAGTCCGAGAACCGCCGTGCCGTTGGAAATGACCGCGACGAGGTTGGCGCGGGCGGTATATTCCGCTGCCATTTCCGGATTTTCATGGATGGCGAGGCAGGGGGCGGCGACGCCGGGTGAATAGGCAAGCGCCAGATCGCGCTGGTTGCCGAGCGGCTTGGTGGCCTGGATTTCCAGCTTGCCGGGGCGCGGGTAGCGGTGGAAAAAGAGCGCCTGTTCCTCGATGTCGGCCTTTGCCGTGTTGGCGGGCGTGTTGTTCTTATCGTGAGAGGTCATTCTTCCACCGTCATGTCTGGTTCAATTCCGGCCCCCTGAATACAACAAACTTTCCCATGGTACAGCCGTTATTTACCGCCCCCTTATGCAAATGCGGCCATGGCTTATTCGCGTTTTCGTGAAGGTCTTCGTCATATTCCCTATAAAAACCGGCGTTTGTCATGTTGCTGCAACACGAGTCTGGTTCTGAGAGGTAAGAAAGCCGCAGGGACGCAACCGAACAGGGGGATGAAATCCGTGGCCGGTCAAATCGAAACCAGACAGTTCAGAACGCTTTTCATTTCGGATGTTCATCTCGGCTCCAAGGCGGCCAAGACGGACTATCTGCTCGACTTCCTGAAATATCACGAGGCCGAGACGATCATCCTCGTCGGCGACATCGTCGACGGCTGGCGCCTGCGCCGCAGCTGGTACTGGCCGCAGGGCTGCAACGACGTGGTGCAGAAGCTTCTGCGCAAGGCCCGCAAGGGAACCCGCATCGTCTATATTCCCGGCAATCACGATGAATTCCTGCGGGAATTTCCGGGCATGCATTTCGGCGGCATCGAAGTGGCCGAGCGCATGATCCACGAGGCGGCCGACGGCAAGAAATATCTCATCATCCATGGCGACGAGTTCGACGTGGTGGTGCGCAACGCCCGCCTGCTCGCCTATCTCGGCGACTGGGCCTATGACGCTGCGATCGCGCTCAACATCGTCATCGCCGCCGTGCGCCGCCGCATCGGCCTGCCTTACTGGTCGTTCTCGGCCTGGGCCAAGCTGCAGGTCAAGCACGCCGTCAACTTCATCGGCGAATTCCAGCGCGTGGTGGCTGACGAGGCGCGCCGCAACAATGTCGACGGCGTCATCTGTGGACACATTCACCATGCTGTCATGGAAGACATGGACGGCATTCGTTACATCAACACCGGCGACTGGGTGGAAAGCTGCACGGCGATTGCCGAAAATGCCGATGGCAGCTTCGAGTTGATCACCTGGATGCAGACAAGCGACGTTATCGTCGAACAGGCATCGGATGAGATGGAGCCGGTGGATATTCCGGGGCTGATCGGGAAACACGCGGCCTGATTGGGACATGCCAACCTTTGCCGCGACGGCGCGTTTCGTTGGGGATGCGCTGGCTGGGTGATGCGGGCTAAGGCGATGGCGTGATCTCGCCGATGTTGCCTACATACTCCGAATAGCTTGTTTTCTTCATCCTCGGGCTTGACCCGAGGATGACGACGGAGGTTTAGATTCGCCGGTTGCTTTCGTGAAAGCGAGCGCGGATGGAATTACGGCGCGCATCGCGTCATTCTTAGCCCGCGCGAGGGCGGCGCCCCAAATTCCTGGTAGGCCGGATAAATCAGTGACCCTGTCGAGACATGCCCCAGCTCTTTCATGTGAGGAGAGCGCGTGCCGCTTGTTTCTTCTCCCCTAGGGGAAGAAGGTCGCGGCAACGGGATGAGGGGGCGAGGGTAGAGATATCAGGAGAGCTTGCCACCCATCTGATCCTTCGGGCCGTCTTCTCCCCGGCGGGGAGAACAAACAAGCGGTGAGGTCGTGCCTTTATCTTGTTTCTCTGCCTTCAATATCTAGGGCTTACCCCCACAATTCCGGCCGCGCCGGATAAACCAGTGAACCCTCATAAACCAGCCCCGGCTCGCGATCCTCGGCCAGCAGCAGCGGCCCGTCGAGATCGGAAAAGGCTGCTCCCTGGGCGGCGAGTATGGCGGGGGCCATGCCGAGCGAGGTGCCGAGCATGCAGCCGACCATGATGGTGAAACCGAGCCGTTCCGCTTCCGCCTTCATGACAAGCGCTTCCGTCAACCCGCCGGTCTTGTCGAGCTTGATGTTGATCGCGTCGTAGCGGTCGCGCAGGTCGGCGAGGTCCTTGGTGGAATGCACGCTTTCATCGGCGCAGATCAGCACCGGATGGTCGATACGGGAGAGAATGGCGTCCTTGCCGGCGGGCAGCGGCTGCTCGATCAGCGATATCTTCAGTTCCGCCGCAAGTCTCAGATAATATTCGATATTATAATCGTTCCAACCCTCATTGGCGTCGATGATGATGCGCGCCTCCGGTGCTGCGGCGCGCACGGCGCGCAGGCGTGCCTCGTCATCGGCGGTTCCGGTCTTGATCTTCAGCAGCGGGCGGCCTGCGTTTTCCGCCGTTTTCGCGGCCATGGTCTCGGGGTCGGCGAGTGAAATCGTATAGGCGGTGACAAGCGGTTTTGCCGCCTGTCCGAGAATGCTTTCGGCGGCGCTTTTACCGCTCATCTTGGCTTCGAGGTCCCACAGCGCGCAATCGACCGCATTACGGGCGGCGCCGGGTTGCATCGCCTGCTGCAATTCCTGTCGGGTCAGGCCGTCGGCGATCCGCTCCGCCATCGTCTCGATATCGGCGATGACGCCCTCGATGCTTTCGCCATAACGCGGATAGGGCACACATTCACCTCTGCCGGCGAAGGAACCATCGAGGATGGTGCACGTTACGACATCCGCATGCGTGCGGGTGCCGCGTGAAATGGTGAAGCTGCCGGCAACGGGAAAACGTTCTGTTGTGGCTTGCAGGTAACGGGGCATGTTTTTTCACTTCCGATTGGGCGGCAAAAGACACATGACGCCAAATTTATCACGAATTGTCGGCGGTCACTGTGGCTTGCCGAAGGCCAAACCGTTATGAAACCTTTAAGAATCTCGTGACGGCTGCACTCGCTCGGAGCATTATGCAAGAACAGGACACACGGCAACAGGCGAACCCGGCCGCCATCACCGAAGACGATAACGTCTCCGGCGGCGGTTTGCGTTTTGTCATGAGCGGCTCCTGGCGCAATAGCAATCTCTCCGGTGTTTTCCCCAGTCTCGAAAAGATCGAAAAAAGCAGATCCGCCGGCGCGGTGGAAATCGATCTTTCTGCCGTCGAGGCCATCGATACCACGGGCGCATGGATCATCCAGCGTCTGCGCAAGGACCTTGAGGTCAACGGCGCCACCGTCACCGTGACGGGTAATGACCATATTGAAGAGGTCATCGGCCAGTTGCCCGAAAAGGTGGAGATGGAGGGCGAAGCCGGCCCGAAGGAGGGGCTTGCCGAGCGTATTTTTGCGCCCATCGGCAAGGCCGTGATCCAGAACGGCGCGGATTTCCTGGCGGGCATGTATATTCTCGGCTCCGCCGTACGCGGCGCGCAGATGAAGCTCGGGCGCGGACGGGGCGTCTCACCGGCGGCGATCGTCAACCAGATCGACCATATGGGCGTGCGCGCCGTACCGATCATCATGTTGATGTCGTTCCTGATCGGCGCGATCATCGCCCAGCAGGGTGCGTTCCAGCTCAGATATTTCGGTGCGGAAGTCTTCGTTGTCGATCTCGTCGGCATTCTGCAATTGCGTGAAATCGGTGTGCTTCTGACCGCGATCATGATCGCCGGCCGTTCCGGCAGCGCCATCACTGCGGAAATCGGCTCGATGAAGATGCGCGAGGAAATCGATGCGCTGAAGGTGATCGGTCTCAATCCCGTCGGCGTGCTGGTGTTTCCGCGGCTGGTGGCGCTCACCATCGCACTGCCGCTTTTGACCATTCTCGCCAATTTTGCAGCGCTTTTCGGCGCGGCCATCGTGGCGCTGCTTTATTCCGGCATCACGTTCGAGGTGTTCCTGTCGCGCCTGCATGGCGCTGTCGAGGAATCGACCATTGCAGCGGGCATGATCAAGGCGCCGTTCATGGCGCTCATCATCGGCATTGTCGCGGCGGTTGAGGGCATGAAGGTGGGCGGTTCGGCGGAATCGCTTGGCCAGCACGTCACCTCCTCGGTGGTGAAGTCGATCTTCGTCGTCATTCTGGTGGATGGTCTTTTCGCCATCTTCTACGCAGCCATCGATTTTTAAGGGAGGGCGCGTTGGAGAAACTGGACCAGAAACCGCACGAGACCAGAACCGGAAAAGACGGCCGCGAGGTGGTGCTTTCCGTCGAGGGCGTGACCGTCGGTTTCAACGGCCGGAACGTGCTCGAAAATCTCGACCTCGATGTCTATCGCGGTGAAATCCTAGGCTTTATCGGCCCCTCCGGCGCTGGCAAATCCGTGTTGATGCGCGCGATCTTGCGGCTCCTGCCGCGGCAGGCGGGTGCGATCCGCATTCTGGGCACCGATTACGACAAGGCGAGCGAAGACGACCGCATGATGCTCGACCAGCGTCTTGGCGTGCTGTTCCAGCAGGGGGCGCTGTTTTCCGGCCTGACGGTGAAGGAAAACATCCAGCTGCCGATGCGCGAATATCTTGATCTGCCGAAAAAGCTGATGGACGAGCTTGCCTATCTCAAGATCGAGATGGTGGGGCTGAAGCCCGATGCGGGCGACAAATATCCATCCGAACTGTCAGGCGGCATGATCAAGCGCGCAGCCCTTGCCCGGGCGCTGTCGCTCGATCCCGACCTCGTTTTCCTCGACGAGCCGACATCCGGCCTCGATCCCATCGGGGCGGCGGAATTTGATATGCTGATTGCGCGCTTGCGCGATTCGCTCGGCCTGACCGTCTATATGGTGACACACGACCTCGACAGCCTGTTCTCCGTCTGCGACCGCATTGCGGTGCTCGGCCAGAAGAAGGTGCTGGTGGAAGGGACATTGCAGGACATGTTCGCCTGCGACGACCCTTGGGTGCAGTCCTATTTCCGCGGCAAACGGGCGCGCTCTGTCGTTCTTCCGGACGGCAGACACGAAAATCCGGTGGAGTAACAAGAAGCATGGAAACCAAGGCGAACTACACCATAGTCGGAATTTTCACGCTGATCGTGATCGCCGCCGCATTCGGCTTCGTTTACTGGATGGCGGAATTCGGCCGTGGCGGCCCGACGGCGCAGCTTGTCGTGCGTATTCCCGGTTCGGCCAACGGCTTGTCCGTCGGTTCTCCCGTGCGCTTCAACGGTATTCCTGTCGGCACCGTGCGCGGCCTTGCCATCGACCGCGACGACCCGGCCTATTCCATAGCCTTTACTGAAGTGCAGGCCGATGCCCCGGTTTTCCCGTCCACGCGCGCCGTGCTTGAAATCCAGGGCCTGACGGGCGCTGCCTATATCGAGCTTTCCGGCGGCAACAAGGATGGCGAGCGTATTCTGCAGAAAGCCGTCGAAAGCGGCGTTCCCGCCGAGCTGACGGCCGATCTTTCCAGTGTCACCAACCTGCTTGCCACCGCAGACAAGATCCTGAAACGTGCGGACGGAGCGATCGGCGAGCTGCAGGGCTTCGTGCAGGATGCGCGCGGCCCGCTGACGCAGACGGTGCGCAACGCCGAGAAATTCTCCGATGCGCTGGCGGCCAATTCCGACGGCATCAAAAACTTCATTGCAAGCCTCAGCTCGCTTTCGACCACCGTGCAGTCGGTCTCGGTGCGTCTCGATGGCACGCTGACCGCGATCGAAGATCTGGTGAAGGCTGTGGATGCCGGCAAGATCGATTCCATCCTGTCGAATGTCGACAAGGTGACGAAGGATGTGGCCTCGGCTTCGAGCGATATCCAGGGCATCATGGAGACGGTGCAGAGCACGGCGCGCAATTTCGAGGCGGCGAGCACGGAAGTGCAGACGGTCGTGAAGCGCGCGGATGAGCTTCTCGCCTCGGTTGATCCCGCCAAGGTGGGCACCGTCGTCAACGACGTCTCGGCTGCCACGGCCGATGCGCGCGACGCGGTGGCGAACTTCAAGCGGATCGCCGACGATGTCGGCGCGCGCCGCGCCGATATCGACCAGGCGGTTTCCGATTTCACCGAAATGGGCCGCAAGCTGAACCTCGCCTCCAGCCGCGTTGATGGCATTCTCGCCAAGGTGGACGGCATGCTCGGCACGGATGACGCCAATTCGCTGTTTGCCAAGGCGCGCGAGACGCTCACCTCCTTCAAGGCGGTGGCGGACAATCTCAACGCCCGCATCGGGCCGATTGCCGACAACCTGACCCGTTTCTCCAGCTCGGGCCTCAAGGATTTCCAGGCGCTCGTCGGAAGCACACGGCAGACGGTCGACAATCTCAACAACGCCATCACCAATATCGACCGCGATCCGCAGCGGTTGATCTTCGGCGGCGAAACCGTGAAACAATATGACGGCAGAACAAGGCGCTAAGAGGGGTATGGGCCAATGAGACTATCGATGAACGGCCAAAAACGCCGCGCCCTCGTTCTGGCTCCGCTGCTTGCCGCGATGATGGCGGGCTGTGCGGGTGCGCCGAAGAACGATACTTTCGATCTCTCCGTCTCTTCGGCGACGGTGACGCAGGGGCCTTCGCTTAGGAGCCGACAGCTGCTGATCGCCGATCCGACGGCGCTGAAGGCGCTGGACAGTGAGAACATCGTGGTGCGCCTTTCCGGCTCGGAGGTGCAGTATCTCGGCAATTCGCAATGGAGCGACCGCCTGCCGCGCATGGTGCAATCCAAGCTCGTGGAAGCCTTCGAGGATACCGGCAAGCTCGGCGGCGTCGGCCGGCCAGGGCAGGGGCTGGCAATCGACTATCAGGTCGTGACCGATATTCGCGCTTTCGAAATCGATACGGCGAAGAACCTCGCCAATATCGAAATCTCGGTGAAGCTGCTGAATGACCGCAACGGTACGGTGAAGGCGCAGGAAGTGTTCCGCGCCAGCGCCCGTGTCAGCGGCTCCGGCAACGCCAATTTCGTAAAGGCGCTGGATCAGGCTTTCGCTGCCGCCACGCGGGAGATCGTGGCCTGGACGCTGAAATCGCTCTAGGCGTTTCAGCGGTCATTGCCGTCAGAAGAAATCGCTTTATGTTTGCGTCAGACCGGTTGCCGATCGGTCCATATGCAATATTGCCGATCCGTGAGTTCGTGATGCGATTTCTGCTGCTGCTTTGCCTTGTGCTTTCCACCCTGTCTGGAGCCGGTGCCGCCATGGCGGCCGGTCTCCGGCTGATCGAGGTTCCAGCCGCGAATGGCAAAGCTGCCATGAAGGCTGCGGTGTGGTCGCCCTGCGCGGCCGCGCCGGTGGAGGTCAGGATTGGCCCCTTCCTTTTACCCGCTGTCAGGGATTGCCCTGTGCCCGAAGGGAAATATCCGCTCGTCGTCATCTCTCATGGTTTTGGCGGCACCTATTTCAGCCATCGGGACACGGCGGCGGCGCTGGCGGATGCCGGCTTCATTGTCGCGGCGATCAATCACCCCGGAGACAATGCGCTTGAAATGCAGAAGGCGGGTGAACTTTCCGCGCTGACGGGCCGGCCGGCGGATATTGCCCGCTTGCTGGATCATCTGCTCGCTGGCTTTAGCGAAGCCGGTTCCATCGATGCCGGGCGGATCGGCGTTTTCGGATTTTCGCGTGGCGGTTATACCGCGCTGGTGCTTGCCGGCGGCACTCCCGACTTTGCCAATGCCGCGCTGCCCTGTCCGGACCCGCAGGCGCCGATTTGCGCGCAGATGCGGCAGAAGACGACATTACCGCAGCACGGCGGTCAGGATGCACGTGTGAAGGTTGTGGTTGCTGCCGACCCGTTGAATGCCTTTCCCGGCGCGGGCGACCTGAAGAATATCACGATCCCGGTCCAGCTCTGGAGTTCGGAACGCGGTGGTGACGGTGTCGCGCCGCAGGATGTTTTGCGGCTGCGCGGCGATCTGCCGGCGAAACCGGACTATCGGATGGTGAAAGGGGCGGGGCACTTTTCGTTTATCGCCCCTTGCCCCGCCGAGATGGAAAAGGCCGTGCCCCAGATTTGCAGCGATGCGGCTGGCTTCGACCGGGTGGAGTTCCATGGCGGCTTCAACGCCGATGTCGTTAGCTTCTTCAAGGCATCGCTGCGCTGAGGCGCTTTCCTAGCGTGGCAGTGGAAGCCGTCGATCAGACGGCGTCCTGCTGCGACTTCCATTCCGGAAGGGGGAAAACCCGGTCGTAGCTCCAGTTGAAGACAAAAGCATAGACCACGTAAAACAGCGCAAACGAGATATCCATCACCAGGGCGTGCGCAAGGCTGATATTCAGATACCAGGCAATGAAGGGCATCAGCACGATCAGGAGGCCCAGTTCGAACAGCACGGCGTGGGCGACCCGAAGAGCGGGCGTTTTCAGCGTCGTGCCTTTCAGCCGCTGCATGGCGTGGTCGAAGCCGAGATTATAGACATAGTTCCAGACCGTCGCCAGCGTGGCGCTGACGAGGCCGACAATGCCGATATCTTCCATAGGCATGCCAAAGAGCAGTGCGCCCAAGGGAATGACGAGCAGAAGGCCGATGATTTCGAAACTGAGGGCGTGGCGGATACGATCTTGCAGGGAACGCATTTCATTCTCCGGTATGTGACCGGGCCGTCCCGCATGCTGTCGCCGATATGGCCGAGGTCGTCCTCGCGCTGGGTCATATAGAACCTTTGGGCGGAATTTTCAAGCGCTGCGCATTTGGGGGCTGGGAGTGTTCCGCCTGTTTCCTCTCCCGGGCGGGGAGAAGAAAACATACGGCAACGCGTTCGTTTCTCTCGCGCGCACCAACGAAACCGTGATCGGAACAAGACCGGCGCATTTTCGTTATCGCTTATGGAAGGAGGCGTGCCATGCAGCAGAATTCCTCTGAAGGAAGAACGATCAAGGCCGCCAACACGGCGAAGGTTTCGACTTACACGCCAAGCCTCATTTCCCTCAAGGGAAGCTATGTGGCGATGATATTTCGCAGACCGCTTTGCCGAAATCCGCTGGATGTGCGGAAGAAATAAGGGCAGGGGAATCTGCCTGTTACTTGGCCCCGCACATTGATGACGACGACTGCCGAAATGATCGAGAGCTTTAGATGTCTCTAAAGTGTGATTTTCAATCCGGCCCGTCTCCACCTAGACTGGAGATCGCCACAAGAGCGAAGGGAGAATGACATGAAATCAGTTCTCATTATCGCCGCTGTCTTTGGTTTTTCCGCCAGTGCAGCGCTTGCGGAATGCGCAGGTCATCAACAGATCAACGCTTCCGTTCCTGCCGTAGACCGTGAATTCAAAACTGCAAGCATCGTTCCGCCGACGGACCCGGTCGAGAAGCCTGTCGTCATCCTGAAAAAGACCGACCGCCTTCCGGCTGCGGTTGCGACGACCGGTGAGCCCGAAGCCGCAATGCAGCGCATGCAATAGACAGAATAATAACCTCTTCATTCAGAAATCCCGTGCGTGAGGTGATCCGCACGGGATTTTGCTTTTTGAAGACGAGGGGAGGCAGGAATACTAACGGTAAAGGCCTGCTTCGCGAGCCTTCTCCGGCATTTCCAGGGCGACTAGCTGTCGAGTTTCAGCGACAGCTGTTTCGGCCCTTCGTTCTTTTTCAGCACGTAAAGCGGCCGGGTGATGATGACTTCCGTTCGCCGTTGCAGTTCGCGGCGTCGTTCGAGCGCGCGCTCGCGCATGTCGCGGGAGCGGGCGACGACAGAAAGGGCATTTTCTATGGTTGCGTCTGCTGTGTTCATCGCTGACCTCCATAATGTTCACTTTATGTTCTCATTATTGGTGGCTTGTGTCAACACTATGGCAGGGTTGCGGGCAGGTAATCGATACGCCCCGCCACGCTGGGCACGGCGGCGCGAAAGGCTGCGTGGGAGGCGTGGCCGTATGGGATCGGCTTTGCTCCACGCGGCGACCTTCACGACATGATCTGTTCCGGCAGTGTCGACAGGGACACTCCGGGCCAGCTACGTCGATTTTCACGATGATGTTTCGAAGGCGCGGGGCTGATCCGCCCGGCTTCAGGAGGGGATCAGGAGAGGGGACGTTGATCCGGCGCGGGAAGGCCGCCGGCGGTCAAGAGATCGGTGAGATGCTCGCTGGCGAGCGCGACGATGGCAAGGGCGGCCTGCTGGCGGTTCCAGCCGGCATGTTCCGCTTTTTCGATCAGCCCTTGAATGGAAGGCTCCAGCGCGAACTGGCACTCTGCCTGATAGTCCATGGTGTCGATCGAAAGCGACGGGGAATTGATTGCGGCCCGCATCCTTTGGTCTCCCTGTTTTCCGGCATGCCATCATACGCAAGACGCAAATCGGAACATGCACATTCAGAGGCCGGTGATATCGGGTATGGTCATGAGGCCCGCATATCACTGGCAGCGAATCCCCCAGCAGGCGGACGTTAACGGTAAGTCTTGATCGCTGTCAACGAGCGTGGGGTGGCAGGGGATGTCGCCATGCTCGTTTTCAGAGCCTTCCGCTCCGGAAAGGCTTTCGCCGCCAGATCAGCAGCGCCATCACGTAAAGCGCAAAAAGCACGAACCAGGTGACGGGCAGCACCATGAAAAGCGCCGCATAAGCGCAGTTTCCCTCAAAACAGGAGCCGAGAAATCCGGAATCGGCAAGCGCTGCCGACAATAAAAACGCACATATCCCGCTCCCGACTGCGCCGAGAATGAAAAGCAATATGTTGATGAACAATCTCATGACCCCGATCATAGGGATGATTGAGACAGCTTTGGGGAAACGGCGTCACGGCGAGACCTATATTCACCGTTTCGGCAGCCTTGAGAAGGAATGAAGATCTTTTCCAGTCGCAACGAATTGACGAAAACATTAAGTCGAATTTTAAATATGACTCGCGTTTTACGGGAATTCTGGTTTTATTACTTCGGGGTTATAAATGGGGATTTTCAGATGATCAGGGTCGTTTTTATTACGCTCGCATTTTTTCTCTTCGCCATATCGCCGTCTGTTGCTCAGGATACAGCTCCTGACTGGAAAAAATTTGGTTCCGAATATTTGACCTATAATGGTCAGGCCCTGACGTTCGACGCGGCAGACCTGCAGCGCCACCAGAACCGTTTGCGTTGCGTTAAAATGAATAATTACGGATGCGTTATGGGGAGAAGCTGGCAAGGGGCAGCCGGCAACGACAGGGCCGGTCATGCCATCTTCGAGCATCCGAAATGGTCGGTACGCGCAGTTGTCCGGGATTATTGCTCGAAGAACCGCAGGGGATTGCGATCTGCAATGCAGATTGCCGAGACCTATTCACCCTGGTGCGATACGCTCGGCACCGTCGGGGTTCGAAACGGCTGGGGCAGATCATGCACTGGCGGTCCGCAGCCGCCCGCAGGCTTCAAAGGTCCTCTCTGCGCAAAACCCGCAAACGGCACTCCGGCGGCCGGCCAGTGCGGAAGCTGCAATTGCCCCGATGGCGTTGCGCGGGGCATGGCGGCCAGCGTGAACGCCGGGATCAATGACAATCTTGCGCTTTTTGGTGCTGACGGCTCACCGAATGTCGGCAATCTGGTTGCCGTTCTCGGAAGCAAATTCCGGCGGGAGACCGGTTTTGCGGTCAATGAAGGGTTGATCAAGGAAGGTATCGAGCTGGCGGGGCAATGCCGCTGACAGGCTTTTTGCTCCGCGTGAACAATGCGCTTTGGAAATGCTGACAGAGGCGGCGCAAGCCGCCTTTTTAACGGACGGCGTCAAGGCTCGCAGCTTGCCCCCCGGGGCATCATCGGCCCGTATGGCCGACGCTGGCTGCGTCCGTTAATTTTATGATAAATCAAGGAGTTAATGGTGGGTGATGTAGGGCTCGAACCTACGACCCGCTGATTAAGAGTCAGCTGCTCTACCAACTGAGCTAATCACCCGACCGGCACCGTGTGGCGGTGTGAGGGGGCGTATAAAGGGGAAGTTTGGGCTTGTCCAGCGCGGAAATGAAATTTCTTCGATTTTTGTGACGAAAAAATTTCAGTCGCGCTGGAAAAGCCTGGAAATCCGGGGTTTTACGGATTTTTCCTTTTATTCATCCGCGTCTGAAAGCCCGGCCGATAAGGATGAGGATGCAGGCGCCGATGAAGCCGGCGATGAGATAACCGAGCCAACCTTGCAGAACGATTCCAAATAGCGAAAGGATGGCGTTGGCGACGATCGCACCGACGATTCCAAGAAGGATGTTCATGAAAACACCCATATTGCTTTTCATGAATTGTTCGGCGAGCCACCCGGCGACACCACCGATGATGATGGCTGCGATCCAGCCAATGCCAGCAGATTCCATGATTTCCTCCCATGTTGCTGCATCATCAAAGGTGATGATTCCCGTGGTGAAAAGCAAGGCAAACTCCTGAAAACCTCGCTTTATGCGGGTGGTTTTCCGCACGGCAGGCGCTAAATAGCCTGATGCGGCGCAAAGAGACGAAAGGCATGGATGTGCGGTTGATGTTGGGCGGATTGATGGACGGCAAACGGGTGTTCGACGGCTTGACGCGGGATCGGCGGCAAAGGACCGCAATAGCGGCGATAATGGCCATGGTGCTGTTCCTGGTCGGCGGTCTTTTGTCGGCAATGCCCGCCTCGGCGCAGGAGGGAACGACATCGCCCGCCCCAGTGGCTATCCAGGCTTCGACCGTCGAACAGGCGAGGGCGGAGCTGGAGAAATGGAAGGCCGATGTCGCGGCAATCGCCCGGCAGGTGGAAGCGGGCGGCAGCGACGACGTGCAGCTTGTGGACCTCAAGGGACGGGCCGATACCATTGCCGCCGATGCGGCCGCCGCCAACACCAAACTGCGCACCCGTCTCGACCAGATCAAGACCCGGCTGGATGCGCTGGGTGCGGCGCCTGCGGACGACCAGCCGCCGGAAGCCAGCATGGTGACGGAAGAGCGAAACCGGCTGACGGCGGAACGGGCCGAGGTGAATGCGATTGCCGGCGAGGTGGAGAGCACGGCCACCAATGCCGCGCAGATCTCCAACAATATCACCGCCGTTCGCCGGGCGCTTTTCGCCGCCACGCTGTTCAAGCGCACGGAAGTTTCGGCACAGACGCTGGGCGATGCGTCCTCCGCCTTTCTGACCGAGCTGACCAACCTGAACAACGCTTTCAGCGGTTGGGCGAGTTTCGTCTGGAATTACAAGCGCCTGCCGATGTTCGGGGCCGTGACGCTGTCGATCATGGCGGCGCTCCTGTTTCTGGTGGGTGGTTACCGCTTTTTCGGCAGCCGCATGGACCGGCGGGCGTTTACGGGCGAGCCTTCCTACCTGAGACGGCTTTCGGTGGCCTTCTGGTCCACCATGGTGCAGTCGCTGTCGCTTTTCCTGTTTCTCGTCACCTCGGCGTTTTTCCTCGATAATTTCAACGTGCTGCGGTCTGATATCGCGCCGATCCTGTTCGGGGCGATGGCGGTCACGGGCTTCGTTTATTTCGTGTCGCGGCTGAGCTATGCGATCTTTGCGCCGACGCAGTCGGAATGGCGTCTGCTGCAGGTTTCCAATCGCGGCGCACACACGCTGTCCTCGGCCGTGCTGCTGATGGCGCTCGTCAACGGGCTCGATTATCTGTTCGGCACGATCAGCGAGACGCTGTATTCGCCGCTGATCGTCACCGTTGCCAAGAGTTTCGTCGCCTCGATCATTATCGGCCTTATCCTGCTCACCGTGTCGTTCCTGCGGCCGGTCATCGGCGAAGGGCAGGATTACGAGACCGGCAACCAGCGACTGCCGCGCTGGCTCGTCATTCTGCTGCGGGTTGGCGGTCTCGTTCTCATCGGCGCCTGCCTGACGGGTTATGTCGGTCTTGCGCGCTTCCTCGCCACGCAGATCGTCGCCACCGGCGCGGTGCTGGCGACGATGTATATCGGCATTCTCTCCGGCAAGGCGATTTCACGGCAGGGGGCCTTTTCGGAATCCCTTGCCGGCCGTTATCTCGGACGACGGTTCGGCCTCGGCCCGGTAGCGCTCGATCAGGCCGGTCTTGCCGCCGGGCTCGGCATCTATGCGGTAGCACTTGCCTTCGGCGTGCCGCTCATCCTGTTTTCCTGGGGGTTCCAGCCGGGCGATATTGAAAGCTGGGCCTATCGCCTGCTGACCGGCATCACCGTCGGCAATGCCTCGATTTCGCTGATCGGCCTCTTTGGCGGTGTTCTCGTCTTCGCCATCGGTTATATCATCACCCGCTGGTTCCAGAAGTGGCTGGACAACAACGTCATGGCGCGCGGGCAGGTGGATGCCGGCGTGCGCAACTCGGTCAAGACAGGTATCGGTTATCTCGGTATCGCAGTTGCGGCCATCTTCGGTGTCTCTTCCGCCGGTCTCAACCTTTCAAGCCTGGCGCTGGTGGCTTCTGCCCTTTCGGTCGGTATCGGTTTCGGCCTGCAGAACATCGTCTCGAATTTCGTCTCCGGCCTCATCCTGTTGGTCGAGCGCCCCTTCAAGGTGGGGGACTGGGTGGTGACAGGCACGACGGAGGGCACCGTCAAGCGGCTTTCCGTGCGCGCCACCGAGATCGAAACTTTCCGTGGACAATCGATCATCGTGCCGAATTCCGAATTCATCAATTCCTCTGTTGGTAACTGGACACACCGCAACCGCATCATGCGCGCCGAAATCCCGGTTTCCGTGTCGTACGATTCCGATCCGCAGAAGGTCATGGATATTCTGCTGGAACTCGTGCGCGCCCAGCCGCCGGTGCTGCGCAATCCCGAGCCGCATGTGGAATTCCTGCGCTTCGGCGATTTCTCGCTGGATTTCGAACTGCGTTTCCATCTCGCCGATCTCTCGAACGGGCTTGGCGTGAAAAACGCGCTGCGCATCGCGATCCTCCAGCGCTTCCGGGAGGAGGGGATCGACATCCCGTTCCCGCAGCGCAACCTCAATATCCACGTCGAAGGCGACGCCAATCCGCAGATGCTGGCGGCGCTGCTTTCGGAAGAGGGCGACAAGGCGGTGGTGGCCCATACGGGTGCGGCATCGCCCGTTGCCGGCAATGCGCCGGAAAAGGATGCCGGCAAGGCGGGCGACAAGACTGTTGCGGAACAGCCAGCCGCGGCAAAAGCGGTCGGAAAGGACAAGTGAGCGGCTGCGGCTGGTATCAGTCCGGACGGGTGCGGGGCAGGCTTCGCATCCGACTGTCTTGCGGTGAATGATGGGCGCGCCGGGGCGGCTTTTACTTGATGGAGGCCGGATATGCCCGACCGCCGTCATGAAAATATAATCAGAATACCCGTAATGACTGTATTGTTGTGTAAACTGTAAGTTGATATATTGTGGTTATTATTTAGTTTATTTCTTTTCTGTCGGGGTTCAAATGCCGGATCCAATCGATGAGAATGCCCAGCCTGCCCAGCCTGCCCAGCCTGCCCAGCCTGCCCAGCCTGCCCAGCCTGCCCAGCCTGCCCAGCCTGCCCAGCCTGCCCAGCCTGCCCAGCCTGCCCAGCCTGCCCAGCCTGCCCAGCCT